>ENA-ORXB01000009-ORXB01000009.1-sediment-metagenome-genome-assembly--contig:-NODE-9-length-783069-cov-8.340909_pt1 | contig 783069 bp, 695 predicted proteins | sample MGYA00237863_ERZ511475 | MGnify/ENA primary metagenome ERZ511475 (study PRJEB26305, sample SAMN06343858) | sediment metagenome | isolation source: hot spring sediment | place: Canada: British Columbia...
GAGTTGCTAGTAACCGCCGGTCAGCCATACGGCGGTGAATACGTTCCCGGGCCTTGTACACACCGCCCGTCACGTCACGAAAGCTGGTCTCACCTGAAGCCGGTGGGCCAACCTGGGGGGAAGCTCCTGGGGGGCAGCCGTCTAAGGTGGGGCTGGTGATTGGGACGAAGTCGTAACAAGGTAGCCGTACCGGAAGGTGCGGCTGGATCACCTCCTTTCTAGGGAGCGTTGGCTCCCGCGGTCAACCGGGGTGGCGCAGCGGCGCGTGGGGCGCTGCGGGACGGGGCGGAGGGCAGGGCGGCGCGCCTGAGGAGGCGGAGCAGCAGGCTCCGCGGAGGGCGACGGCCGGCTGTCACCCGTACCCGGAGTCGTCACCCTGTGTTACGTCGATGTCGGTCGCGAGCACTCGACCACACTCCAGTTGTCGGGGGCGCGTGGGCGTTTAGCTCAGTTGGTTAGAGCACACCCCTGATAAGGGTGAGGTCCCTGGTTCGAATCCAGGAACGCCCACCTGGCGCGGCGATTACGGGGCTGTAGCTTAGTTGGGAGAGCGCCGCCTTTGCACGGCGGAGGTCAGGGGTTCGAGTCCCCTCAGCTCCACATCGTACGCGCAGCACATTAACAAGCGAGTGGATGCGTCATCCTGCTGATGACGCGGGTTTCAGAATGCCGAGGTAGTTCCGCTGTGCCTGCTTGCCTGTGTCGAGCAGAAGCTGCGGACTGGGGTTAGGGGCGCATGGTGGATGCCTAGGCGGCCAGGGCCGAGGAAGGACGCGGCCGAGCGGCGAAACGCCCCGGGGAGCTGCGGGCGAGCGGAGATCCGGGGGTATCCGAATGGGGCAACCTGGCGCGGTGGAGAGCTGCGTCACCCTGGGGGGGAACCTTAGGGGCGGGAGCTTCTGAGGGAGCCTCAGGGAGGGCACCGGGGGAAGTGAAACATCTCAGTACCCCGAGGAAGAGAGAGCGATTCCCGGAGTAGTGGCGAGCGAAACGGGAGGAGCCCAAACCGCCGTCGCCCAGAGGGCTGCCGCCCGGAAGCGGCGGCGGGGTTGGACGGCCTGCCCGGGCCAAGCGGCAGTGCGGCCGCGCATACCGTCGTGGGAGCCGAACGCTGCTGGAAGGGGCGACCGGAGAGGGTGAGAGTCCCGTAGGCGGACTGCGGGGGTATGCGTGGGGCAGGTGCGTGAGTACCACGGGGCACGAGGAACCCTGTGGGAAGCTGGGGGGACCACACCTCCAAGGCTAAACACCCTGGCCGACCGATAGTGGAGAGTACCGTGAGGGAACGGTGAAAAGGACCCCGGCGAGGGGGGTGAAAGAGCGCCTGAAACCGTGCGCCCACAGGCGGTCGGAGCCGCGGGAGCGGTGACGGCGTGCCTATTGGAGCATGAGCCGGCGAGTGGCCGGGCGTGGCGAGGCGAAGGGGGAGGCACCTGGAGCCGGAGCGAAAGCGAGTCTGAAGAGGGCGGGGAGTCGCGCCTGGCCGACCCGAAACCGGGTGAGCTACCCCTGGCCAGGCTGAAGCGCGGGGGAGACCCGCGTGGAGGGCCGAACCGGTGTCCGTGGCAAAGGGCTCGGAGGAGCTGGGGGTAGGGGTGAAATGCCAAGCGAACCCGGAGATAGCTGGTTCTCCCCGAAATGGCTTGAGGGTCAGCCTCGGTGGGAGGTCACGGGAGGTAGAGCACCGGTTCGGTGCGGGGGTGTGGAACCTACCAAGCCGAGCCGAACTCCGAATGCCCGTGGCTGGTCGCCGGGAGTGAGACGTGGGGCGAAAAGGTTCTGCGTCGAGAGGGGAACAGCCCAGACCGCCGGCTAAGGTCCCCAAGTGCGGGCTGAGTGGAGAAGGAGGTGCGGGTGCGGAGACAACCAGGAGGTTGGCTTAGAAGCAGCCATCCTTGAAAGAGTGCGTAACAGCTCACTGGTCGAGCGCCCGTGCGCCGAAAATGACGCGGGGCGAAGCCCGCCACCGAAGCCGCGGGTCTTGGGGAGCGGAGGCTCTCTGAGGCGGTAGGGGAGCGTCGTCGTCGGCGGAGAAGGCATGGCGGGAGCCGTGCTGGAGCGGCGACGAGTGCGAATGCCGGCACGAGTAGCGGAAGGGCGGTGAGAATCCGCCCCGCCGGAGAGTGCCGAAGGGTTCCGCAGCGATGGTCGTCAGCTGCGGGTGAGGCGGTCCTCAGCTGAGGGCGGAAGCCGTAGGCGAGGGGCAGCCGGTTAAGATTCCGGCCCCACCGGCGCCCGTGTGAGCGAAGGGGGGACGCTCCACTGAGGGTCTGGCGGTCGGAGGGACCGTCCAAGCCTGGGTCGTGGGCCGAGGGAAAGCCCGGCCGGGGAGCGGCACCAGGCGAGTGCGAGGTGGGGGTGAAGCCCTGCCGAGCAGACCTGGCGGTGGAGCCGAGAAAAGCCTCTAGCGAGGGCGGCGGTGACCGTACCGCAAACCGACACAGGTCGGCGCGTGGAGGACACGGAGGCGAGCGGGAGAACCCCCGTCAAGGAACTCGGCAAATTGCCCCCGTAACTTCGGGAGAAGGGGGGCCCCGGTAGGGTGGTGAGCCCGAGGGGGTTGCAGAGAGCAGGCCCGCGCGACTGGTTACCAAAACCACAGGTCTCGGCGAAGGCGGAAAGCCGACGTATCGGGGCTGACGCCTGCCCAGTGCCGGAAGGTGAACCGGAGGGGTGGAGAGCCCCGAAGGGAAGCCCCGGTGAACGGCGGCCGTAACTATAACGGTCCTAAGGTAGCGAAATTCCTCGTCGGGTAAATTCCGACCCGCACGAAAGGCGTCACGACGTGGGCACTGTCTCGACGGGGGGCCCGGTGAAACTGCTGGACCCGTGCAGAAGCGGGTGACCCGCGGCGGGACAAAAAGACCCCGTGGAGCTTGACTGCAGCTTGCCATTGGGTGCGGGCCCGGCCTGTGCAGGATAGGTGGGAGGCGGGGAAGCGGGGCCGCCAGGTCCCGTGGAGCCGGCGGTGAGATACCACCCTGGTCGGGTTTGCGCCCTCACCTGGCCCGTGGGAACGCGGGCAGGGACCGTGGCTGGTGGGCAGTTTGACTGGGGCGGTCGCCTCCTAAAAGGTAACGGAGGCGCCCAAAGGTCCCCTCAGGCCGGATGGCAATCGGCCGGAGCGTGCATGGGCAGCAAGGGGGCTTGACTGCGAGGGGGACATCCCGAGCAGGGCCGAAAGGCGGGCCAAGTGACCCCACGGTACCGAGTGGGCGGGCCGTGGATCAACGGATAAAAGCTACCCCGGGGATAACAGGCTGATCGGGCCCAAGAGTTCACATCGACGGCCCGGTTTGGCACCTCGATGTCGGCTCGTCGCATCCTGGGGCTGGAGGAGGTCCCAAGGGTTGGGCTGTTCGCCCATGAAAGCGGCACGTGAGCTGGGTTCAGAACGTCGTGAGACAGTTCGGTCTCTATCCGCCGCGGGCGGTGGACGGTTGCGGGGAGCTGGCCCTAGTACGAGAGGACCGGGCTGGACGGACCGCTGGTGTGCCAGTTGTCGGCCAACCGGCAGCGCTGGGTAGCCAGGTCCGGACGGGATAACCGCTGACAGCATCTAAGCGGGAAGCCCACCCCAAGATGAGCCGTCCCACCCCACCAAGGGGGTAAGGCCCCGGGGAGATGACCCGGTAGCGAGGCGGCAGGTGGACAGCGGGTAACCGACTGGAGCCGAGCCGTCCTCATGGCCGAGGCCAGTCCCAGTCTTTGCTCGTTCACAGGTAAGTGGGCACAGCAGAGCTATCCTCGCTTCGAAACCCGTGTCGAGCAGGTGACGCTTCCCGTCAGGTGTGCGCGTGGTCGAGAGCGGTGTGGAAACACCCCGTCCCATCCCGAATCGGGTCGTGCCCCACACCAGCGCCGGAGAGTACTGCGCGGGGGACCGCGCGGGAGGCGAGGCCACTGCGCGCACGGTTGAGCCGACGATCTAGCGCTCCGCTCGCTACGACGCGGGGTGGAGCAGTGGCAGCTCGCTGGGCTCATAACCCAGAGGTCGTGGGTTCGAATCCCACCCCCGCTACCAAAACGAGCGCCCTCGGTCGTCCGAGGGCGCTCGTTCCGTCTCTCGATGGTACGATGCTGGAGACTCCCTCCCCCCAGGGCCGCTTACGGTACGATCACCGCGCGACCAAAGTACCGCCCATGCTTGAAGTCGTCGATCGCCCGGTTGATTTCCTCTAGTCGATAGCGCTGCACGTACACTCGTACCAGTCCTCGTGCGGCGAGGTCCATGAGTTCGCTCAGCTCCCGATAGTTCCCTACCAGACTCCCAGCCACCGCCATTTCTTGGAAGATCATCTGCACCGTCGGGATCTCCAGCCGCCCCCCGTACCCGATAATGAGGTGGGTTCCTCCCTTTCGCAGCATCTGCCAACCTTGCTGCTCTACCCCCCGCTCCCCCACAAAGTCAAGCACAACATGGGCCCCGCCACCCGTCAGCTCCCGCACCTGCGCAACGAGCTCCGGACCGCCCGGCAGAACGTAATCGGCTCCCAGTTCCTTGGCGCGCTCCAAGGCCTGTGGCGCAATATCTACCGCCACGAGGCGTGCTGCCGACAACACGCGTAACACCTGTAGCGCCAGATGGCCAAGCCCCCCAATCCCAATCACTACTGCCCAGCCATCAGGCGGCACCAGGCGCGCTGCCCGCTTGGCTGCCCGGTAGGCGGTCAGCCCAGCATCAGCCAACGGAGCGACCTCGACCAAATCAACCTCGGCGGGAAGCTTCACCAAGGCTCGCTCGTTGGTCACCAGATACTCGGCAAAGCCTCCATCCGAATCCAGCCCAGGGAAGCGGCCATTTGTACAGTACATGTCTTCGCCCATCCGACACGCCAAGCACACCCCGCAGCTCTTCAGCGGGTGGCAGATCACCCGATCGCCCGGCTTGACAGCAGTCACTGCGCTGCCCACGGCCTCGACGATCCCGGTGTTCTCGTGCCCTGGCGTATAAGGGAGGAGCGTCCCCGCCGGATCGAGGATCTCCCGCCAGACTCCCTCGATGATGTGCAAATCGGTTCGGCAGAGTCCCGCGGCAACAATGCGCACAATCACCTCGTTCGGATGCCGAATTTCGGGATCCGGCACCTGCTCGAGTTTGAGCTCCTCCCGCATCTCTGGGTCATACCGATAGAGTCGTGCTGCTCGCACGCTATCCCCCCTTTTCACGACTGGCGGGGCCTGCCGTGTGACAGGCCCCGAGTGGTGTCCCTTAGGCTGCTTGAGCGCCCAGTTGCTGTCCGATCGGATCCTGAGCCAGCTTGGCCTTCTGCGCAGCGATGTCGATGCCGTAGAGCCGCGCCGCATTCTCCCCCAGGATCTTCCGCTTGGCCTGCGGCGTCAGATCCACGCCGTACTCCTGCTTGAGATCCTCGGGGAGCTCAAAGCGAGCAAACGCTTCCACGATCCACTTGGGGGTCCAGATGGCGTAGTCGCTGCCGAAGAGGATCTTGTCCTCCCCGACCCAGTAGAGGAGGTTGGCCATGATCTCGGCGAAGTAGCGGGGGCGGGTGGCGATGAAGGCGCTCGCCACGGCCAGCCCGGCGTAGACGTTCTTCTCCTGCTTGGCGATCCAGCAGAAGTCATCCAGCCGTGGCAAGCCGACATGCTCGACGATGAAGTTGAGGTCGGGGAAATCGGTGGCAGCGTAGTCGATGTCATGGACATCGAAAGCGTCCTTGCTTAAGGGGTAGACGGTGGGGCCCTTATGGACATGGATGTTCTTGATGCCCAGTTCGCGGCAGAGTTCCAGGTAGCGGTAGGCCATGGGATCGGAGAGCTTCCAGCCGCGGGAGCCGTTGTACCACTCAGCGGTGTAGAGCTTGAGGCCGCGGATGGGGTACTGCTCGACCATGCGGCGGAAGGTGTCGAACCCGGCCTCGCCCCAGCGGGGGTCGAAGGAGCCGCAGAGGATGAAGCGATCGGGGTACTGCTGGACGAGGGCGTAGTTTTGCTCGTGGGTGTTGAAGCCGTTGGTGAAGAACTCGCGGAGGTAGGTGGAGTTGAAGATGCCCATGTCGACATGCCCTTCGAGGAAGAGGTCGCGGACGAGGTCGTCAACGCTGTACTTCATGAACTTCTCGAAGGGCCAGACGGCTTCTTTGGGGCTGAGGGCGAGATGGTAGTCGTAGAAGCATTTGATCCAGGCCTCGCCCCATTGGTTGCGCCAGTTCTGCGGGCTGCCATCCCAGAAGTGCATGTGCCCATCAATCACAAAGACCTCTTGCCCATCAATGGTAATCACCGCCATACCTCCTTCCGCTCGCTCTGCCACCACTGTTGCCGACTATGCAAGAGCGCCTCACACAGTGCTGTGCTCGCTCGCAGATTGACGACGGTCGCGCGCAGGCGACGGAGTTCCTCGGTCAACCGCTCGCGAGCGATCGGCTGCCCATCGGCGAGCAGGAGTAGTGGTGACTCGGGCAGCATCGGCAACCCCAACTCCGCACGCCGGACGAGGTACCGTTCGACAATGCGACCACGCACCGGACCACGACGCCGATCGTCAAGGACAAGCCAGGCGAGATCTCCCGTGTGCTCGAGCTGCCCGAGCGAGGACTCGACAAGCTCGTCATCGCTCGCGCCAGCGGAGCGCAATGCCTGGACGAGAACCAGGAGCCGGCTCGCATAACCCTTCACGAGAAACCGGTACCGGAGTTCGTCCAGTTCTTCCTGGGCCTCGGTTGGGAAAAGTTCGCGGAACGATCGGCCGGAGGTTACGCCACTCGAGATCTCTTCACTGGCGAAGTGTTCCTCGAGCTCGACCCGCACCGATTCAATTCCTGGGAGTTCAGTCAACACCCGCCGTACTCCATCGGCCATAAGGTAAACAAAGTTTGGCGAGCACCAGTAGGTTGGGAGACGAAGGACCACGCGGACAGAGCTGCCATCCTGCTCAAGTCGTCGCACGAACCCCAAGCGAACAATCGACTCATCAAGTTCTGGGTCGAGCACACGCTCAAGCTGTGCCCAGAGCGCGGACTGCTCCATCGGCCCGTCCTTACCGTTGGGATCAGCAACTGTTCTGGTGACGAGCGTACTCCGATGGACCGCGCGAGCACAAGGCTTGTCGGCGCTTTTGGCAGTATGTGCCAAAAATCACTCCTCATTGGGAGCTGAGAGTCCCTCCGGCAGTGAGAGCTGCCGGAGGAGCGCGACCAGCATGTCGCGCTCGACCTGGAAGCGCCGAGTCGGAACGCTGATCCCAAGTGCTGCCTGCGCAATGCCCTCCGTGGTTCGCAAGGGAACAGCAATACACGTGGAGCCGAGAGCGTATTCCTCGCGGTCAAAGGCGACGGCACTTGCCCGGACCATTGCGAGTTCTCGCTCGAGCACGGCTCGCCGGCAGAGCGTGTACGGCGTGAAACGAGGCAGCGACTCGTTGAGGAGATACGGAGGCCATTCGACCGCTGTTCGACCAGCGAGCAGGATCTTGCCGAGGGCGAGTGCGTGCGCTGCGCCGCGGAAGCCACGAGTGAGTCCAGGGAGTTCCCGAACACCGCGGCGTCCGTGAATATAGACAACTTCAACGTCCCGATCCGACCACGTCGCAAGGTACGCTCGGCATCCCGTCATCCGCCCGACCTCGTCGACGAGTGGGCGGTACCCTTCCAGTTGCGTGGGGCGAGGCTGCATGTGCTCCAACAAACGAAATAATACCGGGCCGGGACGCAGACTCCGATGCGGCTCCGCAACGACGTAGCCGGCAGCGACCAGCGTGTGAACCAGGTGATACGCTGTGGACAGGCTAACCCCGAGTTCCATTGCCAGCTCTTTGACAGAAATATCGGGCTGTCGTTCGACGATCAACTGGAGCGCACGGAGGATGCGCTCGCCGGTGCTGAGAGTGTGAGTTGGGCTAGACTGGCGCATGATGGACAAGCCCTTGCTGCGCTGAATCCTCTTGAGACTGTATTGCCACAATATCCTGCGGTGCCTCGACCGTCAAGAGGGTGGCACGGTGTATTGTCTTCCGGCGAGGCTCGCACAGGATGTGTGGTCCTACCCGTGTTCTCGCGACCGGTTCTTGGGTTCGTGCTTGGCGCTGCGGTGGAGGCGCAAGCGGCGGGTGTCAACGATACAACGCGGCGACGTGGTCGCATGCTACGAGACTTATCTCCTTGCGTGGTCCACTCTTGACCCGTGCCGTCGGAGAGGGCGATTGTCACCCGGACGCGTTCCGCCTCTTCCACGACACAGTCATTGCGGGCGGACCCAACTGCAGGCCAACACAAGGCCATATCCCCAAAGCGCAAAAACCTGCGCTACTGCCTGTTGGTAGCGAATTCTCTTGACATCGGCGTGTCCGTACACCGAGAATAAATCCGACTGTGATGGTCGGGATTCTGCGGTGGCCACCGAGCCCGAACCAACGGTCGCTCCGGAAGGAGCAAGGCTGGACGGAGAAGACACGACGACAGCGAAGGAGGAAAGGATGCGTCGCCGCGATCTCCTCCGCCTCGGTGGGTTTGGGCTCGCCGCTGGCATGACGGTGCTTGCCGCCTGTACTAGTGGCTCGCAAAGAGCTACGCCAACTTCTGCCCCGGGAGGATCGCTTCCGACACCAACTGCCGGGACGGAAAACACTCCAGCCACCATGCCGCTCACTCCAGCACCGTCTTCTGGCACGTCGACTCCGGCAACACGCACTGGGACCGTCACTGTGTATTCTGGGCGCTCCAAGTCGCTCATCGGCCCTCTCCTTGACCGCATTGGCCAGGAGCTGGGGTTGGACGTCCGTGTCCGCTATGGAGATACCGCCGAACTGGCAACAGCAATCTTAGAAGAAGGGGAACGCTCACCGGCAGACCTGTTCTTTGGCCAGGATGCTGGTGCACTCGGTGCCTTGGCCAAGGAGGGGCGACTGATGCAATTGCCATCGGAGCTCCTTGAACGTGTCCCCGAGCCCTATCGATCGCCGCAGGGTGTGTGGATTGGGGTGAGTGGCCGCGTCCGCACTGTGGTTTACAACACGGAACGAGTGCGACCAGAAGAGATCCCGGACTCGATCCTCGATTTTGCTGGGAACGAGCGCTGGCGCGCGCGGCTTGGTTGGGCTCCGACGAACGGGTCGTTCCAGGCGTTCGTGACTGCGCTGCGCCGTCTACGCGGAGAGGAAACGGCGCGGGCCTGGCTGGAGGGGATCAAGGCGCTCGACCCGCGAGTGTTTCCCAACAATTCGAGCATTGTGCAGGCGACAATCAAGGGGGAGATCGAGGCAGGGTTCGTCAACCACTACTACCTCATGCGGGAGCGTGCGCAGGCAGGCCAGCCGCTGCCAGCGGAGAACTATTTCTATACCAACGGCGACCCTGGTGGTCTGGTCAACGTCGCTGGCATTGGTATCCTCGCCAGCAGTCGCGCGCCGGATCTCGCATTGCAGCTGGCGGACTATCTGTTGAGCGAACCGGCGCAACGCTACTTCTCTGAGCAGACGTTTGAGTATCCACTGCTCAAGGGAGTACCAGCGCATCCAGACTTGCCGCCGCTCGAGCAACTCAATCCACCGGCGATCGACCTTTCCGATCTCGATGATCTTCGCGGCACGTTGGCACTCCTTCAGGAGGTCGGACTCCTGTGAGGGTACAGGTGAGCGGGCCCATGCTTGAACAGCCAGTCGTGCTCCGGCGACAGCACCGAACGCTGGCGTTGGACGAGCTGTGTGCCATTGTCATCGCACTCATTGCGCTGGGCCCGCTTGCCTACCTTCTCTGGCGTTCCTGGCAAGGGAGCGAGAGTGCGCTCGCTGCCCTGCAGCATCCACGAACCGTTACGCTCCTCTTGCGCAGCCTCGGTTTGGCCGCAACAGTGGCGCTGACGAGTGCCCTGCTGGCTCTGCCGCTCGCCTGGCTGACAGAGCGGGTCGCCCTCCCGGGCCGGCGTGCCATGGCCATCCTTTTCGCGCTTCCCATGGCTGTCCCCAGCTACCTCACAGCCTATGCGGTCGTGGCGACGCTTGGCCCACGTGGTGTACTGGCTGGCCTTGCTGAGCGGGTACTTGGTATTGAGCGGTTGCCAGAGATCTACGGCTTCTTTGGTGCTTGGCTCACGTTGACCTTGGTGACCTACCCATATGTGTATCTGGCGGTGCGCGCCAGTCTGCGTGGACTTGACCCCAGCTTCGAGGATGCGGCACGCACGCTGGGGCACACCCGCTTGGCGACCTTTTGGTTTATCACTGTACCCCTGCTCCGGCCAGGACTTGTCTCTGGTATGTTGCTCACGGCACTGTATGTTTTGAGTGATTTTGGGGCAATCGCGATTCTGCGCTATCCGACATTGACCTACAGCATCTACAACCAGTATCGACTCTCGTTTGATCGGGCAGCGGCTGCCGCGCTGGCGTTACTTCTCGTTGCACTTACCGCCGTCTTGGTTCTCGCTGAGCGACAGTGGCGCCAGCGTGCGGCCTTCTTTCGCACAGCGGGATCGAGTCGGCCAGCGCCCCGGGCACGTCCGAGTGTCTGGGCCTGGTTCCTGGCGGGTCTTGGCGTGCTGGTCAGCGGGGGGGCCCTCGGCTTACCAGCTGGTGTCGCGCTGTATTGGTGGTGGCGGGCACGCCGTCTTGGCGAGGTGCTGCCGGGTGTGGGCGATCCGTTTCTGCACTCACTCGTGGTCAGCCTGGCTGCGGCAATCGTCACCGTGGCTCTCGCCTTTCCTGTAGCGCGAGCAGTCATACGAGGGACAAGTCGCCTGACAAGACTTATCGATCTCCCACTGTGGATTACCTACAGTCTGCCGGGCATTGTCCTTGCACTGGCCCTTGTCTCACTCTCGGCGCAGTTTTTCCCGCCGTTGTATCAGACGCTGCCATTGCTCATCATTGGCTACGCCCTACGCTTTCTTCCGGAGGCGGTGGGGACAGTCCGTGCGGTACTCGTGCAGCAGAGCCCGCGGTGGGAGGAAGCGGCCCGGACACTGGGGTTGCGGCCCTGGCGTACTTGGCTCCGCGTCCAACTCCCACTCGCACTCCCAGGGACGCTCAGTGCCATGCTCCTTGTCTTCCTAACGACCGTGAAGGAGCTCCCGGTCACCCTGTTGCTGAGCCCCATTGGATTTACGACCCTGGCAACAACGATCTGGAATGCAACGGCAGATGCATACTGGTCACATGCCGCGCTGCCGACGTTGCTTTTGCTCGGCACGGGAGTGATCCCAATGGCACTCTTCAGCTGGTGGGAGGAGCGGACGGTGCGGCGCGGGAGGGAGGCATAGCGGTGCATTCGGTAGCAGTCCGGCTGGCCGGGGTGTGGAAGTGGTATCCCGGTCATCAGGATCCGGCGGTGCATGATCTCTGGCTTGAGGTGCGCGTTGGTGAACTCCTCGCTATTCTGGGTCCAAGCGGCTGTGGGAAGACGACAACGTTGCGGCTGATCGCCGGGTTAGAGCGACCAGATGCGGGGTCGATCGAGATCGCTGGGGCGTTGGTGGCTGGGGGCGATCGGTTCCTCCCGCCGGAGGAACGGGGCATTGGACTGGTTTTCCAGGACTATGCACTCTTCCCGCATCTGACGGTGGAGGAGAACATTGCTTTTGGACTCCATCGTCTGGGGCGTAGCGAGCGACGGGAGCGTGTCGAGGAGCTCCTGCAACTTACTGGGCTAGGGCCCTTCCGGAAGCGCTACCCGCATCAGCTCTCCGGGGGGCAGCAGCAGCGGGTCGCGATCGCCCGCGCACTCGCCCCGCGACCGTCAGTGCTGCTCTTGGATGAGCCGTTTGCCAACCTGGACGCGGAGCTCCGGCAGCGGATGCGGGAAGAATTGCGGCGGCTGCTGCGGGAGCTTGGTGCGACGGTAGTGCTTGTGACGCACGATCGTGACGAAGCGTTGTCGTTGGCGGACCGCGTCGCGGTCATGCTCGGTGGGACAATCGTGCAAGTAGATACACCGGAGCGGGTATATCACGAGCCGAAGACCCGGGAGGTGGCGCGGCTGCTTGGACAAGCAACCTTCGTTCCCGCCCGGGTGCTCGGGACGATCGGTCGCAGTGACCTCGGAGCCTTTGCACTGGAAGGGGACCGAGCGGCTGTGGAGCAGGTGGAGCTCCTGCTTCGTCCACGAGACGTGGTGTTGGAGCCGCATCCGGAAGGGCTCGGGGTTGTGGTCGACCGGCGATTCGTAGGGGCCGAAACGGTGTATCGAGTGCTCCTGCGCTGCGGCATCACGGTGGAAACGAGCCAGCCGCCTTCCGTCGAGTTGGCAGTAGGGGAGCGGGTCGAAGTGCGATGCAACCGGGCGCGGCTGGCTGCGTTCGCCGGAAGTGAGCGGATTGGCCTGGCAGCGCTTTTGGAGCGCGTTCGCGAAGGGACCGACGGAGCAGCCGGACTTGATGGCCGTCGCGCGAATGCCGCTGTGCCACCGGGAGCAAGCTGAGGTTGCTGGCGAGGTGACCCAGGGGTGAAAGCGCCGCCGCAAGCACAGTCGCCTCGTCGTGTCTGGCGACGGTGTAGCACAGGAGCCAGATTGCCGCTGGTGTTCACCTCCGGCGGTAATACGCATAAGCGCACTTATGCGTATTATCCCGGGGCGTGCGAGCGGAACCGATTTTCCCGACGTCCCCTCTCGAGGATCATCCTTGGTGACTTCTGTCGCTCGGAGTCTGCGGTCCATCGACTCCGCCGCTGGTTTCTGGTACGATAATGAATGAAAGAATCCTCGCAGGCCCTACCAACTTGGTGCGTCTGGCCGCGCCGGTCAACGTTCATAACACGGCACGCCAAACCCGCTCGGCTTTGTGACGAGCAACAGCGAGGCGCCCCCCACTCTTTACCTATTTTGTCAAATATCTCTGCGATGTTCGTTCGGCAAAGACAAGCGCTGCCGTTGATGCACCGTGTGGTATCCCCTATTCGTGATGCGGGCAGGTTCCCGTAGTGGCCATCGTGCTGACGCACTCTCCAAACAACCGGCCATGTGTCCGCGGATGATCGGGCGCCATGCTGGCGATGTGCTTCCCGAACGGAGTTCCTGCATGAGGAAACGGTGTCTTGGCAGCTACGACGTTCGGTCCAACGGCAGCCAGGGCCACGGCAAGCAGTGCAACGATGATTCGTCTACGCATTTCTGACACCTCCGTACAGACAGTAACCTAACACACAGTATCTTATCCATCTTCCTAGCCCATATATTCCTCACTCCACGATCAACTTACCACGTAACATGCCCATCTGGCATGTGAACTCATACTCACCAGGCTGTTCAGGAAGGAATTCGATCGGCACGGTTTCGCCCTGCGGCAGCTTCGCGCTCTTGCCAAAGTCCGCGAGCACTACCATCTCCGAGCAGACTGCGGATTCCTCCCGGCGGAAGTTGAGCCGCACTGGCTTGCCGTGCTCGACGACAACGACGTCAGGGGTATAGCCGCCTTTTACCAGAATCATCACCTCCTGGTAGCCGCTACTCGTGATCGGCGCACGGTAGCCACCCCGACGCGGTCCCCAAAAGAACCAAACGATGCCGACAATCAAGCTCAGGCTTACAGCGAGAACCACGAGCTGGTCTGTGCTCATACCGGTAGCTCCCTCGGCTTCCAGCGCTTCAGCCGGTTCGCATTCGTAACGACAGTGACCGAGCTAAGGCTCATGGCCAGCGCGGCCAGGATCGGGCTGAGCAGGATCCCAAAGAAGGGGTACAGGACGCCCAGCGCCACCGGAATACCAAGCGCGTTGTAGATGAAGGCTCCGAACAGATTCTGGTAGACGTTGCGCAGCGTGACACGAGAAATCTCGATCGCTAGCACCACCCCGCGTAGACTCCCGCTGATCAAGGTGACGTCTGAAGCCTCGATAGCCACATCCGTGCCCGAACCAATGGCGAAGCCAACATCAGCCTGGGCCAGCGCTGGCGCGTCGTTAATCCCGTCGCCTACCATGCCAACCTTCTTGCCCTCCAGTTGAAGCTTCTGGACCTCTCGTGCCTTGTCTTGGGGCAGTACTTCGGCCAGTACCCGATCAACTCCAACCTGACGAGCGATAGCTGCGGCGGTGCGACGGTTATCGCCTGTCAGCATCGCAACCTCGAGGCCCATCTGCTTTAGGCGCGTAATAGCGGCAACCGAGTCCTCCTTGATAGTGTCAGCCACAGCGACGAGGCCGGCAGCTACACCATCGATGGCGACAAACATCGGCGTCTTGCCCTCGTCGGCCAGGCGAATCGCTTCTAGCTCCAATCGGCCAAGTATCACGCCGCGCTCAGTCAGGAGCTTCGCATTGCCCAGCAGCACATGGTGGCCTTCGACCTGGGCCTCCACTCCATGGCCGGGAATGGCGCTGAAACGTGCAACGTCGGGCAACGTCAGTCCACGCGCCCGAGCTCCTTCGACAATGGCTGCTGCCAAGGGATGCTCGGAACTTCTCTCAACCGCTGCCGCCAGCCGAAGCACCGCGTCCTCCTCGAAGCCACGATCAGCTAGCACGTCGGTAAGCTCCGGCTTGCCTCGGGTGATCGTGCCAGTCTTGTCAAGGATGATGGCCTGAAGCTTTGCAGCGGCCTGTAGGGCGTTGCCCGAGCGAATGAGAATTCCGTTCTGAGCTGCTAGGCCAATCCCTGTGGTCAAGCTCATTGGCGTGGCCATGCCAAGTGCGCACGGGCAGGCAATAATGAGGGTGGTCACCCCGACAATTAGTGCGTAGACCAGCCGTGGTTCGGGACCGAAAAGGTACCAGATGTCAAAGCCAAGGATAGCTAGGATCATGACCGCCGGAGTGAAATAGCCGGAGACCACATCGACAACGCGCTGGATCGGCACCTTTGATGCCTGGGCGTCCTGCACCAGGCGGATGATATTTGCTAGAGCTGTGTCCTTGCCGACCCTAGTGGCGCGAAAGCGGAAGCTACCCGTCTGGTTAATGGTCGCGCCGATCACCTCGTCGCCAGGATGCTTTTCGACCGGGATTGACTCACCGGTGATCATGCTCTCGTCGACCGAGGAGCTACCTTCCAGTACCACGCCGTCCACCGGGATTTTTTCTCCAGGCCGCACCACGACGATGTCACCGACCAGCACCTCCTCGACGGGGATTTCCAGTTCCTGCCCGTTGCGTACCACGCGGGCCGTCTTGGCTTGCAGGCCGATCAGCTTCTTGATCGCCTCTGAGGTTCTTCCCCGAGCCTTTACTTCGAGCGCCAGGCCGAGGACGACCAAGGCAGTGACGACGACGGTGACGTCGTAGTAAACGTCAGCGAACTCCATGGCCGGCACTACCCGAGGGAAGAGCAGCACGATAGTCGAGTAGAGCCAGGCGACGCCGGTCCCAGTGGCTATGAGCGTATGCATGGTTGCTTGACGGCGCTTGAGGCCTTCCCACATTCCAACAAAGAACTGACTGCCGCTGTAGGCGAGCACCGCCAGGCTGGCGAGCCCCAGAATGCCCCAGAGTATGGTGAGCTGGAGGCTTCCACGGGGAAAGAGATCGCGCAGCCCTGGGATCAGGTAGGGGTACGAGAGGACCATGGTCGGTGCCCCTATTGCGGCACCAAACCACCACTTGCGCATCAGGCGCCGGTACTCGCGCTCTTGCTCGGCTGCTTCCTTGTCCAGAGCTGACTCGCTGGAAACCATAGAGGGTCTCGCACGGTAAGGGCCAGCAGCCTCAACGGCTTGGAGAAGGGCACTCAGCTCTACCGCGCCCGGCAAGTACTCGACCCGGGCAGTCTGAGTAGCCGGGTTCAGGGCGGCCTCGAGCACGCCCGGCGTTGCTTTCAGTTGCTTCTCGATCATGTCAACGCAGGCGGCACAATAGATGCCCTCGATGGCTAATTCGATCGTGGCGATACCAACTGTGTAGCCTGCAGCGCGAGCCTGGGCCACAATAGCGCCCACATCAGTCTGTTCCGGCTCATACTCCACTCGGACGAGCCGAGTCTTCGGATTGGCCACAGCATTGCGTACCCCCGGTAGAGCACGGAGACGTGCCGCAAGGAACTCGGCTCCGCGGTGTGCGTCCAGATCAACGAGTGGCAGCTCGATCCAGCGAAGCCCCGCGCCCTCTGTGACCCCAGTTGTCGCCGACCGCACGTGCTGGTGGTCAAACAGCTCGGCGCAACGCGTGGAGCAGAAGTAAAACGTTGTATCAGCCAGGACACGCGTGGCAGCGGCAGTCAAGGGATCGATGTCCATCCCGCAAGTCGGGTCGCGCACCGTTGTTGGCTGCGCATGCGTAGGAGTTTGCGTCATCGAACCCTCCAAGAAGAGCACCGAACCCTGCATCCGCTATCGGAAGTCTCACCAACGAACCTGAGACCACCCTGAAGCCTGCCTGAGGAAAAGCTGAAGAAGCCCTTTCCGTGGCTTGAGGACATCGGCGACGAAGCCGGAGTACTCTCTGCCAGCGGACGACGCCGGAGACGGAGCTCTTGTGAATGCCAGCAACACACGTGTCGGACGGTGTGTCAATCGTGCGGTAGAAGCGGTTAAGCGTTACACCATTGAATGAACTCCAACAGTCTGGGCGATGAAGTGCCATGTGCGGCCTTCACGGTACCTGCGAACGCCGCTGCACTGTAACCTGGCCACACTTGGGTTGCCTTCAACAGTCCAGCCGAGAAGGCGGGAGCCGGCAAGTGACAAGAATGGGCATGATCAAGCTGACGCAATCCACGGCCTGCTCTATGCCTGCTGACATGTCCCTGCCCCCAGGCCTGCAGACGCACTGGTCGCTCTCCGGGAGACGCATACGTGTAGCAGGCGCTGCCTGTAGAGGGTCGGTCCGGCGGGTGTTGGGTGCGGATCAGCAAAGACCAGTACGTTCGCAGCAGAGTTCTCACCCTCCAGCTTGAGCACAGCGAGCGCCTTTCGGTATCTGGCTGGCATGCTGGGCAGTATCCCCAGGCGCGCCCTGCCCTTCTTTCACTACGCTTTCCCCGACCGACTAGTCAACTGGATGCGCGTCGAGTTCACGGAGAGGGTGTTATACCGTGCGTCAGAACCACAGGCTCGGCAAAAGGCTCAGCGACCACACGGGCAGCGAACGATCGGCAGAGTGGAATGCACGCGAGAGCTGCGATCCACAGGCCGGGCATGGGGTAAACCAGGCGCGCGAGTAGTTGCATTCGCGCGTTGTGCGGATGCAACGCTGCTTGCAGTGCTCTCCTGTAGCTGTCGAGGCTCTCTGCACGACCATCGAGCACGGCCAGCGCTGCCTGGGCGGCGAGTCGCCCACTGACCAGAGCTGGCGCGATTCCCTCGCCAAAGAAGGGATCGGCGAGTCCTGCGCTGTCGCCAAGCAACGCTACCCGCCCGCGGGCCATCACTTGATCCCGCTTCCACAGGGGGATGAGACGTCCACTTGCCTGGTCCGGCCTGCACCTCGAGTCCTTAAACGTGAGGCCGATGTGGGAGATAAACGTATCCAGCCGGCGACGGAGTGTGGGGCCGACCCGGGACCACCACGTCGCGACCCCCACATTCCAAAGGTCACCCTTCGGGAATGCCCAGGCATAGCCGCCAGGCACGGTATAGTCGAGCACCGCGCAGTCAACCGGTACCCTCTCTGCAGAGCCTGGACCTTCGATCTCCACAGCTATGCCAGCGAGCTGCTGCGGTGGGAATCCAAGTGCTCGTCGGAACCGGGTTGATGCCCCGGCCGCAATGAGCGCCAGTGCCGCTTCGTAACGGCCGCGAGTTGTCTGCACCACAACGTTCCCGTCACTGACGACAACGGCCGTCGCCGGCTCAGTCTCATGCAACTCCGCCCCGGCTGCAATCGCGTGCTCGGCTAACCGGCGGTCGAACGCGCTTCGTTGCACCATCCAGATGCTTGTCTCGGGTGCGCGAAGCCGCGCGCGACGGCGGCCACCGACCCAGAGTTCCACGCGATTGACCCGTGCCAGCACGAGGTCGTCGATCGGTACCTCGAGGTTGCGATATGCGCGTGGCGTCAGTCCGCCCCCGCAAGGCTTATCTCGCCCAAGTTGTTCCTTCTCAAGCAAAAGCGTCCTCACACCGGCCCGGGCTAGGTACCAGGCTGCCTGGCTGCCGGCTGGTCCAGCGCCAATCACGATCACGTCATAGCGCATCACGTGACTGCCACCCCCTCACCCGGTCCGGGATACGCTCAAAGTCTGCTCAAAAGGATCGAGTTTGCCAACCGGCCATAACGAATATGCCTTGATGCTGCGCGTTTCTTCGCCAGAAAGACAATTCCCGGATAACGCAAGAAATCGCCAAGTTGCTACAGACACCGCATTAACGTGCCAATTTAGGGCACTCAGGCTCAGACTAACCTGAGACGCTGAATCCAGTCTGAAGGATGCCTCAGCGGTGTCTGAAAGCGAAGCTCGGAATTTCAACGTTCTGGTCGGTGATCCAGCGGGAGCCGGTTCTGGTTCCGATGCCAATGCGCGACATGTCGGCTGATCGGCTTCGGGCGTCTTACATGCAATCAAAACGCGTGCGGAGCTCAGCGCGGCTCCAGAGTACTTGCGTGGCGTCCGGCGCTTGTCGCCCTTGTATTCACGGCCCGAACCAGCCCGTCGTGGGACCCGTAGCAGCGTTCACGTGAGCAGAGTTGCAGGAACTGGACACGACAAGACGAGAACGACGAGTCGGGCAGAAACCGCCTCGCTTAGCCTGAACGGGCTTTAACGCACAGGGGAGCTACCTCCGTTATGGCCTGCCAAAGGTGGTAAGCACGGTGCTTCCGCATTGCCTTTCGGTTTCAGCATGTCCTCGGTCACCGGCCAAATTACCTCTGTGGCCTGCGCGGCGGAGCCCACAGGTGTTCCGCCCATCGTCTGGTAGCCCTGTGACGGGACCGCACAAGTCTTCTCCGCTCGTCCATTGCCCCAGACGGCGGAGATGGTCAGGCTCCTGGGCTGTGACCGCTTGAACGCGACGTTCGATTTTGCCGACCTGCTTGTCTAGGCTACTCGTGACTGGTCATTCTTCTGACGCTGTCAGCTCAGTAGGATAGAACCGGGGCTGAGATGAGGCTGCAGGTTTGCTCAGAGCCCACTTCCGGCCTTTCGGCGCAGGATCGATAATCTGCAGCCATCTCTTTGGCTTGCTTCCGGGAAGTTCTCGGTCGGACTAGGTGCGCTCGGTGCGAAGATCCACGGAGACACAGGCATCCAGCACTCAGGAGGCTCAATGAGCGATCACACCGCTGGCGTCCGAGCGAGCCGTGGCCGGCAGATCGCTGAGGTGCTTGGTCGCCACGGGCTGGGCTACCTTGTGGGGATGCTTGGCCTTGAGCGCTTCGTTCCCTTTCACCATGGCCTGCTCGGTCACCCCCGTCGTCTCGAGCCTTACACCCGCCCGGAGCACATCCGGATGGCGCTCGAGGACCTCGGTGCCGCTTGGATCAAGCTTGGTCAGATCCTCTCCACACGCGCCGATCTTCTCCCGCCGGAATACCAGGCCGAGCTGGCGAAGCTTCAAGATGCTGCTCCGCCGGTGCCGGTTGAAGCTGTGCGAGCAGTCATCGCGTCCGAGTTCGGTCGACCGCCAGAGGAGATATTCGCCAGCTTCGACCCAACGCCGCTGGCCGCCGCCTCGATTGGTCAAGCACACGCGGCGACCTTATTCGACGGCACTGAGGTAGTAGTCAAGGTGCGGCGGCCAGGGGTGGTGGAGCAGGTGGAGCAGGACCTCGAGCTTTTCCTGAACTTGGCAGCGGCGGCCAGCCGGCGCTGGGAACTTGCTGAAGAGTACGACCTCGTGGGCCTCGCCCAGGAATTTGCCCAGACCCTACGAGCCGAACTCGACTATCTCCGCGAGGGCCGGAATGCGGAGCGCTTCGCCCAGAACTTCGCTAGCGACCGGACGGTCCATATTCCGCGCGTCTTCTGGGAGACGACGACCTCCCGAGTGCTTACCCTAGAGCGGATTCGCGGGATCAAGATCAACGATTTGCCAGCCCTTGAGGCAGCTGGTGTGAACCGCTCGGCGCTGGCCGAACGTGTCGCCCGGATCCTGCTCAAGATGGTCTTCGAGGACGGGTTCTTCCATGCCGATCCTCACCCCGGTAACGTTTTTGTCGAGTCTGGCGGTCGAATCGGGTTGATCGACTTCGGAATGGTAGGCACCGTTGACGAGTCTACCCAGGAACGACTAACGGCGTTGCTGCTCGCGGTGACGAGTCAGGACCCTGATCGGCTCGTAGATGCCTTCCTCGACTTAGGTGTCGCCCGTCGTCGAGTCGATCGAACGAGCCTCCGTGAAGACCTCAGGCACCTCACCGCACGGTACTATGACCGCCCGCTCGGTGAGATCGCGGTTGGGCCACTGCTTACCGATGCCCTGGCGATTGTTCGTCGCCATCGCTTACACCTGCCTTCCAACCTGGCACTGCTTTTGAAGACGGTGATGATGGCCGAGGGACTGGCGGCCCAGCTCGACCCCGATTTCCGGCTGACGACTGTTCTTGTGCCCTACGCCGAGCGGCTGGTGTGGCGCCAGTATTCCCCGCGACGCTGGGTGCGTCGCCTGGGCACTGCTGGACTGGAAATGGCCGAGCTCGGAGTCGAGCTGCCGCAACAACTGCGGCGCCTGATCCGGGAGTTAGAGCGGGGCGAGCTTCAGTTCGGCATGCGGCCGGAAGGATTCGAGCCACTGATGAGGCGCCTCGAGCGGCTGACCAACCGTTTGGTGCTTAGCATGCTTGCCTCGGCCTTCATCGTTGGCCTCGCGGTGCTGATGGCCACTTTCCATCCGCCTGGTGCTGAGCGTCTGGTTGGCCCTGCCTTTGGACTGGGCTTTGTCGCTGCGGCGCTCCTCGGGATTTACCTGGCCTGGACCATCCTCCGCTCAGGACGAGGCTAAGATCTACTTCACCTGCCCCGGCGATCGCTTTTCGTCCTCGAGCCTGTGTCCCTCAGTGGTGTGTCCGGCACTCAACGGTGTGCCCAGGTGTTGTACAGCGCGGCGATGGCCGCCGTCGTGAGCCACACCGTGGCAGGGAACGTGATCAACCCGATGACGAACTCGGCAGGGCGGAACCAGGTGCCCGCCGGGCGTAACGGCTCAAGTGACAGCCCATGCAGCCACGGCTGGAAGAACCAGACGAGCACACCAGGTGCGAGGGCACTCAGCACGGCGCAGATAAGGTACGCGGCCAGCGCCACCGTCGCGGCAGCGTTCGCCAGTGGTACCGTCGCTAGCCTTGCAGCCGTGCCCATAGCTTCACGGCTGACCGTGCTCATGACTCACCTCCGGTGTCTCGTGGAGCCAAGAGGCTTCACTTCGATTGTCGAGAACAGATTAACCAGCATGCCTGAACACTCGCTGAGATGTACCTGAGGATTCGCTGAGCACTGTGTTCTGCCTCTCCAAGTTCCTCCTGACCGCTCGTCGGCTGGCTGCACCAGCACCCGGTGCGTCCTCGGCCATCAGTAGGTCAGTGAGCCGACAACGGTATTGCCGCTCCTGGCACCTCGCCGGCGGTGCAAAGCGAGGCCTCACATGCACGCCGCACAATGGATCGCTCATCTGCCGTTGAGCGTCTGACTGTGCTGTAGGTGCCGCAATACCGGAAGAAGTGGCCCACTCGGCGCCGGCCTCGACCGACCCGCTGGGTAGCCCGCGAGGGTGCGAGCGCGGCTTTAGCACTACTCCGGCCGCCGTGGCGGTGGGACGAACCGAGTAGATCGAAATGGCGTCCGCATGATACTTCATGCGGTCACGTATTGTCTTAAGTGAGCGGATTCGTGGCCCGGCCTTCTGCTCGTGTCACGCCATGCGTGTGCGTCACGCGGTATCTCCTGCCTGACTGGAGCTGTCTGGAGTAGCCATTGCACCCGGGCTCACGTTCGCTGGCTGGGCTGTCGACGCGAAGAACAGGCCCGCCAGGATCCCGAACAGTGTCACGAGACCAATGGCCTTGCCCGGCGGTCGCTGGCGGATCGGCGGCTCAGCGACTGTGAGCGACACAATCGAGGTGCCTACTCCGCCAGCCGCGACCAGGTTGATACTGGCCGCCACCGGTACCGGACCGATCACCCGCACAAGGCAAGTGTCCGGCGTCAGCGCGGTGGGCAGCCGGACTCGGGCGGTCAAGTCACCCACAGGCGTGGCTGGAGCGTCCCGTATTGCCCTGGTCAAGCAAGAGGCTAGCTACGAGACGTACTTCTGCGGATCCTTTTCGAAGGCTGCCTTGCAACCCGGCGAGCAGAAGTAGTAAGTCTTCCCCGTGGTATTCTGTCTTCCCCGCTGCCTGCTGAACCTCGATCTCCATCCCGCAAACGGGATCTTTTACCTTCTCGGCCATCGGGTCTTCCTCCTTCGTGAAGGGCGTTCTTCGAGTGTGCGACGATCAACGGTTCACGTTCGGTACGCTCAGAGGCATTGTCGTGGCTCTGCCTATTGGACCCCCCGAATCGGACGAGTTCCGTATAGACACGTGGACGCTGAACAAGAGCGTGCCGGTGCCATGCCGCACAGGATAGAGCTCTGGAATCATCAGCCATAGGCGCCAGATCGATCTGGTGTGGGCTAACCACCGGCCAATCGCGTGGAGCGGGCGCGCCGAGTTGGTCATCCGGGGTGAGCCAGGTCGGCAGCCTGCCGCCCAGGCTCTGCGTGCACCGAGTGAGAGACCGGTCACAAGCCCCACCAGCACGGCTGTTGTGGCAGCGTGCGAAAAGGCCCGGATAAGGAAGCGGTGAACGCGGAGCGATCACGCCTTGCCCCAATCAGTCGCTCCTACTGGCAGCTCGCCCCAGCGGGGTTGGCGCGTAGATGGCGCCGTGCCTGGCGTACCAGCCGTAAACTCAGCGCGATGCCGATCAGGTTTACCACAATACCCAGGCCCATCAGCGGAACCCGCCATTCAGCCAGAAAGCTGGCCGCACCAGTGACTGCTGAAAGTCCCAAGATGGGAAGGACGTCGGTTGCGTGATGCACGCAGCAGGCGACCATCGCGACGGTGGAGGTTCCGGTCCCAACGCCGGTGGTGGCCCCAGCCACTGCACTTGGCGCTCGGGACAGGCCGCGTAGATAAGCGTAGAGGCCAACTTGCGTGCCAAAGCCGGCAGCGAGTGCCGCGACGAAGGGCCAGTCGGTGGCAAGCAGCTCCAACACGTGGTCAAGCGACCGTGAGGCGCCGCCGACGATAGCGACGTAGAGGAGCAGGAGCGCCGTCGCACCTATCAGCCCCCAGACCACCGCAGGTACTCGCCTGCTGATCGCAAAGACCTTCCGGCTTGGTAGCTGGGTGGTCGGCTTTGCTGTCTCGGACCCCGTTCTGAGTCTAGCCCGCACTGTCTCCCCCTATCGTTGGAACTCAAAGCTAAGTGTGCGCTCAGCTACACCGGCCAGATTCCGTACTACCAGCGTCACGCGCTCTTGGTTGGTGTCGGAAGACAGGGCCGGGAAGCGCACCACACCAGACCGATGGTGACTGTCTCGCCGCTCGTCCTGCCAGCTGCTCACTGCCACCTCGGTGCCACGCTCGTCGCGGAGAGTCACATTTGTGGCGACGTCAAAGGACGTGAGATCGACCGAATGAGTGTCGAGTGTCAGCTTAATGGCGATCGTACCATCTGCCTGCCGACCAAGCCACGTCGCTTCGACTGTAACCCCACCAGCTCCGCTATCACGCACCGTCGATTTGATCGGGCGAGCGACATCGTTTGTGGAGCTGGGGGATTGCGTTGGTATCGCTGTTAGCCTCGCTTCGGATGCGGTATCGGCGCCTGCCTGGCAAGCTGCCAGCAACAGAATTACGGTTGTTGCGAAGTACAGTGCTACCTGAGGGAGACGCATTTTCACCTCCTGTGACGAGCGCCCTAGTCACAGGCCAATCGATTGCCGCTCCCACTGGCACGCCCGTAGCCTGTAGAGAGCCTCATCGGACCATCGGCTCGCTGGCTCGAAAGCCGACGCTTTCGACCGCGGCCGCTAATTGCTCCCAGCTCAGCCGCGACGGGTCGTACTCGATATAGGCCATCTCTGTCGCTGGGTTGACATACACGCGCACGACGCCAGGCAGCTTTGCTAAGGCACGCTCTACAACGAGGGCGCCGCCACCTCCGCAACTCAACCCGGAGATTGCCATTGTCAACCGTGCGGTGCTCATGCTGCCCTCCTTGTCGTAAAAGAGTCTAGGCCTGCCTGCTGAAGCGTCCCTGAAGGGAAGCTGAGAAAATCCTGAGGAGTGTTCAAGGGCCGAGAGGCAGCCGAACGCTGACCGTGGTGCCGACTCCCGGGCTGCTCTCGATCGTGATCTGGCCATCGTGTTGCTCGACGATCCATCGGGCGATTGCGAGCCCAAGGCCGGAGCCGGCAGGGTCCCGACTCCGCGCGGGATCCGCACGGTAGAAGCGATCGAAGACATGCGGAAGATCCTCCGGCGCGATCCCAATTCCAGTGTCGTGCACCAGGATCTCGGCGTGGGTACTGCTGCGCCGCAGCTCGAGAGTGATGCGTCCCCCGTCCGGGGTGTACTTAATTGCATTGTCCAGGAGAATGAGTACGAGCTGCTTAATCCGATCTGGGTCACCAGTGATCATCGCCGGCTCCAGCCGGGTAATCTCGAGCCGCTGACCACGGGCCAGCTGACGCGCTTCAGCGAAGGCTTCCAGGAGCAGCCGATCCAATTCCATACGCCAACGGCGTAGCGGGAGGCCAGCATCGGCCCGCGCGAGTACCAGCAGATCCGCTACCAGCCGGGCTAGCCGGCTTGCCTCGCGGCTCGCTTCAGCGATTGCTATATCCCGCTCGGTGGCCGGTAGATCCGGATGCCGGCGCACGAACTCCAGGTTAGCTTGGATAGCCGTCAAGGGTGCGCGCAGCTCGTGCGAGGCGTCGGCTACAAACCGTTGCTGCGCCTGGTAGGCCTGGTGAAGACTTGCCAGCATGGTGTTGAGCGTTGCTGCGAGCCGACCGAGCTCGTCACGACGTTGAGGGTCAGGCACGCGACGAGCAAAGTCGCGTGAGCGGGCGATTGCGTCCGCGGTCTCGGTGAGCGTCGCAACCGGACGAATGGCGTGTCCAGCTAACAGGTAGCTGGCTAGCAAAGCGCCCATGGTACCGAGGCCGGCCAGCAGCGGCACAAGGTGACGGAAGAGTCTTGTTGCGGTGTCGACGCGATCGAGCGACGTGGCCGCGAGCAACGCCCGTCCATCACGCAGCGGTAGAGCGTAGAGGCGCCAGCGTGTGCCACTCGGACCGATCGCGACCCCTAGTACCCCAGGTTCTGGGTGGCTTGGCATAAAAGAAGGAACCAAGCCCACAAGTGGGTCGAATGGTGGGACTGAGGGGCCGGCCAAAAGAGTCCACGGTACGGCTTCCGGGGCAAGCGCAGCATTTGGGGAGGCTGCTACAAGGCGACCGTCTGCATCGTAGACGCGCAGCACGAGGCCCGGGGCAGGCGGAGTAGTGACAACGCTGGTACCAGTGGATGCGCTCGAGGCCTCAACCTCTTGGGCTACGTGCTGTGTGGCGCTGACAAGTGTGTGATCGAGGTCGTCGTAGTGACCGCGGGTGTGCAACGCATAGGTGAGCAGCATTACCAGCACAAGCATCAGGCCGGCAAGCAGGCCATACCAGAGGGCAAGGCGCAGCCGGAGAGACATGGTTCGCCTCACTCCTCGCGGAGGACATACCCGGTTCCGCGCAACGTATGGATGAGCCGCGGTTCCCCGTTGGCCTCAAGTTTTTGACGGAGCTGCTTAACGTAGACCTCCAGTACATTCGTGTTGCCGCCGAAGTCGTAGCCCCAGACCCGCTCCATAAGGAACTCCTTAGGCAGTACGCGCCGCGGATGCCGGAGAAACTGCAGGAGAAGGTTGTACTCGGTGGTTGTGAGATCGATCTCCCGGTCTCCACGACGCGCCCGTCTAGTACCAGTATCAAGGCTCAAGTCGGCGAATCGCAGGACTGGCGGGTGTTCAGCCTCGTGGCGACGAAGCAGTGCTCGTATCCGCGCCAACAGTACCTCGAAGGTAAACGGTTTGACGACGTAGTCATCAGCTCCCTCTTCGAGTCCCTGCACCTGGTCCAGCGGGGAGTCTTTGGCCGTCAGCATAAGGATCGGAAGGTGCGGATCGGCCGCGCGCAGTCGCCGTAACACCTCGAGGCCATCCATGCCTGGCAGCATAATGTCGAGAATGACCAGATCTGGAGTCTGGGTACGGGCGAGGGCAAGTGCTTCGGTTCCAGAGCTGGCTGTGTCGACGACAAAACCCTCGTAAGCGAGACTTCGCTTGAGGACGCTGGTCACGGCCGGGTCATCATCGACCACAAGGATGCGCCGCATGCTACTCGCCCTTTCCGCTCGCCAGTCCCATTGCCTCAAGCCACTCGACCGCTTGCTGGAAAGTGGCCAGGCGCCCACCGAAACCAGCCTGGAAGCGCACTGCATCCTCACGCCGAGCGAAGGCCAGCAAGCTGGGTGCACAGCACGGCGTAGCGGTGCTCTCGACCACATAGACAGCCGCGCGTGCATTCACCGGTTGGCGGGTCACAAAGTCAAAGGTAACCGCTGACTGTACCTGTGCGCCCAAGCGCCGGACAAGCAACAGGCCACAGTGTGGACAACAAGCGACAGCTCGGGTGCCGTCTCTTGTGTGAACAGTAAAGTCGAGCCGCTTCTCCGGCAAGGTGCCGCAAATGGTACAGTGCGGTTGCACTGCGAGCGACTCAACGGCAACTGCCCCGCCGAAAACCTTGCGCACAAGGCCCTCCGCTGCGAGCCGGTCGAGGTCTCGATGAATCGTCATTTCTGAGACACCGAGGCGCCTGGCAAGATCAGCAATGCGAACTGCACCGTGAGTGCGTACTTCATCGAGAATTTGTTTTCGGCGCTGTGCGGCTAGCAGTGTCACGTGCATACCCATACCAGCTCTGTGATAATCTGTGACCCTTTGACAGATTATCACATCTTCCCACGCGGTACAAGCCGCAGTACCCCACTGCTTCCAGGTGCCATCCTCTCCGGGCAAGTTAGGACGCTCTTCGAGGATAGTGTGAGATGCGGCATTCAGTGACTGACGTCGGTTCAGTAGCCGAAGGGCGTCTGGTTTTTTGTAGCGGGCTGTGGCATCCCGTTCGTGTTGGCCATACTGACATCCAGTGCTCAGGAGAATGCGACGAATGGCGAGTCGTTGCATCACGGGCACGGACCGGAAAGCGATCTCGCCGCTACTGAGAGCTGTGACCGTACGTAAGAGAGGATTCTGTCGATCGGCTGAGACCTCAGGGAGGACAATGGTGCATGAGCTGTCGCTCGCTCACAGCTTAGTCGAAATCCTTGTCGAGCAGTTTCGCGAGCGACCAAACGTGCGAATCACCACGGTCTATCTCCGCCTCGGCCCTCTTGCCGGAGTCGTTGAATCGGCGCTCAAGGCTGCCTTTGCGGTCGCGGCGCTCGGCACCCTCGCCGAAGGTGCCTGCCTTCGCATCGAGCATGCGCCTGCTGTCGTCCGTTGTCGTTCCTGCGGTCAGGAGCAATCATTCCCTACCAACGCCGAGACTGATCATGATATCCTTCTGTCCAGTCTCGTCACACTCCCGACCGTATGCCCGGCGTGCGGCGCTCTCTCACTAGACCTCGTGCACGGCGACGAACTCGAGCTCGTCGCCGCGGAGGTGGTCGATGGCTAAGGAACTGGTCGTCCTCGAACAGCGCCTCCTGGAACGCAACGACACTCGTGCCGCAGAACTCCGCCGGCGGTTCAAGGAGGCCGGCGTCCTAGTTGTCAACCTCATGTCTAGTCCCGGGGCCGGTAAGACCACACTTTTGACGGCAACGTTGCCTGCCCTCTCCCCTGAGCCAGCAGCCGTGGTGGTCGGTGATCTCGCAACCGATAACGATGCGCGACGACTCTGCACGGCCACGCCGTGGGTGCGCCAAATCACAACCGGGACTGTCTGCCACCTGGAGGCAGCGATGGTGGAAGAAGCCATCGCGCGGTGGGACTTGACACAGCTGCGCTATCTCTTCATCGAAAACGTGGGAAATCTGGTCTGTCCAGCCAGCTTTGACCTCGGCGAAGCGGCACGGGTCGTGCTCTTTGCCGTGACCGAAGGGGAAGACAAGCCGGAGAAGTATCCACCCATTCTGCACCGAGCGGATCTCGTGCTTTTGACGAAAAGTGATCTTCTTGCTCCTCTCGGCTTTGATGTCCAGCGGTTCGTCGCCTCAGTCCATCGCGTCAACCCGAAAGTTCCCATTCTCCCCGTCTCAGCGCGCACTGGCGAAGGACTTGCCGCCTGGCTTGACTGGCTTCGTGTTCTGCGTGGAGCTTGGCTGTCTGGGAGCGACGAGCGTGTTCGAGCGAGGTTACAGCTGCCCGAACGCGTGAACCACGAAGACCAAAGGAGTTGACCGATGTGCCTTGCCATTCCTGGTCAGATCGTCGCACTCGAACCAGAAACACACCTGGCGCTGGTCGATGTCCTCGGTGTTCGGCGTCGAGTCAACGTCGATCTGGTTTGGGATGAAGGACTGGCTGAGGGAGACTGGGTTTTGATTCACGTCGGGTTCGCCTTGAGCAAGGTCAGCGAGCAGGAGGCGGCTGCACAACTTCGGCTCCTACAGGCACTTGGGGAAGATGAACAGGCCATGGAGGAAGTACAGGGGTATCTCTTCGATGTGTCCGAGTGACGTTCACCCGGAACTCGCCCAATACGGGAGCTGCACGCTCGATCAGGATGGTTGTGTGACGTGCGGTGACCTCGCTGTCCCGGTCATCGTGCTGGCAATTGAAGGCCAAGAGGCCGTCTGCGAGGATCGTTGTGGGCAGCGTGCCCGTGTCGCTCTCGACTTTCTCGAGGATGTTCGCGTCGGAGATATCTTGCTCGTCCATCTTGGGGTCGCGCTGGCACGGATTCAAGGGGGCAACTCATGCGCTACGTCGATGAGCTCCGTGATCCGCGACTGATCCGTGCTGTGGCAGCGGAGATCGCTCGCCTGGTCGATCCCGATCGCCACTACCGGATCATGGAGGTCTGTGGCGGGCACACCCATGCCATCTACCGGCACGGGCTAACCGAGCTGCTCCCACCAAACATCGAGCTCATTCACGGGCCCGGCTGTCCCGTCTGTGTCTTGCCGATGGGACGCATCGACGATGGCCTGGCGCTGGCTGAGCAACCGGACGTCATCTTCACGGCTTTCGGGGATATGATGCGTGTGCCCGGTCGCCGAGGAACACCTTTGGAGTATCGAGCTCGCGGCGCTGACATCCGCATGGTCTATTCACCGCTCGATGCGCTCAAACTTGCGCAAGCTCACCCCGATAAGCATGTCGTCTTCTTTGCCATCGGCTTTGAGACCACCGCACCCGCAACCGCACTGACTCTTATGAAGGCAAAGGCCCTCGGAATTCGCAACTTTTCCGTGTTCTGTAACCACGTCCTCATCGTGCCGGCGATCCGTGCCATTCTCGACTCCCCTGACATGCGTCTGGATGGTTTCATCGGGCCAGGACATGTCTCGACCGTGATTGGCTGCCGCCCGTACCTCTTCGTGGCGCGTGATTATGGCAAACCGCTTGTGGTGTCTGGCTTCGAACCCCTTGATATTCTCCAGTCGATCCTCATGATCCTCCGTCAGCTCGCTGAAGGGCGTGCAGAAGTGGAAAACCAGTACAGTCGCGTCGTTCCCTGGAATGGGAATCGTGCGGCACTTGCGGCGATGGCCGAAGTCTTCGAGCTCCGGCCGTACTTCGAGTGGCGTGGCCTCGGGTTCATCTCCCAGTCAGCCCTCAAGATCTCAGAGGCGTACGCTGACTGGGACGCCGAGCGGCGATTTGATGTCCCGGGTGTGCGTGTTACCGATCCCAAAGCAGCACAGTGTGGCGAAGTGCTCAAGGGCGTGCTCAAACCGGCACAGTGCAAGCTGTTTGGTCGCGAATGTACACCGGAACATCCGATCGGTGCGCTGATGGTGTCCAATGAAGGCGCCTGTGCAGCCTACTATCACTATGTCCACCGCTTGGCCGCCGCGGGGAGGGACGACTGATGCGTGAGACGTCGGTGCAGCCTACGTTCCACGATGCCGTGATCGAGTTGGTACACGGAGCAGGCGGCAAAGCGTCGCGCCGGCTGATCGAGGGCTTGTTCCTACCCCTGCTTGCCAATCCGGCTTTGATTCCCCTGGAAGATGCAGCAATCATGTCGATTGAAGGGTTGCGCCTTGCGTTGACCACCGATGCGTTCGTCGTCAAACCGTTGCGGTTCCCCGGTGGCTCTATCGGCGAATTGGCTGTGAATGGAACCGTCAACGATCTGGCAGTGAGTGGTGCTCGTCCGCTTGGACTCCTCGCGGCTTTTATCGTGGAGGCGGGACTACCGAGCGAAGTGCTCCGGGCGGAGGCCGAAGCACTTGCACAGGCAGCGCGTCGTGCTGGGGTGTCGGTCGTCGGTGGCGACACCAAAGTAGTGGAGCACGGGAAGGCCGATGGACTCTACATCGTGACCGCAGGAATTGGGCTGGTTGACCCGCGGGCTGAGCTTGGTGTTCACCGCGTCCGCCCTGGCGATCGGATACTTATCAGTGGCCCAATTGGGGATCATGGGATCACTGTGCTGCTGGCGCGCGGGGAACTCGACCTCGAAGCCGATCTCGTTTCCGACACGCGGCCGCTGACGCCGTTCGTCGAGACGCTGCTCGAGGCGGCGAGCCCTGGCCTTCACTGGATGCGGGATCCAACGCGCGGTGGGGTGGCCACCGCACTGAATGAGCTCGCGCGGGATGCTCGCGTGGCGATCACGCTTGCCGAGGAAGCGATTCCCGTCCGCGATGCGGTCCGTGGAGCCTGCGAGTTGCTTGGTCTCGACCCGCTCTATATTGCGAATGAGGGGCAACTCCTCGCGGTGGTCGATCCTGCCTGGGCAGACACCGCCCTCGCAGCACTCCAGCGGGTGCCAGGTGGTGAACAGGCAGCCTGTATTGGGGAGGTTCAGGAGCAACCTGCCGGTGTTGTTATCGTGTCGACCCAGTATGGTGGCCAGCGGGTAATCGACATGTTGGTGGGAGATCCTTTGCCGCGCATCTGCTAAGCCACGCGCCACCAAGACGAGGAGTCACCGCCATGAGCACGACGCTCACCTCGCTTGTCCGACAACGGCTCAGCGAGCGCAATGCCTGTTCACGGGCCTTTTTCCCTCGCGAAGCGCCACGTCTGGCGACCATCTGCCGGAAAATGGCCGAGCGTTTCCTCGAGGGCGGCCGCCTCCTCGCCTTCGGCCGCGGCCCCTACGCCACCGATGCCCAACATGTCTCAGTCGAATTCATCCATCCCGTGATCGTCGGCAAGCGTGCCTTGCCAGCGCTCGATCTCAGCCTCGCGTTCCCGGAATGGAGTACCGCGGTTGCTCAACCGACAGACATGGCTATGGGGTTTGGACCACCTGATGGGGACGAGCTTGTCCATGCATGTCTTCAGGAGCTCTGGACACGTGGAGTCCTCACTCTCGCCTTGCCCGGTGAGGCGGGTACGGCCGATTATGCTGTCCAAGCTCCCTCAGGTGATCCGTTTGTCCATCAGGAGCTGATCGAGATCCTCTACCACACTCTGTGGGAGACCGTCCACGTCTTCTTCGAGCATCGCCAGCTTGCGGGACACGATATCGGCGAAATGGCGACCCTCTACCCCTTCCTTGGTGGCGAATCAGTCGACCTGCGTTCTGTCGAGCCTGAGGTTGCCCGATCCATTGTGGCCAAGGCTGAGGAGGATGAACGCCTGCGAGAGGAACTTGCCAGCGAACAGGCTGAGACGATCGCCCGAGCTGCGACAGCGATCGCGGAACGGATCGAGCGTGGCGGAAAGCTGATCTGCTTTGGGAATGGTGGTTCAGCGACTGATGCAAATGACCTGACGCTTGATTGCGTGATCCCTCCAGCCGGCCACCATCCGATCCCGGCAATCTCGCTCGCGCTTGAACCAGCCAATCTCTCCGCAATTGCCAATGATGTTGGCCAGGAAGTGATGTTTTTGCGCCAGTTGATTCCCCACGCCCAACCCAACGATGTGGCGATCGGGATCTCAACGAGTGGAGGGTCTCCTAACGTCATCGTTGCGCTAGAGGAAGCGCGGAAACGCGGCCTTTTGACCATTGGGTTGCTTGGTTATGACGGTGGGGAGATCGTGCGCCGACAGCTCGTCGACTACGCGATCGTCGTCCACTGCGACTACATCCCACGGATTCAGGAAGTACAGGCTTCAGCCTATCACATCCTCCGTGAGCTCCTGGAGGTCCTCCTCTATGGCACGGCTTGAACTCTACGGGACGCGGTGGTGTCCGTACACTGCTGAGGTGCGAGAAGACCTTGAATGGCGCGGCATTGCGTTTGTCGAGTACGACGTCGAGCTCGATGCCGCGGCACGGGAGCGCCTGCTCCGCCTAACGGGAGGACGACGCGCGGTGCCGGTGCTTGTCGAGGATGGCCAAGTGATCCGCATCGGGTGGCAAGGTCGTGTTTGCACCTTTTGAACGACTGTCACAACTCACAGCCTGCTACGTCCGTGTAACTGGCATCGTGCAAGGGGTGGGCTTCCGTCCCTTTGTCTATCGCTTGGCCACGACCTGTGGTCTAAGCGGTTGGGTGGCCAATGGCGAGCATGGGGTCGAAATTGTTGTCGAGGGCAGCCACACAGCAATCGAGGCGTTTCTCCATGAGTTGACCACCCATCCACCACCAGCCGCCCGGATCGATCAGATTGTCGTCCAGCCGATCCAGCCCAGCGGTCTCGAAACATTCACGATCCGCGAAAGCCAGCGGCGCGAGCGCCCAACCACGCGCATCGCACCAGATCTTCCGGTCTGCGCAGACTGCCTACGTGAGCTCTTCGACCCTGCCAATCGCCGCTACTGGTATGCCTACATCAACTGCACGAACTGCGGGCCACGCTACAGTATCGTGCTCGGTCTTCCCTATGACCGGCCGCGCACGACCATGAAAGACTGGCCACTGTGCTCAGACTGCGCCCGCGAGTATCACGACCCAGCTGACCGGCGCTTCCATGCACAACCGGTGGCCTGCCCCGTCTGTGGCCCACAGTACCTGCTCGTCGATGCGCAACGGTTGCAACAGGCGCGCGGTGCAGCAGCAATCCAGAAGGCAGCAGAGTGGCTCCGTGGGGGACGAATCGTCGCAGTTAAAGGGATCGGCGGCTATCACCTGGCCTGTGACGCCCGAAATGTCGCCGCTGTCCAGGCGCTGCGCGAACGCAAGTTCCGGAAGGAAAAGCCGTTCGCTCTGATGGTTGCCAACCTTGCAGTCGCCGCCGAGTTGGTGGAGCTCAACGACGCAGCCCGTGACGTATTGACCTCCCCAGCTCGGCCGATCGTGTTACTTCCGGCGCGTGTGTTTCTCCCCGGCGTTGCGCCGGAAAATCGCGAACTTGGGATCATGCTGCCCTATGCTCCACTGCACTATCTGCTCTTTGCAGCCGGTGCGCCAGCGGTTCTCGTGATGACGAGTGGGAACCGCTCCGAAGAACCAATTGCCTTCACCGAGGACGACGCCTTCATCCGCCTCAGTGGCATTGCTGACGGGTTCCTCGTGGGCGAACGGCCGATTGCACGTCGCGTCGATGATTCCGTTGTACGGATGACGGTCCTTGGACCAGTCATCGTGCGCCGGTCACGCGGGCTTGCTCCGAGCGTGGTCGCAACGCTCCCCACAAGCCGACCGATTCTGGCTGTGGGTGCCGATCTCAAAAACACGATCACCGTGGTGATCGAAGGACAAGCGTTCGTGAGCCAGCATATCGGTGACCTGGACCACTGGCCGGTCGTGGAGGCGTTCACGGCCACCATTCGCGACCTTTGTGCAATGTATGAGGTGGACCTCGAGCAGGCGGTTGTTGCGCATGATGCGCACCCAGAATATGTCTCGACGAATCATGCGCTCACATTGCCTGGTCAGCATCTGGCAGTGCAGCACCATCGTGCACACATCGCGAGCGTGCTAGCTGAGCGTGGCTGCTGGACCGAACGCATCGTTGGTCTGGCCTTTGACGGCACCGGTTACGGTGATGACGGATCGATTTGGGGTGGTGAGGTATTCGTGGGGTCACTGAGCGAAGGGTTGCAGCGTGTTGCTCACTTGCGGCAAGCGGTGCTTCCTGGCGGCGATGCGGCAGCCCGATGGCCGGTTCAAGCAGCGGCGGGGTTTTTAGTCGCCGTTGAGGACCTCCCTGACCTAACTGCGTCACCCTTCTGCTTCCCGGAGCAGTACGACAAGGCACGTGAGGTCGTCGCTAGCGGACTGCGTTGTTTTCCCACCACCTCAATGGGACGACTCTTTGATACAGTTGCGGCGCTTTGTGGCTTTACCCGATCGATCAGCTTTGAGGGCCAAGCTGCCATGTGGTTGGAGCACCTCGCGCAGAAGTCACCGCCGGTGCAGCCCTACCCCTTCCCATTGACTGAGGGAGAGCTGGACTTCCGCCCACTCCTTGCTGCAGTTGTTGAGGATCGCTGTCGAGGACGGGATGTGACAGAGATTGCGCGGGCATTCCATGAGGCAGTCGCAGCAGCTGTCGTGACGGTTGCTGTGGAGTACTGTGCGGCATTCCGCGCGCAACGGGTGGTTGTCTCAGGTGGTGTGTTCCAAAATGCTCTCCTGCTTGAGCGGGTTGCGGAGCTTCTCCGGCTCCACCGGCTTGAACTGTGGACCAACCGCGCCGTACCACCGAACGACGGTGGCATCAGCCTGGGACAAGCAGCCATCGCCGCCTGTGCTGGTATCGCCAAGTGAGACAGCCAAGCGTCCACTCTCTACCCGAAGAGGCTGTGCCGGAGAAAGCCGATCGAGCCGCCAACGATGAGTAACCAGGCTGGGTTTACTCGGAAGCGCACGAGGGCAAGCCACGCACTGAGCGCGAGTACGGCGGTGAGCAGATCGCCAACTGCGATACGCGCGAGCTGCCAGAGGACTCCGGCCATCAACGCGACTGCTGCGACGTTCAGCCCATCGAGGAGCGAAGAGAGCCATGGTGAGCGACGGAGCTGAGGCGCGAGTGGCCGGATGGCTGCGACGAAGACGAATGCCGGCAGGAAGATTGCGACCGTTGCGAGCAGTGCACCTGGCAGACCAGCGACAAGATACCCAACAAAGGTTGCCGTGGTGAAGACCGGTCCTGGTGTGATCTGCCCAACAGCCATCGCATCCAGGAGCTGGTGATCAGATAGCCAGCCGAGCCGCTCAACGAAGTCGCGTCGGAGGAAGGCGAAGAGGACGTATCCACTTCCGTACAGCACCGAGCCGATTTTGAGGAAGGTGAAGAACAAGTGTGTGAGGCTAATCGGTACTGCTGTCTCGGGTGAAGCGACGAAGGGCAGCGTGCCGAATGGCGCCAACCCGAAAAGGGGGAACGTTCTTCGGCGAACTGCTTCCAGCATCAGGCTGATCAGCGCCGCGCCTGCCAAGAGGAGCAATTCGTGGACACCGGCGAGGTAAAGCACGAATGTGGCGAGACTGAGGACGAAATGGCTGACCTGGCGGACGGCGATGCGGCTTAAGCTCCAAATGGCCTGTCCGATCACAGCAAGGAGCACGGGCTGCACACCAGAAAGGAGCCAGGTTGCTTCGGGCAACGCGCCCCACCGTGAATACATCCAGGCCAAGAGAAGGACGAGTGTCGCCGCTGGTACGATGAAGAGTGTGCCGCTAAGGAGGAAACCCGGCCAGCCAGCGCGCCGGTAACCGCAGTGAAGAACCATCTCCGTCGAGTTTGGACCAGGGATAAGGTTGGTCACACCGAGAAGATCGAGAAACTCCTGCTCGCTCAACCAGCGTCTCCGCACGACGACTTCCTCGCGCAGCAGAGCGATGTGCGCTGCTGGCCCACCAAAGGCGAGACAACCGAGCTTCAGGCTTACCCGGGCGACCTCTCTGAGCTCGGCTGGCAACAGACGAGTTGCCCGGCCGCCTGTGGGCGCTTCTTGGTACTTACGGGACCCTCGCATGCTTCACCGATCCTTCACTCCCCACGACGCCCCACTGCTTGGGTGGGTCCGAGGGTATGCACCGGAAGTCTGGCAGGTGTGAAGGGAGGATAAAAGAGGCGGAACCACGCTCGTGCAAGCGTTGTGCCGCCTCCCTTGAAGTGCCTGCCGGCTACTCAGCAAGAGCCGAGCGCGTGCTTCCCCTATGTCTCAGCTGCGTACTTCGGTATGACAGCTGTCGGGAGCACGATCGGCAGAAGGTGACGCCGCACAACTCGTGCAGCAGCGAGCGGCACGCCAACACGCCAAGAAGGGTGGCTCAGCCAACTCCGTGACGAATACTGCAGAGGATGCGAGTGCGATCTCAGGGGTGATCATTGCGGGCTGATCGGTAAGTGCTGACTCGCGATCGCTTCTCGCCATGCCACCGCCGCTCCACCGCAGCTGTGGCCAGGCTTGACCTATTTCCTCATTTGTGCCTTGGATTTACTGCACCATGGGGCGCGAGGAGGCGCTCGAGCTGGTGCTGCTCCTGTCCTGCTGGGGACCGAACAGACTCAGGAGATGGGACTCGTGCGGCGAGCGGTGCTACTGAAGCAGCTGAATTTGGTGCTGACCCAAGAGGTTTCTCGCTGCTGCTCGATCCAAGGACAGTTGGAGCTGGACGGATGCCTCGCGACTGCGGAATGGGATTTCAGAAGACATGTGACTACTTGAGCACGAATCCGGCTGGTCTCGTGCGTGAGCGAGGGTTGATGGGTGTATTCAACCACTTTTTCGATACCAACAACCAGAGACGGCGGAGCCTGATTCCTTTGCTTCCGCCTCATTACAGACTGATGCGGGCACAGCTGTACCCAGACAACACCACTCTACGCACCCTGGAGGTGAGGCCTTGGCTCCAAGGTGGCTTTCCCCTGACTCCATCCTGGCCACTAGAGAGCCACCACACATCCCGGCGATGATTGGCAGCTGTCGTCCGCGCGCCGGAGCATAACTTCGACAAGAGGGTATACTCTCGCTCGAGGCATCCGCGGGATCTTAGCCTAAACTTCATCATATTTGGCAGCTGCCGCTTCTCGCGCTCCTCTGCTAAGAGTGTGTTCCTGGCACAGGCAGAGCGCCGAGGGGAGCGGCCAGGAAGCCGAGGGAATTGACCAGTGAGGTGTGCCGATGGAACCACGGCCGGTGCTGCTGATCCACTCGGGCGAACTCGGCTGGGGTGATCTGCGTGCCCTTCTGCGGTCAATCCCAGACCTGATGATCGTCGGTGAGGCCCGCAACCGGGAACAGGCATTTCAGCTGGCTGCGAGTCATCTCCCCAAGATTATTTTCATCAGTGAGACAGTGGAGGGTGCCTGTGCTGCCTCACTCGTCGCCGCGCTGCAGCGTGGTCCCTGTCCTGACAGCGTGGTCATCGTTCTCGCCCAGCGGGTCGACCCAGACAACCTGCGGAAGTGGGTAAGCCAGCAGGTCAGCGTCTCTGCCTACCTGCTCTGGAGTGAGCTTAACCAGGAGTTGCTCAAGCGTTGCTTGGCAGTCGCCTTCTCAGGAGACACCCTCGTCATCAGCCGGGCGGTTGCTGCAGCCGTGATTGCGCTGCTGCAGGGAGAGACACGGCTGGCCGGGCCGGCGCGCCGGCTCACCCCGCGCAAGCGCGTGCTGCTGTCCTGGTTGGCTCGCTGGGACCTGAGTTACAAGGAGATCGCCACCCAGCTTGGGGTCCAGGAAGGCACGATCAAGGCGCACGTTCGGCACATCGGCGAGAAACTCGGCGCCAGCGGAGGCCGCGCGGCAGTGGTGGAGGCGGCCCGGACGCTCGGCCTGCTCCCTGCGACCGGACGGGGTAGCACGCAGGGCGGCTGGTGAGGCGGTAGGCCAGTAGGCTCCCGGCTCGCCTGGCGCAGCGTGGCCCTGAACCAGCCAGGTGCGCTCGCTCGCGCATGAGAGCTTCGCTCACCCCGCGCGGGGTGAGGGAGCGACTCAGTGTGACGACCATGCCTCTGTCCTGTGCCCGCGACGCTGCCCTCCTGTCGCTGTGCCTGATCAACGACGACCTAGCCACTGCCCGGCGCCTGCGACGCCACCAGCAGGGCGGACGCTCGGCGCCCGCCGGTGGATGAGTGCACCCTACTCCCAGGGCGTACGCTGGTGGTTGCCCAAAACTCACCCCGAGAGGGAATAGCCATGTACACCCATCCCTCACTATCCTGAGGTTGAAGATCGGAGACAGCTAAAGCCCTTGGGAATGGGAAGGAGACCGGCAATGGCGGGGCCACTCTGGATCCTGGGCTTCGACGGTGACTGCCTCACCTGCCGCCAGCGCGCTGAGGAGGTGGCGCGGCTCGCCGGTGAGCGTCTTGAGGTCCGCAGCCTGCGCGCGCCGGAGGTGGCGGCCTGGCGCGCGGGCGCTGGGGCCGGGTGCCCCCTGGACCCCGACGCTGTTGCGGATTGAGGGGAACAGGTGCAGGCCTGGACCGGCCGGCGGCTGGCCTGGCAGTTGGCCCGGCTGCTCGGTCCCGGCCGGGCGCTGGCCCTGGCCGAGCGGCTGGCAGCGCTGGGCCGCGCTCCGCGGTCAAATACCGCTGGGGTGACGCGCCGTGGCTTCCTCGGCAAGCTGGGGGCAGCAGCCTTTGCCTTCGGCCTTCTGGCCAATGGCAAGCTGGCGCTGCCGGCTGCAGCACGGGGCGGGGGAACGCCCGCTGGCTCTGTCCCCTGGTGGGCGGTGGAGTCTCTCCGGCAGACCCCGATTGAGGGCGCAGCCAAGCAAGCCCTCTTGGGGCAAGCCCTCGCCGCAGCTGAGACCCAGGCGGTGCGCCAACCTGGGCCTGTCCTCCTCTCGCTGACTGGGACGCAGGCTGCCGAGCATGTGCTCGCCGATGGGCGAACGCTACGGGCTCTCGCCCTGGGAGTGGGCAATGACGAGGTGCTGGTTTACTACGAGGACAATACCGGCCAGCGGGCAGCGCTGCTGTATCGAGTAGTAACGCAGGGCGACAAACCACAGCTCAGGCTCGTCGCTGCGACGGATGAAGCACTGCCGACGCCGGCGGTCAGGCACAGTGAGATCCTCCTAGCAAACCTGCACCCCGCCCCTCATCCCGTGCTTCGCCTGCTGCCAGTTCGACTGGGGCAGGTTCCTGGATTGCTGTGGTTGGACCTGCTTCTTTGTCTGTGGTGCAGGCCCATCTTGGCTCTGCGCTGCATGCATCTTGGCTCGATGCCCTTGGTGTATATATACCTCGTGTCCCGGTGGCTGGTCCTGTACTACGTGTTGCGCCGAGCCAGGAACATGAGTGAGAAAGGGGTGAGTGCTCGCGTCCTTGCCCTGAGCCGTCCAGAGGTGGAGGAATCGTTATGCACTGGGCAACCATCCATTGGATCCTCTGGCTGGTCATGCTGCTCTGCGTCATCCCGATTCTGGCAACTGGGCTCTTCCTCGGGCGGCGCCCTGACCAGACCGGTCCGGGTCGCTGGCACTGGCGCCTCATCGGGGGCTTCGGAAGCATTCTCGGTCTCGGTCACCTTCTCTACACGCTACGCACTGGCCCCCAACCGTACATGGATGATCCCTACCTGACACTCCTCCAGACAATATTCACCGGCGCCTTTCTCTGGTACTGGATTAAGCTGGGAGTGCGCTATCGAGCCCACCGTGCCAGCAACAACGGGTCCACCGTCGACATGGCTGGATAAAGCGACATCTCTTCGAGGTAGGCAGTGAGGACAAGGTGGACGTCGTTTAGCACCATCGGTTGCCGCAAAGAATCCAATATTCGTGATTTTGACAATGTCTCATCCCGGGCGACTACCACTGTACTTTGCTTGGCACGCTCGTGCGTCTGGTGATGCCATTGCTGCCGGCAGGAACCTCCATGGGGCCATTAGCGAGACGCTCGGCGTCGAGTGAGGAGGAATCAGGCTGCAGTGGGACGAGTGGTACCCACTCTTCTCTGCGATCGCCTACTTCGGCGGCCTTACCCTCCGAATCGTGGTCAGCATCCTCTGGAGCGTCCGGCGCTATCGTCACTTTCGGCCGCTCGATTGGGCCGACGGACTCCTGGTCGCTTGGCTGTTCGCAGCAGCCCTCTGGCTGGGGATCCACCAGGGATCTGTCTGGGATACCGAGTTCGCGTGGATTCCCATCTGGGTGCGTAGCCTCGTTGCGCTCGTCTGGGCAGGCGGCTCGGTCGCCGGTGCCTGGTGGGTGGTCAGGCGATCCCGCCGGCCAGCGCGGGCAGAAGACCAGGGGGAGCTGCAACGGACAGGAAGGGTGCCGTCTTGGGCTTGGCATGCTGGGTCAGGGCGCGGGGACAAGCCTGGGTGCAAAAGCACGCGTCGTCTCCCTGAACCGCGCGAGCCCTGGCTCATGCAGAGCGAGGAACGTGCGGTTGTTGGAGGACGATTCAAGAGTTGAAGATGCGCTAGCGACCGCAGAGGGGCGAAGCGGGAAAGGGAGCGGATTGTCATGCCGTGGGGAACGATCACCCTGAATACTCTGGCTAATCTGGATGCTCAGCGCCCTGCTGTTGTTGGGGGCCGAGGCGCTCAGCGGCCGCCGGCCGGACCGGCACGAGCCCAGCCGCTGGTATAGCCGACTCCTCAGCGCGGCCCTGTGCCTGATCGAGTTCGTGCTGATCGGCTATAGCGTCTGGCACGACCCATGGCCGTGGATGGATGATCCCCTCATTGCGGGAGTGCAGGCTGTGCTCATCGCAGCCTTCCTGTGGCCCTGGCTCACGCTGCTAACTCGACGCCGAGCGAGCCGCACCGGCAGCGGTAGCTCTGCCTGTGGAACCGCCTGACCGTCCTTGTGCTTCCAAAGCCGTGCGTGTGGACACGATCTCCCGGGTGACGCCAACTGGTCAGGGAAGGATTGCTCGATTTGTTCGAGAGTTGACGCGATGCGAGATCACTGTGCCTGACTATGGGGAGTTGCCCTGGTTTAGGGCACAGTGATCAGCCTGGTTGAACCACGCCCGTGCAAGCGTTGTGCCGCCTCCCTTGAAATGCCTGCCGGCTACTCAGCAAGAGCCGAGCGCGTGCTTCCCCTGTGTCTCTTGGGCAACTCTTGACTGCGAACGAGTGTTCTACTACTATGAATCCGAACGAATGTGCGAGATACAGCAGGGCACGGAAAGGGGGACACGTGCCAGGGGTCGAGGCTACTCCGTTGCGAGCGAACACTCGGGCGGACAGCACCCCGCTTGCACCAGGGACATCGACCAGTGTGGACGCAGCTGGCACGCTGCCCGCAGTCGATCCTCGCCGCGAGCGGATCGCCTCCCTCCGCCGGCTGCTCGTTGAACGGTTCGGACCGCATGTCCTGCTTGACTGGACACAGCCTTCTTCCTCGTTCTCGGCGTGCGCTGAGTGTGTCCCCACACAGTGCGTCCTGAATCCGCGTGCTCTGCCGACCGAGCTCCTGGGGCTCGACCTCGCGCTCGGTGGCGGGATCCCACGCGGGCGACTCACTGAACTTGCTGGCCCACCCTATTCCGGGAAGCGGACACTCGCGAGCTGGCTTGTGCGGACCACACAGCGAATCGGTGGCTGGGCAGCATATCTCGACGCTGCGCACGGTGCCGACTTCGATCGCCTACATCGCTGGGGTGTCAACCTACGCGAGTTCCTTATCGCACTACCGCGCTCACTCCCTGAGGCATTGGAACTTGCTCGCCTCCTTCTCCTCGCTGATGCTCTTGATCTTGTTGTGCTTGATCTTCCTCCGCACTGGGCAACTCGCTCAGAACTTGAGCGTGGACTCCGGCAGCTCCGCCCGCTCCTGCGCGGTCGGTCAACCGCTCTCGTCGTTGTCCGCGACCGGGAGAGCGGGCCCGGGCTTGCGGCAGCCCAGCTACGCTTGTGGCTTGAGCCACTCGCACAACTCGTTCTGCCGAATCCATTCGGCTCGACCATGCTGCCCAGTGGGCTCCGCGTCCGCATCCATGTGGAGCGGAGTCACCGTTGGCCGTTGTGCGAGCCGCCTGTCCCGGTCGAGTTCAGCGAGCGCGAGGGAGTCCGTCTTGCTCTTGAGCGGATCGATCTCGCGCTCGCCGGGGGGATCATTGTCCAGCACCCACTCGGCTTGATCTTCGCTAACACCGTGCTCGGCCGGAGTCGCGAGGCGGCGGCAGCGCGACTCGCAAGCGATCCGGCGCTCTGGTCACAACTCGAGGAGGAGCTCCGTGCGCGTTGGCTATCTCTGGCTCGACCGCTTACCAAGCGTCTCACTCGCTGAGGTACTCACTCCACTCACTCCGGCTGTACAGCTGGACGAGGATCGGACCGGTGTTTGGTTCGAGGCGAGTGGTGTCCGGCTCCTCTACGGTGACGAGCTGCGTTATGGGCAAGCAGTGCTTGCCGCACTCGCAGCAGCTGGTGGGGCTGGCCGACTTGGCATCGCAGCAACACCGTGGGTCGCTCGCCTCGCAGCACGGCTCGCGGTGACTGGAGAGGTCACGCTTGTCCCGAACAGCGAGACAAGCACATTTCTGCGTCCGCTTCCACTTGAGTGGCTGCCACTCCCAAGGCGGGTACTGGCACGACTTCGCGCGCTCGGTGTTTCGACAATTGGCCAGTTCGCTGACTTGCCACCGGGAAGTATTCAGCGACGCTTCGGCACGGAGGCACTCGCGGCATACCGCCTCGCCCATGGTGACGACCCTACCCCGTTCCGGGGACGCGCGCCAGTTGAGCCACTCTGTTTTGAACGGACGCTCGAGCCGCCAGCTGTAACGAGTGACGCGCTCGCGGTCGCGCTGCACGCATTGGCGGCGCAGGCGATGGAGGCGCTCAATCGGCTCGGTCACGTCGCCTGGCGCCTGCGGCTCGAACTTGTCGCTGAGGATGGGCGGAGTACGTCGCGTCGTCGACATTGCCCATATCCGCTGCGGACGGCGGAGGAGCTCGCTGCAGTTGCTCGTGCGCTCGCACTGCGTTGCGCGCTTGCCGGGCCGGTCGCACTTCTCCGACTCGTCATCGACGAGCATGGCACCGTCACAGCGCACCAGCCGGGGTTGCTCCTTGAAGCCCCGAATCGGCGCCAAGAGCGCGAGCGAATCTTCGAGCTTGCACGGCAATATGTGCCGGGACGTGTCGTCCGGGTCGTTGAGCATTGCCCAGCTGCCCCGCTCCCCGAGCACCGCTGGCGTCTGGAGGGGATCACAAGCGAGGAAGCACATCCATCGCGCGGCGAGCCAGTGCGGTTGATTCGGCGCGCACAAAGCTGGTGGCTGGAAGTTGCTGGGCAGCGCCTGCGTGTCATTCGGAGTGGCCCCTGGGAGCGGATCGATCTCTGGTGGCCAGAGAGACAGCATCGCCGGACAGGATGGGTAGAGCTCGCTGACGGCCAGCGCCTGCTCCTCATGTGGACTGGGCCTGAAGGCCAGTGGCGGCTGGTCGGTCGCCTCGATTGAGGAGAAGAGAAGCGGTGACCGCACTGTACGCCGAACTCCATGTGCACTCCTGCTTCTCACTGCTGGATGCACCTTGCCAACCTGAGCATCTCATCGAGCGGGCTGCCGCGCTGGGCTATCAGCATCTCGCACTCACCGACCACGATGCGCTGCACGGTGTCGTTCGCTTTGTCCGTGCTGCTGAGCGTGCAGGGATTCATCCCGTTGTCGGGGCAGAGGTGACCATGGAGGACGGGAGTCATCTCACACTCCTGGCTGAGAATGACCGCGGTTACGCGACGCTGGCGCGCCTCCTCTCGGCGGCTCGCCTTGGATGGCCGACTCCTGATGGCCCTGAATCGACCGGCACGCAGCTCGCTCTCGAGGGTTCACCTGGACGGCGAGCGGTTGCACTTCCCTGGCAGTGGCTTGCTGAGTGGCACGACGGGCTCATCATCCTCACTGGCTGCCGAGAAGGGCCGATTACTCGCGCTCTCGCCCGTGAAGGACGAGCCGCAGGATGGACCTGGGCTACCCGTCTGGCCCGCCTCTTTGGCCCAGAGCGCTGCTTTGTTGAGCTCGAGGACCACGGTGAGCGTGGCGATCGCCAGCGGGTGAGCGAGCTGGTTAATCTGGCCGAAGCCTCCGGCCTCTCAGTCGTCGTGACTGGTAATGTCCACTATCTCGATGAGCAGAGCTGGCGTCTGCAAGACGTGCTTGTCTGCATTCGGGAGGGCATTACCGTCGATACCCCACACCCAGCCCGCAAGACCTCTTCAGCCTATCGACTCGTCGCACCGGCGACGATGGCTCGCCGGTTTCGCCACCTGCCGGAGGCTCTGGTCAACACGGTGCACCTCGCTGAGCGCTGCCAGGTCTCGCTCGATTTTCGTCAGGTCCGCTTCCCACCACTCCCCCATTTAGTTCCGCCTGGTGAAACACCGATGCAGGTCTTACGTCGCCAGGCCTACGAGGGAGCACAACGCCGCTACGGCATGCTCTCCGAGCCGGTCGTGCGGCAGCTTGAACACGAACTCGGCGTCATTGAGCGGCTCGGCGTCGCTGAGTTCTTCTTGATCTGCGCCGATCTCGCCAATCGCTTCCGTGGACGCGGGCGCGGCTCAGCAGCTGACTCACTCGTCGCCTACTGCTTGGGGATTACGCAGGTCGATCCGCTTGCCCACCGCCTGCTCTTCGAGCGCTTCCTCAACGAAGAGCGCCCCTCAATGCCGGACATCGATATCGACTTTGGTCTCGAAGACCGCGAGCGAGCCATTGCCTACGTCTATGCCACCTATGGCGTCGAGCATGCTGCCATGGTCTGTAATTATGTCACATTCCAGGCCCGTAGCGCGATTCGTGACCTAGGGCGCGTTCTTGCGTTGCCACCAGAGCTTGTCGACGAGCTCGCCAGGAGCCAGGGACGCCTCGGCGAGCCGCTCGCAGCAGTTGCTCGCACGCTCATGCCGCGTCTGAACGAGGAAGAACAGCGCCGGCTCAAATGGCTCGTGCGTCTGGCTCCAGCGTTGGAAGACATTCCGCGTCATCTCTCTGTCCATGTCGGCGGCATGGTCATCACCGGCCGGCCGGTTGTGGAGCTGACCACCGTCGAGCCCTCGCGAATGCCGGGACGGATTGTCCTGGGCTGGGACAAACGGGATATTGAGGAAGCGGGACTGATCAAAACCGATCTGCTCTGCGTGCGTGCCATCTCGGTTGTTCATGAGGCGGTTGAACTGATTGAGCGGGTGAGCGGCATCCGGATCGATCTGGAACATCTACCGCTCGACGATCCAGCTGTCTACCGGCAGCTGCAGGAGGCGGACACGATTGGGACGTATCAGGTCGAGAGTCGCGCACAACAGCAGAGCTTGCCGCGCACACGCCCCGAACGATTCGAGGATCTGATCGCCCAGGTGGCGATCATTCGGCCCGGCCCGATCCAGGGTGGCATGGTGCATCCCTATATTCGCCGCCGCCAAGGGCTTGAGCCGGTCCGATATCTCCATCCCAAACTCGAGCCAATCCTGCGCGAGACGCTCGGTGTCATCCTCTACCAGGAGCAAGTCTTGGAAGTTGCCATGGTCATCGCCGGGATGACAGCTGGTCAGGCCGACGCCTTCCGGCGCGCGATGGGGAGCAAGCGCTCACGTGCAGCGATGGAGGCGTTACGCGGTGACTTCCTCGCTGGAGCCGAACGCAACGGGGTTCCGCGGTCGGTTGCCGAGCGCATCTTCGCTCAGATGGCGGCATTTGCCGAGTTCGGCTTTTGTAAGAGCCATGCTGCAGCGCTGGCTCGCACAGCCTACGAAACGCTTTGGCTCCGCGCACATTACCCGGCTGCTCTCCTCTGCGCTCTCTTGAACAACCAGCCGATGGGCTTCTACGCGCCGGAAGTACTCGTCTGGGATGCACTGCGTCGCGGTATTCGTGTCCTGCCACCAGACGTCGTACAGAGCGAGGTGCGAGCAACGCTTGCCGGTGATCCAGTGCACGGCCCGGTGCGGCTCGGTCTTGCTAGCATCCGTGCCATTGGGCGAGCCGCAGCGGAACGCATCGTCTCGGAGCGGGCGAGACAGCCGTTCCGGGACCCAGCTGACGTCGTCCGGCGGGCCGCGCTCACTGCGGAGCAGGTCGAAGCCCTGGTTCTGGTCGGCGCTTTTGCGTCGCTCGCCCCTGGGCGAGGCCGTCGCGAGCTCCTGTGGGAACTCCTGCGGGAAGTAGCGGAACGCACGACACTGCCGCGCTTCATTGAGGCTCCCGAGCCGGCCGTTGCACTGACCGAGCCGGATGCCGTCGAGCAGACGTTGCTGGACTATGCCATCCTCGGCTTTTGCCTCGATCGTCACCTGATGGAGCTTTATGCACGCCAGCGACAGCTCCTGCGTGTCGTGCCAGCTGCGCGGCTGCGGACGTTGCCACACGGCACAACGGCCCGCGTCGCTGGGCTCGTCGTGTGCCGGCAGGCACCGCCAACGGCGCGCGGTGTCCTTTTCCTGACCCTCGAGGATGAGACTGGACTCGTCAATGTGATCGTTCCGCCCCCGGTACGCGAGCAGTACCGAGCGCTCCTGCGCCGCCAACCTGTGCTTGTGATCGACGGGCGAGTTGAGCGCGAGGGATCACTGGCCAGTCTGGTCGCCGACGAAGTGCGTCCGCTCGGGCGACCAGCGCTCCCGCTCACCGCACGTGCCGGCACTCTGTCGCACGACTTCCGGTGAGGCTGGGCTACTTGCGGCAAGTTCGTGCCCCTCGTTCGCCAAGATCCAAAGCATGGCGGCCAGGCGGCGCCGTTCGGCAGTGTCCAGTTCGTCCCACACCGCCAGGCGCTCGCGAACATGCTCGACGGTCGGATGCTGCGCACGGTGCCGCCCACCAAGGAAGTAAGTTGCCAAGCTACTCGTCACCATCCCAATGACGCCGATACCCACCAGCATGAGGGCGACCGCGACAATTCGCCCGGCAACTGTCCGCGGTGCGACATCACCGTATCCGACGGTCGTCACTGTGACCACTGCCCACCAGAGTGCCTCACCGTAACTACCGACACCTGGCTCAACAAAACGGAAGATCGCACTCCCGAGAAGGACGATACCGCTCGCGACCGCAAGCACATAGCCAAGCCCATTCTGGCGCGCAATGGCCCGGAGTTCACGGCTGGCTCGCCAGAACCACACGCCGGCACGGAGAACGCGGAGGAGGCGGACAAGGCGGAGCAGGCGTGCTGCCCGGAGAACATCCCACGGGAGAATTGCGACCAGCTCGATTACATGTTCGCGGATAAAGCGACGGCGATCGGATGCTCGCGTCAACCGAACCGCGTAGTCTGCGATGAAGATGATCCAGATTCCATAGCTCACCAGCTCTCCTTCGGGTGACGGCGGCAACGTGAGGAGCCAGACGGAGAGGACAGCTAGTGCTCCCATCGCCGCCTCGTAGAGCCACGCGCTCCTTGCGCGTCGAGATGGTCCCATTGATCCCCCCGCCTTATGCGTGCTTCGATACCATGAGTATCGCCGAATGGTCATGGTCTGACGAGTACACTGCCCTTGAGCAGCCTCTTGCCCTCGCATCCGCCCTGTGTCTGCCATGCTGGCACCCAATGCTCACTTCTTAGACCGACCTTCAGGAAGAAGGGACCGGACATCACCTGGCGATCAGAGAGTGTCCATCCAGCGAACCGGCACGTTTCCGGAGCTCGCTGCACGGTCGCGAGTCAGTCTTTGTGGGCAGTTCGGCAGCGACAGCAACCGGCACACTCTTGTTTTCTTCATGAGGATATGAGATAATCCGGCCAGAAAGGACGCGGGGTATGCTCTCGCAGACGAGCCGCTATGCCTTGACCGCTGCCATCGCCCTCGCTCAGCGTCCGGATCGCTGGGTACGGGCACAGGATCTCGCCCTCGAAACCGGTATTCCCGCCAACTACCTTACAAAGATCCTCCACACCATGGCGCGGGCGCGTCTTCTCCGGTCCCAGCGTGGCCGTCAGGGTGGCTTCCGCCTTGCTCGTCGGCCCGAAGCAATTTCCCTGCTCGAGGTCGTCTCGCTGTTCGAGGAGCCTCACTTTCTGAGCTACTGTCTCCTCGGTACTGGGAGTTGCCCGGCGGATCGGCCTTGTCTGGCTCATCAGCGTTGGCTCGCGGCAGTTGAGGCAATCTCTCGGTTCCTCGACGGCACCACTCTGGCCGACATTGTCACCACGCCCGATGGGAGCCCAGTCGGTCCGCTCACCGTTCAGTGGCCAGAAAGTGCATCGCGAACGGCTGTCGGTTTTGAGGAATAGGAGGAATCTATGCGCCTGACCGCTGAGGAGATTCGGCAGCATCATCGGGCACTCTACGAGCATCTCATTGCGCTCGTGCCTGAAGACGACACGGTCCCTGATCCTGAAGGCCTGGTGCGCTTCCTTCGTGAGGAACTACTGCCGCATGCCCAGGAAGAGGAGCAGGAGCTCTACGACCGGATCGAGTCCCTCATCCCGCCCGGGGAAGCGACCCGGACCATGCGCCTCGACCACGAGGCAATTGCGTGGTACACCGAAGAACTCGCTCGGCTTACTGCGACACTCGCGTCTGCCCCTATGGACGAGCGTGCACAGTATGCTCGGCAATTTGTACGCCGGGCCCACGAACTCGCAGCGATTGTCCGTCTGCATCTCGAAAAGGAAGAACGGGCGTACTTGCCGCTTTACGACCGGCTTACCCAGGAACGCGTACTCGATGTTCGCACAGTTCCACCCCCACAGCGTCATCCCCTGATCTTCCAGACCTTTGAGTCTCTTGCTCCGGGTGAAGCCTTTATCTTGGTCAACGACCACGATCCAAAGCCACTGTATTACCAGTTCCAGGCCGAACGCGCTGGTACCTTCAGCTGGGACTATGTGGAACGCGGTCCTGAGGTCTGGCGTGTCCGCATCGGAAAGGTCGCCTAGGCCTCGCATCAGGAGGTGAGCCATGATCGCGGGCACGTCGCAGCGCCTTCCGCGGTGGGTTCCACGACTCGCCCTCGCTGCCGGCGCGCTGCTCGCAGCACTTGGTCTGCTCACCGGTCTTACTCGCATGGGATGGAATATCCCCCTTCCGCACCGCGCGCGGCTCACCGTCGAACATGGTCCGCTCTTGGTCGTCGGCTTTTTTCTAACGCTGATCGGCCTGGAGCGGGCCGTCGTGGTGGGCCGACGCTTCATGCTGCTTGGGCCAGTGGCAGCTCTCGCAAGTACGGTTGGCCTCGTGCTTGCTGCGCCGTCACTGGCCGTCGATAGTCTGCTCTTGCTTGCCTACCTGGGCTTTGCGGCTACTTTCGGCTATCTCCTGTGGGTGGCACGCACGGCGCATCACACCGTGATGTTCGCTGGCGCACTTGCCTGGCTCGCCAGTGGCTTGCTTTGGACAAAGGGATTCTCCCTACCAACCATAGTCCCGTGGTGGATCACCGGCTTTGTTCTCATTATCACCGGCGAACGACTCGAACTGGCACGTGCCCTTCGACCTGATCGCCCCACCCGCATCTGGTTCTTTACGGCGATAACGCTGTTATTGGTCGCGACTGAGATTGAACTTGCGTTCCCAGAATTTGGGGCTCGACTTCGTGGGGTCGCGCTTCTGCTTCTCGCTGCCTGGCTCCTGCGTTGCGATGCCGCACGGCGTGGACTGCGCCAACATGGAGTTCATCGCTATAGCGCTGTCTGTCTCCTGCACGGGTATGCCTGGCTCGCCGTCGGAGGTTTGCTCGCGCTCGCCTACGGGCACCAGCAAAGCGGCTTCCTCTACGATGCCGAGATCCATGCTGTCCTGCTCGGCTTCGTCTTCTCGCAGGTTTTCGCCCACGCGCCAATCATCCTCCCTGCCGTCGCGGGTCTGCGTCTCGCGTTCCGCCGGTTCGCCTATGGGGCCCCGCTTGCTCTCGGCCTCTCGCTCGCGGTACGGCTCGCAGGCGATCTGCTCGCTGATTCGGAACTTCGTCGACTCGGTGGGCTGGGTAATGCGCTTAGCCTTGCCCTTTTCGCCGTTACGACTGTTCTCGCTACCCTCCTCGCGCAGCGGGACGTCTCCCCGGATCGCTCGATCTCCGCTAGACTGGCCCTGCAGTCGGCCGGTGCGGGTGGCGAGCAAGGGGGGAATGACGATGCGCGTCTGTCTCGGCGACCGGTTATGGACGGACGATGGCCATGAAGCAGGAACGGTCGAGTGGATGCTGCTGGATCCGACGGCGCACCGCGTAAATGCCGTGGTCATCCGGCGGGGATTGATCCTTCGACACAGCCTCGTTGTCCCACTGGTAGAACTACAAGTCGTCAAGACAGCGGGGCAAGAAGAGCGGCTTACTGTCCGTCGCTCGCGTGCCGATCTGGATACACTCCCGGAGTTCCAACGCGAACTCTTCACTGGCGAGTTGGCTTGGCAACTGACCGGTGAACGGGCGACTCCCTTCTTCATTCCCGGTTGGTTGCCGCCAGCTTCTCTGCAGGAATCTCCACCGTCGACCGAAGTGATTGAACTCGGCGAGCTGGTGCGAGCGATCGACCAGGCGAATGCGGTGTTGCATCGTGGTGCGGCCATTGTGACCGCCGAGGGGGAGCGGGTCGGCCACCTCCAGGAGCTCTGTGCGTCGCTGCCAGACGGTCAGGTCGTCCATGTTACGGCCCGACATGGCCTTCCTCCGCATGAGATGGAAATCCCGGCTGAGGCCATAAGCGGGGCGGATGACGGTATGCTCTTTCTCCGTTGGTGGCGCCAGGACTTCGAGCAGGCGATTCGCTCTGCCCGATAACCGCCACGGTAGCGATCCTGCCTGAGGAGGGAGGCTACACTGCATGAGCTCTCAGGATGTTCGCGGGATCGTCGTCGGAAGTCGCAACGCTGCAGTTGGGTTTCCGGCGGCGATCCGGATCCTTCGTGCTGGTGGTTCTGCTGTCGATGCCGCAATCGCCGCGGTGAAAGCAGTTGAGGATGATGTTCGTGATCAGGGTGTAGGAACCGGTGGCATTCCAAATCTGCTCGGTGAAGTTGAGCTTGATGCCAGCATCATGGACGGACGAACATTGGCCGCCGGTGCCGTCGGCGCAGTCAAGCACTATCCGCATCCGATCGAGATCGCACGGCGTGTAATGGAGTGCACGCCGCACGTCCTCTTGGTCGGTGATGGTGCCGAACTCTTCGCTCGCACCCACGGGTTCGAACCGGCCAATCTGCTCACCCCCGAGGCCGAGGCAGTCTGGCAGGCCGTCATCCACGGTGAACGTGCCCCGGAACAGAACGTTTACGAGGATCGATACCAGCTCTACATGTCGGTCGTCCGTCGCTGGACGGAGCTCCTACACCGAGAGCTGTTCGGTACAACCAATGTTATCGTGCGGGATCTTGATGGGAATATCGCTTGTGCGGTCTCCACAAGCGGCTGGGGCTTCAAGTGGCCTGGGCGGCTCGGTGACTCCCCGATCATCGGGGCAGGGAACTATGCCGACAACCGCTACGGTGCCGCTGCCTGTACCGGCCGTGGCGAAATGGCAATCCGCTGTGCGACAGCTCATAGCGTCGTGATGTACCTCCGCTTCGGACTGCCCCTTGAGGATGCACTTCGACAAGCTATGCTGGATCTCCGACACCTTGAAGATCCATATGCTGAGGCCGAGACAGTCATGAATATTGTCGCTATGGATCGCAATGGCAACGTTGCAGCTGCTTCGACCTCGCCTCATGCCACGTACATTGTGCAGACTCTCGATATGGAGACCTACGAGGAGCGGCCCCGTCTGTATGTCCCGCTCCGTGAGTGAGCATGTTTCGAGCCTTCTCTAGCCACCCGTTGGTGAGTGCTGGGTTATCACATTGCCCCCTGCTGTGAGTACTGTTGCCAAAGGCAAGGGTAATGGACCTGATGCCGTAGGCGAGTCGATGATTCGCGAAAAGGGGACAATGTGAAACAGACAATAACCGTCCGCACGCGGGACGGAAAACAGCGTGACCTTCCGCCCGACCAAGTCAATCGTCTCCGTTCATCGTTAAGCGGTTCACTTTTGGATCGGGACTCGAGCGGCTATGAGGAGGCTCGCCGCGTCTGGAATGGCATGATCGACCGTTACCCTGCGCTGATCGCGTGCTGTACAAGCACCGAGGGTGTGCAGCGTGTCGTCACCTTTGCTCATGAGCACCAGGCGATCCTTGCAGTGCGAGGTGGTGGACACAGCTTCCCAGGCTACTCCACGTGTGACGATGGCATTGTCTTGGATCTCTCACCAATGCGCCAGGTCTACGTGGACGCGGTCAAGAGGACAGCACGGGCCGAGTCCGGTCTCCGTTGGGGTGACCTCGATGCAGCCACTCAGCAGCACGGACTGGCCCTTACCGGTGGTCAGATCTCACACACCGGCATTGCTGGCCTCACACTTGGCGGTGGTATAGGCTGGCTGGCACGAGCGTTTGGCCTCACCATCGATCACCTCCAGGGCGCAGATATTGTGACAGCTGACGGCCAGCTGCGCCGCGCTGCACCAGATGCGGATGCCGACCTCTTTTGGGCAATCCGGGGCGGCGGCGGGAACTTTGGCGTGGTTACCGCGTTCGACTACGCGCTGAACCCGCTGGAGCCTCAGGTTACCGTGCTCCAAATAGCCTTTCCGATTCACGAAGCAGCCAATGTGTTCCAAGCAGGCGAGGCACTTCTTGCCGCCGCTCCCGATTCAGTGTCTGCCACCTTTGCTTTTGTGAGAACACCGGAGGGCATGCCACTGGCTGCATTGACAGTCGTGGCCATAGACCCGCCGGACGACGCAGTGCAACGACTCGAGCCGTTTCGCCATATCGGGCCAGCAGTCTTCGAAGAGATCGTCACTACACCCTATACCGCGCTGCAGCGTATGCTCGATGAGGTTGCTGCGGTAGGACTCCGCTACTATGGTAGGAGTAACTTCCTTATGAATCTAACTCCAGAGGTCGTTGGGCCGCTGGCCGCTCATTATGAGGAGGCACCATCACCGGGGAGCCTTGTTCTCTTTGTCAGGCTGGGTGGCGCCGTTGCACATGTAGCTCCAGAGGAAACCGCATTTGCGCATCGCTCCTTTCAATGGTCTTTGACTGCCCTCGCGATCTGGCGGGATCCAGGAACAGATGAGGCAAATCGCAACTGGATCGAACGGACATGGAGCAGCTTACCTGCGCTTCCACAAGCAGTGTATGTCAATGAACTCGAGGAGGAAGGATCAGCGAGAGTTCGTGCTGCCTATGGCATGAACTACGCACGGCTAACCGCAGTGAAGAAGCGATACGATCCCGATAATCTTTTCCGCCGAAACCAAAATATCCCCCCTGCCTGAAGTTACAGGCTGGTTCTTGGTAGTGCTGATGCTCCTTGGCTGATTCTGGAGGGAGTTCCCCCAGAATCAGCCGCCAAGTGCCACGCCAAAGAGTCGACCGACACCAAACGTGATTGCTGCCGCTGTGAGTCCAATGAGTACCTGTCGCAGTCCTGAGCGGAGCGCGCTCCGACCAGTGATGACGGTGATGCCTGCACCCAGCGCGAACAGGGCGATCGCACTCAATGCCACGCTCACGGCGGCAGCCTGAAGCCCGCCCATCAGGAGATACGGAAGCACCGGCACAATTGCACCGACCGAAAACAGCGCAAAGGAGGCGACAGCGGCCTCCCATGCCGAGCCTCCGAGTTCCTCTGGATCGATGGCCAGTTCCTCGCGCACCAGCGTCTCGAGGGCAGGTGCGCCTTCGCGGATTAAGCGGTCAGCCAGCTGGCGAGCTGTCTCGGCTGGAACCCCCTTGGCCCGATAGATGAGTTCGAGTTCCTCGCGCTCCTCTTCCGGGAACGCGATCAGCTCCTCACGCTCAATGCGGATCTGATGCTCGTAGAGTTCTCGCGCACTCTGCACCGAAAGCCATTCCCCCATCGCCATCGAGAGTGAACCTGCTAGTAACCCAGCAATCCCAGTAAGCAGGATGGTGCGTGGAGCAAGATCGGCTCCTGCCACGCCCATCACGAGACTCAGGTTCGACACCAAGCCATCGTTTGCGCCGAGCACCGCCGCGCGAAGTGCATTCCCTCCAATCGCGCGGTGCCGTCCCTCCAGCACAGCCAGCGCACTTCCTGGCAACCCGCTCGGTCGCTCGCGTCCAATCAGCTGCAAGATGCGAGCATGCTGGTGTTCCGCCTCGGGAAGGCCTGTGTTTGCGGCTTCTGCTTGTGCGTCATACTTCGCCTGGTCTGCCCACTCCCGAGCGGTCACGGTCGGCAGCACAAGAGCGGGACCAAATCGCCGCGCAATCCAAATCAGTACGCGCGTCCGCCAGCTTGGACGGGCGGTGGGGATCGCAAGTCCCGCCTCCGAGAGTTTCTGCCGCCAGAACTCAGCGTGCTGTTGCTCCATCTCTGCGAGGCGGCGAAAGACTTCCCGGAGTTCTGGTGAGGTCTCTGTCTCTGCCAGCGCCAAGTACAGGGCGGCGCTGTCCACTTCGTCTTGGAAGTTCCGGCGATAGCGCGCAATTGCTGCGCGATCCCATTCCATCGCTTCCACCCTCCCTCCAGTCGCCCGTTTCGACAGTACCATTGGCCGGGCGTCGTGTGGAGTGTGTACCCGAATGGGGGAGGGGATGGAGCTCGCTGACTTTTGGATGCGGACGAGTGGGACATGGATCAATGCGGCAACCGTCGCGCTTGGGACCACTTTGGGCCTGCTCCTGCACGGTCGGCTTCCCGAGCGGATGCAGCGGATCACCGTCCAAGGAGTGGGGCTTGTCACCGTCTTCATCGCGCTCTCGATGGCCGGAAGTCTCGCCCGTGCGACGGTAGGACGACTCGATGGTGTCGTGCTGGGGCTCCTGACATTGGTCATCGGGGGGCTCCTCGGCGAGTGGTGGCGCCTTGAAGAAGCGCTCGAAGGACTCGGGAATTGGATCAAACGGCGAGTCGGTGGCAGCGGGGCCTTCACCGAAGGCTTTGTCGCAGCCAGCTTGCTCTTCTGCGTCGGCCCAATGACCTTGATCGGTTCGCTCAATAACGGTCTCACCGGCGATGCGACGCTGCTCGTCATTAAGGCAACATTGGACGGGCTATCGAGTGTCGCGCTTGCCAGTGCCTACGGTATTGGTGTTGGTTTTTCTATTCTGGTCATCCTTCTGTACCAAGGTGGAGTCTCGCTTGCCGCCGGTGCGTTGGCACAGGTGCTCCCCGATCCGGCCAACGACCCTCGTATCCTCCTCGTTACAGGGGTTGGAGGAATAATGATGATCGGTATCGCCATCAATCTCCTTGGTCTGGGTCGGGTTCGCGTTGCCTCATTTTTGCCGGCGCTCGCTCTCGGTCCATTTATTTCGACGATTGCACGTTGGTTCAACTGATCGCGCCCCCAAGTCATCGCGCTCACTGCGCATAGATCGTCACTGTCGCAAGCGCAATCCACGGTTCGGCCCCAAACTCGCCGGGGGTCGCGAGCGACAAGCTGACTTGGAGTTGCGGGCTATCGAGCAAATATGGCTTGTCGATCACCCATGCGACCGTTGCCCATTCGCCGTGTGGGAAGGGACTCGTCCCTTCCCACACCGTGAGCCCGTTGATCCCGATCCGTAGCACTGGCACGAGCCGCCCTGGGTTAGTCATCCCCTCTGCGACGATGACCAGTCGCTGCGCAGGTGTGGGAGTATTCAGCCAGATGCGCCCGTTACTGGCACCACTCTGGAGCCCGTAGAGGACGCCAGCGTTGGCAGGTAACCCGAGCTCTGCTGTTGCGCCGCTACCCGCTGGTGCAGATCCTGCAAGCCCATTTCCAGGGAAGGGATACGCGGTCATTGCGCCCAGCAGCCCGCCGACTGTCGACACCGGCACAGGCTGCCCTGCCCGTGCCATCGGGGGCAAGGCTTGCCACGGATCGGGTGTCGGCGATGGGGTCGGAGTTGGCGTGGGGACCGGCGATGGAGTAGGCGTTGGCGATGGCCACAGCGAAACGGTCGGTGTCGGAGTGGGTTCCGACGAAGAATTGTGCCCCGCTTCAGAAACAGGTGAGGGCCAACTGGTCACGGGAGTCGGTGCTGGAGCAACTGGCACGACCGGAGAACTCGGTACAGGCGAGGTCGCTACCGGCACAGTCACAGTGGGTGTGGCAGTTGGCGTTCGTTCGCGTGTCGGCGTTGGCGAGGGATGTGGAGCAGGGGTCGGTGTGGGAGCGGTAGCACGACTGACCGATAAGCCGGGAAGCTGCGGCAGTTGTGCTGGGGCAGGGAATGGAGTAGGTGTCGGCGTCGTGCGCTCGGTGCGTAGCGTGAAGGCCGGTGCGGAGGCGGTAACGCGTTGTCCCGCGTCAGCGGTCGGTCGGTTGCCACCGAGCGTACCGGCCAGCGCGATCCCGGCCCAGAGTCCCCCGATGAGCGCGGCCGTCGTCACTGCTACAGCAATGGGACGTCGCACCAATTCGGCAAGACGTGCGGTGAATCCTGGATGCTTGGTGGATGCCCGGGGAGGACCCCCTCCAGAAGACTCATAAGGTGACTTCGCTCTTGGCGCATGTGGAGATTGTGGCTGCGCTTGCTCACGCTGAATCTGCTGCTGTGCAAGCAGTTCCAGGAGGTGGGTTCCCGCTGCTGGTGTGGGCTGCCCACGCGCGCTCCGAAAGTGCGGGCAGCGCTCGTAGGATCCGAGGCAGTAGGATGCTTGCCAAGCCAGATCCGACAAGGGCCGGTGATCGGCGCGGCAGAGTCGTTGTTGCCCAAGTGAGAGAGCGTGCGCTTCAGGATCGGCCAGTAATCGGAAGTACGGGCAGGCTGGCCGTCGCTGGGCCGCCGGATCATCGTGCTGAGCCTCAGCGATCATCCTGCTGTCCCTTCAGCGTCGACTCGTGGTTCACGACCAACATGCTACGCTCCGTTCTCTCCCGGGTGTACTGTGCCGGTGTCTTGGTCGGAAGGGGACTCCGGTCCCAAAACGAGCCGTGACGACGGGCTCGCTGAGCATGTACCGATTGGTATAGTGGTCAACGTCAATAAAGATGTTTGGTGACCGTCATGTGCCGACCACGCCGGGAGTGCTAAAGGCCCTATAAGTGAGCCTTCCGCCCACATCTTCGATGTCGCTGCGCTCAGGCGTGATTCCTCGGCCAACCGACTTGCCGTCTGGTCAGGAGCGGGTAGTCTCTTTAGCGCTCAGCCTGTCACCATATGCGGATCGAGAGCTGAGAACCCAATACCTCACTCCACAGTGCCCCAGCCACCGCCACCAGGGGTTTCGATGCGGATCCGGTCACCCCGGCGGACCGTCAGGCGCTGCTTGCCACGCAGGGTGATGGTGTCCTCGTTACCGTTGGCATCTCGGCGGATCAAGAGGTTACGCCCGGTCATACCTGGCTCTCCTCCCTGCAGGCCCCACGGGGCGAACCGACGGCGTTCGGTGAGCAAGGTCACCTCCGCCTCGGTGAAAAACTCAAACTCGCGGATCAGACCGTCGCCCCCACGGAAACGACCGCGCCCACCGGAGCCCTCACGGAGCGCGTACTGAGTGACTCGAAGCGGGTAGGCATATTCCAGTGCTTCTACCGGCGTGTTCCGCGTGTTGCTCATGTGGACATGGACGCCGGAAAGACCGTCCAATCCTGGCCGTGCACCCATCCCACCGCCGAGGGTCTCGTAGTACGCGAACTGCTGTCCATTGCGCGGATCGATTCCGCCGATCGTCACGTTGTTCATCGTTCCTTGACTTGCTGCTGGGATCAAATCGGGGAGAGCCTGGGCGAGTGCCCCGAAGAGAACATCGACAATCCGCTGGGAGGTCTCGACATTGCCGCCTGCGACGGCGCGCTGCGGTCGCGCGTTGACCACGGTGCCGCGTGGCGCGATGACCCGTACCACGCGGAAGACACCATGGTTCATTGGCGTATCCTCCGGCATCAAGCAGCGGAGGACGTAATACACCGCAGATTTGGTCACCGTCTCTACCGTGTTGATGCTTCCTGGTCGTTCGGGAGCCGTTCCCGAGAAGTCGACCACGAGCGTCTCGCCGTCGACCGTCACTGTGACCGTAATGGGGACAGGCTCATCGCTCGTCCCGTCATCGTCCAGATAGTCAGTGAAGCGGTAGGTGCCCGGTGGAATCGAACGGACGGCCTGGCGAGCCAGTCGCTCGCCGTAATCCAGGATGGCACGGCTGAGCTCCCGGTACCGGACGGTCCCGTAGCGAGCCACTACTTCACGCAGGCGACGAATACCTGTGCGGTTTGCTGCGTACTGCGCGAGGAGGTCTCCGCGACGCTCGTCTGGTGTCCGCACATTGCGCAAGATCAGAGCGAGCGCAGCCTGGTTGAGTCTGCCCCCCTCCCACAACTTGATCGGTGGGATGATGATCCCCTCTTGAAAGAGTTCAGTCGCGATCGGCATGGAACCAGGGCTGATTCCTCCAACGTCGGCGTGGTGGGCACGGTTGGCCACGAAGCCGAGGAGCTCGCTTGTGGGGTCATCGGTGAGAAAAACGGGACTCACCATCGTGATGTCGGGGAGATGATTCCCCCCGAGATAAGGGTCGTTGACGATCACGACGTCCCCAGGAACGAACGGCGCGCACTGCTCGAGTACGGCGCGAACGGAGTCGGGCATGGAGCCCAGGTGTGCCGGGATGTGCGCGGCCTGGGCGATCATCTGACCTTCAGGATCAAAGACAGCACAAGAGAAGTCCAAACGTTCCTTGATATTCGGCGAGTAGCTGGAACGCTGCAGTGCTGCCCCCATCTCTTCGGCGATCGCACTGAGCGCTGCACTAAAAACGGCGAGCGAAATCGGGTCGGCCGTATCAGAATCCACCATCGGGGTACCTCCCTCTCGCACCCGTGTGCCGCTCGGCTTCAACCTCGCGACTCTGGAGCACGATGTTCTCGTTTCCATCGACCACACCGCGCCAGCCTGGTGGGATGACAACGGTCGTGTCGTACTGTGTCACGAGAGCAGGGCCAACGAGAATGGCTCCGGGGCCCAGTTGCTCGCGCTCAAAACGTGGTACGCGTGTGCGCACAGGGCTGCCACGGAGCTCGAACACAACGCTGCGCTCATCGACGGGGGTCGGTTCCCAGGGATGGGGTGTGGCGGCTGGTTCGGGAGAGATTCGACGTGCCGGGACGATGACGCGGAGTCGTACATTGACCACGGTGACTGGTTCAGTCACCTGGGCGTAGCCGTAGAGTCGTTCATGGAGCTTGTGGAAGTCACGGATGGCTGCGTGCAAATCTCCGCTGAAAGGGACGGTCAGTTCATAGGATTGGCCGCGATAACGAAGGTCGAGTGCAGGCTGAAAGGTGGCGTCGCTCGGGAGGATTCCGTCCTGGGAAAGGTCACGGACTGCCTGAGTGGTGAGATCGGCTAGCGCCGAGGGGAGAGAAGCATCGGCCGATTCTGTGGAGACCATCAGGGTGCGCAAGTAATCCCGGGTGAGGTCGGCGGTGAGGAGGCCGAGTGCTGAGAGGACTCCCGGGGTGGGCGGGATGATCACAACTGGGATATGTAGCTTGGAGGCGAGCCGGCACCCCACCATCGGCCCTGCTCCCCCAAAGGCCACCAACGCATACTCCCGCGGATCTTCCCCACGCGCTACCGAAACGACCCGTATCGCTCCCTCCATGTTCGCCTCGGCGACTTCCATGATCCCTAGCGCCGCTTCTTCCTCTCCTTTCCCCAGCACCTCTGCTATCCGCCCGACTACGCGCCGTGCCGCGTCTACATCCAGTTCCATCGCTCCACCAAGGAATGCATCCGGTAACAGCCACCCCAGCACGACCGCTGCATCGGTCACCGTCGGCTCTTCTCCGCCCCTTCCATACGCTGCTGGACCAGGATTTGCGCCAGCCGATTGCGGTCCGACGCGCAACACCCCACCCCCATCGAACCACGCGATCGAACCACCGCCAGCTCCAACCGTATGAATATCAAGCATCGGCATACGCACAGGAAAGTCACCAATTGTCCCCTCGCTCCGCTCGCGCGGTACTCGATCAATGAGACACACGTCGGTCGACGTACCTCCCATGTCAAAGCTAATCACCCGATCGTAGCCAGCACTCCGCGCCACCGCACGGGCCCCTACCACCCCGGCGGCTGGTCCCGAGAGCAGCGTGCGGACCGCCTCCCGCGCCGCTGTCCGACTGTTCAGGACACCACCATTCGATTGCATGACATGCAACACAACACGCGGCGGAAGGGCGCTTGCTAACCGCTCCAGGTACCTTCCCATAAGCGGGCTCACGTAGGCATTCAGCACCGTCGTCGACGTACGCTCGTATTCTCGATACTCTGGTAAAACCTCATGTGATGCCGAGACCCAGAACCCCGCCTCACGCAGTAACTCGGCAGCCCGCCTCTCGTGCGTCGGGTTAGCAAATGCGAAGAGGAAGCAGATCGCGACGGACTCGACGCCAGCGGCGCGGAACTCCCCAATCGCTCGCCGCACGTCTTCCTCTTCAAGCGGAACAAGCACTCGCCCGCATTCGTCCAGCCGTTCCCGGACCTCAAGTCGCCATTCCCGAGGAACGAGCGGTGGCGGCTTGACCTGTCGGAGGTCGTAGAGTCGTGGTCGATTTTGTCGGCCAATCTCCAGGACATCGCGGAATCCGGCAGTAGTCAACAACCCAGTCCGCGCTCCTTTCCGCTCCAACACCGCATTCGTCGCCACCGTCGAGCCGTGCACCAGCAGTTCGAGCCGGTCGTGCACGCCAAGCGCTGCCAGTCCGCGGAGAATCGCACGGACTGGATCGTCCGGTGTCGACAGCTCTTTGTGCACAACAACCCGCTCACCATCCAACACGACGAAGTCAGTGAATGTTCCCCCTGTGTCAACTCCGACGACGACCATTGCCACCCCATCTTTCGCTCACCCACTGCAGCTGGTTCGATCTCCCTGCCTGCTACCACAGGGACCCTCGCACCGCAACGGTACCATTGTTCGCCCCATTTTCCGGCGAGAGCGCGGACAAATTCACAAAGACCCAGCCCTTCTCTGTCGCACAGGAAGCCCTCCTAGTTCCTCTCACCATTGATAGCCCTCTGCTCTCCTGCAGGCCAAAGCGGCATGCGCGCATTCCTGGGTAAGGGGGGCCCGATGGCTCTCGGCCGAAGCCCGGTGCAGGAGCACTCCACGCGCGGGCAATACCGACACACGTGGCCGACGGCTGTACGCCCTTACCTAAGGAGCAGCAGACGAGGGCGCCGCGTGCGAGACCAGCCGGTGCGGCTTGAGGCGCCCCTGGTAGCGCGTAGGGAACTTGATAGGCGCGCATATCCTTGATATCTTCTATTCGTTACGGCGTCACTGGTACAGTGTTGGGAATCTCCGGTGTTCGCGTCAGATTGCCAGGGTATGCGTGCACAGTGAAGTCGACACACCATGTAGTGCCCTCGCCATATTTCGGTTCCAGGTGTTGCCATTCGATGCACGCCGCTCTGACACCAACAGGGACAGGTCGGATTCGAATCCGGATGACGTGGGAACAACTCTATTCCCGTAACAAGGACAAACTAGACAGCGAGCAAAGGTCGGCGAAAGAGAGGAGAACGACCATGCGACTTGTTCGCTTAACGCTCGTAGTCAGTCTCATCGCCTCCCTCCTCGCCACGCTGGCGATACCGGCCGACGAGGCTTCCGCAGCGAATTGCACCTTCTTCCCGGAAACTGGCTACAGCCTCTGCGGCGGCTTCCGTGCGTACTGGGAGGCATACGGCGGCTTAGCCATCTTCGGCTACCCATTGACGGACGAGTTCGTCGATCCGGCCACCGGCCGGGTGACCCAGTGGTTCGAGCGGGCCCGCTTCGAATGGCACCCTGGAGCCTTCCCCGAGCGCTACGACGTGCTACTCGGCCTCCTTGGCCGCGAGCTAACGGTAGGTCGCGCCGATCGAGCCTTCCAGCCGGTCGCGGGCTGCACCTACTTCCCGGAGACGCAACACAACCTGTGCGGGGGATTCCGGGCCTATTGGGAGACCTTCGGGGGCCTGGCCGTCTACGGCTACCCGATCTCAGAGGAGTTCCTCGAGACCAACCCGGACACCGGTCAGACATATGTGGTGCAGTACTTCGAGCGGCAGCGGTTCGAGTGGCATCCAGGGGAGTGGCCAGAGCGCTACGACGTCCTGCTCGGCCGGCTGGGGGCACAGCTTCTGGAGCGAGTTACCATCCCGACGCCCCCCTGCCCAGTGGATGACGAGTCCTTCTGCCGCTTCGTCGAGACGATCGACACCGCGCTCGAGCGCGGTGACGGCGAGCGCTTCCTGGCCTACGTCGCCTTCACGCCGCACCTCTGTCGGGATATCCACGGTCCAATCTGGTATCCCGAGTGTGAAGGCCACCCCGAGCGCGTGCGCATCTGCCACAGGACAGGCGCACTGAACGCTGGGGCCGTGTGCCTGTCACGAGACGAGTACGCGAACGGGATTGCGCCATACCTGCTCGACGTTTATGCGGTCGTGTACCCACCGGCTCCTGAGCTAGCCGAGTGCTTCGGCTGGGTCGATCCGGTCGTCATTGTCCGTGCTAACTTGCAACCACCGGACGCGGCGCTCGTCGTCACTCGCACCGCCGACGGTTGGCGCGTGGTGCAGACGATCGGCTGGCTACCGAGCACGGGAGACCGCTGCATCGGCATGCCGACGCATCTCTTCACGCCCTGGCCGGACTAAGGAGGCTGGCGATTCCGGCCCCCGAAGAGCGGCCAGCCCTATTGTGACTACCGGTACGCTCCCATATACTTCTTCGGCGCGACGCTCCAAGGGAAGGGAACGCGACCGAAGTTCTCCCGACGAGGTAAGTTCGATGCACGAGATGCCGACTGCGAGGCGCATGTGACCACAAGCATTCTGCGAATGGAGACACCAGAGGAGCGCGAGCTGGCCGCCAAGCGCGCCCGGCTCGCCGAGCTCCAGGCCCAACTTGCCCAGCGCGAGCTCGACCTCCAGACCCTCCGCGCCCAGCTTCATGCCTTCGAGTCCCGGTATCTGCAGCTCGTCGCCTCCCGGATCGCTGAACTCGACCGGCTGCGGGCTCAACTGGCGGAGGCACGCGCTCGGGCTGATCCGGACAACGCCTTCCTGCGCGAGGAGGCGCGCCGCGCCTGGGAGCAGGCACAGGCGTCCGCCCGTGCTGCCAGACGCGAACCTGAGGAGGCAGCGCTGCCCCGCCGCTTTCCCCCCTCGGAGGAGCTCAAGCGCCTCTACCGAGAGGTCGCCCGGCGGTTGCACCCGGACCTTGCGACCAACGAAGCGCAGCGGGCCCGGCGCACCCGGCTGATGGCCGAGGCCAACTACGCATTCGAGGTCGGCGACGTCGCACGGCTTCAGGCGCTCCTGGAAGAGTGGGAGTTGAGCCCCGAGGCGGTCGAGGGGGAAGGGATCGGGGCCGAGCTAGTTCGGGTCATTCGGCAGATCGCCCAGATTGAGCGCCGCCTGGCTGCCATTGAGCGGGACATGGCCGAGTTGGAGGCAACGCCGCTGTGCCGACTCTTCCGCGAAGCGGAGGCCGCCGAACGCGAGGGGCACGACCTTCTGGTCGAGCTGGCGGCAGAGATGGACGCTGAGATCGCGGCCACGCGCCAGGCGTTGGCGCGTGAATTCGGGGGGTTGGGGTATGAACAGCCAACATGGGAATTCAGCTGACCGGCAGATCCAACCTGGTGGGGGCGGCGAACTCGCCCGGGCGCGGGACGAGCTGCTCGAACGTGGACTCGAACTCTGGCAGCGCCGCCGCTCCTCTGACCTGGCCCGGCTGGAGCCGCATCCCTGGAAGCGGCTGCGGGGTTCGGTGCGCGACCCCTACCTCGAGCGCCAGGGCCTCCGTTGGCAAGTAGGGATTGGGATTCTCTACGAACTCCTCGCAGTGAGCGACAACGGCTGGGTCCTGCTGTTCGGTGGCGGTGGTCTGGCCGTCCTGGAGCCAGAAAGCGGGGAAGCCGCGGCATACATCCAGTTTCTGGCAAACTCCGTTAGCCTGAGCAGTGACGGCCGCCTGCTCATGGTTGAGTACAAGCGCCGTCTCAGCTGCTGGAATTTGGAGTCGGCCACTCTGCTCTGGGAGCGGCAGCTAGAGGATGACGTGTGGGAGCTCGAACTCAGCCCCGACGGCTCGAGCGTCGCAGTCACGAGCACGACAAGGGCACCTGACAGGTCGAACGGCAGATCCCACCTCCTGGTACTCGGATCGACCGATGGTCGCTTGCGGTGGCAGGTGGAGCTTCCCAATCCCAGCCTCGCCCTCGCCTTCAGCCCATCAGGAGCATTGCTCGCCGTTGGTACGTCGGGAGGGCATTTGCTGACATATGGACAAGACGGACAGCTGGTCTGGGAAGCGAAGATCGATGGGCCCGTAGCGCCTCTCGCTTTTAGTCCGGACAGCACGCGGCTCGCTGCACGAGTGCGTTGGTCTTCTGATGCAGATGGGCCTGAAGAAGATTTGCAAGGGTTGCTCATGTTTGCAGCGGCGGACGGCCAGTTGCTCTGGCGGACCAACCGCTATGAAAGACTGGGGGGCCCGCCTTCACTCCGGACGGTAGTCACCTTGCCCTATATCTTGACAGATATGATTCGGCGCTTCTGGGCTCGGAACCTTTGATCCAGCTTCTCCGCACGCGGGACGGTAGCCTGGTGTGGGAGACTGCAATTGACGACATCTATGACTGGTGGTCTGACGCGCTGGCTGTCAGCTCTAATGGCCAGTTCCTGGCTATCGGGGGGAACCACCTTAGCGTTTTCAAAGTGCAGGATGGTCGACTCGCCTGGCAGGAAGACCTTAATGGGGCGACGATCGCAGTGCGCTTCAGTCCGTCTGCGACGCGGCTCGTCGTGCTAACGAGAACACCTCTGAATGCCGACGCGGTAGTCTCTGTATTCGACGCCCAGACAGGTTGGCCGGCGTGCAAGAGTGAGCACTGGCACGTGGAGCGGGCATGCTTTAGCCCGGACGGCAAGACAGTTGCAGCTGCTACATCCAGCGGTGATTTGAGCGTTCACCGGGCGGAAGACGGCAGCCTACAGTGGCAAACCGGCGCACTCTATGGCTGGAGGGTGGAGACCCTCTCTTTCAGTCCAGACGGCAGCCGGATCGTAGCAATCGCCAGCGATGGTGACAAGGTGCGTGTGCTGGTATTTGCCGCCGAAGATGGCCAGCCCCTCACTGAGACCGTTTCCGACGCGGAGTCTGCTACGCTCGCCTTCGGCCCTGCTGGCGAAATCGTTGTCGCCTTTTACGCCAGAAACAGGTCGGTCATTCGCGTGTGCTACCCTGAAGCGGATCGGGCGTTCGAAGTACCTTTCGAGGCAGAAGTCAAGGACTTGCAGCTGAGCCCGGACGCCACGTTGCTGGCCGTGACGACGTGGTCTGGCAACATTCTCGTCTACTCCGCCCGGGATGGGCGGCTACGTTGGGTGCGTGTTGGGCTAGGACGTTCGGGCTCGATGACATGGAGCCCGGATGGCACGGTATTGGCAGTATGGAACGAAGAGCGGCTGGCACTGTGGGAGTCAGAAGATGGCCGGCTTCGCTGGCAGGTGGGTCTCGAAGGAGTACCCCAGGCACTCGCGTTCAGTCCGGTTAGTCCTCTTGTGGCAGTCGCTTTACTGGACCACCTGCAGGTATTCGACGCGGCAAAGGGTGTGTCCTGTTGCGATGTGACGCTTAACCACATTGTGGAGCCCCTGGTGTTCAGCCCGGACGGCGCCCGGTTGGCAGTTGGTGGTATCCCCGGATTTTGCGAGTTCGCAGTGCGAGACGGGCGGCCGCTTCGCCAGGTCAAGCCGGAATCCGCAGTGTATAGCCTCAGCTATAGCCCGGACGGCTCGCGGTTGATGGTCATAGGCGATTTCGGTCTGCAGATGTGGGACGTGCCAGGCGTGGCCGAATAGAAAACTGGACAGCGACCACCGTCGCTGCATGCACCCCTGGCATTCGACGGCGTTCGGATAGCGTTATCCGCTCCCCGTGGGCGACTCGGCCGCAGAGCTGTAGCTCCATGCAGGCAGTGGACGGTGGGATGACACTGCGTTCAGGCCTAATTGTAAGGATAGGTGACCAGCGCTCGTCCTCCACAGGAGAGAGTTTCGAGCGGAGTACACCTGGAAGTTCGGGAGCAGGTGAGATGCTCCGCACGAGTAATCGCGGCAGCCGTGGTACAGCCTCTTGTGCTCATGGGGGCGACTCTTGGGCCGATCCAGCAGCTGAAGAGGGGGACAAGCGCGATTGGTCACCTCTAACAGGAGGTGGACACGCTGCCTACCAGAAGCTGGACAGTGCCAGTCAGCGTGCCCGATGCAGGCATGCGCTACCTTCTGTACAGCGAGTGATTCGCGCCGTACGATGACCTCATTCTTCTCCGCCGCTGGAGGGCTCGATCGACGTCGATCTCGCCATCCTCGACGCTAGCTACTCTGGCCTCTTCATGGTCTACCATCTGCTCAAGCGCGCCACCTCTCTGCGGGTTGTCATCCTCGAGCCAGCTTGCCCGCTTCAGTGCCTCCAGTCGCGACAAAAGCGAGGGTATCCCCTGGCTTCCTTGCTCGGCGTGTTGGCTGAACTCTACCGCCGTGACGCCGCCCGCCGTGCATTGCGTCGCCTCGCGAATGCCGTTACGTCAGGTGGCACCAGGGTGATGGGATGCAGACCAGTTACCTATTGACCGGTCCCGCTGTTCTAGCTACCTTATGGCTGCCAGAACGTTGGGGATGGAAGGGATGAATATCATCGCCAGGGGACGGGCCCGGAACAGTAACGGCGCACGCGATTACTACCACGATGCCCGTCGTCTCAACAACCTGCCGGCAGGCCTCGCGCCGACCTACGAGGTGCACAAGCAGCAAACCCAGCGCTACGCCTACGATCCCCACCTCGATCCACAACTGGTGTAGACCGGGAAGGCCGAGCACACCTCCTTCGAGGTCGACGTCGTCCCGCTGCACGTGCACGAGCGCATCTCCACTAAAGCGATCCCCATGGCTGTCCAGCGCCCGCGACCGCTCCAGACCGATCTCTTCGTCGAGACACTGCTCCCGGCCCACCAGCAGGTCGAGTTCTACCGGCATGAGGTAGGCTGGGCCAACCGACTGATCCTGGGCGACTCCCTGCTCGTAATGCATTCCCTCCTGGTCGCGGTATGTTGCGCGCTGGCGGTCTTCTCTGGTAATGCGCTCGTTCGTCCCTTCGTGCCAGAAGTCACGCAGCACTTTGAGCACCCGGTTCTGGGTCGGCCGAGGCTCGGGCACCCGATCGCGCACCTCGCTGGTCTTGAGCCAGGCCTCCGGCTCGAGCACGTCCAGACAGGCCGCCATCACCCGCTCGACCTCGGCAGCCGCCGCGTCGCTGAGCACGACCGGCCAGCCCTCGCCGTCCACCGGGAGGAGTAAGTCGCGCGCTCTGACAATTCGACTCAGGACCCGCAAGATCCGTCCGTTCGGGTCCTGCTCATCGTGCCGGAGTTCGAGCACGCGGTCGACTACGCCGAGCAGCGAGGTACCGGTAGATCCGGAGGCTGTAGCCACTTCTGGTGGACAAACTGGTCGCGTCAGACGAGCCCGGTCCACCGTTCCGAAGACCACGTGAAAGCGCTACAATGACCGCAGTGAACCATCCGTACGACGAGAAAGGGAAGCACGATGGGCGATACGTTGCGAATCGGCTTGATCCAGATGAATTCACGGTCCGACAAGGCAGAGAACCTCGCCGTCGCTGAACGCTTGATTGCCGAGGCGGCTGCACAAGGCGCGGAAGTTGTTGCACTCCCTGAGTATGTCAACTTCCTGGGTCCACGCGAACTTCATGAGGCGAATGCTGAGCCGATCCCTGGCCCGACAACCGAGCGATTCGCCGCCGCAGCGCAGCGCTACGGCATCTACCTCCTCGGCGGCTCAATTCTCGAGCGCTCCGATGTCCCAGGGAAATACTTCAATACGAGCGTGCTCTTCGCACCGACTGGCGAAATTCTCGCCACCTATCGGAAGATTCACCTCTTCGATGTCGATCTCACCGGGAACGTCACGAGCAATGAGTCGGCGACGATTCTCGCCGGCGACCGTATCGTGACCGCGGAGATCGCTGGTCACACAGTTGGACTCACCATCTGCTATGATCTCCGTTTCCCCGAACTGTACCGACTACTCGCACTTGCCGGGGCCGAGCTCGTCTTTGTCCCTGCGGCATTCACTCTTTATACGGGGAAGGATCACTGGCATGTCCTGCTCCGTGCCCGCGCCATCGAGAATCAGTACTACGTTGCTGCACCGGCACAGATCGGGCCACATGACCCTGGTCAGCAGTGCTATGGCCATGCACTCGTTGCTGACCCGTGGGGCACGGTCATCGTTGAGGCTGTCAACCGTGTCGGTGTCGTGGTGACGACGATTGACTTTGCCTACCTCCGAGAGGTCCGTGCCCAGCTTCCTTCGCTCGCCAACCGCCGCCCCGAGGTTTACGGAAGTCTGGCACTCGCACCCTCGTGAGGGCGGTCACCTGCTACCGTGCGGGGACCATACTCAGCTTGACCAACCTACCTGCCGAGGTTGGATGCTGCTGAGCTGCGTCACTGACGCATGAACGGAGCGTCTGTCTCCGAGGACAACCGCTCTGTGCAAGGAGTCGTTGCGCAGTGTCGCACGCCGACGCATGCCATCGTCTCGCCAGGCTCAAAAGATGCGCATCTGCCGCGCTGCAGGAGCCGACTAGTGAAGGATGAGATACCGCAGCACCATCGACCAACCTTTGCACTGCCGACCCGGACGTGACTGCACTACTGGTTCGGCGGCAGCACATGACCGTCACGGATTGCGGAGCTCGGCATAGGCGCGAGGTTCGTCTCAGAGTCTTCACCGAGGTCGGCACGAGACGTAAAGATCCGTAGCCGTGCTTCCTTCCCGACTGGCGAGGGATGGCCACGGAGGAATTTTCCACTGGGCTCGCTTCACGGCATGGTTCCGGAGAGGAAAGTTGTGCTCTATCCTGATATTGATATTGCAGTCCGTGTCCAACTGGGATATGACGCATAGAGCGCCCCGACCCATCCCTCCTCTTCCAATCCCAAACGCACCTCCACTCCCCACGACCATCGCTCTTGTCGCCCAGCTTCGCCCCAGCAACTCGCAAGCCAGATCACACTCAACCACGAGGGCCACTGCTAAACCTTTGTCCGAGGCTTGCACAAGAACAGCGCATCAGTTGGGTCATACTGGTTGACGCTGCGTCCACACTTTCGCGCTCACCGCTCAGGTCAACACCCTGCTACACCTCATCGGCGGCAGTACTCCAGCAGTGGCTATTCTGCACACGATTCACCGCCGGACGGACACCAACAGTTCCCCCACGGCGAACCAGCCGATCACAGGCTTCGCGACATGCTACCTTAGAGTTGTAGAGTTCCCTACGGTTCGCTCGCGCCTTCGCTTATGGCGGGAACTTTGCAGGGAAGAGATCCCCATCAGGCCATGCCCATAACGCCTTGTAGCATCGGACGTGATTGTAGATAAATTATTCCATAGGCTATGCCCGCCTGTGGAGTCTTCTTCCCCTCTCACTGAACTCACCTCGTCGCCACACCGAAGAGCACGCCGAGAAACACCATCGGCAGTACAACGAAGATAAAGTACGCGATCCAGGAAACAATGGCAGTCAGGATCGCACGACCCGTCGAGAAATCGCACGCCTGCCGGATGGCAATAACACTAGCAACGAGGATCCAGACTGCGACGACAAATCCGATGATAGGTCCAATCACCGGCACGATACCGAGAACGCGGAGAACCCCCGGTGCTTGGGCAAAGCCGAGCGTCCGCAGCAGCTGGCCCCAGGTCGCCCGCGTCTCCGCCGTCGCAAAGACCTTCGCACCGATGAGGTACGCAATCCCCGCGTACAGCACGAACCCGATCACCGCGAAGATCGCACCAACAATCGCACCCAAAATGCCAGTATCTCGCAGACTGCCAATCCCGTTGGCAATGCTCGCCAGCACCACAATCGCCAGCGCGGTCCCAGTCGCCGCCTCGTCGTGCTCCACTGCCTCATACGCCTGCGGATCAAATCGCGCCACACCGATTGCCCGCTCAATCGCGCTCGCCGTTGCCATCTCTTCCTCCTTCGGCTTCACACTTGCGCCTGACTTTTCCAGTTTCAAGAATAGAAGCTTGTTTGTCAATAGGGATCCGGCATACCTTTGTTGAACCTCGTGCAACTCCAGGCTCTCCCCAGAAAGCCTCCTGCTCTCGGAACGCTCGACGCTACACTTGAGTGGAAGCAGTTCGCGCTTCGCCGTGCTCCCGGGAGCGAGCGCATGCACGGTGAATACAAGACACCAGGCGGAAAACTCGTACAGGTCGATCTTGACGTCGTCGACGGACACTTGCGCAACGTCCGCGTGACGGGAGACTTCTTCCTTGAGCCTCCTGAGGCGCTCGATGTCATTGCCGGGGCACTTGAGGGCGCTCCTGCCGACGCGAGCGAAGAGGAACTCGCCCACAGAATCGCACAGGCTCTCGAACGACTCGCTGGACGCGTTGAGCTTCTCGGTTTTTCCCCTGAGGCAGTCGCACGAGCAGCACGGAGGGCAATCTCGTGAGCGAACTGGCACGCTGGCGGAAGTATCGCTGGCAGTTGATATACGGTGAGGCTTTCGATCCGGCGATGCAGATGGCACTCGATGAAGTCCTGACTTACCGTGTGGGAAGAGGTGAGCGTCCGCCCACCTTGCGTTTTTGGGAGTGGACCGCACCCGCAGTCGTCATCGGTCGTTTCCAGTCGCTCCGCAACGAGGTCGATCTCGAGGAAGCGAACCGGTACGGGATCACCGTCGTTCGCCGCATCACTGGCGGTGGGGCGATGCTGACCGAGCCCGGCCGCGTCATTACCTATTCCATCTATGCCCCACCCGAACTTGTCGCCGGAATGTCCTTCCAGGAGTCATACGCCTTCCTCGACGCCTGGGTCGTTGAGGCACTGCGAGCCCTGGGTATCGACGCCTGGTACCAGCCCATCAACGACATTACCTCAGCCAACGGCAAGATCGGTGGCGCCGCTCAAGCTCGCCGCCACGGTGCAGTACTCCACCACACAACCATGGCCTACGACATCGATCCGGAAAAGGTACCGCGTGTTATTCGCATTGGTCGGGAGAAGTTGAGTGATAAGGGCGTCCGTAGCGCAGAGCGCCGGGTTGCACCGCTTCGCCAGCAAACGAACCTCCCGCGCGAGACGATCCAGGAGTTCCTCATTCGAACGTTCGCTGAACGACACGGGCTCGAAGAAGGCGCCCTTCGTCCCGACGAGATCGACGAAGCGCGTGAGCTTGTTCGCACAAAGTTCGGCACCTGGGAGTGGACGGCGATCTTGCCCTGACAATCACTGGAAAAGCTTCGAGCCTGTTCCGCGTCGGCGACGTCCCTCTTCCAGGATCGCCGCAATCTCTGCTTTCGTGAACAAGCGCTCGCAAAACGTCGGCACCAGGCGCGCTCCGGGTCGTGGCCGCTGCATCCCGCGCACAAGAACCCCGTGCTCGGTCTGGAGGATCAAAACGTCCTGCAGCTGCTCTTCGTCGATGAAGCGCCCGACCGCCCGCAGGATGTCCTCGTACCGATACACCAGGAGCTCGCCGCTCGCTGTCGCCACGCTTTCCTGATCGACCGAGGACGCCCGATCATTCGGCGGTGTGCCTTCCCGTTCTCTTTCCTCGGTTCGCGCTGCTGCACTTCGGCCAGTCAGCCGCCGCAGCATATGCCCTCCTTACCAACCTACCGCAGACGAAACCGCTTGTTCACCACATAGTCCATGACGATGTACTCACCAAGATGGTCGGGCGTCGCGAAGAAGGCACGTCCTTTGTTGATCCGTGTCATCTCGTTGACAAAGCTTGCCAAATAGGGGCTCCGTTCCAGCATGAAGGTATTGATCACAATCTCCTCGCGTGTACAGCGAGCGACCTCCTTCAAAGTCTCCTGGAAGGTCTGGTACGTCGGCGGATAGGAGAAGCACACTTGCTCACCATCGAAATAAGCAGTCGGTTCCCCATCCGTGATCAAGATGATCTGGCGCGTCCCCCCGCGATGTCGCGAGAGCAATTGCCGCGCCAGCATGAATCCATGCTGCATGTTTGTCCCATAGTTGTATTCGTCCCAAGTGATGTGCGGCAGCTCCTCCGGCGTGAGCACCGAAGCCAGGTAGGAAAAGCCGATGATGTACAGCGTGTCACGGGGAAATTGCGTCCGAATCAAGCTGTCCAGCGCCAACGCTACCTTCTTCGCCGCGAGGAAGCAGCCGTTGTAGAGCATCGACCGGCTCATGTCCACCATTAATACGGTTGCCGCACGACTCGTCGACTCCGTGCGGAAGACCTCAAAGTCAGCCGGCTGCAACCGCACCGGCGTCCCCGGTCCTTCTCGCTGCACGGCATTCATAACTGTTCGCGGAAGGTGCAGCAAGAACGGGTCACCAAATTCGTAGGGCTTCGTCTCTTCGATCGGCTCCCCGCCACGCCCGCTCCGCTCGATCTGGTGTTGTCCGAAGCGGTCACGCTTCAGGTGTTGGAAGATCTCCCGAAGCGCCTTCTGCCCAATCTTCCGGATTGCTCGCGGCGTCAGTTCGTACCCGCGTCGTGTCCGCTGGATGTACCCAGCCTCCTCGAGCAGTCGCGTGATCTGCCGCAGTGCCTCGAGCTGGGCAGCGAGCTCGTCACCGTACAGCTCACGCAGCCGCTCCAGATCTACTCGCTCCAGATCGCGCCAGTCGCGCACCCCCTCGAGCTGCTCCTCGATCTCTTGCATGGCCCGCAACTGCTCCATGAGGCGCAGAGCCTGTCCCAGCGTGAGTTCCTCACTCCCGCTAAACGGCTGAGCCTGCCGATACGGGTTGTCTGGCATCAGCTGCCCGAGCAGCCGGCCCAACTGTCGGAGCTCACGCTGAAGCTCGGGATCGCGGAGCGCCGCATCCAGTGCCTCTTCCAACTGCTGGCGCATCTCCGGCGGAAGTGAGTCCAACAGGCTCTGCATCGCCGCCATCTGTCGCGCCAGGTAATCCAGCAGCTCCTCCACACTGTCAAAGTCGCGGCCGAAATAGTGACCCCAGCGATGCTTGAACCGTTCGATATCTGGCTGCCCACCACGCGCATGCTCTTGCAAAAGCTCATTGAGGTCGCGCAGCATCTGCCGGAGCTCGCTAATCGCTTCCGGCGTCAGGTTCTGAATCGCCTGTTGGAGTCCCTGGAACGTCTGCTCCAGGATCTGTCGCTGCAGCGAAGCAAGGAGTTCCTGGAATTTACGCCGTGCCTCCGGGTCCATGAACTCGTACTCGCTCAGCGCGCGGATCCGCCCAGCCGGATCTGGCGGCAGCTGGTCCAAGAAGGCTAGCTTCTGCTGCGCCATTCGCTCGAGCAGCCGCTGCAGCGCTGGATCGGGCGGACTCATCTCCTCCGCCCCCGTCTCGCCCGCGCTCTCGTTCTCTCCTTCTCGTGCTCCTTGCGCCTGCTGCTCTTGGGCGCGAGCCAGTCGTTCTCGTCCCTCTTGCACGCGCCGCTCGATCCCCGCCCGTTCGGTCTGGATGACATCCTCCAGTCGGCGAGTCAGATCCTCAAGCACCGACCCCGGGTCATAGCGCTGCAGTAGCTGTCGTCTCTGCTCCCGGAGCTGCTCTAGGAGTTCCCGGAACCCCGGCATGCGGGCATCCGGCCGATCAATGCCCCACCGGAAGAGGCGCTGGAGAGCGCGATTGACGTCTCCTTCCGCCAGGAGGTCGTCGGCCATCGCCTCCAGGAGTTCCTCAGCGGTGAATGCGTCAATGTTCTGCGTTCCGTCCCAGCGAGAGTAGCGAAACCGGTATGGCGTGGTCTCCATGACACACCTCCTGGCAAGCGCGCCTCAGCTACGGTAGCGCGCTGGCCCGCGGCCACTGGCACGTTCTTTATTCAGACGCCGGTTCAGATGGAGGCCCTCAAGGACGAACTCTACCGCTGCCGCGACCAGAGCCGGATCACCAGTCGCCCCCAGCCGTTGCGCCGCCCGCCGCAGACTCTCAATGTGCGATACCTGGTGCACATACCGCATCGCCGGCTGCAAGTCAGACGCCTCGACCGTGAGTCCATTTTCAAAGGCGAGGAGAAGATCATCGAAGTCACGAACCGAGAAGTAGCGGTTGAAGGTCGCCGCTACCGCCCCATTAATCAATTTTTCGATGATCCGCTCTTCCTGCACCTCGCCCAACGTCTCGAACTCGAGTTTCCCAAGCGTCGAGGCAATGAGTGCAGGCAAGTCGCTGATCCGGGGTACGGCATGCTTCTCCCCGAGCCGGATCGCTCGCTTCACTGCATTACTCACCAGTGTCTCATAGTTCGCCACCGACATACGGGCACTCACGCCTGACCGCTGGCTGATATCCGGGCTGCGCCGAGCCAGGTGCGTGATTTCGGCAACAATCTCACGCATGTACTGCGGCACCGTCACCGTGATTCCCGGGACCTCCACTGGCGTTCGCTCTTGCTCCATGATCTGAATCTCGTGCTCAATCGTCCGTGGATAATGCGTCCGGATTTGCGCTCCAAAGCGATCCTTCAGCGGCGTGATGATCCGACCGCGGTTCGTATAGTCCTCCGGATTGGCGCTCGCCACCACGAAAATGTCCAGCGGCAGGCGTACCCGATACCCGCGGATCTGGACATCACGCTCCTCCATGATGTTGAGCAACCCTACCTGGATCCGCTCGGCAAGATCCGGGAGCTCATTGATGACGAAAATACCTCGGTTCGTCCGCGGGATTAGCCCATAGTGAATAGTCAATTCATCCGAAAGATATCGCCCCTCTGCCACTTTAATCGGATCGATCTCACCAATCAGATCAGCAATTGTGGTATCGGGCGTGGCCAACTTCTCAGCATAGCGTTCCTCGCGCCGAATCCACGCGATGGGCGTTTCATCACCCATCTCGGCGATCAGATCACGCGCATACTTGGAAATCGGCGCAAATGGATTATCGTTCACTTCGCTTCCAGCGACGATCGGAATTTCTTCATCAAGGAGATTTACCAGGAGCCGAGCCATCCGCGTCTTGGCCTGCCCACGCTCCCCCAGGAAGATGATGTCCTGCCCAGCCAGAATCGCGTTCTCCACCTGCGGGATCACCGTCTCCTCGTACCCGATAATCCCCTCGAAGATCGGTTCCCCCGCCTGGATCTTGGCAATCAGGTTCTTCCGCATCTCCTCCCGTACTGGAAGGACACGGTAACCGCTCTCGCGTAGCTCGCCCAGCGTTCGTGGCTTGTCCATCCTAACCCTCGACCTCCGTGCGCTTGTTTCATCCCTGGTTCGCCTCTGGTGTCCCCTCAATCCTACTCTCCTCGTAGGCCCCGTCAACTTCTTCTGTTAACTTACGCGCACGAAGTTCTGCGAGCACCGCCCGGAAGGCGGCCAGTCCACGAATCCCCTGGGTAACCCACCGGGCCAGTTGCCGCTGCCGCCAGGCCAGCTGACGACTCGCCTCTTCAAGGGACAGACCAAAACGCTCTGTCAGCGTCGCCAGGAACGCAGCTGGATAGACAGCCAAGGATGACCGCAGTGTTTCACGTCTGGCCAGTACATGCGTCGCGAGCTCGGCTCCACGTACTCGGACAGCTTCTACGCAAACAACGCGACGAAGTAGGCCCTCGTTGGTGATACCCATCCCAAGCGTCACGACCACATCGATGGCGCGCAGGTGTTCAGTGGGCACCTCCAGAGGAAAGCCTTGCAACAACGAGAACACCTCTTCCGCGCCCTGCGCATGCACCGTCGCTCCCAAACGCCAACCCTCGGCCAACAAGGCAAAAACCCGTCGCACCCCTCTCCCCCAGAGGTAGATAGGCAAGTGGTCACTGATCTCGTTGACGAGGAGGTACGTCGTGCCAGGATCGTGGGTTGTGACAAAGTCAAAGCGCTCGTACCAGCCACGCAGGTAGTACCGCTTCGTCTCAGGCGGAAGCAACTCCACTAACGCACTCAGGAGCGTTGTCTTCCCCGCTCCGTGTTCGCGTGCGGCAACGAGAACCGTTGCCCGCTGCTCGAGTGCCATCCAGAGGAAGGCAGCAGTCGCGGCATCAAGACTCCCTAGCCGGACCAGATCGACCAGGGACAGGTCACTGCCAGAACCAACACCAAACCTTCCCCACCAGTCGGTTGAGGGGAAATGTGCAGCATCCTCTTCGCTAAAGCGCCACCGTCGTTCCACGCTCCCAACTATACATGCCGGTGAGGCAGGTCAGCCCTCCTCACCGGCATGGATCTTAAGGCGTCTCCTATCCACGCTGGTCGATCGGCACGTAATGCCGATTGGTCGACCCCACATACTCCGCCCGCGGTCGAATCAGACGGTTGTCTGCCTGCTGTTCCAAAATGTGCGCTGTCCACCCGCTAATGCGGCTTGCGGCAAAGACCGGCGTCATCAGCTCCTTCTCAATCCCGAGATAGTGGTAAACCGACGCCGCATAGAAATCAACGTTGGGGAACAGTCCCTTCTCGCGTGCCATCACGTCGGCAATGGCGACAGAAAGCTCATACCAGCGCAAGTCACCCCGCGCCTCACCAAGCCGCCGCGAGAGATCGCGTAGCCACTTCGCCCGCGGATCCTCGCCCTTATACACGCGGTGCCCAAAGCCCATGATCCGTTCTTTCCGTGCCAGCTTTTCCTTAATATAGGGCTCCACCTGGTCAAGTGTCCCAATCTCTTCCAACATCTGCATGACCGCCGCATTCGCACCACCATGCAACGGTCCCTTCAGCGCCGCAATCGCCGCCGTGACCGCCGCATGCATATCCGCCAGCGTTGCTGCGACTACTCGTGCGGTAAAGGTCGAAGCGTTGAACTCGTGGTCCGCGTGGAGAACCAGAATCTTGTTCATCGCCTCCACTTCGAGCTCGCTGGGCTCACGGTCATGCACCGTGCGCAAGAACGCCCGAGCGGTGCTCATCTCGTCAACTGGCGGCACCACCGGCTCGAGACCACGACGCAGGCGAGCGATCGTGGCCACAATCGTTGGCACCTGCGCCACCAAACGCAGCCCCTTGGCAACAGCCGCCTCGCGCGCGACGGTATTCGGATCCTCCTCGTACCAGGCCAGTGCCGAGACTGCTGTCCTCAAGAGATCCATCGGCACCGCCTGTGGCGCCCTAGCCAGCAGTTGGACAACTCCGTCCGGCAGCGCCCGTTGCACCGCGAGTTGCTGCTGCAGCGCCGCCAACTGCTCACGCGTCGGCAGTTCCCCATAGTACAGCAGGTAGACCACCTCTTCGTAGGACGCCTCGGCAGCCAGCTCGTCGATCTCGATCCCTACATAGGCCAAGGTGCCATCGATGATCGAGCTGAGCCGCGTGGTTCCCGCCACAACCCCTTCCAGACCTCGAGCCACCATCGCCGTCCTCCTCCACCCACATCGCTTGACGAAGCTGGACGTTCCTTGACGAAGCTGGAACGCCCACCGCTACCTTTACCGCATGATGACTCCGGTGTAAAGCTCTTCAACAAGGTCAGCGATGACGCGGTCAGCACCCTGCAAGCACCAGCGTTCCCTCCGCCTCTCCATCCCACCGCAGAGGCTGGCTCCACCAGCGTCAGCCGCCCGTTGGACGCAAGCACGCACAACGCGCTCTTCGTTAATATCGCTCTTCCACGACAGAGTCTTCCGCTTTCGACCGGAGTGAACGCCCGCAGGGAACGCTGACCTCCCCTTGCATCAGCGCTAGACTGCCACTTCACCTGGCGTGCGAGGAAAGCAACACTGTCGCCAATGTTGTCGAGGCGTCCACCGGCGTGTTCAACTTGCCCCACAGAAGTCTCATGACGTGCCCGCACTTGACACGGGGCAAGGCACTCGTCTGCACTCGACGAGATGCACCGCACTTGCCGCGGGAAAAACGACCTCGTGACCTGTCTGATCAGCAACGCGAAAGCCGTCAGAAAGAATGAAAGAGAAAGCGACGGACAGTCTCAAAGGAGCAGTACCGATGAGCCTTGTCGTGGACACCGTGCGTCAACCGCGCCACCTTCGCCTGGTAACCCTCGGGCTCAGTGTCCTCGCACTCCTCACGTCCCTTATCTGGCTCACCAACCGCAGTGAGCGATGGACGCTTGGCAGCTGGACCGATCACTCGGCAACAGGGAAGCCGATAGTCTTGGCCCAGACGAACTCCACATTCATTGCCATCGATCCGTACACCGGAACCGTCGTATCCCAACATCCAGGTGGTGCCGCTCTCTTAGCTGCCAGTGCCAATGGCCAACAGGTGATCGCTGCGACCGACGATGAGCTCATTGTCTACCGGCTCCCTGACTGGGCAGTCGCGTATCGTTTGCCTCTCGATAACCAACTCCCGAACCTTTACCAACTCGCGACCTACCACCCTGATTTGCAACGGGCCAAGCCACGGCCGGTCACCTTGGAAGTTGATCCCACTGGACGCTACGCCGCTGTCGGTTTCGTCTCTATGGGCGAGCACCCTGATCCAGCCTTCCTGGACACTCCCCCGTGGATCCTCTGGGTCACTGCCGTTGACCTGCAGCATGGCACTTGGTTGCCTTGGATTCACCCCCTTCCTGGCACCGACTGGGTCTACATCGTCCCAACTCCCGAAAAACTGTTCCTCGCCGGTAGCCCCATTGCCGCCACGTCCCAACCGCTCTCTCTTGGGACACTCCTCGCGCTCGATCCGACTACCGGCCAGGTGCAGAGTCAGTTGACGCTTCCCGGGCTGTCACCTGTTCCCTTGAACACCTCTGAAGGGGGACGCCATCCACGTATCGCCGCAGTCCGTTTCTTCGGTGACCAGCTGCTGGTCGCCACTGAGCAGCTTGAGGTGTTCGTTGTCGATCCAGGCACGCTCCAGGTGACCCGTCAAGTCGCTCCGCTCAGCCCGACCATCCTGGTCCGGGGCGCACAGGTGTGGTTGACGACTGAGCGTCTCGTCGCGCTGACACAGACCTCTGAGTTGATCCAAGCCGACCTCGTCAGTGGGCAAATTGTCGCCCGCCGTTCCCTCCCAACAGACTGGACAGCCGAGCTCGTCACCTTCCTGCCTGACGAGCACGTTGCGCTGTTGCTCCTCTCCAATGGCCTTCCCGGCTGCCTAGTCCGTGTTCCGTTCCAGGGAGAGATCGAGCAGCTCCTCTGTGGTCTCGACACGAATCTCTACGAGCGCCGGTTCGCTGTGACCGGGGGGATCGGATGATGAGATTGACCCGGCGCACCACTCTGCACCTTGAGCACCCTCGCCACTGCACTTGTCAACCTGCTTGTCCCGCTGCCAGCCAATGCCCAGCTCACCTGCAGCGACTGGCGTTTCTGTGGTCACTGTGGCTGTCGCTGTACCTGCCGGGGCGGTGGTGACTCGACCTGTCCGTCCGGAAGCTCACCTGGAGGGGCGTGGTACGTCTGCTGCCGTGATACCCAAGGGCGCTTCTGGCTCGTCCGCTACCGCGATTGCTGCCGGCCCAGACAGCCAGGTGAGACATCCTGCCCCAGCCCGCTCAGTGGCTGCCCCTCCTCCTGTGCCTGCCAGGACGGTTGTCCCCAACCACATTGGTGCCCAACCGGCTACTGTGCCGTCTGTACCCAGACGCAGATCTGGGCAACCTGTTGATCAGGTGTGACCAATGACACTACTCGACCTTACCAACGCAGCCCCGTCGAACTCCACTGGAAAAAACCTCTTTTCGCCCACGTCTACTGCTGGCCATTCTGCGAGAGGTTGCTCGCGAAGCACCTGGAGCAACCGGCGCTGTCTGCTGAGCAAGCTCACGTCCGTCGGAAAAGATAGAGCTAGGGAGAACTTTTCCGATGTCGCACTGGAATGCTCCGATCGGTGCCGGCCGGGAAAAGCGTTCCACTCGGCGCAGCTGGGTGCAGCGCCTGGCTGTCGTGTTACTGGCCATTGGGGCGACTTTCAGCGATCACCCGCCCCTCTCCGCCCAGGCGAACTGTGGCCAGTGGCACCGGTGCGGTATGTGTGGTTGTTTGTGCTCTTGCCTTGGCGGGAGCGATACCGCCTGCCCACCAGGAACGTCGCCAGGCGGCGCATGGTGGGTCTGCTGTTACGCGAGCGGCCGTTGGTGGTTGATTCGCTATCTCGACTGCTGTGGCCCGAAAAACAGCCAGCCTGCCTGCCCATCCGGCTGCTCCTGCAACCAGCGGTGTGGCCAGCCACCGGCCAACCAAAACTGGTGCCCGAACCCAGAAAGCAACGGAGCCTACTGTACCCGCGCCCAGGTCTGGTCACAGTGTTAACGCCGTGGTGAGAGCGAGGAAAGGCATGACGGGAGGAACTTTATGAAAGCAGTCGCCACGCTCACTCCGTCTCTGAGGCCTAGTGCGCGAGGAGCCCTGGCTGCACTGGTCGTCTTGCTGCTGGCTCTCGCAGCACTGCTCTTCCTACGCCCGCTCTCGGGCTCCCATCGAGCTTCGAGCGGATCGCTCGAAGCGGGTACTCCGCTTCTCCTCGCACCAGTCGGAGAAGCACCAAGCCCTTCCCTCGCCGTGCAGCACACCGGATTAGTACTCCTGGATGCCCGGACAGGCAGCGTCCGCAACCGTTTCACCTTCTCTGAGCCCAATGAGGTCATCCGCGGCTATCTCCTCCCAGGAGGAGTCCAGGTGCTCCTTTACCGTGCACCGCTGGAAACGAACGCGACCACATACCCGAGTCTCGAACTCTGGCGCGTGAGCCATTGGACAGTCGAGCGCAGCGTCCCTATCACCCCTGACATTGCACCCGTTCGCATCCTCGCTGCCCAGTATCCCTCAACGGCGGGCCAGACTCCCACTGTTCTTGATTTGGCCAGCGACCCGGCCGGCCACTGGGTGGCTGTGGCCTTTTGGTCCATGGCCACTCCATACTCTGACGGCACACGCAGCCAATTGGTCTGGGTCACTTCTCTTGACCTCCAAACAGGACAATGGGCACCATGGGTCTACCCACTCCCCTCAAGCCAGACGGTTTCGCTTCTTGCGTTGTCCGACCGTATCCTTGTGCTTGCCCACACTCTGCGCACCACCACGCGCCACACGGTTGCCAATCTTGTTTCCCTTGATCCCAGAAACGGGACGGTCCTCGCTGAGCTGCCGCTGGAAAGTTGGTCTGTGCAGGGCAAGCCGCTCGACGAGGACCCCTCGAGTCCTCACAACACTTTCTCCGCTGCCCTCGCGCCTCAGGTCTGGAACAATCGCATCCTGGTTGTCACCGATGACCTCGAACTCTTCCTCATCGACCCCAGGAGCCTGAGACTGGTAGAACACCGCCCACCGCTCGCCGATCGCCTCGTTGTCGGCGGTCGCCCGTACCTGATTGGAGACCTCCTCGTTCTTGTTGGTCAGTCGCTCTGGGTTCTCGACGTCAGCAACTGGCGAGTGATGACCACTTTTCCGTTACCAACCATTCCGGAAGGGAACTGGTTACTCGCTGGCGTAGACACTGCGCAGCGGACAGCCTTCCTCCTTAACACGAAGGAAGGTTGCTTGCGGAACCTCGACCTGAGCAGCGGAACCCTCAGCGAGCCGTTGCACTGCAACCTCGCGCTCGATTACCCGGCTCCGCTCTTCGGCTGGCCAGCATTTGCCACCGGCGCGCCTTGAGCTTTCGCCGGAATCGCTCGTGCCTTCCCTATGGACCTAGCCGCAGTCCACTTTGACCGGGGAACGGATGAGTTTCACCAAGCGGCACGGTCCATCCTTGATCTCGTGCTCTGGCCGCGCGTCGCGCGGGTACGGTGGGCAGCCAGCTTACTCTAGCCGACGCAGCGAGGGACACGCCCACTTTTGGGCGTGTCCACCAACTGTCTCTGCACTGTGCCCTCTTCGATTTCATCGTGCAACCGAGAAGATGCGCCTGCGACGGCGTGCTGCCTGTCTGATTCCTCAACCGAGATACGTCAAAATTTGCGAGACGAGTAAGTAGGCAAGGTATGAGATGAAGCGCCGCTCCCCTGCTCAGCAACACATCCTAACGACCCGGCGCGACTGGATGCGGAGACTCCTGGCAGCCTTTGCCGGGACTGTCGCATTTGTGACCCAACCAGCACCTATGGTGGCCCAGAGCTGTCAGGATTGGTTCCGCTGTAACCAGTGGGGGTGCCTCTGCTCATGTCGCGGTGGTAGCGATTATTCCTGTCCCCCGGGAACGACGAGCAGTACGCAAGCTTGGTTCTCCTGTTGTTACGATCAGGTTCGTCGCAAGCTCTTCCTCATCCGCTACATCGATTGCTGCCAATCGACTCCGCCGCCAGCCTGTCCTTCGGGGTGCTCCTGTGCCCGGGGGTCATATCAGCCGAACTGGTGCGGTAATGGACGTCACGTCGTCTGTACTCGCGCCGTACTGGTCAATGTGTGCTGAAGGACGACCGCTCGCTGCTAAGACGAGTGCCATGAGAAAGGAGCCCAGCGATGCAGATGAGTTGGCTGTACGCAACACCCCTGAGAGAGAGACGAACGGCGGTCATCGTCCCCCTGTTCTTGTCCATCATGCTCATACTTTTGAGTCTTGTCGCTTCCTCTGCTGCCCGCGTGTCGGGAACGTCCGCCGCGAACCCGATCCTCCTCAGCCCCGCCGGCACGGATGGACAAGAACTGCTCATCCTCGATCCGCGCTCCGGTACCGTTCTCAACCGAATCCCAAACCAGAATTACGGAATTTACCAAGCCTTTGTGTCACCACGCGGAGACCGGGCGCTCATTGAGTACGTCGAGGAACGAGAGGGAACGCCATCCATTCGACTTGAGCTGCGGACTCTTCCGGATTGGTCTCTCCTGGCACAGTTTCCGGTCGACTACACGATCCCACCACTCGCGCCGCTCGCAGCCGAGGCACCCGCCGGGGCGAACCCGTCGCTCTTCACCGTTGCCTTCTCGAGTGACGGGGATCTTGCCGCGGTCGCCTTCTTCACCGGCCAAGACTGGCCGACCCTCGTGGTGACTACCCTGGACCTTGCCCACCAGCGGTGGGCTGACTGGGCTCTGACCGTTCCACGTTCCAGTTACGCCTGGCTCTTCCCATTAGAGACCCAACTTCTGGTTGTGTCCAGAGCGATGGTTCCGCTACTTTCGGGAGATCACGCCTCCATCTACTCCCTTGACCCAGTAACCGGCGCTGTCCGCGCGGAGCTGGGTATCCGCCTGCACCGATCCTTGTTGCCCCAGCGGGGTCAAGACGTGCCGAGCACCTCGCCCGGAGTCATCGCTGTGCACCGTGATGGACAGTACCTCCGCATTCTGACCGATGATCTCACGCGGTTTAGCTTCGATATTCGGACACTCGCCCTTGTCCAAACCGATCCGCCCCTCTACGACGAACTCGCCGCTCTCAAGACCGTTTTCACTCCACACTACACCGTTGCCGCAGTGCGCCCTGACGAAATCGTCCTCATTGACAACCAGCGCTGGCAGATCACACAACAAACAAAACTTTCCTCCGACATTATGTCGTGGGAACTTGTGGGTCCCGACCCATCTCGGCCTGTTGTCTACATTGCCAGCGAGGAGGATCAATGCCTCCGCACGCTGGACCTCTCCACCCTCGCGCTGTCCCAGCCACTTGTGTGTGCTTTATTCCTCCCCGTCGATTGGCGACACTTTTACGGTTGGCCTGATTACGCCCCAGGAGTCGTCCAGTCAGCACCTGTGCCCGCAACAACATCGTGGATGAAGAACCTTGCTTCTCTGGCCACCGCGGTCCTCGCAGCCACTTTTGTCCTTGCGGCCCTCGGGAAAACCGTTGCCTGGCGAACAAGTAGCCAACAGCTCGGCACCGTTGTCCCACAACTGAGCCGGCGAGCTCCCCTGATCCTCGCTGGACTGGTTGCCGCTGAGACAGGAACCGCGGTTTTGTTGCTCTTGCCTCTGACGTCTCGTTTCGGCCTTGCGAGCGCAACAGGCCTTCTCTTCGTCTTTCTGGGTGTCTCTCTCTTCGCTGTCAGGCGGGCACCAAGGCAGCCCTGCCCCTGCTTTGGGTCACTCGGTCCAGCCCTAACTGGCCGAGCCGTCATCGTCCGTAACCTATTCCTCCTTGGCATCGCCTTCCTCGCGTGGTCACATCCTCAAGCGCCGACACTGCCCCAGATGCTGCTTGGCCTGCTGGCTGTGCTGGTTGCACTCAACGTCAGCCGCCTCGCAGCAGGGGTTGCGGTCATTCGCACTGCAAGGAGGGGGACAACGTTCGATCATGCTGCCTGATTGGCTTCCGTTGACTCTACTCGTGGTCACCTGGATCGTGCTGACAGCCGTCATTCGCATGACTGTCCAATTGGCCCAACGAGTAGGGCGACTCGAGCAGCTCGAGATGGACGCACGAGGGCACGAGCAAGCAGTGCACGGTATCGGTGAGCCCGTGCCACCGCTTGCGGTCACCACCAGGGAGGGACACCACCTCATCCTCGGCCAACCTCCTGTAGCCCCCGCTGTGGTGATTGCACTCAGCGGTCGCAGTCCGCCATGTCAGCCTTTCCGCGACCAACTGACAACACTCCTCGCTTGGCTTCGCCAACACGGTGTGTTTCCAGTGCTCGCCCTGCCGACTGGTGAACCGCCCGAACAGTGGCCAGCAGGGTACGCATTCCTCACCGGAGAGAGCGCCCTTTCCGCACTTGGCCTCACGCAGTTCCCGTCATCCCTTCTGATTGATCGTGAAGGAATTCTGCGTGGCCGCGCACCTCTCCGGTCCCCTGAGGATCTCCTTGAGATCATCTCAATCGTCTTGCTCGGCCTCTCTCCAACTCAGGGAAGGACTGCCGCGCAATGATTCCAAGTCTTCTGCCGCTCGCCGCAGCTTGTGGACTTGCAGCACTCTGGTCGCCTTGAGGCTACTCCATGGTCGACGTGCTCGGCCCGACGATCCGACAATCAACTTTGTGGCGCCGCATCCAGCTGGCGCTCCTCCACTGTGGGGGTACAGTGCTGGGCGGTCTCTTTTGCGGCCTTCTGTTGCGTTGGCTTGGCCAGGTGCTGCTTCCCTTCGAGCTTGAGAGGACCGCTCATACCTGGCTAACGGTCGTCGTGCTCGTCCTTGCCCTAGTCGCTGACCTGACGGTAGGCCGGTGGCGAACACGGAGCCTCATCCACCGTCAGGTCCCGCCTCGTCTCTTTGCAAGGGGAGCAGCATGTGCCAGCTTCGCGTGGGGTCTTGAGCTCGGGATTGGCCTGAGCACCCGCTGGCCTTCTCTCCAGCTTGTTGGGCTCGCAGCACTGTCTCTCCTGACCGGTAATCCGCTCAGCAGCGCTCTGCTCTTCGGTAGCTTTGGCTTGACACGTGGCCTCGCCACCATCACTGGAGCTTGGCTTCTCTGGGGCAGGCACACATCGCCAGGAGCCACCTGGCTGATAGCTGGCCAGCGTCGCCTACGACTCCTGCCTTCCCTCGCTGCTGTCGGCTGCATCACCCTCCTTGTCTACACTTAAGGCAACGGCCCATGAAAAGGGGATCAAACAGGCGATGCGACACGCAAAGACAACCCTCTGGGTTTTTGCGGCTTTCTACCTTGCTCTTCTTCTGACGTCTTGGTCCGTGACTGAATCCTCACTCGACTGCGAACCTCCTCGGTCCTGCCACCAGCATCCCCCACCTCCTCAAGCGAATCCCTGCCAACCCAGAATCGCCACCAAACGTCGCCGCAGAGAGGAGCAAAGCGAGCAAGACGACCTGTCGGAACGCGCGCTGATTGAGCAAGCCATCGCCGGCGATTCGCAGGCTTTCGGCTCTCTCGTGGAGCGTTATATGAGTACCGTGAAGGCGTACTTGACCCGACTCGGAGTACCCCAACCCGAGCACGACGATCTGGTTCAGGACGTATTTACCAAAGCCTGGTCAGCTCGAGCTCAGCTTCGCGACGTCGAAGCATTCTCCCACTGGCTCTTGACCATCACCCGCCGCTGCTGGATCGACGCATTGCGCTCCCGCCACGCCGAACAGCGGGCTCTCGAGCGCTGGTTACGTGACCAACTCCGTTGCCCCGGGACACCCGACCCTTCCGACGAGGAAGTCGATCTCCTCCTCCGGGCGTTCGACGCGCTCCGCCCAGCCGATCGCGAGATACTGCTCCTCCGCTGGGAAGGAGATCGCTCCATCCAGGAACTCGCTTCCCTGCTCGGCATCTCACCGACAGCAGCCCAGCGCCGAGCTCACCGCGCACTCTCTCGTCTGCGTGAAATGTTCACACGCTTGAGGCACCAGCCTGGATCGTGAATCAGCCACGCACAGGCCACACAGCGCCACCCGGCGCGATTTCTCGCCCCCCCACCAGTCCTTGCAATTGGTCCGCCACGCTTTTCTCCTCACGACGCTCGTGATCGGTCACAGCTCTGGCACTCCGGTCTCCCAGACCACCGACCGTTCGTGGTGTTCGCCGTCGTCTCCGTTGTCTTCCTTCGCAAGGCTCTACGCCCCTGCCGCAGTCGTGGTCCGAGTACCCCGCGCACGGCTGCCCCGACCGGACGAAAGGCGTGCCGTGGACTTCGCAAGCACGCCCGACCCAGCTAATGGCTCGTGGGCTGAACCGCTCATACCTTGACGAACTCGAGTGAACCAGCGCCCTGCTGTCGTGCTGAGAAAGGCTGGTATACTCGCCCCAAGGTCCGTTCTGTCAACACGCCAGGGACGAAGCATGAAGCACTCGCAACGGGCACATCGGTGGATTTTCGTAATCTCCTTCGCACTCGTCCTTGCGCTCTATCCCGCCAGTACGAGTGCGCACGTGCGGTGGTTCGTGCCCGAAGGCCTGGAACTTCGTCCCCCTGAATGGCAGCTTTTCTGGCGCTGGCCAACAGCCGCTGTTGTTGCGACCAGCGCGCTTCTCTGGCTTGCCTTGCGCGCACTACAGCACCTGGTCGGGAGTCGTCATTGGCCGAATCCCCCACTGCTCGCCAGCATGGAACCCTGTGCCACACGCGTGTTAGCGCTACATGCCGGGATCAGCTTGGTCTGGTTCGCCTACTAGCGGGAACTCTTCGCGCCGCCGCTGACACTCCCAAACTCAGTGCTCGGCTGGCTGCTCCTGGCAGCGACTATTGTCGTGGCCTTCACCTTTATTTCAGGACTCTTTGACCGCGCCGGAGCACTTCTCTTGATCGTCCTGTACGGCCTTGCCTTCGTCGTGTTCCCTCCGGTCGCGGTGCTCGAGCAGCTGCACTTTCTCGGGATCGCGCTTGTACTGCTTGTCCTTGGTCAGACGATCCCACCTGTTCGAGTGGCAAGGCACCTTATCGGCTTGAGCCGGTACGAACGCCAGTCGGTCGCTGCGCTCCGCATCCTGACCGGTTCCGCATTGCTCATCACGGCATTCACCGAAAAGCTGCTCAACCCCGAACTCAGCACCGTCTTCCTTGCGCAGTACGCGCATTTCAACGTGTTGCGGAGTCTCTTCGGTTGGAGCTGGTTCTCAGACCGATTCTTTGGCGACCTTGCGGGCATCGTCGAGGCAACCATCGGGATCCTGCTCATCTCAGGTGTCCTCACCCGCGTCGTCATACTCGCGATGTGGGTCCCGTTTAACCTGACCGTGCCGCTCTTGCCACCCGTCGAGCTGCTCGGTCATCTCCCGATCTTCGGTATCACGTACCTCTTACTTCTCTACGGTTCTGGGGTATCTCCGCAGACAGCTCTGCGCTGGCTCCAGCCGGCGTTCACCGGGGAGCTCGCCGCAGCGCACCAGCGGCTTGGCGAAGATCCGACCACACAAAGAGACCACTCAACGTGAGAGACTGTCCCTCAGGCCGCTTCAGACCCGAATTCCGGTTCGAGCAATCCGAGCTCGGCAAGCACCAGCGCGCGATGCTTGCAGTAGCGGTAGTACGCACTCCCCGGACATGAGCAGAGAAGATCCCCGTCGAGGAACGTCACTTCGTAGGCTACGCCAGACTGGCTTGCGCTCGTCACCGCCCAGTGCCGCGGGTCACCATTCAGACGATAAGCCCGAACTCCTTCACGGCGCGCCCGCTCCGCCATCCGCTGCCAAATGGCCAGATCAATCTCTCTCCACGACGATAGCCGCATCGTTGCCACTCAACGCTCCAACATTCTGTCTAGTTCCCGTCCGCAAGTATACCAATCGCTGTCGCCGCGATGATGGCCGTCGCACAGCGTGCTCGCAGCACGACAGCTGCACAGTGTTTCCGCAAGTTGTCCAAACAGAGACGGACACGAAAATTGGACAACACCACTGGAGGCCAGAGCCATCTCTCCGCAGCATGGTCCGTCAGGCCACGACTGCTCTTTGGCCGGCTTCTCACCGTTGGTGGTAGCATCGGCAAGAACGTACCGAGCCGAGGGTGAGGTCCTCACCGTGACACAGCTGCTGCCAACACTGCACCGTTTTACGATTGACGACCTCGAGCGGATGGTTACCGCCGGCATCCTGCGACCAGATGACCGCGTGGAACTTATCGAGGGAGAGCTCATCGATTTGGTTCCCATAAGCTGGCCCCACCAAGCGTGTGTCGATCGCTTGGCCGAATTATTTGTTCGCCACGTCGGTAGGCTGGCGATCGTTCGTATTCAAGGGCCGATCCGCTTGAGCGAGCGTTCCCTCCCCCAGCCTGATCTTGCTTTGCTTCGCCCTCAACAAGACGATTACGCTGAAGCTGCACCCACCCCAGCCGATGTCCTCTTGATCGTTGAAGTGAGCGATACCACTCTTCCCTATGACAGGGATACGAAAGTGCCATTGTACGCCCGCTATGGTATCCCCGAGGTCTGGCTCGTGGACCTGACTGGCCAACGGGTTTTGCTCTTCCGAGCTCCCCATGCCGAGGGCTATCGCGACCAAGACGAACTGCGATCGTGGGATGTAGTATCCCCAGTTGCTTTTCCTGACCTCTCTATCCCCCTCACCAACATTCTGGCCCCATGACCGGTTCCTTGAATGGCAACAGCGGAAATGCGCCGTTCACCCGTCTTTCCGCTCCATCCGTTGGCTTGGCCACGTGACAGCGTGTGAGCCCCAAGCGTCAGCTGGCCTTGCCAAGCGCAACCGCACAGCACCACTTCACTTCGGCGCGAGCATCACCTACAGTACCCTCGCACCGACCTCCCGTTTCTGGCGAGGTACACCGCGGTGCCCATGTCCATCGCACCCTCACTGTGAAACTTCCCCCGCCCGCAAGACCACTAGCTTGTGCTGCCCCCTCTGCCGACGGCCAGTCACCGAATAAGCGCCGCCACTCGGTTCAGTATGCCCCCGCCACATTCTGCACACTTGTCCCCGAGCAGCGGATCAACCAGGTGACCCTCAGGTGAATACTGAGTCAACCAACACATCAGCGCCCCTCCACGGCAGGGTGGATGGAGATTGATCCCCACCCTGCTATACTGCCCAGGAGAGGGCTCCGGGCTCGCTCCGGAGCGGCAATTCGACAGCGAGGGCCAGACGAGGAGGTCACCATGGCGGTCGAGCAGCGCCAGGAATATGACGTCGTCTTCCTCGGCGGTGGCACCGGCGGCTATGTCGCGGCAATCCGCGCGGCACAGCTCGGCCTGAAGGTTGCCGTCGTCGAGAAGGACAAAGTCGGCGGTACCTGCCTCCACCGTGGCTGCATCCCGAGCAAGGCACTCCTCAAGAGCGCCGAACTCCTCGAGCAGGCACGCCGCGCCCGGGAGTTCGGGGTTCTTGTCGGCGAGGTGCAGGGTGATTACGCGACAGCGTTCCGGCGCAGCCAGCAAGTCGTCGAACAGCTCCACAAGGGGATCCACTTCCTCTTCCGAAAGCACGGCATCACCCTGATCCAGGGTGTCGGGCGGCTGACCGCCAACCGGACTGTCCTCGTCAATAGCGCAGATGGCCAGCATCAGGAGCTGCGTGGCCGCGCCATCGTCATCGACACCGGCTCTCGTCCCCGCCCCATTCCCGGTATCCCCTTTGACGGCGTTCGCGTCCTCAACAGCGACCACACGACCGCGGAGCTCGACTGGTATCCCAAGCGCGTCATCATTCGTGGCGGCGGTGCAACCGGCGTCGAGCATGCCACAATCTACCGTTCCTTCGGGGCTGAGGTGACGCTGGTAGGCCGCATCGTGCCGAATGAAGACGAAGAAGTCCAGCAACAGCTGATCCGTGCCTTCACCCGCAAGGGTATCCGTATCATCCCCGACTACCGGCCGACCGCCGAAGACTTCGACATTACCGAGGGCGGGGTGCGCATGCGGGTACGCAAGAGTGGGGCTCCCGAGGAGATCATCGAGGCCGATGCGCTCTTCGTCGCGCTGGGACGCGAGGGGAATATTGAGGACATCGGGCTCGAGGAGCTTGGCATCCGTACCAAGGACGGCTTTATTGTGACCGACGAGTACTTCCGCACGAACGTGGAAGGCGTGTACGCCATCGGCGATGTGCTTGGCATCCAGCAGCTCGCCCACACTGCCATGCACCAGGGGATCATCGCGGTGGAACACATTGCCGGCGAGAAGCCGTTGCCACTCGACTACCAGCGTGTTCCTGTGGTCACATACTGCCATCCAGAAATCGCCAGCCTGGGCCTCACCGAGCGGGAAGCGAAGGAGCAGGGTCGCGCCATCAAGGTCGGCAAGTTCCCCTTCCGCGCCAACGGGAAATCACTCATCGAGGGCGAGACCGATGGTTTTGTGAAGGTCATCGCCGACGCCGAGACCAACGACATCATCGGTGTCCATATCATCGGCAATCACGCCACTGAACTGATCGCCGAGGTTGCGCTCGCCAAACTGCTGGAGGCTACGCCGTGGGAGATCGGCTTGTCGGTCCACCCGCACCCAACAGTCTCTGAAGTGATCGGCGAGGCCGCCTTGGCTGTCGACAACCTGGCGATCCATATTTGAGCCGCGGGGTCTCCCCAACGCCGCTACCCAACGCGATAATGCGTTCATCACGATGCGTTGCGGTGCGGCGCTGCAGGTCTCTACCGAGGGGATGAGCCAATGACGGCGATTGTCGAGGTACTCGGTGAACTGCTCGTTATCTTTGTCGCCGCAAAGGTCGGTGGCGAGATCTTCCTGCGACTGCGTCAACCCGCTGTCATTGGTGAAATCCTCGCTGGCATCCTGATCGGCCCCTTCGCGCTCGGACTCATTGGTGTCCCCGGGCATGAGATCCTTGCACTCTTCCACGAAGATGAAGCAGCGGCCCGCGAGGGGCTTACGCTTGTCTTAGAATCGATCGCCGAGCTCGGTGTGGTCATTCTCCTCTTCTACGTCGGACTGGAGACACGCCTCGCCGACCTCTTGCGCGTCGGTATTCGCTCTCTCCTTGTCGCCGTGCTCGGTGTGCTCGGTCCATTTATCGGCGGCACGGCGCTGATGCTCGCACTCGGCTACCCTTCTATGGAATCGATCTTCGTCGGTACCGTCCTCGTCGCGACGAGCGTCGGCATCACCGCACGTGTCCTCCGCGATGTTGGTGCTCTCGACTCCCGCGAGGCCCGCATCATCCTGGGCGCTGCCGTATTCGACGACATCCTCGGGCTCTTGATGCTCACGATCGTCTCCGGAATTGCCGTTGACGGCAAGCTGCAAGTCGGACACGTGCTCTGGATCACCGTGCTAGCCCTCGGTTTCACCGCCGTAGTCGGCGGTCTCGGTGCACTCGCAATACGCCGCTTCTTCCCCCTTATCGTCGACCGCCTCCAAATCGAGCACGCGCCACTGGTTGTCGCGCTCGTGCTGATGCTGACACTCGCCTCAGTCGCTTCTGCCATCGGGCTGGCACCGATCGTCGGCGCGTTTCTTGCGGGAATGGCATTAGCCGAAGTCGCCGAGCGCTACCATCTTCACGAGCAAGCACTCCCGATTTACGCCTTCCTCGTCCCCTTCTTTTTCGTCGTGACCGGCGCCCGGGTCGATCCCCGCCTCTTCCTCCAAACCGAGACACTTTGGCTCGCGCTTGCGGTCACGGCAGTCGCCGTCTTCACCAAGGCAGCCGGTGCCGCGCTCGGGACGATCGGCTTTTCTCCTCGCTCTATGGCCGTCGTCGGCTTCGGTATGGTCCCCCGCGGCGAAGTGGGCCTCATCATCGCCTCGATCGGCCTTTCGCTCGGTGTTGTCGAACGCCCTCTCTTCTCCGTCGCAGTCGTTATGTCGATGCTTACCACGCTCTTCACTCCGCCCGTCCTGGTTTGGCTGCTGCGCCCGCTCATCGCCCAACGGCAGCGCGAGCTCGCTGGGCGCGTACCGGCCGGAGAGTAACGATGCAACCCGTTGCCGACACAACAACCCTGGGCCCGGCTGATTGCACTGGACCATGCCCATCGCCGCACGCTGTCTTTGCTCGCCATCTTGGCACTGGCGCTGTCCACTCTACGATGCTGCTTGACTTCTTCGCCACTGACTGGAAGACCCTCGGTCTCATACAGCTCGCCGGACGCTGTTGGGGACGCCATTGGCTGTCGTGCGCGCTTCGCTGGCACGCTGCTCACGTGGCTGTGTATCAAGCCCCACTCCGTCAGACCGTCTCTCCCTTCACACAATGCGGCCAGCTTCGCAGGCCCTCCGACTCGCCGACCAGGCACACCATCTCCCGGCCACGACTGCTCTTGCTTGATTGCGTCTATCCGGAAGGCCAAGCACGTTGGTGGAACCCGCTTGACTGCGCCATTCCTCTCCTGCAAGCAACCTGGCATCACCCCGCTGTGATGCCTGAAGACATACTTGACCACCAAACGAGACATCGCTCAGTCAGAACGTCACTGTCGCGGAGACAACCACGTCCAAGGATAACCGCAAATGCCTGAGCGGCTTCCCGCCACACCGTTCCTGCTCGAGCCAGTCCTCGTGGAGCGCCCATGGGGTGACCAGCGGCTCGCGCGCCTCCTCGGGAAGCCAGCCCCGCTGGATCGCCGTATCGGTGAGTCGTGGGAGACGGCCAACGAGGCACGCGTCGCCTCCGGCCCACTCGCCGGTCGCACGCTCCATGAGCTTGTCGAGACCTTCGGCGAGACGATTCTCGGTCGTCGGGGCCTCGCCGCCAGCGCACCCTTCGGCGATTTCCCGCTCCTCATCAAGTTCATCGACGCGAACGACGTCCTCTCAGTCCAAGTCCATCCTGACGATGATCAGGCACTGCTACTCGGCCAACGGGGCAAGACCGAGGCCTGGCACATCCTCGCCGCTGAACCGGACGCCGAACTCATCGTTGGACTGACCGAACCGCTCACGCCAGCCACGCTGCGTGCCCTCTTAGCCCAACGCAAACTGGCCAATCACCTTCGACGTCTTCCCGTCCAAGCCGGTGACACCGTTGTCGTGCCGGCCGGTACCCTCCACGCCATTGGAGCCGGGATCCTGTTGTACGAGATCCAGGAGCAATCGGATATCACCTATCGCTTCTACGACTGGGATCGCGTCGACGCAGCGGGACACCCTCGCCCGCTGCATATCGAGGAAGGACTCGCCGTGCTACGGCCGGAGCGCCGCGCACAGCGCATCCAGCCGCTCGCGCTCGAGCCCTGGCGGATGATCCTCGCCGCTTGCCGTTACTTTCTCCTCGAGCGTTGGGACGTTCGCACCCACCAACGTCTCTCCTTTGTCCCCGATGAGACCTTTCGGCTGGCGAGCTGTATCAGCGGTGCCCTGACCATCGCGGCTGACGAGGGGCCGCCCCTTCCACTCTCGCTCGGCCAAACTGCGCTCATCCCCGCGAGCTCGCACCGGATCACCGTGGAAGGATCTGGGACGCTTCTCGTCGCCAGCATCCCCGACCTCCGGACCGACGTGATCGCTCCTTTGCGCGCCGCCGGCCACGCCGATCCCAGCATCGTCCAACTCGGAGGGGAGACCGAAGATCTCGCTACCGCACTTCCTGTGGTCCACCCTTGAAGGATCCCGGAAACAGCGCCAACGGCGCACCGATTGTCCCAGACCAGCTCGAAGGACAGCTCGGCGAATGACCGTGTCGCCGGAAATGCGAAAGCGCTACCGACATGAAAAGCCACACTGGCCCCGGCCGAAGCGACCGAGACCAGTGTAGGCCCTGAACCTTCACACCGAGCGTCTTTACTCCTCCGCCACCACCGGATTCTCCAGCGTCCCGATCTTCTCCACGGTCACCCGCACCACGTCGCCCGGTCGGAGGAGTCGCTTGGGCTCGCGGACAAACCCGACGCCCGCCGGCGTCCCAGTCGCAATGACGTCACCCGGCTCGAGCGTCATGATCTGCGAGATGTAGGCAACGACGTGCGCCACGTCAAAGATCATCTCTCGTGTATTCGAGCGCTGCAGCACCTCGCCACTGACCTCGCAGGAGATCTCCAGCCCCTGCGGATCTGGAATCTCATCGGCCGTAACCACCCACGGACCCAGCGGCGTCGAACGGTCGAACGTTTTCCCTTGCATCCACTGTCGACCGCGGAACTGGAAGTCGCGCATGGAGACGTCGTTGAGGATCGTGTAGCCTGCAACGTGCTCCAGTGCCTGCGCTTCAGGAATGTACCGCCCTACTTTGCCGATGACGACAGCCAGCTCCGCCTCGTAGTCCACCTGCTGGCTCACCCGAGGCAAGACAATCGGCTCCCCCGGACCGATCAGGGCGTTGGCGAACTTATTGAACAGCTCCGGATACTGTGGAATCGGCGAGTTGGTCTCCCGCGCGTGGTCGGCATAGTTGAGGCCCAGGCAGATAATCTTCCCCGGCCGTAGCAGCGGGGCACGTAGCCGTACGGCGGGGTCGCTCATTCGCGCCGCCAGCCCGCGTGCTACCGCCCCCTCTCCATCCCGCGCGAACTCCTCGCGCACCCAGGCAGCAACCTCCGCGGCTCGTCCCAGTCCATCACGCGCCAGCAAGAGCACGAGATCTGGCGGACACTCTGCCTGTGCTCGACCCTCCGCATCAACAACGCCACGCTGCCGCAGAAGCTCCACCCATCCACGGGAGATATCGAAGATCCATTCCCCCTCAACCACCCCAACACTTGTCCGACCACGCGCAGTGTAGGTGACCAGTCGCATGGCCCTCCCCTTCCGCAAACTCACGTCCCGTCGCCGAAGCTCGCCGGTGGCGGCGCTTCCGTCCACACATTAAAAACCGCGGAGAGCTCCCCGCGCCAGATGCGTGGCGGCTCAAACCGATTCGGCAGCCGTGCGACGTCCGCTGTGATCTCGATCCGGTTCCCGGAAGGATCGCGCACATACAGGAACGAGTTCCCGCCCGGGCCATGCCGGCCGACTCCAGCCTCAATTCGCCAGCCAAAGCGTCCAAGCCGGTCGGCAAAGCGAACAACCTCGCTCACCCCGTTGACCAGAAACGCCACGTGATGCAGCTTGTTCCCCACTGAACCCTTCACGATCGCAATATCATGGTGGTTCTCCCCAACACGGATGAAAGAGAAAAGCCACGGGTTGTCGGCATCCGGTGGAAGGAGCAGGTCAGAGAAGGCAAAACCAAGCTGCTCACAGTAGAAGCGCGTCGGCGTCTCCACGTCGTCCGCCAAAAAGGTGATGTGGTTGATATCCAGTGGCGCGTGCGCTGCAGCAGGGTTCCACTTCGTCGTGTGTGGGTAGCTTGTTCGCCCATCACGCACCATCACCTCGAACACCTGCCCAGTGGGAACCGTGAGCCGAAACGCAGCCGCAATTCCCGGCTCAGGATTGCGCTCAATCGCACTGCACGCGATACCACGCGCCAAATACCGCTCCCGCGTCTCCTCGAGCTCGGACACACTCGCGACAGAAAACGCCATATGATCGAGTCCGACTCCACCTGGTCGCAATCCCAAATCGAAATGCTCATCGCCACCGCAGCCCAGGTAGACTGTCTCCCCGTCACGCGCCAGCTCGATCAGCCCGAGAAGATCGCAATACCATCGTCGCGCCGCCTCAAGATCCTGTACTCGGATCACCGCGTGATCGAACGCCAGGAGACTCATTGAGCACCTCCACGGTCAAATCCGTACGACAACCTTTCCAAACGTTTCCCCCGAATCGACCGCTCGCTGCGCCTCAGCGAGCTCCTCCAGCCCATACACCTGATGGATGACCGGTCGCAAGAGTCCCCGCGCTACAGCCGCTACCGCAGCTTCGAGATCGCGACGCTGCCCGGAAAGGTAAAAGTGCACGGTCGTCACGTTCCGATACAGCCACAGCAAATTTGTCGACAGCTCGACTCCACTGGTGCGCCCACACACCGCCACACGTGCGCCACGCTCCAGGAGCTCGTGAATGTGCGCCCACGTCGTCCTTCCCAACGTGTCGAAAAGTACCGTTGCACGGCCACCGAACGCGGCGCACACCTGCTGCGGCCATTTCTCATCCAGTAACGAAACCGCACCCTCCACCCCTACCTCCCTCAGCCGGGCGAGCTTCCAGGCGCTCCGCCCCACCCCGACCACGCGAGCTCCCCGGAGCGCCGCGATCTGCACCGCCGCAATCCCGGTGGCGCTCGTCGCTCCCATGACAACCACACGATCGCCCGGCCCGACGTCAGCACGGTTCACCAGTCCATGCCATGCGGTGACATAGGACACAGGCAAACAGCTTGCCGCCTCAAATCCCACCTCGTCCGGGAGCGGAACAACGTTACGTTCCGGGACGCACACATACTCCGCGTAACCACCCCAGCGATGGATACCGAGCAGTTGGTAGCTTTGGCACGTGTTCTCCGGTCGACGCGCCAAGCACGCGGGGCACTGTCCACACGTCACAAACGTGAAGACAACGACGCGATCTCCAGGGCGGACACTCGTCACTCCCTCGCCAACCTCTTCCACCACCCCAGCCGCATCCGCCCCGCCGACGTGAGGGAACGGGAAGTCCGGGCCGGCGAACCCGAACCCCGTCTGACGGAACTCAATATCCAAGCGGTTCACCGAGGCCGCATGGACACGAACCAGCACTTCACCTGGACGAGGCTGTGGCCGCGGAACCTCAGCGAGCTCCAGCACTTCCGGCCCGCCGAAGGAGCGGAACACCATCGCGCGCATCGCCACTTCCTCTCACGCCTGCGCCTGCTCCGCCCGCTTCCGCTCGCGTGCCTCCAGCAGATAGTCGCGAGACGCCTCCACGAGCCTCCGCGCTCGCTCCCAATCAGCCAAAAGCTTCCCGTCCCGCTTCACAAACCGACCGTTCACGAGGACTGTTTCCACGTTCGAGACATCCGCACCCAGCACGACCGCTGCAACGGCATCGATCAGCGGAGCGAGGTTGACTGACCCCGCATTGATGACGATGACATCTGCCTTCTTACCTGGTGTGAGCGAGCCAATCCGGTCCTCTTGCAGCACCACATGCGCGCCGTTGATCGTCGCCATCTTGAGGATGTCGCGGGCCGTCAGCACATCCTTCTTCACCGGCTCTGGCCGCTCCCAGGCCGCTTCATGCAGGCGCGCCCGCTCACAGGCGAAGGCGCAGCGCATCTCGGTGAACATGTCCCCTGGTACCGTCGTCACCACGTCAATGCTCAGACTCGGCCGCAAACCGTACTGCATCGCCTTCAGGAACGGCGGCCAGCCGTGCCCCATTTGCATCTCCACCTGTGGCGCGATCGAAATCTTGCCGTCACTCTGGGCAACGAGCTGCCATTCCTCATCGGTGAAGTGACAGCAGTGAATGTAGGTCGTGTTGGGATAAAGCAAGCCGAGCCGATTCAACCAGGAGACCATCTGCCACCGACCAGCCAGCCGCCCCATAGCGACGTGGATCGTGATCGGGAGTGCCAAGTCTCGCGCCATCTCCCACTCGGCCCGCACCACCTCATCGGTGCAGAAGCCCGGGCCGCGCGTCGCGAGCGCCATGGTGAGTAGTCCCTTGTCACTGTTGAAGTACGTCTTGCGCACCCGCTCCACGTCCTCGCGGGGCGTGACAAGCGTGCTGTTGAACCAACAGGCCTGCAGCGACGTGTTCGGCGGACCGTATGCGTAGACCGCTCGAATGCCTGCGTCCTGTAACCCTTGGATCGCGGCGTCCGGATGCTCCGGCGTGTTATTGATATGTGACCAGTCCACAAGTGTCGTGATACCGGCGTTGAGACACTCTAGCGCCCCAGCCAAGTTGCTCGCGTAGACATCCTCCGGCCGGTAGAGCGGGGCGAACGTATCCAGCACCTCGATGAAGTAGTCCTCCAGCGTCGCGTCCGGCGCGCACCCACGGATCGCCGTTTCCCAAGTGTGCCGGTGCGTGTCGATGAAGCCAGGAAGCACGATCTTCCCGGTTGCATCGATCACCTCGGCATCCGCGGCAGCAAGTCCCCGACCAACCTGGACGATTGTGTCCCCTTCAATGAGCACATCACCGCTGGGAATATCACCAAGCCGGTCGTCCATCGTGAGCACGTACCCGTTGCGGATCAGCACGCGGTCTGCCATCGCAGCACCTCCTCGCGCCGTGCACGCTCCAGCGATCACTCCCGGTTCCGAGGCACCGGATCCCAACACACATCGGCGGGATTTACACTCCAGCGTAGTGTGGAAATTCGCTCGCGTCAAGACCTAAACCGAACGGAGAGAGGCGTTCACCTGATGAGAGGGAGTGTCCGCTGACACGCGCAGCCACAGCCGCGCACACCGGTCAGCTGCTCACGACGGCTGACCAGTCGCCTGGCCTCTTCCTACCCGGCGAGACGTTTCCGGCTATACCGGACGACACAAGGACAACGTCGCTCAGCGTCCACGCGTCACGAGACGCACCACGGCAATCACGATGACCGCCCCAATGGTCGCGACGACGATGCTGCCGATCAGTCCAGCACTGCCGCTGATACCAAGCAACGAGAACAGGAACCCGCCAACGAAGGCGCCGACGAGCCCAAGGAGAAGATTCCCAACGATCCCCCGATCAGTCCCTGTCAGCTTGCCGGCCAACCAACCGGCGACCAAACCGACAATGATCCACCCGATGATCCCACCCGGCTGGAGCTCCATCGCCGTGTTCCCTTCCTGCTCTGCGGAGACGAACTCCCCGGAGCGTACCGTTCCCATGCCTGTTTGTCAACCTTTCAGGCAAAGCTCCCGGATCTCCCTCACCCCAGTTCGGACAAAACACCGTCCCACACGCTGCCGCAGACCGCCTTGCGCAGGTCGACCTTGCAGACAGCGTCACCCTGCAGGTCGGCGCATACCCGAGCCCCTATCCGCTACGCCCTCAGCACCGCACGGCCCGGCGGGTTCCTCGCACCGTCTCCCTGGACACAACGACTCCGCCGGATCGTCTTGACTTCCGCCGCGCGACGACACAGCACAGGAAACCAGACCTGTGCTTCGCGGAACCCCGCACGCCACCCTGCCCGTCTCACCAGAACCCGGGCAAGCCCAGCCGAGTGACAGCCCCAAGGCGACGCTCGTCACCAGCGCCACGGGAAGGATGCTGGCAAGTCCCTCGGGCCTCGCCGCAGGCCGCAGCAACCAGCCCACTCCCCTCCCACCACACTCCAGCTCGCCGCCGCGCGCTACCTGCCACGGACATCAAGACTCGAGCCCGGCTCCGCCAGGCACTCAATCAACGCATCCTGCGGCCGCACCGACTGAAGCGCCCGACAGCGGCAACTCCTGCAGCAAGGCCGGCTGTCCCCTACCCCAAGCCATTTCCGTCCGCTTATGCACGCTCCGCAGCCCCATTCACCCCGTCGTCACATCCCTCTCGACCCAGCAACCCCTTGTCGGTCTCCGAAAAGGGATTTGGGTGGCCACCGCTGCCACACACCGAAGCCCCAGCGCGAAAGCTGGGCGCACGTCACTAGCGCAAGCTCGCCGGAAGGGACTGGGGGCGGTCACGCCTGCTTGACGCCGGCAGTCGCGATGACCGCGTTCACCCCGCGTCCGCGTTGCGTTCTCAAAAATCCCGCGCGCTCTGCGACAGCTACGGGAGAGCCTCTCCGCACTGCTCGGGGAGTCGATCTCGCGGTAATCCCACAGAGAGGAACTGTCTGCCTGGCGAGGATCAGCTGTCAGCCGTCTCCCGGAGCTCCGCCAGCCGGTGTAGCACCCCCCGCACGAGAGTACTGGGTACAGAGCACCCATCCCCTCCTGCACCAGCATGCTGTTCGCCAACGGCGGCAGCTGCATCCCCCACGAAAGCGTGCCTCCGCGGCGCCGTCGCACACCGCGCCTGCAACCCGGTAGTGGGCTGTACTCCGCTCTTCCAAAACCGCCGATGGGCCGCAACTCTCTCCTACCGCAATGTCAAGGCACAGTGGCGTTTGATCCGGCCGCCAGCCAGACGCCGCGCAAGTGCGAGCCGGTCCGCCCTCACAGCAATTGCGCGACCTGCCATCGCCGCCCCACCGAGGCCGTACCGAAACCCCATTCGCACCAGGATCCTATTGGCGGTGTTGTTCATGCCCGAAGCGCTTCCCAGCAGGCCCGGAAAGGATCCGCTGCTACCCGAGGCGGCAGCATACTGGCCCAACACTGCACGGGGGCAAGACCGCACACCCCGCCGAGGCCCACGACACAATCCCCGCGTCTGCGCGCAACCCCTTCCCAAGTGGAGGGGTGCAAGACATCGCGCCCGCAGTCCTGTCCAGGGCTGCAGCATCGTTGGTTGCCGTCCCCCCAACAGTGGGTCGCAACGCGCAAAATCCCCTCCGGGGGATTGCAACACGTTCCACGCGGCCATGTACGAGGCGCGAATGCTGGACAAGTGATTGGTCGCAACGCGCAAAATCCCCTTCGGGGGATTGCAACGGGAGAATCTCCACCACGGCGACCCAGCCGTCGCCGCGGAGCACGTGTCGCAACGCGCAAAATCCCCTTCGGGGGACGACAACCAGAGTGCTGTACTCCTCCCCGGCCTGGAGGCACCACGCATCGCGCCCCTACCGAGGGTGCGGGCTCGTCCACAACCGTGGACACGCGGCCGCGCACCCGTGAGGCCCACAACCGGCAACCGGGACAGGAGCCTCAGTGCCTTGACGCCACCGAGCGAGGGACACTCGCGACCAGCTAGCAGTTCGGGAACAGTGTCGTGCAAACCCTACCAGGCTCCAGGCACTGTCTCTCGCGACGGCCCACTGCAAGCAGGGCCTCGTCCGGAATGCGCTGGCTCTCCTGCCAGACACCACCGACGTACACCAGAGCTCCGGCCGTATCCCTCTCACTCTCCTGTGGGAGATCGCACCCGACCCGTGACAATCGATCGGCCCGTCTCGTCCCCCACCCATCAATCGCCGTTACGGACTTCGGCCGACGGGACGACCCCAGGAACGTGCCAGCACGCTCCGCCTACCCCGCAGACGCCAGCGGGTTCTCTCGCTTCCCTCCCCCTGCCCTCGTCTCCCAGCTCTTCCAAGAGCGCCTCAGCTGCCCCTACCCACTGGAGCGCTCCGCGCCGACCCCTCCCCACCCCACCCGCTCTTCCTTTCCTACCGCCATCCCGCGCACACGCGCAGTTCACGCGCCAGCGATGTCGCCGGTTTTCCCACGAGCCTGCCCCAGTTCTGCGTTCCCTCTTCGCCTCCAGCCACGTGTCGATCCCCTGCTCCTCGTGTCCACGCATCCCACGACACCCCAGCCGTTCCACACCCTCCCGCCGTGCTCGTCCCAGGCACCGCACTGCGCCCCTCTCCCGAGCCGCCGGTCGACTTCCGTCCTGCGTCGCACCCGCCCACATCCTCGCATCTGGCAAGGTCCCAGCGCTTTTCTCCTCCCAGCTTCCAGCCAGCCTTGGCCCTCTTGCGCCGCGTGCCAAGCCGCATCTACCGTTCCGCTACCGCCTGCTACCATTAGGCCGACGCAACCGTCACACGACCGCGGACTGCCTTTTCCGCTTCCGACCATGCGCGCACTCTATGTCGTCGAACAAGGCGCAGTGCTGCGACGCTCCGGTGAGCTCCTCCTCGTTGAGCGTGACGGCGAAACGCTCGCCCGCGTGCCCCTCCTGCGACTGCAACTCGTTCTCCTCTTCGGGACTGTCCACGTGACGACACCGACTCTGGCCACGTTACTGGAGCGCGGCATCGACCTCGTGCTGCTCACCGCTGACGGGGAGTACCGTGGTCGACTCGTGGGCCCGGATTCCGGATCGGCCGAGCTTCGCATCCGCCAGCTGGAAGCCAGCCGTGACGAAGGTTTTGCCCACGAGTTGGCACGCCGCTTTGTCCGCGGCAAGCTACGCAACCAGGGCATCCTCCTGATGCGCTACGCGGATCGCCACCCTGATATTCCCCGTGCGATCGAGGCTATCCGCCACGCGCTACTTCGTGCCGAGCGAGCCGGTGGCCACGGCGGTCTGTTGGCCGCCGAGGGATATGGCAGCGGCGCCTACTTTTCCGCCTTCGCCACCTTGCTGCCTGCCCACTTCCCCTTCCCCGGTCGACAACGACGCCCGCCGCCCGATCCGGTCAATGCCCTCCTCAGCCTCGGCTATACCCTCCTGACACAGCGCGCCGTCAGCGCCGTCCGTGCTGTCGGACTCGATCCCCATATCGGCTTCCTGCACCTGCTCCGGCCAGGCAGACCGTCCCTTGCCCTCGACCTGGTGGAGGAATTCCGCCCGATCGTCGATGCCTTCGTCCTCGATCTCCTTGAGAACGACCGCCTCTCACTCGACCACTTCACCCCCTACGACCCCGATCGCGGTGTCCGTTTGACACCGGACAGCCTGCGCTCCTTCCTTGCCACCTGGGAGCAGTGGTGGGATCGTCCCGTCTCGGTGGCCGGCACTCAGCGGCCCGCTCGCGACATCCTGTTCGAGCAGGCACGTCGACTCGCCCGCGTCCTGCGAGCACCAGCCGAGCCCTACCTCACCGTCCCCATCGAGGGCTGGTTGCAGCTCCCCGTCGGGTTCTTCACGACCAGCGAGCAGCCGTGAGCCTCTGGAGTTGACCGCACCACCAGGCGTCATGCTCCTTCGGCGCTTCCAACTCGCCCCAAGGAAACCGTTCACCGCCTGTAGCCACGCGCGCCCACGCAGCTTCCCGCAACGTGCGTCCATCCCCCTCGCCGGGCCACCGTCTAGCCCACCCCTGCCTGACCGTCCACATCGTAACCACGGGAGCCCACTTCCGTAAACAGCATGGGCAGAGCAGACCGGACGATGCCGGCAGACCGCACCAGGCACATGAGGCAGATCAGACGTACACCATGGGCCTGTCGACCGAGGCGGCATCCCACGCAGGCCATCCCGGTGCTTGATCACGCGCGTCTCCCGAGGGACACGCGGCATGCGGTGTCCGCGCAGCGCGGCAAGATGTCACCCGGCACGTGCGCCGCATGCAGCGGCTCGCCACGATGCGCTACCATACAGCGCCGGCAAGAGTGGGACGCTACGCCGGAAGGGGAACGGTCGATGAACCGCCGGAGCTTCCTGACACTCCTCGCTGGAGGGACGATACTCCTCTTCGGTTGTCGCCGTCAGCAGCAAGCTGGCACCAACTCGGCCAGCCAGGCCAATACACCAGGGGCCGAGACACCAGCTGCTCAAACCGGCAGCAGCGCGTCCTACGAGCTCATCCCCGTTTGGGAGATGCACCAGGTGCCCAAGTATCCTGGCTCCGAACCCGGCGAGCTCTCCCCACTGGCGACCCAGATCCAGAACGGAGGCACGCTCAGCTTCGCCGTCCCCGACCCGGCTGACAAAGTGCTGGAGTTTTACCGCACCGCCTTACCCGCTCTAGGCTGGACGTTGCAGCCAGCGCCAGCGAGCGCCATCGCCGCCAAACGCGGCGACGCCGCCCTGACCGTAGTGGTCAAGGGCAGTGAACACGGCACCACCGTCCTGCTCATGCTCACCGACGCGGCATAAGCCGCGCCATACTGTCAGCCATACCACGCAGCTTCGGACATCCCCCTCGTCATGTCGGCTCGTTCTTCTCTCATAGCCCAGCCCAGCGTGGCAAGGCCTTTTCAGCTCTGCGACCTTCACCTGAACACGCTTGTTGTGCCTCGTGGGCCGCGGTCTCGTGTCCACCCTAGCCGCGGGGGCCCTCGACCGCGCATCTCATGTCCAGCCGAACAGCGCTCAGTGCGTCCCAGGAGAGGTTCTCACGCGCCCACCAGCTCGTCCATTCCCCGGCAGCACCCGAAGTCCTCGGGATAGGTCATCGTTCCCGTTGCGCCTGTGTCCGTGGGCAACGCTGTGAATTGACCTGACCTTCATCTCCCGCGCGAGCGTTGGCGCGCAGCCGTTTGCCGCGCCGCTGTTCCGACGTTCCCCTACCTTTGCCCTCGCGGCTTCGCTCCCACCACAAACTCCGTCCGGGCTCACCCAAGCGAGGGATCACCTTGTCCACCAGCTTCCTCCCGTCGCTCGACGACCGTTGTGCTGTCCACGCTGGCTGCTCACCGCATCTGGTGACGCATGACGTTGTCTCCGGCGCATCCTGCCGGCGCAGCCGCATCCCCAACCCACTCCCGATCGCCGTTCCACGATGACCCGGCCCGCCGTCTTGTGCCGATGCCAGAGCACCGCCTTCTTGTCCAAGGACGCGGATGCCTGAGAACACTTACGAGCACTCAGGACACTCCCCAGCTTCCGCGCGCTGCGCCCTCCTCACCGTATCGTCCCGAGCTGTGGAGTCGGCTGCTCTGGTTAGGCCCTTGCCACGCTCCGCCGTGTCCCCCTGTACCCTCCCTGCGCCCTCGCTGCCGACGCACGCCGTAATCACCGACCGCACCGGTTCTCTCGGTGCGACCAGGTGCAGATCTCTCCAACAGCCGTGCAGCCACGGGAACACCAGTGTTCCCGCCCTTCGCGTGCAATAGCACGCTGGAGTGTCTGTTCCCCGTTATCCGGTGTCTCGAAAGGAGGTTCAGGTGGAAGACACCGCCCAAAGCAAGGCCGGTCTCGTTGTGTTACTCCTTCTCCTTCCAGTGCTGATCTGGATCACCGGCTGGTACACGCGTCATCATCTCAACCAGTTCATCGTCGACATTGCCGAGGCAGAGTTCGGCCCACTGACCGCGCGTCAGCGTGAGCGCATTCACCTCAGTGTCCTGTGCCAGGATCCGGAAGTCTCCAAAGAGGATATCTGCTTTTACTACCAGGCCGGCGGCTGGCTTCAGTGGGGGAGCTTCCTGAGCGCGGTAGGCGGGCTCGGCCTCCTGTGGTTTGTCAACCACCAGGCGAACCAGTCGCGCAACCATTATGAGCAGCTGCCACAGCGCTTCCGCCAAGCAGTCCAGGCCGCTGGCCTTGGCGCAGGGTGCCTTGGGGTCACCCTCACCGTCCTACTGGCCGGCGCGCTGGCACTCGTTATGGTAATCATTGCCGAGCGCATCTGGGTCGGTCTCCTGATCGGCATCGTCATCGTCGGCGGCGCTGCCGCTCTCTCGACAGCTTCCGCCGCACTCTCCTGGGGCAAACCGCTTGAACACACCGAAATCGCGTCTATCATCGGCTGGGACGATGCGCCCCGGCTCTGGCGACTCATCCATGAGGTTGCTCAAGATATTGGCACCTCGCCCCCAGACAACCTCATCCTCACCCTCGATCCGTCCTGTTACGCGGTCGAGGTTCCAGTGACGACGCCTGATGGCCAACTGGATGGCCGCACACTGTGCCTCTCACTTGGCTTGCTTTATCTCTTTGACGAGCGGGAGCTCCGGGCAGTCATCGCCCACGAACTCGCCCACTTCCATGGCGAGGGCACTCGCTATAGCCGCGAATATGCACCGACGTTTCGTGCGGCTGCCGACGCGCTCGAGAACCTCCGACAATCCCTTGGGCGTGATCTGCGTGCACTTGGTGTTCTGCCACTGCTCCCCATCTTCGCTTTTACCATTGAGCGTTTTGCCCACGTCACCGCTGAGCACTCACGTGAGCGGGAGTTCCTTGCCGACGAGACCGCTGCACACGTTGCGGGCTCAACAGCCATTGCCACGGCATTGGCAAAAGTCGCCGTCGCCGCAATCACCTGGCGCGTCTACCTGCGGCAGTTTCTCGAAGACCCCGATGATGCACCCCCAGCGGCGAGTGCCTTCGCTTGGCTGAGCGCACGCATTCTCGATGAGTTCTTGCCACCCCCTTGGCTAGCAACAGGGAAGACGCCGCACCCCATCGATACCCATCCGCCGCTCGAGGCCCGCTTCGAAGCCCTCGGACTCACCTTGCAGGAGGTGTGGCTCAACGTTAAACCCGCGCCCGTGGCCGCAGCAACACTTGTCCCCGACATCGTAGAGCTCGAGGCTGAGCTCTTTGCCCACTTCCAGACACTCACCGATCTTCTGCGTCGTGTGCTCAAGGCGAAGGAGACCCAGTCTTCCTCAACACAGTAAAGCGCACGGGGCTGAGGAACTCCTCAGCCCCAAGATCTTCCTTCCCACCCCTTAGTGCACCATCTTCATAGGCGATCAGGTGGGCACGAGGGCTTGACCAGCCCCAAAAACTTCCTTCCCACGCCTTCGTGCACCGGGACCCATTCGCTACGCGCGAACGTCATGCTGATCTCGCTGGATACGACCGGGCTCGGTGCCCGTGACGACGTCCTAACTACGCCTCCTCAAACGCGCTGCCCCTCTTCTCGCCCGCTCAACGGGGCCCCGTGTCAGGCGAACACCGGACTCTCCCCGCAAGATGCGGCTTGCTGCACGCAACCCCCACCGACCCGACACCGTGCGCCAATTGTCAAGGCATCTCCCTCATCCTCAATAAAGCGCGGAAGCATGTTCACTCGCTTCGTTCAGCTGTCGCCCGCCAACGCGCGGTAGACCAGCGCCAGCGCCGAGTGATCGTGCTCGCCGAGTCCGCGCGCCAGCATACTGTCGAAGAGTGCCGCGACCTGCTGCGTCGCCAGGAGCGGCACCGACTGCTCACGCGCCAGGTTCTGGGCAATCCGCAAGTCCTTCCGGTGCAGTCGCGCCCGGAACCCTGGCGCAAAAGCACCCTCCAACATCCGCTGGCCATGCACTTCAAGCACCCGGCTGTGCGCAAACCCCCCAAGCAGCGCCTGCCGCACTCGTGCCGGGTCGACCCCAGCTTTCTCGGCCAGCAGCAAAGCCTCCGCCACCGCTTGGATGGTCAGCGCCACGACCACCTGGTTGCAGGCTTTGGTCACCTGCCCAGCCCCAGGTCCGCCCACGTGGACAATGTTCTTCCCCATCGCCTGGAAAATGGGTAACGCACGCTGGAATGCCGCTTCCGAGCCACCGACCATGATTGAGAGCGTGCCTTGTTCGGCTCCAATCTGCCCGCCGGAGACAGGAGCATCGAGCGCTTCCACCCCACGCTCCGCAAATGCAGCGTGCAGCTTACGCGCAACTGACGGATCGATCGTCGACATGTCGATAAAGAGGCTTCCTGGTTGGATTCCCTCAATGACACCGTTCCGACCTAGCGCAACCTCCTCTACCTCAGGTGAGTCCGGGAGCATCGTGATGACAACCGTACTCTGTTCGGCCACTTCCCGTGGCGAGCTCGCCCCCTGCGCACCCTGCTCGACGAACGCTTCGATCTTGCGCCGGTCACGCGTGTAGACGGTCAACGGAAAACCAGCGCGCAGAAGATTGCGCGCCATTGGCTGCCCCATAATCCCCAGGCCAATAAATCCCACTCGTTCCATCACAACCACCTTTCGTCATTGCCTCCCAGCCACCCCTCATAACCCAATCGCCGCCCTCCGGCAAGGGGCTTACGCATATCGTTTGCAACCGACGGGGCGTCAGACCACGAGGCGGTGTTCTCTCCATCAAAGGGATCACCTCAACATCGCAAAAGCGGTGTGAGTGATCCTTCGGCCCGCCCTTCTGGCGGGCCATAAACCCCGTCTCTGTCCTGTTGCTGTCGGCTTTCAAGAATCCAACCCCACCATGAACAACGCATGAGATCACCGCTCCACAAGCACGTACGCCGGATCGACTCCCACAGCCTGGCAGAGCCGCCTTGCATGTCTCACACATTCCATGGCACTCAAGTTCAAGTCAAGCCATAATCCATTCGAGGTCTGGAACGGTACCCTAAATTTCGCACCATCTTGCTGAAACGGCTCACAATTAACAATATACCTCACCGATTTCAGGTGAACTGATATTGGCGCCAGCTCAGGTCGTAGTTTGCCTTGGCTAACCAACCACTCAGCAACAGTGACGAGTAAACCCCTCCATGTGGGCCCCATCTTCGTCCTTGGCTCACAGCGCGTACCATCGGGAAACACAACTAAACGGGGAGGCTGCTCAAATACGCGCGGCCGTAGGGCCGTTAGTGGGATCAGCGCTGACTTCGAGGGCGCTGATCGAGCTTCCTCGCTAACCACCCACCACCGTCTCCAGAATACCCGGGCCAAGCGGAGGACCGACTCGGGGATCGGCTGCTGGGTGCTACCGAGATCCACCTGACAAACGGGACTCCTCAAGTTATAGGGCTCGGCAATGAGCCACCGCAGACCATCAGTTATGCCAACATATTTCGGTTCCCTCTCTTCCCTCCTGAGCTCCCACGCATATCCCACTACCGCCGAGGAGGCCAACTCCAACTTGCTGCCTAGACTCCTGGCCTCCAGGCCAATCGCCGGTCGGCCGTCGCTTCGGTTGAGTACGTAATCAACCTTCGCACCGTTATTTGTTCGCACTTCAACCCGCACTAAAAATGGGTCCTCAAGCAGCCAGCCGAACGCCCTCAGTAACGGCTCAATGAGCGATATCCTCGTCTGTGCCTCATTCTGCTCTAGTACGTCCTTGTATTTCTCCACCCGCTCACGAACCTGCTCGATCACCTGTATAAGGTGCTCAAGATCCATACCCGGCCCTCCTCCAACCTCTACTCGACCCGTAACCCATCCCTTCGTATGTACCCGTGTAACTACTGAATATGCTGGAACATATCATCACTTCTGTGTATTCACTATTGATACAATAAATCGTATTTTGTATCCGCGCCTCCACAAGCTGATGTTCTCATTCACTCTGCTCGTATATCGCCGCCCCTGCACAAGGTGACCCTGGTGAAACGAAGGTTTGTCAGTGGACAGGATGACCGTATCCACTTTACGGGAGAATAGCGTTGGGCAGTATACACAAATTTGAACATGTCCCCCACACAAACGGTGTTGGGCTTACTGTTGCTAACCCGGAGGTCGTTGCAACACTGCTCGAGAAGCCTACTCGATCGCGGCAGGGGTGAACAGGATACCGCATATACTTACCGACCGAGAAGGACATCCAATCTGGTAAGGCATTACAGAGGATCGCTCCGACACGATAATAAGGAAAGCTACTCCGTCGAACAAGGCACCAACGACCAGCATGACTGATCCAGCGCTTCCTCATTGACGTCGACGGTGTCCTCCACGTCGATGGAGACCCTACCCCCGGCTCGGCCGAGGCGCTGCAGCCCCTCCGCGTCCGCGGGACTTCCTAAATTCGTTCTCGTCTGTTGCCCAATCTGACCTAAACAAGAGCGACTCCTCAAGGTTATGCGGTTCCCCAGTCACCCACCAGAGGCCATCACTTACACTGACGTACTGGGACACCTTCCCTACTCGCCCAAGATTCTCGGCATAAACAACTGCCGTCGCAGAGACCGGCTCCAACTTCGCTCCCAAACTCTTCCCATCCAGCAGAATGGCTGGCCACTGTCTCCGCAGAGCACATAACCCATCGCTTTTGTCTTCACCTCGATCTGCCCCATGCGAGGTCTCCGAGTGGCCAGCCCACCGCTCACCACCAGGGGTCACTCACCGACACCCTCACCTGCTTCTCTTTTTTTCACCGAAGCATAACCAAAATTGCCTTGCCCGCTCTCGAACTACTGAATCTTACGCATTCCATAAATTGCCAGCTATTACTACAGCTTGTACGCGAATGCTATGACTAGTAGCGAATACTCAGACCATCTTTCACTGCAGCAATGATCCTCTCGGACTTCTTGCTATATATGCCAGAAGAACTCATGCTTCTCGCCGCACAACCGAGCTCTATGCGGACGGCGGGCGCGCCACGCGGTCGGGCACGTCAGGGAAGGAGGCAATAACGACGTTTCCAAATTCCTGCTGCATGCGATCGACCCTGCGGATGAAGACGGTCAACACCGGTCCCTGTGTTTCCGGATCGATACGATAACGCCCCGTTGGTCCTTCAAAGTCCAGTGAACCAAGTGCCGCCAGAAATGCTTCACGAGAAAAATTCCCCGGAAGCTTCGATAACGCTTCTTCCAACGCTCGTGCGAAGATGTACCCGTTGTAGGCCGTGACACCAGGGAAAACCCCGTATCGCTGTCGGAAACTCGAGACGAAGTTTTGCATCTCCACTGTCTGCACATACGGTGAGTAATGGAACGAAGTAATAATTCCCTCTGCTGCTTCCCCCTGTTCGGGTAAGACCGGCTCGTCCGTAAGCCATCCCGACCCGATCAGTGGCACTTGTCCCTTCAGACCAAAATCTTCCCACTGCGTCACAAATCGCAGTGCATCGGCCCCCGCAAACCAGGCCCATACGGCGTCGGCTCCAAAGCCGCTCACCTGTTGCAGGTACGGAGCGAAGTCGACTGTGTCGAGCGGAACATAGATCTCTCCAACGATCTCCCCTCCCAGTTCACGAAAACGATTCATGAATCCGGATGCGTGCTCTCGCCCTCCTGCATGGTCGGTTGCCAACACAGCGACACGTCGATACCCCAGCGTCGAATATGCGTAGTCACCCATCGGATAGTTGAGTTGCCCGTTCGCGTACGAGGTCCGCCAGATATAGGGACTCTTCAGTTGAGGATCAAAAATGAGTCGATGTGGGCCGGCTGTGGTGCCGATCAGTGGCACACCAGCCTCGTGAACGAGATCCCGCACGGCATACAGAACCGTCGACTTCAGGATGCCAGCCAGAATGTCGACTTGATCCCGTTGGACAAGCTTCAGCGCTTTATTAAGACCGTCATCAACTGACTGTCCCTCGTCTTCGACAAGGAGCTCGATCGGGAACGAACCTAACTGGCCACCCCGCGACTCGATCAACAGTGTGGTAGCCCGCACGTGTTCCTGCCCGAGCGCCGCATAGACTCCTGTCAACTGCACCAGCAGCCCAACCTTGATTGGTCTCTTCACTGCAGCGGGTGTCGTCGTCCCGCGAGTAGGCAACGGCGTCGGTTCGAGGTTCGCCGCTGGCGTGGGACTCGGTATACCTCCTGCAGTCGGCGAAGCCGGACCTGGGGACGGTGATCCTCCACTACCTCGACAACTCAGAAGTAGCGCGCCCGTCGCGGCCAGCGCTAAACCAAACAACTTCCTCCGCGTCGTTCCCATTGCTCCCCCTTCTGTTCGGCTGACTCCGCTGCCATCGAACATCAGCATGGTCTCTCCCCGGGCTAACTCCGCTGGGAACTTGAGGAGTCTCCGGTCTTCACCAGACTCACCCCCGAGCCGCTTACAGCTCGCAGCCCGAAACTTTCCTCACCTTAAGACCTTGGAAGATGATTTACTCATCAATTTACGACGCTCTTCTCGAGTCGTCAAGTGTCTCGAGCAGTGCCCGACGATCTCTCGTTGGGCTCCCCAACTATTGGCCTACGCCCTCGTCATCGTCACGTGCCTTGGGCTATTCACAACAGCACGGACGCCCTCGACTCCGTCCGACGCACTCTGCGCTTCACACCCGCCTCGAGGCCTATCCGGACCAGCACCCTCCTTTCTCGTCCTCTCACGTCTATCTGCCACGCTGGCACCTTGTGCGAATCGCACGAGGGCAACGAACACCAAGAGCCAATCTCCCTGCACGACTAGCCAAGATCGGCTAGAAGTACAGGCCCTGGCATCGCCGTAGACGCAGTCGGGAAGAATCACGCCTGCCGTAGCAGGCGCTAACCGATGACGGAGGGAGGGATCATGACGTTGACGGTTCGCCAGCGGATTACCGGACTCCTGCTTGCTCTCGCGGTGATCGTTCTCGCGGCCGGTGGTTTCAGCTGGTTCGCTGCGCTGCAAGCTCAGGAAAGAACGCGACTCCTCCAGCAAGAGCTCACGACGCTCGCGGTTGTCTCCGATGCTTCGCGAGCCATGGTGCAACTCCGCGCTGATGTTGTCTCTCACATCGCCGCTGCACTCGATGACGGAACCAAACAGGAGATTGAAAACAAGATCGTGTCGACGACACAAGCCATCGCGGCCGACCTGGATACGCTCCAACAGTCACGCCTCTCCCCGGAACAGCAACAATCGGTCGCCCAACTACGGCAGGCCTGGGAGGATTACTGGACGGCAGCGAGTCAGGCGCTGCAGCTCAGCCGCCAACGTGCCATCGTCAATGCGCAACAGCAGTTGACGCAGGAAGCTGAACCTCGTTACATGACTCTACTGAACACTGTTAGACAACTTGAGCAGAGTATCCAGAGTGAGACCGATCAGTTCGCGAGTGAGTCCGCTACTAGCCTGTCGGCAATTCAGTGGGTCGTAGCCGTCGCAACCTTGATCGCATTGGTTGCAGTCTTCCTCGGCACTCTCTTTCTCCAACCAATTCTGCGAACCATCGGCGCACTCGCCTCAGCCAGCGAGCGTCTGGCTGATCGTGAACTCGCTGTCCTCGTGTCTGCCCTGAACCGCATGGCCAACGGCGATCTCACTGCAAGCGTCGCAGTCGAAGCCCAGAGACTTCCTGCCAAGGGCCACGACGAGCTCGCACGCACTGCCCGAGCGTTCAATCGCATGCTTGAGCAACTCCATCATGTCGCCGAGGCATTCTCCCGCGCTCGTACCGGATTGGAACAACTCGTCGGGGACGTGCAGCAAGGCAGTGTACGTGTCCATCACGCCGGGGATGAGGTTCGGCAACTCGCCACACAACTTGACACTGGCATCCGCTCAGTGACGTCAGCAATTTCTGAAGTCGCTCGCGGTTCCGCCCAGCAAGCAGAAGAAATCAGCGGAGCCAGCACCATCATTGAGGATATGCAGCGCACCGTCTCCGCAGTCGCTCGCGCCGCTCACGAGCAGGGACGCGCGCTGCGCGAGGCTGCCGAACTTGCTCGTGCAGTCGCCCTGCACATGCGCGAGGTCGAGGAGCACGCTCGCAGCGTCAGTGCCCGTGCGGATGACAACGCCGCCCAAGCAACCGACGGTGACCGCACGGTCACCGAAACACTTGCCGCCATGGAACAGGTACGGGCACAAGTAGAACAGACAGCGCGCACTGTCAGCTCTTTGGGCGACCGTTCGCAGCAGATCGGCGAGATTGTCCGCGTCATCCAGGAAATCACAGAGCAGACGAACCTCTTAGCACTCAACGCGGCCATCGAGGCAGCGCGCGCTGGTGAGGCAGGCAAGGGCTTCGCTGTCGTGGCGGAGGAAGTTCGCAAGCTAGCCGAGCGTTCCTCTCAGTCCACCGGTGAGATCAGCCGCATGGTTACCGATATTCAACGTACCGTCGCCGAAACGGTCACGGCCATGACGGAGAGCGCTTCTGCCGTCGAGGAACTCGCCACAAAGGCTCGAGCCGTGGCGGCTGCCTTCCAGCGCATTCACCAGGGTGCGGTAGCTATCGCCGCTGCAAACCAGGAACTCCAACGTTCGCTCGTCACCAGCACTCAGTACAGCGCTCAGCTGCGCGAAGCTCTCGAGAACACCGCTGCTATCGCCGAAGAGAACGCCGCAGCTGCTGCTCAACTGAGTGGTAGCGCAGAGCGCGTCCGCAGTGCAGTCCAGCGGGTCTCAGCGATTGCCGAACAGCACGCTGCTGCCGCCGAGGAAGTCTCGAGTGCCGCCGAGCAGATGGAAGCTCGCGTGCGCGATGTCGCCACTGCTGCCGAACATCTTGTCCAGCTCGCGGCCGACCTGACCGACTCCCTTGCTCGGTTCCAACTCGGTCAGACCGAACAAGCGTCGGTGTACTTTGACAAGTCAGCTTCGCAACTCACCACGCCGTCGCAATTACCGTCTCCCCATCGCGTTCGGAGTTCTGAACTCACGCCCGTTTCGTGAGGAGCCCCGCTCAATCCAGTCGTGGCCGCGCGACCTTGCGCGGCCACGACTGTCCCACTCCACCGAGATGAACCTTCCCAGACGCCAGTACCAGTGGTGAGACGAACGAATGCTTTCAGGAATATCCCCAGCTCACCCTGCCGCTGTGCTGCCTATCCATCCGATCGATCTCCTGCCGATCCGCTTGGACTGCGGGCGGCTACACTTTCGATCAGCAAGAGCAGAGGAATGGAGGCTGGCCTCCCTATGGTACCTATCGAGTCAGCGCGACTGATCCAGGGCTTCCTCATTGACGTCGACGGTGTCCTCCACGTCGATGGAGACCCCATCCCCGGTGCGGCCGAGGCGCTGCAGCGCCTCAACGCCCTCGGTATCCCCTACGTACTCCTGACCAACACCACCATCCGTACCCGCCGCCAACTCGGGGAACTCCTCCGCACACTCGGCTTTCCTGTGAGTGACGACCAGCTCGTTACCGCTGGCGCAGCCACAGCTGCCTACCTCCGTACCCACTATCCTGACCAGCGGTGCTTCCTCCTCGTCGAAGGTGACGTCCGCGAGGAGTTTGCCGGAATTCCTCTTGTCGAGGACGACAGTGCCACCGTCGTCGTGCTCGGCGGCGCAGGCAGCGTCTACACCTACGACCGCTTGAACCTGGCCTTCCGCCTGCTTCTCCGTGGCGCGCACTTCGTCGCCATGCACCGCAACCTCGTCTGGGAACGCCGCGATGGCCTTGCCCTTGATACCGGCGCCTTCCTGATGGGACTCGAAGCCGCCACCGGTCGCCAGGCTCACCTTGTCGGTAAACCTTCCCCCGACTTCTTCCAAGCCGGGCTCGCTCGCCTTGGACTCCCACCGGAGCGCGTCGCTATGGTCGGTGACAGCCTTACCGCCGATATTGCGCCGGCCCAAGCACTCGGCATGACCGGTATCCTCGTCCAAACCGGACGTTTCCGCCCAAGTGACCTGGAGACCGGCCAACCTGACGTCCTCCTCCCGTCATTCGCCGAGCTCCCCACCTGGCTCACAAGCGCGCATTGACCAGCAGACGCTTTCTCGCTTCCCAACCCTCGCCGCAGCTACCCTGCCGCATCCTCCGCGCACCACCAACCACTACGCGGCACCACGAAGGCTATCACTGGTCAACACCTCCCGCTGGAACTCGCCAAACTACTGGAGCACGACCCATCGCACTCCTCCGACCGCCACTCCGGCAATAGCTTGTCAGGGACGAACTGCGGCCTCCGCCCGGAGCGACAAGATCGCCTCCGCAGCACGCAGCCCACTCTCAATCGCCCCGTGCACCGTCGACGGACGCTCCACGCTCGCATGCTCGCCAGCGAAGACCAGTCGTCCACCAATGACGGAACGGAAACGCGCTCGCAGGCCAGCCCCACCTGGTGGCACCACCGAGTATCCCCCACGGCACCACGGATCGTTCGTCCAGTCGATCACTGCACCCCGGCGCACTGCTCCACCCAGGTCGACACCCAATACCGCGCCTAAAGCCTGGACGACCTCACGGATTGCAGAGTCGACAGGGAGCTTCCCGAGCCGTTGTGCATCGCTCCCGCCAGTAAGCAGGCTGAAGACCGGCTCGGGCGCTGCGAAGCCGAGCCCCGGACGCTCCCAGATACCATGCGGGCGTGTCACAAATAGACACCCAATCTCTGGTCCCCACGGATCATGCGCAAACTCCACGACCACCTTCAGCGACCGGCCGGGATCAAGTCGTTCGATCGCTTCGCTCAGTTCTTCCGGAAGCTCAGGCGAGAACTCGACTGTTCCCGCTTGCAGCACGCCGAGGGGGAGTGCGACCACCACCCAGCGCCCCCAGTGCTCACCGTCTGACGCCAGCACACGAACTCCCTCAGCGTTCCACTCGACGCGCTCAACCACACAGCCGAGCCGGACACACTCTCCAAGCTCAGCCGCCATCCGGTCCGCCAGCGCTTGTTCTCCCTCGGCAATCCGCCAGTTGCGTAGCCCATCGCCTTCGTAGGTTGCTTCGATCTCACCGTAAACACTAATCTCCTCCAGATCGGCAGACCAACCGATCGCCGCAAGGGCCTGCCACAGCTCCCAGAGCTCCGGAGTGACATGAATTCCTTGCTCCGTCGCCCACCAACGAAGCGCCGTGGCTAAGTTCGTGTCAGGTCGCCCGGTCCTGTACCATGCCTCCGCAGCCTGCCCAAGTGGTGCAAAGATCCCCTCCCCAACCGGGCGCGAGAGGTCTACGGAGGGCATCACACGACCATTGATCCCCACGTACCGTCGGTCTTGGCTTGGGTCATCCAGCGCGCGAAGCCCGTATCGCTCAAGGAACTGCCAGGTAATCACCCGGTCCCCGTGGATGAACTCAGCTCCCAGTTCCACTGGAAACGGGCCATACTCGAAGCTTGTCCAAAGTCGCCCTCCAACTCGGTCGCGTGCTTCCAGCAGTTCCACCTCGACGCCCGCTTGCTGCAGTCGCCACGCTGCCGCAAGCCCAGCAATTCCTCCCCCAAGAACCAGCACCCGATCCGGTATCGCGTGCTCGCCCACCACACTCCTCCTTTCCGCACTCCCCGTGCGGCTCATCATAGCCCTTCAGTGTGATGCGAGCACGCGTGTTTCGGCAACCCGCAGCCCTTCTCGCCCAGCATTGCCAGCGTCAGCATGCCTACGACCAGCGGCCCACCGAGCTACATCACCAACCCACCAAAGGCCTGGTCAGCCAGCAGACGAGAGGGTTCCGCGAACTCCAAAAAGTAGTGATGGCACAGCACGCCCGGCCAAAAGGTCACGAGATCCCAGAAATGCTCGATTGTGTTCCACCAAGTACTCGGGACACGGCTCGCCTGGCATCGCTGTGAAAGTGCCGTCGTACCAGTGGCGCCCCGACAACCAGCCACCGGTACAGGAGCGCCCCAAGAAAGAAGGTGATGTGCTCCAGATCATGCAGCCAGCGCCGGGTTCGGGCTGCATCGTACAGTGGCGGGCAATGCCACGCTCACAGTGACACATTCCGCCACGAGCGCGACCGTCAGTCGCGTTGCCTGATTCAGCAGCCGCCGTACCAGTTGCCAACCGCAACGCGGTAATGACCACCTGGCAATCGTCAGCGGCCAACCTGCCAAGAGCAACGGTGCTGCTTACAGCAGCGCCAGATGTTGCATATGTGCCAAGAGAAAAGCCCACCGAACTCGTCCAGCGGCGAGAGGAGGTCGGGACAAAACCAAGAAGCCGCCAACACGCCTTCAAAGCAGTCCCAAAGGCAAGCCCTTTGCCGGAAATCCGCCCTGATCCAAAAAGTTCACCGGTGGCCATTGCTACCAGAACAGTGAGCACAGGGAAGTGCCTTGTCCAGCTGCCTAGATCGAGCAAGACCGTTACCGGCAGCCAGATCCATGGCTCCGCCCTGTTCCACTCTGCTCCCTTGAGCGATGGCAACCGCCGGCCACTCGTTGGTCATACACTTCGCCGACTATACGACCAGGCAAGCGCAATCCCGGTGAACAGCCCTCCTCCGACAATATTGCCCAGTGTTGCCGGCACCTGATTCCATACCCACCAGGTACCCAGACTAAGCGGTGCTCCAGCCAGCATCCCAGCCGGGATGACGAACATGTTGACGACTGAGTGTTCATACCCTAGCCCGAAGAACGTCATGATCGGGAGCCACATCGCCACGACCTTGCCGACTGTCGAACGCGAGCTGAAGCCCAGCATGGTGCCAATTGTTACCAGCCAGTTCGCAAGCACCGCCTTGGTGAAGGCCGTCAGCCAACCGCGCCACTCTGCCTCCGCATAGGCTACTGTCTTGCTCAAAGCGAGTTGGCGCAGCTGCTCCCCAACCGCACCAGCGTCATGGCTCCACCATCCTGTGAGAGAAGCCACGGCAAGTACAGCAAAACCCGCGCCACCTACCAGATTGCCGAGATAGACCCACCACCAGTTGCGCCCAACCGCTCCAGCATCTACACGCCCTACATACCAACCCGCCGGAAGGAGAGCAAAGTTGCCGGTCGCGAGCTCCAGCCCCAACAACACCAGGACGCAGAACCCCACTGGGAAAATCATGGCACCGACAATGCGTGGCAACCCCTGTGCCCAGGCCGTCACCGCAAGCAGCGTTGCTGCAGCCAGCAGCGCACCGCTCAGTGCTCCCCGCACCACCATTGGTGCAACCGCCAGCCGAGCCTTCTGCTCGCTTGCCTCAAGTGCCGCCGCCACCAGGTCGTAGGGACTCACTGCGTCAGTAGCCAATCTGGCCACCGCTTCTCCTTGAACCGTTGCCTGCTCTCGCATAGCTGCCCCCTCGCTCTTGTCGAACAACGACGCCAGCCACGTTGGCGACGCCTCTGTACCGCGAAGCGGATTGCTTGGCGGCCCAGAACTGGGTACCTACAGCTGACCACCTTCTCAAGCGGTATGGAGACGACAAACAGCCTTCTCCCCGCTTGCCAAACAAATCGATAGCCCTTGAGTTTTCTGTCGAATTCCTTGTGCTTGATCCTACCTGATGACCCCACCCAGGGTGGATTAGCCTGCACGCCGGTTCGATGGGAAGATGGAAGCAACTCGTAAGACTCCCAGACCCCCTCACTTGGCACAGCGAGCCGGTAATCCCCTTGTCACTGACTGCCGCTGATTTCAGCTCACGCTGAGGTAAGACAAAGTCGTCGAAACCTGCGACTAAAGCAAGAGTCCGCCAAGCGGCCAAGACCACGCGGAGGACCAAAATCAGGAGCCTAAGGAACGTTATGCCGAGGAGCAGCAGGAATGGCACGGACCTACTGAGCCAGCCCCTGCCAAGCTACGATGGGCCTGGCTTCCTGAACAAGGCACACTCTGGAATCCAGACAGCAAAAACGCAAAGACGAACCCTATAGCACCAATCGCGTCGGGCCCCGCCAGCCGACGCGCAAGAGAGCTACTCACCCAACCCGCCACTCTACCCAGCGTATGGAAGAGAGTCGCCCAGGTAAAGCCCGCACCCCAAAGAGGTACTAGGAGCGGGAAAACGCTGGCGCCCACAAGGTGTTGTGCATTGCGTTTTGATCACAATTGTTCCGTCGAGCACTGCGGCAACGCCCCCGACAACCCAACCCCATAGTCCGGCCAGAATGACGATGACAGGAACTGACCAACGCACTGTGATCCATACAGAAGGCCAAGACTCCCCACAATGATGACGAAGAAGCCCGCAACTACCACCGTATCAGAACCGCCCCCCAATACGGTGTCATGGTCACGACTGGACAAAGTTCTAGTAGATGCAGAACTTGTCGCGCCGGACGACTGCTCGCAACTGCACCATGCGAAGCGAGCACCACAGGAGTAGGCCTATTATTCGGTACTACTGGAGCAGATACCGCCGCATCCGCTCAATCGCCTCGAGCAGATTCTCCAACGAGTTTGCGAAGGAGAGACGTAGATATCCCTCGCCGTACCGCCCGAACGCCGTTCCCGCCAGCGCGGCAACGCCTGCCTGCTCGAGGAGCTCCCGGGCCAACGTCTCCGCCGACCGCCCCGTGCCCGTGATGTTGGGAAAGACGTAAAACGCCCCGGCCGGCAACCTGCAGTGGACGCCCGGGAGACTGTTGAGTCCCTCCACCACCGCGTCCCGACGCCGCCGGAATTCTCCGACCATCCGCTCGACCGGTTCCTGCGGCCCTCGGAGTGCCGCGAGCCCAGCCCGTTGCGTGAATCCCGGCACGCAGGAGTGGCAGTTCACCGCCAGCCGCACAAGATGCTCGGCCAGCCAGCGTGGTGCTACTCCATACCCAAGTCGCCAACCGGTCATCGCATACGTCTTGGAGAACCCATCAAGGATCACCGTTCGTTCCGCCATCCCCGGTAGGCTGGCAATGCTCAGTACCTCACCCTCGTAAACGATCCGCCGATAGATTTCATCGGAAAGCACCATGAAGTCGAATTCCTGCGCCAGGCGCGCTAACTCCTCGAGTGCCTCCCGACCGACCACCGCTCCCGTCGGGTTATGCGGCGAGTTCACGATCACCAGTCGCGTGCGCTTCGTCACCAGTCGGCGGAGCTCCTCTGGATCGAACGCAAACCCAAACTCCTCACGCAGCGGAAGCGGCACCGGCGTGGCACCAGCAAAACGGATGACCGACTCATAGATCGGAAATCCCGGATCGGGATAAATCACCTCGGCACCACTTTCCGCCAGCGCAAGGATGGTGAAGAACATAATCGGTTTCCCGCCAGGGGTCACAACAACCTGCTCGGGATCGACCGGGATCCCACGCGTCTTGCTCACCTCTTCGGCGATTGCCGCACGGAGTTCCGGCAGTCCGGCCGCCGGCGTGTAATGCGTGTCCCCCGCCCGCAGCGCCTCAACCGCCGCCTCGACGATGTGCGACGGCGTGTCGAAATCCGGCTCCCCGATCTCCAAGTGGATGATCGAACGCCCTTGGGCCTCGAGCGCCCGGGCCCGGGCAAGCACTTCAAACGCGCTCTCTGTCCCCAGCCTGCTCATTCGTTCCGCGAGCAACTCCCGGAGTTCCACTGGTGTTCTCCTTTCCCGGCCACCCCGCTGCGCTCCGACGATCCCATTACTCCTCAGCATGCCATCATCGCATGCTCGTGCGTCTTCAGCGAGCCTCGCAGGACAAACTTGCCTCTCGCTCCCTCCGCTTGCCCGGACGCGAGGCCGAATCCTTTGGGCATTGCCTTGTTTTCGATTTTCCGTGGGATAGTCGGCTTGCCACTACGGCTAACGTCACGCATACTCCACTCGAGTGTGCGCCGCGGCTGGCCGCAACCAGCCCGCTTGGTGGAGTGGAGGAGGGAGACGGAATGCGCCGTGACCTGGTACTCGCCCTCATCGTGCCGATCCTTTCGGTCGCCATCGCGGTCGCCATCATTGTTGCCATTGGCGAGACGCTCCTCTTCGTCCGCGAGATGACGCACGACCGCTGGCCACCGGTCTTCGTCGGCACGGTGATCATGATCGCCTTTACACTTCTCGCCTGGCTACTCTCCCGCCGACCATCGACGGCACGCTGAGTCTTGCTCGCCAACTCGTCCCAACCTCGACCGCCGCTCTCATCCAGAGTCGCCCCGGGCCCCTACCCCTCGGGGCATGTTCCCTTTTGTACGCCCGCCAACCTCTCACCAACACTCAAGCGGCGGAAGGTCCTTGTTCACGTTCCACCGATCACCGAGGCCACGCTGCCAAGTGACGAACGTTCCAGAATGACAGGGTAGTTCCCGACCATTCCTGCCCTCATCCCGGCGATGCGGCGCGGCACCCTCGCGTCTCCCCTCCCACCCCGCCCCCGAATCGCCGCAGTTACCGTTGCCAGCCAGTCACTCTACCCCCTCGCCTTCGTATCCTTGACCCTGACGACGCGGACCGAACGACGGGGGAGGGAAAGGACAGTTGCCCATGACCAACAGCGTACCGTCCACCGAGTCGCGGACCCGTCGATCGCGAATGCGTGAGGCAGAGGAACTCGTCCCCTCACGTCGACAGTATCTTCGCCTCAAGGCCCAATACCCCAATGCCATCCTGCTCTACCGGCTCGGCGATTTCTATGAGGCGTTCGATCAGGACGCTGAGATTGTCGCCCGTGACGCTCGCATCACGCTTACCTCGCGCTCTTTCGGGCGCAACGGCCGTGTCCCGATGGCTGGAATCCCCCACCACGCGCTTCACCACTATCTCGGGAGACTGCTCGCCGCCGGTCACACCGTCGCCATTGCCGAGCAGCTGAGCGAGCCGGGGCGTGGACTCGTCGAGCGTGCCGTCACGCGCGTCCTTACACCGGGGACGGTCGCCGAAGCTGCCCTTCTCCCCGCTACTGAGAATTGCTATCTCGCTGCTGTTGCTTTCCTAGGAGATCGCATAGGCCTAGCGTGGGTCGATGTCAGTACCGGCGAGTTCGCGACCATGGAACTCGCCGGCCGAGACCGCGTGGAACTCCTTGCCGAAGAGTTCGCCCGCCTCGCACCAGCCGAGTGCCTTGTTCCCGAGACCTTCGAGGGAACGCTTCCACCCGCAGGCCGTCTCACTCGCCTCGAACCGTGGCACTTCGACCCCGACCGTGCCGCACAACGCCTCCGTACGCTCTTCGGCGTCCAATCGCTCGCACCCTTCGGCTGCGAGCATGCTCCCGCTGCCCTCGCAGCCGCTGGTGCGATTGTCGCCTATCTCGAACGAACGAATCCCTCCCTTGTGTCCCTGCTTACCAGCCTGCGCACAGAGCTCCCCGCGTACCGCGTCGGACTGGACGCGGCAACGCGCCGCAACTTGGAACTCACCAGGAGCTTGCGTACCGGTGGAACACGCGGCAGTCTGCTTGGGATCCTCGACCTCACCTGCACGCCAATGGGAGCTCGCGCGCTCCGCCGTCTTGTCAGCGAGCCCATCCGTGACCTCGTCGAACTCCGTCGCCGCCAGGACTTTGTCGCCACACTCGTCGCGAGCCCCGAACTCCGTCATCGGCTAGCCCAGATCCTGCTCGGTGCTGGCGATTTGGAGCGGCTGACGAGCCGGATCGTGCAGGGTACCGCCTCTGTCCGCGACTTCCTCACCCTGCGTCAGGCACTCGCGACTGCCGAGGCGCTCGTGGGTACGCTCCGGGCTACCTCACATGAGCCGTTACGGGCCTTCGCCGAGACGGCTGGTTCCTGTAACGACTTGGCCGCACTCTTGGAACGAGCGATCGTCGAAGATGAAGAGGGTGCGCGAATCCGTCCCGGCTTCTGTCCGGAACTCGATGCCGAACTCGCTGCCATCCAGGAGACACGCCGCTTCCTTGCAACGCTCGAGCAGCGCGAACGCGAACGCACCGGTATTCGCTCGCTCAAGGTCGGATACAATAAGGTGTTCGGGTACTACATTGAGGTCACGCGCCCCCACCTCCACCGGGTTCCGCCCGAGTACGTGCGGAAACAGACAGTCGCAACAGGTGAGCGCTTCATAACTCCGGAACTCAAGGACGCGGAAGCGCGACTCCTCGCGGCCGAAGCGCGGATCGCCGCACTCGAGCGTTCCGCGCTCGAGCGACTGACGCGCGAGGTTACCTGCCGCACTGGAGCAGTGTTGCATCTTGCTCGTTGGATCGCACAGCTCGATGCCTTTCGCGCTCTCGCGGAAGTGGCAGCACGGTACGGCTGGGTACGCCCAGAATTGGAGGAGAGCGACACGCTTGAGATCATAGGCGGTCGCCACCCGGTCGTCGAAGCAACGCTCGACGACCACCCCTTCGTTCCCAACGACTGCCAGCTCGGCGGGGAGGGACCACAAATACTCCTGGTCACTGGTCCCAACATGGGTGGCAAGAGTACGTATCTGCGCCAGGTGGCCCTGATCGTGCTTCTTGCGCAAATCGGCTCCTTCGTCCCCGCCCAACGCGCGCGGATCGGTCTTGTCGACCGTATCTTCAGTCGTATCGGCGCCCATGACGATCTCCCCGGAGGTCAGAGCACGTTTATGGTTGAGATGATCGAGACGGCAACCATCCTCCGCCAGGCCACTCGACGCAGTCTTGTGATCCTCGACGAGGTTGGACGTGGCACCGCAACGCAGGACGGCCTCGCTATTGCCCGCGCTGTCCTTGAAGATCTCCACGATCGCGTCGGTGCCCGCACCCTCTTCGCAACCCACTTTCTCGAACTGACCGCTCTGACCTCCGAACTCCCACGGGTCGCAAACGTCCACGTCGCCGCAATCGAGCGCGACGGCCGTGTCGTCTTCCTCTACCGTGTCCTCCCCGGCCCCGCCGACCGCGCATACGGCATCCATGTTGCCCGTCTAGCAGGTCTCCCATCCTGGGTCGCAGACCGCGCTGAGACACTCCTCAGCGCTCCACCCAGTGCAGTCACCGTTGCGCAGCAAGAGAACGAGCAGCCCTGTTTCGCAGAGGCCCGTGGTCCTCGTCAGCTTCCGTTACCCGGTTTTCCCGACAGGTCAGCCGCTGCGCAGGCACTTGCTCGAGAACTCCTCGCGCTCGACCTGAACCAGCTCTCGCCTCGGCAAGCGCTCGACTGGCTCTTTCAGCAGCAGGCACGTCTACGTGGCATCACCACTCTCCAGGCTTGAGACATGGTATCCCGGCCTGTCGCACCTCGCCGATCAATCCGCGTCCTTCCCCCAGCAATCGCCGCCCGCATCGCGGCCGGTGAGGTGATTGAACGCCCCGCCTCCGTCGTCAAGGAACTCGTTGAGAATGCGCTTGATGCCGCTGCTTCTCACATCCGCATCCACATCCGCGGCGCCGGTTTGCTTGAAATCCGCGTCAGTGACGACGGCTACGGCATCCCGCCCGACGAACTCCCACTTGCCGTCCAGCGACACGCCACAAGCAAGCTCCCTCACGACGACCTTGAACAGATCGAGACGCTCGGCTTCCGCGGTGAGGCGTTACCAAGCATTGCGGCAGTGGCTGACCTCGCGATCGCCAGCGCAACAGTCGATACACCTTTTGGTCGCCGCCTCACGCTCTCTCGCGGAGAGATCGTCGCTGATGAGCTGGTCGCCCACCCTCCAGGCACCACCGTCATCGTCCGTCGGCTCTTTGAGAATGTCCCCGCACGCCTTGCCGCCACCCGTAACGAACGCGCTGAGGTCGCCGAGATCGTCCGCGTCGTACGCCGCCTTGCCATTGCTGCGCCAGCGGTACGCTTTGCACTCTGGATCGAAGACCGGCTTGCGCTCCAGACAACTGGTACTGGCGAGCTTTCGACGACGCTCATCGAGCTCTATGGCCCTACCCTTGCGGACGCGCTCCGCTCGCTTGGGCCGCTGGAGGTTGCCGGTGCTCGGCTTACAGGTCTCGTCTCTAGCCCTGACCTGACACGCTCCAATCGCAACCACCTCCACATCATCGTCAACGGCCGTTGGACACAGCCACGAACTCTCCTCGCCTCCCTCGAGGCAGCCTACCGTCCGCTTCTCCCACGCGGGCGACATCCTATCCTTGCACTTGTCATCGACGTTGATCCGCGTGCCGTCGACGTCAACATCCACCCGGCCAAACTGGAAGTGAGGCTGCACGCCGAGCGGGAGATCGGCCAAGCCGCCAGCGAACTCCTGCGCAGCGTCCTCGCCCGTACTCCTCGTCGTTTCGTGTTCACTCCGCCGACCCAGCTCCTTGATCCCCTCCGCAGCACCGCTGCCGTCAGCGAACCAGACACACGATATGACGAAGAGTCCCCGGACGCGCCAATCGTCACTCCAGCATTTCCGCCCTTGCAACTTCTCGGACAACTCCAGAAGCGGTTGATCCTCCTTGAGGGGCCAGACGCACTCTATCTCGTCGATCAGCACCGAGCCCACGAGCGAATCCTTTATGAACGACTGCGTGACGCCCAGGCCACGCAACCAGACCTTGCTGTCCTTCCCGAGCCGATTCTGATCGACGTCCGACCGGCCGATGTGGAACGGTTTGCCAGTTGGCTCGATCGTCTCGCCACGCTCGGCTTCCACTGCGAACCGTTCGGCCCTCGCTCCTTCCTCCTTCGCTCGATCCCGACGCTTCCTGGCGTCGTGCCCGGCTCTGACCCACTAGCCGGTATCGGTGAACCCGAGGAACTTGCGCCCAGCTTGCTTACGCTTCTCGATGAGTCCGACGCGAATGAGGACTGGCGCGACCGCTTTCTTGTTCAGCTCGCCTGCCGCACCGCCGTTCGCCGTGGGAGACCGCTCCCCCGTCCAGCCTTGCGTGCGCTCGTCGAAGCCCTCGGGCAGACCAGCGCGCCGGCAGTATGCCCGCACGGCTCACCAATCGTCCTGCGCGTTGAGGCTGATGCCCTCGCCTCCCAATTCCGCTGGTGACCCACCAAGCCCCGCCGGACCAAGGAACGCAACAGACGCCCCTGCTGAACTCAGCAGGCATACAACCAAAGCACAGATCCTCAGTGCGCGAAACACCCCAAGGTGAAGAAGTACAGACGCAAGGATGCGTATCAGCGTTCCGTAGGTGCGCTGTACGGTTTCGTCTGTCGCTCAACGCTGTCGCGACAGCGCGTCAGTCCCCATGTGAACAACCAACACCTGACCTCTCCAAACACATCCCGAAACATTGGATGTGCTGGCCGATCCGATCATTTGGAAGGGAGGGGAAGCGTCACGCCGTCTCGTCGTATGCGCGGAAAACCGCGACGGCGTTCTGCCCTCCGAAGCCGAAGGCGTTAGCCATAGCGACTCGCACTGGCATCGGCCGCGCCACGTTTGGGACGTAATCAAGGTCACATTCCGGATCGGGATTTTCCAAGTTAATCGTTGGTGGAACCACCCCGTCACGGATCGCGAGCACACAGACAGCCCCTGATACCGCACCGGCTGCCCCGACCAGGTGCCCAATCATGCTCTTCGGCGAACTAATTGCCACGCGATAGGCATACTCACCGAACACTGCCTTGATCGCTTTGGTCTCCGTGACATCATTGAGCGGCGTCGACGTTCCGTGAGCGCAGATGTAGTCCACGTCTTCGGGTTGGATCTGGGCGTCCCGCAATGCCAGGCGCATCGCTCGTGCGGCACCAAGGCCATCGGGATCTGGGGCGCTGATGTGGTACGCGTCGCCGGTCACTGCCCCACCGGCGAGCTCGCAATAGATCCGCGCGCCGCGTCGCCGCGCGTGTTCCTCAGTCTCGAGCACCATCACCGCGCACCCTTCGCCGAACACGAACCCGTCACGATCACGATCGAACGGTCGACTTGCCTTCTGGGGCTCCTCGTTCCGGCGCGAGAGTGCGCCCATGTTGGCAAAGGCCGTCACTGCAACCGGCGTAATCCCGGCCTCTGTGCCTCCAGCGATCATGACATCGACCTCACCCAGCCGGAGCAGACGCAGCGCATCGACAAAGGCCTGCGTGCCCGCTGCACACGCCGCAACCGACGCCATGATCGGCCCCGTGATCCCGTAGACGATCGAGATCTGGCAGGCAGCCATGTTTGGCGCGAACATCGGAACGAAAAAGGGGCTCACCCGATTGGGACCCCGCTGGTAGAACGTCACGACTTCGCGCTCCATCGTCTGAATGCCGCCGCCTCCGGTGTTTAGCATCACACCGATCCGGTCAGCATTCTCGCGTGTGATCTGGAGCCCTGCATCACGGATCGCCTCTCCGGCAGCAGCAACCGCAAACTGCGAGAAACGATCCATCCGGCGAGCTGCTTTGAAGTCCATGAACTCTCGCGGATCAAAACCCTTTACTTCAGCTGCGATCTGGACTTCAAGATTGCTGGGATCAAAGCTCTGGATTCGGTCGATCCCCGACTCGCCAGCCAAAAGCCGGCGCCAGAGCGTCGGGACGTCCAACCCGAGTGGCGTGATCGCCCCGAGTCCGGTCACCACGACGCGGTGCACAGTCGCCCCCTCGTCCACTTACTCACGGTTCAAACCCCAAATCGCGCATCGAATAGGCTTCGGCATCACGTTGGATCTTCCGCACGAGTCCGGTTAAGACCTGTCCCGGCCCGACCTCAAGGAACGTCGTCACTCCGCGGTTCGCCATCTCCCGCACACTGGAGGTCCACTGTACTGGCTGCGCCACCTGACAAGCGAGTTCCCGGCGAATCTCCTCGACCGTCGACAAAATCTTCCCTGTCACGTTGGCCACGATCGGAATGTCCGGCTCCCGCAGCGGAATACGGGCAAGGAGCTCCGCTAGCGCTTGGGCCACCCGCTCCATCAGCGGCGAGTGCGACGCGACCGTAACGCCAAGGCGCACCACACGTTTCGCACCACGTTCTTGTGCCAACTCCATCGCACGTTGCAGCGCACGCTCCTCACCCGAGATCACCAGTTGTCCCGGGGAGTTGTCGTTGGCCACGACCACAAGCCCCATTTCACTCGCCTGCCGGCAGACGTCTTCCAGCGCCTCCCGCGCAAGGCCAATGACCGCCGCCATCCCCCCTGGTCGCTCGAGACTCGCCTCTCGCATCAGTCGGCCACGCTCGCGCACCAAGCGTAAAGCGTCCTCGAACCGCAAAGCGTTCGCGGCCACCAGCGCGGTGAATTCGCCCAAACTATGGCCAGCGACGATGGTCGGTTGCAGAGACGCGCCCAACTCCCGCAAACGCTCGCGTAACGCCTCGAGGTATGCCAAGCTGACTGTCAGGATCGCCGGCTGCGCGTTCGCAGTGCCCGCCAGTTCCTCCGCCGGCCCCTCAAAGCACAGGCGACGCAACGGCATCCCCAGCACCTCTTCGGCCTGGGCGAAGATCCGCCGAGCGGCTTCCGAAACCTGATGCACTCGTTGTCCCATTCCCACATGTTGGCTTCCCTGCCCTGGAAAGAGCAGCGCCAGTCGCCTCTGTAACAACCCTCCTAACTCCATCATCGCACCTCACCCTCGCCCACCCCGCTGTCTACTGTTGCCGTATCGTAGCACATGCTCGCTCGTTCCGTACCCTTGACCATCTTCCCGTACCCACCACACAGCATCACCCCAGAATCAGGAGAGATGAAGCATTCCTCCCTCTGTACGCTTCGCTGTCGTATCGATCTCACGCCAACGCGAATGTGCCAGGTCGTTCTCTCACACAAACCACGAAGGCCTATCTCTGGATCTCGCAACGCGATGTCTCACCTGAGAAGAGGGGACGGTCTCACGTCCAGACTACCCCACTCGCTTCTGGACCGAAGTAATGGCACTCTGCTCCGACCAGCAGCGACACAGCAAACCACGCCCCGGTGGTAATACCCCGGTTCTGCTCGCGCAAACAGTCATTCCCAACGGTGCTCCCTGAGCACTGGCTATGAGTACAGTGGCGACGCGTACGTAACGATTTCTTCACCGATTCCGTTTCTCAGTGCCGTATATGGATCCTGGCATGAACGCGTGCGGTACTCGAACAGGAGGTTACCGATGGCCAACCGGTTCACCCTACCACTGACCCCTGCCGTCGCTGCCTGGCTCCAGAAGTGCCGCTGGGCCTGCGGTGAGAAGTGTTTCACCGACACCTGCAACCACAGTGAGAACAGCACCTTCGAGGCTATCTTGGCGCAGCGATTGAGTCGCCGCTCGGCTCTCCGCGGTGCCGCGGGTGTCGCCCTCGTCCTCGCCCTCGGCCAAGCAGGGCTCGGTCGTGCCGAGGCCAGTAACCGCGGTCGTCTTACCTTCCGACCGATCACCCTGAACACCGATGACCAAGTCACGGTCCCCGACGGCTACGCTTCACAGGTAGTCATCCGTTGGGGTGACCCGCTCCACCGCTGGGGGCCGGAGTTCCGTCTCGATTCACAGTCGCCGGAGGCGCAAGCCCAACAATTTGGGTACAACGCTGACTTCGTCGGCTTCTTTCCGTTGCCGTTCCGCTCCACCAGTGCCGCCAACGGCCTCCTCGCCGTAAACCACGAATACACCAACCCCGAGCTGATGTTCCCCAACTACCGCGAGGGCGATCCCGAAGCCTGGCAGGTCGCGGTAGAGCTCGAGGCCCACGGCGTGACCATCATTGAAATCACGCAGCGTGGCCGCGGGAACTGGGTCTACATCCCAGGCTCGCGCTACAACCGGCGCATTACCGGCACCACACGTATCGAACTCACCGGCCCTGCAGCCGGCTCCGATTGGTTAAAGACAAGCGCAGATCCCACCGGTACCATCGTGTATGGCACCCTCAACAACTGCGCTGGTGGGAAGACCCCATGGGGTACCCTGTTGACCTGCGAGGAGAACTTCCACCAGTACTTCGGCAATCTTGACGGGCTTGACGCGACCGATCCGCGCGTCGCGATCCACAAGCGCTATGGTCTTCCCAGCGGGCGCTCCGAGCGCGTTTGGGAGCGCTTTGACCGCCGCTTTGACATTGCCCGCGAGCCGAATGAACCCTTCCGCTTCGGCTGGGTCGTCGAGATCGACCCCTACGATCCCACCTTTGTCCCCAAGAAACGGACTGCACTCGGTCGCTTTAAGCACGAGGCCGCGACCGTAGTCATCAACCGAGATGGTCGCGCCGTGGTGTATTCCGGTGACGACGAACGCTTCGAATACGTCTACAAGTTTGTCAGTGACGGCCGCTTCGATCCTAACAACCGCCAAGCCAACTTCACTCTCCTCGACCGGGGCACGCTCTACGTCGCTCGATTTAACCCAGACGGCACTGGTGACTGGCTTCCACTTGTCTACGGCGAAGGTCCGCTCACCGAAGCCAACGGCTTCACCTCTCAGGCCGACGTGCTTATCAACACCCGCCGTGCCGCTGACCTTTTGGGCGCCACCAAGATGGATCGGCCGGAAGATATTGAGACCAACCCGGTCAATGGTCGCGTCTACATCGTCTGCACCAACAATACCCGTCGCAACTGGAACCAGATCGATCCAGCCAACCCACGCGGCAACAACCGGCACGGACACATCATCGAACTCATCGAGGCCGACGGTGATTACGCCGCCACGCGTTTCACCTGGGAAATTTTCCTCTTGTGCGGCGATCCGGCGAACCCGGACGACCTCGTTTTCGCAGCTGGCTTCGATCCGAGCCAAATCAGCCCAATCTCTTGCCCAGACAACATCACCTTCGATGCCTGGGGAAATATGTGGATCGCAACCGATGGCCAACCTGGCACCTTCCGCCGCAACGACGGCATCTATGCTGTCCCCACTTCCGGTAGTGAGCGCGGCTACGTGCGCATGTTCCTGAGCGGCCCGCGCGGCTGCGAGATCTGTGGCCCCGAGTTCGCACCCGACTTCCAGACACTCTTCTGCGCAGTCCAGCACCCCGGTGAGGGCGGCACCTTGACGCAGCCGGTTTCCAGCTGGCCAGACGGCACTGTGCCGCGACCGAGCGTCGTCGCAACCTGGAAGACCACCGGCGATCCACGCATCGGGAGTTGAATGACTTTTACCACAGGCGGGAACGGGTACCCCCCTTGTTCCCGCCTGTGCCCAGTCCTTGACGCCGGGAGTGTTCGCTCCCCGATACCACCCACGTCTGGTAGCACGCCGGTCAGTCCAAGTGGAATGGGGACAGGCTTACGCCATAGTCGAACGTGTCAATTCCCTCAGCGCGCTTCAACGCATTCACCACAAGATACGTGAGCGGGGTGGCCACGGCTTCATACGCCGACTTCACCAGCCAGGCAGTCACGATCGTCCGCACCAGGTCTTGTCCCGCCATCGTGCCCAAAAACGCCACCGTCACGAACACCAGTGAGTCGAGTCCCTGCCCCACCAGTGTCGAGCCGATCGTCCGTATCCAGAGAAACCGGCCTCGCGTCACGAGCTTCAGCCGCGAGAGCACCGCCGCATTGGCAAACTCCCCGACCAGATAGGCAAGGAACGACGCCGCCAACAACCGCGGCGTGTAGCCCAGGATGCGCTCATAGGCCGCCTGGCCGTCCCAAAACGGAGCCGCTGGAAGGTACTGCGTCGCCGTGAAGGCGGCCACCGCTAGCAGGTTGCAGGCAAATCCAAGCCAAATCACCAGCCGAGCACGGCGATACCCATACACTTCGGTCAGCACATCGCCGAAGATGTAGGCCAGTGGAAAGACGGTTACCGTTCCGGCCGGAACGTACAGCCCCCACACATCAACGATTTTCACCGCGACGATATTCGAGGTGATCAGCGTGGTGACGAACAGCGCGGTGATCGCAACGAACCAGCGGCTATACTGTCCCGGTCCAAGCTCTACCGGTATGTGCCGCGCTTGGTGCTTCGTTTTCCTCTCCATCACCTGTCGCGCACTCCTCCCGAACGTCCGACTGTCTCCCTTCGCAGAGCTCTCCGCTCTTCTCGCCAGCCGAGGATAACTCATCGCGTACAGTGCACTCCCGAGCTGTGCCCGCCTCGCTCACAGTACGAGGCTGGTCATCTCTCCGAGTTAGTCAAGCCCCACCGCCTCACGGCGCGGTCAGAGGGATGCGATAGCTCCCCGACGCCCCATCGTTGGCGTCGGCGCAGCAAAGCCAGCGCTAGCCGTCACCCCACACGGCGGGACGTGGCCCCAACCACGATGCAGAGATCGCCCCTGACAGGAAATGACCACAAGGGGAACAGTCTCACAGCTGGCAGATAGCACAGTCGAACGGTAACCGTGCACCGCTGCGTGCAGCGTGCTCCCAGTTGAGTCCGCCTCAACGCACCGGACATCGCCTGCTCCCGCCACACGCCAAGCGTGCCTGGCGAGTAGAAGCGACTCCTCCCCGGGTACAGCAGGAGAAGGCAACAGCGCTTCCCAAACCCGTGTATTCCTCTTCGAGCTCATTTTTCGTGCTTGGTCTGAGGCACCTAGGAGCCCCGCAGCGCTGCACAACTGAGGAGCGCAGAGAAGACCGTTCGTGCGGGAACTCCCGTGCGAACCGGTGTCTCCTCGACCTACACATCAACCGTTCCAGGACCAGCAATCAACGACGGGTTGTCCACCAGGTGCCGACACGGTGCTGATTCGCATGTCCGGCTCAACGTTCTCCGGTCGCCGCCACCGGCTGCTCACCCAGCACTTCGCGGATCTTCTCCGGTCCCACAGTCTCCTCGGCAATGAGGAGCTCTGCCAGTCGGTCCAACTCAGCGCGGTGCTCGCGCAAGACCCGTTCGGCTCGCGCCATCGCCTCATCAAGCAATCGCCGCACCGCCTGGTCGGCCCGATCGAGCGTGCTCGTCCCGATGCTGTGGTCTTGCACAATCTCGCGCCCAAGGAAGACATGCTGTTCGCCAAGCCCCAGATATACCGGCCCGAGCTCCTCGCTCATCCCCCACAGGCCGACCATCCGGCGTGCCAGCTGTGTGGCTTCCTTCAAGTCGTTCTGGGCACCGGTCGAGACCTCGTGGAAGACCAGCTGTTCGGCCGCTCGGCCGCCCAGCAGTACTGCTAGCCGGCCGAGGAGTTGGCTCCGCGTGTAGTTGAAGCGATCCTCCTCCGGTGCTTGCACCGTTACCCCTAGTGCCCGGCCGCGTGGCACGATGCTGATCTTGCGCAGCGGGTCCGATCCTGGGGTGAAGTAGGCCACCACCGCGTGCCCTGCTTCATGGTAGGCCACCAGTCGCCGCTCCTCTTCGCTCATCAGGAGCGAGCGCGTCGTTCCCAGCAGTACCTTGTCGAGCGCCTCCTCAAAGTCTGATCGGTCGACCACCTGCTTACCACGGCGCGCCGCAACCAGCGCCGCTTCGTTCACCAGGTTGGCCAGATCCGCTCCTGAAAATCCAGGCGTCGCCGCTGCCAGCGCATCGAGATCGACGTCAGGTGCAATGGGAATACCGCGAGAATGGATTCGCAGGATAGCTGCTCGTCCCCGCTTGTCAGGCAACCCCACCATCACTTGCCGGTCGAACCGTCCGGGCCGCAGCAGCGCCGGGTCGAGGACATCCGGTCGGTTCGTCGCCGCGATCACGACCACGTCGGTGTGCGCCTCGAACCCGTCCATCTCAACCAGCAACTGGTTGAGCGTTTGCTCTCGCTCGTCATTACCGACACCCAACCCAGCGAAGCGCTGTCGCCCGACCGCGTCGAGCTCGTCGATGAAGACAATCGCTGGCGCTTGCGCCTTCGCCCGCTCGAAGAGATCACGCACCCGGCTGGCGCCGACGCCAACGAACATTTCGACGAACTCCGAAGCGCTGACGCTAAAGAACGGTACCCCCGCTTCCCCAGCCACAGCACGCGCCAAGAGTGTCTTCCCAGTGCCTGGCGGGCCAACCAGCAGAACTCCCCGCGGCAGCCGTGCGCCAATCCGGTGGTACTTCGCCGGGTTCTTGAGGAAGTCCACCACCTGCGCCAATTCCGCCTTTGCTTCCTCCTCGCCCGCGACATCAGCAAACGTCACCTGAGGCCGCTCGACGTCATAGACTCGCGCCCGCGAGCGGCCAAAGCTGAACACGTTCTGCTGCCCGCGGCTCAGGTTGCGCCCAAGCAGGAACAGAAGGCCAATCAGGAAGACGAAAGGCAACACACTCACCAGGAGCGAGGGAAAAGAAATTCCACCACTCGGACGCACCTGCACCAACACATCGTGCTGCCGCAAGAGATCCGCAACTTCAGCCTGTGTATTATCTGGAATCACCGTCCGGAACCGCGTCACCGATCGCACCTGCGCCGGATCGACGGTATCCGGCACTGGTTCATCCGGCAAAAAGACGTAGCCATTCGCAACCCGCAGTGGCTGAGTGAATTGCCCATCGACCGTATTCCCTGAGATCGTGGCGCTCGAGACGAGCCCACGTTGGACCACCTCGATGAAGCTCGAGTAGGCCACTTCAGGCTGCGGGCCGGACTGCCCCGGACGGAACAATGCGTAGAGGTTGTAGAACAGGATCAGCCCGACAATAATCCACAAAATACCGAACCGCGAGCCAAGTAGGCTGCGGAAGAATCTCCCTACTCCGTTTCCCTGTCGATCCCGTGGTTCACGCGGTGTGCGATTGCGTTCGTCCATCGTCGATCCCTCGTAGCGTCGAGCCAGGCTTACGATGTGCGCCTCGGCCGGTTCTTTCTGATTGTACCTGCCAGGAACCTGACCCGTCCGAACAACGCACGAGGCAGCCGTGAAAAGATCGGCTGCCTCGCACGTGAGGAGGAGATGAGACAGGTGTGCGACGGTGGGGCCGGGACACCAACGTGTCGCTCCCGGCACTCAGGAGTATGCCATAACCCCCAGTATGGCGTCTACCACCAATCGTGACCTTTCCGTTGCAACGAGCCATGGCCGCATCTGGAAGACACCCCCTCAGCTCCCTCCTGTCCTCGCTCGCCGCGAGCAAGGCACGGAATCAGGTCTACGCTGGAAAGACAAGCAACTGAGCACATGCCCACGAGGTCACTGACTCTGCCCCGTACCGACACGCTGAAATAGGCGCAGGATCGCACCACAGTAAGCCGTGATCGAGTGCCTTCCGTGTCGAGTTGTGAACACACCTTGCCAGTCCTGAGCCTGCCGGCAACAAGAGCGCGCGGCCAACCTCGTCACCCGGCCCTCAGGCCAATCCGCGCTCGCGCAGCAAAGCAAACAGTCCAGCGAGATCGAAATAGCACGCTTGCCGCACGATGAGGCCATCACGCACCGTAAAGAATGCCGCCATCGGCTGTGTCACACGTTCGGTCCCGTGCGTCGCCGTCGCGACGAGCTCCACCGCCACCTCGTCACCGTCCGCGACAAGCGTGCGCACTGCGGCCCAGCTGTCCGGCCACACCGCCTCGCTCGCCTCCAGGAATGCCCGCAACGCTTCCTTCCCGCGGAGCTCTGTCCCGCCAGGCGTCGGCCCAGGTGCCCACAGCAGAATGTCGTCCGCACAATAGGCAAGGGCCGACTCTATATCTCCCCGGTTGAGGGCAGCCAGGACAGCCCTCACCACCCTCGCTGGTTCACGTTCTTGCTCACGTCTCGTCATTCTAATACCGGTTCGAACGTTACCCGCAAAGCTCCCGGCTCGAGTTCCACAGCAACTGGACGTAGGCCAGCCTGTGCGAGCCGTTCGTCCAATGCCGCTTGCAACCGTGCCGTCACCTGCTCAGCGCTGAATCCGATGCCAAGCGGCCCCTCCACACGCGCATCCCGCAGCACAAAGCGCCCATTTTCCACTGTTGGTCGCGCACGATACGTCGCGCCAAATCCGTAGACGCGCACATGCACAGCGATGCCCTCGGGGCTGATCTCTGCACGCGGATCGCTTGCTGGACGCAGCTCGGCCTCGTGTTCGCCGAGCCACCGGTTGAGCTCCGCTTCGCTCACGACGATTGTCTGGCCACCTACGGTCGCTTCGAACGAGGCCTGCGCTACCGGCGTCGCCGTGGCGGTCAGATCACTGCCGCCCAACGAGCCCGGAGCGCGCGCCGGTTCGCGCGTCAGAAACGCTGCCGCCGCCAGTACTAGTACCAGTGCCGCGATCAGTGTCGTAACACACCCGGCAACGCGTGCTCCGATACCGCGCCGCACGTAGCGATGCCGCCGGACATGCCGAGAACCGACCGCCGCGCGACGGAACGGCTGTCCACAAGCGATACAGACAGGGCCCGGCGGCTGTTCGGCTCCGCAGCTCGGGCAGTACACCTCACCCCGACCTCGCCGCTCTCAAACGACCGCCGAGCAAGGATACCCCACTCGTCAGCGCACGATGATACGCCCGACCATCTCCGGGTGGAGCGTACACCAGTATTCGTACGTCCCTGGCTCGCGGAACGTGAACGAGAACGTCTGTCCCGATTCCAGCAAGCCGCTGTCGAATGCCCCATTCTTCGCCGTCACGGTGTGCGTTGTTGGTGAGTCATTCCGCCAGATCACAGTCGTGCCAGGTGCCACCGTCAGCTCGGCTGGCTCGAACCCAAAGTTGACCACACGAACTTCGATCGTCGTTGGACCCGCCCTCGGTGCGACGGTCGGTGTCCCCGCCAACACCGGCCCGTACCCGGAACGCTCGCTCTCCATCGTCTGCGTTGGTGCAGCAGCAGGTCTATAGCCGTACGATCCTCCGTATGGGTCACCTGAGCCAGCAGCTGGGTTCGCTTCGTTCGCCTTGCCACATCCGGCGGGTCCCAGTACGGCAAGCAGCAAGAGCATCACCCAGAACCAGCGCATCACTGCGCTCCTCACCGCCACACTCGCCGCAGCGCAAATCCACTCGTGAGCAACAACAGCCCAGCAAGCCCCGCAGCGATCACACCCCACACAGGGAGATTGCGCGATCCTGCGCCGGTCGCCGGCGCCAGCTGCGCTCGGATCTCCCCGCAGGCCACGTACGTGGTGATCTCCTGCTGCGACTTGTGCACGTTGATCGCGAACTACCCAGCTAAGAGCTGGCTGAGCGGCACGTCAACCACCGTCTCCGACCGCCCATTCATCAGACTCTGCAACGGATAGCGTGGCTGCGGGTTGAGGTTGGCACACGTACCCTCGTGAATATGCGCCGGCTGTGCCACCCCCGCCGGTGGGTTGGAGAGAGTTACTACGACTCGCGTCTGGTTCCCGACCGCTGTCAGGATCGCCGTGCCTGACTGTCCGGAACCGCTCTGTTCACGCAACGTGATCGTTACCGATTCCTGCGCTGCCGCGGGTAGCGCGAGCGTAACAAGCCCCAGCAGTGCGACCACAAGTGCACGGATGAGCGTTCGCATCGTTCCCTCCTGTCCGTAGTCGCCGACCGTCTATGAGCAATACGCACGAGCCCCGCGAACGGTTCGTACCCCCGTCAATCCGATCGCAGTCGTGGCATGAGCTCGAATTCCCAGTCGTGCACCGTCACGCTGTGCGGCAATACCTAGCTCTAGCCTTCGGCATTTTGGCGGGGGAGACACAACCACGGACGCCTCTGCGGCAGCCTACTCGGAGATCACACGGCGTTGGGGACACTTGTGTGGCTACAGCCCTACGCTTCGCGGCTTATGAACGCTTGGCGCCCTCGGTACAGGGAGCCTCCATTCCGTACCCCAAAGCACCCCCTCACGGCCACCCCGTGACACCGCGACTCGACGTCCTCAAGATGCCCGGTTGCCCAACTGGCCGGGTGCACAGGGAGTGCACCCCGATGGCCCCATGTCCTCCTCGAAGAGTGTCATCCGTACCGCTCACCCTCTCCGAGAGGGACCGTATCCACCAGGCAACACCCGGAGCGATGGCTATTGCACCTGTCGCTGACCTCACGAGCTGGATCTGACACCTCACCTGCGTGCCACAACACCGCCTGTCTCCGGCCTTCGGTCAGCCAACGAGCCTGTCCTGTGCTATACTTTCTAGTTGGCCGTATGCTCGGCCACCCGGGAGGATCGACGCGTGCCTATCGTTCTCAAACGGCCGGAACAGATCCGTCTTATGCGCGAAGCCGGCAAAATCGTAGCCGAGACTCTTGCCGTTCTTGCTGACGCCGTTCGCCCTGGCATCACCACTGCCGAGCTCGACCGTCTGGCGGAGCGGATCATCCGGAAGCACGGGGCTGTGCCTTCCTTCAAGGGTTACCGTGGTTTCCCGGCCTCCATCTGTGTCTCAGTCAACGAAGAGGTCGTCCACGGCATCCCCGGTCCGCGTATCCTCCAGGAAGGCGATATTGTCGGTATCGACGTCGGAGCTCGCTACCGCGGTTACCACGGTGATGCCACCATCACTGTCCCAGTCGGACGGATTTCCCCAGAGGCGGAGAAGCTCCTCCGCGTTTGTCGCGAAGCACTCGAGATCGGTATTGCCTATGCCCGCGCCGGCAATCGCCTCACCGATATCTCCCACGCTATCCAGCAGCATGTCGAGGCTCACGGCTTCTCAGTCGTACGCAACCTTTACGGTCACGGCATCGGTCGTGCACTTCACGAGGAACCGATGCTGCCGCACTACGGCCCACCCGGCCAGGGGCCGGTACTCCAACCTGGCATGGTCCTGACCATTGAGCCAATGATCGCCGCTGGTCGTCCCGAGACGCGCCTTCTCGCTGACCGCTGGACAGTCGTCACCGCGGATGGAAGCCTCTCCGCACAGTTTGAACACACGGTCGCCATTACCGAGAACGGTCCCGAAATTCTGACCCTTCCGTAACCCTCAGTCCTCCGCCGGCACCTGCAGTCGGCCAGCCCGTCGCAGTGCCAACCAGCTGCTGCGGCCTTGTACCACCGCCATCCCAGCAAGGATCAGCACTACCCCCACAAGGAGCCGCCAGCCGATCGGCTCCCCCAAGACTGCCCAACCGAGTGTGACACCGACCGGCGGCATGAGATACGTTGCCAACGACGCCACCACAGCTCCAGCGGAAGCAATCAGCCGGTAATACAGCACATAGGCGATCCCGCTGCTTACCACCCCCAGTGCGCTGAGTGCGAGAAAAGCAGGAAGAGTCGGGCGCAAGTCCCCTGGTATCCCACTTGCGAGTGCCAGCGGCAAGAGCAGCAGCGCTGCAAGCCCAATTTGCGCCGCAGCTAATGCCAGCGGAGCCCCACGCAGGAACCGTCGCGCGTAGGCGAACCCCAACCCATAACAGGCACTCGATACCAGCACCGCCAGCTGCCCCTGCGTCGAGGCCGAGCGGAACGCCGCCAGATCTGCGCCACTCAGCACGGCCACTCCCACAAACCCGAGCCCTACGCCAATGGCTTTCGCCCTGGTGAGCTGCTCCGCATGGAAGATCAACACTGCGAAGAGCACCGTGAAGAACGGTGTCGTCGCGTTCAGGACTGAAGCCAGCCCGGAATCGATATGCTGCTCGCTCCACGCAATGAGCAGGAAGGGCACCACATTGCCCACGAGCGCCATCACGACAAGGTGCGGCCATACCGCGCGCGTCGGCCACCGCTGCCGTGTCCACCATCGGATCGCAAGCAGCACCGCAGCTCCCAGCAACAAACGCCCCTCCACGAGGAGGATTGGCGGGAACCCCTCTACGGCAACCTTGATGAAGAGATACGAACTCCCCCAGATCGTCCCCAAGAGCACGAGTTGCACCAGTTGTCCAACCGTCATCCCACGCCCCTCATGTGCCCGCCCTGTCCACGCCCTTCACTGCCAGAGAAGTGGCGAAACTGCCGAGGCGATACCAGTTCCTGACGATCCTAAGACGGCAGGCACGCTTGCGCACCCTTGACCGCACAACACCGCACAGCCACCGCCACCTCCCTTGCCGAGCATGTCACGGCGGGGAACCACCGCGTTGCCCCTCACGAGCTGCATCTGGTGAGCAGCCACCTCATGAACGTCAGCCGTCTACCCTCATCATTCAGGAGCGCTTTCCATGCAGCCCGCAGCGTCAGGCATGTCCCAGCCGACAAGTGGTTTCCCGCGCTCAAAGCGCGGTGGCTGATTTCTCTGCCTGTCGTCATGTCATGTTCCGGGCACCGTGCTGCCAACGGGCACGACACGACCTGATCCGTTCGCCGAGCAGCCCTCCTTGTCGCGGACACAGCCGCCCTACCTGAGCGCGTGCTCGCCACAACCGTAGCACCAACGTGTCGGCTAACCGTCGCATCCCATCACTCTCCCCCAGCTCCAGTGACACTCGATCTGCCATATGAGAAGTTCACCAGCCAGGGCGCTGCAAGCCCTCATCATGAGGAGCCCTCAACCCCAAGCCTGCTTTCAGCCCGCCTGATGCTTCAGCCCCGCTGACAAGAAACGGCGCGAACCGCGCGCAAGGCACGGCTCGAGGCCACCCGACCTCTGTGGAGCATCACCTTGACTTGCGAAAATCCGCTGTAGCTACCAAGCCCCCACCGTTCGCGAGGACGGGCCGATCCTCCACTCAGAGGGAGTTGGAGTTCTTGTCAGGAATGCGTCACGCCGTCCGGCATGACCGGTGCCGCAGCGCTCCCACCCAGACTCGTTTGCGCACCGACCATCGCCAGGAGCGTCGGCCTCACCGGGGACACTCGCGAGCTCACCCCCAAGCCTTTTGACCACTTGTTGCACCCCTTTCTTGAGCTCAGCTGTGCCCACAGCACATGACTGCAAGCTCTTTTGTTCCCGGTAGAACTGTGAGCTGGGATCCACTGGTGTAGTGCGAAACAGTTCACCCCCACACCGATTGGGTACAAGGCACCTGGTACCTCGACGAGGCACAGTGAAGAGAACAACAGGATCACGGTGTCTCGTGGCCGGGGCAAGATGTATTGCTCCTGCTCCGACCGCCCACTCCGAAAACAGACAATGCGCCCTACATCACTCCGCGTCGTACCCATGCGGGTGTGCATGACGACGACCGGTCGCACCACCGTCTCGACAAACACGAACGAGGGGTGGCTGACACCACCCCTCGACAGGTGTTCCCTGATGCAGTGACACGACTCAGCGTGTCGCGCTGCGCCGCCGCAGCTCGAGCGTCGTGCCGATTGCCACAAACATCACGCCAAGCACCGTCAAGAGCCCAATCAAGAGCCCATCACCGGTACCACTTCCGGTCTTCGGCAGCACCTGTGGAAGAGCAGCCGGAGTCGTTGGCGGTGTAGCCGTCGCCGGTAGCGCTTCACTCACCGGTGTCGGCGTGGCCGTCGCGCCTGCTGCCTCGCTGACTGGGGTGCTCGGCGGTGTCGCCGGCGGTGTGCGCGGTGGTGTCGCCGGCGGAGTCAGCGTCGGCGTCGACGGCGTGGCTGTCGGCGTCGGCTCTGGTGTTCCCACCGGCGTCGTCACCGCCGTCGGGGTCACCGTCGTCTCCTCCGTCGGGGTCACCGTCGTCTCCTCCGTCGGGGTCACCGTCGTCTCCTCCGTCGGGGTCACCGTACCCTGAATACAAGGATTGTCAGGCAAGCTCAAATTGAAATTACCGCGCCAATCACTGCGGATCGTTGTCCAAGCATTCTCCAGTGTTTCTGGGCTATCGGTATATACCTCGTATTGTGCAGCATTTCCCGTCACTCTGGCCAATGGAACAACTTGAAGCCCGGCTTCGCTGAAGACAACAGTGATGGTTCTGGGAGCCGGCGGGAGACGGTTTGAGTCATTGCCTTCGGGATCGGTAACACCCGTAATGACGAAGTGCCACCAAATACGGGAATTGTCATCGTCACAGTCCACGGTCGTCCATGAATGCTCTTTTTTGAGATAGATCGTTTGGTCTCCCGACGGCGGTGGCGTCGTTGACCCACGCCCGCGAGCATCAACTTCTCCAGCTTGCAGCGCCATTACTACGCTCACCACCAAGAGGACGATACTGACAAAGCTCCCAATCCAGGTGATCCACGACGACTGCCAGCGCTTGTGTTCTTTCATACCCTTTCCCCTCTCTGCGTCAGTCGCTCATTCGCTCCCTTTCTTGCTTCTCGCATCCCATCCGCCCTTTCCGGTCCCCTGAAACGCACACACCCGGCCGGTCGTTCCCGGCCGGGTGCGCCACTGGCTCCGTACTGCCCAACGGCGCCCAATACTCGAGCAGTACTTCGTCGCCTCCGGGGGTCCTCGGTCTCGGTCGGACAAATGGCCTAGGACCGAATCGCCGTTCGTCCTAGGATTAGTATAGCCACTGGGGTGACAAAAGGGAAGGGACAAAAGTACCAGTTTTCAACTACCATCCGGACACACATTGGACACAAGCCGCGGTCTTCCCCGGTATCAGCAGGATCACCGGAATGGCATCCGTTGAGCGTCCTCCACTTTCGCGCAGCTCGCAGTCTCACGGATTCGACGGCCCACTACAGAGATCGGGCAGGCACACCCCGCCCTACTCCCGCCACGCCCGCCCTTTGGAATTCGCTGCGTCGCACTATCCCGCTCGTCGTCACCGCGCCTTACCGACCGCTGAGCGGAGCGACACGCGGCGCCTGCTCCTGCAGCCGTCGGGCGAGCTCCTCCACGCGGTCCCGCTGAAAGCTTCCCACAAACTCCCGGTCACGGATGTAGAAGCGTACGTCAAAGGCGATACCGTCACGCTTTTGCGCCTGCTGCCACCAGCGATGCAGCGCTTCAAGCCAGCCAAAACCAGTCGCCTCAATCCGCAATAGCGCTACAGCTTCGCCCTTGAGGTACGCCAGCGCCTCCCCAAAGTAGACTCGCGCCTCACCGGTCGACTCCACAACACGCCGCAGTTCGTCGTACCGCAGCGGCGCCGAACGAACGGTCACGATCCACGCACCAGGCGTCCGCGGTTCAGTGACTTTCTCTTTCGGTTGGAACGGCTTTCCGCGCCACCACTGCACCATCGCCCACCGTCCCTGTCCTTCCCCGCGATTCTAGCCGGTTCACGAGACGGCGTGTACATCAGACGCACCGCGGCTGCTCGCCGAACGCGCCCAGCCTACAGCCGAGGCATGATATCCATGCCTGTCCCATGCGTTCGTCTTGGTCCCGTCTCGTCGCAGCACTTTGCATCTCCGCACCGCCGTTCGCCGACCGAAAACCGGTACCCGTCACGCAGAGTTCGGAGCAACTGCGTCACAAGTCCCAACACTTCGCTGCCGTTGCACAAGGCCATCCCCTCACCCACCTACCGACGCTCAACGTCGGCACGAGCGCAACTCGGCCACACCCGGTTCCCACGAAGTCATTGCTGGTGCTTTTCCATCGATTAGGCAAGAGTCAGCTTCCCGACCCCAAATCGTCTGCGAGGTCACTGGCCGCGGCATACTCACTGCCGCCTGGATCAGTTCCATCACTCCTGTCGCGACGCAGCGGTATCCACTCGCACCGCTACGCGCTGTCCGCTCCCCCGCCACGGTCGCATCCAAGCCATTACCACCATCAGCCCAGCTATAGCCAGGCACAGTGCTGCGCCCGCCCACAGCCGTGTTACCACCGGTGCCGCTGCGAACGGCTGAAACGGCACTAAAAACTCTGCGAGCCGAATGCCAAGCCACCTGTCCAGCGTCGCATACAGCTTGTTTATCCCGTCCGGATGGTGATAAAAACGCTGCGGATCGAGGTAGCCAATCACGCTCAGCACCGCTCCCCAACCCCACAGGATCCCAGCGAGCACTCGCTCCCACCAGCGCGCTCCTGTCAGCCAGCTCGCCAGTGGCACGACCGCCAGACCAGCCACCGGCACCAAATACCGCGCCGGTGGTCCCCACTCACCCCACCAGACACGGTACGCAGACACCAGCACGAGGTATGGCGCCACGGCTGCCACGGCAATGGCAAACGATCGACCCGCCCGCAACCACCACAGTGGGAAGGTCGCGATGGCCGCCAGATACACTGGCGCGGCAACCACCAGTCCCCACTGTGCGTCCAGGAGCAATCCCCCCAGCCCATTCAACGTCCCACTGAACCCGCTGAATCCCGCGTGGTCCGCGATGTTTTGGTACGGCTGACCGTAGAGCCACAGATTGTACCCAACGATCCCTAGTCCCCCGACCGACGCCGGCCCGACCGCCCCCAGTGCCCCAGGCCAGTCTGGTCCCCAGCCCCGTCCCCAGCGCGCTGCCCAAAGACGCCCAAGCGCGACCGCTCCAAGCACCGCCGCACTCGCGACAAACCGCTGGTGCAGCCAGGGAAGGAACCCGATCGCCGCCCCGGTCAAGAGCCATCGCCACCAGCGGTTTTCCCGCGCCGCGAGCCGCCGTACCGCGTACACCAGACAGAGTGCCGCTGGCACTTCCGGAAAAAGCAGTAACGCATAGGGGCCGATCGGCATGGTCAGTCCAAGCCCCAACGCGAGCGCCGCGGCCAGCCGCGTGGTGGCACCAGCCTCGCGCGCAAGCCGAAAAAGCTGACCAATCAAGAGAAGACCGCACAATGCCACGACCGCCATCGCCCCCACCCGTCCGGCGATCGCCCACGGGAGGGCAATGAGCAGCACAAGACCGAGCCCATGCTTGCTATACAAGCCTGGTCGCGTCGCGTGCGCCGCGTGCGGTGGGAGCTCCCACGGAAAGCTTGGCCAGCCCTGCCAGTTGGCCGGCAGTGGCTGCGGCGGGTAGAAACGCAGCCACACCCGCTCAGCGTATTGATTCGCCTCGTTGAGATCCCGATCCTCCAGTAGGCTTATCGCTGTCACGACGTAATACGGTTCGTCACCGGTCAATGGCTGCAGCCGGACGAGGTAGCGTGCGCCGATCAGCACCCATACCACGGCGCTCACCACGAGCACCGCCGCAAGCCATCGTCGATCCCGCTGATCATCGACCGCCGGTCCGTTGCTCTGCCACCGTTGTTTGCTCATCGCCCCTGACCCGCTTCGCGCTGTGGCCCCTCGAAGCTCGCCGCGCTCGCTTCCCGTAGCCGCGGATCCAACGTCTAACACGCCCCAGCTCCACACACCCAGCAAGACCACGAGACACCGATCGTCGTGCGCGAACAGGCACGAGACCAGTGGCCCGCCACATAAGTGGTGTCCCTACTCGCTCTGGGACCTCGGCCCCTGCCGCACAGACCCTTGCCTCGCTTCATTCCCATGCAATATACTCGCGTCCGTACGCATGTCCGGACACTCCTCGCGGTGTCCGAGCCAGGAAGGGAGTGATCGCCGTGCGCTCCGCCCGCTGGATCATCGCTCTGTTGACTGCTGCGCTGGCTCTCCAGCTCGCCGCCGCAAGCGTCGCCGGTGACGCTGGAATCACGGAGTATCGGCCCGCGACACAGATCGCCGATCCGACCGCCACAGCATCTGCCACTCTCACCGAACTCTCTCCGACCGCTTCGCCGACCACCGACCAGTCAATGTACCCAGGCGGCAGCCCTGAGCCAGACAACACGCCGCTCCCTGACGATCCTACGCCGCAGCCCAGCGACGCCTCGCCCACGCCCGTGCCGACAACGTCACCGGTCACAGCTGCATCTCCGTCACCAGGCGACGGGAGTCAGACCCACGAAACGCCTTCAACACCGTCTTCACCATTGCCCTCCGGTACCCTCACGTCCGAGTCATCAGCGTCCGTTGCACCCGAGCGCTCGAGTGATTCCACCGAATCCTCACTCCAACGCTCGCAGGTCGCGCCACGCACGGGCGCTGGCACCCTGTCTGTCGCCGCAAGTCTCGTCTCGCTCGCTCTACTCGGCGCTACGCTGCTCTTGCTCGGATTGCGCCTCTCAGCTCCGCCGGGTCACTGACCCTGCCCTTCTCACCTTCCCACCTGCCACGGCGGGCTGAGGGCACGCTTGAACCCCGGTCAGTTTCGCGCCGCATTCCGAGCAACACTGCGGCTGCCAGCCGGCAGCGCGCCGCCCTGTTCGCAGAGCCTGACGTCAGCCGTCGTCTCTTCGCCAACCTTCTGCCCACCGCGTGCCGCTCTGGCAAACGAGCACGAATGCCCTGTTCCTGCCCCGTGTTGCCGCTGAACAAAGAGGACCGACCAAATCGCGCGAGCGCCCAGCCTCCCTCGCAACCTGTCCCTGATCATTCCCGCATGTGGGTGCGAAGAGGCAGTCACGAACGACCCAGTGGATCAACGAGTCACTGCTGCAGCGGCGGTCTCTCCGTGTCACCGGGCCCAAACTGAACGCGCCTTGGCCATGACGTCCCTGTACGTCGCTCAGCCCCTCCGGAGGACTCCATCCAGCCACAATGACGCGCCGTCGTCGCCACATCGCTCACCCGAGCAGCGGCAGCAGCAGCCGCGGCCAGTGTGCAGCCACCGCGTCTCTTAGGCGCGCCGTTGTGACGATCCGGATCAAGCGCCGATGCTCCTCAAACCGCGCGAAATCAGCATCGGTCATTCCGACAACATCCTGCCATGGCATGAGTTGCTGAAAGCCAAGCGGTGGTCGCTCGAACAGTACCCACACATCGGTGCTCCATTTTTCCGGCTTCGGGATCGCCAGCAGTACCTCCCAGTCCGCCACCGGCTCTCCCAGGAGTTCGGCGAGCTGCTGCGCGAGCCGACACTCCAGCGCCCGCCGCGCCGCTGGCTGCCCATACAGGCTGCTCAAGTATCGGTATAGGTCGGGCGCGCGGGCACTCACCTCGAGCGCCCGCTTGTGCAGGACCCGGTCACGCAGGCGTTGCACCAACTGCCGCGTACTCTCGGGCATCCCCGGCTCGGCCAGCCGCGCAAGGAGCGAGGCGTCGTCGTGCCGCAAGAGTTCTTCGGCTTGGATCGCTCCCGCCAATAACGCGTCCTGCACTGCCCGCTGCAGCATCGCCATCGCTGCCCGGTTGGCATGGTGCCAGTACACGTTGTCGAACATTTCTTGCCGCGCGTTGATCAACGAGTGCAGGGGACTTACCCCCTTCGCCGTCACCACGATCCGCGGCACCCCGTGTACTTCAGCTACCCGCAGGGCATCGAGCAGCCTTGGCGTATCGACGCCACCGTATGGCACGTTGCAGTGCCGTGCATCGCGCGGGAGATAGTCCAGCTTATCCACGTCGAGTGCCCCGCTCAGGAGTCCACGCAGCAGCCGGTCAGCGGGTTCGCCTCCTCCGCGCGGCGCAATCAGGTTCGCCACACGTCCTGGATCGACTCCCCACTCCCGCTCCAACACTTCAGCCAGCTCGCTCCCTTCGATCAGCCGCCGACCTGCCTCCTCATGCGGCAGGACTGGTGGCCCGAGCTCCTCGATGGCGTGGCTGAACGGGTAGTGTCCAACGTCATGCAGGAGCGCTGCCGCAAGCGCTGTGCGTCGCGCTGCTTCGTCGATGACTGTCGCACCGTGCTGGCGTAGCGTGGCGAGAGCCTGGCGCATCAGGTGCAAGACACCCAGCGAGTGCTCGTAACGGGTATGTTTCGCTCCTGGCCAGACCTTGCTCACAAAGCCAAGCTGCTGGATGCGATCTAGCCGCTGAAAGGTCGGGGTGCTGATCAGCGCCACTTCAGCCGCCGTCAGCGGAATCCGGTCATACAGACTGTCACGCACGATCGTGACGTAGCGTTCCTTACAGTCCATCCTCCGCTCCTCGTCTCGAGGACGATGCTACACTGCGCTGCGGGTCGGACGCGGGATGCGGGAGTGGAGGAGACCGATGCCGCTTTACCGGTCGCTCGTCTTGACCATCGCGCGTCAGCCGTGGGTCGAGCGTCTCGTGCGGAACTCTCCGCTGATGGCACCGCTCGTCGCTCGCTTTGTCGCTGGCGAGAGCATGGAGGAGGCACTCGCTGTGGCGCAGGCACTCGCCAACCGGGGCTTCGCCACAACGCTCGATCTTCTCGGTGAGGACGTCACCGCTCCCACCGAAGCAGCCGCTGTCACCGAGGCATACGCCGAACTCTTGCAGACGATCGCTCGCTGCGGGCTTGACGCGACTATCTCTGTCAAGCCGACGCACCTTGGTCTCCGCATCGATCCCACCCTGGCCCGCTTGAATCTGGAGCGCTTGGCCCGCCTTGCCCAACGATTCGGCGGCCGGGTTGAAGTGGACATGGAAGACTCTTCCACCACGCGTTCCACCCTTGAGCTCTTCGCCGACCTCCACCGGGTCTATGGGGATCACCTCCAGATCGCACTTCAGGCCTATCTCTATCGGAGTGAGCGGGACGTTGAGATTGCCATCGAGCGCGGCTGGCGCGTGCGATTGGTGAAAGGCGCCTACGCTGAGCCTTCCACGGTTGCCTATCCCACGAAGGCGGCAGTCGATGCAGCCTATCGCCGCCATCTGGAGGCACTGCTCGAATACGGTCAGTTCGTCGCCATAGCCACCCACGACGAGGCCATTATGCGCGTCGCCCGCGGCTTTGCCCGCCGCATCGGCGTTGGCCCAGAGAAGTACGAGTTCCAGATGCTTTACGGCGTGCGCCGTGACCTCCAGGAGGAACTCCAGCGCGCAGGAGAGCCGGTGCGCATCTATGTCCCCTTTGGACGACACTGGTACCCGTACTTCACCCGCCGCCTCGCCGAACGGCCCGCCAACCTACTCTTCGTGTTGCGACAGGTGCTGCGGCCCGCGTAAGTTCAGCAAGGGCAGTTTCGCTCTACGCCATGGGCCTTTGCTACCACCCACACCGCAAAAGACTCGTTTGGGGACATCCGATCCACCTGCACTACAGAACCGCTCCTGATCGCCCCCATACCCAAACCGCGGCCAGCTGCGAGCAGTGGTTGGCGTCGCAACGCGCTCTGCGTCCCTCGACAGCGCATCGCTCCCGCGCGGCAACCTGAGACCAAATCCAGGCAACCGGATGCGTTCCCGGGCGCAGCTCTCCAGCATCCGGGGCACAGGTGATGGAGTTATGGGCGGCGCGGTAGGAGCGCGACACGGCGGCCCAGGTCCAGAACCCGAACCTCGAATGTCCACTCACGTAGCTGGCATACTTCCGAGTGTCGGAAAGTGATCGAGGTTTGCGGACGGCGCAGGAGCTCCAAGCCATGCACATTCCTGATGGCTACATCAGTCCTGCAACAGCGCTCGCCTACTACGGTGCGACGTTGCCCTTCTGGTATGTTTCCACGCAACGCCTCCGGAGCCAGTTGGCGGGACGCACTGTTCCTGCACTCGCGCTCTTCTCCGCCTTCCTTTTTGTCGTGATGATGTTCAATGTCCCTGTCCCCGGCGGCACGACTGCACATGCCGTCGGGAGTGTGCTGGCGGCAATCGTGCTTGGCCCCTGGGCCGCCGTCGTCGCCACCTCGGTTGCGCTCATCGTTCAGGCTCTCTTTTTCGGCGATGGGGGAATCCTCGCCATCGGTGCCAATTGCTTCATCCTCGCTGTTGCCATGCCGCTTGTCGGTTACGGCGTCTTTCGACTCATTGCCGGTCGCAGCCCGCTCGAGAGCCGTCGGCGTCTGCTCGCCGCTGGTCTAGCGGGATATGTCGGTATCAACGTCGCGGCTCTTCTGGTTGGGCTGACACTCGGCATCCAACCCCTGCTCTGGAGCGAAAATGGCCGGGCACTCTACAGCCCCTACGGATTAGACGTCGCAGTCCCCGCCATGCTGATCCCCCACCTCACCATCGCTGGCGCCGCCGAAGCGATCGTGACCTTGACCGGGCTGGCTTTGGTTCGCCGCCTCTCCCCAGAGCTTCTCGGTACCACGACCTCGTCGCCGGTTGTCGCTCCCTCCAGCCGCCGCGGTCTCCTCATCTTGCTCGCCGCCATCATCGTGCTCCTGACACCGCTCGGCCTGGTCGCCTCGGGAACTGCCTGGGGTGAATGGTCAGCCCAGGAACTTGAGCAACGAGTCGGCTACGTCCCAAGCGGGCTCGCCCGCTGGGAAGGCTGGTGGCAAGCGCCGCTTTCCGGTTACGCGCTGTCCTGGCTTCCTGCGGACGCCAGCGCGGTTCAGCAGGCCCTCGCCTATGTCCTCTCGGCCATCGTCGGCATTGGCCTTGTCAGCGCAGTCATCTTCGCGCTCCGCCTGCTCGTCCGCCCGCGCACGCCCACGAACTCGTAACGACCGGAGGACGGGGATATGCCGCGTCGCAACTTCGTCGAAAAAACCTTGCTCGATCTTGCCGGGGCGGTCGAACACTCTGTCTACGCTGAGGAACTTGCCCGCCGCTCCGGACTCTTGCAGCGGATCGATCCCCGTGTGAAGGTCGTTGTTCTCGGCTTCGCTATCCTCGTCGCTGCCAGCCTCCGCTCGTGGCCCACTCAGGTTGCGCTCCTTACCCTGCTGGTGGTCCTGCTTGTCGCTAGCCGCATTCCCCCGGGGGCAATCGCACGGCTCCTTTTCGGCCTACCGCTCTTTACGCTTGTCGTCGCCGCACCCGCGCTGATCCTGGTTCCTGGGCCGGAGCTCCTTCGTCTCCCCTTTGGTCTAAGTGTTACGACAACCGGCGCCTGGAGCGTGCTCACCCTCCTTCTTCGCGTCACAGCATCGCTTGCCGCTGCCTCGGCCCTCGTTCTGACCACTCGCTGGGCCGACCTACTCGCGGCACTCCGAGCTTTCCGTGTGCCGCTTGTCTTCGTCCTCGTCCTTGCGATGGCCTACCGCTACGTTTTTGTCCTGTTGGAACTCCTCCAGGATTTGCTGCTGGCCCGGCGCAGCCGGCTCCTGCGGCGGGACGAAAACACCGAGCAGCGCCGCTGGCTTTCCAGCGCGCTCGGTGTCCTCTTCCAACGCAGCCTGCGTACGAGCGAGCAGGTTTACCTCGCCATGGCCGCACGCGGCTATCGCGGTGAACCGCGGACGCTCCGGAACCCGTCTCTTGCCGAGACCGACTGGCTGGCCCTGTCACTCGGTAGTGCTGCCTTCGCCGCACTCTGGCTTGTGGATTTGGCGCGTCTATGAACGACACCACGGTGTTCGAGCTCTCCGGTGTCAGCTACTCCTACCATAATCGGATCGTCGCCCTTCGGGACGTCGACCTCACTATCCGCGCTGGCGAAGCTCTTGTCATCCTCGGCCCCAACGGATCGGGAAAGTCAACACTTCTCAAGATCCTCGACGGGTTGTATCGGCCGACGAGCGGTCGTTTAGTCGCCTTTGGACACGATATCACCGCGGCCGCAGACGATCCGGAACTTGGCTACTGGCTCCACCAGCGGGTGGGGCTCGTCTTTCAGGAGCCGGATGTCCAGCTCTTCTCCCCGACAGTCTTCGATGACGTCGCCTTTGGACCACTCCAGCTCGGTTGGCCAAGCGAGCGCATTCGCCAGGCCGTCGCCACCACGCTCGATGAACTTGGCATCACCCATCTTGCCGACCGTGCGCCGTTTGAGCTCAGTGGCGGCGAGAAGAAGCGCGTTGCGCTCGCCACCGTCCTGGTTATGGATCCTGAGGTGATCCTCCTCGACGAACCAACGGCCAACTTAGATCCACGCAGTCGAGCCCAGCTCATTGAACTTCTGGCCGAGCTCCACCGGCGCGGTCGCACACTCGTCATCGCGACGCACGAACTCGACCTCGCCGCTGCTCTTGCTTCCCGTATCGTCGTCTTCGGCGAGCGCGAGCACCGTCCAATTGCCGAAGGCCCTCCCGACCGAATTCTTACTGATCAGAAATTGCTGATCGCTGCCAATCTCGTCCACGAGCATCTCCACTGGCATGGACCGATCGTACATTCGCATTTACATTGGCATGACGCCGAACACCAGCATGAGCACAGCTAAAAGACAAGAGGCCGGCCTCACTCAGGAGACCGGCCTCTGTCGGTTCGTCTTGGTTGATCTGGAGAGGCTCAGGCCGCACTCGCCAGGAGCCGCAGGTCGGAGTTGCGCAGCTTGGCCAGCGCCTCCTTCTCAACCTGACGGACACGCTCCCGGCTGATCTTCAGAGCATCGGCAATCTCGGCCAGCGTACGCGGCTGTTCTCCATCGAGCCCGAAGCGCATCACGAGCACCGTTCGCTCGCGCTCCGTGAGCTGCTCCAGGCTCCGCCGAATCTGCTCACGGATCGCGTTCGTCAGCGCCTCCTCCACGACGTCCTCGCTGCGCGGATCCGGCAAGAGGTCACCAATTGTGCTCTCACCGTCCTCGCCGATCGGCTTGTCGAGCGACGAGGTGCGCGGGATCTGCGTCCGCGCCTGCTCGATACGTGTCACATCGATCCCGAGGAGCTCAGCCAACTCCTCGTTCGTGGCCGGCCGACCCTTCTGCTGCTCAATCTGCGCCTCTGCTCGCCGGATCTTGGCAATCAGGTCGTGCATGTGCACCGGCACCCGGATGGTCCGGCTCAGATTTGCCACCGCTCGACCGATCGCCTGCCGGATCCAGAACGTCGCATACGTGCTGAAGCGGTAGCCCAGCTCCGGATCATACCGCTCGACAGCCGTCATGAGACCAATGTTGCCTTCCTGAATCAGGTCGATCAACGGCAGCTCGCTCGAGCGGTAGCGCTTGGCAATCGAGACCACCAGACGCAAGTTGTGCCGGATCAGCGTCTCGCGCGCCTCCATCCCCTTCCGAACCAGCTCGCGCAGCTCCGGCGTGTCCTCTCCGGCCTCGATCCGCTTGCGTGCCGCCAGCCCTGCCCGCACGGCCCGTGAGTACTCAATCTCTTCCTGGTGCGTCAGGAGCCGGTGGCCACCGACCTCCCGGAAGTACCGGTAGACCGCATCATTCGCTGCCTGGTCAATGAGGTCGTCGGTCTCCTCGATCTCCTCGAACTCCTCGACCTCTTCCAGACCCTCAGCAGCGACGAGCTCTTCCAGTTCCAACAGTTCCTGCAGTTCTCGCTCCGTCATGGGTATCCATCTACCTCCGTCGTTCGGACGCGTCGTACGGACACCGCACGACGTCGTTTCGAAACCTACATATACTAGCACACCAACCAACGCCCTGTCAACTCAGCGTTGTCAACTTAGCCTTGCTGTGGCCACGAGCCGAGCGTGACCCGGACGGTCTCTTGCTGCCCATCTCGCAAGACTGTTAGCTCAACTGTCTCACCTGGCTGATGCGCACCGATCCGGGCCGCCAGATCTTGCATCCCCTCCACTGGCTGCCCGTCCAACGCCACAATCACATCGCCAAGCGCCGCGATGTCGTTACCACGAACCTCCGCCGGACGCAGACCTGCACGCGCCGCCGGGCTGTCCGGTACAACCTCCAGCACAATCACGCCCTTCTGGACGCTCAAGCCGAACCGCTGCGCCGTCGCTGCGTCCAGATCCGTACCACTAATCCCAAGCCATGCTGGCTGGAGCTCTTCACCGCTTTGGAGCCGCGGCAGTACCCGCTTCACGGTGTTGCTCGGCACCGCAAAGCCGATCCCCACATTCCCTCGGATCGGGCTCTCGATCATCGTTGCAATCCCGATCACCTCGCCTTGTGCATTGAAGAGCGGGCCCCCGCTGTTCCCCGGATTGATCGGCGCATCCGTCTGGATCAGCCCCGTCCGCAGCCGATCTCCAGGTGGGTTCCAGCTTCGGTTGACTGCGCTCACGATCCCCTGTGTCACCGTCCCGGAAAGCCCGAACGGTGAGCCGATCGCGATCACCACGTCACCCACCTGCACCGTGTCCGAGTCACCCAGCGGCGCAACCGGAATCCCCTCCGGCAGCCGGTCAACCTTCAATAATGCCAGATCATTTGCTTGATCCGTTCCCAGCACCCGTGCGCTCAGCCGTTCACCAGTCGCGAACTGCACCTGGACACTTGGTGCCCCTGACACCACGTGCGCCGCGGTCACAATCAGCCCACTCTCATCAATCACCACGCCTGAACCACTACCCTGCTCGTCGAAGAATCCACCCGATGCACGAGCGATCACGTCCACTACTGCTTTGCCGTAACGCTGGTACACCTCCCCGGCCGGAGTCGTCGCTTGCGTCTCGGCCACTGCCTGCACCCGTGACGCTGGTGCCGTCACGCTCGCGACACTCGTTGGTGTCGCAGCCTGTGCCGCCCGCTCCCGTACCAGGCTCGCTCCAGCCAGCCCACCGACGAGACCAGCCACCACAAATCCGATCACGACCAACAGGACGAGCAGCCCACGCCCTCCATGACGCTGCCCGACCGATCCTTCCTGCATGCCGTCACCTCCTGTCGCGACACTCTGGCAGCCGCGGTGCTGCCGTCGCGACTCTTAGCCTAGCGGCTGTCCTTCAGAGCGCCACAAGAGTTTGCTGAGAATCTGCTGAGAAACGCCGCCGAATCTCACTCGAGCCCAGCGAACGCGGGTAACGTCCGCTCCTCAACGTCGTCGGCCGACAACTCTGCCTCCAACGGCAGGAGAACCGTGAACGTGCTTCCCACGCCCGGCCGGCTGGTCACCCGGATCTCACCTTGCATCGCCTCGACCAGCGACTTTGCAATGGCGAGTCCGAGCCCTGTCCCTTCTCCACTGCGCGCGGAGTCACCGCGGAAGAAGCGCTCAAAGATGTGCGGTAGGATAGCCGGATCGATCCCCACTCCCGTGTCACGCACCGCGATTCCCGCCCGCTTCCCTTCGATCACCGTTGTGACTTCAACATCGCCGTTTTCAGGGGTGTACTTCAGCGCATTGTCCAGCAAGATGAGCAGCACCTGCCGCAAGAGATCCCGATCCGCTCGCACCACCGCATCCCGCTCCACGCGCGCCCGGACCGCTGGACGAGGTCGCAACAGTTGCGCTTGCCGTACTGCCTCCTCCAGCAGTAACCCCAACTCCACCGGTTCCAGCCGCGGCTGCAGCCCAGCATCCACCCGCGCGAGCGTCAGGAGCTCGCGTACCAGGCGGATCATCCGGTCCAACTCCGCGGTGATGTCCGCAAGGATTGCTCGGCGCTCCTCCTCCGGCAACGGTGGCTCACGCTGCAAGAGTTCCACGTTGCCACGTAACGTCGTCAGCGGGGTTCGCAGCTCGTGCGAGGCGTCCGCAACGAACCGTCGCTGCGCCACCAGCGCCTGTTCCACCTGCTGGTACGCCGCCTGCAGCTCGGTCAGCATCTCGTTCAGCGTCGTCACCAGCGCCCCGATCTCATCGTTCGGCCCCTCATACTCCACACGCCGCCCGAAGTCGCGTGCTCGGCCGATCTCTCGCGCCGTCTGCGTAATTCGGTTAATCGGCCGTAGGCTCGCTCCCGCCAAGACCCATCCGACAAAAAAGGCCGTAACGGTAGAGACAAGCGTGCCGACGACCAGGTACTGGCGGAGCGTCGCAAGCGCCTGGTCCAAATCCGCCAGCGACCGCGCAACTTGCAAGATCCCAACCGGCTGGCCATCTGAGATCACGGCTCGGCTGTAGATGAGCAACCGCCCGTTTTCTGTCCGTACAATCTCCAGCCAGCCATTCGCTTCACCATCACGGAGTGCTGCAAAGCCTTTCGCACTCAACGGGAGTTCGTATCCGTTGAGGTTGATTGACCGTGAGACGACCTGACCGGAGAGATCCCGTGTCTGAACAAAGGTTTGTGGGATCGCAACTTTCCCCTGCGGAGTGCGGATGACGGTCAAGCGAAACTCACCTTGCGTGAGAATCTGCGCCGCTTCCTCGGCCAGCGCTTGCTCCTGCCAGTTCAGCGTGAAGCGCGCCACCAAGACATAGAGCACTACACTGAAGATGATCAGCGTGCAGGCCAGGATACCGCTGTAGAGCAAAGTCAGGCGCAGACGGATCGACATGGCTCACGGCTCCCGCAGCACGTATCCGACCCCACGCACTGTTTGGATCAAACGCGGCTCACCACCAGCCTCCAGCTTCTGCCGCAAGTACCCAATGTACACGTCCAAGACACTGTCGTATCCGTCGAAGTCGTGTCCCCACACGGCCAGCAGAATCTGCCGCCGCGTCAGTACCCGGCGCGGATGTCGCATGAAGTAATAGAGGAGGTCGAATTCTCGCGGACTCAAGCGGAATGTCCGCTCACCCCGACGTGTCTCTCGCGTCACCGGATCAAGCATAAGGTCAGCGAACACGAGCGGCTTCTCGTCGCTCGCTGGCTCCACACGCCGCAAGAGCGCCCGAATCCGCGCAAGCAACTCCGCCGGAGCGAACGGTTTCACCAGGTAGTCATCCGCACCACTGTCAAGCCCCAAGACCCGGTCTTCTACCGCGTCCTTCGCCGTCAGCATGAGGATCGGTGTTCCGTCACCCGCGGCCCGCAACCGTTGCACGACCGCCAGACCGTCCAACCCCGGCAGCAGCCAGTCGAGCACCACCAGATCCGGCCGCCGCTCCGTCACGACGCGCAACGCCTCATCACCCGACTGCGCCACGCTCACCGTAAAGCCTTCGTAGGCGAGCGTCCGGCGCAGCATCTCGACCAGCCGTGTATCGTCATCAACCACCAGGACGTGCACCATGCCTCGGCCCCCGAGCGCAGGCTCACACCCGTTTCTGGGGCCATCCTACCACGTCATTCTGTTGACCGAAGTCACTCTTAGCAACTTCTCACCTATCTCTTGTCCCGTTCTCAGCCTTCAGGGTTAGGCTCAAGTCAGAACGAGGAGCAAGCGGCTGGGGGAGGGAAAAGCCGAATGCTCGCAACGAGAATCCGACGCCAGGTCATGCTTGTGGCACTCGCCTCACTCACCATCACGGCCTGTGGAGCGGGTGCGACCACCACCCCAACCGCAACACCTCGCGTCACTCCTGCGGCAACGACGCCTACAGCTGCTGTTGTGAACACACCCACGGGGAACCCTGCAGCCCAGGAGACAACCCCAGCGGTTCCGTCCTCACCAACCACCGCTACCCTGGCTGTTTCCGTCTTTCGCATCGTGGCTGAACAGAGCGAGGCCCGCTACCGCGCTCGTGAGCAACTCCTCGGGCGCTCACTTCCGAACGATGCCGTCGGCCGGACACAGGCCATCGAGGGCCAGATTGCCCTAACCGCAGACGGCAAAATCGATCCTCAGCGCTCACGCTTTACAGTGGATTTGACAACGCTGCAGAGCGACGAGACCCGCCGAGATAACTACATCAAACAAAACACCTTAGAAGTGGCGAAGTATCCTACCGCCGAGTTCCAGCCAACCGAGGTTCAGGGATTACCTTGGCCACTGCCAACGAACGGCCAAGCATCCTTCCAACTTGTGGGAAATTTGACTGTCCACGGAGTGACCAAGCCGGTCACCTGGAACGTCCAGGCATCGTTCGATGGAACGCGCATCACCGGGACAGCAACAACCCAGGTCACCTTCCAAGACTTTCAGATGACCCCGCCACGTGTGCCGATCGTGCTGAGTCTTGAAGACACCATCACACTGGAATTGGACTTCACCCTGGAGCCAGCGCCATGAGGAGAGGCCGCTTCCACTTCACCAGACGGCACCTCCTCCTCACCAGCCTCGGGCTCGCGGTCGCGTGCCGCAGCCGAGCCAGTCCTACGCAAACTTCCAGCCTGCCCTCTCCCACCTCCTCTCTCGGGCCGGGGCCAACGGTGACGGCCGAGCCCCGGCCCTCTCCAACTCCTTTTCCAACTCTTCCCCGTCCAACCCCGACGCCAGTCCCCTCACCGACCCCAACCTTCGCTCCAACTCCAACTCCGCACCCGCTCGCGGCCTATACGATCGAAGGGTTACGTGCCCGCTCCTATCCCGGCGGCCCTATTGAGGTCATCCGCATCGTCGCTGAAACTGAGGCCTATACCTTTGCCCATATTCGCTATCCGAGCGACGGGCTCCGCATCACTGGTGGCCTCCACCTCCCGCGCGGTGACGGTCCGTTTCCCGTCGTCATCCTCTGCCATGGCTATATCCCTCCCGAGCAGTACTGGACCGGCGCCGACACAATCACTGCGGCTGACGAGCTCGCCCGCCGAGGCTTCCTCTGTGTCGCCCCCGACTTCCGTGGCTGGGGCGGGTCCGATCCTGGCCCGAATTACTTTCGGACGGGTATCGTCATCGACACCCTGAATCTCATCAGCTCGCTCCCCTCGCTCCCACAAGCCGACCCAGCACGGATTGGTCTGTGGGGGCACAGTATGGGCGGGGGCTTGGTAGCCAAGGCAATTTGCATTGACCAGCGGATCCGCGCTGCTGTCCTCTACGCTCCAGTCTCCGGGTGGGATCTCGATAACATTCGCAAGTGGGGTGCCGGTGTGCAGCCAAATGACCCCCTCAGCTCGCTTTACCAAGCGGTCGCTGAGGACGAGACCTTTCTTCGCGCCACGTCACCGCTCTTCCACTTTCACTTTGTCACGTGTCCTGTCCAGATCCACATTGGCACTGCTGACACCGTGACTCCACCGGAATGGTCACGCGCGATCCGTGATAGCCTGCAACTTGCAGGAAAGTCGGTCGAATATTTCGAGTATCCCGGCGAGGGACATGCCTTCTCTCCCCCCGCTTGGCGACTCTTTATGGATCGCGTGACCTCATTCTACGACCGCACCCTCCGCTCAGGCTGACACGCCTTCGGTATACTGGCACCGTCACCGAGGAGCGGAGGCCGATGCATCTGAGTCAGACCTATCGCCGTATATTGCAGTGCAGCGGGTTCGCTCAGCGCGCGAGCGGATCCGCGGAGCAGGAGCGTCTCAGCGACGACACACTCGTCCAGCGCGTCGCTGGCGGCGATGCCCGAGCGCTCGAACAGCTCTACGATCGCTATGCTCGTCCCGTTTTCTCGCTTGCGCTTCGAATGCTCGGTGATCCCGCCGAAGCCGAGGAACTCCTGCAGGAAACGTTCCTACGCCTCTGGCAGCAGGCAGCTCGGTACGACGCGCGACGCGGCTCGTTTGGGAGCTGGCTGATGAGTATCGCCCACAACCTTGCAGTTGACGCACTCCGGTCACGAAGCCGACGGCCCCAACGTGCCGACTTCGTCGAACTCGGTCACCTGCCACTGACCGAGACCGACGAGGCAACAATCGCCCACGAAGCGGCCGAAGTCAGCGAGCTCCGCGACCGCGTCCGGCAGGCAATGGCACAGCTCCCCGAGCCGCAACGGCAGGCAATCGAACTCGCCTATTTTGCTGGCCTCACCCACAGCGAAATCGCAGCCGTACTCGGTGAGCCAATTGGCACTATCAAGACTCGTTTACGGCTCGGCATGCAGAAGCTTCACCTGCTGCTCCGTGATCACGCACCGGAGTTACCGAGCCATGGCTGAGCGCCAACGACCGCTCGACGAATGTCCAGAAGATCTCTTACCGGGTTACGTCATTGGTGCCCTTGACCCGGACGAACTCGAGTTCGTTGAACGCCACCTCGCCCTCTGCGCTCGCTGTCGCGCCACCGCAACTGAAGTGCGCCGCACAGCGCAGCTCCTTGCCTTCTTCCCTCCCCCACAGCCCGTTCCAGCTCGCGCCCGCCGCACCCTCCTGGCGCGCATCCGCCCGGCGAGCTCCCCTAGCCTTGTCGCGTGGTTGCGACGCCCTGCCTGGGTACTCGCCATTGCGGCGAGCGTCCTCGCCCTGCTCTTTGGCTGGCAACTTGCTGAACGCGACCGCACTGCCAACCAACAGGCGCAGCAGGCGATCCAGGCGGATTCTCAGCGCCGTGCCGTCGTCCAACTCCTCGCTCAGCGAGATGGTCTCCTTATCCGGCTCCAGGGCAGCGGAGCTGCACGGAATGCACACGGAGCGATTATCCTCGACCCCTCCAGCAACACCGCCCTGATCGCCATCGAGGGACTTCCGCGCCCTGCCACTGGCCAGTCCTACATTGTCTGGCTCGTCCGCGGCCAGGAGTACCAACAGGCTGGCATCCTACCGGTCGACGAGCGCGGTCACGCCGAGTTGTTCCTCTCCCCCCGCGAGTCGCTACGGACGTTCGACGCACTCGCCATAACCCTTGAGAACAGCGCACAGGTCAGTAGCCCAAATGGCCTTCCCGTCGCACTTGCCTCACTGGACTAGATCAGAAGTTCCCCGTTCTTCATGAACAACTGGCCGTCGATCCACACCTCGCTGTCCCGGCGGAGATCGCAGATCATGTCCCAGTGCACTGCCGAGCGGTTACGGCTCCCTGTCTCGGGATACCCCGCACCGATCGCTAGATGGAGCGTCCCGCCGATCTTCTCGTCAAAGAGGATATTCCCTGTGAAACGGGTGATCGCTCGGTTCAGCCCGAAGGCAAACTCGCCAACGTAGCGTGCCCCCTCATCCGTTTCTAACATGCGGTGAAGGAACGCTTCGTTCCGCGCTGCACTCGCCTCGACGACCCGCCCCCCTTCGAAGCGTAAGCGGATATCCTCAACTTGCCGGCCTTGCACCATGGAGGGATAGGTGAAGCGAATCGTCCCTTCGACCGAGTCTTCGACCGGACCGGTGAAGATCTCCCCATCGGGAAAGTTCTTCCGCCCGTCCGCATTCACGAAGCGCCGCCCCGCGATGGAGAGGCGTAGGTCTGTATCCGGCGCCCGGATATGCACCTCCCGCTTGTCCGACAGCCACTCGATAATCCGCGCCTGTTCCCGTGCCTGCTCCTGCCAAGCCGCAACTGGATCCTCCTGATCAAGGAAGCCAGCCCGCAACACAAACTCCTCGTACTCGGCCAACGACATCTCAGCATCCTGCGCGTAGGCTTCCGTGGGATAGAGCGTGACGCACCAGTTGAGCGCACCCGCAGCCGCCCGCTCGAGATACGTTTGCCGGAGCTCCGTTCGCGCTCGCTGGTGCAGCTGTTGCCGGGCTGGATCGATCCCCGTGAGCGCTTTGGTGTTGCTCTCACTCAGGATCCGGAGCAACGCATCAGCCTGCTCCGGCCCCAGTCGCTCGTCTGGAGAAATGAAGGTAAGCTGTCGGTCATTCGCCGTCTTGAACAAAATTTCTGCTAATCCTGGCAACGTCAGTTGGACGACTGGATAGGCACCACGTTCCAGCACGAGCCGATAGACCTCACGGATCAGCGGTGCGGCCAACGGTGTCCCACCGATGACCACCAACTGCTCTGGCTGAACAGCGAGGGAATATTCAACCAACACCTTCGCCCATTTTGTGATTCGCGGATCGGTCATGCCTCACTCCGTTCGCTCACCGTCCTGCATCCTACTACGCACATTCAGACCCTGCCCGGTCCTCAGTCGCCCGCTTTCGCACACTCATGGCCGAATCGGTACTTCTTGCTCTACCGCGCCTCAGGCAACAACCGTATAGTTCACTTGGAGGATTGCAGCCCATTGGAGAACGTCTCCAATGCTTTACAATCACGGTCGATCTCCTAGCCAACCCGCTCGCGCTGGGCAAGCACTTGTCCTTTTAGCTCTCACCCTCTTTGTGCTGCTCGGCTTCAGTGCCCTGGCAGTCGATGTCGCCTTCGCCTATGCCGAGCGTCGCCTCCTACAGAACGCCGTTGACGCGGCTGCGCTCGCTGGCGCTCGCGCACTCTACGCTGGCCAAACCGACATCGACGTCATCACCGCCGAAGCCCAAGCGGCTCTGGAACAGAATCTACTCGCCAATCACGATCCAGGCGAGGGACTCAGACTGACACAATTCCAGGTTCAGGCGGATATCGAGAACGGTTGGGTACGGGTCACCGCAACAGCCGATATCGACCGCTTCTTCCTTGGCGCCTTCTACTCTGGCCAGTGGAGGACTAGCGCCCAAGCTACTGCTCGCGTCGGCGAACAACCGACCGACTATGCATTCCTGGCACTTGAACACGACAACCCGAACGCGGTGAACCTCATCGGGAACGTCGGCGTGCGGATTGTAGGCGGAAGCGCTATGTCCAACGGTGGTATGCGCTGTGTCGGCAATGGAACCTTCCAAGCCGATGGCACCGTCGACGCTGCGCTTTCATTCTCACAGACCGGCAACTGCCGTTTTCTCGCCGGGCAGGGAGTGCGTTCCGGCCTTACACCAGTCGACGACCCGCTTACCACGATGCCCGAGCCCCCGCGACCGACTGTACCCTCACCGCCTGGTGGTGCGGCAGCGAATTGCACGACCTCCGGCAACACGATGACCTGCCCACCAGGCCACTACAGTAACGCGATCAGCCACAGTGGCAACGGTTCGCTTCTTTTCCCCGGCGGCACATATCAGTTCGATGCCCCCGTTACCTTCAGCGGCAATGGTACGGTCTCGCTCGGCCCGGGGTTCTACTACTTCAATAACGGGTTCTCGGTCGGCGGCAATGCTACGGTCACCTTGGCACCCGGAACCTACGTCTTCAAAAAAGGGGAGTTCTCACTCGGCGGCAACGTTCGCCTACAGTTACAAGGCCAGCCGACTAGCTGTTCCGGTTCGGGACAAGAGTTCCGTCTTTTCTTCGTCGACAGTTCCTTTGCTGTCCAAGGAAACTTTGCCCTACAAAATATCCTGCCCTGCGATGTGCTCGTCTACCTTCGCAATTCTGACTTTGCCCTAACCGGCAACACCGATTCGGTCATCCCGCCCGGCCTCTACTACTTTGATGGTGGAACCTTTCGCCTCCAAGGCAACCAGACGGTGACCGGCCAAGATGTCCTTTTCTTCTTCGGCCCTGGTTCAGCCTTCAACGTGGTTGGAAATACGCGATATGTTCTCAGCGGCGTCACTGATCCCACGAAACTTCCCTATCCTGGTATGCAACCTGGCCTTGTCATCTTCCAAGCTCGCGGCAATGCTCAAACCTTGCGTATGGTTGGAAATAGTGGAGCACAAGTCAACGGCATCCTCTATCTCCCAGACGGGACACTCGAACTCAGCGGCAACGCGTCTGGTACCTGGGCTCGGGGACAGCTTATCGTCTATCGCTTCGCGACGAACGGGAATACAAACATCCGCGTGGAACGAGTGGAGCATGTCATTATCACTCGCCCAGCCGTCTGGCTCGTCGAATAGCCTCTTGTTCCTGGTCTTAGACCACCCGCTTGGGTACGAATGATTCTACCCACCGCACGCAGAGCAGCCGATCCTTCTCTATGCATGGGCGTGCGCGAGAGGGCTTCCGCCGTGGCACGAGACCGCGCCCGAGGGCAAGCTGGCCAATCACTGGTCGAGTTCACACTCGGCCTTCTGGTGTTGTTGCTAGTCCTCGCTGCAGTCGTCGACTATGGGCGTCTGCTCTACGCTGGCATCGCCCTGACGAATGTGGCACGTGAGGGGGCCCACTATGGCTCGCTCTCCACGGCCAATGCCACCGATACCGCCGGTATCCAGGCCGCTGCCCTGGCCGAGTACCAAGCCACCGGACTACCGCTCCTCTTCGGCAGCCAGCCCGTGGTGACCTCGAGCGTGATCTACCAAAACGGGAAGCCAGAGGCCGTCCGGGTCACCGCCACCCTGTCCACCCGGACGCTCCTACCAGTACCACTCCCACTCACTGGCGAACGACTCGCCGACCAACTCGTCATCCGCCGGACAGCCGAAATGCGGGTACTCCCATGATGCGCCGTTTCGTTCAAACCGGTCAAAATCTCGTCGAGTTCGCGATCGTGGCTCCTGTGCTCTTCTTGTTCATCTTCGGCATCATGGAGTCCGGCTGGGCCTTCTATGTGTATAGCGAACTCACCAATGCCGCCCGCGAAGGGGCACGCTACGCCGCTGTCCACGGCGAACTCTGTGCCCAAAACCCGCCGTGCCAGATGGCGACGACGAGCACCGTTCGCGATCACGTCGTGCAACGACTCTCTATCCCAGACGCCGAACGTGTCACCGTAACCCTCCAGGGCTCACTGGCACCTGGTGAGCAGGTGACAGTGGAACTCAGTTACCCCTTCCGACCGCTCATCGGCTTCGCATTCCCGGCGGGGGATATCACCATGCGCGCAAGCAGCACGATGATCGTGCATTACTAGGGGGCCACCAATGCGCCACCAGTTGCCCGCGCAAGCGCTACCACTCCTCGCACTCCTGCTCATCCCACTTCTTGGCTTCGCCGCACTCGGCACTGATGCAGCGTACCTCTATAGCCAACGCCGCCTCACACAGAACGCCGTGGATGCCGCCGCACTCGCCGGTGCCCGCGAACTCCTAAAACGCACTGCAACTGATACCCAGGTGAAACAGGTCGCTACGACCTACGCGACAGCCAACGGTTTCCCCGGGCCGATCCCTCCGGACGCAATATCCGTCCAGCGACCCGATACAGTCCGCGTTCGTCTTGACCGCATTGTCCCGCTTTTCTTCCTCCCGGTGCTTGGCACCGATACCCTGCGGGTCAGCGCTCGTGCCACCGCACGCATCACCCAGGCTCCCGGAGAATACGCGCTCCTTGCGCTCGAGGATCTCATCACCGATCCTGGCATCTATGCCAACGGCACCACCGACATCTATGTACGTGGACGTGGCCCCAGCGGTCGCGGTGCCAGCGTTCGGTCGAATGCGGCAATTGACAGCCGCGGTACTGTCACCTTCATCGTCGATGGTTGCATCGATGCAGCTGGGACCATCAACCAAAACGGCACCTGGCAGTACGACTGTCTTAACGCCGAGCTCGGTGACTATGTCCCTGACCCGCTAAGTGGTCGGGTTCGTCCACCCACTCTGAACGACGTCCAGTATGAGTACCGCCCAACATGTGAGAACTACGCCGGGCCCCTCACCTGTCGACCACTCCCACCCTGTGCAGAGACGGTGGTACTTGGTCCCGGGCTATACCGAAACTTGGAGCTACCGCGGGATCTTCCTCGCGAACAGGGCGCTGGGCCTTGTACACAAGCCCGCATCATCCGCTTTGTTCGCGATAGCACCCAAACGGGATCGGCTCCAGTCGCGATCCTGGATGGGACGCGGCTCGAACTCGGAAATACCAATACGCGACTCGAAAGCCAAGGCGTCATGCTCTACGTGACGGGTTCCGGTGGCATCATCGATCCCAAAAACGGCGAGCTACACCTCGAAGCGCCGGAGAACGCACCGTACGCCGGTGGTCTCGCCGGCCTTGCCGTGTGGATCGCCAACTGCTCCATCTTCGACAGTCAGGGTAACGGTGAGTTTTACGTCCGCGGTCTTTTCTACGCTCCATGCTCTCGGGTTACCATGCACGGAAATCCGTATGGAACCGCCGTTCATGGTCAGGTGATCGTCAAAGATCTCATTGTCAGGGGCACAGCAAACTTCATCGTGGACTACCAAAAGGTCACCGATACCTTCCGGAACACCGTTGTCCTTGTGCCAAACGCCCCAGACTCCGAGTGAGCAGGTACCTCTGAGAGCAGCTCCTCCGCGATCCACCCCCTCTTGCTCACCCCACAGACATGGACGGCCGGCCAAACCGCTTGCTCCTTCATAACACGACGCGGAGCGAGGTCCGTCCTCGCTCCGCTTCTCTCTCAAGAGATACCGGCCCTCGTTATCCTGATGGGTCCCGCAGAAACACGGACTCAGTCCGTGTCGCCTTCGTCTCCTTCTTCTTTCTCTCGTCCCTCTTTTAACCGCGCGATAAAGTCATCGATGGGAATTGCTGGCATTGTCATCAGCTTGACAGTGCCCCGCGCACCGAGTTCCACCGAGACCCGCGCCACCGTCTCATTGTCCGGCGCTTCTACGATGTTGACGAAGTCGTATGGCCCGAGCACGGCCCACTGGTGCAACACTTTCACCCCGAACCGTTCAACCTCCGCGTTCACTTCTTTGATCCGTTCGGGGTGTTTGTGCAACGTCTCCATCCCGTCGTCGGTCAGGCTGCTCAACATCACATAGATCGGCATACGCGGCACCCTCCTTTCTCTACCTTCGCCCCATCGCACGTTCTGGCCAGTAGATCCCAACCAAAGCACTGCCGCGCACCGGAAGTTCGACGGTCGCAAACTCCCTCTCTCTCGAGAGCTCTTCACGCAGCGCACGCGTGCCCTCGCTCGCCATCCCTTCTGCGATCACCGCTGCGCCTGGCCGCAACTTTCCCTTCACTGCCCTGAGGTAGTCCGCGTACCCAGTGCGTTCCGCCGCCAACCACACGACGTCAATCGGACCTGCCACCGTGCGGATCGTCTGGTGCGCGTCCCCCTCCAGGATTTGCACGCGCTCTGCCAGCCCGAGTGCGTCCAGTCGCTCCATGACACGCTCAATCGTCTCACTGTTCCACTCGAGCGCCACCAAGCGGCCTCCTGTGCGCTCCAGTGCATCGGCAATCCATGCCGTGACCACGCCAGGCCCGATTCCAACCTCCAGCACGAGCTGCGCACGCACCGCGAGCACAATCACCCGTGCCAGCTGTGCAAGCAGTAACCAGCCATCCCCCGCCACCTGTGCGAGTTGCCCGAGCGCCTGCTGCCTTGCGCTCTCCATCCCGTTATCCCGTCAGCCAAGTGTCGCCATTGGAACGCACGGTCATCATACCGCACGACGCGCAATGCCGCGAGCCCCCTTCGCCCCCGCGCACAGCCACTCGCCTGACAAACTCACCTCACAGCAAACATGGACATCCCGCTTCCCTCGGCCCTGGATACGGCATCACGGCCTACGCACCGCAGCACGCTATTTGGTCCTACCATGGTCCTCCTCTTCCTCCAGCAGCCATTGCTTTCTCTATGCACCCGGGTCTCTGGCTTGTTCGCTGGAAGCCGCTTCCTGGACCGCAGAACTCTCCAGTCACCTGACCTCACAAGAGACAAGGGCTTCGTGATCAGGCGAACCGCCACCATCTGTCGCCTGCCTGACCCGTAACCGCTTTTCCGATTCGGCTGCTTTTCAACTTGGGAAGAGGTACGTGACCCGCCAGCTGAGGAGCTTTCCCGAAGACTACTGCACCTCATGTTCACCATGTTGGCAAACGCCTCTTTCGGTCGGCACCTCCACCGAGTACGCTGGTACAGAGAGGTAGGCCACTGGAAGCGAAGAAGGAATAGGCGGATGCTCACGTTGAGTCAACGGCTCGACGAACTCCCGCTCAGCCGGGAACATTGGCGGATCGTCCTCCTGAGTGGGCTCGGCTGGATGTTCGATGCAATGGACGTGGGGCTCGTCGCCTTCGTCCTGGTGAGCCTCGGACGGGACTGGGAACTTTCACGCCCCCAACTTGGCCTCGTTGCCAGTGCCGGATTCCTGGGCATGTTCCTTGGCGCCCTCCTCGCGGGACGCCTCGCTGACCGCTATGGTCGCCGCACCATATTCCTCGCCAACCTCCTGCTCTATAGTTTCGGGACTCTCCTCAGCGCGCTCTCCTGGAACTTCTCCTCGCTGCTCCTCTTCCGTTTCCTCACCGGTATCGGCCTCGGCGGCGAGCTCCCGGTCGCAGCGGCGTTGGTGAGCGAGTTTGCTCCGGCCCGCCACCGTGGCCGTCTCCTTGTCATCCTCGAGAGCTTCTGGGCCTACGGTTGGATCCTCGCCGCGATCATCGGGCTCCTCGTCGTTCCCCAGCTACCTTCCTGGGGTTGGCGCGTAGCTTTTCTGATCGGCGCCCTACCGGCACTGAGTGCTGCGTACCTCCGCCGTCGTCTCCCGGAGTCACCGCGGTACCTCGACATTGTGGGACGTCACGAGGAGGCGCTTGCCGTTCTGCGCGAGTTCGAGCGCGCTGCCGGCGTCGCTCCGGCCCCCGTCGCCACGACACCAGTTCCACAGCGTCCCTCTTTCCTGGAGCAATTCGGTCTGCTCTGGAGCCGCCAGCTCCTGCGCCGGACTCTGATGCTCTGGATCCTGTGGTTCGGCATCGTCTTTGCCTACTATGGCGTCTTCACTTGGCTCCCCTCGCTCCTCGTCGAACGCGGCCTTACTGTTGCCCGCAGCTTCTCCTACGTCTTCATCACCACGCTCGCACAGATCCCGGGCTACTTTTCTGCTGCGTACCTCGTCGATCGCTGGGGACGCAAGCCCACGCTCGTCGCCTATCTCCTCGGTTCTGCGCTGGCCTCCTGGTTGCTCGGCAACGCCGGTACTGCCCCAATCCTCGTTCTCTGGGGCTGCCTCCTCTCGTTTTTCAATCTCGGCGCTTGGGGGGTCGTCTACACCTATACACCAGAACTCTATCCAACCACGCTCCGCGGCTTTGGTTCTGGTGCAGCCGCGAGCTTTGGTCGTATCGCTGGGATCATTGCCCCCTACCTCACCCCCTGGCTCCTGAGCAGCGGTGGACTCTCCCAGCCCGCGGTGTTCGCTCTCTTCATGGCAGTGTTCTTCGTCATCGCTGGGAATGTCCTGCTCCTCGGCGAAGAGACGCGTGGACGCCCACTGGAACACCTCACCCCCGCTGCCGCGCCAACCCGAACATAATTCCGGGTGCCTTCACCGGCCACGTAGGAGCTTGACGGAGGGGAGACCGTACTCGTCCAGAGAAGCCAGTAAGGCGCGGAGGATCGCGCCTGGAAACCCTGGCCCACGGTACACCAATCCAGTACACATTTGTACCAGGTGCGCCCCAAGCCGCAGACGCTCGATCGCGTCCTCTACGGTCATCACTCCGCCCACGCTCACGAGCAACAAGCGCTCCCCTGCGATCTCAGCCGCCCGCGTCAGGAGCTCCGTCGCCCGCCGACGCAGCGGCTTCCCGCTTAGCCCTCCGGGTAGGTGTTCCGCACCGGGAGGACGTAGCGCTGGGTCAGTACTCGTATTTCCCAATATCAGTCCCGTAACGCCACACGCCTCAAGCAGCGCGATGAGGTCGACCAATGCCGCAGGCTCGAGGTCAAGCGAGACCTTGACCAGGACCGGACGTAGCATCGCTCTATGCAATGACGCCAGCTGGCGGTTTGTCGCCTGAACCGCCTCCAACACCGGTTCCAGACGCTCAACCTCTTGCAATGTCCGCAATCCCGGCGTATTCGGCGAGCTCACATTCACGGTCACATAGTCCGCCACGTCCCACAACGCGGTCAGCACTGCACAGTAGTCCTCCGTTGCTCGCTCCAGAGGCGTTGCAGCGTTCTTCCCCAAGTTGATCCCTACCGGTCCAGGAAACCGTCGACCGAGAAGCCGCTCGCGCACGGCCGCTGCTCCAGCACTCGGAAAGCCCAACGCATTGACCAGCGCCTCCTGCTCAGGAAACCGCCAGAGCCGCGGCCGCGGGTTTCCGGGCTGCGGGCATGGCGTCACCGTACCCACTTCGACTGTCCCAAATCCGAGCGCAAACCACCCCGCCACCGCTACCCCGTTCTTGTCCAGCCCCGCCGCCAGCCCTAGCGGGTTTGGGAACGAGAGCGGCCCAAAGTCGACCCGCAGCCGCTCATCCACCGGTGCACCAGCCAGCCGACGAAGTAACCCCGGTCCCCCAGGAAGTCGCCCGACGACTCCGAGCCCTTCAATCGCCAAACCGTGCGCAAACTCGGGATCCAACCGAAACAGGAGCGGTCGGATTGCCCGCTCGTACCAGCTCACAACAGCCCCTCTCCACTCCTGCTTCCCACTCGCATGATGCTACCCTTGCGACCGGGCACAATGCTGCTCGGAAAAGGGAGACAGCACGTGCATCTCTGCCACGACCCGCTCAGTGACCGCCTCGTCCTTACTCTTGACGTTCCGGATGCACCGTCGTCGTGCTCCTCGAGCAGTCCACTCGTCACTGTGCTCTGCGGCATCCTCGACGTCGCTGACGAAGGCCGGATCCTCGGCCTCGAGCTTTCGCTGGACGGGCTGCCAACCGACCTCCGCACGCTGCTCGCACCACTCGCTGAGAACAAGACGCTTTACCTTGAACTAGACGAGCCACAGCAGCCGCGTGTCCTTCGCTCGGTGCCCGTCCTCGTTGAGTTCCATTGGCAGCCTGAGGAGCCTCGACTCATGCTCTCTTTCCCTCGCCGTACTAACGACTATGAGCTTCTCTACCCCTCAGGTGCCACCTGATGGCTCGTCCGACGCTCCGGTGGAGCGTCGCCGCGGGGTCGACGTTGACTATCGCCACTCGGAGCAGGTGGTACGCAGGCCTTGGTGACCGCTGCACAAGCACCACGCCTCGCCACGCCAGGAAGCAGAGCACTGTGACCCCGGCACCGGGTCGGATTAACCACGTTGACAACGGCAGTCACCGGACCACCCTAGTTATCACCATCGTACGGTATTCACCCGACTGAGTAGCACCTCAGCTACATGATCGCTATCGTCTCCATCCACCGCTTCTCCTGCAGAACTATGAGCATGGTCTCCCTCACCGGCGCCAGCGCCCAATATCGCCACCCGCTCATCGAACCATCAGCGCAACACTGCTGCCCTAATCGTCCGCATGCTCCTCTCACCGCCCACCGAATCTGCTGCCAGCAGGTACGACGCCCGCCACATCAAACCCTGCCCCGCCATACCACAGATCGCCCGTCATTCTCGCGCGCCTAACGCCATGCGGGGCTCACGACGCCCACAAGACACTAGGTCTGTTCTCCGATAGGCTGACCCTTGAGCGACCGTCCAGCTTCTGCGTGCTGGAGACCCCGCGGGCGCTCGACTGGCGAGCGCCCGTGACCGATAAGACAGATTCTGCAGAAGGGAAGCGTGAGGGAGTTCCTACAGACCCACGGAACGTCGAAGCACCTGTTTGCATGACCGGAGGCCGCAGATGGCCTCACTCGCTCGTCCGAGCACCTTCCTCCAGTGTCCATTCATAGTCCCCTGCTCGGACACCCACCTCGTCAAGGTGCCGCAAGAGATCAGCCGGATCGTCATACACTCGATACGCTCCCGCCTCAAGCAGCTCCCCCGCTCCGTACCCTCCGGAGAGTAACCCGACACTCAGCGCCCGCGCCCGGCGCGCAGCCAGCATGTCCCACACGCTGTCGCCCACCACCACCGCCTCACCGATGTCGACGCGCAGGAGCTCCGCTGCCGCCAAGAAAAGATCCGGATCCGGCTTAGCATGCCGCACGTGATCGCGCGTCACCAAGGGAATCCGCTCTGCGTCGAGCCCAAGCACCGCCACAGTCTTGCGCGCACTCTCGAGCCGACCGCTCGTCGCAATCGCCCACGGGATGCCCATCCGCGTCAATTCCTCGAGGAGCTCCCGCGCTCCTGGCAACGGTCGCACCTGGCCGAGCAGCCTCCCATAGGTCTCGGCATGCACCTGCTGCACTCGGCGAATTTCCTCAGGGGTCACTGCTCGCCCAGTCTCCCGCAACAGGCCAGCCAGGAACAGGCCACCGCTCATCCCGATCCGTCGGTGAATCCGCCATATCGATAGCTCAATCCCGATCGCTTCCAGCGCCTCACGCCACGCGACGACATGCTGATAGACCGAATCGACCAGCGTCCCGTCGAGATCAAAGAGGAACGCCATTCGGCGGTCGCCCGTCATCCTACTCACCCCTTCAAACAGATGATCGGGCGGAGCCGGGCAACGCGCGCCACAATCCCGGCATTGCACATCACGTCGACCACATGCTCCACATCCTTATAAGCGCCGGGGGCCTCCTCGCTGATCGATGCCTTGCCGTGCGCCCGCACGATGATCCCTTGCTTGCGCAGCTGCTCCACGATCCGTTCGGCCGGGTACTGGCGCTTTGCCTGCCGACGAGACTTGGCGCGTCCTGCCCCGTGGAGCGCCGTCCCAAACGTCTCCCGCATCCCCTGCTCGGTTCCCACCAGGATATAGCTCGCCGTCCCCATCGTCCCGCCAACCAGCACCGGCTGCCCCACCGCCCGGTACCGTTCTGGAAGTTCCGGTCGACCAGGCCCGAAGGCCCGCGTTGATCCCTTGCGGTGCACAAGGAGACGACGTCGCTCCCCATCAACCTCGTGCACTTCCCACTTCACCGTGTTGTGCGCCACCTCGTAGAGCGTCTCGATCGCTGTCTCCGGCACCCGCAACGCCTTCCAGAACGCTTGGCGCACCAGGTGTGTCAGAACCTGCCGGTTAGCGAACGCACAGTTCGCTCCGGCCATGACGGCCCGGAAGTACTGCTGTCCCTCTGGACTCTCGATCGGCGCGCAGACGAGTTCGCGATCAGGTACCTCGATCCCGTACTTCCGTGTCGCCTTCTCTAAGAACGGCAGATAGTCCGTCCCAATCTGGTGACCAAGTGCCCGGCTCCCTGTATGGAGCATGATCACGATCTGCCCGAGTTCCAGCCCGAATGCTTCAGCTGCCCGTGCATTGTAGATCTGGTCGACGACTTGCACCTCGACATAGTGGTTCCCAGAGCCGAGCGTCCCTACCTGTGCCATCTGTCGCTGCTTTGCCGTATGGCTCACCACCGAAGGATCGGCATCGCTCAGCTGCCCATGCTCTTCGATGTACTCGAGATCCTCTTCTCGACCGTAACCGAGACGCACCGCATAGCGCGCCCCTTCACGCAGCACTCGGTCAATCTCCTTGGGGGAAAGCTTTAATTCCCCCGTACTCCCGAGTCCCGCCGGGATCACCTCGTACATCGTGTCCGCCAGCTTCTCCTCCTTCCCGGCCAGGTCGCTCCGTGTCAGATGCGTCCGCAGACAACGCACACCGCAGTTGATGTCAAAGCCGACGCCGGCGACGCTGATCACCCCACCTGCTTTGGGATCGAACGCCGCCACTCCACCAATCGGGAACCCGTAGCCGGGATGGACATCTGCCATCGCCAGGGCTGCCTTCACGATCCCCGGAAGGCAGGCCACATTCTCCAGTTGCCGGATCGCGTTCCATTCTTCGGAGCTCTGGTTCTCCAGAAGCTCGCGTAACGAACGCTCGTCGAGATAGAGACGAGCTGGTACTCGCATCTTCCCGTGCGGCGGAATTTCAAAGAGATAATCGTGAATCTTACGCAGATTCAAGGCTGTGCTCATCGCCGTCCCTCCCTGTATCCGTTGCCAGCGATCCGCAGTCATAGATCCAGGACACAGCGGAGTCGCCAGCCCGTATCAGTCTGTTCAGCGAGGAGTCCACCGTATGTCGCTGCTTTGACCTCGATCTCGACCGCATGGCGCTCCAGGTCGATCGGCTCACCGTAGAGCGTACCTTCGACCACCCAGTGGTCATCGACACGTTCGAGCCGGGTGAGCTCGAAATCGCGGAAGAACATCCCATGTAGGTCGACCGCGGCCAGCACGGCGTTCAGAAGTGCGACATACAGTGCCCCAGGGTCGTCGCCACTCGCCTGCACCGGCACCGCCTCGCGTGGCTCCACCGTCTCAGGATCGACCAAGAGGGCCAAGAGTCCCTGCACACCGTCCCGCAGGGCTTCCTCGAGCCGCGTTCCGGTGGCCTCCAGTCCGATGTCTGCCTCGTGATCCAGATATTCGTACGGCATCGTTCCCTCTCGCTCCCTGCCCCTTGCGACAGGAGACACCGTTCCCCAGAGCTGAGTTCGCTCTCCCCCATACCGACAGGCTCAGGGTATACGCCACGTTCTATTCCTGTCAAGCGAACAGTGCTCCGGTCGTGCACCGGCGCGATGCCACGCGAATCCGCCGACTCAGCTCGGATCGCGCGTTGCTCGGTGCACGGTATGGTGCACCACCAGACACGCGGGCTTGCAGTACCCCGTTGCCCTTCTCTTCTCCCCACTGGCACGCGCCCGCTCCACGGTCGCCGACAGCAACAGACTATACTCCCACCCGGTGAGTGTTCGATCCGCGTGACTGACCATTAGGGATGGTCCGTTCCATGCGTTTCCCATATCGGTTCACGACCATTCTTCCTGTTGTGCTGCTCCCCACCAGCGCAGCCGTCGTTGCACTCGTCCTCAACCGAGTCATTTTTGAAGGGCTCCCGCATACCGAGGACGAGGTCGCTTTTCTTTTCCAAGCCACTACACTCGCCCGGGGTCACCTTGTCGCCCCCGCTCCACCTGTGCCGGACGCCTTTGCGATCCCGTTCGTCATCGTCCGCGATGGAATGTGGTTCGGTAAATACCCACCCGGCTATCCGCTTGTTCTCGCTCTTGGCGTGCTTGTCGGCTATCCCCCACTCGTCAATGCAGTTGCTGCAGCGTTGTCCGTCCTTCTCGTCACAGCACTCGCACACAAGATCTACGACTTCCCAACGGGCCTCCTCGCAGCGACACTCCTCGTGGCCTCACCGTTCTTTCTCATCCAGGCAGCCTCGTTCATGGCACACACAGTGTGCCTTGCCCTGACCTTGCTCTTTGTCTTCTCCTTTCTGCTGACCCTCGAACGCCCTACTGTCCTACGCGCGCTCCCTGGTGCACTCGCACTTGCTCTCCTTGTGCTCGCCCGGCCGCTGACTGCTCTGGGTGTCACTCTTCCCTTTGTCTTCTGGGCGCTCTGGCGTTTCTGGCGAGTTCCCAATTGGCGTCCAGCTAGTCTATGCTTCGCCGCTGGAGGACTCCTTGGCTCAGCAGCGCTGCTCGCCTATAACCAACATACGACCGGTAATCCCCTGACCTTCGGTTACGAACTCTGGTGGCCCTTTGACCGGGTTGGTTTTGGTCCTGGGACCGGCCCTGGTTCAGGCCACACCCTCGAGAGTGGCCTCTTCAACACCCGTGCCAACCTTCGGCTCCTCGAGGATGTCCTCTTCGGCTGGCCCGGCCGGCTTGACCTTTTGCCAGCAGCGCTCGCTACTGCTGTCGCTCTGGCCCAACTGGTTCTTTATCCCCTTCGTTCCTGGACGATGCCGCGATCGTCCTCGGTCGCCATCGCCTGGGACCTTGCCCTCGCCGCGCAGGTCGCCTCTCTTGTTGCTCTTCACATCGCCTACTGGACCGCTGGCCAGATGTACGGCCCGCGCTACTACTTCGAGGCCTTGGGAGCGCTCGTCCTACTCTCAGCTCGAGGAATACTCCATCTGATCAGAACCATTCGTTGGTTCTGGCACCTGTCCACTCTGCGCCCAGAATTCCCGGTACTTGGCAACGTCGTGGGCACCGTTGCGCTTCTCGGTATGATCACGTGGGGTATCTTCTTTACCGGATTCCCGTGGTGGCAGAAATACTACGGCTGGTACGGCATCCTCGCCGAACCAGCCCGGACAATCGCCGCCCAGGCACCAGCAAACTCCGTCGTCCTATTGCCGATCACTGCCTGGACGGCGTACGCGCCGTTCTTTATCCGCAACAGCCCATTGCTCGATTCACCAGTCCTCTATGCCCGTGATCTCGGTCCACGGAACACAGAGATCGCTGCCGCCTTTCCTGATCGTCAGATCTACATTCTCGTCGGCGATCAGCTTCTTCCGTTCACAGCCAGTTCCCCAACTTCAGGACGACCGCCGTGACGCATCGCCTCGCCCGGTTGGGCTATCGATCCGATAGGCGCTCGGATCCGGCTTATACGGTCGCAACATCCAGAGTGGGCGCCGCAAACCGCCCGGACCAGGCGCCGGCCGCGTCATCGCCAGCCACCGCCGATACACCTCCATCGACTTCCTAGTGTCAACGACCACGTCGCCATACCGGTCATCCGGCCCTGCCTTCACGATCCGCACCTTCTGGTGCCAGCAGTGCTGCCCGCTTATTGGATCTGGCTGCACCGGGAACGTGAGATTCTGGTGCACACCAGCATCGCTCCAGAACACAAGCTGCGAATCTGGATCCTCACTCGCAAACGGCCGCACCCCATGTTGCTGTCGCAGCCGATACCTTCCGTCCGGCAGACGCTCGATGTTCACGAGTGCCGTTGTCCAGCGCTCACCCCCCGTCCCCTCAGCCAGCCGCCACCGCCCCAGATGGTGGGAGCAGGCTGCAACTCCGGGACGGATCGCCTCAGTCACCCAGACACGGTCGACAAAGTAGCCGATCTCCGTCTCCACTCGCACCAGATCGCCCGTGCGCACACCAATCCGCTCGGCATCACTGGGATGGAGCCAAAGCGGATTAGAATGAGTGAGCTCGTTCAGCCACTTCGCATTCCCTGAGCGCGTATGGATGAGCGTCGGCACGCGGAAGTTCGGTAGCAGCACCATCTCCCCCTTGGATCGATCGATCTGCGAGGGAGCGACATGACTCTCAATCGTGCAGGGAATGGCATACTCCGGCCAGCCCCACTCATAGAGTGTCCGTGAAAAGAACTCGAGCTTCCCGGACGGCGTTGGAAATCCCCGTTTCGGCTCACCGTCCACCATCACACCCGCCCAGCGCCCATGTGGTCCAGGTGGCTCCGCTGGGACTGGCACCATGTTCGGGCTGTGTGGCGCTGGCGCGGTCGTCCAGATCCGCCCATTCTCTGGATCGATCCAGGACTGCGCCAATTCCTCGGGAGGCACCGGATCCTCGTACTGCCGATATCGTTGCAGCTCTATCTCAAAGGCACCATACCGCCGCATGTACTGCAGGGGTGTCAACCCTTCTGCCGCCGCCGCTTCCGGAAGTCCGGGAATCGAGTTCTCAAAGATCCACTGGTAGTATTCATCGACCGTTATCTTCTGTCCTGGTCGGTAGGGCGACTCATAATACTGCCGAATCCCCAACGACCCATCCGGGTCCACTCGCCAGGAGAGCTCCATCCAAAACTCGTTCTCTTCCCAAACTTCACCCGGGTTTGCCTCATACGTGTACTGCACCGACTGCCCTAGCTTCTCCCGAGCTACCCGCAGTACTGGCTGCCGAAAGCCGATCCAACGAGCGGCATGCGTCTCATAGGAGAACGTATCGTGCCGCTCTGGTCCGTGCCCCATCGGCAGCACATAGTCGGCATACCAGGCGGTCTCACTCCAGGTCGGGGTCAGACACGCGTGAAGCTCAATCAGCGACTCGTCTTGCAGCACTTCGATCCAGGTAAATCCGTCAGGATTCGTCCATACCGGGTTGTAGACCCGTGTAAAGTAGACCGCGAGCTTCCCACGACCTTCCTTCAAGAAATGCGGTAAGAGGAAACTCATCTCGTGATGTGCCAGCGGATACTCCTTCGGCCACGTCAGCTCGTTCCACACCTTTTGTCGTGGCGGTTCTTTGAATGGCCTCGGTACAAACTTGTCCCAGATGTTTGGTTGTGTCCCACCAGGTGTTCCCACACTCCCGGTGAGGACATTCAAGAAGAAAAGGGCCCGTGGAACCGTCCACCCACCAAGATGCGCTGCTGCGGCCGCTCGCCAGTTGTGGGTGGAGACTGCTGGTGCAGCCCGAGCCAACTCCCGCGCCAGCTCCACAATGGTGGCCGCCGGAATCCCGCTCAGTTGCTCCGCCGCCTCCGGGGTATACCGCGCATAAATCTCCTTGAGACGCGCCACAAACTCCTCAAACGTCACCGGACAACCTGGATGCACCACTCGCAGATACTCATCCCAGTTCGTCCAGCGACGCACGAACTCGCGATCAAACCAGCCCTCTTGAATGAGCACGTTCGCAATCGCCAACAGCACGAACGCCTCAGTACCAGGAGCTGCCGGCAGCCAGTAGTCAGCCATCGCTGCCGTGTTGGAGAGCCGCGGGTCCATCACCGCCAGCTTCGCCCCTCGCTGCTTCGCTTCCATGATGCGCTGGGCATGCGGATTGAAATAGTGACCGCTCTCAAGGTGAGCACTCACCAAAAAGATGAAGCGGGCGTTTGCGTGGTCAGGTGAGGGACGATCGGCTCCCATCCAAACGGCATAGCCAAACCGCCCACCTGAGGAGCAGACGTTGGTATGCGAGTTGTGCCCGTCCACTCCCCATGACCACAGCACCCGCTCCATGAAGCCGTCCTCACCAGGCCGTCCCACGTGGTACATCACCTCATTGTGCCGTCCCTCCAGGAACGCCTGGCGCATCCGCCCAGCGATGTCGTCGAGCACCACGTCCCAGCTCACTCGTTCCCACTTCCCGGAACCGCGCGGCCCGACACGGCGCAGTGGGTAGAGGATCCGCTCCGGATCCTTCACTTGGTTGATCGTCGCCGGTCCTTTGGCACAGTTGCGCCCGCGGCTCCCCGGATGGAAGGGATGCCCCTCCAACTTCCGGATGTCCAACGTCTCTTTATCGACGTAAGCCAAAAGTCCACAGGCTGCTTCACAGTTGAAACAGACAGTAGGAATCAGAAAGTACCGCCGTGTTCGGCCATCCGGTCCGCGCTCTTCCCAATCGTCCCAACGCTCCGGCGGTGGGTAACTCGCTAGTCCGCTCGTCCGCTCCGGCACAAACGGCTCACGCACAGCACGCGTCGATGGTTGCCTCACTGTCGTCCCACTCGTTCCCCGCAGCATCGTCGTCACCCCCTAACTGAGCGGGACGTCCTGCCCAGCGCTCACCCAGATCCGCTCGTAACTCCAGAGACCGATCAACGCCGCTATTGCCGCAACGACGCTCCAACCCGTGAGCGCTCCGCTCCCCCAGCCGACCACAAGCGCCACGAGTGGCAGGACAACTCCGATCCCTAGTCCCACAAGCAGGAGCTCCACCCGATACGGTCCCCGCGTGAGGAGCTCTACCGTCTTGGCAACATGGAGGTTGGAATGTGACGTGAGGAGCTCACTGGCCACAAGAACAACCAGCACCACAAGCCCACCGGCCAGCATCGCCGCGAGCCAGCGGGCTTCTCCCTGTGTTCCACCGCCCAACGCTCCCAGCAGCACTAGGCTCGCCGCCCCCGCCACCACGGCCTGTGCCAGGAGCACCGGCAGCAAGAGCGGGCTTTGCCAGAAGTCACGCCCCTCAGCCTGTCCAAAGAGAAACGCCGTGTACCCCGCGGTGGCAATGCCGACGGGCAGGCCCAGCCACCACAGCACGCCCAAAAGTCCACTCGCCTCCATCCAGGCCGCGACGACCCACAAGAAGGCGAGCGCCCCGAATAACAACAGAATGTATCCACCCCACACCAGCCACGAGGTTGGGTTCGGCTTCACCAGGAGGTACCAGAAGCGCTCTGGTCGCTTCAGATCCCAGATCAAGAGCAGCACCGTGAGCGCTAGAAAGATCAGTCCGATCAGCGGGGCCCCAAGCTGAAAGAGCGGGCGATCAGCCAGTGCGCCGAGCGCCAGCAGCGGCCCAGCTATGCCCAGCACCCCGCTCGCCACCGACTTCGTCCAGAGATAGCTCGCGACCTTCCATCCCCACGGCTTGGGATGCCACACATCATAGGCCACTCGAGCGTCGGCCGGCCCCGGCAGGAGCTCTGTCCCACGCACCGCCTCCTCGGGACGACCGTCGGGACGCACCTCTGCCCACAAGAAGCTGTTCTCACGCGTCTGTACCTCTGGGGTCAGGTTGGCCTCATCCGCGCCGAGATAGAAAAGCTTGGGCCGTGTCCCCTGCTCCGGCTTGCGCACGCTCACCGGCTCCCGTGCCACCAGCTGATGGATTTCACTCGTCGGGTCATCGAGATCACCAGCAATGATCGCCTTTTCCGGACAGACAATCACGCAAGCCGGGAGCAGCCCCTGATCGACTCGGTGGCTACAGTAGTTGCACTTGGCGGCTGTATGGGTGATGGGATCAATGTAGATCGCATCATAGGGACAGGCCTGCATGCACGACTTGCAGCCGATACAGCGCGACTGGTCGAAGTCCACAATCCCATCTGGGCGACGGAAGAGCGCCTTCGTCGGACAGATCGCCACGCATGGCGCATCGTCACAGTGATTACAGCGCAGGACCGTGAACGAGCGTCGCGTGTGAGGGAACGTCCCTTTCTCAACATATTTCACCCATGTGCGGTAGACCCCGAGCGGCACCAGGTTCTCCGACTTGCAGGCCACGGTGCAGGCATGACAGCCGATGCACTTGCGCTGGTCAATCAGGAATCCGTACCGCACCGCGGCACCCCCTCTTCACCGACCACCGCGCACGACCGCCTTCAGCACCCGGGCCAGCTGCTGCGGCGGTGGTGGCGACCCGTCCAGGAAGCACCGCTCCAGCATTGCCTGTACGAGCTCCACACATAGGCTGTCAGCTGCCGCCCGCATCGCCGTGAGCTGCTGGACCACGTCAAGACACTCACGTCCCTCTTCGATCATGCGGGCAATCCCACGGGCTTGCCCCTCGATCCGCCTTAAGCGCTCGATCAGCTCCGTCCGCGTCACCTCGTCCAGCTGCGCGACCGACGTCACCTTTGCACCTCGCTCTCCGCAGTACTCTACCGGGGTACAGCTACACTGTAATGCGTCCTGGTCACCATGTCAATCCTCATCTTTTCGGGATAATGCGTCTTTCGTGCTTAACGATCTTCCCACCTGGTCTCGCTGAGTTCCCACAACACGTATCGCAAACCAGGCTCGAGAGAGCCCGTCCAGGCTATTGTCCTTGGGATACCTATCCGTTCGGCCTCGTGCCTGAGCCCCCTCTGATGGCTACCGTTCGGTATTCCCGGCGCTCAAGTCGCCTGCAGAACTCACCTGACATGGCCGGCCACGTGCTCCAGCCCACCAGCCGCTGTATTCAGGCCTTTGCCAGCCGTAGTTGTCGCCTGGCCCTCTTCCGAGACAAACACCCTGCCACATTCCGCGGGGTCGGGGGCAGTTTGAGTTGCCAGACAGACCCAGCACAAGCGAGTCCTGCCACACTCAGAGCACTTGGACAGACACTGGGGCGACCTGCCTGAGGTTCATCCAAAGGGATCGCACTCTGCCGGCTCGCGCTTCTCTCACTTACGATGGTCACCGCAAATCTGGACACGCCTATCGTCGCGCTACGAAACGAGGCGCTGCCTTGCCCTCCGACCAGTCGAATCCATCACGCTCTGTCCCCGGCACGAACAGCCGAGGCGCGCTATACAGAACGCACTCGACCAGCACAGCACGGTGCACAAGGGAGGCGTCTTGACGGTTCCGCCGTTTTTGTGCGAGAATGGCGTCACGCGGACGCCGGTCCGGCAAGTCCGGGTTTGTGTTGTTTCGGTCAGCTTGAGGAGGAGGACCGATGCGACGTCCGATACGCTCGTTCACAGTGCTTCTGCTGGTGTTGGCCTTCGTGCTTGCGGCCTGCCAGCGTGCCCAGCCGACCCCGACCTCAGCACCAGCTGCGCAGCCCAGTCCAACTCCGGCAGCTGCGGCATCGCCCACTCCGGCAGCACAGCCGACACCGCAAGCCCAGGTAACAAAGCCAACTGACCCGATCGGTGTCCTCGAAATCAAGCCGGGTGAACCGATCGTTCTGGCATGGATGTTGACAGTGTCCGGCGGCACCGCCCAGTTAGGTGAGGACTCGAAGCGGGGTATTGAGATCGCCATCGAAGACCTTGGTGGCGAACTCCTCGGGCACAAGATCGAGCTCGTCGGCGAGGACTCCGGCTGCAATCCGGAGGGCGGACAGGCAGCGGCGACCCGCTTGGCTGCAAATCCGCGTATTGTCGCTATTATCGGTTCGTCCTGCTCCTCGGAAGCCCGGGTCGGTGCGCCGATCATTGACCAGGCTGGCCTCGTGATGGTCTCGCCGTCCAATACAGCTCCGGACCTCACCGATCCAGCCAAGCACGTTGAGGGCTATCTCCGCGTTGCTCATAACGACAAGGTCCAAGGGCGCGTCGCCGCTGAGTTCGTGGTGAATAAGCTCGGGCTCAAGCGCGTGGCCACCATCCACGACGGGAGCCTCTACGCTGAGCAGCTGGCCAATGTCTTTGCGGAGAATGTCCAGAAGCTCGGCGGTACCGTGGTGGCGCAGGAAGCGGTGAGCCCGGAAGACACCGACATGCGCCCGGTGCTTACCCGCATCGCGACGCAGCAACCTGAACTCATCTACTACCCGATCTTCAACCCGGCAGGCTCCTACATCACACTCCAGGCCAAGGAGATTAGCGGCCTTGAGAATGTCAAACTCATGAGCGCCGACGGTCTCCTTGAGCCACAAACGGTCCAGAACGCTGGCCAGGCTGCTGTGGGCCTCTACCTCAGCGGGCCGGACCTCACGGTGCTCGGTCCCAAGTATCAGGAGTTCGTTCAGAAGTACCAGCAGAAGTACGGCACCAAGCCGGTCGCCGGCTTCCACGCGCACGCCTACGACGCAACCATGATGATCGTGGAAGCGATTAAGAAGGTCGCCGTGCAAGCTCCGGATGGCACACTCTACATCCCGCGCAAGGCGTTGCGTGACGCGCTCTACCAGACGAAGAACTTCCCTGGGCTAACCGGGAACCTCACCTGCGACCAGTACGGCGACTGCGCCGACCCGAAGATCGCAGTCTATGAGGTCTTCAGCACTGACACCACCGGTTGGCCGGACAGTGCGATCCGCAAGATCTATCCATGAGCCGTTTTCGCGCGACTGCCGGGTCGGGAGACTCCCGACCCGGCAGTCTTCCTGAAGGGAACGGTCTCATGACGAGGAGCGTGCAGTGACGATCGCTGCGCCGCGTCGGTTCACTGGAGGTCGTCGGATCGATATCTCTCAGCTGATCGTCTGGGCGATCGGCGGGATCTTGCTTGCTATCGTGCTTCTCGGTTCTATCCTCACTCTACGCGCCGGTCACTATACTGCCGCCCAGTGGCGTGATTTTGTCGTCTTCGGCATCGCTCAAGGTGCCATCTATGCGCTCATCGCCCTCGGGTACACAATGGTCTATGGCGTTCTCCGCATGATCAACTTCGCCCACGGCGAGGTCTTCATGAGCGGTGCCATGACCACGTTTTTCCTCGCTGACTATCTCAACCGCAGCGGCTTCCTTAAGGCTCACCCCTGGATCAGCCTCGTCGCGATGCTTCTCTTCAGTGGCTTGGTCTCAATGACCGTGGCAGTCCTGGTCGAACGGATCGCCTACCGGCCACTCCGCGGCGCTCCCCGACTGGTGCCGCTCATCACCGCTGTCGGTGCCTCCTTCTTTCTGCAGTACACCTTTCGCGGTCTCTTCGGCTCGGGCGTCCGCGCCTACCCGGCGATCCCTGTCCTCCAAGGGAAGCTCTGGGTTTTTCAAAAGACGCAAGTCGCTGTCTTTATAGGTGTCTTGATTACCCTCGCCCTGCTTGTTCTCTTCCTCCAGCGGACGCGTGCTGGCCTTGCGATCCGCGCCGTCGCCGAGGATCGCGAAGCAGCAGCCCTGATGGGCGTCGACGTGGACCGCGCCATCGTCACGACCTTCGCGGTCGGCGGCTTCATGGCCGGTATTGCTGGTGTCCTCTACGCACTCGTCTTCGTCCAGGTCCAGTTCTTCATGGGCTTCCTCCCTGGAATTAAGGCCTTCACCGCCGCGGTACTCGGCGGCATCGGTAATCTCCCCGGCGCTGCCGTTGGTGGCCTTGTTCTCGGCGTTATCGAGTCGATTGGACCAAGCCTCTTCTTCGATGGATACGGGATTCGTGCTGCTCACCAGCTCAAGGACGTTATCGCCTTCACGATCCTCGTGCTCATCCTCATCTTTCGCCCGACCGGTCTCCTGGGCGAACGGCTGGGTGGAGAGGAACGCGTATGATCGTCCGTGCAGCGCGTCGTGCCATCTTCATCGGCCTTGTAGCAGGTATCGCTGCGTGGCACCTCAGCCTGGTCGGACTCATTCCCGCCTTCGCTCAGCGACGTCTGGTCGGTGACACGCTGACCTTTAGCTACGCGCTGCTTATTGCGCTCCTCGCCCTGGCTGCCTTTGCCACCGGTCGACGCTATCCTGGAGCAGCGCAACGGATCCCCTGGGGTATTCTCAGTGCACTCGTCTCAAGTCTCATGCTCTTCCTGCTTGCCCTCTTGGTCACGCATCTCAATCTCCGCCAGATTCTCTTGAACGCCACCCCTGAACTCGCTCGTGTCCTCACCTTCGGTGGCGGCGCGAGTGGTGCAGGTCTTGTACGCCTTCTGCTCATCGGTCTCCTCGCTGGCCTGTTCGCCGGTGGACTTAGTGCGCTCCCACGCCCTTGGGGACGCGTGATCGTCTCAGCTGCTCTGATGACGCTGCTCCTTGGCCTCCTGCGGGACGTCCTTGGTCCACTCTTGCCGCAGGTCGTAACGTCCTTCCTGTACGGAACAGCTGGACTCTCACTGGCCGGTGCTGTTGTCACCTTCCTCCTGGCCGCTGTTCTGTTCACATTGCGCTGGTCCCTACGCGCCAACGCTGTGACCGCCCGCGCCACGGCCGCGGTCCCAGCCACAGTCCGGCAACCAGTCATCCAGGCACTCCTGCTCCTGATCCTTGCCAGCGTCCCGCTCTGGGCAGGACTTTTCTTGAGCAACGTTGCTGACTTCGTCGGCTTTTACATCCTCATGGGACTCGGCCTAAACCTCGTCCTCGGTTTCGCCGGCCTTCTCGACCTTGGCTACGTCGCCTTCTTTGCTGTCGGCGCCTACACAATGGCCGTCCTGACGTCACCGGAAGTCGGCCAGCGGTTCACGCTCGATTTCTGGGTCGCACTCCCCATCGCCGTCGTCACCACTGTGTTGGCAGGGCTCCTCGTCGGACTGCCTGTCCTGCGCATGCGTGGCGATTACCTGGCTATCGCAACACTCGGCTTTGGCGAAATCGTCCGGCTCCTCGTTCTCTCCGACTGGCTCAAGCCATACCTGGGTGGTGCGCAGGGTGTTACGCGCATCGCCCGGCCGTCTATCGCCTCTTGGCGTATCGACTCCCCACAGGAGTTCTATCTTCTCGTTCTTATCTCTTGTCTCTTCGCCTGGTTCCTTTCGGTACGCCTCCGCGACTCCCGTCTGGGGCGCTCCTGGTTTGCCATTCGGGAAGACGAGCATGTCGCCCAGGCCATGGGCATTAACCGTGTCACGGTGAAACTCTCGGCGTTTGCCATCGGCGCGTCGTTTGGTGGTCTCTCTGGTGCCCTCTTCGCCTCGCTTGTGGGCTCGGTCGTTCCTGCGAGCTTCTCGCTGCTCGTGAGCATCAACGTTGTTGCGCTCCTTGTCCTCGGCGGTATGGGGAGCTTGCCAGGGGTCGTCGTCGGCGCCCTTGCCCTAGTCGGTCTTCCGGAGCTCCTGCGTGAGTTCCAGGAGTACCGCCTCCTGGTCTATGGCATCGTCCTGATCGCCATGATGCTCTTCCGTCCGGCTGGCCTCCTACCTGAGCGCATCCATCGCCGCGAGCTAGAAGAGGCTGTCGAGGAGGCACGGGAGATCGCTCCCGCCGAAATCGCCACCGGGCGCGGATAGGAGACCTCACCGATGGTGCTACTGGAAACGTCCCACCTTACGAAGCGCTTTGGAGGCCTCGTCGCTCTCCGCGACGTCGATCTCGTTGTGCAGGAGCGCGCCATTCACAGTGTGATCGGCCCCAACGGTGCCGGGAAGACGACGCTCTTCAACTGCATCACCGGCTTCCTCGTTCCCGACGCTGGCGATATCCGCTTCTCCGGAACCTCGATCACCGGGCTCCGGCCGGATCTTGTCGCTCGCCTCGGCATCGCTCGTACCTACCAGAACATCCGGCTCTTCCGGCACCTTTCCGTCCTCGATAACGTTCTCATCGGTCTCCACCCGCACATCAACTATTCGCTGCTCGATGCGATCCTCAGAACACCCCGCTACCGCCGCGCCGAGCGCGCAGCCGAGCGTGAGGCTCGGGAGCTCCTCGCCTTTGTCGGGCTCGCCGGCAAGGAATTCTTCACAGCGGCCAATCTCCCTTATGGCGATCAGCGTCGCCTCGAGATCGCACGCGCTCTCGCCCTTCGGCCCAAGCTGCTTCTTCTCGATGAACCGACCGCTGGAATGAACCCCCACGAGACAGAGGAGATGATCCGTCTCATTCGTCGACTGCGCGACGAGCGTGGCATCACTATCTTGTTGATCGAGCACGACATGAAGGTCGTCATGAACATCAGCGACGTCGTGACTGTTCTCGACTTCGGTGAGAAGATCGCCGAGGGAACACCCGAAGAAGTTCGACGCGATCCACGGGTCATCGAGGCCTATCTCGGCCGTGGCGCCGCCAGTGGTCTCGGCCCCTCCACGCTACCGCTTCCTGGGGAGGCATAACGGATGCCGCTGCTCGAACTCCAACGTGTTCATGTTCACTATGGCCTCATCCAAGCGCTCAAAGGAATCTCCCTCACGGTCGAGCAAGGCGAGATCGTCACGCTCCTCGGTGCGAACGGTGCCGGCAAGACCTCCACACTTCGCGCCATCTCCGGCCTTGTGCGCCCATCCGCCGGCCGTATCCTCCTTCACGACATCGACCTTACCCATCGCAAACCCCACGAGATCGTCGAACTAGGGGTCGGGCACGTCCCCGAGGGACGGCGCATCTTCCCCCGTCTCAGCGTGGAGGAAAACCTCCGCCTCGGTGCCTTTACCGTCCGTGACCGCACCGAAATTGCCCGGCGTCAAGAGTACGTCTTCACGCTCTTCCCACGCCTCGCCGAGCGTCGCAAGCAACCGGGTGGCACACTCTCCGGCGGCGAGCAGCAGATGCTCGCCATCGGACGCGCCCTGATGATGCAGCCCCGGATCCTCCTCCTCGACGAGCCCTCAATGGGCCTGGCGCCCGTCCTTGTCGAGAGCATCTTCGAGGTCATCCAGCGCCTGAACCGCGATGGAACCACCATTTTGCTTGTCGAGCAGAACGCTCGTATGGCGCTCGAGATTGCCCACCGAGGGTACGTCCTGGAGACTGGCGAGATCGTCCTTGCCGGCTCAGCCGCCGAGCTCGCCCGCGATCCGCGCGTTCAGGCCGCTTACCTCGGTGCAGCGTGAGCGTCACTCAGCCGCCAAGAGTTCCCCACCACCGGTGCTCACGCTGAACTGCACGTTTGCTAATCGCCCGACCAGGCGTGCCACCTCATGCGCGGCGAGCCCTCCCCATCCCCGCGCCATCGCCGCGACATAGAACTGGTGTGCCAGTGCCGCCAGAGGCACGGGGGATCCAACATCGTTCCCCAGTCGCATCGCCAATTCCATGTCTCGCTTCATCAGCTCTAGTCGAAACAACCCTTCCTGAGGACCACGCAGTAGCTCAGGTACCACTTCGCTCCAGAGTTTCCAGCCCCCACTGCTGGACCGTATCACCTCGTAGACGCGCGCCAGGTCAGCACCGGCATTCGCCGCTAGTGCCAACGCCTCTCCAATCAACACGAAGCTCACACCGGTCACAAGGTCGCCGACCAGCTTCACAACCTTTCCCATACCGGGGTCACCGACCAAATAGATTTCCGATCCAAGTACCTGCAGGATCGGTAGCGCCCGCTCCAACACCGCCGCATCCGCGCCAACCATCACCGTCAAGGCCCCGGTACTCGCCTCTGCTGGCCCCCCGCCGACCGGCGCATCGACCACGTCGATCTGCCGGAGACGTCCCTCCTGTGCGATCTGTTGCAGGATCATCGGTGAAGCCGTGCTCAGATCAATCACCATTGTTCCGGGCCGCAAGTGCTCCAGCGCACCTTCTGGCCCGATGTACACCTCAAACAGCTCCTCGTCCCCCGGCAAGCACGTCAGAAAGACGTCAACCTGATCCGCCACGAGCAGCGGTGTCGGCACCGCCTCCGCCCCATGCAGTTCCAGTGCCTGCGCAACGTCCCAACGCCGGTCACTGACCAGCACTCGGTACCCGGCCTCCAATAAGCGCAGCACCATCGGGCGCCCCATGTTCCCAAGCCCGACGAATCCGAGCGTCGGCTGTTCTCCCACGGTTCCACCCGTCCTTTCCCCGCTTCCACCCCGTGCACCGCTCATCATGCCGGACCACTAAGCGCCCCTGCAAGTCCTCGTCTGTGCGACCACCCGCACAGTCGCTAATCCGCAGACCGTCGCGCGACCCACCACTCAGTCGGTATCCGGCTCCTCTCCTCCGGAACACTCTCGTTGACTCGCGGCCCTTTCACCACCGCTTCCCATGCCGGTCTCCGACCAATTGCGAGATGACGAGGTGTCACCGGTCTACGCATGAGAGCATCGATGATTCCTCTCACTCTCTAGGCATATCGCGTCTATCGCGCACCGATCATCCCCCGCGAACCTCTTCGGCCAAGCCAACGACACTGGAGCCGGTCAGTCATCTCCCGTTCGAGACGTCCCCTATCAATGCTCGCCGGCAATAGAAACAAGCGTTGCCTCGTGATACCTAACTGTGTTTCACGGTGCAGGGCCTGCGCCACCAACGTCGCACTGATACCTCAGCAGGACGGGTGGAGCACTCATCACCGTACAACCGCGCTCACACAGATACGGAGCAACGTACCCGATCCACTTGAGCCGCACAACCATGACTGGCTATCAGCGCTCCGATTCTTGGGAAATTCAACAAACTTCTGCCTCTAAGAGAAAAGCAGGCCTACCCTTCGACCCACAATCAGCAAGCCTTCCCATGTCTACTTCTCCCCGCGGCGTACAGTGTCCGCGTATCGCCTCTCCTCTGCTTGGCTCGTGGCGATCGAGCTGCCCGCACGGGGGAGTTCGTCACGCTCCCAACCACAACCATGCGACTGAGAACTTCTCGGAGTCTGCAGCCGCGAAATTCCCCGAAGAGAAGCGTAGTACTCCACGCCCGAGTGGCCTCAGTATCCATCGATCTGCTTTCATATCGCTAAGGAGAGAATGAACCCTTACGTGTGGTAGTTCGCTCACTGCGCAGGGTATCCTGCGCTATGGACAGTACCACCACACGATGCGTGGCTTGCTCCTTCACTGTGCAGTCAGCTAGCCTTCCCGCAAGCGCAACCTCCTGCTCTGATCCGCACGCTCTTGACCTCCAGCCCTGGCAACCAGTGCCAGCCTATGGGGTTACTCGCCACAATGGACGCTCACCGCACTTTTGAGCACGGCGAATAACGCTCACGTCGCCACCTGATCGGACACTCCACACCTGCTTTGTCAGGAGCGTGGGTATCACCGCCCGAGAAATCGCCTCCACCTGCAACGGCAGCGACTCAACTCCGTGAGTGCTCCTCACGCAGCAGTAGGCCAGCAGAACACCGCTCTGGGGAACCAGCCACTCGCAACCGCTCGACACTGTGGCGGCTCGCAAAGCTTCCCTGTCCCGTCACTCGATCGAGCACGGTTTTTCATCAGAGCTCGGCTACTGCAACGGTATTCACTCAACACCAGCGGCCCGCGTCGCTGGCTGTCTTTTTTCTCCCCTAGATGCAGCGCACCTAGATGCAGCGCAACGCCAAAGTCTCACCCGGCTCACACCCGCGCTCTTCACGAGCTCGGCGGAATTCTTCGCTCTCCCACCGCTCCGCTTCACGGTGTCGTCGGCTCCAGCCCACCGACCGGTACCGCCGTGACAATTAACCGCTGGTCATAACGTCCCGTTGCGGGGTTGTAGTTGCCAGCACACGTTATCAGAGTGAGCCGCTCTTCCGGAGTCGGCCCCACGATGCGCTCGACGGGGGCTCGTGCCTCCTCCACCGTCTCCAGCCCAGCCACACGGTAACGAGCCACTCTCCCGTCCGCCAACTCCAGTTCCACCACATCTCCAACGCGTAGCCGCCAGAGATCCCAGAACACCGCCGGGCCAACACCCACAAAGTCCACATGCCCCGCCAGGACGATGTTGCTCCCCTGCCCCGGCAAGGCCGTGAAGTCGTACCATGCGACCTCCTCCGGCGAGTCAGGCGCCACCATGCGTCGCGCTGCATCGAGGCCTTTGACGACCACTGGCGCATCGACACCAATCGCCGGGATCCGAATGCGCGCGATCGATACGATGACCGTCGTTGGTGTGGGGAGAGGCGTTGGTTCGCGTACCGCCGTAGGACTCACCATCTGCAGTGCGACGATTGGGGAGACGCGCACCACGGAACGTACCGGCGGCGTCGGCTGGTCCACGCGGTCGTGACCAAGCGTGAGTGCCCCGAGGAGGCCTGCACCCACACCCAGCACCCATGCTGCCAACGCCAGGACCGCCAGGCTCGCCCCGTAGCGCACCGCTCACTCCGCCGCACCTCGCCGCTCACGCCGCTCAGCGCGCACGAGCCCCACTCCGCCGGCCAGCGTTCCCGTAAGGCCGAGCATGATGAGGCCGAGTCCAAGCAATCGAACACCGCGGCCACTATCCGCTGTCCCGGTATTCGGCAAACCGATTGTCGGTGTTGGTGTTGGCCCACGACCGACGACCGGTGTTGCCGGGCCAGTGAGCGAGCCTCCTACCGTCGGGGTTGTGCGTGGCGTCGCGACCGGCGTCGCTCCCGGTGTGCCTGTTGGGACCGCCGACGGCACGGGAGTGACTTCGGGTACTGGGTACTCGTAGGCACCGATGTCACAGGCCGACCCCTGCGGACGCTTCGTGTGCAATTGGTCGTCCGCGGGACAACTCTGCGTTCCCGCAGCATCGATCGCTGGGCTCCCCAGGCCGAGCGCATGGAACAGGGTGCCGTAGGTGGAGTCCACCTGCAACGGCTGGAGATTCGGCGCAGCGTTCGCCTGGTCGCCGCTCCCCCGGAGAACGCAGCTGTCACGGTCTTCCAGGTTGCCACCCTGCGAGCTCGGCGCGATCCCACCACAGTTCCCACCGCCGGGACTCGCCGCGATCAACGCGCCGCGCAGCGTCACAGCGCCGCCGTCGTTGTAAAGCGCACCGCCAGCCGCTGCAGCGTTCGAGGCCATCGTCACGAACTGCAGAGTCGCGCTGCCCTGCGGCCCAACCCAGAGCCCACCGCCCCGCTGCTGGCTCACATTGGTGCTCACCGTCACGTTGGTCAATCCGACCGACCCGAGGGTCGCGATCCCGCCTCCGTACGACAGCGCCTGGTTCTCCGTGACCGAACTCGCCTGTGCAACCAGTTGTCCCCCACTGCGCACAGCGATGCCGCCACCAAGCTGGCCAGCCGTGCTCCGACGGATCGCCGTATCGCTCAGTGTGACCTTTCCGGCTTCCCCGACGAGCACACCGCCGCCGTCGTTCGCCGCCTGGTTGTCGATCAGCTGGACACTGCGGAATTCCGCCTGATTCGCAGCGAGCACACCACCACCAGAACCGCCTGTCCGATTCCCCTCGATCGTCGCTCCACTGAAGACCACCTTGCCATACGCAGCAATTCCCCCACCGTCGAGTGTGGCCTGGTTGCTACGCACCACGCTGTTCCCTTGCACCGTAAGCGTCTTGCTACCGGTATGGTGGATGCCGCCCCCTGTCCCGTCGGTCCGATTTCCTTCAATGCTTGCACCATCCAACAGCATCTCGCCGCTGTTCCAGATACCTCCACCGTCTTGCGCTGCTTCGTTGTTCTGCACAATCAGACTCCGCAACCGCGCGCTCCCAATGCTTGCCACTCCTCCTCCAAGTCGTGCGCGGTTGCCACGGACAATCACCGTCTCCGGGGAGCTAAGGTCGAGCGTCCCACTGTTCAGAATCCCGCCGCCTGAACCTGCCTCGGCGGTGTTCCCTTCGATCACCGTCCGCGAGAGGGCAAGCGTCCCCGCATTGAAGAGTCCACCGCCATTACCTTCCACCGCAGTATTCCCAGCAATTGTCCCGCCAATGATCTGTCCGCTTCCCCGGCCGAGGATGGCCAAGCCTCCCCCATCCTGCATCGCTTGGTTCTCGCGTACCTCACTGTCCAACAGGGTCAGGATCCCCTCATCAGTCGCAATTCCGCCACCCAACCCCGCCCGGTTGCCCACCACTGTCGCGCCACGCAGCGTCACCTGTCCCTTCGCGACCCACAGACCACCGCCTCGCCCCTCACGCTCTTCGATCACGTTCCCCCGCACGAGCGTCCCTTGCAGTTCCACCTGCCCACCCTCGACTGCCACTCCCCCACCATCGACTCCCGCCTCGTTGGGGTCGCTCACTCCTGTACCACCGATGCTCACTCGGCTCCCCAACACCAGTCGTCCATCCTTCACCCAGATCGCCCCGCCCACACCGCTGGCCTGATTCCCGGTAAGACGCACTGTCCCATCGAGAATCACTGTCCCCTCCACGGCCAGCGCCCCGCCGTTCCCCGGCTCCTCCGCACTCGCTCCCGCCTGATTCCCCTCAAAGACGATCGTCCCTGCGTCCGGCGCAAGTACGATCGTCCCGCTCGGCGCCACAAAGACGGCTCCACCATGCTTCTGTGCACTGTTGTTCACAAACTGCACATCACTCAGCTGCAACACCCCGCCGACCCAAACTGCTCCACCGTCAAAGTCGCGCGGGTCCTCGTGACTCGCTGCTCCTCCTGTGAGGGTAAGCCCCTCCAAGACCACCGTCGCGCCACTGCCGACGTCGATAAGCCGGTCAGATTCCCCCGCTGGCCAGGCACCCGCGATGACCGTCCGGTTGCTTCCCTCTCCGCGCACCCGCAGCACACCACCCCGCTTTGTCACGTCGAGGTCTCCCGACTCCGTCGCACCGTCGGGTACTGGCGGAATGGAGAGTTCGTAAGTATCGGCCCCCAGCCGAATGGTCACGGGGTCGGTGAGCCCGTTCGCTTCGATCACCGCCGCCCGGAGCGTCGGGCAGGTGCGGCTCGTGCCCGAGCCTGTACACGACCCGGTACCATCTGCGGAGCTGGTCACGGTGATCACCACTTCCGCCGCCCCCGTTGCTGGCGCAAATAACAGCGCGCCCCCGCCCGCCGCCATCGCCAGCGAACTCACGAGGAGTATGACCTGCCACCCTGGCCACCGCACCACAACAACCCTTCCCCCGCTCGCGCGGAGCACCGCCTTCGGGCGCCTCTATGGGGACGTGCGTCCCGATCTCTCGTTGAACTTCCCTATCGCCGCAGGTTGACGAGTTCTTGCAGGACCTCGTCGCTCGCTGTGATGACCCGCGAATTCGCCTGGAAACCGCGCTGCGCCATGATCATGCTGGTGAACTCTTGGGCCAGGTCCACGTTGGACATCTCCAAGTACCCGCTCGCAATCTTCCCGCGCCCACCGGAGTCGGCCGGGCCGATAATCGGCTCACCCGAGTTAACCGTCGGCAAGTAGGCATTTCCGCCCACCTTCATCAGGCCACCGGGGTTGGTGAAGAGCGCCAACGCCACCTGACCAATCACCTTGGTGACTCCATTGGAGTAGATCCCCAGCACTTCACCCGACTGACTTACCGTGAAGGTAGTCAGCGAGCCGGCCGGAGCTCCATTCGCCGCCGCATTCGCTGTCGACGGAGCAGCAAGCTGCGTCAACCGACTAAAATCCGGGGTCACGCTCACCACACTTGCACCGCCAGCACTTGCATCGAGGTCGACTGCCGCGATCGTCGACGCGGCAACATCGAGGTTCCCGTCTGCATCGAAGACCAGCGTCCCACTCGTTGTCCCGCCAAGCGCGAACTCCGGATCGTCTTCCGCAGTGGCTGTTCGTGGGTCATCCTCCTGCATCGTGTAGTTCCATGTGTTTGGCCCTGTCTTATCAAACAGGATGTAAAACTCATGCCGCTTCCCTTGCGAGTCGACGATGCTCACCTTTGTCACATAATGCGGCGTTGGTGCCGCTGCATCCTGATTTGCATCCAGATTCCCCTGCACGGTGATCTGCGTCGTTGGCACGGCATCGAGCTGCTGGCCAATCGGGATGGTGATCGGACCAACCGGTCCGGCTGTGTCAACATTCCCGTTCGCATCCGCCTGCCAACCCAGCACGTAGAACCCGTTCGAAGGATTCACGAGCCGCAGGTCCGACCCGATATCAAAAGCGCCGTCCCGCGTGAAGAGCGTCTGTGACCCGTCACTCACCACGAAAAACCCGTCGCCCTGGATCGCAAGGTCGCTCGGCTTCCCCGTCAGTTGCAACGCTCCCTGCGTGTGGATCGTGTCAACCGCCCCCACCACTGCACCAAGCCCGATCTGGAGCGGGTTAATACCGCCCCGCTGCTCAGTCGGCCCACTCGCTCCACGCACCAGCTGATTTAGGATGTCCGTGAAGCGCACTCGCCCGACCTTGAACCCGGTCGTGTTCACGTTAGCAATGTTGTTGCCAATGACATCCATCCAGGTCTGGTGTGCCCGCAACCCCGAGATCGCTGAGAACATCGACCGCATCATGGTTCGTCCCCCTTCGTCGTTCCATCACCCGTCATCACGCCCTGTCACATCTCGCCAGGCAGGGTCGGCGGCGCGGATTCCTCGGGGTTCCCAGCGCTTCCCGCCGCACCACCCGCACTATCTTCGGCCCCTTGCTGCTCCGACTCCGCGACGGCGACGCTCACCACGTCACGAACGTCGATCTGCTGTCCTCCAGCGAGCTCCAGCACCGCTGCACCGTCCAGGATCGTTGCCCGCACCACCGTGCCGCTCACCAGCTGACCGCTCGTCCGCTCAAGACCGCTCACGACCTTCCCAAGGTATCCCGCCACCTGCCCCAGCGCCGCATGCTGCGCCATTGCTGCCACTGTCTCGTTCAGTTGTTGCAACTGCTCGAGCGCATTCAGCTGGGCCAGCTGCGCGATGAACTCACGGTCTTGCATCGGATTGAGCGGATCTTGGTTCTTCAGCTGCGCCACCAGCAGCATCAGAAACGCTTGCTTGTCGAGCCGTCCTCCCGGAGCGCTCCCGACTCCGGTTGCTTGCCCCGGCATCCCATTCCCAGTTGTGCTCCTGCCGATGCCGCTGACGCTCATTGCTTCACCTCACGCTCATGCCCAGGTATCAACAAGGCTGGCCGGCTGAAAACTTCGACGGCGCTCCTGCTCCGCAACCTCCCTTGGTGGCAGCTGGGACACCATCGCGTTCTCCCGCGCCCAACCAGGGTCACCAGCTGTCCCTTGCTGGCCACCGCTCCACCCACTCCCACTAGGCATCCCACCGAGCAGGTCTTGTCCACTACTCCCCATGAGCGGCTGGACCTCGAGCCGCTGCACGCTGAACCCACCTGCCGCCAAGGCCATTCGCAGTCCGTTGCGTCCATGTTCCAGTGCCTGCCGCACCTCCGGGTGCTCCGCGGCGAGCGTCACCTCCAGCCGCCCACCGATGTCTCGCACCCGCACATCCACCACGCCGAGCTCCGGTGGCTCCAAGCGCACTCGTACCTGCCGCACGCCCCGCTCCAGCGCCTGCAGCACCTGCTCTTCGACCTGCGCTATCGGCTCCACCCAACCCCCAGGCTCACTCGTCTGCACCGTCGCTTGCTCCACGCCCCCTCTCGTCGTCGGCGACAAAGAGCCGACGAGCTCTGCCCCTTCCGCCGCGCCATGCCCGTGATCCCTGCGTCCAGTGCTCTTCACGGCGATCCCTGCATGTTCAGCTGTGCTCACGCTCTCGCCGGCGCTGACATCACGCACCATCGCGGTTGACAACTCTTCTGATGGAACCTGCTGCTCAACCGCTACTGCTCGCAGCGCTCCCTCGACTTCCCGCGGTACGATTCCCTGAAAACGAGCGACAGGAGCCTTTCTCCCGCTCTGCCCCCCGTGATCAAGTTGTGCCGCCGAAACAACTGCGCGAGCGCCGGTAGCATCAGGAGCGAGCGTACTCTGCACTGCTGTCAGGTCACTGATCAGCTGACCCTCGCGAACACTCGCCTGGCTCACCGGAGACTGCACTTGAGGTTGCCCTCGACCCACCGCCGCATGTCCAGCAGTCGATGCCCCAAAGAGGAGCTGCTCACCCGCTGGCTCCGGCGAGCTCGTCTTAGACACCTGATCGGTACCCTTGGGTACCGACAGCATCACCCCCTGCTGAGCGGTCACTTGCCCGACGCCGGGCACCCCGCGCGCCACTTCACCCTCTGTCTCATGAGGCACGACCACTCCCGGCTCCACCTGTTGCCCGGACACGGCAGCCGGCCATCCTGGGGCAGCTCCCAGCACCGCCAGCGCCCCTGCTAATGTGGGCGTTTCCCCCTCCACTTCACGTTTGTCCTGAAGTGATGCACGCAGAGACGCTGAGCCCTCGTCGCCCACCACCTGCTGCGCGCCAGTTGGCCACTGACTTTCGCTCAAAAGGGCGGCCAACAGTGCAAGGAAGACATCTGCAGCACCCTGTGCTCTTAGCAATCCAGGAGGCCCGGCAAACCCTTGTACTCCGCCCCTCTGACCGACCACTGGAAAGACCACCGCCGCACCTCCTCATCCGGCGTCAGCCGCCTTGCCCACCGCTTGCCATCGCGCGCAGCATCGCCAATCGCCGCGCCAGCACTTCGCTCAGTGCGCTGTAGCGCAGCGTTGTCTCTGCGAGCAACCCCATCTCCCGCTCGATATCCACATTGTTGCCGTCGTTGCGGTACCGCGTTCCAGTCAATTCGACGACTTGCGGCTGCACCGCACTTGCGGAAACCGGCGTCGTCGCAATGTGTCGCGGGTCTGTCCGTGCCAGCGGCAGCGGAGCGAAGCGGCCGGTCAGCATCGACTCAAGCAACTCCTCGAAACGCACCGCCTGTGCCCGGAAGCCCGGCGTTTCGGCATTGGCCACGTTGCTCGCTGTCACCTGTTGCCGCAACGCCAGTGCGTCAAGTGCTCGCGTGAGCACGCCGATCGGATCGACCGTCCCCGCCATGTCGCACCCCTCAGCTTCCCCGGCTCAGCATCTGCCAGGTCGCCATCACCGCTTCCACATAACGCTGCGTCTCTGGATACGGCGGAATCCCGCCGGCCTCCCGCACCGCATTCGGCCCTGCGTTGTAGGCCGCTAACGCCAGTCGCACATCACCGCCGAACCGCTGCAGGAGATCCCGGAAGTAGCGCGCTCCACCATCCAGGTTCTGCGCCGGGTCGAACGGATCCCGCACCCCGAGCGCTGCTGCTGTCCCATCCATCAGCTGCATTAGCCCCTTGGCCCCTGCCGATGACACGGCACGGGGATCGAAACCACTCTCCACCTTCACCATCGCAGCCAAGAGCGCGGCATCGAGCCCGTAGCGCTGCGCAGTTGCAACGATCAGGTTTCCGAACGGCAAACTCAGCACGCTCTGTCCACCACTACCAGCCGGTCTACTCGCCTGCAGCGACAACCACGGATCGATTGGCCGTCCGTTTTGCCGGATCTCGTAGTGGAGGTGCGGTCCTGTCGATGCTCCGGTATTCCCCGACTTGCCGATCGTCTGGCCACGCTCGACCCGCTGTCCGGGAACCACACTCGCCTCGCTAAGGTGCGCGTAGAGCGTGGTCACTCCGTTCCCGTGATCGATCTCGACTCGCAGCCCATACCCGTCTGTATTCCCGACGAACCGCACGACACCGCTTGCCGTCGCTCGTACCGGCGTCCCCTCCGGAACTCCAATATCAATGCCGGTGTGGAACTGCTCGCCAGGTAGCAGCGATCGCGGCCCGAACGTCGAGGTCACTGGCCCATGAACCGGCCATACACCGCGTAGATCGGCCAGCGGATCACGGCCGGCGGATGTTGGCGAATCCGCCACAACTCCGCGCTGCGCCAAGAGTGCCCAGAACTGCGTGTTGTTCGCAGTCGGTCCCCCAAGCTGTGGTGAGCGGATGCCAAACCGGGCCGGCATCGTCGCCAAGATCTCTGGAGGGATCGTGATCCCCGCCATACCCGCCCCCTATCCCAGCCGCTCCGCACCGAGCGTCCGCCGCGCCGCTTGTCCGTTCGCAATCTCGTCAAGAAGCTTCGCCTCGGCCGCGAGTTCGGCTCGCCGCACCTCGCCCAGCCAGCGCGCCCGCACGAGCTCCAACTTCTTCGCCTCACGACGCTGTGCCACCAGCGCAGCACGCGCAGCCTCCGCCCGGCGCTTTGCCTCCGCAAGCGCGGCCTCGCGCTCGTCACGCCGTTGCGACAACCACGCCTGATACGCCTCAGCACCGCTCAGCAGCGTCGCATCCACTGATTTCCCAGCCAGGGTCGCGAGGCTCACTGCCAACGCTCGCTGCGACGCCTCAAGCTGAGCCAACGCTGCCTCGCAAGCCACAACGAAACGTTGCTCTTCTGCTAAGCGGCGCTGTGCCTCCTCAACCAGCTGCTCGCGGTACTCCAGCAACCGCTGCATCCGTGCTGCCCGCTGTCGTAAGGTCCGCACCATGCGCGCTGACCCCCTATGCCACCTGCATGTCCACAGACCGGATGCTGTCCACAGGCTTGCCGGTGAGGAGCTTCTCAAGCCAGGCCAGCGTCTCCTCAAACGTGGTGCACTCTTCCGGCCGCTGCTGCAGAAACCGTCGGAGTTCCGGCAACAGCGCCAACGCTCGATCAACCGTCGGATTCGTTCCGCTTACGTAAGCACCGATATCCACGAGATCTCGTGCGCTCTCGTATGCAGCGAGTAGCTCGCGTAACTCCGCCGCCAGCGCCCGGTGCCGCTCCGACACCAGGTTAGGCATCAACCGGCTCACACTCGCCAAGATGTCGATTGCCGGGAAATGACCCCGATCAGCCAATGCCCGCGAGAGCACGATATGCCCGTCCAGAATGCCGCGCACCGTATCGGCAATCGGCTCATTCAGGTCGTCCCCTTCCACCAGCACGGTGTAGAACGCCGTGATGCTTCCGCGTTCGGAGTTCCCTGCTCGCTCAAGCAACCGTGGGAGCAAGGCAAAGACCGAGGGCGGATACCCACGGGTCGCTGGCGGCTCTCCCGCCGCCAGCCCCACTTCACGCTGCGCCATCGCCAAGCGTGTCACCGAATCCATCATCAGCACGACACTCGCCCCACGGTCGCGGAAGTACTCTGCAAGCAGGGTAGCCGTCCAGGCCGCCTTGATCCGCAGCAACGCCGGTTGGTCCGATGTCGAGACCACGACGACCGCCCGCTCCAGTCCTTCCGGCCCGAGATCGCGTTCAATGAATTCCTGAACCTCGCGCCCGCGCTCACCAATCAGCGCGATCACCCGTACGTCGCAGACGGCCTTGCGGCTAATCATCCCGAGCAACGTGCTCTTCCCCACTCCCGAGCCGGCGAAGATTCCCAGCCGCTGCCCACGGCCACAGGTCAGAGCGGCGTCGATCGCCCGCACGCCAGTTGGGAGGATCTCCCGAATCGGCATCCGTTGCAGCGGGCTCGGTGGCGCGCCACCCAGCCGCACACGCCGCCGGCTGCGCAATGGCCCCTTCCCGTCGATCGGCCGTCCGAGACCGTCGACCACGCGCCCCAAGAGCTCGGGGCCAACCGGTATGTGCAGCGCCTCTGGTGCTGGCACCACTCGGCTCCCATGTCGGACACCGCGCAGTTCGGCCAGCGGCACCAACACCAACCGTTCGTCATGAAATCCCACTACCTCGGCTGCCAGCCGCCCCTCCTCTGCGAAGGTCGGAAAGATGTGGCACAGATCACCAATCTCGAGGTCGAGCCCGATCGCCTCCACCGTCAGCCCGATTCCGCGCACTACTCGCCCTTCGCGGCGGATCGGCTGCACCGCTCGCACCCGTTGCCGGAAGCGTTCGAGCAGCGCCTCAGGACTCATCCGCCACCTCCAGGAGTGCGCGGCGCAGTTCGGCAAGTTGCGTCGAGAACCGCGCGTCCACGAATCCGACGGGTGTCCCCAGCACACAACTTCCACGATCCACGTGTGGATCGCCCACCACTTCCACCGACGGTCGGCCGTTCCAACTCAGCCGTACCCATTCCCGCGCCCGCTCGACGTCCTCTGGATGCACGATCAAATGCGTCACCGGCGCACTCGGTGCCTGCTCAAGTGCCACCTGTACCAGGCGCCCAAGCAGCGCTTCATCGCGAGCAACCTCCCGACGCAGCACTGCCTCTGCGACGAGTACTGCCAGCTCGACAACGAGCCGCGCGTACGCCTGTCGCACTTCCTCCTCGCGCAGCACTGCCCGCTCAAGCAATTCCCGTAACCTCGTCAGGAGCTCCCGCTGTTCCGCCGCCAGCTCCTGCTCAACCTGCGCCCGGGCCTCGACCAGCGCCGCCTCCCACAGCTGCTGCCGCAGCGTCTCGACCTCCCGCTGCGCAGCCTCCACTATCGCCGCTGCCTCCGCCTCCGCTGCAGCGATGATCGCCGCGGCCCGCTCTTCCGCCTCTGCGAGAAGCTGCACCGCCACCATTCGGTCGTGTGGGGAAGGCTGCGGGACCACCACCGCGCTTCCCACCGGCGCTGCTGCCTCCCGCTTGACCACGCGCGCGCTAGCCAAGGATCGCCTCCTCGCCACGCGAGATCACAATCTCCTCGGCCTCTTCCAGTCGCCGCACGACCGCCACAATTCGCTGTTGTGCCTCTTCCACCGCCCGGATCCGCACCGGCCCCAGGTAACTGATCTCTTCCCGCAGGAGCTCCGCTGCTCGCTGCGACATGTTCCGGAAGATCTTCTCCTTCAGTTCGTCTCGCGCCGCCTTCAGCGCCAATGCCAAGTCGCGCATATCCACCTCGCGCAGCACCCGCTGCAGCGACCGGTCATCGAGCAGGATCAGGTCGTCGAACGTGAACATCAGCTTGCGGACTTCCTCCGCAAGCATCGGGTCAACCTCGGTGAGACGCTCCAGAATGTGCTTTTCAGTACTTCGATCGACCTTGCTCAGAATGGCAACCAGATGCGGCACACCACCAACGGTGCGCGAGTCCTGAGTCAACAGCGACGACATACGACGCCGCATAATCTCCTCGACCCGCTTGATGATCTCCGACGGTGTCCGATCAATCGTTGCGATGCGCCGCGCAACCTCCGCTTGCAGGTCCTCATTCAGGTGACTGATCACTGCTGCTGCCTGAACTGGCGGCAGATGCGAGAGGATGAGCGCAATCGTCTGCGGATGCTCGTTCTGCAAGAACATCGCCATCTGTCGAGGGTCGGACTTCCGCAAGAACTCAAACGGAGTCGGTGGATTCATTGTGACCACGCGGTCAATCAACGCATTCGCTCGTTCCAGCCCCATCGCCCGTGCGAGCATCTCACGCGCGTACTCGATGCCACCGACCGCGAGATATCGGTGCACGACCGCCATCTCATGGGCCTCGTCGAGCACTTGCCGCACCTCGTCCTCGCTGAGACGCGGCATCGTCGCGACCTTCACTGTGATCGCCTCAATCTCGTGTTCTTGCAGATGCTGGAGCACCTTTGCCGAATAATCCGGCCCCAGTGCCATCAACAGCGCAGCTGCCTTCGCCGCTCCCTTGAGCGGTTGGGGCTGGTTCCCCTGCCTCAGCGATATCTGCGCCGTCATTGCACCGCTACTCCTCGTTCAGCCAGGCCCGCACGACATGTGCCACTGTGGCGGGATCCTTTTTGGCCAGCTCCTGAAGTTCTCGCAACGTTGGCGGCGGACCACTCGGTGGCTTGAGCGCCGCCTCTGCTTGCCCCGGCAGGCCGGCTGACGGCCCGGCTGCCCCTGCAGCAGCGGCCGCAGGCCCCGGTAGCACCTCCGTAGCCACCTCGTAGCGTGGCGCCGGAGGCAGCGCGGTACGCTGCGCGGCAAGCACACGCCAGGCAAAGAGCAGCGCGAGCAACGGAATCAGCACCATCGCGCCGATCCGTGCCGCTTCCAGAACGCGATCCATCAGCGCTGGACCAGCCACAGCTTCCTCCGCCGTCGCCGTTGTGAACGGCACGACGCTCACCGTGACCTGATCACCACGCTCCGGTACGATCCCTGCAGCAGCCGCCACCAGATCCCGTACCTGCTCGGCTACGGCAGGATCCACCGCCGCGCTGTTCAGCACGACCGCCACCGAGAGCCTCTGAATCTTTCCTGGTGCTTGGACGACACGCTCCACCTGTCGGGAGAGTTCGTAGTTCACCGTACTCTCCCGCAGCTCGCTGCGCTGCTGGTTCTGCCCAGCCGCTCCTTCTTGATAGGTGTCTACGTTACTGTCTACCCCAGGCACACCAATCGGGCCGGTCGTCGTCCCTTCCGTCGTCTGCACGCGCTCCTGTTGGCTGCGCACCTGCGGCTGGGTACCGTTCGGACTATAGATCTCACTGTCCACCTGCCGCTGGTCCCAGTCAAAGCTCGCACTGACTTGCACAGCCGCGTTGTTGTTCCCGACCACTCGCGCTACGATCGTCTGGAGCTGCGTCGCCATCGCCGTCTCGAACGCTCGCTGTGCCTTGAGGTGATCGCTCATCCCACCAGCCGCCGCAACGCCGCCACCCGACCAGAGCGCATTCCCGCTCTCGTCCACCACCGTGACGTGCTCCGGCTGAAGTCCCGGTACAGCGGCTGAGACCAGGTGCACCACACCGCGCACCTGCTCATCAGTCAGCCGACTCCCCGGTTTCAGCTGCAGGACCACCGCTGCCGTCGTCGGCTGCTGCTGCTCGGTGAACAGCGACTGCTCCGGGATGACCAGGTGTACGCGTGCCGACCGCACCCCGTCGAGCTGGCTGATCGTCCGCGCCAACTCTCCTTCCAACGCCCGCTGGTAGTTCACCCGCTGCTGGAAGTCGGTCACCCCAAACGAGGAGCGGTCGAACAGCTCAAAGCCAAGTGTCCCGCTCTTTGGTAACCCCTGTGCTGCCAGGGCTAGTCGCAGCTTCGCAACCTGATCGACCGGTACACTGATCGCAGTTCCGTCATTCGAGAGCTTGTAAGGCACTCCCTGCTGCCGAAGCTGCTCGATAATCGCAGCCGCATCGTCCGCCGAAAGCCCCGAGTAGAGCGGCGCATACTGCTGCGGCGGCTGAATGAGGAGCAGAAGCGCGACGGCAAAGATCGCCGTCAGACCAACGGCGACAATCGCCACCCGCCGGTTCTGGCTGAGCCCGTCCCAGCGCTCTCGCAGGAGCTCCCAGTATGGTGCAAACCGTCGCAGCATGGTGCTCGCTCGTTCCGTCTACCAATTAGATCGGCATCGACATGACTTCACGGTAGGCCTCGAGCGCCCGGTTGCGGATCTGCAGCGCTGCCTGCAACCCAATCGACGCCGTCTCCAAGGCCACCATGACCTGGTGCAGGTCAACGTCTTCTCCGGCTGCCAGTGCCAGTGCTAGCCGGTCAGCCTCGTTCAACTGCTCGTTCAACGCTCCAAAAGCCTTCTCTAACACCTCGCCGAAGGATGGACCGCTCGGTTTCGACGCCGGCGATGCTGTCCCACTTCCGACCGGCGCAATCTCTCCCGTGATCGGTGCAACTGGCGCGATGCTCATCTTGTCCCCCTCTCCACCGTGCGCGTGAGGCTCACGCTCGGCCGATGCTCAATGCCCGCATCGCCATCGCCTTCAGTGACTCCAGTACCGTCACGTTCGCCTCATACGCCCGGGTTGCAGCGATAAGATTCGTCATCTCGCTCACCACATCGATGTCCGGGTAGCGCACAATCCCGTTCGCATCAGCGTCCGGGTGGCTCGGATCGTAAACCTCGCGCACCGCCTGCTGGTCGACGACGATGCCAGCGACGTGAACGCCGCGCGCAACGCTTGGGGGCGTCTGCACGATCCCGGTCCGTGTCTGCAGAAGACGAGCAAAGGGACTTGGCTGCTCCGCAGCAAAGACGACCTGTCGTCGCAGGTACGGTCCCCCTTGTGGCGTCCGCGTCGTGTCGACATTCGCCAAATTCGACGCTGTGACATCCATCCGCACTCGTTGTGCCGTCAGAGCCGACAGGCTTACCCGCATCGTCTCGAAGATCCCCATCGGCAACCGCCCTTCTGCTTCCCTGCCCCTCGTTTGCATGACCAACACTACGCATCGGTCGGCAACTTGCCGATATCCTGACGGTCGGAAGCAGGGGAGGGACGGAAGTCCACACTACCCCGGTACCGAGGGGCGAGCCGCGCACGCATGGGCTTGCAATTTTCCTCCCAACCCCCAGGCCGCTGTGCTTCCAAGGAACACGGCACCGCAGCGGCAAAGCCCCCCGCATCCTGCAGCCAGGGACACAGGCTCAATCGACGACAGTGCGTCTCCGCTCGGTCGGCAACAGGACCACCTGCCTGCCAAACGAGCGATGTGCTGCTGTTGAAGGAGAGACATCCCCTACGCTCTGACAGAGAGGGAAACGATAAGGAGGAGCACACGGGAAGAGCTGTGCGAGACCGCTCGCTTCACACCCTGCTCAACAAAACCATCCCCGCCACCCCTTCTAGCCGAGGATCACGCACTGCCTTCTGCATTCCCGATGAAGGGGCCGACCCTGCCCATGCCTTTCTCCCGCGAGCACGGCGCCCTATGTCCCCGTTAGGACACCGCCCGCCTTCCGTGCAATAGCGAGAAATACCGTCTCGCCTCGCCTGTATGATCGAAACGGCCTTTACATCGTCCCGGAGAAGATACCAGGCCGACCGGCGCGGGCCAGCAATGCTCGTTTCGCACCGACCGATCGCCTGAGAATCCGGTGGCCTCGGGTGGGGTACACCACGCAGTATCCGTCCAACCTAAAGGGATCCTCTATCCGTGACGCAAGGAGTTGGTCTGTCTCGCCTCCAGGGGACAGATTGCCGCTACCAGCAAGATTCCGCAGGATCGAGCACTACTGATCCTTCCCCACAACCACAGTGAGAACAGCGCGCAGGACAGCCACACTGCCTGTGAGTGACAGGATGAGCATCCTCCGAGGAAACCACAGCCACTCACCCCCGCCCTGCCCAGTCAAGAACTCGAAGCAGAGTCCGACCTTCCGCACCTGGCCACACTGTACCCAACACGATGACTTCGCCTGCTTCCTGTTGCGTCTCCCGCGCATGAAGCCGGAACGGAGAGGTGCCCTTTCCCAGCACTGTGCTTTCTCTGTGAATCCGATACCCAGTCTGCCACAGTGAAAGAGAATGACTATGGCTTCTATGCTGACAACTGCCGTCTCGGTACGATTCCGCTCATGCCTCCGGCTTCGGCACGAGATAGATCCGCACACCTTGGTGAATGAGGTAGTTCAAGAGGCGGACGCGGGTCTCCAGACCAATCCGCCCCAACGGCGGGATTAGCGGTACCCCATGCAGCGCCGCCTTCGCCACAATCCATTCACGGAACTGCCGGTCAGTCATTTCGGCCACCGTAATGTTTTCATCGCCGCGACCATCCTCCCGCGGTACCAGAACGTAGACGCGCCGCAGATCCTCTACCGTGAGGTCCGGCTGCGGAGCTCGCGCGTATCGGCCGTACGGAAAGCGCCCGATATACATGCCGTTTCCCCCATTTGTACCCACTGCGTCAACCCCCTCGATCATCACTGACTGTCCGGGAAGGCGTCACATTGCTCTTCATGTCCCCTGATCCAAGGCCTGGGCTACCAGCCATGCCACTGTCTATCAGTTTCCCGCACCGTCACTCCTGCTCGTCTCGTCACCGGAACGCACTTTCCACCAGTCCCATAAACACGACCAGGAGGCGATCAGCGCGCTCGGCACCTCGTGTTACCGGAATACTTCGCGGCGCATCCCACCCCGCACAGCTCTGCTCGGAACCGTTGCCAATCACCTGCCCACCCCCAACTTCTGACTCGCCTTCCCGTGCCTGACAGAATGATCGCAGAGTACCCTGACAAACACCACCGCCACTGTTTTCCGGTAAGCACCGCTCCTCAAGCGTTCCCCCTCTCCCGCCACGCGCGGGAGAGGGGGTCAGGGGGTGAGGGGAGTGACTGCGGGAGAGGGGGTCAGAGGTGAGAGTGGGAAACGCGGGAGACTGGGTGAGAGTTGGGCCGGAGTGAAGGCCTGAGGGCAGCGAGGGCTGGCCAACGGTCAACGGGGGTCTTTTGCACACCTACGGCGCTCGGTGATTGCCGCGTCATCCTGGCCCTCCGGGCCGGCGGGCGCGATGCATCGCCCCCTACGAAGCGGTGACCCAATCCCGCAAGCCCCTCGTAATAGCATCCCGTCACGGCCCCTTCCGGACGCACCTGACCCGGCACTGGAGTAGACGTTTGCGCTGCCCCACGCTGCCGAACGATCGCGTGGCTTTCCCCTCTCTCCTTGACACCAGGCTTTGCTCCAAGCCGCACCCTGGGCAGCGTGATCCGAAAGTCCAGGCTCCGCACGCCCCCTTTTCACCTCCCAAACCATTCGCCCTACCGACGGTCTCGGATGGTACGATCAGCCCGGACATGCGACGAAGGGAGAGCGCGATGCAGTGGGACAAACTGGTTCGAGTCACACCGGAGCTCGACGCCTGGTTGCGCGAGACGCGCCGCTATCTTCACATGAACCCGGAACTCTCCTTGCAAGAAGTCAACACGGCGCGTCTCATTGCCGGACATCTGCGCGAACTCGGGATCGAGCACCGGACGGGCCTCGGTGGTGACGGGCGCCCGCTGTTCATGTCACCGGAGGCACTACGGGCTGCCGGAATTCAACCGGGGCCGACAACGGGAGGAAACGGGATTCTCGCCTTGATCCGCGGCGAGCGAGGCCCAGGCCGTACCGTTCTCCTCCGCGCTGACATGGACGCGCTCCCGATCGACGAGCAGAACGACGTCCCCTATCGATCGACCCGCCCCGGCGTCATGCACGCCTGCGGCCATGATGCTCACACCACCATTCTGCTCGGCGTAGCCGAACTCCTGCATGCCTTGCGTGATCGTTTTGCTGGCACCGTCAAGCTCATGTTCCAGCCGGCCGAGGAGGGACCCGGTGGTGCTGCCGCCATGGTTGCCGACGGCATTCTCGACGATCCTCCGGTCGATGCTGCCTTCGCCCTTCACGTCGACAGTACCCATCGGGCCGGCGAGGTCGCCATCTCACCCGGTCCCGCTACGGCCGCGGCCGATACCTTCCGCATCGTCGTGCGCGGCATCGGCGGTCACGCTGCGAAGCCCCAAACCGCGGTCGATCCGATCGTCGTCGCCGCGCAGATTGTCATCGCGCTCCAGACACTCGTCAGCCGAGAAACCAACCCGCTTGACTCAGCAGTGATCACCGTCGGCAAGCTCCACGCCGGAACGGCGACCAATATCATCCCCGACCACGCTATCCTGGAGGGCACTGTGCGGACATACTCACCCGCCGTCCGTGATCACCTCGAGCAGCGCATCGGTGAGCTTGCGTCTGGCATTGCCCGAGCGATGCGTGCTGAGGCCGAAACGGTCTACCTGCGCGGCTATCCAGCAATGCACAACGACCCCACGCTCACAGCCTTGGCACGGCAAGTGGCAACAGAACTCCTGGGGCCAGAGCGCGTCTATGACCGCGAGCCGCTCATGGCAGGGGAGGACTTCGCTTTTGTCGCTCAACGCGTGCCCGTCTGCATGATCAGTCTTGGGGTGGCGAATCCGGAACGCGGCATTATCTATCCACCTCATCACCCACGTTTCGACCTTGATGAGGATGCGCTGGCGGTTGGCGTCCGGCTCATGACTGCAATCGCCCTGCGCTATCTCGGAGCTGCGTGACGAAGGGAAGGCAGCAATGCACTCAGGACCGCATCGAGCGCGAATCCTCCGCCAGCCTAAGAAGCAGCGACTCACACGCCGCTCGTTCCTGCTCGCAACGCTTGCTTTACCAGGTTGTGCCATCGGTATTAGCCGCCAGGAAAGCGGCCCACCAACCCGTCCTCCGCTTCCCAGCCCATCGCCAGCAGCTACGGTAACGGCCCCCGTCATCACACCGACACCTGCTGCCACTGCAGGACCGAGCCCCACTGTCGCTTCCAGCCCGGCTACCCCTGTGCCAACGCCGACCGTGCCAACCTCCGGCCCTGTTGCCATTCGAGTCGAAACGGTACTTACCGGCCTGGAGGCACCGTGGGAGGTGGCCTTTGCCCCTGACGGCCGCCTCTTCCTGACGGAGCGGCCTGGACGGGTGCGCCTGGCCGTGAACGGTGAACTCCTTGCGGAACCAGCGCTCACGCTCCCAGTTGCCGCTGTTGGCGAGGGTGGCTTGCTGGGCCTGGCACTCCACCCAAACTTTGGCGAGACGCACTGGGTTTACCTCTATTACACCTACAGCGAGGGAAATCAGCTGTGGAACCGCGTCGTTCGCTACACGGAGTCAAATGGGCGTCTGGTCGAACCTCAGGTGATCATCGATCGTATCCCTGGCGCCTCCATCCATGACGGCGGTCGTATCGCCTTTGGCCCGGATGGGAGACTGTACATCACGACTGGTGACGCGCGGAATCCGCCAGCTGCTCAGGACCGGACATCGCTCTCTGGCAAGATCCTTCGTGTCGAACCCGATGGTTCAATTCCTCCTGACAACCCGTTCCCTGGCTCACCCGTATGGAGTTATGGCCACCGAAATCCCCAGGGGCTCGCTTGGTCACCCGATGGGCGCCTCTATGCCACTGAGCACGGTCCCACCGGCGATCTGGGCCTTGCTGCACACGATGAAGTCAACCTGATCGAGCCCGGCCGCAACTACGGCTGGCCCTTCGTTGTGGGCACTCTTGTGCGTCAGGAGCTCCCTGATGCTGTCCCACCTCTCATCGAGAGCGGAAACGACACCTGGGCACCCAGCGGTGCCACATTTGTCACTGCTGGGCGCATCCCGCAGTGGCAAGGGAACCTGCTCTTCGCCGGACTGCGAAGCCAGGCACTCTGGCGAGTTGTCCTGGCACCAGACGGCCAGACAGTTACACAGCTTGAACCCCTCTATCGGGGCAAGTTCGGTCGTCTCCGCACCGTCGTCGAAGGTCCAGATGGCGCGCTGTACGTCTTGACCAGCAACCGCGATGGCCGCGGTAGCCCACAGCGTGGTGATGATCGTCTGCTCCGCCTTGTTCCCGGGTGAGGCCTCCGTCTAGCGGGACACGGAGCGGAGACCAGCTTGACGCAGCAATCACGGTAACGCCCGAAGAGTTGGCCACCTCCCGCGGGCGCCTCGCCTCATCGAACCAAATATTCCCTGGAATCTTGTCCACAATCGCGAGCCAACGCGCTCGCTGAGACTGTATACTGCTCTCGAAGCAACATCCGTCAGCGAACCGAACGCGATGTAGTACTGCACGACGGCTCGCCTGGCGGGAGCAGGGCTGCTTTTCTGGAGAGAGCCATGCTGATCTATTTCCTCTACCTGGCTATCGCTCTCCTTGGTCTCCTCTTTCTCGCCGCCACCTTCCTCGTCGGGGAGATCGCTGACGCCTTCGATGTGGACGCTGGTGAGGGGGTCGGCCCTTTCAACGGCAAGGTGATCGCTGTCGCCCTGACTGCCTTTGGTGCCACCGGCCTCATCGCAACCTACCTCAACACAGCACCGCTCCTGAGCGCGCTCCTCGCAGCGGCTAGTGCGCTCCTCTTCGGCGCCGCCGCCTGGTGGCTCATCGCCTTCTTCTATCGCCAGCAGGCGACCACCACTTTCTCGCTCCAGGAACTCCGCGGACGACTGGCTGAGGTCAGCGTTGCCATTCCAGCTGACGGCCTTGGTTACGTCGTCGTCCGCGATGCCACTGGCAGCCGCCAGCTACTGGCCCGTAGCACCCACAGCACGCCTATCCCGACCGGGCATCTTGTCCGCATTACTGACATCGTTGGAACCACCGTCGTCGTCGAACCGACCGAAGTCGCGGCTCACGAGGTCAAGCACGAGGGAGGCATTCCATGACCATCCTCGAGGTGCTCTTTGCTCTCGCTGCTGTCCTCTTTATTCTCCTCGCCCTCGCTGCGCTCTTAGCTATTGTCAGTCGCAATATCGTTAAGGTCCCACCCAACATGGTCGCCGTTTTCTCCGGACGCAAGCGCTCCATCATCGATCCCGAGACTGGCCAACGGCGAACCGTCGGGTATCGTCTCGTCAAAGGCGGCTCCAGCGTCCGCATCCCGATCATTGAGCGCGTCGACTTCCTTTCCCTCAACGTCATGACCATCCCACTGAAGATCACCTCGGCATACACCAAGGAAGGCGTGCCTGTTTCAGTCGACGCGGTCGCCAACGTCAAGGTCGGTTCCGACGATATTATGTTGATGAACGCCATCGAACGCTTTCTCGGTATGTCACAAGACCAAATCCGGAGTGTCATCTTCCAAACCCTCGAGGGACACCTCCGCTCCATCCTCGGCACGCTGACAGTCGAGCAGATCAATGCCGATCGGCAAGCCTTCGCCCAGCGACTGGCCGCTGAGTCCGCCGCCGACCTCTCCCGCATGGGAATTGAGATCGACGTTCTCACCATCCAGCAGATCAGCGACCCGCAGGGCTACCTCGACGCACTTGGCCAGCGCCGGACCGCCGAAGTAAAGCGGGATGCCGAGGTCGGCAAAGCTGAGGCCGAGCGTGATGCGCGCGTCCGCCGCGCCCAGGCAATGCAGCAAGCCGCCATTGCAGAGGCCATGGCCGACGCAGAAACCGCCGCGGCCCAAAAGGAAGCCGAGGTCCGCAAGGCCCGCTATGCCGCCGAAATCGAAGCCGAACGCGCCCGTGCCACCCAGGCCGGACCCCTCGCTGAAGCCGAGGCTCGCCGTCAGGTCGTCGTCGCCGAGCAACAGGTGGAACTCGCTCGGACGGAGGCAGCCATCGCTGTCCAAGAGATGGAGGCACGCCGTCGCGAGAAGGAACTCGAGGCGACCGTCCTCAAAGGTGCTCAGGCCGAGCGTGAGGCAACTGTTATTCGGGCGGAAGGGGAAAAGCAAGCGGCTATATTGCGTGCCGAAGGTGATCGCCAAGCCACGATTGTGCGTGCCGAAGCCGCCTCTCGAGAGCGCGAACTCCTCGGTGCTGGCGAGGCCGCCCGTATCCGCCAAGTTGGTCAGGCCGAAGCCGACGCCAAGAAGGCCCTCGCCGAGGCACTCCAGGCCGAGCTCGTCGCGCAAGCGGAGGGCCAACGTGCCGCGATGCTCGCGGAAGCAGATGGCAAGCGTGCTCTTGCTGAGGCACTCAACGCCTACGGCCCCGTGGCAATGCAACTGCTCATGTACCAAGCCTTCGTCGAGCAACTGCCCAAGGTCGTCGAGGCTGCCGCACGCCCGCTCACACAGGTTGAGCGCGTCGTTGTCTTCGACTCCGGTACCGGCCCCGACGGCGCGAGTGGTCTCGGCCGCTATGCCACCCAACTCCCCATCATCGTCCAGCAGCTTGTCGAGAGCTTCAGTGCCATGACTGGCATCGACCTCACCACCGCCGTCCGTGAACGCCTCGGCCACGCCACCCCGGATGGTGCAGCGACCGTCAGTCCGCCCGCTGACCCGCCGGATCCGCCACCCGAACCGCCGGCTGCGTGATAGCCGCTCGCTGCGCGACCAGCACACCAGCGAACACAGCCAGCAAGCCCACTATCTGGGTGAGTCGCACACTCTCGTCGAGGAATACGACACCCAGTACCATCGCGATCCCCGGCTGTAGGTAGTAGTAGACCAAGGTCGTCGCTGCTCCCAACCGCTGCACCGCTCGCTGCCAGAACACGTTGGCCCCCACCATCGCCAGGACTCCCGTGTACAGCAGCGCTCCCCACGCGCCCCACCCTGGTGGATCCCCCACGCTCTGCACCGCGTCCCGAGCTCCGACGAGCCCAACCACGACCAGGCTCCCTATCAGCATCCACGTCGTGACCGGCACTGCTCCGTATCGCGCGACCAGCGGCCGCGGGATCAGCGTCACCCCGACCCAACAGATCGCCGCGCCCAGCGTCAAGAGATCTCCGAGTAACGTCGTACGGGCCGTCGCGTCCGGCTGACCAACCATGAGCACCACGCCAATAAACCCGAGCAGCGCCCCAATCATCCCCCCGGTCCGCGGCCGTTGCCGCTCGATCAACCACGAGATCGGTAGCGCCCATAACGGACTCGTGTTCAAAAAGAGCGCGCTGTGCGTCGAGGTGGTATGCCGCATGCCAACAAGAAACACGATCTGGAAGATTCCCATCGCCCCAAAACCCGCCATCGCTAGTCGCGGAAGATGCTGTCGCCTCACCCGTAACGACTCGCCACGCAGGCGCAGCCACACCAGGAGGCAGCCGATCGCCACGATCAGACGCCACACCGCAAACGACAGTGGCCCGAACGAGTCCACGCCGTGCTTCACGATCGGAAACGATGCACCCCAAATGAGCACGGCCAAAAACGCCTCGCCGTCGATCCACTGCCGCCAGCCCCCGTTTCCTGATCGACCCGCCATAACCATGCTCCTCTTTCGTCACTCGCTTCCCGGTATGCCGTACCGACGTGGTGCGGCCACCGTCTCCCCACGCATTCTCGCGCGACCGCCCTCGCTTGACGAGTGAACTGTCCTGACGAGTCCGTCAACCTGGTCGTCCTTTCTCCCCGTCCTCCCGCCGAAGCGCTCCGGTGACCACGCTGCTTCTTCGCGTGGGGCCATTACTCGTGGCCGTGTTGCGGGTGGGCAACCAAATTCAGTCCCGAGGCAATGAAGCGCCCGGCAGAAGTAGCCAGCGGTGAGTCCCCCAGCACAATGCGTGTGTCCCCGGTCGCATCGAAAGGTACGGCACTCGATGCCCCACAGCCATCACTACCCGCAGAGGTAGCATTGCCGCAGCCAACCTGGCGGGCCGACTGGCAAAGAAGCTGCCAAACCCGCGCACTCAGAACGCAGTGTCCACCAGGCTTACATTTCCTGCCTGTCGAAGGCGCTCTGTCTCCCCTAGGATGCAAGAGTCCCACCCTATCCCTCTTCACACCCTTATCACAAACCAAAGATTTTGGTCAACAGGTGACAAGATAGAGCATTGCAGTTCGGCTGGCTGAACCGGAAGTGCGAGTCACTTACACCTGCCAGGGACAGCTGGGCGTCTCCCCGCAGCTCGAAGTCGTGTTACTGAAGGAACCCGTTCACCTAATCCTTTAGCGTGAACCATTTTGCCTGTCTCCATCCCTCCACTCGGGCGACTTGCGAGGGACTTCTTGGTCGTCCATACTTGCGCGAGGAGTTACCTCGACGGATTGAATGGCTTCCACCCATGACGGTTGAAGCGACACGCTATGCGGTCGAACTATACGGGCTCCCTGCCCTGCTGGCAGGGAAGCGGCGCATTGAGATTGATGCTGCCGTGGAGACACTCGGTGATCTGGCGCGCGCCCTGCTCCAAGCCTGTCCACAGCTCGCAGGCCCCGTTATTGATCCCGAGTTGGGGTGGCTCCAGCGGGGGTATGTCTTCGTGGTGAACGCCCGTTTCACTCGCGAACCGACCACACCGCTCTCACCCGGCAGCGAGGTACTCCTCGTTGCCGCCCAGGCTGGAGGCTGAGGTCATGAACGCTGTCCACGGCAAAGCATTGGTCATCGATCTCTCAACCGGGCAGGCCGAGCCATTCCCGATCCCGCAAGAAGTCTCTTCACTACTTCTCGGCGGCGCCGGCCTGGCTGCCTGGCTTCTCCTTCACTTCGCCCCTCCGCATGTTGATCCCTGGGCACCAGAGAACCCATTTGTCGTCGCCACGGGCCCATTCATCGGCACCGGGATCACGACTTCCTGCAAACTCGCTATCGCCACGACCTCGCCTCAGACCGGCTTCATCGCTGATTCCCTCACCTCCAGCTACCTCGCCCTTGTCCTCCGTCGCACCGGCTTCGATGCGCTCGTGGTACTCGGGCAGGCCCCCCGCTGGTCTGTTCTGGTTGTCGAGAACCATCGCGCGTACCTACGCCCGGCCGATGACCTTCTCGGCCACGACCCCGAAGCCACCGCTGCCGCGCTCCGCACCGAACTCGGGCGAGATGTCCGCGTCGCCGCCATCGGCCGCGCCGGCGAGCGACTCGTCCGCTACGCTGCCGTAGTGAACGATGGCCGGCTCGCTGGTCGAACCGGCCCTGGTGCAGTCCTCGGGGCTAAGCGCCTCAAAGCGGTTGCGGTGCGCGGCACAGGACGATTCCCTCCCGTTGCCGATCCAGCCGGTGTGGCAGCCGCCGCCCGGCGGCTTGCCGCACGGAGCCTCGGGCCGGAGACTGCCAAGTACCGCGAACTGGGCACAGTTGCGAACCTCGCCTTCTTCAGCCGGCTTGGTGTGCTCCCAACACGCAACTTCCAAACCGGCAGTTTCCCCGCCGCCGAGGCGCTCGCTGGTGAACGCCTCGCCCTTCACCAGCGCGCTGACCGCCAGGCCTGTGCCGCCTGCACCGTCGGCTGCGAGCATCACTTCCGCACCACCGATGCCGGGCCAGAGGTCACGGTCCGCCTGGAGTACGAGACGCTCTTCGCCCTCGGATCCCTCTGCGGCATTGAGGACCCGAATGTTGTCCTCCGCGCAGCCGCACTTTGCGATCACTACGGGATGGATGCCATCAGCGCTGGCGGCACCATCGCCTGGGCAATGGAATGTGTAGAGCGTGGTGTCCCTCTCCCTGGTGATCCCGCGGAGTGGCCGCGCTTCGGCGACGGGGTAAGCCTCCTCCGCACGCTGGAGTTGATCGGCGAACGGCGGGGTCCCCTTGGGGAACTCCTCGCCGAGGGCTCGCGTCGCGCCGCCGAGATTGTCGGTCAGGGAAGCCACGAATGGGCCATGCATGTCAAAGGCCTCGAACTCCCCGGCTATCATCCCAAGAACCTCCGTGCCATGGCACTTGGCTTCGCTGTCACTCCGCGCGGCGCTTGCCACAACCGAACCTCCGCCTACGAGGTCGACTTCTCTGAGCATGCGGGTGATCCCGTCGAGCAACTGGCACGAGCAACCGCGCGGAGTGAAGACCGCTCGGCCGTCCTTGATGCTCTACCGATCTGCAAGTTTCTCCGCCATTGCTTCGACGACTTCTTTGCTGAGGCTGCTGAACTTGTACGGCTAGTGACCGGACTACCAGTGGACGCTGACGAACTCCAACGCGCCGGTGAACGGATCGTGACGCTCAAGAAGCTCTTCAACCTCCGGCAGGGGTGGACCCGTGCCGACGATACACTCCCCGATCGGCTACTCGGCCCTGGAGGCATCGATCGAGCAGAACTCGAGACGCTGATCGCGGCATACTACCGTATACGGGGCTGGACACCGGATGGACAGGTGCCAGCCACTCGGCTGCACGAACTCGGACTTGCTTCCCTGCTCGTGCACGCTCCTATCGGATCGTGAGCGATGTTTGACGACGACGAACTGTTGTGGCTCGAACTAGAACGCGTACGGCTTCCTTCGCCAGTCCTCGCGCGTATCGAGGAACTGGCCGAGGAGCGTCGTCGTCTCCTGCAGGCGCTGCCCGATATGCTCTTCGAGCGTGAGCGCGCCTTGCAGCGAGTTGCGGAGATCAATGTGGAACTCGAGCGGCTCTGGGACCTGCGCCGCCGCGAGCTCCTCTTCGTCCGCCAAATGTTGAGCCCGGAACGCCCGGAAGAGCCAACAACACTCGAGGAAGTCGAAGAACAAGCCTCACGGAACGAGGCCGAGAGTTCACCGGCTGAGGAGCCTTCGACCCCGTCACAAGCCGGGTCATGATCGGGAGATCACTCAACCTCCACAATCGCCTCGATCTCGACGGTGATGTTCCGCGGCAAGGATCCCATGCCCACAGCCGAACGCGCGTGACGTCCCCGCTCACCGAAGACTTGGACGAACAGATCTGAGCATCCGTTGATCACCTCCGGATGCCGCTCGAACTCGGGCACCGCGTTGACCATGCCCAACACTTTCACGATCCGCTTGACGCGGTCCAGGTCACCAAGTTCCTGTTTGAGCACCGCAAGGAGTACCAGCCCGACCGAGCGCGCATGCTGGTATGCCTCCTCCACCGTCACGTCGCGGCCTACTTTGCCCGTCGGCATCGTCCCGTCGGGATTCCACGGTCCCTTCCCAGCAAGGAACAACAGATTCCCAGTGCGCACAGCATGCACATAATTCCCCGCCGGCGACGGTACCGGTGGCAGTTCGATCCCGAGCTCTGCGAGCCTCCGTTCGATCTCCATCACGCCCCCTTTTCGCCTCCGGTTTGCGGTCCTCCAACGTACAACGCAGTGAGGAATGGCAGAACGATGGCTCGTTGTCAACGCCTTGGTTACTTCGATGCCCTCACGCGGCTCTTCGATGCCACAGCTCGTCGAACCGGCTGAATTCCAATACCGATCCATCACATTCAGCCCACACCCTCGCCACGCAGTGACACTCCGCAAGCACACCGGTGGCGTCCCATTTGTGACCTAACCCCTTAAAAGCGATCAGCGCACCCTCTCAGCGAGTCACTGCGAGCGTCGACCACCCGACCTGAAGCGAATGGGGATCCTACCATCCCACTGTCTGTCCGCCGCTCTGCACCACTGATCCGCTACACTCCACCCAACAGGAAAGGAGGATGTGTGCCACACCTCGATCTCGCCACGATCATCCGCACTATCGGCCTCCTCGGCGTCGCCGCAATCGTTTTCACCGAGAGTGGTCTCCTCATCGGTCTCTTTCTTCCCGGCGATTCGCTCCTTTTCACTGCCGGGTTTCTCGCTTCTCAGGGTTACCTCGACATCCGTTGGCTTGTCGCCGCTTGCTTCCTTGCCGCTGTTGCTGGTGACCAAGTTGGATATGCCTTCGGCTTCCGCGTCGGCCGTGCGCTCCTGCAGCGCGAGGACTCCCGCTTCTTCAAGAAGCGCTACCTCTATCGGGCGGAACAGTTCTTCGCACGGCATGGCGGCAAGGCGGTTATCCTTGCCCGCTTTATCCCGATTGTTCGCACCTGCACACCCATCGTTGCCGGCATGGGTCGCATGCGCTATCGCCGCTTCGTACTCGCCAATGTCTGTGGTGCAGCGCTCTGGGCTGTCGGCGTCACTCTCGCCGGCTACTGGCTCGGCAGTGTCATTCCCGGAGTCGATCGCTATCTTCTTCCGATCGTCCTGGGGATCATCCTCCTTTCGCTCGCCCCCTCCGCTGTGCACGTTTGGCAAGAGCGCCGAGCTGTCCGCTCCGCCCAGCGTCCGATCGAGCAGTACGGGAGTCACGATCCTCACATGCCCCGAGCGCCGCTCGACCCGACAGCATCGGGAGGTCGCCGCACCTCTTGAGTCGGTAAGGCCCCCTCTTGCCGAACCGGCCCTGCCTCTCGGTATACTCGCGCCGTATGGGTCGGTCGGGAGGACAGAGAGACATCGCGGTGTACGCGTTGTCCTCGCAGAGTGGCGTGATCCAACGCGCCCAAAAGCCTCGCCATATCGGCTTGCTGGGAGGATATATGGATATCGCAACCGTGACGCGTCTGTTGCGAGCGGCTGGGGTACGCTGGGTCCGCTTCGAGATGGCCGATACCCACGGCATCGCGCGTTCCAAGAGCGTACCCCTCGCCAAGTTCCCGTTGTACGCAAAGAAAGGGCTCAACTTTTACGGCGGCATGTTGCTGCAGGACGCCTCCGGCTGGGACATCCCACTCGAAGAACGCCTGCCACCCCCCGACTACCTTCTCCGCCCCGATCTAGACACGCTCGTCGTCCTACCCTATGCGCCCGGCGAAGCCCGCGTCCTCGGTGATCTCTATCGCAACGATGCCCCGGCTCCCGAAGATCCCCGCGTCGTCTGTCGCCGCATCGTCGAACTCTACCGTTCCCACGGCTGGATCCCTCGCAGTGGCTTCGAATACGAGTTTTACCTCTTGCACGCGGAAACTCGTGAGCCTGTCTTCCACGATAAGCAGATCTGTTCGACCGTCCGGAACAATTTCGATCCGGCATGGCGCGACGAACTTCTCACCGCGCTCGAGGCGCATGGCATCGAGGTCTCAACCCTTAGCGTTGAAAACGCTCCCGGTCAGTTCGAGATCACCTTCAGCCCCGCCGACGGCCTGACCGCTGCTGACCAGGCCTTCTCCTTCCGCACCGCCGTCAAGGAGGTCTCACGGAAACACGGCTATCTCGCCCCGTTCATGACTAAGCCGTTCATTGACCAAGCAGCCTCCGGAACCCACCTGCACCACAGCCTGATCGATCCACACACCGGTGACAATCTGTTCGCTGACCCGAATGGACGCTATGGTCTCTCGGAGCTCGCGTGGCATTTCCTCGGTGGCCTCTTCCACCATGCCCGTGCGCTCATCGCGTTGTTCTCTCCAACCCCCAACGACTATAAGCGCTATCAACCTGGCCTCTTCGCCCCGACTTGCATCTGCTGGGGATACGACAATCGCTCCGCTGCCTTCCGGATTCCAGCTGACGCACAGGGGGCAAAAGCTCGGATCGAAAACCGACTGGGTGGTGCAGCCGCCAATCCCTATATCGCTTTAGCTGCTTCGCTCGCCGCCGGCTGGGACGGTATCCAGCGACGCCTCCAGCCACCTGCACCGATCCAGAAGGATGTTGGCTGGCTCGAAGGACTTCCTCCTCTCCCACGTTCGCTCGAGGAAGCGCTTGACGCGCTCGAGGCCGATACCGTTCTCTGCGAACTCCTCGGACGGCCCTTTATCGAGACCTACGTTGCTGTGAAGCGTTGGGATGCAGAGAAGTGTCGCCGCCGCTGCCCTGACTACGGTACAGCGGAGTGGCAACGTCGCATCGATCCCTATGAATGGGAGGAGTACGGCGAGCTCATCTAGCTCGGCCGTCCCGCTACACTTGCTCCAAGTCGGGCGGCCCTGCCTGGATCGGATGGCACGATGGGGCTGGCACGCGATGCACGTATTCTGAAGGATGGTGAACTCTTCGTCGTCAGCGACGAACGGGGAGACTTGCGCCGTACCTTCCCTGGTGCTGGCGTTTACGCGCGCGATACCCGATTCCTCAGCGAGCTCTGGCTGCTCCTGAATGGCGAGGAACCAGAGTTCTTCGACTCGTCAGCCGAGCGGACTGATATTGCGGTCTTCGAGTTCGGCAACACCGTTTTTCGTGACCACGCAGGCCGCGATGTCCTCGCCCACACTATCGCCCTCCGGCGCTGCCGAACCGTTCGCCGCGGAACACTCGAAGAAGAACTCGCCCTCGAAAACTACAACCCCTTCCCCGTCTCGGTCGAACTGGCACTCGTCTTCGCTGCTGACTTTCTCGATATCTTCGAGGTACGCGGCTTCCCGCGAGAACGCCCGCGCGGGCACATCCTGCTCCCACACCATGATGGCCGGCAGCTTCGCCTCGCCTATCGCGCCCCTGACGACGTCGTGCTCGAGACCGAAATCGTTTTTAGCCGCGCACCAGACGTCGTGACCACCGAAGCCGGCACCACGCACCTCGCTGATCTGGCCATTCCCCGCATGCTCCTCCCTGGCCACGATCAGTTGATCCGTGCCTCCGGAGCTGCTCACCCTCCACGCGCATTTGCGCTCTTCCGGTTCACGCTCCCAGCGCACGGTGGCGAGCGTCTCACTTTCCGTGCCGTACCACGCGAACTCCTGGAACGCCGCATCGCCGTACGCATTCCCGATGTCTCACGGCTCACTGAACCAGCCGAGGGCGCTGCGATCTCTTTCGCCCGCGTCCGCACCGATCACGAGTTCCTCGATCGTGTGCTGCAACGGAGTCTCGAGGACTTACGTGCTTTGCTCACCCCCTTTCCAGGTGGTCGTCTGGTCGCCGCAGGGATCCCATGGTTTGTTGCCCCCTTCGGCCGCGACAGTCTCATTGTCAGCTTGCAGATGATGCTGTTCTCGCCACAGCTCGCGCTCGAAACGCTCCGCTTCTTGGCACGCTACCAGGGCAAGAAGGTCGACCCCTGGACCGAAGAAGAACCTGGCAAGATCCTCCACGAACTCCGTTTCGGGGAGATGGTCCGGCTCGGTGAAACTCCCCACAGCCCCTACTACGGTACGGTCGATGCGACACCACTTTTCATCGTCACTTTTTGTGAACTGATGGACTGGCTTGGCACACCGGCTCTCTTCGACGAGCTCTTCCCCGCCGTCGAGGCTGCGCTCCACTGGATCGACCACTATGCCGATCATAACGGCGACGGGTTTGTCGACTACGGGAAGGTCTCCCCGCGCGGCCTCGAGCACCAGAACTGGAAGGACAGCCATAACTCGCTCCTTTTCCCAGACGGTAGTGAACCTGTCCCACCCATCGCCGCAGTTGAGGTCCAGGGCTATGTCTTCCAGGCCAAGCGCATGCTGGCCGCCGTGCTTCAACGCTTCGGTGGGAACACTCGCCAAATGCTCGTCGCCCGCCTGCGGGCTGAGGCTGAGCAACTCCGTGAGCGTTTTGAACGGTTCTTCTGGAACGAAGCCGAGCACTTCTACGGGCAGGCGATCGATGGCCGCGGTCGTCTGGTCACCGCTATCTCTTCGAATCCCGGCCACTGTCTCTGGAGCGAGATCGTTAGTCCGGCTCGCGCCGCCCAGCTCGTCGAACGACTATTCCAGCCCGACCTCTACTCGGGCTGGGGTATCCGCACCCTCGCGCGCGGGATGCCCCATTACAATCCCATGAGCTACCACAATGGCAGCATCTGGCCCCACGACAACGCACTCATCGTCGCCGGTCTACGCCGCTATGGCTTTGACCGTCAGGCCCTTCAGTTGGTCAGCGACCTGCTCGAGGTGGCAACGAGCTTCCCCTACTATCGGCTCCCCGAATTGTTCTGCGGTTTCGGTCGCGATGAAGCCGAGTGTATGGTGCCCATCTCCTATCCTGTCAGCTGTAGCCCCCAGGCGTGGGCAGCCGGTACCATGCCTTTCCTCCTCCGCATCGTGCTTGGCGCAGAGGCCCGCGCTGCCGAGCGCCGGCTTACCCTGCGTCCTGCCTTTCCACAATGGCTCAACGAAGTCGAGTTGGAGGGCGTGTCATTCGCTGGTTCTCGGATCGACCTTGCGGTTCGCCGCCACAACGGACGCTATCTGCTTGAGGTCGAGTGCGACCCAGATATCACGGTCGTCCTCGCAGCAGCATCCGCTGAACCTCGGAGGTGATTGGTGACGTTCCCCCGTCTTCGTTGGGTTATCTTCGTCCGTTCGCTCGTCGCCGTTGAGGAGCACCCACCCGCTCAGGTTTTCCGTCTCCTTGGCCGCTTTCTCGCCCAGCACGATCAGGAGGCTGTCTTCCTGGAGGAACGCGGGAATCCTCTCACCGTTCAGGCGCTGCGTCGCCGCGGGGCAGCCGCCCTCCGCGAGCTGGCTACCGCGTGGCCCGAACTCCGGTACCACACAGTCGAGCACCGCACCGGTGCGGATCTCGTCGAGTGGCTGGGCCGCACCCTCGCCACCGCCGACCTCGCGCTGGTTGAGCTGGGCGTCGACGAAAACCTCGCGTACTGGGTCGGGCAGCTCACACGCCCACACTTGCACACCATACTCGTCGATCTCCTCCCGGACGTTCCCGAACTCGAGGCCCTCCGACGCCGGCTCGACCCATCCCCCTTCACTGCGGTGATCTGTCACCCGATGAACGTCCCTGCCTACCGCGGCCGGACCTCGGCACGCCGTATCGTTGTGGTTGAGGGCCCTCCGGAACGGCTCGCCGCCGCCATTGCCGAGGCCGCGATCGCTGCGCTTTTGCAGGCCGCCGAGGATCTCCGAGTAATATCGACAGACGAGAACGGCAGCGGACCAGCTCCCTCTCAGCGGGCAAACGGTGGCAGCGGATAAGGCTCGCGTACGTCGAGCCGATCCGGTGGGACACCGCACACCTGCAGGACGGTGCTCCGTTCCACAAGTTCCTGAAACTCCGCCTCGCTCAAGACGAAGCAGCAGCCACAGTCCGGACAGGTCACGACGTACACACAGTCGTACCGCGATTCGCACCACTGCCGAACGTCGCCAAAAAGCCCCTTGCTGCAAAGATGCGCGAGCACCCGCTCGACCTGGCGAGCGTCCATCGTGGTACCTCCTCGGTGGGGGATTTTGGATGTAGCACTATTTTCCCAGCGTTGGATCACAGCGTCAACTGCGATCCGATAGGGCTACCGTCGCAATCCCCTCTCTTGTGCCGCCGAGCGTCCACCCAACCACGGACTGTCGCTTCAGCTTCTTTCACCGGCCCTCGTTCACGTCTGAGCCCTCTTGTCATCTGCCGTGTCATCCGTTCTTTGCCAGAGCCCAATTTCGAATTGGAAGAGGAGAGAACTCGCGCTGAGAAGGAGCCTATGTTGTCTTGAGAGGGTAATGCAGCCACCAATCCCCAGCCGTCGTCTGCCCCCACAAGCTTTCGCACGAGACAGTGCTACCGTGCACATCGCTGCACTCCCGTTCGAGCCACACTCCCCGTCTAATACGCAGCGCCCATTGTCGTTTGGCGTGGTGAACCGGTAGCATCCCTTGCAGCGCCCGTGGGAACTGCAGAAGCACGCAGGTTCCGCGCAGGCGCAAGGTGAAGACACAAACATGGAGGAGCACCTCTTGACCCAGGAATCCGGGACGACCGGCTCCGTTGTTGTTCTTGCCGGCGGCGTCGGCGGGGCCAAGCTCGCCCACGGCCTCGCCCTACTCGGACTCGGCGACCGGCTCTGCGTCGTTGTCAACACCGCCGACGACTTCGAACTCTACGGCCTCGCCATTTCGCCTGACCTGGATACAGTTCTTTACACGCTTGCTGGCATTGCGAATCCAGTGACCGGATGGGGTATTCTCGGCGACACCGCCCACACACTCGGTATGCTCGGCCGATACGGTCGCCCTACCTGGTTCTGGCTCGGCGACCGCGACCTCGCAACGCACATTCTCCGCACCGAACGCCTCCGGCAGGGTGCCCGCCTCACCGAGGTCACCGCTGAACTCGCCGCTGCGCTCGGCGTCACCGCACGGATCCTCCCCATGTGCGATGAACCAGTCCGCACCATTGTCGAAACGCCCCATGGCCCTCTGCCGTTCCAGGAATACTTTGTCCGGCGTCGCCAGCAGGACACAGTCCTTGCTGTTCGTTTCGAGGGAATCATGCAGGCCCACCCCACCCCCGAAGTCGAGCAAGCACTCCTGCATGCCGATGCAGTCATCCTTGCCCCGTCGAACCCGATCGTGAGTATCGGTCCGATCCTTGCTCTCTCTGGAATTCGTCAGCTGCTGCAGCAACTCGCCGCTCCCATTGTCGCGGTCAGCCCGATCGTCGCCGGTCGTGCGCTCAAAGGGCCCGCCGATCGCATGCTGGCCAGTCTTGGTCATGAGGTGTCACCCCTCGGTATCGCCCGCCTCTACCAGGACTTCCTCGACGGTTTGGTTATCGACCAGGCCGATACCGAACTCGCTCCTGCAGTCGCTGAACTTGGTATCCGTCCGTTCGTCACCGATGCGATCATGCGCGACGAGGCCGATCGCGCTCGCCTTGCTCGCGAGACACTGGCTTTTGCCCTCGACCTTCGCGGAGCCCGCCCCTGATGCGCACGCTCGCAGTGATCCCTATCCAACAGCTCGAGCATGCCAAGAGCCGCCTCGCCTCAGCCCTCGATCCTGCGAAGCGGCAGTCGCTGGTCTTGGAGCTCGCGCGGCGGACCATCGAGGTGCTCCGGAGCGTTCCCGACGTCGCAGAGGTGCTCGTCGTGACACCTGACGCCCAAGTCGCCTCCGCAGTCACCAGGTGGGGAGCACGCCCTCTGCTCCAGGCCCAGCCAGGGCTCAACCGCGCGGTTCGCTCCGCACAGAGCGTTGCGCTGCGCGCGGGCTATGCAGCGCTGTTGGTTGTCCTTGGGGATCTTCCCCTCCTTGTCGCCCAGCATGTGCAGACTGCGCTCGCCCTCCTCGAACCGCGCGGCATCGTACTCGCGCCCGATCGGCGCGGCACTGGTACGAACCTGCTTGCCCTCGCGCCCCCAAATGTCATCGCGCCAGCTTTCGGCTCGGAGAGTCGCCGTCACCACCGCCTCGCAGCAGTCCGCGCTCGGTGTACCCTTCGGGAGCTATGGGCTTTGCCGCTCGCGTTCGACCTCGACACGCCGGACGACCTCGCCGATGTTCGTCTGGTGACGGGGGGAGAGGGGGACAAGTGGCGAACCGACGAACCACTGTGACACGGTGGGGAGTATTCGTCGTCGCATTGGGGGCTTCGCTCTGGGCTATCGACGCGCCAATCCGTAAGCCACTCACCGAGACGCTCCCGGCAACGTCGATCGTGCTCGCCGAGCATCTCTTCTTGGCTCTTTACGCACTGCCGGTCCTCCTCTGGCAGCGTCATGCCTTCGCCGCGCTTTCTCTCCGCTCCTGGCTCGCACTCGTCGCTATCGCCTGGGGAGCTTCCGGCCTGGCTACGGTACTGTTCACCACCGCCTTCCGTATCGGCAACCCAACCATCGTCATTCTGCTCCAAAAGGTCCAGCCGCTCGTCGCTGTACTTCTCGCCGCTTTCCTGCTGCGGGAACGGTTACCTCGACTCTACTGGCCCTGTTTTGTGGTCGCACTCGCCGGAGCTTATCTTGTCTCCTTCGGCCGCGCCGCGTTCGAGCCGATCTGGCTCCTCCCCCAAGAACGGATCCTCACCGCACTGCTCGCCCTTGCTGCTGCAGCACTCTGGGGCAGCGCCACGGTCCTCGGCCGCTACATGCTTGGTGCTCTTCCCTTCCCGACGCTCGCCGCGGCCCGCTTTCTCCTTGCGTTACCTTTCCTGGCCGTGCTCGCTCTCCTAGAGGGCACTTTCGCTCGTACCTGGACGGTTGGGCTCGCCCAGGAGGCACCGCGCCTCTTCCTCCTTGCCCTTGTGCCCGGCCTCCTGGCCATGCTCGTGTACTACGCCGGCCTTCGGCAAACGCGCGCCTCTTACGCGACGCTCGCCGAGCTCGCTTTCCCCGCTCTGGCGATCGTTGTCAACTGGTTGACGCTCGGCACAGCCATCGACGCCTGGCAGCTCGCCGGCTTTGTCCTGCTCTGGAGCGCAATCACCACGCTCAGCTGGATCCCGGCGCCTGCACCCGTCCCTGCGACCCGTCCTGCAACCCCGGTATCGTGAGGAGCCCGCCATGCGAGTTACATCGCCTGTCCCACCACCACTCACTCCTCTCCCGGATATCACCGGAATTCCCGGTGCCCGCCCCTTGGACCTCCCGGAACTTGTCCGCGGGCGCCGCTCGGTGCGTCGTCTGCGCCCCGACCCTGTACCACCCGAGCTCGTCACTACAATCCTCGAAGCCGCCGCTTGGGCTCCCTCGCCACACGGTACGCAGCCGTGGCGCTTTGTCGTTCTTACCCACCCCGAACGCAAGCGTGCACTCGCCGAGGCCATGGCCGATGCCTGGCGCCATCACCTCGCGATGGACGGCGAGGACGAGGAGACGATTGCACGGCGGCTCACCGGATCACAGCGACGTCTCCTTGAAGCCCCCGTGCTCATTCTCGTCTGCCTCGATCCGAGCGACCTCGACCGCTATCCAGACCCCGACCGTCAGGCCGCCGAGCGGACAATGGCGATCCAGAGCCTCGGCGCCGCCGTACAGAACGCCTTACTCATGGCCTACCGCCTCGGTCTCGATACCGGCTGGATGTGCGCCCCACTCTTCTGCCCGGACGTTGTTCGCCGGACGCTCGAACTTCCGTCCCATCTCGAACCACAGGCGCTTATCACGCTCGGTTATGCCGCTGCCGACCCCCAGCGGCGCCCACGAAGACCGTTGGAAACGTTGATCGTTGCCTGGGAGTGACGATGGCCCGCTGGCTCCTCTTGCTCGTCGTCTTGCTCACCGTTGGTTGTGTCGCTCCGACCTCCTCTGGTGGGAACCGGTCCAGTGCGACCGTCCAGCCAACCGACACGAGTGCGCCCCCCAACCCATCGGTTTCCGCATCACCACAGGCGCGTAGGCCTTCACCCACTGCGCTTCCGGAGATTCCTGTCCCAGGGGAACCGGCGCTCGTCGTGAACGTGATTGACGGCGACACGCTCACCGTCCGCACTGAGCACGGCGAAGCGATCGTCCGCCTTATTGGCATCGATGCTCCTGAGCGGGGAGATCAGGATCGGCCCGCGGAGTGTTTCTTCGAGGCCTCAACCGCCGCTCTGGCCCAGCTCACACCACCCGGCAGTACCGTCTACCTCGAACGAGATGTCAGTGAGACCGATCGGTATGGGCGGCTCCTGCGCTACGTCTGGATCATGCGTGCACGTTCGTGGCTTCTGGTCAACGAGGAACTCGTTCGGCAGGGGGCAGCTATCGCGCGCCAATACCCACCAGACGTCCGCTACTCCGACCGTCTCGCTGCGGCCCAACGAGAGGCGCAACGCACCCGTGCTGGTCTTTGGGGTGCCTGCACCTCCTCACCGACCAGTTCCCCACCAGCACCGCCACCTCAAGCTGGCTGCGATCCCAGCTATCCAGACATTTGCCTCCCTCCCCCTCCGCCAGACCTCGACTGCCGCGACATCCCGTACCGCCGCTTTCGCGTCTTGCCACCCGACTCGCACCGCCTCGACTCCGATCGCGACGGCATCGGCTGCGAAGCAGGCTAAACCGGACGGCGTGGCAGCTTCTGCTCGACACTTGAAGCTCCTACACCACCGCCGAGAACAGATCCTTTTGCGGCGACATCCACCCACCGCAGCCCGGCGACACGTCCGCTCTGCCTCATCCCACCCATCGCGACGGCACCCTGACCGGCAGAACTCTCGCGTGCCGATCCCTCACGCGGCAGAACTACTCTTTCTCAAGCACTCGCGGCTCTTTCCGGCTCACAGAGATCGCAACATCCCAGGCGCACTGAGTTGTCCTGAAAGCCGTTACTGCACTGGACGGGTCGCATCGGTCGGTAGCAGCGCCGCTCAGCAAGAGTGGTCTTTCGTGGGCTTCATAGCGGATCCGCGCTCATTTTGTGCCCCTATCCCCTGCCGCCACTTCGACTCCCCGTTCTTCCGTTCCTGCCACACGCGGGAGCAACAGGCAATCGGAGCGGCAAGTGAAGACCTTCTCTACCCGGAACCGTAGGATCGCCACTGTTGGCTGTCGTCATTGCCGCGAGCACCCCGAGCCACACCGGAGAACGCCAAGATCTCCGGACCAGGTTCTCACTTGCTTCGCTGACACCGTGTCTTGTCGCTCTCTCGCCCACACGGCCCACACCAGGCAAGGTTCCCCCTACTCCCTACCAGTACAGGTAGGTGCTGCGCCTCCCCATGGGGGAGGCGTTGATATCCCCGTACCCCCACCCGTACGGGTAGGTCGACAAACCACCCCAGCGGATAGTCGCAAAACTACCCAATCGGTCGTGTTCGCTACACCGGCTCGCGCAGAAACTGCGAGTAGGACAACGGATGGGGCAGGCCCCGCAAGGGGACAAGGAGGAGGGACGGATCATGGCCGAAAACCGTGAGCGACCACCGTTCCAGATCGGTCAGCAGAAGGTTAGTCGGCGTGGGCTCCTCGGTGCAGCGGCAGGACTTTCAGCTGGTGCGCTGTTAGCGAGCTGCAGCGTCCTGCAGCGCAAAGAGGAGACACCAAAGCTGGGTGCCACAGCTGAGGAGATCATCAAGCAGCGCCAGCTGACGCCCGAAGATGTCACAGCAGCCCTGATGACCTACGTGCCATCGGGCAAATATGACGAGTTTCTCATGTTCTCCTCAACAGGCCATGGCGGGCAGGTGTTAGTCCATGGTCTGCCGTCGATGCGCCTTCTCAAGGTCATCGCCGTCTTCAGCCCAGAGCCGTGGCAGGGCTACGGCTATGGTGGTTACACCAACGAAGTCCTCGAGGGCGGCTACTTTAAGGGCAAGCCGATCCTGTGGGGCGATACGCACCACCCGGCCTTGAGCGAGACGAATGGCGAATATGACGGCGAGTTCCTGTTCATCAACGATAAGGCGAATGGGCGCATCGCAGTCATCGACCTCCGCGACTTCGAGACCAAGCAGATCGTCAAGAACCCCCTCCTGGTCAACGAGCACGGTGGCTGCTTCGTGACGCCCAACACCGAGTACGTGCTCGAGGCTGACCAGTACTCAGTGCCGCTCGGCGGCGTCTACGCGCCGATCACTGAGTACAAGGAGAAATACCGCGGCGTCCTGACCTTCTGGAAGTTCGACCGCCAGAAGGGCCGCATCGTCCCGGAGGAGTCGTTCGCCATTGAGACACCGCCGTATTGGCACGACTTGGCCGACGCGGGCAAAGGGCCATCGCACGGCTGGGCTTTCTGGAACTCGATCAATACCGAGCTCGCCATTCCTGGTTTGCAAGAGGGTCGACCGGCGATGGAGATCGCCACGACCCAGCGCGATATGGACTATCTCCATGTCGTCAATTGGAAGAAGGCCGAAGAACTCATCGCGGCGGGCAAATATGAGACAATCAACGGCTTCAAGGTCATCCGCATGGATGTCGCAGCAAAGGAAGGTGTCCTCTTCCTGATCCCAGAGCCGAAGAGCCCGCACGGTGTGGATGTGACGCCAGGTGGGGACTACATTGTTGTGGCAGGGAAGCTCGACCCGCACGTGACCGTGTACAGCTTCGCCAAGATTCAGCAGGCCATCCAGGCTGGCAACTGGGACACCGATGAGTACGGCATCCCGGTACTCCCCTTTGAACAGTGTGTCGAAGCACAGGTCGAGCTTGGGCTCGGCCCCTTGCACACCCAGTTTGACGATCAGGGCTACGCCTACACCAGCTTGTTCCTCGATAGTGCGGTCGCCAAGTGGTCACTGGGCAAGCCGTACCGCGAGGACGGTTGGAAGCTGGTTGAGAAACTGCCGGTCCAGTACAACATCGGGCACCTCGCTGCTGCCGAGGGGGATACCGCAAAGCCGGCCGGCCGCTTCCTCGTCGCGCACAATAAGTGGTCGGTCGACCGGTACGCCAGCCTCGGACCTCTGCTGCCGCAGAACGCGCAGCTGATCTCAATTGCACCGAATCAACCGATGCGCGTCCTTTACGACAGCCCGATCGGGATCGGCGAGCCACACTACGCGCAGATCATCAAGCGCGAACGGATCAAGGCTTGGGAGATCTATCCTGAGGTGGGTTGGAACCCGCATACCCAGAGTGTCGATCCCAACGCTGTCCTCAAGGTCGGTGACGAACGGATTGAGCGACGCGGTAAGACCGTGGAGATCTGGGCCGTCCTGCTGCGCAGCCAGATCCGCCCGGATCTCATCGAGGTTGAGCAGGGCGACGAGGTCATCTGGCACCTCACCAACATCGAGCGCGCCAAGGACGCGACGCACGGCTTCGCCCTCGGTGGCTACAACATCAACTTGAGTCTCGAGCCGGGCGAGACACAGACCATCCGCTTCGTCGCGGACATTCCAGGTACCTTCCCGTTCTACTGCACTGAGTTCTGCTCCGCCCTGCACCTCGAGATGATGGGCTACTTCCTGGTGAAGCCGACCTGATCCCGCAGCAGAAGGGCCGGTGGGGAGATCTCCTCACCGGCCCTTCGACCCGAGAATTGGCTACCTTCGGAGTCGAGAAAGGATTGTGACCATGGCAACCACCGCTGTCCGAACGCCAACCAGATCCGGCATCCTGCGGCCACTCGCCGCAGTGCTCGCTCGCATCGGTGACCGCGTTCCTTTTTTCCTTGCTGCCATCATGCTTGGAGCTTCACTGGCACTCCCATACTGGCACATGACGCTGCTCGCCCCACAGTACCCTGGCGGTCTCCGTGTCGTGATCTATCTCACGAAGCTCGCTGGTGACGTGCAAGAAGTGAACGGGCTCAATCACTACATCGGAATGATGAAGCTCGAAGAGGCAGCGACCTTCGAGCGCGCCATCGCCCCCTACGGCGTCGCCGCTCTGGCGCTCCTCGCTCTTCTCGCCGGACTACTACGGCGACGGTGGACCGCGCTTCTCGCCACGCTTGTTGTTATCTTCCCAATTATCTTCGTCGCTGACCTCCAGTACTGGCTCTGGTACTTCGGCCATAACCTCGATCCACACGCTGCACTCTCAAGCGCGATTAAGCCCTTTACACCACCCGTGCTCGGTACCGGACGCGTTGGACAATTCGTGGTCGAGACGCGTTTCGGCAGCGGACTCTACCTCGCCATCCTCGCCGCTCTAAGTGCACTCGTCGGCATCACCACGCGTCTGCGCGGCTCCGCCGAACGGGGGTGACGCCATGCGCCGGCTTGTTCTCGCCGCAACACTGACGATGCTCCTGCTCGTCACGCCGCCCCAGGTCCGCGCCAGCGAACTCCTCGTCTGCCCCGAGTGCCCGCTGCGTGATATCCAGGAAGCCATCGCCACCGCACCGGTCGGCGCAACGATCCGCGTCCGTGGCGGCGTCTATGCCGGCCCGGTCGTCGTCGACCGCCCGCTTACGCTGTACGGCGAGAACTGGCCGGCAATCGATGGCGGCGGGCAAGGTACCGTCCTTCATGTCGCCGCACCCGATGTCCGTGTCGAGGGATTCATCGTCCGCGGCAGCGGCACGAATCACGACCGCGAGGACACCGGCATCCTTGTCACCGCACCACGAGCCCAGATCGTCGGCAACCAGGTTCTTGACAGCCTCTTCGGCATCCAGCTCCTTAACGCCCCCGATGGACTTGTCAAAGGGAACCTTGTGGTTGGTAAGCCGCTCCCCGAACCACAACGTGGTGACGGCATTAAGCTCTGGTATAGTCCACGTGCCCAAATACTCAATAACCACGTACGCGACAGCCGTGATGTAATCGTCTGGTACTCCGATCAGACACTCCTGCGAGGAAATGTCGTTGAGCGCGGGCGTTACGGCCTGCACTTCATGTACTCGAGCGACAGCCTCGTCGAGCAGAACGTGCTCCGCGACAATTCGGTTGGAATCTACCTTATGTACGGAGCCCGGCAGATCGTCCGCAACAACGTCTTTTTCCACAACCGTGGGCCCTCCGGATATGGGCTAGCCATCAAAGAAACCGACGGGGTCGTTGCTGAGGCAAACCTCATGCTGCGCAACCGTGTCGGACTCTACATCGATAATTCCCCGATCTCTGAGGGAGTCATCAACCACATCACAGGCAATTGGATCGCCTATAACGACGTTGGCCTCCTCATCAGCCCGGCGACCCGCTCCAATCTCATCACCGGCAATACGCTCTTGGAAAATCTCGAGCAAGCAGCACCGCAAGGCGGTGGGACGCTCGACCATATCACCTGGGCCGAATCCGGGCGTGGCAACTTCTGGAGCGACTACGCCGGCTATGATGCCGACCGCAACGGCATTGGCGATCTCCCGTACCAGAACCGTGCACTTTCGAGTATTCTCACTGACCGCTCCCCGTTGCTCGCCTTTTTCCGCTTCAGCCTTGTCGCTTCCGCGCTCGATCTGGCTACACGTGCTGTTCCTCTTTTCCAGCCAGCACCACGCTTCACCGATCCCGCTCCACTCGTTCAGCCAACGCCGTTGCCGGAGCTCCCATGGAGCGTCTCTCCACCATCCCGCACCGACGCATTCCTCTCGCTGGCCCTGCTCACTGCCGCCGCTCTGCCTTTCCTCTTTGCCCTCCGTGGATCGCCGCGGTTCGCGCTCGCACAAGCAGCCAAGGCTCCCCGCGCATCTGCGCCAGTGGTACTCGCTTCTACGGCCCCCTCCACCGCAACCGCTGCGTGTACTGTCACGGACGCAGCCGTTGTGCAGGTGCATGGGCTCACCAAGCGTTTCGGGGATCGCCTCGTTCTCGATAACGTGAGCTTCAGCGTCCGACCAGGCGAGGCAGTCGCCCTCTGGGGACCAAACGGTGCCGGCAAGACTACCATCCTTCGCTGCTTGCTTGGCCGAACTGCCTACACCGGTACAGTCACTGTCTTCGGCCACTCACCGCTACAGGACGGTCCAGCCGTACGGGCACAAATCGGGTATGTGCCACAGCAACTGCCGCTCCTCGACCTTACAGTTGGCGAGCTCTTGACAACCGTTGCGCGCCTGCGTGGCGAGCCACTCGAGCGCGCATGGGAACGACTTGGTGTCTTTGGCCTCCAGCACACTTGGCATCAGCCCGTACGCACACTCTCGGGCGGCATGCAGCAACGACTTGCTCTCGCCCTGGCAACGATTGGTGATCCGCCGCTGCTTCTACTCGACGAGCCAACCGCGAACCTGGACGCGACCGCGCGCGAGGAACTCTTGGCCGCGCTTCGACAACTTCGCGAGGCGGGACGCACGATCATCTTCGCCTCGCACCGTCCCGATGACGTCTGGCGCCTCGCCACGCGCGTCTTGCGACTCGAGGCAGGCCGCGTCGTCGCTGAGTCACGCGCAGCAGCCCTGCCGGTACGCCACGACATCCACCAATCACTCATCCTCGAACTCGATGCCGATGCCCTGCAGCCAGCCACACACCTCCTCACCGCGCACGGCTTCGCTGTTTATCGCGAGGACCAGCGACTCCGCGTCCTCGTTCCACCCCAGCGGAAGGCAGAGCCGTTCTTCCTGCTTGCCCGGCTGGGTATCCAAGTTCGAGATTTCCAGTTGGAGGTCACCGATGGCTGGTAACACCGTCCTCGTTCTCGCCCAAAAGGAGCTCCGCGACGCGCTGCGCAACCGCTGGTTTCTGGCCGATGCCGTCGCGCTCCTCGTCCTGAGCAGTGCGCTCTCGCTCTTAGTTTTTCTTACCGGTGCCACGAGTCCGGTCAGCGGCTTCGGACGTACCGCAGCAAGCCTAGTGAACCTCATGCTCCTCCTCGTCCCACTTATGGGGCTTACACTCGGGGCCCTCGCACTGGCTAGCGACCGTGAACGCAGTGCCCTTGAGTTCTGGCTGGCCCAGCCAGTCGGAACAGGCGCGTACTTTCTCGGCAAGGCGCTTGGCATCGGCCTTGCACTCGCCGCCGCAGTAGCGCTCGGCTTCGGCGCAAGCGCGGTCTTCTTGCTCTTCGTCGGCGCTACCGACCCGCTTGCTTTCCTTGCCCTCACCGGCCTGACCATCCTGCTGGCCTGGGCTTCTCTCACGCTCGGCCTTCTCCTCTCCAGTCGCTGCAGTCGGACCAGTACCGCAGTCAGCCTAGCACTCGGTCTCTGGCTTGTGCTTGTGCTACTCGGCAATCTCGGACTTATGGGCACCGCACTCGCCGTACGCCTACCCCCCTCTTGGCTCCTTGGCATCGCGCTCGTGAATCCCACCGAGGCCTACCGCATCGCCGCCTTACGCCTCCTGGCCGGCACGCTGGAACTCCTCGGGCCTGCCGGTCTCTACGCCGACGAGCGCTTCGGTGCCACGCTGCCGCTCCTCCTCGCGAGCATGCTCCTTCTCTGGAGCCTCGTTGGTGGCGTCGCCGCCTACGCCGTCCTGCGCCGGGAGGTCTTGCGATGACGCGCCGTCAGCTTCTTGTTGCACTCCTCGTCACCATACCGCTTGCCGCCTGCCAGCGGAAGCGCGAGCTTTCCCCGCCCGAGATCCGCTACGGCCGCGATACCTGCGCCGAGTGCGGGATGATCCTTTCCGACCCCCGCTTCGCCGCAGCAGCGACCACAGCCGACGGTGAGACGGTTCTGTTCGACGATATCGGGTGTCTCCTCACCTACCGGCAGAAGCACAGCCCCTCCTGGGCAGCTATATGGGTTCATGATCTTGACACTCAGTCCTGGCTCCAGGCCGAGAACGCCTGGTATCTCGTGAGTCCCAGCATCCGTTCACCAATGGGCTACGGCATCGCCGCCTTTGCTGGTCAAGACGCTGCGCAGCGGCGCCAGGCGGAACTCGGCGGTGATCTTCTGCAGTGGGGGGACCTCCTTGCTCACCCCCCAGAACGGCCGCGACAGTATTGACGCGTCATCCAACGGCAGCAGCGCTCTAAGAGTACGAGCGTCGCGTCGTTTCACCAAAAGATGGACCAGGTACTAGAGAGAATTCGGTGGCACTTGAGAACCTCGTACATTCGGCACAACGCCTGAGGGATCCTTGACTGACTAGCTGGTAGTCAATCCCCTTCGTCGCAGATGATCCACGCCCCAGCCATTGCTTTCCGCTTCCTCAAACGGTGCTCTCTGATCAACACAATGCCGACTACGGCCATTGCCACACTTCTGGCACCTGGCAGTGTCGCTGCCAAAGTGCGACAGCTTTTCCTCGTGTCATGTCCATGCACAGGAATGCGCTCATCTTCGATGAGCGCTTCCCCAAACAAATCCGGCTGATCGCCCTTGCAACGTGTCAGCATCTGCACTACCTTCTGGCCTAACTCGCCACCGGTACTGCTTGGCGGCTGCGATGCACGCCTCAGAATGAAGAAGCAATGCAGTGAAGGAGGCTCGTTATGAATATCTGTGGTCTTCTGGTTTTGCCACTTGCAGCCATGGCAACCACGCTCTTGAGATTCGCCTGCCGCTGGGCAACACGTTGCAGGGCGTAACTCCATGCAGGCAACGTCTGAACTCGTGACTAAGGAGAGGGAGCACGCGTATGCTGATTTGGCGCTATGGAATTTTGGCGACGCTCGCCGCTGCGATCCTCAACGCTGCACTCTGGGGGCTCGCTCGGGCGCTAGGAGTCTCACTCCAGGTTCAGCCACCAGGCCAACCGGTGGCAGTAGTGGGACTACCGCAAGTTATCCTCCTGACCGTTATCCCTTTGCTCGTTGGCACCGCCTTCTACACGCTGTTACGGCGTTGGACACGCCGTCCCTTCCTGACTTTCCTGATCCTTGCGCTCCTGATCTTTGTCATTTTGCTTATCCCGCCCTTTGCTGCAACGGAGCGCGCTGGCACGCGCTTTGTGCTCATCCTCATGCACCTGGTTGCAACCACTGCCCTCTTAGCAGGGCTTTATCGCGCTGAGGTTCGCCGCGCACGGCCGTAAACAGCGAAGGGGGCGATACGTCGCCCCCGACAGAACTCCCTTCAGCAGAGCCATGCGGCGCGCAGAATCTATCACAAGCCCTTACCACAAAGAAGGTGCTGATCCGTTCCTCACAGTGTGATCACCTGATCCGGAGGATTCTGCGCCAGCGCCGCGTAGAGATCGGGGAAGCAGCCGACCTGAACACCCTCGACCGTGTTCACCGGCTGAATCTCAGCCGGCTCTCGCCGCCCAAGCCCGGTCACCGGATCGCACCAGCGCGGCTGCCCCTGCGCGAGGTTCCGTTCCAGCGCGCACATGTCGCACATCATGAGCAGAATCCCCTGCTCCTTTGCGATGCGCGCCAGCCGTTCGCCGATCGGGTCGCCCTTCCGCAGGACAAAGACGTTGTCATCGAAAAAGAACATGCCGACGACCTCAACCCCATGCGTCCCCGCCTCAAGTTGTGGCAGGATCATCTGGCCCAGCTTGTAGCTTGCCGCCCGTGGTGTTGCAAACACATAGGCCACGCGCATCTTTGTCCCTTCCTCTCCTCGACGGTATCAGATCCCTTGACCAACAGCCTTCCACCCCACGCCCTTCACTCCACCATAGTGATCCTCCGTTCCATCATGCCCCGACTCATCGGGGTGAAGTCCCTCTACCCCTTCGAACGGAAGTCATGATACTTCGTCTCATTTATGTATGCCGCTGCTGTACCCCACTTGGGACTCCCAGAGCCTGAGCAGCAGCCTGGGGCGGACCGTTCAGCCCTGGAGAGAAGTCACGGTAAGGCGAAGCCTCGAACACCTTCGAGGCACGCAGTGCCTCGCACATCCTGACTCGTAGAGAATCAGATCACACTATTGATCCCTACAGAACGGACTCTACCTTCAGAACAAACCAGACGGATGTCATCGCCTCCTGCACCGCTACCGGTACGCCGCCATTAGCCGTCGCCAGGCACCGCGCCCCCGTACCAGCGCTGCCACCAGTACAAACAGCACCGTCGCCACGAGCACGATAGCGCCTCCCGAGGGGACACTCGCATAGTAGCTGAGATAGAATCCCACCAGCGCTGCCAATGCCCCAAAGAGCACTGCGAGGATCATCATCGCTGGCAGCCGCCGCGCTACCAACGCTGCCGTCGCCGCGGGCGTCACCAGCATCGCCAGCACCAGGACCACGCCCACCGCCTGTACCGAAACCACGACTGTCACCGAGAGCAAGAGCAACAAGAGCAGCTGCAGTGCCCCCACCGGGAGCCCTGCTGCTTCGGCCACCACAGGATCGAAGTGCGCAAAGAGGAGCTCCTTGTAGAGTGCCACAATCGTCCCCACCACAAGGAGCCCCGCAAGGGCAATCGCCCAGAGATCACGTGCGCGCACCGCCAAGATATCGCCGAACACGTAACTGAAGAGATCAACCGTGTATGTCCGGATGCCGATCGCCATCAGCACCACGCCAAGGGCAAAGACCCCGCTAAACACGATGCCGATCGCCGTATCCGTGCTCAAGCCCACCCGCCGCGTTACCCAGCCGATCCCCAGCCCAGCCGCGATCGCCGCCGCCAGCGCACCGATGTAGAAACTGAATCCAGCCAGGAAGGCCACAACGATCCCGGTAAAGGCGACGTGCGCAAGCGCATCCCCGATAAACGCCAACCCTTTGAGCACCACGTAGCTCCCAACCATGGCGCAGATCGCCCCAACGAGGACAGCGGCGACGAGCGCCCGTAGGAGAAAGCCATACCGCAACGGTTCGATAAGCAATTCAACAGCTCCGTTCATCCCCATCCTCGCCCTCGACCACGATAACCCGATCACCGTACCGCAGGAGCAAAAGGTGAGACTGGAAAGTGCGGTGGAGCAGTGCCTCGGTGAACACCTCCTGCGGCGGACCGTAGGCAATCACCTCGCGGTTCAGGAGCAGCACCCGGTCGAACCGTTGCGCGACACACGAGAGATCATGCGTTGCAACCAGCGCCGTCTTTCCTTGCCGGCAGAGACGCTCGAGAAGCTCAAAGACAAAGTGCTGAGTCGGTGCATCGACCCCACTCACCGGTTCATCGAGAAGAAATAACTCTGGCTCCTGCGCAAGCGCACGCGCCAAAAACACGCGCTGCCGTTGACCACCGGAGAGTTCGGCGATGAGCCGATCTCGCTGGTCAACCAATCCCACCTGCTCCAGCGCCCAGAGCGCCAGCTCCCGATCAGCCTTGCCCGGGCGCCGGAACAGCCCGAGTCGCGGATAGCGTCCCATCAGTGCGACGTCGAACACCGTGACGGGAAAGTCCCAGTCGATCGTCTCCCGCTGCGGGATGTAGGCAATGTCGGGGTTCGGCCGTGCCGGCTGTCCCTCGACCAACACTCTCCCTTCCCAGGGAGGGAGGAGCCCGAGGAGCGCACGGAAGAGCGTTGACTTACCACTGCCATTTGGTCCGAGGACCCCAACCAGCGCGCCACGCTCGACCGCGAACCGCACGTTCCGAAGTACTGGCTCGCCGCGCCGGTAACCCGTCGTCAACCCTTCGACCTGGATTACCGGCATCGTCGTCGCTCGCGCCGCTCGCTCAACCGCGACGACTCCGCTGCCCATCACCCACGCAACCCTTCGACCACGTTGGTCACGTTCTGCCGCATCATCCCGAGGTAGTCCATCCCCGCTGGCGCTGCATCACTATAGAGCTCCAACACCCGCACTCCGGCTTCTTGCGCAATCGTCTGCGCCAACTTTGGATTAAACTGCGGTTCGACAAAGATCGCTGGTACCCCCTCGGCCCGAATCCGCGCCACCAGTTGCGCCACCTCCTGTGGTGAGGGCTCGCGGCCCGGGCTCAGCACGACAACGCCGACAAGCTCTAGCCCATAGTGTGCCGCGAAGTACGGGAATGCGTCGTGGAAGGTCACCAACTTGCGCCGCTCGGGCGGAATCGTTGCAATCTGCTCCTTTGCCCAGGCATCAAAGTTGCGGATCTCGTCAATGTAGCGTGCGGCGTTGGCCCGATAAATCTCGGCATGGGCTGGGTCAGCCTCCACGAGCCCTGCCGTGATGCGCTCGATGTAGATCACCGCAAAGTCGGGATCAAGCCAAAAGTGCGGATTGATGCCATGCTCCTGGTCATGCTCCGGCTCGGGTGTCCCCAGCACGTGCTCTTCCTCAACAGCTACGCCCTCCGGCGGCTTTAGGCCCTCAGAAAGGACGATGACCTTCGCCTTGCTCCCAACCGCCTCCAGTTGGCGTTCCATCCAGGGATCGAGCTCGCCGCCGTTGTACACCACTACCTGTGCCTCGGCAAGCGTGGCAACATCTCGCGGTGTCGGCTGGTAGGTATGCGGGTCAGCTCCTGCCGGCATCACCGCGCTCACCTCGACGAGTTCCCCGCCCACCGCCTTGACCATACTGGCAAAGATCGGCAGACTCGCCACCACAACCAAGCGGCTCGCTGCCACTCCCGTCACAGCCTCTCCACCCACCGGCGACTGCACCGTCGGCCGTGGAGCCCGCCCACAAGCTGCCGCGACGAGCCCGAGCAGCACGATGATCGTCACGAGCCATCGCCGCATCGTCTCCTCCCTGTTGGCTGAATGATACGCCGTCTCACTCATTAGCGACGTGACCACCCCACACCGACCACATGCTCCTTATGATACTCAGTATCAACTAATCAGACAACGGAATCGCGTGGGGACACTGCGTTTCTCTCCTGCCCCGAGGGCTACTGGAGGCGACTGCAAATCGCTGAGTTATGGCCGTCGACTCACCTGCACGCCCCTCTTCACCCTTACCCTGTTGGATTCCTGTCCCGTCCACCCACCTCGACCCACCACGCCGACTCGCCCACAAGAACGCACGAACGCGCGTGCGACAGCGCCCCAAGGCACTTACAGGTCCTTCCAGGCCAAGGGATCGACGCAGCATCCCGCTCTCCCTCGGGAGTACCTCCGTGGCGCGATTCATCTTTTTGCGCATCGCTGTTCTCAGCGGGGGAACAATCCTAGCGGCTCACCGCCATCGTCTCTCCTTGACACGCCTGGCAGAGGCCGCTCAGCTCCAGCCAGTGATCGAGGATTCGGAATCGCGTCTGATCAGCAATGGAGGCGAGGATCGGCTCCAAGTTGCACCCAGAGAATGCGGCGACCCGGCCACAGCGGACACAGACAACATGATGGCGGTGCCCATCACTCGACACAACGTACCGGTGTGTTCCGGATGGATGATGCACCCGCTCGACGACGCCCAGCTCAGCCAGAAGGTCAAGCGTACGAAACACCGTGGCCCGCCCGATCGTCGGCTGCACGCGGCGCAGCGCTCGGAAGACGTCCTCGGCCGAGAACGGTTCGCACTGTTCCAAAACGAACTCCACAATCGCGCGTCGCGGCCCGGTCACCCGACAGCCACGTTCGTGCATCGCCTCGAGAATCGCCTCTGCCGTTCGCATGACCGACCTCACCGGCTTCAGTATACCTGTCCCATCGACCATGTCCTCGCATTGCTCGTGTCAACGAGCGGCACGCCGCTCACAGCGCTTACTGCTCGCCACCTGTCCCGGCACGAGCAACAACAAACATATTGCCGCTCCGCGCTGCCCGTTATTGTACGCCGCACCTGCCGGTACGGCATACCGACCATCTCTCCGGCGCTACGAACGCAGTCAGGACTCTCCTCCTCAGCGTTCTGAAATCGAATCTGAAACCGAAATCAAAGCCACCTCTTTATCAGTCCTCGCCCCCACCATCGATATTGTTGTCTTCTTCTGAATCGGACGCATGGTCAGGCACGGGCGCGTAGCGAGGTGAGCATACTGCCCCATTGCAATCTCCCAGCAAGACAACTCTCCAGAATAGAAAACGGTCGGCCCGGGGGTAGGCAGATTAAGAATGACTGGACATTTGTTACCTAACTTCTCTCGTGTATCGTTTCTCACCGAAACACCAGTGACGAGCGAAAGCTGTTAATTGTTCATCACCCCAGCCTCTTTCCCCTGGCGCACGAAACCGGGTGATCGCCACCTACGCGGGGTCAGCACCTGCCCGATCGCCTACTCGCACCGACCCAGGACAGATCGTCACCCCCTTCCCGGTCGGCAACAAGCCCGCTATCCTCGAGAGCGGACGGATAGCGGACAAGGGGGCGCGCCATGCATATCGAACTCGGGCGGCCAGTGATGAGTCGCGACGGCAAACGGATCGGTACAGTGGACCAGCTGGTGCTCGACCCCAATACCCGCGAGGTGCAAGCGATCATCGTGCACCGCGGCTGGCTGCTCAGCGAAGACCGGATCGTCGACCGCGAGCTGATCGACGCGGTTGCACCAGACGGAACAGTGTGGCTTACCCTCGACGCCGAGCGAACCGGAGAACTCCCGCTTTTCGTTGAGGCCGAGTTCGTGCGCCTCACTGCGGAAGAAGCCGCCAGTCTCCCCTATGTCTGGCCCAGTGGTGGCGGGCTTGGCCCTATCCCGCTATTGTGGGGCACCCCGGCCCGTGAACCCGTCGTTCCCGACCTCGGTGCTGCACCCTACGAGCCCGGCGGCGGCACTCTGCCGAGCTCGGTTCCCCCTATCACTCCACCCGTTGAGGTCGAGAGTAATCTCCCTCGAGAGGCTGTTCGCATCGACCGCGGAACTGCTGTCATCGCTAGCGACGGCGAACGGCTTGGCAAGGTCGAGCATGTGCACCTCAACGAGGATGGCGAAATCGTGAGTCTTGCCGTTGACCCGGGACTCTTTGGAGGTGAGCACCTGCATATCCCAGCCGAATGGATCGCCGAGATCACCGAGGACGCCGTCCGCCTCTCCGTCGACGCGGCCACGGCCCGTCGCAGGAAGCGATGAGTTCTCTCAGGATCCTGCCCTTCAGCCGGGCAGGCTGAGAAATGCTCGGCAGAGTAGGGTTCAGAAGTGCTCAAGGATGTGGTTGAGGTAGTCGTACACGAGTCCTCGGCGCAGGTCGCTATGCAGTGACTGATTGCGGTATGTTCGGAGACACGCGTAGCAGCTCCCGTCGGGCCCGCACCCGCAGCTTCCATTGAGGCGGTCACGTGCATGTTCTAGAACACTGCGGAGGACCGTCGGCTCCTCTAGCCGTGCTACCACACCACCGCCTCCTGGGACATCATCGAAGAGCATAATGGCAGGGAAACCGTCACCATAGACCGGTGCTCCACCGACTTCTGTCCCAGGAATTTCCAGGACAAGACTCACACCAGCAACTATGGCTGCAACCAACCCATGACTTAAGGCGAAGACATCGCGACCAGGTACCGGAAGCAGAAAATCGAGGCGCACGACATCCGTCAGAAAGGAGTGCCCCAAGGCAACGCGCATTGGTTGTCCGCCCAACTCCCTTCGTCACTCACGAGGTCGCACAAAGCCCTCGCAAGTGCTCGCTTCTTCGCACCGCACCTCTGTTTCCTGCTCCCGACTCCCCGTGTGATTCATGAAAAAAACCGCGCATGCCCCGCGGAACCCACTACGCGATTCGCCGAGGTCAGTGATCACCACAATGTCCCACGCACTCCCGGGATCTCCACCCCGCCCATTCCACGCTCCGGGCAGAACGCCGTGTGCAACTCCCACGGCATCCTGACCAGCCAGGCGCGAACCCTACCCCTGCCACTCCGGCAACGTCGACCGTGCTAGCGTCGCGTCAAACTCCTCGTACGCAAAGTAGCCGAGAAGCTCATACAGCTCCGCCCGTGTCTGCATCTCGCCCACCAGGCTCCGCGTCGTCCCCTCCGCAGCCAGAGTCCGGTACAACCGCTCCATCGCCTTGGCAGCCACCCGCAACGCTGAAACCGGGAACAGCGCAATCCGGTACCCCCACGCGGCCACCTCTGCCGCCGAAAAGGCTGGTGTCTTCCCAAATTCCGTTAAGTTAGCGAGCAGCGTCACACCAGGCAGCGCCGCTGCCACCGCACGAAATGCCTCCTCACTCGGCAGCGCCTCCGGGAAAATCGCATCGGCGCCAGCCGCAAGATACCGCCGTGCCCGCGCCACGACCCCCTCAATCCCCTCCCGCTCATACGCATCGGTCCGGGCAATGACGTACAGGTCTGGTGCCACCTGTTTGATCGCCCGTACCTTTTGCTCGAGCTCCTCCGGAGGTGCCAGTAGCTTCGCAGAAAGGTGTCCACACTTCTTGGGCTGCTGCTGGTCCTCGATCTGCACACCCGCTACCCGCGCCTCAGCCAGCTCCCGCGCAGCACGCGCCGCATTGAGCACACCCCCATACCCCGTGTCGATGTCCACGATCAGCGGGAGCTCGCTGGCCCGCACAATCTCGCGCGCCCGTTCAACCACTTCCTCCAGACCAACAATTCCCAGATCGGGTAGCCCTCGACTCGCCGTGTACGCCGCCCCCGAAAGGTACACAGCACGGAATCCCGCGGCCCGCGCCAGCAGCGCCGAAAGTCCATCCCACACCCCGGGAAGCACCACCAACCCCGCAGCCACCAACTCACGGAATGTCTGCGCCTGCTCCGCCTGAGACCGCGGCGGCGCGCTGAGCCAGCTCATCGCCTACCCCCGGTGCAGCACGTCCATGAAGCGGTCAACCGCCCAGTCTGGCAGAGTCGGATCATCCAGGAGCAGATACTCAAGCCTCTCGGCACGTCGCTCCGGATAGACCAGCCGCAGCGCCCGGGCCAGCTTCTGGCGCAGAAGCGGCAATCCCTCCGCCCGCCGCCGCGGATGCCCAATCGGATACTCGACCACCACCCGCTCCGTTTGGCTCCCGTCACGGAATGTCACCTGTACCGCATTGGCGATCGACCGCTTTTCCGGATCCAAGTAGTCGCGACTGAACTCCGGGCGCTCCACCACGCGCATCTTGGCAATGAGTGCCGGAATGCGCGGATCGGAGGCCACCGGCTCCAAATAGTGCTCATAGCGCAATTCGCCATACAGCAGCGCGACGGCCGTCATATACTGCAGCGAGTGGTCGCGATCTGCCGGGTTAGCAAACGGACCCGGCTTGTCGATGATCCGCTTCGCTGACTCCTGTGTCTCAATAACGATTTCCTCGATCTCCTCCCACCGTTCGCGCACCTCGGGGTGGAGTCGCAGTGCTGCCTCTACGGCCGTTTGACCATGGAACTCCGCCGGGAAGGCGATCTTGAACAGCACATTCTCCATCACGTAGCTACCCAGCGGCCGTGCCAAGACAACGGGCTGCCCACGCAGCACCACGTCCTGGAATCCCCACTGCGGCGCACTCAGCGCCGTCGGATATCCAGGCTCTCCACGCAGCGCCAGCCACGCCAAGCGTACCGCCCGACTCGTTGCGTCAGCTGCCGCCCACGACTTGCGCGGCCCTGTGTTGGGGAAATGCCGGTAGGTGCGCAAGGCCGGCCCATCGATCCAGGCGTTGGACACCGCGCTGAGTACCTCGTCGAACCCACCTCCCCACAGCGCAGCCGCAACTGCCGCCGAGGCCACCTTGACAAACTGCACGTGGTCGAACCCAACGCGGTTCAGGCTGTTCTCGAGCGCGAGAACGCCCTGAATCTCGTAGGCCTTGATCGCCGCGGTCAAGACGTCACGAACCCGATACGGCTCTTCGCCACGTGCCCTCCGCTGCCGGCTGACAAAGTCGGCCACCGCAAGAATCGCGCCAAAGTTATCCGACGGGTGACCCCACTCCTTGGCCAGCCAGGTATCGTTGTAGTCCAGCCAGCGGATCAGCGCACTAATCGCAAACGCCCCCTGCACTGGATCAAGCACCAACCGTGTCCCTGGCACCTTCACCCCATCCGGGACCAGCATCCCGGGGACCACCGGGCCAATCAGCTCCGTACAGTCAGGATGTGTCAACGCCTCACAAGCACAGGCCAGCGAATCCGCCAGAGCCAGTCGCGCCGTCTCGTAAGCCTTCTCACTCGTAATCTCCGTCTCCACGACGTAGCGCACCAGCTCCACCAGCACCGCATCTGGGGCCGGACGGGCGCCACTACCTCCTTGGCCCACGCTCACCCCTCCTCTTCACGTCATCCCTCTGCTCACCGTTATGGCTTTAAGCCCCGTGGCCCGGTGTACAGCACACGCGGCCGGAAGAGACGATTGTGTGCATGCTGCTCGACCACATGCGCAACCAGTCCTGCTGTCCGTGCCGCGAAGAAGATCGGTGTATAGAGATCAATTGGGATGCCGAGCACCCAGTACACCGGCGCCGCGTAGTAATCGAGGTTCGGGAACAGTCCCTTCTCGCTCCGCATCACATCTTCACCACGCTGGCACATCCGGAGTAGCTTCTCCCCTTCCGGATCGCCCCGCTCGGTAACCAGCTGGGCCAGCGTCTCTTTGAGGAGCTGAGCCCGCGGATCCATGCGGCGCATGTAGACCCGGTGCCCAAAGCCCATAATCCGTTCCTTGCGCGCCAGCTTGGCACGAATCAATCGCTCCAAACCCTCCTCATCCCCCGCTTCCAATAACATCTCCATCACTGCTTCGTTCGCACCACCGTGCAGCGGCCCCTTGAGTGAAGCAACCGCCCCCGTAAGTGCCCCATACAGGTCAGCTAACGTCGACGCAATAACCCGCGCCGCAAACGTCGAGTTGGGCAGCTCGTGCTCGCTATACGCAATCAGGGTCTGATCAAAGGCCCGCACCTCAGCCGCACTTGGCTCGCGACCGGTGATCATCCAGAGAAAGTTCTCCGGATAGGAGCGCCGGTCGTCGGGCAGGAGCGGCTCATTCCCCTCAGCCACTCGAATGAGGTTCGCCACAATCGTCGCTGACTGCGCGATGACACGTAGCCCGCTCGCTCGGTCCTGTTCCGGATCGGCCGAGTTCGCCGCCTGATCCCAGCCGCCAAGCGCAGAAATCGCCGTGCGCAGTCGATCCATAGCATCCATCTGACGCGGTAGAAGGCGGAGAATCTGCCAGAGCTCCGCTGGCACGTTGGCAGCAGCCAGCAACTGACGCTCGAGTTCCGCTCGCCCCCTCTCGTCCGGCAGGGAACCGTGTACCAAAAGGCCGACCACATCGACGTACGTCCGCTGACGAGCCAGGTCGAGGAGGTTGTAACCGCGAACAACGATTTCCTCGTGATCGACGTCCAGATATGAGATGCTCGTTTCAGTGGCAATGACCCCCTCAAGCCCGGGGCGGTACTCTACAGCACCCATCGTGCGTCTCCCCTACGTGCCTCGCGCATGCCTCCTGCCCCCATTCTAACGCCAAGGACGAGGATGATTGAGAACGCGGTCGGCAGGTTGCCCGCTCACAGCACGTGAGACAGCGTCTCCATGCACGCCACCGCCTCCAGATGCCCCCAAACCACCCACACGCCCACAAGAGCCAGCACGTCACCACTGCTGCCCATGCTCGTCCAGATGACCCGAAGAGCGCGAGGAATTGCACCCCGATAACAGGGGACAGTGTGCCCACTCACGCAGAGCGATCCGGGAGACCGCATTCTACGCCACGATGCAATGTCCGGCACCCACGCACCCGAGAGGGACTGACATGCACCAGAGATGATCTCGTGTCGGCGCGCAATTGCTTACACCCACAGCAGCTCCCACACGCCCACTAGGCCACGGCACTTCGCCCCAATCATCAATGCAGGAGCGCCATTTATGGCGCCCGCGCACCCGCCAGGGCACGACGTGTCCTCGTACTCCTCCGACAACAAGACGCAGTCCGTGGCACCCGCGCTCCCACCAGCCGCGGCCGACCACCGCTCCTCACCGAGCCACGATGCGTGGCACCTGCACGCGCACGTGGCCATGGCAGGTTCCCACACTCACCCTCGTCAAGACACAATCTCGGCACTCGCACGCCAGCCAGGGGCGCCCTATCACCCCGCCGATCCTCCACCGTCACACCATGGCCTTCTGCCTCCACACCCACCTGGGTACCCCGCGCCCCTCCTGCGACAGGACACAATCCATCGCACCCCATTTCGCCAGGCGCAGTAACCGCCCTTTGTCAGATCTGCCAACAACCAGAATCGCAAGACACGCAGCCCGTCGCTGCACCGCGCCACGACCTCTTCTGCAGCCATACCCCGTTAAACATCTTTTAGCCACGGGAGGAGCTAGCACGATGATACGTGCCCCGAGAGATGAGACACGCGAGATATAGGGCCGCAACCAGACCCCTGGTCGTCCACGGTGATCGTCGGGGAACTTTGAGAGAAGCTTGGCTAGCGAATCTTTCTCACCCGAGCGAAACAGACAGCAACGCGCATCACAGCCGCGCCAGTACCAAATAAGCCCCCGTCCGCTACGCCACCCAGCGCTGACGCGTCCGCTCCCAACCCTCAGTCCGCACCGAAGCGAAGTCCGCCTCAATGATCAGCACGCCTTCCTGCTCGGCGAACTCACGTGCCCCAGGAGTCAGGCGCGATCCCACCACCACTGGCAGAGCAACGAGACCATCTCGGCGCATAAGCCACGCCCACTCGATCGCCCGATTCACATCGCGCTCATCGATGACGTGCGACACCTCAACTACGAGCCAGACCGCAGACTCCTCACCACCGTTGAACCGTCCGCGCGCAAGAAGATCGGCGTCAAGCAGACGCTCAAAAGCCTCGTGTCGAAGCTTAGGCCGCAGCTCAAGACTCCAATCCCCTGGTGCCCGCACCCGCAGTCCGCGTATCAATCGCCCCAACCAGGAGCTCAGTCGCCGCTGCACCCGAAGCTCCAACTCCGCCCCGACCAACATGTCCACGCGATCGGAGACCTTATCAAGCCGCTGAGCGAGAAACTGCACCGTTTCCCGTAGTTCCACAATTTGTCGCGTATGCTCCCGCACGATCTCCCGCAGCTCGACAATCTGCCGGCTATGCTCTTGGACCGTCTCCCGGAGTTCGATCAGCTGCCGAGTATGCGCCTGTACGGTTTCGCGCAGCTCCGCAATCTGCCGCGTGTGTTCCTGCACAATCTCCCGCAGCTCCGCAATCTGTCGCGAGTGCTCCTGCACCGTCTGCCGAAGCTCACTAATCTGCCGACTGTGCTCTTGCACCATCTCCCGGAGCTCCGCAATCTGCCGCGAGTGTTCCTGTACCGTCTGGCGGAGCTCGCTAATTTGCCGACTGTGCTCCTGTACCGTCTGCCGAAGCTCACTGATTTGCCGACTGTGCTCCTGCACCGTCTCCCGGAGGTCAGTAATCTGCCGGGAGTTGTCACGGACTGCCGCGACCAGTTCCTCCAGAAGCGCGTTCTGCCGTTCGTCCCGTTGCGCAAGCTCCGCTAAGAGCTGCTCGACATGAGCCATGCGTTCAGGCACAGCGAGGAGTTCCTCGGTCAACAGGACCCGCCGGAGCTGGCTCCGCCACTCCGGGTGAAGCTCTAACAACCGAAGCAGATCCTCAAAGTCCTGAACAGTGAACGGCACAGGAACCCCTCCAATCCGCCATAACCATAACACAATGTTGCATCGCTTGGCCCGAACTGAAGGATCGCTCACCGGCTCAACGGACGACAACGTTCCTCAGTAACCGTCACAGCTCGCTCGCCGGTTTGTCGATTGCCGCTCTTCACGCCAGTAATCCGGGCACACGAAGGATCGCCCATCACACTGAAGGAATCGTGTCGCACCTCTGGAGAGTTCGAGAGCCACGACGAAGAAAACTCCACGCACCCCCCTGAATGACGTCGCTAGTCCCGCCGCATCGTACCCAGGTCGTCGCTTGGCGCACAGCAGCAAATCGCTCTGCATCAAACAAGTCCACACAGAGGAAACTGTCTCGCCGCGAATGTGCGGGGAGAGCGATACGCCTGCTGCACAGGGCGGTCAACTTCATCCTCGGTCACTCAGAGATCGAACCGTTCTCTACCAACGTCTCCTCTCCACTTCATTGCCGATCAGCGTGGGCCTCGGTGAGGTCGTTTTGGTCACCCGTATCATAGCGGCTTACGTCCCAATGGGCATCGCTGAACACCAGCGATGGGAATTATCGGCTTATCGGCGCCCTGGTGACGGCCCTTGCTCTTGTTGCTTTTCCCAGCCAATATGCGCTGTCTGCGCACCTTGTCGGCGTACTCGATAGCGGTACCCTCATTGCCGATAGCATCTGGCTCTGGTGAAAGCCCGAACGATGACGTTCGCCGGGCTCGTTCACCGACCGACTCCTCTCCGCCTCTTGGCTGGCTTGGCCGCTCTGCCAGCCGAGGCAGAGGTCGAGTTCACCAACCTCCGCGACCTGCTCGGTCTGACAGACGGCAACCTCTCCGCCCACCTTAGCCGCCTGGACGAAGCCGGTTATGTCAGTTTTCTCACAACCGTTGTTGGGCGTAAAGCGCGCACCTTTATCTGATTGACTCCATGCGGCCGCGTGGCAATGACCGAATATCGCACAGCAATCCAGCGGCTACTTCCTGGCGAGGGCTTCGCATCCGCAGTTGGGAATCATCTTCACCTGCTCGATGAGCCACAGCGGACGGCACCAGACGCATGATCCCCAGAGGGTGCCTGATCTGCCCCGTCGTTGAAGCCACCGACCTCTACCAGGCGTACGGGTCAGCCGTCGCCGTGAACAGCATCAGCTTCGAGGACGGAGAGGGTGAAGTCTTCGATATCGTCCGTCCCAATGGCGCGTGCAAGACGACCACTTTCGAATGTCTCGAGGAGCTCCGCCACCTAAATTCTGGCACCGTCCGCATGCTCGGTCACAATCCCTGGCGCGCGACGTCAGCTCGCTTGCGCGAGCGCCGTGCAACTTCAGGAGAGTGCACTTCCCGACCGACTTCGGGTGGGTGAGGCCCTGGCCCTTTTTGCCGCCCTCTATCCCCGCTCACCCGATCAACACGAACTCCTCAGCCAACTTGGGCTCGCCGACCAGATCCATACCCCTTTTCGCCAAACTAAGCGGCGGGCCATAACAACGCCTCTTTCTCGTACTCGCCCTCGTGCATGATCCACGCGTCCTCTTCCTTGACGAACTGACTACTGGACTTGACCCGCACGCTCGCCGCCTCGTCTGGGAACTCATTCGCACGATTCGCAACCGCGGGAAGACCATTTTCCCAGGTACCGATCTGATCGAGGAGGCGAAAGCACTGTGTGATCGCGTCGCGGTTTTCTTCCACGGGCAGATCGTTGCCCGTGATACCCCCTCACGTCTCATCGCACACGTCGGCGAACTCCATATCAGTCTCCGGCTCCCTAGAGCTACTTCCCTCCCGCCCCTTCTCCAGCTTCCCGGGATCCGCACCGTCGAAACCCGGAACGAGACCCTGTCCAATCGGGCCGAGGACGGCCGCGCGGTTGCTGCTGTCGTCCAAGTCCTTGTCCAGGTGGGCGCACCCCTACGCGAACTTCGGGTCACCAGGGGACGTCACAAAGACGCCTACCTTGCCTTGACCGGTGCAGTCGCCCCACGGGAGGATAGGAAGCCATGCACAGCGTTGCACGCTTGATCTGGGCCGAGGTACTACTCCAGTGGTGCCAGCCCTTGGCACTGTTCTTCACACTCATCTTCCCGCCACTTCTGATCGTCCTCTTCGGCTACGACTCCTTACCCGAAACGAACGGACTCGGCAGCATCGCTACCCGTGTCCCCTGCCACACCGCCCTGGGGCTACTCAGGGCGTCGTCCTTCAACCTGCCCTTCGCCGGGGTCAGCTAACGAGTGCAGGGTGTCCTCCGGCGACTGACTATGACTCACTCTCTCCGCTAACCCTGTTCTTTGCGTAACTTGCCTCAATGGTCAGCCTGAGCATCTCAGGTATAACGCTCCTCGTTGTCGCAGCCAAACTAGGCTACGGTGTTCGTTTCCCTGGCTTATTCCTTTCTGCCGTCCTCGCAGGGGCATTTGGCGGTGGCACTGTTTGCCTGTGGTTGTGCTCTTGCTGCAGTGCTCCCAGGCGTGCGTCACTACCGCTGCTGTCCTCGCCCTGACCTAGCCGGTGATGTCCGTCTCCGGTGCAGCACTCCCCGCAAGATCTTCTCAGAGCGCGTGCGCGAGTTCGCTGCGGTCGTCCCAGCCCGGTAATACCGAACCACTTCCATGCCTACAGTTCACTCGAAGCGCGCCGCTCAAACGCATCCCGCAACGTCGCAAACCAACGCACAAGTCGAGGAGCCTGCCTCTGCGCCGGTTCATACCCGAGCTCCCGCCGCAGGTCGGCCAGCGCTCGATGCTGGAGCACTGCCACCGCCGACTCACTCTTCCCGAGCGCAGCCGCCACTTCAGCGAGGGAGAGCCCATGGACGAAGCGCAGCACCAGCACCTGCTGCCGTTCTGGCCGCAACCGTGCAAGAGCAGTCCGCACAGCATCTGAGGCAAGCGCGCCGAGTGCTTCCTCCTCTGCATCGACGAACTCGCTGTGTCGCTCAGCAACTGCGTCATCGATAACCACCCGGCGACGTGACCGCTGCTGGCTCAGGACCAGCCGATCGCTGATCGTCAAAAGCCAAGCCAGAAACGGTGCTTCTGTTCGCCGATAGCGGCCAATCGCTCGCCAGGCCCTGAGAAATGTCTCCTGCGTCACATCCTCCGCATCGGCGCGTCGCCCTATCCGGTAGTAACAGTGCCGATAAACTCGGTCGACATATCGGTCATAGAGAGTCGCAAACGCTTCGGCATCTCCATGTGCCGCCGCCTCGATGAGGAGAGCATCCGGTGCTGAATCCATCGCGGCTGGACACGTCACGCCGCCGTGATGCGCTGTCGAGACCCGAGCGTTGCGCAACTGCGCACTAATTGATCGCACTGCCCACTCACCGCTCATCGGCCTTCCGCCCCGCGCCGTCCGCCACCAGCGCCTCCCCCATGCTCTTGCGAGTGCGCGGCCTCGCGAACTTGTGCCCCGTGATTGTCACGCGCGACATCGGGGGCCGCTTCGGAAGATTCTTCGCTCTCTTCACTCCCCTTCGCTGCCTCGGAGACCTCTCGACCGTGATTGTCCCGTGCCACCTCGCGCACCTCTTGGCCGTGGTTCCCCTCACCATCGTTTGACTTGGCAACCTCTGACACTGCACGACCGTGATTGTCGCGAGCCACGTCCCGCACCGGAGCTGGTGTGGGCTCGGCCGTCTCTGTCGGTTCCGGCGTCGGTTCCACCGTCTCGGTCGGCTCAATCGTCGGTGTCGGTTCCACTGTCTCCGTTGGTTCAACCGTTTCAGTCGGCTCGACAGTTGGCGAGGGCTCCACCGTCTCCGTGGGTTCTACGGTCGGAGACGGCTCGACTGTCTGGGTCGGCTCCACCGTCGCTGTCGGTTCCGCCGTCTCCGTAGGCTCAACCGACTCCGTTGGCTCGACCGTTTCACTTGGCTCTGGCGTTACTTCTTGCAGGACAATCACTCGATCATCATCTGAAGCGGCGCCAAACACATGCCGTACGCTTTCCGTCACTGTGCCACTCAGGCCACCTGGCCCGGCTAGCGCTGGCATCCCTGCTAGGAGGAACGCGAGCCCGGTCACTGCCACCGCCCACCGTCGGCCGAACCAAGCACGGCCTGGCCAGCGAGAGCGCCTCGCCGCCATCAGGAGCGCCGCGCGAGCCCGCTGTCGGAACGCCGGGCTCGGTCGGGAGCAGGGATCCGCATCGAGCCGGTCCACCGACCGAGCGAGCGCTTCCAAAACCCGATCATGTTCAGCACCGTGCGGTTCCGACATTGCGTTCTCCTTCGCTCTGCCTTCGGTCCGTCGTCATCCTGAACAACGCATCATCGCTGACTCCTTTACACCGCCCATTTCTCCTAGGCAGGTTGGTTCCTCGTACCGGTCAATACCCCCACCGTTTCGTCCTTCCCGGCGCTGCGAGAGTGCAGCTCGCAAATATCCCCACGCCCCGCTTAGCCCTGATGCACGCTGTCACAGCCCGATAAGATCCTTCACGGCTGAACACACGAACAATCGATAGCCACATATCCTGCAAGTGCGGCAAGATATGCGCGCCTGTCCGAGCACCGAGTTCGCTCTTGATTTCGCAGGCCCGTGGCGTGCTCTCTCGCTCTATCTCGGCATGAATCGATCCACAGAGCACCGTTGGCCTGTGGCTGAGCCCGCCCCATCCCCACCGCTGCTCGTTGGCGCGACGCGAAGCAGCACTGAGGGTGTTGAGCCCCTGATGCATTCCTGCCAGTCTTCCTCTTCCGTAGCCCCTTGACGCACACCGCGCACCCTGCTACCCTCGCCGCGGTAAATGTGTTGTGGGGGAGGGAGCGCTGTGCTCGTTCGCATGCCCGGTCGTGCCAGGTGACGCCGAGTCACCATTTCCGTCAATTCGTAAGGTCTGGCGATCAGGGTTCATGACTGCGAGAGGAGCACGGCGTGCCCAAGAAGAAAGTTCAGAAGGTTGTCCTCGCCTACTCCGGCGGGCTCGATACATCGGTCATCCTCAAGTGGATCAAAGAAACCTACGACTGCGAGGTCATCACTGTCACTGCCGACGTTGGCCAAGGTGAAGATCTCTCCGGCATCGAGGCCAAGGCCCTCGCCACCGGTGCCTCCAAGGCGTACGTCCTCGATCTCCGCGAGGAATTCCTCACGCAGTACGCCTTCCCTGTCCTTCGCTCCGGCGCCGTTTACGAGCGCAAATACTTGCTCGGCACCAGCTTCGCTCGACCGCTCATTGCCAAATACCAGGTCGAGATCGCCAAGCGTGAGGGAGCTGACGCCGTCGCCCACGGGTGCACCGGCAAGGGGAATGATCAAGTCCGCTTCGAACTCACCTATAAGGCGCTCGCCCCGGAACTCACCGTCATCGCCCCATGGCGTGAGTGGGATCTCTCTGGCCGCGAAGCCCTGCTCGAGTACGCCGCCTCACGTGGCATCCCCGTCTCGCAGTCCAAAGAGAACATTTATAGCCGTGACCAGAATCTTTGGCACCTCTCGCATGAGGGCGGCGAACTGGAGGATCCCTGGCAAGCCCCGAACGAGCGTGTCTACCAGATCACCGCGAGCCCTCAGACTGCCCCTGATCAGCCTGAGGAGATCGTTGTCGGCTTCGAACAGGGCTACCCCGTCAGTCTGAATGGCGAGCGACTCCCCCCGGTCTCTCTTATGCAACGCCTCAACGAACTTGGCGGACGCCATGGCATCGGCCGCATCGATCTTGTCGAGAACCGTCTCGTTGGCATGAAGTCTCGGGGCGTCTATGAGCAGCCCGGCGCAACCATCCTTTCCATCGCCCACAAGGAACTCGAGTCGCTCACCCTCGACCGCGAGACGATGCACTTCAAGGACATGCTCGCTCTAAAATACGCCGAACTTGTGTACTATGGCCTCTGGTACACCCCGCTACGCGAAGCGCTCGATGCCTTTGTGGACGTCACCCAACGCCCCGTCACCGGCGAGGTGCGCCTTGTCCTCTACAAAGGCAACTGCATCCCCACCGGTCGCCGCTCGCCACATAGCCTCTATAGCATCGAACTGGCGACCTTTGGCGCGGATGCCATCTATGACCAGCGCGATGCCGAGGGCTTCATCAATCTGTTCGGACTCCCGCTGAAGGTCGCCGCGCTGCTCCGGCAGCGGAGCCCGAACTCTTGACACGTGGCTCAACTTCGAGGTGACAAAACGGGGGTGCCCAAGGCACCCCCGTTTACCCGTGTCGCTCTCTTCAACTCAGCCCCAGGGATGAATCGTCGGCGAGTTGATGGCAATGATCATCCAGATGATCAGCCCAAGGACGTTGAGCCCAACGAACGATACAAATGCCAGGAATCCCCACCCGTACCGGAACTCGTACCCAAAGAGCGGCTGCTGCGCCGCCACTACCTCCACCCGCTCCTCGACCACTTGGCTTGTCTGTCCCTTGGCCACGCTTCACTCCTCCCGTGCCAGGATGCTTGACCGATTGTCATCGCTTATCCTACCACGCGCACACGACTTTGCGAAACCCTTCACGAGCCAATCGTGCGTTCGCTTTTCATTCCCTTCGACGGCCACTATATCCTTCCCGCGTCCGCCTCTCCTGGCGCCGAGCACCAACTGTGAACTTGCTCCTGCAAACGTGAGGCACCATCCTGCCACCTTGGTACACCACCTCGCGCCGCATCACACAGAGCGAAGCACTACCCTGCCCCCACCTTCTCGCTCGTCCCACCCCCGCAGTTGTCAGCCGCCTCCCCACCACCCGGCAGCCGCACCACATATTCGCCCCGCTCCTCCGCCGCCTCAACCAGCCCCTCACGGGCCAAGTCCGTCACGAGCCGTTCCAACCATTCACGATGCGCGGGCGTGTAGTCTTCCCGTACCGCCCACCCGAGCTCGTCAAGCCGCATGCCACCCCATCGTCCACGCAACGCCTCGATGATCCGCCCTCGGTAGTAGCGGCGCGACCCCGTGAACCGCTCGCTCCGGCGTCGAGGCTCGCCGGTTGTTCCGACTGAGCGGCACAACCCACGCACCGGACAGTCTCCACAGCGTGGCCGACGCGCCAGACAAACCCGCGCACCCAACTCCATGAGCGCTTGGTTCCACTCATACGCACGATCGGGCGGCAACACACTCTCCGCAAGCTGATCTAGTTCCCGGGAAGTCGGTCGTACCTCGGGGCCAAGAAAGATCCGCGTCAGAACGCGCGCAATGTTCGTGTCCCAAAATGCGACCGGTTCCCCAAAGGCAAAGCACACCACCGCACCCGCTGTGTAGCGTCCGATTCCCGGCAGACGCTGAAGTTCCCGCCGATCCTTCGGTATGGCCCCACCATAGCGCTCCATCACTTCGCGTGCCGCTCGCCACAGATACACTGCACGGCGGTTGTAGCCAAGACCACCCCAAAGGCTAATCACTTCTGCGAGTGACGCTCGCGCCAGCGACTCAACCGTAGGAAAGCGCGCGATAAAACGTTCGTAGTACGGGATCACTCGCTCGACCTGCGTCTGCTGCAACATCACCTCGCTCAGTAAGATCTGGTACGGATCGCGCGTTCGCCGCCACGGCAAGTCACGCGCCTCCATGCGGTACCATTCGATCAGCCGCTCTTGAACCGCAGCGATCACCGACTCTGCTCCCCCACATCACTCAGGAGCATCCTACCCCGACGTTGCCTGCCTTCCCACGCCGTGACTACTTGTGCTCGGTCCAGCATCGGCTCACCGACCCGTTCAAGCGGGTCAAGCCTCCGCCCTCTTCCAGCCTCTCTCGACGAACGATCGCCACACACGCTGGCACTGTCTCTCCAGGTCCCTCTTGACCTCCGTATCCGCCCCGACACACCTCTCTGCTCATCACGCAAGAACGGTCCCACACCGCCAGGACCCGCCGCTCTCGGCGGCGAGCCCAACCGCACCAAGACAACACGAAGGCGGCCGATACAGGCCGCCCTCCGTGCCTCCTCCTCACGCGCGAGGCGTTCTCTTTCCTCCTCCGTTCTGGTGTACGGCGGCATCCCCCTCATCGGTTTCGTCCGCCAGAAACGTTCGCACTCGCTCCCGCATCGCCTCATACCACCCAGGCTGCGTGACGTCGTACCACTCCACTTGCTTCATCCGTCGCAGCCAAGTCAGCTGGTGTCGCGCGTACCGATGCGTGTCGTACTTGATTCGTGCGATCGCTTCTTCCAACGTGAGCTTTCCCTCGAGATACAGCACGATTTGGCGGTACCCCAGCGCAGTCATCGCCGGCACGTCCGGCGGAACACCTTCCCTCAGCAACCGCCGCACCTCATCCACCAGGCCACGCGCAATCTGCCGTTCTACCCGTTCGTCAATCCGCCGGTAGAGCTCCTCGCGCGGCATCGTCAACCCAAGCCATAAGACCCGCCATGGCGGAGACTCCTTCCCCTCGAGCTCGGTCATGCGTCGCCCGGTTGCGTGAAAGATCTCCAGCGCCCGGATCACCCGCCGTACGTTTTCCGGTGGGATCCGCGCCGCAGCCAGTGGGTCAACTCGTTCCAATTCACGATGCAGCACCTCTGGCCCTTCAACACGCGCTCGGAGTTCCAACTGCGCTCGGAGCTCCGGGTTCGGCGGTGCCGGTGGGATCCGCCACCCTTCTAGCAAGGCTCGGAGATAGAGTGGTGTCCCACCGGCCACAATCGGTAACCTGCCACGGGCATGGATCGCCTCGATCGCCGCACGAGCATCCCGCTGGTAAAGCGCCAGCGAGTAGTCGTCACGCGGATCCACGATATCGATCAGATGGTGTGGCACACCCTTGCGCTCCTCAAGCGAAGGCTTGTCTGTACCAATGTCCATTCCGCGGTATAAGTACCGCGAATCCGCCGAGACCACCTCGCCGCCAAACTCCAGCGCCAGCTTGATCGCCGTCGCCGTCTTCCCCACCGAAGTCGGCCCAACCAACGCGATCACCGGTTTCCGCTTGCCCATCCCAATCGCCCCCTGGTAGACTCACCGCCGGTCGCGCGCCCCGTTACGTCCAGCGCCGACGGGAGGCCACCGTTCGTGCTCCGGGTCATGGTACAGGCTCTGAAGCTCGCTGCCGTACTCGTTCTCGCCGCCGTTATCGTCATCGCGGCACAACGAGCTCTCGTCGCTCGGCTCGAAGCCACGAGCCAACCGGCAGGTACCCCTGTCGTCTTCCAAGTCCAGGAGGATGAGTCGATCGACTCAATTGCGGAGCGCCTCCACGAGGCTGGACTCATCCGTTCACCAACCTACTTCAAATTGCGAGTTCGCCTCAGCAACGCCGACACGCGCATCCGCGCCGGTCGCTTCACTCTCTACACCGGCATGTCGGTCGACCAGATTATTCGCACTTTGACGACCGCACCTGGTGTCCAGGTCGTCCGCGTCCGCTTCCAGGAAGGATGGCGTGCGGAACAGTACGCCGACGAACTCGTCCGAGTGGGGATCCTCTCCAGCCCTCAGCAATTCCTTGATGTTCTTCAGGCCAGCCGCTGGCAGACACGGTTTCCCTTCCTCGCCGACGTCCCCTCGACAGCAACCGTCGAGGGGTTCCTTTTCCCTGACACCTATGAGTTCCGCATCGATGCGACACCCGAAGAGATCGTCGAAGCACTCCTCCAAAACTTCGACCGCCGTGTGCCAGCGGAAGATCGCGCGCGTGCCCAGGAACTCGGTCGCACTTTCTACCAGGTGCTCATCATCGCGTCAATCGTCGAACGCGAGGCTGTTATTCCCGAAGAACGCCCGATCATCGCGTCCGTCTTTTACAATCGTCTGCGTGAGAACATGCCGCTCCAGGCCGATCCCACGGTGCAGTATGCTCTCGGTTCCGCACAAGATTGGTGGCCATCTCTCGACAATCTCCCCGATCTGGCAACCGTCGATAGCCTCTACAACACCTATCGCTATGCAGGGTTCCCGCCTGGGCCAATCTGTAATCCGAGTCGTGCCTCGATCGAGGCAGCCCTCTCACCAGCTCAGACTGACTATCTCTACTTCGTGACGCGTGGCGACGGCAGCGGCGCCCATGTCTTCGCTCGTACCTATGAGGAGCATGTTCGCAACATTCGGGAGCAGCACGGCGGATGATGAAGCGCCTCGGACTCATCGGTTACCCGGTTGAACACAGCCTCTCTCCTGCGTTCCAGCAGGCTGCCCTTGATGCCCTTGGCATTCCCGCCCACTACGAACTCTGGCCAACACCACCGGCGGAGCTCTCCACTCGCATCGCCACACTCCGAGAGCCCAACGTTGTTGGTGCCAACGTGACGGTCCCCCACAAGGAGGCCGTCACCCGCTTCGTCGATTCTCTGGCTCCTCGCGCCCTTCGCGCCGGGGCGGTCAACACCATCGTGGTGCGCAGCACCGGTCTCCATGGTGACAACACCGACATCCCGGGTTTTCTCTTCCCGCTCACCCGCCGCGGTTTTCCCATTGGGGATCTTCGTGTCGTCTTGCTCGGAGCCGGTGGCGCAGCACGCGCAGTTGTCGTCGCTTTCGCTGATCACCGTTGCCGCTCACTAGTGATCGCCAACCGTTCTCTGGCCCGTGCCCAGGCCCTGGTCGCCGAGTTTGGCCTTGGTCGGGCATTGCCCCTTGGTACAGAACTGCTCCCAGAACTGGCCACTGCCGATCTCCTCGTCAATGCCACCAGCGTCGGTTGGGATGGCCACTCCTCCCCAATCCCGCTTGAGTGGCTCGACGTCTTACCCTCACACGCACTCGTCTACGACCTTACCTATCGCCAGACTCCTTTGCTTGCCGCCGCTCACGCCCGCGGCCTTGCAACGCTCGACGGCCTCGAAATGCTTGTTGCCCAGGGAGCTGAGTCATTCCGCCTCTGGTTCCAGATGGATCCCCCATACGAACTCATGCTGCGCGCGGCCACAGACGCCCGCGCTCGCCGGTTCGGGACGAACGGGTGAGAGACGCTTCGGCTCCCGTCTGCTACTCTCCGTTGCGAAACAACGACGGGCGGGTTTTGGTCACCGGACAGAGGGAATGCCCGGATGTTCGATACGACCGTCGCTTTTCTTCCGATCGCTGCCGCCGTCGGATTCGCGCTCGGCGGCCTCATCGAACTCACAGCTCTGCGACTCCCCTCCGGGGAGCCCCTCCTCGGGCGACCGACCTGCCCAGCTTGTGGCGCACCAGCTTCCCACTGGGGCTGGCTCTTCCCTCGCCGTTGTGCCGCCTGCCGCTTCTTCCCTCGCTCACAGCTCGTGCTCCAGGTGTTGGCCGCTGGCACCCTCGCTGCTGCCTGGTTCCGTTTCCTCTCTGCGCCGCTCGATGCCTTCCGTGTCTCCCTCTTCACGCTCTTCCTCTGGCTCATCGCCCGCATCGACTGGGCACACCACCTCATCTATCTGGTGACCGTCGTTCCAACCTTACTGCTCGCCACCATCCTTGCACTCTTGGCATCGCCTCGTGCGCTCCTCCTGTCCCTTGCTGGGAGTACGGCCGCAACCCTGCTTTTCCTCATCTTCTACGGTCTCGGCCGGCTTCTCTATCGTCGCCCTGCCCTGGGAAGCGGTGACATCTTCCTCGCCGCACTCATCGGCGCAATGCTCGGCATCAATCGGTTCCTTCCGACCCTTTTGCTTGGTATGGCCGCTGCAGCTATCGCCGCACTGTGGCTCCTCGCCTACCGGAGCGCCAGCCGCCTTACCTATCTCCCGTACGGCTCATTCCTGGCTGCGGGTGCAGTAACCGGCCTCCTCCTCTGGGGACCTGCCTGATCCTCCGCATCCCCAGTACACAGCATGGGCCCTAAGCAGAACACACGGAGCCGCCCAGACGCCTGCGCTCCCTTTCCCCTTGCCCATGGGATCGAGGCTGCACTCCGCTCTCCCGACTCACCGGCAAGGTACAGCGATGAGCTTCCTGTCCGTGTGATCGGCTGACCCGACGTTGCGCAGCAGCTACGGGACTACTCACCGCTCGGCAATGTCCGATGGCGCGCCAGTCTCGTGCTCACAACACCCAACTGCACCTGTACCCGTCCTTGGGTATCCCCTCGCGAGGAGGCGTCGGCAGTGGGCCCTACTCACACCTGTCCTCGGCTCACACACGCCAACGATCGGCCCACCAAGACCTCACTCACGGGACGCGCTACGATGGAAGAGCACACGAGACGAATACCACACGACAGAGGCGGAAGATCCGGAACGCCCTCAACGACTCTGTTGCAATACACGTCCACTCCGTGCTACCTGGGCTCCTGAGACAGACGAACCCACCCATCCCTGAGAACGCAATGCAGCGTGTCCAAACTGCCAAACAGAGTCCCCCGAGCCTCGCTCACCACACATCCACGGGAAACTCGGAGCAGTACTTCGGAATCCTTCAGCACTCCCAGACGCTCCCTCAAGGATCCCTATCAGAATTCCGCCTTGTCATGCACTTCGCGGGGAAAGGAGCAGAGGGCATCTCGACAAACGTAACCGTCACGGCGGTGAAACAGCAATGCCTGCTCTACCTCACCGCCAACGACCCGGCGTTGACAGCACTCATCGTCTACCGCTGCTGCCGATGGCCTTCACGCGGGTGATAGCTCAGGATGAGAGGATCGGTGCCATCGTCCGAACGGGTCTCCAGCCAGACGCGCCGTCCCCACAACCGATACACGTTTTCCAGCGTCTTCTCCGCCCACGGCAGGTCGAGTTTCCGCCCGTCCCAGATATGCCGGAGATAGAGCTCGCGGTTCCCACGATAGTCGCCGTCCTCAACCACAATCACCGGAATATGGTTTCCGCCGAGCTCATTCGCCAATCGATCCCGAACTGCTTCCCAGTCCTTGTCAACCACCACGAGTTCGTCTCCACGCCGCTCGTAGAGATACAGATCCAGCCGCTCCACGAGTTCCTCGGTCAGGTAGTTCCGCACTAGTGAAACGTCCGACTCAACTTCCCGCACCAGGAAGAGATGCTCTGTTCCGTACCGCCGCTCAATGTCGCAGAGTAACTCATACCCCAGCGCATAGGGATTCAACCTTCGTCCCGCAGGCTGCAGCACGCTCGCGTGTAACCGCGCGAACTCGACAAGTTCTTCGGGCGGGAGATCCAACGACCGCATGATCCGGGCGTGCCACAGCGTTGCCCATCCCTCATTTAGGACCTTGGTCTTGATCTGCGGCAAGAAATACAACATCTCCGTTCGCACGATCGCGACCACGTCCCGCTCCCAGTCCTCCAGGATCGGCGAGTGGTCGTGAATGAACAACAGCAGGTCACGGATCGGTTCGGCTGGCGTCGTCGCTGGCCGCCGTTCCTCCCCTCCGCTCTCATCCCTTCGGCCGCGTTCCTCGAGCCTCCAAAGGTCATCGTACGGCGTCGACGACCGTCGTCGTTGCTCAGGCCCCCGACGCGTCGACGTCTCCGAGGCAGCTGGATCGACATGCTCCTGAATCGAGAGCACCGCATCCAGGAGCCGCTCGACCTCCTCTTTCCCATGGGTGAATTCGTACTTCTCGATCCGCTCGGCGTGTAGTGATGCAATGTCGACCATGTCTCGCCGCGTCTCAGCGAAATAGGCGTTGTTCGCGAAGAAGTCCGCATGTGCCATGACGTGTGCTGCAACGAGCGTGTTCTGCAACAACGTGTTCGTCTCTAACAGGAAGGCATAGCATGGATCACTGTTGATCACCAATTCATAGATCTTGCTCAACCCATAGTCGTAGAGCGTCTTCTGTACCTGATACGCCTTCCCGTGCGTCCAGTGCGAGAATCGCCCTGGAAGGCCATATGCCCCTATCTCGTACATCACCGTCGCTGGCACTACCTCAAAGTGGACCGGAAGCGGCCGCAACCCGAGTCGTTCGCCCACCTCCCAGATCTCGCCGATACGGCGTTCCAACTCGGCGATTGCGTTTGGCATCCCCTCACGCACGGGCCACCTCCCGCCCCACTTCTGGCCCAAAAAACCGCCGCAGTGCCTGGTAGACGTCCGCTTTCTCGCTGATCGTCACCGTCACAAGCTTCGGACTACCAATGCGCTGCAGCGTATGCATCAATGTACTGTGATAGGTGTAGCGACCCTGCCGGATCTCCCCGTATCCGAAGAGGTTCACGCAGCGCAAAAGTTCCTCTGCCAGCTCGCGGCACCGCTCATTGTCCGAAGGCCAGTTGTCACCGTCTGAAAAATGGAACGGATAAATGTTCCATGCATCCGGCGGATAGTACTCTCGAATCAGCTGGAGTGCCAATTCGTAGGCCGTACTCGCGCGCGTCCCACCACTTTCCCCACGAGTGAAGAACTCCTCCTCAGTGACCTCTTTCGCCTCCGCATGGTGCGCAATAAATCGGATCTCTACGCGGTCATATTTCGTTCGCAAGAATCGCACCATCCAGTAATAGAACGCGCGCGAGATGTACTTCTCAAACGTTCCCATTGAACCTGAAACATCCATCATTGCAATGACAACCGCGTTCGACTCCCGCTTGATGTCTCGCTCCCAGGTCTTGAAGCGCAGGTCCTCGTTGCTGAAATCACCAATGCGCGCCCGCCCCCTCCACGCATTGCGCCGCAGGTTCTCGCGCAGCGTCCGCCGTTTATCGAGATTGGCAAACGGCCCATGCTTGCGTATGTCGGTGAACCGCACCGCCTCCGACTCAAGTTCACGCAACCGCTTCTCTTCCAAATTGGGCAATTCCAGATCTTCGAAGATCAGTTCGCCGAGCTCGTCCACCGTGAGTTCAGCCTCGTAGTAGTCGATCCCTGGCTCATCGCCGGCTTGCGGCCCCACTCCCGGCCCTCGGCCACTCCCAACCCGCCCAATAACATCTCCAACGTTCGTTCCGCCACTGCCCTGCCCCACCTGCCGCCCCGCCTCGGGATCAAAGCGGAAGCGATACTCCTCCAGCACGCGGATCGGTACCCGCACGAGTCGCTTCCCATCGGAGGTAATGATCGATTGCTCGCTGACGATATCCGCCAGGTTCCGCTTAATCGCCTCCTTCACCTTTTCCATGTGCCGCGCCTGGTCGATCGCTCCCTTCCGGTGCAGCGACCAGTCGTCACGTCGGATCGCCAGCGTGAACATCACCTGCACCCCCAATTGGCTCAGCGACTCAACAAGGCCCCAACGTACTTCAGCAGTTCGTTCGCACAAACCGGGCAGTACCCGTGATGCTGCACCAGCCGGTCGACCACTTCGTTGATCCGGCGCAACTGCTCTGGATCCGGCGTCTTCGATGACGTTGTGATCTTCACAACGTCCTTGAGATCAGCGAACAACTTCCGCTCAATTGCCTCCCGCAACCGGTCGTGCGATGTGTAGTCGAACTTCTGCCCTCGCCGTGCCATCGACGACATCTTGATCAGCAGTTCCTCCCGGAACTGCCGCTTCTGGCTCTCCGGAATCCCGATCTGTTCCTCAATCGACCGCATGAGTCGCTCATCTGGCTCGAGTTCCTCCTCGGTGATTGGATCGATCACCTTCGTCCGATGCACATACGCCTCGACATTGTCGAGATAGTTATTGAAGAGTGTCCGCGCCGACTCCTCGAACGAGTAGACGAACGCCCTCTGCACTTCTCGCTTTGCCCACTCGTCGTACTCTTTTCGTGCCTCAGCAATCAGGTTGAGCAGCCGCTCACGCTCTTTGGGCGTGATGCTCGTATGCTGCTCCAGCCCGTCTTTCAGGCTTCGCAGGACATCGATCGCGTTGATGCAGCGCGTCCCCTCACGCACGATCGCCGCCGAGATCCGGTTGATCACGTACCGCGGCGAGACACCATCCATCCCTTCCCGTGTTGCTTCTTCCTGGAGTTCCTTTACGTCTTGCGGTGTGTACCCCTCAACCGTCTGCCCATCGTAGAGCTTCAGCTTCTTCATCAATGTCATGCCCGCTTTACGGCTTTCCTCCAGCCGAGACAGCACCGCAAAGGTCGCCGCTGTTTCCAGGGTTCCTGGCGCGATGTGGACATCACGAATGCCGCTCTGCTTTAAGAGCTTCTGGTAGATCTTCACCTCGTCCGATACGCGTAGGTTGTACGGTACTTTCACCAAGATGATCCGGTCCTGCAGCGCCTCACTCCGCTTGTTCCCCACAAATGCGTTGTACTCGTGCTCATTGGTGTGGCTGATCACCACCTCGTCCGCGTAGATCATCGGGAAGCGGCCCGTCTTGATGCTCTGCTCCTGTGTCAACGTCAACAGCACATAGAGGAAACGCTCGTCCACTTTCAACATCTCGATGAACTCAACCAATCCGCGATTGGCAATGTTCAGTTCCCCATCAAACCGATATGCCCGCGGATCTGATTCCGCACCAACTTCCCCAATTGTTGAGAGATCAATACTCCCTACCAGTTCCGAAATGTCCTGGCTCTTCGGATCGGACGGCGTGAACGTGCCGATTCCTACCCGGTGCTTCTCCGAGAAGACGATCCGCACAACGGGGACATCCTCATGTCGCCCACTAAATGGCTGTCCGGGTCGGCTCCAGGGATGTGTCTCGTCTCGAGGTGCTTCTTCCAGGTGATATCGGCACCACGGGCAGAGTTCGCCTTCGATATAGACACCGTATTCCCGGTATAAGTCTTCGCGTAGCGGTTCCGGCACGAGGTGCAGCGGTTCCTCGTGCATCGGACAACCTTTGATCGCGTACACCGCTCCTCGTGCCGTCCGCGTGTACCGCTCCAGTCCCCGCTTCAGCTTCGCGACGATTGTCGATTTGCCTCCGCCTACCGGTCCCATCAGGAGCAAAATCCGTTTGCGGACTTCCAGGCGCTGTGCAGCCGAGCGGAAGTACTCCACAATCTGCTCGAGCGGCTTCTCGAGACCAAAAATCTCGTCGGCAAAGAAGTTGTACCGCACCCGTCCATCGGGTAGCTGCTCCACCCCGGCATCCATGATCATGTTGTAGATTCGGGCATGCGCCAGTTGTGCAATCTGCGGATTCTTCAGCACGAGCTCCAAGTAGTCACTAAACGTCCCTTCCCACTTGAGCTCGGCTTCCTCTGCACGATAGGCTTCCAGTCGCTCCAGAAGATCCATGACAGCTCGTCGCTCCTTCCCCTCGCATCCCGCAAGGCCGCGTTCTTCATGCATCGTTTCGCCATTGCCCCCTTCCGTGCCTGAGTGACAGCGACGCACTCCGCACAGCGCGCGAGCGCAGTTGAGAACCTACCTTGGGAAAGGTGGAAGATCACCGCCCCACGTGGTCTCACGAGACGGTGGTCAGGCTCCAGAAGCCTGACAACACTACGTTCGACAGTGGCGCTCCCCCGGTGCGGCATCAACCGATACCGCCCAACTGGAACTCCACTGTCGAACGTGCGGAACCTCTGCACTATTGTAAACGACGGAATGCCCGCTGTGGTTTCGCCGATCCGAGTACTGGGAGACAACCGGTACTCGTTGGCTACTCACCCTGCCGTCATTTCGCAGCCGTGCCTCGCCCTCCTCCAGGCCAATCCCCCTTGACGCGCCGGTTCACCCCTGAGCGGCAGTCGAGCCACCTGATTTGTTCGCCTGACAGGGCTCCGGTGTACACCCCCGGCATGCATGAAGCGTTCGTCGAGAACCACCACAAAGGAGGCATACGAATGCAGCGGACCTTCATGGCGGTTGTTTTGACGGGAGCGCCCTGGCGGGGGACAAAATCAGGTTATTACCGCTGTTTCGCCACAGGATTCGAAGTCCGTGACCTCCATGGATAGCCGAGTTGGTGTGAACCACCCATGACTTCGCGCTGCTCTCGGCAAGATGTCTCAAGAACCCGCTGCAGCCCCGGAAGCCCGGGAGCGCGCTTCCACGACAATCGCGGTCAGATTGTGGGCGAGAGGGTATCCTTGACGATCGCGAGGAGGTGTAGGTGCTCGCGCTCATTCGTGCAGTTGGTCTGCGCTTCTTGATCGTCAATCGCGTTCCGCTCCCCGCGATCGATTTCGCTCTCCGCTTGGCGAGCGCTGCTTTGCTCTCGCCAGCTGGACGCTACCGCTTCCTCCTCGCTGGCATCCATCCTCGTACGCTCAAAGCGACGCTACGCCGGATCCGTCGGCTCCAGGATTGGCCCCGTGCGTGGGTTCGTGCCGCTCACTCCTACCTCCTGGCTGCGCACGAGCGAGCCGCTGCCGGCGAACTGCGCGCTGCGGCCGAACTGCAGCGTGTCGCCGCTCTCTGTTATCACTTCGGACACGTCATGGTACTCGACGATCTCGCCCGGCGCCGAGCCCTCTACACCGCAGCAGCCCGCTTATTCCGTACCGCTGCCCCCCACCTGGACCCTGCAATCCGGCCGATCGAAGTCCCCTGGCGCGGTTTCGCCCTCCCCGGCTACCTCTGTGTGCCGAGCGACCGTCCCTCCCCACTTGTCGTCTTCTTGAATGGTGCCAGCACCGCGAAGGAAGAAATGGTCACCTGGGCCGCCCCGTTCTTACGCCGTGGACTCGCCGTCCTCGCGCTCGACACGCCAGGTAGTGGCGAAGTCGCCGACCTTGTCCCAGCAGCACCTGGCCAGGAAGATGTCGGTTGGGCAATCATCGAGGCGGCACGTCATCTCCCCGAGGTTGATCCGAAGCGGATCGCCCTGCTGGGCATAAGCCTCCGAGGGGCCTACGCCGTTCAGCTCGCTCACACTGTCCCTGAGATCGCTGCGGTGGTCTCGGTGACCGCGCCGTACGATCCACGCCCGTATCTCGACCTGCTTGGCGAGCTCGTCCGCCGCGACGTGGCGTTCGCCGCCGGTGTCACCCCCGGCGACTTGGCCCGCCTCGCACCAGCGCTTGCGCTCGACACTATCGCACCGCACCTCCAAACACCGCTTCTCGTCGTCGGTGCAGGAAACGATCTCGTCGTCCCGCCACAGGAGTCAATTCGGCTCTACCGGGCTGCCGGTGGGCCGAAGCACCTTGCCTTCTACGAGCGGGCTAATCACGTCGCGTTTACGCATCTCGAGCAGTGGACAGCACTGGCCGCGACCTGGCTCGCCGCTACCCTTATGTAAGATCCGGTCGCTGTTGCTCGCGCTCCGACGAATCACTCTCGCCGATGAGCACCGGCTCGCTCCCCAGCGACTCGCTCGCTCCGTCAACCCCAGCCAGGATCGCCCGCTCCTGCGCCTGCCTCACCTCCAGCGGCTCCGGTGGTTCCTCCACTGGTGGCGGAACGACCAGCTGGAAACGAGACAAGATCTCCCGCAACTGCTGTTCGTTCAGCTCATCGCGCTCGAGCAGCCCCTGGGCGATCGCTTCCACCGCCTCGCGGTTTGCTTGCAAGAGTCGCTTCACATTTTCAAACTGTCGTTGCAGGAGCCGCTCGATACGCTGCTTGCGATAGAGATCTGGAACAAGCTGGTTGTAGGTCAATCCGCTGTAGAGCGATCCATCCATGCCCCACGCTGAGACCATCAGGTTCGCAAGATGTGTCGCTTGGGCCAGATCGCTCGTTGCCCCGGTCATTTGAGTACCGAGGAAGAGCTCCTCTGCCGCACGAGCGGCCAGCGCCACCTGAATATCTGCCAGGAGTTCCTCGCGCGTCTTTGTGAAGCGCTCCTCCGTCGGTTTCGTCGCCGAAAACCCGAGCGCTTCGCCGCGCCGGATGATCGAGACTTTCACCACACGTTCCTTGGGTTGGAGCAGGTACTGTGCCAGCGCATGGCCAGCTTCGTGATAAGCGATCCGCCGTCGTTCCTCGGCCGACATCGTGCGGATCGGTTGCCTCAACCCCAGTTCGTGCGTTTCTCGCGCGGCGGTGAAATCCTCGTACGTAATGTAGTTCCGTCCCTCGAAGTGTGCGTGGATAACTGCCTCGTTGATGACGTAGCGAATCGCCGCTGGCGTATACCCAATCGTGTCGTGCACCATGTAGTCGATCGGAATGTTGGGGTCATGCTTGACCTTGCTGAGGTAGTACTCGATGATCTCTCGGCGGCCGTCGGCACTCGGCAAATCAACCACGATTTTCCGGTCAAATCGACCCGGCCGCAGCAGCGCCGGATCCAGCGCATCAGGCATGTTCGTCGCCGCAATCGTTAGAACCGGTGGAAGTTCTGCTCGTCCCCGCCGTAAGCCGAGGAGTCGCAAGATACGGCCAATGAGCGTCACTTCCTGTGGGGGCGGATCAAGCTGCAGCAGGAGCTCATTCAGCATCGCGTTGCCGCCCCACCCGAAGAGCGGCCCCAAAAATCCCTGGCCAGCGTATCGCCCGCCCCGTGCTTGGGCAATCGCGTCGATTTCGTCAATGAACAGAATACAAGCCCCATACTTCTTCGCCAGCTTCCGTGCTTTGCGGTACAGCATCATGATCCGCAGGTTGCTCACGCCGAAAAACATGTTCTGAAACGAGGGCGCACTCGCATACCCGAACGGGACGTTCGCCTCCGTCGAGATGCACTGCGCGAGATACGACTTCCCAGTCCCTGGCGGTCCAACCAGCAGCAGGCCACGGATCGCCTCACCACCCATCTCTTTGAATTCCTTGATCCCTTTCAGCAGAGTGACGATCCGCCGCGCGCTCTCCAGCACCTCTGGATTACCCTTGTAATCCGCGAAGCTGACCCCCGTTTCTCCCGGCTTGATCCAGTACGTGCGCCCCCGACCCAGGAACCAGAAGATCGCAGCAAACTGGATGATCACGAACACGATCGCGAAGGCAATCTGCAAGAGAGCAAAGAGAACCGTCAAAACAATCGGCCCCCACGCCGCTCGCGCCGGCCAGGCCCAGATGTAGAAGGCATACCCAAGCGCTGCCAGCGTCAGAAGCCCTCGAAAATGCGTTCGAATGAGGTCCGCAATCCCAACAATGGCGTCGTCAATCTGCTGCTCCAGGTCGTCCCAGTAGCGACGACGTTCGCGCGTCTTCGGGAGCGTCTGTGTTTGTCCGCTCATGGCCGACCACCTTCACTGAAGCTGTGGTGTGTCGACGAGGAAGATCAGTCCGTCGCTATCGACCCAGAAGATCTGGTAAACCATGCCACGCTGGTCGTTGGCGTTCCGCACCTCAGTGACATAGAAGTAGTAGGCCTGCCCATCCGGGAGCCGATAGCCGCCGACATAGGTGCTGTCCTCAAAGCGAAAGCCCTGCTCTTGAAGAAGCTGAATTGACTGGCGGAATGTCGCCAAGCTCTCCCCACTCGCCAGTCGCCTCGCCTTCGCTTCTGGACTCAGTGTTTGCCACATCCGCTCCGCATCGAAATTCCGTTGTGCCTCCAGATACGCCCGCACGCTGGGCGGCGGCGCGATCACCGGTGCGGTGCGAACCGCTGGTTCATTCACTGATCCTCCCTGCTCCGGTATAAGCGCACGGTAGGCGTAGAAAGCGCCCAGCGCCACGAGGAGCACAACCAGCAGATGCCGCCACGCAAACCGGATGGTGCGAATTGTCACCCACAACAGCTTTCGGAGAATGACCCGAAGGACCTGCACCACGGCAAGGAACGGCCACAATAGGAGACGCACACGACGCCGGTGCACAGGCCCAGGAAGCTGTGGAACCGTCGGAGCCGGGGCCGTTACAGTCATAGAGAACGTCTCATCCTTGTGAACTCGTCCCAAACCCTTGCTCTTTGGAGAGTGTAGCACGTGCCTGGGGCTGCAGGAGAGCCGTGAGCGAGGTATCTTCGCACAGCCGGTACCGTAGGCCGTTCAAGTTTGATTCGACACCCCTTCGCTGCCACATCCTTCCCGAGCGAAGGTCCCTTCCAATTCACGTGCCATTGCCTCTGCAAGACGTCAAAGGGTTCAGTTCCATCAGGGGCGTCGGACCATTTCTCGCGGTGACACAGCATGAGTTCATTCGCTGTCACGCCCCAGGTGCATCGCCAGACGACTTGCACCGAGTGGACCCACGAGCCATTTCTCTGGCCCACGATGGGACACGAGGCACAACAAACTCACCTTTGCAGATCACCGACGCAGTCTTCGCACGAGTGCTACTGCCTCGACGGCCGGCCATGATCAGGTGAAGAGCTGCAGAGCTTCCGGCGATCCGTCAGTGCGCCGCGATGCGCTCCACCAGGCTCTTCCCGCTCGGCGGACGACCAGTCGACTCCGCAATCCGGTCGAGTCGCTCGTAGCCGATCTGCACGAAGCGAACTCCTAACCAGCGCAGTGGCTCCGGTTCCCACGGTCGCAGCCGATGTTGCGTCATCGGGAATCGGGTTAGCTCGCTGTCTCGTCCAGTGATGAGATCAGCCAAGATGCGTCCTGCCAGATTCGCGGTCGCAACACCCTGCCCAGTATAGCCACACGCCATGGCGATACCGGTCCGCGGATCGTACCGCATCGTCGGCATCCAGTCGCGCGGCACGCCGAGCGGGCCACCCCACGCATGGGTGAAACGGATCCCATGTAGGCGCAGCGCCGGGAACCATTCGTAGCACATTTGCCGCAACATCTCGTGTGTCGGACCATGCCGGTCGAACGCGTCGGCGATGCGTGACCCGAACCGGTACGGCGCTCCGCGTCCGCCAAACATGATCCGTCCGTCAGCAGTGCGCTGCAGATAATCCACGGTCAGCCGCTGAGAGGAAAGGAGTTCACGGTTGCTCCATCCGAGTTCGTTCCAGAGCTCATCCGGAATCGGCTCTGTGAGAACGATCAGTGAGTAGATCGGGATGAGCGCCCGATGTAACTGACGGAGCTGTGAAAGGTAGGCTTCTCCTGCCAGGACAAGCACCCGAGCCCGCACGTCCCCATACGGCGTTCGGAAGACTGGCCGGATGCCCCCACGGAACTCGATGACCGGCGTTTCCTCGAAGATCGTGGCACCGCGACGTTCGACAGCGCGGGCAAGCCCTCGTACCAGTCGACCCGGGTGGATCACTGCACCATGCGAAGAGTACAGCCCTGCTACCGCGTTCGTCACTCGAATCCGCTCACGCACGGCCTCCGCCGAAAGCCACTCGGCGTAGTCCGTGATGCCCAGTCGCTCCAAAGTCCGCGCTGTCTCCTCGAGTGCCGGGACCTGATGGATCCCCCTCGCCAGCCGTAGCACGCCCCCACGGTGGAAATGGGCGTCAATCCCCTCCTCGCGGAGTACCCGCTCCACCTCGTCGACGGTCGCCCGCATCGCATAGTGGATCGCTCGCGCCGTCTCGACACCGTACCGACTCGCCAGCTCTCCCAGAGATACCGGAAATCCCGGATAGAGCCACCCCCCGTTCCGTCCCGATGCACCGAAGCCGGCGATTTTCTGCTCAAGAATGACGACCTTGGCACTCGGCTCTCGCTGCAGAAGGTAATAGGCAGTCCAGAGCCCAGTGAAGCCGGCGCCAAGAATCGCGACATCAACGTCGATCGTCCCCTCCAGCCGCGGCCGGGGCGTCAAGTCGTCTCCGCAAGTCTCCAGCCAGAAGCTGTACTGCGCGTACACCGATCCGGCGGCCAGCTCTCCCATGGCGCCCTCCTCCCATGCCGACGGCAGTATAGCCCGGTTCGTCAACACGCGCCTGGTCGTGCGAGAACGCTTCTCGTACACTGGCGGTGATGGCACTCGCCTATTGTGCGAGGAGTTCGGTATGAGCACGGCCGAGCCGACAATTGACCGCTCGTTCCTGCAGGCGGTGCGCAAGGCTGCAGGGTTCCGCGTCTCACCACGGCAGATCGCTCCAGTCATGGAGGCACTCGAGCGACGCCATCGGCCAATCACGCCGGAAACAGTGGCGGAGCTCGTGGTGGCTATCGAACAGGGGGAGCGGTCGGCTCGTCAGAGACGGAATGCCGACCTTTGGCGGCTGGTCGGTGCCTACCTCGCACTCGAAGGGAAGCCTGCTCACCCTGAGGCGCAACGGGCGCTGCTCGGACGGGTCCGCCGTATCCTTGGCGAACGACAACCAGACCGCGTCCTCTTAGAAGTCGCAGCAGCGCTTGGAGCCGCCGGGCATCCCCTCGAGGCAAGAACGATCGCGGACGCAGTGCGCTGGTTGGAGAGCCGGCTCGGTCCAGCTCTCACTGCCGAAGTCATCCAGCCCTACCTCAAGCAAGCCGTCGAGGCAGTCGCGACGACGCCACCCAAAACCGCTCCGCGTCGTCAGCCGCGACGGTAAACGCGTTACTTGCCAGCGTTCTGTATCGCCTCGGCCCCGCGGCGTCTCATAAGAAAGGGTCGGACACACCAGATTCACCGCGGCGCTTCGCGCCCGTTCTCTGCCTATTCGCAGCAAGCAGTACTAGCGAGTTGCTGCGAGTTCCCCAGCAAGTGCTTGCCGTACGACTTCAGCGAGGCGTGCCACCCCTTCGTCGATCTGCTGCAAGGTCACTGCACTGTACGAGAGACGCAGGTGCCGATCGCCACCCCCGTCGCCATAGAAGGCCGGACCGGGGATGAAATCAACCCGGCGCTCGCGGCACGTGGCCAAGAGTTCGGTGGCGCTCAACCCTTCGGGCAGCGTTAGCCAGATGAAGAAGCCACCATTCGGGCGCGTCCAACTAACCCCCTCTGGCATCTCACGCTCAAGGGCAGCAAGCATTCGCTCGCACTTCTCCCGGTAGATCCGTCGGAGCTCTGCAAGATGCGCGTGATAGCGTCCAGTGCGTAGATACCAGTCAGCCAGCGCCGCTGTGAAACTGTTGCGCAGCGCATCGATTCGCGCTCGAGCCAGCGTCGCAACAATCGGAGCGGGACCAACGACATAGCCAAGACGCAGCCCAGCAGCGATCGTTTTCGACAGCGTCCCACAGTACAGCACGTTCCCCGGCTCAGCTAAGCTGAAGAGAGTCGGCGGATAGTCCCCTCGGAAGCGCAGCTCGTAATAGGCGTCGTCCTCAATGATGAGAAGTCCCCGTTCGTCGGCAAGCCGAGCCAGGGCTCGCCGTCGCTCCAGCGAGAGCTCGACGCCCGCAGGATTCTGGAAGGTCGGCAAGGTATACAGGAACTTCGGTCGCCGCCCCTCACGCTCCAAGTGATCGAGTGCAGCCGCCACCGCATCGGGATCGATGCCATGCTCATCGACGGGAATGCCGACGAGCTGCGCTCCGGCGAGCTTGAACATGCTCGTCGCACCCATCCAAGCCGGCGCATCGATGAGCACCACGTCGCCGGGATCCAGAAGTGCATCGCAGATGATGCCAAGCCCGTTGCTAGAACCGAGCGTCACCAAAATCTGTTCCGGTGAAACCTGCATCCCCTGGTCACGGGCCAACTTCTGTGCCAGCGACTCGTTCAGTTCATCCGGTCGGATCAGGTTCTGGTAGCCAAGCGCATCACGCCGCTGGTTTTCGGCTAGGAATTCTGCTGCCAGCGCCATGTCCTCGAGGGGAAGACTGTCCCAATCCGGATCCCCGTACACAAACGAGATCATGCCCTCCGGCGGAACTCGAGGAGGACGCTCGGCAGCAGCAGCGATCCGTCCACGTCTCGACCACCTCGCGTGCCAACGCTCGTCCATTACAACGGCTCCTTCCCTGCGCGTGGTATGCTGCGCGGCGGCGCACCGCCGTCCCAGTATAGCGGACGGCAACCCGATCACTGACGAGGGAATGGAGGAGGAGTTGGCGATGAGCGTCGTGGCTGATCCGCAGCTCGTAATGGCTCTCCACCGCGCGATCGCCCACTATCGGCATGTCGAACCACGGTCGATTCCAGTCGATCACCCACATGTGCCGGAGCTGGCGATGCCCGACCGCCTTGCCTACGCTGTCGGTTGGGTACTGGCTGCAGCGATCGTTGGCAGCCGTTACCGCACTTCGGCCATCGATGTACTGCCAGTCTATCACCCCGAGTACGGATGGGATCGTTTCCTTGTGACACGCCGGGTCACCTGTCGGCTGTACGCGACAGAACCGGCCGATAGCCTTGGTACGATCTGGCTCGGCGAAGAAGATGCGCCTGTCTTCACGGTTGGGCAGAGCGTCCGCCTCCCATTGGGCAAGTTGTGCCAGGAAGACCCGGCAGAAGCCATTCGCCGCCTGCTCTTCGCGGTTCCAGCCCCACGCCTGCGCCATGGCGAGCATACACAGTGCGCGCACCAACGCGCCGAGCGCTATCCGACTATCTATCGGGTGACGGCCGAGTTAATTGCGGACTACCCTGGCCTCATTGTCGCGCGGGAGCTTTTCGTCGACGACCAGCCGATCGACGGTGCCTACCATCCACTCTACACTGCCTCCGGAGCCCGGCTAACTGGTTGGACCTACGACTACATCCAGTATCTCGCCGGAGAGCGAATCCTCTTCCTGGGAATCGATGGTCGACTCGCTACCTTCGAAATCGAACCGGGGATTTGGCGAACCGAGGAAGCCCCATCCCAAGACGAGACGGCACTTCGCCGCTACCTTGAGGAGCGACTGGAACTCGGTGAACCAGGACGACCGATTATTGAGCTCGCGTCATTGCAGTCGGAGGAGAGCCGGAACACGCCAGACAACCAGGAGAGCGGCGAGTGAGCTTGCCAGTGCACCGCTGAGGACAGCACCTGGCACACTGATCAGATCGCCGAGAGCCCCCATTGGCAAGGCGCCGAGGGGCATAAAACCCCACGTCACCATATACAGACCCATCACGCGCCCTCGCACCTCGTCGTCGACGGCGAGGTGAAGGAGCGCGTTATTCAGTGCCATGTAGCTCGCCCCGAGGAAGCCGCCCGCAAACAGACAACCGAGTGCCAAAGGAAGCCAGCGGGTGAGTGAAAAGACGGCGATCACGCCTCCATAGACGACAATGATCCCCACCATGAGTGCCCCACGGTAGCGTACCCGCCGCAAACTCGCAACGAACAGCGAGCCAGCGAGCGCTCCCGCACCCCCCACAGTGTAGAGAAGTCCAAGCCCTCCGGGGCCGAGATGCAGCACGTCGCGCGCAAAAACGGGTAGAAGGTGCAAGTAGGGAAAGACGAGAATCGTGGGAACGCTCGCCAGGAGGATCAATCCCAGAACAATCGGGACACGTCGGATGTACGCCAGACCTTCCGCCATGAGACGAATAAACGGGAGATTCGGCTGTTCGGTGGGCGGTGTAGTGGGCAAGCGTCCGGTATTTGCCAGTGCCAGCGCGAGGCAGGCCGACTGGAGGAGTAGTGTGCCCCCAACTCCAAGAGTAGCGACAAGCGGCCCAGCAAGCGAAGGCCCGAGGATACGTGTTGTGTTCATTCCAGCCGAGAGCAGTGCAACGGCGTTCTGGAGCGCTGAGCGCGGCACATAACTGGGGATGAGTGCCTGTCGCGTAGCATTGTTCGCGGCAAGGAGTGAACCGTTAAGGAACGTTGCCACCAGCAGAAGGAATGGGGTGACAAGCCCCGTTAACACCAATGTCGCCAAAGCGGTGCTCACGAGCAGCGCACCGGCCTGGCAGACGAGCAAGATGAAGCGTCGGTCGAAGCGCTCCGCCAGCGCCCCAGCCGGTGCCGCGACGAGGAGGAAGGGGACACCACTCGCGAATCCCAGCATCCCGACCCACAAAGCTGAATCGGTAAGCTGGAGCATTGCCCAGCCGGTCGCGACCTGCAGCATCCACTGCCCGATCTGGGTCAAAACGCTCGATGTCCAGAGGAGCCGATAGGCTCGATACCGGAGTAGGGCGTCGAGAAGACGCCCTGTCGCTGTCTCGATCACCGGTGCCGACCGTTGGGAGAGTGTCTCTGGTGTCTGATGCTCTCCCATCCTGTCCCCTAGGCAACCCTACTGCTGGGCAGTCAGACGTGCAACAGGCGTTCTCTGTGATTGCCAGAATGTGCGCGTTAATCCGACGAACTTCGCATCGCTGATCGGTCTCCACTACCCGTGTATGTCGGCAAGAGCTCGACGGAACAGCATTAGAGCTAACGCTACAGCTGATCTTCCCGCACGCAGCACCATCGCACAACAAATCGAGGGATGAACACGACCATGTGTGCTGTGAGCCACGTCCTCCTCTACAGTCGGGGGACCAGTTGTAGGCTCGCGTCTAATTCCGGACCACTGACCTCGACACTCGCATCGGGTATGCCCGGTGCTGCAGAGTGCCTCTCGGAGCTCATCCACCTGGGTGGAGCGACATGTTAGGGTATGCCTGCTACGATTGCTCTGGTCGCTCGTATCCGAAGGGGGATACAGATGGGGCGCTGGAAGGACGGAGCGCAGTGTGCCGTCATGTTGACATTTGATGTCGACGCAGAAACACTCTGGCTGGCCGGATCCTTAGAACACAGCGACCGGATCGGACTTCTCTCGCAGGGCACATACGGTGCACGGGTCGGTGTGCCACTCGTGCTCCACGTCCTGCGACGATTCGATCTGCGGGCAACGTTCTTCGTCCCAGGATGGGTTGCCGAGCATCATCCCGACATTGTTGCGGCCATCGTCGACCAGGGACACGAAATTGGTCACCATGGGTACCTTCATGAAGCAACCATTGATCTTTCTGAGGACGAAGAACGACAGGTGCTCGAGCGGGGCATCGAAGCGCTTCGACGAGTGATCGGCCGTACGCCGCTCGGGTACCGGTCACCGTCTTGGGAACTGACCGGCCGGACACTTCGCCTTCTCGAGCAGTACGGCTTCCGCTACTCCTCAAATCTGATGAGCCATTTTCTCCCCTGGCAACATCCAGATACCCACCTTATCGAGCTTCCGGTGCAGTGGCTGCTCGACGACGCACCGTTCTTCTTGTTCCGGCCCGGCCCTGGCTCACGGCCAATTCAGCCAGCCCAGCATGCCTTCCAAGCATGGGTCGAGGAGTTTCAAGGCATCTACCGTTTCGGGGGGCTCTTCAACCTGACCATGCATCCGCAGTTGATCGGCCGTCCAGGGCGGATCCTCATGTTGGAACGGCTGATCGAGCACATCTTGTCATACCCCCACGTCTGGATCGCGACAGGCCTCGAGGTAGCGGACTATTGGGCAGCACACATTGCCGCCAATCCAGAGGAATGGCGGCAAGGGCTCGTCTACGATCCGCTCACTCACCGCTGACGCTTGGCCTTGCCTCCGCGATGCGCGACACTGCGCTCGCCTGTTGCAACACGATCCGATAGTGCTTCCGGAAGGAGAAACGCTCGTCCCGGATCAGCTCAAAGTAGGAGCCGAACCGCTCAGGGTGCGCAGCCGCCTCGTCAAGCGGATGCGGTGGATCATCATCGGTGAGGGGTGTGCGCAGCTCGTACAACGTTGTCCGCTCCGCTGGGATACGACCAGCATCGCGGATCCACCGGCGGAGCTCCCGCGGTGGTACAAGCTGCCCGTATGTCGCTCCAGCAGCGGTAGAAATGCTTTCGTTAATCAACGTTCCACCGAGATCATTCGCCCCCGCATGGAGGCACCACTGCGCCAGCTTCGGTCCCTCTTTCACCCACGAGACTTGAATGTTCCGGATATACGGATGCAACATGATCCGCGCAATGGCGTGCATCTTCACAACCTCTTCGCCAGTGGCACCAGGCCGGAGGTCGGGCAGAAGACGTTTGCGATACATCGGTGCCTCGCTGTGGACGAGACTCAGTGGGACGAACTCGGTGAAACCGCCAGTCTCCTTCTGAATACTGCGAATGAGCGCAAGATGCGCTGCCCGATGGCGGTTCGTCTCGATATGCCCATACATGATGGTGGCCGTCGTCGGGATACCTAGACGATGTGCGGTGGTAATCACTTCGATCCACTGCGCGGTCGAGATACGACCAGGCGAGATTCGTCGCCGCACCTCGTCGTCAAGAATCTCTGCTGATGTCCCTGGAAGAGAACCGACCCCAGCCTCCCTTAGACGCTCTAGATACTCGGCGATCGAGCAGCGAGCTCGCAGGGCACCATAAACGACTTCCTCGGGCGAGAAACCGTGGATGTGGATACCAGGGAGTTCCGCCTTGATGGCGCGGCAAATCGTCGGATAGAGGTCGGGGTCCATCTTTGGGGGCAAGCCAGCTTGGATACAGACCTCCGTTGCGCCAAGCTCCCAGGCTTCTCGGGCGCGACGGACGATCTCCTCCAGCGGCAGGAAGTATCCCTGTTCTTCGCGGTGGCCACGAGAGAAGGCGCAGAAGCCGCAGCGCTTGATGCAGACGTTCGTGAAATTGATGTTGCGGTTTACCACGTAGGTGACAACATCACCTACGGCACGCTGTCGCAGTTCGTCAGCGACGAGCGTAACCAGGAACAGATCCCGACCGTGCGTCTCAAACAACCGCTCACCCTCATCGACCGTGACTTCGTGTCCGGCGAGGACACGATCGAGGATACGAGCCACATCCGGCGAGGCAAGCGCGAGCAGCCGATCAAGCGTCTCTCGGAGCGCTGCGACTTCTTCCATCACCACAACTCCTTTTCTGGAGGAACTAATCCACCCGGGTCGACGAGCACTCTCACGCGCGCCAACACGGCTGGATCGAGAAACTCGTCACCACGCAGGATGTAGTCTGGATAAACCGCGAGGCGCTCCCGCAACTGGAAACCGAGTTGTGCGGTCCGCTCTTTCACTTCCCGAAGGTGCGGCCAGGCTCGCTCGGGATTAATGAAATCCCGCGTCACCGGTGAGATACCGCCCCAATCGTCAAGTCCAGCCAGCAGATAGACCTCATAGCCATCGGGCATGAGGTTTGGTGGCGCCTGCACCGCGGTCGTTGTCCCGAGGATTAGACGAGCGACCGCAATGGTCCGCAACATCTCCAAGAGCGTCGGTTCCGGCCAATCACGCATCCGGATATCCGGTTTACGCCGGAAGTTCTGCACGATCACCTCTTGGATGTGCCCATACCGATCCTGCAGTGTGCGGATCGCATAGAGGGCATCAACGCGTTCTTCCGGCGTTTCCCCGATTCCGATGAGAATCCCTGTGGTGAAGGGAACACGCAGTCGCCCGGCCGCCTCCAGCGTGGCCAGTCGGACAGCCGGCACCTTGTCTGGGCAACCCCGATGTGCACCACCGCGCTCAAGGAGACGCTCGCTTGTCGACTCCAACATCAACCCCATGCTCGCCGTGACCGGCCGAAGTAGCGCAATATCATCCTCACTCATCACTCCAGGATTGGCATGGGGCAGCAGTCCCGTACGTTCCAGGACAAGTGCACACATGTCACGGAGATACTCGATCGTCCGCGCATACCCCCGCTCCGCCAACCAACGGCGGTACGCGGCGTAGCGGAGCTCCGGCTTGTCCCCAAGACTGAACAGCGCCTCCTTGCAGCCGGCGGCACTCCCGGCCTCGGCGACCGCCAGCACCTCTTCTGGTGTCATCGTGTGGGCCAGCGGATCGCTGGGTCGTCGTACAAACGTGCAGTACGCGCACTGATCGCGGCAGAGGTTTGTGAGTGGAATGAAAACCTTTCGCGAGTAGGTCACTGTCCGGCCCGACCGACGCTCTCGCACCAGGCTCGCTGCCTCAAGCAAGTGGAGCAGGAGCGCACCATCGGCGCGGATGAGACGCGCCGCTGCCGCCGGATCCAAGGCACCCGTGTCTACGGCATCGGCAAGCTCACGCAATAGCCCTGGGTCGGCGGTTGTCGCAGTGCGGAACCCGATCGACACCGAGAGTCGCCTCCCTTCCGTCCCCTCTCGGACGAAGCTGAGTATGGCGCAGATCGTCATCCCTCGCCAGCTTCCCCGTGCATCACTGAACCCGCTATCCTAACGGCAGGTCATGGGGGGCGGATGACACCCGACGAGACAACACTCGCATACCTATGGCAAGAACAGGCCCTCACCACCGATCTCCGTACGACCGACGGCCGTCGGCTGAGGGTGATCTATCGTGGCGTGTGGACACATCGTCGGGGACCCGATTTTGCCGGAGCGCTCCTCGATCTCGACGGGAAGCTCGTCTCCGGTGACGTCGAACTCCACGTTCGGGCCTCAGACTGGTACGCGCATGGGCATCACGAGGATCCGGCCTACGACCGCGTCGTGCTCCACGCAGCCTGGGAAGATGATCTCCATCACGCTGTCCGCCGCCGTGACGGCACACCTGTTCCGACCCTTGAACTCGCCCGTTTCCTGGCAACGACACCTGACCAACTCCCATCAGTCTCTCTGCGCCCACTGGGTGCCCTCGGTTTCGCCCACTGTGCGCCTGAGATCGCAGCTGCCCAGCCCGAGATCCTCCATCGTCTTTTCGAAAACGCAGGTGACAACCGATTGCGCGAGAAGGTCGCTCGCATTCAGGCCCGGCTCAGCGGTGAGTCGCCGGCGCAGACACTGTTTTGGCTCCTCGCCGATGCCCTCGGCTACCACCAGAACCGTGAAGGGATGCGTGCTATCGCCGAAGGACTCCCGCTCATGCACCTGGAGGTTCGACTCTATGCGCTTGCGCCGGAAAAGCGCTTTCCGATGGCAGCCGCGCTCTTGCTCGGCACCGCTGGCTTCCTTCCGCTATCCGACGCTGAGCGGGGACTGGTCAAGCTTCCTGCGAGATTATGGCAAGAAATCGAGGCCATCTGGAATGCACTAGAAATGCCAGTTGGGCCTGCAAGGACACTCTGGCGACTTGGCGGTGTCCGCCCGACGAACCATCCAGTACGAAGGTTACTGAACCTCGCTGGTCTCCTTGCCACAACTCACAGCGGGCTCCTTGCTGACGTCCTCGAGCTGCTGGTAACGGTACGACCTCATCGGCAGCTCTTCGCATGGCTCAGGGCAGGTCCTGTACCACTTGGCCACGACCGGGCACACGAAGTCATTGTCAACGTCATCATTCCCTTCGCGCTGGGCTACGCCGATTGGATCGCCGACGACAGGATCCGCGAGGCAGCCGCCCAACTCTGGCTAGAACTCCCAGCCGGGCGTGGCAATCAGCTCGTGCGGGCGACACTCGAGCAGGTCTGCGGGCCAACACCGATCCGTCTTCGCAGTGCGCGCGCCGAGCAGGGGCTCTTGCACCTGTACCACTGGGGTTGTCGCGAACGACGCTGCTGGGAGTGCCCTGTCGCTCACCTTGTCCTATCTCGGAGTTCCTCCCCTTCTGCCTGAGGCAGCCCGTACCCGCAGGGAATGGTCGAACTCGTAAGCCCGTGCCGCGTCGTCTACGATTCGAGGCCAATAGACTGCCGGAGCTCTCGTTGCTGTGCCTTCCTCACCGGGAAAGGCTGCTGTGTGTCGTCGTGGTCTTCAACGTTTTGACAGCGGGAGCAGCGGCTTCTACAATCCCGAGCGAAACAAGCCCGCCGTTGAGGTATGCCGACGAGTGGTGCAGGATGTCGCTAAACCAACAAACGCCACGACCAGACCTGATGGAGGAATCCGCTCGGCAGGCGCTCCGTGCGGTCGAACTTCGCCGCTATGCGTATCCAGAGGGCTTCTGCGGGTTCACCGCTCGCTTCTTCGCACGCGACGGAACTCTTCGAGTGCAAGGCAGCGTGCGAGTGTCTGATCCGGCGACGATTGAGCTGGTATCGGAGAAGCCATCACCCCTCATGGGGTGGGTACGGGAGATCCTCTCTTCAGAAGTTGCACACCGCATGCCGCGGTCAGCCACTGACCGGGGGCATCTCCGGCTCATCCAACTTGATGATCCCCTAGGAGACATGCTCGAGTTCCTCGACGACCCGATGCGATCGCGATATCGGGTAGCAGAGGGCGTGATCACAGTGGTCGACCGTGTCGTCGGGGCCGAGGGCTTCACGATTGTCGTCCTCGATCACTGGGAACTCCCAGATGGACGGGTACTCCCGCGGCACTACGCCGTCGGGTTCCGCGAAGCTGCCTCAGGGAATCTGCAGCGGTTGGAGTTGCATACGGCAGAATACACCACTGTGAACGATGTCTGGCTCCTCACCCGTCACCGGACTATCACACTCCACCCCGGTGGACAGATCGACGCTCGAGAACTGGAGCTCACTGGGCACCAGCTCGTGACACGGTGAAAGACGAGACGGCGCACTACCGAACCAGGGGCAAAGAGGGGAAGCCCTCAGCCCGCTGTCGCCCTCCAGCGGGCGTGGTCAAGCACGACCATGGTTGCTGACGAAGCTTGAGCAAGGCTGACCACAAGCATCGGCCAAAGATAAGCCCTCCAGGAGTGCCCTCCCGTTGTCCACCGAAGCGCCTCTGGCCCAAGCTACCCACGCCTGCGCCACCATGCCGACGCGTTCCCCAAGCTGCACCACAGGTTACCAACCTGGTACGCTTGGCGACGATCTTGAGAAACCCCACAGAGTCGGGAAGCACAAGCGGATTCCTTGAGCGCCTCACGAGAGGGCCAAGTCGATCTCCCTACAACCGCCACGAGCTATGCCATAAGCCGGGTCGGTTCGACCGGTGCAACGGTCAGTGAAGTCACACAACTCAGGGCACGGTAACAATGAGGAAACGCCACCTGCTTACCGTCGCTGGTTGACCAGTGGTAGACCAAAGCGTCCGAATGACCCGGCCAACTGAAAGAGAAGCTCGAAGAGTTCCTGCATTGAACTCGCCTTGCAAAAACTCCTGCTCCCGTCTGGCAACTCCAGCCGTACTTGAATTGGCGACGATGGACGATACACCCACCACCACGAGCGGCGAGCGAGCACCCGCTGTAGCGCATCAGCAATAGCACGATGCGCCCGCTCCAGGGGCAGTGATTCCGCCCGGTCCGGTGCAAGCGCCCGCTTCACTGTGACCGTCGCTGTCTGGTCCGTCCATTCCTCGGCTTCTGAGGTCAATCCCCGGTCTCCCGTCACAAGAAGAAGCGGGATCCCGAGTTCGCCGAGCCACCGACTCGCCAGCGCCAGCTCTCCTGCTTCACGATCCTCCCAAAACAGCTGAAGACCAGGCATCAAGGTGCGGGATGCAAACGCATCTCGCTGTCCTGCGCGGGCATGGAAACCGAGAAGAACCGCCACGCGAGGCCGCTGCTCTAGCAGCAGCTCGTCAGGCGTCATCACCTCGGGAAACAGGTCCAACGGGAGCAGACGCTGGTGCCAATCCAGAATGCGCACCGCGCCAAGGCCCCAAGCTCGGGCTGCTTCCGCAACAGCGTCGACTTCCGCGCGGTACGCTGCGAGCGCCTCCGAATACTCTGCGTGGGCCGGGAAACAGATTTCCCAACGAGAGATGCTCGACATTCCCTCGAGATCCGCGATCACTAGTAGCTCCACTTGTTCCGACCTTCCCAGGATCCACGACCCGACAAGGATACCGCACGTCTGGCGATCCCACTCGCTGAGTTGTGCACTGCGCCAGGAGCACAATCAGCGGTTGGTTGACACGGTCGTGCACCCTAGCTACAGCGATCGACGCGGTGACAAGCCCCCCAGAACGCAGTAACCGCCGCGCGGTAACAAGGCATCACATAACAAGACAGCACAATAGGTACTGCCCAACGGCCCATTGACCGAACTAGTACGGCGGTCCGACCGGCGTACACAGCATCGGGTCGGCCGGCTCCTCTGAACACAGGCTCCAGCGGCACAGGGAGGCGCAGGTGGCGGAGGCAGACTCGCGTCACACCCACAGGGACGATCGCTGAGAGCTGTGACCTCACGCGATTCCGCCGGAGAAGCCGCGCCAGTTTGGCCAACGCACCGTTGCCTCTCGCACCAGCCTCTTCCCCAAACTCGCCTGCATTCCGTGGCTTCTAGTCAGCCACGCGACACGGACAAAGACGACCCCTGGAGTGGGTTGAGAGTCGCAATTGCGTAGCTGATTAGACGCCACCCCGCGCCGCGAAGAAACGGAACGGCTGGGTCCAGAGCCGAATACAGCGTCCAACCGGGGACTTATCCACCCCAGACACTACAGCCCATCATGGAGTGCTGACGCCATGCCGAATTTCGCAAATCATCACGATCACACCGGCAGTCCGCACTGTACACCGCCGACCGCAGGCCACCGCGGGCACTTATCATGAAGCGCGCTGCACGGCGTAAGCGATGAATCCAGTTCTGGATAGGAAGTTCACGGCCGATAGGCGCCTCACCGTGTGAAGGTGAACACTCACACTGCAACCTCGGCAAACGTCTATGTCCGCGCATAGAAAGACGTGCCCCGGGCGTGGAACCCGGGGCACTGAGCGATCACCCTCAGAAACGAATCTCAGAAAGAGAGGTCGTCGATATTCGGATACTCGTCGAGGACCACGTTGCCGAGAGTCCCATCGGGGAGCTTTTCGACACGCCGAATGAGAACCGTCGTGATGACGCCCTGGGCCTCGGGATGGAATCGCACTTCGTTCATCGGGCCTTGGAAGCGGACGTTCTTGATGGCCTGGACGAATGCCTCCTTGTTCGAGGTATCGCCTTTCACTGCCTCCAGTGCGTGAGCCAAAATCATGATCGTGATGTACCCCCAGTACTCGAGGTGGCCTGGTAGGCGGTTGAACTTCTGCTGGAACTTTTGGACGAACTCGCGATTCTGCGGGCGTTCGTAGCGGGCAGCGTAATTGATGGCGCTGACGATACCGAGTGCCGCCTCGCCGACCTCGGGCAAGTAGGGATCATCTCCGATCTCAGCGCCGCCGAGCAGTGGGAACTGGTCCTTGAGGCCGAACTCCTGGTACTGCGTCATAAAGCGAATGGCATCGGCTCCGATAAACCACGCCCAGACTGCGTCAGCGTTGGCAGCGTTCTGCAGAATCCGCTGCAGATAGGGTCCGAAATCCTGAGTGTCGAGCGGCGGATAGACCTCCGCGGCAATCTGCCCGCCGGACTTTTGGAAGTAATTCTTGAATATTTCAGCAACCGTGCGCCCAGTCTGATAATCCGGAGCCATTAGTGCGATATTCCGATAGCCGCCCTTCTCATAGGCCCACTTGGCTTGAATAAATTCGTATTGCCCCTGGCAGAAAGAGGAACGGAAGATATAGGGGCTGCGGACCTTGGGATCACGAGTGAGTGGTGGCCAACCAGCAATAGAGACGATTGTGACCTGCTTCTGCTCGTGCAGATAGTCACGGACAGCAGTCAGCTCAGGAGTAATTGTGAACCCGGTGATAACGTCGACCTTCTCACTCTCCACGAGACGACGGACGTGCGTGAGGGACTGTTCAGGGTTGCCAGCAGAGTCGGCAGGAATGAGCTCGAGTTGCCGTCCGGCGGCGGTGTTGTCAAGCTCATCAAGTGCAAGCTGCATGCCCTCAATATGCCGTCGCCCCGACGATGCCAGGTTACCAGTCTGCGCGACTACCACCCCGATCTTGAAGGGCGTTGCTGGTCGAGCAACCGTTGGCGTGGCAGCGGCCTGCGGAGTCGGCGTGGCAGCAGGGGCTGGTGTTGGTGAGGCTGCCGGGGCCGACGTCGGCGTTGGTGCTGAAGCCGGTGTTGGCGTGGCGCCACCGCCACCGCAGGCAGCCAGGAGCGCGCTGGCAACTGCTGAGGCGGAAACGACGAGGAACCGGCGACGATTCATGACTTCTCCTCCCCTCCTTGACTGACCTCTCTCGTCACCGCGTTTCCCGCAATACTCGATGAACTACGTATTGGCATCCAATGTCCAGTGCTGGCGGACACCGAATGCGAATCCTTTAGCCCTCTTCGGACCGGAATAGTGCTGCCCACTACTGGCGGGATCGCGCGAGTATTCGTTCCGACTTCCCGCCTCAATCGCCTGGTCTGATGTAGACCGGGCGAACACGATATCGCAGTCACTTTAACCATATAACACTGGGCTGTCAAGCTTTCCCCTTGCACTAGCCGATCGCAATTCCACGCCCCTCACATGGCTAGCCCTCGTACGGGTTACGCGCCAGAACCAACGCGCGAACAGGGAACACATGAAGTCTCGCCCGAATCGAGATGTTGACGTCTCCTCGGAGGCAGGGTATCCTAACAACAGGACATACCCCTCGGGGGTATTTTGGCTAAACAGAAGTCGAAGGAGAGGGTCAAGATGGTGACGCGGGTCTACACCGTACCGGACGTGAGCTGCCAGCACTGCGTACGAGCCATCACCGAGGAGTTGCGGAAGATCGCTGGCGTACAAGCGGTGGAGGTCGATCTCGCCTCCAAGACAGTGCGCGTCGTGACCGAGGACGGAGTGCCGGAGGAGCTCGTACGCCGCGGGATTGAGGCGGCAGGCTACTCCATCGCCGCGTGACCGTTCCCGTCGCATCAGCCAGGTCCAGGACGCGCTGGATCGCTGTGAGAGGAGGTGCTTTGCAGGGCACCGTTACATCAACATCGATCCCGCGTCCTGGACGAGTACTCCTCTGTGTCAGTCACAGTTGGGCCTGTGAGACACATCTGGTGGTGCCTCTGCTTCTCTTCCGCTCCTTCCCTCAGCGTCGCGCCAATTCCCCAGCGGGCACGTCGTTGCCTTCCTGGCTTTCCCAGCACCGCGTGATTCTTTCTCCCGGCCCCACGCGCGCACGCATGCACCCCACGGGGACAGGGTGCAGTTCCAGCCGATCATTGTCTCGCATACGGATATCAGACCGGTTCATCAGGATTGCGCTTGATCCAACAGGAGAACTTGCTCGCCTTGCTGCTTCGCAACGGGCAGCGGGGCTGGGAATACGTCGATGCGCATCAGCCTCCATCCAAAGTTGGTGAAATCCGGTGCGATTGGCTTACCAGTAGTCGTAGGACCCCCATCCTAGCCTTGGCTAGGCGAGTGGCCTGACGGGAAGAGGGCTAGGAGTCGCAGGAAAACCGGGACGAAGGGGTCTCTGGGAAAGGAGCAAGCGTGCCGAAGTGTCACTGCGTGCGAGGGCGGTGTCTTCTCGAGGTGCGACGTGGAGAAGCGATGGCGAATTCTGATCATTGACGACGACCACTCGTTTCGGTTCAGCATCGCCTGTGTCCTCGAACACTGGGCCAGCGTGCGAGTGGTTGAAGACATCGAGTCGGCACGGAACCTGCTCACGAGCTGGCAACCACACGCCGTCATCCTTGATCCCGTACTCCGCGCCGGTGACAGCATCGATCTCCTCTACCGCATCGCAGGGGAAGGACAGCGGATCATCTTCTGCTCCCTCTCCCGACGCGCCGATTTCCCGCCGGCGTATCGCAGCGATACTGTTGTGTACGTGCCGCGCGAATGGTCCGCAAGCGTTCTCGGTCTCTTCATCCAGCGACGAATTAGGGAAGCGTTCACAGAGGTGGGGAACGCTTCACAACCCCCTGTAGCGTGGGGCAATGGCCTAGGTTCTGATGGTTCGAGCGACACCGTGGTCTTCATGGGAAATGGAAAGCTGTTGGGGAGTGCAAGGCGCACCGTGAACGCGAGCTAGGATCGCCGTGGCTGAGCATGAAAGCGGGAGAGGAGAGCAGTACGACAGCGTCCTATCCCAGGAGACGATGACGAGACGGGAGTTCTGCAGGTAGAGGTACAGGAACACGGTTGTCCCCAGCACGCGCTAGGAGCCGAGGGACGAGGTACCACGCGGAGACAGCGAGCACAGTTCCGGCGAGGCAGTCAAGCACGTAGTGATTTCCTGTGCCGATGACGGCGAAGGTCATCAGCAGCACATGTCCGAGCCCCAGCGAGCGCAGGAGCCAACTCTGTGAGAGCCGGAACAGCCCGACACAGACGAAGACGGAGAAAGCGACGTGCAAACTCGGCATAGCGGCGAAGGGATTGTAGAGCGTTGCAATACCAGGATGGTCATAGTTGACCCCCCGGGAGAGAGCAAGGGTATCGACGAAGCCGCGCCAAGGGAAGAAACGGGGAGGAGCGAGAGGGAACAACGTGTACGAGAGCAGGCCGACTCCGAGAATAGCAAGAAACGTGGCCCGGACTTCACGATACCGCTCCGGCACGAAGAAGAACGTCCAAACCCCGAACAAAACCACAGTCCAGAGGTGCGTATACGTGTAGACAGTGTTCAACACTGTGGTGACGATGGGATTTGCAAGCACGAAGGCTTGCACTGCCTGCTCGACGTCCAGGCCGAGCGCTTGTTCGATCCGCATAACCAAGAAGGCGTTTTGGAAGGCGTCATAGGCTCGACCGGCGGCGATTCCCCGCGTGACATAGTACAAGCCAAAGAGGCTAGCCATGAGCCCGAACTCCAAGAGCGCAACTCGAATTCGAGGCTGCATGGCTTCCAGCGACCTGCTTTGGGGCCACTGGTGCATCGCAACTCCCTTCGCGCTCACGGAGAGCTCGCGAACCCGGTCACTGGACAGGACACGGGTTCGCGGCTAGTCTTACCATCGTCGCGGGCCGGCCGTCCAGTCCGCCAGGGCGAGGAGCCGTGACGATAGTGCGTTCGTACGCTATACTCCCCGTGTGACGGGGAGGAATTGGCGTGAAAGCGACGATCGAAGAAGCTGTCGCGCGTTTCTTAGCGGATCTACGCCTGTCACCGCGGAGCCGTGCGACTTATGGAATCGCGCTGCGCAAGTTCCTGCGTCACCTGACAGAGATTCAGGGCGTTGATCTGGCGGCCCCGATCGACCAACTCCGCGAGGATCATGCGATTGCGTTCTTGCGCGACCTCGTACCGGAAGACATTCGGACTCCGGAGCAAGTCTCGCGGATGCGGACGGCACAGACGACCTTCGCGGCAGTACGGAAGTTCTTCGGGTATTTGGTCTCGTTCGACTTACATCCGGGCTTGTCGACTGAGAAGTTACGTGTTCGCGCGGCGACGGTACTCCCACGGTTCACCCCGCCGCCGCCTGATGTACGGACAGATGATCTGGAACGGATTGTTGCGCACGTTCGGAGCTTGCCGGCAGAGACTGATCCGAGCCGGGAACTGCGTCGTCTTAAGATCCGGGCGTTGATTTTGTTCCTTTTCCGGACCGGCGTACGCGTCTCTGAGCTCTGCGCCTTGCGCCGACAAGACATCGATTTGGAGACGGGAACGGCGCGAATCTACCGGGCAAAAGGAGGGAAGAGCCGGACGGTGCACTTCGATAGCGAAACTGCCGAAGCACTCGCAGCATACTGGAGGGCCCGCGGGGACAGTGGGCGTGGGGTCGGGTTATACCCCGCCTTCAGTGGACGCGATCGTCCGGGCCAGCCTGGCAAGGCGATCGCGCCTCGTACCGTCCAGGCGCTCGTCAGTCGTCTCTGTGAGGAGGCGGGCGTCGAGTATGCGGTCACACCGCACTCCTTCCGGCATGGGCTAGCCACCGAACTCGTGCGTCGTCGCGTGCGCGAGTCGACCGTCCAAGCGATCCTGGGGCACGCTTCGCCGGTGACAACGCGAATCTATGTGCACTTGACGGCCCAAGAGGCGGCTGAGGAGTATCAAGCGGCGTTCGGGCCGTATCGCCGTCCCGGGTCTCGACAGGTGGTTGACCGATGAGCGTGCGATACCTGCCACTTTTGCTCATCGGTCTACTCGTCGTCGGTTGCAGCGGGGCAGCACCGAGACGACAAGCAGCGTTGTCAACGCCGACACCGCAGCCTATCAGCGTGTTGACCCCCGACACAGCAGAAGTCCGCTATCGTCCTGAGCCGATTATCGGGCAACTTGTTTTGGCCACAACAATCGGACAAGACGAAGCCCCAAAGGACGAAGCGAGCACGATTCCCGCTAACACGCGTCAGATCTATCTTGTTGTGCGAGCGACCGACCTTCCAGCCGGGACACGGTTGAGCGCGGTCTGGCTTCGAGGGACGAGTGAGATCGGACGCTCGGAACGACAACTCGCCGATGCAGCGTCTGGTCCGCGCTGGATCGCGCTCCTGCTCCAGTCAGACACGCCACTGGTGGGCGGGGAATACAGTGTCCGCCTTTATCTGAATGACCGCTTTATCGACTCGCTCGTCTTCACGGTCGGGGGACGCCGTGGGGCGATCAGCGAGCAAGCAACGGTCGTCTTCGCGGGGGAACGACCAAGTGGTACAGGGCCGATCGACGCACAGAGCGTGTTTCCGCCCGGGACCACGCGGGTGGTTGCCATCCTGGCAAATGTGCCACCGGACGTGGGCGGTGATTTATGGAGCCGCTGGACAGTCGATGGCAGCATCTTGACGGAAATAGGTGCCGACGATCTCACACTCGCATTCGTACGGACCTTCACGCTCCAACGCGACGAGCCACTGCCACCCGGGAATTACACTGTTCAGATCTTCGCCGATCAGCAAGAGATCGCGCAAGGGAGCTTCACAGTTGCCGGCGCAACGCCAACGCCAGAGCCAAGCCAGGCGGTCGTAGAGGACGTTCGGATCGTACGGACTATCGAGCCGAGCACCGGACTGCCGGTCGGGGCCAGAGTGCGGGAAATCCAGGCACCGGCGCGTGTCTACGTGGCGATCCTGGTGCGTGATCTTCAGCCGGCAGACGAGCTCCGTGTGGTCTGGGAACGAGCAGGCAACCTTGTGAGTCAGCAGCCGCTCAGCGGACTCTCACATCCCGCAAACTGGATCTCGTTACCATTCGACATCCCAGCAGAGGAGGGACCCGAACCGGTGCTCTATCGGGTCACGGTCTGGCTCAACGGGAACCCAGCCGGTGAGACGACGATCGTCGTTTATCCGAGTTCCTGAGGAACAACGAGCAAACAAGCAGCATTGGTTCCGCGTGGCTGTACAGCCTCTGGCAATGAGAGCTCTCACCGGTTGCTGGACCACAGGGCCGAGTTCGCTTCTCAGGCGGTCCTAAGTTCCTCAACAATATGACGAGCCGCGGTCAACCAGCGCTCATCAGTCTCATCGGGAACGGAGCAGCCATTGGCGAGGATGAATTTCCGACCGCCCGTTTGCTGAAGTGCATCGAGTGCCTCGGCCCGGATCGCCTCGACGGGTCCAGATGCTAGGGCGCCGAACTCGTCCCAGCCACCCATAAGACACTTCTCGGTACGCTGCCGCGCCTCGCGCAGAGAGGGACCAGCACGCCGGTCGCTCCAACTGAGGGCATGAACTGGATAGTCGAGTACGTCGTCGAAGAACAGCTCGCGATCACCGTGCACATGGAGGATGTTAAGCCAGCCATCGGCGGCACCAGCGAGCGCGAGAAGATCGTACGGCCGACCGAACTCACGGTAGCGCTCAACTGGCATCATCGCTGCCGTACAGCCCTGGAGAGCAAAGAAGATGCCGTCCGCACCAGCAGCCAACACAAGTTCCAAGTGAGCGCGGATATTCTCGGCCAGTAGAGCCAACACCTGGTGCAGCAGTGCGGGATGCTCGGCTGCATGCTCCAGCACTAACTCGGGGCGCGCGGCGGCATACATGGCCTGCGTCAGTGGGCTGAAGACTGTGACGACAATCGGGACGTCGGGACCGACGAGCTCACGAAGATGACGCACTGCACGAACCCATTCCTGCGCATAGCGTGAGCGGCGCATGTCGATCGCATCGATGAGGTACCAGTCATCAAGCTCAACCACAGCACGCCGGGGGAAGGGATAGCGCAGGTCAGGCATCAGCTTCACGATATCGAGATCGAAACGGCGGACAAAGAAGTCGTACGTCAGCTCCGCCAGCCGGTGTCCGGAGCCATGGGGACGGAAGTGGTGCCAGAAACAGACCGGTGGACGGTCGACCACTTCGCCGCGGAGCGCTGCCTGTACACGCTCGCGCTTGGTCAATGTTGCCACGCGTCCCCTCCTCTCAGTCCTGCAGTACTTCGCTGATGCGTTCCGGTACGGTGACGATCAGCCTCGGTTCAGTGTTGTCAAGAACGACGAGGCGATCTCCACTCGACCCCTCAGCGATAGCGACAACCGTGCCGTCGGACGCGACCACAACGCCGCGGACGAGCCATCCTGGTAAGAGATGCTCGACGGGATCCAGTGTCGCGGTCTCGTAAACCCAGATGCCATCTCCGAGATCGTCTGTCGATGGGAAGACGGTATAGAGCAGACGGCCATCTGGAGAAAGTGCGGCGTGGAGTGACAACGGCGATGCGGCTTGCACATCCGGCAACAACAGGCCTGAGAAGCGCCGCCACAAGGTAGTCGTCTCATTTTCAGAAGCTGGTCGAGTTGCCTCGCGGCGCTCTCCGGTGTCAGCATCGAGAGCGACCACGCGGCGCAAGCGTGTCTCGACGAGAAACAGCCAGCGACCGTCATGCGACGGCAGGAGCACCGTCGTCGTGGGATCTGCGACAATCCGCGCGATCGTCTGACCTGTAACGAGATCCCAGAGACCCAGCCAGCTGCTTGACGAATCCCTGCACCAGGAGAACCAGCGTGGCTGAGTTGTGCTCAGAGCTCCACCGTCGATCGTCGGGTTGGCAAGGCAGTCAGTATCGGCGAATGCAGCAGCGTCGAACGACCAGCGACGGGACATTCGGACTTCGAGGGTCTCGGCGTCTAGGATCGAGACTCGCGCCTCCCCGGAGGCGTCCAGCGAGAGGAGGCGTTCGAACACAACCAGCTGGCTTCCCGATGTCACAGCAACGCGTGGCAGGAGCTGTGTTCCCCGCAACGCACCAGGCAGCCCTTGGCGTGCTCTGATTTCGCCGGAACGACTGTCGATCGCGATGATTTCTGCGAGCCAGCTCTGGCCTAGGCGAGCAGCACGATAGACAAGGATCACCGGCTTATCCGAGGCGCCGGCCACAGCCATGGTCATCGCTGGAGTGGAGGTCGAACCAGGCTGGAGCGAGGCACGGACAGGATCGAGATCAATGCGCAGTTCCTGTCCAGAATGCACATCCGTGAGCACAAGGCTCAGCTGCCAAAGGCCACCGTAGAGTCGACTGATGGTGCCGACTGGGAAAGAGGAACGACGGACAACGTAGGTCATACCACCAGCCTCGACAGCCGTCTCACCGAGCAACCGTACAATGCTCCCGGTGCGTGGATCGAAGCGGAGGGCTGTTACCCAGGAACTCGCACGGAGAAGAAGCGGGGCATCGCTTGGAAGAGGTGCCGCAAGGCGGGGAGAGACCTCGAGAAGGCTACTGGATACGGCCGAAGCGATTCCGTCAGTTGCTTCGATATCGAGCCGCCACCGTCCGGGCTCATTCAAAGGAACTCCCAACTCGTATATGCCAGGAGCAACCTCGCGTGCAGAACGAACCTCAGCGATGGGCGTCGCTGCGGCGTCAGAGCTCCCAACGACGGGGAGAACCAGAACACGACCTTGGAGCCCACTTACTGGTGTCTCCTGGAGGCCGACAACCTGGAAACGGACTGTTACGACATCTCCTGCAACTGGAGCTGTCGGCTCGACTGTGACCTGCGCGATGCGCAACGCTGGCCCCTCTGCGGCACCTGGTGCAGGAACCGGTACAAGGAAGGAGCTGGTGAGGACGAGGAGAATGACCAGTGCCTGTCGCATGCGCAGGTCCCGGCACGACGAGGGCACCTTGCTGGTGCCTCACCACGCATAGGGCTGGTATGAACGCTCGTGGGCCTCGGCGAGATAACGGACGAGAAGCTCGACCGCCCCTGCGATATCCGCAACGTGGGCCATTTCGTTCACGGTATGGACATACCGGGTGGGGATGGAAAGAGTGACCGCTGGAACACCGGCACGCGTGCGCTGCAGGGCACCGGCGTCAGTTCCTCCGCGAGGCAGGAGTTCGAGCTGGTAGCGAATGCCGTGACGCTCGGCAATCTCGCGCAGATGTTGCACAAGTGGACGGCTGGGCAGATGAGAGGTATCGAAGACCTTAATCGCTACTCCCTCACCGAGGCGCGTGACGCGATCGTGCGCGTCAATCCCGGGGACATCACCTGCAATGGTGACGTCGAGGGCGATACCGACATCGGGTTCGAGACCAAAGGCAGCTGTCTGCGCCCCACGGAGTCCGACCTCCTCTTGGACAGTAGCGACCGCAAGGATCTCCACCTCGTGCTGCTCGAGATGCCGGAGTGCTTCCAGCATAACGAAGACGCCGACGCGATCATCGAGCGCCTTGCTCAGGACAGTCGGACCGAGGCGCGCAAAGTCACGCGCGAGAGTCACCATATCACCCAACTCGACGCGCGCTCGCACTTCGTCCGGTGGCAGGCCAAGATCAACATAGAGATCTTCGAGCGCTGGGGTCTTCCGTTCCTCACTCGTCAAGAGATGGATCGGCTTGGTTGCGAGTTGCAGAGCACCGAGCAGCGGCTCACCCTGACGCGGCCAGACATAGACACGCTGCGCAACGAGGACACGGGGATCGAAGCCGCCGACGGGTTGGAGCCGGAGGAAGCCCTGGTCGTCGATGTAGCGGACCAGGAAGCCGATCTCGTCCATATGCGCGGCGAGCATGATCCGCCGATCAGCACGGCCGCGGCGGATGCCGATGAGGTTTCCCATTGCATCGCTACGGAGTTCATCAACGAGCGGCTGGAGGGCCGAGTGAACGATCGCCGCGACGCGCTCCTCGTGGCCCGGTACGCCAGGGGCTTCGCACAAGCGCTGAAGCAGCTGCCAATCGAGTTCCATCACCCCACCGTCCCTGTACAGAGTCGACCTTCCACTGCCGCACTGATCCTAGCATCGAGTGTTGCCCAGCCCAAGTGGCCGGTGGGGAGATATGTCAGCCGAGCAGCAACTCCCTCAACCGCTGGGACAGAAGGGAGCAGGACGGAGGGCAAAGCCACGAGTGTTGGAGGCAATACCCTCAGGACATGTCGGTTGTCACCCGCAGGTTCGCTCCCTCGTCAAATGCAGGAGCCACCCAAACGGCTCGTGTCTCGTACTGACCAGGATCCCTCGAGCGAGCAGGGCCTGCTCTGTCAGCTGGCTCGATCTTGTACCAGAAGGCCCCTTGCTCCAAACAAGTACACAGCGGTCTGCCCTGCGGAGGGTCCTGCACCCACAGCAGTAGAGGGAATGACACACGCATCGCCTCAGCGCCGACGTTGTCGCTGCTTGCTGTCTCATAACGAGGAGTACTCACGCGTCTTGCCCTTCGACTTGCGGGGCGGAGCAGGCGTCCACTGGGTAGCACACCAAGGTAGGATGTCTCGGTAGCAGCGACACTGGTGGAGGAGGTTCACGGTGGTCCAACAGTTAACACGCGAGCAGGTTCCGATCGAGGAGACATGGAATTTGGAAGACCTCTTTCCGAATCCCGAGGCCTGGGAGGTGGAGCGTGAGTCGATCCTACGCGACCTTGGAGCACTCGAGCAGTTGCGGGGGACCCTTAGTCAGGGAGCGTCGCAGGTACTGCGGGTTCTCCAACTTGCGGACGAGCTGGATCAGCGGGTGAGCAAACTCTATGCCTACGCACTCTTGGCACGTGATCAGGACACGCGTGACACCGCCGCAGCGGAGCGGTATGAGCGTGCGGTTTACGTTGGGACACTTGCCGGACGCGCTTCTGCCTGGATTGCTCCGGAACTCTTGGCAACGTACGACGACTCGGCGTTGCTCGAGATGGTGGAGCGTGAGCCAGGCCTGGCTCCGTTCCGGCGGCTACTCGAACGACTGGTGCGGGAGCGGCCGCACGTGCGTTCGGCCGAGGTCGAGGAACTCCTCGCTGAGACAACACCGCTCGCGCAAGCACCCAGCACGGCCTTCACACTTTTGGACAACGCCGATATCCGATACGGCACAGTTACCGACGTGGACGGCAGCACGGTCGAGCTGACGAAAGGTCGTTATCAGCTGCTTTTAGAACGACGGGACCGGCGCGTGCGACAGCAGGCCTACGAGGTCTTCAACGCGCCGTATATCGCGCACCGGCACACGCTCGCTGCGCTCTTGAGCGCTGCGAACCAGCGTGACGCCTTCTATGCACGAGCCCGACGATACGACTCCGCGTTGCACGCCGCCCTTCACCCGGACAACATCCCGGTCGAGGTATATACGACGCTGATCGAGCTGGTGCGCCAGCATGCACATCTTCTCCAGCGATATCTGGCGTTGCGGAAGCGGGTACTGGGTCTAGAACGCCTACGGACATTCGATCTCTACGTGCCACTGGTGGAGCGACCGGAACGCTCGTACACGTACCAGGAAGCACGCGAGCTCGTGCTCGAAGCGCTGCGTCCGCTTGGTGCAGACTACGTCGAGCCGCTGCGAGCCGGGCTTGCCAACCGTTGGGTCGATGTGCACGAAACCGTGGGGAAGCGATCAGGAGGCTACAGCCTCGGCGTGTATGGTGTCCACCCGTACATCCTGCTGAACTGGAACGGAACATTGCGCGAAGTGTTCACGTTGGCCCATGAACTCGGGCACGCGATGCACTCCTACTTCAGTTCCCGGACCCAGCCACATCCGACCGCGGAGTACACAATCTTCGTGGCCGAAGTGGCTTCGACCTTCAACGAGCGGCTGCTCACGCACTATCTTCTTGAGACGACGACTGACCCGCGCGAGCGAGCCGCACTGGTAAACGACGCGCTCGACACGTTCCGGATCGCGTTGTATCGCCAGACACTCTTCGCCGAGTTCGAGCTCCTGACGCACCAAGCCGTGGAGCGCGGGGAAGGGCTGAGCGCGGATGGGCTGTGCACGCTCTATGGCCGACTGATCAGCGAGTACTACGGCCCGGATCTTGAACTCGACGACGAAGTACGTCACGAGTGGAGCCGGGTACCCCACTTTTATCGGGCGTTCTATGTGTACCAGTACGCGACCGGCCTGGTGGCTGCGACAGCCTTGGCTCGCGCCGTGCTCGAAGGGGACGAGGTGGCACGGCAGCGTTATCTCGCATTCCTCGCGGCAGGATCCTCCAAGGATTCGTTGGAACTCCTGCGGGATGCGGGTGTTGACTTGACGACGGCGGAGCCATATCAAGCAGCCTTTGCGACGATGGAACAGGATCTGGCGACGTTGGAGTCAGCACTCGTGGAACTTGGCATGTTGGGGTGAGTGAGGGGAAAACCGTCAGCGCAGCCCGGGAGCGGATTCTGCCACAGACAGAAGAACTGATAGGGGGCCGAGCAAACGAACCCCTGGGGTCGGGCGGACACCGCAGGAATAAGGTTCATGCTCGCGGAGAACGGCACGCCATCGACCGCACATCCGCGGCCGCAGCATCCTGCGGTGTCCGCGGTGGGCCCAAACGGAAGAGATCGTGCTCCTGACTCACGATGTGGACTCGCACTGCAAGCTGCGCAGGCTCGGACATGTCGGTCACTAGCTGACCGAAGCGTATGGAATACCCACCAATGGCCCAACCGTGCCCGATCGGGCATTGGAAACTGCTCTTCGTACGGTAGAGACGAAGAGTCTCACGTTAGGGGGAACGTGGGTACACCCTGAGCGGTCGCACACGGTGTGTGCTGGACGGCGACCGTGGGCTCTCGCAACGGTGAGGAAGAAGCACGCTCAGCGATATGGAGAGCAACAGTACCGAGCATGAACGTGCGGTATCGGACTGCAGGGAAGCCACTGCTACGCAGGAGCGCGGCGAGCTCGTGCGGCGTCGGGAACGCGGCGGTCGAGCGGGGTAGGTACCGGTAGGCCTCGCGATCACCGCTGACGAGCCCACCAAGCCAAGGGACGAAGCCATCGAAGTAGAGCCGGAGTAGGGGGGCAAGCAGGCCACGAGCAGGGGTTGTCTCCAGGATGACGAGACGTCCGCCGGGCCGCAAGACCCGCGCGAACTCACCGATGGCTGCGGCATAGTCGGGGAGGTTACGGAGGCCGAAGGCGATCGTGCAGACATCAACCGAACTATCGCGGAGTGGCAGGCGCATGGCATCACCGCAGAGGAGCGCAACGCGCTGCGCACGCGTTGCAGCACGCTTGCGGGCGGCAAGGCGGAGCATCTCGAAGCTGAAATCCAGGGCGAGTACACGGCAAGCACCCCGAGCAGCGAGCTCCAGCGCAAGATCACCGGTGCCGGTGGCCACATCGAGGATGACGGAAGGAGCAACCTCGAGAGCAGCCTGGGCAGCAGCCCGACGCCAGGCGACGTCGCGACCAAAGGACATCAAGCGGTTCATGAGATCATAGCGACGGGCTATGCGATCGAACATCTGACGGATCTCGCTGGGTGGTCGAAGGGCACCACGGCCGCTCATGATCGCTCCTTTCTCCGGTTGGAATCGTAGCGCAGAGCTCAGCGGCCGTAGATACCGACGAGCTCACCGGTGGCGAGAATGTGCCCTTCGATGGCCCGCAGGAATTGGTCACGCGTGGCACCAGGCGCAAGGCCGGTCGGGCGGTCGAGTGCATAGAGGCGGAAGACGTAGCGATGTGAGCGACCGGGCGGTGGGCACGGCCCGCGGTAGCCAAGTGTCCCGAAGTCGTTACGACCTTGACGCGCACCGTCAGGGAGCGTGTCCAGCGGTGGAATACCCGCGGCTACCGACCGTGTGTGGGCAGGAAGCTCGTACAGAAGCCAGTGGATGAAGGTGCCTCCTGGTGCGTCGGGATCCTCAACGAGTAGGGCTAGCGACGCGGTGCCAGGTGGCGGCTCACTCCAGGCAAGCGGCGGTGAGCGGTCAGCACCATCGCAGGTGTGCTCGACCGGAATCGTCGCCCCCGGGGTGAAGGCGGAGCTGGTCAATGCGAGCTGAGCAGTGAGAGGGCTGGGGCTTGGTGTGGAGGTCGGGACACCACATGCCCAAAGGAGCGACAGCGACGCGAGCCACAGCCAGCGGAACGATCCGCCTAAACGCATGAGACTTCCCCGAACTCCTCATGCGATGCCCTTCCGGGACACCCCATGATCTTACAGGGTAGCGTAGCGTAGAAACTCGCTCGATGGGAGAGACTTTGTGCCAACGCATCCGTGGTCTCCGTCAGGGCAAGACGCAAGCTGGCAGCGACTCCTCGTTCCGAGCAGGAGCTCCTGACTCGTCCCAAGAACCTGTCGCGAGGAAAACGAAGGAGACAGAGGACCAGGCGAGAGCCCATTTCGTGAGCGCTGCGGCACACGCGGGATACTTGACGAGGCATCGATGCGCCTCCAACCGCCCGTCACACTGGCTCACTGAGAAAGCAGCGACCGAGGGCAGACTGGTGAACAGAACGGTGTTACGCATGCGGAAAGAGAGCAATGTGCTACACTGGCGTGTCCTGCTTGTTGATTCTCTGAGGAGTGAGGGGAAGTGAGGATGGAACCGACACACGGCCCGCGCAGCACCATCCGGCGGCATCCAGAGCGAGCGGTACCAGACGAAGTGAAGGAGATCTTGGCTGCTGGGCTAGTGGCTCACGTCGGCTTTTGTGAAGACGGACAGCCATTCGTCATCCCGATGTCGTACCACTACAGCCCGACAAGACCCAACCGGCTATACCTGCACGGATCGCGCGACAGCAGGCTAATGCGGCTGCTGGCCAGTGGGGCAGCAGTGAGCATTGCCGTGACGCTTGTCGATGGACTGGTCTACTCGCGGACAGCTTTCAATCACTCGATGAACTATCAGAGTGTCGTCTGCTTTGGGCGAGCGCGGGTCGTCGAGGACGAAGTGGAGCAACGGAGACATTTCGAGGAGATGACCGCGCGATACTTTCCGGGACGAACTCTCGGGAAAGACTACGCGCCAGCAACAGCGCAGCAGCTTGCGGCCACGCTGTTGGTCGAGGTCGAGATCGAAGAATGGAGCGCGAAGGCGCGTCGCGGCGGGCCACGCGGGCCTTACGACGACGATCCGGATGCACGGGGAAGTGCCGGACTGGTGCCACTCGAGCCACCTCGCACATGAGTCGGTACTGAGACGCAGTCTTGTTTGACAGAACATTTGCAATGACGGACTGGGGTCCGATCCGGTGCCCTGGGCGAGATGAGGGGCGGTCATAGGGGGCGGACGCTTGCTCACGTCCAGTCTCACGAACTGCGAGTGTGACGACGACTCGTACTCTTCAACTCTCCAGCGGTTGGCGTCCCCGAAAGCCGGCATCACGCTCGTGCCAGTAAGCGACAGTGGGCTCGTCCACCTTCCAACAGAGGTAGACCTCGCGGCCATCACGGAGACTTGGGAAGTCGACAAGACCCATATCGAGGTCCTTGACCTCGACGCCGAGGTCGTGAATCTGGCGCACCTTTTCGCGGATCGCTCGGGCCAGTTCAGCGACGCGCATCTCATGGGCCTGAAATCGTGCGCCGTGGCCATTCAGGAAAGCGAGGGGAGCGAGTCGACGGAGTTCGGCGAGCTCACGGTCGAGCTCGCGTTTTTCGGCTTGGAGCGCAGTCAGGAGACCACGGAGACGCGGGACAAGCATGCGTGCTTCTTCGACTGTGAAGTACCGCCGCTGGGAGCGTTCCATGACTGCCCGCCTCGAACCGAGTCGCTTGAATACCCCTCCGACCGTCGGTCGAGTGCCGCAAGGCAGAGCCACCACTGGGATGACCAGCGACGGCGAGCTGGCGCGATCGAACCGCCTCGCCGTTCGACCAGGCAGAGTTTACCATCGAGCGGGCATCACGGCGCTTTGAGGAGGGCGGATGGAACGGGAAGCTGTAGCAAAGAGAATAGGAGAGCGTGGACAGATTCTTGGACACGTGTTGCTTGCGACAACGGCGATCCTATGGGGGTCATCGTATATCAGCACACGGCTGACCGTTGGGGAAGTACCGCCACTTTTGCTGGGTATGCTTCGAGGGCTGCTCGGTACGCTCGTGGTGGGGATAGCAGCATGGTGGGCAGGTGAGCCACTGCGCGTCCCACCTCGTGTGTGGCTACCGCTTGCTGGTCTGGGCGCACTTGGCGTCGGCTACTTCTACCTGGGGCTGAATCTTGCGTTGCAGTGGACGACTGCGACGACTGCCTCGCTGCTGAGCTTGCCGTACCCAGCGTTGACGGCACTAGGCAGTTGGCTCTTCCTCAAGGAGCGCTTACGTCCCACGCAGGCCGCTGGCATTGGGCTGGCGGCTGTTGGCGCAACCTGGTTGACGTTGGCGACAGCTCAGGAGGGGGTCGGTGGCGCGTGGTTTGGCAACCTGCTCGCTCTTTCGATCACCGTGGCGTGGACGATCTACACGTTGCTTGGACGGCGAATTTTGCCGCACCTCTCGGCATTGACCGCAACATTCCACATGATGCTCGCCGGGACGCTTTTGCTCGCACTAGGAGCTGGGGTGGAATTCCTGCGCGGGGCACGCCCCCATTGGACGGTTGAGACGATCCTGGTGACGCTCTATCTTGGCGCAGTGTGTACTGGCCTGGGGTATGCATTCTGGAACCGTGGTCTGAGCCTCGTGCCTGCAGCTGCAGCAAGCACGTACCTTTACTTGCAGCCAGTCACGGTACTGGCGCTGGCGATCCCGATGTTGGGTGAACGACCGTCACTCGGAACCATCGCTGCTGGCGTGCTGGTCATCGCCGGGACAGCGCTTGCGGCACGCCCGACGGGAGGGGATTGAAAGATTCCGGTACACTGGCAGCCGACCGCTCGGAGGGCAGGCACAATCGCGGAGCGGTCCTAGCAAGGGTCGATTAGGGGGACGACGCGGGCGATGGCAAAGCGGAAGACAGCACTCATTACCGGCATCACCGGACAGGACGGTTCGTATCTGGCGGAATTCCTGCTTGAGCAGGGCTATCGCGTTGTTGGTATGCAGCGCCGCTCGAGCACGGAGACGCTGTGGCGCATTGCACATCTTCTGGACAAAATCGAACTTGTGCAAGGTGATCTTTTAGACCAGCTCTCCTTGATTGAGATCATCCGGGAGTATCAACCGGACGAGGTGTACAACCTGGCGGCGCAGTCGTTTGTGCCGACGTCGTGGCAGCAGCCAGTACTGACCGGAGAATTCACGGCCCTGGGAGTGACACGTCTGTTGGAAGCAATTCGGCTGGTGAAGCCGGACGCGAAGTTCTACCAAGCGAGTTCCTCGGAGATGTTTGGCAAGGCGGTCGAAGTACCGCAGAACGAGAAGACGCCGTTCTACCCGCGCTCACCGTATGGGGTGAGCAAGGTCTATGGACACTACATAACCATTAATTACCGCGAAAGCTATGGACTGTTCGCTGTCTCGGGAATCTTGTTCAACCATGAAAGTCCTCGCCGCGGCTTAGAGTTTGTGACACGCAAGGTGACTCACGGAGCTGCGAAGATCAAGTTGGGGCTAGCGAAGGAGCTCCGGCTTGGGAATCTTGATGCGCGGCGCGACTGGGGCTATGCCCCGGACTATGTCCGGGCGATGTGGTTGATGTTGCAACAGGAACAGCCGGACGACTTTGTAGTGGGGACAGGGAAGACATACTCGGTACGCCAACTGTGCGAGATCGCGTTCAGTTGCGTCGGACTGAACTGGGAGGACTACGTGGTAGTTGACCCAGCGCTGTTCCGACCAGCCGACGTTGACCTCTTGGTCGCGGATGCGACCAAGGCGCGGACGGTGCTGGGATGGCGACCCACGGTCAGCTTTGAGGAGATGATCGAGCTGATGGTTGATGCAGATTTACGGTTACTGCGGGGAGATCGCGTTCCGCCGGGGATGGTAGCGCCAGTCATTCGGTGAGTGCGCAACGCCCAGAACAGACCACGGGGGCGGGAGCGAGAGTCTCCCGCCCTTTTTGTGCAGTCTGTTTGTTGCAGGACATACCTGAGGTTGCTTGGCGATGCAGCTGAGTTCCCACCGCCTGGTGCGGCCCGGGGGGTGCGCGTGGTAGTGCCTCGGCTGCTGGTCAAGCATGCAAGATCAGGCTCGACGGGTTTGATGAACTCCACGCGGCTATCAGCCCAAAGAAGCGTCTTCGTTTGATGCGAGGGCACTGCATCTGTGTGCTCGGCGAGCTGCGGTACCTCTCGATGAGAGTGTCTTTCGCGGGGAAAATGATCCCAATCGTGCCGTTGCAGTCCGAGGAGGAACGCTCGTGAGTCAAGCTGAGGGCCCGTTGCGGATACAGATGCGGCTGGCGCGACTCGCCGCAGCGTACTTGCCGCTGGGGATCGCTAACTGGTTGATAGAGGCGGGCGCGCGGCGCGTCATGCTCCCTCCTGACATCAAGCGGGAGGAAATCCGCATCGACAGTCTCCGCTGTATCTGGCTCGTCCCTGAGAGGAGCCGAAGCGATCGGGTGTTGCTGTACCTCCACGGTGGGGGATTCGTGTTCGGGTTGAGCGGGCAGCACCTTCGAATGGTCGCGGAACTCGCGCGACGATCCGAACTCCGGGCTCTTCTTGTCGATTATCGGCTGGCTCCGCGTCATCCGTGGCCAGCAGCACTGGAAGACTGCCTGGCAGCGTATCGCTGGCTCCTTGAGCAAGGATTTGCGCCGCAGCACATTGTGGTGGCCGGAGACTCAGCGGGTGGAAACCTTGCGATCACGATGGTGATGGCGCTACGCGATGCCGGAATCCCGCTCCCCGCGGCCGTCGCTTGCCTGTCCCCGGTCGGCGATCTCGCACGGCGCGAAGGGGAAGGCCGGCTGGTCGGTGACGCGGTGTTGCATCCGCGGGCGATCCGGCGGTTCAACCGGTCGTACATTGCTGGCCACGACCCACGCCATCCGTTGATCTCGCCGCTGTATGGAGACTGGCATGGACTGCCGCCGCTCCTCATCCATGCTGGTGAGGAGGAACTCCTGCGGGAAGACGCCGAGCGAATCGCAGCTACAGCCCGGGCAGCAGGGGTGGAAGTAGAACTCACGATTTTCCCTCGGATGTGGCATGTCTGGCAGCTCAACTTGGAACTCCCGGAGGCGAAGGAGTCGCTTCACGCCATCGCACGCTGGCTTGTGGAGCAACTCAAGAGAGCGGAAGAGCGTGGAGCAGCGCCCGCATACCATAGGGACTGACGCCTGCACGACAGTGAACTTTCGGTTGCGCTGCCTGTTTTGAGTCGATGGCCACGCGGCGCCCGATCATCGACGATGGCCCGCGAGAATGTGGCGAACCCCGTGACGAACCAGGATGATCGCCGGCGAGGCGCTTCGCGTCCTACAGTCTTGACTTACCGCTTGCGATCGTCACCAGGCCGACGCATGGGTTGCGTGCTCGACTGAAAACAACGGGCAGGAAGGATTGCATCAACGTTGCCGGTTCAACTCGGTCAGAGTTGAGCGGAAGCGGTCTAGCGCGGAACGGCTCATTCAAGAATCCATCGTATCACCAGCTGTGTAGCATATCGTGTCATTTCTGCGAATTGAGAGCAATCTCCCTCCTTGTGCCTGCTGATCACTCAGCCGGCCCTGCAGATGTGCACACAGACAGTGTCACACCACTGTCACGACTTCATGCTGCTTGTAGTGCAGGATCAGGCCGGGGCCTCGAGTGAGAGGAGGGCCGCGATGAGGGGTAACACCTCGCTGACTGTTCCACGAAGTCCTCGTTCTATTGTCGAACTCCTGGGCACGGAACTTTCGCTACCAGAGGCGCGCTCCATGATTGAGCGGGCACGGCGGATTAGCCGATTACCTCCGGGAACTCGACGCGAGGTATGGAATGTCGGGGGTGTCCGCTGCGAATGGTTATTACCCGAGCAAGCCGATTCTTCCTGGGTACTCGTGTATCTCCATGGTGGTGGCTTTGTTCTCGGGCGGACGGCGCTGCATGTTGGGCTCGCTGCGACATTGGGGCATCTTTGCGCAGCGCGTGTACTGCTTATCGATTATCGACTTGCGCCCGAACACCCGTATCCGGCGGCGCTCGAAGATGTGACGCTGGTGTACCGGGCATTGCTTGCAGCCGGTTGGGCGCCGCACCGCATCGCAATAGCGGGAGATTCCGCTGGCGGTAACTTGACACTCGCGACGCTGCTAAGCCTGCGCGACGCTGGTCATCCGCTGCCGGCCGCGGCAGCGTGTCTCTCCCCAGTTGTCGACCTTGCTGATTCAGAGGAGCGCAGCCGGAGGGGGCGCGACAGGTGGCTTCGGCCAGAAGTGGTGACACTGTTTAATGAGGCCTACCTGAACGGCCAAGATCCGCGTCACCCGCTCATCTCTCCGGTGTACGGGGACCTACGCGGACTCCCACCATTGGTTATTCACGCCGGCGGCGAGGAGCTGTTGCGGGAAGATGCCGAGCGGCTGGCAACCGCGGCCTGGGCGGCAGGCGTTCAGGTGGAGCTGGCGATCTACCCTGGGATGTGGCATGTCTGGCAGCTGAGCTTGGAACTCCCGGAGGCACAGGAGTCACTGAGGAGGATCGCGCGGTTCTTACGGCAGCACGTGTGGGCAGAGGTGTAAGGCGCACGGAGCTCCTTCCGGTTGACGCGGTCAGGAACGCAGGGGCAAACCTCAGAATGCCAACACCGGCGCCGCTGGATCACCCGCAGCGGCGCCGTTTTCCCACGTGGTCTTCTGCCATTCGGGCGCCTCAAACCCGGCCAGGAGAGGGCTCGTTCCCTCGGCCGGCCGGAGCACGACAAGTGCACGGATTGCGCGCGTCATGGCGACGTAGGCAGCGCGGCGCCAGAGGGCCACGACTTCGCGAATCTCATCAGTCTCAATGTCAGACCAGCCGACCGGCGGCGGCTGCCAATCAGGCATCAGGACAACAACGAGCGGGAACTCGAGACCCTTTGCGTTGTGCCAGGTCAAGACTTTGACGGAGGGGCTGGCAGAGAGCGATTGTCCGCGCGTGACAACCTCGCTGGGGAACCCAGCGGTACCGAGGGCAGAAGCAACCTCTTGAGCAAGGTCGTTCGTCGGGACAAGAATCGCAGCATGGCTTGGTGTGAGTCGCAGCACAGCGAGCTGCTCGGCAAGCACCTTTGGGAGGGCCTGGCCCCACGCATCCCATACGGGGAGAAGGACGACTAACGGCTGCCTCCGTGCGGCCTGCTTGCGGTGGTCGAGAGGTGGATGATGGTCAGCTGTGCCACGCATCGGAATAGCCTGGAGGTAGGCCTTGGCTGCGGCGAAAATTTCTGGGGTTGACCGTTGATTCGTTGAGAGGGAGATCTGTTGGCAGTTGGGCAACTCGTCGCGCAGGAGCTCCCAGCGAGCTCCACGGAGGTAGACAGACTGACCGACATCACCGACGAAAACGAGAGCACCCGGATCACGGCAGAGCTCGCGCACGAGGCGCAATGCGACCAGACTCAGGTCATGGACTTCGTCAACGATGACAGCATCGTACCGTTGATGGTCCGGGTTCTGGCGCAGGATATCCAATGCCAGCTGCCGGCGCTCCTCGAGGAGGTAAAGCTCTTGCTCACGGAGCAGGTCACTGAGCGCTTCGTAGACACGCCAGACCGCCTCACGTTGGGTCGCATTCAACCCGACCTGTCGTCCGGTGCGATCAGCCTTCAGATAGTCTTCGAGGGAAGCGAGCCCACGGCCGAGGATCACTTCCTCAATTTCTGTGCGGAGATAGAGATCAGTGATGCGTCGGAGTGAGGAGGCGAGCACTCGGTCACGCCGCGGATCCGGAGAGAGCGGACGGTCGAAGGCACGGGATCGGGCTTGCCGGAGCAAGATGCGGACTTGCTCATCGCGGGCCATCTCGACGTCCGGTGTCAGGTCAGCGACGAGTCGGTCGAGTGTGTCCACGGTGAGCGAGAGGCGATCGGCGGGTGGGAGGTGGCGCTCGGCGAGACGCGTCAATGTCTGGGCGAGCGTGCGAGTAAAAGTGACGAAGAGCACGCGTGGGTCTTCATTACCGCTCGCTTGAGCACGTTCTCGTAGGGCCGAGACGGCGAGGAGTGCAAGGACTGTCTTCCCGGTACCGGGAGCTCCAGTGATGAGATACGGGCCCGGGCTGGAGCGGATACGCTCGAGCGCCTTTTCCTGGCTCTGGTCGAGGAGATAACAGAGCTGCGTGTTCCCCTGCAAGAGATCAGGCAGGGAAAGATCTGGCCCGAGGACATAGACCGGGTCGTCCAGAGTGTCGTCGAGTGTCTTGCCACAGGCGAGATCGATAAGTCGTTCAGCCAAGCTGGGAGGGAAAGTTTGCAGGAGTTCCAGCAGTTGCTCCTCGGTCTGGCAGGACAGGAGTGCAGGCCATCGCTCGCGGGGCACGTTGAGGCGCGCGAGGTCTGGTTCAGTCAGCAGTCGGGCAAGTGGGCGCGTGGAAGAGATCTCGGGCGAGCCTTGGTCGAACGAGGGGAAGGGCTCGTTCTGTCCGGTTGCGGAGGGAAGTAAATCTCCTGGATCCGGTTCGATGATCAGGGTTGGAGGATCGTCAAAGGCGAGTGACTCCTGCCGGTAGGCATCTTTCCGATGCTCGACACCGAGGAGGACAACGACGCAATCGTCCCGGATGCGGTAGAAGACACGATAATTGCCAACCCGCAGACGGTACACGTCGTGGTACTTCTCGAGACGCCGCTTGTGATCTGTCCCATCCGGATGGGGATCAGCGCGGAGTTCCGGGAGCTTCCGGATGAGGCGTTCTTGATTTGCGCGTGAGAGGACGGTGAAGGAATTCAAGAACGTCTGTGAGGCTGCGAGCGTGTACTCGGAGCACATGGCACGCCCCCAGGGGATAGAATCTCAGGTCGTTGGTCGGAGTTTTGTCACTCGCCGTCAAGTTGTCAACTGTACGGACAGAGCAGCCCGTCCCGCGTGCAACACGGGACGGGCTGGACAGGGCCGGAGCAAGTCCGGCACGGGTGCTCAAGCTGGTGGAAGGTCGAAGTACACCGTTTTGGTCTGGGTGAAAAATTCTAGAGCGGCCCGCCCTTGCTCACGCGAATAGGAACTTGAGGCCTTCATACCCCCGAAGGGGACGTGTGGCTCGGCACCGGCCGTCTCCGAGTTGATATGGACGACACCAGCCTGAATCGCTCGGGCGAACTGGAAGGCTCGGCGGATATCTCGCGTCACGATAGAGGCGGAGAGACCATAGGGGACGCCATTCGCGATCTCGATCGCCTCGTCGAGACTGCGAGCCCGGATGATTCCGACGACCGGGCCGAAAATTTCCTCCTGGGCAATGCGCATTCCTGGCTCGACGTCGGCGAAGACCGTGGGAGCGACAAAATAGCCGTAGCGTAGGTCACCCTCGGCGAGCTCGTGGCCGCCGGTAAGCAATCGAGCGCCTTCCTGTTCGCCGATCTCGATGTAGCCGAGCACGCGCTGGCGCTGCTCCTCTGAAACCAGCGGCCCCATGTAGACCGTGGGATCGATGCCGGGGCCGACCTTGAGTGAGCGAGCGCGCTCGACCAGCTTCTGGGTGAAGTCACGCAGCAACGGCTCGAGCACAATCACGCGCGAGGTCGCAGTACATTTTTGACCGGTCGACCGGAAAGCGCCCGACGTCGTCAGCTCTACAGCGAAGTCGAGGTCGGCATCCTCGGCGACGATGACCGGGTTTTTGCCGCCGAGCTCGAGCTGCACCTTGGCACCACGCTCACTGGCGATCTGGTACAGGTGACGACCGACGGCGTTCGAGCCGGTGAAGGTGATCGCGTTCACCTTGGGGTGCCGGGCGATCGCCTCGCCGACGACCGAGCCGGGGCCGTGGACGAGGTTGAGCACGCCAGGCGGTAATCCGGCCTCGATGAAGACTTCGACGATGAGGTGAGCGGTAAGAGGTGTGAGTTCGGCAGGCTTGAAGACGGCGGTATTCCCAAAGGCGAGGCAAGGGGCAAGCTTCCAAAGGGGAATGGCGACAGGAAAATTCCAAGGAGTGATCACACCGACGACTCCGAGCGGAACGCGCTCGGTATACAGGAAGGTATCAGGATTCGTGGCCGAGTAGACCTCACCGAGAGCGCGGAGCGGCTCGCCAGCGAAGTAGCGAAGGATGGCGACGCCGCGGAGGACTTCGCCGACGCCTTCGCCAATGGTCTTCCCCTCCTCGCGAGTGAGGGCCTCGCCGATCTCCTGCGCACGTGCCTCCAGGATATTGGCTGCTTTGTGCAAGATTGCGGCACGCTGGGGACCAGAGAGACGGCTCCAGGCCGGGAAGGCAGCCACTGCGGCCTCGACTGCACGATCGACGTCAGCAGCGGTGGAACGCGGGAACTCGCCCAGCACAACTCGCGTATCGGCTGGGTCGATATCCGGGCGATACTCGCCGCTGCTCGGCTCAACCCACTCACCGCCAATGTAGTTGCGGTAGCGGCGCACCGCACTGGTGGTCATGGGACACCCCCTTTTCCGTCTGGCCGTCGCTCAACAGCGCTTGTTGGCAGACTCTCGTGAAGCGGGTGCTCGTCGTCTGGCACAGCACGTGCAAACTCAACGACGAGTTCCGCCTCGGCACCCCAGCCGCTAGGCAGTTGAGTCACCACTGGCAAGCCAACCGCCGTGGCCAGGCTGCCAGCGACCGGATCGGGTGTCACGACGAGGACTTCGACATCGTGCTCCAGAGCGTTACGGCTCAGCGTTTGGAGAGCGGGCAGATCGTCCCACGTGAGGGTACCGTGCGGGATGAGCAGGAGGACGTCGCGGCGCGCCGGTGCAGTGATCCACTCGGCAAGACGAGGCAAGAGCGTGCGGTCACGCAAGGTGACGATCTGCCGCGGTGGGGGATGACGGAGCTCCTCAAGTACTGTCAGGAGGATGATCTTCAGTGCTGCCAGAACGGGCACAGCAAGCAGCAAGCCCAGGATTCCTGCCACGCTTGCACCGGCCAGCACCCCAAAGAGAACGACAACCGGATGCAACCGTACGAAATGCCCGACCAGTTGAGGGATAACAAAATGGTCTTCCAGCACGCGGAGGACGAGATAGACGAGTGCCACCACAACCGCAAGCTGGAGCGACGACCAACCGAACGGTGCACTCCCTTGGGTCAGTGCCACGCTGACCGCGATGGAGCCAGCTGTCCAAGGGCCCACGAAGGGAATCAACTCAAGGAGACCAGTGGCGATGGCGAGGGCGAGCCGGTATTTCACCTGCAAGATGGTGAGGGCGATGTAGGTGGCCGTGGCCATGACGAGGAACAGCACAAGCTGGGCGCGGACGTAGGCACGGAAGGTTGCGTCAACCTGACCGAGAATGCGACCGACCGTTCGTTGGTGACGACGCGGAGCCAGTGCACGCAGCCGTGCGACCAGTGTGCGACCCTGGAGGAGACCATAGAAGCTGACAAGGAAAAAGACAAAGGATTTGATGAGCGCCTCGACCGTAGCGAGGACGAGTGGGACCGCTTCTTGGCTGAAGCGCTCAGTAAGGGACTGGGCTGCAGTGTCGAGTCGGGAGACGAGGGCGCGTGTGTCAATCACGAGCTCACCGATGCGTAGTTCGGGCGTGCTGGCAAGTCGGCGATCAATTGCTTCGATCACCTCGGGGACGGTACGGACGAGGGCATGGAGTTGCTGACCGAGTGAGGGGGCAATGAGCATCCCACCGACGACGAGTGCAGTTCCAAGGAGCGCATAGAGCGCCAGCACGACGACGACACGCGGGAGATGCGTCCGGCTCTCAGCCCAGTCGACGAGGGGATGGACGAGATAGGCGAAGACAGCCGCGACAACGAATGGGGTCAGGATGTGGGCGAGATGCAGCAGCGTATAGCCCGAAACGAGCGCAAGGAGCGCAGTGAGGACGAGAAGTTCACGGGACTGACGGATTCGATCGAGAAGATGCATACCGTTCGTCTCGCCCCGTTCACGCGTGACACTGCGTCCATCCGCTCGCCGGTGGCGGAAGTCCGCTCTTGAGGATTCTACCAGGCCTTGCGCGCTTCTTATCCCTCGTTCCGTGTCGGCGGGCAATGGGCAACGCCGCAGCATACAAGTTCGCAGCCGTAGCGCCGAGAGATCCAGAGACGGCACCGTGTGTCGCCTGGGTCGATGCGGCAGTATCGAAACTCTCGCGGAGAAGCAAGGGACAAATCAAGCACGTGGCAGGAAGACGCCGGTTGCTGTTCACCGAGCGACGGGGCGCGGCCGAGGCAGAAGGCCGCTCGTGGCGAGCGCAAGAAGCGTGAGCACAAGCGAGAGGAGAAAGACCGCCGCGAAGCCGAAACGGTCGACGACAACACCGCCGAGCATCGGGACGAGCGCAACGATTCCCAGGATGGAGTTCGTGACTCCAACAAGTGTCGGACGCTCATCTGGCCGAGCAAGTTCCAAGACGGCGGTGAAGTTGGCGAGCATCTGCGCCGAGAGTGTGACGCCGTAGGCGACGAAGACTACAGCGAAGGCGAGGAAAATCACCCGCTCGGGATCACCAACACGGGAAGCGATGCGTTCCCAAGTTGCAAGAGGATGCACTCCGAGCGCGATGAGCGGCATCAAGAGTCGAACGAGGGTAGCGAGCTGAAGGAGTTGGCGATTGCCCCACCGCTGGACGACCCATCCCCACAGCGGGTTCGTGGCCACGCGTGCGATCGCCGAAAGAGCGAGGTAGAGGCCAACCGTCGCGGCCGGGACACCGAGGATACCCTGGGCGTAGACGATGAAGAAGGGATCAGCGATGGTAGAGAGAGCGAGCAGGGAGCGGAAGAGCAAGAAGCGGCGGACAGAACGGCGAGCGAGAAGCTTCGGGAGGCCTTCAAGCCACTCCCGCAGGGGGCGTGCGCGTTGGGGCGTCGGGCGCTCCGCAATCCAGAGCGTCGTGTAGGCAGCCAGAGCGAGCGCGGCGAAGGAGCTGGCAAAGAGGACAGCAAAGCCGCTCACGTCGGCAGCGAGGGCACGCTGGACGATGAGTCCGGCGAGCAAGGCGAGGAGTGAGCCCCACAGGTTGCGCTGGCTGAAGAAAAACCCGCGGCGATCAGCGGGGATAGCGCGGGCAGAGAGCTCCACGAGTGGCACGAAAGCGAAGCCGGCAGCCAGGTTGTAGGCTGCATAGCAGAGGAAGAAGACAAGGAGGAGGCGCCCACTTGGCTCGATCCCACCGGCCAGCACAGCGGCAGCGAGGATGCCGATGGCCAGAGCGCGGGCGACGCCGCCCCATGCCGCCCAGGGCAGCTGCCGGTGGCGCCCTTCGACGAGTGCTGCGGCGAGTGCCTGCGGCAGAAACCACAGGCCGACACTGAGTGCTGGAACGAGACCAATGAGGACCGCGTTATTGGTCAAGCGAGCGACGAAGAGCGTGAGGACGAGCACCGGATGGATGAGCGCATCGCCGAAGAGGAGCAGCCCGCCATTTGCGACACCGAAGAGAAAGCTCTGGCGAACCCGCCGTTGCTCACGAGGAGTGAGTGGTCGTATAGCGAGTTCATTGGGCAGAGCGGGTTGTGGTGCCGTTGTCTTGGCCATAGCCGGGATGGACTCCATTGCTCCATCAGCGAGCCGCTCACGGGCTCATCCTACCGCACGTTCACTGGCCAGGCGAGCATGGGATGGTGAAGAAACCGAACCCCCCACTCCTCGTTTTGTGAGCAGCTGTTCCTTCTTGGTTCAAGGTTTGCACCCGGGTCTGGCAGCTGATATATCGCAGAGGGCTCTCTGTGACAATGCAGCTAAGAAAGATTACAACACCGATGTTGCACCCTGAAAGGTGCAATGTTAGACTTGGTGTTGGGTGGTCATGATGATCGCTTATGAGCGCTTCTCTACTTTGAGTAGGAACCCTATACGCGGATAACGGTTGTCCTTGCACCAGAAGCGGCTGACACGCTTGAGCCTTTGCGACAAGGTTGCCAAGCCACGAGGACGTTGTAACGAACCAAAAAGCTTACCAACTCAGGGTTAGGAACAGGAAAACACTGGATCCTGGCGAGTAGAAGACACTCTGCCCCAGAAAGACTTCACAAACACGAATCTCTTCAGGTTTTTCGGAGACAGCATATCACTATCTCGATAGAACCAGACCCGTAGAGTAACCTCACAAAGCAGATCCGTGACCGTTTACCGTGGCCAAGATTGACCCGATCTTCGCTCCCTATCCCTATAATAAGTATTCGCGAGGTTAGGCTTCCCTGACCGAAAGTGGGCACCAGAGCGCTGACGAGTCGAACAGATACTACTTGCCAATCTACGGCCAAGACCATGTTGTGTTGGCCTTTAGCAGATGCTCTGTAACGTTTTCACCCAATGCCACGCTCAGCGGGTTGCACCAATGACAGTCGAAGACAAGCAACAACTCCCCACAGAGCGCTGAGCAGCCGGACCAGCTTCGTTTCCCGCGAGCGGACATGGTGGCCTGCAGCAGTAGCACACGCCTCAAACGAGGCCACAGAACAGGCGACGAGCTACTATCTGGACTGCTTGATTTCTTCCTAGTCAGTAAAGGCAAGTGCCAGGACAGGAATGGCAAAAGCGCTTCTTACCCGATCTCTTCCGTCTTACGATCCCCGCATCGCTGCACAACACAACTCTTCCGACTTACTAACATGTGACGATCTCATTGTTCTTCTACCTGGAGCCCAGCAACATCGAGCCCAAGTTCACGCAACGCAGAGCGTACCTCTTCGAGTTTCGTTCTCGAGATCCCCGAAGCAGGAGCCACCGTCAGGCGTAGTCCGATGCGCAGACTAGGATCGGTAGCGAAATGTGTAAGAACTTTCATGTAGAAGTTGGTCCACTGCTGAGGAGGGAGTGTTCCCTCCCAGACAATTCGCCGAACTACTGTCTCGGGTAGAACGCCGGTTGCTACTGGCGCAGCCTCTGCTACTTCGCTTCCAGCTGGTTCCTCGATTGACACCCTCGTTGGGCGGCTCTCCAGCGGGGAACTCGTGCCTGAGGCTGCGGTAGTAGAAAGCCGATCAGCTGGCACTAACAGTGCATGCGGAGAGAACTCGATGCGATCAGCTGTGAAAGTCGGATCCTGGTAAATTGGTTCCGATTGACCCTCTTCAAGCTGCACCACATAGGCGAACTTTCCTTCACGAACACCACGCGCAATGGTCTCACGTACTGCTTCTGGATCTAGCAGCCGCGGGAAAAGTGGGGAGGCATAGAAAACGTCCCGGATGCCTTGGGTGGACCATCCTTCACGGTAGACTGGAGGCCAGTTGCGAGCAAGAAAATCTGGGCTCACAGATTCCTCGAGGATACCTCTCTGTCTGAGTTGCGCCACGATAACGCTTGTGAGCGACTCACCCATGCTAGGATGTAGCCGGCCAAGATCGACTTCCTCTAACTCGTTGGAGCTGCCTAACAACACTAAACGACGGTAGGCCTGCCATACCAACTCGTGCAATCGCTGATGACTACGACGCTTCTTCTCACCGATTTCCCGGACCTGAGACCGATCGAGTTGGAGTCGTTCCTGTTCCTCGGTATCATCCAAGCTTTCTAGAGCAAGCAGGGTACGCGCCTCATCTATCAGCTGAGCGCCGCCTTCCGCCACGACGAAAATGAGTCCACTCTTGTATGTTCTCGCCCGGCCTCCGTATTCCTGAACAAAGCGATGTAGCAGATTCTTTGTCCGCTCTCGATCGCTATTGTCCCAGCTGTATTCGGGAGCCATGATCACAAGGCGCAGGGCGGCCACATCGGGGACGTCGGCAGGTTCCTCTGGGAAGTACCGCCGCTCAAGACTGGGGACGCCAACTTTGAAGACATCCCGAATTGCTTGGCGAACCTTCTCGCGAATCTGCTCCTCTGCTTCTGGTCCAGTCAGTGCAGCCCGCCGGTCAGAGATAATCTTGTTCAGATTCGGCCGGTGACTGATAATATAGGCATTTCCTCGCGTGTCCAGGTAATAGCATCGACTCAAGAGATTCTCGAGAGCGTTTTCAACTAGCCCAATCTCGACGTCCGGGCCACCAACAGCGAGTCGTAACTCGGGAAGCGTGGCCTCGTTGCGTACCTGCCCACCCGAGGATTCGAAGAAGACAGCAGTCACTACTTGCTGGTGCAACCCAAGCCGTCGCATCAAGCCCCCCGCCTCCTGATCCAGGCGGACAGCATGGGCTTCCTCACCGGCGATGTCCGAGAGCACCGCTGCCTCCAGGCGTCCCTCCCCAAGTTGCTCAAAGACCGCCGCACGAAAGAGCGAATCTTCAAGGGGAGCCGAACCCAAGGTTATGAGGGGATCCTTCGAGCCCTCCCTATAAGCCCGCTGCCACGCGTGAGTAACCCATAGCGATAGAAGGCGCAAGATTGCGCGGGTTCGTTGAAATCTCGGCAACGACTGCCACTTGCGTTCAAAGACGGAGAGTACAGCAGGATGAAGGGGATAGGTGGCCCGGAAGATCTGCTCCGCTTGATCGATCGGGAACCATTCGGGCAGCTGAGTTCGATGCTGGCGGACCCAATCAGCATAAGCTTTGGCAGTGGCGACGATCTCCTTTGGGTTCCCAACTTCTTCGAAAAGCCGTCGACGGACAATCTCTGCAATTTCCGTCTTTTCCGAAAGGAGCACCGCCTTGCTCAGGCGATCCAGTAGTTGACTCAGGCGCTGAAACTCTGCCTCGTCCTCTGGAGTCATCTCATACTCGGAAAGAGGAAGGGAGATCACCAGTACCGTGGCAGCACTGGCAACAACCTCGCGCGTGAGCACATCAAGGAAGCTGTAGAACTGAGAACTCAGGTGACGATACCGATCCCCCGTGTCCCGCGCCCGTCGCGAGAAGCTCAGTACCTCATCCATTAGGATAAGCGTCGGCTCGCCGGTGAAGATCTTCTGAAGAATCTCCCCTCCGGGCACAACGCCCTGCTGATCGTGCTCCCTCACAAGCTGGTAGAGCTCGTTTCCACCCAGCTGCCAGGCCAGATCCCCCCACGGCGTTTTACGCCGGGGCTCCCCTTCCGCGCCCACACCGGTGAGGAAGTCGAATCGGTTGCCGATAAAGACGCCTACCCGAGCTTTCGGGACCGTGGAAAGGTTCGCTGCGTCAAGAATCTCGGGAACCCCTGGCCATTCTTTGGCAGCATCTCCCGTCCGGCACAGGTGATAGAGCAACGTAAGGAAGTGCGTCTTTCCGCCGCCGAATTGCGTCGTCAAGTTGATACCCGGCGACGTGCCGAGTCGTTCTCCTGCAAGCCGGCGGAGCACCTCGGCCGCCATCTTACGGTAGGCCTCGGTGAGATAGGTACGAGCAAAGAAACGCTGGGGATTGCGGTAATCGTCTGGCGCCCGGCCGTCGATTACTTGATCAAGATGTATGGCGAAGGCGGAGGCATCGAGAGGAACACCTTTTCGCAAATCCTCGTGTGGCGTCGCTACCTGATGCCAGGGCTTCAGCGTAGCCATAGCTTTTCCCCTCTCTACGAGAGTAGAAGGCGGAACCGTTGATAGTCTTCATCCCACCGATAGGCACGGAAAAATCCGTCGGGAAAGTCCTCGGCGCGGCAGCGCGTCCCGACAACTACCAGCAGGTCCATTGAAGGGGTAACCGCTCGGACCACTTCGGTTAGGATCCGGAGCAGCTCCCCGATTTGGTCCGGGTCCTTTCGGTAGCAAAACACTCCTCCCCAGGCCACCCGTACCATGCAGACTTTCCACAAGGCATAGGCTATGCTTGCCACCCGCGTCCGATTTTCCAGCTCAAAAGCCATCACCGGTCTCACCCACCATGACGACTCTCCTGCGGGGAAGGCCAAAACATCTAGACCAAGATATTCCTGCCGGGATATGGGTAGGATACGGGAGGTTTGACCACGCGCCGCTACCCGAAACCCTAACTCCTCACACACCTTGGCGACCACATCCGTGAGTAGTGCCGTCCAACGGCCAAGCACCCCGGTCAGGGCAGCCTCACGGAGCCCATCGGCCCAGGGATTCCTGCGCACTTGCCTTCGAAATGCGTCAAACCAGTCTTGCAAGTCCATGTCAGAGTCCCCAGGTCTTCCTTCGGGCAATCAACCCATCTACCAGCCGCTTCTCCCTTGAGGAAGGGGGATAGAGTCGAGAGAGGGCGTCGGCCAGGCGCCAGAACTGGGGATCCCGACCATAGCCATCCTCAACAAGGAAGCGGCGCAAGATCTCGGTGTGCCCATCGGCGAACAGCAGCATCGCCTGGTGCAGACGGTCGAGAAGGGTACGCCCGGGCTCAAGGGTCAAGGTTTCCTGGAGCTGAGGTTCCTCCAAGTCTTCGAAGAGCGTCGGCTGGCGTCTCCTCCGACGGGGTTTCTCGGCAACCGCCGCCCTCGGCCCGGCCAAAAGATGCTGCCGCCGCTCCATGACTGAACGAAGCCGGGCCGTGTTACCCTTGATTTCGAGGATTCCATCCGGGCGCCGAAGCCTGGCTTCGTCCGCCCCCAGAGCCTGGATAATCAGGCGGGCATCGTCATAAGGCAGTGACCAGCCCTTCACTTTGGACTTGTCAGCTGTCTCTTCTATCTCCTCCTCTTCCTCAGCGACTTCTGCTACCTGGGTGCCATTGGCGCGGGTTAAGAGCGTCCAGAGCCAGAGTGCCGTAACACGGGCGTCTTCCTCAAAGCCCTGCGGGTCGGCCTCGGGGAAGACCATCCGCAGCGCCTCCCGAGCGACCGCTTCCCAGACATAGGAGAGATACCCCCGCCGGCCATTCTGGTTGCCAAGCGGGATAACTTCGCCCGCGGCAGTCTCCACCCGGTCGTAGCGGCTGTAGACCTCAAGCGCCGGCCCGATGCAGGCAAAGATGGCGTCTGCTCCGTGAATCCCCTCTTGTTCGAGCTTGGGGAGCCACATGGCCACCTTCCGGTTCATCTCGGCCAGGACGTCTCGCCACTCACCGACGCCAGCAGTTTGTGGCCGCGGCCGGCAGGTAAGGAAGACGGAGGAGGCAAGTACGGCGGAATTTTTGGCTCGCATCCGGGCACCCCGCTCCGTCTCAATCGGCCAGGAGGCGGTGACGGTCCAGCCGGCCTGGACCAGCGCGTTCACGAGCGCTTCCCAGCCTGCCGTCCCCTTGTGGGCAAAGAGCACCACCGCCAGGCCATCGGGCCGGAGCACCCGCCGGGCCTCCGCCAGGGCTTGTCGCATCGTGGTTTCAAAGAACTCCTTTGTCTTCTCCGGCTCACCCGGCAGTGGGGGGCCGGGATCCATGATGCACTCCTCCCTCTTGGGCGTGAGCGGCAAGAGAAAGAGGTCAGGGTGGAGGTCGTGAAGCATCCGCCGGAGCCACACGAAGCAGAAATCGGAGAGGGAAGCGTAAGGTACCGCATCATAGTACGGTGGATCGGTGACGACGTAGGGCACGAAGGCATGAGGCAAGGGAATGGCGGTGGCGGAGCTCTGCCGCACGGTACCAGGACGGAATCTCTGACTTCCTTCCTCCTCCAGCACCTGGGCTACCTGCTCTAGAGCATATTCAAACCCGCCAACCAAATTGGGTATCAAAGGATTGGCTTCGGCGAAGTCAGGGCGCATAGGAAGGCCGCTGCCTTGGAAAGCTGTTCGCATGTGATCTTGCCCATAGTATGAAGCCCCATTCAGCATCGGAACAGTATTACTCACCGCTACGCCCAGGCACGTAGCTACGGCGCGGGCAAACTCAGCGTCTCCCGTTTCCTGGTACACAGCACCATACGCCTCCCGTACCAGGCGAACGAAGGTCGTCAGCGCCAGCGCCTGACGCGGCGCAAAGAGATCACCCCAGACCTCCATACCCCAGAGATTGACGCGGAAGCCGAGCGCTCCCACAGGTGGGAGTGGTTCATCCGGCACCAGAGGAAGTGGCCCAGCGTGCTGAGTCTCCCGTCGGGCGAGTTCTTCGGCAGCTTGGCGAGCGACCGCGAGATCTGCCTCCGTCGCCAGGCGGTAGCCTCGGGTGCCGTCCGGCCGGAGAGTGATGACGGCGATCATGCGGGCGTCACGTGTTCCGCCTCGCCGGGCGCGGAGCTGCTCCCGGACCCGCTCGTAAGGCGTGGTGTAATTGCAGACCGGGCAAGTGGCGGCGAAGCGCCGCACGATGGGCGGCTGGACTTCCGCCTCGGACTTCGGCTGGAAAATCTCAAACTCCACCCGGCCGCCCCCTCCTGGTTCCGGGACGCCTCGGTAGCGCAGAGCTACCTGGCGCTTCTCCCTGCGGGAAAGCCACAGGAGTCCCACGAGCGGCACTTCCGTCCCGCAGGCAGGCCCCTCACAGCGGATGGTGCGGGCCCAGAGGTAGGCCAGGGGCTCGGCGCCATCAGGTTCCAAGGGGTAGTAGGGACGGAGCTCGGCAATAGCCTGCTCCCGGACCCAGCCGCCCCATTTGCGCACCGCCTCTGCCAGGCGGTAGCCGTAGCGGGGCAGATACTCCAGGGCGACCTTGTTGAGGAGAACGGCCACTGGATTGAGGTCACCAGCGAAAGCCTCCGCTCCGATACGCAGCGCCTCGAAGGGGATGGAGCCGATGCCGGCGAAGGGGTCTACTACCAGCGGTGGTCCTTCCGGATGCGCAGCAGCAACCAGTTTGCGCGCGGCCTCCACAAAGGTGGGGTTGTGAGCGTTATCCCAGTCGGCAAAGTCAGCAATAAAGTCGAGGAGCGTCCGGCGCAGGGTGAGGGGGTCACTAAGATCGCGCCCACCGCCGGGGAAGGGACGCAGCACCTCTCGCGCCACCTGGCGGAACGATTCGGAACAGTTCTCATCGGCAGGGTCAGGGAGGAGAGTAGCCATCAGCACGGCGCGACAAGCAGCCAGGGGTCGGGTGGCCCACCAGACGTGAAGAGAGTGCAAGTGGCCCTTGCGGATGTTCTGGTCTCTGCGGGCATGGGCGGAGATGCGGCCGATCGGCATCTCATCAGTCTCGATGAGGCGGCGTACTCCTCTCACCGCATGCGCCATAGCCCCTCCTTCTGTCGAGCTCTGGAATGTCCCCTGCTATCCCGTCGAAACAACTGCCGAAGTGAGTTGCTATCTTAGCTCATTAGACGACAATATTGTGCATTCGTGGCGATCTCGCCATAGAATATTCATTCCTTCTTCATCATCCCATGTGTAACGTATAAAGAACTAGCACCTCTCTGTAAGTTGTAATTTACTCGATTCCTTTGTGTACTTTCCCACTCTTAACGTCATGGAGTTCCCGTTCCCATTCAGCTCGCAACCTCAGCACAGTCTTCCCACCAATATCGCCGTAGTGAGTAATGAGAGGCAAGGGCGAAATCGACAGGTACTATAGCTCGTCTCCGATGGGTCAGGCCGGCAGACCCCAAAACCTTGTCCCATCGTTACCTTATCTTGCCCACCTTCATCACGTGGTAGCGGTCGGATCCTCATAGGTACTAGTAGGGTCACAAGCCGTTCCTCCCAGCCCTCGCACGAGCACCTCGAACCACCAGCGTAAGGAGCCCATTAAGCCCGTGGAAATGAAACGGCCGCCCGTCTGGTTTTCATCTTCAGTCCGAATATTTGCACCTCCAGTCCAGATAGCCGTGAGTGCCATGAATTTCCATTCGCAGTAACTGCTCATTCTCGTCTTCCCTCCTTTTCGATTTCTTGAGCCGATAGCTGAAAGTAATCAATTTTCATTACCGGCTCCCAGCCGAGTCGCACAGGATTCTGTACTGGTACTAGCCGTGGTCTTGTCACACAGTCGAGGACCACATAGAGCCAATAATCGGTACGCAGGCGAGCAGCAGTTTTATACTCGTTGGGAGTAAGCACGATGGGCCCCGACGTGGCGCGACCTTTGACTTCAATGAAGCGCACCTGCCCACTTTCCGGGTGGCGGGAAAGGATATCAAAACCGCGGTTTTCCGATGAGACGTCCTCCGGCAGCCAACCTCGGCTGCGCTCGTACTGCATGGCTACTTCCATAGCGATGCGCTCAACTTCTGCATCGGGCGCTAAATCGCGTAGTGTATCTCCCTCATATGGCAGCACTAAGGCGGAACCAATCCGCGTGACGTCGGCGATAGCTAGTTGCCGCTCCTGAGCCAGCTCCCGACGTCGACGCTCCAGGCGATCGATGAGCTCATCCAGCCGCTTCTGCGCTTCACTCAAGGCTAAGGCAACTTCCTCGCCACTCTGTTGCCGTTGCAACAGCTCAGCTACTTGCCTCTGTTGGCGGTCGATCAATGTATTGAGACTCAGTTCCACGTGCTGAGCAATGGTGTCGATCTCTCTGAGGCGATCCTGCTGTATCTCCTTTAGAAAGGCCTCGAGCCCCTGTTCGACCAGGAACTCCTCAACCTGCTGATAGTCCACTGCGAATGATGGTTTTTCCGTCGGCGGCGGATCTGCGGGAATCAAATCGAGGAAGACTGTTGGCTGGCGCAGACGCAGTGGGCCGGTCTGCCCAACTTCCACAACAAAGAGTCGCCGGTGCAATGTATTGCCACGTCCGTCGGCTATTGAGGCCGCAAAAATCTCGAGTCGGGCTGGGGCTTCCCGTCCGAGTTCGTAGAAGACGGCGCCACGGCGGAGGTCTTCCTGAACTTCTTCCCAAAGCGCCTCGCGAACAGCTTCAAACAAAGGATGCCCAGGTGTTACCCACTCCACGGTAGGATCCGTACTCAGGCGTCGCTTGTCAAAGGTAATGCGGCGATACTCTCGACCCAGCGGACCGAAGCGTGGTTCCAACCGCTCACCGACACGAAGCAGATGTCGAGGAACGCGCCCAAGCGTATAGACTCCGTGGTAGCCACGCGGCGTAGGTAATCCCACAATTGGTGCGGCCTGGAGGAAGAACTCTTCAACAACTTCCGGTACCAGCCGGCGTTCTTTCGCTTCAGCGGTCTTGGTCAGGATGGCCGCCAGATTGAGTTCCCGTTTCGCTAGTCCCTCGAGGGTCGAGCGACAAATACGGGCGAAGCGCTCGCGATCGAGGTCAGTGATCAACCGTTCGAGAACGGCCTGGGTGGTCATTCTGCCGGCATAAAGATCCCGGAACAGACGCTCCAGGTAGTTGGCCGGAATGACCTCACCGACGACGTCGAACACCTGATCACTGCCGAGTTCTCTCCGGATCTCTCTCAAGCGCTCCAGCAGGCGTTCAAGGACCAATCCTTCGCGAGTATTGGCAGCGACAAAGTTAAAGATCAGGCAGTCGCGTTCCTGCCCATAGCGGTGAATACGACCGATACGCTGTTCCAACCGCATTGGGTTCCATGGAATGTCAAAATTGATCATGAGCCAGCAAAACTGAAGGTTGATTCCTTCTCCGGCAGCCTCGGTGGCCACAAGGACCTGGGCTTCATCCCGGAAATACCGTTCTGCCCAGAGGCGCGTCCCTGGAGTATCCCGGTCTCCGATCTTCATCCCTCCGTGGATCTGGGTGACGCTGAGACCCCAACGACGCAACTGAGTTACCAGATAGTCCAAGGTCTCCTTAAACTCAGTGAAGATGAGAAGCTTCACAGTGGGGTCACTGAAGATGTTTTCGGCGGAGAGAACTTCGCGCAGCTTGCTGAGCTTGGAGGAATGGCCACGTGCCTCCAGTTCTTGCGCCTTCTGCACTAGTGCACGTAGCGTGTTTATTTCGCGACGGATCAGCTCGCGCTCCATCGGTAGAGAGGCGCTCTCGATCTCTTCTTCGAGACGTGCAGCCTCATGCTCAGGCAATTCATCAAGATCCTCAAGGCGAGAGAGATCAACCTCTACCTGCTGCGGAACCTTCAGGTGACGCTCTAGCTTTTGCAAACGTCTCTCCAAGCTCAATCGGACAGCGTGAATACTGGAGGCAAAACGCCGCTGATACATTGCCATAGTGAAGCCGAGGGCTCGACCGCGGACAGATTGGTCGGCCGCTGCATACATCGACTGCTCTTGCACATATCTGGTAAGTTGCTCGTAAAACTCGAACTCTTCTCCGTCAAGCTCAAAGCGGACAGTGCGAACCTCACGGTTAGTGAAAAGCTTCCGCACCTTACCAGTTTCGGGATCGGGGAAGGTAACAAGTGCTTCTTTTGTGCGGCGTAGGTAAAAAGGTGCATGATTCCTTCGGAGAGCCTCTTCGAGACTCCGGACATCGGCGTATACATCCCGATCAAGGAGTTGAAGAAACAGGCAAAAGTTGGCTGGATCACCCTTGTGAGGTGTTCCGGTGAGGAGAAGGAGATGGTGCGTTTTCTCAGAGAGTATCTCACCTAACCGATAGCGATCAGTCTTGTGCAGAGGATCACTAGCACTCATACGGTGAGCTTCATCCACAATAACAAGATCCCAATGGACACGTTGCAAGCTTTGCAACACATCCTCTCGTTTGGCCCAATCCATAGAGGTGATGACCTGTGATTTATCCTGCCATGGGTTAACTCCGTACGCGTTCTTCAGATCCACTCCACGTATGATGTCGAAGCGCTCTCGAAAACGATCACGAAGCTCTCGTTGCCATTGAAAGGCCAGATTTGCCGGCACAACAATCAATGTGCGTCGGACAAGACCGCGCAATTTCAGCTCCTTCAACAAAAGGCCGGCCATAATCGTCTTACCGGCACCGGCGTCGTCCGCTAATAAGAAGCGAATCACTGGTAATGGCAGGAGGTAGTCATAAACAGCTTCCAACTGGTGCGGGAGTGGGTCGACACGGGCGATTGAGAGTGAGAAATAGGGATCATACTCGTAGGCTAGCTCTAACCGTGCTGCTTCTATCCCCAAGCGAAACCGCTGCGCCTGTCCATCAAATAAGGCGTCCGGTGGGGTGATCCGCAGCGTCCGAACCTGGGCTACCCGTAGCACCCGCTCGTAATATTGTCGGGTGCGCAACCCCTGTGCTCCGATTTTGAGGTTGTCGCCAATTGGCTGAACGATCAGCACTCGTACGGGTTCAGGGAAGATGTCTCCCTCAAGAACAGCGCCGGCCTGTAGCATCGTTACAGTATCGACGTTCATGAGCGGACTCCTCTACCCAACAGGTAATAGATGCCATCTGCTATGGGTGTGCAGAACGTTCTGCTTAACTTTAGCGGCCTTGCGCGGCATAGGTAAAGTGGCAGGTAGTACTGCACGATGGCGCAGTATCTCCGCCGCGCGGAGAGTGCGGCGGAGATAGCATCACCCTGGGACGCTTGACCGTCTCATCGCAATGAGACCTCCGCGCAGCGACCGAATTCTTTCATCAAGTACGCATGGCCGCCCAGGTATCATGAGGGGAATGCTCCTGACTACAGAAGCGTGAGGAACGCGCAAGTAATTCTTGTAGGAGAAGCGCGGGGTTATGCTCTACGGGAAGCCGTGGGGCAGAACCGTAGTGGAAGGAGTAGACGTGCTCAGAGCGCTGCATCGCTGGGAACATCAGGATCGCCCGCTGCACCGCCGCGATTTGGCTCCTGACCCGCTCGAACAGTTCTTGCGCTGGTACCGAGAAGCGGAGGAGGCTGGTTTGCGATACCCCAATGCGATGGCACTGGCGACGGCGACACGCGACGGTCGGCCGTCGGTGCGGATGGTTCTGTTGCGCGGAGCTGACGAGCAGGGCTTTGTCTTCTACACCAATCTTGAGAGCCGAAAGGGACAAGAACTCGCGGAGAATCCTCGCGCGGCCTTGCTCTTCTACTGGGAACCACTGGAACGACAAGTACGCATCGAAGGGCATGTCGAACTGGTCAGCGACGCGGAGGCGGATGAGTACTTCGCTACGCGCCCATACGGTTCTCAGATCAGTGCCTGGGCATCCGCGCAAAGCCAGCCGATTGCCTCGCGCGAGGAACTCGAGCAGCGCCACCGCGCTTTCGCCGAGCGGTTTCCAGAGGGCGCCGTCCCACGACCACCGTTTTGGGGCGGCTTTCGCGTCCGGCCAGTGGTGTACGAGTTCTGGCAGGGCCGACCCGATCGGCTCCACGATCGTTTCCGGTACGAGCGACAACCAGACGGAAGCTGGTCGATTGAGCGGCTGCAACCGTGAGGGACACAGGTGAAGGACTGCACGTTCTGCCGGATCAGCAGTGGAGAAGTCACAGCCGTCCGCGTCTACGAGGATGCGCAGGTGCTCGCTTTTCTTGACCACCGCCCTCTTTTCCCCGGCCATACGCTGGTTATCCCGCGGGCTCACGTGCCGACGCTCGCTGAGCTGCCCGACGATCTCCTTGTGCCCGTTTGGAGTCTGGTGCGCAGTCTCACGCGCGCCATCCCGCAAGCCTTGGGGGCAGAGGGGACCTTCGTGGGCATCAATAACCGGGTAAGCCAGAGCGTGCCGCATCTCCACGTGCATGTGGTGCCACGGCGCCGCGGCGATGGTCTGCGGGGCTTTTTCTGGCCTCGGCAACGCTACCCGAGCGCTGAGGCGATGGAAGAGGTGGCAGCCCGCATCCGGGCAGCACTCGCAGACCTCATCTCAGGGGCAGACAGCTCAGTCGCTCCTTTGGCCAACGAGTGAGCTGCGGAGCTCGCGAGTCCGACGTTCGCGAGTTCTTCACCCTCGCCAGCGTGAGGCCCTGATTTCCCCAGGCGGTGGGCACAGCAGGGGGCAGCAATCGCGTCAACGGCCCTTGACAGAACAGCGGTCTACTGGTAAGAGATCGCCGGAGACCGGTGGGCGAGGTTGTGGAGGTGGGTGATGAAGTCAGCGGTACTTGTCATCGATATGCTGAACGACTTCGTGACAGGGAAGCTGGGGAACGAACGGGTGCGCACCGTCATCGAGCCGATTCGGCGGTTACTCGAGCGAGCTCGCGCTGCTGGTGTGCCGGTGATCTACGTCGGCGATGCACATCTTCCGAGTGATCCGGAGATGGCTGTCTGGGGTCCTCATGCGATGAAGGGGACCAAAGAGGCAGAGACGATCCCGGAACTGGCGCCCCAGCCTGGCGATGTGGTGCTCGAAAAGCGAACCTACAGCGCCTTCTACGAGACCGGCCTTGACCTGTTACTACGCTCGCTTGGCGTTGACACGGTGGTCATCACCGGGTTGCACACCAACATCTGCTGCCGTCACACCGCCGCTGACGCGTTTACCCGCGGGTACCGGATTGTGGTGCCAGAGGACTGCGTCAACGCGTTCACCGAGGAGGAGCACAAGGAGGGAATCGCCTATCTCAAGCGCGTCTATGGAGCGCAGATCACAACGAGTGAGGAGCTCGCGCGAGAGTGGGCCACCGAGCGCCAGAGCACCTGAGGATCGCGAGATGCCCAGGGCAGGCACAGGTATGAGCGAACATCCCTGTGCCTTGCAGCATCGGGCTCATCGCAAGCAACCATCCAGCCGGCTCGCAAAGCGATGAAGGCGTAGAGCGCCGGCCACCATCGCACTCTGCCGTCGCAAGTAGGCTATTCGCGTCTGACGATGTCACGACTGGACGACTCGACAGGTGTGGAGGCTCTGCACGGTGGGGCGATCTCCCTGCCGATACGTCCGCTCGCTGGGACGACGTCAGAATCAGCAATCTCTTCCACGACGCTGAACTCGCGCACTCCTTTCAGTCTGCGGCCTACGTGTGAGCAAGAGCAGACATTTCCCGAGGTAGACCAACTCCACCGGCTCTGGTGGCGCGCTACCCCGTTCCGGCATCGGCGCACGCAATTTCGTAGGGCGTCTCGCGTGGGCACGACACGTCCCCGCATCCAGACTCACTGGCTCCCGGCATGACTGCGACGGCTCCCTGACATGTCACTACTAACAGGCCGAGTCGCGCTTCGGCAGAACAGTATGTCGGCGCAATGCCATCCACAGTGTCCGCGAGTGGGCCACGCCTGGGGAATCGAGGTGTGATGAACCGACTTGAGACGCCAGGGCCTGTGAGGTATACGACCAGAAGACCATCGGCAAGTGCTCTCAGCAGGCAGACTGTTGGCGGTGAAGGTCACGGGCAGGTATCAAGAGCCAGCGCTCCACCCTCAAGGCACGCTCCTATAGAGTGCGATCAGGGTTGGCAAAGACTGCGGGCCTGCACCAGAAGGATCGCACACGTCCAGAATCGAGTCGCAACTGGTCATATTGCGCTCCGTGACAGCACTGTGCGCACCAGTGCGACGTATCGGTGCGGTCTTCAGGGCCCTGCCGGGGCCGGAGTGTTCCGCCAGAGCAACGACGAGACGGCCACCTTTTGGTCGGCGCAGGACAGATGTGCGGGAGCCGAGCGAGCGCATCAGAGAAGAGCACATCTGGTTTGTGCACAGTGCTGCCACGAGAGTGAAGTTCTCCAAGGCTTGGCGTCCACGTCAGGAGATCGTTCACGCGGGCGAGGATGGCCGTGCATTAAAGCCCTGTGTCGGTAGGCTCCCAGGGCGTGGGACCGTAGTGCAGCCAATCCTTCAAATGTGAGCAGGTCGATCCAAGAGACGCCACTCCTCTTGCCATCCGGGCCTTGCTCCTTGATTCTGCAGTGGTGACTGAAGGAGGTCACGATGGGACAAGAGCCGACCCTGCGAGATGTTGTCGAGAAAATCTGCGCCCAGAGAGGAGTCCCGGGGATGGCGGTCGGCCTGCTCACCGAAGCCGGCCGCGAAATCGTTACGTACGGTGTGGCGAGCGTAGAGACGCGATGTCCGGTGCGGCGTGATACGCTGTTCCAGATCGGTTCGATCACCAAAGTATTCCTCGCCACCGTGGCCATGCAGCTGGTGGAGCAGGGTCTGGTCGCGCTGGACGAACCGGTGGCCGCCTCTGTGCCTGAACTTCAGCTGGCCGATCCACGAGCACGAGACACGATCACGCTGCGGCACCTGCTCACACACACGAGTGGCATCGAAGGGGATCGTTTCGACGACTACGGTTACGGAGACGATGCGCTTAGCCGGTACGTCGCGAGCCTGGCGAACGCGCGCCAGATCCACGCGCCAGGGCAGCACTGGAGCTACTGCAACAGCGGCTTTTCCGTAGCGGGACGTCTCATTGAGATCAAGACGGGGCAGACATTTGAGACCGCGATGCGCGAGCGGCTGTTCCAGCGGCTAGGGCTGGAGCGGAGTTTCTTCTTTGCGCAGGACGTTCTCGGGTATCCGTTCGCCTGCGGGCACCGGACAAGTGAGAACGGAACGGTCGAGGTGGTACGTGACTTCGCACTACCGCGGACTGTGCATCCGGCAGGTGGAATCTGGGCAACGATCGACGATCTCTTGAGCTTCGCCGCCTTCCATCTCGGGCTGCTTCGCCTGTCGGATCCACCGCTCTCGCCAGAGGGCGTGGAGCTGATGCAGAAACCGCAGGTAGCGGCTGGAAACTGGGCCGACGCCTATGGGTTCGGCTGGGCAATCTGGTCGGTGGGAGACACACGACTCATCGGGCACGGTGGCTCAACGAACGGTTTCCAGGCACATGTGGTTCTCTTGCCAGAACAGCGTGTCGCGATCGCCAGCCTGACCAATCACGAGTCAGGAAGTGCAGCAATTTACGAGCTCGAGACCTGGATCCTCGCGGAGCGCTTCGGGATACAGGTACCGAACCCACGGAGCGTCACGGTGGGTGAGGCCGAACTCGCGCGTCTCGCCGGGACATATGAGTACCCATTGGCACGTGTGACGGTCCGTCCCGCAGCGGGTGGGCTCTGGCTGGAGACAGTCCAGACGCGAGGACTGAGCCGGGAACAGCACGAGCGACAACTTCCACCGCTGTTCCTTCGGCCAATTGGGCGGAGCGTGTTCACCGCGGGGCCAGCGCGTGTGGTACCAAATCGTGTCGACTTTGTGTTCGACGGAGACAGCGAGCGACCGCGTTGGATTCGTGTGTTCGGGCGACTGGCCGAGCGCGTGGAGAGGTGAGGTAGAACAGCAGCCCCAGGACATGTCCTTCTAGGACATGCGTGAGGCAAGAGGGCAACCAGACATGCGGAGTTCCCGACCGAGCGATGGTGGAGGCAAGCTTCCACGCCCCAGGCCTACCAGGCCGTCCAACCACCGTCTACGGGTAGGGTTACCCCGGTAATCATGCTGGCAGCGTCGGAGGCGAGGAAGACTACAGCTGCCGCGACCTCCTCAGGTGAGCCGAGGCGTCCCAGGGGAATACGGCGCAGCACTTCCTCCCGAAAACCAGGGATACGCTCGAAATAGGGGCGGGTGAGTGGTGTCTCGACGAAGGTTGGCGCAACAGCATTGACGGTCACGTTGTACGGGGCCCACTCGATGGCGAGCACTTTGGTGAGCTGGGAAACCGCCCCTTTGCTCGCACAGTAGGCGGCGCGATCGGCCATCCCGACGAGTCCCATCGTGGAGCCGATATTGACAATGCGACCATAACGCTGGGCGACCATGTATCGGCCGACCGCTTGGCAACAGAAGAAGAGTCCCTTGGCATTGGTATCCATGATGGTGTCCCAAGCCTCTTCCGTTACCTCTAGGGCCGGTTGCGGGATATTGAGCCCAGCACTGTTGACGAGGATATCGATCCGTCCGAAGCGCTCGAAGGCTGCGTCGGCCATGCGGCGAACCTGAGCCAGATCGCGAACGTCGACTGCCAGCGGGAACACATGTCTCCCGCGCGCTTCAACAGCACGACAGATGTCGGCCAAACGCTCCAGCGAGCGACCCGCCACCACCAGATCAGCACCAGCTTCGGCAAGTGCGAGCGCGCTCGCGTAACCAAGGCCGCTCGAAGCACCGGTCACAAGCGCCACGCGGCCATCGAGACGAATATCGAGCCACATGCGCTGTTCATCCATTGTCTACCCCCCCCTGCGGTCCCGCTCTCAGCTCTAGTCTGTGGAGGCAGGGCCGAACGGGCAAGAGAAGAGTACGACGCGGGGGAGCGTAAGCTGGGATCTTGGGCGAACTCGAAGCGCTTCAGCACGCTGAACAATGCTCTCCGGGCGTTCTCACGGACAGGCGACCATCGCACGTGGTCTGCCACGACTGCCATCGCGCTGTGTCCAGACGCTTGTGGTGTCCAACAAGCCCGCACTCTGGCCACCGTGGAATGCAGGCTCGGCAGCACAGCGTGCCGGACGACAGCCGAAGCAGCCTTCTGCTTCTCGGCGTGTCGTGTCGCCATCACGGCGCGGGGCATGCGGACGGCGTTGTCATGGAGACAATAGGCGGAGACTCCAGGAAGCGACAGCACCAGTATCACCAGGGAGGTGGCGAGTGCCTGCTTCTCAGCCCAGGTCGGATGCCCGGTGGCAAAGAACTGTTGCGATTTTGTAACGTCCCCCTCTTGCATTCACTCACTGGACGAGTATCCTGAAGCTAGGCCCCGACGATTCGAGGCCGGGAATCTGAAACCCGAAAGGGGAGTAAGAGACCCGAACCAAGGATCGTCGGGGCCCTGTCTTTTGGCCGAATATCGGGAACTTTTGGTGCATCGGCACCTGCGGCGGCCTCCCAACCGCTCTCTGCCCGAAGGCCATGACGATTGGAGCTCCGTGCTGGCAGGGAACGTGGCATCGGCACCAGTACAGGCCGGCAGAAGAAAGGCACACATCGAGGAACGCAGACAAACTTGTCCTTTTTCCGGTTCACTCGTGGCAGCTGGACACGCTGCGAGAAGCACGAGGCCTCGCCTGCATGGCGAAGGGAGAACGCAGGTCGATTGGCGCCGGCTTCCTCACCTTGCGCCAATCGACGGGTACGTCCAGGCAGAGACCACACGATGGCGATACGGCCTCAGCTCAGTCCTGCGTGGGCCTCCACGACGCGGAGGAGCGTCGCAAAATCGCGCTCGCCTTGACCATGCGCCATTGCCTCGAGCGCATGCTGCCGCACGAGATCAGCGATGGGGAGCGGCGTATGGGTCGACTCAGCGAGATCGAGCGCGAGACGGATGTCCTTGAGGCCAAGTGCGAGGCGGAAGCCAGGCGGATCGAAGCGCCGCTCGAGGAGTGTGCGGCCATATCGGTCGACAAGAGGTGAGGAGAAGACCGCGCCCGCTACCTCGAAGAACCGATCACGGGGAACACCGGCCTTCTCGGCGAGGACCATTGCCTCGCTCAGGAGCTCGACGAGCGAGAGGATAAGGAAGTTGCCAGCGAGCTTCACCGCGTGGGCACGCTCAGGGTGCTCGTCGATGACGAACTGCTGCGGGCCGAGCGCCGTGAGCAGCGGCCGGACCCGCTCGATCGCGCCCTGCGGCCCGGCGACAACTAAGCGCAATGCGCCCTGCGCGGCAGCGTCCGGTCGACCGAACACTGGCGCGGCGACATAGTGCTGGCCACGCGTGCGGTGCCGTTCAGCGAGCTCCGCCGAATAGCGCACGCTGAGCGTGCTCGAGGCCACGTGGATACCGTCGCGCGGGAGACCGGCAAGGATTCCGTGGGGACCGGCGATGACCGCTTCGGTGGCCGCGTCATCGGCGAGCATGGTAAAGACGACGCCGACCTCGGCTGCTTCAAAGGGTGTGGCCGCGCGCACAGCGCCGAGCGCGACAACCTCGTCCACCCGTTCTGGCGTGCGGTTCCATACCACGACGCGATGACCAGCGCGGAGCAACGTCTGCACCATACCCCGCCCCATGTTGCCGAGTCCGACGAATCCGACGTCCATGTCCCACCTTCCAACTTGCTCGACGCCTGACTGCACGGGAACGAGCGTAGCGAACCGGTGCGTTTCTGGCGAGTACGAAGACTCCGCCCACGGTGCACGATCACTGACGTGGCACGGTCGCGCCTCCCCTGGAGAACGCACCACCCGACCATCCTACCGTGTGAGAACCGACACGGTACGAATGCAAAAGGCGCAGTTCGTGCTGCTCTCACTCTGCGAGGATCAGGGGTGATCCTTCGGCGCTCTCCCACCTTCCGGCAAGACCCGGCGCACCTCTTGTCCTACTCGACTATCCTTAGAGCCAAACTGTGCATTCTGCTGCTGGACGTCGCGGTGGTGGTGCCGGAATAGCAGCTGGGTATCCCAGATAGACAAAGCCCAGCAGCAGGGCACGTGCACTGAGGCCGAAGAAGCGCTTGACTGCCGGGTCCTCAACCGCCCGGCCAGTGCGCCAAATAGCGCCGAGGCCGAGCGCGTGCGCAGCCAGGAGCATGTTCTGGATCGCTGCTGCCCCAGCACAGAGTTCATCCAGGAGCGATCGCTCTGGAGCGGGTTCTACCGCAACCGCGATAACGACTGGTGCGCGAAGCGGCTTCTGCCGGGCTGCCTCGCGCTTGGCCGGGGACAACGTCGGGTCACTGGCCAGCACCTCGCCGAGCGCATGACGAGCATCGCCCGTAAGAACAAAGAAGCGCCAGGGTTGGGTCAGATGATGGTTGGGAGCCCAGACGGCTGCTTCCAGGACTTGCTCCACGAGTTCGCGGGGGACGGGATCAGGGAGTAGTGCTTTGACGCTCCGTCGCTCGCGGATCGTCGAGAGCACGACATTTGCTCGACCGTTGATCTTCTCCAGCACGCTGAGCGTTCCTCTCGTGACTGCTCCATTGTGCCTGAGCGAGTATGACTGCAGGGTCGCTGGCGAGCAAGCGGGCCTCCGTCCAGCGAGATGCGAGAGCACTCTGTGTCATAGCAGGACACCTCTTGGGACGAGATGCCAGAAGAGCAAAAGTGGTGTGCACCAGCAGTGAGAAGCCATAGGGACATCGTCACACGAGCGCTTCGTCGCGCGCAAGGTCGGCCAACGCGCACTGTCCACGGGGATATTCCGCACCCTCTCACTCGACTTGGCCGCGCACTCGACCAACAACGCCACTCTGACAGGTGCGCAGGACTCAGGCGAACTCCTGTGGGCGATACTGGAGCGCCTCGGCCACATGTACCGCCGCAATGCGTTCTTCGCCAGCAAGATCGGCAATGGTGCGTGCGAGTTTCAGCACACGGTGGTAGGCACGCGCCGAAAGACCCAGCCGCTCAACAGCAGTCCGCAGGAGCCGTTCGCCAGCCTCGTCGAGGCGGCAGTAGCGGCGGATCTCGGGTGGTGTCATGTCGCTGTTTAACCGGCGGGGATCGCCGAAGCGACGGAGTTGCACGGCACGGGCCGCCTCGACCCGGGCTCGCACCGCCGCTGAAGGCTCGCCAGTGCGGTGATCAGCGAGCTTGTCGTACTCGACGCGCGGGACATGGAGGTGGATATCGATACGATCGAGTAAGGGGCCAGAGATCCGCTTCTGATAGCGGGTGACCTCATGTGCGCTGCAGGTGCAAGGACGGATAGGATCGCCGTGGTAGCCGCAAGGGCAAGGATTCATCGCAGCGACGAGCAGGAAGCTCGCTGGGAACGTCACGGCACCGCTCGCCCGTGAGATCGTGACAACGCGGTCTTCCAGCGGCTGGCGAAGGACTTCGAGCACCCGCGGACTGAACTCCGGCAGCTCATCGAGGAAGAGGACACCGCGGTGTGCCAGTGTGACCTCACCAGGCCGTGGCCACGCACCGCCGCCGATCATGCCGGCGTAGCTCACAGTATGGTGCGGCGCCCGAAAGGGACGATGACGGACAAGCGGGGAACCATTGGGGAGGAGGCCGGCAACTGAATAGATGCGCGTCACCTCGAGTGCCTCTTCACGCGTTAGTGGTGGGAGGATGGTGGGAAGCGCGCGGGCAAGGAGCGTCTTCCCAGCTCCCGGGGGGCCAACTGCAATGACGTTGTGACCACCCGCAGCAGCGAGCTCGAGACCACGTTTGACGTGCTCCTGTCCCTTGATCTCAGCAAAGTCGATGCCAGAAACGAGTTCATCCCCAAGCTCGATCGGCGTCGGAGCAACGGGCCGGATTGGCGAGTTCCCCTGTAGGTGCTCGATGAGCTCGCGGAGATTCCGGACCGGAAGCACTTCAATCCCCTCGACCAGCGCAGCCTCCGCGGCATCATCTGCCGGAACGATTGCGCGGCGCAGCCCATGCTCACGGGCAACCCCAACCATCGGCAGAACCCCAGCCGTATGACGGACCGACCCGTCGAGGGAGAGTTCACCGAGCACAACGGTGCCCTCGACATCAGCCACCACCTGGCCAGAGGCGAGCAGGATACCCAACGCAATCGGCAAATCGTACGCTGGGCCCTCCTTGCGGATGTCAGCGGGAGCTAGATTGACGATAATGCGGCCGTTGAGGGGCATGCGGGCACCTGAGTTGCGAATGGCAGCACGCACCCGCTCGCGCGACTCCTGGACGGCAGTATCTGGCAGACCGACGATCGTGAGCCCAGGCGATCCCAGCCCAATATCGACCTCGACCTGCACCAGGACACCGTCCAGCCCGACCACCGCACAGCTGACTACTCGCGCAAGCACGCCCCGCACCCTTTCCCTCGCACACGCGGCGACCGTCGCGCTCATTCTAACGGGGAATCGAGCGTAGGAGGAACCGGCCATCAGACAGGGAAAGGGGATCGTGTGGGGAAGGATCGCCGCATGGATCGGCACACGCGGCGCAGTCCCTCCCGGTGGTCAGACGGCTTGTCGCCCACCACCCGAAAGGCCTGCTCGGCAAGGGCGAACGCGTCGGCACGCAGCGAACTTGTGCCCACGACCCTTGCGTGCGACCGACGGACTGCGCGGGACGAAAGCAAATCACCGCGCAGATGGTGGACGCGAAACGATGACACGTTGGTGCAGTCGCTGCAGCGGTGGGGCAAAAGGTCGCAGTGAGCATGGCAGAAGTCCGCGGGCTCTTGACGGAATCTGGTGCGGAGCGTAGAGTGGGGACGAGATCCCAGGAGTGGCGTAGGACACGACAGGGTGAAGCGTCACACGTTACAAAAGCGCTACAAATCATATCCATCACCTTGACACGATGCGTATCACTCTGCTATATACGGGATAGACGAAAGGAGAGATCGATCGTCAGAGTTGGTCGGTACAGGTCGGAAGGAGGGAGCCATGCTCGAGCGGTGGAATCCGGTGGCGGAAGCGGAGCGGATGCTGAGCGAGATGAACCGCTTGATGGCGGAGGTGTTTGAGCGGCCATTGGCGCGGGCACGCGCATTGGCTTGGAGGCCAGCGACGGACGTCTACGAGACAGGTGATGCGCTGGTCATCCGGCTGGCGGTGCCCGGGGCACGGCCCGAGGACCTCGAAGTGACGGTCGAGCAGAACGTCGTGACGATCCGCGGTCAGTATGGGTACCGGCTGAGCGAGGAAGAGGCGAAGCAGGCGACCTGGTACCGGCGAGAGATCGCCTGCGGGGAATTCGCCGAGAGTGTGACGTTGCCGGTGCCGGTGAAGATCGAAGAAGCGAAGGCGACCGTGGAGCATGGGATCGTCACGCTGACCTTCCCGAAGGCCGAAGAGGCGCGGGTGAAGCGGATCCCGATCCAGGTGGCACGGTGAGGCCCTGGGCAGTGGAAGGGAGGGAGTTGTGATGGCTCCTCGGGTACGCACAGACGAAGAGATCCAGCAGGACGTGCTGGACGAGCTGGACTGGGACCCGGAGGTGGAAGTCACCGACGTCGGTGTCACGGTGCACGACGGCGTGGTGACGTTGACTGGGACGGTGGATAGCTTCTTGAAGAAGTGGGCGGCAGAACGGGCGGCGCTCCGCGTCGAGGGTGTGCGGGCGGTTGTGAACCACATCGAGGTTGTGCCACGTGGTCTCGGTGTGCGCACGGACGAGGACATCGCACGAGCAGTGGCGACCGCCTTCGAAGAGAACCCGGCTGTTCCTCAGGACCGGATCAAGATCCGGGTGGAGGAGGGCCGGGTGACACTAGAGGGTGAGGTTGACTGGCATTACCAGCGGCGCGAGGCCGAAGAGACCGCCCGGCGCATCGCTGGTGTGAAGTCGGTGATTAACCTGATCACCGTGCGTCAGCCGACGGTCGCGCCGGAGGACATCAAGCGGCAGATCGAGCAGGCGTTCGTGCGCCACGCTGAGATCGACGCGGAGAACATTCAGGTGCGCGTTGAGGAAGGCGGGCACGTGATTCTCTCGGGCACTGTGCGCTCGTGGGCAGAGCGCAAGGAGGCTGAGGAAGCAGCCTGGCGCGCACCGGGTGTCACCAAGGTGACGAATCTGATTCGCGTCCAGGTGCCATGACGGCAACGCACTGCTCCTGGGCCCCGGATGGAGGGTTCCATCCGGGGCCTTTTCTGTTCTGACACACTGTTGCGCTGCGTGAACTTGGGGTACCCGCAACAATCTCGATTTCCGAATAGCGGGCGATGGCGGTCAAATGCTTCAGCAGTGTGGGTTCCATAACGAGTGAAGAAGCGAACTGACCAAGGGTGGTAACGCCGTCATTCAACGTCACCGGACGTTCTTTCTTGCAGGCTCCAACGAGCCAAGGGTCCTGAATGCGGTCCGCGAACATGGCGACGCTCCCGGCCGGACAGGAGCGCCCCCTGCAGAACTGCGCCCCGCTGCGCATCTTGGTGACCGTGAGGGTGCATCGAGCGTGACGGTGGCGTGTAGGAGCCTCAACTACAGCACGCAGCGATTACTGACTGGGTAGGCGACCACACGGCACCGTTCGGCGGTCGAGGAAGCCGATCCGGGGATAGAGGCAGAAGGTGAGATGCCTCAAGATCACAACAGATGGGGGTTGGGACCGTACTCCCACGACAGGATGTCCGGTCAAAGGGCTTGAGTAGGCATCGTGCACAAGGGAAACCCTGCAATCGGCACGAACGGCATCCTGCAAGGCGCTTGACGGCCGGAGACAACCTGCGTACGCTAGTACTGTGGCTTCCGGGCGGGACCGACGGCACTAGCGAGTAGGTTCGAGCGGGAAGCCGGAGGTCTTTGGAGCAAGCGGATAGCACGCACGCGCAACGTCGAGGAGGGCGTCGCGCTTGGTTATTTCTTTTTTTCGAGCGCCCCTAACAGACGGCGTGAGGCGACCAACCGGCTCTGGCAAGGGACAGCGAGCGCATGTCGCATCGGAGCTAGAGGGCGAAGCCACCGAAGGGAAGGGAGGTGACGCCGCACGAGAGCGGAAGTGACGAGAGTGGATGCACCAGAGAGCTCGATCGCGTGCGCCACCGAGCGCGAGAGTTGGCCGATCGAGCGAGGAGTTTGTTTCCGTGCGGACCGGTTTCCGAGGGAGTATTCGAGGAGGAGAGGCAATGACCGAGCAGTCTCGGATGTTGCGACAGAAACTTTCGCGGCGCGGGCTCTTGCAGGGTGTTGCGGCCGGACTCGCAGTTCCGGTTGCGAGTGCGCTATTGGCCGCCTGTGCGGGTGGACAAGCAACACCGACCACCGCTCCGGCTGGACAGACGCCAGCGGCCCAGCCGACGACGCCTCCAGCGCAGACACCAGCGGCCCAGCCGACGACGGCTCCCGCCCAGACTCCCGCCGCTGGAGCGACACCAGCTGCGAAGGAGGTTGTTCTGGCGATCTTGCACTTCAGCGTCATTGAGGGAACGACGTGGTCGGGCGCGCATGACCGGGCTGGGAAGCGACTGGCAGAGAAGTATCCGAATGTGAAGTACATCTACCGCGAGCAGGTTGGCCCCGACCAGACGGTCCCCTTCGCTGAAGAGATGATCGCGAAGGAAGGGGCGAACATCATCGTTGGGAATGCCGAGTTCATCGGCATGCCGCTCCTTGACATCGTGGACAAGTATCCGGACAAGATCTTCGTGGCGGTGACGACGAGCGATCTGACGCATAAGCCAAACTTCATCCGCATCTTCCCGCGGCAGTACCAGTCGCTGTATTTGGAGGGGCTGATTGCCGCGGCGTTGACGAAGACTGGCAACGTGGGGATCGTCTCAGCCTACCCGAACCTGCAGGTGTTGCGACGGCAAGCGGGCTTCGTCCTTGGCGTCCAAGAGGCGGCCAAGAAGCTCAACAAGGATGTCAAGGTCCACATTAAGTACGTTGGTGACTGGTACCTCCCGGCCGAGGAACGTGCAGTCGCCGAGACACTGGCGACGCAGTACAACTGCGACGTCTTGACACAGCAAACCGACTCCGGATCGACACTCGACGTCTGCAAGGCACGGGGTCTGTGGTTTGTCGGGAAGGACATGGATACGGTCTGCTTCTACAAGTGGGCCACGACCGACACAGTGGCAATCTCGTTCGACACGCGCTGGGAGGTGATCTACGACAAGATCATCCAGGCGTACATGAAGGGTGAGAAGCCGCCGGAGATCATCTTCCCAGGCATGGAATCGAAGATCACTTTGAAGGATGGCACAGAGGTCACGACGACTGACATCATGAACGACTGCAAGGTGGGCGTTGAGGCAATTAGCCCGAAGGCGAAGGCCGAACTGCCGCAGGAGATCATCGATCTCGTCGCGCAACGACGAGAGGCGATGCGGAAGGGCGAGTGGGATCCCTTTACTGAGCATGCACTGGTCAGCAATGGGACCGGACTCGAAGTGGAAGGACTACCGATCCCGCCGAAGGGCACGGTGGTTAAGCCGGCCGGCGAGAAGCCGACCGATGAGTTCCTATTGCAGAAGATCAACTTTGATCTCGATGGCGTGAACATTTTGCCATGAGCGGGACGCTGAGCTTTCGTCGATAGAGTGGACGCACGGCGGGCGGCGGCACGGGTAGAAGGCGGCGAGCAAGTGCCGCTGTCCGCCCAAGGAGAAAGCGACGAGCGATCCGTGGGAGCAGCACGAGAGAGATCCGCTGGACGAGTCGTCCTCGAAGCGCGCGGGATCACCAAGCGCTTTGGGACGGTTGTGGCGAACGATCACATCGATCTCACAGTACGGGCTGGTGAACTCCACGCTGTCCTCGGGGAGAATGGAGCCGGCAAAACGACATTGATGCGAATCTTGTTCGGGGAACTCCAACCGGATGAGGGCGAGATCTACCTTGATGGACAGCGGGTGCGCTTCCGGAGCCCACGCGATGCCTTGCGCCACGGCATTGGGATGGTGCACCAGGAGCGGAAGCTGATCCCGGCCCACACTGCGCTTGAGAACATTATTCTTGGACATCCGAAGACTGGGGCGATCCTGAATCTCCGGGAAGCAGAGCGAGAAGTCAGTGCACTCTGTGAACGTTATGGATTTCGCGTCCCACTCCACGCCAAGGTCTGGCAGCTCTCGGAAGGTGAGAAGCAGATCGTTGAGATTCTGAAGGAGCTCTACCACGGGGCGCGGATCCTGATCCTCGACGAACCGACGTCGGTGCTCTCACCGCCGGAGATCGTGAAGTTGCTCGAGTCGTTAACACGGATGGCCAAGGAAGATCTGGCGGTTATTCCCTTTATCACGCACAAGCTGCCCGTAGTATTGGAGCACTGCGACCGGGTAACGATCCTTCGACGAGGTCGCGTGGTGGCTGAGATGGAGACCCGACACGCGACGGAACAGACCCTCGCTGCGGCAATGGTTGGGCGCGAGGTGGTCCTGCAGCTGGAACGTGTCGAGGTTCCGCTCGGCGACCCGATTGTGCGGGTGCAGGATCTGTGGGTGCGTGACGACCGAGGACTCTTCGCGGTCCAAGGCCTTTCGTTCGAAATCCGAGCCGGGGAGATCCTCGGGATCGCGGGGGTAGCAGGAAACGGGCAAGAACCTCTTGCGGAAGCCCTGGCCGGACTACGGCCGGTGGAGCGGGGGACGATCACGCTGGATAGCATTGACATCACGCACGCCCCCGTCTTGGAACGCTGGCGCCGTGGGCTGGGATACATCCCAACCGAACGACGCGAGGTGGGATCGATCCCCACCTTTTCACTGGTCGACAACGTGCTTCTGAACTATCACTTTGAGCGGGAGTTCTCGCGGTGGGGAATTCTGGCGAGTGGCCAGGCTCGTGAACTAACCGAGCGGATCCTCCGCGAGTATAGCGTGGTGGCGGCTGGACCGAATGCGCCGGCACGATCGCTTTCGGGCGGTAACCTCCAGAAGGTGATCTTAGGCCGGGTTCTCTCGCGGAAGCCACGATTCCTCATTGCGTGCTTACCAACGCACGGGCTCGACGTTGGCGCGGCAGAATTTGTGCAGCGGAAGATCCTCGAAGCAAAACAGAGTGGAACGGCTGTGCTGTTGATCTCCGAGGATCTCGACGAGATCTTGGCACTGAGCGACCGGATCGCGGCGATCTACGAAGGGCAATTTACAGGCATTGTTCCGGCGAGCGAGGCGAGCAAGGAGCTCGTCGGTGAGCTGATGGCTGGACTGCGACGGGAGCGCGTATGAGGGCGGTCATCGGCGATTACACGATCCGGGTTGAGCGGCGCGCTGACCTGCGCTGGTGGCACACCACGCTGGCCTCAGTACTGGCGATTGTCGTCTCGTTGTTCTTGGTTGGCTTTGCCTTCCTCCGTGTGGGAGCCGACCCACTGGAGGTGTACAGCGAGATCGTGAAGTATGCCTTCCTGAGCGAGTTTGGGTTGCCGCAAACGATCAACCGAGCAACGTTTGTGCTCCTGGCGGCGTTTGCCCTGATCGTCCCGCTTCGCGCAGGGCTGTGGAACATCGGGATGCCGGGGCAGATCTACGCAGCGACACTCGCCGCATTTGGCGTCGCCTATGCGTTCGGAGCAAAGCGGTCGGTAAACGTCCAACTGCCGGGCGAGCTCATTATCCCGCTCATGTTCCTGGCAGCCTTAGCAGCAGGCGCAGTGTACGGAGCGATCGCTGGTTTTCTGCGGGGACGCTTCCAGGTCAACGAGATCGTGACAACGATGATGCTGAACTGGGCGATGCTGTGGATCGTCGCCCACATGATCCGTGAGGGTGGCCCGTTCATGGGGCGGACGGCAGAAGGGGAAGGGTTCACGCTCCCGACGTCGCTCCGTCTCCCGCAGATCCTTGGAGTCCCGCTCACCGTCTATATTGCTCTCGCGCTGGCCGTGCTCCTCACGTGGTTCCTGGCCAAGACGACACTGGGCTACCGGATTCGGACGTACGGCGAGAGCCCACGGGCAGCGGAATACGCGGGGATCGATGCGACGCGCATTAGCACGCTCGTCTTCGCACTGGGCGGCCTCCTCGCCGGTCTGGCCGGTTATCACTACTTTGCGGCTGTGCCGGGGGTCTTCAAGATCCCGAAGAACTACGCGGACTTCGGTGACTTCAGCTTCTATGGACTCATCACGGGGCTAATCGCGCGGAATAACCCGATTGCAGCAATACCAGTTGCAGTTCTCTTTGGTGGTGTCTCGGGTGGAGCGCGGTTCATGCAAGGGAAGCTCCGGCTGGCCTTTGGGATCGACTACGCGCTGCTCGGCGTGCTGATGATCATGATGGTCGCGTTCCAGGCATTGGCGCACTACTCGGTACGGGTCGAGCGGCAAGCCGCGGTGCCGAGGCCACAGCTCGAACTGGAGAGGGGCGAAAGCCGTGTCGAGTCTCCTCGTCATTAGTCTTGCTGCCGCCGCTGTCTTCGCCATCGCGGCGCTGGGGGAACTCCTGGAGCAGCGGGCAGGGATCCTGAACGTCGGGCTCGAGGGCGTGATGCTGCTGAGCGGCACCTTTGGGTTCATCGCGGCCAAGACGAGCGGAAGTTATCTCCAGGGGTTCACTGTCGCACTCCTAACCGGTGCTCTTGTCGGCCTTCTGCACGGCTTCTTTTCGATTACTCTTGGCAGCAATCAAGTCGTGAACGGGATGGCGATCTGGATCCTGGGCTTTGGGCTGACGACGTACATCGGCTACCCCTACACCGGGCCACTCGGACTGAAGCCGTTCCCCACTGTGGCAGGTCTCCCGATGTTCTTCCTGGTGGCGCTCGCCCTGGCGATTGCGATCTGGTTCCTCCTCTTCAAGACGCACTTGGGACTCAAGCTTCGCTCTGTTGGTGAGAACCCCTCCGTCGCCGAGGCATCGGGCATCTCGGTGACCGGACTACGCTACCTCGCTGCGATCCTGGCGGGGATGCTGGTCGGTTTGGGCGGCGCCGTCTACTCTCTGGTCTATAACCCGGTCTGGAACTACAACTATCTCCAGGGGTGGGGATTTATCGCATTAGCGCTCGTGTTCTTCTCCCTGTGGAATCCCTTCCTCGTCGTGGCAGGGGCAGTGTTCTTCGGGATTTTGTGGCAGCTCTCGCTTTACCCCGAACTCCTGTTCCCGAACGTCTTCTCGCGCTATATCTGGCGGGCGATGCCATTTGTCATCACGATTGTGGTCTTCATTGTGCTCTCGACACGCTGGTTCCGCCTCCGCTGGGGTGCGACAAAACCGGAAGCGCTTGGGCTGGCCTATCAGCGTGAGAACTGAGCGAGCCGCAGCTGCTCATCCAACCAATCGCACCCTCTGTTTGCGCGTTTTCTGTAGCAACATGCCCAAGGAATGCGTCTGCCGAGAAGGGCAGACGCATTCCTTGGGCCTAGTGCCGCACTGAGGCAGAGACGGCCGTCTCGACACCAGGCTGGGGAAACTGAGCTAGGGAAGACGTTCGCCGCATATCGGAGGACTTCGCAGCTCTCTGACTGGGACACGAGCCCTTCACGCCCCAGAAGAGACGTCCTGCTCCGCCGCTCCGTTGTTTGGTACCCCGGGCGTTGCTGCGGTCGCTGGGTGGGCCAGCTGGTCACTCGTCTCCAGTACACGCCAGGCCCGCGGCATGCGGGTGCGCAGTATTTGGCCAAAGGAGGGTACGACCGCGTGAATCAACGGACCTCCCCGCCGCTGCGACTCGAGCTGCGCGACCTCTTCCGGACGTAGCTCGCCGAGGAGGGAGAGCCCTGCGCTCCCAGCACCGACAAGGAGGTAGCGCTCGCCGACGCGCACGATGTGCACGACGCCACTTCCGGCGAGTGAAAGCGTATCGACCAGTTCAAGCACCTTGGTCTGCGAGACCGTGGCCGCCACACGCCGGTTAAGCGACCGGAGTACGCGGATTGTCAGGTACGCCGCGACAATGACGATGAGGGTCGGCACCAGCATGGCCGAGAGGAGTTCCCAAAGGGATGTCCCCTCTGCCATCGCTGGCGATGGCTGGCTAGCCAGCTCGGCATAACCGCGCGCCAGGAACTCCCCTGACTGGGGGGTCGGAGTGGGGAGCGGGGCAGGCGAGGTCCGGGTACTCGCCCAGAGAAGGCCCACGATCGCTGCAAGGGCAAATGCCCCCACTGGCAGGAGCCAGCGACGCGGCAACTGCGGAAACCGATCGCTCACTCTTATCAACCCTCACCTAATCGCTTCTCTGGCGCCACGATCTCGGTAATACGGACGGCGAACTTCTCGTCGACGACAACTACTTCACCCCGCGCGATGAGCGTCTTATTGATCGTCAAATCCACCGGCTCACCAGCGAGCCGATCGAGCTCGACGACCGAGCCAGGCCGGAGCCCAAGGATGTGCTTGATCCGCATTCGCGCTGAGCCGAGTTCAGCAGTCAGTTCCACTTCGACGTCGCGCAAGAAGTCGATACTCTGGCGCCCAGACGCGACAGGCTGGTCCCGGAACTCGACGAAGCGCGCCTCTTGGACGGGTGTCTCTGGTGGGCGGACCGAGCCTGATTCACCGCCGGGATTCACGGGGTCTGGACGGTCGGCCATAGCGTTGTCCCTCCTTCCTGGTCGAGTTCGTCAGTACGCGGCCATTCCTCGGTGACCGTACCACCGATCCGCACGGCGAGTGATCGGCCGCGTCGGCCGGGGAACGCATAGAAGCGAGGCTCATTTTCCACATAGACAGTGAGCGGAAACGAGACGTCCTGATCGAGAACGAGAACGTCACCGACCTCGAGCGCGAGAAGATCCTGAACTGTAAGGCGCACACGCCCGAGTTCCACTCGAAGCTGGAGGGGGACCTCCTCGAGCTGCGCACTCAGATGGGCAAGAACTTCAGGGCTGGTACCACGGCGCGGATTCGCAAAGAGAACACGCGCGTTGAGGCGCGGCAGTATTGGCTCAAGCGTCGAGGCAGGGAGAACAACGGTAAACTGGCCCTCGCTGTCGAAGAGGCGAACGTTGTGTTGGACGAGCAGCACAATCTCACTCGGCATCAAGCCTTGGATCTGCTGGCCGGAGAGGACCACCTCGCAGGGTTGGGGATGCAACCGGACTACCTGCTCCCAGGCGTTGGCGAGTTCGTGGAAGAGCCCGTTTCCGAGCTCGCGGAGCAGGAGCAACTCGATCTCAGTGATCGTGGTTGCGGTAAAGGGTGGCCGCTCCTCACCCGCGCCACCAAGCATACGGTCGACAAGGCGCGAGGCGGTCGCAAAGTCGAGTTCCAGCAGGACCCGGCCGACGAGCGGCTCGAGTTCGGCAAGGCAGAGGACAACCTGTGGAGGAAGACGATCAAGATAGTCGCCGAGTGTCGTCTGCTCGATGGGGCCAAGTTCGCTGTGGACGGCGGTGCGGACGTGTGCCGAGAGGTAGTTGGAAGCGAAGCGGTCGAACGCTTCGTGGATACTCTGGATGGAGCGGATATGGTCCTTTGAGAACTTGTCGGGACGGCGGAAATCATAGGGAACGGGTTTCCCACGCTCGCGGCGCGCCGTGCGCGTCGTCGCGGATCGGACGCGGCTGAGCGACATCTCCGCCTCCTCACTGAATGACGAACTGGGTGAGATAGACCTCGGTGATCTGATACTCGCCAAAGGCTGGTTGCAGCTTTTCGGCAAGTTCAGCCTTCAGGCGTTCCTTCCCCTCCGGCGTGGAAAGCTCGTCTACCGTCTTCGAGCTTAGGACCATCGTCAGAGTATCCTGGATTTTCGGCCAGGAGTGATCCAGCTCAGCGCGGAGGGGATCGGTGCTACTGCCCCCACTGCCATGCCCCCCTCCTCCGCCACCAGCGGTGAGACGCTCATAGGTTTTCTGGTCGACCGCAACTTCAACGACCACTTCCACCTTGAGATAGCGATATCCACCAGGATCAGCGAGGTTGACAACGCGCTCACCGAGCGAGACGGTGAGATGCTGTTCTTTGGGCTGACTTGCACTTGCATCGTTTGCCGGCTGGTTGATGACGATGTTGAGAACAAAGGGCGCCGCGCCAGCACCACTAAGCAAGAAGAAGCCTCCGCCGGCAAGGACAAGAACGACAGGAATCGCGAGGAGCAATACACGCTTGCGCAACAATCGCTTCACCATCAGTTACCCTTTCACGGCGCGTTGCCGACCGCTGGATGAAGAAGGACAATGTCGACTCGTCGGTTTTTTCGCCGCCCTTCGAGCGTGTCATTCGAGGCACGAGGGCGGAACTCGCCGTAGCCAGCAGCGCTCAGACGCTGGGGTGAGAGGCCGGCTACATCGGTGAGATACCGCACGGTGTTGACTGCCCGCATAGCCGAAAGCTCCCAATTGTCTGGGTACGTGCCGGATGGTGGTGGCGTATTGTCAGTGTGCCCTTCGACTCGGATCGGATTTGGGAGTGGCTCGACGATTGCGGCGATGCCATCGAGGACGCGCTGCGCCTCCGGACGGAGCTCCGCCTGCCCGGGTGGGAAGAGGACCGCGTCCGAGAGATGAATGACGATGCCTTCGCTAGTCAGCTCCACCTCCACATTCTGGCGATCCAACCCGAGCCGCGTGAAGAGGGAGGCAACCTGAGCACGGACACTGAGGTACGTATTGAAGCGCGGGTCCTGCTCAAGCGGCGTCACAGCTGATTGCCCAGGAGGAGGCGCTTGAAGCACGTCGAGGTTGAAGGCGGCGCGAAGGGAGCTTGCCACCTGACGGAACTTGGCAAGATCGGCCTGAGAGATCGAGTACATGACGACAAAGAAGATCAGGAGCAACGTAATGAGATCAGCGTAGGTGATGAGCCAGCGCTCCAGATTCTCATGCTCGCCTTCGTGATGGCGAGAGCGGCGCCGCACGGTCGCTTACTCCCCTCCCGGAGCCATGGCTCGCGCACCAACGGCAGCGGCTTTCTGCTCGCTGGCACGCGCCTGTGGTGGCAGATGAACCAAGAGCTTCTCGCGCAGCATGCGCGGGTTCTCACCAGCTTGAATACCGAGCACCCCCTCGATGATCAGTTGCTTTTCGGCGACTTCCTCTTTGCTGCGGAGCTTGAGCTTGTTGTGAAGCGGTAGCCAAAGGAGGTTGGCCGTCGCCACCCCGTAGAGTGTGGCCAGGAACGCGACAGCGATCGCTGGACCGAGCGACTCTGGATCTTTGAGCGAACTCAAGACGTGGACAAGTCCCATGACCGTGCCGATGATGCCCATGGTCGGGGCGAACCCACCCATGGTCTGGAAGATGCTATAGCCACGAGCATGCCGCTGTTCCATCGCCTCAACATCGGCATGGAGGATCTGCTCGGTGAGCTCAGCATCGGTTCCGTCGACGACGAGCATGACACCCTTCTTGAGGAAGGGGTCTTCGATCGGCTGATTCTCGAGAGCGAGTAACCCATCGCGTCGTGCGATCTCAGCGAGCTTGACGATTTCCTCAACGAGGACGGCACGACGATCTGGAGGCGTCTTAATCGCCTTCATGATCAATTTCGGCAGTCCCAGCATGTCTTTCAGGCTGTAGCTTGTCATCGTTGCCCCGAATGTGCCGCCGAAGATGATCATATAAGCGGTGATACCGATCAACGACGAGAGGTGGCCTCCCTCCAGGACGAAGGCGAGAATCAACGCACTAAACCCAAGAACGATCCCAAGGACGGTGGCAAGATCCATCGCAGGCTCCCTCCCGACGCTTACTCCTGCGTGTCACGGGCCGGCAACGCACCACGGACTGCATCGGCCGGCATGACGAGGCCACGGCGGTACGCCAAGACGCGCTCCACTACTTCATCGACTGGCTCACGGACCATGATGCGCCGGCGAGTGACAAGGACGATAACTGTCTCTGGCACCGCTTCGATCGTCTCGATCAGTTCCGCATTGATAACAACACGCGTCCCATCGAGTCGTGTCACTGCGATCATCGGTTACTCCTGCGCAGCGGTGCAGCATTCGACCGCCACATGGTGAATTTCGGCCGGCATCTCGCTCGGGGGACCCTGCCAAAAGGTCCTAGTGGACCGGGTCGTCGGGGCCGTTCGGACAGAGGCTCCTTCGCCCTAGGCGGGAGAGACGAGCGTCCCGCCGGAAATCCTGACAGGCTCCCGATGCGCTTCGTAGTGCCATGCCGGTACGGTGCGGATGTGAAGCGGACGAACGTGCGACGGGCGGAGCGAGCCATGGCGGAGGAACGGACGGCCGACAGCAGGAAGTGCGGGCACCACCACTGGTTACTCCCGCTCGGCGCGGCACTCGGCGGACTCCTGAGTAGCGCTTGCGCGATGAGCGCGAGCATGGGTTCCACCCAGATCCAGGTGCAGAGCGGTGGGACAAGCGGGACCAGCAGTCCGATTGCAGCTGGGCTGGAGCTCGTCTTCTTGTTGACGTTGGTCAGCCTGCTTCCGACGATCCTTGTGGTCATGACCTCGTTCACTCGGATTGTGATCGTCCTGTCCTTCGTGCGGACAGCGATCGGCGTGCCCCAGTTGCCACCGAACCAGGTGCTTATTGGTCTCTCGCTTTTCCTGACCGTCTTCGTCATGGCCCCAACCTGGCAGGCCATCAACCGCGATGCACTCCAGCCCTACCTGCGGGGCGAGATCGACCAGCGGACGGCCCTCGAGCGTGGCCTGAAGCCATTGCGCGACTTCATGTTTCGCCAGACACGTGAGCGTGACATCGCCCTGTTCATGAATCTCGGCAACTTGCCGCGTCCACGTAACCCCGACGAAGTTCCGACCTGGGTGCTGGTCCCGGCATTCATTCTCAGCGAGCTGAAGACCGCTTTCACGATGGGGTTCGTTCTGTTCATCCCCTTCTTGGTTATCGATCTCATCGTCTCCAGCACGCTCATGGCGATGGGGATGATCATGGTTCCGCCGGTCGTCATCTCGCTCCCGTTCAAGCTCTTGCTCTTTGTCATGGTCGACGGTTGGGATCTTCTGGTGCGATCGCTCGTGACGAGTTTCGGTGCTGGATAGGAGATCGGAATGAACGAGGCGTTACTCCTTGAACTGGCCCGCGCCGCGATCACAACGACGCTCCTGGTCTCGGCACCGATCCTGTTGACAATTCTCGTGGTAGGCCTTCTGGTCAGCGTTCTCCAAGCCGTCACCCAGGTGAACGAACAGACGCTCGTTTTCATCCCGAAGATCGTGATTACGTTCCTCATTCTCCTCTTTGCGGGATCCTGGATGGGACGGCAGCTGGCAACGCTCGCGACGGAACTCTTCCTGTTGCTCCCGGTCTTACGTCGGTGAGAGGTCGCTATGGAGGTCTCCACGCCGCTCATCCCAAGCTCGGTTGCGTTGTTTGTTCTCGTCGTGACGAGGATTGGCCTCGTTCTCTCCCTGTTGCCCGGATTTAGCGGGAGCGCGGTGCCGCTGCCGGCACGAGTGGCACTCGCCGTAGTACTCGCACTTGCACTCACGCCGTTCGTGCGCGTCGAGGCAACCGCGCTCAGCCAGCCGACCGTGTTTGCAGTGGCGCTGGCTCGTGAACTCGTGACGGGACTCGCGCTTGGGCTCGCCGTCGCGGCCGTCTTCGCTGCGATCGAGATGGCCGCCTCGTTGATCGGCTATCAGCTTGGTTTCGGTCTCGCTGCCACCTTCAATCCGGCACTCGGCACGCACGGTACGGCGTTAAACACGCTGTACCTCGTGCTGGCCGCGCTGGTGTTCTTCGGTGCGAACGGTCATCACCTGCTTATTGGTGCCCTTGCACGAAGCTTCGTGCTGCTTCCGCCCGGGAGTGCACTCCCAGACAGTGAGACACCGGCCGCGGTCATCGGCCTCACCGGAGCGATGTTCAGCGATGCGCTGCGCATCGGCCTACCAGTTGCTGGATCGCTTCTCGTTGCGGATATCGGGCTCGGCCTCCTCAACCGGATGGTGCCGCAGATGAGCGTCTTCTTTGTCGGACTCCCGGCCAAAATCCTACTCGGCTTTCTTGTCCTGCTTCTCTCGATTCCTTTCTTGCTGCAGCTCCTGGCACAGGCGACAACGGACGGACTCCTCGGCGTCGTCACGCGGGTCCTTCTGGCGGCGAGGTGAGGGATGGCGAGTGAACGGACGGAACGAGCGACACCGCGACGACGCGAGGAAGCACGTAAGCGCGGCCAAGTGCCCCGGAGTGCCGACCTCACCTCGGCGCTCGCACTCCTGGCGGGGGCGTTTTTCTTGCCCTGGTACGCGAATTCGGCTGCAACGAAGCTCTGGGGCTATCTGGAACGCACGTTCCGCGAACCACTCCCACACGATCTGACAGCTCCGCAAGTCCTGGAGCTTGCCTGGGTAAGCGGCATGACGTTCCTCCAGCTCACGCTGCCGATCCTCGGTCTGTTCCTGTTGGTCGGCGTGGCGAGCACCCTGCTTCAGGCTGGGGTGGTGTTTGCACCAGCAGTCCTCAAACCAGATCTCCGGCGGATCGACCCAATTGCTGGCTTCCAGCGGCTCTTCTCGCGCCGCGGTCTCTTTGAAACAGCCAAGGCGCTCGTGAAGATTGCCATTGTCTTAGCCGTGACCTATCCGCTTATCCGGCGTGATCTCCCGCGATACGCGGATCTGACGGGTGCCGAACCACTCGTGATCGCTCAGGCGCTGGGGCAGAGCATCCGCGACTTGGCGGTTCGCATTGGAGCCGCGTATCTCGCTCTCGCGGTACTGGACTATGGCTACCAGCGCTGGGACCTGGAGCAGCGGCTGCGCATGACGCGTCACGAGCTGAAAGAGGAGCTCCGGCAGACGGAAGGCGACCCTGAGATCAAAGCGCGCATCCGACGCTTGCAACGCCAGTACGCCATGCGGCGCATGATGGCGCAAGTGCCGACCGCCACGGTGGTCGTGACCAACCCCACGCACCTGGCGGTGGCCCTTCGGTACGAGCCAACGACAATGCGTGCCCCAGTCGTCGTCGCGAAGGGTGCGGGGGCGGTCGCAGAGCGCATCACGGGGATCGCGCGGCAGCATGCAATTCCTGTCCTGCGGAATCAGCCGCTGGCACAGGCACTCTACCGGACTGTGGAGGTTGGACAAGAGATCCCGGTGACGCTCTACGAAGCTGTCGCGGACATCATCGCCTACGTCTACCAACTGCGACGGGCAACTGTCCCAGTCAGTACCGGCGGACCGACCACCGAGTCCTGGCTGTAGGGTGAGAGGGGCGACCGATGGCGAGCGCACCAGCATCGCGTACGAATACCGTTGAGCCGGTGAGTGGGCTGCGACGACTCGTCCGCTACAGCGACGTCGCGTTAGCCGCGGGCGTTGTCGCAATTGTCGCGCTGATGATCTTGCCGGTCCCGGCACACGTGCTGGATATCCTAATCACGACGAACATCGCGCTCGCACTGACCATCTTGCTGGTCTCGCTCTATATCCAGGAGCCGCTCCAGTTCTCGGCCTTCCCCACTGTGCTCTTGCTGGCGACACTTTTCCGCTTAGCGCTCAACATTACTTCGACGCGCTTGATTCTGTTACAGGGGAACGCCGGCGAAGTGATTAACGCCTTTGGCCGCTTTGTCGTCGGTGGCAACTACGTCGTCGGTATCGTTGTGTTCGTCATTCTCGTGGTTATCCAGTTCGTGGTGATCACCAATGGAGCGGGCCGCGTCGCGGAAGTGGCGGCCCGCTTCACACTCGACGCGATGCCAGGGAAGCAGATGGCGATTGACGCCGACTTGAATGCCGGTTTGATCGGTGAAGAAGAAGCGCGACGCCGGCGACAGGAAATCGCGCGTGAGGCCGACTTCTATGGCGCGATGGATGGTGCAAGTAAGTTCGTCAAGGGAGACGCGATTGCCGGGATTGTAATCATCCTCATCAACATTCTCGGCGGTATCGCGATCGGGGCGTTGCAGCGCGGCATGCCGCTCGGCGAGGCGTTGCGGACCTATGCACTTCTCACGGTTGGTGACGGACTGGTCACGCAGATTCCCGCATTGTTGATCTCAACGGCGACCGGGATCATCGTTACACGGAGTGCCTCGGACGCCAATCTGGGCCTGGATGTGGCGCGGCAGATCTTCAGCGCGCCGCGTGCACTGGCGATCGCCGGTGTCCTGCTCGCAGTCCTCGGACTCGCGCCAGGGCTGCCGGCACCACCATTCTTTCTGGGTGCGGTGGGCATGCTGGGGGCAGCCCTCGCACTGCGCCGCCCGCAGCAGCAGCCATCCGCCGAAGCTGCACGGCCAGCTCCTGACACCGAGGAGACACTGCCGGAAGTTACACCGGTCGACCCGCTCGAGTTGGAGATCGGGTACGGCCTCATTCCGCTGGTTGACCAGACAGCGGGTGGGCAGCTCTTACGGCGGATCACCCTGCTGCGCAAGCAAATCGCCCAAGAACTTGGATTTGTGATGCCGACCGTGCGGATCCGCGACAACCTGGCACTGCGCCCCAACGAGTACCGGATCCTGGTGCGGGGCATCAAGGCTGGTGAAGGTGAGGTCTATCCCGACCGGCTTATGGCGATGACGACAACCGGCGAGGCTCCCCAGCTGGAAGGTCTTGTCGCACGGGAGCCCGCATTTGGGCTGCCGGCGGTATGGATTCCGGAGGGACAACGGGCGGCGGCCGAAGCACAGGGCTACGCGGTGGTCGATGCGGCCTCCGTCATCACGACGCACCTGAGCGAAGTCGTGCGGCAGCACGCGGCAGCGCTGCTCCGGCGCCAGGACGTCCAACGGCTGCTGGATACGGTGCGGCGCGAGCACCCAGCAGTGGTCGACGAGCTCGTTCCGCATCTCTTGTCACTCAGCGAGGTGCACCAAGTGTTGCAGCTCTTGCTGGCAGAGCAAGTACCAATCCGAGACTTGGTAACAATCCTGGAAGTCCTCGGCAACCACGCACGCACGGTCCGGAACGTGTACGTACTGGCGGAACATGTGCGGCATGCACTGGCCGCCGCGCTGACCCAACAGTACATCGCACCCGATGGGACGCTAGGGGCGATCGTCCTTCATCCGGAACTGGCAGGGCAGCTGAGCGAGACGATCCATCAGAGCGACGAGGGTCCGCAGCTCGCGCTGGCACCGGAGCGCTTGCAAGCACTCCTGGCCGCGGTGGCACAGGAGATGGAACGTGTCGCAGCGCTTGGCTACCAGCCGGTGCTTCTGGTACCGGCGAGTCTGCGAGCGGCACTGAGCCGCACACTGCGGCGCTCACTGCCGAATTTGGCGGTTCTGGCCTACCAGGAAGTCGTCCCAACTGTCCGCGTTCAGGTGCTCGGAACTGTGAGGGGGTAAGTCATGCTGGAGGTACGCACCTACCGGGCCGAATCGATCCAAGCCGCGATGCTCCTGGCAAAGACGGAACTTGGCCCTGATGCGGTGATCTTGGACGTCCGCCACCTGGGTTCACGGCAGCTCCTCGGCCATGACAGCGTCGTTGAGCTAGTCGCTGCTCCGGCGAGCCCGAATGCCCCAGTCAGGGCTCCAGGAGAAGCACGACCATCTGCCGTGCCTGCTGCCGGTGACCCGTTGCTGCTCGGTCTGAATGCCCTTGGGCTCAGCACGCGCTTTGCCGCGGAGCTCGTGCGTGTCTACCGCGCACAGCGCGGTCGCGGGCAGGAGCTCCGCCGCGCGCTCGCGGCCCGGATCGCCGACTATATTCCTGTTGCACCGTGGCTCCCGCTCGGCGGGCGACTTCTGCTGGCACTGGTTGGGCCAACGGGTGTGGGCAAGACAACGACAGCCTTCAAGCTCGCCGGGGCAGCGCAAGCCGATGGCTTTCCTACGCAGGTGATTAGTCTCGGTGGCGATGAGGCACATGACTTGCGGAGCGAGACACTTGCCCGCGGGCTGGCTTTGCCGTTCACCCGCGTTGCCAACAGTGTCGAACTCCAGCGAGCACTCCGCATGACGCACGCATCGCTGGTGGTGATCGACACCGCAGGTGCAAACCCCTACGATCCGCGCGCAATCGCAGCACTCGAAAGTGCGCTTGCCCATAGTCAGGTTGTGGTCAGCCTTGCTCTCCCGGTCGGTGGCGATCTCGAAGAGACACTCGAGGCTGCTCGCCGCTATGCACCACTCCGACCGCGTGCGCTCGTTTTGACCAAGCTGGACGAAACGCGACGGCCGGGCATGGCGTTAGGGCTGGCCGAACGGCTGGGACGTCCAGTCATTGCACTGACCACCGGCCCTCGCATTCCGGATGACTTTGTGAACGCATCGGCACCAGCACTTGCGGAACTTGCGGCATGGACGCTGGAACGGCTCGAACGGCGGCTTGGGCGCCCTGTCCCGGCCTAGGACTGCAGCACCTGCCTTCCTAGGAGGCCGGCACTCCGATCTTTGGGTCGCGCGGCACTAGGAGCGGAAGCGTGAAGCGGGGTACTGTCAGGTCTGCGGGGTAGGTGAGTACTCCTGTCGTGAAGGACTCCTGCGATGCAGGACGCAAAGCAGTCCAAAAATGTCACGATCCGACCGCTGATACTCCTCATCAGTCTGGCCGGATTTCTGACGGTCTATCTCACCGGGCTCGCCCGAAGCCAGTCTTTGACATGGGTTTCGGTAAGTAGCACCGCGGCACTTGTGCTCTTGCTCACTGCGGGGCTGGTGATCGAGCAGCTGCTTAACCGGCAGGTTCAGGACGATGAGCCAGCAGCGATCTATGAGCCGATGGACGACCGTTCCAGCGAGCAACGCCCGGGCTGAGTCGTGACCACAACGTGAAGGACGCTATCGATGGCTGTTCCAGCGCACCAGGAAAGGAAACTGCGAGAGCGACTCCGCCGGGTCGATCGGACACCGGACGAGCGGGCACAACTGGTGGAACGATATGCCCCACTGGTCAAATACGTGGTCGATCGGATGCGGCTCTCGCTACCGCCGAGCATCGAGCGAGACGACTTGATCGGTTACGGCACCATCGGCCTGCTGGAGGCGCTGGAGCGGTTCGACGATTCCCGTGGGGTGAAGTTCGAGAGCTACGCGGTGATGCGAATCCGAGGCGCGATCTTGGACGCGCTCCGCACGCTCGACATCGTACCGCGCAGCGCCCGGAGCCGAGCTCGGCAGATCGAGCAAGCGACGCGGGAACTCTTTGCCGAGCACGGGCGGATGCCAAGTGAGCAAGAACTCGCCGACCATCTAGGGATGACTGTCGGTGAACTCCAGCAGGCGGTGAGCGATGCAGCCTGTATTTTCTTGCCACTGCAGACGACCGATGACCCGGACGAGCTCTCGTTAGAAGAGCAGCTGGCCGACCCGAGCGCGCTCGAGCCGGCGGAGGTCGCGGCGGAAGAGGATATCAAGGGCCGAATCGCGACGGCGCTGGCGACACTGAGCCCACGCGACCGGTTGATCGTCTCGCTGTACTACTACGAGGAACTGACAATGCGAGAGATCAGTCAAGTGCTGCGCATTTCGGAATCACGCGTGAGCCAGATCCTGAACCGTGTGCGGCTCCAGCTGCGAGCACTGCTGCGCGAACGTGGCGTTCAGGAGTATGACCTCTGAACGAGGGGGAGCGGGATGGAGTTTGGGCTGGCCGAGATGCAGATAGTTGCGCTGCTCGGTCTCTTGGCGATCGCCTCGCTTGCAGCCTGGAGTTCCGCCACGCTGTGGCATCGCCAGCGCTTGCTGGAACGGGCAGTCGCCGAGCTTGCCACCCGGTTGGAGAGCGGAGACGGCCAGGATCGCGGGGAGACACGTGACGAGCATCTGCAGGATGCCAGCACGGCAGTGGCCGAGCTGGTCGCGCTCCTTAAAGCGGCCGACCGAACTGCCCTCGAGGAGACGCTTCGGCCGCCGCTCGATCTCCCGCGTGCTCGCGTCATTGACGCTGATGGAGGAAGTGAGGAGCCACGCCGTCGCTTTGGCCTCACAGGGGATGGGAACTGGAGTGGCTGGGAGGCGTGAGCCGTGCGCTGGGTAGACGGGGAAAGCATCGCCAGCGAGACGGGCGAGCGCTCCAAAGGTCGAGCAGTACCGGTGATCGAGCCGACCTTTACCTTCTGGCACCTGCTCGCCATCGGGATAACGCTGGCGGCGGTGATCTGGCTTTGGGTAGCAGAACGGACACGGGCCGAGGCGTTCCCGGTTCGGGTAATTCTCTCGCATGTGCCGACGGTGAGTACATGGGGACCGCCACAGGCAACTGGAGTTGCACTGATCACCTTCAGTGAGGGAGACGTGCGTGCCGACTTCGTGGACCTTCCAATTCTTGACGGGAAGGACCGCTACGCTCTGTGGCTGATGCGATCGAAGACCGGAGAGGCATACCTGCTTGGGAAGTTCGACGCAAAGCAACTGCCGGTGACACACGTGGATCTTCTACTGCCCGAGCCGATCCCAGATTCTGGTTGGGATACGGTACTGGTGACTGTCGAACCAGAACCGGATCCCGATTCGGCTCCAGATGCGCGCCGTGTCCTCATCGGTGCACTACCAGGGACACCAGTCGAGCTAGACCTCTTGCCGCCGGCACTTCCCCAAACCGGCAAAGGGCGAACGGCGGAGAACCTGTGGGGGCTCATCCTGGTGAATGCCGGTTGGCTCGCGGCGCTTGGGCTTGGTCGTCCGTGGCGACGCCGACCAGCGGTGGGGAGTGAGACATGATCCGCACCATTTACCAAGCAGCTGCTGGGATGATGGCGCAGTTCGCTCGGCAGCTTACGCTGAGCACGAATCTGGCCAACATCGATACGCCAGGCTACAAGCAGGACGAGAGCACCATTCGAGACTTCCAGCAGCTCTTCCTTCTCCGACTGGGACACGGGCAGGCAAGCCCGGTCGGGACACTCTCAACGGCGGTTCGCTGGGATCAGCCGCGGATCGACACTGCGCAAGGCGCACTGGTCGAGACAGGACGGCCGCTGGATTTGGCGATCGCTGGCACTGCTTTCTTCGCGATTCAGACGCCTGACGGCGTTGAGTACACGCGGGACGGGCGCTTCCAGCTCGATGCCCAACGGCGTCTGGTCACGGCCGATGGATATCCGGTGCTCGGCGAGCAAGGACCACTGGTGCTGCCCCCGGGAGACGTCTGGGTAGAACCCGACGGTACGGTCCTGGTGGGGGACCAGGTGATCGGTCGCTTGCTCCTGGTGGAATTTCCACCCGATACGCAGTTCGAGCGAAGCCCAGGAAACCGGTTGCGTACCGAGGCCGCTGGAACCCCATCGCAGACCGCAGGTGTGAGCCAAGGGTTTATCGAGGCATCGAACGTTGACCTGACGAAGACGCTGACGGACATGCTGGCGGCGACACGGAGCTATCAGCTGGCTGCCCGCACGCTCCAACTCGCTGATGAGACGTTACGGCTGGCAGTGAACTCGGTTGGCCGAGTGACGCAAGGGTGAGGAAGGAAGCGATGGAAGCGCTCTATTTCCCGGCGGTCAGCGGTGCACGCGCCCAGCAGGTCCGGCTAGACACCATTGCGCACAATCTGGCCAACTTGGAGACGGACGGCTTCAAGGCTGTGCGAGCCGAATTCGCTGCGATCCCACCGCAAGAATACGTTGTGGCACGGGCAGGAGCAGCTGTTCTCGGACCGGTCGGCGTGGGGACCGGTGTGGAGCTGGTCGGAACTACTCGTCAGTTCACCCTTGGGCCAATTGAAGTGACAGGTGACCCGTACGACCTCGTGCTTGCCAGGCCAGACACGTTTCTCCCGGTGCAGCTGCCTGATGGAACGATTGCCTACCGGCGAAGTGGGCGCTTGGGTCTGGACGGCGAGGGCCGGTTGGTCTTTGAGGACGGGAGCATGCCACTACCACCGCTCGTTGTTCCAGCCGGGACACAGCTGGATCAGATCGCTCCCGATGGAACGGTACTCGTGCGGGCACCTGGATCGGGCGACACACAGCCAGTGGGGCGCCTCGAGTTCGTCCGCTTCCCGAACCCACAGGGCTTACTCGCGGCCGGTCAGGGGCGGTGGCTAGCAACCGATGCGGCTGGGCAACCAGAGCCTGCTGGGGCGGGTGAAGCGAACTCACCACTGGTGATGAACGGTGTGCGTGAGCACTCCAACGTTGATCTGGTCGATCAGATGACACAGTTGATCATGGCACAACGCGCGTATACCGCGAACTTGCGTGCGCTCCAAACGCTGGACGAGTTGGTCGAGATCGCGACGCGGCTCCGGCAGTGACGGCGGGCACCCGCAGGAGATACCCTTCAGAATATGCTGCAGCCTGCCGATAGACTGAGGAGAGCGGTACGCGAGTACCGCAGGCTGGCAGGATAGGGAAGGGGTCATGGTCAACCAGGTCGGGCACGTCTGGCACGATCCCTCGATCCAGCGGGTTGAACCGCCTGAGCAGCAACAGGCCCGCCAGCCGGTCACGCCGGTCAGCCGGCCGGATCGGCCATCACAGGCCGCCGAGCTGACACCGGAGCTGCAGGAAGTCCAGCGGGTGATTGAGATCGTGCGACAGGCTCCGGATGTGCGGGAAGGGCGGGTGGCAGCGATCCGCAAGCTCCTTGAGACCGGTCGCTACCAGGCGCCGTTGGAGGCGGTTGCAGACCGCATCGCTGCCGAACTCCGGCCGACGCTGGAGAGCGAATAGCTGCTGGGGGACAGCATGGGCAAAGCAGCGCACGGGCGCGGCGCAAGTGACGAGCTCGCCGCGGTGGGGGAGCTTTTGGCCGCGCTGGTCGAGGCGTTAACGGGTGGCACCCCAGAGGAGATAACGGCCATCGCGCGATTGCTCGAAGAGCGCGCGACGGCGCTCGCGCCGACGACCGCCGATGCGGCGCGGTTGGCGGCGATTGTGACGCTCCGTGAGCGCGCTGCACTGCTCATACAGACCCTCTTCGCCACAACCGATCAGTTCCTGGTTGACGCCAGGAACGTGCAGGCACGCGGCCAGGGATACCGGCCTGGTCGGGGTGGTGCGTCCCACTTCGAGGCCAGTAGTTGGCCAAACGGAGAAGGAACATTGGCGACGCTCGCTCAATACCGGCAGGGACTCTCGGATCTCCGGATCTAGGACTGTTGCGCGGAGTCAAAGTTGCCGAAGATGTTCCTCAGAGTGAGCGGGAAGGCGGACCGGGTATGGTGTTCCGAGCTCTGGAGACAGCGTTTCGCGGCTTGATGGCCCAACAACGCGCTGTCGATACCGCTAATCACAACATCGCGAACGCGAACACTCCGGGGTTCGCCCGGCAGCGCGTGCAGCTGGTGCCGAGCATGCCGTACACCGTTCCCGCCTTCAATCGCTCAGGACTCGCTGGACAGGTAGGCACCGGGGTGCTGGTGGCGAGCATCACCCGGGTGCGGGAATCGGTCTTCGATCTGCAGTACCGGGTACAGTCGCAGGCACTCGGTGAAGCCTCGGCACAAGTGGATGCCTACGCACAGATTGAAGCGGTCTTCAACGAACCGACGGAGGCTGGGCTCGGAGCGCTGCTTGACCGCTTCTGGCGCGCCTGGCAGGCAGTGGGAAACCAGCCAGAAGACCTGGCAGCGCGCGCAGCACTGGTGCAGGATGCCACGACGCTCGCTACGAACCTAAACCGGATGCGACGACAACTCGGCGAGCTACAAGCCGACGCCGCGACGAAGCTCTCACTCCAAGTAAGCGAGGTGAACAGCATCGCGCAGCGGCTGGCAGCACTCAACCAGCAGATCGTCGCGGCTCTTGCGACGGGACAGACCCCGAACGATCTCATGGACCAGCGGGACCTCCTCTTGGACAAGCTGGCGAGCTTTACCGGCGTGACGATCCGGACACTCCCCAACGGCGCAGTCAACCTCTACCTGGGTGGTTATCCCTTAGTGGATCAGGATCAGTGGTTCCCGCTCGCCGTCCAGGTTTCTGGCGGGACCGCCAGTATCCGATGGCAGGGAACGAATAGCCCGGTGGCCCTGGAACGCGGTTCGCTACAGGCATTGCTCGACACGCACAACGTCATTCTACCCGGCCTCGTGCAGAAGTTGGAGGCAATTCGCGACGCACTGGCGAACGAGGTGAACGCGTTACACACCACTGGCTACGGTCTGACCGATCCCCCTGGGCCACCGCCTGGACGCCCGTTCTTCGTGGTGACGCCGAGCGGCGACCTCGAGGTCGAAGCGACGATCGTAGCGAACCCGCAGCTCATCGCAGCGGCAGACGCCGCGGACCAGCCAGGGAACAACACTATCGCGCGTGCGATCGCCGAACTCCGCTCGAAACTCGTGTTGAACGGTAATACGGCAACGATCAACGACTTTTACAACACGCTGGTCGCCGAGGTCGGCGGCGCCTCCCAGACGGCCCAGGTGACGCGCGATAACCAGCGGTCCCTCGTACAGGCGATCGACCGACAGCGGCAGGAGATCATGTCGGTCTCGCTGGACGAGGAGATGGCGAACTTGATTAAGTTCCAGCAGGCATACAGTGCAGCGGCGCGCGCTATTACCGCCGTGGATGAGATGCTCGACCGCATCGTCAACGGAATGGGGCTGGTCGGTCGGTGAGCGCAGTGCTGCTGAGCCGGCAGGAGAAAGGGGAACGACAATGCGGGTGACGCATGGGATGCTGGTGGACACGCTGCTCAGGAACCTCGCAGGGAACCTGGCGCGAATGGAGCGGGTGTACCAGCAGATCACCTCGGCACGCCGCATTGCCCGGCCGTCCGATGACCCGGTAGGGACGGCGACGGTGCTTCGACTGGGCTCGGCTGTCCAGGAGATCGAGCAGTATCTGGCGAACGTCGAGCAGGCGAAGACGTGGCTCGACTTGACCGATCAAGCACTTACGACAGTGGGGCAATCGCTGCAGCGGGCACGGGAGCTCGTGGTGCAGGCTGCGAACGACTCGCTGTCGGCCGACGACCGTCAAGCAATCTGGCAAGAGTTGACCGCGCTGCAGGAGCAGATCGCCACAACGGGCAACTATGCACACGCTGGCCAATACCTCTTTGCTGGCACCCTGACGCAGACCGAGCCGTTTGACCTCTCGACCGATCCACCAACGTATCAAGGCAACAGCAATCCACTCTCCCGACTGATCGACCGCGGGGTCAGCATTGAGATCAACGTGACAGGTGATACGGCGATTTTGCCAGTGCTCCAGGCAATCAAGCAGGCGCGGGACGCCGTTGCAGCAAACGACCCGGCAGCAATCCGTGCGACACTCTCCACGATCGACGCGGCGCACACGCAGCTATTGGCAGCGCAGGCCTCGGTCGGCGCCCGGGTCAATCGCCTTGAGGCGCAGCGAGACCGCTTGCTCGATGCACACACGAGCACGTTGCGGCTCCTGAGCGAGGCCGGCGATACCGACATGGCTGAGGCCGTCACACGCTTCTCGAAGGAAGAACTGACATACCGGGCGGCATTACAAGCAGGAGCTCGCGCAATCCAACCGACACTGCTCGATTACCTCCGGTGACGGCCAAGTAAAGGAGCAGAGGATGACACAACCGATCAGCGAGCCCCAGACAGTAAGCAATCTCACGGCGGTCCAAACCGAGGTCATCTTTCCCAACGGGCTTGTGGGCTGCCCGGAATGGCGACGCTTCATGGTGGAAGTCCCGGAAGATCTACCAGGGCTGCTCCTGCTCCGCTCCCTCGACGAACCAGGGATCGAGTTTGTGCTCGCACCGGTTCTGGAGCTGGTTCCGGACTTCCTGGAGCAGCTGGCCGCATCCGACCGCGCGGCGCTTGTGGCTCTTGGAATCGGGCGCAGCGAGCGGGTAGAGCTGTGGGCGACGCTCAGTGTGCACGAGGACGGATCGGTGACGGCGAACCTGCTTGGCCCGCTGGTCCTTGATTTCGAACGGGGTTGCGGCACGCAAGTTGTCCTGACAGAGTCAGGCTGGGGAACGCGTCATCCGATCCTGACGCGGTGAAAGGGGCGCGCTGGTGCTTGTCTTAACCCGTCGCCCGGGCGAAGCGGTGGTTATCGGGGAGGGAATCCGGGTTATCATCCTCGCAGTCGAGGGAGAACGAGTGAAACTGGGGATCGAGGCCTCACGTGAGATCCCAATCGTGCGGGCAGAGCTCCTCGCGGCAGTGGAGGCGGCAAACCGGCAGGCGGCTTACTCACCGCAGCGTGTCTTAGAGCGTCTCAAGCGCGCCCTGGCAGGTGCAGGTAAAGAGCGACGCTGATCACCCCTAAGGAACGTACTCCTCGGCCCTCTTGAGCATGCTTGTAAGACAGGCATGAGCATGGTGAACACAGGTACCTTACTCCGCCCCCAGCCGTACTACCTACCGTAGTGCCAGCGGCGAGTCGAACTGCATCCGACTAGCGCTCGCAGCAGGAACACGGGCACATGACCGTCACCGCTGAGGAGGGCGTTGCCGAGTGAGCTCAACGCCAACCGGCTGGACAGTTCAGCGAGGAGGAAGAACGATCTACCTCAGGCTGACCCTGGGGAACTCACCAGTCTACCCGTCACACCGCAACGTTCGCTTCCTCCGCCCAGTTGGTAAGAACGCAGTGTGAAAACAATTTTTCCGCTCGTCACCGCTTTCCATCACCGCGTGACAGATTCACAGACCGAACGTTGTATGTATCACGGAGACGCAAGGTGCCGCTGTCTCTCCGCCAGCGCATTGTCTGAGGGGGTAGCGGAGTATCCAGAGAGTAGGGGTGGGAGCAAGAGCGGGGACCCAACCAATACTGTGGACACCAGGTCATCGAATACTGAGGAAGGCGGATATCGCAGTGATCGTCACACGCTGGAGGCTGGTTGCTGAGCGGTGGGAATCGACCTGGCTCGGTTTCATCATCGAACTTCCAGGATGCCAGGTCACCGGTTGCTCACTTGAGGAACTCGTCACGGAGGCACCGAAGGCGATTGCGGCACATCGAACGTGGCTTTGCGAGAAGGGGCTCACTGTCCCTGAGTGTCTCACGGACACGGTCACACTGGTGGAAGTTGCCGAGGCATCTTCCGGTGGCCGAGGACCATTGTTTGAGATCGACCAGCGCGTCATCACCTCCCAGGAGCTCGCCCACGCGTTAGAGGTCGGCGACGCGGCGCTCGCCGACCTGGTCGCGCTAACAGACCGAGCACGAGAGTGGGAAACCCTACCGCTTGACCAACGACCAGCTGGTTGGACACCACCGGAAATCGTCCGGCACGTCGCGGAGTTCGACCGCTGGTACGCTGCGCGGCTGGCGCCTGACGCCGGTGCGCTGGCACTTCCGGAAGACCCACTCCTGGCGCTCCGGCAGGCAGCGCAGGCGTTCGTTTCGGTCGTCCGGGCATGGTGGGCCGTGTGGGGAAACCGCAGAGTGGAGCGTGAGGGCGAGCAGTGGACAGTGGGGAAAGTCCTGCGCCGCCGGACGGGTCACTTGCGCGAGCACACGGAACAGCTTCGGGCCTGGGTGACCTGCACCGAGCGCTGGCGATCGGTTTAAAGAGGCAAGGTCTCACCGTCCCCAATTTGGGGCGGGATCCTTAGTCTACCCTGAGAGAGCGAGCGTCACACCGCTGTGCAGGTGATGGTCAGGTGGCTTGTGAGGATGAGCGCGTGCGCGCATGTCATGGGTGCGAGCGCCAAAAGCTGTGAGCGACCCGGGGGCACAGCTTCATCGCTGCTTAGCAGAACAATCGCCAGGTCGTTGGATCACGCCCTGCGGCAGCGTAGTCAAAGTCGCTGGCGAAGGGCTGGAGTGCGTAGCGCCCCTCCAGCACACGCAATGCAACGTAGCGCGAGAGCGCAGTGACCGGTACGGCAGGATCACGGAGCTCCTGGAGAGAGAAGAAGCGCGCGTCGTCGATCTCCTGACCGTCAGCGTGAGGCTCACCAGCGATCCAGTCCAGGAGAAACATCACATACGTGTCAGTCCGCGCGCCATCGCAACGGGTGCGCAGGCCCAGGACGCCGCGGACGGCGGTCTGGATGCCCGTCTCTTCCGTAACTTCTCGCACGACTGCCTGATCGAGCGTCTCACCAGGCTCCAAGAGGCCACCCGGGAAGAGGTAGAGCCCGCGGGAGGGGCCGTAGCACTGGCGTACCAAGAGAATGGCATCGCCGCGGCGAACAACACCACCGACGGCAACAACATGATGGTCGTGTTCGGGCATGGCATGCTCCTCTCTCCGACACCCTCTCCAGTATGGCCGCTTCGCGGCCATCCAGCGAAGAGGAGACTCGCCAGAAGACGCAGACACAGCGGGATCTCTGTTGTTCTCCTGCCGCACAGACAGCGGGTCATAACGTTGCTCCTCATTGGAGCTGGGGCCTCTCTTGGAGACGTCGCATCGCCATGCGGTTCTTTAACTTTCCTCTCCTCGATGAGGGAACGAGTGGGACACGAGCAACACCGTCGGTTCTTCTCGCTGGTGACAGGGGCGCAAGGCTGCTCCGATACAAGGCCATGCCTCGTCGATCGGTTGCCTGAGCGCGACAGGTTACGGACACACGGTGACACCTAGGTTCTCCGGCCACGACACGGGTTCAAGCGCAGGCTCTTCGTGTCAAGCAGTAGAGGGCTGTGTGCGGAGCAAGAGCGATCTCGCACGATCGGATCTTGGATGGCTCGGTCCAGAGTGACCAACACGCCCTCTTGGGGATGCACGCGCACCGTGGGCACAACAGTGTCCGGACCGTGGCGCAATTCCGGCCCCCACAGTGCCTGGAGTCTCCGTGGCAGCGGGCAGAGGCAGGCCGCCTTTCTCTTGCGGCTGACCGCGGTCACAACCGTGTTGAGCAGACGAGGCACAACTCGTTACGCTCCCAAGGGAACGCGAGTTCGGGGACGCGATCTTTCGCGCCAATCCGGGGAATAGCGGCTCATGCCTGCGCGGCGCAGATGACGCTCGGCTTTATGGAGTTGATCCCTGTCGGATAGACAAGGGGGGCAGCAAACAGGAGCTCAGACGCTCCTTGCAGTCGCGGCAATCGCCGAATTCCATCAGGTCCTCCTGGGACATGAGCTAAAGCACGGACTATGGCGTGGGCACGTGAGAGGTTAGGAAAGCCTGATCGGCGACACAGCGCGGCGATTACTGGGTGATAGCCGACCAGTCATAAGTTGCAAGGCGACATGCCGCGTCTCAGGGTTGCGGGACAAGGTCACGGGGGTTGTGGATCTTCCAGTGGCCATCTTCGTAGACGAGACGGAACATGTAGGTCGAGACACGTGGGCCAAGGCGTTGGACCACGATGACGGACGCCTGATCGCCGCGAATTTCGGGCTCGTCGATTTGGAGAATCTCGATGCGGCTACCAACTTCCTTAGCAACTTGGACCACAGCGGCGAACTCGTCAAACGACTCCCCCTCGTTCGTCGCGCGGGAGTGCATGAGCCAGGCTTCGCCGGCACGGCCGTGGTAGATGGCATCGAGATACCGGGTGACGACGAAGCGAATTTCATCGGCTGGGTTGGCGAAGGGCGTGGGGGTCGGTGCGGGAGCGGGACGAGAACACGCCAGGAGCGCGAGTGCAAAGAACAGAAGGGGCATGGACCAACGATGCATGACAGATCTCCCGTGCCTTCGACGAAGCGCTGAGGCAAGGATAGCGAGCAGCTCTTGACATGGTCAACCACCGTGTATAAGATATGAACAACTTCGAGTCATTCCCGCGTCTCAGCGTGTCCTTACGGAGTGTGGAGGAGGGTACCGTAATGGCCGTGGCTGTGTCGCGTCGGCAGTTCCTCAAGGTCGGCGGCGCGGCAGCCGGGACGGCAGCGGGGGCATTGCTCGGGCTGGGGGTGGACCTGCGGCCGAAGCAGGTACGTGCCCAACAGCTGCGCATTAAAGATGCGCAGGTTTATCCGAGTGTCTGCCCGTACTGCGCGGTCGGCTGCGGCACGTTGGTGCACGTTGTGAACGGGCAAATTGTCAACATTGAGGGGAACCCGAAGAGCCCGATCAACAAGGGGAACCTCTGCCCCAAGGGAGCGGCGACATACCAGCTGCACGTCAATCCGAACCGGCTGACGAAGGTGTTGTACCGCAAGCCATACGGGACACAGTGGGAAGTTGTCGATCTCGACTGGGCGATGGACCGCGTCGCGGAGCTGGTCAAGAAGACGCGGGATGAGACGTTTGTGGAGACGCTGCCCAACGGGAAGCGGGTCATGCATACAACGGCAATCTACTCGTTGGGTGGGGCAACGATCGACAATGAGTGGAACCACATCCACCAGAAGCTGATGCGCGGCCTGGGGATTGTGCGGATAGAAAACCAGGCGCGGATATGACACAGCTCGACCGTCCCCGGTCTGGGGACTCGGCTTGGGCGTGGTGGTTCGACCACCTTCCCCGGAGATCTCGTCAATGCTGATCTGATCGTCATCATGGGTTCGAACATGGCTGAAAACCACCCGGTGGCGTTCCGGTGGGTGGCTGAGGCCAAGCGGCGTGGTGCCAAGTTGATCCATGTCGATCCACGATTCACTCGTACCTCGGCAATGGCTGATCTCTATGTTCCACTTCGCTCAGGGACGGACATTGCGTTCCTCGGCGGACTCATTCGCTACATGATCGAAAACGAGAAGTACTTTAAGGACTATGTCGTCAATTACACCAACGCGGCGACCATTATTCGGGATGACTTCCAGGACACGGAGGACCTCGAAGGGGTATTCTCGGGACTCAAGGAAGCGCCGCAAGGAACTTTCCAAAAGTACGTCTACGACAACGCCACATGGCAATACAAGCGGACGGCCGCATGGGATGCAGCGAAGGCGCGTGAGGAAGCGCTCAAGGCAGCGACCTTCGCGGAGATGATCCAGAAGATGGTGCCGCCACCCGCAGAGAAAGACCCAACGCTGCAGCATCCGCGGACGGTGTTCCAGATCGTGCGGCGCCACTTCTCGCGCTACACGCCGGAGATGGTGGAACAGATCTGCGGTACGCCGAAGGAACTGTTCCTCCGTGTCGCCGAGATGTTGGCCGAAAACTCCGGGCCAGACAAGACGACGACGTTCGTCTACGCAATGGGTTGGACGCAGCACACCTACGGTGTACAGAACATCGGCTGCGCCGCACTGTTGCAGCTGCTCTTGGGCAACATGGGGCGGCCGGGTGGCGGCATCCTGGCCCTGCGCGGCCACGCGACGATCCAGGGATCGACCGATGTGCCGACGCTCTACCACTCTATCCAGGGCTACATGGCGCACCCGGATGCTCGGCGAGCACACGACACCCTGCGCGACTACATCCTGACTGAGACGCGGCCAACTGGCTACTGGGCCAACCTGCCGAAGTTCATGGTGAGCTATCTGAAGTCGATGTATGGGGACGCGGCCAAACCGGAGAACGACTTTGGGTATGACTGGCATCCAAAGATCAACGGCGACTACTCCTTTATGGCCAGCTTCCATGCGATGGCGCGCGGGGAGATCAAGGGTGCGTTCTTCTTCGGGCAGAACCCGGCAACCTCGATCAATGCCAGCCTGATTCGCCGCGCGTTGGCGAACCTGGACTGGATGGTGGTGAAGGATAACTTTGAGATCGAGACTGCCGCATTCTGGTACAAGTCGCCAGAGGTGCAGAGCGGCGAACTCAAGCCAGAGCAGATCAAGACGGAGGTCTTCCTCTTCCCCTCGGCCCAGGTCGGCGAGATTGAGGGCACCTTCACCAATACGCAGCGGCTGATTCAGTTCCATGAGAAAGCAGCTGATCCGCCAGGTGACTGCCGTTCGGATGCCTGGTTTACGCACCAGTTGGCCTTGCGGTTGAAGAAGCTGTACGCCGACTCGACCCTGCCGCGTGACGAAGGGTTCAAGAACCTCACATGGGATTACGACTATGAACCCGGCAAGTACCCGACGAATACGCGGATTCAGGGTGAGCCGGATGTGATGAAGATCTGGCGTGAGATCAATGGGTTCAAGACCGACACCGGCGAGCTCCTCAAGGGGTTCGGCGACCTCAAGGATGACGGCTCAACGACCTGTGCCTCCTGGATTTATTGCGGAGCCTATCCAGAGGAAGGGAAGTTCCTGCCGGCTAACCGTAATCCAGATCCGGATGACAAGCCAGGGACGCACCTTGGTTGGGGCTACGCCTGGCCAGCCAACCGACGCATTCTCTACAACCGGGCTTCTGCTGATCCGAATGGGAACCCGTGGTCGGAGCGCAAGAAGCTGATCTGGTGGGATGCGGGGCAGAAGAAGTGGGTCGGCTACGATGTGCCTGACTTCCCCGCCACGAAGGCACCCGACACGCCGGCCAAGCCAGGTGCGACTGGCCTAGATGCTCACGACGGGAAGAGCCCGTTCATCATGATGGCCGATGGAAAAGGCTGGCTCTTTGTGCCGGTCGGGTTGCAGGATGGGCCATTGCCCACCCACTACGAGCCGATGGAGTCGCCGGTGCCCAACTTGCTCTATCCGAAGTGGCAGAACAATCCGATCGCGAAGTACTATGAGCATGAGCGGAACCAGTTGGCAACGGTCGGCGACCCGCAGTTCCCGGTGGTGCTCACGACCTACCGGCTGACCGAGCATCACCTCGCTGGCGGCATGAGCCGCTGGCTGCCGTGGCTGGCCGAGCTGCAGCCGGAGCTCTTCGTCGAGATCAGCCCAGAGTTGGCGGCTGAGAAGGGGATCAAGAACCTCGATTTGGTGCGCATCAGCTCCAAGCGGGGCACGATTGTCGCCAAGGCACTGGTGACGCCGCGACTGCGCCCGTTGACGATCAACGGGAAGACGGTGCATCAGATCGGGATGCCCTGGCACTGGGGCTTCATGGGGATCGCGGTCGGGGATGTAGTGAACGACCTGGGTGCCTGGGTGGCAGACCCCAACGTGCAGATCCACGAGATGAAGGCACTCCTGGTCAACGTCGAGAAGGCGCAGTAGTGGGGACTGGAGGAGACCCAGGGCGGCCAAGTCTGGTCGCCCTGGGAGTCTCTGGGGGAGATGAGCCATGGCGGAACCGATGGGCTTCTTCACCGATACCTCAGTCTGTATTGGGTGTAAGGCCTGTGAGGTGGCGTGCAAAGCCTGGAACCAGCTCCCAGCCCGCAATGGCGGCAAGGTGCAGCTGAGTGGGATCTCGTACGACAACACGGTATCGCTGAGCGGCATCCAGTGGCGGCACGTCAAGTTCATCGAGGACTTTGCGCCAGACCGCTCAACTGGGCGCTGGTTAATGATGAGCGATGTGTGTAAGCACTGTGTGCAGGCAGCCTGCCTGGAGGTCTGCCCAACGGGTGCGATTATTCGTACCGAGTTCGATACGGTGGTGATCCAGCAGGATGTCTGCAACGGTTGCCGGGCCTGCATCGCAGCGTGTCCCTTTGGGGTGATCGAGATCAATCCTGAGACGAACACAGCGATGAAGTGCACGCTCTGCTATGACCGGCTGCAGGCAGGGATGGTTCCGGCTTGTGCCCAGGCCTGTCCGACACACTCGATTCAATTCGGCCCCATTTCGGAACTCCGGCAGCGGGCGCAGGAGCGGCTGGAGCAGTTGCACGCAGCTGGTGTTACACAAGCACGCCTGTATGGGCACGATGAGTCGATCCTGGGTGGGCTGAATGCCTTCTACCTGCTGCTCGATGAGCCGGAGAAGTATGGGTTGCCGTCCAATCCGCAACTGCCGTCGCGGAATCTGGCACCATCAGCAGCCTTGTCTGCAGCAGGCGCGGTAGCGCTAGGACTCTTGGGCCTGGTGGGTTTGCGCAAGCAGCGGATGGATCGGCTAGCCGCGGAGGAGCGTGGCCAGGGGGAGGGCAGCCATGCCGGATAGCTTCTTTACTCACTCGCCAGAGTGGCGCTGGTGGATCGTGTTCTACTTCTTCATTGGTGGGATTGCCGGTGGGGCGTTCGCGCTGTCGGCGCTCCTCCGGTTGTTTGGTCAACCGGGAGACCGCCCGATCTCGCGGCTTGGCTATTTCATTGCCTTCCCGGGCAGTATCATTAGCGGCCTTTTGCTCATCCTCGACCTGAAGCGACCGGAGCGCTTTTGGCATATGCTGATCCAGTCGGAGACGTTCCGGCCTGCGTTCAAATGGTGGTCACCGATCTCGGTGGGCTCGTGGGGGTTGCTTGCCTTTGGCTTCTTTTCCTTTCTGGCATTCGTCGGTGCACTTGCGGAGATTGGTTGGCTTCCGCGTGGGCTGAGCGGGCTCATTCAAGGCTCACTCGGAGCAGTCGTGAATGTCCTCGGAGGGGTTTCTGGCTTCTTCTTAGCGGGGTATACAGGGGTGTTGCTTTCCACGACAAATCGCCCGCTGTGGAGCGATACGGTCTGGCTTGGGTTGCTCTTCCTTGTCTCAGGCTTTTCCACGGGTGCAGCACTCTTGCTCCTCTTGAGTTGGGGGAGAAATACACCAACGATTCGGTGGTTGAAGGAACTCGACACTTGGACGCTGGTGCTGGAGCTGGTCGTCCTCGTCATTCTCCTGGCCTCAGTCGGGACGGCCGTTCTGCGCCCGGTGCTATTCAATGCTTGGGGCGTACTGTTGCTGGTCGGAGTGGTATTGGTCGGCATTCTGGTTCCGATTCTTCTTCACTTCCGGCCAGTCCTGGGTCGACTCACCGTGCCAAGTGCAGCGGTCTTGGTGCTCGTTGGGGGCTTTATCCTGCGGGTAGTGATGCTGCTCTCATCGGAGGCAGTGTGAGGTGGGACAGGGTAGCAGGTTGATGCGCAAGCTGCAAAAGGTCGCTCTCCCCGTGGCACTGGTGCTTCTTCTTGCGGCATGTAGTCCCGAGGCCACGCGAACCAGGGGAAGTGGTCCAGGGGCTGACATTGGCAACCGTGCGACGGAGGTACAGCTCCATCCGGGCGGACCGAAGATTATCTATTTCAACACGCCCAAGGAAGGTGAGGCAAGCGAGCTCGCTGGGATGCCGGTTGAATGAGTGCGGTCGTAGATCGCCTCGAGGCGCTGGCGGAGCGGGATGAAGTCCTGGCACCGCTGGCACGCCTCTATGCCTGTGTCTTACGGCTGGCTTCTGCGCCAGAGAGTCAGCTGTTCGTCCAACTCCTTCGGGCGCAGGCACCGCAGCCGAGCGCCAGCGTCCCGTTGCTCCATGAGCAAACGCTTGCGGTCGATGTGGGACAGCTAGCACGGCTGCTGCAGGAGATGAGTCGTGTATTGGTTCACCATGACCTGCCAGCAAGCGAGGAGCTGGCCGAAGCTATTTCGAGTGGCAGACTGGTGGCTCTCGAACTGATTCGGGCAGGTGTCCAGGCTCATACGGAGTCGCTGGAACAGCTCGCACTGGATACGAACCTCCCGGCCCCGCTCGTGCGGGTGATGGCCGACACAACGGCAATGGCTGTGCTCTCGGTTCTGGGCCGATCCGTCGAGACGAATGCGCTCCAGGGCTGGCGGACTGGGTATTGCCCCATCTGTGCAGCCTGGCCGGTGGTGGCCGAGTTCCGTGGCCTGGAACGTGACCGGTGGCTTCGGTGTGGACGATGTGGGACAGGCTGGCGCTATCCACACCAACAATGCCCGTTCTGCGGGAATAGCGATCACCGGACGCTTCGCTACTTCGCGGAAGAAGGGAAGCAGGACTCACAGCGGGTCGAAGTGTGCGAGCAGTGTCGCGGCTATGTAAAGACCTTTGCGACACTCGGGCCGTGGAGCCACGGCGAGGTGTTGCTGCAGGATCTGGTGACGGTTGAGTTTGATCTCGCAGCGCAGGAACGCGAGTACCGGCGACCGGAAGGGCTGGGATTTCCACTCGCCGTCCAGATCGTGGCCCGCGAGCTCGCGGCGTAAGAGCGGGTGTCGGGATGAACCATGGTGTGCGACACGCAGAACGCAGTTCTCGACATAAGCCATCGCATTGACGCAGGAAGCTGACGGTTACTCTCCTGGCGGTGCGCGTGCGCACGCGAGATTGAGCGGACGGGCGACAAGTCGGCACTATGTTCGCGTGTACAGCACCGTTGTGGTGAATATCCCTGGAGAGTGCCGGGAAAGGAAGGCCACGATGCAGCAAGCGTTTGACCCGGCGCAGTTGGTGCGACCAGCAGTCTTTTGCCGGGCCTTGCTCGCCGCTATGGAGGCGAGCGAGGGTCGGCGTCAGCGACGCAAGCGAGACCAAACACCGGACGCGCTCGGGCAGGAGCTCAAGCGCTGGGTGCTGGAGCAGGCAATTGCTGCAGACCCGGAGCCGGAGGCGTTTGAGGGGTGGCTGCTGCAGCTCGTGCTGGAGACTCCGGGGAGCGGGGGATTGCGGGCAATGTGCCAAGAGGTGCTGATGGAATATCGCCTGGCACAGTACGACCCTGACTTTCGTGCGTGGCTGGCCGTTGGAGCTCCGAGCGCTGACAAACCACGGCGGTAATCTCCGAACTGTGCTGCCCACGACCAAGGAGTGGCTGTCCCTTCGTTGCCTCCACAAATGTGAGACCGGCCCTGATACTGTGACGCACAAGTACGGTATCTGCTGGCTACGGTGGGAACTCATGGGCGTTTCCCGTGCCTGCACTCAAAAGACGGAAAGAGGAAGCCTTGCACTCGTTCACTTGTTACGCGTCCGAAGGGCGTGAGCCAAAGATTCCCCTGCCGTGCACTTGTGTCTTTCACCGGAGCAGTCAGGATACCCCGCTCTCTAACCGGGGGCGGGGCGCCAAGACAATTGCCAAGTTGGGCGTTTGTCACAACAACAGGAGGCCAGCCACGACGCTCACTGCTGCCACGACGACTGCCATCAAGGCAGGCACCCGCCAGTCGCGCAGCGCAGCACCATAGATCAGGAGGCTGGGCAAACTCACCGCGGGGAGCGCGAGCAGGAGCGCGGCAGCTAGACCCGTTAGTCCCTGCTGGATCAGGGACGCTGCGATGCCAAGCTCTGTCCAGGTCGGGACCATCAAGAGAACACCCACAAGCACTGCAAAGAGGACCGTCGCGGGGGTATTACCACCTCCAAGGGCAGTCAGGATTGGTACAGCCCACCCAACGACTGTCGCGGCGATGAGCAGCATGGGTACTGCAATCCGCCCGATGATCCACGCCATCGCAAGCCAGGCGGAAACCAACTCAGACGGCGTTTCGATCCGGCGCTGCTGCACATATCGTTCGAACGAAAATAAGTGCATCAAACTTTCGAGCCAACGCAGTCCGCGGTAGCCCGTCTCCCCAACAACAACTGGTGGACGACGCCCCACGGCAACGGTGACAAGCCAGGTACCAAAAACGGCCAGAAGGACCCCGCCGCCGATCCGTAGGAGTGCAAAGTCTGTTGGTAGCAACGTTGCAGCCAAGAACAGTGTGGTCACGTTGAGCAGCGGTGCTGCGACGACAAAGGCGAGTGAGGCATTGAGCGACGCACCACCCCGGTAGAGGCTCGCTCCGATTGGCCCAGCACAGCAGGAGCAGAAGGGGAAGGCGAGCGCACTGACGCTCCCAGCGAAATGGGCTCGAAGTCCGGTAAGACTGAGCAACCGCTTGAGTTTCTGGCTTGTGCAAAGCAACACAACAAACAGTGCACCAAGCAGGATACCCAATATGGTTGCATGCCAGACGACAAGGAGAAAATTGATCGCTTCGCCGAATGGGCGAAGCCAACTCGGTAACGCGTCGACAGCAAAGGTCTTGGCGATACCAGCCTGGCCAGCAGCAGCAACGCGCTCGGCCTGGACAATACGGTAGACGAAAAGATCGATAATGAGTGCGCTCATCAAAAGTACTGCCAACACAGTGCGGGCACGGCGGAGCTCGGTCACTGTGAGACCTGTCTCCGCAGCGCGCAGCAGACGGAAGGTAAGCCAACTAACGAGGAGTGCGAGCACTAGGACCCCAAAGTGCCATGGCGTATAGTAGAGGAACGCCGATGGTGAACCGAGTTTCTGATACGATGTCGGGTCGAGGAGGAATGCCCGGCGCATATCAACAACGGTTGCGAGAATCAGCAGGACGCTTCCAAAGAAGGCTGCCAGCGCGAGGCCGAATTCTATCAGCGAACGTTGGACGACGGCAGATGGCTGCCGCGGAAACGCTCCACTCATCGAGATCTTCCTCCGATACTTGAGCAACAAAGGCTCTTGACGCCTGCTGAAACAGGCCAGCCAGCACTCGGACGTGGCAGCGGCTGACGCTTCGTCACGCCCTGGATGCAGAGTCGAGTTCTTTCAGCAGCGACCGCACCGGCCGCCAGCGGAGGATCAGGGGCAACGGGGGACGCTTGGCCCGGCGTCCTGAACGAGGAGCCGAGAGACGTCCAGAGGGTGGCTCATCAGCCGTCGGGCACACACGACCATGACTGCACGCCTTTTGGACAAACTCCTTTGCGAACTGTACTCGGGTTGAGCCAGAGTGCCAATCTGGTCGTCTGGATGGCCACTCATCACCCGGTGACCCTCTCTGGAGGGAATGCCTTCTCTACGCTTGTTGTGGATTGGGCCCTGGTGGATGGGCACTACAGCGGTGGTCTCCAAGGTGAGTCAGGGAGTAGAGACAAGACAGCGCTTGCGCCTTGCCTGGCGAACACACCACAAGGCTGGGGCTGGAAAGCGAGCTTGGACAGAGCGTGCTGCGAACTGTGCGGCCTTGTCGCTGGCCGTTGCGCGACGGTGGTTGTCCTGGAATCGGGTGGGTAAATGCACGAGAAGCAAACGCGTCGCGACAACGTATCACTTCAATCACGAGCGACCGGGGTACTGGACAACTCCCTGACGAACCTGTGCGAAGACGGTGAGCTGGTGCGGCTGCAGGCGCGTGGGTGAGAGGATATGCCAGACTGAGATACCACGCGCAGCGAGCGCATCGGCGATAAGGCTCCGATGACAGCGCCACGGCACCGCTTCAGCACAGAGCAGAGCGAGTGGCCCCTCGTGTCTCGCCACCTGGAGAAGTTCCTCGAGCGCAGCAGTAAAGACAGGAGTCTGCATGTAATCGGCGAAGCCACGGAAGCCGGCGTTGACCCAGCCTGTATTGGGCGAATCAGGCCGCGGTCGGCGCCGACCGCCGAGAGCGGGGCAGTGCCGATAACTCATGCCGTGCTCTGGCAACTGCTGGGCAAGGAGTTCACGGTTGAACTGCGGATTCCGGCGTGAGTGCGGGAACCGCCGCACGTCCACCAGACAGCGAATCCCATACGCGCGGAGCAGAGCCAGAAATTCCTCCAAGGAGCGATTGGAGTGGCCAATGGTGAAGATCTGGACGTTCGACATCATGCTCAGTCTTGCATCGAGGATGAATCGGCTGCCTGCACTCGACGGATGGCGAAGAACCCTCGGCCGTGTGAGAATCCCGAGAGTCATCACCGGCCCTACTGTACCACCTGTGGATCAGCTCCAGCCCGGCAAGGTCTCGTGGTGCGCACAGACGTACCACAGGATCCGAAGGGTGAGCAGATCTCGCCTGCACCGCGGGAGTCGTTTCCGGCGCTTTGCCCTCACCGTGACGGTTTGCCGGTCTGCTGCAACCGCCGAGCAGCATCCTCCACTGCCGCAAGGATACGGAGGTACGAGCCGCAGCGGCAGAGATTACCGGCGAGGTAAGCCGCGGCCTCCTCAGGGGTAGGGGTGGGATTTTCCGCGAGCAATGCTATGACACTCAAGATCATCCCTGGCGTACAGTAGCTGCACTGAAAAGCCTGCTGCGCGAGGAACGCTTCCTGAACGGGATGGAGCGCGCCGTTCGGGCCAACCAGTCCTTCCAGCGTCGTCACCTGGGCGTCATCTGCGAGACTCGTAAGCAGCAGGCAGCTAGAAACAGGACGTCCGTCAACAAGCACAGTGCACGCACCGCAGATGCCGATACCACAGGTTTCCCGCACGCTGGTTAGCCCAAGGCGGTCACGCAAGGTTTCGAGAAGGGTCTCGTCGCAGAGGACCGAAAGTTCGTGGTACTCACCATTGACGGCCAGGCGAACGACCTGTCCCATCAGGATGCCTCCTGCCGAGTGGCGCGCAGGGCACGTAACACACGTTCGGGAGTCAGCGGTAATTGAGTGAGGCAAGCGCCGATGGCCCGCGCGACGGCGTTGCCGATGGCCGCGGGGACGGGCGGCAGAGCGGTTTCACCAAGCCCATGCACCTCGGCCCCGGGACACTCCAAGAGGTCGTGTGAGAGTGTTGCCGGAAGATCGAGAAACGAGGGGATGAGATAGTCCGAGAGATTCGTCGTGAGCGGCTGTCCCTCGTCGTAGACGAGCTCCTCGAAGAGCGCGCTACCGAGTCCCATGATCATACTGCCTTCGTTTTGCAATGCTGCCGTGAGTTGATTGACCACGCGGCCAGCATAGACTGCAGCATGAAGTCGCAGAATGCGTACTTGCCCTGTCTCTGGATCAACCTCGACTTCGGCACCTGCCGCTCCTTGATGCCAGTGTGAGGAAGCAATGCCGTGTCCCGTTTCGGGATCGAGTCCACCTTCGTTCTTAAAGACGGCGTGTTCTTGCAGTTCGTCGCTTCCCGTCGCAGTGACGAGTTCACCCCAGCTCACACAGCGCTCCGGCACACCGCGGACACAAACCGCTCCAGGGAGAAGCTCGAGGTCCTCCGGCGCGACCTCAAGACGCTCTGCTGCGAGCTCGCGAAGGCGCCGAGCGAGCTGCTCTGCGGCTTGGCAGACTGCGTTGCCCATCATGTAGGTTGAGCGACTTGAGGTGGTGCGGTTATCGAATGGAGTGCGATCAGTATCCGGATCGACGACACGGACAGTCGTGTAGGGTATTTTGAGTGGCTCCGCCGCGAGCTGTGCCAGCACGGTACGGGCACCTTGGCCGAGTTCGACAGTCGAGGAATAGACCGTAACACGTCCGGCGCGGTCGACACCGACACGAGCCTCCGAGCGGCTCGGTGTTGTCATCCCTTTCATCACGACAGCAAGCCCTTTGGCCCGGAGGCGACCCTCGGGCGATCGCTCACGGGAACCTTGTTCCCAGTGGAGTGCGCGAGCGACCGCCTCTAGGCATTCGCGGAAGTGAACATCGTGCAGCGTCTCGCCGGTCGCGAACTGCTCACCATCATGAAGGAGATTGCGTAGGCGAAACTCGAGCGGATCGAGCCCGAGCGCGTCAGCAGCGATGTCCATCATGCGCTCTGAGGCCCAGACAACCTCAGTCACGGCGTAGCCGCGGAAGGCACCGGCAGGCGGGAGATTGGTATAGACGCAGTAGGAGTCCACCGCCACATGTGGGATGCGATACGGGCCCACACTGCCGAAGCCGCCTTTGCGTGCGACATCCGGGCCGCAATCAGCATAGGCTCCGGTACTCCAGTACGCCTGCACCCGCTTGGCCGTGATGCGACCGTCACGTGTAAGGCCAAGGCGGATCGTGACGACCGTCGCGTGGCGAGTGAGCGTTACGAACTCCTCGTAGCGATCGAGCACAAGCTTGACAGGACGACCAGTTAGGTAGGCAAGGACTGCCACCTGGGGCTCAATGCGCGGGAAGACCTTGCAGCCGAAGGAGCCTCCCATTGGGGGTACAATGACGCGTACCTGTTCTGGGGCAAGCCCGAAGAGTTGGGCAAGGATCTGACGGGTGTTAAAGGGCGTCTGGGTGCCGCTGATGACCACCAGACGTCCATCTTCCCAGTAGGCGAGTGCAGCATGCGGCTCCATTGCCACGTGCTGCGCAGCCGGCACGCGGAACGTCTCTTCGAGCACGAGGTCGGCCTCGGCGAAACCACGCTCAACGTCACCAGTGTAGAGCCGGAAATGGTTACAGCAGTTGGTCCCGAAGATCGGTCGCAGACCGAAGTAAACGGCATGGCCGCGATGCGGCTCTTCGGGGCGGAGCTCGTGGATCAGCGGCGCGTCTGGTCGCAGCGCCTCAATCGGGTCGAAGACTGCAGGCAGCGGATCGTACTCGACGACGACCCGGGCAGCGGCCTCGCGAGCCGCACGCGCGTTCTCCGCAGCGACGAGTGCAACCATGTCGCCGACGTAACGGACGCGCTCGTGCGCGAGCACGGGTTGGTCTTCGATCTGGGGACCGTAGACAGGGCGCAAGTTCGGGATGCGAGCGAGGTCAGCAGCAGTCACAACGGCGACGACGCCCGGCACCGTCCAGGCTCCACTCGTATCGACGCGGCGGAGACGGCCGTGCGGTATGGTACTCCGCACGACCGCAGCATGCAGCATCCCAGGAACGCTCACGTCCTGGCTCAAGCGGATGCGAGCGGTCACGCGCTCCCGTGCATCGATCATGCCGAACGTTGTGCGACCGCTCACCCTATCTCCTCCCGTCAGCGCGAGCCGCAAGCATCGAGATCAGGTTGCATTGGTTCGGTACGCGAAGAGCAGCACAACCCAGCAGGAGCAGGGAAGGAGGAAGTCTCGACCCACGAGTGGCAATGCACCATAGAGAGCGTAACGCTTCCGCCGGCAACGCAGCAGAGCTGTCGCGCGAAACAGTCCCACTTCGCTACCGCGTCAGGTGAGACAGACCGTGCCGCGGCGTACGGGGCAGCGACACTGCCAACGAAATCCCACCGGGCCACGTGCCACCACGTCATCCCTTGTCCTTGCTGAGCGCACCGGACACGAGAATCGGCGGTTCCGCGATCGGTGGGTGAGGACGCGAGGACCACGAGCGGCCGGCCGCGGTCAGCTGTGCTGCAACGGCCCACGCCGTCAGGCCGATCCGCTGTGACCGGTTGTGGCCGACCGCTCGTCATCTTGGCACCCTCCGCTTCAGCTCAGGATCTCTACGACGCCAGCTGAGCCGTTGACGCGGATCCGCTGTCCCGTACGGATCACCTGCGTCGCAACGCTCGTGCCGACGACTGCCGGGATACCGAACTCGCGCGACACGACCGCAGGGTGCGAGAGTTGTCCACCGGAATCGGTCACCAAGCCAGCGATCTTGGTGAAGGCGACCACCCAAGCTGGGTTGGTCATGCGGCAGACCAGAATCTCGCCACCTTTGAGCGCGTCGACATCCTCCAGCGTGTGGGCGACGAAGGCGGTGCCTTCGATTACCCCTGCCGAGGCTGGAATTCCCTCGATCAGTTGAGTGACCTCACGCGGCTTGAGCGAGTCGAAGAACTTCTGAGGATATCCCCAGAGTGTCTTATAAGGCTCCTGGAAGAGTGCCCACTCGCTGGCCGTGCCAATCCACTCACGCGGGCGGATAGAGAATGCGCGCTCACGTGCCTCACGACGCTGGCGAACCAGTTCCTTGGCGTTCGGCAGGTTGGAGGGTTCGGCAGCGAGGACGCGGAGTTCATGGTAGCGGAGGAAGAGCACGTCGTCCGGCTGGTCGAGGAGGCCCGCCTCCACCAGGCGTCGTCCGATCGCCAGGAGAACATAGCGCATGCGGGCAAATGTACCCTGGTCGATATAGAAGTGATGGTCAGGAGTGAGTGGCATCATCTGGAGGACGCGGTGAAGGGCCGCCTCAACGCGTTCGCGTCCACGGGCGTCACCCGGCGGGATCTTGCTGAGGAGCTCCTGGATAGCAGCATCGCGATCCTGACGGAGGCGCTGAATGGCCTCTGGATAGGAATAGTCCGTCTGGAGATACCCTTGGATCGCGGCGATGATCGGGGCGGGATTCTCGTACCAGGTCGGGTAGATATACTCGTGGCTGAAAAGCGCCTTATGACCGAACTCGCGCTTGTACTCGTCGAGCCAGCGCAGGAACTCACGGCCCTCGGCCGTCTTCTCGAGTTCGGCGAGGATTTCGGCCGGCGTCTCTTTGCTGAAGGCTTCGGTAAGCACGACGTTGCGCTTGACTCGCTCCTTCGCTTCCCAGAGCGCGTGGACAGCGTCCCAGTTGCGGTCACTATCCGAGACCATGATCCGCTCGAGCAGGGTGGAATCGACGTCGCCGATGACCTCACGCACGGCGGTCTGGAAGTCGAGAGAAGCTTGGAACTGCGAGAGGTTGAGGATCCAGTGGATCCGCCAGTGGCGCTCTTGGATGTCGATTGCATCCTCCAAGAGGACCATGAGTTCGGGGAGCGAAGCCGTCTCATAGGGGAAGGAATCGAGATAGGCAAAGTTCCGCTCAATCTCTGGGCGGAGCCGCTCCTGCCACCATTCCAGGCCTTTCTCGGCATAGACGCGCATGACCATACTGTAGTAGGGCGCGATCTCTTGCGCCTCTTTGGGATCGCGCGGGACAACAGCGGTATAGAGATAGCCGTTGACAAGCTTCGCCTTCCAGTCAACGCCAAACGGTGCACCAAACCGACGATAGAGATAAGCACAGGTTGCCCACCAACCGCCGAGTTCGAAGAACATCGGGGAGAGTGGGTTCGGGCAGTGGAGGTCATCCCACCACCAGAAAAGCTGCTTCTCCTCCTCACTGGCCCATTCGACGGGGAAGGACTCATCACCAAAGAAGGTCACGGGGAGCTGGACTTCCGGTCGTTCCTGGGCCATGGTTTCCCTCCTCTCCGCGCAGCAAGACAGCGGATCAACCCTCACTCTGGCTCAACGAGCTCGTAGAACTCTGGCACGCGACTCTCGAGCATCGGGACGACCGTCCCAAGAATCTTCTCCTGAAAGTACGGGGTCGCCTTGTGTGCCTCGTAGTCCTCACGACTCCGGTATTGCTCGTAGAGCAAGAACTTGCGCGGATCATCTTGTGACCGATTGACGTAATAGACCAAGCAGCCGGGCTCCGACCGTGAGAGCGTGACCATCTCTTTCAAGATGGCTGCGATCTCGTCGGCCTTTCCTTCCTTGGCGTAGTAGTGGGCGACGACAACGAACGGCATCGGACACTCCTCCTTCCTTCCCTTCCGCACACGCTGCTCATGACGCAGGCTGACGCACCACGCGGTTGCGCAGCACGCCGATCCCTTCCACCTCCAATTCGACGACGTCGCCAGGCTTCAGGTAGCGGCCGAGTTCAAGCCCACAGCCGTTGGTCACCGTACCCGAACCCCAGAGCTCGCCTGGGTAGATGGTCTCGCTCTGCGAGACGTGCGCAATGAGTTGGGCAAACGAGAAGTGCATCCCCGCGCTCGATCCTTCTGACCACACCTCGCCGTTGACGCGCGCCACCATGCGCAGGTTTGTCACGTCGAGTTCGTCGGGAGTGACCAGGAAGGGGCCAATGGCGTTGCCAGTATCGAAATCCTTCCCCTTGCTCGGCCCCATCCCGATCGGAGCCTCACGCATTTGCTGGTCACGCGCACTGAAGTCGTTGAAGATGGTGAAACCAGCGATGTACCGGTGTGCCTCCGCAACCGGAATATCCTTGCCGCGCCGGCCGATCACCATTCCGAGTTCGAGCTCGAAGTCAAATTGCTGTGTGTAATGCGGCATCACCACGTCCGCGTCGGGGCCGACGACCGTCTCGGGATCCCCTTTGTAGTAGGCTGGCACCTCGTACCAGGCTGGCGGAATTTCGCCGCCACGGCCAAGGGCACGGCTCGCATTGCGCATGTGCCCTTCAAAGGTGAGGAAATCCCGGATCGCCCGCGGGCGCGGCAGCGGCGCGAGAAGACGAACTTCCTCGAGTCGATACCGCGTGCGTCTCCCGAACGCTTCTTCGACGCGGAGTCCCTCCTCGATCGCCCGAGCTGCTGCTTCCCATCCGAGTGTCCCATGACCCAGAAAGGCAACCATATCGTCTGGCAAGAGCAGCGCAGCCAGCCGCTCGGCCTCACAGCCAGGATCGGTTCGTGCGAGGTAGGCGGAATAGGCGACCTGGAGATCGACAAGCCAACCATCAGCCAAAGCGCCAATCCGGCGAATGGCACCGGCTGGGCTCGGTACCGCAAACGTGGCGAGCTTCATGCGTCCATACTCCCTCCCTGCTGCCGGTAAAGTCCGGCGCGCTGTGCAGCCAGACGCAGCGCACGAGCAACGAACACTCTGACCATCTCACGGCGGTACCAGGCACTGGCCCGGAGATCGGAGACTGTCTCGACAGCTCCAGCATATGCGCTGGCGAGCATGGTGACGAGTTCCTCATCAAGTGGGAGTCCACGAGCGTGTTCGAGCACCGACGGTACGCGCTGCGGACGATCGCCGGCTGCACCGACGACAAGGTCGATTGCCGCGATGCGTCCTGCGTCATCGGGCAAGACGACAGCCGCCACTCCCAGAGCAGGACGATCCTCGTGCGAACGGGTGCGGAACTTGAGATAAGCCACACCAGCTCGTGGTGGCAGCGGCGGTACTCGGACCGCCGTGACGAGCTCGTCCGGCGCACGCGCGGTCTGGTAAGCCCCGAGGACAAAATCGGCCACCGGTACGAGGCGACGCCCGCGTCGGCTCAGGAGTTCAACCGAGGCGCCGAGGGCGGCCAAGACCGTCGGTGGATCGGAAGCCGGGTCAGCTTCACAGAGATTGCCGACCAGCGTCGCTTGTTCGCGCACGCGTACGTTCGCCACTTCGGCAAGCGTCTCCGCAAGGACAGGCGAATGCGAACGGACAAGCGGCGAGCGCTCGACCGCGCGGTGTGTGACCGACGCTCCAATGACGAGATCACCAGTCGGTTCGACGGCCATGCGGCCGAGTTCCGGAACTCTTCGCAGGTGAACGAGCAGGCGCGGACGGATGAGTCCATGGCGGAGTGTCAGCGTGACCCAAATTCCTCCAGCGACAGGTACGGCATCCTCCCCTGAACTAGCGAGCAGCGCCAGCACCTCATCGAGCACCGTAGGAGCGACGACCGCGCAGTCCATCATCGGCTGCCTCCGGATCGACCGTCCACTGGAGCAGAGGCAGCGGCCACCGTTTGCTCTTGCAGCCGGGCCAGTGCAGCGCGGAGGAGCGGCTCCGCAAGCTCGCGGGCTCGGGGGATCCTGATCCGCTCCGCCATATAGCGGAAATGGACGGCAACGAGCTCGGGCGTGAAGCCCTGCTCACCGGTAAGCCCACGGCCGATGAAGCGATCAACGTTGACCTCGAGGAAGCTGAGTGAGTCGGCCGCCTGCAGCAGGTCAGCTTCCGGCCAGCCTCCCCACTCATGCACTGCCACAAGATCGCGTACGGCCTCGACAAGGGCAGGGTCGGCCTCCTGTTCGGTCAGCCACGCAGCAACGATGCGTGCCGAACGCTTCTGGTGCTGCTCCTCATAGAGGCGATCAGGGATACCGCGCTGCACATTGAGCCGCGGAGAATCAGGCCCTGGGAAGTGGCGTTCCATATCATGGGTCAGCGCCGCCAACCGAAGCGCCAGGCTTGCCTGCGGCTCCAGGATAAAGAGCCAGTCGAGTGTCCGGCGCAAGTGCTCGGCGTTCCAGTACGGAGCGATCCACTGGTGTGCTCGATCGAGCAGCTCGCGATCGGTCGGCATTGGCCGCTCCTGTCCTCAGACGAGCGTTGTGATCGGACGACTCTGCAAGAGAAACAGCTGCCCTTCGGCGATTGCCCACTCGACGTCTTGTGGCGCAGCAAAGAACGCTTCGACCTGCTCCGCCAGCGCGCAGAGTGCGGCGAGTTCCTGCTCGTCGAGCACGCGGGCACGTTGCCGATGCTCAGGCACAGATACCGTGATCAGTCCACCCTGCTCAGCTCGCACGAGCATCTGCGACTTGAGCGGGATCAAGGAACGGAGTAGCTGGCGGCTCCGTCGGTCGAGTTCATAATGGTCGGGCGTAACCTCACCGGAGACGAGCGACTCGCCGAAGCCCCAGACCGCCTCAACCACAAGCACATCGCGTCGCCGCTGGACGGGATCAGCCGTGAAGAGCACGCCCGCTTTCTCCGGCACGACGAGCTGTTGAACGACAACAGCGAAGGCGAGGTCGTCGAGCGACCCCTTGCGAGCACGATAGAAAAGGGCGCGCGGGCCGAAGAGGGATGCCCAGCAATCGCGGATGCGCTCCAGCACAGCATCGATCCCGCGCACATCGAGGAACGTTTCCTGCTGACCGGCAAAGGACGCTTGATGGGAATCCTCCGCCACCGCACTGGAGCGGACCGCCACAGGGATCGGTTCACCGTGGCCGAGTTCAGCATAGGCGCCCGCGACCGCTGCATCGAGCTCCAGTGGGATCGGTTGGCTCGTGATAAGCTGCTGGAGCTCCGCCGCGATAGCCTCCAGCTGGTGCCGCTGGCCCGGATCAAGTTGCCGAAGCAGTGCGCGGATGGTCGCGTCAAGTCCTGTCGCTTCCAGGAACGCCGCGAAAGCGGCACTGGTGACGACGAAGCCTGGCGGGACGGGAAGACCCGCAGTTGCCAGACGAGCCAGACTCGCCCCTTTGCCACCGGCCTGCGTGACGTCGGCACAGGCGGGATCGTCAAACCAGCGGACAAGCGCAGCCGTGGCAGCCCTCCTCATGGGAACTACTCCTCGACAATGGCGACTGCACGTACCGGGGCTGCGGTCGTCCCAACCCATTTGATGGGGAAGGCCGCAACCTTAAACCCATAGGGACGCGGGATCTGATCAAAGTTCGTCATATTCTCGATGTGGTAGTACTCGCGTTCCCGCATAACGAGATGGGCTTCCCAGAACTGCTTGCGCTCGAACATGGCCCAGACGGGTGGATCGAAGGTGATGGCATCGATTCCCATCACCTTGATTCCCTGGTCGATGAGCCAGAGCGTTGCCTCACGGGTCATGCCGCAGTGATCGGTGAGGTAGCGCTGCTCGTTCTGATACGCACCGGCACCCGTCCAGATGAGGACAATGTCGAGTGGCTTGAGGCGGTAACCGATCTTGTCAAGTGCTTCTTGGAGTTCAGCAGCAGTGATCCCAGAGCCTTTCTCCTTGTGGCGGAAGTCGAGGAGGACACCGTCGGAATAGCAGTACTCGAGAGGGATACCCTCCGGCCCGGGGGCCTCGGCGACGAGATGTTTCCGGGCATCAATATGCGTGCCGACGTGATCGTTGAGTTGCAGGCGGTAGCTGGCTGTGAGCCACGTCGCGCCATACTGAGCAGCACCGATCCGCTCGGCAAACTCCTCCCACGACTCGTGCATCTCGATCTTGGGAGGTGGGACACGCGGAAAGGTGATCATGTCATTGTGCACCGGCATGGAGAGATCAATCAGACGAATACCCACTGAACTGCTCCCTTCTGACTACTCGCTTTGGCAAAACATTGACGGCTCAACGCTCCTGGTCAGCGCCCTGCTCTCGAGACAGTGCTTCGTAGACCCAGCGTCCCGGCTCCTCAATATGACGGCGCATCACCGCTTCTGCGAGGTCAGGATTGCGCGTACGCAACGCTTCCAAGATGGGTTCGTGACGTGCGGCAAGCCCCTCGATTGCCCGACGGTGAATAGAGAAGGTGAGAAAGGTGGTGGTTGCCAGACTCAGACTTGTCCAGAACTGTTGGAGGAGGCGGTTCCCGGACGCCTCGACGATGATACGGTGGAAGGCGATGTCAGCCTCGATCGCCGTCGCCTCGTCGCCGAACTCGGTCGCCTCGCGCATGCGGTCGAGTTGTTCCTCGAGGGCGAGGAGCTGCTCGGTAGTGATGCGCGTCGCAGCGGCACGGGCCGCAACACCCTCGATCGCGGCGCGAATGGGATAGATCTGGACAAGTTCTTCGTGGGTGAAGGCGCGGACACGTGTACCACGGAAGGGTTCGCTGGTGACGAAACCGAGCAGCTCGAGATCCCGCAGCGCCTCGCGGACCGGCGTTTGGCTAACACCGAGCTCCTGGGCGATGCGCGTCTCGACAATGCGGTCACCAGGGGCGAGGCGGCGACGGAGGATCGCGTCGATCAGGTACTCCTTGATCTCTTCGCGGAGAACGCGGCGGACGATTGGCTTCGGAAGCAGTTGATCGCGGTTGCGTGACCTGGGATCCGACATCGACGGCCTCACATTTCCTTCGAGAATCGATTCTATAGGATGATACTACTTCCACTCCCGCAGGCTGTCAAGCACCACACTGCTGAGCCTTGCTTCCCTTTCCCCCAGTTTCACGCAGTAAGCGACTGCTCGGTGCCCCGGCCCCTCGACAGCTGGTCACCGGATCGGAGGGCGGTGAGGATGCGCAGCGCCGCGTACAGATGCGACCATCGTTCCAACCGTTGGCCCCGGCTTGCTCCGCAGACATGCCGGGAATCGGCGCGGAACCTGCTTTGGGTTCTAGATCTTGCGCCCCGATCTCTCCCTTCCTCCTCGATTTGCTTGATTTCGTCGCGACCGGTGCACTCGTCCATACCCAGGGATGGGTTAAGCAGTTCAGGCTCACGGCTTGGGGAGCATCACTTGTCCCTTGCTCGTAAAACATTGCACCACTCCTCCCTCACGCTGGGCGGAGTGCCTTGAATCGTTGCATCGTCTCGACCATCGCCCGCTCAGTCGGCAGTCGTTCGACACTCGAGGCACCAAAGAAGCCGACCACGCCGCGCGTCCGGGCGAGTACGTATGCGACATCTTCAGGCTCGGCGATCGGCCCACCATGGCAGAGCACGATCACGTCCGGATTGACCGCTTTGGCGGCATCGCACATCGCCTGGACGCGTTCGACGGCCTCATCGAGCGTGAGCGCGGTCTTGGCCCCAATCATGCCCTTTGTCGTCAGCCCGACATGCGGAACAATGATGTCCGCTCCCACCTCGGCCATCGCCCGAGCCTGATCTGGATCAAATACGTATGGGGCAGTCAGCATGTCGAGTTCGTGGGCGATCCGGATCATCTCGATCTCCAGATCGAACCCCATTCCAGTCTCTTCGAGGTTCTGGCGGAAAATCCCGTCGATCAACCCCACGGTCGGGAAGTTCTGGACGCCAACAAAGCCCATCTCCTTGAGCTGACGGAGAAAGACCGGCATAAGGCGAAACGGGTCGGTACCGCAAACGCCAGCCAGGACTGGTGTATGGCGGACAACGGGAAGGACTTCGGCAGCCATCTCAACGACGATGGCGTTGGCATCGCCGTAGGGCATGAGCCCGGCCAGGGAACCTCGCCCAGCCATCCGGTAGCGACCCGAGTTGTAAATGATGATCAGGTCTGCTCCACCCGCCTCGGCGCATTTGGCCGAGAGTCCTGTTCCTGCGCCAGCGCCGATGATCGGCTTTGCCTCGGCCAGGGTGGCACGCAGCTTGGCAAGTGCTTCGGCACGCGTCATCGGTCGCCAACTCATTGGTTGCCTTCCTTCCCCAGCTCAGCTGGTCTCTCCTTCAGGCGCAGGCGAGAGCGTCCTCTCCGTAGCCTGTGCCCGAATCAGTTCATCGAGGCGTGCGGCCATCGCCCGAGCGAACGCCGGATCGTTGATATCGGTATCCCACTCGTGTACCTCGACATGAGGGGCGAGGTTGGCTTTGAGCGCTTCAATCAGTGCGCGATCTGCCTCCGGATCATAGAACGGCTTGCCTTCCACGTCGATCGCAGAAAAGCCGCGCAGTGGGATAAAGACGGCGACTGGACCGCGCGCTGCGTTCAGCTTTTGGGCGATGATCTTGCCGAGTTCGGCACACTCCTCCGGGGTGGTGCGCATCAGCGTCACGGTGGGGTTGTGCTGGTAGAGGCGGCGCTGCCGGAAGCGCTCGGGGACAGTGTCAAGCGGGCCAAAGTTGACCATGTCCAGTGCCCCCAGGGAGACAACTTGCGGGATGCCAGCTGCACCCGCTGCTTCCAGTCGCTCTGGCCCCGCAGAAAGCACACCCCCGACGAGTTCGTCGGCGAGCTCTGTCGTGGTGATATCGAGCACACCGGCCAAGAAGCCGCCCTTGACAAGTCCCTCCATCGCCTGGCCACCGGTACCAGTAGCATGGAACACCAAAACTTCGTAGCCGCGCGCCTCAAGTTCCTGGCGAGCTTCAGTGACGCAGGGTGTTGTGACGCCGAACATGGTGGCGGCGACGAGCGGTTTGCTTGGCACCGTCGGCTGGTAGGTTTCGTAGGCCTGCGCCATACCAGCGATCGCTGCTGCAGCATTGGTCAGGATGCGCTCACTGATCCGGTTAATTCCGGCGATGTCGACGACCGGGTAGAGCATGGCGATATCGCTGGCTCCGACATACGGCCGCGTGTCACCGGAGGCGAGGGTCGAGACCATCAACTTGGGGACGCCGATCGGGAGCGCGCGCATGGCTGCAGTGGCAATTGCTGATCCCCCAGATCCGCCGAGCGCAAGGATCGCGTGCAAGCGTCCTGCCTGGAAGAGTTCCTGCACGACTGCGGTTGCTCCCCGTGCCATGGTGGCGATGGCATACCCGCGGTCAGCGCGGGCGACGAGTTCTGCGAGCTCGACACCGGCAGCCCGCGCGACGGCTTCACGGGTGACGTCTGGGACGGTCTGGGGTTCACCAAGCACACCGGCGTCTACAAGAACAACCTCACAACCGTGCTCGCGGAGGCGCTGTCGCAGAAATGCATACTCCGTACCCTTGGTATCGAGCGTGCCGATCAGCACGACAGTCGGCATCCTCGCCCCCTTCCCCTATGCCGCGCGCCGGGCACTCACCCCAAGGTACCGCTGTTGCAGCGCCGGATCAGCGAGGAGTCTGTCAGAGCTCGTCTCGAGCGCGATCCGTCCGCCGACCATGATGGCGATGCGCTGAGCGACAGCGGTCGCGACAGCCAGTCGTTGCTCGACGAGGAGAATGGCAAGCCCGCCCTCCGCGAGATGTCGGAGTGTGGCAATGAGTTGCTCGACGATGACCGGAGCGAGCCCCTCCGATGGTTCGTCCATGATCAACAGTTGCGGGTTGGTGAGGAGCGCGCGAGCGATGGCCAGCATCTGCTGCTCACCACCGGAAAGCGTGCCGGCCGGCTGGCGTCTTCGTTCGGCCAAACGCGGAAAGAGCGCATAGATGCGTTCTGGTGTCCATACGTCACCCGTGCCAGTGGCACGGCGCGGAACGAGCCGGAGATGCTCCTCAACTGTCAGGGAGGGGAAGATACGTCGCCCTTGCGGGACGTACCCCACCCCAAGTGCAGCGATCCGATGCGGTGCCTGGCCGACGAGCTCGTGCCCAGCAAAGCGAATAGACCCGCGGACGCTCGGTAAAAGACCGGTGAGTGCGAGGCAGAGCGTTGTTTTTCCCATACCGTTCCGCCCGAGGACAGCAAGCGGCTCGTGCCCGAGCACCAGATCGATCCCCTGGAGGACATGGCTCTGGCCATAATAGGCATGGAGCCCACGGACTTCAAGAAGCGGCGCGTTCGTCATTGTGTCCCCCCGAGGTAGACCTGTTGCACGGTCGAGTTCATAGCAATCTCATCGGGTGTTCCCTCAGCGATGACGCGTCCCTCATGGAGTACCGTCACCCGCTGTGCCACTTGGAACGCGACATCCATGTCGTGCTCGATGAGCAAGACCGTCATCTCGGGCTCCAGTGCCAGGAGAAGCGTGGTGAGCTGCTCTCGCTCGCCGGGGGAGAGACCGGCAGCGGGCTCGTCGAGGAGCAGCAACTTCGGCCGACTTGCGAGCGCCATCCCGAGCTCGAGTTGCCGTTGCTCCCCGTGCGAGAGCGCACCAGCCAGCGCGTGCAAGGCATGCCGGAGACCGACCCGTTCTGCGAGGCGCTCGACTTCCACACGCTCGGGATCCTCGGCCCTCGGTCGGCGCAGGCTGAGTCGCCACGGTTGAACGCCTCGGATGGCGAGGTAGAGATTATCGGCGACGCTGAGACGCGGAAAAACGAGAGGGGTCTGGTAGGTACGCGCTAGCCCAAGCCGGATACGTTGGTGGGGTGGCAGACGTGTGACGTCATGACCGAAGAAGCGGATCGTGCCGGTCGTGGGACGGAGTTCACCAGTGATGACATTGAAAAGCGTCGTCTTCCCCGCGCCGTTGGGGCCGATGATGGCACGTCGTTCGCCCGGCTCGAGGGCGAGCCAGACATCGCGGACCGCGACAAGTCCACCGAAGCGGCGGCTCACGCCCTGGAGCTCCAGGGCGTGAGCCGCAGTTTGCGGGCGGTGCACCTCGACAGCGACCATGTTCAGGACCCGAAGGTCTGCTTGATCTTCTCACAGGTCGGGTTGTCGCGTGTGAATGAGCCGAGCGAGAGGTACTTGTCCTCGGGTAGTCCAAGTGTCTGGTTGACCCCTTCGACCACCTTGACAAGCTTATTGTATAGGGTCCCGTTCGGTCCCTCGGCAACCTCAGTCACAAAGTTATTGGCAATAGCCTGGCGATTCTTGTCCAGCTTGATGTGGCCGGTCGGACCGTCAAACTCGACCTTGGCGAGCGCAGCTTGGAGCTTTTTCTGTCCATCGCTCAGGTCACCGTTGACAGCTTGGAGGCCAAGGAGCAAGCCCTTTGCATTGACGTAGTAACCCCAGCAGAAGAGCGACGGCGTGCTGAGCCCCTGTGGGAACTGCTTCCGGTAGGCCTCCACCCAGGACTTCCAGGCGGGATCAGGATTGTCGGCCGCGACCGGTCCAGCCCCTGGAATGCCAATAACCCGCTCGCGCAGCGGTCCTTTGGTCTCCAAGACATTCTGGTCGATGGTCGAGCTTCCGCCGATGAGTGCCGCCTTGCCGCCGAACTCGGCGTATGCTTTCAGGAAATTGACCGCATCCGAACCTCCGAGGATGACATAGATCGCATCGATATCGCTGGGCATCGAGGTAATGACCGAGCTGTAGTCCTTCGTCCCGATCGGGACCCAGAACTGAGCAACACACTCGCCTCCGAGACGGCAAAACTCTAGGAGGAAGCCCGCCACTTGACTGTAGGGGTAAGAGTAGTCCTCACCGAGCGTGGCTACGCGGCGGTAGCCCTTGACTTGATAGCAGTAGGTACCCAAACCAGCCATCCACTGGACACCATCGGTCGAGAAGCGGAAGAAGTTTGGAGCCGGATCGCGCAGCGTTGTGTCCTGGGCAGCCGACGTGCCGTTGACGATCGTCTTATCGGGGATTGTCTTGGCGTAGTCGCGGAGCGCCAGCCCTTCGTCCCCAGAGAGCGGTCCGACGATGCAGTCGACCTTGTCCTGCTCGATGAGCTTCCGAGCCTTCTCGCGAGCGACTTGTGGTGTGGCATCGGTGCTCTCTTTGACAAGACGGATCTTCTTGCCAGCGATGGCTCCGCCAAACTCGGCCACGGCGAGCTCGACACCACGAACAGCCTCCTCACCGTACAGTGCGAAGGCCCCTTCCAACGTTGCGAGGATGCCGATGACGATCTCACCGGCAGCCGGCCCAACCGTGACCGTCGGGCTAGCCGCTGCGGCTGGTGTCGCTGGTGGGGCAGTCGGTGAGGCCGCCGCAGCAGGCGTGGGGCTCGCAGCCGGTGGCGCGGGAGTTGGCGTCGCCTGCTGGCCGGCACAAGCCCCCAGGAGAGCCGACGCAGAGGCTGCCAGACCGAAGAGTCCCGCGCGCCGCAGGAGTGCCCGACGGCTCAACCGAAGTTCCTGCCTGTTCATCGTTCTCCTCCTCTCCTTGTCTTCGGATCGCCGGAACAGGCCTTCAAACGCGACACGAGGAGACACCTCCCTTCGCTAGAGACCGGTATGGCGCGATGGCGCAAGACGCGCCAGGAGCGTGCGGCGCAGCAGCGACCAAAGGCGCAGCGCGATGCCGCTCAGCCCTTCGGGAGAGAACAGGACGATCGCGAGAAAGGTCAGACCGATCACAGTGTTGAAGCGCTGTGTAAAGGAACTCGCAAAATTCGTGACGAGAACGAAGACCAGCGCACCGAGAAATGCTCCCTCGGCGTAGGCCAGGCCACCGATCACAGCAATGACAAGAATGTTGATGAGTCGAGTGAGATCGATTGTTGTTGGTGAGATAGCTCCGTTGTACCAGACGAGAAGTAAGCCACCGATTCCGGCCAGGAAGCCGGAAAGGGTAAATGCGGCCACGCGATGGAGCGCGACGTTATAGCCCAGCGTACTCAAGCGCCGCGGATCGTCGCGCAGCGCTTGCAGGGCCAACCCGAAGGGCGTGCCAGCGAGATAGCGCACAAAACCATAGGTCGTAAGACCGATGGCGAGACAGAGGTAGTAGAAGATCGTGCGCTCTACCAGGGAATGGCCGAAAAGTTCTGGAGCACGGATACCAAGGATCCCCGTGTGACCGCCGAAGATCGAACGATTCTGGTTGGCAAGGGCGTAGACGACCATGCCGAGTGCGACAGTGATCATCAGGAAGTAGATGCCAGTTGAGCGCACCGCAATCAGTCCGAAGACCAACGCGGCGAGCGTCGCAACTGCGAGTCCGGCAAGGATGCCAATCCACCACGGCTGTCCGAGAGTGATCGTCAGGTAGCCGTAACCATACCCGGCCAGGCCTGCCAGCGTCATCTGCGCCAAGGAGACCATTCCACCGTAGCCAGCGAGCAAGGAGAGACTAAGGGCGATAATGCCGAAAAACAGTGCGGGAGTGAAGATGCGCCCGACAAAGTAGGCACTGCCCCAGAGGGGAAACGTCAACAAAAGGAAGAGAAGCAGTGCTGCGAGGAGACGTGTCTTCCTCACGCCGGCCTCCCGAACAGACCTTGCGGACGAAGTGCGAGCACCACGACCATCAGCAGAAAGCTCACGATCGCTGCGTAGGTGGGAAAGAGGGCGAGGCTGTACTGCTCGACCAGAGCGACGAGCACTGCTGCGACCGCCGTGCCCGGCAGACTACCCATCCCGCCGACAATGACCACAATGAGGGACGCCAAGAGATACCGAGCATCTTCCCCTGAGGAGATCGAGAGCACTGAACCGCCGATCACCCCGGCGAGCCCCGCGAGTCCGGCACCAACTGCGAACATGAGCGCGAAGAGACGCTGCACGTCGATGCCGACTGCCGCGACCATGTCGCGGTCATCGATGGCAGCGCGCACAGTGATCCCAAGACGAGTGCGCGCGAGGACAAACCAGAGTATGAGTCCGAGCGCAATGGCGAAGGCAAGCACGAAGAGGCGATAGCGGGGATAGCCGATGTCGAGCAGCGGGATACGGAGGCCACCAGTAATGACTTCCGGTGGCGAAAAGTCATAGGTGAAGCCGCCCCAACGCGCCAGCATGAGATCGGCAGCAACGATCGAGACGCCGATGGTCACGAGCGCCTCGCGGAGTTCCTGACCATGGATGCGCCGAAGCAAACCCAGTTGCAACAACAGTCCAGCAAGAGAAGTGACGAATAGGGCAGCAACGGCGCCCAGCACCCAGCTCCCCGTCCGATCGGCAACGCTCCAGCCGAAGTAGCCACCGAACAGGTAGAGCGATCCATGGGCAAGGTTGACCACGCGGAGCACTCCGAAGATCAGGGTAAAGCCGATGGCAACGATGAAGTACAGCGCCGCGAGCGTCAAACCGTTCAGCGTGACGGTCACGAACTGGGGCCAACTCATCGCCTCTCCTGCCGTTTCGGCTCGCTTTGTATCGGTACCACGAACCTGGGCATTGCAGATCTGCGATTATCGATTATCGTAAGAGCGGGTGGTGTGGCTGTCAAGAGGGAACAGACCGGAGGTCGAGCACCATCGCCTTCCAGGAACTCTGGCTGCGCTCGGTATGCAGAGCACGCGAGGCAGGGAGAAGCAGACTACACGATGGAAGACCGACTGCCAAACGCGCCGGTTTCCGAGGGAACGCCGGCTGGTCGCACATCCGAGGGGAACTCCAAGCCTCATTCTGGACTCCCGACCGTAACTCCGCCTCGCACTCCCTCTTTCCGATGGGGTACAAGGCTGGTGGCCAGCACCGATCACCGAGATCCGGCCGTCCGTTTGCCCCTCACCTCCGTCTATGGTCAGGGGAACCAGCCAGGGACAGTGACTTCAGGAACTGTTCAGCCTCCCGTCGGGAAGGTGCGCCACGGGTTTCCCCTCGAAGGTCGGTCGACACCGATCTGGAACTGCGGCTTGGTGCTGGCAGCGGCAACGAGGGAGCGCTCGTTGATCGGTTTACGCGCCGTCCCGGAGGAAAATCGGCGGGAGAAGCCAATATGGCGAGATGAGGCCAGGGAGCAGACTATTGTCACGCACAGTGGCTGACGCAGCACAGCTTTGTAGAAGCCCCGGGGGCAGCGTATTTGCCACGCCTGGTGGATGCGGCGATCGAGCCGCAGCGGAAGAATGACGGTCACGAGTAGGATCGGACGTTCGCCACGCAGGAGGTGATGGTATGACCACGCTGAAGCGGATTCAACACGTCTCGATCACAGCGCCGCTCGACGGGACGGAGACAGCACGCGCCTTCTACGGTGGCGTGCTCGGACTCCGGGAGAAACCGGTTCCGGAGAGTTTGGCTGGACTCAATATCCTGCTCTGGTTCGACGTTGGGCCAAGCGAGCTCCACATCGTCGCCGAGGACGACGAGACGCGCGGTCGCTCACGGCGCCACATCTGTTTCGAAGTCGACGACCTTGCAGCGATCCGCGCTCGGCTTGTCGAGGCCGGATATCACCCCTACGACGCGACACCAATCCCGGGACGGCCTCGCTTCTTTTGTCGCGACCCATTTGGGAACTTACTCGAGTTTATGGTCTTTGCTGAGTAGTGGCCAGGGCAGGTTCTCAGCCCTGTGGTCGTCAGGAGATCATTGCGGCACAAAGGCTCCCGATGCTCGCACACGCCTGCGAGGATGCCGACCCCCGGCGACCGCACTCCATCCTGTGCGGCATCCTCGGTCATTCCTGCTCGGGCATACGAGGCCTCTCCTCGAAGCCCTGGCTCCACACAGACGCATTGCAGGGGAGGGATGCAGGGGCAAAGGGGGAAGAATCTCGGCTCCAGCGAATGTCAGCTCGGTGTCGGGCATTCCGCACCGGGTAGAGCGACGAGCTCAGCACTGCTCTGGTCCTGACACACGCCTCAGCCCGGCTTGTCAACGCGCGCCGCTCGGCCCATACTGGCAGCGGGTGCGAGGAGGCGCCGGCCAGGGTCGTCCGGCGCCATGCGTTCGTCGGGAGGTGCGCGATGGATCTTGGGCTCCGCGGGAAGGTCGCGATGGTGGCAGCAGCCAGCCAAGGGCTCGGCAAGGCCGTGGCGCTCGGCTTCGCGCGAGAGGGGGCGAACCTCGCGATCTGTAGTCGGAACGAGACAGCGCTCGAAGCGGTGGCCAAAGCCGCGCGTGAATACGGAGTGGACGCATTGGCGGTTCCGGCAGACGTGACACGCGCTGAGGACATCGCGCACTTCGTCGAGCGAACGATCTCCCACTTCGGTGGTGTCGACATCCTGGTGACGAACGCCGGAGGCCCGCCGGCTGGCACTTTCCAGGACTTTCCGGACGATACCCCCTGGCAGGCAGCGTTCGAGCTCACGCTGATGAGTGCGGTACGCCTGATCCGGGGCGTACTACCGTCGATGCGAGCACGCGGAGGCGGCGCCATCATCGTGATGACGTCGTCCTCAATCAAGGTGCCGATTCCCAACCTCATCTTGTCCAACGTCTTCCGCGCAGGAGTGGCGGCGCTAGCGAAGACACTCGCCGAGGAACTCGCTCCGTATAACATCCGCGTCAACAACGTGCTCCCCGGACGGATCGCCACCGAGCGGCTACTCTACCTGGATCAAGTCAATGCCGAACGAGCCGGAGTGTCAGTCGAGGAAATACGCCAGCGGACAATTGCGCAGATCCCGCTGGGCCGGTACGGCGATCCGGAAGAGTTCGCTAACGCGGTCGTCTTCCTCGCCTCAGAACGCGCAAGTTACATTACTGGCGCCTCACTCCAGGTGGACGGCGGCTATATCAAGTGCATCTACTGAGCGACGCGATTGGTCGCTCAACAAACCGACCAAAGGAGTGCACGGTAGCGCGAAGATGCGCCGGGGAAGAGCGCGTGTCCACGCTTCCTGGCAGTGGGCACGACGACGATGCACCAGAGAGTGTCCTAGGCGAAAGCCGCCGATCCCGAGCAGAGCAGCTGGTGACCGTGCGCTCGCGATATGCCTTCCTTTGTGGTTCTCACCTTGACCACGGGGCTGTCGCAGCGCGCGCAGAACGTGCGCGCTGTCCTGCGCGAATTGCGGTAGAGACTGACAATGCCCCGCCTCAGCCCACCGGCCACAGAGGAGAACGACCAAAGCCGGCGAGCGTGGCCGCAAGGAGCAGGAACTCTGCAGCGAGGCCAGCAACGAGCACGATCCAGTCGAGTTGGCCGAGGCGGAGCTCCCCAAAACGCGGGCGGTGTCCGCGCACGCCCACACCACGAACGGTCAGAACCCAGCTGAGCTGTTGCGCCTGGCGAAACGTTGCGGCGAGGGCAGCGGAAAGAACGGGAAGCAAGGCGCGCAGACGTGCCATCCCCCGTTCCGGGATGACCCAGCCGCGAGTCTGCAGCGCTTCGGATGCTGTGGAGAACGTCTGAGCAAAGATGGGAATGAAACGGAGGCCAATGGTGAGCGCAAGTCCCACGCTCGCCGGAAGCCCCAGCCGGACAAGACCTTGCACCAACGCTCGCTCACTTGTCGTTGCGACCCAGGCTAGTGCGAGCAGCGCCAGTGCGACCAGGCGGAGCGCCGCACCCACCGCGCCGAGGATGCTTGGCAGGGTAAGCACAAACGGGCCGTAAGAGACAAGGACTGGTTCACCAGCACGATCGAAGAGGGGACGGAGCACAAGCACGAGCAAGAGAAGCGGCGCGAGCGCTCGCCAAACCGCTGTGAGTCGCGCGCGGTCGAAACCGCCACCACGCCAGAGGAGAACGTGCAACAAGGCGACTACGACCACGAGGACGAACGGATTCTGCCAGAGCAGCAGCGGTAGCGCAGCGACGAGGACTAGCGCGAGCTTGACCCGGGGATCGAGGCGTGCCAAAGCAGGCACCGCGCGTTGGCGTCGCGGCAAGGTCGGTTCGGAGTGCACGGATGGCGCTGTCAGCGAGCGAGCAGTTTGGGCTGGCTCAGGTGCGATAGCAGCGGATGGCGTGAGAAGCGCTGCGATGAGTTCCTCAGGCTCGAGCGCTGGCGGTAGTCCCAACGCACAACTCAGCTCGGTGACAGGAAGTGGGACGAGTCCACTCGCCTCCAAAAGCTCAGCATCACCGAGAACAACACGTGGCGGTCCTTCGGCCCGCACGATCCCCTCGCTGAGCAGGACAACGCGGTGCGCACACCGTGCAACCAACCGGAGATCGTGGCTGATGAGCAGGGTGCTCGCACCAGCGGCCGCACGCTCGGCGAGGAGGTGCACGAGAAGCTCACGGCCGGCTTGATCGAGAGCACTGGTCGGTTCGTCGAGGACGAGAAGCGCTGGCTCGCGCGCCACCGCTGCCGCGAGCGCAACCAACTGGCGTTGCCCGCGACTCAGGAGAGGGAGATGTCGCTCGGCAAAGGGCAGGAGGCCAAAGCGCGCGAGCGTTTCCCGGGCTCGCTGCTCGACCTCCTCGGTCGGGAGTCCAAGTTGCCGTAGCCCGAAAGAGACTTCAGCCAAGGGGGTCGCGTGAATGAGTTGGTGGTCCGGATTCTGCGCGACGTAACCGACGAAAGCAGCGAGCTGGCCGATCGTCTTCGTCCGTGTGTCCTGGCCAGTAACGAGGACGCGACCAGCAGTGGGATGGAGAGCCCCGATCACCTGCCGGGCAAGCGTGGTCTTCCCTGAGCCGTTCGGACCGACGATGGCGACTACCTCGCCGGGGGCAAGGGTGAGCTCTACATCACGTAAGACCAGCGGCCCGTTCGGATAGTGGAAAGAGAGGCGTTCGATCCGAAGGACCGGCTCAGGAGCGAGATCAGGGCCGGTCATTTGGACGGCAGCACCGCGCAGCTGGTCAGATGAACTCTGTGACAGGTCGACAGGACTCGGTTTACCTGAGTCCTGTCTCTCTCGCTCAAACGCCGTGCGCAAGTACGCCGCGGCCTCGCTGACATGGCGGAAGAGGCGCGGCGCAGTCGACAGGCCACGCGCCCGAAGCTGACGGGTCAGTGCCGCCAGCTGGGGCTCAGCGGTACCGAGTGCGTGGAGACGTTCGAGATCGGTGAAGGCTTCCGCGGGTGGAGCATCAAGGACAATCCGACCATTGGCGAGGCCGAGCACGCGCTCAACGAGCGGGAGCAGGAGATCGCTGTCACGCTCAGCGAGAACGATTGTAAGCGAGCGAACGGGATCAGCTGCCAGCGCAGCGAGCGCTTGGAGAAGTTCGCGCTTTCCGCGTGGATCCAGCTGGGTGGTTGGTTGGTCGAGCACGAGCAGTTCGGGCTGGGCTGCGAGCGCAACAGCCAGGGCGAGACGCTGCTTCTGCCCGCCGGAAAGGTGCCCGGACGGCCGATCAGATTCGTGCGCTAGACCCACTGTCTCGAGCGCCCAAGCGACCCGCTGCGCGACTTCCCCCGGTGGGAGCCCGCGGAGTTCGAGCGCAAAAGCAACTTCGTCCGCTACGCTCAGCCCAATAAGATTAGCCTCCGGATCCTCGAAGACGATGCCGACCGAGCGAGCAAGTTCAGCCGGTGGAACACTGGTCGTTTCCTGACCAGCAACAACGAGCCATCCGCGCACGGTTCCACCAGTCTCATGGGGAACCAAGCCAGCAAGGGCGAGGCAGAGCGTGGTCAGACCACTCCCACTGGCACCGACCAGGCCAACGACTTGTCGCGCGGGAATGGCGAAGGTAAGATCGTCAAGCGCCGTCTGTGGTTGTTCACCAGGGACAAGAGCAGGATAGCGGTAGGTGAACCCCTCAGCCCGAACGACGACGCGTGTCGCCATGCTCGGCCTGACATCCGAGGTCGAGGCTTCTACCGGCTGGATTTCAGGATTCATTGGAAGGTCATCCACACCAATATATGAGCAACGAGCTCGCGCCCACCGGTTCGGCGCAGAAGGTCGGTCCGCCGGCGGGTACTCAGGCCTCGCGGCGGAACCGTTGCGGCTGCAGACGGGCGAGGAGCGCGGCGTAGGTCTCCCGAAAGAGGATCGTCAACGCGACACCACCGACCGCACCCGAGACGACCTGCCAAATATTGAAGGGCACGTTGGCCGTCGCGGTGGCGAGACCGATGCGCAGCACGGCGACTTCGTACAAGAAATACCCGACGACAATGAGAAGACCGCCAATGGTCACAGCGAGGATCATGCGCCAGATCCCGGCGCGCCAGCCGATCCAACCGGCGAGGAGGCCCTGGAGCCCATGGAGCACAAGCGTCGCCGGAGCGTACTGACCATACCCACTGGTGAGGTCAGCCAGCATCGGGCCAAGCGCTCCGCTGATGCCCCCGACGATGGGGCCGAACAGGAAAGCACCCGTATAGATGGCAATATCGCCGAGGTGAATATAGCCACTTGGGATCGGCACCTGGATGAAGCGGGTGGCTACGAAGACAACGGCGATCATCACGCCGCTTAGGGCGATGGTCAGGGGAGTGAACGCGAACCGCTGTGACTGCCCGGGTCGTCCAATCTGCATGACCATCCTCCTCTCTCCAATACGGCAAGCGTGCGCGGAACGAGTATCCCGGACAACAGCCAATTGGCACCATCCAATTGGAGCGACGCCGGGAAGTTGGTTTTCGGCAAAGAACGGCGATTCGGCAGTGCTGCGCGAGAGGGCAGCGCGGCACTGTTCAGTTGCCACACAAGAGAACGAGCCGTATCCGCTGCCAGCTAACCGAACGCCAGGCCAAACAACAGGCCGCATTGGCAACCCTTGATGCACAACCGCCTGCTCTGATGGAGCACTGCTGATACGTCACATCGTTCGGCATCATCTCCAATGCTCTTGCACCGCTCAACACTTTTCAGCGTTGTCCTTGCCTGTTTCAAGGCAGATAACCGAGTCGAAGCGGCTCGTTCCGCGCTGGAACAGGCAAGAGCAACTGCTGGTCCCAAGATGCACAGCGTTTTGTGGTGCGGGAAGAAGCCTGTTCTGCACCCTGTAGCTCATCGTTGGGATCGCTGCGAAATCCTCCCGACTGCGATTGGCCCAGTGCTGCTCACTGCCTCGCGCTTTGACCCGTTCCCCGACGAAGAGGAACCTGCATGGGAGGGAGTGAGGGAAAGTGACTTCGCACGTCCGTGATCCTGTGGCCACGGATGACGCAAAGCTCCCAACTGCCGCAAAGATGGTCAGCTGAACCTTGTCCGCAGACTTCTGGACGTGGCTCACTCATCGAGGGATATCTCGAGCAAGTCGATGAGAAGAGACGATGTGGCTCTCTGCAGTTTGGGGGTATCGATCCAGTGGCAACCGACACACCTGTCATCGTGGTCGACCGGTTGGAGCGGCGGTTCGGTCAGACCGTGGCGCTTGCCGGGATCAGTTTCCAGGTCGCTGCCGGCGAGATTGTTGGTCTGCTCGGTCATAACGGAGCAGGAAAGACAACCACGATCCGTCTCGTACTCGGTCTGCTCGCGCCCCACGGTGGAACGGTGCGCGTCTTTGGGTTTGAACCAATGGTCGATGGCGAGCGGATCCGTCAACGGACAGGTGTCGTTGGTGAGTCTCCCGGACTCGACGAGCGCTTGACGGCACGGGAACTTTTACAGGTCTTCGCCGATCTCTACGACGTTCCGCGGGCAGTCCAGGCCCAGCGCATCGCAGCACTGTTGGAGCAGTTTGGGCTGGCCGAGGTGGCCGACCGCCGGGTGGCGACCTACAGCGCTGGGATGCGCCAGCGTCTTGCGTTGGCGCGCTGTCTTCTGCACGACCCGGAGCTCTTGCTCCTGGACGAGCCAACTGCGACGCTCGATCCAGTGGCAGCACACCACGTCAGGGAGTTAATCGCCGAGCGGCGACGCGAGGGGCGGACGATTCTCCTGGCAACGCACAACTTGGATGAGGCGGAACGGCTCTGTGACCGCGTCGTGATTCTTGAACGCGGACGCGTGCTGGTGGAGGGACATCCACAAGAACTTGCTGCTGCACTCGGCGTTCCAGCACAGCTGGCTGTTGAAGTAGAGCCAGAACTCATGGATATCGCGATCGATGTCCTCACGCGCCGCAACCTGGCAGCATGGGCGGAGCCGGAACCAGGGCGGATCATCGTCGAGCGGATGACGAGGCGGCAGGTTCCCGATGTTGTTGCCGCGCTCGTTGGAGCTGGCGTTCCGGTGTACGGTGTGATGCTCCGCACGCCATCGCTGGAGGACGTCTACTTGGCATTGCACCAACGAACAGAACGGAGGTGAGGCGTGCACTGGCAGCGTGTTCGGGCGATCGTGCGCAAAGACCTCACAGCGGTGCGGCGAAGCCGGCCAGTGCTCGTGCCACTTGTTGTCCTACCTCTGATCTTCTTCGTCGCGATGCCGGTCGGTTTCGCGCTGATGGGGCGGTTCCTTGGCGAGGCACCAGACAGCGAACTCGAACCGCTGATTCGTGCCCTCCCTCCTTCCGACCGAGCACAGCTCGAGCGACTTGAGCCGGGACAGCAGATCGCGGTCGTGCTTCTCAGCTACCAGTTCGCACCTTTAATGCTCATTGTCCCTCTTGCTGTCGCGACTGCGATCGCCGCGGACAGTCTTGCTGGCGAGCGGGAACGGCGGACACTCGAGGCATTACTGGCAACGCCGATCCGCGACGAAGAGTTGTTCTTCGGCAAAGTCCTGGCTGCTGCGCTTCCGGCCATCGCGATCGGTTGGCTGGGTACGTTTGTCGAAGTGCTGGTAGCCATTGCTGTAACCGGTGTCGGGCCCCCACTCCTCCCGAGCGTACCGTTGCTCATCCTCGCACTCCTCGGGGTACCAGGGGTCGCGTTCCTCGGGCTAGGAGCCGTTGTGCTCATCTCGGCACGGGTGCGCGGGTTTCAGGAAGTCATGCAGCTGAGTGGGTTACTGGCAATGCCGCTCATCGGCGTCATGGTGGCACAGGCAAGCGGGCTCTTCCTGATCGACTGGCGCCTCGCACTGCTTGGCTGTGTGGTCGTCTGGGCGGCGGCGTTTGGAATTTTGCGCGCTGGTCGCCGCCTCTTCCAGCGAGAAGCGCTACTCCGGCTCGGGTGACTGCAGTGCGGGCGAGAGCGTGCCCCGGGCAGTGGACTCGGCCACCGCGGCCGCCAGTGCCGAGATACATCCAATGAGGACAAGGCCCCACCAGACCGGTTCATAGTGCCCAAGAACCGTATAGAGTGTGCCGACACCGAGGGGCGCCGCTGCACGCGCCAACGTAATGGGGAGCGTCATGGTGCCAGCGATGGCCCCATAGGCAGCACTACCAAACAGTTCGGCGGGGCGCGCGGCTCGCAAGATCGTAATCATCCCGTTGGCCATCCCAAATGCCACGACAAACCCGAGGACGGCAGCCTCCCTGCCATTAGGAAGGAGCAAGAGAAGCAAGGCACCACCTTGGACGAGGAAGACCGCGGTCGTCAACGTCCGGTTGGACAGCCAGCGACCGAGCGGTGCGACGAGTAAACGGCCCGGAATTTGCATCAGGCCGACCAGGCCGGTTGCAGTCGCAGCAAAGGCAGGCGCGAAGCCGCGACCCTGGAGATACGGCAGGAGATGGACATTCACGGCCACCGTGACGAGCGCGGCGAGTGTCAACGCCGTGCTCAGTGCCCAGAATGTGGGGGTGCGGAGCGCGGCTCGAGCACTGGAAGCCGGCGCTTCCCGGCCGACAGGACGGTGATCAGGTGGCGCACGGAGCAGCAGCGCATGCGGCAGAGCCGTGGCAACGAACAACAGTCCAGCGAGGGCGACCAACGCATCACGCCAGCCGAGGAGGCTGACGAGCCAGGTGTTGAACGGAGTAAAGATGACAGAGGCAAGCCCACCGACAAGCGTGAGAACCGTGATTGCCAACCGCCGGCGGCGCTCGAACCACTTCGCGAGCGTGGCAAAGGCCGGCTCGTAGAGGACGAGTGCCATGGCAAGTCCAAGACCGGCCCAGAGCGCATAGAACGCGGGTAGTGCCTGAATACGCGACCACGCAAGAACGAGCAGTGTGGCAAGAAGCGAGCCGAGCGTCATCGGCCAACGCGGGCCAGCACAGTCGAGTATGCGCCCAACCAGCGGTGCGGCCAGCCCAGAGAGGAGCAGGGCGAGAGAGAATGCACCGGTAAGACTGGCACGCGACTCCCCGAGTTCGCGCTCCATAGGCACAAGGAAGACAGGAAATCCGTAGTAGAGCACGCCCCAAGAAACCGTCTCCGTCAGCGCGAGCGTGCCGACAATCACCCAGGCATAGCCGCGGTCACGCTGGTAGCGTCCCACTACCCCTCCTCCAGGCACATGATCGCATGACACACGGCAGTGAGACAGGGGCTTCATGCTCCGACCTTCTTCCTTGTCAAGGGGCAAATTCAGCCGGTCAGCAAGCACTGTGTTACGCTGACCAGTCCCTGCGCCATTCTGTGGTGGACTGTGAGAATTGGTGTGTCGGAAGCAAGCTCTTCAGGCCAGTGCAGCGTGCACAGCGGCAAGGATAGACTGAGCGTCAGCGATGGCACGCTCCGCCTCAGCCAGGGTATAGGCCTCGGCCGGAGTCAGCACTCCGAGTGCATCAGGATAGCGCGTTGGGATGTATAGCTTGTCGAGTGCGAGTGCTGCTTGGCGAAGCGATTCCAAGGAACTCCGGAGCTCCGGCGGGAGTTCATCGATCAGTCGGGTAACCGAGTGCCCCCAGGGGTCAAGATCCGCCGCGTACCAGAGCGCTTTGAGCGCTTTCTCAGCTGCTTGCTGTGCGAAAAAGCAGGCTTGGGCGTACTTGCGCGCATCTCGGAGCGCGCGAGCTGCTTCAAGATCGTCTTCAGCTTGCCGGAGCCAACGCCCAGCTTCAGCTCGGCGCTTCTCGACGCTCATAGAGCACTTTTGCCTCTCGCAATATCCCTCGCAAGAACGGGAGATCGCAACGCTCCTGAAACTCGCGAGGAGTATAGACGAGAACATCGACCGGGCGAGGAGCATCCGCCAAGAGCTCCAGTGCACGGCCAATGCGCTCGAATGGACCAAGGTCAGTATCCCAAATAATAATGAGGTCTAGATCCGAGTGGCGTCCCGCAGTACAACGCGCGAACGAGCCGAAGAGAAGAATGCGTTCGGGACGGAGCGTTTCTACCAATCGTTGAACGGCTGTGTTGAGCCAGTCGGTAAGCGCCTTATCGGCGTGTGCTGACTTTTGCATATCTCTCGCCGTCATCTGATGAGCCCAGCAACACCGGACCGAGCATAGCATCACAGCAAATCAAAACGAGCGGGTTTTCATGATTCTGCAATATTGTCCTGCGACTGGTCGAGCAGACTTTGATGTTGCTGAGGATTTGCGACTTTCGGGGGGATCACGTGGGCGAGGATGCGCAGCGACAACCGATCCGTGTGCTCATCGTCTGCACGCATAATGCGGCACGTTCCCAAATGGCCGAAGCGCTGTTGCGCTGGATGGCGGGCGAGGCGGTTGAGGTGTACTCTGCCGGGACAGAGCCAACCGCGGTTCACCCGCTGACGATCCGGGTGCTTGAGGAACTCGGCATTCAAACGAGTGGTCTCCGCGCAAAATCGGTTGAGGAGTTCCTGGGGCAGACCTTTGACTATGTGATTACCGTCTGTGACCAGACACGAGAACGTTGCCCCGTCTTTCCGGGTGGTGAGCAGATTCACTGGTCCTTCCCTGATCCGAGTACGGTGGAGGGAAGCGAGGCAGAACGACTGGAAGCATTTCGGAACGTGCGGGACGCCATCGCTCAGCGGCTGCGGCTGTGGGTCAGCGTGATCCTGCGTGATCAGCAGCGTGGACCGGTGACGCTCCGGTAAGACTGGAGGAAGCGCTGTCGGTGCTGTACGCGAGTTGCAGGCAGTCGTAGAGATGCGGTTGCCGCATCCGCAGGAGCTCCTTCGCGCGAACCGGGTTAGTAGGGAAACGAGCGGAGCGGCTTGTGGTATCCACTGTTCCCACAGTCACGCCCGTCGCGGTCGGCTCAACGAGTTGCTCCAGAGTTCGTGTCTGGGGCTCTGGTCCGAACAGTCCACTCCAGCCAGTACCCTCCGGCTGTGGGAGTGCCGCATAGGCGATATAGGTGGCATTTTCAAACGCGCGAACACGTGCCAGGTGGAAATGCGTTGGATCGTCTCCAGTGACGGCTGGTGCGTGCAGTGGAACCGCAGTCGGTCCCATGCCTTGGACAGGCGGAAGGAGCGGTCCGGCAGGAGCAACAATGAGATCACAGCCGTCCAGGGCAAGCACCCGGATTATTTCGGGGAAACAAAGGTCGCTTCCGAGGATCAGTCCGACGCGGCCAAGCGGGAGATCGACAACTGGTGGCCGCGCATTCCCCGGCGTCAGGAATGCACGCTCCCAGCCGACCACATGCGTCTTCCTATAGTGAGCGCGAAGCCCATCCGGCCCGACCAGGACAGCACTCGAGGCAAAGCCCTCGGGGAGGCGCTCGAGGAAACCGACCACCAGCATGGTGCGGAACCGACGTGCGAGGCGGTGTAGCGCGGTGACCACTTCTAGCGCCGGGAGCGCAAGGCGCATGGCCTCGTCCGCATCGTGGGGTATACCGGTCAGCGCATATTCTGGGAAGACGACGAGACGCGTCTCGCGCGGCAGGGTCTGCAGCGCTTGCTCGATGGCTGCAAGGTTTCCCGCGAACGTCCCAGAGCGCGGCTGCAACTGAACAACCGCGACGCGACTTCGTCGACCGGGCGGGAGTGGGCGGTGGCCATAGAGCCCATGGAACTCGAGCGGGTTCCAGAGGTACGCATTGAGAGTCAGCGTATCGTAGAGATCTGGGCGGCGTGCCAGTAGCTTGTCTGGCGTCGTCGCTCCGGGGAACCGTTTCTCCCGGGCACGCTCGAGATCAACCTCTCCGTAAACGATGCCGTCTTCGGTATCGAGCCGCGACTGGATCCGGCCGTCCGGATCGATAATGGCCGAGCCACCGGAGAACTGCACGCCGCGCTCGCAGCCATACCGATCAGCCGCGATAAGGTAGCAGCCGTTCTCGAAAGCTCGTGCCATCCACGCTGCCCCAGGGCCCTTTTCGAGCAGCCAATTGGTCGGGAAGCAGAGAATATCGGCACCCTGAAGCGCGAGGATACGTGCAGGCTCGAAGTAATCAGCGTCCATACAGATGAGGATGCCGATGCGCCCAAGCTCCGTCTCCCAGACCGGGAAGCCGCGATCACCGTCCTTCGCCCACTTGGGCTCACTGATGAAACTATGTGTCTTACGGTAGACGCCGATAACCCCAGAAGGCCCGAGAAACGCGGCGCTGTTGTAAAAGATTCCTGTCCGGGGATCAACCTCGGGTAGGCCCAACACGATAAAACAGTTGTGCTCGCGCGCGAGCATCGCAAAGCGATCGGTCGTCGGCCCGGGGATCGGCTCGACGAAGGGAGCAATTTCCGCCCGGTCATACCAGCAGTAGCCAGTCGTCGCCATCTCGGGCGTTACGATAAGGCGCGCGCCGCTCTGCGCTGCTTCCGCACAGAGTGTGAGCAGACGTTCGACGTTGCGTTCCTTGGCAGCGAAGACCGGCTCGAACTGGATCGCGGCGACGCGGTAGCGTGTCAGCACAACTCGTTCCTCCAGCAAACTTAGGCGCTCACCAGCAGGTAGTTTTGCACGGTATCGCCTACGAAGTCGATGACGGCAGCGCGCAGAACCCCGTCCTGGTACTCGCTGCCGGGGTTGAGGCAGAGGGTACGTCCGAGCCGCTGAGCGCCACGCGACTCGTGGATGTGGCCGTGCAGGCCGAGTTGGGGCTGGTAGCGCTCGATCGCCGCTCGGACAGCAGTGCTCCCGACCGGCACCGTCTCGACGACACCGCCGACGACCACCGGCTTGAGCGTTTAGTCGAGGCGCGGGGCGAGATCGAGGCCACTCCCGTATGGTGGGCAGTGGACGTTGAAGATCGCAAACGGAAGATCTTCTCTGGGGATCTGTGTTGCGACAGCGTCGATGCGGCGTGCGAGCTCCTCCTCGGGCATATCGCGTGGGCAGTTCCAAGGTGTGAGATTGGCGGCCCCCACGCTGGCGAGCCAGACACGTCCGAAGAGGGGAATCGCACGTCCTTCAAGGAACTCCGCCCCTGGAAGCTCAGCAAGTAGTGGATCGAGTTCGAGCGGGTCGTCGTTTCCACAGTTCCAAAGGAAGCGGATACCACGCGGTGCCAGACGTTCCCGGGCCAGCGAGACCCAGTGGAGGAGACGCTCACGCATGAGGGTGAGGAAGGCCTCATGCCGACGGCTAGGGTCGCGCTCCAGCGCTTCGAACGTTTCCGGATCACAGCGTAGGACATAGGCACCCCGATCGGTGAGCTCAGTCGTGTAGGCCTCCGCCTCGCTATCACTGGCGAGCAGCCTCGTCTCCTCATCCACTGAAACGAGCCAGCCACCACGCGCCTGGCGAATGAGTGGGACCAGCACCTTTCCGGTGAGGTCACCGCCAATAAGGACGGCGTTCGCCTCATAGACCAGTGCGGCATTGACTAGTTTTCGGAAGACGAGGTTGGCACCGTGCAGATCGGTCGCGAAGAGGAGACGGAAGCGCGTCTGGTGACTCGTCGTTCGACGGAACCAGCGCATCAGAGACCTCACTCTGCTGGGACTTCACGGTAGACAAGTGAGAGGTCGATCCCTTGACGACGCCGAATCTGCCAACTGACGAGGAAGATGACCAGCCCGATGAGCCAGTAAAGTGCGAAACCGATGATACCGAGCCGTGCCAACCCGAAAGCCGGGTTGGTGAGGAAAGCCCAGAAGAGGAACGCGAAGTAGAGGAGTGTTCCCGCCCCGGCGAGCTGGATCAGCGGCACACCAAACAGACGGACAGCAGCTGGGGAGCGCCGGAACGATTCCGGCCGTAAGAACGGCCAGAGAAGACCTGCCAACGCCGTGGTGCCGAATGCGAGCAGATAACCGAGTGTGCTCCCGCCGAAGAAGGTAGCCGTGTCACCCCAAAAGGTGAAAACCAGGAGGAAGAGTTCAGTACCAATTGCGCTTAACAGGATGGCGACTACCGGGCTCCCTGTCCGCTCGTTCACTTCCGCGAGCTGCTCGGGAAGCAGGCGATCGAAGGCCCAAGCGAACATACAGCGGCTGTTGGCCAGGTGGTTCATGATAATGGCGGCCATCGGCCAGGCGATGAAGGCAACTGCCATGAGCCAGACGAGGAGCGGATTTTCGGTCAAGAGACTCTGCAAGAGCTGCCAACTGGGCGCAACAGGGAACGGATAGGAATCAGGCGCATTGGAGAAGACGTGGTTGAAGACGGCAAGGAAATCAGGACCGAACGTCTTTGCTGCAGCCCAGGCCATGAGCGTAATCATCGCTGTTCCAGCCGCGAGGGAACCGAGCACAGCGCGGGGCAGTGTCCGCCGCACATTCTGGATCTCGCCACCGGCATACTGGACGAACCACATAAAGAGGAGCGCGAGTGCGTTGAGCCCGGTAGCATAAAGCGTCTGGAGCGGGTCATTCCAAGACGCGGGGAACTCCAACCCACTCTGGCGAGCAGCTTGCTCCAGCGCCGCTGGGTCGAAGAACCGCTCAGCCCGGGCGAGGAAATCGGCATGGGAGGAAAGAGCGACCACCAAGACACCAAGTGCGAGCGAAGCGAAGGCGAGCACGAAAAGGGTGCGCTGGACAAGGAGGGCACGACGGAGCCCGCTGATCAGGACGAGGGCCAGGATGACATTGACAAGCGTGCCGATGAGGAGAGTCACCCACGGTGTTGCCAGCCGGTCGGCAAGCTCGGTGAGACCGGAGCTTCCGAAAAGAGTACCGGTGATCGAGAGGCTCGCGGCGATACCCTGGGTCGTGACCCAGTTCGCGTAGGCTCCCATCCAGGACATGTTCCAGAGGACAACGGAACAGTTGGCCGCAAAGCCGAGCGCTGGATGGAGTGTCCGGCTAATGTAGACGTAATCACCACCGGAACGTGGCATGGCGAGCCCGTACAACAGGTAAACCGCCCCCGGGAGCAAGACAAGCGGTGCAGTCAGCAGGACGGAAAGGGGGAGATTGAGACCTGGGAAGAGCCAGGGCATCAAAACAATCTGGGTCGCTGTGATCACCAGGTTGATGATCAAGAGATTACCGATGAAGGCATCGAGTGCCGAGATACTGCGCACAAGTCCCGAGGACTGCCGGACGAAGAGTCGCGCTGACATTGCCGCTTCCGCCCCCTTTCAACTGTATCTGTTCCGCTACGGTACCATATCAGGGCGTTATCGCCGTAGTGAGGATAACTCGGCGCTGTCACGGGCGCAAGCAGCGGCAAAACGGTCAGCAGGCGACATTGCACTGTGCCATACGGCGAGCGGTCCACGACGGTGATCCACAGAATGTTTGAAGGGGTCCCGCCGCTGGCTGTGCCGGGTAACACAGAAGCCGCCAGGGAGCGACAACGCGAGTGCAGCGAGTGGCAGCAGATGCCAGGAAACGGCGGCTTTAGTAGTCCGGCGGTTCTCGCCAGCCTCAACGATCCCGTCATTGTCCATACTATCGCCTCTCATCACGCTGGTCAGCAGAGCGGTCGGAAGCGAAGCGTTCACCGGGCATAGCTCGCACGCTCGCTTTGTGGATGCTGATCGGCTGTGAGAATCGGTGTACTGCCCTGACCACGGCCGGGCCATATGAACAGCAACCAGCACCGAAAGGTCTTGTGCAGCTGGTCTCCATCCGAGATCTTTGTTAGGATCGTCCTGCCGATCGAGGGGAGCCAGAGCATGACCGCACTGCTTTACAAGAAGACAGAATACCCGCTCAAGAAGCTTTTGCTAGACATCCAGAGCGGGCATCTGGCGCTACCAGACCTCCAGCGGCCATTTGTCTGGCCGGACACGAAAGTGCGCGATCTCCTAGACTCGATGTACCGCGGGTTTCCGATTGGCACCCTATTGTTCTGGGAGTTTGGTCAGCAGGACGGAATACACGTCCGTCAGATCGGAGCGAACGGGCAGAGCACGCCGCACCTCTTGGTCATCGACGGGCAGCAGCGCCTTACCGGACTCTATGCGGTCTACTTTGGCGTACCAGTGCGCGACAAGTCGTTCGTGCAGCGCCGAATCAAGATCGCCTTTGACCCGCTAGAGGAGCGGTTCGAGGTCTCCAACGCGTTCCTGGCCAAGGATCCACGATGGATTGCGGACATCAGCGTCCTGTGGAGACCCGAGACATCACTCTATGCGCTCATCGGCAGGTACCTCATGCGGCGTCATCAGCTCGGTGGTCTGAGTCCGAGTCAAGAGCGACAAATCGAGAAGGCTTTCCAACAGCTGCACGCACTGGAGAACTACCCGTTCACGGTCCTGGAGGTCTCGCACGACGTCGACGAGGAACGTGTTGCTGAGATCTTCGTCCGTGTCAACAGCCAGGGGAAGTCTCTCAAGCAGTCCGACTTTGTCCTCACCTTGATGTCGGTGTATTGGGACAGTGGTCGGGCACAGCTGGAACGCTTCTGTGAACAAGTAAAGCAACCACCCCAGGGGAAAGAACCATCCCCATTTAACCGTGTGTGGCAACCGACGCCAGAGCAACTGCTCCGCACAACAGTGGCGCTCGCCTTCCGACGAAGCCGCCTACGCACCGTCTATGCACTTCTGCGAGGCAAAGACCTCGAAACCGGGATCTTTACAGAGGAGCAACGCGAAAGGCAGTTTCAACGGCTGGCCGAAGCGCAAAGCAAGGTGCTCGCCCTCGAACACTGGCATGACTTCCTGCACGTTCCGCGGCTGGCCGGCTTTCTGCGCGACACCATGATTGGCTCCAAAACTGCCCTCGCTGTTACCTATGCGTTGTGGCTGATCGCCCGTTTCGAACTCGGCCTGCCTGACAGTGAAGCACGCCCGCTTTTAGCACGCTGGCTCTTTATGGCGCTGCTGACCGGACGGTATGCTGGGTCAGCCGAGACGCAGAGTGAAGAGGACTTGCGTCAACTCGACGGCATCCACAGCGGCCGCGCTTTCTGTGAGCGGCTTCAGACCATCATGACGACGGTCCTTACACCTGACTATTGGAGCGTCACGCTACCCGCCGACTTGACAGCGACCGCAAGCTCGACCCTTCTCAAAGTCTTCCGTGCTGCACAGGTGGTCTTGGATGCGCCAGTACTCTACTCGACGATCCCGATCCGGCACGTTCTGGATCCAACGCATGCACCACCAATCAAGCCTGTGCACGACCACCACCTCTTTCCTCGGGCCTTTCTCTACGAACTCGGCTTCACACCACAGCAGGCGAATCAGCTGGCCAACCGCGCCTGGATCGAGTGGCGGGACAACCTGGCAATCAATGACTCACCGCCGGACGAGTACGCACCCAAGCTCGAGAGGCTATTTTCGAAAGAGCAACTTCATAAGATGCTGGAGTTGAACGCGCTTCCGGAGCATTGGTACGAGTATCCCTATGAGGAGTTCCTCAGTGAGCGACGACGGCGGATGGCTCGTCTCATCGAGCAAGCGTTCCACCGCATCGGTCGCTAGCCTGCCAGTATGTCTGTGCTGACACGAACTCCAGCCCCGCCCGGGAAGTCATCGCTCGTGAGGGACCGTTCCTCCGAGGAGACGGGACGGATCAGCCATGACACGATGGGTCACGTCAGAGAGCTCGCAGTCGAGCCGGATCCGACGGAGGCACGTTGCGAGGGAGAACTGCTCGATCAACAGGGTGCGCAAAGGGCTTCGCGGGCAAGAGTGCATGTTGGGAAAGCGAGCCATTGCCAGGCAATGAGCAAACAGGGTGGTGAGCCCATGGGCTCACCACCCCGACTATGCTTCGATACGATGGGGATCACATAAACGTCATATCGTCCACGTTCGGGATCTTCTCCAAGATTTCGTTGTAATAGCTGCCGTCGGAGGCCTTTGCGACGCGGCAAATGTAGACCGTGTGCACAGGCCCTTGCGATTCGGGATAGAAGCGGAACTCTCCAGCCGGGGCCTCAACGTGCACCGACTTGATCGCTTGGACAAACCCCTGCTTGTCTTCGACGTTGCCCTTCACGGCCTCGATCGCCTGGCGCGCCACAAGTCCACCAAGATACCCGAGGTAATCGACCTGGCCGGGCTTTCGGTTGTACTCCTTCTGGAAAGTCTCGACGAATGCCTTGTTTTCTGGTAGATCGATAGATGCCGTGTAGACTGTTCCGCTGACGAGCCCAACAGCCGCGTCGCCCATTTCTCCCAGAATCGAGTCGTCTGTGGTAGCTCCGGAAGCGATGAGCGGAATCTGATCCTTCAGCCCGAACTCTTCATACTGGACAACAAGGCGGATCGCATCAGAGCTGAGGCCGTGGAACTGGAAAACGGCGTCAATGTTCCCCGCCTGCTGCTGGATCCGTTGCAGGAACGGACCGAAGTCTTGCGTACCCATCGGAGAGTAGAACTCGTCGACCCAGGTGCCACCAGCCTTGGTGAAGCGCGCCTTGAAGGCCGCGAGTTCCTCCTTCCCTGCCGCGTAGTCGGCGGCAAAGCCGAGCATCCGCTTGTAGCCAAGCTTCTGGTATGCGTAGTCAGCGACGGGCGAATCGTACTGGCCGTTGGCATACGAGACGCGGAAGATGAAGGGGCTGCGCATCTTTGGATCGCGGGTGAGCGCCTGCAGCGCTGCATTGGTGACGATGGTCGGCAGCTGGTTCTGGTGAATGTAGTCACGTAGGGCCGCTGCCTCGTTGCTGAGGGTGATACCGAGCAAGAGATGAATCTTGCGTTGCTCAACCAACTGGCGCACCTTCGCCAGAGCCTGATCGGGCTGGCCAGCGGAGTCCTCAATGATGAGCTCAAACGGGCGCCCACCAATCGCATTGCCAGCTTGCTTGAAGGCGAGCTGGATGCCGCGCAAGTTGGCTTCCCCATTCGGACTGGCTGGGCCAGAGAGCGTGAGCAGAACGCCAATCCGCATCGGCTCTTTGCTCACCGTGGCCACAGCAGTGGGCGTCGCCGCTGCTGCCGGCGTCGGTGTGGCCGGGGCGGTCGTCGGCGTGGCTGCAGCTGGTGTCGGCGTTGCCGCTGGCGCAGCTGTGGGTGTTGGCGTTGCCTGCCCACCCGCGCAGGCTGCCATCAGAGCCGAGACGCCAAGCGCACCAAAAGCTCGCTTCAAGAAGGCTCGTCGATCCATCCGCTGCATTGCACCCTCCTCACGTTGCACAGACTCGACTCTCACCCTTCGATCCACCTCAATGGCCACGCGCCGTCAGAAGATACTGTCGCGCGTGCTCAGCGAATGGCACGGGGGCGACTGTCGCACCGATCTCTACTTGGACATGACGCTCGACGAGCGGCTTACGTGATCCGCCGTTCGGCTCTCCCCAGAGGAGTGTCACGCGCGTGCCCGGCTGGCTGTACGCCGGGTCGACGACCGCGAGCGAGAGGATTGCGCCGTAGTTCGCGCTGTAGCCGCAGGTCGTCGAGATACCGATCCGCTCACCACGCTCATTGAGGACTGCGTCATACTGCCACAACGCATAGCGCGGTAATGGCCAATCAATGAACTTGGCCCGGCGGCCAGGGGGTTCAGTAAACATGGTCCGGATAGCCCGCGTCACGTCCTCGCCATCCCAGACAAGCGTCACCTTGACGCGGTGCGGCTCATTCGCCATCCGCTCGAGCGCCGCACGCCCAACGAAGTCATGGTCGAACTTCACAAGATGCCCATACCCTAAATCCCACGGAGTGAAGTAGTAGTCCTCGATGTTCGGCGAGTAGAAGCTACCACCGATCGATCCAATCGCTTCCTCACTTGTTGCTGGCAACCACTCACGATAGGACCGGAGTTCTGGGCTTGTATAGATTGCTGGTACGGGTGAGGGGATCCAGCCCACTCCCTCGATACCGCTCGTGATGTAGGCCTTCGAGCCGACGCGCCGGAGGCCGTACTTTTGCCCGGTCTCGAGAATCGCGTCACGGACCGCCTCCCGGTCTTCCCACGGGCCGAAGAGCTCAGCACCGGGGACTCCAGCCATGCCGTGGCGCAAGAAGAACACACGGCGACCAGCGATCGTCATCTCCCCGATACGGAAATACTTCACCTCCGGCAACGGCCCACCGTTCAGCTCTTCGAGCAACGCTGGCGCCTGTGGACCTTGGAGCTCGAATCGGTACACCGTTCGTGGTCGATTTGGGTCAACAACTGACCAGGCGTCTTTCTCGACCGTCACGTTGTAATGACCAGTCTCCGCGTGATACTGCACCCAGTTATTGATGCCGGGACGCGAGACTAACTTGAGACGACCATCGGGCAGATAGAAGAGAATGCCATCGCCGATCACATAGCCCTCAGGACTACAAGCGACCAGCTGCTTGGCTTGCCCCGGCCGGAAATTTCGAAAAGAGTTGACACCAATATGCTCGAGCAGCCGCACAGCGTCAGGGCCACTGAGATAAAGGTTTGTCATATGGTAGGACTGGTCGAAGAGCGCGACAGATTCACGCCACGCGTGCTGCTCGTCACGCCAGTTGGTGAATTCTGGGGGAAGGTCTGGGAAAGTTCCGAGAAGCGTCAACGGCTGGTTGTAGAGATGATCGACAATGTTTGGGATCTGATCGAGGAGCGCCTGGAGACTCAGGGCCCGTGCTGACGACATCTGCGATCCCTTTCGCTCGCGCTCTCGCCGCTCGCCCAGTACTCCCAAGGAGTCAGTCACGTAGCGAGGCGCGCAGGCTACTTCAGAGTTCAATCTACGATGTCCGACGTGAAGCGTCAACTCGAGAGTTCCGATATTCCGAACACGCACGCGCTGGCACCCGCGGTCAGAAGTAGTGCTGAGCGGGTCTTCGTCCACTAGTCAGGAACCGACTCGCTCGGCTGCCGTCCCGACTCGGCCAGAAACTTCACCATTCCTGCTCACAGTTCCGAAGGCATACCAGCGGCACGCCATATCGCCTCGGGACATCGGCGGCGTCGGTGGATCCTAGCGCCTCAGAATCCGCCGCGCGAACCCACGCGCTGGACGACAGACGTAGCTCCGCGCATCGTTCGGGTCACCACCGACGTACACCGGCCAATCGGGGTAACGACAGGCCGGCAAGGTGCGCGGGACAGGTTCGGTCTGCTGGAGGATGATCCCAGCATCAGGTGGCTGGCCGCGTTCTACCCAGCGTTCCAGGACGGTGAGCCAGTCGGCCTGGCTGGGTGCATTGCCGCCACGGTGATTCGCCCCCGGAACGACATAGAGGCGAGCAAACGACTCGACCATCTCCTCGCCTAGGCTTTCCTGCACACGCTGGAAATACTCAATCCCGGCGTAGGGACTCTGCGCATAGTCGGCCATGTATTCGACCAGGATAAGTTTCCCACCCCGTGCTGCAAAACGCGAGAGATCGGGGTCGGTCGAATCGACGATGGCGGAGACCTGGATGATTCGCTCGCGCCAGCGCGGGTCTTCCGGATCGAAGTGATAGGTCTGGAACGCTGGATCGCGGACAATGGCGTAGCGGACGAACTGTGCACCGAAGTTGACAATGATCGGGCCACCAGGATCGACGCCTGGCGGCTGCACCGCTGGCGGTGGTGCAGAGCCCATGACCCAGAGATCCCAGCCGCCAGGGAGATCCTCATTGCCAGAGGGCCAGCCAGGATAAGAAGTGACACCGTTCGCGAGCGGGTAGGAGAGCTGCAAACGTGAGCGTAGTAGCCGCACCGCAGCGATTTGCGCCTCGGTCAGACCAGGATCCTCGGGGCTAGACGCACAGCAGAGTTCCGCAACGTCAAAGTCACACGCTGCGTAGTCGAGCAACAAGCCATCCAGCACCGCTTCACGACCACCGCAGGCCTCACGCTGCGCCTGGGCGAGTAAGCGGATCTTTCTCGCATCCATCCAACCGCCATTGAGGAGCGCACGACCCATGCGATTTCCGGCGAGCTGAAGCAACGTGAAGTTGAGAACCGGAACAATACTCAGTACACCGTCGTAGTCCTCCGGGAACCGTTGGGCGACGGTGAGCGCCTCACGGCCACCCTGCGAAAGTCCTGCGAAATAGGTACGTTCTGGCTCCGCACCGTAGAACCAACGCATGATTGTGACGGCCACATCACGCGTCTTCTTTAGCGCAGCGTAACCGAAGTTCTCAAGCGCCTCATCGTTGAGTGCGAAAGCCGCGTTCATCCCCTGGTGGCCAGAGTCGCTACCGAACGTGGCATATCCTCGGGCCAACGGCACCAGAGCGTCCGGCGGAGCTCCTGGTACTGGCTCTGTCCCACTCGGAACGAACCCGTTGTAACCACCGCCCCCAACATGGAGTGCCCGCCCGTTCCAAGCAACCGGGAGGTTGACCCGGAAGCGGATGGGCGGCGCGGTCGGATCGACCGGCTCGATCTCTCCCTCAATGCGACAATAGGCTGGCAGCCGCTCGCTCGCAGGGACGACCTCAGCCATCACGAGGTGCGCGCCGCGTGTCGGCAGCGCGATCGCCTCCGCAACGACCCGCTGGCCGGTCAGCATCGCGCAGCGTCGCTCAAGTCGCAGCTCATCCATCCCAATTCTCCCTCTTCCTATCTGATCCGCAGGGCGGGCAAATCCGCCCTGATCAGCCTGTGCTCCGTCTGGGAATACCTCGCAAGTAATGCTGGGTTTCCGAGCCGAGGCAGACAAGGTCATTGTTCAGGACTGAAGAACAAAGGTGCCCTGGCTCTTAGCCAGGGCACGGTCCTCGATGGGGGCTGACGTCTGAGTCTCTGGATGAGGAGAGGCGTGAGGCCCCTATGGTGTTGAGATGGCGAGCTCCTTGCCGGTGATGAACTCCAGGAGCGCCGGTGTACCGTCCTCAACCGCGCGGAGTGCCCGCTGGATAGCTGGGACGATCTGGCCCGGCTCCGTCACGCGCTCACCGTAACCACCCATGGCCCGGGCGAATGCCGCATAGTCGCCGCTGATATCAGTGGCGCGGTACTTCTCGGTCGCCACGGGCATCACGGGAATCTCGATGGCCATCGAAAAGTTGTTGAAAAGGATCGACAGAATCGGAATTCGCTCCCGTACTGCGGTTTCAAAGTCCATCCCGGTCATGCCGATCGCTGCATCGCCCCAGACGTTGACGCAGAGCATGTCCGGTCGGGCGAGCTTGGCACCCATGGCCAAACCGAGCCCATAGCCCAGTTGAGTTGATTTGCCCCAACCGAGATAGGTGAGCGGCCGCTTGGCAATCCAGAAGGGGGAAAGTTGGTCGCGTGGACTGCCCGCATCGTGCGTGATGATCGTGCGTTCGACGTCAAGTGTTCGCATGAGTTCCCAGATCACGCGGTACGGTGTGAGAGGAACTTCGTCGGACGTCAGCTTGGGCATCCACTGAGCAAGCCAGGCCTCACGGACACGCTGAATCTCAGCTGCGACCTCCGGCAAGCGTCCACGCGGCTTCCCGCCGAGCCGCTCACTGACCGCTTCGTAGAGTGCCGCGAGGGTGAGCTTGGCATCACCCAGAATGGCATGACTCACTGGAACGTCCTTGTTGAGGTCGGCCGCATCGAGCGTGGCGTGGACGATCGTTTTCCCCTCGTACGGAATGCGCACGCCGTAGTTCGTCTTGGTGAAGCTGCAGCCGATGCCAAAGATAACGTCGGCCTCACGCAGGAAATGTGAGACCGTCGCCGGGTAGGCCCGGCCACCAGCACCGAGCGCGAGCGGATGATCCTCTGGAAAGGCACTCTTCCCTTGAAGACTCGTGCAGACCGGTGCCTCAAGGAGTTCCGCTAGTGCCCGGAGCTCCTCCCATGCTTGGGCATAGTGGACACCTTGCCCGGCATAGATGACCGGCCGCCGGGCGGCAACAAGCACGGCCGCCACCTCATCGACCGCGACCGGATCTGGGGCGACGCGCACCCGCGGAGCAGGGCGGTAGTCAACCGGGCCGTTGAACTCTTCCTGGACAAGATCACGCGGGAGTTCGATCACCACTGGACGCGGCCGGCCGTTCTTGAGCTGCGTCCAGGCACGGCGCAGGGCGTTCGGCACCTCACTGGGCAACACGACCTGCTCGACCCACTTCGCGATCTCGCGGAAGTTCAAGAGTGCGCTGAAGTTCGGCGGCAGGTTCATGATTGGGCGCGGATAGCCCTCAGGTAAGAGCAGCACTGGAACGCTATCGGCATAGGCCTGGGCAACCGCGCCGAAGGCATTCTCCGTTCCCGGACCGTGCTGCATGGCGAAGACGCCAATACGTTGGCCCGAGGTGACGCGGCTCATCGCATCCGCCATGTGGATGCCCACACGCTCCTGCCGGACGATTACCGTCCGAATGTCCGCGCGGGCGGCGGCTTCCAACACGTCGTTCACCGGGTATCCGATGATGAGCTCGACCCCCTCACGCTTGAGAATTTCCGCGACGACATCCGCGACACGCACGCTTCGCCTCCTCACCCGCTGTACCGCTCGTCACGCTCAGTGGTATCAGCTTGACCATCGGCAGACGGGGGACGACAGCGGTCGTCGGAGAGCGCACAGCTATTCGGGCGCGTACCGACGACCGGCTCAAAGCGCACAGATCGATGGATTGGCGCTGACAGCGCAACGATCGCTCGGCGCGACGTCCCCCGCGTCAGTCTACCGCAAGGCCCCCCAGATGGAAATGAACGCTCACCAAGACAGACAACATTGCACCAATGCGAAAGGGCACAACCGAGGTTTGCCCAGTCGCAACTCTTCTGCATTTCTTGACCGACTGTGCAAAAACAGGGTGCAACGTCGCAGTAGAGCGAGGAACTGCTGGGGACCAGGGATACCTCTCCAGCGGGGAGGCTACGAGTGCTGCCCGGTGGCTTGCCCTGCCCAGCACCTTGTGTCGCGTCTTCCGGCGACATGCTCCTTGGGTCATACTTGCAGCAAGCACCTCGCACCGAGTGCCGGATGCAGAGACGACGCAAGCAGTGCATCCCTGATCGGCAGGGATATCGGAGAAGTGGCTAACCGAGAGGAGTTGCGAGAAAGGAGCGTCTGGATGGGCGCAACAAGCCAGCTACCTCAATCGCTGCCGATGACTCCCGAAGCACGCCCCTGGCTGCGCCACTACGAGCCGAGTGTCCCCTGGACGATCGAGATTCCCGAGACGACGATGCCGGAGTATCTTGCACTGAACGCTGGACGGTATCCGCGGCGAGAGGCGATCCGCTTCTTTGGCAAGTCGATCCACTACCGCGAACTCGACGAGGCAGTGAACCGCTTCGCCAACGCGCTCATCCAGCTTGGGGTACAGCCAGGCGATCGGGTGGCGCTTGTCCTGCCGAACTGTCCGCAAATCGTCATCGGCTACTACGGCGCACTACGGGCTGGTGCAGTCGTGGTGCCGTGCAATCCGCTCTACGCCGAGCCGGAACTCGCCCACCAGCTGGCCGATGCTGAGGTAAAGGTCGTGCTGTGCCTCTCGCTGATGTTCCCCAAGGTGCAGGCGGTACGTGACCGGGTTCCCTCGCTTGAGCACGTGATCGTAACCAACATCAAGGAGTACCTGCCACCACTCACCCGGGTCGGCTTCACCCTCTTCCGCGAGCGGCAGGAGGGGCACGATGTGACACTCCCCGAGGACGGGCGAACGCACTGGCTGCAACCGCTCTTGCAGAGCGCTCCGACGACTCCACCCGGCGTCGCGCGGAATCCGAACGACCTTGCTGTCCTCCAGTACACCGCGGGGACAACCGGCGTACCAAAGGGCGCGATGCTGACTCATCGGAATTTGGTCGCCGTTGCGCTCCAGACCCATGCCTGGGCGCGCAACATTGAAGAGCCGGATGGCACTGATGTCGTGCTCGGTGTCATCCCGATCTTCCACATCTACGGACAAACGGTGGTGATGAACTTCCCAATCGTCACCGGTGGGTCCATGGTCCTCATCCCGCGCTTCAACCTGAAGGAAATCTTGCAAGCGATCGACCACGAGAAGCCGACTTTCTTCCCAGGTGTCCCGACGATGTACGCCGTGCTCGCTAACGCACCGAAGGTGGAGAAATACAACTTACGGTCGCTGAAGGCCTGTATCTCTGGTGCCGCACCGCTGCCGGTTCCAGTGCAGGAACAGTTTGAGCGCCTTACCGGAGCTCGGCTCGTCGAGGGGTACGGGCTCTCCGAAGCGCCAGTAACGCACTGCAACCCGATCCTTGGCGAGCGAAGAGCCGGAACCATCGGCCTTCCGCTCCCGAGCACGGAGGCGATCGTCGTGGACTTGGAGACGGGAACCCAGATGCTCCCGCCAGGCGAAGTTGGGGAGCTAGCCGTCCGTGGGCCACAAGTGATGCAGGGCTACTGGAAGCGCCCAGACGAGACGGAGCGGGTCTTCCGCGGTAGCTGGTTCCTGACTGGCGACATTGCGCGCATGACTGAAGACGGGTACTTCCAGATCGTCGACCGACGCAAGGACATGATCATCGTTGGGGGGCTCAAGGTCTTTCCCAGCGAGGTGGAGTCGGTACTGCTCCAGCATCCGGCTGTGAAAGAGGCAGTGGTCGTCGGCATTCCAGATCCCTACCGCGGTGAGATGGTGAAGGCCTACGTTGTTCTCCAGGAGGGAGTGAGTATCGACGCGCGGGAACTCCTCGCCTTCTGTCGCGAGCGACTGGCACCGCATCGTGTCCCACGCGAGATCGAGTTCCGTACCGAGCTCCCAAAGAATTTGATCGGCAAAGTCCTGCGCCGCAAGCTGATTGAGGAAGAGCTCGCCAAGCGGCAGGGTGAAGCGTCTGCACCCGCTGAGGGGTGAACTCGTCAGGAACGCACGACTGCTGCGGCAGGCGTCCTGCGCCGCAGAAGCCAGATAAGTGCGACCGCGCCAACAAGCGCGGTGGCCAGTGCGATGACCTGCGCCTGCTGGAGCCCCCAGAACCAGACGGCTTCCTGCCGCACGAAGCTGATGAAGAACCGTCCAATGCCATAAAGCAACCAATAGAGTGCGAAGAGGCTGCCGTCAGGCAGACCGCGCCGGCGCAAGCGCCAGAGCACTGCGAGGACGAGGAAATTCACAACCATGTCGTAGATCGGATAGGGGTGGGTAGGAACACCGAGGAGGTCAGCCGGAAGCAGCGCCTTTGGATTGGTGTAACGCAGGGCGAAGGGGCAGTACCCGAGCCCTTCCGTCGGTGTTGCGGCTGTCGCTCCCGCGCAGGCAAGGCACGTGCACGGTCCGCCCCAGGCATCACCGTTGATGAAACAGCCGATGCGGCCGATCCCCTGCGCGAGGAGCAAACCTGGGGCAACCGCGTCAGCAACCGGACCAATCGGCACTCGCTGGCGCCACAGCAGGACGGCAGCAGTCACCGTCCCACCGATGATCCCTCCATAGACAGCAAGGCCCCCCTCGGTGATCGCCAGGATGCGCCACGGTTGGCGCAGATACTCACCCAGATGATCCAAGACGAAAAAGAGCCGTGCCCCCAGGATACCGCCAAGAATCGTCAATACGGCGAGAAGATCGAAGTTCGGGATGGTGATCTGTTTCCGATTCAGTTCTCGGCCCGCCAACCAGACTGCTGCCAGGATTGCGACTGCCGTGAAGAAGCCATGCCAGGTCAAAAGGATGGGGCCGATCCGCGCGATGTCCGGATCCATACCAATAGTGATCGTGACCATGCTCCGTGCCTCCCGTCACACCCAGTGGGAGTATGCCACGAGATACCCCCGGAGGGCATAGGCTGTCAATCAGCACTGAGCACTCGTACCGAGCGCACCGCAAGCCAGGGCTCGGCCCCGCGCTCCCCTGGGCCACTGACGTTGCGGAGCGTCAGTGTGACAGGAACCTCGCTCTCCAGCCGGTCGAAGTGCAAGACCACGTTGATCGTCGACCAGCCTGTGCCTGCGAATGGATTCTGCCCATCCCAGATGACCCAACCAGCGAGTTCCATCTGGAACCCCGCTACAGGGTCACCGCGATGCTGCCGACCTTCGACCTGGATCAGCAGTCGCTCCGTTCCCGCAGGGATGACGAACGAAACTGAGGCCTGCTCGGTACCGCTTCCGCTTCCGAAGAGCAACGCGGCGTTGGCCAAATCCCGGCTAAAACCCTTCAGAGCCCCATCACGAGCGGGCAGATAGGCTCCGGCAAGTTCTTCCGGCGCGAAGGTAAGCGCGGGTGCATCGGTAAAGCGCCGGAGCTCCGGTGGCGTCGGCGCGAGCACCTTGAGCGAACCAAGCAGCGCCTGCACTGGCTGGGGCGTCGGAGTCGGCAACGGCGTCGGCGTGGGGCGAGGAGTCGGCGTTGGCTGTCGTGTCGGCGGAGGAGCCACTGTGGGCGTCGCAGTCGCAGCGGCAGGGACGAGAACTATCGCCGCGGTCGTGGGCGTCGGTACCGGGCGTTCTCCCGGTAACTGCGCTCGCGCCAAAAGCGCAAGCAACACGATCACAGCAAGCGAAAGTACCGTCGCCCCGCCCGCAAGCCTGAGTGTCCCCGCGCGTGCTCGCCCCTGACGCGCAGGGGTCAGCGCAGTACCATCTGTCTGCGCGCTCGTCTTCCCACCGAGAATCGCTGCCTGGAGCGCAGCTGCCATCGCTTCAGCCGAGCGGTACCGGAGCTCCGGCTCCTTGGCCAGAGCACGTAGAACCACCTGCTCCAGGGCCGGCGGGATGTCACGTCGCCAACGGCGCGGCGACACCGGCACTGTGTGGAGATGCTGCGCCAGGAGTTCGTCGGGTGTCTGACCTAGGAAGGGCAATCGACCAGTGAGGAGCTCGTAGAGGAGTACACCAACCGCGTACAGATCACTAGCGGCAGTCGCCGGCTGCCCCCGGATCCGTTCTGGTGCCACGTAGGGAGCCGTCCCGAGCAGGTCCACTGGGCCGGTGAGGGTCGGATCGTCGGCCCGCCGGGCGATGCCGAAGTCGGTCAACTTCGCACGCCCGTGCCGGTCGAGCAGCACATTGGCGGGTTTGACGTCGCGGTGAACGATCCCCGCCCGGTGGATAGCAGCCAAGCCATTCAGGACGTCAAGTGCCAGGCGCACAGCCTCGTCGACTGGAAGCGGGGCACGCTCCCGGATCAGACGCGCCAAATCGCCACCATCAACCCATTCCATAACGAGATAGCGAAGCTCGCCATCGCGTCCGGCATCGTAGAGCTGCACCACGTTGGGATGCGAGACGGCTGCAGCCGCACGCGCTTCACGCTCAAACCGTGCTTCCTCGCGCGCATCGCTGGAGTCGGCGCGCAGGATCTTCACCGCTACCGGCCGATCGAGCACGAGGTCGCGTGCTAGGTAGGTTGTTGCCATCCCGCCGGTGCCGAGAGGCTGTTCGAGGCGATAGCGACTGCCAATCACGCGAGGAGGCGACACGAACACGACAGAACTCCTTCGCCGTGGCCGATTGTACGCGGACGGGACAGATCGGCGCGACCTCACGCGGGAACAGGATCGAGCGGGACATTGTCGATGAGCCGCGTCGTGCCAACCCAGGCAGCAACGAGCAGGAGCGCCGGGCGATCGACCCGTGCAAGTTCCTGGAAGGTCTCACGATCACTCACACTGACATATTCGAGGCGGACTGGCGTCTGAGCGAGCGCAGCATGCACCAACTGCCGAAGTACTTCGGCATCACGCTCCCCCTGCTGGAAACGGGCGAGCGCCGCGAAGAGCGCACGCGGCAAGGCAGCGGCAGCGGCGCGCTCTTCTGGTGAGAGGTAGACATTCCGGCTGCTCATAGCCAACCCATCCGCCTCCCGGACGGTCGGCACCGGCACGATTTCGACCGGAAGCGCGAGATCCTGAACAACCCGACGTACGACCAGAACCTGCTGGGCATCCTTCCAACCGAAGTAGGCGCGGTGCGGCTGCACCAGGTTCAGGAGGCGCGTCACAACCGTTGCCACGCCGCGAAAGTGTCCTGGTCGCGCCGCACCTTCCAAGCGCTCAGCGAGCGGTCCACTCACCTCAACCGCCGTGGCGAAGCCAGGTGGATACATCTCCTCGACCGGCGGCGCAAAGACCAGCCCAACACCCTCTGGCTCCAGCAGGCGAAGATCGCGTGCAAGATCGCGCGGATAGCGCTCGTAATCTTCGTGTGGCCCGAACTGGAGAGGGTTGACGAAGATACTCACCACCACCTCGTCGTTCTCAGCACGAGCACGCCGGACAAGCGCGAGGTGCCCCTCGTGGAGATAGCCCATGGTGGGGACAAAACCGATTGTGCTGCCTGTTCGCGCGGTACGCCACGCGCGGAGTTCATGGACTGTCCGCACGAGTTCCATTGTCTCCTCCCTCGCGCCGGCTGCGGAACTCTTCGGCAATCACAGCGAGTATCTCCGGATCGAGATCGCGCGGGAGGCCGAAGCTCTCTGCCTCACCCGGGAATGCCCCGCTCCGGACATCCTCTGCGTAGCGGCGCACCGCCTCGCTCACGACCGTTGTCAGATCAGCGTAGGCTCGCGCGTGCCGTGGGAGCGGGCCAGGAAGGAGATGGAGGAGATCGGTCAGCACCTGCACCTGTCCATCGCAGCCTGCACCTGCGCCGATCCCGATCGTCGGGATGTGGAGGAGCTCGCTGAGCGTCTGGGCGACAGGAGCCGGGACAAGTTCGAGGACGATGGCAAACGCACCTGCCTGCTCGAGCGCGAGCGCATCGGCGAAGAGCTGTCGCACAGCTGGCGCCGTGCGTGCCTGCAGGCGGAAACCACCGAGTGCATGCACCGATTGCGGCGTGAGGCCGAGGTGGCCCATCACCGGTATCCCGGCCTGGACAAGCCGCGCGACCGTCTCCACAACCGGACCGCCGCCCTCGACCTTGACCGCCTGGGCGCCCCCCTCCTGCACCAGCCGTCCCGCATTGCGAAGGGCTTCCTCTGGCGAGACGTGGAAGGTGAGGAACGGCATGTCCGCGACGACAAGCGCCCGGCGCACTGCCCGCGTGACGGCCTTGGTGTGATGGAGCATATCGGCGAGCGTCACAGGGATCGTCGTCTCGTACCCGAGTACGGTATTGCCAAGCGAGTCACCCACCAGAATGACCGGGATCCCTGCCTCATCGAGGAGACGTGCAGTCGGGTAATCGTAGGCGGTAAGCATGACGATCCGCTCACCACGCCGCTTCATGGCGACAACATCCGCTACCGTCACGCGCTGTGTCATCGAGACACCCCCTCGCCGCTCTCGGCGCTCGCTAGCCAGTCGGCCAAGGCATCCAGCGCTGCCAGACGCTCTCGATCGTTCGCTGCTCGCTCCCGGGCCAAGGGGAGCATCGCTTCTGCGAGGGCACGGTAGAGCGCAAGCCACTCGGGAGTCTCACGCGCGAGCGCCGCCACATGCCGCTCAAGCGTCGCGCGGTCAGCCCGCGCCACCGGCCCAGTCAGCGCCTGTGGCAAGCCGAGCTGCTCCAAGTTGACGAGCACACCCCGTAACAGTGGCAAGAGATGCCGGACCGCTGCTTCGCGTTCCAGACCGGTTGCACGGTGGAGGAGATCCGCTGCGACTCCGGCCAGCGCGGTGAGACCGTTTGCCGCGAGCGCTGCGGCGGCGTGATAAAGCGGACGTTGCACCGGGTCGAGGCTGAACGGCTCGGCCCCGAGCCGTCGGGCCAAGGAAGCGAGCTCGGTCGCCAACGGTGGATCCGCTTCGATCGCCACCGCCACACCGTGCCAAGCTGCCGGATCAGCCCGGCCAGCGAACGTCTGGAGTGGGTGAAACGCACCCGTCTCCGCACCAGCCTGCGCAGCCGGTGCGAGTAACTCGCGTCCGTACGCACCTGCCAAGTGAATGACTGCTTGACCAGAGCGCCAGCGCAGCTGCGCGCAAAGTGGAACGATCGCGCTATCCGGCACCGCGAGCACTACCAGCGCCCCGCGGTCAGCTGCACTCTGCGGATGTGAACAGGCGAGCGCCCCAGGCAGGCGGGTAGCGAGCGCCTGCGCATGCTCGAGTCGACGGCTCCAGACCGCACTCACCTCGATGCCAGCGGCCACGAGAGCAACGCCGAGCGCCGTTGCCGCTCCGCCGGCACCGAGGAGCGAGACCGGTTGCCTAATCGATGGGCTTGGCGACGACGATGATGCGGTGATCATCGATCCCGTACGGCCAGCAGGTGACCAGCGTCACACGTTCTTCGGGCATCGGGTCGAGGAAGCGGCCAGTCGCGATCCGTTCCTCGAGCGGCACACCGACTTCCTTTCGATAGTGGATTTCAGTGACGCGGTACCGGAAGACCCCAGCGGCACTGGTCAGGATGACCTCATCGCCGAGCTTCACATACTCAAGCGTGCGGAACACCTCACCTTTCCAATCATTATGGCCGGTGATGACGATGTTCCCACCTTCACCGGGATTGGCCGACGTGCTGTGATGGCCAGCTGCGTAGTCAGCGACTTCCCATTCGATGACTTGCATCCCTTGGATCTCAACAATGCGATAGCCGACCTCGACGACCGTGGTGTCGATCCCGACGGAGGGGATCTGGATCCGCGTCGGTGGCGGCATCTTCGGCTTGGGTGTCGGGGTCGGCTCAGGGGAAGGAGTTGGGACAACTGGTAAAGCCCCGAGCCGTTCCGCAAGTGGCGTCGGCGAGGGAGAAGGCACTGGTGTCGGCGTCGCCACTGCCTGCATTGGCGGGGGCGGAGTGACGATGCTTGCCACCTGGCTTGGTGGAGGCTCGGGGGAAGGGCGGAGTGCAGCTGTCCCCATCGCGGCGACCGCCAGGAGAAATAGACCTGCCAGGATCAGGACGGCACTCAAAGGAGAGAGCCGTCCACCGGTAGGACGCACTTCAGCGCGCGGAATGGGTGCACGCGCGGCCCGGCCAAAGCGCAGGGCTGGAATGGCCGAACGCCACCTTCGGCGTTGGCCAGGCATGACCAGCACCCGCAGCGGTGATCCATTGTTTGATGCGCGTCGCCTCATAATCCCCCGGGGAACCCCTCTCCACCGCACGCGCGCTAAGTATAGCGGCAGCCGCCTTGAGATCGGGTCACGTCGCAGCGCGCTGGCAGGATGAACCGCTTTCCGCCGGATGTGCCTCTTCGCCTGGCGCGTGACGCTCTCCTACTCCGAAGGGCGAAGAGGCGACCTGCTACAGCTGTCGGGCACATACTCGAACACCAGGACTGCTGTTCTTCGGATCATCCTGCCGCTTGCGCAAGCCCCGAACGGCAGGCACACTCGAGACAGGAGCCGACGCAACACCAGAGGAAGAGGAGGCATGCGATGGCGGCCCGAGCATATGTCTTGGTGCATTGTGACGTCGGGAAAGCGCGCGCAGTCAAGGAGGCCTTGGCCAGCGTGCCTGGTGTACAGCATGCCGATATTGTGACCGGAGACTACGACTTGATCGTCGTCGTTGAACAGCCAACCGTGGAGGAACTTGGACGACTTGTTCTGGAGCGTATCCACGGTACACCAGGCGTTACGGCAACCAGCACGCACGTCGTTGTCGGCTGATCCTTCGGTCAGCTCAGCAGATAGCCGAAAAAGCATGGCGACGCTTGTTCCGCATTCCCGAACGCACGGCTTGCATACTGCAACATCCTGGTCATGATTAGGAATGAAGTCAGTGCGGTCGGCTAGAGATCGGAGGAGCGGATGAGCGGCGCCTTGCGGTTCCCGAGCCCGTTCGAAGTCGGCACACCACCCGGGGCAGAAGGGTGGGAGCAGCTCTATCCGTACTATCTCCTCTTCAGCGAAGACCGGCGAGCGGAAGAAGAGCAGCGCCTCTGGTTCTTTAACGGCATGCACTTCCCGGAGGCGATGACCCCCTTCGACATCATCACGGCCGAGGCGGGATACCTGGCGATCGGTGAGATGAGCAGTCGCATGTTCTGTATCCCGCCGGCGATGGGAATCGACTTCCGCGTCCTCAACGGGTATGTCTATATCAGCCCGACCCCGGTCACCGATCCCGCACTCATCGAACGCCGAGCCGCCTGGTTCCAGGAACGGGCTGGCTACTATTACGCCAATTGGCGGACGCTCTACGACGAGTGGAAGCAGAAGTTAATCGGCGAGATTGATCGACTGGTTGCGATCCGTTTCCCAGAACTCCCCGATGTTGAGCCAGCCGAGTATGTCTTCAGCCGCCGTGGCTACGGCACCTCAATGGACAACTTGACGGCGTACCACGATCTGATCGATAGCATTTTCCGAGTCTGGCAAATCCATATGGAAATTGTCATGATCGGGTTCGCCGCCTACTTCACCTTCTACGATTTCTGCAAGAAGGCATTCCCAGAAATCTCTGACCAGCAAGTGACGCGGATGGTCGGCGCGATCGACGTGAGCATGTTCCGTCCGAACGACGAACTGAAGCGCCTGGCCCGTAAAGCCCTCGAACTCGGCGTTGCGGACATTTTCCTTGCTGACGGCACAGGTGAGCGCGTCTTTGCTGCACTCCGGAACAGCGAAGCAGGCCAGCGTTGGTTGGCCGAGTGGGAGCAGAGCGCTGATCCCTGGTTCTACATGAACACCGGTGACGGTTTCCAGCACCATCACCGCGCCTGGATCGATGACCCAACCCCGGTCGTGAGCGTTTTGGCTGACTACATCCAGCGCCTGCAGCGCGGCGAGAACCTGGAGCGTGATACTGAGGCCCTGCGGCAGGAGCGCGACCGAATCACGCAGGGTTACCGAGAACTCCTCGCCACCGAGGAGGAAAAGCAGGCGTTTGATCAGATCCTCGCACTGACCCGCGACGTCTACTACTCGATCGAGGATCACAAGTTCTATGTTGAGCACTGGTATCAGAGCCGTTTCTGGAACAAAGTGCGAGAACTCGGCAAGTTGTTTGTCGCCCGGGGCTTCTTCCAGAATGTCGATGATATCTTCCTCTTGCACTACACGGAAGTTGAGCGTGCGTTAATGGATCTCCTGCTCGGCTGGAGCATCGGTTCGGCATCGCGTGGCCCAGCCTACTGGCCCCCCGAGATCGCCCGGCGACGGCAGATCATGGAGCGGCTGCGCGCCTGGGCACCACCGCCGGCCCTCGGTGTCGTTCCAGAGGTGATCGGCGATCCGGCGATCATCATGCTCTGGGGAATTACGCCGGAACGGCTGCGGGCCTGGCTGAGTCCGGATGAGGGGAACCTGTTGCGTGGCTTCGCTGCCGCACCCGGTGTCGCCGAAGGACCCGCTCGTGTTGTGTTGAGTGTGGAGGAACTCCAGGACGTACGCGACGGCGAGATCCTTGTCTGCTCGGTTACCGAGCCCAGCTGGGCCCCCGTGCTCGCGCGCGTACGCGGGATGGTCTCCGATATTGGCGGTGTGATGTCACACGCCGCAATCGTCGCTCGCGAATACCGGATTCCAGCCGTCCTCGGGACTGGCGTTGCGACCAAGCGTATTCGCACCGGGCAGATGCTCCGCGTCGACGGTGACAACGGTGTGGTAACGATCCTGGACTAAGCGTCGCAAGGCCCGGAGAGGAGTTATGGTTCTCATGCATGACGCACCCTTCATCCTCAACTTCGAGACACTGCGGGAAGCGGATCGTCCTCTCGTCGGGGGGAAAGCAGCGAGCCTAGGTATGTTGCTTGCCGCGGGATGCCCCGTACCGCCCGGCTTCGCGCTGACCACTGCTGCATATCGCACCTTCCTCGAGGAAAATGGACTGACCGGGCTCTTTCGCCTCGAACTCGACCGTTACCCCAGTCTTGACGATGCGGCAGCAGCGCTGGCCGCGCGCGTGGAGGAGGCCTTCACCACAGCAGCACTCCCCGACACACTTGCACGGCATCTCTCCGACGCATACGCCCAGCTCGGCCGCACTGTGGGCAGCGCGGAGCCGATTGTCGCCGTACGCTCGAGTGCGGTTGACGAAGACAGCCAGACAGCGAGTTTCGCTGGTCAGCACGAGACCTACCTCGGCATCCAGGGATTCGACGAACTTGCGCGCGCAGTACGGCGTTGTTGGGCCAGCGCCTACACACCACGGGCTATCGCTTATCGCGTCCACCGGGGGCTTCGGCTCGAGGACGCAGCGGTGGGAGTCGCCGTCCAGCTCCTGGTGGAGCCACGGGCAGCGGGAGTGCTCTTCACCCTGAGCCCACGTACTGGTGACCGCTCGCTGGTGGTCATCGAGGGCAGCTGGGGACTCGGCCAGGCAGTGGTGGCCGGCGAAGTCACGCCGGACGAGTACGTGGTCAGCAAGGTGACGTTGGAGATCGTCCGCAAGCAGATCAATCCCAAGCCGTTCCGGTACCGGCGCGGCGGATCAGATGGCACGCTCCAGCGCGAGGAACTTCCGCCGGAGCGCGCGACCGCCCCGTGCCTCGACGATGCCGAGGTCGTTGAGCTCGCCCGGCGCGCCCGTGAGCTTGAAAAGCGGTTCGGCTTCCCCTTAGACGTGGAATGGGCGATCACGGATATTCCCGACCGTGGAACGATCTACTTTCTCCAGTGTCGCCCGGAGACGGTGTGGAGCCAGAAAGAGCGGCCTGCGGTCACAATAGCAGCGACCAACCCGATCATGGCGATTGCCCAAACGCTCGTTCGTCCGCCAAGCCGCTGAGTAGGTGCGAGGCACCACGACCAAGAGAGCACAAGAGGCGGTGGGCGCGAGGGTTGCTCCTCTCGCGCCCACTGTGCATGTGGAACCGCCAGGACGTGCCAGAACTGCTCACCCATCACAGCACCGTGGACTTCACCAATCCCAGCATCGACACGATATAGCATGGTCACCGATGGGCTCTCACCCCTCACCGAAGAGCTGGTCACTGCGGGTAAGCCAGCCGCTCATCTAAGAACTGGACATGGTAAGCAGCTGCAATAACTGCGGGATCATCGGCCAGTGCACGGTGGAACGGCGCAGTTGTCGCGATCCCTTCAACAACAAACTCGTCAAGGGCGCGTCGCCCACGAGCCAACGCTTCGGTCCGGTCACGCCCCCAGACGATGATCTTCCCGATGAGCGAGTCGTAATAGGGAGGCACCTCATCACCGGGCCCGAAGCCGAAGTCGCAGCGCACGCCTGGGCCGGACGGGAGCTCCATCCGCTCGATAACTCCTGGCGAGGGGAAGAAGCCGAGCGCCGGATCCTCGGCGTTAATTCGGAACTCGATGGCATGGCCATGCACAGTGATGTCCTCTTGACGCCAGAGCAACCGCTCGCCAGCCGCGATCCGGATCTGCTCCTTGACGATGTCGATTCCCGTGACGAGCTCGGTGACAGGGTGCTCCACCTGGACGCGGGTGTTCATTTCCAGGAAATAGAAGGAGCCGCCTGCATCCACGAGGAACTCGAGAGTGCCAGCATTGGTGTAGCCGGCCGCACGGGCCAGCCGCACTGCAGCCTCGCAGATCTGCGCACGCAGACCAGGGGTGAGCGCCGGTGAAGGAGCCTCTTCCCAGAGCTTTTGGCGGCGACGTTGAATCGAGCACTCCCGCTCAAAGAGGTGCAGAGCGGTACCATGATGGTCGACTAGCACTTGCACCTCGATATGACGCGGTCGCTCCAGGAACTTTTCCAGATAGAGCGCACCGTCACCAAAAGCGGCGTGGGCTTCTTGGGCCGCAACGTGCAAGGCCTGCTCGAGTTCTGCGCGGTTGCGCACGACGCGAATTCCACGCCCCCCACCACCAGCCGCTGCTTTCACCATGAGCGGAAAACCGATACGGTCGGCGAAAGCGAGAGCTTCGTCTGGCGTCACCTTGTCTGGCGTTCCCGGAACAACTGGGACACCGACCGAATCGGCAAGCTTTCGAGCCTCGGCCTTGTCGCCCATGAGCGTGATCGCTTCAGGGCTTGGCCCAATGAAGACGATCCCTGCCTCCCGGCAGGCGCGAGCGAACTCCGCGTTCTCCGCGAGGAATCCATAACCGGGATGGATCGCCTCGGCACCCGTTTCGCGAGCCGCTGCGATGATCGCCTCGATATTCAGGTAACTCCGTGACGCCGCTGCCGGACCGATACAACGGGCCTCGTCAGCATACCGGACGTGCCGCGCTTGTGCGTCGGCCTCCGAGTAGACCGCCACCGTGCGGATCCCGAGTTCCCGGCACGCGCGCATGACGCGAAGAGCGATCTCACCGCGGTTGGCGATCAGGACCTTCCGGAACACCCTGAACTCCTTCCCTCATTTTGGTCCGCATGACAATCCACTTTGTACGAGATTACAAACTTTCGCGTCTTGACAGCCACTCGTTCTGGGTCCTAGCATACCCATAGCGATCGTCGCCGTCATCGTACCGGAAGCGACAACACAGGAGCGAGCAGCGATCTCTGAGCGGATGCCCACCAGAGAGACATTTTTCGGTCCGGCATGCGAGGGGAGGGTACGACGATGAAACCGCCGGCCTTCGCCTACGAGCGACCACAGAGTCTCAACGAAGCGCTCGAGGTCCTCGCGCGGGAGGGGGCGGAGGCTCGCCCGCTGGCTGGTGGGCAGAGCCTTATTCCGATGCTCGCGCTGCGTCTCGCTCGACCGACCGTACTCGTCGACCTTGGAGGGATCGCCGGGTTGGACGAGTTGTCACTGGAAGACGGAACACTCGTCGCCGGGGCGATGGTACGGCAACGACGCCTGGAACGTGATCCCCTCGTCGCTCAACATCTCCCGCTCCTGGCTGCTGCCACGCGGCTCGTCGGTCACCCCGCGATCCGCAACCGTGGGACACTCGGCGGCTCCCTGGCACATGCCGATCCATCGGCGGAGTACCCGGCTGTCGCACTGGCCTTGGAGGCGGAGCTCGTCATACGGGGTCCAAGTGGGGAACGCTCCGTGCCGGCGCGTGAGTTTTTCCTCGGGCCATTCACGACTGCACTCGCTGACGGTGAACTGCTGACAGCCGTGCGTTTCCCTCTCCCATCAGCGGCCACTGGATGGGGTATCGCTGAGGTTGCGCGCCGACACGGAGACTTCGCCTTGGCCGGGGCGGTGACACTGTTGGAGCGCGCCGCTGACGGCACCTGTGTACGGGCTGCGATCGCTCTCTTTGGCGTTGCGACACGCCCGGTGCGCGCGACGGCGGCAGAGCAGGCACTGGTGGGGCAGCCACTGACTGTTGAAACGTTCCGCGAGGCAGCGGCGCGAGCGACGGAGGCGATTGACGAGCCACTCTCCGACGTCCACGGATCGGCAGCCTACCGCAAGCAAATCGTACCGGTTGTGGTACGCCGGGCGCTTGAGGCAGCGGCGCAACGTCTGCAGGCGACATGAGCAGGAAGGCGGGTGGACGATGGAGCGCGTACCGATCACGGTGACAGTCAACGGCCGACGCATCTCGGCCGTGGTCGAACCGCGAATGACGCTGGCGGACTTCCTGCGCGAGGAACTGGGGCTGACGGGGACGAAGCTGGGTTGCGAGCACGGTGTCTGCGGTAGCTGCACGGTGCTCTGGGACGGCGCCGCTGTCCGCTCCTGCCTGGTGCTGGCTGCGCAGGCCGACGGAGCCAACATCACGACGATCGAAGGGCTCGCGACTGACGGAACGCTCCATCCTGTGCAACAGGCTTTCTGGGAAGCGCACGCCTTGCAGTGCGGCTTTTGCACTCCTGGGATGGTGCTTACTGCTGTCGCACTCCTAGCCGAGAACCCCAATCCAAGCGAGGAGGAGATTCGTGAGGCGTTGAGCGGGAACCTTTGCCGCTGCACGGGATACCAGAACATCGTGCGGGCAGTCCAGCTCGCGGCACGGCACGAGCGTGCCGGTACCTGACGAGAGGGGGACAGCCATGTCGCTCCAGATTCTGCCGCGTGGCAAATGGGTGGGAGCTCGCGTCAAGCGGGTAGAGGACCCACGCTTCCTGACCGGAGAGGCCCGATATCTGGCCGATCTCCAGATTCCGGGCACTGTCCATGCCGCCTTTGTGCGCTCACCGTACGGGCACGCACGGATCCGACGGATCGACACGAGCGCAGCTCGCGCACTACCAGGAGTGCTTGCCGTTTTTACCGCTGAAGACGTAGCAACACTGCCCCCGCTGGCCAGCGGCTTACCAATCGAGGGCCTGAAGCCGACACCACAGACCGTCTTGGCCAAGGACAAGGTACGGTTCATCGGCGAGGCGGTCGCGGTTGTTGTGGCGGAAAACCGGTACATTGCCGAGGATGCGGCCGAACTCGTCGAGGTGGACTACGAGCGGCTACCAGCGGTGACCGATGCTGAGCGAGCGATGGCGCCAGACGCGCCACTCTTGCACGAGGACCTCGGGACGAACGTGGTCTACCAAAAAGTCACAACCCTCGGTGATGTCGATTCTGCTTTCGCCCAGGCCGACCGGATCTTCCGGCGCCGCTTCCATACCAACCGCTTCGTGGCAGCGCCCATGGAGACGCGTGGCTGCCTTTCGGTCTATGAGCGGTCGAGTGGGCAATTGACCTTCTACTCGTCGACGCAGATGCCGCACATGTTGCGGCTCTTCCTCTCGCTTTTCCTCGGGATTCCTGAGCACAAGGTCCGGGTCATCTCGCCAGAGGTCGGCGGCGGCTTTGGGCAAAAGATGACGATCTATCCCGAGGAAGTGGTGATCGCTTACCTGGGCAAGGTGCTCGGTCGACCAGTCAAGTGGGTGGAGGATCGGCGGGAAAACCTGGCAGCAGCCACGCACGCCAAGGAGCAGATCATCGAGCTCGAGGCAGCAGTACGCAATGACGGGAAGGTGCTCGGGCTGAAGGCCCGACTCATCGGTGACGGTGGTGCCTACTCGTTCAACACGGCAAGTGCCCTCATCGAACCGCTGGCAGCAGCGGGCATCATTCCCGGCGTATACGACATTCAGGCATACCAGCATGAGGTGATCGCCGTCTGCACCAACAAGGCCCCGGTCGGCGCCTTCCGGGCAGTGGGTTGGACAGCCGCGCAGACGGCGCGAGAACTGTTCTTCGACGAGATTGCCCGCGAACTCGGGCTTGATCCGGCCGAATTCCGGCGCCGCAACGTCATTACCAGCGATCAATTCCCCTACACCACGATTACCGGTATGGTCTACGACAGTGGAAGTTACCAGGAATCACTCGAACGAGCGCTGGAACTCGTCGGGTACGAGGAGCTGCGGCGTCGGCAAGCGGAGCTCCGACAGCAGGGCCGGTACCTGGGCATCGGCATTAGCCTCTACGTCGAACCGACAGCCTGGGGCTCCGAGATCGCGCTACAGGCGGGCTTTCCGTTCCCATCACACGACAATGCGACGGTGACAATCGATCCCACCGGCAAAGTCCGCGTGGCCGTCAGCGTGCACAGCCACGGGCAAGGACACGAGACAACCTTGGCACAGGTTGCAGCTGAGATCCTGGGGGTCTCCATCGACGACGTGATTGTGGAGCACGGTGACACCGACCGCGCTCCATGGGGCATGGGCACCTATGCAAGCCGCAGTGCAGTAATCGGCGGCGGGATGGTTGCGCTGGCAGCACGAGAGGTCCGTGAGAAGGTCCTGCGCGTAGCGAGTCGACTCCTCGAGGTAGCGCCGGAAGACCTGGACATTCAAGACGGCAACGTCTTCGTCAAAGGTGCACCGGACCGCTCGCTCAGCCTCTTCCAAGTCGCCTTCGCGGCCTACCTCGATGGCCGGGTCCGCGCGGAGGGTGAAGAGCCGTTGCTCTCAGCTACCAAGTTCTACGACCCGCGTGCCACCTACTCAAACGGCTGCATCGTCACCGTCTGCGAAGTGGACGGTGAGACTGGGACCGTGCATCTGGACAAGATCGTGGCGGTGGAAGACTGCGGGACAATGCTCAACCCGATGATCGTCGAAGGGCAAGTCATGGGCGCAATCGCACAGGGAATCGGTGGCGCGCTCTACGAGGCGATGGTCTACGACGAGAATGGCCAACTTCTCACCGACACCTTCGTCACCTACGCCCTGCCGACTGCGACCGAAGTTCCTGAACTCATCATTGAGCACTTGGAAACGCCGTCGCCGGTGACGATCGGTGGCATCAAGGGGATTGGGGAAGGCGGACTTCTGGCGGCTCCGGCCTCCGTCGCCGGTGCAGTTCTGGATGCCATCTGGCCAGCTGGTCGCGCTATCGAGCAGCTACCGCTGACGCCAGAGCGCGTGCTTGCAGCACTCGGTGGAGAGACCGGGGTGTGAGGAGGTGACGATCGCGGTTGTCTGTTTTCGCCGGCAAGGGATGGATGGGAGAGCGGAACGATCCCCGGCCGGTGTGTGCGCCGGGGATCCTCCTGCTACGGATGGAGGTTCGTGATGTTCGGAGGAGGGGATCCGAAGATGGATCGCTCACAAGCCGTGAACAGTGTTCGCCTCACGCGGCGGGCGGTACTCCGCACGCTCACCGTGGGAAGCGCCGTAGCCGCAGCTGGCAGCTTGCTCGCCGCCTGTGCTGGCGGTGGCACGACACCGACCCCAGCAAGCGGTGGGGCACAGCCGACGACGGCACCAGCAGCAACGCCAACCACAGCACCTGCCGCCGCTGCAACTCCCACGACTGGAGCAGCCGCCACGCCTGCAGCTGCCGAAGAACTATGGGAGGTCGCTGCCTATTACGGAACGTATGACGTCTCCACAAAGAAGCCAGGACGGCCAGCGGCAAGCTTACAGGGCCCGAAGTACGAGAAGTGGACACGGCCAAAGGCGAACAAGCCGTACATGATCGGTGTCTCGTTCCCGCATTTGAAAGATCCGTATTGGCTGGCCGTGGACTACGGGATTGTTGACGAGGCCCAAATTCTCGGCGTTGGGATCGAGCTCGTCGCCGCTCAGGGCTATAACGACCTCACTGGCCAGATCAATCAAGTCGAGAACCTTGCCAATCGAGCAGACATTGAGGGGATCATCCTTGCAGCGATCAGCTATGCCTCGCAGGACCAGCTCGTCACAGACATCGTCAAGAACAAGAAGAAGCCGGTCATCGAAGTGATTAACGATATTCAGGCACCGGACATCATGGCGAAGGCACTCGTCTCGTTCTATGACATGGGGTATGCAGCGGGCACCTTCGTTGCTGAAGACTCGGGCGGTCAGAATGTGACCGTCGTCTTCCTGCCGGGTCCGGCTGGATCGGGGTGGGCACCGGATACCGTCGATGGCTTCAAGGCGGCCGTGGAGGAGAAGGTTCCGGGCAAGGTGCAGATCCTCGACGTAAAATGGGGCGACACCGGTAAGGACGTCCAAGTCTCCCTCATCGAGGACGCGTTAAACGCTTACCCAGACGTCACCTACATTGTGGGCAACGCCGTCGCTGCGGACGCCGCGCCGGATATTCTTGCCAACCGTGCCAAGAAGCCGAAGATCGTTTCCACCTACATCATCCCACCGCTGTACGACAAGATCGCCGAGGGCAAAGTCGCTGCTGCACCGACTGACTTCACTGCCCTGCAGGGTCGAATGGCGGTGGACATGATGGTGCGGATCCTGAACGGGGAAAAGCCAGGCGTCGACTTTCCGTTCCGCGCTGGCCCGATCATTAAGGTTGTTACACCCCAGAACTACAAGGACTTCAAGTACGAGGATATGTTCGGGCCGCGTGATTTCCGCCCGGTCTTCTCAGTGAAGCCGAAGTCCTGACGGAGCGAGCGATGACCTTCCTCTTGCGGGCACACGAGGTCACAAAGCGTTTCCCTGGCGTGCTGGCGTTGGATCGTGTGTCGTTCGAGCTCCGCAGTGGCGAGGTGCACGCGCTCGTCGGCGAGAACGGAGCGGGCAAGTCGACCCTGGTCAATATCTTTGCAGGCTCACTCCGCCCGGATGGAGGGACCATTGAGCTCGAGGGGCGACCGGTGCAGATCCGGTCGCCCCATCACGCCCAGGAACTTGGCATACGGGCCGTGTTCCAGCAACTGAGCCTCGTTCCGGCTCTGACCGTCGCGGAGAACATTTTCCTGGGCAGGGAACTGACGGCGCCGGGACTGTTGCGCAAGCCGGCGATGCGGGCGCGGAGTCTTGCCCAGCTTGGCATCTTCGACGCAGGAATCGCGCCGACCGCGCGCGTTCGCGATCTTACGGTGCCGCAACGCTATCTCGTCGAGATCGCGAAAGCGACACTCGAACGCCCGAAAGTTCTTATTCTCGACGAGCCGACGGCCTCACTGACCGATCGTGAAACCAGCGTCCTCTTCCGACTGGTGCGCGAGCTCCGAGCAGAGGGGGTCGGGATCATATGGATCACGCACCGGCTCGAGGAGCTCTACGAGATTGCAGACCGGGTAACGGTGATGCGTGACGGTCGGCATGTGGCCACGCTATCGGCCCAGGAGACGACGACTGATCGGTTGATCACCCTCATGACCGGCCGTGAGTATGAGCAGATCTATCCAATGCTGCAGCCTGTTCCTCCCGATGCTCCGACCGTTATCGAGGTACAAGGGTTGTGCTCAGTCCATGGGCTCCGTAATATCAGCCTCACGCTGCGCACCGGGGAAATACTTGGGGTCGGAGGGCTGATCGGTTCCGGCAAAGGACTTCTCGGGCGAGCCCTCGTCGGGCTCGAACCCCTCACCGCTGGTGAGATTCGTATCGGCGGCGAGACGGTTCGAGCAGATCACCTCAGCCCGCATGCCATGCTGCGACGCGGCGTGATGTATTTCCCAGCTGATCGTCGTGGCGAAGGGCTGCTCACGAACCGCTCTGTCCTCGAGAACATGACAATCGCTGCGCTTGAACGCTTCGAGCGGTTGGCCGGGCTCCTGGATAAAGGGAAAGAGCGCCGGGCCGTCGTCGAGTACATCCGGCGCCTCGTCATCGTCCCACCAAACCCAGCGGCACGTGTCCGCAACCTCTCTGGGGGAAATCAGCAGAAGGTTGCGCTGGCACGGGGGCTGATTCGTGACACGCAGGTCTTCATTATGGACGAACCAACGCAAGGCATCGATGTCGGAGCAAAGATCGCGATTTACGAGCTCCTCCACGAACTGGCTCGGCAAGGAGCAGCGGTTCTCTTTATCACCTCGGACATGCTGGAACTTCTGCACGTCTGTCACCGAGTCGCTGTGATGTTCCAGGGGGAACTCGTCGCGACGGTTCCACACGAAGAAGCGAGTGAAGAACGGCTGCTCCAGTACTTCTTCGGGCATATGCGAGAGGAGGGCGGACAGACCAGTGTCGACGCCGCGTGAACTGACGACCAGGCGGTTCGCGGCTGTGGGACGTCTCCCGTTTCTCCGGGGGATGCTCGACCAGCTCGGTTTGCTTCCCGTCTTGCTGATCGCGCTCCTCATCTTCTTCTCCGTCGCTTCGCCGAACTTTTTCACGCGCGCGAACCTTTCGACCATCCTGACGCAAGCACTCTTCCTCATCATTGTGTCAGTCGCGCAGACACTGGTGCTTTTGACCGGTGGATTCGACCTCTCAATGGGCTCGTCGATTGCGCTCGTCAGCATCGTCGTCGGCCTTCAGCTCCTCGATCATCCCGATACACCGACAACTGGGCTAGCCCTGGCAACCTTGGTTGCCATTGCGGTGGCGACGGGTATCGGGGCACTCAACGGGCTCTTCGTCTCGTTGTTCCGCGTACCACCATTTATTGTGACGCTTGCCATGATGACTGCTGTCTCAGGGCTCGCCCTTCACGTGTCACGGGGTGTCCCAATCTTCGGCCTCCCCAACTACTTTTCAAGCACGCTCTACACTGGAAAGCTGCTTGGTATTCCCGTGCCGTGGTTAGTGACAATCCTCGTGCTCCTCGCAATGTATGTCGTCTTGCACTGGACTCGCTTCGGCCGGTACTGGTACGCGATTGGCAGCAACGCAGAAGCGGCGCGACTCTCCGGTATTGCGGTTCGCTTCTATCTGTTCCTGGCCTACACGATCGCTGGTGTGTTGGTGGGCATTACTGGTCTGCTCTTGACAGCTCGAGTCGGTTCTGGTGAGCCGACATTAGGCGCCAGTTTCCCGCTCGAGTCAATTGCGGCGGCTGTGCTCGGTGGCGTTTCGATCCGCGGTGGCGAGGGTAACTTGTTCGGCGCTGCATTAGGTGCGGTTTTCCTCGTGATGCTGCGGAACGGTATGGACATCATGGGGATCAGCACCTACACCCAAATGATCATCACCGGAGGGCTCCTTGTCCTCGCCGTCATCATCGACAACTGGGTGCACCGAGAGCGTTGAGATGGGAAGGGAGGAATGGCCAGATGGCAGAGTACACCATCAAATCACCGTTGCCTGGCATCTTCTATCGCCGGCCAAGTCCGGACGCTGCCCCCTTTGTCCAAGAGGGAGACACGATCACCCCGGGGACGGTTATCGGCCTGGTCGGCGTCATGAAGACCTTCCACCAGATTACAGCCGATGTCGGCGGCAAGTTGGTGCGCTTCCTCGTTGAGAATGAGGAAGCGATCCGGCCCGGGCAGCCGGTCGCTGTGGTCAGCGACGAGGTCTGAGCTCCCAAAAGCCAGCGGAAGGAGCGAGTAGCCATGACCGAACATGTCACCCAACCCTCGGGAGTCATCCTGGCAAGTTTCCCCGAGCGGAATGGGCGCCCCAGTGTTGTCTACCGCAATGCCGGCGACAGTTTCCTGCTCGTCGAGTTCGGAGAAATGGTCTTCGACCTGACGATGAGCTTTCGCGTCCTCGGGCTCGATGATGCGATCAAGCACAACCGGCCGGCTGGCCTCATCGAGACAATTCCGGCACTCCGCAGCATCCTGATCAATTACGACTGCCGGCAGATCTCAGTGCGTGACCTCATCGACTTCGTCGAAGACCAATACGAGCACCTGCCGCCATTCGAGAACCTCGTCGTGCCCAGTCGCATCGTTGAGCTCCCGATCGCCTTCGACGACAAGTGGACGCGCGAGGCGATCGCGCGCTATGTGCAGTACCAGCGAGCGGATGCTCCCAACGTCATCGACGGCACGAACTCCAAGTACGCAGCGATGTACAACGGACTCCGCGACGAGGAAGAGTTCTTTAGCTACATCATGGCGACCGATTGGTGGAATGCGGCACTCGGTTTCTTCCCTGGTCTTCCCTTCGCCTATCCGCTCGACCCGCGCTATGCGGTCGTCCTGCCCAAGTACAACCCAACCCGGCACTGGACGCCGGCCGGGACGGTGGGCATCGCTGGGCCCTGCTTGGCCATCTACCCTGTTGAGTCAGCTGGCGGATACCAGATCTTTGGGCACACCGTGCCGATCTACGACCCGCTTCAGCGCAATCCGGCCTTCCGTGAGAGCCCGGTGCTCTTGCGCCCTGGTGACCGACTCCGTTTCCGCCCCCGCGTGACGGACGAGGAACTAGAGGCACTGATCCAGGCCGTCTACGATGGAACGTACCAGTATGTCATCGACGAAACAGCGACCTTCGACGTGGGGGCCTATCTCCGCTTCCTCAAAGAGGTGGAACCGGAAGCGGAGGCGTTCCGGCGTCGCCAGGCCGAGGCGGCGGCCCGCGTTCCGGTTCCGTGATGCGAGCTGCGACTCGTGGGAAGGGTGGAGTGACCATGCTCGAGGTGCGCAACGGCGGATTTGAGACGACCGTGCAGGATTATCCAGGCCGGATCGGCATGCTGTCTCTTGGCTTTGCCCCGGCTGGGCCAATGGACGACTACGCCTTCCGCTTCGCCAATGTGCTGGTCGGGAACCCCCCAGGCACAGCAGGCCTCGAGATTACGGCCGGTGGACTGGTTATCGCTTTCGAGGACGAGCGCGCTATCGCGGTCTGCGGAGCCGATATGGGGGCGCGCCTGAACGGCCAGCCGCTTGAGCTGTGGCGGAGCTACCTGGTTCGCGCTGGAGATATTCTTGAGTTCGATTACCTTCAGGGCCCCGGCTTCCGTACCTACCTCGCCGTCAGCGGGGGCATCGACGTTCCACCAGTGCTGGGCAGTCGGGCGACTTATCTGCCAGGAGCGATTGGTGGATTCGAGGGGCGCAAGTTGCAGGCCGGTGACCGACTGCCACTCGGCGAGCCGCTGACTGACCCGGCACAAGCGGCTGGGCGGCGGGTCCCCGCCTCGCTGATACCGAGCTACCCAGGCTACAACGAGGTGTGGGAAGTGGAAGCGACACGCGGTCCGCAGGCTGACCCGGACTACATGACGGCTGAGGATATGGCGTTCTTCTTTTCCCATCACTGGAAGCTGGACGCAGCTTCGAACCGCACGGGATACCGGCTGGACATCCACAAATGGCAGTGGGCACGCGAGAGTGGTGGTGCGGGTGGTGGCCACCCCTCGAACATCCTTGACAATGGCTATCCGGTCGGCGCCGTGAACGTCTGTGGTGACCAGCCGATCATTCTCTGCATCGATGGGCCGACGCTGGGTGGATTCATCTGTAACGCCGTGGTCGCAAAAGCAGCCATGTGGAAGCTCGGTCAGATGGTGCCCGGCTGGAGCTACATCCGATTCAAGGAAGTGACACTCGAGGAGGCAATCACGCTACTGAAACAGCAGGACGAAACGATTCACGAGAGCAACCTCGAGAGGAGCTAGCCATGGCCCGCGTCATCGATATCAACTGCGACATGGGCGAGAGCTTCGGGCGCTGGACGTTGGGGAACGACGCCGCGCTGATGCCATTGATCACGTCCGCCAACATCGCCTGTGGTTGGCACGCCGGCGATCCTGCCGTCATGCGGCAGACGGTGGAACTGGCCGTCGCCCATGGGGTGGGGATCGGTGCACACGTCGGCTTCCCAGACCTCCTCGGCTTCGGACGACGGCGGATCGACGTCACACCACAGGAGGTTTATGACTATACTCTCTACCAGGCTGGCGCCCTTCAGGCATTCGCACATGCGGCCGGTACACGGTTACAGCACGTCAAACCACACGGAGCGTTCTACGTGATGTGTTCGCAGAACGAAGAGCTGTGCGAGGCACTCTGCCGGGCGATCAAAGCGCTCGGCAACGGGATCGCACTGGTGATGATGGGGGAGATCGCACCACGCGTGGCAGCTGCCGTTGGCGTCCCAATGGCGCGTGAGGGGTATATCGACCTGAACTACAACCGGCACGGACAGCTCGTGCTGGAACGGCGGAAGCAGGCCTGGGATCCGGAGGAGGTCGCTCGACGGGCCGTCGAGCTCGTTGTACACGGACGCATCCCGACGATCGAGGGTGAGACCCTGCACGCCGAGGTGGAGACGATTTGCATCCACGGTGATGCGCCAAATGCTCCGGAGATCGCCCAGCGCGTGCGCCAGCGCCTTGAGGAGGTAGGAGTGATCGTCCGGCCGCTCGGCGCTGGCCTTGCTACCTCAGCCTGAGGACGATTTGCTAAGGAGTGGATCGCGCGGGAAGGAGGGGAAGGTTCGATGGCTTCGGTGGTACTCGCGGACTCGGCGTTGCCGCGCTCCTGGCGGCAGAGCGCAACGTCACGGTTGCTGGCCAACGTGGCGCTGGTCGTCGCTGGGAGCCTGTTGACTGCGCTCGCGGCCCGGGTGAGTATTCCGCTGCCGTTCACACCGGTGCCGATCACCGGGCAGACCTTTGCCGTGCTTCTGGTTGGTGCGGTGTTGGGCAGCCGGCGTGGTGCAGCCAGCATGGCACTCTATGTGGCACAAGGGCTGGCTGGTCTCCCCGTCTTCGCTGGTGGGAAGGCTGGACTCGCCGTTCTCCTCGGGCCGACCGGCGGGTACCTCGTCGGCTTCATCGCTGCTGCCTTTGTCACTGGCTGGCTGGCCGAGCGTGGCTGGGATCGCCGCCCGTTGACGACGGCGGTGGCGATGGCACTTGGCAACATCGCCATCTATCTCTTCGGTGTTCCCTGGCTCGCTGCATTCGTCGGGATCGAGCGTGCACCGCTCCTTGGGCTCGTGCCATTCTTGCCGGGTGACGCGCTGAAGATCGTCCTGGCGACGCTGGCCCTGCCTGGTGCCTGGTGGATTGTCCGGCGCGTCAATCCAGCAGCCCTCTGAACAAAGACGTCCAAGTTTCGAGCCGGCCGGTATCGTCCCTGGTAGACGATACCGGCCTTTCCTACCCCGAAGATCCGACCAGTGCCGAGCAGCATGTCGCTGGCGCCGCATTGGCCCATTGTTCCACACAGCCGCGCCGATCAACTGACCGCGACTGTGTCCCATGGATCAACTGCAGCGAACCAGCGAGCACCGACGATGAGAAACGTTGCGAGCGAGGCCGAATCACACGACCGAATCTCTCGTCTGGAGCACCGCGTGCCAGCGACGAAGTGCCGGGCCAAGTCGCTGCACGGCCTCGGCAACAACCTGCCGCTCGGCCTCGTCGAGCACCGCTGGGTCAATCATCTCCAGGAGTTGCCGCACCCGCTCGAACGCTGCGACCAGCTCGCTCGCTGGCGAGACCGATCGACCGCTGCGTCGCCGACGGCCCAGCGCTGTGGCAGCTTCCTGGATGAGCGCACGCAGCCGAGCGGAGAGTTCAGCTGAGGGCAAGGTGGCGAGCTCCGGAGCAGCACGCAGTGCCCGCGCCAGACGCTCAATCTCGGCCTGCCCAAGCCGCTCACGCTCCACAAGCTGCGCCAGAGCAATTTGCAAAGGTTCTGGAAGGCCATGGAGCGGCCGCGTCTGTTTCTCGGAAAGGCGTCCACTCCGGATCGCCTCTTGCACTGGCTCGGGGAGCTTTTCAGTTGCCAGCAGCTGGAAGAGCCGACTGCGCTTGATCCCGACTGCCTCAGCCACTTGCTCCCACGGGACATCACCGAGCTGCTGCTTGAGCCGGCGCAGGGCAGCTGCGCGGTCAAGCGCATTGAGATCCTCGCGCAGGATGTTCTCCATGAGCTGCTGAATCAGCCGTTGCTCGTCACTCACCTCCCGAACGATTGCTGGAATGGTAGTGAGGCCAGCCAGCTGAGCAGCCCGCCAGCGTCGCTCCCCGTGGATGATCACATAGCGGTCGCGAGCGGCATCGTAGCGGACAGCGATGGGTTGGAGCACGCCTTGCAGTCGAATGGAGGCAGCGAGCTCCTCGAGTCTCTCAGGATCGAAGCTGCGGCGCGGTTGGTCGGGATCGGGCTCGATGCGATCGAGGGCGATCTCGCGCGCCTCGGCCAACTCGCGCGTGCCGCGTGCCTGGGGTGAGGTATCGGCCAGGAGATCATCGACCGTGAAACGGCGACGACGGGTTGTCCGCGGGGCAGTAGCCTCAGACACGGCTAGCGCTCCCCACCATCTCGGCAATCGTTGCTGCAGCCTGGCGGTAGGCAGCGGCGAGCGGCGAGCGTGGCTGATACTGCAGGATCGAGGTGTGCTCAGCCACCGCCTCGGCCCCTTTGACCGAGAGCGGGATGCTCGGCAGGAGCGGAAGTTCCGGGAAGCGCTCCTGGAGTGTGGCTAACATGTCGGCGACCAGACGGGAGGAGTGGTGCACCTTCGTCGGAAGGAACCCGAGGACAGTGAGACGAGGGTTGAGGCGGCGTACCCGGTTGACCGTCTCGAAGAGGCGGCGCAGTACCATGAGCGAGAGCGGGTGCGGCTCAATCGGGATGACGAGTGCGGTCGCCGCAACCAGGATGTTCACGCTCAGGATATTGAGGGCAGGAGGGCTATCGATCAAGACATAGTCGTAGGGAAGCGGTTCCGCCGCGGCGAGTGCATGGGCGAGGCGACGCTCACGTTCGAGCGCATTGAGGAGCTCCAGCTCGGCTGCAGCGAGGTCAGGATGACTGGGGACAAGGTCGAGGCCAGCGATGCGGGTCGGCACCACGACCTCGGCGAGCGGAAGTGGCTCCTCCACGAGGAGGTCATAGACCGAGCTCTCCAAACGGGCGACGTCGATCCCGAGCGCCATCGTGAGACTCGCCTGGGGGTCAAGGTCAAGCGCGAGCACACGGCAGCCCCGTTCAGCCAACGCCGCGCCGACATTGAGGGTGCTGGTCGTCTTGGCCGTTCCGCCCTTCTGGTTAAAGAAGGCAATCACTGGGGTCATGCCGAGCCCCCACGCTGTACGGACACCCGCAGAGGAAGGCTACCAGAGGGAGCACGAGGTGTCCAGGGGGCACAGCGCGGAATTGGACAGCCCCGGGGACGAGCCTGCCCGGAGTCTCGGTTTGAACGGTCGTCACTACGGAAGCGGGGCTCGTCGACGACAGGATCGCAGCCCGCGATCGAACGGTTGCCCGCCGTGCGTCTTGCTTGTGGAGAGTGGACAGGGACAAGCGCCAGGTCCCCTTCCCAGAGGTTGACCTAGGTCCAGAGCGGGGAATACGAACCGCTCGCGCCGCCAGCTATGCCATTCACGCACAGCTGATCACTGGATCAGCGTCGCGGCCAGTAGGTCGCCAGTACCAAAACCAGGGGGAAAAGCAGCTGATGACCACAGTGGAGAGCACGAGGGTCAGGAGCTGCACTACCATGCCGCACATATTGCGCTCTAGGACTCGCAGAACGCCAATCGAGCGAGACTTCGTCTCCTTCGCGACCACTGAGAACAATGAAGGAGACGGAAGACAACAATCAGAGTCCACCACGAATAGCCTTGACAAATATGGCTACATCATCTCAGAACACGCAACCGATGGTATTCTGAACTAGCCAGGAAGATCAAAAAGGCCTCAAGGTACCCCCGAAGAGCCTCCAGAGAGAGCCCCACTATGGGCACTACCGGTACCGATCTCGCCTCAGACGACGGTTCTGGCTGACACACCCCCTTGGCCCCAGGAAGTCAATCAATCGCCGGACATTGCTGGGCCGAGTGCGGCCTTATGGGATCCGTGCAGGATACCATTCGCAGGCCCGTGCACAGTACTCGAGTTCCGAGCGATGGCAGAGAGGTGTCCGAATCGAACAAGCTGGGGCACTAACTCGAGGTACGCCGTCAGTGTCGCGTGCAAGGCCTGAGAGTCGAGTCTAACCGACCCTTCAGGGGCAAAGAGCTTCCCCGCGTAGGCGAGTGGAATCTCATACCCGTCTGAGCCATCGGCAGTGCTCAAGGTAGTAATAGTGGTAATCGCCCCCCGGAGAAACCGGGACACTCCTCGCAAAAGGCGACCGTGACGAGGACATCAGCCACTGTCTGTCCAACACCTCCCACTATCGTTGCCCGTGCCACGCCAAGCGCCGCCAGAAGAGATCCTCCACTCAGACTTCAAGCCGACCGTGCACTGCCGTGGCACTGGTCCCTCCAGAAACGCAAGGAGCATTAGCGAAGAGGACGCCACAGGCAAACTGAAGTTACAGGAGCGCGTCCCTGCGCAGATACCAACGGCAGTTCAGTATCGTTCAGCGAGTCGCAGAAGGACGAGTATCTCCCCGGAGATGGAACCAAGGTCGGCCGAAATGGCCAACTCTGCAATAGCGCACCGGCACCGTACTCCTTGGGAAAATCACTGATAGGTAAGCAGGCGGAACGAGAATCGTTACGGTTTGCTTCGCGTCAAGCGGGAGCAGGATTCAACCACCACGCAACACGCCTTGCAGTAGCTGGAGGAATCCTGCTCCTCACAGTGTTCGCCCGACGCGCCGACGAATTCCTACAGGTTTGATCCGGTACTTAGGCTGGTGCTGTTCCGCTAGGGAGCAACACCGCGTCCAATGCTGCAGCGAAGATCTCGAGCGTGCGCGCTACGTCTTCCTCTGTATGCGCAAGCGAGACATAGAACTTCTCACCAGGGTTGACAAAGAGCCCACGCTCCAGACAGGCCAGACCGAAACGCACGGCGAGCTCTCGGTCGGCACGCAGCATACCGGCGTAGTCCCGTGGTTCGTCATCGGCGAAGACGACCTGGAAGACCGGACCATCACCGATGACACGCAGCGGCACCCCCCGCGCTGCAGCCAGTTCGCGGAGCCCAGCCTTGAGTTGATCGGTGATCCGGTAGAGGTACTCGTAGACGCCGGGCTGGCGGAGCACTGAGAGGGTCGCCAGGCCCGCCGCTGCTGCGAGTGGGTTGCCGTTGAGCGTCCCGCTCAAATGCGCGACCGACTCGCCACGCCCCTTGCGCGCAAAATCCGTGACGCTCATGATCTCGCGCCGACCAGCAACCGCGGCGAGCGGATAGCCGCCACTCAGCGCCTTCCCGAAGGTGGCGAGGTCGGGCACGACGCCGTAGCGCTCCTGCGCACCCCCGTAAGCAAGCCGAAAGCCGGTCACAACCTCGTCGAAGATCAAGAGGATGCCGTACCGCTGTGTGAGCTCTCGCAACCCGGAGAGGAAGCCAGGAGCCGGCGGCAGAGCGCGCTGCAACGGCTCGCAGATGACCGCAGCGAGCTCTGCCGCATGCGTCTCGATCAGCTGCCGCGTGACATCAAGGTCGTTCCAGCGCGAGACAAGGACCGTCTCAGCCACCTGGGGTGGAATTCCGGCCGAGTCCGGACGCGGCGTGGGGAAGTCCGAGGGCTCTGGCGGGAAAGCACTCATGAGGGCATAGTCGTGCACACCATGGAAGCCGCCCTCAAACTTCAGGATCTTCGTGCGGCCGGTGTACGCACGCGCGATGCGCAGCGCGTGAAAGGTCGCCTCTGATCCTGTTGACACGAACTTGACCATCTCCGCACAGGGGACGGCCCGGATGATCTCTTCTGCCAGCTCGATGGCAGCAGGCGTGAGGGTGTAGAACGTCGACCCGAGCGCTGCCTGGCGCGAGACGGCCTCGACGACTGCCGGATGCGCATGTCCAAGGATGAGTGGACCAGAGCCGAGTACGTAATCGATGTACTCGCGACCGTCCACATCAACGACTCGGCTTCCCAAACCATGAGAGAGGACAACAGCATGTGTCTCAGGAAGGACGAAGCTTGTCACTGCGCCACCGAGCGCAGTGCGTCCCCGGCGGAGCCACTCCTCATGTGCTGCACTACGCGTTCTCACCGCCGCCCGTTCCCGTCGCTGGGGTCACCGACGCCTCTGCTTGGCTCCGCGCTGCCCGACCACGCCGGCGCCGCCGGACGACACGCCGTCCGGTCGTCACCGCACCATCGGCAGGCAACGACCAGTTGTGCAACCACTTGAGCACCCGGGGAACAACGTAGGTCGTCGTCCCGACGACACCGGGTATGCGCTGCAGCTTCTCCGTGATGAAACGGTAAAGCGCATCAACAGAGGGCACGAACACCTGGATGCTGATGTCACGGTCGCCGGTCGTCAGACCGACGTAGGCGACTTCCTCCATGGCAACCAGTTGCTCAGCTACTTCTTCCAGCCGCCCTGGTTCGACTTCAAGGAAGATATCTGCAGTGACATCGTAGCCAAGCGCTGCTGGGTTGACGATCGCGACCAGCTTGACGACGCCGTCCTGCACGAGCCGGTTGATGCGCGCCCGTACCGTTCGCTCGGCGACGCCGAGCCGACGGGCGATCTCCGCACTCGGCATGCGGCTATCCTCCTGCAGGAGGCGGATGATCGAGCGGTCGAGGTCATCGATCGGGCGTACCATCGTTCCAGCGCTCCCCACTCCCTGGTCTTCGTTGACCAGCTTGCGCACCCTCTCGGTGCTCAGTCCGTACAGCAGTGCACCGTTGCCTGCTCGACTTCCCGGTTCTCGCCCCTCGCGAGTCGAGCGCCGGTTCCGTCAGCGGCGTGCCCTAGTATACACCGATTCCGTCGATCTCACCCCCTCCCACGATCGGAGAGCAGCACCGCCCGGCCAAGAATGAGCAGGACTCCTGCGACTAGTTCCACGCCGACAAGGAAGAAGACCCGTACCCATATCGCAATCACGATACCGGCCGTGACTGCGATCAGGCTGGACAGGAAGGCTACCCACCCACGTCGGAAATTCAACGCTCCAGCCACGATGTGCAGAGCAGCAACCACCAATGCCGTGAGCATCGCGCGTGGCGCATCGCTGATCTGGAAACGGTAGGCAAGCGAGCTCCACACCAACCCGACCGCGATGAACCCGCTGCCCAGCAGAAGCCACGTCCCAGACACCCTCTGCTCTGGGCGTTCCGGTGTCTCCAATCGCGGTGACCATTTCCCGCTCACCTGCCCTCCTCACGTCTCGTCGAACTGCCCTGCGTGTGCCATGGCACCAATTGCGACAAGCAAGAGCCGCACCGCATGCGCCAATGTCACTCCACTGGGATCCCGCGCCGGAGCGAGCTCAACGAGATCAATCCCAACGACCCGACCACGCCGCGCTACACCGCAGAGAAGGTCGAACACCTGCCAGTAGGTAAGCCCGCCTGGCGCCGGCGCATTGACACCCGGCATAAACGCGGGATCGATCCCGTCCGCATCGATCGTGACGTAGTAGCCGTCCGCCGCTGGGAGCCGCTCCAGAACCCACGCGACGCCCCGCTCGTGCACGACACGGGCTGGAACGAGGACGCTTCCCCAGGCCCGAGCTGCCGCAAACTCCTCAGCACGCCCACTCCCAGCACCGCGCAGTCCCACCTGGAGCATGGCACGCACCGCTGGGAGTTCGCTCGCTCGGCGCATCGGACTCGAGTACCCTTCGCGAACACCATTGACTTCGTCGCGCCAGTCAAGATGCGCATCGATTTGAACGACACAGAGCGAGCGAAAGCCGCGGTAGGCGCGCAATACCGGTATCGTGACTGCGTGGTCACCTCCCAGAACAATTGGGACTGTTCCACTGTCGAGCAGATAGGAGATTGCACCAGTGATCCGAGAAAGATTCCCCGCATGGTCACCAGGGAGAAGCATGACATCCCCGGCATCGGCCAACGAAAGTGCCCGGCCGGCAAAGAGATCACCCTCGAAATCAACGTCGTAGTTCCGGTAATACGGCTGAAAAGCCAGCGATGCCGCACGGAACGCCGCTGGCGCGGCTGCCGAGGGAAGCTCTGGGCCACTTCCGGTGTAGGGCACACCATAGGGCACACCAAGAAAAGCGAGCTGTGGCGGCTGCTGCAACTCGTCGAGGCGGGGAAGTCCGAGAACAGTGGGACAACCGGCTTGAACCGGGAGAATCGACACCTCGGAGCGGCCTACCTCGTACTGCTCTCGCATCGACACCGCCGCGCAACGTTTCACTTCTCGAGCATTGTGACGCGTGCGCAGCCTCCCGTCAAGCCGATCTCGGTATACTCGGCTCGCCCAAAGGAACGGAGAACGCAACGCAGGAGGAGAATCGGGATGGGAAGGAGAGGGGAAACCATGGAAAGCAGAGAGAAGGCAGTGCAACTGGTACGGGAGCGGACACGTTTCTCGCCAGAGCGACCGAGCTGGGTGCGGCCAAGCTACGAGGGGCTTGGGATCGTCAATCTCCCCTGGTCGATTCTGACAACGCTCGGCGCCATGCCTGGTGGTACACCGGTCTCGGATGACCTCTGGCCATCGCATCTCACCCAAGGGGTGGAGGCGGTGCTGCTCATCATCATCGACGGCCTCGGGTACGAGCGTCTTGAGCGGGCAATGGCAGACGGCGAGGTGCCGGGGCTCGCACGCCTCGCGCAGGAAGGGGTGCTCTTTCCACTGACTTCCGTCCTTCCTTCGACCACCGTCGCTGCGCTCACGGCACTGGCCACCGGTGAGCCACCGGCTCGGCACGGCCTCATCGGCTTCACTGCATTTCTCCGCGAGTTCGGCATGCTCTCCAACTTGCTGTTCTGGTCGCCGCTTGGGCGCTTCCCGAGCTATGCCAACGCTGGGCTCGAGCCTCGCCAGTTTCTCCCAGTACCAACGATCGCCGAACGTGCTGCTTCTGTTGGCATCCGCTCAACAGTGGTGAGCCCCGAGGCCTTTCGTGACACGCCTTTGACAAAGATGCAGACGGCAGGAGCAGAGTTTCGCGGCTACCGCACGGCCGGCGAGTTCGTCGCCCACGCCCACGCCGCTCTGGCGCAGCCAGGCCGCCAACTCGTCACGCTCTATTGGGACAGTCTGGACACACTCGGGCACTTTGCTGGCCCCGAGTCAGTCGCCTGGCAAATAGAACTCCGCCAGCTCGATCGGCTCATTGCGGAGGAACTCATCGCCCGCCTGCCACGTCGCGACGTGCTGGTTGTCCTGACTGCCGATCACGGGATGGTACCGCTTGATCCGACACGGCAACGTCCGTTATCCGACCCCACGCTCCTTGCGCATTTGGCCTTGCCGCCGGCCGGGGAACGGCGTGCTGTCTACCTTCACCCCTTGCCGGGAAGAGCGGCAGACGTTCTGGACCGCGTGCGGCAGCTCGCTGCAGACGACGGCGTCATCCTGGCAGGCTCCGAGCTGCTCGAGGAAGGATTGTTCGGCCCACCGCCGTACCACCCGGAGGCACAGTACCGCGTCGGCGAGCTTGTGCTCTTGGCCGTAGGGGCAGCCAGCTTTCCCTGGGACCCGCCCGGCGCGCAACTGCGGCCATTCTTCGGTGCGCATGCCAGCTTGGAGTCCGCCGAACAGCTCGTGCCGTGTCTTCTTTGGCGTCCGTAGTCGTCATCCTTCACGTTTGGAGCCAGATCATCAGCGTGCCAATCAGCAACATTGGCGGAACAACAAGAAGGCCAAGGAAGAGATACTGCCGTAGCGATACAGTAATCCCGTAGCGGCGTAGCTGTAAGACCCAGAGTATTGTCGCCAACGAACCGACGGTGGTGACATTTGGGCCGAGGTCGGCCCCAAGGACGGTCGCGTACTGCAGTGCTTGGAGCTGCGAAGCAGGAAGCCCGGCATCAGAGAGCGTCGCCCGCATCACCAGCGCCATCGGGACGTTGTTGATGAGATTGGAACCAAGTGCTGCACCAAAGGCGGTCACCAGGATAGCTCGGAAGGACGATCCCTCACCAAGGGCCAGGAGCAGAGCACCGAACCGCTCTGTAATGGCGAGCTCATGAAGCCCCTGGACAATGACCACCATGCCAGTGAGGAAACCAAAGAGTGACCAGGAAATGCCTCGCCGCAGGGTGCTCCAGGTAAGCGTGCCGGTTGCCCAAGCAAGGAGTCCAAGCGTCAGTGCGCCACTGACGGCAACCAGACCAAGCGGAAGGCGCATCCACGATCCGAGCACATAGGCCAGAGCAAGACCAACAAGACCAATCAGCATGCGGTGCGCAACGGATCGGTCGTTCGGCAGCACAACGCGCCAACGCGCGGGGTCATAGTGTCCGCGCAGATCATCACGGAACCACCAGGCGAAGACCAGGTAGTTGGTGGCACTCGCGAGTACGCCTGGGACGAACAGGAAGCGGAGGAAGAGTGCTAAGTCGATCTGTTCGCCTAAAACGAGGACGTTGATCGGATTACTCACCGGGAGCAAGAACGACGCGGTATCGGCAATGAAGGTGGTCGCAAAGAGGAATGGCATTGGTGGGAGGTCAAGTCCAAGCACGAGCGCTGCGACCACTGGAGTCAGAAGGATGGCAGTTGCATCGTTGGAGAGTACTGCCGTCACCCCCACACCGATTGCAAAGACTGCTGCATACAGACGCCGCGTCGAGCCACCCGCCCACCGTACAGCGTATCCTGCGAGAAGGCGAAAGACTCCTGCCTGTTCAGCGAGGGCAGCCGAGATCATCAGGCCGAGGAAGAAGAGGTACACGTTCCAGTCGTGAAGTACCGCTGTGACCGCCTGCTCAGGCCGAACGATGCCAGTGACCAGCATGGCAGCTGCGCCGAGCAGCGCTGCTTGCGCCTCCGAGATACGTGCTGGTCTCGCGAGAATCGCTCCCAGTGTCGCTGCGAAAATTCCGATACCGAGGATGACCTGCACCACCCCACACCCTGCCACGCGAGCGGCAAGTGTAGCGCAGAAAAGCCAGATGTAATACCCCAGTTGCTCTTTACAGTGGTGACCGAACTCGGCCGTTTCTCAGCCGCCATGACCCAACAGCATAGGCACCAATACCACCCGGAGTGCACACCCTACCCCCGCCTTTGTACACACGCCCGACGCATAGGCCTTTTTCTCTCGGCTTGGGAATACCGCCCACCCTTCACGCCACTCTGTTGAGAACTCGAACGAGATTCATCGGTGTGTTCCTTGCGCGGGCAGAAGCACGAGGAGAATACGCACTACGACACGTGTTGGTCGAGGAAGAACGGTCTCTGCACTCTCAACAAATCCGTCGAACCCCTCTCAGGCGGTGCGCGACGCCAGGAAGACGGTGAGCGGAGCAGCTGATGGGAAAGCGATCCATGGCCAGCGTGCCAGCTATGCTCCTCTGCCAGAGGGGAGTCTCACGCGCTGGCGACGGAGTGTTCCACGATCCCAACGTGCTACACTCGCCTGCGCGAGGAAGTAGGAACGAACGGAGCATGAGGCGTGGTGAGACCACAGGAACACCTAATCGCCGATGAGCGAGCTCGCCTTGTCCTTGACCGCCTGCACGAGCGCGACGCTGCGGAGCGTGCGGCTGGGCTACCACAAGAACTCCGCATCCGCGCACTCACACCGCCGACCGGCGCTTTCCTCTACGGGCTCATCCTTGCGCTCCGGCCACGACTCATCTTTGAGGCAGGATCGGCCGTGGGCTACTCGACGATCTGGCTTGCCTTGGCCGCCCGGACCTATGGTGGGCAGGTCATCGGAAGCGAGATCCGTCCGGAGCGAGTCCGGGAAGCGAATGCGAACCTAGCTGAAGCTGGACTGGATGATGTGGCGACAGTGCTCGAGGGAGATGCAGCGGAACTCGTGCGGCGATTTGATGGTATCGGTCTCCTCTTTCTCGACGCTGAGAAGGACGATTACAGCCGACTGTTTCTTGCGGGAATTGACCGCGTGATCCCGGGTGGCCTCATCATCGCCGACAACGTGGTCTCACATGACTGTAGAGACTACCAGGAACTCGTGCGCTCCCGACCGGACGTCCACACGGTGACAATCCCCTTCGAGCGCGGCCTCGAGTGGACGGTCAAACGCTGGTAGTTTGTGTAGCGAGCCTCGGCACTGAGGGGGGTGCAGCGCCCGCCGTTGTCTTGAGTTGGTGCACACAGCGGTGCACTCTTCCCGCGATTGTCCGGCCGCGGTAGGATCGACCCCGTAATGGCAAGCGGTGAGGGGTTACGATGCACAGCGTCGACGTCATTGTGGTTGGGCTGGGTGTGATGGGGAGCTCGGCCGCCTTCCATCTCGCCCGGCGTGGCTATCGCACGCTCGGCTTCGACGCGTTTCCACGCGGTCACGACCGTGGTTCCTCGCACGGGAAGACGCGTATTATCCGGACAGCGTACTACGAAGCACCGGACTATGTCCCGTTGGTACGACGTGCCTGGTCACTCTGGCGCGAACTGGAAGGGACGAGTGGGCGCCAGTTACTCAGTATGACAGGAGGACTGTACATCGGCCGCCCAGAGACCGCGCTGGTGAGCGGGGCACTGGCCAGCGCCCGCGAACACGGTCTCACACACGAACTCCTGGATGCGGACACTGCGGCAGCACGCTTTCCAGGCCTGCGCTTGGCTCCGGATCAGGTTGCGGTATGGGAAGCCGATGTCGCCCTGATCGATCTGGAAGCAGCCGTGGCAGCACTCGTCGACGGAGCGCAGGCTGCGGGTGCAGAACTCCACTACTCCACCCCGGTGGAGCGCTGGATTCCGGACGGTGACGGGGTTCGGGTAGAGACGCCGCTCGGGACATTTCACGCAGAACGGCTCGTACTCGCTACTGGGCCCTGGCTTCCGGCGAGTGTCCCGGAACTCAACCTGCCGCTCACGGTTTGGCGAATCCTCCATGTGCATTTCGCCCCGACGACACCGGGCCGCTACCGCGCGGAGCACTTCCCGTTCGCCTTATGGGAAGACGAGACCGGAATTTACGGTGCATTCCCAGAGCTTCCTGGCCAGGGAGTAAAGTTCGGCCGGCATGATGCCGGCGAAGTCTGTACGCCGGAGACGGTTCGCCGTACGGCCGAGCCCACCGAGATCGAGGAGCTGCGCACGACGCTGGAGCGCTACTGGCCCGGCGCCAGCGGCCCCGTGCTGTGGTACCTGACCTGTCTCTACACGATGACCCCTGACCATCACTTCCTGATCGACCGACATCCAGAGTGGCCACAGGTAGTGCTCTGCAGCGCGTGTTCAGGACACGGCTTCAAGTTCGCTCCGGCGATCGGCGAACTCTTGGCTGATCTGGCAACCAAGCCGACAGCATCTCCACCGGCACTCTTCCGGCTCACACGACTCCAGATCGCGGAACACAAGCGCATTCCTTGACGAGCAATGGTTGCAGTCAAGGAACTCGCAGTGACCGACTCACGGAGCGACATCGGCAGGTTCTACCGATCGAGTCGCCCGACTGCCCTTCCACCGGCGTGCGAACCGGCTCCCACCAGCGAGCCAATTTGGGGAGCACAAGGGGAGACAATGCCCGCCCGGAAAGACGTGACTCGGTGTTGAGCACTTCGCAGGAGCTAGGGACGGACGCTCCTCAAGAACTGGACGGCTGGAGACCAAGTTCCGCGAGCGCGCGCGAGACTGAGTCCTCGGTGACCGGTCCGACCCAAGCCTTGCGAATCACCCCGTCGGCGTCGATCAGATACGTCTGAGGAATTCCATAAACGCGCCAGTCTCGGCTGACTGTTCCATCACGATCGAGCGCAATCGGGAAGGAGATTCCGAACTCCTGGACGAACTGCCGCACTGTGTCCGGATCCTCAAGCTGGTTAATGCCGACAACCACGAGCCCGGCCTGCTCGTAGCTCTGAGCGACCCGCTCCAGCGCCGGCATCTCCGCCCGACAGGGAGCGCACCAAGAAGCCCAGAAGTTGACGAGAACGGGACGGCCGCGGAGCGCGCTCAGGTCAATCTCTCCACCGTCGAGGAGCGGGAGGCGAAAGTTGGGAGCAGGAGTCCCAACAGTCAGCGCTTGTGCCGCGAGGAAGTCACCGGCCGAAGGGGCGGGACGCGGCGTCTCACCGCGGCGCATCATCCAGACTGCAAGCCAGATGGCACTGACGAGGACCACAAGGAGCGCGATGTTCAGCCCAAGGAGAAGCCAAAGTGGGCGCTCTCGTCGCTGAACCGGGAGCATGTCCGGCAACGGACCGGATTGGTTTTGAAGCTGTTCAGCCACCCTGCGGCTCCCTCGCACAAGCCACTCTACCCGTAGGGAGTGTACTCCCAGACACTCGTGAAGATGAACCTCGCGCATGGTGACAGGCATGCTCAGAGCACAGTACAGCCCGTGGAATCCGACGTACTGCAGCACGTCAGCGGACACCGTTCGCAAGCGACGGGGTTGAGCTGACAGCTGGCGTCGACAGGTGGCGGGGAAGAAACACGCACCTAGCCGGGGACACAGTGCTGCGGGGCCTCATCGCGCTGAAGCCGCCTTGCTTCTGTCGTGAAGTCAGAGGGCAGAAACGCTTCAAACCTCTTGAGCCCCGATCAACCACGAGTGCGCCAGCACGGATGCGGGCAGGGAGATGGGGCAGCCGATCCACGGCGGGGAGTGACACATCCACGTTCGGGAACAGTGAGGCCTAGCTGTATGTCCCGCGACACAGTTGCTGCTCATTGAGCAGCGAATGGAGCCGGCGCAGCTGTGACGCTCACCAGGCCAGTTCCCGGTATTGCCGATCGAAGTAAATCAAGGGGTCATCAGCAGGACCAAGGTCCAGAGCCACGACTTCACCGACGAAGATCGAATGGTCGCCGCCATCGTAGCGGGCCCAGGGGCGACACTCGATCCAGGCAAGGCAGCCGTCGATGCGGGGGATCCCGAGGAGGCCGAGATGATGCGGGATGCGTGAGAAGCGTGGGTCAGCCAGTGGCGCGCGCCCGGCGAACTGCTCGGCGAGGAACTCCTGCTCCCGCGCCAACAAGTTCACGACCCATCCGGTCGCTTCCTCAAGAAGACGATGGCTCTGCTGCTCACGTCCGATGCAAACAAGGACGAGCGGTGGCTCCAGCGAGAGCGGGCAGAAAGCGGTGACTGTCACGCCGTGATAGCCCGATGGGTGGGCGGTCGTGACAACCGTCACTCCGGCCGCATGACGAGCCATCACGTCACGAAAGCGTTCTGGATCGACCATAGGATATCCCCCCTGAGCGACTCTCTTCCGAGCAGGCGCGACAGCCTGGACGTGACCACAGACACGGGCAACGAGGTTCGACGCCGGCATCCCCTGCGGTCGGCCAGGCAGCGAAGGGTCGACGGGCAGGGTACGCGAACTGTCAGCCCCTCGCTGGCGCACCTGCACGATCGTTTTGGAGCGCAGGCCGCTCCGCATGCAGGCTTGGGCAGAAAGTATTCCCACATCGGGTTCATCGACCAGCTCTGGGAACCCAAAAGGTCTTTGCACAGCAGCTCTGCGTTCCGCGACACCGCGGCTCCGCACCGGATCCGTTGGTGAACCATGCGGCGACACACCATCATGCTTGTGCCTAGCCGCTGCCCCCCTACCCTGTCAGAGCACTCTGCATGGTACGCGTCTCGAGGTAGAGGATGGATGACATACCTACAGAACTCGAGTACAAGGAGTCGTACCCTTTCGTCATGCAGACGCACGTGAGCACACCCACATCTCCTCGCCGGACACATCCGGCGGCAACATGGTAGGGAAAGCAGCAACGATCGGGACGCAGAGACTGAGGCACATGCGCTCCACGATGCACCTTTGAGGACACAGGGAAGTGAGAGTCGCGTGCAGCACATAGCACTGTTCCGTGAGTCGCACCTCTCGTGTCATACCGGCTGAGCCGCATCGCCCGACCTGAAACGGTGACCAGAGCAGGGGAGAGATGGTGCAACAGTCAATACTCTCTCGCCTGCACCTTTCTCCTCCCAGCCGTCCAGGGTACCCCTTGTGCGCGCTCGTGTTCTGGAACCAAGGTCAGCAAGGGATGATCCTTCTAGCCACTCGCACCAAGGAGCACACATGGTGACCCGCTTGCACGCAGCAGGCCGGACATTCCTGAGGTTCGGGCTGTGTGGGTGACACCGAACAGGAGGCTGGCCCTCCTCCTTCCGGACGTGCTGCAGGGTCTCGAGGCGGGGAGGAGACCAGTTGATCCTCACACAAATCAAGCAGTATCGACGCGCCGGCACGTGGTTCCGGGATTCAGGGAAACAGGCCTTTCGCCGAGAAGGAAGGGCAAGTGCACACTCGCTGAATTGAAGTCTCTCTGTCACAAGACGCCTCGGGCCATCTCGTGAACCAGGTGAAGGAACGGGTACGATCTGGTCACGGCGCGCCCTGGCGGCGAACTCGGGAGCAACGCGGGGTCCAGCGCCGAGATCGGCTCTCTCCTGCTAGGCTGATCAGGCGAGGGCGGCGACTCCACTGGCAGAGGGATACCCGGCGAGCTCGGTCGTCACGCCTGAGCTCTGTCACGTGTAGATCAGTGGCACGGCTCGAGGATGAGCATTATCTGGGGAAGAAATGCCTGCATTGCTCCCTGACCAGACGCGCCATGCCTGCTCGTCGCGACCACGGGCGAAAGAGACAGAGAAGGTACCCGAGCACTCCTGACAGCGGGCGGCGGCCGGCAGTCCAAGGGGGCTGGCGCGAATGGTCGCAATCCCTGTGAATGGTTGAGGTGGGCGTTCGTGGCAGTACTTCGCGCAATGAGAAGCACGGCACAAGAGGAGGGCACCTATGGCCAGTATCGAGTACCCGGGTGGTGCTTTCGTCTATGTCGACGGGCGACGGTGGTTCGTCCGCGAAAGTGGGGAGGGCGAACCGGTTGTTCTTTTGCATGGGATCCCAACCTCCAGCTTCCTGTGGCGCAAGGTGCTGCCGATTCTTGGTCGGGAACGGCGAGTCATCGCACCTGACCTGCTCGGCTTTGGGCGGTCTGACAAACCCGCACGCGGTGCGAGCACCGTGACCGAGCTCGCTGAACAGCTTGCCCGGCTGCTCGAACGACTCCAGGTCGAGCGGTGCGCGCTTGTCGGGCACGACGCGGGAGCGCTTGTCGCGGTAGCCCTGCTGGAACGCTGGCCAGAGCGGGTCACGCACCTCGTTGTGACCAATACCAGTTTCCGTCCGGAACGCTGGCGTGGAGCGGGGTTCTCGCCGCTCTCTCTCCTCCGTGTCCCGCTGCTCGGCGATGTAGCGATCGCCTTGGCACGGCCCTGGATGTTGCGGCTGGCGATGCGCCCGTTCCTGGCCGATCCGAGCGTGCTCGACCGCGAGGCGCTTCGCGGCTACTGGGAGCCATTCGAACTTGGCTTTCGTCGCACGCTCGTCCGGCTGGCACGGCAACCGCTCTTCAGTGCGGCTGACCTCGAGCGCTGGCGAGTAGCGCTCACTGAACGCTGCGGGGAAGGCAGGATTCCGCTCCTCGTTGCCTGGGGAGCACGCGACCCGCAGTTCCGTCTCGACGAAGCAGAGGAATATGCCAGGACAATCGCCGGAGCCCGCTTTCTGGCGTTCATCCATGCGAGCCACTTTCTCCCGGAGGAACGGCCCCGCGCACTTGGGCGCGCGATCGCGGTCTTTCTCGAGCGGCCGGCGGCGGTTCCGGTGCTGAGTTAAGGCGCGAGATCAAGCCCGACGAGGGCCTGAGCCGCGAAGGCGAGCGCATCGATAAAGGCCTCGGTTAGGAGCATTGGAGTGATGGGGAGATCTGCGAGTGGTGACCAATGCCCGACCTCGTACGAGAGGACAGCGGCGAGCACACGGCCGAGCGGGCCACGGTGGTAGAGCAGTGCCTCTGTGACCTCGCTCGTCAACGGAAGCTCAGCGAGCGCATCGGCCAGAGGCACATCGAGTGCAGCGTCCAGTACCGAGAGAAGTCCGGTGAGGAAAGCTGTCTCGCGCGACGAGACGCCGAGAGCACCGGCAACAAGCTCGCACATGCGAGCGCGGACGAGTGCAGTACGGACGAGTTCAACTGGCTTCCGTTCGATCCCTGCCAGCACAAGCACGGCCACCCAGGCCGCAACGCTCCGCAGACCGAGGACAAGCAGCGCTTGCCGAAGCGACTCCACGCGGGTACGACGGGCGAACCAGACCGCGTTGACCAGTTTGAGCAGCTTGTAGGTCAGCTGGACGTCCTGTGCGAGGAGACGCTCGACTTCCTCGAACTCGATAGCTGGATCGCTGAGGCGAGCAAGGAGGAACAAGGCAGCGCTCGAGACTGGCTGCCGACGCCCACGCACAAGGATCGGACGGAAGAGAAAATCACCCTGGAAGAGATCGACACCTAGATCGCGCGATCGCACAAACTCCCGGTAGTCCTGGACATCGGACACGAGAACGCGTAGACCACCAGAGCGATAGGATGCGACATCTGCCAGCCGCTCTGTCAGCCAGCGCTCGAGTGCGCCGCGTCGGTCGAGCTGGGCCCTGGCATAGCGGAGCGAAAGGCGAATGATATCTGCGTCCTCGAACGGTAGGGGAGTGAAGAGGGCATGTTCCTCGAGATCAAGGAGCAGTCGGCAGCCACGAGCGAGAAGACGGCGAATCACTTCTCGGAGTTCCGGCTCGCGAAGGTCGTCGGGTCCAGTGGCCAGGACGAGTCGGTCAGCTGGGAGGAGAGGCAGAAGATCCGGCAACAACGAGACGATGACTGGGGGCGGGAGGGAGACGATGGCGAGGCGTACCCCGACGAGCGCGTCGAGCCCGATCTCAAGGACCGTATCGAGGAAGCGCTGGGCATTCGATGATGCAGCTGACTGGAGAGTCGATGCTGGTTGACCGTAATGAAGTTCGTAAGCGACGGTGTCAAGATGACGATCGAAGACAGGCTGACGGGTAATGAGTACCTCATGCACGGCGACCTCAGGCGGCCATGGCGAGATCGATCTCGCGGGCAAGCGCGATGGCATCGAGGTAGGCAGACGTGAGGAGAGAGGGCCGCAAACCGAGCACTGCCAAGCGCTCCCAGTCGCCGCGCTCATAGGCAAGGACAGCATCGAGGACTGCACCAAGTTCTCCTTGGTGATGAAGCAACGCTGCGCGTAGTTCGTCAGCGAGCGGGAGCGCCGCGAGCAGCTCCTCCATTGGTTGGTCGAGCAAGGCGTCGAGCACCGAGAGAAGACCGGTCAGAAAAGCGGCCTCACGGCTGGCCCGTCCGCGGGCAGCGGTGACGAGCTCTGCCATCCGCGCACGGATCACTGCAGTCGTGAGCAGCTCGTGCGGTTTGTCTGGGATATCGGCCATGAGAAGCAAGGTCACCCAGGCCGAGACGAGTCGGGTACCGAGGAGCAGCAAGGCTTGACGAACTGACTCGATCCGACGCCGACCGTACCAGACGGAGTTGACAAGCCGGAGGAGCCGATAGGTGAGACCAACGTCCAAAGAGATGAGTGCTTCCAGTTCGGAGAACTCCACCTCAGGATCTTGCAAACGAGCGAGCAGGAGCAGGAGAGCGCGGTTGGAGGGGGCACGTGTCCACCGGGCTGGGCGTGGGACAGAGAGGAAGGGACCGGAAAAGAAGGTGACGCGACACTCGCGGCAGCGGTCGTACAGCTCGTAGGTATCAATGTCGGTTGCCAAGAGTTGAGCCCGGCCAGCCCGAAGTACGTTGGCGAGATCGGCAAGCCCTTCGGGGCTAATCTCCTGACAACTGACTGCGACAAGGTCAACGGTGCGAGCGAACGGCAAGAACTCAGGCTGTCCCTGGAAACCGGCTAGACCGACGCGGAAGCCGGCCTCACGGAGGGCATCGAGTGCCTTGGCAAGCAATTCATGGTCCGGAACAGGATCGAGAGTAACCAGCGCAACGAGACGATCGGGCGGGGCGAGTGAGGCAAGGAAATCACGAGCCGTGAGTGCTGTCGTAGGCGCCAGACGAACTACGGCAAGTGACTCACCAACGAGGGTGGGGAGACCGATTTCGGCGAGCGCCTCAAGCAAGAGGCGCGCTTCATCACTGGGGACAGGCGGCAAAACGGGCGAGCCTGGAAGAGTAAGGCGACCTGTCTGTGGTCGTCCTGGCGACGACACCACAGGCTCTGCGAAGCCGAAGCGTCCGGCTACAATCTCGTAGCCCCAGACCTCAAGGCGCCGCGTGAAGATGGGCTGGCGACGCACGAAGAGGTCACGCATGAACACCCACGACTCCTTTCTCTGGAGAAGGATCGGCATGCCCCGCAGCCATCAGCTGGGAACGATGTCCAGAATTCTTTGGGACTTCTTGGCCAGGCCAGAGAGGTATGCTCTCGCAGTGCTGAGCACGGGTAGGGGGACCAGCATTTCCTCGAGCCTTCATGCGGGAGAGCGACTTCCTTGTGGTTTTCGCGTGATGGAGTGCAGTGTCGACCCAAGCAAGGCGTGCGGATGGCGTTTGCCGCGCACCGACAGGAAGAGTTCCCGGAGGATCACGATTGGTTGCGCCCCTTCCCTCGGCGCCTCTAACAGGGGTGGCTGACGTGCGGAGGGCTGCCTCAGCCGGAGCGGTAGGGGTGGCAGCGTGTGGTGGATGGAAAACTGCACCAGCCAGGCAGCCAGTTCCGCAGTGCGGAGGCTCACCTCGCCGAGTCGCTCGGATGCAAGGAAATCACTTACTCTGTACGCTGCTCTCCATGCCCTCGGTGCTCCATAAGCGGAAAGACAGCGCCCAGCACCAGCAGACCACCGTACTCCACGATGAGTGGCCACCAGAAACCCTGCACGAAGGCCGCATAGAAGGGAGCAACGAAAAAGGCAAGGGGAGCCATGACAAGTGCGAGGATTACGCCGGGCCAACCGAACGCAACCCAAACCGCGACGAGATCGAGGATCGTTGATGCACCGACCCAGGCCACAACCAAAGAGCCGAACAGCATTCCTAGGGCACCCTTCAGCGCCTTCAGTGCCACCATCTTCTCCTTTCCGTTCAGAAGCAAGCGGCATCTCCCTCACGAAAGTACGTTGGTATCCTGTTGCCCGCGTGTGCTGGCGGCGCGCGACTGTGTGGTACGACTCCACATGACACCTGCACGGAGTTTCCTTGCGACCGCCACCCTTGCATCGGAACGTGGCCTCCCTTCCGGCGACCAATTGCTCCCTTGCTCGCTGGCACCGAACAGGCCTCCCCTTGGGCGAAGCGCTCCGGCTCGTGGTGTCTTGGTGCCTAGGATCGACACAGCGCGGGAACACTGGTGTACCCGTCCGGTGCCCACGCGGCACCATCAGCGTCACATGGAGCAGTCGGCTGACAGCTCGCTGACTCCGATTAGACGATAGGGGAGCAGGGTGCAATCGGCGTCTGGGCAGGCCAGGTTGTACTGAGACGAGCCCGGCTACGGCTCAATACCCCGGCGCAGATGGTGCGGTCGGTTGTGCCGACCAGAACAGTCCTGGCGGGAGAGAGGCGTCTTACTGCCCCTCCCAAGAGCGGTGAAGGTGCGGTTGTTCGTGGTCGGCAAACCACTCTCTTCTGACCCGGGTGACAAGGCAGGCTGTGGAGAGGGCGGGCAGCCGCTGCAAAAGCACAGGCAAGAGATGCGGGGAGCGACGGGCGGGCCGCGTCACCGGTCAGGTACGGAGCCAGTGGTAAACGACCTCGCGTAGCGGGGTCGTGGGGCGTCCGATCAACTGGCTGAGCTGGTGGCTATCGTCGAAGAGCGCATCCTGCGCGATCCCTGCCTCGAGCGAGGCAAGCACCTCAGCAATTGGGCGAGGTGTTCCCCGCTCGACGAGATACGCAACATACATATCAGGTGACAGATCACGGTAAATGACTGGCCGTCCACTGACCTCGGCGATAAGACGTGCGAGGTCATCCATCGTCCAGGCCTCATCTCCGGCAAGTTCGTAGATCCGGCCAGCGTGACCTTCGCCGGTCAGGACGACTGCTGCCGCCGCAGCATAGTCGGCCCGCGTGGCCGAGGCGATCCGTGCGTGGCCAGCCGCACCGACGAGCTCGCCGGTGGTCGCAGCCGCCCGGGCACGCTCTTCATAATTCTCGGTATACCAGCTGTTGCGGAGGATGACCCATTGGAGGGCGCTTGTGCGCAACATTTCCTCGGTAGCGAGGTGTTCTTCCGCGAGTGCGCGGAGGGGCGAGCGATCGGCGTGCAAGAGACTCGTGTAGACCAGAACGCGGACACCGGCACGCTGGGCAGCCTCGATGACGTTACGGTGTTGCACAATGCGACGGCCGACCTCAGAACCGGAGATGAGGAGGAGTCGCTCGATTCCGGCGAGGGCAGAGTCGAGTGTTGCTGGATCATCGTAGTCGGCGTGGCGGACGGTGATACCGCGCACGGCCAGGTCCCGCGCTTTCTCCAGGTTGCGGGCGAGCGCGGCGATCCGACCTGCGGGGACACGCTCCAGGAGCTCGGCGATGACCAGCCGTCCGAGTCGACCTGTCGCACCGGTCACTCCGATCATGCTGTCGATCCTTTCGCTCGCTCGAACGCGCTCTTTCTTGCTCAGTATAGCTCGAAAGTATCACGTCGCGTTTCGCGGTAGGAAGTCGCTCATCCCCGTCGCCTTGGCGCGACAAGCGACGTCTTGAGTGGTTCCTCACCCCACCTCGCAGCCGATGCCATCGCCATCTGGGTCAAAGCGGTGTGGGTCAGGCGGAAGCACGGGGAAGCGACGGTACGGGATATCAGAGCAGTCGAGGTCAGGCGGGGGTGGTGGGAGACAGACCGTCGGATAACTTGGATCGCAGGTGGGCGACGGGCTCGGCTCGGGCGTGGGAGTCGGATTGGGGGTAGGCGGAGGCAGTGGCTCCTGCCCTCCCCCGACCGGGGAACTCGGGCAAACACCCCAGAGCCCGACTCGCTCTTCGCGAGCGACACGCTCGGCCTCGCGGAAGCGCCAGGCGTACTTCACATCGGGCGGATAGGTAGTGACCCCAGCGTATCCTTCACGGACGAGGAGTTCGTTGAAGAGGTAGGGACCGATCCAGACATACCGCAAAAGCCGGCCGTAGCGATCTGTTTCTGAGACGTCGCGTTCGAGGGCAACCTGCTTGCGGTTGAGCCACGCAGCGGTGAACTGCGAGGCAGCGATGCCAAAGCATTCCACTTCGCCATAGACCTCGGGCGTATCCACGCCGATGAGCCGGACTCGGGCGGTCCGTCCGTCGGCGAACTCGACATCGATCGTGTCGCCGTCGACAACGTTCGTCACCGTAGCGAGTTCGTAGACACCAGCCTGCTGCGGGGTCCGGCCGAGCTGCTCGTAGCGCCACCGGTAGTAGTGCTGGCCAATGTTGCCGGCCTCAACCTGCCAACCCGGCGGATTTTCTGGGGTATAGGTGAGGCAGCGACGTTCGAAGCACTGAACGAGCACATCGCGAGGCGTGCCAGCGACCCGGACACGAACCCAGTAGGGTTCGGTAATGGGGAAGCCGGTGGCATAGAACGGGTTAGGGAAGAGCGCGTCAACCTGGAAGCGCCAGGCCGTGTAGACCGTTCCCCGAGCGTTCATGAAGTCCCAGAACACCGAGGCAACACTGTGGTTCGTCTCCGGGACGAGCACAGCGGCGGTCACTGCGTAGCGGGCGAGGCCGGGGTCGTCCCGGACGATTCCGGCGTTGTCCAATGTCTGAGTGACCACGGAACCCACCGGAAGTGGTGCGGCGGCGAGGAGGTGTGCGAAGTTGGCATAGGTCGGAGCGTTGGGATCATCAGGATCGCCAGCGACGTTGACCTGAGCAGGAGGTACAGGCTGGAACGTCGTGTCGCCGAGTTGGAGTTGACCGGTGATGAGCTCCTTAGCGAGGAGACCATTGGTGACGTACCAGGGGGAGGAGCGATCGGCGAGAGGGTTGGTGATCTCCATCCGAGACTTATCGAAGTACTGGACGAGACGGGAGCCACCGGGTGCCTCGGCGTAGGGTTCACGGAGTGGCGTGGTGAACGGTTCAGGGCCCCACATCCAAGTGCGGCTGACGCGACCCTGGGCGACGGGAAGGTCGCTCCGGGCCCAGGTATCGAGGAAGGCATCGTGGCCAGTGGGAGCAGCACGGGCGGGTAGGATAGGAATGCCAGAGAAAAGAAGGGCAGTGAGCAGAAGAAACAAGCTCACGCCAGATCGCCAGACATGTCGAAAGGCACCTACCGCACGCAGCATCGATCCTCCAAGGAGGAGAGCCATCGCCACGCGAACGGGATAGCAGCCCCGACAGGCTATTGGACTATTCAACCTCTTTACCCTACTAAAGTTTACCAGGGCAGAGGAGGGCGGGCAAGTCATCAACAGTGAGATGAGTGAGCATGATTTCAGCACAGGCATTGCGCGCGAGCAGCCCACATGTTGACAAGGTAGGCCATCCTATGCGGGATGACCCCTCAGGCCAGTGACAGCGATGTGCGGATAGTGCGACCGGTTCAGCACCCCTAAGGTTCATTGTGCTGAGCGGAGCAGTTTCCCAAGGCAACTGCGAGATGACTGATTCTCAACGGCTAACCCGCTGTTAGCCATTGCATACCGGTCTGGGAAACGGTGTTGGGAGCTCGCAGCTGTGGGGAGCTAGTGGGCGCGATACCTGAGAACACTGTCGTGGTCGCCACCAGAGTAGCGTAGCTGAAGGGATCGTCAGGAAACCCGTTCCGACAGTACAGGGACACCCGGAAAGAGTCGCGCCCCAACAATTCGGGTGCTCGCTGGCACCAGACGGTGGGGAGCGACTGCAAGGTGACTGTTAGGTTGCTCCTCTAGGATAGGAATCGGTGAGAGCGCTCTCACAGGCCGGTTCGATGCAACGCACCAAGGGAGGTGCAGGGATGTACTCGCAGAACTGGATCGAGTTGGAGGTCGTGACGGAGTTGCCGGAGCGGTTGGAGACCGTGCTGCTCTTCGCCGCTATCCAACAGAGCAACACTGCCGCGCAAGGTGGTGTCATCACCGAAGATAACAACCACACGGATATCAATGGCGGCGGTAACGGCAGCGGCATCAACCAGCAGAACTTCGCCAAGGTTCTGCAACAAGTGTGGTACCGACGGGGCCGCTAGTCCAAACGAGTGAACCCATCGCCTCTGGGGGTGTCTTGGCTGGCTTCCGGCCGAGCCGGAAGCCAGCCCTTACCAAATGGGTGGACGATATAGCGATGAGAGGAGGCTCCGATGGAACGCACATGGCTTACAGAAGAACGCGTGAGTGTCCTACCAGAGCGGATGGTCACCGGGCCGCTGTTCACCGTTGGTCTGCAATTTCAACAAGGTAACTGGGCGAACGCTGGCGGGAACACCTGCTTTGCTGGTTGCCCGACTATCATCATCCAACTCAACATTGCGAACGTTATCCAGATCGCGATGGCCCGAAGTGGTCGTGGTCGGTAAGGAGGCCAGGCCGGCACCTCCATTCACTCCTAATGTGAGAAGGTGAGGCGATGATGGCGACCGAGGTGCTCCGGGCACTGCGAGAGAAATACGCACGCGAGCAGGCAAGGGAGAAGCCTTGGATCGAGTATCCGGCACGGATACCGCATATCGAACTTCTCGGCCGGATGCCGGACTCGGCGTTTGATCAGGAACAATGGTTGGTGGCGGTGCGTGGTCAGCACTTCGCGCTCACGCCGATCCTCTATCGCATTCTCGAGGAGGCGGATGGACGAACATCGGCCGCGGAGATTGCGGAACGTGTCTCGCACCTGGTGGGGCGCGAACTCAGTGCTGCAGATGTTCGATGGTTGATCGAACACCGCTTGATACCAGCCGGATTAATTCAGGCGGGGAGAGCAGAAACGCGGCAGGCTGAGGCAGCTGAGGAACGGTCGAGACCGCTGCTAAAGATCCGTGCACGAGTCCCCCTCTTGCAACCGCAATGGATCGCTCCTCTCACTGGGATATTGCAGTACCTGTTTTGGAGACCGGTTGCTATCGTTGCCCTCGCCCTTATCGGATTCATGCATCTCTGGATTTATACTGCTGGCACATCAGCACTTGGCGAGGCGACACGGCTCCTCTTCATTGAGCCGCGTTGGATCTTACTGGTCTTCGCAATGGAGATCGGTGCCTCGTTGTTCCACGAGTTCGGGCATGCCGCCGCGATGCGGCGATCGCGTTGCCCACACGGCCCAATCGGTTTTGGAATTTATCTTATCTGGCCTGTGTTCTTTACCGATGTGACGCCGATCTACCGACTACGGCGGAGCGAGCGACTCCGCGTGGATCTCGGGGGCATGTATTTCCACCAGATCGCGGCGCTCGCGTTCATGGCTCTGTATGCTGCAAGTGGCTGGCCGCTCTGGCTCCTTGGCGTGATCATCGCTGATGTGCAGTGTCTTCGTCAGCTGAACCCATTCTTCCGCTTCGATGGATACTACGTCTTGGCTGATCTCTTGGGGATTCCTGATCCCTTGAGCCACATTCGGCCGTACCTGCAGAGCTTGTTTCGGCGCGGGTCATACACCGGTCTACGTCTGCGACGAACGACGTACTTCCTTTTTGCCGGGTATCTGGGCCTCGTGGCTATCTACTTCATCCTTCCGTATGCGTTTGGGATCCAATTCGGGAAGGAAGTGATTCAGACAATCTGGTTGACTGGGGTCGGACTTCAACATGCCTTGGTCGCGGCTTGGGAAATTCACGACGCACTACTACTGGCAGCGGTAGCCGTCCAAGCATTCTTCTGGCTGCTCTCAGTACTGGGGCTCGCCCTCTTCTGCTGGACGGCTTTCTCATTGACCGGGCTCCTGCTGCGCAGACTGTTCGCTTTCGGGCGTCCCTGGCACAGAGTCGCTGGGCGGCACCGATAGGTCGACGGTGAGATGGTGAACCACTCACGTCCCGGAGGGCAACACCTGTAGAGCTCTACGGGCTGACAGCCTCCGCGTTGCCTTGTGTCCTAGATGCTTGACCGATCTTGCAATCGCGAGAGAACCTTCTTGGAGACGTCAACCCGCGCGCCCTTGCCACATCGGCGCTTCTCGGAAACAACAGGGCGCTGCCGGAACGCTGGCACGCGTGAGACCCGATGAGCTTCTTTGCGAGCCTGTCACCTAGTGTGTGCCAGCAACTATGGGACGCCTTCCAGCTCGGCGCCCCAATGGACAAGCATTTATGCGTGTCCACGAAGGGATGAAAACGAGGCAACGGTATCGGCGGCTCGACGCTGCTCGGTCGGCGTAACGACGGCGCGAGGAGGACGAAACACGTATCCGACCCCACGAATAGTGCAGAGAAATTGCGGATGATCAGCATCGGCCTCGAGTTTTAGGCGCAGACGACGAATTACGACCTCGAGCCGATTGCCTCCACTTCCGTAATCGTAGCCCCATACTCGCTCAATCAGACGGTCACGCGGGATAACGATACCCGCGTTGCGGAGGAGACACTCGAGAACGCGCGTCTCCGTGGGAGAAAGGGAGACTGTGCGCTGGTCAGGAAGTGTCAGGGTGCAGGCAAGGACATCAAGGACAAAGGGGCCTACACGGACAACAACACCCGGGTACTCTGAGTACGCACGGCGCGCCAGTGCTTCGACTCGTGCCAAGAGTTCGGCTGGCTCTCCTGGCCAGGAGAAGACATCATCGGCACCCTTCTGAAAGCAGGCGAGACGAAACTCAAAACTCGCATCGCGGGTGAGGATTAAGATACCGCCGCTGTATCCGCCGCTACGGAGCTGCTCACACAAGGCCAACCCGTCGTTCCCACTCCCCTCGGGGAAACCCTTAGCGCCCAGGAGAACCACACGTACATCGCTCTCAGCCAGACGCAGGAGTGCACTCGCAGAGGTAACGCGCAGTACGCGGTGACCGCGCCGCACGAGGAGCACCTGGAGTATGTCGTCGAGAACATCATCCTTAAGGTAGAGTCCAATATCCATGACTAATTTCCCCCTCGCTGGGCCTGCTCCCTGTGACGACGATCCAACGTGCGAGCGTCGCATCCCATCGCGACAGGGGGTGTCTTCAAACCTATCCTAACGATCGGTCACCCCCTACACAAGTACGAGTGTACCGTTCGTACTAGTACTTTTAGGCTATCTTATCACCGCGGAGTACTACGCTGTGAAAGACTTATGTACTGCGCACCCTGAATCTCGGGAACGCGCGTTGCCCCTTACGGAGGCACATCCAACAGCTTGGCAAGTCGTCGTCAAGGACGTGCTTGGGCAGTCGGCAGGGGAAGACGTGCCAGAGTACCAGCACGCTGCTGGGCCACGAGGTCAACGAAAAGGAGCTCCAAGAGCACGCGCACCTTATCTTGACCATCATGATAAAACTGTATGCCGACCCGGGACGAACCGTTTCGATCTGCTCGGGCATAGATGAGCCGCCCCCACAAAGAGAGGCGGGCGTTGAGCAACTCAAGATGCACATCCGTGCTGACCGGCTCAAGTACTTGCGGAAACAAGACACCAGCACCATCCCGCGACAGGTCACTCACAAGGCATGGGAAGATTCCTGCGCCGGGGATCTCCAGACGAGCTGGCAGAGCGACCGGAAACCGGTAGGATACACGACGATAGCGACGTCGAAGCACCCGCGCGAGCGTCATTCCGAGCGCCATGCCATTCAGCGCAGACCAGAATGTCCCAATCGCCAGAAGGCTCGAGGAGTGAGCAGCCAGTGGTGAAGGAAGTCCGAGGAGGCTGACGAGACCCAGGAGACTGGAGAATGTCATGGTAACTCCGAGAACTATGAGCCGGAGCAGCGCGCGACGCTCTGTCCACACATCATTGGCAAAAGACTTGGGAGTGACGCGGAAACGCAGGCGAACGGGGAAGATAACGACCAACGCTGCACGGATATAGATCAACATTTTCAGTATGTTGTAGTGCTCGACCCAAACGATCCGAAACCACCCGCGACCGAGCAACCACGCTGCCAGATAACACCCGAAGAAATACGCAAGCCAATGCAGAATAAAGACTAATCCATTGGACCGTATTGGCATCCAGCCAAACCAGATCATTCCGAGGGGCACAACGAGAAACACTAGCTTTTGGAACCCGTCGAAGTAAGTGAGCATCGAACCAAGGTAATTGAGGCGCTGTGCAATGGTGAGACCAGGGACAATGAGCGGGTTCTCGCGACTACGCAGGATGCGCAGCGCCCCCTGTGCCCAGCGCAGGCGTTGGAGCATAAACGCGCGATAGGTCTGCGGCGCAATACCATAGGCGACTACCTGATCGTGATAGACCGTCCGCCACCCCTGCGCATGTAAACGAAGAGACGTAAGGATGTCCTCAGTGATGCTGTGCGCCACGCCGCCGACAGATTCAAGGGCCACACGCCGCACGACAGACGGGCTACCGCACCAGAACGCCGCATTCCAGCGGTTCTTGCCGGGTTGGATGACTCGGAAGAACAGTGACTGTTCATGCCACGGGAGGGAACCATTCCCGGTCGCCACATGCTGAAGCGAATCGAAGTTGTAGAACTCCTGCGGGCATTGCACGAGTGCTACACGATCATCGATGAAGTATCCGAGCGTCTGGTGCAGGAAGTCAGGTTGCGGAATCATGTCAGCATCAAGAAATGCAATGAACTCACCATCAGTACGGGGAAGTGCGGCGTTGATGTTGCCGGCTTTCCCGTGCCGGTTATCAGGGCGTGTAAGATAGCGGCAACCCAACCGGGAAGCAAGAGCCTCCACTTCCGGTCGGCGACCATCATCAAGTACATAGGTGGTATGGGGATACCGGATGCGCTGGCAGCCGGTGAGCGTCGCCTCGAGGACCTCGAGGGGCTCATCATAGGTCGTCACATAGACATCCACCTTTAGGCCCTCACGCAACTCGAAACGCGGTCGAACACGGATATTCCAGGTCATGAAGGCGAAGAAGAGAAGGTTGAGAACTCCCCAAGCCTCGGCTGCGAGTAGCAGCAACGACACTATCAGGGCATCCGGGTTCAATGTTGCAACGATCCGCCAACCGATGTAATAGAGCAAGTACAACACAATGATAAGAATGGCAGATCGCCACACTAACTCTTTCCATTTACGCTCTCTTGTAGTCTGTTCTTGCTCGATCATGCGCTTACTCCCATCCAGCCGTTCGCCGATCACTGGTCAAAAGGAGGTCACTGCCAGCACCATAGCTCCTGTAGCTGACAGCGACCTGACAGTCCGGCCGAGGACAAAACCGTTGAGCGAGGAAATCATCGACAGGAACGACTTCGCGGCTGTGTCATCCTGACGGTCCCGTCGCCTTGCTGACGATCTCAACAGGGCGAGGCGCCCTCAGGAAGCACCGGCCGGTTCACAAAGGGATATCCACCACCATGGAAACAAGCCGTTTGCAGCATCTTTCCTCATTACCTGCAGAAATTCGTGTTGCTGCTGTGGCAAGGAGATGCTCAAATGCTGCCAAGCTGACATGGAGCTGGGTGAGGCTGGTCATACGATCTGGCCTCTTCAGCCAGCGCCGAGCCAGAGATCTGGCAAGTTGGGGAGCGAGCGAGAGGATACGATATTGGTACCACGCTCGACACAAGTGGCGATTGTGGCCGGTGTGCTGGCGGCGACCTTTCTCGCGGCGCTTGATGCGACCGTGGTGGGCACCGCGTTACCGACAATTGTTGGAGAACTTGGCGGCCTGCCACTGTACCCCTGGGTCTTTTCCGCCTACCTCTTGACCTCAACGACAACCATCCCGCTCTATGGGCGACTCGCTGACTTGTACGGGCGCAAGCGCGTACTTCTGACCGCTCTGGTGGTATTCCTCCTTGGCTCAGCCCTCTGTGGCATGGCACGGTCGATGCCACAGCTCGTTCTCTTTCGGGCCATGCAGGGGCTCGGAGCCGGTGGGATCATTCCGGTGACGCTGACGATCCTGGGTGATCTCTTCCCGATCGAGCAGCGAGCACGCCTGCAGGGGTTGACCAGCGCGGTGTGGGGCACTTCGGCGGTCGCTGGACCTGCGGTCGGGGGAATCCTGACCGACATGCTGAGTTGGCGCTGGGTCTTTTATGTGAACCTTCCGTTTGGCCTCGTCGCGCTGGGGCTTCTTGGCCTGGCATTCCGGGAACAGATTCGTCGGCAATCGCACCAGATTGACTACGCCGGAGCTCTGACCCTGACAGCTGGGCTGACGCTGGTCATGCTTGGGCTGCTCAACGTGGGCAATGGACGTGGCTGGCATCGCGAGTTAGCCATCGGAAGTTGTGTCATAGGCTCTGTGCTCCTTGCAGGCTTCTGGTGGTATGAGCGGCGAGCAGCCGAACCAATTGTCCCGCCGAACCTGGTGCGGCAACGACTTATGAGTGTCGTCCTGCTGGGAAGCGTTCTGATAGGGGCTGGGATGTTTGGGACGCTGTCATACCTTCCTCTGTTCGTGCAAGGCGTCCTCGGTGGGACAGCGATGAGCGCAGGTGCCGTGATGATGCCGTTTGCAGTCGCCTGGTCGGTTGCCTCAACGATTTCGGGACGAGTGATTCTGCTCTTTGGCTTCCGGAGCTCGGTGTTGACGGGGATGGTTGCGATGACGATAGCGGGGCTCCTGTTACAGGTCGTCCCACGCGTACACAACCTGGCTACAGCGATGACCGCGGCGGGACTGTTTGGGGTCGGCATGGGGTTCAGCGCGACGGCGTTCATTATTGCGGTGCAGAACAGTGTGGGCTGGGGAGAGCGGGGAATTGCGACGGCACTGGTTGGCTTTGCGCGGTCGATCGGTGGAGCCATTGGCGTCGCTGCCCTGGGGGCGGTGCTGAGTACAGCACTTGCCGCACAGCATGGCTCGGTGGGGGAAGGACTGGCGGACGTGCTCCTCAGGCCAGAGGCTCGAGCTGCCTTAAGCAGTGGGATGTTGGCCGAGCTGCAGAGCATGCTGGGGGATGCACTAGGGTTCGTTTATCTTGTTATCTTCGCTTTGGTCCTTGTGGCGGTGGTGTTGGTCGTCTGGGGCTTCCCCCGAGGGGAGCTCGGGATTAGAGAACATGAGGGGAGGATGCTGCGGAAAAAGGTGGACCGGTAGCAGGAGCACAACTGACGGTGCGCGGAGAAGCTGGATGGGAAAACTGGTGTCAGCCTCGCACGCCGCTTTCGACGGAGAGCGTCGGCCATCTCCAGCGAGGGAAGCGTCGTCTGCCTGAGGCTGCAGTACGCTCGCCATCTGCAGGAGCATCCATTGCTGGGGGCGTTTCCTGCAGGTGCGAAACGACAGAGGGGTAAGTGAAACCTGCCGAGTTTCGCTTGTGCATTTCTCGTGTCCACCGGTTGTCAGCCGAGGCTGACCGACGATGGGGCCGCAGAGGGGGAACAGGGTAGCGTGTGGATGCTGCTCATTGCGGCACCCTTCCTCTGGAAAATCATGGTGCATGCTGTTGTGCTCGCTCCTTTGGAGCGTCTTGGCAGTTCAGTGGCCTCAGGCTGACTCAGGCGAGAGATTGGTGCACGCACGACTCAGTGTGACGCCTCCCCCTTTACGGCCGAGGCAACGGTGCCCGGTGACGCTGTCTGTGACGCCAAGAGCTCACGAGCGAGCGCAATGACGTGCTTGACCGTGAAACCGAACTGTTCAGCCAAGACAGCAGCCGGCGCGGAGGCACCGAAGCGGTCGATGCCGTGCCCCTGGCCGTGCGGTCCGAGGTAGCGTTCCCAGCCCATGATTCGAGCGGCCTCGACGACGAGGCGTCGTGGGACCTCTGGTGGCAAGACGGAAGACCGATAATCTTCTGGCTGGCACTCGAAGAGTTCCCAGCTGGGCATGCTGATAACCCGAGCAGCGATCCCCTCTTTGGCGAGCTCCTCCGCTGCCTGCACGATAAGGGCGACTTCGGAGCCACTGGCGATGAGGAGAAGGTCGGGCGGCCAGCGTGGTGCCTCCCGCACCACGTAGGCACCGCGTGCCAGCCCCTCGGCCACGCCGGCAGTGACGGTCGGTACCTTCTGACGGGTGAGCACAAGAGCGACTGGCCCCTCCTGCCAGTTGAGCGCAACGCGCCATGCTTCCACGGTTTCGGCGGCGTCGGCTGGCCGGATGACGGTGAGGTTGGGGATCGCGCGTAGGGAAGCAAGGTGCTCTATGGGCTGGTGCGTTGGGCCATCCTCGCCAAGGAAGATGCTATCGTGGGTAAAGACGTAGATGACAGGAAGACGCATCAGAGCGGCAAGGCGCAAGGCCGGGCGCAGGTAGTCACTGAAGACGAGAAACGTTCCGCCATAGGCAATAAGACCACCGTGGAGTGTGAGCCCATTGAGCATTGCCCCCATGGCATGCTCGCGCACGCCGAAGTGGATGTTCCGGCCGGTGTATCGCCCTTTGGCAATTGGTGGATAGCCTTCGAGATAGGTACGGTTCGACTCGCTGAGATCGGCTGAGCCACCAATGAGGAAGGGGATCCGCGGGGCCAATGCGTTGAGCACCAGTCCTGATGCCTCGCGGGTCGCGAGCTGTTGTCCGTTTGTGAACGTGGGGAGCGCAGCGTCCCATCCAGGCGGAAGAGTACGGGTGAAGGCGGCATCCCACTCGGCTGCAAGCTCGGGATAGGCGGAGCGCCAAGCGACGAACTGGGCGTTCCATTCGTCCTCGAACTGCTGCCACTTCGGGCGAAGGCTGGCGAAGTAGTCGAAGACCTCTTGGGGGACGAAGAACGGGGGCTCTTCTGGCCAGCCGAGTGCCTGCTTGGTGCGACGGACCTCGTCGGGGCCGAGCGGAGCGCCGTGTGCCGCCGCGGTGTCCTGCTTGCCGGGGCTGCCGTAGGCGATATGGGTGTGGCAGATGATGAGGGTGGGACGCTCAAGCTCAGCTCGTGCCTCCTGGAGTGCCTGATCGACGGCAGTGCGATCGTGGCCATCGACCTCCAGCACGTGCCATCCACAGGCGGTGAAGCGGAGCCGGACGTCTTCGGTGAAAGTGAGGTCGGTTGGGCCATCAATCGAGATGTCATTGTCGTCATAGAGGTAGATGAGGCGACCAAGACCGAGGTGACCGGCGAGGGAAGCGGCCTCATAGCTCACCCCCTCCATGAGGTCACCATCGCTAACGATGGCATAGGTGTAATGGTCGATGATTGGGTACCCAGGGCGGTTGAAGTGCTCAGCGAGCCAGCGTTCAGCCAACGCCATCCCAACCCCGGCGGCAAAGCCTTGGCCGAGTGGGCCGGTTGTGATCTCGACGCCGGGGGTGTGGCCGTATTCGGGATGGCCAGGCGTCCGACTACCCCACTGCCGGAAGTTCAAGAGATCTTCGAGCGTGAGTGCGCCGCTCAAGTAGAGGAGGGCATAGAGGAGCATCGAGCCGTGGCCAGCGGACAGGATGAAGCGATCGCGGTTGGGCCAGGCTGGATTCGCCGGATTGTGCCGCAGGTGCTTTGTCCACAGGACAAAGGCAGCATCGGCCATCCCCAGAGGCATGCCAGGGTGGCCGGAACGAGCTCGTTCCACGGCATCCATCGCAAGGACACGAATCGCATCCACACAGCGCTGCTCACGCTCGGACATCGAACACCTCCGTGGTACTGTGTGGGGGCACGCTTCTGGTCCGCCCGCCGGCGAGAGGGTACTGCATCGAGTTGACCGTGCCTAGCCGGTACAGCAGCACTGACGTGGCGAGTCTCACCTCCACGCGCTGGCATACGGAGCGCCTCTGGTCCGACAGCGCTCAAACGAGTGGATAGGAACTGGGGTGATCGAAGCATGCGGCTGCAGAGAGCTCGTCTGCAGTAGGCACGGCCCTCACAGGTTCTCAGCACTGGAGGAAGAAGCACTCTGGACACAACGGGCGGAGTCGCTCTCCATTCCCGGTGGTCGCCAGTAGGTTCGCCAACCCTGGTTGCGAAGTCGGGCGCCGCGCGGGACTCCGGCCACAACCAACGCAGCGGCCAGGAGATCACCACCGGAGCCAAGCGCGTTGAAGACACCGAAGGTCAGCAAGAAGTCCTCCCATGGTGGGACAAGCTGTGTGAGGATCAGTGTCACGAGGCTGATGGCACTGAGCGGAAGGAGTGCGACGAGGAGCCAGCGGGCTCGCCCGAGCTCACCATTGTAGTGCACATAGACCAGTGCCGCACGGGGCCAGACGCCGACGACGAGCTGCGGCGAACCGAGCGATCCCGGTACCGCGACCGCATGAAGGAGTTCGTGTACCGGGACGAACAAGAGGAGCGCGACGACGGCTCCCTGGCCGAAAGAGAGAACGAACTCACCAGTCGGATGGAGGAGCAGCGCCAGCACGAGGTAGCCGACCGCAGCGAGGGCGCCGAGCGGTAGAGCGAGGACGATGACAGCAGCGATATGGCGCGGTTCGCGGAGTGCTCGCCAGGGCGGCTGAGGATCAAAGGACGGGTCAGGGGGCGGCGGACCGAAAAGGATACGCATAGAGTTCCCTCACTCGGTGGCCAGGACTGATCGACTCACCTCCAGGCGGTGAGCGTATCACTCATTGCTTTGACCAGCGAGGTCAACGGTGTGGCAAGAGCGGGTCGCTTGCGGGGTGGCTCACTCGGGCAGTCGCCTGCTGGTGGCGGGTGGGAGGTGATGGGGCGGAGCCTGCCAGCACCAGGGACGCTTCATGTCATCCTGTGCTGTCCACTGCGCTGGCCGTACGCGGCCAAGGCCGAGTCGTCGCAGAGGTATCGAAGACCAGCGCGGCGGGCATCCTGTGGTACTGCAGTGAGACCCAGACCGGGAAGCTGCCGCGAGACCGAGTACTTGGCACCCAAACTCTGGACAGTAGAGCCTAGTGCAGGGCTGGGAACTCGAGGCGACGGGCCTGCTCCGTGTAGCGAGCGCTTGTCATCGCTCTCATTGCGGCGGCTCCTGAGTCTCCTTCCGGCGCCCCAAGAGTCGACGGTCGGCGAGTGGAGGGCGGCAACGTTATCTATCCGAGGCTGGAGGGAGTAGAACCAAAGGCATTGGGCGGATGTTGGGGGTGTCGAAAGGTGAAGCGCGAGGAGAAATCTGTGGGGGAGGGCGGGAAGACAGTGACTGGTGAAGGCAGCAATATGGAGCGGACCATGCTGCACAGCGTGGCCGAGCAGCTCGACCGTATCAGTGGCGGCAGATGAGACTGAAGAAGCCCAAGGAACCTGCTGACAACGCGCAAGGGCTGTGGCAGTTCCTCCGTTGCTCGGCGCAGCGCCACTTGGCCCGTACCGGCCGGTGCGGTACACCCCCACGTGCGTGGGGACAACGTTCCTCACGTTCCTCGGGAGTCAGGTTCACGGCGCTCTCCTTTCTCCAGGATTTCCAGAACCCGTTCCACGCCGGTGGGGTCTTGCCCCTGCTTTATCGCTTCTTGGCGCTTGCAGACCTCGACCAGCTGATGCACTCCGAGGTAGAGGAGGATGTTGAGGGCAATGTTGAAGGCTTCCTGCTCGTCGGTGATCTGGATGGATTCTCCCTCGGAGAGCCAGAGATCCACATAGTCTGCGGAGAGAGAGATCCCCTCACCCTCGCCCACGGCGAGACCAAGGAACAGGGTGATGGTGGGCATCCGTGCATCGGTGCGGCGGAAGGCGAGGACACACTGGTAGCGAGTGCGATAGGGATCCCTGAGGGTTTTGACGTGAGTGACCGCGATTTCCGGTTCTATGGTACGGAAGAGCTGGGCGACGGTAGGGTTCTTGTGGGTAATTTCCATGCTCCACCTCACGAGAATCAGGGCGGGCCGGCCCCGGCAGTATAGCAGAACTTAGGCATCCAGGGGAGATATACGCTTGCCTCCATTTCCGCGAGTGCATCCTGGAGTGTTGCTGAGGTGAGGGGAGCAATCTCGATAGAGCCATCCTGGATGCCCAGGAGTTCCAGGAGGACGCGGAGCTGAGCGAGCTGGGCATCGAGGGTACGACCTGCCCAGAGACCAAAGGCGGCAAAAGCGAGGTCGACCTCGGTGCGATGGTCTTGCTGGAATCTCTCCCGGAGCTGGGCCAGCAGGGATTGGTTGAGTGTGACGCTGCGGAAGAGGTTGATGAAGAGATCGTCGAGGAGGTGGAGTGCCTCCTCGTCGCTTGAGAACAGGTGGGCGAGGTGGTGCTGGTGCTGCTGGCGGAGCAGGAGGAAAAGGGAGCGGACCTGAGCCCACCAGGGATCGAAGGGGACGCGCCCTAGGAGGACATCGGCAACAGCGTTTTCGATGGAGCTGAAGCGGCGCAGGAGATCCCGGGCTGCCATGGCGCGCTCCTTTCATTTGGAGGCGGGGAGGTGGCAGGCCGGTACACCCCCACGTGCGTGGGGACAACACTGTGTCCTGATGCGAAAAAAACGCCTTCACGCTCCCGATAGTACCACATCGGCTTCACGATGGGAAGATCGTCTCGATCGGCTGCTGACTACCGACGTGTTGTACCCCTTCGCCGGGTCTCGACCCACTCTAGAGACCTCCCGACTCGAGCCACGCTGGGGGACGCCCGCTCTGGCCGTCTCTCTCCCGCCAGATCACGGACAGAAGGAACAACCTCGCCAAGAGACACCGGCCGCGGTGATGGCCTCGATCCTCCGGCTACGAAGTGACCGAAGTCCCGGGTCACTGCCCCTGTACGCTCTACTGATGGCACCCGTCCAGCCGGCAGTGTACGAGCTCTCGTCTCACCGACGGTGCACGCGCCGCCAAGCCCAGGGGCAGAAGGCTAGCGAGGAGACCACCCGTGAAGACACGATCGCTCTGCAGGTCCCGTGACCCTCGGACGATCTCAAGCGCTGCGTCTCAGTGGGAGGACCGTCCACATCAACCGTCCCACACTACAACCAGATCACAAGATCTCTGTACCGCGAGCAACCTCTTTCTCCATGTGCCGCCTGACTGACCACTGAACACCATCAACCGAAACGGTGCCGAACCGACTGCAGCGCCCTTCTGCGGTGCCCTCCACCGACGGGTACTGCGACCCGCTCTCGTCACTGCAGCTGAAGGCAGGCGCACTGTAGCTGGGCTATGACGGTCTCCGCTTCGGACGCTGTGCAATCTGCGGGAGACGACCCCGCAGTGGCGTCCGCAGCAGGTCCCACGAGGAGAGGTCGGCGCTGGCGCCGTTTAGGCACTGCGCCGGGCCAGGAGCTCCTGCCAGACAGGACCGTCGGGGTAGCGGTACTGTTCGAGCGACTCCCGCTTCATCTCGATCGAGTAGCCCGGGCGTTCCGGCGGCAGATAGCGCGCGTGCCGTACCCGCACAGGATCGACGAAGTGCTCGTGGAGATGATCGACGTGCTCGATCATCCGGTGCTCCATGGTGCCGCTCACGGCGATGAAGTCGAACATCGAGAGGTGTTGCACGTACTCGCACAAGCCGACACCACCGGCATGGGGACAGACCGGGACACCAAACTTGGCTGCGAGCAGGAGTACCGCGAGCACCTCGTTGACGCCACCCAGCCGACAAGCGTCGATCTGGCAGAAGCGGATGGCCCCCGAGGCGAGGAGTTGCTTGAAGATCACCCGGTTGGCACAATGCTCGCCCGTGGCGACACCGATTGGCGCGAGTGCTTCAGCGATCGCTTTGTGGCCAAGGACATCGTCGGGATGGGTGGGCTCCTCGATCCACCAGGGATCGAACTCCGCGAGCTCGCGCATCCAGGCGATCGCCTCGGGGACATCCCAGCGTTGGTTGGCATCCATCATGAGCTTGCGCTCCGGGCCAATGACGTCGCGCAAGAGACGAGCGCGGGCACGGTCGTGCGCAAGATCTTGACCCACCTTCATCTTGATGGCGGTGAAGCCCTGCTCGATAGCTTGGCGTGCCAGCGCGGCGACCTGCTCGTCACTGTAGCCGAGCCAACCAGCTGAAGTGGTGTAGCAGGGATAACCGGCACGGAACAGCTCCTGCTCACGCTCCGCACGGGTGGGAGCTTGGCGACGCAGAAGCTCGAGCGCCTCGTCTGGGGTGAGTGCGTCGGTGATGTGGCGGAAGGGGATGAGGCGGACCAGTTCTTCAGGTGAGAGGTCAGCCAGCAGCTTCCAGACCGGTTTCCCAACGGCGCGTGCCCAGAGATCCCACAAGGCATTAATGATGGCGGCCGTTGCGAGGTGCAAAACACCCTTCTCCGGGCCAACCCAGCGCAGTTGCCCATCAGCGGTAAGCCGATACCAGTAACGGCCAAAGTCAGCGACGATGTCCTCCAAGCGTTGACCAACGACGAACGGCTCGAGCGAGTGGACAGCGGCGACACAGAGCTCGTTCCCGCGACCGATGGTGAAGGTGAGACCGTGGCCTTCCAGGCCCGGGGAATCGGTATGCAGGATGACGTACGCCGCCGAGTAGTCGGGGTCGGGATGCATGGCATCGGAGCCGGCCAAGGTAAGGGAAGTCGGGAAACGGACATCGTAGACCTCGATACGCGTGATCGTCGTTGGCACGGAACGTCTCCTTTCGACCCGGCACCTCGTTCTGTGGTGACTGAGTCGGGCTTGGCATGCACGGTGATGAGAGTGCCCGACGGGGTCATCATCGCAGAAGTCGTGCGGCTTTGGAAGAGCCAGACAGGAGCCTGGTGCCGGGCGGCATCTCACCGCCGGGCACATTTTCACCCAGGCGAAGATATGCTCGCCTGGGGACTCTTTTCCTCTGCTTCTTGTCTAAGAGGAACGCCGGAGGGACTCCTTGCCATCAGCATCCGTTTGATCTGTAAGAGTGAGGATCTGCCCCGTTAGGCTGACGAAAGACCGCCAAGGAGACCGGCATGTTCAAGGTAGTGACGGATGTCCGGTGGCAGCTCCTCAACACCCACCAAGCGCGCGAGCTGCAAGATGTCAGCCAACCCTTCTTCCCACAGCGCTCGGTAGCCACCGGTGGCGTAGCTGTTGAGTTCAGCGTCGACCGGCTCGCCGGCGGCGTACCGCCCGCGTTGGGCGCGGAGCCAATTGAGCGCATCCTGGTAGCGTTGATCCAGCGCGGCGAAACGGTTGAGCGTCTGGTCCATTCCACCGCGGCGAGCGTGGCGGAGCCAGCAGGCGGCGAACTCATCCCGGAGTGCGGCGAGGCGGGCACGGTGCGTGCCCAGACGGGCGATGGCACGATCCAACGCGGTGAGCCCGTCGGCACGCGCGGCAGGATCAGCCGGATGAGGCAGCTGACGCAGGAGCGCACGGAGCTCCTGGCTGGCCTGGAGCTTTTCGGCCGCGAAGGCGACCAAACGGGCAGCAAAGGTGTAGTCGAGGCGATACAGCGGATCGGGAAGCATGCTCCAGGAGGCCAGTGCGGTGAGTGCTGCCTCGCGCAGCTGAGCAAGTGCCGCCGGATCGACGACCTCGATCAGGCGACCGGCCAGTGGCTCGTCGAAGAGGGCGAGCGCGCTGTTGCTGCGATTGGGCTGGCCAAGTGTCGGCGCGGTGACTGCACTACCGAGTGTATGAAGAGCCCGCACACTGGGATCGCCGGCTGGACGACCAAAGAGCTGGATGGCGAAAGCAGCGTCGATGGTGTCCTGCGCGACATCTGGCCCCGACCAGGAGATCGCAGCGCCGACTGCATAGGGATAAAGGGAGAGGGAAAGCGGCTGATAATGGCCGTAGTCGCCCCAGTCGGTGAGGAGCATGCCGGAAGCGCCAGCGGTCAGTCCGTCACGGACAAAAGTGCGGATGTTTGCGAGAGCGTTGGCGATGCGGGGGAAGAGCGTGTTCCAGCTGGAGGTACCAGGACAGACCCAGAAACGGCGGCCCAAAGACCCAAGGAGTGTGGCGGTGGGGTAGTGTTCTTGGGCCTCGTAGTGCCAATCGAGGAGGAGGATATCATCGGGGAGCTCGCTAACCAGTTCTGGATAGTGTAAGAGGATGTCGGCCCAGATCATGATGTGGCGCCCATAGCGTGCCGCGAACTCACGGAGGCGCAGGATGTGTCGGAGATAGAGGCGTCCCTTGCCCAGTTCCTGTGCCAGTGGTTTCGATTGCCCAGTACCAAGGTCCCACGTTTCGTCACAGTCGACATTGAGCCAAGAGGACGTGAAGTTGGGCAGGAAGTCGGCGTAGAGCTCGTCGAGGAGCTGATAGGTTTCCTCCCGGGCCGGGGTGAGGCTCCAGCGCCAGCCCACCTCGTCGAGATGAGCGTATTGCGGTAGAGAGAGTAAGCGTCGCTGGTGGCCGAACGACTGCAGGTTCGGGACGAGTTCGATGTGCCGCTCGCGGCAGTAGCGATCGAGCGCGAGGACGTCGTCCGGCGTGAGAGGGTCGCTGCCGGCACTGATCTCCGGATGATGCGAGAACAAAAAGGTGTGCTCGATATAGAGCTGAAAATGGTTGTACTTTAGGCTGGCAAGGAGATCGACAAGCCGGAAGAGGGTCTCCCGGGTGGGGACTTTGCCACGGGAGACATCCAGCATGACGCCACGGTTTGGTAATACTGGCCAGTCGCGGATAGTCAGGAGGGGGAGTCTTCGGCCAAAGGCGCGGAAGAGTTGGCGGAGCGTTTGTACCCCATAGAAGAGCCCAGCTTCACGCGGAGCAGTGAGGGTGACACGTTGCGTGTCGATATGCAAGACATAACCCTCGGGGCCGAGTTCGTCGAAGTTTGCTCCCACATCAGGGGAGGCTGTCCCAAGGGAAAGCACGATGCGATTCGCACCATCATGCGGGGCGAGCGTGACACGGATCGGAAGCGGTAGTCCGGTGGCCTCCTGAACGGTTGCCTGGAGCTGCCGGGCAGGAGACTGGAGGCGGTCGACGGCACTCGCTGGTAGCACGAGCTCACTGTCCCAATCGAGTGTCCAAGCGCTGTCGGCTGGGCCGAACTCCAACTGGCGCGGGGGCGGTAGCAAAGGGAACCGAACAGTCATTTGCGCCCTCCCTCTGAGTTCGGAAACTCACACCGTGAGCTACCAGCATGAACGTATCTGTCTGCAGTTTGTGCATACACTGATCGACGATCCCCCAGGTAGTGCTCCGGTTAGCTCGAGCAACACTCGAGGTCTCGTCACAATGCAGCCCCCTCTCCGGATAAAGCCGCGTGCACATGGTCACCTACTCGAGCAAGCCAGTCGGTGCTGGCGAAGGCGAGATGTCCGCGACAGAAGGTAGCCTGGACGCGGAGTTCGCGGTCGAGCAGGACGAGGTCAGCATCGTACCCCGGGGCAAGGCGTCCCTTGCGCTGGTCGACACCGATAGCGCGTGCCGGAGTCGTCGTGAGCATCAGGGCGGCATCCTCAAGCGGCACGCCGACGGACTCCACAAGGACGCGCAGCGCCTGATCCATTGTGAGCACACTACCCGCGATGGTGCCGTCGGCGAGGCGAGCGACATCCGAGTCGACACGGGCGAGACAGCCAGCAAAGCTGAAGGTCGTTCCTGGAGGGAGGCCAGCCCCAGGTTGGGCATCGGTGATAACTACTGTCCGCCCAGAGCCGAGCGCACGAACGAGGACGCGCATCACGGCTGGCAAGACATGGTGACCATCGGCGATGAGTTCGCCGAAGGCGCTTTCCTCTTCGACGAGTGCGCCAAGCGGTCCAGGGGCACGGTGCAAGAGAGGCGGCATGGCATTGAAGCAGTGTGTCAGGAGGCGCGCACCATGAGCGAAGGCTATCTGTGTTTGCTCGTAAGTAGCCTCGGTATGGCCGATGGCCACGAGTACGCCAGCAGCGATGAAGCGGTCGAGGATGTCGAGGGCACCAGGGAGTTCGGGCGCGAGCGTAACGACCCGAAGTTGGCCGCGCCCTGCGGCGAGCAGACGCTCGGCAAGCGAAAGATCGGGAGGGCGAAGCCAAGAGGCGTGGTGTGCACCGCGGCGGGCCGGATTCAGAAACGGCCCCTCGAGGTAGATGCCAAGTGGCTCAGCACCGGAGCCATCCGGGTGGGTGATTGCCAGTGCAGCGGCCGTAAGTTGGGGCTCGGGGAGATCTTCCGGCACACCAACGACGTTGACGAGGAACGCGGTTGTGCCGGTACGGGTGACCCAGCGGGCATAGGCGAGAATCTCCTCGGGCTCAGTAGTGTGAAGCGCGAAGCCGCCTCCACCATGGGTATGGAGATCAAGAAAGCCGGGGAGAATTAGGAGATCAGTGGCATCGACAACGAGGCCACGAAACGGGACGTCCGAGCCGACGGCGACGATACGCCCGTCTGCAAGCACGACCCGTTCACCGGTTCGCCGTATCCCGCCGTCAACCAGCTCGCCTCCAACGAGCGTGAGGTGCATGGCTCCCCCTAGAGTGTCCGGGTGACTTTTTGGAGACCTCGCGGGTGATCGGGATCAAGCCCGCGGGCACGGGCGAGTGCCAGTGCGAGGAGCTGGCCCGGCACGACTACGACAAGGGGAGAGAGCCATTCTGGTACACCGGAAGGAAGGGGAAGCGCGACATCAGCGGCAGCTAAGAGCATTTCGCTATCGCTGACAATGGCGAGGGTTGCCCGTCGCGCGCGGAGCTCCTCGACGAGTGCCGTGACGTCGGCGAAGACAGCGCCAGAGGGTGCCACGATGACAACTGGAAAGTCGGGCTCGATGAGAGCGATCGGCCCGTGGCGGAAGTCAGCCGAGGAGTAGGGTTCCGCGAGGAGCCGACAAACCTCTTTGAGCTTGAGTGCAATCTCGAAGGCAGTCGCGTAGTTGAAGCCACGGCCGATGACGGCGAGGTGCCGGGCCGACGCGAGGAGCGGCACCGAAGCAGGGAGCTCGCGGTTCAGCACCAGGGTCTGCGCGACAGCGTGAGGCAGTCGTGCGAGGTCGTCCCAAAAGGTGGGGTCGTCCCTGAGTGCGGCGCTGAGCATAGCGAGGACGAAGAGCTGGGCGGTATAGGTCTTGGTGGCGGCGATTGCCCGCTCTTGTCCGGCGAGGAGTGGGACAACAAGCTCGGCAGCACGGGCAAGCGGTGAGGCGAGATCATTCGTGAGAGCGAGCGTGAGCGCACCTTGGCGTCGTCCCTCGGCGATAACGGCGACAATATCCGGTGAATGACCACTCTGGCTGATCCCGACGACCAGGCTACCGGCGAGAGCTGGCGGGCGTTGGTAAAAGGTGAAGAGAGAGGGGGTAGCAAGCGCAACAGTGAGTTGGTTGTGTGCACCAAGGAGGTATTGGGCATAGCGGGCGGCATTGTCGGAACTCCCGCGCGCAGCGATGACGACAAAGCGCGGGGCGGTAGCACGGATGCGTGCCGCAGCATCTTGGACAAGAGGACGGCCTTCAGCGAGCAACCGTGCGAGGACTTCGGGTTGCTCGTGGACTTCCTGCTCTACCAACGACATGGTGCTGCTCCGGGTTGGCACGATCGGTAGTCGAATTGATCATACGACCACAGCGCGAACCTCCCCATCCTCCTGAAAGAAGTGTCTCTCAACCGGCTGGTAGGCACTGGTTAGGAGATGGATGCGTTCACTGCAGCCCACTTGGAGCAAGGTGTGGATGTGTTCCAGAGCACCGCCATGACCGCCGATGGGGGTTCCGCAAAGATTCGTCGCGGCCTCGTCAGTCAGGGGATCAGCGGCGGACTCACAGCGGCCATCGTTGTACAAAAACATCAGGCAGGCGCCGTCGATGCGCACACTGCGTCCTTCAACGAATGAGGCGTTCCCAGGAGGAGAAGGGATCCGTCCAGTGACCTCAAGCCTGCCACATGCAGCACGTCAGTTGAGGCACACAAAAGTGACTGCAAGACACTAAGAAGGGAACAGCCCCGCAACGGTTTAGAGATCGTCAAAGGAATGATCAACCCAGCATCTGCACGTGCTACCTGCTCAGCTCCGACGGCGCCGGGCAAGATCACGCAGATACTCGAGCACGCTGCGGTCGATCCAGTCGGCCCCAGGCGGGATGCGCTCCTCAAAGTTCTCATTGCCGATTAGTGTGGCATAGGCCTGGCGCGTCGCTTCATCCCATACGCCGTGGGCTGGTCCCTGGTAATAGCCGAGTGTTCGCATGAGCTCCTGGAGCTCTTGGAGCAGCACTCCTTCCAGGGGCAAGCGATCCTCAGGGCTCGGTTTTTCAAAGTAGAGCCGCCAGATATCGTAGAGGCGTTGGAGTTCACCGACCGGGTTCACGTGATCATCAACACGGAGGTCAATCATGCGATCCGTGTAACCGCCATATCCGCCATGCTCCTTGACAACGAGGAGCGCAGCCGATTGCCGGCCTCGTCGGTCTCCCCCAGCACGGTCACCAGCAGCCAACGCGGCAAGCAGGCGGACGGCGAGTGGGCCAGGCGTCGCCTCGAACGTCTCTGCCATGGCATTGACGACCTCAGGACCGACGAGGATGTTCCCTTGGACGGCATAGCCGGAACCGGTACGTCCACCGGCCCAGGCATGGCAACCGCTGCCGGTGAAGGTGGCAGCACCGCCGCGTGCATCCACGATGCCGACTTGGCGAAGCTCTCGGTCGGGATCATCAGCGAGCAGCTGCTCCAGCGTCTCCTGCGCGGAATACCCAGCCGCCAGGAGCTCGAGGCCGCGGGGACCATAGGAGACGTTGGCATAAGACTGCGTGGCCACAGCTCCCGCTCCGGCACGCGCCCAGGGGACAACGGCGCCAACGGCGAGAAATTTGGATGCCACAGCGATCCCGAGCTCGTCCGTCGCAGGATCGACGGCGACGATGGAGAAGGTCGAGGGATACACCATACTTCCACCTTCCTTGTGCGCACGAGAATCGCTGCAAGGCCGATGAACCAGACGGCCGTCTGTTCGGCCGTCACGCACCTCTCTCCTCGACACCTCGATGCTGGCCTGTGCGGACAAGTGATTCTCTCATCTTTTGCTCTCGCTGGGACCAACATGGGCAACTGCTTCACCAGACGACCAGAGCATGGCGGTTGGCTCCGGATCGCGGTCGAGGCTGCCGCGCTGCAGGAACTCAGGCCAGCATGAGCCGTCTACCACCATGGCCGTCGCAGGTGCAAAGTCAGTCCATCCTCCTGCTTCCACTGCAGCCAACCAAGACCGACAAGTATTGCCAGGCACGCGGCGAGTTCCCGGCGTGAGCCCTCGAAGTCGGACTGGGAAGCAGTGGTCTTTGGTTTCTCTGCTGGCGCAGGCACTGGCCCGACGACTGCCAGTGCGTCGGCAAGCCACCTCTCGGCGAGTCGGAAGCATGACCACTCGGGGCGCTCGGCGAACCGCTGCCCCAGCCAGTGAGCAGCAGGATGCTTTGGGAGCTGCTCGGCGAGAAGTTCTGGTCGCTGGATGAGGGCCAGGCTCTGATCCGTCATGCGGAACTTACGCCAGCCCTTGGGGCGAACGCTTGACGACCCACCGCGATCTTCAAAGTCACCGGTATAGGGACAACGATCGGTGAGAGGGCAGCTGTGCTCGCGACAGCGCGGGATTCGCTGTGTGAGTGGGTGTAAGAGCTTGAGACGACCTAGCAGGAGCAGGACACCAGGCGCGAGTGCGCCGGGATACTCGAGTTCGGCCTGGTGGAGACAGAGGACGGCATTCTCGCCAAACGCAGCGAGCTGCTCAGCGAGTGCTGTAGGGGTGAGACAGCGAGCATCGAGTATCACGAGCCTGCTCCCGGGACGAAGAGTTGGCGAGTGGGGATAATGCGTGCCTCGCCGCGTCGAGCGAGCTCGTCGATCCGCGCGAAGACGCGGCGGAACCGCTCGCGGGCTTCCGCCTCTTCGACAGTGTGCTCTGGCGCAGTAAAGGTACGCCGATCGCCGATCAGGACAAGGAGCGAACGGGCCCGGCTCAACGCGACGTTGAGGCGTCGCCACTCGGCGTGGAGCGAGCCGATCACTCCCTCGCGATTGCTGTTGACCAGGCTGACGACGATCACCTCGCGCTCGCCCCCCTGGAAGCGGTCAACCGTATCGACGCGGAGGGCAGCGAGGGACGGATGCGCCCGGGTAAGGCGCTGGCGGAGAAGCGTGTTTTGGCGTCGGTAGGGCGAGATGACGCCGATCTGCTCGACCACCTTCTGGTGGAGGCGCTCGGGAAGGCCACGCAGGAACTCGGAGAGCAGCTGGGCAACCAACTCGGCTTCCCGCTCGTTGGTGCGCCCCTCATCGTCGGCCTGGAAGAGAGCACCCGAGTCGCGAGCGAGCGGATCGTCACTGGTATCGAGGTAGAGCACTGGCGGGCTCTGGCCGAGGAGCCCAGCAGGAGGAGCAGCCCCTAGCTCAGCGAGCCAGTGGGCAAGACGCCGCTCAGCGACGCGCTCGTTCGCTGGGCGAAGGGTGTCCTCATAGAAGACATGGCTGACCAGCTCACAGATGGGCCTGTTCATCCGGTACTGCTCGGTGAGGCGGACACAGGCCGACGGGTAGCGCCGATGCAGGCGCTCGAAGGCCGAGGTGCGCAGACTGTCGCCCGGCCGGATACCGAGCCGCTCGAGATCTGGCCACGGCTCTGGCGCGGTCACCGTCGTGACGACCGGCGGCAACTGGTTCTCATCGCCGACGAGGACGAGGCGGCCGCGGTACCCAAAGGGTAGACGCCGGAGCGCCTGTAAGAAGGCAGGTTCGGTGGCCTGTCCCGCCTCATCAACGATGACAGTCTCGAAGGTCAGGCCGCGGAGCTCGGGGGCATCAGCTGAGCCAAGGGTAGCGACAAACACGGCCGCGTGCTCGCGGATGACCTGGGCACGCCGACTCGTGGCCAAGAGCATCGCGATTGCTTCGTCGTCTGAGTCCGGCGGCTGACGACGACGCTCCGGTGGGAGTCCGGAGCGCGTCGGGAGGGTCTGCGCAGTGACGGCGTCTTCCATGTCCTCGCGTTCGTTGCCGACGCGGACGAGGAAGGGAAGAACCTCTGGCGCCTTCTCGACAATCTTGAGCACCACTTCATTGGCCGCGCGGTGGGTATTCGTGAGCACCAGCACGGGTCGACGTTCGGGTAAACGCGCCGGATCGAAGAGAGCCCGTGCGACGAGGAAACGAACCATCGCAGCGATTAGGGCAGTCTTCCCCGTGCCAGGAGGGCCTTGGACGAGGAGGAGATCACCTGGGGCGAGCGCTGCGACGGCCGCGAGAGCATCACGCTGTGACGCATTGAGCCCCGAGGTCGCCCACACGGGGAGTGGTGTGTCAGTCTGGATGGATGCTGGCTCGCGCAAGCCAAGGATCGTCTGGGCCAGCGGGGGGAGCTCTGACCAGCGCAACATGCGCCCGCGCACGGGGGTGGCTGCCATCGCCGAGACGAGGAAGTCGGCCAGCCCTTCAAGCTGCCAGGCACGCATATCGAAACCGGTGAGCTGATCGATGCGATAGGTTGGTTCCTGGCCGGGCGGGGCGAGCGGCACGCGGTCGTCCAGTTCGACGACAAGGTCATACTCCTGGAGATCGACCACGCGGCCCTGAACTGAGAAAAGCTCACCGGGACGCGGGATACGCCCAAGGAGGCCGTCCGGCCACTGTGGAGTCACGAGGACAAGATCATCCTCGCGAATGCGGGTGTCGAGTCGGCGCTCGGGGCGGACAAAGGTGGCAAAGCGCCCATCCTGGCGCTGGAGACGAAGGTCAGCCAGCGTCACGCCTTCCCGTTCGAGGGCGTCGGGTGGCGTGTGGACGAGGTGGAAGAGGAGCTCCCGCTCGGCACGCTCTTCTGCCTTGAGCTGACGATGGAACCAGACCCAGTAGGAGAAGAGGGGAGGCGGAGCGTAGCGGAAGAGCCCCTCAAGCGTGCGCCCCTCGCGGTCGCGACTGCTCGGGCAGACCTGGCGCTGCCGGGCCACACAGGAGCGGCACGGTGGACGGTCGTTGAGCAGGTCGAACTGCCCAGAGACGTCCGGGAGACGCCAGTGGCGCGTCGCGTTGTCGAGGCGGTAGCGGTCGTACCCAGTGAAGAGCCCGCTGGTCACGCAATAGTAGACGTTGCGCGCCTGGACGATGAGGTCAATGACGCGTTCGTCCGGCTTTGAGAGGTCGAGACGGAGCCGACGGACGATTGGGTGCTCGCGGAGTGGCTTGGTCACGATACTCTGCCCGTCGACCAACTCGACAACGGCGTCGACATCGGTAAAACCGAGACTCTGTAGGAGTTCCCGGTAGGCAAGCGCCTGGAGGCCGCCAGGGAAGCTCTCGCCGGTGACCGGATCCTGCTCTCTGATGGACGACTGTGTTTTGACTTCGGCGATACAGAGCGGACCAGCACTGGCATCACGCGGCACTTCGATCCGGTCGGCCCGTCCAGAAAGACCACGGGTCGCGGAGTAGAAGAGACGTTCGAGATAAAGTTCGACCGCTCCGCTCGCGACATCCCCTTCGGCGATCTGGGCGAGGATGGAACCAGCAGCGGTGAAAGACTCCACGAGGTCCTTTGGCGCGCCACCATCCTGGCTCACGCTGGTCGCGAGGAGCGCCTGCAATGTCCGTGTCCACTCGCTCCAAACACCAGCCCGGTAGGCCTGAGCAGCCCGGTCGAGATCTTGGGTCGCCGCGTATTCCACCAGCGCGCGACGGTACCCGGTGTGGACAGCTCGGCCACGCACCTCGCCGAGGCGCGGCGGCTGCTCACGCGAGTCGCGCGCCAGTCCAAGGAAGCGCTCGAAGAGGACTTTCAACGGGCAGTTGTAGAGATCTTCCACGAAGCGTCCCGTCACGGTGTACTCGGGAGCAACGATGAACTTGAGCAGGACCACCTGCTCGCGCCCGCTCGAGGTCTGGGCGCAAACAGCCTTCAGGACCTGGAGGCGGAGCGGATCGTGCTCTTTCCGACGCAAGCGGGCATCGAGCACGTGCCACAGCACCGGGAAATAGTGCGAGAAGGGATTGGGGGTCGTGCACCCTGGATACCACTCGTCGGCATAGACGGCACAAGGGCCGAGGTCTTCGCCGTCTTCGGTCTTCGCCCGCAGAACGATCTTGCGAGGCTGTGGCTCGCTGATCGGCTCGACGAGAATCGGCACATCGAGCCATTGCGGCTGGCCGATGGAAGCGCGGAGCTGCTGCCAGGCGCGGGACGCTCGAGCGGAGACGGTGGAAGCAGTCGTCTGGGCCATCAGACGTCTCCTCGAGTGGTTGACGACGCTTCAGGGACCCACAGCGCGAGCGCGAAGCGTTGCGTCGCCGCGAGCGCATCTTCGCCCCACTGTGCGGTGAGGACGGCGACGAGGGCCCGGAAGAGGTCGCGAGGTGATGCCTCAGTCGCGCGCTCGTGGAGCTCGCGCTGTGCAGACTCATCAGCTGGCGGCGTAGCAAGGAGCTGGAAGACGGCTTCCGCCTGCCGGAGCAGCGTGGCGAGCCCGTTCGGGTCGTCGCCGGTCGTGGCAAGGCCCGCCCGGCGCGCAAGCCGCAGCAACCAGGCCAACGTGGTCTCGTGCCCCTCACCACGCAGCAGCGCAACGCGTGCTCGGAAGAGTGCCCAGACGCACCAAGACCGGTCGTCCGTCGCGGCCTCACGCCAGGCAGCCGCAAGACGCCGCACCTCGCCGTGGTAGAAGGCCCGCTCCTCATGCGGGAGCTGATCGAGTGTTGGGAGAAGCTCCGCGACCAGACGCTCAGCCGGAAGCGACTTCTCCTTTGACTCGCCGGGAACGAGCCGGAGGAGGTCACTGACAAGACGGTGAAGTGCCCAGCCGAGCGCGATGCGCTGTTGGTGCTTCGGAAACCGTGTGACACGGAGGGCGCGAGCCAACGCGGACTCGGCAGCGCGGAGATCCCACGTGGCCAGAGCTCGGTAGGCAGTGGCCAGTTCCTCGGCAGCGACGTCTTCGGCTACGGAGACGAGCGTGCCGTTCAAGTCGAGAAGCGCACCGAGGCGTTCTGCGGCGAGTGCCGCGACGATCGCTTCCTCGATCAACGTGGCGCGCGAGACACGGCGTTTCGTAGCGCTAGGAACCTCAACGACGGGATCCTCGCCGACAAAACGACGCTGCCGAAGTTTCTCGACTAGGCTGCTGACGCGCTCGAGGAGCTCCCACGTCGCTGTGGGGTCGAGGGCACGTTCCGATTGGATTGCTGGCGGCTCCTCCGGGACGGGCCGGACAGCCATGCGGCAAATCCTTCACCGGTAGAGCATCCGAACCTCGGTGAGGGATCGTAGCCGAGAGCGCAGGATGGTGTCCAGGGGTCATGAGGCAGGGTGAGCGGCGCACACCCCTGTTTCCCTACCACTATGCTGAGACTCGGGCACTAGTTATCGCGCTGAGCAATTGCGGTGGAGCGTGATTCGTGAGGTCCCTGTCGGAGACAGCCACGAAACTCTGGGAGTCGCACCACCCATGGTGCTGAGATGTCACCAACACGATCTCGCGCAACGCACGAGAAGGCAAGGCACCACAAGACACGAGCACCGATACGCTACAGCGTGCCTATGGTGAAGGCACTCTGTCCCGTTCGTGGGTGAAGGGGCTGAGCATGTCTCCAGCGGTACAGCGACCGGCACAGCGGCGGTATACTCGAGCCCCAAGAGGCTGCTGCCGAGGTGAGCGGGGTCAGGCGGCACAGCCGCCCGGTGGCGGCTGGCGATGGATGGGGAGTGATGGGCACGGGAGATGCCCGTGTCGCGGGCACGAGGGGGTATCGCATGGCAGAACAGCTCGTTCATCCAACGCCGATGCGCGGCGTGCCACAACCAAGGCGTGAGGACGTCCTTGGGCATCCACGCCTCTGCGTCCTCGAGCATCCACTGGTGACGGCGCTCCTGACGGTCGCGCGCGACGAGCACACTCCACCGGCCGAGTTCGAGCGTGTGCTGCACGAGCTGACACGCTTCCTGCTCTACGAGGCACTGCGCGAGGAACCGCTGGAAACGTTCCGTGTTCCCTCGCCGACTGGCGAGGAAGCGGATGGTGGTGCGATCCGCGCCGGACTAGCAGTACTCGCGATCCTGCGCGCTGGGCTCGGCATGTTGGCCCCACTCCGCCAGCTGATTCCCGCCGCACCGATCTACCTCGTGGGCGCCCGGCGTGACGAGGCGACGCTCCGCTCGACAATTTACTACAAAAAGCTACCCGGACGATTTGATGTGCTGCGTCACGTCGTCATTGTCGACCCGATGCTGGCGACCGGTGGTTCAGCGGTAGCGACGGTTGAGCTGCTGCGACAGACGTTCAGCGGGCCGATCTCTTTCCTCGGGATCATCGGGGCGCCATACGGTGTCCAACACCTTCTCGATGCCGATCCGGATGTACGGATCTACCTGGCCGCGCTCGACGAAAGGTTGGACGACCGCGGCTTCATCGTACCTGGACTCGGTGATGCTGGCGACCGACTCTTCGGCACGCATTGAGCGGTAACACGACCAGGCGATGCTGGTCACTCAGGGAATCAAGGTGGCGTCGAAACCGGACGGAGTTCCAGGCCGGTGAGACGATCGCGTAGAGACAAACGCACCCCCCAACGGCAGGCGGCAAATTCTCTTCTCTGCTTCCTCATTTGTGCGCTTGCCCTGGCACTGGGATGGCCGCAGCCACTGGCTCCGATCGCACGCGCGCAATCTGCCGACGCGGTGAGCGCGCTCGAGTGGTCGGTCGCAGTGGATCCGGCAAGCTGCCGCACTGGGGCGAAGCGCGGCATTCCATCTTGTCTGCTGCAGGTGCCTGCACAGATGGAGCCAATCGACCCGGTCGGGGAATGGTGGCGAGTCTCCTTCGGCACGCGCCGGGAGGCAGCCGATTGGGTTGCCCGGTTGCTTGCTTGGCCGGGGGTGGAATTCGTCGAGCCGGCAGTGCGGATGAACTACCAGTGGATCCCGGGAGATCCGCTCGTCCCGCAACAAAGCTGGCTTCAGGCCACCGGATTTCCCACCGCCTGGGAGGAGACGATCGGGCGGAGCGATGTGGTGGTGGCGGTCATCGATTCGGGCATTGCGGTCGAGCACCCTGATCTGGCGGAGAAGCTTCTGCCGGGATACGACTACCTCCACCGCGATCCGGTACCGGAAGACGAGGTCGGACACGGAACCGCCGTTGCGGGGATCATCGCGGCAGCAGTGAATGGAGTAGGGATCTCGGGAGGAGCTCCAGGTGTGCGGATCCTCCCGCTCAAGGTGGGCGATCAGGTCGGAGCGAGCTCACTGGCGATTGCAGAAGCGATTTATGGAGCAATCGAGCGTGGCGTACAGGTGATCAACTTAAGCTTGGGTGCCGATACGCCGAGCGCGACGCTCGAGCGGGCGATCGAGCAGGCCTACGACCAGGGGATCATTGTCGTCGCCGCGGCAGGAAATACGCCAGACGCGGTGACCTTCCCGGCCAGCTACCCAGAAGTGATCGCGGTCGGTGGCGCGACGGCAGACGGGAAGCGGCTGGCGAGCTTTACATCGCGGCTGACGCGGGTCGATCTCGTCGCGCCGGCCGAGGAAATACTGACGACAAACTGGGATGGGCAGGAGCCGGGTTGGGAGTTCCGTACTGGCACGTCGTTCGCAGCGCCGATGGTGAGCGCGGCCGCTGCGCTCGTGCGCTCGGTGGCACCGGACAGCAGTGTCGAGTGGGTGCGACAGGCGCTGCGGGAGACAGCCCGCCCGCTTGATCCGCCTGGTCAACCGGGAGCGGGAAGCGGGCTACTCGCGGCGGACGGAGCAGTCGAGCGTGCCGTGCTGCGCCGCTTCGCGCAGGCCTGGCAGCGCGCTGATCTTCCGGTCGCAGCAGGGGCAGCGACGCGCTCCTGGCTGTGGGGGCCGAGCGCCTTCGCGGTGACACGCGAGCCGTACCAGGAGACACGGGCCGGCACGCGCGCTGTGGCCTACTTTGACAAGGCGCGGTTGGAGCTCACCGATCCTGACCGACCACCAGACGATCCGTGGGCCGTGACCTCGGGCCTCCTGGCGAAGGAACTCCTCACCGGACTCCAACAGGTGGGCGACGCCGCGTTCATTCGCCGGCAACCGGCAGCGGTGCCAGTTGCTGGCGATCCTGATGACCAGACGGCACCGACCTACGCCACGCTCGGCCTTGTACTCGACGCTGCCCCGCTTGGGGAGGGAGAACCGATCGTCTGGACCATCGACCGGACCGGGCGGATTGAGCAGCAAGCCCGGCTAGCGCAGTACGGCGTGTTGGCCGGGCCGCTGGTGGAAGAGACGGGACATCGGGTGGCCTCGGTCTTCTGGGACTTTCTCCAGCAGCGCGGCGTGGTCTATGCGGGCGGTATGTTTCGCACAGACTCGCTGTTCTGGCCGCCGTTTGCAGTGACCGGCTTCCCGATCACCGAGGCGTATTGGACGCGGGCCAAAGTAGCGGGGATTGAGCGCGACGTGCTGGTGCAGTGCTTCGAACGGCGCTGTCTGACCTATACGCCAGATAACCCACCAGGTTGGCAGGTAGAGCTTGGCAACGTGGGCCAACATTACTACCGCTGGCGGTACGGAGCGCTACCAAGTGGTCCGGTACCGAATGACCCGACGACGATGGCGCCGGTGGACGGTAGCGGGCGTGGCTGAGGCAGCGTAGACTGGGCCCCGGTACAGCACCGGTGGGTCGTCACCGGTGTCGGAGGAGCACGGGGCACGGTGCCGAGACTTCTTAGGACATCACCGAGTGTCAGAACCGGGCAGAGCACCCGGAGCTGGCAGCGGACGCTCGCCGCACTCTGGCTTGCGCAGACCCTCACGATTGTCGGGTTCAGCCTGCGAACCCCGTTCTTACCGTTCTTCGTCGCCGAACTCGGCGCACGGAGCCTGGAGGCACAGGCTCTCTGGGCGGGGGCAATCAACGCGGGGGGCGCGGCTGTCATGGCCATCACCGCACCACTCTGGGGTGCGTTGGCTGACCGCTACGGGCGGAAGTTGATGGTGCTTCGAGCGATGCTGGCCGGCTCGCTGACGATCGGCCTCATGGCGGCAGCGACGAGCCCCTGGCAGCTCTTCGCACTGCGCTTGATCGAGGGCGGCTTCACCGGAACAGTCACAGCATCTACGACCCTTGCTGCCGCGACTGTGCCGCGCGAGCGACTGGGCTTTGGGCTCGGACTGATGCAGATGGCGGTCTTTTCTGGCTCGGCGGTCGGCCCGTTGCTGGGCGGGGTGCTGGCTGATCAGATCGGCTACCGGGCGACGTTCCTCCTCGCGGGGAGCCTGCTCTTCATTTCAGCTCTCCTCGTCTTTTTCCTGGTCGAGGAGCAGTTCGAGCCGCCGGTGCGACCGGTGACACGCCGGGAGTCCTTGGGAGACACCTGGCGGCTCTTGCTCGCACCAGCATTGCTTGGCATCGTTGTCAGTCTCTTCGCGCTGCGGGCCGCGAGTATGGCGTTGCAGCCGATCGTGCCGCTGCTGATCGAGCAGTTGGCGAGAAACGCGCGAGGGGTCAACTCGCTGGCAGGGCTCGCCATGGGCGTGAGCGGCATCACGAGTGCTGTGGCCTCGGTTGTGCTTGGCCGGGCAAGCGACCGGGTGGGGCAGCGGCCACTGCTCGTGGCAAGCGGTGCGCTGGCTGTCGCGAGCTTTCTGCCACTCGCTGTGGTGAACTCGGTGTGGCAGGTCATCGCCCTTCAGGCGCTGTTCGGAGTTGCATCCGGTGGGATGCTGCCGACAGCCAACGCTCTCATCGCACGGTTAACACCGGAGGAGCGTCGCGGGACGATCTACGGCTTTACGACGACCGCTTCCTCACTGGGCGCGTTCGTCGGGCCACTCACGGGGACGGCACTGGCAGCCGCACTGGGTCTTCACGCGCCCTTCCTGGTCATCGGGTTCGCCTTGGGACTCACTGTGGCGTGGGCATGGCGCGCGCTGCCGAGCGACACGCGTGTCACGCACGAGCAGCGGGTGGCTGCCGAACCCGGGCAGGATTAATTCCCGAGAGGAGCGGACGTCGGCTGCGAGACAGCGGTTCCCGCGCGCTCCAGCGACACGCCCGCCAGCAGAGGATGCATTTCCTGTTATCCTGGAGCAGCCCGGCTTCCCTGACCAGCTACACCGAACGAGCATAGGCACGGTGAGCGATCAACGGTCACGGAAGGAAACGAGTGGGAGCAAAGGGCTCAAGCGGCAACGCGGGCGACTTTCCCTCCAAGAGGTCAGCCAGGACTTCGGCGGTGACCACACTGAGGAGGACGCCGTTGCGAGCATGACCAGTTGCGATCCAGACGTTTTGGTAGTGGGGCAGCTGGCCCAGGATCGGTAGTCCATCGGCCGACCAGGGGCGGAGCCCAGCGAGCGCCTCCAAGAAGACAGCGCGGTTGAGCGCCGGCACCGTCTCCTGCGCGAATGTGGTGAGCTGCCGCACACCTTCGAGCGTCGGGCGCCGGTCGTAGACAGCAAGTTCCTCGGTTGAGCCGACGGCAACGGTACCGTCGGCCTTCACCGCGAGGTAGAGCTCGCCGCGGTAGAGGGTGTGGCGCACACGCGCATCCCAGGCGTGCAGACGGACCAGTTGGCCACGTAGTGGCCCGACGGGGAGCGGCACACCAAGCTGAGCCGCGAGCTGGCCGCTCCAGGCACCAGCGGCGATGATCACCTGATCAGCAGTGATACGGCCGGTACGGGTCTGCACGGCAGTGAGGCGATCACCGGAACGCTCGAAGCCGACGACTTCGACGCCTTCGTCGATGCGCGCACCTCCCAGCGCGGCTGCACGTGCGAACGCTTCCACGAGGCGCGGGCTGAGCACCTGGTGTTCGAAGGGAAGGAGGAGCGCGCCCCGAAACAGGGGGGAGACCGCTGGCTCGAGCTGGCGAAGCTCGTGTTGATCGAGCCAACAGCAGGCAGCATCGCGGGTACGCAAGACGGGAAGGGCTGCGCGGAGTGCCTCCTCTTCGTCAAGAGTGAGCGCAAGCAGCAAGGCACCGGTATGACGGAATTCCACATCGATCCCGGTACGCTCACGCAGGTCAGCGACGACGGCCGGGAAGCGGGCAAGACTTGCTGCACCCAACTCGCTCAGCGGATCGCTTGTCGCACCGCTCCCGGGTATACCCAGCAGGCCGGCATAGGCGATGCTGGCCTGGCCACCGACCGTCGCACGTTCGAGGACGCGGACGCCACGCCAGCCGCGACGCACGAGTTCCGCGGCAAGAGCACAGCCGATGATCCCACCGCCGATAATGGCGACCGAGGCCCGCTCCGAGACATCCATACACGCGCTCCTTCCGGTGCGATTCTCGCGGAATGTCTCCACGCTCGCAAGCGCATGACTTGGCACGTTGATCCGACTCTCATTCCCAAAGGGCAAGCCACCAAGCAGACGCTGCCGGAGCGCAACTCTGGAAAGCAGGGCCTTGCAACTCCGTCTGCCCAATGCGAACCACGGTAACGACTACTCCTGCTGGCGCGGACAAGCGTCGCGCCGGAACTAGCTGGAGGCATGCCTCCATAACCGACCGACAATGAGTGGTCCGCCGCGGAGTGGCACGACAGAGCATGCCGCGCAGCCATTTCGACAAACGTGTGATGGCCGATCCACCGAGCTTCTCGGTATCGCGTGGTCGACAAGGCGGAGCGTGACCACTGCCCGGTCCGACCTGCGTTGGAACCAATAGGGGCAGGATGTATGGTGCTTCGGTACAGCCCCGGTAGAGTACGTGCGCCGAGCCACCTGGTGTCGTCTGCAGGAAACGACCGAATAGTGCGGCTGGACTGTGGTCGTATGGTAGCCGGAGTGGTAAGAGCTGACCTGACGCTCGGTTTCCGGTGCGCGGTAGTTGCTTTTCGCGTTCGGCAACAACCTGGTAGGATTTTCCCGAGAGGGAGTGCACGATGGACAGCCGGATGTTGACGCCCGAACAACGGCGGCTGGTTGAAGCGATCGCCGACGCGCTCTACCAGCGCGGGCCAGGCATGGCATTCACTGGTGCAGGGATCTCGACCGAATCGGGGATCCCGGACTACCGGGGCCCAAACGGGTTGTGGTCACGACAGAATCCGACGCACTTTCGTGACTTTCTCACTGATCCGGCTGTACGGCTCCGCTATTGGGAGCGACGGCGTGCTCGTTACCCCGTTCTTGCCGCCGCCGAGCCGAATGAGGGGCACCGTGCACTCGCTCGCTTGCAGGCAGCCGGCTATCTCGACGTGATTGTGACGCAGAATATTGACGGCTTGCACCAGAAGGCGGGAAGCCCTCCGGAGCGGGTGATCGAGCTCCATGGAACGGCGCACATGATCCGCTGTCTTTCCTGTGAGGCGCGTTGGCCTGCTGACGTGTTTGATCCAGGCCCGCCAGGAACGGTTCCTCATTGCCCGGTGTGCGGCGGCCTCGTCAAGGAGGCGACTGTTGCCTTTGGCGAGCCGGTACCGCGCGAGCTCCTGGAGCGAGCGCTCGCACTGGCCGAAGCGACACCAGTGATGCTTGTCGTTGGGACATCGCTCGCAGTGGTACCGGCGGCGCACGTGCCGCGTCGGGCTGCTCGGTCCGGAGCATTCGTCGCCATTGTCAACGACGAGCCGACACCGCTCGACCGCGAGGCACACGTCGTCGTGCGGGGACGAGCTGGGACAGCACTCGCTTATTTGGCGGATCTCCTCACGGGAGACCGCCTGGAAGCAGATCAACGACTCACCGTTCGCTAGAGGAAAACATCCAGCAGCATATTCTCTGCTGAAGCGCCGTCGATGCGCCACGGTTGACGCTCAGCGCGGTAGCGATTCCCCTCGAGACGTGTTCCCGTAGTGTGCAGCAGGTAGACAGCACACTGCCCGTTGCTGACGAAATGGTTGTCACGGAGTTCGTGACTGGTTGAGACGCAACGGTCGGGGAAATCGCGGTTGGCCGGATTGAGGGTGAAGGCGACGCCGTAACGACCGTTCCGGGCAATAAGGTTGTTCCGGAGGAGACCACGTGCGCCATGCTCCCAATGGACACCGTCGAAGCGATTGTCGGTAATGAGGTTCTCCTCTAGGACAGTGTCGGTGGAAAAACCGAGCCAGAAGCCGAAGTTGCTAAAGCACGCTCGATTACGACGGAAGACGTTACCACGGGAGAAGGTGGCTTCAAACGCATTGTTGGGTGAGTAGGAACCGTCGTTCCCGACGATCAGGTTGTCATTGGACGGTGGGCTGAACTGGTTACCGAGGAAGAAGCCGTCACCCGACCAGCGCAGGTCGTTGCCGGCGACGAGATTGCGGTGGGAACCGCAGGTGAGCAGGATGCCAGCGGCATCGCAGCCGGTGCCACCGCAGCGATTGACGTGATGCGCACGGTTGCGCTCGAGGCGGCAGTCGGAGGAACCGTGGAGACGGATCCCCCAGGCAGTGTTGTATGAGAGGTCACAGTCGGTGATGACGAGTCCTCGGCAGGCGATCGCGTCGACCCCGACATCTTGTTGCTGGGCGTGGGTACGGGCGACGCGGCTGGTGTTGACGCGGACGAATCGGATGCCCCCGCCTGCAGTTGCCTCGACCCGATTGATGTCGAGGAACGTGCCCTCGCTCCCACCGTTACTGGAGAAATCGCAGTTCTCGATGAGAAGTTCCTCGCAATCGATCGCCTCAAGGGCCCAGGCGTAGCCGCGGATCGTGAGGTTTCGCAGGACAACACGGCGACGGCCGCAGAGGGCGATGCCGATACCACCACGTCCGCCTCCATCGAGGACCGCACCCTGACCATCCAGAACGAGTTCGTCAGCAGTGATACGGAGAGCACCGTCACCAGGATCAGGAAGGGAGTAGAGCCCCGGCGCGAGCTCGAGCGAGCTGGTCACAATGAGACCAGCGCGCGGCTCGCGCCAGCGACCAAGGAGCCGCTGCACAATCGACCAGCGCCTCACGACCAGACACCGTCGGCATAGACGGCGGCGATTGCCCCGCAGGCTGCGCAGCGCGCCTCAACCGTACGGCCGGTGCGGCGCAGGCGGACGGTCCGGGTGTCTGAGTGTCTTAGACCGCAGTGTGGGCAGACGACCGGTTCCCAGGCCTGACGGGCGTCTTCAAGCGAGACAGGACGCCGCCCGGCCGGATTGCGTCGGCGAGCCTGCTGATGCACAGCGTCCCAGGCTTCGCGATCGAAGTCGAGCGCACGAGGATCCCAGCGCATGGAACTTCTCCGAAGCGACAAGGCGCTACCGTGAAGGACACCATAGTGAGACACCTTTGTGTGTCGCTTTCTTACCACATCGCTCAGGCGCACGCAAGATGGCAGAGAACTCCCAACAAGCACGCGGGAACCGCACTGGCCGACTCGTTTCCGTGAGGGCCAACCGAAGGGCTATCAAGTGAACAAGCGGGGGCTCTCCTAAACGTCATCGCCCGGTATTGGCCACGAGCTGCGCCAAGGCATCTCTTCCCACCGGGTGCCCTGCGCCCGAGTGGGCGAGATCGGTAGACAGGCACGCTGTGCGGGGTCAGGTCGCATCTCTCGTACCCGACAGGGGGTTGCAGTGATCCAGGTGCAGCGCCAAAACTGGCCTGGTCAGCCATGATCCCGTCACTAATGCTCTCGACCGCGCTGGAGTAGGAAGCGGCCATGACGCTGATGGATCAGACCCCTCGTCTGGGGTGGTAGGAGGAAGACATCGGTAGGTGTGGCGACTGCACCGCAGGGAGTGCTGGACAATCATCTTTCGGGTCGCGTTGCTGTGATCGAGTGGAAACGGGACATTCGGGCCAACCGTTTCGAACGTCACGAGGGGGATCAGGAGCGCGACAATTGTCCCCCGAGTGCAGAGGCAGGATGATCGTGCACGAGACCGCCTGTACTCCCTTGACATGAGCATTGCCAATGCATATACTGCCGAAGGTTGGGCGTGTCGGCCCTGCGGGGTCGCGCGCCCGAGTCGGTCCGATGTGGAGGGTACAGCGAGTGGAACGCAGTCAGCCTCCAGAACGCAGTACCGGCTCCCGCGGGCCGTCCGGGTCGGAGCAGCTCGTCGTGTAAGCCCCCGCGCGCACGGCACCTCCGCGCCCCCGGTCGGTCCGGGGGCAGCCGGTCAGGAGATGCACCAGACCTGACGGAAAGGGGGTGAGCCGATGCGCACCGTGATTCGCTACACCATCCTCAACCAGGATGGGCAGCCGGTTATCCGCGCTGTTCGCGTCGTCTACCCGGCGACGGCACGCGTTGCACCGCTGCCCCAGACGGTGCCGACGGAGCAGCGCGCGGCGACCGAGGAGCTCCGCCAGACCGAGCGCATTCGCGCTCGTGAGCGCCGCGAGCCGAGCGGCGAGTAAGCACACGCTGAACGATCGACGCAGCGTCGACCCCCGCGGGAGAGCGACCCGGCGGGGGTCGTCCATTTGTGTGGAGACTCACCCGTGCAACGCTCCACTGCACCCTCGCCCCGGTTCCCTCCCACTGTGCTCCTCAGCTTTGGGCTTGCATCCACCGACCATTCACGTGGGGCACAACGGAACACCCCATGAGAGGACGCTTCGTTGCTGACTACTGTGAGGGCACCCTGTATCGTGTGCAAACTGTACGGTGCTCTCTGGCACCTCTTCTCGCTCGTGCCAGAGAGCCCACCGCCATATCGAGACAGGTAATCCATCGGAAGAGGGCTTCGGGATCTCCGCACCCGTGCACCATCAGACGTTCGACAGATCTGGACCACCACGAGCGGCAACCGATCCACGTTCTCAATCCTTGTGGATCGGACAGGCACGGGACCCATATCCTGCACTACCTTCTGTTACCCTTTCGCCCAGAGGATAGCCCTGGCTCACGCTTGTACTGTGCGGGCGTCTTCAACCTGCCCCACAAAAGATGTCCAGACCCATCCTCACTGGTCTCACGGAACCGGAAACACCCTCGCCGTGTGTCACTCGGCTGGTGAGGGCCGAGCAAGGCACAAGCGGCAACAACCGGACGGCTAGCTGAACCTGACCTTGGCATCATTCCCCGGCATCTCCGGCAGGACCAACCGCCACTCGTGGCGCATGAGCCAACGGTGCATCGGCCGGCCAGCGGAGGTGCGGGATCACATGTCGACCGTAAGCGCGGATGAACTCCTCCTGATTCCGACCGACATTGTGGACGTAGATCTCGGTAAAACCGAGGTCAATGAGATGCTGCAAGTACTCGCCGTGGCGGTCAAGGTCGGCTGAGATAAGCACCCGGCCTTGGAAGTGCTCGGGACGCACCAAGCGGGCCATCGCCTGGAAGTCCTCAGGATTGCGGATATCGCCCTTGGGGAAGGCCATGCCGCCGTTCGGCCACTCACGCAGTGCATTCTCGAGCGCCTGCTCGTCGGTCTGGGCCCAGGAGACGTGAACCTGGATAAGGCGTGGCATCCGCTCCGGATCCTTGCCGGCCTCGCGTGCCCCGCGGGCAAAGCGGTCGAGCAGCATGCGCAGCTTCTCATCGCTTGCGCCGGGAGTAAGGATGCCGTCGCAGAGCTCGCCGGTCTTCTTGGCCATGTACGGGCCGGCCGTGCCAACGATAATGGGGGGCGGAACCTCCGGCATGGTATAGAGCTTCGCACTTTCAACCTTAAAGTATGTCCCTTCGTGTCGGATTACCTTGCCGGTGAAGAGCTTCTGGATGACCTCGATTGCCTCGATAAGCATGCGGATCCGTTCGGCCGGCTCCGGCCAGTAGCGGCCGACGATATGCTCATTGAGCGCCTCGCCCGCGCCGAGGCCAAGCCAGAACCGGCCAGGAAACATCGCTTCGAGTGTCGCAGCAGCCTGCGCCACGATGGCCGGATGGTAGCGGAAACCGATCGGCGGCGTGACACCAGTGCCAAAGCGCAGTCGTGTCGTCACGCCGAGTGCGCCGAGCCAGGCCCAGACGAACGCGCTCTGCCCTTGCTCCGGAGTCCAGGGATGGAAGTGATCCGCCGCAAGGACGCTGTCAAAGCCCTCTTGCTCCGCAAGTTGGCACCAGCGCAGGAGATCATTCGGGTGGAATTGCTCGAAGCTCGCGGAATAGCCGAGCCGGCTCATCTCGCCACCTATCCTTTCCTCGCCCGTCCCGTCGGCTGCTCCTTCTCTCGCCTCAGTATGCTCGCATTGAGCCAGAGGATCGAGTGTGAAGAAGGAGTTCCAGCATGCGTGAGAAGCAACCCGAGGAGACAGCCGCTACCATGTGTGCGCAAGCGGGACTACTCCCAACGCCAAGCGCGACGATGCCGCTCGCCCCACCAATCTGGCAGACGAGCGCCTTCTCCTATCCTGACCTGGAAACGATGGAAGCACTCACGGCAGGAGAGGTGCCGGGATACATCTATGCCCGCTACGGACTCCCTAACCACCTCCAGCTCGAGCGGGTGCTCGCAGCACTGGAAGGAGCCGAAGCGGCGGTCGTCACTGCAAGTGGCATGAGTGCGATCGCGGCAACGCTCTTTGCACTTGCTGGTCCCGGACAACGCGTAGTCGCCGATTCGCACGTCTACCGAGGGACACGTCTCCTGCTCGAGCAAGATCTCGCCCGCTTCGGTGTCCGGGTCGATTTCGTCGACTGCGGCGATCGCGCAGCTGTCGAGCGGACGCTGCGCGAACCGGCCCGGCTGTTGTGGGTCGACACGTTGACGAATCCGACGCTCCGGGTACGCAACCTTGCGTGGCTAAGCGCCCTTGCTCGTGCTGCGGGAGCACTCTTTGTGGTGGACAACACCTTCGCCACGCCGATCCACTGCCGGCCACTGGCATGGGGCGCAACACTCGTCGTGCACTCTACGACCAAGATGCTAGGCGGACACCACGATGCGAGTGGGGGTGTGGTCGCTGGTCCGACCGAGCTTATCGAGGCGATCCGGCGGCAAGTGGTGCGCTTTGGAGGTCGTGGTGGAGCTTTTGATGCCTGGCTGATCCAACGCGGGCTGGTGACCCTCCCATTGCGCGTGGCCCGCAGCAGCGCCTCGGCGCTCGCACTGGCACAACGGCTGGCAGCGCACCCGACAGTACAACGGGTCTCCTATCCGGGACTCCCGGGCCATCCAGAGCACCAACTCGCCGAGCGGCTCTTCACTGGCGGCTACGGGGCGGTCGTCGCATTCGAGCTTGCTGGAGGGGAACCGGCTGTGCGCCGTTTCCTGCGTGCCTTGCGGCTTGTCCGGTTCGCGGAGACGCTTGGCGGGGCAATCACGACAGTCGTCCATCCCGCCACGACGTCGCACCGTGCGCTCGCGCCAACGGAACGAACTGCGCTCGGGATCAGCGATGGGCTCCTACGTCTCTCGGTCGGGTTGGAGGATCCAGAAGAACTCTGGGTCGATCTCGAAGGGGCGCTCGTGGCGAGCAACCGCTGAGTGCTCAGGTGTGGTCCACAAGTATCCGCTCGAGCTCTTGCCAATCGGTGAGCGCAGCCTGGCGATCATCCGCGCTCTCCTGCTCGCCATACCGACTCCACAAATAGCGCGTCGTGAGATCCGTCAGCGGCGCAGCGACCGTCGGATGCGCGGCCGCTACGCGCTGGGCGAGCTCGCTCGGCGTCTCACTTGGATGGCGAGAAAGACCGCGACGGGCAAAGAGCGCCAGCGCAGCGCGGTAGGCACTGCGGACATCGGTTGGACGGGGGATTCCCCGCGGCACGACTCCTGGACGGAGGGGCAGGTGCAACCGCGGCAGCAGATCACGAAGCTCGCCCAGCGCGACACGCTCACGGAGTTCGGTGGCAGACGGCTCCTCACGGAGGGTACGGTAGCGCCGGAACGCACGTGCAATGGAGACGACGAGGACAACCAGGAGCGCGATACCAACGAGGCCAGCGAGTAGGTCGAGCACCCACGGTGGGATAGCAAGGCCCCGTATCACCTCCTGCGGGCGGGTGAGTTCGGGGAGTGTCGGCAGGCTGGGAGGCGGGCCAGGTTCGCGGCTGCCAGCAATGGCGCGCACCGCCCAGACAAAGAAGCGGAGCGCCGTCCAGACGATGACAGCCAGGGCCACGGTGAATGTCACGATCACCGCCACGAGGAGTGTCAGGAACCACTCCACTGGCCCAGCGATGCGCGGCCAGAGTGTTGGGCCAGCGAAGAGACTGAGCAACGCGCCAACGCCGAGTGCTCCCGCTGCGACGACGAGCGAGCGAAGCACCCATGGTCCAGGCGCAACCGCACCGGGATAGGCTAGGCGTACCGCCTCAGCCTGTATGAGTGCCGCGGTCATCAGCCGAAGGAGCACGAGGAGCGGGGCTCCCCAGGAGAGGTTGTCCCAGACAGCTTGCGCAGCGGGCCCACCGCTGGCCAGTGCAGCAAGTGTGATCCCCAAGACGAGACCCGCGTCGCACACTATCGCCCAACGTAGGTACTCACCCTGGAACGGACGCGGCTCGCCAGCGAGGGCCAGAGTTCGCCACCAGACGAGTGCGCTTAGGACGAGCAAACCGACTATGCTCGCTTCAAGGCGGAGAAGCGAGGGGAGGAAGTCGAGGATCGCCTGTGGCTCTCCCGCACGGGCTACCCACCAGGCAAGTGTCCAGGCGAGCCAGCCGAGCACGGCAAGGGCACGCGCCCACGCGGGATCCTGGGTGGCAGCCAGAACGAAACGCGCAAACCCAAAGGCGGCAAGCCAGGTCAGAGTAAGGGCCAGCCAACCCGGCGCGTGGGAGGGATCACTCCCGAACAGCGTAGCGAGCCAGACAACCCACGCAGCGAGCGGAACCGTCTCGGCTGCTCCAGCGCTCACGGCGAGGGAGAGCGTAAGCCAATCAGGCCGCCGAGGCACGGCTTGCCTCCAGCTCGTAAACCGCCAGACCGCGGCGCGAGGGGAGACCGGCTTCACAGTCGACCGCGACGAGCGTGACACCGTAGCCCTGGCGCCAGAGGGAGAGGAGTGTCTGACGCAACGCGTCAGTGACCAGCGCGGTCACAACAACGACTGTCACACCCCCGACAAGCGAGCGGCTCTCGGTACCGAGCAATGTCTCGATACGATGACCGGTATGAGGGACGAGCATGGCCAATGCCTCGAGGATGCGCTGGAGCTGGCGTGGATGCCGACTCGGCAGGATGCGAATAAAGCGCTCGCCGCCGACCAGCGGTGCGTTGACCCATAGGCCAACCTGATACCCCTGCTCCATCCCCCAGGCCGCCAGTGAGGCGGTCAGCGAGATGGCCCACTCGAGTTCGCCTGGGCGGATTCCCTCCCAGAAGTGCTCAAAGGTGTTGACGTCTAGGAAGAGAGCGAGCGCTGGCGTGGCCGTACGTTCAAGCAGGCGGGTCTGCAGCTCGCCGAGCCGAGCACTGGCCCGCCAGTGAATCTGACGCGGTGAGTCGCCAGGTTGGTAGGGGCGGACGCCCTGGATCCGTAGCGGATCTTCCAGGAGCGGGCGAAGCGGTGTCGCATCGCCGAGCGGGCGTTCAGCAGGAAGCCCGAACGACTCGACAGGCCGGAGTTCCGGGTAGACGACGAGTTCTCCACCAGGTGCAACCTCTAGCCGAGCACGGGCCAGACCGAACGGATCCCCAGTCGTCAAGCGTGCCGGACCGAGCCGGTAGTACCCCCGGCGTGTGGGCCGAGCCTGGTAGCGCCGATGCACACGCTCGGCCGCGCCAGCGGTGAGGAGCGTGCGCAGCACTTTGCGCTGGGGTTTGGGCGAGGGGCCGAGCACGACCCCTGAGAGTTCGAGGGCAGCGGGGAGCTCCTCGACCACTTCGACCCACGGAAGCGGAAGCGGCTTGGCGTTCTCGAGGGCGAGTTCAAGGGTAACCGTCTCTCCGGGAAACGCATGCGTTGGCTCGACCGTCCGCCAATAGCGGACTCGCGTGAAGCCGAGACGCAAGTAGGTGAGGCTTAGGGCAAGGACGACTGCGACAGCGAAGGCGACAAGCGCAAGGACGGGTCGACCGAGGGCCACTGCCGCTAATCCGAGCAGCAGCGCAGTAATGAGTCCGCTCGGTAACACTTCCTCACGCTCGAGCGGGACGACGGTCGGTGCCTCGTCCATCGTCACGCTCCTTCAACCAGCTCTTCCACAGGTACCGGTACCTCGTCGAGCACGGCCCGAACGAGTGCCTCGGCGGTCAGACCGTGGAGTTCGGCGCGAGGGGTGAGGCGCAAGCGATGAGCGAGCACTGGGACAGCCACCCTCCGCACGTCATCTGGGATCACAAAGGGTCGGCCAGCCAGAAGCGCCGCTGCTTGAGCCGCACGAGCTAGCGCGAGCGTGGCGCGGGGGCTAGCACCAAGCTGGACTTCCTCGTGCTCGCGCGTCCGCCGGACGAGCGTCACCAGATAGTCGAGCGTTGCCTGACCAAGGAAGACGCGTTTTGTCTCGGCGATTGCTGCCGCGAGCTCCTCCGGGCTTGTGACCGGCTCAAGCTCCACGAGCGGATCTCCTCCGAGAAAGCGGCGGACCATGGCAACCTCGTCCTCGGCCGTCGGGTACCCGATGCTCAGCCGCATCGCAAAACGGTCGAGCTGCGCCTCAGGGAGCGGGAAGGTCCCCTCGAGTTCGATCGGATTCTGCGTCGCCAGGACAAGGAACGGCTCGGGCAGGCGATATGTCTCCCGCTCAACCGTGACCTGCCGCTCCTCCATCGCTTCGAGTAGGGCCGACTGCGTCCGGGGCGTGCCACGGTTCACCTCGTCAGCCAGGATGACATTGGCGAAAACTGGCCCAGGATGAAAAACAAAGGCGCCGCGTCCCGGCTCGTAGACAAGCGAGCCGGTGACATCGGCCGGAAGCAAATCGGGCGTGAACTGGATGCGACGAAAGGTCCCACCGAACGCCTGGCAGAAGGAGCGGGCGAGCTTCGTCTTGCCAATGCCAGGCACGTCTTCCACCAAGACGTGCCCTCCGGAAAGGACGGCGATGAGGACGAGTTCAATGACCTCACGCTTGCCGACAATCACGCGTTCCACTGCATCGCGGAGGTGGAGGAGGAGCTTCTGCAGCGCCTGGACACGATCTGTTGGCAATGGGTGGAATGGTTGGAAACCTGGGCTGCTCACCGTTCACCCCTCTCTTGCAAAAGCCGGCGCGCCTCCTCACGGACACCGGCAGACGGATCCGCCTCAGCGACCTCCCGGAGCACCAGACGTGCACGGTCGAGGTCGAGCTCGGCCAGGGCACGGAGCGCTGCACGTCGGACACGGACCGCGCCGGAGTGAACAGCCTCAACCAGAGCTGGGAAGGCAGCCGGGTCGCCGATGTGACCGAGAGCGAGGACGGCCGCGACATGGACGTCGACCTCGTTCGGTCGCTCGTGCAGTACGGCGATTAAAGCAGGCACAGCACGGCGCGTCCGGCGCTGACCGAGCACCCAGGCACAGGTCTCGGCGATGTCCGGCCGCGGGTGACGCAGGCCCTCGATCAATGCCATGTCGTACGCTTCATCCTCCCGCTGTACCATCAGGACATCCTCGCTCATCCTACACCCGGGAAGGTCGTCCGCGCTCATGGACTCCTGCACTGGGTACCGTACCGACCAGCCGAGCGATTGCGCGTAACCAGCTGGAGCGCTGACCTTGCGTCAGTTCCCCACGGAAACGGTAGTCGGCTGCGGCGATGAACGCGGCGAGATCGTCAAGGAGTTCGGCGAGCGCAGCGCGAAAGCGTAAGAAATCCTCTCCTCCGGCATGTCCCAAGCACGGTTCGAGAGCCGCCCCTTCTGCATATGGTTCACGCTGGTGCAGAAACCAGTCCCAGGAACGGTCACGCTGCGGCGGGGCGGCCAGGCAATGGGGACAACACTCCGGGAGTATGGCCGGCTGGGGAAGGTACCAGGGACGGCGGCCAGCATCGTGAGCGAGCCGCTCCAGGTGCGACCAGCGTGGCCGTGTGTGCGCGACTCGTGTCTCCCATGCGGCCCAAGGAAGGGCGGGAGCGAGATGGGCGAGCGCCGTCGCGTGTGGTCGACAGAGGACGCCCACCTGCTCGAGGAGAAGCCCCGGGTCGTGACGAGCGAGCTCAGCGGTAGTCCAGAGGAGGGTCTCTTCAGCGGCAGCGAGCCACTTGCAGATCGGGCACGGTTCCTCCGGCACGAGCCAGCGTTCGAGCGACTGCGGGGTGTGACTGCTTCGGTACGCATCGCGCAAGATGCGCTCCAGGAGGATAGCAACCCCGAGGTGACTATGCACCGCCGCACCAGCGGGGACGAGTGCCCACGTATGCTCCCAGCAGAAGCCGCGGGCAGCGGCGAGGCGCTCAGCCGTCATTGGATCGTTGACCTGCTCCCAGAGGAGAGACTCTAGGCTGCGCCGCTCCTTCTGGGCAAGGAGGTAGCAGAGCGGACAGCCGGGAACTGCGAAGGCTTCCTGGATTGTTGCAGCAAGGTAGCGGTCGAGCGCAGCTTGTTGGTTGCGGGGTAAAAGCTCACGGAACCAGGCGAGAAAGGGCCGGTTTGTTGGGTGAGTCATCGTGCACCTCCAGATGCGAAAAGCCTCTGCCGGCCAGAAGACTGGTCGGACAGAGGCTATCAGCCGCAATCCGGCGGTTTGGCGGTGTGACACCGCCTGGCGAGCCTCATCGCCGTGACACTACAGTATAGCAGACCTACCGAGACGATACCGCGCAGCTCCGCACACGCGCCGAGTCTTTCTCATTCCCGGTCCCCCGCAATGCGAGATGAGGAAGAACCAAGGAAGGCGGTGTGTTGATTCGATCGGATGTTGAACAGTTCCCTCGGAAACCCTTCAGGCGAGTAGAGACATGCTACCGGGCAGACTGCCGCTGGACGATGGAGACGTACCCGGCTTAGCGCAGGCAGTAGGACGGAGACCGGTTCTGAGTCTCGGCGACCAAGAGAGGTGGGCAAATAATACGCCGACTATGCAAACCCGTGTGGCACTATCGATGGTGCCACACGGGCCTATGACCAACTCCTTTGTGTCGCTCACTACCCGTCACGGAGCGCAGCTGCTTCGGCTGCGCTGTCTTTGTAGATTTGAAAGCGTGCAACCTGGCCTGAGCGGAAACGCCAGACCATCGTCCAATCGCTTTCGTACGGCTTCCCTGTTTTCTTGGCACGGAAGCGGTAGTGTCCGAGAGCAATCACCGTGTCACCGTGGGTGTAGAACTCACGCGGCTCGAACGACTCCACCTCGACGGCTTCGGCAAACCGCGCAAAGAACTGGCCGACACTGTCCCGACCACGGTAGATCCCTTTGAACGGAGCAGTGCCACCGGGCGGCTCACGCCATTCCACATCCTCGGCAAGCATGTTCAGGATCGACGTGATGTCACCACGGCCAAACGCTGAGTAGAGGTCCTGCACCATCTTGGTATTGCTCTGCGTTGCCATCATGCTTTCCTCTCTTTCGCTCTCGATGCCCTAGGTACCCAAGCGCAGGCACGACGGCGAGCCCCTGAGGAGACCGAGAGCATCTTTTTGGCCCGACTACTGAGTGATTTTGGCACCCGCTTCGTATCACGCTTGATATGCCATCGCGTGTTGGTATGTATCTGCACAGTGCCGAAATCGGGTGACCATCCCTGCCTCATCGAAGTGCCAGATATGCACCTCGTCGGTCTCGACGATGCGCTTCCCGGTTTCTTTCACCGTGGCATCGACATCAACGAGAGCGACAACCAGGCCGGGACCTTCCAGCAAGGCCTTGAGGGCGAACCGGTGCAACTCTATCGCGCCAACGCCGTCCAAGAAGAACTTGGCAGCTCCAGCGCGGCCACGCTGAGCCTGCAACCAGGGAACAGGGTTCGGAGTAGTACGGTAGGCATAATCCCAGTCCACATCCTCGGCTAGCTTGTCCAGAATTGCCGAGACATCGCCTCGACCAAATGCAGCATAGATCCCTTGCACAGTCTGGAGATTCCTGCTCGCCATGATTCCCCCAACACCCTCCGCAGCCTATTCACCGCAGAGGATTTGTCTCATCTCTACATTGAGCCACCACGTCATCACTGTTGCATCATTGCTCTCAGTTCCTCAGAGGGAATACCGAGCGATGCATGCGACTGTACCAACTTCCACTCCCGGCCTTCCCGGTGGAAGACACCACTCCAACGTGGTAGGACGTGCTCCCCATTTGGAAAGGTGATCGTTACGAGTGACAGGCCCCAGCCGACATCGCCTGCCTGATACGCTTCGATATGCCGCGGTGTGACCTGGATAGCTCCTCCAAGCGACAGCACCTGTTCTCTTAAGAACGCGAAAGCGGCCTCACCGCTCAGCACATCGTCAGGGTCAAAGTCGACAAGGCGAGTCGCGGCTTGGTGAGAGACGTACCGATCAACCCATGAAGGGTCACCGTTGTTCACCGCGGTAAACCAACCAGCGATGATTGTTTCTAACTCAGGTGATCGTTGCATTTGGCTACTCCTGTCTCGTCAGTGGCAACGGCCAAATTCGAACGTCGTCGTTGCGCCCGTGGCGCTCACGCTGACATGAGCAACACTGTTGAACCGGATCGGGGAGCCGTCAGCATATTGCCCGGTGACACGGAACGTGACGGTGCCGTTGGAGCTCGCCTGGTTGCTATTCTCTCCAAACCAGAAGGTGTAGCGGCCTACTGCGACTTGCTGATTGGGATCGTTCGGCTCGAATGTGAAGGTACCAGTCTCCGTACCGGTCACGTGAAACGTCCCGTTGGGCAACGTCGTGATATGGAAGACACTGTTGTAGGTGACGGTGACCAATCCAGGTGCACCAGTACAGGGGTTGAACTCCGGGAAAGTCCCGGTTGCGTCCTTAACGACGATTGTCTGCGTCTGGGCCGGGGCAGCTCCCGCATTGGCAATCACTCCCAGGAGCAAGGCTGAGAGCGCAACGACAAGCATAAGAAACCGGTATTTCATCATGGGGTACCTCCCAACATTTTTCCGATCGATCCGTTCGGCTGCTTGATCTGTGGGGGTACTCTCCTTTCCGTACCCGGCGGTCGACTACTGCAGCCGTAGGCCGCCATACCGCCGTATCGCTTGCCTCTTGGCGGGACGCATGCTATGGTGCTCGCATCCCAGTTCCAGGCTACGCATGCAGCGTCAAAACATCGTGAAAAAAAGGAAGTGCTGGGCATGGGACAGCTGAGTATCGCATTGCTTGGGCCGCCGCGGATTTTGCACGCCAGCCAACTCGTGCCATTCCCAACACGGAAAAGTGAGGCATTGCTGATCTTCCTTGCCGCGGAGGGTGGCCTACATTCACGGGATCGATTGACAGCGCTCTTGTGGCCGGAAAGCGACGAGGAGCATGGGCGCGGTAGCCTGCGCAGCGCGCTCACTTCCATCCGCGAGTGCCTTGAGAAGAGGCAGGACTCACACGATGCTCCGCACTTGTGTAGCGAGCAGGCACACGTCGGCCTTGTGGTGGATCCGGATCTCGAGCTGGATCTTCATGTGCTGCGCGAGGCAGCCGAGCTCGCACGGGAAGCCAACAAGGTCTTGTCCAACGAGACGATCACGCGGCTCCAGGATGCTCTCAATCGTTATCGGGGAGACTTCTTGCAAGGCTTCCTCGTTAACGCCGCGCCGGATTTCGACGAGTGGATCAGTCAGCAGCGCGAGTCGTGGCACCGGCAGGTCGGATGGATCTGTAAGCGCTTGTCGCGCGCGTACTTCACTGGAGGGGATTTGCCACTGGCCATTGAGACAGCGGCACGCTGGGTCAGACTCGACCCTTGGAGCGAGGCTGCGCACTACCACCTGATTCAGGCACAGGCAGCAGCTGGCGATCGAACCGCTGCTCTACGCAGCTACCAGGCATGCCGAGCGATTCTGACCGCTGAACTAGGAATCGAGCCGAGCCCGGAGATCGAAGATCTGGCCAAGCACGTTCGCCGACGAGTGACAGCGCGCAAAGTGGCGGCCGAAACACCAGATTCGGAACCGGAACTTGCCTTCCCGCTGGTTGGTCGATCCAGCGAGCACACACGGCTGGTGGCTGCCTATGAGGCAGCTTGTCAAGGGAAACCCCAACTGGTGAGCGTCGAAGGAGAACCGGGGATCGGGAAGACCCGGCTGGTACAGGCTTTTCTCCACTGGGTCTCGACCCAAGGAGCCGACGTCCTGCAAGGAAAAGCATTTGAGAGCAGTCAACGCTTCCCATACCAGCCTCTCATGGAGGCATTCCGCCCGGCCCTCACTCGATGGCTCAAACAGAGCTCCCTACCACTCACGCCAGTCTGGCTGGCCGAACTCAGTCGCTGGTTTCCCGAACTCAGTGACTACTACCGTGATCTGCCGGTTACCACTCGCAAGACTGGGATCGAGGCACGCTTCCGTCTCTTTGACGCCATCGCGCACCTCAGCGAACAGCTCGCCGCGAATGCCTCCGGTGGTGCGCTGGTTTTCTTTGTCGACGACGCTCAGTGGATGGACACGGCTTCTTTCGATCTCCTCTCTTACCTGCGCCGGCGGTGGTCGGTCAGCCATACGCCGATTCTTCTGCTGGTTGCCCTACGCCCTGACGAGCTCGCGGCACGCGAGGCGTGGTCACATCCGAGCGAGCTGCTGGCGCAGTCGGCAGGAGAGATGCCGGTCATCCGGTTGTCCCTCGGTTCGCTCTCGCTCCAAGACACCGGCATGTTACTGGCCTCCCTCTTCCAAGTTGAACCTGATCGGATCTTCTCTGGTCCGGCGCGTGCAGTCTGCGAGCAGTTGTTCAGAGATACCGGAGGACAGCCCTTCTTTCTGGTTGAGACACTCCGAGCCTTCTACCAAGAACAGGGCACTGCGTCAAAGAAGAGTGTCCGGGGAGAAGCGAACAACGACCTGGAGAAGAACGTCCAGGAATTCCTCGCTTGGCGGAGAAAACAGGGAATTGTCGACGTGATTCGGGAGGCGATCCGCGCGCGCCTTGGGCGCCTCAGCGCGACGACACGGAAAGCCTGCTTTACTGCGGCTGTACTCGGTGACGGATTCGAACTCACCCAGCTTTGCTCAGTAGCTGGACTCGACCCGCTCGCTGGCCTTCAGGCACTCGATGAGCTGTGCGAGCGAGGGCTGATCCGGGACATGCAGCAACCGGAGGCCAGTACGGTTCGTTTCGCCTTTACACACCAGTGGATCCGAGAAGTCGCGTACGCGCACGCTGGTGAGGCGCGTCGGCAAGTGCTCCATCGACGTGCGCTCGAGGAGTTGGCGGCCGCTGGGGCACCCATCACTCGACTGGCTACGCACGCGCTGCGGGCCGGTCTCGCCGCACCGACATTCAACCTCGGGCGAGCGATAGGCGGTGCAAAGCCCCGTCGCTTGGCGATGAATAGCGAACTCGGATACGACTCGCACGCGCAACAGCGAAAGGAGAACCGCTTCGATTTGGGCGATTGGATGCGCAAAGCCCTTCCGGCAGACGGAGATCGTCCCGCACAGGCAGCTCGATGGATGAGCTGGTCACAGTGCGCTTTTCAATACTGGAGTGCGACGGAGCGATGTTGACTCTGGCCCGGAGTCGCGCACCTGTCCTAGACGAGCAGCTGACATACGCAAAGAATCGCTGCCACATTGCCACATTTGACGACCTTAGGTCGCTGTCGAGTGGAGCCACGGTGCTGTGAGACAGCGAACTCGAACTGGCGACAATCCGAGGTGATGTCGCCAGTGACTCGTGGGATTCTTGGAACCTACGTCGGACAGGTACGAGGCAAGCTCTTGCACTTGTGGTGTGGTGGCACGGTATGAGACGAGGAATCCGCGGAACCCCGTAACCAGCGTGACGGGTGTGGGCAGCTCCCGGGCAAACAAAACGAGTTCCCCTCCCCGATAGGTGAGATGGAAGAGGGTATGGGGAGGGGAATGGCCATGCATTTGCCTCTGTGGTTCGGCAGGGTAGCGCTGCAGAGAGTGTCCTACTGCCCCTCCTCGAGGAGGTGGGTCAGACCGAGGAATCGCGCCGCGTTGTCGCGGAGGATCTTTGGGCGCACCGTGTCCTTGATTGGGAGCTCGGCGAACTCGCGGAGCCAGCGGTGCGGCGAGAGCATCGGGAAGTCAGAGCCAAAGAAGACCTTGTCCTGGACCAGGGAGTTCGCGTAGCGGATCACACTCTCTGGGATGTACTTGGGAGCCCAGCCCGAGAGATCCATATAGACGTTCGGTTTGTGGCGCAGGATGGCCAGTTGCTCCTCGTGCCACGGCCAGGCGGGATGCGCCATGATGATGCGAAGCTCCGGGAAACGCGCCGCGATGTCGTCGATGTAGGGAATTGGGCGTCCGTATTCCAGGCGGATACCAGCGCCGCCTGGCTGTCCAGCGCCGGCCATTGTCGTCCCGCTATGGAAGAGCACGGCGAGACCGAGCCGAGCACACGTTTCCCATAGAGGAAAGAACCGGGGGTCATTTGGTGCAAAGTCCTGAACGGCGGGATGGAACTTGAGGCCCTTGAGGCCAAGAGCAGCGCACTTTTCTGCTTCGAGGATCGCCTTCTTGCCTTTCCAAGGATCGACCGAACCGAAACCGATATAGACATCCGGGTGCTTCTCGACCCACTGTGCGATTTCTTCGTTCGAGGCCGCGAGGCCGGTACGTGTTTCGTCGTCAATGTCGAAAATGACCGCCATTGCATTCAGCTCACGGTACATGTCCGCCATGGCGTCCGGATGATCACTGAACCCCTCCGGATTGGCGGGGACGTAGCGGTCACGCTCCCACACCTTGGCATGTTCACCAGTCCGTACGTGAACGTGGATATCGATGATTTCCACACGTCGCGTCGTCACCTTCCTGACCCTCCTCGTTCAATTCGGACTTGCCTGACTATCTCATCGGCCGGAGTATCACTGCCACACAATTTGGAGCGATCGTCACAACATCGGCTCCGCTGGGGCTCGCCAACAAGAGGCTATCGGCCGTGGTCCTCCAGCGCCGGTCCAACAGCACAGGGCCAGTAATAGAGAACCAACCCTGGCCTGACGCGCCGTAGCGAGGAGACGAGGATGAAGCGTGGCAGGATTCCAGTGAGATCGGTGCGACGATCGAGACAGCGGGGACCAGTTGTCGCCTGGCCAGCCTCGAACGGCCCGGTGTCTGGCATAAAACCTACGAGGCAGACGAGTACAGCATCGCTCCAACGGGGAGAGGGCTGGACGACGGCACCTCGCCCGGCTCGGCCGTCGGTCACAAGAGCGACCGAACAAGTTGCATGCGGTACGACCCACGAGACCCAGCCTCAGCCTTTCGACAGGAACCGCTCTCTCCGCGAGAGCATGCCCGTGTCGTCCCTGGTCACTTTAGCACGAAGCTAAGAACCACACAAGCAAACCGTGGAGAAGGGAGGTGGCCGATGACGGACACGCTGCTTTCTTGCAAGGTGCATGTCGTGCATGCGCTGGCCCCTTTGAGCCGGGCTACTCCGGTCATGGGTGGAAGCATTGAAGTGTGTTACCAAGACGTCATTGCACGGCCCGGAACTCGACATCGTGCTGTTGCTCCAGGGTGGCAAGGGAATAGGGAGAAGAGCGCCGGCCGGACGGTTCGCTGCTCTTAAGACCAAACCTCAGCCGACAGGGAAAGGTAGCGAATTCCAGAGCCCCTGTTCGCCGTTCGCGAACGGAAAGGGTTGACGGCGCTGTGGCACACCGCTATTTTATGCGTGAATAAAATGCGATCGTCCGGCCATCGGCAGCAGTGATTTCCCGCGGCGAAGAGAGGTCCGGCGCATCGTGGGAAGACATCCGAGAGCTGCGTAAGTACACCAAGCGGGAGGGACAGGTCTCATGAACTTGGACACGCTCACCATCCGACACGTCCTCCTCCGAACCAAATGCTATTTCCCGCGCTCCGAAATCGTGGAACGAGTCGGTGAGGGACGCGTCTGCCGCTACCGGTATGCTCAACTCGCCGAGGAATCGCTGCGTCTGGCGAATGCGCTCAAAAGCCTTGGCGTTCAGGAAGGCGACCGGGTAGCGACGCTCCTCTGGAACACCTGGCCACATCTCGTGGCCTACCTCGCGATACCGAACATCGGTGCGGTGATCCATACGCTCAACCTGCGCCTGCATCCGAACGATCTCGCCTACATCACGGAGCATGCCGAAGACCGTGTACTGATTGTTGAAGAGTCGTTACTCCCGTTGTACGAGGGCTTTCGTGATCGGGCACCCTTCGAGCATGTGATCGTTGTTGGTGACGCATCTAAGGTGCCCGGCGCACTGTCCTACCAGGAACTTATCCAACAGCACGAGCCGGATGAGCAGTGCTTGGCCGAGGTGCACTGGAACACGCCCGCCTTCCTCTTGTACACGTCAGGGACGACGGGACGACCGAAAGGCGTGCTCTACGTGCACGCGCAACTGGCACTTGCGGCGCTTGCCTTAACCTCGACAATCACGTACTACGTGAGCAAGGACGACTCGATCCTGCTTTCGGTGCCGATGTTCCACGTGGCGAGCTGGGCGCTCCCCTACGCGGGGCTGATCGTCGGGGCCAAGATGGTGTTGCCGGGTCCGCACCCACAACCAGCTGACCTCTTGAATCTCCTCTCTGATGAGCAGGGAACATTCGTCGCAGGGGTGCCGACCGTCTGGCATGATGCGGCAAATCTTGTGGAGCGGTATCCTGGGCGCTGGACGTTCTCGCCGCGACTTCGCCTGATCCTGGGTGGAAGCGCGGCGCCGGAGGCACTGGTCCGACGCTGGGAGTCGTTCGGCGTGACAGTCATCCATGGCTGGGGAATGAGCGAGGTGCTGCTCGGCCTGCAGGCCCATGTGAAGCTGAGCGACTTCCCACCGGAGCGGCACTATGAACTCCTCCTCAAGCAGGGGATGCCAGCGCCCTTCGTTGAGGCGAAGATCCTCACCTTCGACGGGAAGGAAGCGCCCTGGGACGGACAGACGATGGGCGAGCTCCTTGTACGCGGCGCCTGGATTGCGGATTCCTACTATCGTGGCGAAAGCCCCGACTCCTTTGTTGACGGCTGGCTGCGCACGGGCGATGTTGGGATCATCGACTCCGAAGGGTACGTGAAGCTCGTCGACCGCTTGAAGGACGTGATCAAATCTGGCGGTGAGTGGATCAGCACAATCGAGCTCGAGAACGCGCTGATGAGCCACCCGGCGATCGAAGAGGCCGCAGTGATCGGTGTCCCGCATGAGCGATGGCAGGAGCGCCCGTTGGCAGTCGTTGTACTCCGTGAGGGGAAGACAGTCACACCAGAGGAGCTTCGCGAGTACCTGCGCGAGCGCTTTGTGCGCTGGTGGGTACCGGATGCTTTCGTCTTCGTCGACGAATTGCCCAAGACCTCGACCGGGAAGCTGGCGAAAGCGGTGCTCCGCGAGCGGTTCCGTGATTGGAAGTGGGAGGGGAGCGAGTGATTAGGCGGATCGGTGTCGTCGGCGCTGGGTCAATGGGAGCAGCGGTCGCGGCGCTCGCCGCTTCGGCCGGACTCGACGTGGTCCTGCTTGATGTCAAGGGACAAGACGACCCCGCTGGCCCAGCACGCCGCGGCCTGCAGCGCGCCGCACAGCAGCGTGCCTTCCTCAATCCCAGCGCGATCGATCGGGTACGAGTCGGCAACGTCGAGGACGATCTCGCATGGCTCACCGAGTGCGAATGGGTGCTGGAGGCGATTATTGAGAACCGCGACGCCAAGCGTGATCTGTTCCGCCGGTTGGACGCTGTCCTTTCTCCTGAGACGATCGTGACGACGAACACCTCGACCTTCACGCTAGCACAGCTCTTGCCGGCAGAACTGGGCGCATGGCGTGAGCGGTTCTTCGTCACGCACTTCTTTAATCCACCGCGTGCGCTCCTGCTCTGTGAAGTAACCGCGTTCCCGGAGGGGGAGACGGCGCGCTTTGCGACCTTCGTCCGCTTCTTGGAACAACGACTGGGGCGACGCGTCCTCCTCGTGCGCGATACACCTGGCTTCGTCGCCAACCGCTTCGGCATCTATGCCCTTGTCCAGGCTGTCCGGCTCACCGGCGAACTTGGGCTTGCTCCGGAAGACGTCGATGCGCTCACTGGCCCGCTGTTGGGACGTCCTCGATCAGCAACCTTCCGGACAATCGATCTGACTGGCCTTGACATCTTGGTGCTGGGGACACGCAGCTTGCAGGAGTCGACCGGGGACGATTACGCAGTGCCGGATTGGATCCTTGACCTGTACCAGGCAGGGCGACTCGGCGACAAGACCGGTGGAGGAATCTTCCGCCGCGAAGGGGAGCAGCAGCTGACGTACGATCCGCTGCAGCGCGCTGATCGTCCCTTCCGCGCTGCAGTGATCCCCGGGCTCGAGGAACTTCTGCGCCAGCCGTTCCCGCAGCGTCTGCTTGGCGCGCTTGAGCTGCCTTCTCCATACGGTGACTACGTGCGGCAGTTGCTCGGCCGGACCTTTGGGTACGTGCTCCAGCGGACAACCGACGCGGCACGCGATATCGCGAGCGTCGATCGAGCACTGGAGTGGGGCTTTGGCTGGGCAGCCGGCCCATATGCCCAGATGGACTTCCTCGGCCCACAGCGTGTGCGCGCACTGCTGGCGGAGGCAGGAGTGCCGGCTGCAGAGCTCCTTACGCTGGCCGAGCGGTGCGGCGGCTTCTTCCTGGATGGTCAGGTACTGGATCCGGCGAGCGGTGAACTTGTCCCCGAGGAACGCCTCCCTTCGACACGCCGCACGCGGCAGATTCGCACGCGGGAGGCACTCGAGCGCGAGGGAATGCGCGACCTTGGAGACGGTGTGCTCGCACTTCGCATACGGTCGCTTGAGGCATTGCCTCGATCGCTCGAGGAAGCACTGGCGCGCTGGCCAAGTGCGCTCGTGCTCGTGCCTGCACTCGACAGCTTCGGCTATCCATACAGTGAACTCCTCCAGTTGGCTGAATCGGGTGATCAGGCCGGACTTGAGGAGCGGCTCCGCGCGCTGCAGGCAGCACTGCAAGCACTGACCCATGTCCCAATCCCGGTCGTCGCGGCACTCGACGGTGAGGCGCGGGGTGCAGGGACAACGCTGGCGCTCTGGAGTGACGCGACGGTGTCCTACCTCACAACACCGCTTGGTTATCCGGGCGCGGCGGCCGGGCTGGTACCGCTCGGCGCACTGGTGGCTCTTCGCGTGCGCAGTGAGGCCCGGGCCTCCACGCTCGCTGCCCCACTGCGTGCAGAACTGGGAGCAGCAAGCGCGCTGACGACACTCCTGGCTGCGGAACGGGTCGATTCGGCCCACCTGGCTGGAACACTCGGCCTCCTCGGTGACCGCTGGCTGGTAACGGTTGACCGGGACGGACTCTTGGAGACGGCAGTCGACCTGGCCCGGGCCCTGGCTCACGGCGTGCCAGCACGACCGCTCGCCTCGCGTGAGACGTTCGCCGAGGCTAGTCAGATGACCGCTGCCGGTCCTTCGCTCGCTGAGTTGGATCCGACTGCACGGAGTGTGGTTGAGACATTGGCCCGTGCGTTGCGAAGTGCGGGAACGTTGGAGGAGCTCCTGCGGGCCGAGCGGGCGGCGGTCGTTGAGCTACTCAGCCGGCCGGAACTCCGGGAGAAGGCAGCGGCTACATTGCAAGCCCTGAGTGCACCACGACGGTGAGGCATGTTGGGGAATGGGAGAAGCGGGATGGAGCGGATACTCCGCGAAGTACAAGATGGTGTGCTGTTGATCCGGCTGAACCGGCCGGACAAGCTCAACGCGATCGACGAACAGATGCTGCGCGAACTGTGTACAGCCCTGGACGAGGCACGCGTGGACGACGCAGTACGCGTCGTCGTCCTGACGGGGAACGAGCGAGCGTTTTCAGCCGGTGCGGACATCGATGGATTTGCTCAGGTGACGGTTGAGGAATTGGCGACCAGCCGTTCCGATTTACCGCTGTGGGACACGATCCGGCGCTTTCCGAAGCCATTGATCGCAGCCGTTTCCGGCTATGTCTTCGGCGGTGGGCTTGAGTTGACGTTGGCCTGCGATCTTGTCGTTGCATCGCAGACTGCGCGCTTTGCCGCACCAGAGATTCGCATCGGTCTCATTCCAGGTGCGGGTGGAACACAGCTCCTCGCACGGCGCTTCGGGAAGTACCGGGCGATGGAGCTCGTCCTGACGGGTCGAGAGTTTTCAGCCGATGAGGCCGAACGTTGGGGACTAGTCAATCTGGTTACGGCTCCCGAAGAGTACTTGACGCGTGCGCTCGAGCTGGCACGGCAGATCGCACAGCATTCGCCAGCAGCGGTGCGAGCTGCCAAGGCTGCAATTGTGCAGGGGCTTGAGATGCCACTCGACCCTGCGCTCCGCTTCGAACGGGAGCTGTTCCTGCGCGTCTTCACCACACCGGAAGCACAAGAGGCGATCCGCAGTTTCCTGGAGCGGCGACGCGCTAAGCAACAGGGTGGCTGAGAACGTCTCTCTGTGAGCACGGGAGAGACGGCCTGGCACCAATGTCGGGCCGTCTCTCCATCCCAGGCGAACATCTCTTCGCCTAGCCCCCCTGCTTTCAGTCAGAGGACCACAGGCGGTGGCACCGCTCAGAACCGCTCGACATACCAGGCGAAGCGGTCGAGCGAGATTGTGCCGCCGATCTCGATGCGCGGCTCGGCCCAGCGCTTTTCGCGCGTCCAATGAGTGCCGCCCCAGGCGGCCATGGCCCCGAAGTACCCAGTTGTGCTGACAATTGCGACGACACGACCATTCCATTCGCCCCCAGGATAGGCGAAGAACAACACCGGTCCGCCGAGCCACTCTTCGAGTTTCTGGCGGCTGGTGACGGCCTCCCAATGGATCTCTCCGTCGCTAAGGCGAGTCATCATGCGATGCGTCATGGAGTGGGAACCGATTTCGTGTCCCATGGATCGCAACTCTCGGAGCTCCGCTGGGCCTAGTGCGCTACGGCCTGGGACGACAAAGAACGTCGCGGTCATATTGCGCGCCGCAAGTGCCCGTGCGGCGGCCATCTGACTTCGTGGTCCATCATCAAAGGTGATCACCACGGCCCGTTCGGGCAACGGGCCATCGGCCAGCAGCGCTTCGTAGGCCTGCTCCAGTGACACCGTCACATAGCCATTGGTGAGGAGCCAATCAAGCTGCTGTTCGAGCCGCCACAGTGGAATGCGGTAGCGACCAGCTGGTTCACCGATATCGTGATACATCAGGACAGGTAACCGGAACGCACGGGGGAAAAGTGCGGGGTCATAGTCTGGCACATCCGGCTGACGGGCCACTGGGGAGGTATCGACGCCATGGCGAGTGGCGAGCGCAGCCCCGAGCCGGCCGAGTTGCACCTCCCAGAGCGTGCCGAGTGCTTCAGGATGCCATTCGAAGCGCGCCCGCTCGAAGTACTGCACGGTGTAGGTCTGGCCGGTCTCCGGATCGGTCTCGCTAAACTCCTCAGAGATTGGATACCCGAAGACGGTGAGTGCACCGTTACGGAGCCAGTAGCGGAGGAAACCGTAGGCGAGCGTGTGGCCGGTCTCAGGGAAATACCGGCGAAGCGGGGTGTCCGGCGGTGGAGGATTGAGCACGAGTGGCGCAAAGGCGGGTTCATTGCGTTCGGCAGAGAGGAGTGCACCAACGCGGGTGAGCTGCACAGGGCAATCTGTGAGCCCAGCGCATGTGAGGGGCGCTTCCATGCGCGCTCGCTCGAAGTACTGGACGAGCATCCCCTCGCGCTCGTGCGCCTCGCTGATCGGATAGCCAAAGATGCGCAGTCCACCGTGGCCACGCCAGAAGGAAAGGAACGGTTCGGCGAGGTGGTGACCGGTCGCCGGAAAATAGACGATCGATGGGCCGCTGCTGGCCCAAGCAGGCTGCGCGATCGGGACCGTACCGAGAACAGCAAAAGCCAACGCGAGCAGGAGACTAAGTCGCCCCATCCCCTTCCTCATCCCTTCCCATCAGTTCGGATAGGCCGCACGAAGGCCCCACCATGAAGATGAACGAACAGCTTGGTCAACCGTTACAGGATTGTCATAGCACGGGCTACCAAACGGTCACTCCTCCGTGCAGCGTACGCACTGGTTGGTGCGCGCGCTTGCCAGAGCCGAATGGGGGCACGACCGTCTTGGTGGGGGGAGAAGAGTGCGCTCGCTGGAGGTGGACAGGTACTTTCTTGGACACTGAGGTTGTGCCAACTCAACGATGAAATGAAGTACGACGGACGGCAAGCACACGGAATATCCACGCCTTTCTCCTCCGCGAGGAGCAGCATTTCTACTCCCCACCGCGGAGATGGGTAACGAACCGAGTACAGGCACAACGCAGTATGTTCTGGCAGCGTCACGACTCGCGCTCGCTGTCCCTCTTGGCACGTTTCTGTGCGGGAGATGAGAATCTCTCGTCACGGGCAGTTTTCCATTTCATTTGGGGCGATGGGAACTGCGAGACATCGTCGGGAGAACGCTGCCAGTAAGCAGCGACGCAGTGCGGTGCAGCCGCGGACAGGAGAAAGGAACTGATCGGGAACACGCGGTAGGTTGTTCGGCCGATCGGGATTGATCGAGGACCTTTTCTTAGGTCACCTCGGACAGGAGATCCACCTGTGGAAACTGGCGGTGCTTGAGCGGCCGGCGCACGTTCTTCTCCACGAGCACCGTGAGTCCTGCACGACAGAGTTCGATCCCGTCACAGCCGTACTCCCGCCAGACATTGCCCATGACCGGCGTGAATCCGTGCGCGAGGAGCGAGTGGTTGCGGTGCCGCGTCCAGTCCAGGAGTCGGCCACGTTCGGCACGCAGCCAGTCAGCAAGTGGTTCATCAGGAAAGGCGGCCAACACATCCCAAGCCTGCAGGAGCGCGAGTGTCAGCGGACGTCCTGGCTCGACGCGGGACGCATATTGTACGCGGAGCGCCTCAGGAAGGCGTGCAAGATCAGCGTTGCTCGTATCGATACGGTGGCCGAGCCAGAGGCGGAGCTGGACGAGGAGCTCCAGCGCGCGGTAGACGCGCGCCATCGCGTCGTCATAGCGGGCCTGAGCGGCACGCCGCTCAGCGTTGAGCAGGAGATCCTCGACAGCAACATAGGGATCGCGCAGCTGATCTAGGTCAATTAAGCGTGGTTGATCGGGGGATTGTCGGTTCTCCTTTGCAGTGAAGGCACGGGTGACTCCTTGGAGTTGTTGAAGCACTTCGAGCCATTGGTACCAATTCGCTCGATAGATTCCAAGAAGCGTGGCCGCTCGCTCCAGCTCATAGCGATCCCAAGCATCGAAGGCACGGCACAGGTTGCGAACTCGTTCCAACTGACCGCGCAGGGACGGGGAGATCTCGCGCTGCAGCGCTTGGCCAAGCAGGCGATCTGCCTCTGCGTAGTCGAAGCGCTCAAGGGCATCGCGAGCGCGGGACACGAGCCGCCGGGCACGCAGGTCATGAATACCGGAAACAGCAACAAAGCTTTCGGTACCAGGGATAACAGTGGCTTGCTGACCGCGTTGTCCGCGGACGAGGCGTAGCTTGACTTCTGGGCTCTGCTCGTTGTCCAAGGCAGCGAGGGCCAGCGCGGCACTCATGGTCTTCGTGCCAGCGGTATAGTCAGCGAGCAGCTCAGCTCCTGGGAAGCGGACACGGAGACCTTCCAGGCACTGCACGAGCTTTTGGTAACAATCGGCCAGGTCATCGGGATCCGGCAGCACGAGGGACTCATACTGATTCGGTGATAGGCTAACCAACCGAGCATATTCGCCAACATAGTCGAGGCTACCAGCCTGAGGTCTATCAGGTTGTGAACAAACGAAGACGACGTAATCGGGTTGGGCCTCGCGGAGAGCGACCGCCTCTGGGCGTTGGGAGACGTCACCGTTCACGGGCTTCCCGACGTTGAGGACGAGGATACGACGGACGGAAGCGCTCATGACTCAGCCTCCTCCACGGAACACACCGTAACCACTGGTCGTCTTGGCGCCGAAACCGAGCAGCGCCAAACCTCTGACGAGCCACTGCAGAGCCAGATGTCGCAGACGACCATCTGGATCCTCAACACCTCGACGGAGGCCAATCGCAATGCGATAGCGTGCCCCCGGAGCGACAGTCAGGAAGGTGATTGGGTTTGGGTTCTGCCAGGGCGTGGGTAGCGCCTTTCCGGCGTAATAGTTCGGGAAGTGTGGTGTCATCACATCGAGCTCGAGACGCCACCCGGGCTCGGGGTAGGCGTCAAAGAAGACAAGAGAGCCAGCCTCTGCGTCCTTTTTCGGCTCACCTTGGTGCTCTTTCTGAGGAGCACGACCGAAGATTCGGCGAAAATCCTCATTCGATTCCTCAAGCCCCTCCAGGAGATGCGCATAGGCACGGGCGACACCTTTCAGACCGCTACCAGGAAGTACCGGGAAGCCCATGCGGTCGAAACGGAAGCCGATCTCGAGTGGGCCGTGGGCGCCCAGACCAGTGACAAGCCGGCTCTGGAGCTCCACCACGACTGGCTCGGCCCCTGCAGCACGGACGGTTGCCTCCCACCGGCCAAGGATTTCCCGGGCTAGGTCGCTCGCCGCGAGCCGCTCCGCCGCCTCGATGACCTGACGCAAGAAGTCACGGCGCGGTGTCGTCGTCGCCTCATCGCCAAAGACAGCAGCCTCGGGTGCAAAGCGGTCGAAGAGGAGACCAGGGTGCGCTGTCTTCTGCTGGAGTGTTTCCCACAATTGGCGTGTTGGGCGAGGGAGGAGCGGATACGGGCGGCTTGTTGGCTGTGGACGGGGAGACAGCGGACCGCCACTACCTCCGCGTCGCGGGGGAGAGCCATCGCGCCGCGACTGACTGGATCGTGGTCGCTCGTGCATCGACCTACTCCTTCACCAACTCGGCCTCAGCGAACCGCTTCAACCAGGTCAAGAAGGCAAGCGCCTCCACTGTTGCTCGACGATACGCGGCGACGTCGGCCTGACTGGCAATCCACTCACGGAGGTCATCGCGCGATTCGCCGAGCACTTGCCGACTCACCCACCGGGAAAGGTCCCGGGCAAGCTGGAGATGCTCGTTGACTTCGTTTTGCTTCTTTGGCCTCTTCGACATGAGGAAGGCAAGCGTTTGTCCTAAGCCGTGCATCTGGACGAGCGAGGCGGCCTGGCGGGCAAGCTGGCCGTAGTCCTCGGCGTACTGAGTGTTCCGAGCCGCTGTCACACACTGCCACGCTGCAGCAGCTCGCTGCTGCTCGAGCGTACGCTGGAGGCTTTGGCGTGGAGATCGGACTGGCGACTGGCTCATGGTTCCACCTCCATCAAACGCGAGCAACGCGCAGAACGACCGCACCACGGCCGGTCGTCTCGTCACCACCGAGGCGGACACGCTGTCCATCGAGTTTCTGGACGAGCCAGCTGAGGAGTGCGCGACCATCCTCCTCGAGCCCGTCGTAGCGGGAGCGGGTAGCAGCAAGCAGGCCGACCAGAAGCGTCTCGGCCGGCAGCGCCTCGGTTGTCCACAGTGCACCTTGGTCAACGGTCTTTGTGTCGTCCTTCAGACGGACATGTGCCTCGATTTCGGTACCGTAAAGGACAAAGTCGCGGAAGTCGTCGTCAGCAAGCACGCAAAGGTGCTTGGCCAAGTTCTCGCGCCACCAGGCGTACTCCGACCCTTGCGGCAGGGCATGGACATTCAGCCACTCGGCAAGCGCTGAGACGAGCCCAGCAAGCTCGCCAGCAAGGGTGAAGCTGTACTCCTCAAGGACGACGCCGAGCTGCTGGCCAGCCTGCGCCAACAAAGCGCTCCCATTGGCCACTGCGCACTGCCCCTGGCCCAGCGTGGCAAAGCGGGTTGGGTCGACCGGTCCTTCCAGTCCAGCTAGCTTGGCGAAGCGTCCGAGACGGGCGAGCGCGGCTGGGCAGGTTGTCCAGGCAAAGACGCCAGCCAGCGACCGGACGGGGAAGAGGAGGACCTGGAGATCGGTCACTTGCAGTGCACCGGCATGACTCGATGCCTCTTCGGGGCGCTCCGGGCCGAAGACGGCGCGGTGACGCGCTGCATCAGCTCCGTTTGCGCGGGTGACATCCCGCAAGACACCTTTGACGCTGGAGGCCTGGACGATGGGAAACCCGGTGATGCGCTCGCGCTGGATGGGGAGATCAACTGTCCCGACAGCACGACCGGTCCCGGCATGGAGGGGCATCTCGCAGTACGCGAAGAGCAAGGCACTCGCCTCGGCCATCTCACCAACCTCCGATCAGCACAGTCCCAAATCCGATCTCGCGTCCCCAGTCACTGACAGTGACCCACGGCAGATTGCCGTCCCGCCGGAGCCGTACCGTCCCGTGGGCACGGAAGTAGTAGACGCTCCCAGCAGGGACAGCGTGGCGTGCTGGCCGCTCAGCACCGCGTGCCAGGTCAAAGCCACCGATCACCTCGGCACGGTCAAGCGCAGCAGCCACCAACTCCACTGATCCCTCGAAGAAGGCACTCCAGTCAGCTGGCAGCCAGCCGCGTTCGAAGACTGCCGGGGTCAAGAAGAAGAGGGTGAAGCGCTCGGGGAGAGGATCCGGTGGTGTGGGCAGCGCGAACTCCGGCACGGCCAAAAACCGAGCGGAGCGGCGCTCACCGCCCAGCGCCAGTACCCCTTCCGTCTCGGGCCAGTCGAGTCCGGTGAAGCAGACAACCAGCCCGACCCCAGGATACAGCCGGACATAGCGGGCCTCGTAGTAGAGCCCCTCGCGCGTCGTGCGGCGGTTAGAGTCCTGCGCTATTCCAATCCGGACTTCTTCGTCCCAGAGTTCGTCCTGAGGCACACCAGCCACCGTCTCGCGGCGGGAGTAGGCAGGGAAATCGACGAGTCGCAGCCAGAGACGCGAGCTAGTCTTCTCTGAACTCGCCTCGGTGAGTTCCCAGAGCGGAAAGAGTGCTCGAGTAGGGGCTGGCACCCGCAACCAACGCGGCGGTTCCTGCGGTGGCGGCAGGCGCTGCAAACCACCGCCGCGCGCAACGGCGTCAGCTGGTGGCGGGAGCAGCACTTCGAGCGTGCCGACACCGAGCTGGCGAGCGAGGAGCGGGCCGACCATCCGCAGAGGCCCCCAGTCGTCGGGCCCACCGATCGCCCCGGCCACGGCGGGAGCATTCCACGGTGGGACACGAGTGTGGGTCAGTAAGTGGTACGCACGGAGCGCCCCCTGGACGGCGAGCGGGCTGGGCGGAAAGCGGCTGGCAGCGCGGAACTGCTGACCGGCGGTAAAGGGCCGGCCATCGCGGAAGAGCCAGACGTCAAGCGGTTCCAGAAAGAGCGTCGTCACTCGCCACCTCCTCTCGCCAGGAAGCGTGCTAGCGCCAGCCATTCGGCCAGCTGGGCTGGGCCCTCGGGCACTGCACGAGCAACGGGTGCGGACCCCGACCCATCCGACTTGCTCCGGAGGTCGTCATAGCTCCGCGCGAATGCGTGCAGCCGCGCGACCAGTTGATCACGTTCCTGTGCTGTGCCTTCCGGCCATTCACCTTGCCGTTTGACTGACCGTCCCAGCACTGCGCGGAAGCTTTCGTCCGCCGTCGGCAACGCACGGGCGGCAACCCGCAGGTCGGTCGGCAGGCGACCAGAGAGACTGCCAGGACCCTCGCGCCGAAAACGGTCAATGAGCTCGCCGAGCTGGAGCTCGGCGAGCGCCGTCCGTTTGGCAACGACGCGCACGATCTCCCCACCGCGTGGTTGAAGCTCTACCGCGATGGCGTCCTTGCCCGGCAGACGCTTCGCGCGCTTTTCCGCTTCGCGGGCAGCTTGCAGGAGATCACCGAGCGGCTCCAGCCAGTGGGCGATGGCGATGCCAGCTGAAGCCGTGCGACCACCAGTGACCTCGTGGAACTGCTCAGCGAGCGTGAGGGCAAGGGGGACAGCCTCTTCGGCCGGGGCCAGCGCCAGCACGTCGTCGCCACCGAGGTAGATGGGTACGGCGTTGGGGAAGGAATCAGCGAACACTTGCCGGGCCTTCTGAGCGAAGCTGGCAAGCTTTTGACTGATATCCTGGTGCGCCCCCTCACCCCCCTCGGCAAGGGCTCGAGACAGCCATTCGCCCATCGAGTCACCATCAAGCACGAGGACAGCGACGTAGCGTGAAGGACGCTGGCCGACCGCTCGATAGAGTCCCGTGAGGGCAGCGCGGGCTGCGGAGCGCATGTTTTCGGTTTGGGTTCGGAGCGGTTCGCAGCTCGCACGGTCGAGCCCGAGCTCCTCGATCAACGCTGACCACTCGAGCGTCGCCTCGTAGAGGAAGGCGCCATCATAGGGAAAAGTGTCGATGCCGAGGCCGCTGCGCCGGTATCGCTGTGGACGCTCACCGAGCGACGTGACGAGAAGTTCGAACGCGTCCCGGTAGGCCTCGAGCGCTCGCTGGGCCTTCGTCGCGGCTATCCGAGCGAAGGGGCGAGCCGCAACGGTGGGGAGAGAGGGGAAGGCAGCGTCGAGGGGGAAGAAGCGCTTGACCGCACCAACCGCGTCCAGTACCTCGTGCTCGCCGACAAGCCGGACACCGTCCGGTCGTCGGCGCACTGCCCGCCAGAAGGCTCGCGGATCCTCGCCGTCACGGGCGAGCGCGGCGCGATTACCGCTCAGGACATCCTTCGAGCCGGCCTCCAGCTGCTGGCTGAAGGTGCGCGTCTTCTTAAGTGCGGCAACACCGGCGGCAGCCCGCCGGAAGGCGGTGGCATAGTCACCGTTCTCGATGGGGACAGCGGCCCAGTAGAGTTCCCAGCGGTCAGTAGTCTGACGCTGCCACTGCTGACGCAAAGCATCGTCGAGGGTCACCAGACGCTCGAGCTCGCCGAGCGCTTGGTCGGCAAAGTCCCGCCAGCGTGCATGCAGTGCCGCAGCAGCCTGCTGGGCGAGCTCCTCGGTCCGCACCCAGGGAACGCGGGCGACGATAACGTTGGGTGGGTCACTGGTCAGGTCAGCTGGGTAGACCAGTTGGGCTCCACCCTGCTGGAGTGCATGGGCAACAGCACGAGCAAGTTCAGCGAGAATCCGACTACCAGCGTAGAGGTCAGCCGTACGACGGGCCTCAGCAATAAAGCTCTGGATGGGGCCGAAGGTGAAGCGGAGGAGAGCGTCAGGCATAGTGCACCTCCGCAACGTTGGGAAGCGTGTTTACTGCCTGGGCAATCCAGTTATAAAGCTGTTCCAGTTGCTCCGGGCTGTTGGAGTGGCGGGGCAAAAACTGACACTGGAAAAGGGTGGCGATGCCAAGCAGGTTGCCGTTCGTCGCACGTGTCACAGTCAGCCACAGTGGGGATGGACGCCGATCAGCCTGCTCGTACCCTGGAGGTGGAGGCACTGCTTCACCCCGTTGTGGAATGACCAGCGGAGCGCCAAAAATCAGTCGCTGTGCGGTCGGCAGCTGCCGGCGGGTATCCCGCAGCCAGGAGCCGATCGCGTCGGCCACTGCCGGCCACCCACGTTCTCCGCTCGTCCAGTCTCGCTCGCCGAAGACCCAGATCCGGCACCAACGGGGGTCGAGAACCTCCCATGCTGGGCGCTCAGGGTTGGCGTCAGGACGAGCATGAAGGCGTTTTCGTAGAGACGTTAAGGCTTGACCCAACTCCCGAGCCGCCTCTTTCGGTGATGGATCGAGGTCAAAAGGAAGACTCAAATGGCGAGGCACCGACGTCACCACCCGGTCGTCGGCAGTGCGGCGTGGGACAGGACGATGGGCAAGTGCACCACCTAGACGGCGCGCGCGAGCACCGAGGCCGCCAAGGTGCAGGAGGAGCCACGCAGCACGGACGGCGGTATAGAGCGCCTCACGTGCGTCTAGCTCAGGGAGGCCCGGTCGTGAGGCAAGTTCAAGATCGAATTCAAACTGGGGATCAATAAAGGAACGAGCAGGGATCTCTTGTCCACGAACTCTTGAGGAGGCCATCGAGAAGAAAAGGTAGCTCCGTGGACGATCACGGGGTGTATGCCAGGGGTGGATAAAAGATGCAGCTTGTTCGGAACCTGATCTTGCTCTTGAGGCAGGCAGAACGCGCACGACAACCTTCGATGCGCCCGCACCGTCACGCCCGCCGGCTGCGCCGAAGGTCTGCGCTTCTTGCTGTCGAATCGCCTGCAGGGCATGCTCATCTGCGCCGTAGCAGCCACCAAGGAGAGCGCGGAGCCAAAAGCGGAGGGCGCCGCGTATGGAGCTGGCGCGGAGCTCGGGCTGGCCGCGGGGCTCCGCCCCACCAAGGAAGAGCGGAGTGAGCGTGACGAGCGGCATACGAATCGAAAGAAAATCACGCTGCGTGCTCATGGTTCATGGCCCTCCCTAATAGGCACCGACAACGACAAGCTCAACCTCCTCGATCGCGACGGCGAAGTTCAGCCCTTGGGCTGGGATGTCACCAGCCCAGGGTACGCTACCCACGACCATGCCGACAACGACACCCTGCTCGTTGAGGAGTGGGCCACCACTGGTCCCAGGATTGAGCGCGGTGTCCGTCTGCAGGTACTCGACGCCGTCGAAAGTCCGCCGCCCAGAGAGGACACCACGTGTCACCGTTGGGTCGCCGAGCAGCTCATCACCGAGGGCGAAGCCAATTGCTGTGAGCCCTGTGCCAAGCGGTAATGTCTGTGACTCTCCACGTGGCAATGCCACAACACCTGCTATCGCTGGCGCTTCGAGAACCGCAACGTCACGGTGCGTGTCCCGGCTCAGAACCCGGGCAGAATGGCTTGTGCCGTCTGGAGCAATCAGGGCCACGGCCGACTCGTTGGCGACGACGTGTGCAGTAGTGACTACGATCGTCCGTGCTGTTTCCATCGCCCACACAAAGCCGGTGCCGATGCCGAGGGACGTACGGATCTGGACCACTCCTCGGAGCGCATCATCGACGGTACGGAACGACGTTCGTGTCGCTGCTTGTTGTGTGGGGGTGGTCACAGCGGTCGGCGTCGAGGGATTTGGACTGAGCGGTGCGACCGTCGGCACAGGCGTGACCGTCAACACGACGCGGGGATCGAGTGCAGGTCGTGCCGGTGGTGTTTGCCACCGGACGACGAGGAGGACCAGTAGTGAGATCACACCAAAGCTGGCGAGGATGACTAGGATGGTCAAGACGATGTTCAACCGCCGCACGGTCCTGCTCCTACTGCCGCAGCTGATCAAGGAGTTGAGCGCGCCGGGCGAATAGTTGGTCCAGCTTTTGGGCACTCTCTTCGGCCCGTCGGGCAGCACTCTCGAATGCGAGCCGATTGCCGAGGTAGTATGCGTCTTGCATCTCGAGGACTGCAGTGTAGAAGCGCTGGAATTCCTCGTGGATCTCGTCATCGATGGCAACGACCTGTGCAAGCACGAAGCTGAACTGTTCGGCAGTTTCCGCCCGTTGTTGTTGCCGTGAGGCTTCCGCACGACTTTCACTCAGCTGGCGACTCTGTTCCTGCACCTGCCCAGTGAGTTCTCGGATCTGTTTCTCCTGTTCGGCATTCTTCGCCTCGAGTTCTCCGACACGGGCAACAAGCCGGTCACGCTCGGCGGCAAGTGCGTCACGTTCGCTCGTCAGGCGATCACGCTCGCCGGTGAGCGACTGCACCTGCGACTGAAAGTCCAGGTTTGCCTGGGTGAGGCTTGCTACCTGCCCGGCGAGCGCCTGCTCGCGCGCAATGCGCCGGTCGAGCTCCACGTATGCCAATGCACCACCAGTCACGAGCGCTAGCAGGAGCAGCCCACTCAGAAGCCCAAGGAGAAGCGTTGTGCGATTTCGCCGGGTTCCTGTTGCGACTTCGGTCGGTGTCGAGACGAGAGCGGCCTGACCGGGGAGGAGTGCCCGCGGAACCTCAGGTACTCCATCGGAAGCGGCATCCGACACGCCCGGGGAAGGCGATGACAACTCTCCCCGCGATGGCCTTTCGCCGGAGATGATCCCTTCCTCGGTAGAGACGGACGAGGCCTCTTCATCTCCTTGTTCCGTTGGTCTGTTCGTCGTTGCGACCAGCTGTCCGCAGGCCGGACAGAAGCGGGCACCACTTGGCAGCGGCCGACCGCAAGCGAAGCAGTACAGGAGATGCGCCTCACTCGCGTTGTCGTTTCCACTTCGCTCGAGAGGAGAGTCGCTCATCCTGCGGCCTCCTTGATCCGCATGACTCCATCGTCCAATCGACTGCTCAGGAACAAGGGGACGATGCCTTTGCGAAACCCCATCTCACCCGGACGCCTGTCGTCAGCATCTCTGGCACGCCCTCGCGCCACGCCTGCACGCCCCAGGTACCAGTCACATCCATCCCGTGGAGCCAATGGGCGGGGCGCCAACATCCAAGCTGCCGTCCTCAAGAGAGCACGTCGGCACGATGCCGCAGCTCAGTTCCGTCCCTCGGATACGCAAGTTCCTCAGGGGCAAGCACCTCGAGAATCGCGCGGAGACCATTACTCATATCCTGCTGTCCTTCGAGAATCACCAGAGGATCATTGCGGTCAAGGCCACGGCGTACTTTGGCTGCTCCTTGCTCAAAGAGATTCAGTCCAGCCATGAGACCGGTGTGAAAGTTCGAGAGTGTTGGTGGAGGTGCAGTCTCCCGCATGGCACGGGCGCAGTCCTGGGCGAAGATGAGTCGGCGTTCGATATCAGCGCGCCAAGCCGGATTGTCGAGCGCGGGATAGCGGAGGAGCGTCATGAGGGGCTCTAGGCTGGCGGCCAACTGCACAACTGTCGGAATTACGGCATCCAGATACGGAAGTTCCTCTGGCCGGCTTGTGTCCCAGGTCACTGGCCGGGCACCGAGTTGCCCATAACGCCACTGGTAGTAGTGCAGTCCCACGTTACCAGCCTCAACGCGCCAACCAGGTGGATTGTCCGGGGTGTAGGTCAGCACACGCCGCTCGAAGACCTGCACCAGCACGCGCTTGGGAACGCCACCGACCAGCACCGTCGTCCAGTAGGCCTCGGTCAGTGGCAAGCCAGTGGCGTAAAACGGGTTCTCGAAAAGCCGGTCGTCACGGAAGGTGCCGTCGACATAGACCGTACCGCGGGCGTTCATGAAGTCCCAGAAGACACTTGCCACCGTGTGGTTTGTCTCGCGCACGTGGACGGCGGCGGTCACTCCAAAGCGCGCCAGCGTCTGGTCGGCTCCGACTGTACCGTTGCGGTCGACCGTCTGGATAATCGTCATGCCGACCGGCAGTGGCTGGTAGCCCATCAGCGGGGCGAAGGTCGCATAGGTGGGTGCATTGGGGTCATTCAAATCACCGGCGACGGGCACCTGAGCCGGCGGCCCCTGACGAAACCGGTTATGGCCGAGCTGAAGCTGCCCGGTAATCAGTTCTTTGGCCAGAAGACCGTTGGTGACATACCACGGGTTGACCGGATCACCTCCGTCGTCCGTCACCTCCATGCGGGTCTTGTCGAAGTACTGAACCCATCGGACACCGACCATCTCTCCAGAGAGGTCGGTGGCCTCGTCGTACTCCTCAAAGAGGACGTTGGTAATCGGTGCTGGTCCCCACATCCAGGTACGCGCTGCTCGCCCTTCGGCCACTGGACGATCGGTACGAGCCCAAGTCCGCCAGAAAGCAACACTGAGCCCAGGCTGCTGGGCCGCCACAACGGACAGTGGGGGAGCCACAAGAGTGGCAAACAGAACCAGGGCTCCCATCACTGAAAGGCGCCGTCTCCGCATCACCTTCCTCCCCTCTCGCATCGAACCACTTCCCTTACTCTCGTCCGACCACGGGAATACAGGTGTTCCCGTCCTGCGCAATGTCCGCAGCTTTGCGATACTGCTGGGCGGAAAGGAGGCTGGCGATGGATGAGTTGCTTCAGCGGTGCGATGCCTATCTGGCTGAACACGAGGCCGAGCACCTAGGGTTGCTGCAGGACTTTTTGCGCATCCCGAGCGTCAGCGCATTGCCCCAGCACCAGACCGATGTCCAGCGCGCAGCAGAATGGGTTGCCGCCCGCTTGCAGGCGCTGGGTATCCCCGATGTTCGACTCTTGGCAACAGAGCGGAACCCGATCGTCTTTGGACAGTGGCTGGTTGATCCTACCCTGCCAACGGTCTTGGTGTACGGGCATTACGACGTTCAGCCCCCCGATCCGCTCGAACTCTGGGAGACACCCCCCTTCGAACCCGTCGTGCGGAATGGCCGCCTCTATGCCCGCGGCGCATCAGACGACAAAGGCAACATGTTCGCCGCGCTGTGCGGGATTGAGGCACTCATCCGTATTATCGGTCGCCCACCGGTGAACCTCAAGTTCTTTTTTGAGGGAGAAGAGGAGATCGGTTCGCCCAGCATGGCAGCGGCCGTTCGGCAGTACCGTGAACTCTTGGCATGCGATGTGGTGGTCTCCGCCGATGGTGGAATGTATGGGCACGACCAGCCTTCACTGACCCTCTCCTCGAAAGGGATCTGTGCCTGTCAGGTTGATCTCCGGACCGCATCGACTGATATGCACTCTGGGCAGTATGGCGCGGTTATCGCCAATGCTGTGCAGACACTGGTCCAATTGGCGGCAACGTTCCACACCCCGGAGGGGCGCGTTGCCATCGCTGGCTTCTACGACCGGGTACGAGAGCTTTCACCAGAGGAACGGGCGGAGATTGCCGCGGTCCCGTTTAATCCGGACGAATTCCTTGCGAATGTCGGCGCGAAGATGTTCTGGGGTGAACCGGGCTACACGCCACTCGAGCGCGCGTGGACTCGGCCGACACTCGATCTCAACGGCTTCTGGGGTGGTTTTCAAGGTGAAGGCATCAAGACGGTAACGCCCTGCGAAGCGCATCTGAAGATCACGTGCCGGCTCGTGCCTGACCAAGATCCCGACGAGATCCTCAGCTTGATCGAGCAGCATATCCGGACACATTGTCCGCCGTGGGCCGAGGTACAAGTGACGCGCCTCCCGGGCTCAGCACGTCCCTTTGCTATTCGGCGAGATCATCCGGCGCTCGAGGCGGCTCGTGACGTCCTGCGGGAGCTGTACGGCAAGGAGCCACTGATGACTCGTGTTGGTGGGACCATTCCAGTTGCAGAGCTCTTCCAACGTGAACTGGGCGCCGATATGCTGTTCTTTGCCTGGGGCATGCCCGACAACCGCGTCCACGCGCCGAATGAGTCATATCGGCTTGAGGACTTCCGGACGATGGCCCGCGCCTATGTCCGGCTCTTGCCACGACTGACCAGGAGCTCCGCAAGGCGGTAACGGTTCCGACCTCGCCGCGGCATGGGTACCGGTCTGGTCGTAGCTGTGGTACCGCAGAGTTGAAGTTCATCGCTGCCCGCTTCGCAGTGCCTAACTCGCAAGGGCTGGTCATACCTGTGCCCTTGCGAGCTTGGGGCACTTACGGTGCTGAACGGAGCCGATCGTGGACTTGTTCTGGATGTACGCAACACACACGGCACAGCCACTCCCAGCGTGCTTGCTCCTGACGCCTCGATAGCTCTGTTGAGCAGCTCGTCAAGCAGTCCGTGCGGGAGCGCTGCGGATGCGACTCCCGGGATAGCTGCTTTGAGTTCTTCACGCCTGAGCCGCTTGTCCTCGTGTGGCATCACGCGGTGCTTTCCCTCCTGTAGAACGCCACGGACCGTAGACATGGTAGAGGACTGAGACGAACTCTTGCTGGCTGCTCTGCTGGAGGTGTGGGCAGACCCAAGCGATGACAATCGACGGTCTTGTGCGCCAGCACCATCATTCCCAGGTGTAGCCAACGCTACGTCTGGGTCAGTCTGCGTCGGTGACCGCCGACGGTGTGAGAGTAGGCTTGTTAGCACGGATCACCTGGGACGCCCAGATGCGATGCCGCGGTACGCTCTCGTATGGTGGAGGAACGACACTCTGTCTCTCACCTCTGGTGAGTGCCGCAGCGCATTCGTTGCATCGTTGGCGAAGCACTATTCATACGCTGTCTCCTCTGTTTATGGGGGCTCATGTCGCCCCTCTTTCCAAAAGCAATCTCGGGAATCAACTATTAGAAGCGTACCTGTGCGTTGCATTACTTACGCCTTTTGCCACCGGCTGAGGCGATACCGCAACCAGCGACCAACCCCGGCTCCTGGCCTTACCTTGTGCGCCGTGAGTGCTCTCTCCCTTGCTTCTGCTGGATGGTGGAGACAGCGTAAGATAGGCGTGAGAGAGCGGGGAGGGTTACGGTGCGCCAGTTGCTCGTCTCAGTGCACGACGTGGCACCGGCGTACCTCGACGAACTGCGCTGGCTACTTGCTGAACTTGACGCGATCGGTGCACGGCCACGGAGCCTGCTCGTCATCCCCTGCCATCGTGGACAAGACGACTTGCGACGACACCCGAAACTCGTCGCGCTGCTTGAGGCGGAAGTCGCCAAAGGCTCAGAACTCGTCCTCCATGGATACACGCACGCGCGAGCCGGGCGTTGGCGGGGTGATCCACTCACGGTCACCCGGGCCGCACTGTTTGCCCGGGAGGTAGCCGAGTTTGTGAGCTTGGAATGGCCGGAGCAACGGGCACGCCTGATCGCTGGCCGCGAACTCCTTACCAGCCTCGGCTTTGAGACAGTAGGGTTTTGCCCACCTGGCTGGCTGCACACGCCGGCACTCCCTGCGCTCCTTGCAGAACTTAACTTCGCCTATCTCGTTGAGATGCTGTTTCTCGTTGATGTCCGCGACAAGCGTCGACTCGCCACTCCCTGGATGGGCTTCATGGGTACCGGCTGGCTGCACGAGGAACTGACCCAGCTGGGGGCACGGCTGCTCGGCCCCTGGCGTGCGGTCGCGCCGCGCATCTCGGTCTTTTTCCACCCCCAGGGAGCGCCACGCTCACCCGTCTGCCGACGAGTCTTGCGCCAGCTTGCACAGGAGCTGGAACAGGGAGGAGAACTCTTGACGTATGCCGCGGCGATCGAGACGACCTGACATCAGTATCGTTATCCCCGCGCGCAACGAAGCGGCGACGATCGAACGCGCACTCGACTCGGTGCTTGCTCAAGCCTGGCCCCTGGAGCGGCTGGAGGTCATCGTCGTCGATAACGGTTCCCACGATCAGACAGCAGCAGTCGTGCGACGGTTCACACGGCGACATCCGGAGCTCCTGGTACGTCTCGTCCGCGAACCGCGTCTGGGAGTGAGCCGGGCACGCAACCGCGGGGCGCAGTACGCACGCGGCGAGGTCTTGCTGTTCTTGGACGCCGACTCGCGGCTCGCGCCGACGATAGTCGCGAGCGTGCTTGCACATCTCCACCGCGGTGAGTCGGCGGTGAGTTTGCGCGTCGTGGCTGACTCGACCGACCCCCTCGACCGTGTCTTTTTCTTCGCTGCGACGTGGCTCAAGGAGCGTGTGCGAGTTCCGACACAACTGTGCGCGGTACACCGTGACGTCTTCTGGGCAGTTGGGGGATTCGACGAGCGGTTACGCATAGCCGAGGACTACGACCTCCTGCGTCGGATCCGGAAAGCGGGCTATCCCGTCGGATTCGTCACGGAAAGCGTCGTCTTGACATCGACGCGACGACTGCACCGCTGGCCGCTGCGGCTTGGTCTTTTGGCGACGGCTTTGCAGTGGCTGCTCGCACTGGCTGGCATCGGTCGCGACTGGCCGTACTGAGGCGGAAGTGCTGGTGAGCAGGGCCATCGACGTCTCGGTGGTGATTCCAGCCCGGAATGAGGAGGCGTACATTGGACGTGCTCTCCGGTCGGTCGCGTTGCAAGCCTGGCCACTCGAGCGGCTGGAGGCGATCGTCGTTGACAATGGCTCGACCGACGGGACAGCACGCATAGTGGAAACACTTGCACCGTCACTCGCGCCACTGCGAGTCCTCCTGGTACAGGAGCCACGACCGGGCCGGAGTCGCGCCAAAAACCGTGGTGCAGCGAAAGCACGCGGCGAACTCCTGCTTTTTCTCGATGCTGATTCCGCCATGGCTCCGACATTGGTCGCCGAACTGGTAGCTCACCAGCATGGAGGTTATCCGGCGGGGAGTATCCGCGTTATCGCGGACACGGTCGACTTCTTCGACCGCTGGTTCTTCGATCTCATGGAGGTCGGCAAGACCTACTTTGGCATCCGCGCACAGATGTTGTACTGTAGCCGCGCCTGGTTCGAGCGTCTTGGAGGATTCGACGAGTCGCTGGAGATCGCGGAAGATCGCGAATTCTTGCAGCGTTTACAGGGAAGGGGTATCCCAGTTTGTCACTTAACGACGAGCTGGATCGCGACGTCGCCGCGTCGCCTACGCCGGTGGCCACTCCGCCTGGGGCTGGTGGCCACCTTCCTCCGCTGGCTCCTCGCCGAACTCGGCGTCGGTCGGCGCTGGCGCTACTGAAGGAGTTCCCCTGGTGGCTGATCCGGCTGGGGCGCGCCGGTGGAGGACGGGCAATCGGCGTCCTGGCAGTCTGGCTGGGTTGGGAACGCTTGACCGAGCTCGTCTGGCGGCCACAGCACGTCCGGCCAGGAGGGTTCTTCCGCTACCGGATCGTCTACTATCGCGGGCCAGCGACGACGCTCGCAGACGGGACACGCATCGAGCCGGGCGACCGGGTGGTGGAGCTCCACTTCGACAACCGACGCCTCCTCGCACTTTCCCTCGCCGGAGCACAACTTCCGTGGGAACTCCTGAAACTGGCACGGGAGGATCTGGCCGAACTGGCCTGTCGCATCGCTCGAGGGGAACTTGACGAGGTGAAGGCACTCGTTGGGATCACCCTCTTCGCACGAGCCGGCCGACGGCTCGGATTTGAGGTGCACCCGCTGCCACCGACCTGGTACACGCGCTTACAACGCTTCTTTTTTGTGGGGCTTGTCGCCGTCTACCACCCGCTCGGCTGGCGGATGGCCGAGCGTTATCGCGAGCGAGCCTGGCCCGGTCAGGCCTGGATGAGCCGGAACACCCTCTTGGCTCGCTATGGCACGGGCTGCTGACGTCGACCGCGTTTGGGCGGCGGAGTCACTGGCTCAGACAGCGGCGCAGGACGCAGCAGCTGACGGAGCCCCCAGAACTCAACAAGCATCAGTCCGGTCACAATGAGTGCACTGGTAACGCACCACTGGCAGATCGCGTGGATGACGAAAAGTTCCAGGTACGTGAGGTAGGCCGAGTAGAGCGTGCCGGCAAGCGCAATCCCAGCATTAGCACTCGTAAGGACGTCGGCCTTTTGCCACCAGCGCCAGCGAGCCAACGACAAGGCAAAGAGGGCGAGATACATGAGAAGACCAAGGAGCGCAATCGGGACACCAGCGATCTTCGCGTAGGGGCTGTTCTGCACCGTGGAACAATCGCCAAGACCACAGACCAGCAATGACTGGTCGAAGGCGACAAGCGTCAGATAGCCCGCGACCCCGACGCCAGCGAAGGCAAGCGCTGTGGAGGCAAGCGACCAGCGGGGCAAGCGGTTCACGGTAGTGCTTCCTCAATCCGCTGTGTCAGATCACCCAAGCTCCGGATCGTGAAGGGAGCGCTGCCATTGACACTGAAAGACGGGGTGGCGCGTACGCCGAGCGACTGCGCCTCCCGTACCATCTGCTGGACGTCTTCCTTATGCGTCCCATCGCGCAGGCAGCTACGGAACTGCCCGACGTCGAGACCAACGACGCGAGCGATCTCCTCAAGACGACGGTCGCTGAAGGCACCAACGTTCTCACCCGTCTGGTTGGCATAGAGTGCCGCGTGGAACTCCCAGAACTTCCCCTGGTCAAGCGCACAGTAGGCCGCCTCAGCAGCGCGCGCCGATTCTGGCCCGATAAAGGCGAAGTCGCGGAACTCCCACCGCACCTTTCCGGTTGCGATGTACTGCTCAAGGATCGTGGGGAAGAAGCGTTGCTCGAAGCTCTTGCAGGCTGGGCACTGATAGTCTCCCCACTCAATGACGTGGACAGGCGCGTTTGGATCACCCAGGAAGCGACCGTCATGGGGGACACTGGTGTACTTGGAGACGTCTGGCATCTGGACGGCCGCGACCTCCTGAGCGCTGCGCTGGTTCCACCAAACGCCGATCCCAACCGCTACCAGCGCAATGACGATCGGGACGATCACGAGGAGGCGGCGGCGTTGGCGAGCACGACGCTCGGCCTCGAGCTTGCGCTGAGCACGCCGCGACAACCGCTCCTGTTCCGCACGCGAACCAGTTCTCGGCGGAAGTTCACGAGACGTCGACATTGCCCAAGCCTTCCGTCGTCCTATCCCGTTCCGTCGGCCGGAATGGTACCAGAGGACGCCCCAGAAACGCGGGGCGCCGGAACAGGAGACGTTCCGGTCTGGTGAGATCACGAGTGTCGTATCTGGAAGCACGTTCACCTTGATCCTGTCTTTCGCAATCTCTCGCCGAGTCGTCTGTTCGGTACCGCACCCGGGTGGACGAAGCCAGTGCTTGGGTTACAGCGAGCACGAACGGTTGTTTTGGGAAAGAGGCCACGGGGCTGTAGCCGCGAGGAGGGTTCTCGAGAGCGTAGACTGGTGCAGAGGGGTTGCTGTATGGAGCACAGAACGTTTCGCGACGAGCCACCGTGGACAACCTGCGAGCTGCCATATACGGTAACAGACATTTCGGCGGCACTTGCGACACCCAGCGGACGGCGCTGGCTGCGGCTCACCGTGCTCCCCCGGCTTTCCCCCGCGGCTGCCGCTGAACTGGCAGAGCAGCTGCTGGCTTTCCGCGAAGACTTCTTCGCGGTGCGACGCGACCGCTCCACGTGGCTGGTCGTCCAACGTCTTGAGCGTACAACGCTCCTGGAACACGCCGAATGGCTGGCAGGGAGCAACGCGGCACTCGCCCTATGGGAGCGGTTGGGCACAGAGGGACTTAGCGTACTCGTCACCGTGGCGCTGCGTGTCCTCCGCCGTGGAACGCCACAGGCGCGGGAAACCGTGCTCACGCTGCTGGTCGCTGATCCCACACGGGAGGTCGTGCTCCCGCGCTGGGCCAAACGAGCGCTACTCATGGTCGCGCTGGCGGATCCAGACGCAGTGGTGCGGGGACTTGCAGCTGAGACGGCAGCGACCCAGCTGCCGGAGCTCCTGCTCCCTGCCTGGCGCGCATGGGTGCGCGACCAGAGTCAGCGCGTACGGCGTGCGACGTGGGCTGTAGTCCTCGGGCGACGGAGCGACGCCGTGCCGGCTGCGCAAGAGCTTCTGACTGAGGAGGGAGCACCAGCGCCAGTGCGAGCCGATGCCCTTTGGGCACTGGGGCAAACCCTCTCGACATCAGAATTCGCACCGATCCTCGCTGCCTGCATCCAACATCCGGCCCGAGAGCTGGCGGAAGTCGCTGCCGAACTTCTCTGGACACAACACCGGCACCCCCTCCCAGCTCAGGCGGCGCTAAAGAGTCCTCATGCATCGGTGCAGGCTATTGGAGAATGGCTACTCCACCCACAGCGCGGCTCGCCGGCTGCTGGTGGTGGCCGTCCGGGGATGCCACTGCCCCTGGTGTGAGGTCACGGGGGAGGAACGTTCGCACGAGCTGCCTGCAGGGAAGAGGTGCCGACGGGGATACTGTGCGCAGTCGTAGTCACGCTCACAGGGGAAGAACTCGCTCGCCGGCGAGTTTGTCTCGCGCCGGGGATGAACCCGGGATCGATAGCACAGTGAGCAGAGGATCCGTCATGTGGCAGTTGCGGGAAAGGGATTGACCCAAGCGAGCAGCGCAAGGGTCAGCCTGCGAACTCCCATCAGGCACGGTTGCAGCGTTGCGGAAGCGGAGCATCGAGCGATGCCGAGCAGGCGGATCTGCGAGGGTCACCTCTACGGCCCTTAGAGACACGACAGAACTGCCACGTTGCAGAAGAGGAAGCTGATCGTGAGCGTGATGCGAAATGCCCATCGTCGCACTATGGGGTTCGCATCGCGGGCAGGGAGCCATCTCCTTCTCGACGATCCTCAACGGTGAGCCCCTCGACTGCTCCTTGCGTCCTGTGGCTCGCCCACCTTTCCAGGCACCCACTCCTCCCGGGGACGTCGGACGCCCGCACGACGAGAAATCAGCTGGGTCGAATAGGGGGAAGATTCTCGAACACAACAGCTGCGCGTGGCTGGCTGCAGTCCGAGGCCAGAGCTGCGAGATGACGATGCGCCAGTCTCGGTCGCATGGATACCTCACCTCACTCATGGTGATTCGATCTCACTCATTCCATTCGGCGAAGGGGATGACCCGTACCGTCACCGGACGTTCCATCAGGGCGGAGAGGATCTCACGCACCGCGACGAGCCAACGACGCTCCAATTGGCGCCGTACCGCGTCACTCGGAACTCCCAGGACGAGCTCGTCTGGTGAAGGAGCAGCCAGGAGTCGTGCCGGCCGGATGCACTCCGCAAAGGCAGACGGCGGAAGGCGTTCACTCAAGTGCTCCTGAGCGAGTGACCAAATGGCTGCAAGAGCAGGTGGTGACTCGGGAAGAGGAGTAGCCCGCTCCGGGGTGCGGGAATCCGGGGGAACAACAGAATGCTGAGTGCGGTTAGGTATGGCAAGACGCTGCGCAATCGCTTCCTCGAGCCGTGCCACAAGGAGATCGAGGGCCGGTGAGGTCAGCAAGCTCTGGAGCGAGAGTGCATTGGGAGTGGGAAGAGCGTCCGACGACCGTCCGCTCCCCGCTTGGTTCACTGCGCGGGAAGCTGTGTCGCTCGCCCGAAGGGAATGACGCGACCAGCGAGAGAGGATTTCACGGATCCGCTTGGGCGCGACATAGCGCGAACCGCTGGCCACCGCCTCGCGAATGGCTGCAACGAGGAGCTCGGCCGAGCTTTCGCCGCGACTTGCCGCGAGCGGGAGAAACTCCCGCTCGAGTTCTGCCAGGAGGGTGCGCTCGAGCGGCGAGGCAGGGCGGGCATTGGCTGCCTCAAAGCAGGCGACAACCTCCGGTGACGGCTCGAGCAGCGGACCGGCGGCGTCGGCGGGTGGCAAGTCCGGGAAGGGGGAAACACTCGTCGTAGTCGTTGCCAAAGCTTGGTCATACGTCCTGTCGGCTGGAGCAACACTGCTTGCCTCCTCTCTGTTGGACGGGCCAACCATGGTTTGGCTTTCAAGGGGGGAAGCATTGTTGGAGGGAGCAACAACGGCCGGCGAACCATTGTCGCTGCCGGCAACAGTGGTTGAGGAACCATCGTCGCTTGGTGCAACAGAGGATTGTGCCTCGTGGGAAGCCTGGGTGGCCTTGCGTCGGGCATGACCAGCGCGGGTGCGAGCGGAGAAGCGGGCATCTTCGGCTGCGGCGCGGGCGGCGAGTTGCTGCCAGAGTGGATGACGGCGGACGATGGGAAGAATTTGGTGCCACACATTCTCGCGGTCGATAGGGGCGAAGCGGGGCGAGAAGATGTGGCGGATGTAGCGATAGACTGCCTCGTCGCGCGCGGCGAGTTCCACGACGCGCAGGACGGCCTCAGCGCTGAGCACGAACCCTTCGGGACGATCTTTGACTCGATAGAAGTTATGCGGCACCCGCCAGCGGCGACCGGCCTCGTCGGTGCGTGTGACCATCTCCTTCCGGATCTCGATGAGATCGAGCGCGACGAGGATTTTGTTGATGGTGATGAGTTCGGCACGGTCCTCGCCGTAGAAGGCAGCCTCGGCCTGCTGGGAGGGGAAGGCGTAGCCGCGGTAGGGCGAATGCTCGCGACGATCGGTCCAGACAGTGTAGGAGTTGAGCAACCCCACACCCTTGAGCCCGATCAGGGGTGCGAACTGTGTGATGATGGTGTTCCAGTGCCAGAACCAGCCGCGTCGGCGGCTGTCCTCGCCGCTTCGCTCCGGTTGGTCGGCTGGGGCCACCGGCCGGTCGGACATCCTCTGGCCCCTTCCCGCACTCCGCTCGTTCCCTAGCATAGAAGCACGTGCAGCTTGAATCAAGGCATGACATCCTTTCATCACATGCTTCACGCGTTACTTCCTTTGCTCCGCGTCGATCATCAGACGATCTCTGTGGCGGGGGAGTGTGCTCTGTAGGCACGATACGAGTCGTCTGCGAGGAAAGCCATGGCACCGCGATCGCCATTCGGAGGCGGAGTACATCGCATCGGCGGTGCCGGTGGCCGAGAGCAGTTCCGGAGGAGCAGCGTCGTGTGAGGGTGTTTCGGCACGAGATGGCGCGGACTCTGGGGGAAGGCCCGTGCCTTGGGTAACAGGGCTAGCTGCGGGATTGCAGCTTTGTTGCCCCCGTCGCGGGCGCGAATGGTGGACGACGCGAGGTGGGCGAAAGCTCCCGAAAGAAGATTCCCCAGCTCGCACTCTGTTTGTGGGTGCACACTCTTGCTCCTCAATAAGAAACACTGTTTCGGTGGGCGGAAAGCGGACAGGGTCGACAGTGGAGGAATCACTGGAGCAGTCGATCCTGTGCGGGGAAAAGAGGGAGTGGGGCAGGCGCCCTATGGGGACGGTGCCAGATCGCCCACTCTGATGAGGCTGCGACCGCCATACTCCTTCTGGCCTGATGAGTCTCACGCGGTCGGTGGGTATCGCGGACACGAGTTCGGCTCGTGGTGCCTGATCGCTTCGTGCACGCTGGCGTGGCGACCACGTTGTTACGAAGACGGCTGGGACGTTCCAGTAGCCATCACAGTGTGAGACTCGGCTGTGAAACATTGGGAGACAGAGCCCAAAAATCGGCCAAGCGCCGGAGAGCACGAGCCAGCGGCGGGATAACCCTCATGCTCCCGTGATCCAGCACGCAGGATGTCGGGACTCCGGTGCGATAGGTGGCTTGAGGTTCCGCGTGCAGAATAGCGTGCTGTGTTGCGGTGCTGAGCGAGTGGCGAAGTGCAAAAGGAGGTTTGTCCTGCGCGAGGGGAGTCCGCGTGCCCATCCAGGCGCCGACTCGTGGACAACTCGCCTGAGCGGTCGACGGCACGTCCCCGTCGCTTGAGGCAAGTGGATGTCTCACCGGAGTGGCAATCCCTGGAACGGTCACGCGCACGCAGCAGAGCAGGGACGCGAACAGGCTGTGAGCTGTGGGCACCTCGAGGTTTCGAATACGATCTCGGTCCGATGTGCCAATGAGGGAAAAGCAACTCCCGTGCGCGTGACGCTTTGCTGGGGAATTGCATGGACGTATTGCTTGCGTATCCACTTGAGAGGTGCTAGTATAGTCGCGTGAGGATGTGCGGGAGGAGTTGAGATGGCGATTCTCTTGCCTTATCGCACTGATCCGCGCTTGTTGTTCCAGGTGCTCGAGTACGCCAAGGGACGTGGAGTCGATCGCAGCGTATTGGAGGCTCGCTTGGGGGGTGGAGAGCCGCTGCGTGAGACGCTGAATGCGCTGGAGCAGTTGGGGCTGATCGAGCGGGATGACGCCGAGGTGCGCTTGACCGAGGCCGGACGGCGACTTGCCTACGCTACAGATGCTGTGGAACGCCGACGGGAGCTCGCGCGGGTGGTCTTGAGCTATCCACCCTACGGGGGCGCGATCGAACGAGCGCTCCGCGAGGGGCTCAGTGTGATGGATGGGCCGTGGGTCGAGCGGGTCTGGCAGGTGGAGATGCGCCTCGGGCAGCCGCGCAACCGGGTAGAGGAGGCTCGAACATTCTTCTTCAAGCTCGCCGAGGAGGCTGGGCTGGGCGTCTTCCGCCGTGGTGTGCGGGGTCAGCCGTCGCGGCTGGTACTTGCACCGGACCTAGAAGAGCAGGTTCGAGCGCTTCGCCCGTTGCTGGCGCGAGCGGAACCATTGCGGGGTGTTTCCGAAGAGGCAAGCGAGGAGCAGACGGAACGTGCGGAGGTGCAGCCGGAGATGCCACCACGCCTCGCCGGGGAGGGGACATTCGAAGCGGCAGGTGGCGTGCCGATCACGGTGACAATGACGGTGACCGTCGATCTTACGACGTGGGAGCTCGAAAAGATTGAGGCGTTCTTGCGCCTTCTAGGTATGGTGCCCGAGGGCGTGCGACTGTCACGGTGAACGAGGGATATCAGGAAATAGTCTGCTCACGGTGCCGCGCCCGGAGCAGTATGGTGCAGGGTGCTGCCAGTGCATCTGACCCCATGGTCACCATACTGCTTCCTTGATCGGTACCTTTCTTCTTTGGGGCGGTCGCCCATCCCCGCATACCAGCTGATCAGGCGCAGCAAGAGAGGCGCGCGATGTCCTGACTGGCGGCAAGAGCCGCGAGCCGCAGACCCTCGGCACAGGTCAAGTAAGGGGCGAGGTGCTCGCGCAGGTCATCGAGGGTCAAGCGGTGGGCAATGGCCAGCACCGCAGCATCGATGAGCTCGCCAGCGGCACTGGCGACGGCTTGGGCGCCGAGTAGGCGCCCACTTTCCCTGTCGGCCAGAACGAGGACACCGCCATAGGGCTGGAAATTGACGCGTTCCCGAGCGATCGCCTCCGCGGGAGCGAAGCCAGTGAGGAGACGGTATCCAGCAGCTGTGGCCTGGGCTCGCGTGAGCCCGACCGTGGCGAGTTGCGGGTCGGTAAAGAGCACGGCTGGGACAGCAGAGAGATCGAACGGTCGGTTCTCCCCGAGGAGTGCGTTTCGTGCGGCAATTCGGCCAGCTGCTGCGGCGACGTAGACAAACTGAGGGGTGAGCACTACGTCGCCCGCGGCGTAGACGCGCGGGTTCGTTGTGCGCAGAGTGGCATCGATGATCGGCGCGCCGCGTTCGTCGACAGCGATCTGAGCAGTAGGAAGATTGAGCGCGTCGGTATTCGGGAGACGTCCAGTGGCCACGAGCACGGCGTCGGCATCGAGTGCCTCTTCGTGCTCCCCTCGGGTCATGAGGAGGCGTATGCCTGAGGGCGTGCGGTCGATGCGCTGGACATGAGTGCCGAGCAGAAACTGGAGACCTTCGGTGGCGAGGGCCTGCTGGAGAGCTTCGGCGAGTTCTGGCTCGACCTCGGGGAGGAGCCGAGGACGTCGCTGGACAAGCGTTACTGCGGTACCAAGTCGGTGGAACGCTTGGCCAAGTTCAAGTGCGACAAAGCCAGCACCAAGGATGACGAGAGAACGGGGCAGACGCTCCAGATCGAGCGCGCTGGTGCTGGTAAGAAAGGGGACGTCGAGGAGCCCTGGAAGCGGAGGAATGGCGGGACGAGCGCCGGTGGCGAGGAGGGTAGCACGGGGCCGGATGCGCCGTTGCCCAACAACGACCGTTTCGGGATCAAGGAAACGGGCCGTGCCGCGGATGAGTTCCCAGCCATAGTAATCGACGAGTGCCTCGTACTTTTCCGCGCGGAGTGCGGCGATCAGCGCACGCTGCTGGCTACGCAGTGCGGCGAGATTGACCGCATCGAGGCTGGTCTCGATGCCACGGTAGGGGTGAGTCGCGGCGAGATGAGCGAGTTCCGCAGCGCGGAGAAAGAACTTGCTTGGAACACAGCCAACATTCACGCAGGTGCCGCCGAGCGTGCCCTTTTCGACCATAACGACGCGGGCGCCCAGTTGTCGAACCTCGATCGCTGCAGCGAAGCCGGCGCTACCGCCACCGATGATCAGGAGATCTGTATCGAAGGCGTGAGAAGCGTTTACGAGAAGCACTCGTTGCAGGTGGGAGTCGCTGCGGGCTGTCTTCGGGGGGTTGTCAGGGGCCGTTGGAACATCCATTTCTTGCCGGAATTCCTGAGACGGGCGGAAAAGCCGGCTGTGAGGCCCCGTACCATCACGTGACTGATCAGCTGGGGAATTGTGCGTCTGGGAGTGGGGAAGTGGTTCGCCGTGACAGGTGGGGCAAATCGGATCTCGGCCGTCGTGGAGCGCTAGCTCGTCAGTCATCGCGGCCTTCCTTTCGCCGTGTCTGCCTACTGCACAAGATGCAGGCGTTGCTCCCATTGGGCAGCGCAACGCGATGCTGTACCCGATCTCCAAGCTTGAGCAGGGTCACTGCGCTGCCGAAGAAGCAGAGCCCAGGGATCAGGCCACTGTTCAAAGGGCGCTTCAGCACAGCAAGCCGGAGCCAGACGAGGGTCGCCAAGAGCCGTACGACCACCGTGACGTCTCCAATGAGGAGCCGGGCGAGCAGTTTGCGGGTAATGCCACCGGCGAGACCGAAGAGAGCCACGATCTTGATGGCCGTGCTGCGGGTTGAGGCAACCACGTAACGAGGCTAGGGTGTTCCCACAGGGTGTGGGGAGGAGACGATCCGGCCGCTGCACCGTGGCCCCGCAACAGCATGTGAGTTCGCAGAGGGCAATGTGCGCGAGCGTGGTGAGACTGCTGCTTTCCATCAGCGAGATGCTCCTTGCGCGACGGGTGGTCCTCTGGGGTCAAGAGTCACCAGCGGGGATATCCCGCTCGCTCTACATTCGCCGTTGTCTCATTCGCCTTTTCGTTCGCTGTAATCGCGGACATGGTGAGTTGCGCGCTTCCTCCAAGCGGGATATCTGGCCTGCGCAGTGGAGTCTAATATATACGGATATCCGTATGCAATGAGTCACGGTTCGTCGACTTGTGGACGGTGTGCCTGGGCCAAGTCGTCATCGCCAAGGCGGAACCCTTGTCTCCGAGAAGGGAGACGGAAGGGCCCCGGGGGCGATGCGCCCCGGACAGCAGTCGGTTATCCTTCCCGACAAGTGGGCATCGCTGAGAGGGACTCAGGGAGTACTCCGATGGGGACGAGACGACGTGAGCGGTGGGTTGGGCGACTGGCTTGGGCAAACGCCGTCGCCATGGGGCTGGTGGTCCTACTCGGTGCGACAGTGACCGCGACCGGTTCAGGGTTTGGGTGCGGCGAGTCATGGCCACTCTGCCATGGAAGACTATTTCCACCGCTGACGGCGGAAGGGATCATCGAATACAGCCACCGGGTGGCGACGCTGGTGAGCGGGCTCCTGTTGCTGGTGCTGCTCGGGCTGGTGGCTCTCGAGCGGCGTCAGGTGTTCGCGCGCTGGGAGGCGCGCATCATCGCTGGGTTGTTAGTCGGCACGCTCCTGTTGCAGTCAGCGCTGGGGGCCTGGGCTGTTCTGGCACCGCGGTATCCACCGGTCATGGCTGTGCATTTTGGCGTCTCACTGACAGTGTTTGCCAGCGCACTTCTCCTTGCCCTGGTGCTGACACGTGGTGATGTCTTGCATGCCTTGCGGGCGTATGGTGCGCCGCGTGCAGTGACGCGTGGTGCGTGGGCGCTGCTTCTCGGCACGTACGCGGTGGTCTATCTCGGTGCATACGTGCGACACACGAACGCGAGCCTGGCCTGTGTCGACTGGCCACTCTGTCAGGGGCGGTTGGTACCGGAGCTGAGTGGAGCGACCGGGATCGTCTTCCTGCATCGGCTCAGTGCAGCTGTTCTGACGCTCGGCCTTTTGGCACTCGTGATACGGCTTCGGAGAGATGCGGAACTCCGGCGCGTGCGCCCAGATCTCGTGACCAGTAGCATGCTCGCGCTTGGACTGCTGCTCGCGCAGTCAGCAACCGGGGCCTGGGTGGTATTGAGCCGAATGAGCTTGGTCAGCGTGCTCGGGCATGCGGCGGTGGTGACGGTGCTCTTCGGCGTGCTGTCGGTCTTGGCGATGCAGTCACTGCCGAGTCGAGCGGCAATGCAGGAGATAGCGCCGGTTGTCCGAGCCGAGCAGCAGCTTCAGACATCGCGCTCATGAGGATTTCGAGGGGGGAACTGGTGGCGGAAGAGGCGGAGCACACGAAGGAGTCGTGGCCAGAGAATATCGTCGTTCGAGTACGTGGACCGTTTTACGATGTCTGGACATCGCAGGGTGTCATCCGCTGTGTCGTGCGCGGAGCACTAAAGCGGGAGCGGCGGCGGGAAGACTTGGTTGTCGTCGGTGACCGCGTGGAGGTGCGGATTGTCGGGCCAGGCGAAGGGGTGATCGAGGCGGTTGCGCCGCGACGGCGAGCGCTGGTGCGGCGAGCGCGCGACCGCGAGGTGGCACAGGTGATTGTGGCCAATCTCGATCAGTTAGTGGTGGTCCTCGCGGCGGCGCAGCCAGAACTCAGCCTTGGAATGTTGGATCGCTTCCTCGTAGTCGCTGAATCGCAAGATCTTCCGACGGTGATCTGTTTGAACAAGGTTGACCTGGATCCGGAGGGACGAGCACGGGCGGCACTCGCACCGTACCGAGCGATCGGCTATCCGGTGGTCGAGACGAGTGTCGTGACGAGGGTCGGGCTCGAAGAGCTCTGGCGGATGCTCGAGGGGAAGCTCTCCGCGCTCGCTGGGCCGTCGGGAGTAGGGAAGACCAGCCTGGTGAAAGCATTCCGACCGGAGCTGGAGCTCCGGATCGGTGCAGTGAGTGAGGCGACTGGTCGTGGCAGGCACACAACGACGGCGAGTGAGCTGATCCAGCTCGACGAGCGGACATTTCTCGTCGATACCCCGGGGATCGGGGTGTTGCATCTGTGGGCATTGCTTCCTGAGGAGCTGGGACAGTATTACCGGGAATTTCGGCGGTATCTTGGCGCCTGTGCCTACCGTGATTGTCGGCATCTTGACGAGCCAGGATGTGCCGTTCGCGCTGCGGTCGAAGCGGGCGAGATCGATGCTGGCCGGTACGAGCGCTATCGGGCGATCTACCAAGATCTCGAGGAAGAGGCAGAACGGCAGGGCCGGTGGGAAGTGGAGCGGTTGCGCCGCGAAAGGAGGACACGGTGAGCGGCGAGTTGGTGACGGCGGTGCGAGAAGCGGTGGCAGCGACCTTGCGGGAGCAGCACCAGGTGCTACGGGAGCTCGTTCGTGGACTCAGCCCGGCTGTCCTCAACTGGTCACCAGGACCGGAGATGAATTCACTCGCCGTGTTGGTGGGGCATCTCCTGGATGCAGAACGTTATCTCGTGGCCGCGGCAGTGCATGAAGCGGTCGAGCGTGACCGTGAGCGCTGGTTTCGCTACGAGGCAGCGAGCGATACGGCTCTGCTCGAGTTGATTGACCAGACTGAAGCGGAGAGTCTCGCACGCCTGGAGCGGTTAACGGCGGACACGTTGACGCGTGAGTGGACGCCGCCGAACGATCGGCTGGGGCGGCGGTTCACTGGCATGCGCTGGCTTCTCCATGCCATTGGGCACAACCGCGAACATATTGGGCATGCGTCGTTGACGCGGCAGCTCGCCGAGCAGCGTGGCATTGGCTGATAGGGGTGCGCAGGGGGCGCCGTGCCGTTGTGGTTCCTGCGCCTGTTGGGTGTCGTGCTCGCGCTGGGTATCGTCGCCGGCTTGTTCCTGCTCGCCTTTGCCAAGGCAGGGTTGCTCTAAAGCAAGAGGCGATGCCCTTACCAAATCGCGGTGAACTGGCGGAAAGGTGTTCTGCTTCCAAGGGGCGTCGTCGCGTTGTCGCTTTTCGGCGGGGTGTACCAGGGTTGTGATGAGGAATGCGCTCAAGTACTACGGTGCTCCGCATTCTGAGTGGCCGAGGGCACGAGCGGTCGCAACCGTGTGAGATGGGAAGATCCTGCTCCGATTGGTGTCGATGGGACAGCCATCCGGAGCGGCGCGCTGATGCCTGCTGGGAACGGTAGGGAGGGGCGGGGTGCCGGTACACCGGCACCCCGCGTAGAAAGACACGGCCAGTGGGGTTGCGTCAGTTCGCAAAGTGGTGCCCGTCGCCAGATACGGCCCCAACAGCTTCCCGGGTCGGTAGTTCGAGATCAGCGCGGATATTGTTCTCGAAGTATTCGACGTGTCGCCGCATCGCCTCGCGGGCTGCGAGTGGATCGCCGGCGGCGATTGCCGTGTAGATGTCCTCGTGCCCGCGGAGTGAGCGAGTGAGCCGCTCCGGTGTTCGGGTGGTCATAAGCCAGCCGCTGAAGAGGACATCGCTGAGCGGCCGGCGTGCTTCGCGGAGCAGGCGGTTCCCCGCTGCCTCCATGATCACCTCATGGAAGGTCACATCGAGGCTGACATAGGTCGCGGCATCGGCATCGGCGACTGCGGCACGCATGCGTCCGAGGAGATCGTTGAGCCGAGCCAGGTGTTCCGGTGTGCGGCGTACCGCCGCGAGTTCGGCCGCGGCAAGCTCGAGAATCTTCCGGAGCTCCAAAATCTCCTCCAGCCAGCTTGGATCGCGGTTGGAGCGCAGCCGCTCGAACAGCACCATCGGATCGAGATGGTTCCACTGTTCGGCCGGTTGGACCCACATGCCGCTTCCGTGCCGGACAGCGACCAGCCCCTTCTCAACCAAGATGCGGATTGCTTCGCGGATCACGATGCGACTCACACCGAACTGACGGGCAAGTTCCGGCTCGGAGGGGAGTGCGGTACCGGGTGGGATGGCACCGCTGACGATTTGCTTGAGGAGTTCCTCGACGACGCGCTGGTGGAGTCGCTCGTGGGTGATTGGCTTACCGGTCACTCGTGTTGCTCTCATCATGGTGTTCTCTCCTAACCTCCGTGTTCGACGAGACCATCGTTTCGTTCCTAAAGTGTACAGCTCACGACGTGACGAGTGCGCTAGCGCGTTTCGCCACTGCGAACAGTTTGCCAATATCGTGCTGTGCATGATGCCGGGAAACTCCTGATCGGTGCAGTGCAGCGTGACGATCTGGCCTGACTATGTTGCGGAGATGTGACTCTGGACAGTTGAGGGCGCTTCGGATCTCCTAGAATGCCTTCGGGAACAGGCGTACCGCTGTATAGTAGTGTCTTCGTCTTTCTGTGGTTGCTGGACGCAGTCGGCGGCGCGGGATGCCGACCGGATGGCTCGTTAGTCTCATCCCACACGTTCTCTCAAGGAAGGTACCTCTCAGCTGTTCCCGTAGGGGGAAGAGCGGTGCACGATGCCTTGCAGGGCATGGTTTGGCTTCTGCTGGGCTTGCTGGAGAGGCATGGAGGCTGCCGTGCCAAGGCAGACGTGCTGCACCGTTTCCCAGGGAGATACCATCCTTACCTTTCTCTGTGGAGACAGCCGCAATCGGCACGGGAAGCGCCTGCCCGTGTGGGCAAGGAAGGACTTGGGTCGAGAGATGGGAGGTGAAAGGCCCTGACGTGCTGCGAGGTGCGTGGAGTGGGTCCTGCAAGGGGTCGACGACAGTTCGGATCCGCCACTGACGTGGACGCCCTTTGTCTCCGGGTTGGATATACTCGTGCCAGGACACTCCGGGGGAAGGGATGGGGACGACACACGACCCCAGCTCTGGGGTTTCGTGCCATTGCGCGACCAGCTGGGATATTCGCCTCCACGCCGCGCAGGCTGCGCTCCATGCTGTCATCGACCTCGACCAGCTTACGACCAACGCTCGTGCGCTCCTGCGGGCGCTTCCGCCTGATGCGGAACTCCTTGCTGTTCTCAAGGCGAATGCCTACGGTCATGGACTCGTCCCCGTGGCGCAGGCGGCGCTGGCTGGTGGTGCGCGCTGGCTCGGCGTTGCCCGCATCGAGGAAGGACTCATCCTCCGCCGTGCCGGCATCACCGCACCGATTGTCGTCCTCGGCCCACCAAACCACGCGCGTCTCCGCGAGGCGCTCGCTGCCGATATCGCTCTCGCCGTCGGCTCGGCTGCTGATGTGGCTGCGGTACGAGCTGCCGCGGCACAGCTAAATCGGCGGGCCCGCCTTCACCTCGAGGTTGATACCGGCATGCACCGCTTTGGGTGCGAGCCGCAGGAAGCCATTGCACTTGCTCGTGCTATTACCTCGGACCCGTTCCTCGAACTCGAGGCTGTCTATACCCACTTCGCCACCGCCGATGCACCGGATTGTCGCACGCTCCATCTCCAGCAGACACGCTTCCGTGCAGTCCGCGAGCGACTGCGTGACGAAGGACTTCACCCACCGGTCGTTCACCAGGCGAATAGCGCTGCGGCACTTCGCGGCGCGATCGGCGATCCCGATCTTCCCGGCCGGCGCGTTGTCCGCGCTGGTATCGCCTACTACGGCCTCCCGCCGGCGCCGGGACTCGCCTTGCCAGCCGGTATCCGCCCGGCGCTGGAGCTCCGCGCTCGACTGGCGCGCTGCTTCACCGTTGCGCCTGGCGAGGGGATCTCTTACGGTCACACCTTCATCGCTGACCGCCCGTTCCGCTGTGGACTTGTCCCGATCGGCTACGCTGATGGGCTCCCGCGCGCACTCTCCAACCGCGGTTGGTTTGCCGTGAGTGGCATTCCGTGCCGTATCCTTGGGCGTGTCTGCATGGACCAGACGATCATTTCCCTGGAGGAGCTCCCTGCGGCAAAGCCCGGCGACCCGGTCGTTATCCTCGGTCGTGGGGATGACGGCGCGATGACTGCGTGGGACGCGGCGGAACTTAGTGGCACAATCGCCTACGAGATCCTCACCAGCCTGGCCGCGCGTATCCCACGCCTCTACCAGCGTGGTGGCCAGATTGTTGCTCTCGCTGATGTCTCCGGACTCGCCTGGCATCCCGACGCGTAGTAGCATTGACTTGCCCGAACATGGGAAGATTGTCCTGCAACACGATGCTGCCGATGCGACAGATCCTATCGGCAGCTGGCAGGACGGCAGGCAATGTCCGATCGACCAATTCGCATTCTCGTCGTTGACGACCACGCGCTCTTCCGACAAGGTCTGTGTCAGCTCCTGGCGACGACCGACGATCTTCTTGTCGTCGGTGAGGCGGGCTCGGGTAGCGAGGCCGTGGAGCTTGTCACCCGACTTGCACCGGATGTTGTGCTCATGGACATCGCGATGCCGGATCTCGATGGCATCGCCACGACCGAAATCCTGCGCCAGCGTTACCCGGGGATCCGCATTGTGATGCTTACCATGTATGACGCTGCAACGCATGGGGCGGCAGCGCGCGCTGCTGGTGCTAGTGCCTATGTGGTCAAGAGTAGCCGTCCTGAGGAACTGTTCCAAGCTATCCGGGCTGCCGCGAACGGTGCCAGTCCTCCGCCAAACGGAAATCCGCATCTGCGTCCGACCGTAAGTAGGAAGCCCTCTGACGACGACCGGCTCGCACACCTGGAACGTCGGTTGCGCTGGCTCGAGTCGCAACTGGCCGAACTCGCTGCGCGTCAGGCTGCGACCCCACCAGCGGAGCCGAACGGAGCAGCTCGAGCTGCTCGAAGTGTTCCGGCCGCACCAGTCACAGAAGAGGCGCCGCCTGTTCCTCCGCCCCCACCACCCCCCACATCCGCTTCTCCTGTTGCGGCTCCAGTCGGAGGAGTCCGTCCGACGAGGATTCCACGCTCCACTCCAGCTCCTGCACCCATGCGACGGCGCCTGCTGATCTTCGGTGCAGGGACACTAGCAGCTCAGGCGGTGGCGTTGGTCGCACTTCTTGCACCGTTGTCTCTCCCTCTTCCCACAACCTGGGTCGCACTGAGTAGTGGACTCGCAGCCAGCGTTCTTCTCCTGACGCTGGCAGCAACTGAGCGCGAACGACCAGGTCTTGCCCATCTCGTCTTACTGCTTATGCTGGCGAGTGCTGTTTCCTGGAGCATCCTCACGACCTGGCAGGCGAACGTCTTCCTCCGCACTACCGCCTTTGCTGGCCTCGTCCTCCTCGGAATATCGGCCCTTGGGTTGTCCTGGTGGCGAGGCTACCTCCTCGCCGCTGGGCTCGCTCTCGCCATGGTCGCTCTGACACCGTTCCTGTTGAAGATGCTTCCGGCCTACCTGATGCTTCCCTGGATCACTGGATCGGTTGGGATCGCAACGGTGCTTGCCTGGGTGCGGCTGCGCACCCGCGATGTCCCGGTCGCTTGGGAGTGGCTGCCGCTTGCCCCGCTGTTCGCCGGACTTCCCTTGCTCCTGGGCTGGGCGGAGCGTGCGCACAGTATGGAAACAGCGCTGCTTGCCGTACCTTGGCTGGTGCTTGTCCCGCTCCTCTGGCAAGCAACTCGTGCCGGCCGCCGATCCGTGACTGTCGTCCTGCTCGTTGCCGTCGGACTTCTCCTCGGCACCGGGGGCTGGCTCCTGCGTAGCGCAGCCCCCGCAACGCAAGCGGCCGCGCTCACGGTCGTCGCGGGTAGCCTCGCGCTCCTGGCGCTCCTGCTGTGGCAGGCGGCGCAGCAAGAGCCGCTTGTCCCCGCACCCTGGGAGACAACAGCAGGCCTGGCCGCGCTCAGTCTGGCTATCGGTGCAGCTCGCCATCCGGAGCCAGTCGTCGCACCGGTTGCCTGGTGCGCGCTTGCCGTGCTTATGGCTGTCTCAGAGCGGCGGCGGATGTTCCGACAGTGGGCGGCTTTCGCGCTCTTCCTCGCTGGAGGTCTCGCAGCGCTCTCGGTTGTTCTCCGTTCAGACGACACGACGCGGGTTGCCTCGGTGCTCGTGGCTGTTGCGCTCACGACGGCGAGCGCTCCCTTTGTGGTGATGAGACCACGGCTCCAACTCGCTTGGCTTGCTGCCGGCGCACTCATGCTCGGCCTCGCTGCGGCTCAGCAATTCGAAGGAGTGGGCGAGATCGCTGCACTGAGCGTACTCGCCCTTGCCGCGCTTCTGCTTGCTCGCTTTTCCCCAATGGTGGCGAGTTGGAGCTGGCTTCCGGCCGCAGGGCTCGGCGCCGCTGCCCTCCTGGCGGCACTCACCGGTCCACTCTCGCCAGCCCGTCTCGGGCTTTCGCTCCAGCCAGCGGTTCCTGCGACAAGCGAGCCGGTCGTTGCGGCGACCATCCTCGTTGCGGCAGCACTCGCTGCTGGCCGCGTGCTCGGCCGGCGCTGGCGCTGGGCTGCGATTGCTACCGCTTTACTTGTCGTCGCCTATGCCCTCCCAGCGGTGCTTCCGGATGCTGCGCTTGTTGTGAGTTGGCTTGCACTCGCCGTTGCGCTTGCTCATGCGCTCGGTGGTAGTCCGTGGCGGTGACTCGTCCACGGAATTCTTGCCGGTTGGGGCGAGGATTGCTCCGGTATACGACGGCGTCTCCGCGACGGCCTGCATTTTCCTGAGCAGTACCTCTCCGGCTCTGTCCGTTGCGTAGTGCTGAGGGGAGTGTCTCCCGAGCCTCCAGGCGAACGGACAGCATCCTAGAGCGCGAAGCCGGTAGGGAAGGGGTCATCATCCCGCAGGATGAGTGTGGCGATCCCCATGCAGTACGACATGGTGCTGATCTCGCTGTGGATTGCATCCCCTTCGCGGCGCAGCGGACGCGCTATGAAGCGGAGGCCGACGGGGCTTTCGTGGTAGTAACTCGCACCGAGCGGGAGACGGTTGCTGGCGACGAGCGCCGCGACGCGGGCTGCGGTGCCGGTGCCAGACGGAGTGCGCCCCATGGTACGCGGCGCGTAGAAGTTGGCGACGCGTGCGCCAGCCGGTTGACTGCTTGATCCGGATGGGAGTGGCGAGCCGTTGGCATCGAGTTCCTGGACGAGGGTGACAAGATCGACAGGGCGACCGGAGGTGACACCGGGGACATCGGCGCGAAGCTGAGCACGAGCTGCCTGCCACAGGAGGGTGCCAACCTCAAGTACGCGCTCGCGCGCACTCGGTGGGAGTTCGGGGCCTAACTCGAGACCGAGCGCAGTAGCGTCGACAAAGGCGTAGAGGAGCCCACCCCAGGCAAGCGTGACGGGAACAGGGCCGAGTTCGTGTGTTTCCAGCACGGCGTCACCAAGGGCATAGGAGGGGCCACTGGCCATGGTAGCGGCGACGACGCGCCCCTGCCGAAGACTAATGCGCACCGGGACGGTGCCGAGCACGGTGTCGAGCAAGAGCTCCTGCTCGCCGTCTTCGACTGTACGCGGTACCAAGCCGCTCTCGACGAGAGCGATAGCGACGCTGAAGGTGGAGTCACCGCAGGCATCGAAGTAGCCATCGGGATGGACGAAGATGACGCCGGCATGGCTGGTGGGATGTTCCGGCTCGGTGAGGAAGGCTCCGAGAAGATTGCGATGCCCGCGAGGTTCTCGGCAAATGAGCGCACGCAGATGGTCGTAGCGGGCGGAGAGGTCGTTTTGCTTCTCGCGCATGGTGCGACCGCGAAGTGGTGGACATCCGGCGACAACGATGCGGGTGGCCTGGCCATGATGGTAATCCCAGACATGGAGCACGTGGCGTGCATTGCCGAACATGGTGGGTCTCCCCCTTCCCACGTGGATGACCGGCGCGTCTCCCACGACGTCCCGCGGTCGCAGCGCTTCCCCGTTGCTGCGAGAGGCGATTGTGGCTGAGCTCCACCGACCGGTTGCGGCGATGCGCCGTGGACTTGTGGCTTTTCGCGTGCCCTCTCGGGCACTGCGACAAGAGTTCGTGAAGGAGCGCGTTCGGTTTGGTGTTGTCGCGTGCCAGAGAGCAGAGCACGGCCCCACCCATGATACGACGGGGGAGCGTCTCAGGAGGCAGCAGGGAGACCGAGTAGGAGCGCAATGAATCGCGCCCGCTCGTTGGTCGGCCGTGAGATGATCGATCGCACTCACCTGAGCACTTCGCGATCTCAGGCACGGACGAGGCGGATGTGGCCGCTAGGCGCTGGATTGCACGCGTCTGGTTCAAGCGAAAGCGGCGCTTCAGGGGATCACTGCTGCAGAACAAGACAAGCGGTGATACCGCTCGTGTCGTGGGTGAATGTAGCAGAACGGATAGAGCAAGAAGCGCGCTTGGCGTCACACCGCTGATGCTGGGGCTGCTCGACCTGGTGAGGGGTGGGCGGGAACGTGGCACCTTGCTGGTCCCGTTGGCGAAACGTGTTTTCGCTGGCTCAGCGCTCGGTGGGGACAGAGCAGATCGGTAGCCTCGATGACTGCGGAAGTGGTGCTGGTATGCTGCCTGCGTCGGATGTCTGCCGAGAGGTGCGGGCACCGAGCTCGAAGAGCGGTCGACAGGAGAGACCGGCTGCACAGTGATACAGAGAGTGTGAGAGGGTAAAGCGATGAGTCAAGAGCCGTACGCACGCGGACTGGTACCGGAGCGGCCATTCGTGGCGGTTGAGGAAATGGAGGGGGAATTCGTTGCGGTGCTGGGGGTGAGCTTTCCCAACCGGGATCTAGCGTTGGAGCCGTACGGCTCGCGGGCATTTCCGGACGGGTCGATTGCCGAGGTGTGCGTAACGGACGAGTCGGCAGCGGCACCAGGGAAGCGGGTGGCACGGGCTGCGTACCTTGGATTCGTGCGGTTTGCACGGGGTGGGGTGATTGCGGTTGGGATGGAGTGCCGGATGGAGGGGGAGATCGTCGGTGAGGTGGTGGGGTTCGACGGGGCACATGCGCCGAACCACTGGAACATCGTGGTGCGGGGATCGCGCTTCGCCAACGGCGCGGAGCGGGGAATCCACCTCAACGAGCGGATCCGGTTTGTTTACCAGTCGCATGCAGAATCCTCGTTAGGGTAGGAGTGGGGCGGCCGTTGGAGGTGTGGCCGCTGATCTGCTCGCGCTGTCCAAGCTCCATTAGGTTCCTGGCAACCAGAGTGAACAAGGCTGACCTCCTCGCCGCCCTGGTGATTTTTCTTCTACCCAAGCCTTGCAAGGAACGAGGCGTGCCTTGTGTAGACAGATGTCCAGCAGGGTGACTAGGAGGGATGCCGCGGCAGATAAGGGACGGTAAACCAGCCGAACCTCGACCGGCGTGCTCGGAGGGTAGTGCGAGCGGCTAGGATACGATGCGAGCGGCGGGTGCGCTGCTCCTGGGAAGGGGAAGAGCATGCGGGGTGCGCGGAGCGCTCTGCTGATGTTTATCGTCCTCACTGTGACGGTACCGCTCGGTGCCTCAGCACAAGAGGCGACACCGGTGTGGTGGTCGCTCGCCGGGATCGATCGCGACCGGGCGCTGGTGCTGGTCAACGGGGATGGGAGGGTGCGCACCGCGCTCGTACAGGGAATGCCCGTGACCGAAGTGGTGTGGTCACCAGAGGGTGGCCGACTTGCCTTCACGGGACTACAGAACGGAGTGCCGGTGGTGGGGATTGCGACAACCGGTTCGCCGCCACGCGCGTGGGTGCTTGCTCCCGGTAGGGATCCCGCGTGGTCGGCGGATGGGCGGTGGCTGGCATGGCGCGATGGGGACGAGGTGGTGATTGCGACCCGCGAGGGTGAGCTGGTGCGGCGGGTCGCGGTGGGAGCGAACAGGCTCGTTTGGTCGTTGGATGGTCGCTGGTTGGCCTTCACCAAGCCGACGGGTGAGCCAGACTATTCGTCCTGCCCGGTGGTCGAGGTGGGATGGATTGCACGTGCGACCGGAGCGGTGACGATTCTCGGGCGAGGGATCGGGGACGTGGCGTGGATCGCCCGGCGGGGAGATGCTGAGCAGCCGCAGCTGGTATATACGGGTGCGAGCGACGCACGACTCCGGTGGGCCGACCCGACGAGTGGAACGAGTGGTGTGCTCTGGGACGGATATGCTGAGACGTGCCGCGGGCCACTGCTCACCTCAGCGGACGGGCAGTGGCTAGGTTTTCTGGATGTGGCCGGAGGCGGAGACGACGTCGTTCTGCTGAATCTGGTGACAGGAGGAACGCGGCGGTTGGACGACCTTCCGGTCGGATACCCGAGCGTGCAGCTACCGCGGGTGTATCTCTGGCTGGATCCACTGGCGCGTTTTCTCTACGCGAGTAGGAGTTTCCCGACGGTCGTGACGCGCGTGGACCTGGTCACAGGGGCGCGAACGGTCGCGGCGACAGATCCGGGGATTCTGGTTGCAGTGGGGCCAGAGGGGGAGCGTCTTGCCTTCGTCCGGAACTCGCCAGGAAAGCCGCCCGTGCTGGTCATCGTCGAGCCAGCGACCGGACACATGGAAACAGTGGAGAGGCTCGGCTGGGTAGCCTGGGAGCCAGCAGCCTACCAACCGGTCGTGTTCAGTGCCTGGCGGCGGACGTGGGAGCGGGAAGACCGGCCGGTAGCGGCAGGACTGGCGGCGCGGAGTTGGACGTGGGGACCGCAGCCACTGCGGGTGACCATCGAGGAGTACCGCGATGCGCCGGGTGGGCGTCGGGCAGTGCTGTACTGGGACAAAGCGCGGATGGAGGTGACAGCGCTCTCGGGGAGCCGTGATACCCGCTGGTATGTGACGAATGGGCTTTTAGCAAAGGAACTGATTACTGGGCAGGTGCAGGTGGGGGACGCGGTGTTTGAGGAGCGGGAACCGGCGATGATTCCAGTGGCTGGTGACCTAGACGATCCATCCGGCCCGACATACGCGACATTCCGGGACTTCCTGACGGCGCCGCCACTGCCGGTGGGAGCGGAGATCCGCTGGCGGATGCATCGGGATGGGAGAGTAACGGAAGACGGCCCGGGCGGGGTGTATGCGGCAGTGCTGATCCCGGAGACGAACCACACGGTGGCTGATGTGTTCTGGGCATTCCTCCAGAGCGAGGGGGTCGTCTGGGGGGATGGCCAGGCGACGGAGGGGCGACTCTTCGAGCCGACCTTCTTCGCGACAGGGTTTCCGATCACCGAGCCATACTGGGCAACAGTGAAAGTAGGAGGTGTGTTCCGGGACGTGCTCGTACAATGCTTCGAGCGGCGTTGTCTGACCTATACGCCGAGCAATGCGCCCGGTTGGCAGGTGGAGATGGGGAATGTGGGACAGCACTACCTCACCTGGCGTGATCACTGGTGAGCGGGTGTTCCAGCCAGCCAGTGTGACGGCGGACGCACCACGCGGTGTCTGGGTCGTGGTGGTCAACTACAACACCGCGGGGCTGCTGGAGCGGTGTCTCGAGGCATTGCGAGCGAGCAGCCTTGATCGCCCCTGTACGGTCATCGTGGTCGACAACGGGTCGCGCGACGGCTCGGTGGCACTCTTGCGGGAGCGGTTTCCCGAGGTGCTGTTGCTCGAAGCAGGGCGCAACATCGGCTTCGCGCGGGCGAACAATGTGGCGTTGCGGCGCGTGCTGGCACTTGTCCCTGAGCGCGTTCGTGGCGAACACGCTGTGCTGCTGTTGAATTCCGATTGCTTTGTCGAGCCGGACACAATCCAGCGGTTAGTGGCGGTGTTGGACGACGACCCGGGCGTCGCGATCGCTGGACCGAAGCTGGTCTTGCAGGATGGTCGATTGGACCTGGCGTGCCGGAGAAGTTTTCCGACTCCGGGATCGGCCTTCTGGAAGCTGACGGGGCTCGCGACCTTGTTCCCGCGGAGTCGATGGCTCGCGCGGTACAACTTGACGTTTCTTGACCCAGACACACCGGCAGACGTCGATGCAGTCAGTGGGGCCTGCATGCTGGTGCGGCTCTCGGCGATTGCCGAGACTGGGCTTTTAGACGAGGCGTATTTCATGTATGGCGAGGATCTGGACTGGGCCTACCGCATCAAGGCGCGGGGGTGGCGGGTACGGTACGAGCCAGCGGCCCAGGCGCTGCACCTGAAAGGAGGATCGTGGGGGCGGAGAGATCCGCGTGTCCTCTGGGAGTTCTACCGGGCGATGGCGCTCTTCTACCGGCGGCACTACGCGCCGCGGCAGCCCTGGCCGGTACGGGCACTGGTCTATGCCGGGATCGGTGCACGGTTCCTCGTGGCGCTGGCGGCGCTCGCTGTCCGACGCGTCGTGCGGCGGTAGGGCGTTAGTCGAGCGCTTGGTCGACTTCATCACGGGTGCGCTCGATTGCCCAGGCAAGTTCCTCGCGCTCACGGACAGCGTCGGCGTCGATTTCCAAGGAGTCCTCGACAAGGGTCACGAGGTAGGCATCGAGGGCGATTGCGGCCAACTGGGACTCCGGATAGCGGGCTGCAAGAGCGTCGGCGCAGTCCTGGTCGCAGACGACAAAGACCGGTGCACCGCCGATGGCGAGAGGGGAGTCGATGCTCCACAAGATAAGGCCAGTTTCGGCGGTGACGCTGTCGCCGCAGTGGTCGCAGCGGACAGCGGGAACGAATCCTTCAGGCTGGAGCTCCATGACGAAGGGCATAACGGTACTCCTCCGCGCAGCCTTTGTGCGCGGAATGTGAGGATAGCACGCGGGAACAGTCGAGGTGACGATGCAGGAGTTGGCACGAATTCTCCTCGCAGGTTTGGTCGGCACGATCGTGTTGACGGTGGTGTTGCGGGGCAGCCAACTTGCCGGGCTGACGCGGATGGACTTACCGCTCATCCTGGGGTTGTGGCTCACTGGTGACCGCGAACGGGCCAAGCTACTTGGAGTGCTTCTGCATCTTCTTGTTGGCTGGCCACTCGCGTTCATCTATGCGGGCCTTTTCTCGCTGTTGGGTGGAGCTCGGTGGTGGTTGGGCGCAGTCTTGGGGCTCTGGCATGCGCTCTTTGTTCTCCTGGTGGTCTTGCCTGGCCTACCGGGGGTGCACCCTCGCATGGCGAGTGAGCGGACGGGGCCGGATCCGACGCGACACTTGCAGCCTCCCGGCCTAGCAGGGCTGAACTACGGGCGGCGAACAGCAGCGGCGACGATTCTTGGGCATGTCTTCTACGGCGCGGTGCTTGGATTTCTGCTCAGCCGGTGAATCAGCTCGCGGCGAGGCGGGGCGCTGACAAGCGTTGGGTAGCTTCCTCGAGGGCGAGTGCGGCGCTGATGAGGCCGATATGGCTGAAGGCCTGGGGGAAGTTACCAAGGTGCTCACCGGTTTCGGGGTCGATCTCCTCGGCGTAGAGTCCGACATCGTTGGCGCGGGCCAGCAGCTGCTCGAAGCGTCGGTGTGCCTCGTCGAGGCGACCGATACGGGCCAAGGCCTCAACGAGCCAGAAGGAGCAGATGACGAACGCTCCTTCTGGACTGGCAAGGCCATCCGGTCGCCGGTAGCGGTAGAGGAGGTCGCCATGCGCCAGTTCGCGAACAATTGTCTCAACTGTGCCGATGACCCACGGGTGGTCAGGAGCGAGAAAGGCATCCTGGAGTGCCACCCAGAGCAGGGCGGCATCGGGCCCACCGTTCGGGACGGCGACAAAGGCGTTGCGGGTCGGGTCGACGCCGTAAGTGATAAGCCAGCGCTCGAGTTCGGCAGCGACACGGCGGTAGCGGTCAAGCGGTAGTCGCACGCGGTCGAGGGTGGCGAGACGCTCGAGATGGCGGAGCCCGACGAGCGCCATGATCTTTGAGTGGACGTGCTGGGCGCGGCCAGAGCGGACTTCCCAGATGCCGTCATCCGGCTCGTGCCAGCGACGGAGGATGACATCAGCGAGGCCGCGGAGGAAACGGTAGTCGTCGCGGTCGAGTGGGCGGCCGAAGAGGCGATAGCGGGCGAAGGCATCAATCACTTCGCCATAGACGTCGAGCTGGAACTGCCGGGAAGCACCGTTCCCTCGGCGGACGGGGCGACTGCCGCGATAGCCGTCAAGGTCAACAAGGGCCTGTTCCGGGATGTGCGGGTCGCCGTAGAGGGTATAGACAACGCGGAGCTCCGGTTGAGTGAGGCGGGTGGCGTAGAGGATCCAGTCGAGGAATGCGTTGGCTTCCTCGTGGTAGCCCAGGCCCAGTAGGGAGCGGATGGTGAAGGCGGCATCGCGGAGCCAGCAATAGCGGTAGTCCCAGTTGCGCGGACCGCCTGGCCACTCGGGGAGTGAGGTGGTAGGAGCCGCAACGATCGCGCCAGAAGGAGCAAAGGTGAGGAGCTTGAGGGTAAGGGCACTGCGTTCGACTGCAGCGCGGTAGGGGCCGGTGTAGGCACAGCGGATTGCCCAGCTGACCCAGTAGTCGACAGTCAGCCGTTCAAAGGTATCGAAGAGGAGAGGAACCGGGAGCTCGACTGGTGCCTCGTCAGCATACGCGAGGGCGAAGTCGGCGGACTGACCAGCCTCGAGGACGAAGGTACGGCGGAGAAGACTCCCGTATTGTTCCAGGGGGACACTAGCGTAGAGCACGGCTGCACTGTGTCCCCAGCCGTACTGGTACCAGTGCTGGGCAAAGCGCCGGAGCTCGGGCGTCCAGCGGCCGAAGCGGGGACGGAGGCGGATGGCCACGTTGACCGAGACGCGTCCCGCAGTGCAGCGGAGCCGACGGAGCAGAAGGGTTTGCGAGATGGGATAGTGACGTTTCTGTTGCTCGGTGAGTGCAGGGAAGAAGTCGGTCAGGCGGAGCTGGCCAGTCGCGGTGGTGAACTCGGTGTCGAGGACGTTGGTGTGGGGGCGGTAGGTGCGACGGATGGACTGGATGTCCTGGGGAGTAATAACCCAGGAGCCACCGAGGTTCGCATCGAGGAGCCGGGAGAAAACCAGATCGGAGTCAAAGCGTGGGAGGCAGAGCCAGTCGATGGATCCCCGGCGGGAGACGAGGGCTCCGGTGCGTCCGTCGCCGATGAGCGCATAGTCAGCGATGGGAGAATAGGAGTGGGGAGAGGACATAGCGACTGATCCCCGTGTGCTACGATGCGATGCTGTTGGTTGCGTGCCGCCAGTTGGGGCGGCAGAGGAAGGATACGGGAACGATGGACGCGCAGGAACGGTACGTGCTGTGGGAGATGACCTGGCCGGAGCTTGAGGCGGCGATGGCCGAGATTCGGCTAGTCGTGATTCCGGTCGGAGCGACGGAGCAACACGGGCCGCACGCCACATTCGCGACAGACGCGGTGCGGGCGTACGAGTTCAGTCTGCGGTTGGCGGAGCGGCTGTATCCGGAAGTGCTGGTGGTACCGGTGATGCCGTTCGGGGTTTCACCTCACCACATGGCTTTCCCTGGGACGATCACGCTGTCGGGCGAGACGTTCATGCAGGTGCTCTACGAAGTAGTAGAGAGCCTAGCCGAGCACGGCTTCGAGCGGTTCTTGTTCGTCAATGGTCATGGTGGGAATCGTCCGGCGCTGGAGCTCCTCGTGCAGCGGCTGCGGCGAGAGTTGGACGTGCTGGCGGCATGGGTGTCAATCACGGAGCTGGCGAACGACGTCGTACAACGTGGGAAGGTCTCAGAGGTCATCGGACACGCCTGCGAGAGTGAGACAAGCCAGCTTTTGTACTTGGCGCCGTGGGCAGTACGAGAGGAGGCGCTGGCGGCGGGTGAGCTGCTCGAGCAGGCCTATCCGCATGCCTCGTGGTGGGGTCCGGTGCACGTGGCGTCCTCGTTCGACGAGATTACGGCAAACGGGGCGCTTGGGGATGCGCGCGCGGCATCGGTCGAGTTCGGCGAAGAGATCGTCGAGACGGCGCTCAACCGGCTGGTGGAGTTTGTTGAGGCGTTCATCGAGGAGAGTCCGTACGAGGAACTTGAGCTCGAGGAGGAAGAAGAGGAGTGAGGGCGAGCGGAGGGCGAGCAGAGTTGCCAGGTCGGCCGGCTGGGCTGCAGCAGTCGCCGCTGAGCGGGAAGCGGATTGCCTTTATCGGCTGCGGCGTGATGGCGGAGGCGATGGCAGCGGCGCTGTTGCGTGCTGGGCTGGTGAGTGTGCACCAGCTGACGGGCGGTGAACCGAACGCACGACGACGGCAGGAGCTCCTGGCTCGGCTGGGGATGGAGACGACGGCGGACAACGTGGTGGCGGCCGCGGGGGCGGATCTGGTTGTGCTCTCGGTGAAGCCGCAGACGCTGGATGCGGCGATGCGCGATCTGGCTGGACGACTGGCGCCGGAGCAAGTGGTGCTCTCGATTGTGGCGGGGGCGACACTCCAGCGACTGCAGGAGGGGTTGCGACACGAGCGAGTAGTGCGCTCAATGCCGAACACGCCGGCACAGATCGGCTATGGGGCGACCGTGTGGTGCCCCGCACCAGCAGTGACCGCGGAGGACGAGCGGCTCGTGCGGGCCGTCTTGGAGGCGATGGGGCTGGCGATCCGAGTCGACAACGAAGACTTTGTCGATATGGCGACGGCGTTGAGCGGGACGGGGCCAGCCTACGTCTTTTTGATCATGGAGGCACTGATCGACGCGGGTGTTCACCTGGGATTCTCGCGGAGCGTGGCGGAGCAGCTCGTGCAGCAGACGATCTTGGGCTCGGTACTGTTTGCGCGGGAGACCGGAAAGCACCCAGCGGAACTGCGGAACATGGTCACGACGCCCGGTGGGACATCGGCAGCAGCGCTCTACGAGATGGAGCGGGGCGGACTGCGGACAGTCATCGCGCGGGCAGTCTGGGCGGCCTACCGGCGGGCGAAAGAACTGGGCGCGGGCAAACCGAACGGTGGGCCGAGTGACCTGGCGTGAGGGTCACTGTGGGGCGCGCAGGCTCGGGATGAGCTTGACGACGCGGCCGGTGCCCGCATCGGCGACGTAAAGCGTTCCGTCGAGGCCGACCGTCATCGAGACAGGGTGCACAAGGCCACTCAAGAAGGGGAACAGGTCGGCACCTTCCCCATCGGCGCGAGGGACGGCACGCAGGAGGGCGCCGACCGTGTCGCGGGTGCCCCAGAAGAAGAGCGTCCCGGGGATCGGGTCAGCCCAGAGTTGGGCGGTATAGGCCAGGCCACCGAGGGGAGTGAAACCGATCGGAAGTTCGAGGAATGGGCGTCGACTTGCGGTACCGGTGGTCAGGTCTAGACGTTCCACCCGAGTGTGGCTGTCGCCGGAGTCGACGACAGCGAAGAGGAGTTCGCCCCAGGTGAAGAGACGAACGAGCCCGGAGGGAGCAGGAACGAGGGGGAAAGCTCGGTCGTCCTGGATGACCAACACCAATGCTGACGTTGGTGACTCTCTCGTGGTTGTCGCTAGGTAGACACGGCCACGCTGGTCGGCGACGGGGGCTCCAGCAGGACCGGGGAGTGGATGAAGGCCAAGCGGGAGGAGTTGTGTCCGGTCGGCAATGCCATCGCCGTCGTCGTCGCGGAGGCGGGTGAGGCCGCGGTCGTCGGCGACGTAGACCCATGGGCCAGCGGTAGCGAGTCCTCGTGGGTTGATGAAGCCGGAGGCGAAGGTTGTCAGGCGTGCAGCGCGTCCCTCAGCATCCTCGGCGGTGACAAGGAGAAGGGAACCGCCGGCAGTGAGGATGAGGACGTTACCATCCGGAGCGAGCGCGAGGTCAACCGGATCACGCACACCCTCAAGGAAGAGCCCGGCGCGGAAGTCCTGGGGAACAGTGAGAGGCAATTCGGCGCCCGGAAGCGGGGACGGCCAAGGCTTGGCGGGATCGACACCATAGCGCCAGCGGTAGTAATGGCGACCAGTATTGGCGATGGTGAAGCGCTGGTCGGTGGGGAGAGAGGGGGTATAGACGAGGATGCGGCGCTCGAAGACTTGGATCAGGGACGGGAGCGCTGTTGTGCCGCGCCGGTAATAGGCCCATACCGGTTCGCTGATGGGATATCCGAACGTTTCGACCCAGGCGTCTGGTCCGAGCGGGGAACGATCGAAAAGCGCGACGGTCACGTCTGGTAGGTTGTGGCCGGTCGCTGAGACGAAACGACCGGGACGCACTGGGGCCGGTGGAGAGTCAGTGTGGAGTGTGCCATCAGCGGTGAGCCACTCCTCAAGTGGCCGGTTGGTCGTTGTGCGGTCGCTTGCGGGCGTTGCGACAAGGCGCGCGAGCGCGGCATAGGTGGGAACGCGGGGGTCGGGTGAGCCGCCGTCGATGGGGAGATCTGGTGGAGGGCGGCGAGCGACGAGGTCACTGCCGAGCGCGATCTGGCCGGTGGTGAGTTCCCAGGCGAGGCGACCTTGCGTGACCAGGGTGCGGGAGGACCCGGCCTGGGCGGTGAGTTCCATGCGACCGCGGTCGAAATACTGGACGAGGCGGCGGCCGGCGGGAGCATCAGTGTAGGGCTCGATACGCCAGGCAAGCGGTGTTTGCCCCCAAAGGTCGAGTTGCCCGTTCTGCTGCTTGAGCCAAAGTTGCTCAAAGGCAGGGCTGGCGAAGGGTGGGGTGCTGGCCTCACGAACCGGCAGGGCTGCAACGAGCGCCGTGACTGCTGCAAGGACGACAAGGGCTTGCTTCCACACCGGCGACCCTCCCGTGATCGCTCCTCCAGAGTACCAACGAGCAAGCGGTGCACGCAGGTGCGGATGTGTGTCGAGGAGGGTGACGGTGAGGCGGTTGCTCACAACCTCATGTGGGCGGGGTAGACGGCGAGAGCAAGTGGTGCCGAGCGGGGATGAGTGACGATGGCCAGTGTTCCACTGGAGGTGGGTATACGGTCACGCATAGTGTGGCCTGGGTTGGAGTCCTGTGCATCAGATGGGGAAGAGGCAAGAAGACGTGCAGTCGCAGGAAGCGTGAGGCGGGGTGGTGGACTGGCGTGGTGATGGCCGGTGGAGCAGCAGGGACGGCGAACTGGTGGACGCGCCTTCGACCGTGACGGCTGTGCATTGTCCCTCCTGGCGCGTCCACAGATCCTCGCCCCAGGTGTGACGGATAGTCAGTGAGCGAGAGGAGTGTGCACAGTGCGCTTGCTGTCTGAACAGTTGCGTTGAGCGGCACAAGGGCCTACGATTCGACTCAACGCATGGTGCGGAGGGTGGCGTTTGGCTGAGCGAGTGATTGAAGCAGTCGTCTTGGACGTGTATGGGACACTGTTCGGATTTGGGCGGCTGGCGGAGCGGGCGCGGGCGATTGTTGGTGATCTGCCTCTCCTCGACCACTGGAGGACGAAGCAACTGGAACAGAGCTTCCTCCGGACAATCCTCGGAGAGTACGTCGACTTTTGGAAAGTGACGGAGGAAGCACTCGACGCCGTCTGTGCGCAGCTCGAGCTGGAACTGATGCCGGAGGAGCGGGAGCACCTGTTGCACGGGTGGCTGGAACTCGACCCGTTCCCAGAAGTGCGGGGGGCATTGGAACTCTTGCGCGAGCGTGGGCAGCGCCTGGCTGTTCTCTCTAACGGGAGTCCAGCGATGCTCGAGTCGCTCCTCCAGCACGCCGAACTCGATACGCTGTTCGAGGTGGTCTTGAGTGTGGATGCGGTGCGTCGTTACAAACCCTCGCCCGCGGTCTACGCGCTTGCGCCGGCGGCGCTCGTAGTACCGCCGGAGCGAATCATGTTTTGCTCGGCGAATGGGTTCGATGTGGCGGGTGCGCTCCGGTTCGGCTTTCAGGTCTGCTGGGTGAATCGGGGGAATACGAAGCTGGATGCGCTAGGGAAGCAGCCGCACTTCACGGTGCACTCCCTCCTGGAGCTCGTGGAGTACCTGTGAGAGGGGTAGACGTGCGCTGGGACGTGGCGAGTTTTGGGGAAACGATGATCCGCCTCGCCGTGCCGGTGGGGGAGCGACTCGAGACAACGACCCGACTCGACGTGGGGATCGGTGGTGCGGAAGCGAACGTGCTGGTGGCGCTGGCCCGGCTTGGTCGTCGGACGGCGTGGGCATCCGTGTTGCCGCGGAATCCCTTGGGAGAGCGGATCGCACGGGAACTTGCCTGGCATGGGGTGGACACGTCACTGGTTCAGTGGGTCGAGCGGGGACGCGTGGGCGTGTACTTCCTCGACACTGGGATACCGCCGCGCCCAACAATGGTGCTCTACGACCGAGCCGGATCGGCAATAGCCTCTGTCGATCCTGAGATATTTCCCGTCGAGTGGACCGCAGAGACTCGCTGGCTCCACCTGACTGGGATCACACCGGCCTTAAGTGAGGGATGCCAGCAAATTGCTTGGAAGCTCCTGCTGCGAGCTCGGGCGTTGGGCGTACCCATTTCGTTCGACGTGAATTATCGGAGTCGGCTGTGGAGTAGTGAGGAAGCGGCACAGGCTCTCGCGCCGTTCTGCGCCCAGGCAACGGTCCTGTTGTGTGGTGAGGGGGACGCGCGAACGCTGTGGGGCTTCGACGGGGCACCAGAGCAGATTGTGGCTGGCCTGGCAGAGCGGTTTGGTGCAGCGGTGACGGTGGTGACACTGGGCGACGGCGGAGCCATTGCCCTGACGCGCGATGGGAACCTGGTCAAGATCGGAGCACTGCCTGCCACGGTTATCGACCGGGTAGGAGCAGGAGACGCGTTTGCTGCCGGTTTTCTGCATGGTTATGTGGATGACGGCGATCTTGAGCGGGCGATGCGCTACGGAACGGCCTTAGCCGCCTTGAAGCTCACGGTGCGTGGGGATCTGGCCCTCGTCACGGCTGCGGAACTCGAGGCAGCGCTCCGAGACGTGCGAAGAACAATTGTGCGGTGAGGAGTGCCGCCGCGCGATGGATTGCTGTCACCAGCGGAACTCTTCGGCGCACGCTGACCGGAAGAGCCTCTGCCGCACTCGTGCATTTGGGAACCAACGACGGTGCAGGCCATCTCCGGGCCGCGCCACGAGCAAAGTGGAGAATGGTGAACGGCACTGCTCTCCGCCTGAGGGTGCTGTGTGATACCTCAGGGATGCTCCTGGCCCTGGAAGCGCCCGGTATAGCGGGCACGGCCGACACATTCTTCGAGGATGATCTGGCAGATGCGAATTCCCGGACGAATGGCAAGCGGGATGGGGCCAGCGTTGTTCATCTCCAGCACCTGGCGCGTACGAACCATGCCCGGCTGGATGAAGTTGGCGGTCACATGCACCATGAGCCCGACACGGGCAAACCGGCTGCGTCCCTGAATCCAGCCACAGATGTAGTCAGGCAACGTGAGTCGTTCTTCGGTGATGCCGAGTACTGCTTGGCCCGGGAGGAGGAGCAGGTGATCATCAACGGTGACGAGCTCGGTGACCTCACGGTGATCAGTGTCCTCGGTCACGTGGAGAATTTCGCGGGCATGGCGGAAGAGGCGGAACTCACGGCCGAGGTGGAGATCGATCGAGGCCGGACCGACCTGTGAGGGGTCGAAGGGTTCAATGACGATCTCGCCTGCCTCAATGAGCCGAAGAATTTCTGGTCGCGTGAGGACGCCCATTGTCTGGCTCCGTTCGTGACGGTCAGCTGAGTCCCAAAACGCTGCGATATCTTGCCGAATCTGTCAAGGGCCGCCCAAGCTGTTTGGGTTAGGTGAGTGGTGGCGGTGGAAGGCCAGGAAGGATGCGCTCGCACCAGGCAGCGACGTGGAGGAGATGGCGGTCATGGCCGTAGCGAGCGACGAGTTGCGTGGCGAGGGGTAGTCCGTCGCGTGTCAATCCGCTGGGGACGGAGATAGCCGGCGTTCCCAGGAGTGTCCAGACAGCTTGGAAGCGACGGTCACCGGTTGTTTCACGGCCTGGCGCCGGACCAGAGGCAGTGGGAAGCAGGGCCGCGTCGGCCTGGGCGAGGAAGGTGTCGAGCAGTGCTCCCAAGCGCCGGCGGAGACGACGCGCATGCAGGAGCGCGCCCGACGGGATAAGCTGGCCCACCTCGACCGCGGAACGCAGGCGCGGACCGTAGGCGTCTGGGTGGCGCTCAAGCATCTGCTGGTGGAGCGCACCCATTTCGGCGAGCATGATGACGTGATGGACAGCGAGGAGGAGTCCCACATCGACCGGCAGACGCCGCTCCTCAACACGAGCGCCGGCCTCGCGGAAGCGACGGGCCACGTCAAGGAGGTGCTCGGCCACCTCAGGCTCAGCGAGTTCGAGGAAATCGACCAGGAGGAGGAGACGCGGTGGCTCAGTCAGGAGCGGAAGCTCAAGACGTTGATGAGCGCAGAGCGCGACGTAGACGTAGGCTGCGTCTTCCACCGAGCGGACAAAGAGACCGAGGTGGTCGAGTGTCCAGGCGAGGGGGATCACGCCGTCAAGAGGAAGCCAGCCGAGGCTCGGCTTGAAACCGACGACGCCGCAGTAGGCCGCGGGACGAAGCACAGAGCCGGCGGTCTGTGTTCCGACGGCAAGGGGGACTTGGCGGGCAGCGACAGCCGCGCCCGATCCGGAACTGGAGCCACCGGGGGTGCGTTCCGGGTTCCAGGGGTTGCGTGTCGGTGCCGGATCAGCGAACGCGAGCTGGGTGGTGTGGGTCTTGCCAAGGACAACTGCACCGAGTTCGCGCAGGCGCGCGACGATCGTCGCATCTGCCTGAGCGGGGCGATCAGACAAGGGTGCGAAGCCGGCACGGGTCGGTAGGCCAGCGACATCGATCACATCCTTGAGGCCAACGGGAACACCGTGGAGCGGGAGGACGGTACCGCGGGTCGCGAGTCGATCAAGCCGCTCGGCCTCGCGGAGTGCGCCATCGCGATCGATCTCGGCCCAGGCCTGGAGAGTGGGATCGGTGCGATCGATCCACTCGAGGAGTGCTTGGACGAGTTCGGTGGCGCTCAGTTCTCGTTGGCGGATACGGAGCGGGATCTCGCGAACGGAAAGCTGGATCAGCGCAGTCATGAGCGGTCAACCCTTTCGATCGGGAAATCGACCGGTGACTCAGCATGGAAGTTGAGCGGTTCACTGAGGACACGAGCGACGGCCTCGGCCATGGCACGGAGTTCGTCCGTGAGGGCAGCGGCGCGCTCAGAACCGAAGCGGAGTTCTGCGCTCGTGCGGAGGATCGTGAACCACTGGTCGCTGGTGCGTTCGGTGGCCATGGTCGGACTCCATCCCACTCCACAACAACGCAGGGAGTGTGAGGGGAGAGCGGGGTGATTGTCAAGGGTGGGGGGATTCTGTCCGGTCTGCTGCCGACGATCTCCTGTGAGCAATCTCTCGCCCGATTCACCTCATCGAAGGAGCGTGCCGATCTCCTCGACCGACCCACTCGGACGTGTTATTCGCAGCACCGGTCTTGCGCCCCGAAGGAGCACACCCAACGGCTTCCTTCACTGGGTGAGGACTCTCTTCGGAGTCGGTGCTCTGCAGCTGGTCGAACGCGTGTGGCGGCGCGGGCACCCAGGGCTAGCTAATGCCGCGCCGGGGCAAGGACAGGAAGGAACCGGTTGTGCGGTTCGCCGGATTGAGTTAAGCTATAACCTGAAGACTCTGTAGGACACAGGAGAGAGTGATAGTGGGGGAGAGCGGGCCAAGGCGCGCAGGCTGACCGGGAGGTGCTTTTGCTCAGTGCGTCGCTTGGCAGGAGGCGTTGCGTCTAGAGGATGAGCATCCTATGGCAGCCCGTGGACCACCACATCGGCGGACGACCGGGAGCATCTTTGGCCTGACGTACGAAGAGGGGGCAAGCGATGGCTGCTGCACAGGAGTTCCGGTCGTTGCAGCATCTCATCGACTCTGTGCCGAATATCGTGGATTACCTCTTTGGGAACCAGAAAAGCGCACTGACCCCCTTTATCACCTTGCTCCAACCATCACCCCATGTCTTGCCCGAGTTCACAAATTGGCGCGACGAGCAGCGGTCCTGGTGGGAGTCGGTGGGGCTCTCCGACCAGTCGTTCCACATGGTGAACCTCTGGGTGCGGGGGCGCGACGCGGTGCGGCTGCTGGAGTCGCTTGGCGTCAATAGTTTCAAGACGTTTGGGCCGGGGAAAGCCAAGCAATTCGTGGCCTGTGCGCCAAGCGGGCACATCATCGGAGACGCCATCCTGTACTGTATCGAACCAGAAACCATGCTCCTTGTTGGTGCCGATATGACGATGAACTGGATCAAGTACAACGCAGTGACAGGTGGCTTTGATGTCACAATCGAGGAAGACCCGCTCTTTGCGTTGAATCCGTCTGGACGACGGACAGTGTATCGCTTCGAGATAGAAGGGCCGAACGCGACACCCTTGCTCGAAACACTGATCGGTGGGCCGATCCCAGAGATCAAGTTCTTCAACTTCGTTGAGCTACCAATTGCTGGTCGCCCGGTGTGGGTAATGCGACACAGTATGACCGGTTCGCCGGGGTTCGAACTCTCCGGGCCGTGGGAGGACCGCGAGACGGTCCTTGACGCGCTGGTGGAAGCTGGGAAGCGGTTCGGTCTGCGGCGACTGGGGCCACTTGCGTACTTCACGAATGCGTTGGAGTCCGGGTGGTTCGCTGCTCCCTTGCCAGCCATCTATACCGGCGAGGAGCTCCGGCCGTACCGGGAGTGGCTCCCCGCGACCTCGGCCGAAGCCACCCGGGCGCTTGGTGGGAGCTTCTATTCGCCGAACATTGAGGACTACTATGTAACCCCTTACGAACTCGGGTATGAGCGGATTATCAAGTTCGACCACGAGTTCGTGGGCCGACCAGCCCTCGAGCAACTGCGCGAGCGACCGCGGCGCCGAAAGGTGACGCTGGTCTGGAATACCGATGACGTGTTGGCCCTGATGCGTGCGGCACTTTTTGACGACGGTACACCAGCAAAATACCTTGACCTGCCTGTGGCCCAATATGCAGTGTGGAAGTACGACCAAGTGCGAAACCTGCGAGGAGAAACGATCGGGATCTCGCAGTGGACCGGATATCTCGCAACCGAGCGGCGAGTCGTTTCGCTTGGCCTGGTGCAAGAGGAAGAAGCTACACCGGGGACCGAGGTGGTCGTGGTATGGGGCGAAAGCGACGGTGGGGAGCGGAGCCAGCCGTGGATCGAGCGGCACCGGCCGTTCGAAGTACGAGCAACTGTGGCTCCCGTACCGCTGAGTCGCGTGGCGCAGGAGTACTGGGCGCAGGTAAAGGGGCGTCGCTAAGAGGCGGCCTGGCAGGGGACGGTGCTTCACCGTCCCCTGCCAGATCCCTAACAAGTTCACGGGCTTAGCGACGTACACGGACGAGCTGCGCGTCGTTTCCACTGGTGCTGTTCTGGGTAACGATGAGAGAGCCATCGGGAGCGAAGGCGAAGGCGGTCGGCATGACCAGCCCGGTCAGCAGCAGTGGCGTGTAGGTGCCGTCTGGAGCGAGTTCCCCAAGTGCGCCCTCGACGAGGCCTTCCTGAGCTGCAAGAAGACCGTGGGCGGTGATTTCCAGGACGATCAGGTTCCCGTGGGGATCGGTTGCCAGGTCGATCATGTTGGTGAACCCGGTCGCGGCGATTTCGGGCGCCTGCCCAGGGATGACCCGCCACAAGCGTGCTCGTCCCGCCGGGAAGGGGAAGCCGGTCAGCTCGCTGACATAATACGCCTCGTCGGCCCCCTTGACGATGCTGGTCGGGACAGGCTGCGCCGGTATCTCCGTGCCCGGCGGGAGATTCAGGAACGGTGGTGCCGGGGCCATAAGCGTTGGGAAGACCGCAAGTGTAGAGATCTCACCGCTTGCGGTGACTGCCAACAAGGTGTTGGCCCCTGCATCGACGACAATCAGTTGATCACCGTCGACAAGGAGAGCGAAGGGATTGCTGTCAGGCCCCAGGCCGTCTGGATCATTGGCCGTTTCATAGGCGGCAAGGTCGGCAAGAGGAGTAATGTCACCATCGGGGGTGATACGCAGCAGTTGCCCCAGATATTGGCCGTCACTCGGAAGCTCGGCGCGCATTGCTGGATCAGCACCGAGACCGACGGTAACGTAAAGCGTGCCATCGATACCGAGCGCGACGTCTTGCGGGCCGAGCGCAAAGCTGCCGTCAGGAGCGGCAAGCGAGGGAAGCCCTGTCACGATCCGTTCGACGGACGAACCCGCGATGCGCACGACTGCACCTGATGTACCGAAGCAAATCTGGTTGCCCTCTGGCCCGGCGAGACAAGGACCAGAACCACCATTTCCTGCTTCGGCGACATAGATTGTGCCGTCCGATGCCACCGCGATGCCCCGGGGATTATGGAGACTGCTCGCGAGCGTCTCCAATGAGCGTGCGCGGAGTAGTTCTGCACCGAGCAAACCAAGCATCACGTCCTGGCGCTCCGGTGCTGCCCCGGGATGGAGTTCGAACCGGGCGCGCTCAAAGTATTGGACCGTTATGCCGTGGTCAAGAAATGCCTCGCTCAGCGGATAGCCGAAGAGAGATACACCACCGGATTCCTCCCAGAAGGATTGGAAAGCACCAGAAACATTGTGACCGGTCGCCGGAAAGAAGCGTGCATCAGATCGGGGCTCGGTCGGCTGGAACGCCGGTAAGGAGCTCCAGCCGGCAGAATATTCAGCGCCGATCCGCCCCAAGAGGATGTCGTGCTGAGAAGGAGCAGCGTTCGGGTGCCATTCGAAGCGGGCACGCTCGAAGTACTGGACGACGGTGCCCTCTTCAGTCATTTCGTTGCTCATCGGATAGCCAAAGATGGGTAAGCCACCGAAGTCGTTCCAGAAAGCGAGGAAGCCGTGGCAGATCTGATAGCCCGTTTCAGGAAATTCACGACATGGAATCGTATCGTTTGCGGCGTTGGTCACCCGTGGACTCACGAGCGTGACCGCAAGGAGAACGGCGAGTGTGAAAAGGAGAAGCCGGTGAGTGAGGCGTTCGAACATGTTGGGACGTCCTTTCTTCCATTGCCTGTCGTTTCTCACAATCGGAGTGTGGCGCGATGATCGCACCCCGGTTCATTTCCAAGCCATAGTGAACCCCCTCATAGTCCGGACACTGTGTCGAAGGGTACTGCTGGTGAGGTGGATGTCGGTAATCAGTTCTTTTTCAGAACGTAACGAGTTCATCGCACAAGTTTGCTAGCCGCGACGAGCATGCACGCTGAGACACGTTCCGGTGGCGATATTCCTGAAGGCAATACAGGCATACATGTCGGGAGGGATCAACGTGCTGCCTTGGATCGCGATATCACTCGTGGATGGGATCACGGGCGAACGATGAAGATCGTGCATGCTGCTGTCGGCTTGGTCCCTGTGACGGCGTGGATGATGACGGAGCGCATCTCGGGAGCAATCGAGTCGGTGTCTGTCATGGCAGGCAAAAAGATCGGGGCAACTCGGATATCCGAGCCACCCCGATCGAGGGCCGGGTCACCTCGCGAGGAGTGTGCATGGTTGGAAGCTGGCGGAGATTGCTACGCGATCCGCCAGTGTCAGGCAGCGTGCTCAGTGATCGAAGAGCAGCACGCCGCGGATAACGCGTCCTTCGACGACGTCGCGATATCCCTCGTTGATCTGCTCGAGCTTATAGGTCTTCGTGACGAGTTCGTCGAGCTTGAGTTTGCCCATCCGATAGAGTTCAAGGAAGCGCGGGATATCGACCTTTGGATTGGAATGTCCGTAGATGGTTCCCACGATCTCCTTGGCGAGGAGCATGAACTCACGGGGGGTCACATCGATGTGGTCCATGCCGCGGCCGGAGGCGCCAACGATGACGGTGCGACCGGCCTTGCGCGTGACTTGGGTTGCGAGGCCCACGTGCTCCGGCTTAACGTGGTCGAGGGTGAGGAGCACCTTGTCGCAACCGACACCGTTGGTAATCTCCATGATACGCTGATAGACATCCTCGCGCGTGGCATCAATGGTGTGTGTGGCGCCGAATTCCTTGGCCTTTTCCAGCTTCCACGCAACTCGGTCAACAGCAATCACTCGGACTGCGCCGGCGAGGACTGCACCCTGCACCGCGTTCATGCCCACGCCGCCGACCCCGATCACAGCGACCGTATCACCGGGACGGACGCCACCGCGGAACATCGCAGCGCCAGCTCCGGTCGGGACAGCGCAGGCGACGAGGCAGGCCTTGTCGAGTGGGATGTCGGGATCGATCTTGACGACGGCGTCGGTCGGCGCGACTGTCCACTCGCTGAAACAACCGATCATCGCGAACTGGCCGACGTCCTGGCCGTCCTTGGTGTGGAGACGGAAGGTGCCGTCAAGTTGGGCCCCGAGCGTCACGTTCGCGCCGCGATCGCAGAGGACGGGGATCCCGCTCAAGCACCACCGGCACTTGCCGCAAGGCGGGATGAAAGTCAAGATGACGTGGTCCCCCGGCTGGAAGTCGGTCACACCGGGGCCGACCTTCTCGACGATACCGGCTCCTTCATGGCCAGCAACGATCGGGTATCGACCCGGGCTGTCACCGGTTGCAAAGTACCAGTCGGAGTGGCAGAGACCAGTTGCGACGAGCTTAATCAGGAGCTCGCCTTGCTTGGGCTCGTCGAGTTCGAGTTCCTCAATCTCGAAGTGTTGTGTCGGCCCCCAGAGAACGGCTGCGCGGGTCTTCACCGAGGCCCCCTTTCTGCCCCCACGAGCGCGGCTGGTTCGGCGCAGCAGGTGAGCACGGTCACGTTCTATACTAGGCGTACGGTAACATCAGTTCTGAAGTGTCGTCAATGGAAGTGTTCATAATAACGGAACAACGGGATCGTTCTGCGTGATTCCCACTGCAGCGGCGAGATGGGCGTTGGCCCCGCGGTGGATGTTCACCGGCGTAGACCAATCATTCCGGTTTGGGCCTGAAGATGGGGGCAAGCGCTCGGTTGGTTGTTCTCGCGTGTTGGTCTAGTTCTTGGCTCTGCGCTCGCATCCTGTTGAGTTCGTGGGACGCAACGAAGAACCTCTGCCAGACTCTCTTCTGCGGAGACAGCCTCGGCTTCTGTCTCGTCGAGGTCGTCATCATCCGCTCATGGGTAAGGAGCTGATGAGTCGGTGCTGGTATGACCGGGCCGACAAGGTGCTGCAGTGTTTCTGGTCATCGTAGAGACGATGCAACAGGGTGGGGGGCTCCGGATCACGGCTTTTCGGACGAGTTTGGAGCCTAAAGCAGTGCCCCATTAGAGCAGAGAGACGAGAAAGCGGGTGCTTGTGTGGAGAGGGAGGGGGCGAGCCCCGGCCCCGAGTGGGGGACCGGGGCTCATTAGACAGGGAGCGGGTGGGCGCTCGGCTCCCGGCAGCGCCAGTGGGCGACGGAACTTGCTGGGCCGGCGATGAAGCCGGGTGGGATCACGAGGTCGCTTGGGCAGAGTTCATGGATGGAAGACTTGCCGATGCCGAGAAGGGTCTCGTCGATACCACTGCGGAGCAGTTCCAGCACGTTGCGGACACCGGCTTCTCCGTTGGCGGCGAGCCCCCAAAGGTAGGCGCGACCGATCAGGACAGCACGCGCCCCCAGAGCAAGCGCTTTGACGACATCGCTCCCGCGGCGGATGCCGCCATCCAGGAGAATCTCGAGGCGGTCGCCAACGGCCTCGACGATCGTGGGGAGGACGCGAATCGAGGCCGGTGCACCGTCGAGGTTGTTCCCACCGTGGTTAGACACGGAAATGGCGTCTGCGCCGATCTCGGCTGCACGCCGAGCGTCGTCTGGATGCAGGATACCTTTCAGGATGAAAGGACCGTCCCACTGCTCGCGCAGCCAAGCGATGTCGGACCAGGTTGGGGGCGGTGTCTGCATCCATTCGAAGTACGCCTCGAAGAAAGTAGGCGGTCGCTGCCCCGGAAGCGCGAGGTTCGGCACGGTGAGATCGGGCAACTTCCTGCGCTTGAGGTACTCCCAGAGCCAACCGGGACGGGACAGGGCTTCGGGAGCGAGCTTGAGCATATTGCGGAGCGTGAGGCGGTCGGGAATGAAGGGGCTACCCCAATCGCGGCGAGTGGCAAAGGACCAATCGAGCGTGACGACAATCCCCTTAGCACCGGCAGCCTTGGCGCGTTCCAGGATGGCGCGGATGCGATCGCGTGTACCCAGCCAATAGATCTGGAAGAAGGTACGCGGATTGGCAGCGACGACCTCTTCCAGCGGCTTACTGGCAAACGAACTGAGGATCATGATCGTGCCGGCTGCGGCTGCGGCACGAGCGACAGCGACCTCGGCATCCGGGTGGATCGCCTGCACACCGGTCGGCGAGATGAGCACCGGGAGGGAAATCTCGAACCCGAGGACCGTCGTCGCAAGATGACGCTGTGTGGGTGCGGCGGCGACACGCGGGATGAAGCCGAGTTCGGCGAAGGCCGCAACATTGTCGCTCAGGGTGACCCCGCGCTCACTCCCCGCGAGGATGGCTGCGTAGACTGACGGGGGAAGTCGCTTCTTCGCACGACGTTGAGCCTCAGCGACCGACTCAAACCATTCACGAGTGCTCGCCATTGCTCCTCCTGCATCGACAAAATGCTTAGTAATCCCGACGCAGCAGCGACACCGGCTGCACCGGCAGCTGAATGCGGTGGCACACGGGCACCGCGTCAACAAGTTGCCATAATGGTTGTACATGACGTGCGACAGCCTTGAGGGCGACCATCGGGAGACAGCGCGACTGCGGCGCTGGTGCAGTCCAAACCGTCGCGCGATCGTTTCGTGAGGACGTCGGTGTAGCGCGCGGCGCGCGTACCGGGAGGTACCAGACTGGGGTCAAGCAACAGGGGTGTCGTGGGCTCGTTCGCCGCGTACGACGGTGACCACGCTGGCTGGTCCCGACATCTGGGAGTGGGTTGGTCGAGCTACCCTGGCCGATGAGTCGCCCCTGACCTCTGAGCGATGCACTGCCGACGGGGTAGTCAGTCGAGCCGACCCCTGCCCGACAACAGGGAGCTCCACTGGGCGACTGCCCAGTGGAGCTCGGTAGGAGGATTAGGAAAGAACCGACCACGAGATGTCGGTTAGTCGAAGAGGATGACACCGCGGATCACACGTCCTTCCAGGAGGTCGGCGTAGCCCTGGTTGATCTCATCGAGGCGGTAGGTCTTGGTGACCAATTCGTCGAGCTTGAGGCGGCCGGCGCGGTAGAGCTGGAGGAGGTAGGGGAAGTCAACGCGGGGATTGACGTGGCCGTAGAGGGTTCCGACGACCTCCTTCCCAAGGAGCACGAGATCTGCTGGTGGGACTTTCATCCACTCGGTGTTTTGCGGAGTAAGCCCCACCACAACTGTGCGCCCCGACTTACGGGTAGCGCGGTAGGCGATGCCGATGTGCTCGGGCTCGACGTGGCCGATTGTGACGATGGTCTTATCGGCGCCGACGCCGTTGGTGAGGTCGAGGATGCGCTGGACGGGGTCCTCGTACTGGGCGTTGATGGTGTGGGTTGCGCCGAACTCCTGGGCGGCTTCGAGCTTCCAGGGGACGATATCGACGGCGATGACCTTGGAGGCGCCGGCGAGGGCGGCGCCCTGGACGGCGTTCATGCCCACGCCGCCAAGCCCAAACACGGCCACCACTTCACCGGCCCGGACCTCACCGCGCTTGGCGGCCGCACCGACACCCGTGGGCACGCAACAAGAGACCAAACAGGCGCGGTCGAGTGGAATATCGGGGTCGATCTTCACGATCGCGTCGGCCGGGGCGACTGTGTACTCGCTGAAGCAGCCGATCATGGCGAACTGGCCGACTTCTTGGCCGTCCTTCGTGCGGAGGCGGAAGGTGCCGTCGAGCTGAGCACCGATGGTCGCACCGGCGCCTCGGTCGCAGAGGACAGGGAGACCGGTGAGGCACCACCGGCACTTTCCACAGGGCGGGATAAAGGTGAGGAGCACGTGGTCACCAGGCTGAACTTCAGTGACACCGGGGCCGACCTTCTCAACGATGCCGGCGCCCTCGTGGCCGGGGACAATGGGGTAGCGGGCAGGGTGATCGCCGGTGGCGAAGTGCCAGTCAGAGTGACAGATGCCGGTAGCAACCATTTTGACGAGGACTTCTCCAGCCTTGGGTTCATCCAGTTCCAATTCTTCAACACTAAACGTCTTGGTGGGACCATGCAGCACGGCTGCCCGCGTCTTCATAGGCTCCCCCTTTCACAACATCTCCGACCGACCAGAATCCTCTCGTTGACTGTTAGGTGAGAGAGAACTATTTCCATTCAAAGTATAGCAGATAATCGAATGGCTGTCAACCCTTCCGTGGACGGGCGAGAAGGGGATTCACCGACATAGGTTCCGGGTAAATAGAGACTTTCCTCGGAAGACGAGCGTTGACACCTTCGAGACGTCTGGATATACTCCGGCTGACATTCCGAACATGTTGGGTGGTTAAGGAAATGCGGGGAGAAGGGAGCGGAACAATGGAGCCGATGGTGGAGACGCTGGTGGAGGAGCCGGAGGCGGTGGTCGAGGAGCAGCCGGCTGCGACGCTCTCGACCGAGACAGAGGAGTCGGCCGAGCAGCTGGTGGAGATGCTGCTCGCGGAGATCACGATCGACGGCATGTGCGGGGTGTACTGATCGAGCCGGTGCGCTGGGAGAACCGCACGAAGCTTGCGCGGACTGCGGCGCTCCGACCGGAGCCGTTTGGGGCGCTGGCCTACACCTACCATGAGCGCCGGTTATTCTTCATCCCGCCCTGGCTTGTTCCCTTTGTCGAGGGTACTGGGAGTGAGACGATCGCCGAGGTGGCGCAGCGCCTGCGGGCAGCGGGCGTCTTGCCGGAGGACGCGGTAGAAAAGATCCTGCCGCTCCTGGAGGGGCTGCGTCGCAGGGGGGTCATCGATGTGGACTGACGTGCTGCGCCGCGGGTTGAATGCGCCGATCTGCTTGACCTGGGAAATCACCTACGCCTGTAACTTCAACTGTGTGCACTGTTTGTCCTCCTCCGGTAAGCGCGCGCCCGATGAATTGACGACGGAAGAAGCCAAGCGGCTGATCGATGAGTGGGCAGCATTGCGGGTGTTCTATATCAATGTCGGGGGTGGAGAGCCGCTTCTTCGCCCTGACTTCTTCGAGCTGATGGAGTATGCAATCGCGCGCGGGATCGGTGTGAAGTTCAGTACCAATGGGAGCCTGATCGACGAGTCTGTCGCAGACTGGATCGTGCGTACACCGTATCTCGACGTCCAGATCAGTCTCGATGGAGTGACGCCAGAGGTGAACGACGCGATCCGGGGCGCAGGATCGTATGCGTTGGCGCGGCGAGCGATGGAGCTCCTGGCAGCACGCCGGTTCCCCTTTAAGATCAATGTGGTGTTGACGCGACGGAACTTCGAGCAGCTCGAGGACTTCTACGCGCTCGCCAAGTCGTATGGAGCACAACTCCGGGTAACACGCCTGCGACCGTCAGGGCGCGGGCGCGAGGTGTGGCATGAACTCCGCTTGACCCGAACTCAGAGTCACCAACTGTACAGTTGGCTCGTGAATCATCCAGATGTGCTGACGGGAGACTCATTCTTCCATCTCTCGGCGCTTGGGCGGCCGCTGGAAGGGCTTAACCTCTGCGGAGCCGGTCGGATTGTCTGTTGTGTCGATCCGCGCGGTGACGTCTATGCCTGCCCCTTCGTTCTGACTGAGGAGTTCAAGGCAGGGAACGTCCGCGAGCGCTCGTTCACTGAGATCTGGCGTGATTCGCCGCTTTTCCGGCGGCTACGTGAGTGGGAGGCTGGCTCGACCTGCCAAGCGTGCTCTGCGTATTCCCGCTGCCAGAGCGGGTGCTTCGCGGTGAAGTACTTCACCGGAACGCCGCTGGATGCGCCAGATCCCGAGTGCGTCTTTGCGCCCGAGACTGGACCGACCGATATCGTTCTGCCGCTGCGTTTGCACCCGCGTCCGGTGCGGAGCCCACGGCGGGTAGCAGTCACGCCGGCAGCGCAGTGACGTGCGCAGTCATCCAAGGTAAGGTGCGGGACGCTCACTGCCCTCCGACTTCGGTCGGCTCAAGTGAGCGGTGAGGGGCAGCAAGTCATCCGTGACAGTCCGCAGCCAAGGTGACGGAGAAGCACCACAGTCGCATCGCGACGGCCCGGTGGCTATCACGGCCCGTTGTTTCGTCGATCCTACCGCGCGCTGCCTCGCCCAAGGCGAGGCGGTGTGGATTGTGGCAGAACGACCACTCCGCGCATGGCGAGTACATCCCAAGGTTGGCCGCCTGCTCGAAGCGCTCCGGGCGAATCCAGACGTGGAGCAGGCGTTGCGGACTGTTCCAGGACTGCGACGCGAGATGGCGCTGGAGCTCCTGGAGCGGTTCGCCGATGAGGGACTTGTGCGCTTGGAGTGGAGCGTTCCGGAGGAAGTGTTGCCACCAGTAACCGTCGTGATCCCCGTGCGAAACCGGCCGCGGCAGCTCCAGGCATGTCTGGCCGCGCTGGAGCGGTTGGACTATCCGCGTGATCGGCTGGAGGTTCTTGTCATCGATGATGCTTCGACGGACGAAACACCAGAGCGCGCTGCGGCGTGGTGCGGGCGGCTCCCCCTGCGCGTGATCCGCATGCCAGTGCGCGTGGGAGCGGCTGAGTGTCGCAACCAAGGGGCTGCAGCGGCACAAGGAGAGATCGTCGCCTTCACCGATAGCGACTGTCTGCCGCATCCGCGCTGGTTGCGAGAACTCGTTGTGGAGTTTGTCCGCCCGAGCGTGGCAGCGGTGGGGGGTGCCGTCCTGCCGGCGGATGAACAGAGCTGGCTTGATCGGTACGAAGCGGTGCAATCGCCGTTGACACATGGGCCAGTACCGGCCCGGGTGCGGCCGCGCGGTGCAGTGCCGTATCTGGCAACAGCGAACGTGCTGATGCGGCGACGAGTCCTGCTCGAGTTAGGTGGCTTCGCGCGTATCCATCCTGGTGAGGATGTGGATCTCATTTGGCGGCTCTGCGAGCAGGGCTGGCGAGTGCTGTACCGTCCAAGTGGTGTGGTCTACCACGATCACCGTGACCGACTCTGGCCGTTCTTGCGTCGTCGAGCGGCCTACGCGACGTCGGAAGTTGTGCTTGTCGAGCGACATCCTGCCTACCGGCATGTGCTCACCCTCCCACTTGCCCTGCTGATGAGCGTAGGTTGGGCCCTGTCTAGCTGGCGTCGTGGACGATGGCTCCCGGTGCTCGCGCTGCTGCCAATACTGGCAGAGCTGGTGAGTGCGATGAGGAGCGTACGGCGCGCGGGAGCACCAATTGGTACCGGGCGTCTCTTACAAGGGGAACTCCGGGGAACGGCAGCGGCAGTCTATTGGGTGGGAAGAACAGTAAGTCGATATTACAGCTGGGCAACACTGATCACAGGAGTGCTAGCGCGGCGCAGGAGCGTGGGCCAGTGGCTGCTTGCCCTGGTGGTGATGAGTCTTACCGGAACAGCAGTGGTCGATTATGTCCGCAAGCGACCGCGTCTTGATCTGGTCCGCTTCGTTCTCGCGCACATACTTGACGATCTTGCGAACAATGCAGGGCTTCTGGCTGGCTGCCTACGCTACCGAACAGTGCGTCCCGTGCTTGTCGCGCTTTCGTTCTATTGGCCACGTGGGGCGCCACGCCGGGAGCGGAGCCGCTAAGTCGCGGGTACCGCGTTCACGGGCCGTCGGCGCAGGTTCGTCCTGGCCAACACACGAAGCTTGTGTGGAACCGACTTCGTCATGCGACTTCGAGCATCCCGTGGTTCTGCTCGGTCAGGACTGGGGGCGGCGGATTACTCTGTGCGCTCCCTATTGTGCTGTGGCGTCGCGCCAGCCCGCGAGACCGCGGGGAAGGTGCAACGCCACGGCCCATCACCGGAGTGTTGGTTAGTCGAAGAGGATGACACCGCGGATCACACGTCCTTCCAGGAGGTCGGCGTAGCCCTGGTTGATCTCATCGAGGCGGTAGGTCTTGGTGACCAATTCGTCGAGCTTGAGGCGGCCGGCGCGGTAGAGCTGGAGGAGGTAGGGGAAGTCAACGCGGGGATTGACGTGGCCGTAGAGGGTTCCGACGACCTCCTTCCCAAGGAGCACGAGATCTGCTGGTGGGACTTTCATCCACTCGGTGTTTTGCGGAGTAAGCCCCACCACAACTGTGCGCCCCGACTTACGGGTAGCGCGGTAGGCGATGCCGATGTGCTCGGGCTCGACGTGGCCGATTGTGACGATGGTCTTATCGGCGCCGACGCCGTTGGTGAGGTCGAGGATGCGCTGGACGGGGTCCTCGTACTGGGCGTTGATGGTGTGGGTTGCGCCGAACTCCTGGGCGGCTTCGAGCTTCCAGGGGACGATATCGACGGCGATGACCTTGGAGGCGCCGGCGAGGGCGGCGCCCTGGACGGCGTTCATGCCCACGCCGCCGAGCCCAAACACGGCCACCACTTCACCAGGGCGCACTTCGGCACGCTTCGTGGCGGCACCAAATCCTGTCGGAACGCAACAGGCGACAAGACATGCCTTGTCCAGTGGGATATCCGGCTCGACGCGGATGAGTGTCTCGACAGGAGCTACAATATACTCGCTAAAGCACCCAATGCCAGCAAGCTGTCCGACGTCCCGTCCATCCACAGTATGGAGCCGAAAAGTCCCGTCGAGCAGTGCACCACCGGTGATGTTCGCGCCACGATCACAAAGGACAGGGAGACCGGTGAGGCACCACCGGCACTTGCCGCACGAGGGAATGAACGTCAAGATGACATGGTCACCAGGCAGAACTTCAGTGACACCGGGGCCGACCTTCTCAACGATGCCAGCGCCCTCGTGACCTGTCACAATGGGATAGTTGGTTGTGAAGTCGCCGGTGGCGAAGTGCCAATCGGAGTGGCACATGCCGGTTGCCACCATCTTGACTAGGACCTCTCCGGCTTTCGGCTCGTCAAGTTCGAGTTCTTCCACCTGGAACTGCCGAGTGGGCCCATACAAGACAGCAGCACGGGTCTTCATGTGTCCCCCTTTGCCCATAGCCGCATACCAACCTGCTCGAGATATGGATCCGACGAAGGAGACTTCTTCAGCACTATAGCATCGGAAAACCGAAGCTGTCAATCATGCCTTGGAGGGATCGCCTCGAAGCTTGGGATACCCACAGTTGGTATATGCTCCATTGACGTCACAGCGAGGGCATCCTCACGTGTGGTTTGCCCGTGTGACCGCTGATGGTTGTGCTGGGGCTGTGGTATTTCCAGTCTCACAAACTGTTACGCCTGCGGAGTCCTTGGCGACAGGTACTCCTCCTTGGCAAGGTGAAGCGCACGGATACGTGCGGCACCAATGGCGTACCGGACACAGGGAGAAGAACCCTCCATGGATGTCCGCTTGGTCTGCCACTCGCTGAGTGCACCCCGCAGGCAGGGTGATTGGGCTGTCTCCTGTTGCAGCTGCATGGCAACCTGGGATCCTTGGGCCATAGGAAACACAGCTTGACTGAGCCGCTGTGCTTGCCTACCCGGCAGGAGAAGGAAGATCAGATGAGCTCCTCGTGGCAGGGAATGCAGGAGATTCTGGCATGATGCGGCGGTTTCCTCGCAGAATGAGAGCGTTGTCCGGAGAATCTTTGGCGCTCATCTTGCGCCCGGGCACTTCCGCAACGCTATAGTTGCTATCGGGCTGGCGAATGACGTTGCAGAGGACCGGAGGAGAGGCAGTGAGCGAGGTTCGGATCACGGTTCGGCAGAATGGTCCCTACTACGTCCAAGGCCGAGTTATTCTGGTTGATCACGAGGGAAACGAGATTCCCTACGAAGGTGAAGAACTCTGGCTGTGTCGCTGTGGTGGCTCATCCAAGAAGCCGTTCTGTGACGGGACGCATAAGCGGATCGGCTTTCGTGGTGACCTTGGAGTAGAGGTGCGTCGGCGCAAAAGTGAAGTGTCAGGCGAAGGCACGGCGGCGAGCATGGCGATGACCGTGGGGGAGCGTCACGAGAACACAGATTTCGTCGCCGTCATGCCTCTGGCCGAGGTGCCGGAGGCTAAGATCGTCCGCTTTGAAGTTGACGGTGAGCCCCGCATTCTCGTGCGCTATGGCGACCGGCTGTACGCCGTGTATGGAATCTGTACCCACGAGGAAGCTGAACTGGCCGAGGGTGATCTCGAGGACGGGATTGTGTATTGCCCATTGCATGGGTCAGGGTTCGAGCTCGCTACCGGACGTGTCGTCTCACTCCCAGCGACAGAACCGCTGCCGGTGTACGAGGTGCAAGTCCGCGACGGCATGGTGTACGTGTCGCGGCAGCCGCGGAGATGAGCGAAGACACAGTGGCAGCCAAGTTGCCCCGCATCTCGGCCTGGTTTAAGGAACTAGACAACGAGTTGCTGTCCACTGCTTTTTAGCCTGTTCTGCCTCGGTCGGCGTGAGGGGGCTTTGCTGGGCGTGCTGTTCTAGAAGGTGGCTGGAGACCTGCCAACTCCTGCTGCCCAAAGGTGATCACAAGCTCCCCGCTGCAAGACGTAACGAAGGCGGATTAGAAACTGCCGCCGGAAGCTGCGCTACCACTTGAGGCGCCACCGCCATCGCCGCTTGTATCGCTTGTTCGACTGGACGAACCAGACAGGAGGGTCCTTTCCACAGTCTTCCAGAATTCGTACAACAGGAGATCACCTCCGTTATCCGATAATGACTGGTCGTTCTCGAGCCAGATCGGCACGTATCCGCGCAGATGTGCTGTGCGGAGATGAACGTCAAGGTCTTTGCGGATGCCGAGCGCGATCGCGTACGGGAGCAGCCGGTCGAGGTCCAGAGTAGCGATTCGTTGGCGTGTCGCTTGCTTCACTCCCCTTACGAACCCGTGCCAGCGCATCGCTTCCTCCTTGCCCTGGCTCGTAGTCTCATGGAGCGAGTCAGCGACAACAAGCCACAGAAGGCCACTCGGAAGAAGCGCAAGAACACCGATCCCACCGGACGGGGTCTCTGCAAGCAAAAAGACCGCCAGAGCAAGGATGCCGAGCAGTAGACCGATCACGCCGGGAATCAAGAAAGCGATGCGTTGACGGCGAATGTTCGGATCGAACCAACCGCGGCGAATGAGTTCGGCACGGATCGCCTGTTGAGCGCGAGGCCAGTTTTCCCAAAGGGCGGAGCGTAGAGCCTGTACGGCCACTGGCATCTGTCCGGCAAGTGGCTTGAGGCTGTCCCAGACCACACGCTCAAAGTCCGATTGGACAACCTGTGGATCCCGAAGAGCGATATGGACCAGCGGCTCGGCCGCAGCGTCTGGGAACTTTCGATGGACCGGGGCTCGTGAGCGACTCGGTAGCGTCTCGGGAACGGGCTGGAGGCTCAGCGCACCACGCCGTGCGAGATCAAAGAACGTCGCGATCATCAAGTCAAAGATGACTCGTCCCTGGACAAGTGCTCCGGCGAGCGCTGGCGAGAGATCACTTGGCGGCTCAGTCGTTGCCAGAGGAGGAGACCGCCGTGCGGGTCGTGGAATCCTCATCCACAACACGGCTCCCCAAGCCAGAACAGCGACGGTGGCAACGAACCAGATCAGGTTGAGGTTCTGATGCGCGAGGGTGTCAGCCATGCGCTGGAACCAATTCCGCTGCTGGGGTGGGGGACCGACCGTAAGGTTCCGGTGAATTGCATCGAGACCCACAGCAATACCTGCCGCAAGCCGACCCTCGCGCAGCGCTGGGAGCATCTCTGCGGCAATCCGATCGAGTTCGCGCTGGCTAAGAACACCGCTGCGCACGTGTGCCTCGCCAGCGACAATCGCAAAGTGGCCGTGCCGCGGATCGTTTGGCTGAAGATTGAAGAGCAGCACCACGCCATCGCGTGCTCCCGGTGCGGACTGGATGCTCCAAGCATCCATGAGCGCCCGGGCATCAGCCACGGTCTCCTCGAAGGACGCATCATGGAGCCGCAGATAGACGACGATTGGTGCACCGACCTGGTTGATGGCCGCGGCGCGCCGCTCAAGGTCGGTGATCTCAGCTGGTGTCAAGACAGCTGCCCGATCATAGACGTATCGTCCAGGTTGGGGAGAGCCGAAGTCGTTCGCTCCGCGTGCTACCGACGGGAAGGGGATCACTACTCCAAGGAGGAGGATCAGGCCAAGAAACCAGCGACGCACTGCTCACCTCAAGCGACTCCGTACACACCCAATGAAGTATCGACCGCGATCTTCCTTGAGTCAACAAGGAACACTTTCTTCACAACCACTGTGCTGCTCACCACAAACCACGGGTAGTCTCCATCACCTAACCGTCGTCTTCCATTGGCGGAGGACGCAGGCCGTCAGTTGAGCGTCACCCAACATTGTTGGGAACGTGCGACAATGTTCTTCCGGCGTGGAGGATGCAAGATCTCCACCGCCCGAGTCTCCCTGGTAGGGCATACTGTGGACATCGTCTGCTGCGGACTTCCTCAGAGAAGGGGGCCCTCGTCCAGGAGGTGGCGCCGGGAACAACTGCGGTGAGTGCTGCGGAACACACTGGTGCTCCACAACTAGGGGTCGTGTCATGCCTGAGACGTGCTTGGTCATCGGTGCCGGAGTTGCAGCGTTCGGCTTTGCCAATGCGATTCGCGATGCTGGATACCAGGGACGAGTGGTTATCGTCGGGGCAGAAGAGTTCCCCCCGTATGAGCGTCCTCCGCTGTCAAAGGCGTATCTCCTTGGGAAGAAGCACGAAGATGATCTGATCTATCGACCACTGTCGTTCTACGAGGAACGCGGGATCACGCTTGTGCTCGGTGAACGGATTGCCACTCTCGACCTTCAGGCGCGCTCAGCGCAGGCGGAGAGTGGAAAGACCTACCATTTCGATCAGCTGGTGCTGGCAACGGGAGCAAATCCTATCCGGTTACCGATACCAGGAGCTGAACTCCCTGGCGTGCGCGTCCTCCGGTCGATGGCTGACGCGCGAGCGTTACGCGATGACCTCCACCGCGTTGAGCGGGTATTAGTGATTGGGGGTGGGTTCATTGGCTGTGAGGTCGCAGCAAGCGCCCGGACGTTGGGGAAGCAGGTGACGCTGGTCGAGACGATGCCAGTGCTGCTTGGACGAGCGCTGGGTGAGCAGATCGGGAGCGCAATCGCCCGTGTGCACGAGCGCCGCGGTGTTGTCCTGCGCTTGGGCCGGCGGGTCGAAGCACTGGAAGGGCGGGCGCGGGTGGAACGCGCCATTCTGGACGACGGAACGGTGCTCCCGTGTGACCTTGTGGTGGTTGGAATTGGGGTTCGGCCAGCCCTGCCGGCCATCGACGGCGAGCTCGAGATTGACAACGGCGTGGTGGTTGATGCGACCTGTGCCGCGAGCGCTCCAGGTGTCTGGGCGGCTGGAGACGTGGCACGTTGGTGGCATCCAACGATCCAGCGAGCCATTCGGGTGGAACACTACGACAACGCACTGGCAATGGGAGCGGCCGTTGCCAAGGCAGTGGCAGGACAGCCAGAGCCATATGCTCCAGTGCCATCGTTCTGGTCGGATCAATATGACCTGACCATTCAATACTACGGTTATCCTGTGGAATGGGATGAGATCATCGTCCGAGGCGATCTCGACCAGCCGGCCTTCACGGCTTTCTACTTGGCCAGTGGTCGGATTTTTGGTGCGGTAATCGTGGGGCGGCCCAAGGATATGCGGCCGGCACGCCGACTCGTTGAGCGGTTGGCGCAGGTCGACCGAGCAGTGTTGAGTGATCCAGAGGTCGACCTGCGCACGCTCCTTTCTTGACGCTGGAGAAGGTCGACGAAGCTAACGTGTGACCGGTAGACCGGTGCGTGTCCAGGCGATCATGCCGCCGGCGAGATTGGCGACACGAGTAAAGCCTGCCTGTTGAAGGATCATAGTGGCGTAAGCGCTCCGGTTGCCGCTCCGGCAGACAAGAATAAGTTCCCGATTCGGGTCGAGCTCGCTCAGACGGGCAGGGAGCTCGTCGAGCGGAACGAGGCGCGCTCCGGGAATGTGCCCGGCTCGCCATTCGTGGGGCTCGCGCACATCGATGATGAGGGCTCCTGACTGCTGGCGAGCATGCGCTTCAGCTGGCGTGACTTCTGGTACACGAAACCGACTAAGCAGACGACCAAGCACCATCTTCTCCCTTCCAAACAGGGCGCACGAAGCGACACGAGCGTAGTAACCCTGGGTAGAGCATTGCCGCCGCGGGGGCAAGGCCCAGGCCTGACCTTACCCCACGGCGGTACAGTCAAGGCTCGTTACACGGCGACTGCAGCTCCGCGCGTGACCGGATAGCCAGCTCCACGCCAGGCGTCCATACCACCCTCCACCGACCAGACGTGTTCGAATCCATGGGCCTGGAGCAGACTTCCAGCCAGGACACTACGCGCACCAGCGCCACAGACAAGGACAACCGGACGAGTTGGATCCAAGGAGGCGAGCTCGTTCGGTAGCCGATAGAAGGGGATGTGCCGTGCCCCAGCGATGTGTCCCTCGACCCATTCGGATGACTCGCGGACATCAACGAGTTGGAGGAGCGGCTCGTTCTCCAGCCATTCGGCCAGCTTCTGAACGGTAAGCAGTGCGAGCGTTTGGTACGGGTAGCCAGCACGCTCCCAAGCCGGCATTCCCCCGGCCAGGTAACCGATGACTTGGTCATAGCCGATCACGGCCAGCATCTGGACGGCGAGACGAGCTTCCTCCTCGCGCTCCACAATCAGAACCAGCGGTCGATCGGGTGGCACAACGAGGCCGACACGGTTCTGGAACTGGCCGCCATCCAGGGCAACCGAGATGGCCCCTGGGACGTGGCTGGCGGCAAATGCTGCTGGCGAGCGAATATCGAGGAGAACCGCACCAGCTTGCTGCAGTTCGCGCACTCGTGCTGGAGCCAGTGGCGTGGCCGAGCCGATCCGCGGAGGCTCCGCGCCACGATTGAGCTCAACAATTCGCGCCAGGTTTGGTGGGCGCTCCGGCAAGTTCTCATTCATGAAGCGGACGAAGGCCGCGCGGTCACGAATCTGTAAAGCGCGGTTATGGCGCTGCTCAAAACCGATCGTGGTACCGGTCATCCGATTGTTCACGCGGCCACAGAGCGATCCAGCCACATGACCAGGGAAAACGAGCGTTCCGGGTGGGAGTTGGAGCAGACGCTGGTGGAGGGAATCGAACAGCGCCGCTGCACCTTCAAATCCGTCGATGGCCAGGTCGGGGCGAGCGACATCGCCGACGAAGAGGGTATCACCAGTCAGGACCAGCCACGGTTCCGGACCCCGCGAGCGGTCGATGACGGCGATGACGATATGCTCGGGACGGTGCCCCGGCGTGTGGATGGCACGCAGCACGACCTCACCAAGCTCGAGCTCGTCACCGTCGCGGAGCGGGAGGTGCGGGTAGGCAGCGCCGGCTAGCGCTGATACTGCAATTGTGGCACCGGTTGCAGCAGCCAGCTGGTGATGGCCGGAGACGTGATCGGCGTGATTATGCGTCTCAACGATGTAGCGCAGCTGCAGTCCCTCGCGCTGGAGTACGTCGAGGATCTCCTCGACCATGTCGATGCGCGGATCGACGACAGCAGCCAGGCCGGCATCGTTGGAACCGACAATGTACGCGGCACAGCCGATATCGGTACGCAGGATCTGGTGAAAGAACATCGGGGTCCCCCTTCACGATATCTCGAGTGACTGGAGCGCACGTTGGAGTCGAGCCCGTGCCTCGGCAGCGAGTTCGTCGAGGGCGGGATTCCCGACGATGCCGAGCATGGCTTTGGGATCAGCAATCTCCACGCGGGTCTTGCCATCCACCTCGCGGACGACGACATTGCAGGGGAGGAGTAGGCCAACCTCTCGCTCCGTCTCAAGCGCTCGGTGAGCAAGAGGTGGATTGCAGGCACCGAGGATGACGTACCGTTCCATGTCGAGACCGAGCTTCTGGCGCAGCGTCTCTTTGACGTCGATCGTGGTCAGAACGCCAAAGCCCTCCGCTTTGAGTGCGTCCTGCACTTTGGCCAACACTTCATCGAATGGCTGATCGAGATCAACGCCGAAACCGTAGCGGCCAGTGAACATTGTGTTGTCTCCTTTCTCCGTGTGATCCTGCTCGTCTTGCCTCTGAGCGAGCCCACGGCTCGCTTTACCAGCGGATTGCTCAGCCGCCGCCGGTCGAGCAGCTGGCACTCGTACTCGTGGCACCTGCCGAGTGGGTGGCAAAGGCGGAAAGCAGCCGCTCGGTCTCCTCGGCACCGCAGTTGGGGCAGACGACCGGCTGAGCGGTCTGCGAGAGCCGGACAAGCTTCTCGAAGCGATAGCCACAGCGTTGGCAACGATACTCATAGATCGGCACCGATCTCACCTCCGTTCACTGAGAACCGACTCGGCGAGCTCTCCCTGGCGGAGCAGCTGATCGAGCAAGAGCGAGCGGGTCAGGTGACAGGCCTCCAGGATGCGAGGATCGGTCAGCGAGTAGTGCATCTCGGTTCCTACGCGCTGGGCATGGACAAGACCACGCTGACGGAGCACCGCGAGATGCTGGCTGATCTTGGCCTGCCGCTGCCCGGTGGCCTGGGCGAGCTCCTTGACCGCCTTTGGCCCCTCACCGAGGAGCTCAATCAGCTCGATACGGGTTGGATCGGCGAGCACCTGGCAGAGCATCGCCTGGAGGCGATAGAGCTCGCGTCGGCGCTCGCGTTCATCGAGATGCAAGAGACGTCCCTCCTTTCGGACGTTACTGTATTCGAATGCGCGAATATTCTAATGCCTGGAGGGCCATTGTGCAAGGGGATGCCAGTTACGTGCGGGAGACGCGTTGATCGAGAGCAAAGGCGCTGCGGAGCGTTGTGCGTCATCGTGGTTCGATCGGAGGAAGGACGATGCGTGCGTCACCTGGAGCGTGGAATAGCGTGCAGTGATTGCAGATGAGAGACAGAGGGGGTCTGGCATGGAATCGCGGCCTGCAAATGACGAGAGATCCTCATGCTGTAACGGGCCGTGACACGTGATTGCACGGCGAGGAGGTGCGCCCCTTCACCTCACAGAGGAGCTACCTTTTGGTGTCAATCAGGCATACCAGGACGCTGAGGTACCCATACACACGTCTCGGTAGCGGATGATCCAGTCCATCCCGCAGGCTGGTCATCCTGAAGGATGAACGGCCGTCGTGCAGTGTGCTCCTCTGGAGATGCTCGGATACCGTTAACACTGTTGAGGACGGGGTGGGCGACATCTCCGGTAGGGAGATCGAGGGCGGGCTGGGAAAGTGGCAGGGCCGTGCGCTCCTGAGGAGCCGAAGGACCTGTGGTGGCGCCGGTGCAGAGGCGAACGGGCACCGCGTGCCCGAGCGCGGAGTTTGCTGCTTCTTTCTTCGCTGGAATGGTGGGTGCAGGACGTCGACTCCCATGTGGGCGCGGGTGCTTCTCGCGTTAGGCTTTCACGCGCCGCTTCTCCGGATCGACAAAGGGAATCGGGACGACCCGGGCGGCACGCCAGCCCTCAGCCGTCAGTACCTCAAGCTCGCTCCCCGGTTGTGCGTGTGAGAAGGGAACGCGCGCGAACCCAATAACCCGGCCGACCTGTGGAGACCAGCAGGCTGATGTGACGCGACCAATCGGTTCGCGTCCGCCCGGCAGGCGGACAGGGAGCGGCTCGAGCAGCAGACCGTCCCGCAGATCGGTCGGTGGATCGCCGGTGAGGATGAACCCGACCACCTTGCACTGAGGTCCTTCGCTGGCGATCTGTATCAGTGCCTCGCGTCCGACGAACTGTGGCTTCCGGAGATTGACCATCCACTCGTAGCCGGTCAGCTCGTAGGGATTCGTCTCCAGCGTTATATCGATGCCGTAGGAAAAGATGCCGGCCTCAATGCGGCGGATGTGGCTTGGTGCTGCGACGCGTAGACCGAAGGGTTTCCCCACGGTTAAAAGATGTTCCCAGAAACGTGGACCAGAGTGGCTTCCATTGAGCGGCATCAACTCGTAGCCAAGTTCACCGGAGAAGCCGGTCCGCGTGACCACCACATCGAACTCGTCGATACGCGTGCACGCAACGCGATAGTAAGGGAGTTCCGCGAGGGATGGGCCGGCAAGCGCTGCGATGACCTCGCGGGCGCGTGGCCCACGGATCTGCAGCGGGGCGGTGTCTACTGGCCGAATAGTGACATCGAGTTGTGTCGCTGCAGCGAGTGCGCGAAGCCAGAGCAGGAGGTCGCTGTCTGAGGGCATGAGCCAGAAAATGTCCTCGGCGAGACGAACAACGACCGGATCGTTGACGATGCCCCCGTGCTGGTCGGTGACGAAGACATAGCGGCATTCACCGACCGGACACCGGGTCAGATCGCGGGTCGTTGCCCAATCGAGGAGTGCGAGCGCGTCGGGCCCTCTGACCTCGATCGGGATTTCGGTGCCGATATCCCAGAGGACGACGCCGTGGACGAGTGCCCAGTACTCGTCGAGCGGGTCAGTATAGAGGGCAGGCAAGAGGCGACGATGGAAGACCGCATAGGCGCGGGGCTGGGAGCGGGAGGATGCAGAAAAGTAGAGCGAGGTCCTCGTGCGAAGGGAGCGGAGAACGGGAAGTGTTGGGAGAGGATTGTCCATCAGCGAGCTCCTCTGGGTACCAACGAAGCTACGGTGAGAGCACAGCAAAACAATTGTGGCAGAGGATCCGGTCGGTCGCAGGTCGCTGACCACGCGACCAGACGTGAGGAAGGTGTGGTTGAGCGGGCAGGGGTTCATCTTGGGTGCGTCACGTGGTAGACCTTGACGGCTAGGGCGACATGTGGTACCGATATGCGTCGCCAGAAGCGGTTGGCGGTCTTGTGCATGGTTGATGCCGACAGCGATGCGAGATAACCGACGTGTCAATCGCCACCATCCCTATCAGGTTGCCCCGTGCCCGACGATGAACGGCGTCTTTGCGCTTTGGCCTCGAATCTGTGAGTGTTCCCGCTGAACAACTAAGACCCCCGCTTGACAGCGGCTGAACTTGCGTTCCATGTGAGTTAGGTCGCATGGCGGGGAAGCCACGATCAATGTCGGAGAGCAACACGCATTATCCAGACAGCGTTCAATCTGTGGGGTGATCGAAAGACCCGCCGAACAGGTGGCTGACAGAGGGTACTGGAGGGAATCGCGTATTTTCTGCCGAAGGGGGAAGGGAGATGGCAACAGCGGTTGAGCGAAACCGAAGATACCTGGCGTTTGTGATCGGTGCCTCGACGGTCGGTTCAGCGATCGAGTGGTACGACTTTTATATCTTTGGGAGTCTGGCGGCGATCCTGGCGACACACTTCTTCGCCAAGGACCATCCAGTCGCAGCGCTGCTCAATACGATCGCGATCTTCACGGTTGGGTTCCTGTTCCGTCCGCTCGGGGCGATTGTGTTCGGCTGGTATGGGGACAAGATCGGACGAAAGCGGGTGTTCATCCTCACGTTGCTCGGGATGGGACTGGGCACGGCGCTGATCGGCGTGATTCCGAGCTATACGACCATCGGGGTTTTGGCACCGATTCTGGTCTTCATACTGCGAGTGATCCAGGGGCTCAGCGTCGGCGGTGAGTGGGGCGGCGCGCTGACCTATGTGGCGGAGCATGCGCCGGACGGCAAGCGCGGTCTCTATACAGGGCTCTTAAGCCCGGCGGCGATCTACGGACTGCTCATCTCCTTCATCGTAGTGCTGAGCGTGCGGACGGCCCTCGGTGAGGAGACGTTCCGGGCCTGGGGTTGGCGGATTCCCTTCCTGTTGTCACTCGTGCTGGTGCTGATCTCACTGTATGTGCGGCTACGGTTGCAGGAAACCCCGATGTTTGCGGAACTCAAGGCCCGTCGGGCAGTGGTGAAGAACCCGCTCAAAGTGACCTTTACCGGTGAGAACTTGCGGCGGGTGCTGATCGCCGCGGCAGTGTCCTTCGGACAAGCAGTCGCCTGGTACACGGCGATCTTTTGGGCGCTCTTCTTCCTGCAGACGGCACAGAAGCTTGACTTGATTACCACTTACAAAATTCTGCTCCCCGGATTGATCCTGGCGCCGGTGCTGCACGTGTTGATGGGTTGGCTTTCCGATTCGATCGGGCGCAAGCCGATCGTGCTGACCGGCTTTGCCCTGGCAATCGTTGGGTTCTACCCACTCTATACACTGCTCGGGCGGTTTGCTCAGAAGGACAACCTGCAGTACTGGCCGGCGGCCTTCACGGTGATCGTGATGATGCTGATCCCCGCGATGGTCTGGGGACCGCTTCCGGCACTGCTTGCGGAATACTTCCCGACACAGGTGCGCTATACCTCGCTTGGTGTGGTGCAGAACGCGGCGAACGGTTGGGGCGGCGGCCTGGTGCCGTACGTGACGACCTGGATTCAGACCGCGACGGGGAACTTGATGTGGGCACTCGTCTACCCGATTGCCTTGCCACTGCTCGGACTGATCGTTGGACTGCTCTTCTTGCCGGAGACGGCACGCCACCGGCTGTGGGAGCAGCCAGGACCGGCGATGGCAGCCGGGGACGGGGAATAAGTCAGGATACTCGCGCGGTATCATCCGGTGAGGAGCATAGACAGCTCCTCACCGGTGTTGCCTCTTGAGTCTCAGCCAGAAAGGGGGAAAGGCATGCAGATTGAGACCAAGCCCCTCTTCCAGCAACTCTGGTCACGGCCACAGTGGGAAGGATTGCCACCGTACCGCTCGCTCCTCACGCCCCTCATGCTGCTGGAGCGGACGCTGCACGTCTTTCCCGAGAAGGTGGGGGTAGTGGACGGTGATCGGCGATTGACGTACCGAGAGTTCGGGGCGCGGGTCTATCGCCTGGCGAGTGCACTGCGCGGGCGCGGGCTCGAGGTGGGTGATCGGGTGGCGGTGCTGTGCCGCAATAGCCTGGAGGCGCTGGAGGCGCACTTCGCTGTGCCACAGATGGGCGGTATTCTGGTGCCGATCAACGTGCGGCTGACGAGCGAGGAGATCCGCTACATCCTCGACCACTCCGGTGCCCGGGCGCTGATCTTAGACGGAGCACTGAGCGGGCTGGTCGAGCCAATCCGGGAGACGTTGCCAGAACTCCGCCTCATCATTTGGACCGACATCGACAGTCGGCATGGTGAGGGAGCGCCTGAGCAGCCCGCGTTTGCCGATGTGACGTACGAGGACCTGCTGCGCGAAGGATCACCGGAGCCATCAGTGTATCCGCTGCGGGATGAAGAAGAAGTCCTCAGTATCAACTACACGAGTGGTACGACGGGCCGACCGAAGGGTGTTATGGTCACCCATCGGGGAGCCTATCTCAACGCGTTGGGGGAGATCATCGAAGCGCGCCTGGTGCCGGAGAGCGCCTATCTGTGGACGCTCCCGATGTTCCACTGCAACGGCTGGTACTTCCCCTACGCCGTGACAGGGATCGGGGCGACGCATGTGGTGATCCCGAAGGTGGAGCCGGCACGAATCTTCCAGCTAATCGAGTCGGAAGGGGTGACGCACTTCTGCGGGGCACCGACCGTGCTGATCATGCTCCTCCAGGGACGACCGAGCCCGGACTACCGCTTCCCACGCCCGCTGACCGTGTTGACGGCAGCGGCACCGCCCGCACCAGCGACGATCGCACAGATGGAGGCGATGGGAGCACAGATCATCCATGTGTACGGACTGACCGAGACCTATGGCCCACATACTGTCTGCGAGTGGCACAGCGAGTGGGACGAGCTCCCGCTCGAGGAGCGGGCACGGTTGAAGGCGCGCCAGGGCGTGGGGTACATCCACGCGCCGGAACTCCGCGTGGTCGACGAGGAGATGCGTGACGTGCCAGCCGATGGGCAAACGCTTGGCGAGGTCGTGATGCGCGGGAACAACGTGATGAAGGGCTACTACCGCGACGAGGCAGCGACAGCCAAGGCGTTTGCAGGTGGCTGGTTCCATTCAGGAGACCTGGCAGTTGTGCACCCAGACGGGTACATCGAGCTGCGTGACCGGAAGAAGGACATCATCATCAGCGGTGGGGAGAACATCTCGACCATTGAGGTGGAACGTGCGCTTTACCAGCACCCGGCGGTGCTTGAGTGCGCCGTCATTGGTATCCCGGATGAGAAGTGGGGTGAGGTACCCAAGGCATTCGTGGTGCTGAAGCCGGGTATGCAGGCGACGCCGGAGGAGCTGATCGCCTTTTGCCGGGAGCGCCTGGCACACTTTAAGTGCCCGAAGCGGGTCGAGCTGGTGGAAAGCCTGCCCAAGACCTCAACGGGCAAGATCCAGAAGTTTGTCCTGCGCGAGCGGGAGTGGGCCGGATACGAGAAGCGGATCCACTGAGCAGGGGAGGATGTCACCTTGATGAACGAGCACGACCGGTACCGGGAGTACCATCTCGAGACGCTGGCAGTACACGCGGGGCAGGCGCCCGACCCGGCGACGGGGGCGCGGGCTGTGCCGATCTACCAGACGACCTCCTTTGTCTTCCACGATGCTGATCATGCATCTCAGCTCTTCAACCTCGATGAACCGGGACACATTTACACACGGATCAGTAATCCGACGGTTGAGGTGTTCGAAAAGCGCGTGGCCTATCTGGAAGGGGGCGTGGCAGCGGTCGCCACAGCGAGCGGGCAGGCGGCGACGACGCTCGCCATTCTGAATATCACACGCGCCGGAGATGAGGTGGTTGCGAGCAGCAGTCTGTACGGCGGAACCGTAGCACTGTTCGCCAACACGCTCTCCGACCTGGGAATCACGGTGCGATTCGTCGATCCGACGAATCCGGAGAACTTCCGCCGAGCGATCACGGAGCGGACGAAGTGCATCTACGCCGAGACGATAGGGAATCCTCGCCTGGACGTGCTTGACATCGAGGCGGTGGCTCGGATCGCGCACGAGCACGGGATCCCGTTGATCGTCGATAACACGTTTGCGACGCCGTATCTCTGCCGGCCAATCGAGTGGGGCGCCGACATCGTCGTGCACTCAGCGACGAAGTGGATCGGCGGACACGGTGTGGCCATCGGCGGGATCGTCGTTGACTCGGGGCGCTTTGACTGGGGAAACGGGAAGTTCCCACGGCTCGTCGATCCAGATCCGGGCTATCATGGGATCTCTTACTGGAAGGACTTCGGAAGCCTGGCGTACGTGACCAAGCTGCGGGCACACATGATGCGAGATGTCGGTGCCTGCATGAGCCCGTTCAACGCCTTCCTCCTCCTACTGGGATTGGAAACGCTGCACGTGCGGATGGAGCGGCACTGCGAGAATGCCCTAGAGCTCGCTCGCTGGTTGGCCGAGCATCCGGCAGTGGCCTGGGTGGCGTATCCGGGCCTGCCTGACCACCCGTCGCACCACCTGGCGCGGAAGTACCTGCGGCCTGGACACTACGGGGCCGTCGTGGTCTTCGGCGTCAAGGGCGGGATGGAAGCCGGGATCAAGGTGATCGACTCGGTGGCTCTCTGGTCGCACCTGGCGAACGTCGGCGATGCGAAGTCACTCATCATCCATCCGGCCAGTACGACGCACCGGCAGTTGACACCAGAGCAGCGCATTGCGGCGGGGGTGGGCGACGATCTGATCCGGCTCGCTGTGGGCCTCGAGCACATCGAGGATCTCAAGGCCGATCTAGATCGGGCGTTGCGGGTGGCGACTGGCCAGAGTGCCGTGGTGACGACCGTCGGCGACGGCCGCACGTTCAGTGAGACGGCACGACCAGTCCTGAACGATGAGCAGGTCATCCGGTCGGTCTGCACACGTGCGTTCGTCGAGGAGAACGGCACACGGCGGCCACTTGTGCTGGCGATCGTGGGGCTTTCCGACGATCCAGCACGACCGAGTTATCGCGTCGCGCAAAAGCTGAAGCGGCTCGGCTATCGGATCATTCCCGTCAACCCGCTGGTCCGTGAGGTCCTGGGTGAACGCGCCTATGGGAGCCTGGCGGAACTCCCGATGCGAGCGGATGTGGTGGTGGTCTTCCGCGCGAGCGAGCACGCGCCGGGTATCGCTCGCGAGGCGGTTGCACATGGCGCGCGAGTCTTGTGGCTGCAGGAAGGCGTGGTGAGTCCGGAGGCGGCGCGGATCGCAACCGAGGCTGGGCTGGCAGTGGTGATGAACCGCTGCATCTACAAGGAAGCCCAACGCTGGCGTGGACACGCGAAGACATTCCGTCCGGACGACGTCGACCGTGAGTTGGTCGCTGCGACGTCGGATCGACACAGCAGCGAGCCGGCGGACGACTGAGCGCGGCTGATCGACCGCGTGACAGCGGAAGGAGATGACCAATGACCGCGATAGAGCTCGGAACGTATCGGCATGTTCTGTCCGAGGTTCGGGATGGAATCGCGGTCGTGACAATGAACCGGCCGGAGAAGCGGAATGCTCTGTCTGTCGAGCATATGGAGGAGCTGACGGAGGTCTTCCAACGGATCGGGCAGGAACCGGAGATTGCGGTCGCGATTCTTCGGGGAGCTGGGCCTGTCTTCTGTGCTGGACACGACCTGAATGAACTGGCGACCTGTGACGCGCGGACGGCTCGGCAGATTTTCCAGACGTGCACCACGTTGATGCAGACGATCCGTTCTATCCCGCAGCCCGTGATCGCACAGGTGCACGGAGTGGCAACGGCGGCCGGCTTCCAGCTGGCGGCCACCTGTGACCTGATTGTCGCAGCGGCTGGCACACGCTTTCAGACTCCGGGTGTCAAGATCGGGCTCTTCTGCTCAACCCCCATGGTCGCGGTGAGTCGCGTGCTTCCGCCCAAGAAGACCTTGGAGCTTCTCCTGACGGGCGAACCGATCACTGCCGAAGAAGCGGCCCAGCTGGGGATGGTAAACCGGGTCGTACCACTGGAGGAGCTGGAGAAGGCGACCTGGGAATTGGCGGACAAGATCCGGTCGGCAAGTCGCTATGTGGTGGGGATTGGCAAGCAGGCGTTCTACCGGCAGCTGGAACTCCCGGAGCACCTGGCCTACGCCTACGCGATGGAAGTGATGACGCTGAACGCGCTGGCGGAGGATGCGCGGGAAGGGATCTGCGCCTTCCTTGAGAAGCGCCAGCCGGAGTGGCGCAACGCGTGAAAGCGTGCTGTCGTGCCAGGGGAGAGCTGCCACAAGATCCGCCTCTTCACTCCAGGCGACCACACCGGGTCGCCTGGAGCGTCCTTTTCCAGGAAACACACCGGTAGCCGGGGTGGTAGCAGAGGCTTGTCAAGAGACCGTCGGAGGCGCCCTGTGTCGGAGCTGGCGAGTGCGCCGGGTAACCCTTGAGGAAAGCTGGAATGGCGTGCCGCTGGTGTTCGGTGCCCCATCCCTCGATACAGGGGAGCTGTCGCACGTTGTGCTGGACAACAGCACAGGTGTGATGCTGTACCTCTCTTCGGTGGCATAGTGGGTACCAGCTGGAGGAGCCAGGTCTGCCATGCCTCCTATGCGGCACGACGTGATGTGTCATGCTCTCCGTGTGTTCGGTGTCTTTCGCCTCGTGCGTCTTCGTCGGTAGAGTTGCTCGTCCGCCGGGCCACACAGAAGATGCCTGAATTCCGCTGTGGGGCGTTGAGGACATCGCCTGCCGCGCTCGGAAATGCGGAAGACGAACGACGGCATCGGCTGTAGGTATTCCTCCGCGCCTTGCTGATTGGGAAAACCATCTGGGCGGAACCTCGTCGTTCCGCTTTTCTCGTAGGACAGTGGGCCGGCTGACAGGGATGCCAATGACGCAGGGCTCACTGGACGGCCTGGTGGGACGAACAGCCGTCGTCTCATCTGCCCTCGGAGAGCCCGCGTAGCGTGTCGTGTAGCGTGTCGTGAACAAGGGTCGTGCCGCTGTCGCTCTGCGGAGAGTGATCGGCCGCAGGATGACGTCGCGTGGTGGTTGGCCTCGAGGGGGTTGACAGCGAGGCACGGAGAGGTTAGACTGGTCGCGTACGTACTGGTGTACATTCACACTTCGGCGCAGCGCAGTGCTTTGGGACAAAAGGCCTAGGGCCCCAGCGGGCGCCGGAGCCGAGAATAGGAGTGAAGCGATTCCGCGAGACTCAGTTGAGGAGTTGGCGCCGTGGTGCTGGGGGAAAAGGATTTGGGAATCTGGCCCGTCACGATATTCCGCGATCCTTGCAGTGCGAGTGAGCGGCCGCGCTGGGTGGCTGTGGCGTGTGAGCCGACGCAGCTTCCGCGGGAGGCTGCCAACTCGTGCTTGGTGCTGCAGTACTGGCGGAAGCAGCTCCATTGCCCTCCGGTGGCGGAGGGAGAGACCCCAGATGCAGCCTTAGCGAATCTCCTGGCGGCGCTGAATGGGGGGCGGGAAGGCTGAGTTACTCAGCCACGCGAGGAGGGTGGAGCCATGAGTGACTACCGTGAAGCAGTGGCGATCGTTCTCAACGCAGTGCGCTCCGCTGGCCTCCCGTTGACTGGCTGGTGTCTTGAGCGTGACCGCGTGCACTTTCTCCTCGCAGGGGGAAAGGATGTCGCAATACCGTTGGAGCGACTGCTTGGGGGGTCACCAAGCACGGTGGTTGCAGAGCTCCTCAATGCGATCGGCTGGCGGACGACGCCGGTCACGGTACGACCGATGGAGGAGATCGTTGAGTTGGCGCCACAGCAGCTGGCGCGCCTGCGGTTTCTGCACTGGTTGGTGAGCACGGGTCGGTTGCTCGGAGATACCGAGCGGCCACAAGCTGAATACGCAACGGCATCCTGATGAGGCTGCCTCTCGAACACCCATTGCCTGTATGCTAGTGGGGGTGCAGAGGGGCGGGGAGCGGTTGAGCGAACGTGCACACCAGGAGCAGCGCTTCTCGGTCGATCCAGAAGTCGAGCGTCTGCGGCGCGAGGTGCGGCGTGCGCTGGAGTCACTCTCCGAACGTGCCCCGTGTCGAATCTTTCCCGTGCCAGCGCGGCTTCTGTCGCTCCGCACGGTACACGAGATTCAGCGTTGGATCGTGATCGTGGGGGAGCCGGAGTGGCTGCGCGGCTTGGCGACGATGCGCAGGCGGCTCATGGAGCTCCCAGAGATCCTCAGTTGCCGAATCGAACGGATCGATGGGCATTCGGTACACGTTGCGCTCATGACGACAGGGCTCGAGCGGGAGGTCGTGCGTGCGCTCATCGAGCGACGGCTGAGAGAGAGCGGTTGTCCTGCGCCGTTCGAGCTCGTCGCACGCGGGAAAGTGGCGCAGGACGATGCCGATCTACGGTGATCTGAGCGACCTGCCCTTGCATCTCCTCCTGCAGGCATTGACGCGTGCCGGCCAGACGGGTCGGCTCGTGCTCCGGACGCATACTGAAGAGATGACACTCCTGTTAGATCGCGGGCGGGTCGCGGCTGTATCCAGTAGCGATGTGCAGCTGCGTATCGGGCAGATCCTGCTGCAGTTGGGCGAGATCAGCGAGGATCAGCTCGAGCAGGCACTGGCGCTGCAGGCGGTGGCACCAGGACGACGGCTTGGGGAGCTCCTGGTGCAACTGGGATTTGTGACGCACCAACAAGTGAAACGTGCCCTCGCGAACCAATTCGAAGAGGTACTGGTCCGGGTGTTGACGGCGCCGGACGCAACGTTCGCCTTTCTTCCTGAGCCGGTACTCCTCCCCAGCGACGAAACAGTGCTTGAGGATGCACCAATGACAAAGCTCATCTTTAACGCAATTCGCCGGGCAGATGAGGCCGCTGCACCGATCGCGCTGGTGAGCCAGGTTCTCGATCGCTCAGTGCTGGATCGGCTCACTCCCGAGGAGCGCGAGGTCCTGATTGCACTCTTGGAAGGGAGCCAGACGGTTCGGCAGGTGGTGCAGGCCACCGGGCTCAGCGGCTCCCGCGTGCGAGAGATCGTGGAACGATTGCGAACGCTCGGACTGGTGCGTTGAGCGGGTCGATCGCGCTGCCTTGGCGGTGTCTCGGCCTGTCGGAGCCTGAGGTCGCTTTCTGTGCTCCTGTGATATGACCCTGGGCAGCATTCCTCGCCTACGCCCGACTGCATCGCTGCTGTGTGCGCTGTGCTGTCGCAGTCGGAGGAGCGGCTGAGGCGAGAGAAAAACCTTTCGCCACAGTGCGGAGGGAGCGCAGCGGCGAGACATGTGACGGTCAGGAAGTGCTCCGGTGAGACGCGTCTCTCTCCTAAGACCGTCACCTTCTCCTATCCACGCAAGAGCACGACCCCAAGGAGGCACGCACCGGCGCGCTCGAGCTGCTCTTTTGCCTGCTGGGCGGCCGTACGCGGTGTCACGCCGCTACGGATGACCAGCAGGACTCCCTCGGCGAGGCTGGCGAGGGCGAGCGCGTCACCGTAGCGCGGGAGCGGAGCGGTGTGGAAGATCACGCGATCTCCCAGTTTGCGGAGAAGCGTGAGGCGTTCACTGGTCAACGGCCGACTAAAAAGGTCGGCAGGATTGGTGCCTGCTGGAAGCTGACCAGCAGGAAGGAGGCGCAGCTCGGCAAGCGACGTTCCATACACGGGTGCTGGTCGCTGGTCCGAGTTTACGAGCCATTCGGCGAGGCCGAGCGAGACAGTCTCCGTTGCCAATGTATGCAGCGAGGGATGACGGAGGTCTGCGTCGACGAGGAGGACACGCTCACCAGCGACAGCCGAGGCGGCGGCTAGGTTTGCGGCCACGCTCGCGGAGTCAGTGGAGCTCCGGCCAACGCCACAGATGAGGATCGTGCGAGGGGAAAGGATCGATCCGTTGGATCGACGAAGGACAGCCCGCAGGGTGCGATAGGCCTCGGCCGCTGGTGAGAGCGGTGCTTCGACAACAATCAGGTCCGCCATGTTCTCCTCCACGCGTGATGAACGCCGGTTCCGAAATCCAGGAACTTCGGCCACAACTGGGAGCCCCAGCGCACGTGATGTCTCGCGCGCCGTGCGGAGGACATCCTCGAAGTATTCGATACCAAAGGTCACAAGGACACCAAAAACGAGGCCGAGCACGAGCCCCGCGGCCGTGTTCAAACGTGTCCGTGGGCCGACCGGGGTGCTGGGTGGTGATGGGGTGTCGAGCTTCACGACGGCGACTGTCCCTTGGATGCGCTGACCGAAGGGATCGCGGAACTGCTCGAGGATGCGCTGGTTTTCGGCAATGGATTGGGCGACAAAGGCATCGGCAAGGGCGTTTGCCACGCGTGCGGCCCGTTCAGGATCGGTATCAGTCACCACGAGCTGGACCACGTTACTGTCCTGGTTTCGGGCAAGGGCAAGGCTCCCAAGCACATGGCCAGGGTCGTCGTTGAGGCCAGCTTGGTGCAATGCGCGGGCAACAAAGTCACCGCTGCGTATCAAGTCCTGGTAGGAAGCGAGCCGATTCTTCGCGTAGAGGTCGAGCCAGTAGTCAGGCGGTTGAGCAACAGCCATGAGCCGAACGCTGACCTGGTAGGTGGGTGGCTGGGTGCGACTGTAGCCATAAGCGACCACGGCTGCTGCCAGCCCGGCCAATAGGACAATCCACCAGCGACGGAGGACGATTGCCAGGTATTCCTCAGGACGCACGGCGTTTCCTTCCGGACGACATTGGGACAACCGCGAGGACGGGGAGGCCGAGCGCGCGCCGGATGTCTTCCGGTGAGTGCAAGGTATCGGCGAGGTAATCGGCTAGGAAGGCAAGGAAGATTCCGACCGCAAGCGCGAGAACAAGCTGGATTGCCCAGATCAGGCGAGTGCGGGTGATATCCGCGACGGCGCCGTTGGGCGCCTCAATCACTTGGACAATCACCTCCCGTTGCGGATCGGAGAAACCGAAGTACTGCGTGCCACGGTCGCGGAGGCGTTCGACCGCCGCTGTGGCGATCGCCACGGCTCGCGATGCTTCTGGAGAAGTGACCGTCAGGAGGAGTGCACGGTTGCGTCGCGTCACCGTGATACTCCCCTGTACTTCGCCTGGTTCGACTGGGGTGCCCAGAAGTTCACTCGCCCGCTGGGCAACGTCGCTGGCAAAGACGTTGCCGCGAACTACCTCGGTGAAGTCATCAACTGTATATTCGTTTGTCAAGTAAAGATAGTACTCGTCGTAGCGGTAGACATCGCTGGGGGCGTCTTGCGGCAGACGGGTGACGATGACAGCGGCACTGGCGGTGTAGTGCGGCCGGTACTGGAGCGCTTGGACGAGGATGGCGAGGAAGGCGAGACCGGGGACGAGCGCCACCAGCCAGCGGCGACGCCAAAGGACGGCGAGGTACGCTCTCAGTTCCACGGGGCGAAGACCTCCTCTCTTCGGCGAGCGACGCCCTTGGCGGCGAGTTGCGCTTCCACAAAGGCCATGAACTCTGTCCGGAAGCGTTCTGGGCGAAAGCGCTCAGCATGGGCTCGGATGGTCACGGGATCGAAGTGCAGGTGGTCGAAGCGGCGGAGCGCCGCAAGGAGCGACTCGACGGTCTGCTCGGGGAAAAGAAGGCCAGTCACGCCATCGATAACCGTCTCAAGGGCGCCACCACGAGCCAACGCGATGGCGGGGCGACCAGCGGCTTGCACTTCGACCTGAGCGATGCCGAAATCGTCCTCAGCTGGGAAAATCGCCGCTCGGCAACGGGCGTAGAGTGCGAACTTCTCGTCGTCGGAAACGCTCCCCAGAAACTGGACGGTCGGTCCAGCCAGGCGCTCCAAGGCGGGGCGGGCGCGACCGTCACCGACGATCTTGAGCGGCAGGCGTAAGGCGTTCGCTGCCTCGATAACAAGGTCGAGACGCTTGTAGTGAACGAGCCGGGAGACGACGAGGAAATAATCGCCGACTTCTTCGGGAGGGACGATGTGCGCGCGGTCGACCGCGACCGGTGGATGGATGACTGTCGAGTCGCGTCCCCAGAAGCGCCGGACACGGTCTGCGACTGCGCGGGAGTTGACAGCAATCGCATCAATCCGCTGCGCTGTGCGACGATCCCACCGGCGAAGCCAGGCCATGAATGGTGGAAGGAGACGCTGGAGCAGGGGAGGGAGCTCTTCGCGGGCCGCGTACTCTGGGAAGTTCCAGGCAAAGCGCATCGGGCTGTGGCAGTAGCAGATGTGGAGCGTGCCGGCAGGGACACGCACGGCCTTGGCGAAAGCACTCGAGGAGCTGATGACGAGATCGACCTGGTTCAGGCGGAGTTGTGAGAAGGCGAGCGGATAGAGCGGAAGGTAGAGCTGATGGCGACGGTGGATACCGGGCAGGTGCTGGAGCCACGTCGTGCGGATATTCCAGGAACGATAGAAGCTAGGAAGTTGCTCCGGGGCATACATCGAGGTGTAGACGGGCGCATCCGGAAAGAGTTCGTGGAGGATCTCGAGGACACGCTCGGCACCACCGTATTGGTTCAAGTAGTCGTGAACGATCGCGACCCGCACGATGCGCTCCACCTCCAACCCTAGCCCATGATAGCGCATGGAGCATAGGGCAGAGGTGAGCGCAGTCTCTCCAGGTCAGGCGAGGGGATCCGGCTGATCAGAGACCCAGGTGCCGAGACGGACAATGGTCCTACCGAGTCGGAGACGCCAATTGCGCGGGGACGGTGGTAGAGCAGCTGCTCGTCGGTGAGCAGCGGCGGCGGATTCAAAGTCTCGTCTTCGAAGGGTAGCGAGCCGTTCATCTATCCATGGGGTCATGGAAACTCCTTCCGCCGAGCTCGTCGCCCTTTGACGAGCCAGGCTCGTATTCCGCAACTCGCACAAGTGTACCACTCGCCATGTGCTCACTTGGTGACTATTCCGGAACCTCCTGCTGCTCAGTGGGAGAAATGCAACCTTCGACGCTCGGTGAACATGTGTTCGTCTGAGGCTTCTTTGCGCGGTGCACGCTGGTCATGGAGTCCGTTTACCCAGTCACCATGGCGGCGGTGAACACCAGTGCTCGGACCTGGATGGAGCTCTGTCGCGGGGTTGCGTCTGGAGGTGGACGTGTGGCCTGAAGGACGGCCGAGATGACTCGCACGGCTCTTGGGACCGTGGTCCAAAGTTGAGAGGGCTGCTACTCCACGAACGTGTAGCGCATGACAGGGCGTGTTGGGCTCTGGCGCGCTACTTCAACGAATCCCAGTTCCCGAAGAACCCGTGCGAGACCAAGGCAGAGCTGTGTCGGCGGGAGATGCCCCTCATGATCGATCGGGTAGGCTTCAACCGCCGGTGCACCGGCAGCCTGGGCGTAGGCGAGGGCGCCACGGAGGAGGGGACGTAGGAGTCCACGACCGCGGTATGCGCGGGCAATGTAGAGGCAGACCAGGGACCACACCGGTGTCTGATCGATAGCGGCACGTTGACGCGAACGTGCCAGGCGGGGGTAGAAACTACGCGGGCCGAGTGCGCACCAGGCAACGGGTTCGTTGTCCAGGTATCCCAGAATACCGGGAGGTGGGCCAGCGACGACGCGCTGGTGGAGGAGAGTCCGGCGCTCGGCAGGTGAGCGCTGTTGAAACTCTCGCCCGGTCAGCCAGTACCAAGTGCACCAGCAGTTGCTGAATGCGCCGTTCGGTCCGAACAGCCGCTCGAGGTCGTCCCAACGTTCAGGGGTGACAGGAACAATACGAAGATCCATCACAATCTTCAGCCCGACTAATAGGCACCACGACCGGTTAAGACGACCGGGACAGTCCGCAGGATGACTTTGAGATCAAGCCAGGGGGACCAGTTTTCGACGTAATAGAGATCCAGGCGAACCATCTCGTCAAAGGTGAGGTCGCTGCGCCCGTTGACCTGCCAGAGACCAGTGAGCCCTGGAGTGACAAGCAGGCGTTGCAGGTGCCAGTCCTGGTATTCGGCCACCTCTTCTGGGACGGGTGGGCGCGGACCGACGACGCTCATTTCGCCCTTAAGGACGTTGAAGAACTGCGGGAGCTCGTCGAGGCTTGTGCGGCGGAGAAACCGTCCGACGCGGGTCACGCGGGGATCATCACGCAGTTTGAAGAGCAGGGCGCTGCGTCCAGTTGCGCGCCGCAGAGCCTCCTGCTGTCGGTCGGCTCCGTCGACCATGGAGCGGAACTTGTAGAGGGTGAACGGCTTCCCACCCTTACCGATACGGGTCTGGCGGAAGAGGACTGGGCCGGGTGAGTCGAGCTTAATCGCAAGAGCAATGAGCAGCATAAGGGGGGCAGCAAGGACAAGGACTGTCGTGGCGATGGCGATATCCATCGAGCGCTTGATCCACCAGTTCCAGCCCTGGAGGCGACTCTCCTTGATGCCGATGAGAGGGAGGCCGGCAACTTCGCTGATCTGGACGCGGTCAAGTGCGAGTTCAAAGAGATCAGGGACAAGGGAGAAAGCGATGTCCAGCTCGCGACACTGCTCGACCACTTCCAAGACCCGGTCGTGATGTGCGGGTGGGAGCGCGACGATCACCTCATCGACCTGCGTCGAGCGGAACCGGTCGACTGCCTCGTCCAAGGTGCCGAGATAAGGAGGCTGGACGACGCCGCGCTCGGTGCCGAGCGCGAGAGGCTCGAGAGGAGGCTCGAGATCGATATAGCCGAGTACACGGTAACCGAGTCGTGGATGGTTGTAGAGATACTGCATGATGCGGCGAGCGGCTGGCCCGGAGCCGATGACCACCACCCGGTCGACTCCCCGTTCATGGGCCCAGAGCCAGGCACGAATCCAGCGTCCCACGAGCCGTTGCGTGACCAGCAGTCCAATCGCGAGGATCCACGCGTAGATGAAAATCAGACGGGAGGGGGAGAAGCGAGAGAGGAAGCTATACAGGATGACGAGTGCCATCGCCGTCGTCACCCCGCTGGCGATGATCGAGGCCTCGTCCAGAAAACTGGTCCAGCGGGGTAGCCGGTAGAGGCCGCGGAGTGTCAGGATGACCAGCGCCAGCCCGACGAAGAGTGCCGTTCGGCCAAGAAACGCACTGAACGGCTGAACAAAGGAAGCTGGAATGTCACCGCCGAGTTCCCAACCGTACCGAACCTGATAGGCGAGCCAGAAGGCGAGTGCGAGGAGTGCACCGTCAAGTGCCGCTTGACCGACACGGGGGAACCATGTCCGACGCCGGGAGCGTCGTCGTCGGGGGGCCGCTCCCTCGCTCGTTCGCACCGCCAATCCCGACTCCCTTTCGCCGTGCGTTGCCGCCGTGTCGTTGTCCATCGTGTCCCCCAGGCAACGCGCTGCTCGGGCGGTAGTATAGCCGATGCCGTCGGTCGGCCAGGACCAGCTGGCGAGCTTCGCTTGGATCGCTCCTGCGTACTGGCTGGCGTGTGATGTCCGGGTGGGTTTTGGGCGCCATGTCGCTTCGGCAACAGCGATCCAGGGCCCTTCTTTGCATCACGGAGTTGCTTGTTCCGCACGTCCCTTCTCGGACGCGGGGCAGGGCCTCTTCCCTGAGAGGGAAGAGGGGGGCCTTCTAGGACCCTCCTCCTTTGTTGAGTGACACGGCAGGTCTTTCCGACCGCGCCTCCATGCCGTGTGAACAGGGCGCTCTGCGTGTTCTGTCGATGGTCTCTCGTGTGGTGAACTCGGGTCAGTCGACCAGCAGAACGGGAGCACTCCAAGAGCAGGCTGCGACGGTGAGCCTGCTTGCGTCCGGGTGAGACGTCCTAGAGCGGCTTCAGCCGGCGCCCAGATGGAGGGTGTGGGCCATCCTACCGGAGAAGGCGAAAAACCCTCACTGCGGGGCGCGGTTGTCCGGCATTGCCCGACGTGTCGCAATGGACGGCAAGTTGGGTGCACCTGGCCAAGGGGCGCTCGTCAAGCGTCTTACGCAGAGGGGCGGAGCAAACCGCTGAGAGCTCGGACCGGAACATACCCGGTCACACAAAAGACGCTGCGAGTAACAGATTGAGCCGCTGTGGCGAACTGGTGGTTTTGCGCAGGTGGCCCAGCGAAATGGAACACCGGGTAGCGTGTCACAATCGGTCACCAGCAGGGCGTAGGAGTGCACGGGGAGCGGTGTAGGATTGACCGGGAGCGTGCCAGAAACAGGCGAGAAGACGAGGAGCGGAGGATGGAACGACTCTGGGCGCCGTGGCGGTTGCGGTACGTCGAGGGAGAAGTGCGGCACCGCGGGTGCATCTTCTGCGAGAAACCGGCAGCTGGTGACGATGTACGCGAACTGATCTTGCTCCGGGGAGCACGGGCCTACCTTATCATGAATCTTTTTCCGTATAATACCGGCCACGCGATGGCCGTGCCCTTTCAGCACGTGGCGGACCTTGCTGAGCTCGACCGAGAGACAACGGCGGAACTGTTCGAGTTGGTGACGTGGCTTACGGTCGCCCAGCGGCGTGCGCTGCGCTGCGATGGGTTCAACGTGGGACTGAATCTGGGAGCCGTTGCTGGTGCAGGGATTAGCGATCACCTGCATGTGCACATTGTGCCGCGGTGGCAAGGTGATGCGAATTTCATGCCGATCCTTGCCAACACGATGGTGATTCCAGAACTCATCCCGGTGACCTACGCGAAGTTACGTGCGGAATTAGAGGTTTCCAGCTTTGGGCATGCCGAGGGCGTTGTACCGCAGGCGGGAGCAATCGTCTGGCTACCTGACGAGGGGAAACTGGCCCTGCGGCGAGCTGCCGATGGCACGATTGTTCTGCCGAAAGGGCACATTGAGCCGGGCGAGGCTGCGTATCGAGCGGCGCTCCGCGAAGTTGCAGAAGAGCTGGGGCTAGTGGGGGAGGTCATTGGCTGGGGCGGGGTCTTAGAGTTCGCTGCCGGGGGGCGTCCGCGCCGCGTGGCGTATCTCCTCGTGCAGGCGCGGCCAGGTGCTGATTTCGAGCGGCATTTGGGTCATGACACGCTCCTGTTCGAGCCGAGTGAGGCAGTCGAAGCATTGACGCATGAGGACGCGCGTACGCTGGTTATTGAGACTCTCCGCCGGATCGGGATACCCGTCGTGACGCGGCGATGAGGAAGCGGTTTGTCGTCGCGAGCATAGTGTTGGCGTTCCTGTTCACGTTGGCGCTGCCGCTCAGTCGGTCAGGAGCGGTGGCGTCGGCGGTATGCATCGCGGCAGGGGATTCGCTGGCAGCGGGGGTGGGCAGTACGCTGCCGCGGGAACGCAGCGCGGCGGCGATCCTCTGCCAGTGGAGCGGGGAGTTCTTCGGAGAGCGGACGGAGTTGGTGAGTATCGCTGTCCCTGGAGAGCGAACCAGCTCCTTCCTCACTGAAGGCCAGCTTGACCGGTTGCGCGAAACCGTGGAAGCAGCGCAGCGGCAGAGGAGCACAATCCGCTTCGTCCTGGTGAGCTTAGGTGGGAACGATCTTCTGGCTCTCCAGAACATGAACGAGAGTGAGCGAGACCGTGCCTTCGCGGAGTTCCAGACGAACATTGGCGAAGCGCTCGCGGCGATCCGTCGGACCGTTGGTGAGGCGCCGCTCTTGGTGCTGACACTGTACGACCCAACCGAGGGGGATCCGGCAGCCGAGCGTAGCGAAAGCTGGTGGGTGGCACGGTTCAATAGCGAGCTCCGTGCCCAGGCAAGCGCAGTGGGGGCGTCGGTGGTCGATCTGGAGAATCCATTCCGCGGACACAGCGCGGAGTGGACCTGGTGGCCGGTCGATGTGCATCCGACGAACGAGGGCTATGAGGCGATTGCACGGCAGGCCTGGAAGGCGCTCGGGTGGGATCGGGAGGCGCCGCAAGTCCGGATCGAGCGACCGCAGGATGGGGAGCAGTTGAGCCGTCGGTACCTTACCGTCCGGGCACAGGTGACGGATGCGGGTGGAGTTGAACGTGTGAGCATGTGGGTGGATGGCCAGGAAGTCGGTACGCTCGATCCATTGTCCGAGCGCGATGAGTGGATCACACTGTGGGAGACACCATGGCCGATGGCGGGGCCGCCGATCACCCTGGAAGTGCGAGCGGAGGATCGCGCGGGAAACGAAGGGCGTGCAGCGGTCCGGTTGGAGCGTTTCCGTGAGTGAGACGAGGCCCGATCCAACGGTAGAGAACACGGTGTATGACACGCCGGACTTGGAAGGGCGGTTGGGAGCGTTCACGCTCTCCGACCTCTTGCAGATGCTCGGTTACACGCACAAGACAGGGACACTCACCCTGATCCAGGGCTGGAACACACGGACAATCACTTTCGAGCAGGGGCGGATCACCTATGTAGCAGCGGGATCGCGTCTGCCGACATTACCGGAGCTTTTGGTGCGTGCCGGCAGAGTGCAGGCGCGTAAGCTGGAAGAGCTGAGCGCAGAAGAGTCGGACGAGGGGCGGTTACTTGCCCGGTTGGTGCGCGAGGAGAAAATAACACCGGAAGATATCCAGCGGTGCCGGGAGCAGCAGCTCGAGATTGCCATCTACACGCTGTTCCTTTGGCGGAACTGCCGTTTCGCATTCCGCGCGAATGTCTGCCAGTACGAGGACGGTATTCCGATCACGGTCGACAGTCTCCAGCTTGTCCTGGAGGGAACGCGCCGCGTCGACGAGTGGATCCAGCTCAGCCCGGTGATTCCCTCTGTCTCGATGATCTTCCGGAAGCGTGGGCCGGTGCGACCGTTGCCAGTGGAATTGGCAACGATTTACGAGCTCGTGGACGGGCAACGCGATGTAGCGACGATTGCACGCGAAGCCGGATGGACACAGTTTGAGACAGCGCGAGCACTCTACCAGCTGCACCAGCTGGGCATGGTCGAGGCGGTTCCGCCGAACCGAGCCAAGATCATCGAGCTCTTCACGCTAGCCGTGGAATCGATCTACCTCAAGCTTGTCCTCTATGACTATCCGCGAGTTGCGCTGGAGTTTGAGCAGCAGCTGAATCGCTTTGCGCGGCAGCACGGGTTGCGGGTGCGCATGGCTGCCGGACGCGTGATTAAGACAGACCGTGAGACGCGGTTGAGCTCAACCGAGCTGATCGACCTGTACAAGCTGTTCATTGCGATCCAGAACAACAAGTTTCAGAAACTGTTCGATCCGACGATCGCGCGAGGGTTGATGGAGGGGCTTTACCGACACGTCGATCCGGAGCTGCAGCAGATGCTCCGGATGTACGAGTTCTACCAGATTGAAGGCCTCTTCCCGCGCCGGGCGCAGCGACCTGTCGAACAGCGCCTCGAGCAGTGAAAACGCACCACACGCACAGGAGATTTCACGCTCTCCGTCCTGGGTAGATCTCGAGTGCGGCGGCGAGCAGGGATGCGGCGTGCTCGAGAACAGGCTCGGGCTGCACGAGGGCGAGACGGACAGCCCGATGTCCACAGCCAGGAGTGGCATAGAAGCCGCTCAGGGGAGCGACCATAACAGTTTCGCCACCGAGCGCGAAGTCGGTGAGAAGCCACGCGGCAAAGCGCTCTGCGTCATCAACGGGGAGTTCGGCGACGAGGTAGAGTGCACCAGCTGGCGGGATAGGACGAACGCCGGGGATCTGCCGCAACGCGGCGAGCATCGTGTCACGACGCCGGCGGTAGGTTGTGACGACCTCGGCGACGTAGGTCTCTGGCGCATCGAGCGCGGCAATGGCGGCGAGTTGTGCGACGAGGGGAAGCGAGAGGCGAAGCTCGGCCAGCGATGCCGCCGCGGCGATGACGTCGCGATTTCGGCTAATCAGAGCGCCGATGCGAAGCCCGCACGCGTTGAAGCGCTTGGAAATACTGTCAATGACGATGGCATGGCCGTCGAGCCCGGGCATTTCCAGTGCGCTGGGCGCGCGTGCACCGCTGAAGACGAGCTCGCGGTATGTCTCGTCACTGTAGAAGAACAGGTTGTACTCGATCGCCAGCTCGGCGAGAGCCTGAAAGGCTGCGCGATCGTACAGTGTCCCAGTAGGATTAGAGGGACTACAGAGAAGAATGCCTCGCGTGCGCGGGGAAATGTGTGTACGGATGGCCTCGGGGGAGATCGGACCATAGCGGTCAGGGCTGGGTACTGGCACGAGTTCGACGCCGGCGGCGGTCAGAATGCCTTGGTAGGGTGCATAGAACGGCTCGGGCACGAGCACCTGGTCGCCGGGATCTGTGGTGGCGAGGATGGCAAGCCAGAGTGCTTCGCTCGCCCCACCGGTCACGACGACCTCCTCCGGGCTGATCGACAGGCCAACCCGTTGGTAGTACCGCACCCAGGCAGCAATGAGTTCGGGAATCCCGCGTGACGGGGTATAGGTCGGTCGCTGACCGGCCGCCGCCGCGATTGCAGCACTGACGCCGGGTGGGGGAGGGAGATCAGGTTGGCCGATGTTGAGATGAATCACGCGGATACCGCGCGCTTTAGCTGCATCGGCGAGGGGAACAAGACCGCGAATCGGAGATGGCGGAATCGCTTGCGCGCGGGTCGAGACGTTCGGTGCGACCGTTCGCTGGACCATTGTGCCTCCCCCCACCCAACGACACGTACGGCCCACCAGTTTAGCACTCGCGTGCGGCGTAGCGCGAGCGTCTTTTCGAGATACCGGAACGGCAGAGGGTAGAACGCTCATGAAATCAGGGAGAAGAGGAGCCTAGCAGCGACGTTGCCAGGCATTGGCGTACCATGGGCTTGGAGGGAGAGCTGGCAGAGAGCATCACCGGGGCAGCGCCGCGTGCTACGCTTGCAGACGATAGCGGTCTATCCCGCGGAGGGTGATCCGGTGAGTGTTCGAGCGGAGGTCGCGGACACGACAGGGCGCGACCTGCACGAGCCAGGTGCGATTCTCTTGCTGTCCTGCTACGAGCTCGGCCATCAGCCGCTGAGCCTCGCCATGCCGCTTGCCTACTTGCGAGAAGCGGGATACCAACCGCTGGCAATTGACACGGCGGTGCAGGAGCTCCCGGCGGCAGCGATCAAGCAAGCGAGGCTGGTGGCCATCTCCGTCCCGATGCACACTGCCCTCCGTCTGGGTGTTGGACTTGGCGAGCGCATCCGGGCCGTGAATCCTGGGGTGCACCTCTGCTACTACGGCCTGTACGCCTGGTTAAACCGTGACTATCTCTTGCGGGAACTCGCCGACAGCGTGATCGGTGGTGAGATCGAGGTGCCCCTCTTAGGGCTGGTTCAGGCACTGGAGCGTGGTGGGCCGGTCACAGTGCCCGGGGTTGTGACGCGAGAGCAGTCGTCTGCGCCAGCGCTCGTCCGCGTCAGTTTTCCGGTTCCGGCTCGCGACGTTCTGCCACCACCCCGCCACTACGCGCATCTGATCATCGATGGCCAGGTCGTGCCGGCAGGATACACAGAAGCAACCCGTGGGTGTCATCATACCTGCGCACATTGCCCCGTCGTGCCGGTCTACCGTGGACGGTTCTTTGCCATCCCACGCCAGGTGGTCCTGGCGGATATCCGGCAGCAGGTGGCCACCGGTGTCCGGCACATCACCTTTGGTGATCCTGACTTCTTGAACGGGCCGACACATAGCCTGCGCATCTGCCGTGCGTTGCACGAGGAGTTCCCTGATGTCACCTTCGATTTCACAACGCGGATCGAGCATATCGTCCGACATCGGGACCTGATGCCGGAGTTCCGGCGGCTCGGCTGCGTTTTCGTCGTCTCGGCAGTAGAGCTCCTCAGCGAGCGAGCACTCAAGGCGATCCGGAAGGGCCACTCACGGGCAGACGTTCTTGAAGCGCTTCGCGTCTGCGACAACGCGGGCATCGCGCTACGGCCGTCGCTCTTGCCGTTCACGCCGTGGACAACCCTCGAGGACTACCTGGAGCTTCTGGAGTTCATTGAGGAAGAGGAGCTCATCGAGCACGTCGATCCGGTCCATCTTTCCATTCGCTTGCTCATTCCGCCCGGCTCGGCACTGCTGGAGGTCCCAGAACTTCGGCCCTACTTGGGGCCGCTGGATGAGGCGAACTTCACCTATACCTGGCGGCATCCCGACCCGCGGATGGACGAGCTCCAGCAGGCTGTCGCCGAGCTTGCGGAGCGGGCGACGCGGGAGGGCTGGGATCCCTACACCACCTTTGCGGCGGTGCGCGCACTGGCCTGGGAGACTGCTGGAAAGCAGCCACCCTGTGAGCCGCCGCGGCGTCGACGAAAGCGACCGGCACCGCCGCGGCTCACCGAATCGTGGTTCTGCTGAGCGGAGCCGCTCGCGGACCCGGTGGGTCCCGCAGAATCCTAAGGAGGATCGCAAGTCAACGAAGCGAGTGATCATGTCCACTCGCCTTGTAGGCGAGCGGGATGAGCAGGAGCGATGCGATCAGCGCGGTGAACGCGAGGGCGAGAAACAGTGAAGTGCCGGTGACGAGACCAGGGACGAGTCCCCCGAGGATTCCGCCAACCGAGCCAACACCGTTGACGATGCCCACAGCGATTGCGGCCTGTGACCCACCGGCTTCGGCGGCTGCGACGCCGACAATTAACGACTCCGCGGCGTAGAGGGTGATACCGAGCGCGAGCAGGACGAGCGCGATCAGCCACCAACGCTGGGTCCGTGCCGCAACAGGGAAGAGAAGAAGGGCCACGGTACAGCCGAGCAAGGCAAAGACAGCAGGCCGGACGCGGTGTCCCCCAAAGAGTCGATCCGAGATCGTGCCAGCGAGGAGTGGGCCGGCCAGGCCGGCGAGCCCCAGGAGCCCGGCGATCGCTGTGGCGGCACCGGCATCGAGAGATGGCAAGGCGTCACGGACAAGCACTGGTGCCCAGAAGACTGTCGCATAGATGACCGGCTTGAGGAGAAAATCAGCACCGCTCAGGAGCCAAAGCGGACGGCTGCGGAGGAGCACGAAGGGTTGTCTCTTGCTGGCTCGAACCTGCCGGCCCGCCTGATCCGGTGCGAACCAGGCGCGCAGCCACAGTGCGTAGGCGACGGCGACGAGGAGTGCGATCGTCGCGCCCGCCAGCGGTGCGGCGCGCCACTGGCCGATGACCGAGTAAGCGAACCAGCCGAGAAGGACGGGAGCAGCGAGCGCACCGAAGGCATAGCTCGTGCTGAGGATCCCGAATGCGACGCCACGCCGGTGCGGTGGGGTATGTTGTGCGACATCACTGCAGACCGCGGCCCAGCCGGTGGCTTGTGCTGTGCCCTGGAGGAGGAGTGTGACGAGGAGAAACCAGGGTGCAGACGCTGTAGCAAAGAGCAGAGAAGCTCCGCACGCGATACCAAGCCCCAGGACAACGAGTCGACGTGGGCCGATGCGGTCAGTCAGTGCGCCGGCCACGAACTGACCGGCGGCGTAGACGGCGAGGAAGAGCCCATCGGCAAGCCCAAGGAAAGCGCGCGAAAGCGCAAGAGATGGATCGGCAAGCAGGCCGAGTTTGCTCGCGGCGAAGGCGAGTCGCGGAAAGTAGAAGGCAGCATAGGCGAGCCAGCTCGCAGCGAGGATATGGTTGGGACCAACTCCACCCCAGGCGAGCCCCTGTTCGCCTGGGGATCCCTTGGGGCGCCGATGTGGCGTGTTGTCAAGAGTGTTCGTTCCACGCCGTGTAATCGTGCAGAACGGCACAGGATCCTCCCACTCCAGGCCTGTACGGTAACCGATGGCATGGCTGTTCTCAAGCGGGAGAACGCCTGGCGATCAACTGCTCGCTGCCAGTACGCGGCGATGGCTCACCGCGCGTTCAGCCACCTGGCTGGCGGAGTCGTCGTTCTTGTCTCGATTGGGTGGGAACGTGCGACGGCCCATGAAGTCTTGTGAGACCGAGCAGTCTCTCGTGTTCCCCTGCCTGACTTGTGACAACTTCTCTCGCTGATCGGTGGTTCACAGTCAACAGAACGGTGTGTACAGAGGCGCTCAGGCGAGAGGGGATGTTTCCACGGACGGGGCCGACGGCATGACGGCCAGCTTCTTGACACTTTCGGCAATCCGCGGCGAGTGGTGAAGCGTGCGAACTGATGCGGCCGTCTCTTTGTTTCTCTTTGCGCCAGTGCGTTCAGCGGCGGAATCGACCGCAAACGCTTCTCACAGATGAACATCATGCAAGAGGTGTAGCAGCTCTGTACCGGGCGGGATGATCCCGGCCAGTGTGCAACTGGGGCAGGACGGCGGGGTAAGGAGCTCGGTACACTCCTCACTGGCAGAATGGTTCTGCTGGGGGCATGGATCCACAATGGACGAAGAACGGCGGCGTGGTGAGGAACCCGAGGAGCGCATCCCAGAGCGCTCGTTAATCGTGCGTGAGCCCTGGGCCTCATACATTGTTCAGGGGCGGAAGACCTGGGAAGTCCGACGCTACCCGACGCGGGTCCGCGGGCGGATCGGAATCGTGAGCCCGCGTGGGTTAATCGGGGCGGTTCGCCTGGTTCGTGTGCTCGGACCATTCTCGGTGGAGGAGCTCCTGGAGGAGATCGAGCGGCATCTTGCACCCGAGGAGTTTCTGCGGGAGTACGCGCAGGAACGACCGCTTTGGGTGTGGGAGCTCGAGGAGGCAGAAGAGTTCGAGGAGCCCTACGAGGTCGAACGAGCAGGGGGACCTCGGATCTGGGTGCTCCGCCGGTCGGTGCGGCGGCGCGATTAGTGAGGAGAGCCGACCTGGACGATTCCCCCATACCCGACCACCAGCACGCGGTCGGGTTCGAGGGCCGTAACCACCTCCGGGCGGTGCGTCGCGATTACAGCAGTGATTGCAAGTCGGCGGAGCAGCGTTGCAACCTTGCGTGCAACGCGTGCCGCGAGCGCTGGATCAAGGTGGGCAGCGAACTCGTCGATCAGCACCAGATTCGGGCGCTCGGCGAGCAGTAAGGCGAGGCGTGCCCGCTCGCGTTGGCCGGTCGAGAGTTCGCTCGGCAGGGCCCGCCAGAGAACGGCATCGCTGAGCCCGACTGCGTTCAGGAGTTCCATGGCGGCGACGACATCCCCAGTAGCCTCGACAATACGCTGGAGGAGTGGTTCGCGGCCCCACTGCGGCTCGAGTTCACCAGGCAGCAGAGCTGCTGGACTGACGTTCTGCGGGACACGGATCAAGCCAGCGTCAGGACGAAAACGCGTGCCGCGCTGACCGCTCGCAGCTCCCCAAAGAAGGCGTAAGAGGGTCGTTTTGCCAGCGCCTGAGGCACCGATCAACACAACGAGCTCGCGTGGCTGGATGTCGAGATCAAGGTGGCGCAGTACGACGGTCTCGACGACGCGTCGTTCGACGCCGAAGGCGCGGAGCACTGCTTGCAGTTCTGGATCGAGGCGCGCCACGTCCAGTGACCGGCGGTACGCTTTGCGGACGTGGAGCAGCTGGATCGGTCCGGCCAAGGGGTCGGCCGGCTCGAGCGTTGGGCGATAGAGACGGCCGCGGTGGTGCAAAGCGGCCGGATCGGTGGTCAGGAAGCGCTGGATAGCAGCCTCGGCCTCGGGAACAAGGCCCCGGAAGAGCACTGGGCGACCGGACGCAGTATCCCAGAGGTAACGAAAGCCGGCTCGCTCAAAGAAGGGGTTATAGCGAGCCATCATGGCGACTGTCTCGACGATGACCTTGCTGCGACGCATTTCTGGGATGTGCCGCTCGCTGACCCAGCGCAGAGCAGCCGAAACGAGGGTGTGTCCAAGCCCTTCGCCACGGTAATCCGGGTGGATAACGACACGGGCGATGCGCGCAGCGCGCGTGTCGCACTCAGCGAGAGCGTGTTCCTCCGCTGTGGCCCACGCCACATCGGGGGGAAGTTCTGGGTGTTGCCGACGGAGATCGCGGTAGAGACGCTCTGGCCAGTAGGTCGGTTCGAACCAGTCTGCCGGGAAGACAAGACGGCGGATGTGACGGATCAAGGTTCCATCAGGAAGGCGCCGGTGCATGATAGGAAGCGGGGGATCGATCCGGACGTACCCGATAATGCTCGGCTCGTAGGGCTCGCGGTCGAGGAGCTCCGCGATGAGGAAGCGGCTTGCGCGCGTGCTCCCGAGTACCTCGCTGAACCGCATAGGATGCCGACAGACTGGACAGAGTGGCCGGGTGTTGGCATCAATCGTCGTCTCGTCGTCGGGACACGTCCAGCGGGCAACGAACTCATGCTCACTCGCGTAGTGCGATTGCTCAAGCTCCACGATGGCGAGGAAGTCGGACTCGCGCGCCGCCTCACGGAACCGAAGACGGTAGCTGGCAAGTGCCTCACCCGTGAGCGGTGAACGGCGTTCAAACGTGGTTTCGTCCTGCCAGAGAGGCCAGATAGGAAGAAGTGTCCCATCTTCGGTCGGCCGCCACAGGGCATAGTCCTGGAATCCAGGAGAGTCGTTCGTCTGGTCGACTAACGAAGCGACGAGTTGTTCGCCGGGCTGGAACCACTGAGCAACGGTGCCGATCATGGGCAGGGTGCGTTCATCCTCACCGTTGGTCACAGCGAGGCGCCCGTACCAGCGATAGCGCCAGCGCTCGACAAGGGATTGTGTGACCCAAACTACTTGCTGCATGCGTGCCATCCTTGCGAGTGCTCGAGCGTCGGTGCAATCGGCTACGCGATGAGGATGCGGACGCGCCGCGGCTTCAGATGATAGTCGAGGATTGTACGCACCGCGCGACGACTCTTCACGGCTGGCCGTGTGCCGTGACGCGCCAAGAGCCCCGGCGAGGATGCGCTCCCAGCCAAGCGACTCCCGTTCGTCTGGAGCCGCTTCGCGCGACGTGCCCTCGGTGGGGCAGGACGGGAGAGCGTTGCTGGCGGGAAATCGGGGTACCAGCGAGACGCTGAGCGTATACCAAGTGGATGACAGGCTAGCGAGCTCGGTGGCAACGCAGCGGACGTCACCACCGAGCTCCGACTGTCTTAGGGCCTGGCGAGGATGACATCGAGCACGGCTGACTGGCCGTCTCGGACGTGGGCGAGTGCACGCCGCAGCGCGGGGAGGATTTGATCCGGTTCCTCAACGCGCTCGCCGTATGCATCGACCGACTGAGCGAGGAGATCAAAACGTGGGGTGGGCGCGAGTTCGATACCGACGAACTCGCCGGTCTTGACGGAGTATCCCTCCGGATATGCTGCGACGAGTGGGCGCTTGGTGGCGTTATAACAGGCGTTGTTCACAATTACGATGAGGATGGGTGCCTTGGCCTGCCGTGCGATCCACAGACTCGCCTCGGGGACGCCGAAAAGGAAGGAGCCGTCGCCGATCAAGCCGAGCACGGTGCGGTCCGGAGCGGCCAGCTTGGCTCCGATTGCCGCACCGAGTCCCCAGCCGAGACCAGATCCCCCGCTCTGGTACCAGCTTCCGTAGGTTGTGGACTGGATCTGGCAGAAGAGCGGGACCTGGCTGGTGATCGCCTCATCGATGACAAGGAGGTCCGGGTTTTCGCGCCGGAATTCCTCGAGGCAGTAGCCAAGCCATTCGACGGTGATCGGGCGCGTGGTGGACTGAGCAGCGGCGCGTTGCCGCCACTCGGCACGTCGGGCGGCCGAGGCGGCGGCGAGACGCTGACGGCGCTCTTCGATACGGCGACGGTCTGCTTCGGTCAGCAGATCGCGGGCGGCAGCGGCAAGAGCCGGCAGGGCTGCGCCGGTATCGGCACGGATTGGGAGATCAACCGGGAAGCTCCACAGCGGGATGCGCTCCTTGACAGGATCCAGGTCGATCTGGATGACCGTGGCATCTGCGGGGAGCGGTGTTCGCGTTGGGATGTATGGCACATCGTGGTCAAGGATCAGGACAACGTCGGCTTCAGCAAGGCCATGCTCAAGTCCATAGTTGTAGCCCTGGTGCAGGGGGTGGTCAGCTGGGAAGTTGGCGCGTGTCCGCCACTCGACGACCGGAAGGGCAAGGAGTTCGGCGAGTTCGATGAGCCCGTCCCAGCCAGCGCGAGAGCGGCCGCTTGCGGCGGTAAGGACCAGCGGTCGCTCGGCGCGGACGAGGAGCTCGGCGGCCTGGCGGAGAAGGTCAGGATCGCCAGCACCAAGGCGAGTGGGCGGAAAGCGGCGGGGATCGGGGATACGCACGCGCTCGACGCGCTCCATGATCACTTCACGCGGCAAGGTGAGATAGACCGGGCCAGGAGGATCGCTCTCCGCAATCTGGTAGGCGCGGGTGACGACCTCGCCGACTTGGTCAGGACGACGGAGTTCATAGTCCCACTTCACGTAGTTTCGGACGATGCCGTGCTGATCGAGCTGCTCCTGCAGCCAATGGATGTAGCCGTCGCGGGTTCCACGAACGCTGGGGTCGGTGGTATAGGGGGCGCGTCCAGCACTGAGGAGGACGGCGGCGCGGCCACGCTGGGCGTTATGCACCATCGCGCCCAGGTTCTGTGTCCCGACATCAACATGGACAAGGACGGCTTGTGGACGGCCAGAGACGGCGTAGTAGCCGTGCGCGGCCGCGAGTGCTGGAACCTCAAAGGGGCAAAGGACGACTTCTGGTGCTGGTTGCCCAAGTGCGTGGCGCTTGGCGATCGCTTCTTGGATCGGGAAGGTATCGGTGCCGGGGTTGAGGAAGAGGTAGGAGACGCCGTGCGCGAGCAGGGCCTCGACGTACGCTTCTGCGATCTCGACATTATGGAGTTCGCGTGTTCCTGGTGCCGGGGCCACTTCGACCCGTTCAGCCATCTGAACCCTCCCGTGACTCATGCCGTCTCGTGGCGCGGCAAGTGTACGGCTTGGCGAGCTCGGCGACGAGTCAGTCGTTCGGCCATCTGGAACTACTGAAAGCCGGCGCAGAAAAGGCCGAGGAAGCACTCGGTGATCAGTACGTCTTGTTCACCGCCGTGGATCGCTTCGAGGGGGCATGTTCTGGTAACAGGGGCGTTTGTCTGCAAGATAGCGGGATGGACTGTGGCGTGAATTGCGTGACACGTTGCAGCTTCTTGGACCGATCGGAGTCTTCCGCTCGGTTACAATGCGGCTGTCGTCGTGCCGAGGAGGGAGGGGTACAATGCCGAGCGTCGCGGAGGTGGTAGCACAGGAACTCCGGTCGGCCGGAGTGGACCGGGCGTTTGGGCTGCCGGGCGGCGAGGTGTTAGTCCTCCTGGATGCCTTGCGGCGGGCCGGAATCTCTTTCACCCTTTGCCGGCATGAGGCGGTCGCCGGAACAGCAGCGGCAGTTTACGGTAAACTCCGCCGAACAGCTGGAGTGGCCGTCGCGACGTTGGGGCCGGGTGCGGCCAACCTGATGCTGCCGCTGGCCAATGCCTGGCTGGACCGCGAACCGCTATTGGCCATCACTGCCGATCTCCCAGTGAGCTGGCCAGTGAGCCACACGCACCAGCGCCTGCCCCTCCACGAGGTGTACCGTCCGATTGTCAAGCATGTAGAGGCGGTCACGCCGCTCGACCCGCAGTCTGCGGTGCAGCGGGCTCTTTGGGCCTGCACCAGCGAACCACAGGGGCCGGCGTACCTCACGCTCTCGGCTGAAGATGCGGTGCAGCCGGCATCGTTGCTCCACGAGGGTGGACACCCCACAGCCCCAGTATTGACTGGGCAGGAGGAGAACGCCCGCCGTGCCGCGCACGAGCTCGCCCAACGACTGGCCGCCGCCGAACGACCGCTGGTCATTGTCGGGCTTGGTGTGCGGCCGGAGCGGGCACCACTGCTCCGACAGTGGCTGCGGTCGTGGCGGTTGCCCGTAGCGGTGACCCCGAAGGTCAAGGGCCTTATCGATGAGCAGGACGAGGCGACTGACTTCGTCGGCGTGGTCGGTGGCATGGCGATTGATGACCTGATGATGGAGGCGGTTCAGCGGGCTGACCTGATTGTCGGGTTTGGCTTCGATCCGGTCGAGGTGGACAAGACCTGGCATGCCCACTTGCCGATTGTCTGGGTGCTGGAGTCGGAGCAGGCTGCTGGGGTGTTGCCACGACGGGATGTGCTCCTGGTTGATCAGGGAGCGTTGTTGGTAGCGCTGGACGAGCTCGCGCCACCACGCGTCTGGGAGCGGCCGTTCCGGGACATTCAGGTGGAGCGGCAGGCGATTGCGGCCGGCCGGAGTCGAGCGCCGGCGCAAGGACTGGCGCCAGTGCGGATCGTTTCAGTGTTCGCGAACGTTCTGCCGCCGGAGACGATCGTCACCACCGATGTCGGTTCACACAAGTATCTGTTTGGTCAGTTCTGGCCGAGTCGGTACCCGGAAACGTTTTGGATGTCGAATGGGCTCTCGGGGATGGGGTATGGGTTGGCGGCGGCGATCGGAGCGAAGTTGGCACGGCCGGAGGTACCGGTTCTGGCAGCACTCGGGGACGGCGGTTTCTCGATGGTCTGCCAGGAGCTCGAGACGGCGCGGCGGGTGGGTGCGCCGGTGATTGTGCTGGTCATCGCTGACCGATCGTACTCGCTGATCCGGATCGGGCAGGAGAATCGTGGGCTGCCGCGCTACGGGGTCGATTTTGAGCCGATCGATAGCGTGCTGGTGGCACGGGCGTGCGGGTGCGAGGGAATGGTTGCACGCACGGCAGAGGAGTTGGCAGTAGCAGCGGAGCAGGCGCTGGTCGCTACCCGAGCAGGAGTGCCGTTTGTGATTGAGGTGCCGCTTGATGCTGAAGCCTACCGGCCGATCGTGTAGTGCGATGGACGATGCGTCTTGGCCAAGGTGAGCGTTTGCCAAAATCCGCTGGTTGCTTCAAGCCTGGTATTCGGGGAAGACAGCACAGTCTGCTACAGAGACGGGCACTGCCATTGCGGCCGTAGAAGGCACAATGATGGAGGTTGTTGGAGCGCTACTCGTAGCACGCGCCCGGGCGTCAAGGATTGTCGGCCAACCAGACGTCAGTGTTGGTCGGCCGCTGATTCTTTGGCTGCGTCACGTGGTCAGGCGACCGGCGTCTGGGGGGACAGACTGCGGCGTGCCGTGACATTTGCGGTTGCTGCTCCGTGAAGGACGAGAGCGTGTCGTTCAGAGCGCTTGCCCAGTGTGGGTGTGAGCAACTGTGTCCCGCGAGGACTTGGGCGTCCCATCCCATTGCGAGGGCCGAGCGCGGCGATCGGTGCAGTGCTGTCGGTCGCGTTGCGTGCCCGAGTTCGTTGCCTGCAGTACTCGGGCTAGACAACGGCCCCTCTCTCGTGTAGGCTGAAAAGGTGACAACGGAGTGCCGCAAAGGCGGCGAAGAGGAGAGTACCCGGCGGGATCGGTCCAGCGAGCCGCGGGTGGTGGAAAGGCGGCCCGTTACTGCTGGGGAAGAAGGCCTTGGAGCTGCGTCCCGAGCCGCGCTTGGCGCGCGGGGTAGGCGACGACGGTGGCCCCCGTTATCGGGCCGCACTCGGCCAAGTGCCGAGTGGTTGAGGCCGCGACCCGTGAGGGCGCGGCAAAGCGGGGTGGTACCGCGAGACGGCACCGCTCGCCCCCGCCAGGGCGAGCGGTTTTTGCTTGTGAGGCGCGGAATGGAAGAAGCGCGCGAGGACATGGAGCCAATCATTGCCCCAGGAGTTGCGGGAAGGGGCATGCAGCAGTGGTACACCGAGGTGTGTGCCACTGTGAGGTGGCACATGCCTCGGCTGGCGCGCCGCCTCGCGTTGCGATCTAATCCCACCGCCTGCACCTCGCTCTTGGCACCACCAACCCCAGTACTCCAGTCGCATGGTGTGCTCTCTCCAATGGAGCTGCTTCCTCGTCAGCGGGTGACGCGCGAGCTCCGGCTCCGCACGACGCACGGAGCCCAACCGCACAAACGTGGGCCAAAACGCCTCGCCTGAGCAGCAGGCGCACGTTTCCCTGCCCAGTGCGGTCGGTCGAGTGTTGTCGGGAGCTGGAGGATACTCGTGGAGCGTCTACGTGTCGGTGTCGTCTACGGTCTTTTGCGAGCTGAAGAGCGCCTCTTGATCGCAGCCCTTGAACAACGTGGCGCAGTGGTCGAGCGTCTCTTAGACCGGCAGCTGCGACTCGACTTGAGCACCCCGCCGCCACGCTACGACGTGGTGATCGAGCGCTCGGTCAGCCAGCTCCGTGGGTTGCACGTCGCGAGCGTTTTCGAGGCCTGGGGTGTACCGGTCGTCAATCCGACTCGCATCCTGGAGATCTGTAATGACAAACTGCGGACAACTGCGCTCTTGGCAGCGGCCGGGATTCCACAGCCACGGGTCGTGGTTGCCTTCAGCCCAGAGGAAGCTCTGGCTGCCGCGGAGCAACTGGGCTATCCGGTGGTGATCAAGCCGCCACTGGGGTCATGGGGACGGCTGTTGGCGCGCGTCCACAGTCGGCGCGCTGCCGAGGAGCTCCTGCGGCACAAGCGGGCACTCGGTGGGTTCCATCACGGGACGATTTACGTCCAGGAATGGGTGCCGAAGCCGGGGCGAGACATCCGGGCCTTCGTGGTCGGCGAGGAGACGATCTGTGCCATCTACCGCACCTCGAGTCACTGGGTGACGAACACAGCACGCGGCGGTCGTGCTTCCAACTGCCCGGTGACGCCGGAACTTGCCGAGCTCTGTGGGCGCGTGGCACGTGCCTTGGGAGGCGGCGTGCTAGCGGTGGACGTGCTGGAACATCCGGAACGAGGGCTTTTGGTCAACGAGGTCAACGCGACGATGGAGTTTCGCAACTCGATTGCGCCGACCGGAGTTGACATCCCGGGACGCGTGGCCGACTACGTGCTGGCCGTGGCACGCGCGGGCCAGGCGACCTCGCTGGTCGCGGCGCGGGGGTAGAGAGCAGAGGGGCGGTCGTACTGGGTGGGCACGCAACAGCGTTTGCTCCGGCGCAGACCTGCCACAGAACCACGCAACGAGGGCAGGCGTGGTTGGGGAGAGCACGCCGCGATATGCCTCCAGGCTGGAGATTGCTCACCGCGATTGGGATAGTGCAAGGGCACGAACTGCGGCTGGCTGAGCGCGGCGTCATAGCAGTGCATCCTGTCGACGTCGATGCGGTGCACGGGAAATCAGGACGGCGCTTGGGAGCCGTCGTCAGCACTCGGCGAGGGTGTGTGCACCTGGGTTGAGATGGCTTCCCTGCACAGCTGCTCCTAATTCTGATTCCACGCCGCTGATGATCCACCAACTGCGGAACAACGTCTTGTCCATCTCGCAGCGTGACGCCCAAGGAGCTTTTCCCAGGCTGCCGGTTCCTTCAACAACATCGGGTTGGTCGCCCCTGGTGAGAGGATCCCTGCTGGGATCGAGGGAGTCCCCGAGAGGGCGTGATGGTGCAACTACGAGGTGCCCTCCTGTTGGAGTGACCTGCCGGATGAGTAGGCCTTGCGAGCAAGAGATGGCGGTCTCCCGCTTCAGCGGCGCGGGAAAAGCGCAACCACGGAGAGTGAGCAGAGGGTTTGAGCAACTGGCCTTTCGCGCGGCGTGCATGCGGGGCCGAAGAAGAGACGGAATCGGCCGGGTGGTGAGAGTGAACCTGGTTGGTTCTGCAGCCTGGCCACGGACGCAGCGGACCTGATACGGAACCGGCTGATTGTTGACAGGGGAGCAAGAATACACTAGGCTCGACATGACCATTGGCCAAGCTTTCAGGAGCACTCCTGTGGGAGGAGGGCGTCATGGAGCGGCTCGGTGAATTACCGGAACCGGAGGGTGGGACGCTCGGCGCAGGTGGACCGGTTGGGCAACCATTGTCGTCGCTGCCGCGGCGTGACGTCGATGTGGAGACGACTGGCTGGATCGCACTCGCGCTGGAGGCGATCTTTGGCTGGTTTGGAATCCTCGGTGTGGGGCACGCCTATGTCGGTCGACTCGCATTAGGGATCGGACTCTTCTTTGGTTGGCTGCTTATACTGGGCCTTCTCGGCGTCCTAACTTCTGTGACGTTTGGGATCGCGCTCTGCCTCACGGTTCCCGTTTGGGTCGCAGTGCCGGTGGTCTCGGGATTGCTGGCCCGGCGGTACGCGTTAGCCTACCAGCTGACTGGGAGCTGGGGGCGGGCGCTAGCCTATGGTGGTATCGGCTGTCTGGGCCTGATTCTCCTGACGTGTGTTGGGGTGATTCTTGTTACCGTCTTCTTTGGATCGATAGGGGCGTTACTCAGTGCAGCCGGACAGCAGTAGACCCATTGTGTGCCGGAGAAGCGTGGTTGCGTAGGGCGCGCGTCAGGGACAGCGTGAGCGAATGAGGAATGCCCCTTTTGGAGCTCGCGTCGGACGGTTGGGCACAGACCCTCGGTCTGCACCAGCAATGTCTGTGAGCATGCCGCAGATGGAGCCGAGTTGCCCGGCTGGAATGTCGCGCATCCCGGTCACAGGCAGGGCACGCCTGAATTCAACCTCCACTGGTTTTCCGGGAACATGCCCGTCGCCACGGTGTGAGCGGACAGTCACCTGACCTACAAGAATCCGACCGTACTTGAGAGACGCGTGGCGACAGAAGAGCTGACCCCGACAGGAATATCAACCGACGTGCCACCCGGAGTGACACTGTTTGGGAACAAGAGTCCCGCCCATGCGGCGTGGCGTGGTGGAGCCTGCTCGTCGGTCAGGAGGTCAGCACCGCAGCGCAGTTTCCCCAACACGTTGGTGGAGTGGTGCCCGTGTCCGGTGAAGGTATCGCCCCTGTCGTCGGGGCGCGATGAACCGTGCCTGCGAGTGTTGGGAATTTGATTGCGCCCGATGGCTGGTATCCACCTCTGCTGGGAATGCGTGGTGGGCGGGTCAGGTCAAGCGGTGGATACTGTTGACTCGCCTCTCGACCGAGGGTTCACAGTGGTGACCAATCGTCCTTCTGTTGCGGATCTCCCACGCCCAAAGGGCGTGCAGGCATAGCGCCCCGACACGATTGCGGGCGCTATCAATGGTGTCTCGACAAAATTGCAGGCTCTGTGGATGGCGCCATCCCTGCTGCGGACAGCGTTTGCGTCCTCGGAGTGTGACTCTCGCTTCCGATGGCTCGCTGGGGCGGCCCATCAGCCGGGAACAGGGCCGATGGAGTGCAACCGAGCAATCGGCGTGCATCTGCTGCGGATCTGGTTGGCCATCCGCCGCCTGGTTGTGCTTCACACCCTCTTGGCCTAGAGACCGTCCTTAACTCGCTGAGCCGAAGACGTCTGGATACTCCCGAAACTGTTCGAGCAACGGCCGATCGTAGCGCAGCACGATCACGCGGTAGCCCTGGGCAATCAGTGCACGGCGTGTCCGCTCATCCAGCCGGCTGACGTCTGGCTGGTCGTGGTGTGGGCCGTCAACGAAGACGAGCACGTTTGGCTTATAGAAGAAATCAGCACGGCAGCGTGGCTCCTCAATCATCTTCTGGGGGCCGTCTGGCAGGCGCAGACCGTGCTGGTACAGCTGCTCGATCACCGCGCGCTCGAGTGACGACTCACAGTGGGCGAGCAGCCAGTCGCGGTGCTCCTCGGCCGATCGTGTGTCGTGTCGCCGTTCTACCCGGCACATGGCGAGTTGCTCAAGCAGCTCGTGGACGGCGAAGCGATTCAGAAACCGCAAGTCACGGGCTGAGCCGTACGTGAGGAGGCATTCCGAGCAGGCGCCATCACAGTCTGGCTTGTCAGTCTCCGGGGTAAAGTGGCAGAGACGGAGGGCCTCTTTCGCCACTTCAGCTAGTGCATCCGGTTCCTCCACCAGGCGCCGCAAAACACCGAGTCCACCCTCGGCTGCTTCAATAAAGAGGAGTGCCAGGTGCTCCCCGCTCCCGACTTCTTCTGTCCCGAGCTCGGTCTCCTCGAGTTGGAAGACTTGACCAAGCCCGCGATGGAATGCCACCCGAAGCGTCGTTCGGATGACCGGATTGTCACGCAGCGTGGGGTCGAGCAAGCGGAGGAGGAGCAGAGTGCGAGTCTCCTGGACACCGAGAAGAAGTCGCCTGGCGTGCTCTGCCCTCCTTGGTTGTCGACTTTTCGCCGAGCTGACGCTCTCCTGATCGATCACTTCACCGCTCGCCAGGTCGACAACAAATCCGTCCGCCTGATCACTGCGCCAACCGCGGTTGAGGGTCAGGAGTGTGGCTGCGGGGGCATAGCGGAGCTCGCAGAGCGTCGTCCCGTCTGGAGCGCGGACATCGGCGGTGATGACGCGGTGGCCAGAGGGGAGCGGCGCAAAGCGGAACGTGACTTGGCGGTTATATCCGCGCAGCTGGCGCTCCTCTTCATTGCAGGTGATGCGCTCGCGGCGGGCCAAGCGGACGTTCGGCATTTCCAGGAGGGAGATGTACTCGACGGCGCTCCCGGCCAATTCGTGCCCACAGCTCGGACACACGTCCTCGTGTGATTCAGCCCAGGCCGCGCAACGACGACAGAGCTTGCGCTGCTGGACTCGCTCCTCGAGCGACCCCGCGCCGATGGGGACGATGAAACGATCGAACTGCCACTTGGTCCCCTCGTGGTAGACGGTGTTGCCCGGTGCGAACTCGGTAACCGCCAGATAGCGCGGCCGAGCGATGAACTCTCCATCGCCGCGCGGAACCCAGGCCCGAACCGGTAGAGCGGGAAAGTTATAGCCGGGCAGGAACTCTTCGGTTGCCAGGTAGCGGTAGGGGTAAAAGTCACTCTCCTCACGGGCGACCTCAATCTGGAGCAGGAGATTGCGCTGGCGGAGGGCCTCCTTCTGCTGACGCTCAGCTGCCTCCTGCTCGTCGCGGCGCCGTGCCGTGTGCAGCTTGCGCGACGCTTCCTCCAGCTGGGCAGTAGCAGCGCGATACAGCTCGCGCCAGCGCTCGAAGGCACGGTCGAACCGCTCCGGTGCCGAGTCGAGCAACTGCTCGAGCCAGCGCTCCGAAAACCACCCGGTCTTGTCGAGAGCGGCCCGATCCTCGTCGGTCAGTATGCGCTGGATCCGCTGGCAAAGGCGCTGGCGCTGTGCCGGCGAGAGCTGGAGTTGGGCCTGCACTGACTCGCGGAGCGGGTAGTTCGGGAGGTCGATATCAAGGACACTCTCCACCGAATCACGGAGGGTCAGACCCGTCTCAGAGAGCCACTCAGCGAGGAGGTGGGTCCGGAGCAGCGACTCGTTCGCCAGGTCGAGCCGCGGAGCGCGGACAGCGCCAGCGACCATCTCCTCGCGGTGACGGAAGAAATATTGGTCGTGCCCGTGGGAGGCGCCACAGAAGGTCAGGATGAGCCCGGGTTGGCCCTGGCGTCCGGCGCGTCCGCTGCGCTGCGCATAGTTGGCAGGGGTCGGTGGCACGTTACGTAGGTGGACCAGGTCCAGATCGGCGATGTCAATCCCGAGCTCCATCGTGGGTGAGCAGACGAGGTAGGGAAGACGACGCCCGAGCTCCCGATCGGCCTGGTCTTCGGGAGACCAGCGGAAGCGACGCTCGCGCCGCACACGCTCCCCGGGAGCGACGACCTGGGCGGTGTGCTCGCGGGCCTCAAGCGCAGCCAGTTCCTGGGCCGCCTCACGGTAGAAGCGCTGGAAGAACGCGTTGGCGCGTCGCTCTTCCTCGCTCAGCTGGGCGCGCTCGCGGACCGGGTCAACCACAGGGGTACCGTCGCCGCGACACCAGAGGAGTGCGGTATGGCAAAGCTGGACTGCGATGGTGCCATCTGGTCGCTCCGTCCGCGTGATGAGCCCCCAGCGAGCCAAGGAGTCGAGAAGCAGAGGCATGAGTTCGCTGTAGGCTGCGGCGTCGAGGTTGAGTTCTCGGCTCAGGAAGCGTCCCAGCGGCGTCCGTTGGGAGAGACTGCGCACATCTTCGTCGTCGTCACTCGGTGCGGGCCAGACGAAGGTGGTGGCCCGGCGCAGACTCGTCTGGCTGGGGTCGAGCCCCCAGAACTCGTTCAGGTTTGCTTCCGCGCGCTTCCGCAGATTGCGCTGCTTGTCGTCATCACAGAGCAGTGGAGCATCGATGGCCAGGGCGCGGCGGAAGTGGTCAAGGATGGCGCGGAGCAGCTGTTCCCGCCGTGCCGCAGGGATTCTGGCCAACCAAGGGATGTCCTGCCATTTGTCCTCTTGGGCTGCCAGCTCGGCCAGGCCCTTGTAATCGATACGCAACAAGCCAACATCCTCAAGGTTGGGGAGGGCGACGCGCCAGCCGCGGCGGAGGTCTTCGTACAGGCGGTATTCGGTGAGGTCGCGGAAGCAGTGCCGGGCGTCACGGGCTGCTGGCGCCTGGGGGTCAAGGCCGCTGGTTTTGGCGTAGTCGTCGAGTTTGAGCCCCATATGCCGCACGACGGCATCGGCGACCTGGTCGAAGGTGAGCGGGCTGTGCTCTTGCAGCGCTGCGTGGAGTGCTGAACGCAGGACAGCGACGTGGATGAAATCGTTGAAGTGGCCCGCTTGCAGCGAAGCGTCCTGACGGCTATCGGTGAAGGTCAAGAGCTTGTCCCGGCCACCGAGTGCGCGAGCATGGCGGAGTAAGGAGACAGCCAGCACTGTGGTCGCCGAGCTGCGGCCCTCGCTCGCGAGGTAGGTGAGGCGTTGGTATTCCCCTTCGCGGCGTCCGTACCAGGTGCCGCAGGACAGGCAGAGCCAGAAGCGTTCAGTCTGGAGCCAGGCGGCGTAGGCTCCGTCGCTGGCGCCTTCTGCGAGGCGGCCATCAGGGAAGACCCAAACCTGTTGCGGGACGCGGTTGCGCCAGGTGCGGCGCAGCTGGCCGTAGGCGTCCCGCCAGTCGTCAGGTAAGCGCTCCAGCGACCATTCGGGAACGGAGTCGGCGAGGACGAGATAGCCGGGGAGGGCCTCGCCGTCCTCGAGCGGGAGGCCGGGCGGATAGGGCTCGAGGCGATCGTCGCGGACGAGGACGCGGTAGTACTCCTGGCCACAGGATCGGCAGAAGGCGAGCGGGAGGCGGAGGACACCGCCGCTGGCGCGTGGTTCGGTGGCAAAGCGGCGCTGGACAGCCGGCTCGAGGGTGGCGTAGAGGGGATGGCTTTGGGAGATGAACTGGTGGAGCTTAAAAGCGAACACTGGCTGGCCGTCGGGCCCACGCAGTTGGCTGGCAAGCTCCAGGAGCTCCTGGAGGCGCGCGCGGCACAGCTGGGGATCCGTGCCAGTCAGCTCAGCCAGCTCGGTGGCGACGCTACTGAGTGTCCGTGGCGTACGGCGACGCAACGAGCCGTCGGGCTGGAACTCCACACCGAGAGCGCGCTCAAGCCAGCACGCCAGGGGGTGAGCACGGAGCGCCTCAACCTCGGTGGGGAGTGGCGCGGTCAGCGCTTGGGCGAGTGCAGCGGGCGAGGGATCGCCGCCAATGGTCACCGGCTCGAGCGTCTCCTCGATGATATTGTCAGGTTGGATGGGGTGACCAAAGAAGCGGGAGGCGAAGTCGGCAACTGCCTGGCGGCGTTCGGCGGCAGTGGCATCGCGGTGAGCGACGAGCGTGGCACTGGTCCCGACGTGGATGACGTGTGGACGATCCAAGCGGGCACGCAGGCGGCGGACGAGGAGGGCAACGTCAGCACCCTGACGACCGCGATAGGTGTGGAGTTCGTCGAAGACGAGGAAGAACGGGGAGCGGGCCTCTGGTCGGGGTGCGACGAGTGGGGCGTCCTCGGGCCGGTCGAGGAAGAGCTCGGCCATGACGTAGTTCGTGAGGATGAGGTGTGGCGGGTTGCGGCGGATCTCCTCGCGCTCCTCGTTTGGAGTTTCGCCGGTATAGCGGGCGAAGCGGAGCGGGAAGGGGCGTCCCGTGCGCGTTTCATAGCGCTGACGGAGTTCGGTGAGCGCGTGGAACTGCGAGTTGACAAGGGCGTTCATTGGGTAGACGACGAGAGCGAGCGGGCCAGGCTCATCGGGGTAGCGTACGGTGCAGTCGATGATAGGGATGAAGTAGCAGAAGCTCTTTCCGGAGCCGGTGCCGGACGTCACGACGACGCTCTGGCCGGATTGGACGGCACGGATCGCCTCGACCTGGTGGGTGAAGAGGCGGAAGGGAGCGCCGTCAGGGCGGCGGAAGATCTCGGCAGTGGTGGGGTGCAAGAGGCCCTGGCGGGCCAGCTCGTCGACGGTGGCGTCGCGGCGGTAGGCGGGGGAGAGTTGGACGAGTGGCTCGGGCCAGAGGTGCTGGACATCACCGAGGAGGCGGTGGATCTCTGCTTGGATGCGTGGGTCACGGGCGAGGACAAAGGCACTGATGAAGTCCTGGTAGTCCTGAAGGACGCGGCGATGGAGTTCGAACACAGAGGTCATCGGTTCGCAGCCCCTCCGGTCAGCCGGCACAGTCCAACGCCAGTGTTGTGCGGCAGTGGGAACGCTGGTGTTCCCGTTCAACCTGAACAGTCGTTACGGCGAGTATAGTCAGGGGAGGGAGAGCTGTCCAAGTGGTGTCTGTGGGGAAAGCCGGCGCCCAAGAGGCAGGAGGCCGCCACGTGGGCGAGCACCCTGCCATTCCAGCGCACGATCACGGTTGAGCCAACCCCCGGCTAAGAAAGCCGAGGAGTCTCGCCGCAGGTGCGCAGCGTGCTGAGGTGATATGGCAAACGCGGGTCAGTAGCGTACCGCTAGGCCTTGTGACCAGTGGGTGTTGTCGTTCGTTCCCCAACATGTGAGGCGCTGTCCTCCCGCTAGGGGCAAGCGGTTGAGCAGAGCTCGTCGAGGTTGTGTCTCGTGTCGCAGCCGTCGTCCGAACTACTAGATCATCGTAGTCGCCTCTGCTGCACGGTTTGGTGGATTTGCCAGCCTTGTGGCCGGCGGGCGCGATCAATCGCGTCCCTACAAAAGGAAGATCGCGATGCATTGCGCCTGTGTGGAACAGTGGATCCGCCCAAGAGTGCTGTCAGGGGTGCGCGGTCTTCGGTCGCTGATGGGGATCAGGTGTCAACGCCGGTAGGGGCGCAATTTCTTGTGCCCCCGAGCCCTTCTGGGCTAGCACCGTGCGGCAGTGCTGGGAGCTCGAGAGACGGCCACAGCCCTTATTTCGTGGGCCGTCCGTGCAACAACTCATGCGTACGTCACATGAGTGCACATGCCGACCAGGTGGCTGGCAGACACGGTCAATTGCACCCTTCTACAACGAAGAGCAAGTAAGCGTGGTCAAAGCGCGGATCACGTGATAGTGAGGCAGGCATCGATCATTGACCTTAGGATCGAGGCCAATCTGTTGTTGGGGTAGTATTCGTAGCTCCGTGTCCTGTCAGCGTCCTTCGCAACTAGCCTCACAGGACGGTACTCACGATCGCGTAACATGGATGGCGTGATGATCCACGTGGCGGCTGCGCTTCACCTCTTCAGTCAGCTGACCGCGCTGATACTGTCCCAGGAGTCCTGAGTCTTGAAAGATGCGGCGCAGTTCCCAGTGATCGACGATTCGCACGCGGGTTGGCGAGGTGTTCATGGACGAGCGTTCCTTTCTGCAGCTCGTTGGGTGGCGGATTGCAGAAGTTCTAGCTGGTCAGCGCTCTCTTGAGGAACTCCTCGCAGAGAGCGCCGTGGTGGGATGGGAGGCGCACCGACTCGGCCCGCATGCTGACGAGGTGGTGGCTGACCTGGAGGCACTCCTAGCCTGGCAAAGCGAACACCTTCTCGCGGAGGAGGAGCTGCGCAGCGAACTCCGTGCGCTGTTGGCACGCGTACATGTGCTCATTTCGCAGTCGTGACTCGTGACCAGCGTAGACTGGAACCACGACGGTGAGGTGCTTGATTGACTTTACAAATGTTGTTGCATTACTCCTACTGCCACAGCATAGTCAATGTATTTCTATTACTGGTATATCATCTATGTTCTCACACTTCATCAAACATATGGGATAACATAGGATGTTCATATCGGCAAGCTGGGACTGTATGAGTGTTCGGTACGACTTCAGTGTGCCGTAGGCCGAATGCCACGAGCAGTGTGAAAAACGACAGTTTGGATAGTTGTGAAAAAACCGGGGTGGCAATTCGCTAGGGATTGTGAGTTAGGACTAGGGCCTGAAGTTCCGCTGTGTCGCGGATGCACACTCAAAGTGGCTGCTAGTTCGAGAACCATTTGCAACGGTGGGCTTGCCCGCGCTGGTGATTAGCATTGTTTAGGAACGCGTAGTGCCCCCTCTGGGTGCGGTGAGGCACAGGTGGTCCGTGTGGTGGACGATAGCGTCAGTCAGGAACAACAGAAGAGAGCATTCAAGTCTGCGCGGTTATTCGACTTGGTGTGGCCTGATCTGGCTGGAGGGAGCGCAGTTGTTGATTAGGTATCAGTTATCCGGCTCGGATCAGAGTGTAGAAGCTCCCAAATTGCGGTATTCAATTTTTTGGCAGCATCAGTGACCCTGTGGAGTGTTGAAAGCAGATCGCTCGACTTCAGATCAGGCCCGATCAAGGGGGCGAAATCAGAATCCAAGAGACGGGAGCTGAATGCGTGAGAACCTTCCTGCTGCAGTAGATCCAATAACCGAATGGGTATAGGTTGTGTTCCATACAATAGTCCTAGCATGTAATTATAGACTTGAAATGTTTCATCAGGGAGATTCTGTAGCACCTCTAGAGGAATAGAGGCGAGTCGTGCTCCATCTTCAAGAATCGTCTCAGCTTTCCGCAGCAACTCCTGCGCTTGTGATTGGACGTCAATCGGGAGCGTAATGGATGCCTGCAGCCGCTTCCTCAGGGCGCGGGCCAGTTCTGTGAGCGGTATCTCCTCGTGGGGCGGATTCCCAATAATAATGAGATGCGACGTAGCACGACTGTAAGCAAGGTAAAGGATCTCGGCAATCGGTAGGTCGAGGTCGACATGGTCGGGGAGGTTCTCCATTTCAACGAGAATGACAACGGGACTCTCCAGGCCGCGAAAGCTAGAAACAGTTTCGACTCGTATCACCCTGCCCGTCAGCTGAGATGGGGCCACATTCCTTCGGTAGGTGCATTTCGATCGTTGTCCTTGCCAGGATGCAGGTAGTTCGCTCAGTTCCGGTGGAAGCGGTGTTAGCACGACAATGTCCTGGGGATTGACTCCTTCCGTCACGACTAGGCGATAGACACACTCGTCAATAGTGTTCCGCAAGTCGGTTGGGCCGGAAACTGGAATATGTTCGGGTTCTGGTCCATCCTGCCCAGCTTGGTGAAGGGGACCCGTGCCGACATAATAGCGAAAAATGTACCGCTGGATTGGCCGGGTATTGCGTAGACAGGTAGAGAGTGGGATGCGTAGAAAGCGGTCTCCGAGACAGTCAATAGATCCTGGTAGGAAGGATGATTCGACATGGATTCGCTCACTATCGGGGACTTCCATGTTGTCGGAGTTCTGCCACAGGGGTTCGGGTTCCTCCATTACCTGGTTGTCGTCAGCAAAAATCCAGATTGGGCTACGTCGCGGATCGGTTAACACTTGAGGCAGAATGTCCCATAGGAGTGGCGGCATGCTTTGTGCCTCGTCCACTATCAGCGCGTCAAAGCGTGCTTCGATGCGCTGGAGAATATGATGAAGTGCGTCAGCATAAAATTCTGCAACCTCTGACTCTGAGCTATAGGGGTTTAGTGGGTCATGGAGGTGCTTCCGCAGTGTTGGAACCTGAGATTCGTCGAACATTGATTGGCGAATGGCAAGACCTAACTCGAAGCTCTGTCGTGCTGGCTCATAGCAGGGTTCTAAATCTATCTCAGGAGTGAAAGTTACACCGTGAAAGCGTGAGTCTAACTGGTCGTACGCCTGAAGCACGCCTGCTCTTCTTCCCCACAATGCTACAAACGAGTACACATCACGTACTTCAATGCGTGCCTGCTCGGCTGGGCTTAGTTGGGCATAGTGGCGCAAATGATGGCGGATCCAGTCGGCCAATTCCCGATGGGGACAAGTAAACAGGACGTTCAACCCCGCTCGGGCAAGTCGTCTGGCCTGCTCAACAGCTACAAAGGTTTTTCCGGAGCCAGCACAGCCGGTGACCAATACCCGGTGATTTTGCCTTAAGAGCTCAAGGGTTCTCACCTGTTCATCGGTGAGTCGTATGCGCTCTTCGTCGGAATGGCGGATCATGACGCCAAGTCGGGCCGGTGGTACGTCCCGAGACGGGAAGAACAAGTTGATGACACGGTCAATGTCCTCCGGCCCCACGTACCCATGTGCCTGACTACCACCAAAGCAGCGCGCTATTGCGGATGGCAGATCGCGGAGATCCTGCGAGTCAATGATGGCTTCCCGAGGTGCCTCTGCCGAAAGACTTCCTTCTACCCGGCACCGGGGTAGGCAAACTGCATAGCAAAACCGAGCTCGTTTTGTGTTGATGCCGGCTCTCCGACAGTATTCAATCAGGGCGTGTTTCTATCTCATGACTTGTGTGAACGGACTCTCCTCTAGTGGTTGCCATTGTCCTTCTTGACCTTTTCGGTACCAACGCTGTTGTTGTATCTTGATTTGCCCGTCCTTGACCTCCACCAGTAAAAAGCCGCGTTGGGGGTCAATGATCAAGAAGTCGATCTCGCCATCCTCATCCCAGCGCCTGGGATCTCGTATCAGATAGCGGCAACTATGTAAGACAACAATGTGGTCGGGCAGCTGCTTGCGGCATGCCGCGTAGAACAACTGCTCTCCCGGCGAGGGGAACTCGTCGTCTCGACGCTCGGGAATCATTCGGGCCATCGTGCTTTCCTCCCCTTCTCCGCCTTCTTCGGCCTTGCTCTACCCTGGTGACCACATTGGCATCCGGTGTTTGTGCGTCGGTGCTCTCGGTTGCCCGAAGCTGACGACCTACTCTTTCTTCGTGCTGGGCGACGGACAGCCTTCTGGAGCGATACAAGGCGCGTCTTCGATAGAGCGTGGTTCCTTCCTTACGAAGCAGTGCCCGGTGCCGTGGAGGAACGACCCCCTGAGGAAGAGAATCGGCAATGTGGGTCAGTTTGCTTGAGTGGATGAGTAAGGGGGTGGGCCGAGTTTCACCAGTTATCGCGCAACCGCAGCACCAGTACCTCACTAAGACAGCTGATCTCATCAGGAAGGCCTTGCCAGTATGTCTGATCCTCCTTCCCAATCTGCTTGCACGGTAACGTGTTAGTGACTCATTTTCGGTTCCAGCGGTCGGTTTGTCTAGGGTTGGGCTGAGGATGCGCCGGCGTGGCCGGCCTGCGGGCCGGCCTCGGGCGGTGTGGGCGTGTGCGCGCCGGCGTCAGGTCGCTCACGATGTGAGCGCCAGGACATCGCGCAGCACGTACTCCTGGAACGCCGCCACGGAGGTAAAGCAGCGAAACCCAGCGCGACGGGCAGCGTCGACCACTTCCGGCGGCTGATCGAGGACGATGGCGACCGGCTCGCTGAGCCCCTCTTGTAACCCGGCAGGCCAGGCCAGGTCCAAGGTGACTGTCTCGCCGGTCTCAGGATCCTTCACCGGGTGCAGGAGCTCACCGTCGGGTAACTGATGCTCGCGTACCCAGTCAATGCAGTCCAGGAGCGCGCGGTCTGCTTCGGTCGCCGCTACCCGAGATGCGGCAGGCTCTTCCCGCTCCAGAACCGGTGGAACAACCGGTCTCTCGGGTGCAGTGCCCCGCAGCAGCTGAGCAAGAAACTCGTTCGCGGCCTGCGCGAGGAGCTCCCGCCGCGCGGCCAGGAAGTCGCGATAACGCTCGATCCGCCAAAGGCGTCGATCCATCGGGACCCACTGAGACTCCAGGGCGCCCGGGAATCGGGCCGCCACTTCTTCGAGGTACTCCTCTGGCGCGCGGTCTGCGATGGCGAGGTTGCAGTCCTGCAGGAGAAAGCAGTAGTTGGCCAGAGCGTTGACTTCGCTCTGCTTGTAGCCGTGAGAGTACAAGAGCGCTTTCGGGAAGATGTGGTGCACTTGGAGCTGGTTCATCTTGCCCAGCAGCCCGCTGGAAAGCTCAATCCCGGAGCACCAGTCCCGCGCGTGCGTGACGCGGGCCAGGGTATAGAGCAGAGGGTAAAAACGCGCCCCCAGGCTTGAGGCGCGGAAATCGTCAGGGTGCAGACGGAGGTCGCCGCGGCTGGTGCGCAAGTGGTCGATGAGCCGGTCGAGCGAGCCCTCGGGCGGTTCGATGAGCGCCAAATCTTGGTTCAGCACGGTCTCCGTTGACCCAGCATAGCGACCCCACAAGAGGGTGTGGAGGTACCAATACAAGAGCTTGTTGACTTCTTGCGCGTCGGGGAGTCGCAAGTCACGGAGTACCAAGTACCGTGCCAGTACCGGGAAGGCATAGCGGCTGCCCAGGACGCGGTCGTGGTCGAGGCCCAGGCGCGACGAGATCAGGTTGAGCAGCTTGTCGATCGCCTGCTCCGTCCGTTTCAGTCCCTCCCGGAGTTCGTCCGGTGGCACCCTGGTCAGCTTGTCGAACTTGGCTTCCCCGGTGACCACGGCATTGAGGCAGCGCAGGAGCCACTCCAGGCGGAAGGAGAAGCCAGCGCGCCGCCACTTGTCGAGACATGCCCGCATCGTTTCCCTCGCCTCTGGCCAACTGACACACACTTTGGCCAAGGCGAGGTCTGCTTGCGAGAGCTTTGTGCCGCCGCTGTTGACCTTGTTGAAGATCTCGACCACGACATCGATCGTCTTGTCTTCGCCGGTCACCTGGTCGATGTGGAACTCGATCTCCTTAATCTGCTCGAGCCGGTTGAGTCGTTGGATGTAGAGAGGAAGGTTCGGGCGTGCCTCAGGGATGGCACTGAACCGGGTGACGAACTCACCGATGCCGCGCTGCATCAGTTCGGTGACACTGATCCAAAACGGGTTGTCCTTCATTTTGAGGGGCGCATAGAACTCAAAGGTCTCGGTCTCGACATTGAAGAAGAGGCCGGTGAAGGCGAGGTGGTTCCCTTCAAAGAAGCGCGGGGGCCGACCACGGAGAATGCCGTAGAGCGTCGTGATGCGCTGCTGCCCGTCGAGGAGCAGGTGGACGGTCTCTGCCGGAGCCGTCTCGCCGTGGCGCACGCGAGCCTTGGTGCGCTGGGTCACCCAGACCAAGAGGCTGCCGACCGGATGACGACGGTACAGGGACTCCATAAAGGCCCGCACCTGCTCACGGTTCCAGACGTACCCGCGTTGAAACTCGGGAAGTTCGATGGTGCCGAGATCGATCTGGTCAAGGATGGTGCTCACCTTCATCGAGTCCTCCTTCACTGGTCGCTCGTCGTGCGTGGCGGGTGTCGCTGCCGGTCATCACCGGGTGGGGGATCGAGCGGCGAGCGGTAGGGTTCGCCGAGCGTCTGTGCCGTCACCAGGGCGTCGAAGGCGGTGAGGACGAGGCGGGCGGTGCGGTACTCGCCATAGGCCCGTTCCTCGTTGTTCCGCAGAACCGGGAAACTCTGCAAGACGTACTCGACGTCGCTGCGTTCGAGGCCGTAGAGGAGGCAGAAGGCGGCGTCGAGCTCAGCCCGGAGCTGGGCGCGGCGCTCCGGTATCCAGCGGAACGGTGGGCCGTCGTCGCCGAGGTCACGGGCAAAGGGAGCCAGATCCCAGGCGGTGTAGAGCAGGTCGAACACCCGTGTTTACACACATGACGGTAGGTGTACGGACAAATTGTACGTATACGCGTTCGTATGCTGGTATGATTAATATGATGGTTGGTGACCCATTAGAGTTGTGTGTAGGGAGGTCATATGTTGGCAAAGCCCCGGCTCCCGCGCGCGGCCAGCATAGGGCTCGCACTGTTCGTGGATGAGAGCGAACCCAAGCCCAACAGGAACTGGCTAGTCATCGGCGTGCTGGCTATTCCGCATTCTTTTCGCCAGAGCTATTATCAGGCACTTGTTCACGCTCGTGCACGTGAAGCCTATGAGGGAGAGATCCACTGGTATGACCTCAAGAGGAGCTTCGATGGCATCTATAGTGCGCCAAACCGCGTCGCGCGCTCATGGCTCACTTGGTACAGTCAGGCCGAGCATGCGTACTTCACCGCTCTTGCAGTCGACAGACCACGGCTTAAGCGAAATCGGTTTCCGGATGAAGTAACGATGCGCAATCGATTCACCCGCATGGCTATCGAAAGTGCTCTTGCACATCTGCCGCTTTGGCAGGAAACCAGGGAAGTTCATCTCAGTATCCTGATTGACGACCGAACAAGGAGTCACACCAGTGCAGGGCGGGAGGATAACCTGGAGGACTATCTGCCGCGTAAGCTTCAGGTGGAGTCCTGGGACAACAGGGGCATTATATACTCATTTGCGCGTGTTCCTGTGCGGCGTGCCTCCCAAGAGTGTATTTTCTTGCAGCTGACTGACATACTCACGGGAGCATGTGGCGCAGCTCTGGCCAACACAGCAACCCGTCCGGCGAAGCGGGCGCTGGCTGATCTCGCGAGGCGATTTATCGAGGAGAACATTATCGACCTTTGGGCCTTCCCTGACGAGCATGGGAAACCCTATAAGCCTATTTAGCCATGAAGCTGTGCAGAGTGTTCCCACAGGGAAATCTCGATGTTCAGCTCGAGCAACCTCCTCAAGAGCTCTCGACGGGCATGCGGGGAGATGGTGAACCTGGTTTGACCCCGCTCATTCTCGTAGAAGTCGTGGCGAAGATCGAGATCCGGCCAGGCGTAGCACGCGAGGACGGCGTTGTCCATCGCGGCGTGGAGTTCACGCAGCCGGGCGATGTCGGTGTCTGTGCAGGCCGGGTTATGGAACAGATTGTAGACGGCGGTTAGACCCTGCCTCCGTGCCAGCATGATCTGACGGCGGTGTTCGTGGTACTCAGCACCGACTAGCGCCGCTTCTTGAAAGGGTCTCGGTAGTTCCTCCATGCGCCATCCGAATGTCTCGAGTTGCCGGTACTCCTCCATCGGAAACGGGAACGTATCGAAGCAGTCAGTGGGGGTGTAGCGATTTCTTGATTCTAGGCTAGACGCCTGCCGCCACACCCATGCTTCGTGTATGGTCGATTGTAACAGCGCGAAGTGGTAGTCATCGTCGAAGGCGAAGACAATTGTTTGCTCATTGTAGACCCAACCGTGGGGAACAAATACCAGCGCATGGAGTTCGCTAACGCGACTTCGCACCAGCACCCGCTGGAGTGGGGCGATCGCACGGCGCATGCCTGTGCGATAAGCGCCGAACTGCCACCAGTACTCCCGATTGCGCCGATCGCCGGGGCCGCGCAGCCGATCTCGCTCAGGCTTAACGCGTTCTTCTACGATCCGTAGAAGCGCCGGATACTGTTTCGCCCTCTCTAGATCCCAGTCGTGAAAGCAGATGACGTAGCGGCTGGGTCTTTGCTCGGGGTGGCTGTTGAGGTCCTCACCATTCAGGTAAGGAAGCAGGCAGTTAGCATTCCGGGGATCTTCGGAGAGCAGGCGCTCAGCCTCACTTGGCTCGAGAACGAAACCGATCCCGCGGACGAAATCCCCCACGAAAGCCTTCCCCTCGTTGGAAACCAACCGTCGTGGCTCCGTCTCAGGATCGGGGTCTAACCGCGACGAGATAAACGGGACGACCACTCCGTCGAGGATCGCCGTATCATGCGCATCCACTCGCGTATTGTCACGCTTGTGTACACTGACAAGGCTCACCTCGACGTTCGCAACACCTAGCCATTTGACGAAACGGCGCGCAAAAGTGATAACGCCCCCCTCCTGCAAGATAACTGCCAAGCCACTCTGGCGCGTGTCGCCTTGGCTAATAGTGTTCGTAGCGACCATCCCCATCCTACCACCTTGCGCGAGAGACGCGAAGGCGCGGCGGAAGAACGCAGCACAGAGGTCGGCAGTTCCTGTAAACGGCTCGAAGGTTGCCTCGAGCCATGTGCGGTAGCGCGCACCGAAGGCACTGCTAATCCGCAGCCCACCCATGAAGGGTGGGTTGCCGAGGACGACGTCGAAACCACCGCGGGCAAAGACGTCGGGGAACTCGAGTGGCCAGTGGAAGAAGCGGAGCTCACTCGCCAGTGCCTGGGCAGCGGCCAGCAGCCGCGGCTCGCGCAGCTGGCCGGCCAGTGCCTGCCAGACATGCCCCGTTGTCGGCACGGTTTCCCCCTGCGTGAGGTCGGCAAAGAAGGCAGCCGTCCACAGGTCACAGGCCGCGCGCAGACGCTCCCAGCGCTCGTCACGCGCCAGTTCCCCATAGGCCCGCTGCTTGGCGAGCCGCTCTTCTACCGTCTGCTCCGGCATCCGCTCCACTGCCTCGACCAGGAGGCCGAGGTCGAAGAGGGTCTCATCGATGTCCAGCGGGCCGGCACTCAAGGGGAGCTGCTGTTGCTCCCGCCGGTTGCGTTGACGGTGGCCGCGGGCTGCGCTGCGCTCTGCTCGGTCGTCGCGCTCGTAGGCAGCATCAGGGATCCCCTCGCGCAGCACAGCGAGGTCAAAGACGCCGACCAGTGAGTCGCCGCACTTGATCCGGTGATCGAGGAAGGTCAGGGGCTGTCCGGGGAGATGCGCCTCGATCCAGAGTGCGACCTTGCAGAGCTCGACGGCGAGCGGGTTCTTGTCGACGGCGTAAAGGCAGTGGGTAACGACCTCACGCATCGCCTCGCGCTGGCGCTCGGGCGAGGGCTCCTCTTCGCCGGTCTCCAGGCGGGCCAGGGTGCGGGCCAGGCGGCGGGCAGCGGCGAGCAGGAAGTGACCTGAACCAGCGGCTGGGTCGCAGATCTTGAGGTCGAGGAGCGCCCGGCGCTTCTCTTCACGCGTCGCTACCCTCTTGAGACGGGCTTCCAGCACCGGCTGGAGAGCGCTCTCGACCAGGGCGGCCACCAGTTCGGGTGGCGTGTAGTAGCTCCCGGTCGTCTTGCGTTGGGTGCCGGGGGCAAAGGTGAACGGTTCGTCGGCGGTCAGCTCGATCAACGGGGCGTGGTCGAGCAGGCTCTCGTAGACCGAACCGAGTTCCTCGACGTCGAGGGCAGCGTAGTTGACACGCCGCGGTATCCCCCGCTCGTCGGGGATGCGCGAGAGCGCGGCGATCGCGTCGAGGAGGTCGCGGTTTCGTAGACGCCAATCCTCGAACGGCTCGGGTCGGAACAGTTCTCCGTCGAGGACGGGGAGGTCGAGCAGGGCCGCGAGCGGGCGGCCGTTGTGGCGCGGTTGGCCGTCGCGGAGGACGGCAAAGAGGGCGAGGAGGCCAGCCCAGAGATCGTCGTGGTCGTCGCGGGCGCGCCAGTCCTCGCAGCGTCGGCGCAGGCGCTCCACGGAGTAGCCCTGGCGGTAGTGCTCGCTTCCCCCGAGGAGGCCGCGTTCCTCGGTCACCAAGAGGAAGAGGAGACGGTAGACCAGGCGGAGTAGGAGCTCGTAGAAGCGTTGCGGTGAAAGCTCGCCGCGCCGCACTTGCTCGCGGAGGTTGCTGTTGGCCGGGTGACGGAGGAAGCCGTTCCCGAGCGTCAGTACGGCACGCTCGACACCGTCGCGGAGCCGGTCGCGGGCGCGGCTGCCCTGTTCCAGGGCCTGCTGGTGGTACTGCTCGAGGATGCACTGGTGGGCAGTGGCGGTGTCCTGCGGGAGGCGAGTGCGGTGGAGGAGGCGATAGAGGAGGACGAAGTCGGTGTAGCGCTCGTCGGTGAAGAGGGTAGCGAGGTCGAACTCTAGGTAGGTCTCGGTGCGGAGCTGGGGAGAGGAACGGAGGAGGCGGAGGGTGAGGCCGTTGGTGACGATCCCCCAGAGGTGGTCGGAGCGGTTGAGGAACTCCTGGACGAGCGTGTGCGGGGAGAGGCGGGGACGGCCGGACGGATCGATACGGCCGAGTTCCTGGCGGGCGCCGGCGATATGGATGGGTGGGCTGTCCTCGTCCGGGCTGGCGCGGTGGGAGATCGCGTAGGTCTGGCCGGCGAGGTCATAGGCGCGGGGGTTGCGCTCGAGCTCGTAGCCGAGGGAGGAGAGGAGCGGGACGATCCAGGCGTCGCGGGTGAGGGAGGTGGCGCGGTCGGTCTCAGGGAGCCGCTCGAGGCGCCGTTGGAACACGTTCCACAAGTTGAGGGCGGCACGGTATGTCTGGGCGATGTCGTCGAGGAGCTCGCGCTCGTCGCGGAAGCCAAAGTCGCGTGGGTGCTGGCCGGAGAGCTGGGTGGGATCGGTGCGGAGCTGCTCGAGGAGGTCGGGGGAGAAGAGGCCGCCGACGAGGCGGACGGCTGGGGTGGTGGTGCGGGCGAGTTCGTGCGCGACCGCGAGCGCCATAGCACCGCTCCTTCCCGGCTTGGGGCGTGGACGCTGACCGCGCGCTTCGGCTGGTCGGGGATTATCAGGGGAGATGAGTAGGTTGACAAGGGGCACGACGGTACGTCGCTGATAGTACCAATGTTTCGCTCTAATGAGATTGACGCCCTTACTGAACGAACTGGCGACCTCCCGCGAGGAACGCCCACTGCCGGAGTGTCGGCCGGTCGACGCGTTGCGTCTTGCGTCTCCAGGGAGCCGGCCCGGAGGGCCGGTCTCATGACGTCGACGCAGACCGCAGGTGAGCGGGCGGGGTAGGGTGACTGGCCTGGACATACCCGTGTGACACCACGCCCAACGGGCGTGCGGGCGTCATTCATGGCGCCCCTAGACGATTGCGGGCATCAGGGTTGTTGTGCCGACGGAATCAACGGCCGCAGTGCGTGTGTCGGGGCGCGATGAATCGCGCCCACCCGCCAGTAGGGGCGGCACAGACCCTGTGGGAATTGGGCAGAGAGGCAATGGGGCTGGATTCTACGCTCCCGCGTGCTCGGCTCCGTCCTCGCGCTTCTTGTGTTGCCCGTCCAGTGTGCCCATGCGGAACAGGGACAAAGAGCCCACCGACCCCCGTGACGGCTGGTGGGCTTTCCGATGTCTCGTGTTGGCAGGCCGTGTCTAGCCAGACGAGCCTCTCGCACGTGGTGAGCGACCACGGGGCCACGCTTAGCCGTGCATCGACTGAGCTTGGCGAGCGAGTGTCAGCCGCTCTGGCCAAGGTGTGGTTGAAGCACGAGCAGCGCGATGAGGTCGGGCGGCCAGTGTGGCTGGATGGTGAGGCCACGGCGTGGCGCACCCGCTGCCTCGTGGACGCGCCGGTGCGCCTGCAGCAACTCGTTGGTTCGGGCTGTCAGGAGTCCAGCGAGGGGGCCGGCCGGCTCGGCCTGGCGGAGAAGTTCGGCGACTGGCTCAAGCGCCAGTGTGAGGAGTTCGCGTCGTTCGGACGGTGGGATGTCCGCTTCGGGGCGAGCTTGATCAAGGAGTGCACGGGCCTGGTCGGGGTTTAGCCAGCGCTCGGCAAAGAGGTCGCAGCCAGTAGTGAGGACGTCCTCCAGGATGAGGTCGGGGCGTCCGGGGCGTCGCAACAGGAAGCGAGCGCGAAGCAGAAGGAGGATGGTGACCTCACGGACGAGGCTGGTGCGCACCACCCCGAGCCGGGCAACGACGGTGGTCGTGTCCGGAGGCTCGAAGGCCAGCTCGAAGAGGTGGCGTGCGAGCGCGGTGACAAATGGGTGGTTCCGCCCCACCCACTCCGCACTGGCAGGGTGCGGATAGGTGAAGGCAAGCTGCCAACTTTCTCGGTTATGGCGCGGCAGGGTCAACCTGACCGCCTCAGGAAGCTCTGCGAGAGCACGCAGAGAGAGTGTTTGGTCTGGGGCAGGCTGCACTTGGCCACCGAGTCGCTGGACGGCTGCGGCGACGAACTCCCGGACAGTCGTCTCGTCGCCGAGGACGCTGTCACAAGCAGCCAGTTCCTCCATGACAGCTTCGGCCTTGAGCTGGTGCTGGGCGAAGCGGGTGCGCCGGACGCGCTCGCGCTCGGCGTCCTCATCCCAACGCTTCAGAAGCTCTTCGGTTCGGTCGGGGCCAAGGGGGAGTGCCAGCTGTGCCTGGCGTGGGCGCTCAAAGATGCGGTGCACAAGGAGTTCGGCCAGCCAGCCCTCATCTTCGGGGACGGGGACATTGGTCCCCAGTTGGCGTCGGATCTGGTCCGCCTTCTCGATCAGGACGGCGATCACTTCAGCGTCGACGGGGTTATCGCGTCCGTAGAGGCGCACCACAGTGACGCGCGGGCTCGGCTGGCCAAAGCGGTCGACGCGCCCTTCACGCTGCTCGAGACGGTTTGGGTTCCAGGGCAAGTCGTAGTGGAGGACAGCGTCGAACAGTTCCTGGAGGTTGACGCCCTCGCTGAGACAATCTGTCGCGACCAGGACACGCTGTGGATACTGAGCGAGCTGACGCACGCGCTCGTGCCGCTCTTCGTCGCCGAGGCGGCCAGTGATGCAGGCGATGCCGAGATCAGGAAATTCTGCGTGGAGCGTTGGGCAGAGCAACTCGGCAACGTATTCGGCGGTGTCGACAAAGAAGCACCAGATAATGGGGTTTAACCCTTGGCGGAGCAGCTGACGAATAGCGGAAAGACATTCCTGGAGCTTGGTGTCGTGGGTCGGATTGCTGGCCAAAACCTTGGCCTGGCTGACGAGTGCACGGAGGCGGCGTTGCATGAACTCCGGGATGGGTGACCGCCCGGTTTCCCAGGTACGGGAGAGGGTCGGAACCTCGTCGCTCGGCTTGGTCTCGGTTGGCTCTAGCCCATTGGGCGTGGCCGCCTCGTCCTCGATGGGTGGGATGGCAGGTTCAATCTCGTCGTGGCTGATCTCACGGCGTTCGAGCGCAGTCAGGCCGGCGCGGGGGCTGGACATGACACAGCGGAGCAACGTGAGGGCGCCCCACCACTGGAAGCGCTGTTCCCGCTCAGGCAGCTCGCGGCTGAGCTCGATAAGCTGCTTACAGAGGTCGAAGGTCGCCTCAAAGAGCTGGCGATAGGAGGGGGAGAGCGTGTAGGTGCGCTCCTCAACGACCCGCTCGGGGTAGAGGCCTTTGGCCTCTGGCCACTGGTGGCTGATGTCGGCACGGGTACGCTGGACGAGATGACGAGCAAGGCGCTCGCGTTGTTCGCGTGTGAGCTGGTCGGGCTCCCACTGTTCGAAGGCTGGATCGAGCAGGCCGAGCAGGCGCTGGAAAGCGCGCTGGACACCAGAATGGGGCGTGGCGGTGAGGAGAATGAGGTGGCGCTGCTGGCCGTGAGCAAGCCGTTTCACCAGTTCGTACCGGAGGTGACGGGGATCGCGCTCCGCGCTCGAGGCGGGAACCACGCCATGGGCCTCGTCGACAATCACCAGGTCGGGCGGCTCGGCCAGGAACGGCTCGCGGTTGCGCGGAAGCTTGAGAAAGTCGATCGAGGCGACGATGACCGGGTAGTGGCGATAGAGCGAACGGCCTGGCGGAAGAGCACGCTCGAGGGCGGCGAGCGTGGACGGCGCAACAATGACCGGCTCGAGGTGAAACTTCTCCCGGAGCTCGGTCGCCCACTGCTCAATCAAGGTAGGCGGGCAGAGGACAACCAGTCGGCGGATGGCGTAGCTGTCCCAGAGTTCGCGGGCAATGAGACCAGCCTCGATCGTCTTGCCGACGCCCACGTCGTCGGCGATGAGCAGACGGACGGGATCGAGGCGGAGGGCCATGAGGAGTGGCACGAGTTGGTAGGGGCGCGGGCGCACGGAGATGCGCCCAAGTGAGCGGAAGGGCGCGGCGCCTTCGCGGAGGAGGCGCGCTGCTTGGCCGAGCAGGCGGACAGCCTCGGCATCGGCGATGTGGTCTGGCTGGGGAAGAGGGAAGGAGGCTGGTTCCAGTCGCTCGCTGGGCAGTGAGTAGGCGAGGAGTTCGGCGAGTTGGCGATGGACAGGCAGTGCCTCGTCGCTCGAAGCGGTGAGGGGGCGGAGCAGCACAACCTCGGAATCGGCACTGGGAAGGACGACCCATTCACGGTGCCGAAAGCGGACGACCGATCCTGGCTGAACCGACACGACAGACTCCCGACGTCGATCAGTCGATTCCTAGGATGGTGTGGCAGGGGGAATGTGTCAAGGGTGTCTGCACAGCGTGACAAGAGTGCAACGAGAGGCCATGGCCCTGACAGCTGGTGGAGCTGCTGTCTTCGGTGGTTCCGTGGTCTTGTTCTGCGGCATCTGGAAAGGACGGGCGCTGTCAACGGTGCTACGACAGGCGTTTTGGAGGCTCTGCGCGGTGCCGTCCCGATGGGGACACCGTCTGTCCCCCTCGTCGGGGCGCGATTGATCGCGCCCGCCGGCTCGGAGGGGGCGGCAGCGACCGCGGGACATCGTCCATGTCCAGGGGAAGAGGCACCGGGATACACCGAGGCCACGGTAACGATGCTCTTGGCGAGGTAGCACGACAGCCCGGCGTCTCCAGTGGGCGTGAGGCCGGAGACCAAGGTGCGTCGGCTGAGGCTTGAAACAGCGCGTTGGTCGTGCGGAGCGCTGGGTGGAGCGAGTGGTGCAGGACGGGCGCGGCGGGCTGTCTCGAGGGTGGCGCGGGTTTCCGTCGGCGAGGTGGAGCGTTGCGTGTGACTTCTCAAGGTAGATGCAGTGTCACCTCCCGCGGCGTGGGGTGTCAGCAACGGACGGCATCTAGTGGCAGCGAAGTCTCTCCGGGATCGTTGACGCTACGATGGAGCGCGAGTAGGACGTGGGATCCCTACCCGTCGGAGGGTTTGGTCTGTGAACGAGACGTTTCCTGCACTCGCTGCGGAGATCGTGGCCTGCGTGCGGTGCCCCCGCTTAGTCGCTTACCGGCAGGCGGTCGCAGCAAAGAAACGCCGGGCGTACCAGGACGAAGAGTACTGGGGAAAGCCGGTGCCGGGGTTTGGGGATCCGGCGGCGCGCTTGGTCATCGTGGGGCTTGCACCGGCGGCGCACGGCGGGAACCGTACGGGGCGCATGTTTACCGGTGATCGCTCCGGTGACTGGCTCTTCCGGGCTCTCTACCGTGCTGGCTTTGCGAACCAGCCGACGAGTCGCTCGCGTGACGATGGGCTGGAGCTCCGCGATGCCTACATCACGGCGGCCTGTCGCTGTGCCCCTCCGGACAATCGGCCCACTGGTGAGGAGCTGGCGGCTTGCCGACCCTATCTTGTTCGCGAACTCCAGCTCCTGGAGCGAGCGCGCGTGCTGGTGTGCCTGGGCCAGGTCGCCTTTGCGTCCACGCTTGCGGCACTCGCTGACCTGGGAGCGGGACGCCCCGAGCCGGCCAACAGCGAGGCGACCCTCCCTCCCCGTTTCCGGCACGGTGCGCTTTTTCGCTGGAGGACACTTCCCTGGCGAGCGGGAGCGCTCTGGCTACTGGCGAGCTACCACCCCAGCCAGCGGAATACCCAGACAGGGTTGCTCTCTGAGGCGATGTTCGAGGCGATCTTCGCCGAGGCGCGTGCGTTACTTGCCGACAGTTAGTCAAGCATGACGGGGCGCGGATGCACAGCGATCCCGAGGAGGTCAATCAAGCCGACGCCTAGCCTCTGGCACACATCGTCGACGTGTCGTTCGATGTTCCCGCCAGCCATGAAAGCGAGCGCTGTTCCCTTTCACCCCATGCGACCATCTGGTCGCATGGGGTGGAGCGGCAGTGGTCCCCTTGTTCGGTCGTCTCTCGCTCACCCGCCGACCTTGGGGAGCTCGGCGAGCGCCTGCTGGACCGCCTCCTCGGGATACTCGTAGTCTTCCAACTGTCCTGCGAGATAGGCCTGGTAGGCAGCGAGGTCGAAGTGGCCGTGTCCGCTCAGGCCGATCAAAATCGCCTTCTCCTCGCCTGTTTCCGCACAACGCCGCGCCTCATCAATAGCGGCGCGGATGGCGTGGGCTGACTCTGGTGCCGGAATGATCCCCTCGGCGCGAGCAAAGAGAACTGCACCTTCGAAGACCTTGGTCTGTGGCAAGGCGATTGCCTCGATCAGCCCTTGCTCATAGAGGTGGCTCACCAGCGGTGCCATGCCGTGGTAGCGCAGCCCGCCGGCGTGGATGCGGGCCGGGATGAACGTGTGACCCAGGGTGTGCATCTTGAGGAGCGGCGTCGTGCGTGCGGTATCGCCAAAGTCGTAGGTGTAGACACCGCGGGTCAGGGAAGGACAAGCAGTCGGCTCAACAGCCACGATGCGTACCGGCTTCCCGGCGAGCTTGTCGCGGACGAAGGGGAAGGTGAGTCCGGCAAAGTTTGAGCCACCACCAACGCAGCCGAAGATGACGTCGGGGTAGTCACCAGCCAGCTCAAACTGCCGCTGGGCCTCAAGCCCGATCACGGTCTGGTGCAGGAGGACGTGGTTCAGCACACTGCCCAGAGAATACTTGGTGTCGGCACGGGAGGCTGCATCTTCCACTGCCTCGCTGATGGCGATGCCCAGGCTGCCAGGGTGGTTGGGATTCTGTTCCCAAATGCGTCGACCAGCCTGCGTATCGGGGCTGGGGCTTGGGACGCACTGGGCGCCCCAGGTTTCCATGAGCACGCGCCGATAGGGCTTCTGCTCGTAGCTGGCGCGCACCATGTAGACCTTCAGCTCGAGATCGAAGAAGGCACAGGCCATGGCCAGGGCACTGCCCCACTGCCCAGCGCCGGTCTCAGTCGTCAAGCGCCGGACACCAGCCTGCTTGTTGTAGTACGCCTGGGCGACGGCGGTGTTGGGCTTGTGGCTGCCTGCAGGGCTCACACCTTCGTACTTGTAGTAAATGCGGGCAGGCGTTTGCAGTACCTGCTCCAGCCGCCGCGCGCGATACAGTGGTGTGGGGCGCCAGAGCCGGTAGACAGCGCGGACTGGCTCGGGAATCTCGACCCAGCGCTCGCGCGTCACTTCGTGTAGGATGAGCTCCATCGGGAAGAGCGGCTCCAACTCCTCCGGCCCGATCGGCTCACCAGTCGCCGGATGGATGGGCGGCGGTGGTAAGGTGGGCAGATCGGCTGCGAGGTTGTACCAGTGGGTCGGCAGATCAGCCTCGGTAAGAACGAACTTCACCGTTTCGGCTGTGCTCACGCTTGTCCTCCACTCTGCTTGGCTGCACCACGCTCTTTGTCGGGCGATTGTAATCGATCGGCAGAATGTGGGGAAGTGGGTCGCTGGTAGCACGGTGTGCCGCTGAAGAAATTGAGGGGTCCCCATGCGAACGTACGTTCGCATGGGGTGAAAACGTGTGGCTGTGAGGTGAGGCTGTCGGCGGCAACGATGCCCCAACGACCGACTGAGACAATGCAGCGGAGCGTGAATGCACAGGTGGCCCAGGGGAGGACTCCGGTGCGTCGGAGCACCGGTGCGCGTAACCCACTCGGGCGTGTCAGTGACGGTGAGGTGCAGTTGTCACCTCATCAAGTGGCAGTAAGCAACTCCGCAGCCCTTCCGGTGATTCGAGCGAGCAGCCGCGGAACGCCTCGGGGAGTGCTGCTGGCTGCTCAGGCTGCAGCGTGACGTGCAGGATGCCAAAGCGATCCCGGAGGACGCGTGCCAGATCGAGCAGGACAGCTGGCCAGGGGCGCGTCTCGTCCACTTCGACGTGGCCACTGAGGGCGACAAAGCCCGAGGTCACCGTCCAAATATGGAGGTCATGGACGCCACGGACGCCGGAGACCTCGAGCATGGCCGACCGGACGTCTTCCGGAACGATGTGGGCCGGTGTTGCCTCGAGGAGCACTTCGACCGAATCCCAGAGCACGCGCCAGGCTGAACGCAGAACGAGGAGACCAATGCCAGCCGAGAGGATGGGATCGATTGGTGTCCAATTGGTGAGCAGGATGATCAGGCCGGCAACGATGGCAGCGACCGACCCGAGGAGATCGCCGACGACATGAAGGAAGGCGCTGCGCAAATTGACATCGTGGCGGTGCAGCTCACTACGGGTGAGGAGCCAGGCCGCAGCGCCGTTTGCGCCAAGCCCGGCGACCGCGATGGCCAGCATAAGCGGCGCGTCGATAGGACGCGGGGCGAGCAGCCGTTGGGCTGCCTCCCAAAAGATGCCAATGCAGATGAGGACAAGGAAGGCTGCGTTGCTCAGTGCTGCCAGCACCTCGGCGCGGTAGAAGCCGTAGGAACGTGCAGGTGTAGCAGGCCGGCGTGCCAGCCAGCTGGCAAAGAGCGCCAGCGCCAGCGCTGCCGCATCCGTCGCCATGTGGGCTGCATCGGCAAGCAGAGCCAGCGACCCGGCAATCCAGCCGCCAATCGCCTCGGCAAGCATGAAGGCAAGGGTAATGGCGAGTGCCCACGTGAGCGTGCGCTGCTTCTGTTCCCCGCGCAGTCGGATTGGTGTGTGATGCTGATGCGCATGCATCCTTCCCACCTCACTGAGGAATGCCTCTTGGCTCAGACGCATGGATCTGGGACGTTGCATCCACCCCATGCGAACGTGCGTTCGCATGGGGACCCCTCAATGTGCGTGCAAGGTCGGCCAGTCGTTCAGCAGCGAGCTCGGCGATGTGGACCGCGCGCTGTGGATTGCCCCGTGCGTGCAAGCCGCCGCGGATCTGCATGAGGCAGCCCGGGTTATCGGCAACGATGAGCGGTGCTCCCGTCTCGGCCGCCGTACGCAGTTTGCGCTCCAAGATGGCGGCAGACAGCCGCGGGTAGTCGAGACTGAAGGTACCACCGAAGCCGCAGCAGAAACTCGACTCTTGCATTTCGACAATTTGGCAACCCAAGACCTCGGTGAGGAGTCGCCGTGGCTGGTCGCGGAGTCCCAAAGCGTTGGCCGACTGGCAGCTGTCGTGGTAGGTCACCATCGGCCCCGGTCGTGTCCATTCCTGTGGGCCGAGCTGGGCAACCTGGTCGAGGAAGCTTACGAAGTCGACCAGCCGCTCGGCGACGCGGGCGGCGCGTTCACGCCAGGCAGGCTCGTTGCGGAAAAGGTGCTGGTAGTCCTGGGCAATCGCTGCGTAGCAGCTGGTCGAGGGGGTCACGATCCAGTCGGCCTCGACACGTTCCAGGACCTCCACAGTCTGCCGAGCGAGCTCGAGCGCGTGGCGGCGATCGCCAGCGTTGCTGGCAACGAGGCCGCAGCAGTGCTGCTCGGGCGGGAAGATGACGCGGCAGCCGCAGGCCTCGAGGACCTGCACGGTGGCACGGCCCATCTCGGGGAGAAGCCGGTCAATAAGGCAGCCGGGGAAGAACGCGACGGTGCGTCCGACCACCTTGCTTCCCGCGAAGAGCGGCTCTGGCGCGGGACGGGCGAGCGCTTCTTGCGGTGTGAGGTGGCGGAGTTGGTCACGTAATGGTCGACGAGCCGGAGCGATAAGGTGTCGCTCACTGGTTGCCCCATTGACGAAGGGAAGCGAGCGGAGGAACCCGTCGCGGTCGGCAAACGGGGCAGCAGCGAGCGCGGCCAAGCGTGCCCAGCGGTCGCCACGCTGTGGGTCGCTCCAGCGCTCAAGCACAGCCCGCTTCATGAAGGGTAGGCCAAGCTGTTCGGCGACTCGGGCCCGGACGTCAAGGATCAACCGCGGGATGGGAATCGCCACGGGGCAGACCGTCTCACAGGCGTTGCAGGAGACACAGAGGCTCTGTGGGTCGGCCACGGCTTCGAGTCCGTGGTGGATGGCGGTGAGGGGGAGACCGATCGGCCCGGTGTAGATATGTCCAAAGAGGTGGCCGCTGACAACCTGGTAGGGTGGGCAGACGTTGGAGCAGGCACCACAGCGGATGCAGAGGAGTGCCTCGCTAAGGTCAGGATCTTCCCGTGCTGCGAATCGGCCGTTGTCCAGCAGCACGATATGCAGCTCACGTGGTCCGTGGGCACCACGGACGAGCTGGATCTCGATATCGGCGGTGCGGGTTGGCCCGGTGACAAAGAGCACGCGGACGGTCAGCTTTTGCGCTGCACCGGCACGTGGCAGGACACGCAGCAGCGGTGGCACATCGTCGAGCGTGGGAACAATCTTGTCGATGCCGACAACGGCGACGTGGACGGGTGGGAGTGTTGCCACCAGCTCGGCGTTCCCCTCGTTGGTCACGATGACGAGTGTCCCGGTCTCAGCGATGGCGACGTTGGCACCGGTGATGCCCATGTCGGCTTCGATGAAGGCGCGGCGGAGTTCCTCTCGTGCCACCTGAACGAGTTGAGGTGGATCGGGTGGGATGGGACGACCCAAGACGCGGGAGAAGAGTTCCGCGATCTGTTCACGGGACTTATGAATGGCTGGGCCAATGAGATGTGACGGGCGCTCGCCAGCAAGTTGGACGATCCACTCCCCAAGGTCGGTTTCGACCACTCGCGCACCAGCGTGCTCCAGCGCTTCATTGAGACGGATCTCTTCAGTGGCCATCGACTTGGACTTCACGACGAGCCGTGCGCCGAGCCGCTGAACGAGATCGGCGACGTAGCGGCGAGCGTCCTCCGCAGTGCGGGCGAGGAAGACCGTTGCGCCGACCGCTTCGGCCTCACGCCGGAACTGCTCGACGAGTTCGGGCAGGCGCGCGATGGCAGCCTCTTTGCGCCGGCGCAGGTCGGCACGCAGTGCAGCGAAGTCAACCTCGGCGAAGGCCTCAGCGCGACGCTGGCGGTACCGAGTCAGCGTCCGTTCGAGTGCCTGCCGCTGGGCCTGGTTGTCCAGTGCCGCATCCAGGGCGCGTTGAAATGCCTTGCTGCGTGCCGGCATCTCCTGTTCCTCCCTCGTTCCCGCACCCGTCAAACCACAGCGCAAGTGTAACGCTTCTTTAGTCCTCCTCGCCACTACTGCTGCACGATGTGCTCGCTAGCATGATGAGGTCACTGGCCGCCGGCTCGACGCCATGGAGTGGACGCGATGTTTCGTGCCTAGAAGGTGAATTAGACAGGTACAGGTCTCCGGGGTGCAAGACAGCACACGCTGCCCTCGGAGAGGCCGAGAGCGGCATAACCAACCCTGTTGTTGAGGCGGTATGACCAGCGCACACAGTAGAGCGTGGTCTGTAGTCCCATGGCATCCGGTGATCGGGACGCACTGTATGGTGCTTGCGCGTCCGATAGGACGTGGTGATTCAGGCATTAGGCAGGGAGCCGTTTTGCAGAGAGGCCTGGGGGCAGGTTGAAGGGCCGCGCTCGGTGTCCTGCTCCGCTGGTACATCGGTGCCGACCTTCCAACCGGCGGGCGCGATGCATCGCGCCCCTACAGGAGGGGCAATGGAACAGCAATTGTCCAACGAACTACTGTCCGAACGGGCAATGACCGACCCTCGGGTCGGCGGTGGCGATGACTCGTGTCCCGACAAAGAGGCAGGCGCGGGATGAGCTGCGCCCTACCGAAGATCAAGAGCACCGCGCACGTTGCGTCGGGGCGCAATGTCTTGCGTTGCGTCCGCGCTTGGTCGGGCGCGGTATGACGGCAGCACTGCGGAACGGCGTCGGGTTCCAGAGCCGACTGGCGCGTGGCATCGGTGTGCAGGCACATGTGGGTAGGTGCCTGTGGGCGTATTGGCTGGCGGTTCCCCATGACCTACCTTGGTGTTCCGGCCTTGTGGCTGGCGGACACGATCACTCGCGCTCCGGCAGAAGGGTGCGCCGGTGCAGCACATCTTGTTGGGGCGCCATGGATTGCGCCGGCGCGCTCCGAGAAACAGGCGAGTGCGATGCAGCATGCCTGCACCCGGCCCGGTGTGTTGCGATCGAATCGGTGCTGACCAGTCCCACGTCAGCCAACAGGCAGTTGGGCAAAGGGGGCTTGCCCGCTGGCCGGAATTTGGAGCGTTGTACACTACCTTGCAGTACTGTCCGGCCGGTTCTTGTATGAGGGAACGGCAATGCGCGTCATCGATCTGCTGCAGCTACCGATCTTGCAGGGGACACGAGTTGTCGCCGGGGATGCCGGCTTGGAACAGCGAGTGCGCTGGGTGCACGTGGTCGACCTGCCGGACCCGCTGCCGTGGATTGACCGCGGCATGCTGATGCTGAGCACTGGTATTGCCTGGCCGCGTAGTGACGAGGAACTCGCCGAACTGGTGCGGCGCTTGGCCGAGCGTGGGGTTGCCGCGGTGGGGCTGGCCGTGCCGCACTACTTTTCCCGCTTTCCCGACGTGATGCGGGCTGCCGCCGACCAGGTCGGTCTGCCGTTGCTTGAGATCCCTTGGGAGATCCCGTTTGTCCGCATCACCGAGACAGTCCACCAGTTGATCTTGCGGGAGCAGTGGCAGGAGCTTGAGCGGGCTGAACAACTGCACCGGGAGCTGATGCGGGCCGCCGCGCGCACACGCAGTCTCGACCGTCTCGTGCGAACGCTCGGCGAGCTCCTGGGTCGCTCAATCACTGTGGAGGAGCTGGACGGGACGCTGCTGGCCTACTACCAGCGTGGGCCCTATGAGGACGTGGCACGACAAGTGACGATTGAATCGGGCCGAGCCCCGAGTTGGTTGCAAGAGGGGTTAATGGCACGTGGTTTTCTCCCGCCGCAGGGGACGCAGCCGTATCGTGTCCCAGCTATCCCAGAACTCGGTCTCCGTGAGCGAGTGGTTTGTCCGATCTGGCTGCACGGGGAACTTGTCGGCTTGGTCTGGATCATCGAGGGAGACGAGCCGCTGAGCGGGCTGGACCTACGGGCAGCAGAGCATGCGGCGCTTGTCTTTGCTCTGCTCTTTGCCCAAAAGCGGGAGTTGGCGCAGCTTGAGGCTCGGCTGGGCTATGCCTTCTTAAGCACGGTGCTCGAAGGACGGTTCAGCGGCTCGCCGCAAGAACTCGAGCGGGCGCGGGCACTCGGCTATGACCCGGCACGCTGCTACCGCGTCGCCGTGGTGGGGTTGGGCGAGGCTCCACTCACGGTAGAGGCGTTCCAGCGACGAGAACAAATTGCATTGCGGGTGCGGCGAGCGCTGCGTCACTCGGGAGCTGCACCGCTGGTCGCAACGCTGCACGACCAAGTGATCGCGTTAGTCGAGCGGGAGGAGCATCTGGAGGAACTCTGGTCTGCCTTGGCCGACTGCGGTCTCACAGCGGTGGCGGGTCGCCCGCATGCCGGTCCGGAAGGGGTGCGACGGAGTTACCGCGAGGCGTGTGCATTGCTCGAGTACGTGGATCGCCCGGGGCTGTTTCGGTACGAGGATCTGGTGCTCGAGCGTGTGTTGGCTGGTGATAGCGAGGCGCGGCAGGCGTTCATCTCTCTCTGGTTGGGGCCGCTCGAGCGCGCCCGGCACGGTGATCGCCTGATCGAAACGCTGCTCCACTGGGTGCGGCATCGCTTTTCCGTCAATGATGTCGCTGCTGAGTTGGGTGTCCATCCGAACACCGTACGGTACCGCCTCGAACAAATCGGGGAGTTGGTGGGACGTGACCTACTTGATCCGGAGACACAGTTTGAGTTGCAGCTCCTGCTGCGTTTGCTGACCCCCAGCATGCGGAGGAACGGAGCAGACGGCCGTTCTCCTCGCGCGGACAGTTTCGCTCCCGCGGGGTGACCACATCAGGCTGGGAAGCAGCTCGGTGTCATTGCCAGGCGTGGCCAAGTTCCCGCGAGCCTTCGATTGCCAGCCCGCCAACTGGGGACGGTCGAGCCCAAGAGAGGAGAATGGCCAGTGCTGCACCCGCCGGTGGCTCGGGATGTCCTAGGCTCAGAATACGACTGACCGGGCGTCGACGGCGAGCCACAGGATGGCGATGGCGGTACAAAGCTCTGGCGGTGCCGACTCCAGGGGATGATCAGCGACGCTCATCGCAGCGTAGCTGCTTGGCGAGCTCGCGCTGACGCTGGAAGACAAAGCGAACGATCGCATCTTCCGTCCGGCGGTCCAAGCGTTCAAACTGGCAACCGTGGTCCCAGCGTGGTGGATCAGAATGGTCAACTGGTGCGATACGTCGGACCACGGCCACGGCGCTGATCGGCTGCGGCTGACCGGGTAGCGTGAAACGGAGTGCGAGCCGATCGCCGGCGCGGAGTGACTGTGGCAGCCGCAGTCGTATGCCGCCGGCGCTGAGGTCCATGATCGTGCCTTTGAGTGGCTGTGGTTCCCCACTGGCAGGTAGCAAGAGGAGTTCCGTTGGGGTGAGGGTGAGAGGGATGCGGCAGTGCTCGCGGCGTTGCATCCGCTGCCATGGTCCAACGGGTGCGAGGACGAGTCGTGCTTGGGGCTCGAGCAGGGTGGCCAGGACCTCGCAGGGGACAACATAGAGCGCATCATCGGGGACGGTGGTGCCAAGATAAACCAGGTCGCTGCGGTGCACCGAGACGTAGGCGAGCTGCACCATCGGCCAGCCGACGATGATCCGTTGCCCGTCGTCGCTGAAATCCTCAACGCGTGTGCGGTGCCAGGTCAATCGACCGTTGCGGCTGGGTACGCCGAGCTCGGCCGCTTGCCAGACGGTGAACCCCTTCGGTGGCTGAGTTGCTGGTTGCTGGACCATGGCGCCGGTCCCCTCGTGATTTCTGCTTTTCAGCATCGGCGCGGTCTCACACCTTCTGAAGCCTGGCCAAAGTGTAGCTGAGCGAGGGGGTTGCGTGCCTCGTGGCGCCACACAGTAGAGGTGTGCGGCGGGAGTCATGCCTGGCACAGGTGCAGACGCCGGCCCTGTGTCCGGCGGCGCGATTCATCGCGCCCCTCCAGTGGGGGCGGTGCGGCGCAAGGTGTTGGTGCGCCACGAAGGGTGTACGGAGGGCTGGCAGGACGTGGTAGGACGTCCGGTTGCCGGGGCGCTGGTTCTCGTGCCCGTTGTGTTCTCGGGGCGCGACGCACTGCGCTCCCTTGCCCGGTAGAGCGACCCTCAAGGCAGCCCGCAGATCAGGCACGCGCGGGGAAGGGCGGACAGGTCATCGGCGAGCTCACGGCTGTTGCTCGCTGGGGTCCGACCCCCTATCCGCTGCCGTGGATCTACTGCCCCTCGGAGTGGCGGGCGCGATACATCGCGTCCCTCCGAGGGGGCATCGGTGCGCCATGTCTCGTAGGGGCGCAACTGATTGCACCTGCGCACGTGGTAAGACGCGGCACGAGACTCACAAACAGGCCAGTGGCTGGGAGCGTGAGAGAGCAGCGGCTCTCGATCAGCGATGCCCTGGTGCTCGCGAGCCGAGGGGGATGCCACGCCCGCTCTCCTCTTGTATTGTCGGTATGCCGACGTAACAGTCCGCGGGCAGGATACATCACGCCCCTCCGTAGGACCTCAGCATGGACAATGACTTTCCTCCTGTGCTGTGCCCTGGAGAACAAAGTTGGTGCTGGTCGTCGCTCGCTGCAGCGCGTGTACTGGGTCGCTTCCAGGCGGGGATCGAGCAGTCGCGTCAACCGGTACTACTTTCCCTATCGAGTCGTGCGGCGATTCTGCCGAAACAGGGGAGCAGAAGGGAGGCCAGGCCGCGGGGAAACGCGGCACAAGCCAAGGTCAACCGCGGGCGACGGCGAGACGGTCGCAGCAGTGTAAACGGTGCAAGGACGCGCCGGAAGAGTGGACTGAGGGCAGAGGAGGCCAGTGATGCGGATCTACAACAACGTCAACGCGGTTAATGCGCAGCGGAATCTCTCCATTACCGGCTTTGCGCTTGCCAAGTCAATTGAGAAGCTCTCGAGCGGTTTGCGCATCAACCGGGCTGCCGACGATGCTGCGGGGCTGTCAATCTCTGAGAAGCTGCGTGCGCAGATCCGGGGCGTGATGCAGGCGATGCGCAACGCCCAGGACGGCGTGTCGATGATCCAGACGGCGGAAGGTGCACTGAACGAAGTGCACTCGATGCTGCAGCGGATGCGTGAGCTTGCCGTGCAGGCCGCCAACGACACGCTGACGACCGAAGACCGCACGGCGATCAACAGCGAGTTGCAGAACCTGCGGGATGAGATCAATGCGATCGCAGCACGCACGACGTTTAACGGGAAGAGCCTTCTGACAGGCTCACTTGTCACCCAGTTGGATACTACTACGAGCACAGTGAACGTCGGTTATGTAGTTAAATCAACGTCAAATACTGCGGTATCCGCGCTTGACGTGAGTCAAGCAAAGCCCGGTCGCACCTTCACATTCACCGCCTCGGGTGCTGACTTGACGCTTTCTGACGGCACGGTGAGCCAGACGATTACCGTCGGTGCTGTGGCCGCTGATGGCTCGATCACCTTGAACTTTGATCAACTGGGCATTAAACTAACCGTCTCGTCGGTAGCTGGCGAGACAGGAGCAAACGTCGCGACGGGGCTTAACGGTGGGACGATCGTCACCGCTTCCAGCGGCGGCTCTGCCAACTTCCAGGTTGGGCCTAATGCAAGCCACTACTACCTTGTGGCGTTCAGCAATATTCAGATTGGCACGAGTGGTGCCACGGAAATGGTGGCACTCAACACGGCGCTCAACAACTTCAATACAAGCCTTTCCGGAACGAACAGCGCGCAAGTTAACAACGCGCAGGCCCTGGTTACTGCGGTTGACGGTGCGATTGGTTACATCAACAACATCCGCTCGCAACTTGGTGCGGCGCAGAACCGGCTCGAGCACACGATTGCCAACCTGGGCGTGCAGCACGAGAACCTCACCGCCTCGGAGAGCCGCATCCGCGACGTCGACATGGCGGCGGAGATGGTCACCTTCACCCGCAACCAGATCCTCCAGCAGGCTGGTGTGGCGGTGCTGTCCCAGGCCAATGCCATCCCGCAGTCGGTGCTCCAGCTCCTGCGCTAAACGTAGCGGAGCTCGCGCCCCGGTCGGGTCTCGCCTCGACCGGGGCGTTTTTGTTCACAACGCTTTCCATGCGGACGAACCGGCTGGCGTGACGGGGGTGGGCGACACACCAGTCCTTACCCGCGAGGAGATGCGAGATGGCACGCAGGCGGCGGGCGCAGGTGGCATACCGTGGACGAGCTCCCGAGGAGCCAACCTGAAGCTGCTGGTAATTGAGGCGTAGGTGAGACAGTTGGCTGGAGCGCCAAGCGCTGGTGTCACCGGTACCCTCGCGGGGTGACGATGCCCCGCGCGTGCACCAACGACAAGGTTTGCGCGCCTGTTTCTCAAACAGTGGTCGTCCCTGGGGGGAACACTGCTCAGCCAGCTGCTCTCCGCCTGCGCTGGAGGAGATCCTGTCGGAGCGGTGGGTGCTACAGAGGAGATGTCGTCGGGAGCGCGAGGTCGCAGGCCTGCGAAGGCCACGCAAAGACGACGCGGGGATACAGACGCAGGCAAGCGGGCCAGGCACGCGCACGAGAGGGGAACGAGATGGTCGAGGGGATCAGACGAGCGAGCGAACAAGCCGGTGCTGTCTGGGGAGTCTCCGCTCGGGCTCAGCACCTGCAACTAGCTGCGGCGCAGCCAGGACCAGCTCCGGCGCCGGTTGTCGCGCTGGCAGAGGTGACGCTGGAGCGGGCAGCCGGTGGAGAACCAGTCCGTCTTCGGGGTGCGCTCGCGCTGCACGGGGTGACCACCTGGTTCATCGTCGATCTGACGACTGGCCAGGTTACATTGCGCGATGCGCGCGGCGGGGGATGGTCAGGGGCGGTCGAAGCAGCACCGCTTCCACTGCGGATACTGCTTGGAAGGGTGGCCGACGCGCAATCTTCCCTGAGTGGTGATCCTCCAGCTGAGCCATCCGTCCAGTATGACTACCTGGACCTTGGTGCGCTGCGCATCGCGACGACTCGTGCAGTCACGGCCCGTGGTGTGACCCAGGAGCTCCTTCTCCGGGTAGACGACGCCGGGCTGCTCTCACGCATCCGCGTGACGCGGGCAGTACTGGACTGGCATGCGGTGGCGTTGCACTGGCTGACAAGGGGTCGGGGCGCATCATAAAGCGCCGCATGTTGAGGTACCTTCTGGTCGGACTTCTGCGGACAGGGAAGATAGCGGAGAGGGTCAGCTCAGCGCGAGACAGGAGGGGTGGCTGTGCTCAGCCTGGCACGTCTGCCTTCTGTCCGTGCGCTGCGTACTTGCGACCCTGCGTCGCATCGCAATGTGATCCTGGAAGCGGGGTGAGGAAGGACACGGCGCGAGATGAAGAGGTCTCGGCGATGTCGCGAGGGTACAAAGCGCGACGTTGGGTGGGGCGGGGAGCAGGGATTTTTCAGTGGAGACGCGGTACGCAGACTACTCAGGGCGTGACCGCGCAGGTGACCATGCCGATCCAGGACGAATGGGGCAGGTACGGCGGGGCAGCTGTCCCTCAAGCTAGGGCTCGCACCCGCCGTTCCTTCCGATGAGGGACGGTCAGGAGAGGAAGCCGTGCGGTGACGGAAGAGCTCCTGCGGCAGGTCGGCGACAAGATTTTTCTTTGCCTTGGCTTTAGTCCAACCGAGTTGCTTTGGCAGCGGCTGGCGCGGGTCGTGCAGCAGGAGGCGAAGCGGGCCGGTGCAGCCAGCGTTGACGAGTTCCTGCAGCGGGCACTGCGGGGCGAGCGAGCGGTACTGGAAGCGATCTGCCAAGGGCTAACGATCAACGAGACCTACTTCTTTCGTGAGCCGAAGCACTTCGATGCGCTGCGGCAGCTCCTACCCGAGCTCGCGGCGTTGCAGCGGCCGCTGCGGATCCTTTCGGCTGGATGCTCGAGTGGCGAGGAGCCGTACTCTCTGGCAATGACGGCCCAGGATGTGCTTGGTCCGCTCGGCCACAGCTTCGAGATCTTGGGAGTCGATTTCGATGCTGAGGCACTGGAACGCGCTCGACAAGGTTGCTACCGGTCCTGGTCGTTCCGCGACCAGGGGATGCAGCGGGCACGGGCGTATGTGGAACAACGTGGCGAGCTGTGGTGCGTGCGGGAGAGCATCCGTGCGCGCGTCACGTTCGAGCAGCTGAACCTGATAGAGCGAGTCCCGTCTGGACCGTTTGCCGTGATCTTCTGTCGGAATACGCTCATGTACTTCACAACCGAGCACCGGAACGCGATTGTGCGCCGCTTCACTGAGGAGCTCTTGCCAGGGGGAGTTCTTGTTATTGGCTCGGCCGAGACACTGGAGCGGCCGCCAAGTGAGCTGGAACGGGTGACCATTGCAGGAGCGTATCTCTACCGAAAGCGGCCGCGCCTGGGCAGCGTCACGATAGTGGCCGACGAGGAGCCATTACAGGTACTGCTTGTCAGTGCATCACCGGTGACGCGGGTCGCCATCCGGCAGGCGCTGCGTCTACTGCCGGGCGTGGAACTGGTCGGTGAAGCACGCTCGTTGGAGGAGGCGCGGACACGCCTGGAGGATCGCCCGGCAACTGTGGTGGTCGATGCGTTAGAGAATGGCATTCTGCTCGAACGGCTGACAGGGTTGCAGAGCTGGCCGGTCGTTGTCCTTGTCGGGCCTGGCGTGCAGCCGCCGCGTGGTGTTCCGGCTGTTGCAGTACCGGAACTCGTTCCCGGTGCCGTCCGGCGGGTGGCGCCAGAGCTTGGCGAGGCGCTTGCTGCGGCGCGTTCGCGCTGGCGTGATCGTCCCAAGGTCGACGGTGCGGCGCGAGCAGGAACGGGGATTCTGCGGCGACCGTCGCCGGTTGGGGGTACTGTGCGCCCCAACGGACGACCTGGCACAGGCACACTCGCCGAGCCGGTACGCCGAGCAGCTGAGCGGCTCTTGCTGATCGGCTCGTCTACTGGTGGGCCGGCGGTTGTGGCGGAGCTCGTGGCAGCGCTGCCACTGGGTCTTGGACTTGGGGTGCTGGTTGTCCAGCACATGCCGCCGAACTTCACGAGAAGCTTTGCCGAGCGCTTGGCACGGGTAGGGCAGTACGCGGCCCGTGAGGTGGAGGATGGGGAGTTGGTGATGGCCGACACCGTGCTGGTGGCGCCCGGTGGTCGGAATGTGCTGCTGACGCGGGCAGGAAGGGTGCAGGTCGTGCCGCCGGAGCCAGAGGATATCTACGTGCCGAATGTGAACCGGGCGTTCGTCTCAGTGGCGCGGGCCGGCTGGGGGCCGCGGGCTATGGCAGTGATCCTCACCGGGATGGGGGATGACGGGGCGGTAGGGATGGCCGAACTCCAGGCGGCAGGCGCCTACACCGTGGTACAGCGACCGGAGGAGGCAGTGGTCTCTGGAATGATCGAGGCAGCGCTGGCACGGGGTGGGGTACAGAAGGTGGTGGCTGCTGCCGATATCCCTAGTGAGGTCGTGCGCTGGGCCCAGCGTGGCGTGCTGGTTCCGCCGCGCTGAGTCGGAGAAAGCGGATGGGGGGCACGATGTTGAAGGTTCTCATTGCCGATGACTCGAAAATGATGCGTGTCATGCACGTGCGCTCACTGCGTCAGGTGGGATATGAGGTGGAGGTCACCGAAGCGAACAACGGTGAGGAGGCACTGGCGCAGTTTGAGCCGGGTAAGTTCGATCTCGTCATTGTCGACTGGAACATGCCGGGGATGGACGGCATCGAGTTTGTCCGAGCGGCACGGGAGAAAGAGAACGGGGCGGCTCGGCGGACACCGATCCTGATGATTACGAGTCAGAGTACCGAAGAGCAGATGCTCAAGGCCAGGGAGGCAGGGGTCGATAACCTCTTGACGAAACCGGTGACGCCGGAGGCGCTCGGTGCAGCACTTGAGCTACTTCTCGCGCGGGCCTGAGGTGTGGGGTGGGGAGGAGTGGCGTCGTGAGCCACGCGATCGTACAGGAGCTGACGGCGAGTGGGCAGCTCGTGGCCTTCATTGGCCAGGCGGCCAAGGAAGCGCTCGAGCCGTTGTGTGGTACTGAGGTGACGGTTGTGGGTGAGGGGGAGCTCCCGTGGGCGCACCCGCCAGTAGGGATTGCGCTGGTGACCGTAGTCGATACGGGCGGCGGAGGTTTTCAGGCCGTCGTCTGGCTCGGGGGTGAACTTGAAGCGCTGGCTTCCGTGGCCGAGGTCCTGCTCGGTGAGCGACCGGACGGTGAGGACGAGATGCTCCAGGATGCCGTCCGGGAGCTGACCAACATTCTGGCCGGACAAATTCAACGGCATCTGGCTGGGGTGGGGTTGCAGATGGGGCTTGGGCTGCCGGTGTATGTGAGTGGAGCCAAGAGCCTGAACGTGGGAGCGAGTCTCTCGAGTGGGGCTGCAGTGCGGGTGCAGGTCGGGTTGCCCGATCAACCGGTGCTCGACGTCGGTTTTGCTGCCAAGGAGGGTTAGGAGCGGCAAGGAGCGAGGCATGTCGGTCAAGGTCGCGCCGGTCTTTCCAGCGAGCGCGCCACTGACGCGCAATCCCAAGGTGCCCCAAAAGTACCGCGCCGTGCTGTGGGAGCAATACCTGCTTCCGACTGTCGCGGAGAACGTGGCGACGCTATTGGGCATCACGGTGGGTTTTTTGCCTGAGTCGATTGTGGGGGCGTACTTTGAGCGTGGCAAATTCCCACCGCAGTCGGGCTGGGCCCTGGCCCGTTTTCGGGTGAATCTGCAGGGGCAGGAGGTGCCTGCATACCTTCTGCAACCACTGGCGGAAGCGCTCGACTGGGGTGCGATCGGGATGCGACGGCCACCAGCGACTCGCGAGGCGCCCAGTGTCGGGAAAGATGGCGTGCAGCTTAGTGAGGCGCAACAAGGCGATCTTGCGGCGTATCACGAGGTGTGCAACGTCGTGACGTGTGGGGTGCTTGCGCGTGCCTGGCGTGCCAAGCTGGGGCGACCGCTGGCCATTCTCTTGGACGGGGTGGAGGCAGTCACGCCAGCGCAGTTTCCTGCCGAACTGGAGCAGGGAAAGTGGCTGATCCTGCAAGCCAGCTTTGGTTACAGTGAGCGACCGGTGAAGCCGGCAAAGGGACAGTCGCCGCAGTACGAGAAGCAGACGGTCTGGCTGTTTGTGGTGCCAGAGTCGCTGGCGCTTGCGGCGCTTTGGGGCGCACCGGATGGGCGAGAGAAGGACAAAACAGCTTGGCTCGCAAGCACGGGGCAGTGGAAGTAGTGAGGGCCGGGGCTTCCTCATTGGACGACACGTGTGGGGTGTTGGACTGAACCGGGGTGCAGCAACGGAATAGACGGCGGTTGTTGTCTTCTGGGCCGGCGTCCTGCACCGTCGAGTGATGTCAAAATCTGTTCTCAATACTGGTTATCTCAAGGTGTTGCTGACTATTCTGGGGAGAGTGTCTAATCCCATCGTCAGTGTGCTGCTGATGGTGCCCCTGCCCGCGGGGGTGCGGCCAATCGCCGACACCAGAGCACCATGCTGGCGGACCAGAGGAACAGCCCAGTGGTAGAGAGCTGATTACCAACCGATCACTTGACCGATCACGCAGCTCTTCACCCGAATTGCTGTGCTGGCTGGGTGACTGGCTAGTGTCGTGCGTCGTGTGCCGAGAAGGGGACCCATCCGTGCGCCACGGAATGTCAGTCCGCCAGTTCTGGCGCTCACAACGCTTGTCGGGACACCACTCATCGAATCCGCGCACCTGATGGGCGCGGCATGTTACCCGCCACAGGTCAGAGGTGGGGGCCAAGAGAGGAAGAGTAGGCTGGGGAGCGGTGGCGTGGTGCCGGCCGATCGGAGTGTTCACCACGGCCGGTGCGAAATCGTCGGGATGCCGGCCAGAAGGCAAGCGCGATCCATCGCGTCCCGACAAGAGGGGCCTCTCGATGCGCTACGGGCGGTGGGGACGCCATGAACGGTGCGCGGGTCTGATATGACACGGTGTGTGGTACCCGGTTGTTGGGGCGCGAATTCTAGCGCACCCCTTTTTGTCGGGGCGCACTACATTGTTCCCGCAGACCTGACGGAGGCCAGATGATCGTTAAACCCATCGTTCGCCGTCATTCAGCCGCAACCGGCCAACGAACTGGTGCCCGAACAGGCAATGACTGGCTTTCTGGCCGGCGGGCGCGATACATCGCGCCCCTACAGTAGAGAATGTCGGTGCGGCACATGGTGTTGGGGCGCTATGAATCGTGTGCAGGCCCGGTACAACGCGGTGCGTAGCATCGAATTGTCAGAGCTCATGGTTATAGCGCCCAGAAAGCTTGTCAGGGCGCAATCTCATTGCGCCCGCGCGCCCACCAGGCGTGCGAAACATGTCGGTTTCTTGGGGCGTCATCAAGAGCACCGCCATACTCCAGGAACGCGGTATCCCAGGGGCATGGAAGAACGAGGGGTGGTGACAGGGGGTGCCGGAGAGGAGCGTAGGCATCACAGGTGCGGCTGCGCTCCCCACTCACGAGGGCCCATGCGGACGGTATGTCGTCTGTAGGGTCAGCGAGCGTGGTTGTCGTGAAGCGCCCTCTGCGATGCAGGAGTTAGTACCCATCGACTGATGCTGGCTATGCTATCTGGTTGTTGGCTTTTGTTCCTCGCAGGTGCGCCACTCATGTGCGGCAGGAGGAGTCTGAAAGCCTCGTTGCTCCAGTACCACGCAGACTTCCGCCACCAACGCCCTGTGTGGTCGATGAATTTTTCGGCGGGGCAAGAGAAGCGTTGAATCACCCGCTCTGCGAAGCCTGTGTCACCGAGAAGCACGGTGGCGGCATGTTCTTCCCGGTATCAATCCGATGGATACTGCTCCGCTGAACTCTTGAAGTAGGGCGGCTCAGTCCCTCGTTTCCTCAAATTGGGTTCCAACCACACGCAATGCCAGCGATACAGGAAGAGGGGCCGGCTTCTTTGCGACGGTTGCCGAAAGAATCACGCCTGACATGAGCAAGGTAAGACCTTGGGTGCGGCATGGTGCAGCGGCGGGGACGATCTCGGTCGGGAGATGTTCTCCTGTCGGCGAACTTTGCGACTACAACCGGCACAGGTCACCCGGCGGACCGGAGCTGGTACTGCTTTCCCACAGCGATAACTCAAGCAGACTGCGGTGTTGTCCGAAATATCTCGGAGAAACGGGCAGGTTGTCGCTTGGGGAGGTTCCATGATGACGCTTGGCTTCAGGGGGAAGGTGCTAGGGATCTTGGCGGCAATGGCTGCCGTCTTCGTGGTTCTCGGTGCCGTGGGCTGGTTTTTGATCTCTAGCAGCTTGCGGGCGGTCGACACTGTCGCAGAGATGAATGACGTGCTTGCGACCGTTGGCCAGATGTCACGCCGGATGACGGAGGTACGCACGAATGTCGTTGCTCATGTTGGGGCGACGACAAATGCCGACTATCGCAAGCAGCTCGATGCGCGCATTGCCGAACTGGACCAGAAAATCGCGGCTGACCTCGATGCGCTGGCTGCGACTGCGCATACCGACGAGGAGCAACGAGCGATCCAGAACCTCCGTGATGCTTGGACGGCCTATCGGCAATCGGCTGAGCGGACCCTGCAGCTCTCGCGCCGGTATGACCTGGTCGCGGCACAGCAGAACATGACGACCGATGCGGCCCAGAAGTTCGATGCATTACTGCAGGCGATCCGCGAAACGGAGAGCGTTGCACAGGCCGATGCGCAGGCAAACACCAGCAAGACTCAGGCACAGCTCAACATGCTTCGTTTCACCACGCTGGGTGCCGCGGGCTTGGCGCTGGTGGCGTTCGTGATCGGCTTCTTGGTGCTGCGGCCGGCGCTGCGAACGGTCAGCGCAGTAGCGCAGGTGAGTGAGCAGCTTGCGGAACGGGAACTGGCCGCACTGGAGCATGCGCTGGGCCGCCTTGCGGCTGGTGATCTGACGGCTCGCTTTGCGGTGAGCACTGAGCCGCTGACGGTGCGTGGACACGATGAACTGGCGCGCATGGGCCAGGCGTTTAACAAGATGCTGGAACGGCTGCGGGCGGTTGGGGAGACATTTGGTCAGGCATTGGACGATCTGGCCCAGCTCATCGGCCAGGTTCGGCGAGCAGTCAGTGAAGTGAATCAGGCTGGTAGCCAAACGCAAGCACTCTCGGCCCAGATCGCTGATGCGACCACTGCCGTGGCGCGCACAGTGCAGGACGTGGCGCAGGGCTCTTCGACTCAGGCTGAGCAGGTCAGCGCGGCCTCTACTGCCGTCGATGAGATGGGTCAGACTATTCAAGCCGTGGCCAAGGCAGCGCAAGAGCAGGGCCGAGCACTGCAGCGGGCGACGGAGTTGGTACAGCAGATGGCGGAGCGCAACCAGCGAGCTGGTGAACTGGCTCGGGTGGTGACCGAACGCGCTGGACGGAATCGAGAGCAGGCGGAAAGTGGTGGCGCTGTCGTCGAGCGCACGCTGGGTGCGATGGAGCGGGTGCGGGTGCAGGTCGAAGCGACCGCACGGGCGATCCAGGAGCTAGGCGAGCGCTCGAAGCAGATTGGACAGATTGTTGAGGTCATCAACGATCTCACCGAGCAGACGAATCTTCTCGCGCTCAATGCGGCGATTGAAGCAGCCCGAGCGGGCGAGGCAGGCAAAGGATTCGCAGTGGTGGCCGAGGAGGTGCGCAAGCTGGCCGAGCGCTCGGCTGCCTCAACCCAGGAGATCGCCCAGATGGTGCAGGGCATCCAACGCACCGTCGAGCAGGCAGTCGCGGCAATGACGGAAAGCGCTGGCTCGGTAACCCAGGTGAGTGATGAGGCGCGTGAGGTTGCGCAGGTCTTCCAAGCGATTCGCCAGGCTGCGGACGAGGTTGCAGAGCGCAACCGTGAGCTTCTGCAGGCGCTGGAAGAGATTGCCAAGCGCAGCGCGGAGCTGCGAGCGACGATGGAGGACACAGCGACGATCGCCGAAGAGAACGCAGCGTCGGCCAGTGAACTCTCCTCGACGGCCGAACAGGTGCGGAGCTCGATCCGGCATGTCACGGCAGTGGCGGAGCAGAACGCTGCTGCGGCCGAAGAAGTGTCCGCTGCGACTCAAGAGATGGCAACTCAGGTGGGTGAGATTGCCGCGGCGGCTGAGCAGTTGGTGGGGCTGGCTGGCCGCCTGGCGCAGCTGGTTGAGCGGTTCCGGGTGGGGGACGAAGAGCAAGCAGGATCGGTTGCTGCCGTCCGCAGTGGTGACGGGGTTCCCTGGGGCAATGGGACTGCCAAAGGACCCGAGTTTGCACATCCAGCACGAGTGGGAACCTCCGTGCCGGGGAATGGTCGTGGAACGTGGTGAACGACAGTGCGTGGTGAGACGCGGAGGGGTGTGAGCCGTGGGTGAGGACCGTGAGCTCATCGAGATGTTCATTGAAGAGACACGCGAACGTCTGGAGCTCATTGAGCCGGCGCTCGTCGAGCTAGAGCGGGCCGAGACGCCAGCGGAGAAAGAGCGACTCCTGAACGAGGTCTTCCGTCACTTGCACTCCACAAAGGGAAGCGCTGGCTATCTCAACTTGAACGATCTGGTGGCGTTGGTGCATGCCGCTGAGCATCTCGCCGATGTCCTGCGTAAGGGTGCACCAGTGCAGCCGGAACACGTCGATCTTTTGCTGCAGACGGTCTCGCTGACACGCGCCTACCTGGCCTATCTGGCTGGACAGGGCGAACTGCCCTCAGGGCTGGGGGCGCTGACCGAGCGGTTGCAGCGCGCAGCTGCGGTGGCGACGGAGCACCCCACTGCGGCAGCGTCAACAACCAGCGAGTCACCGCCCGCAGGCGCAGCGGCAGCGAGCCAGATGGACGGCGAAGGACGTGGCGAGGAGAGCCGCACGGCGGACGCCGAGTTGACGAGTTCCACAGTACGGGTACCGGTGCATGTGCTCGATCGACTTGGGCGACTGGCCGAGGAGATGCTTGTCACGCGCAACCGGATCACGGCGCTGGCTGCCAACTTACAGGACGGGGAGTTGGTTGGTGCTTCAAAGAAGCTCTCGGTGATGGTCTCCGAGCTCCAGGACATCGCGGCGTTGACGCGCCTGCAGCCAATCTCCTCCCTGTTCGCCCAGATGCCGCGGGTGGTGCGGGATGCTGCGCGACTCGCGGGGAAGGACGTCGATCTGGTCATCGATGGAGGGCGACTGGAGGTCGACCGGCGGATCTTGCAGGAGCTCCGTGATCCTCTGGTGCATCTCCTGCGCAACGCGGTTGACCACGGGATCGAGTCGCCAGAACGGCGCATCGCGTATGGCAAACCGTCGCGCGGGCGGATCACGCTCCGAGCAAGCCGCGAGGGCTCGAACTTGGTCATCGAGGTCAGTGATGACGGAAAAGGGATTGACTACGAGGCAGTGCGGCAGAAGGCGGTCGAGCGGGGGTTCGTCAACGCTCGCGAGGCCGCGACGTTGACCGAAGCGGAATTGAACGCGTTGCTCCTGCGTCCTGGATTCTCGACACGGGATCAGGCGACGGAGCTCTCGGGTCGGGGAGTGGGGCTCGACGTCGTTGCGGTGCGGATGCAGGAGTTGGGCGGGAACCTGAGCATCTCGTCGGTTCCTGGGCAGGGAACGACAATCCGTCTGGTGGTGCCGACCTCGGTCTCGGTGATGAACACTCTCGTTTTCACGGCGCGAGGCTATCTCCTGGGCATTCCCTACAACGTCGTGCAGGAGATCGTGCTCATCACCGACCGGCAGATCGAGCACTACGGCGAGCAGGATGTCTTCCGTCTGCGTGATCAGCTGGTCCCGCTGTTCACCCTGGCGAGCTGGCCAGAGCGGGGCAATGGGGCGAAGCGGCAGTCGGGGAAGCACTATGTCCTGGTGTTGCGGGGTGAGGGAACGCTGGCTGGCCTCCTCTGCGACGGGATTGCTCGCTTTGAGGAGCTGATTGTCAAGCCGGTGGGTAACCTCCTCCGTGGTGTGGAGAGTGTGAGCGGGCTGGCGACGCTGGGGACAGGGGAGATTGTGCTCATCCTCGAACCGGAGAAGATTCTGGCCGAGGCCGGGCTAGCCATGGCCAAGATCCGAGCCGAGCAGGTGCAGCTCGGGCTTGTGCAAGAACATCAGGCGGTCGAGGACGATCTCGGGGAGCGACTCGTGCTGCTGAAGGGGTACGGCGAGCATCGCTATGCCCTGCCGGTGCGACTCGTCTCGCGCATTGTGCGCTTCACCCCGGAGGAGCTCGCCATCTTTGGCGAACGGGTGTACTACCGGACGGAGGAGGCTCTGATCCCGCTCGTCGACCTTGACCGGGCCCTGAAGATGGGTGCGGGCGGGATGGAGGGGGGCGGCATTGCCGTTCTCCTGCACGCGGACAATCTGGAGTGCGGCTTTGTCGCCTCACAGGTAGTGCGAATTGGGCGCGTCGGTATCGAGCCAGAGCCATCAGACCGGCATGGTGTGGCTGGCCTATTGAACCTGCCAGACGGCGTGTATCTCATGGTCGATGTGCCGAGCGTGGTGCATGGGGAGCTCCGGCGGCTCTACGAAGTGAAGCAAGAAGCGCGGTCGGTGCGAGGCAAGAAGGCGCTGATTGTCGAAGACAGCGTCTTCTACCGTGATGCGCTCGAGGCGGTCTTGAAGCGGGTGGGTTATGACGTGAGCGCCGTTGGCAGTGCCGAGGAAGCATTGGTCTTCTTGGCGCGAGTGCCCGACGTAGCGCTCATCATTACCGACTACATGCTTCCGGGAAAGAGCGGGCTCGACCTGATCCAGGCTGTGCGTGCTGGCGAAACCGCAGTGCGGTCGGACGTGCCGATCGTTGTCCTTTCCCAGTTGCTGTCTGATCAGGCAAGTGGCCCAGAGCTCCAGCGTCGGTTGCTGGCAGCCGGCGCCAATGCTGTCTTCGGGAAGTTTGACGATCTGGAGCAGAGCCAGCTCCTGGAGGAGTTCCGGCACTTGGTCGTCCACGACGAGCGACATGAGGAGGCGACCGAGGAGCAACGGAGTGAAGACGAGACGGTGCACGTGCTGGCGGTCAATCTGGGACCGGAGGTCTACGGCGTGCCGATTGACCGGGTGCGGGAGATCACGACGCTTGACGGCATCACGCCGACACCGCTTGAAGATGCAGGATTCCTGGGTCTTGCGAACATCCGCGGCGAGATTGTGCCGGTCTTCGACCTGGGCGGTGTCCTGCGCCGTCCGGTGCGGACGAACGGCGAGGCGGTTGATGTCGTGACGCTGACGAGCCTTGGGCCAATGGTCTTGCGGGGAGAGAGTATCCGCGGGACGATCCGTGTGCCGGTCAGCGAGCTGCGCGAGCCAACCGGAAACCTCGGTGCGCTGGCCGAGCTCGTCCCCTCGGTAGCGACCTTGCCAGATTGCCTCTTGCAGGTGGTAGAGCTGGAGAAGCTGGCGAGCGTCTGCCTGGGGCGGCGAGGATAACGCTTCGAGAATAACGAGGGAACACAGCGGGGCGCGTCGCACGCGTCCCGCTGCCCCTTTCGACAGGGGGCCACTCAGCCAAGCGCAGGCGCCGTTCTGGCCTCACGCATCAAGCGTGCTGCGATCTCAGAGCTCCTCTTGCTATTCTGCGGCCACCACAGGGACGGTCAACCGTGGTCAGGTTGATCGCGGTCGAAATCCCCGTCCAGCCGTCCTGAGGTCTTCAGCGCCAGGTGAGAACAACCGATAACTCCCATCAGCTGGCTAGTCGTGTCGGGCTAGCCGACGTGGAGAAGACAGAGATGGGAGGAAGGATGGGGAGGATGAGCCTTTCCTGGCGGCTGCGGTTACTCGTTGTCAGTGTTCTCGCCATCGGTGCGCTCGGTATGCTGGTTGGCTCGTTGAGCCTCGGAATGATTGCACGGGAATCACGAGGTGTGCTTCAGCACGAGGTGCCCGCGATTGAACTCTTGCTGAACATCGACCGTGACGCATATCAGGCGCAATATGCGCTGGAGCGGAGCTTGCTGACGAGCGATGCGCAAGAGCGTGAAGAACAGCTGGCCGACTTTCGCGAGAACGCGCAGCAGACAGGGGATCGCTGGGAGCAGTATAAGGCGCTCGTGCCAGGCAGCGACGCGGAGCGAGCGCAGTGGGAGATCTACGAGCGAGAGCGGGCGGCGTGGCTGGCGGCAGCCGAGCAGGTGGCCGCAGCAAGCGCGGCGGGGAACGTCGAGCAGGCACTCACAGCGCTGCCCGAGGTACGGGCGCACTTCGCGCCAATGCGTGAGGCGCTGAACGCCTTGCAAGACGAGATCTACAGTCCAGCGATTGCTGAGCACGGGGCGAAAGTCGTCGGACTTAGCCAGCAGCGCTCGTTCCTGATGTGGGCACTCCTCGGTGTGGCACTTGTCGTGGGTACTGCGCTCTCCTGGCTTGTCGCTCGACAGATTGCTCGTCCGCTGCGTCTGTTAGCTGACGCAGCGGAGGCGATTGCGGCTGGTCGAGTGGAGGGGCTTCAACTGCCGCGCTATGCTGCCCGTGATGATCTGGGGCGGCTGGTCGGCCAGTTCCGACAAATGGCTGCGCGGATCACGGAAGTAGCCGAGCAGGCAGTACGGGTCGGCCGCGGGCAACTTGTGACCGAGGTCGCTCTTGCGCATGAGCGTGACGCACTCGGTACGGCGTTCCAGCAACTGACGCAGGCGTTGCGAGCGACACTAGGTGAGGTGCGTGCACTCGGAGAACGCGTCGCGCAGGCGGCGGGAGCGCTGCGCGAGCAGGCGACCCATATCGAACAAGCGACGGTGCAGGCAGCTGATGCAGCCCGTGCTGTTGCCGCCGGATCGGGTGAGCAGTCGGCACGGGTGACGCAACTCGCTCAAGCGCTGGAAGAGGTGGCTGAGACAGTCGCAGCCGTGGCGAAGGCGGCTCAGGAGCAGGGTAGTGCGTTACAGCGCGCAGTGGAAGTCGCGCAGCGGGTGAGCGAGCGAGTGAGTGGTGTGGAGGAATTGGCACGTGCTGGTCTGACGACCGCGCAGGCAAATGCCGGACGGGCGGAGGCTGGTCGGGAGACGGTAGAGCGGACGCTCCGGGACGTGATGGGGGCACGAGAACGGGTCACCGACGCGGCGCGCACGGTAAGCGAACTCGGCGAACGCTCGCGGCAGATCGGACAGATCGTGGAAACGATTGAGGGAATTGCCGAGCAGACGAACCTCTTGGCGCTGAACGCAGCGATCGAGGCGGCCCGTGCCGGCGAGGCGGGTAAGGGGTTTGCGGTGGTAGCGGAAGAGGTGCGCAAACTTGCCGAGCGCTCGGCAGAAGCGACGCGACAGATCGCCGAACTGATCGGTAACGTGCAGCAGCTCGTGGAGCGTGCCGTGCACGCGATGGCAGCCAGTGCGCAGCAGGTCGAGGCGGTGAGCGAGCGAGCAGGCTCGCTGCGCGAGGCATTTGAAGCCTTCGCGGGCTCAGCGCAGGAGGTGGAGACGCAGAGCCGCACCGTGCTTGTCGCAGCGGAGGCGATCGGCCGCGAAAGTCGTGAGTTGAAGACGTTAATGGAAGAGACGGCAGCGATCGCTGAGCAGAACAGTGCAGCAGCCGCGGAGCTCGCCTCCACGATCGCACGGATGCGGCAGGACGTGCAGCAGGTGGTCACGCTTGTGGAGGGGAACACCGCAGCGGTGCAAGAAGTCTCGGCAGCAGCGGAAGAGCTCACCGCGCAGGTGAGCGAGGTCAGTGCCTCGGCGGGCGATCTAGACCAGGTGGCGCGCGACTTGCGCCGGGCACTGGCGCGCTTCGAGCTGGGGATAGAGACGAAGGCGGATGAAGAAGCACGCTGGCCGGCGGTGGGCGTGGGTGAGGGTACCAACGGCCACCGATACCGGGAACTCGTGGTGGTCGACCGCTGAGTGTGACGCTCCACAGGGCACCGACTAGTGCCAAGGGAGGGCACAGGAGGCACGTGAGTCGTCGTCTCCTGTGCCCTCTGACTTAGTTGGGCGTGAGGGGGCTGGACGAGGAGAGCGGCGCCAGGCGACTGCTTTTGGCGATGGCTCACAAGCACAAGAGCGTGCCCGGTGACGCAAGTCCCCCTAAAGCCTGGCAGCATTTCTGCCGAATATCCCGGAGTAGGAACGAACGGTCGCAGGGATGCTTTGACCGATCGCGAGGGAGCGCGATGAACCCACCGATCACACCGGTTCCCCCAGTGGGGCCAAGCGAACCTGGACCGGTAGAGGACCTGAGCCCGCTTCAGCCAGTCAGACCGGTCGAAGCAAGCGGATCAGCCACTGGAGCGGGAAGCCGCAGCCCTACCGCCGAGGGGAAGCGCGATGTCATTCCGGCCCACCGGGTCGACCTGAGTCTTGATCCGCAGCTGGTGCGGAAGATTCCGCGTGATGTCTACCTGCGCTACTACGTCCGACCAGGGATCGGCAACTGGGTCGTGCAATTGATCGACCGTGAGACACAAGAAGTCATCCGGGAGATTCCGCCGGGCGGACTAAAGGAGTTGCTGCAGGAGCTTGCCGAGCAAAGGGGAGTAGAGTGAGCGCCTCCGCAAGATCTTCGAAGCCACCAGCGCTCGGAAGGGGTCAATGATGAGCATCACATTTGACGGCTTGGCCTCGGGCTTGAACACACAGGAAATTATCTCCAAGCTCCTGCAACTCGAGCAGCAACCGATCAATCGACTGAACCAGCGGAAACAGCAGATTCAGAAGGAACGTGATGCGTGGAAGGACCTCGGCACGCGCCTGCAGAATCTGGCGAGCGCGCTCAGCTCGCTGCTGCAGCGCAGCACCGTTGTTGGCTTCACGGTGCGGCCGAGCGACAGCAACGCTCCCTTCACTGCCAGCGCGCGACCCGGAGCCGTTGCTGGCACCTACTCCATCCAGATCCAGCAGCTGGCGACGGCAACGACGCTACGCAGCACAGGGCCGATTGGTGCCGAAATCGACCCCAATGCGGTGCTGAACAACACAAACCTGCGCAGTAGCGTCACCGCTGGCTCGTTCACCATCAATGGTGTGGCGATTACCGTTGATCCGGCCGTCGACACGCTCAATGATGTGGTCAATCGGATTAACGCCAGCGGTGCCGGTGTCGTGGCCAGTCTCGTGACGGTCGATGGCCGGCTGCGGCTGAAGATTGAGGCGGCAACAGCCGGAGGGCCATTGCAGCTCGGTGCCCTCGGCGATACGTCAAACTTCCTCTCAGTGACCTCGCTCCTTGGGGCACCGCGTACGGGCGATGCCATCGCCGGGACGCGGAGCTTGGCTGCGGTCAAGACGAGCGTGCCGTTGAATCAGGCCATGCTCGCAACACCAGTGAGTGGAGCAGGGACGCTGACGATTAACGGTGTGGCGATCAACTACGATCCAGCAGTCGATTCGTTGAGCACCATCTTGAACCGGATCAACAGCTCCAATGCTGGTGTGACCGCCAGCTACGATGCCACAAGTGATCGGGTCGTTCTGACCGCGAAGACAACTGGGAGCCTCAGGATCACGGTGAGCGACACTGGCAACCTGGCTGCTGCGCTGGGGCTCGATCCCAATCAGCAGCAGCTTGGCCAGAACGCTGTCTACAGCCTGGACGGTGGGGCAACTTGGCAATATAGCACCAGCAATACCATCAGCGATGTGATCCCCGGGGTCACTCTGACGCTGACGCGCACGACGAGTTCCCCCTATAGCTTCACGGTTGAGCCTAATGCAGATGCTGCAGTGAGCGCGGTGAAGCGCTTCGTCGAGCAGTTCAACAGTGTCCTGAGCTTCATCGCTGAGAAGACAGCGTACGACGCGACCACGAAGACGGCTGGCACGTTACTCGGCGACAGTGCGGTGCGCGCGGTCGAGTCGACACTCCGACGTCTGGTGACGAGCCCAGCGATCGGTGTCAGTGGACGGTATCGCACGCTTGCTGACATAGGGATCAGTTTTGGGGCGGTCGGGTCAGCGGTTGGGAGCACGGGACAACTCCAGCTCGATGAGAACAAGTTGCGCGCGGCACTACAAGAGAATCCGGATGCGGTGTTTGAGCTCTTTGGTGCGACCAGCAGAGCGACGCTGACGACGAGTGGCGACATCGTGCGGATTGCTGGGACACCGCGACCACCGGCAAGTGGCCGCTACGTGATTACGTCGGATGGCACAGGCAACCTCACGGCGCAGTTTTATGATCAGGCGAACCAGCTCCTCTGGAGCGCGACAGGGACCATCACCGCTGGTGGGTCGAACACAACGTTGGTTCCTGGCCTGACCCTCAGCGCGGCGACGACGCTCACTGGTGCAACCAGTGAAATCAGTGTGACGCAGCAAGAAGGCGTGTTTACCCAACTCAGTCGGTACCTCAACGGCATCCTGGGGCGCGACGGACTTGTGCGAGTTCGTGGTGACGCCTTTGAACAACAGCTGCGGACGCTTGATCAGCAGATCGATCGGTATCAACAGCGGCTGGATGATCGCAAGGCGCAACTCGTGCGCCAGTTCGCAACGCTGGAGCGGATGCTGGCCGAGATCCAGGCGCAGGGAACACAGCTGCAGGGACAGATCGTGAAGATGCTCAGCGCCTCGTGAGCCAGGAAAGGACAGGTGGGCGATGCTGGCGAACCCTTACCAGCGCTACCGGCAGGTCACTGTGGAGACGGCCTCTATTGCGGAACTCATCGTGCTCCTGTATCGGCGAGCGGTGCAGTTGCTCACTGAGGCCGAAGAGGCAATTGCGGCCGCCGACGTGCCGCGTGCCCATGGGTGTCTCGTGCGTGCGCAAGAAATTGTGTCGGAGCTCATGGCAAGCGTGAACCTGGACGCTGGGGAACTCGCTCAGCAGCTCTGGGCAATCTACGATTACCTGCAGCGCCGGCTGATCGAGGCGAATGTGCGGAAGGACGCAGCGATCGTCCGCGAAGTCCGGGAATTCCTGGCGACCTTGCTCGAGGCGTGGGAGCAGGTAGCGGCGCAGGAGCGTGCTGCGAGCGCTGCGGCGGTCCGCCTGGCTGCGACAGCGTAGGAGGGATCCAGTGCAGGAAGCGGATGTACTCGAGGTTGCGGTCCAGCTGCGGGATCTCACTCTGGCGCAGCTCGAGGCGGTGCGTGCTGGCCGATGGGAAGAAGCGTCGGAGTATCTACAGCAGCGTGGAGTGCTGTTGGAGCGTTTGCAGGGAATTGATCCGCATCAGCTCAGCCCAGCAGCTCGCGATGCAATCGCCGCATTACTCGACGAGGTACAGGAACTGGACCGCGAGCTCGTCACAGCCGTCGAGCAGGCATTGAAGCAAACACGAGTAGAGCAACGCACTCTGGAGCGAAACGATGCTGCGGCACGGAGCTACCGGCGAGCACTGGGGACGAGCGACGAAGCAGGACTGATCGACGAAGAGGCGTGAGCGATGGAACGGCGGGCACGTGGGCCGGTACCGCTTCTGGTCGCGGCGTTGGCGTTGCTCGCCGTGGCCTGTGTGCGAGTCGAAATCCAGCGGACGACGGCCGAGCCAGAGCACACCGTACCGACACCTGTACGGCGTGCGACGGTCTCAACGCCTCCGGCGGAACCAGTTGCACCACCACGACGCTCGGCCCCCGAGGCTGGAAGCGCAAGTCGCGCGCTCTTTCGCTTGCGTATGCCGCCGGCTACTGCGATCGCGATCACCCGGTTGGGAATCGATGTGCCAGTGGTCGAAGTGGCCTCAGTAAAGGATGAACGCGGCTGGTACTGGCCGGTGCCACGCGAGGCTGCGGCGCACTTAGCCGGTACTGCGAATCCGGGCGAGCCTGGGAACATCGCGATCACTGGACATGTGGATACGGAACAGGGGCCGGGTGTGTTCTGGCGCCTGCTTGAGGTGAAGCCGGGTGACGAGGTGACGGTCTGGAGCGCGGCCGGAATGTTTGTCTACCGCGTCACCGAAATCCAGGTGGTGCCAGAAAGCGACCGCTCGGTGTTGCGACAGACGGACTACGAGGTACTGACGTTGGTGACGTGCATTCCAGACGGACGGTACGACCGGCGGCTGGTGGTGCGAGCGGAGCCGGTGCGGCCGGCGGTAGCACAGCAGCACTGACTGCCTTGGGGAAGCAGCAGGCGTCTCGGGTACCAGGTCAGATGAGGAGACGGTGACAAGCAGCCGTTCCACAGTGTCAGCACGGGATCAAGGAGTGCGCTTCGTCCGCGGATTGGGCAACTGTCACAGGCATGGCTGATAGACGGGACCCGGCAGCGCTCTGACTATCTGTGATCAGCCTCGCCGAAGACGCTGGATTCTTTCGATTCACTGATGGTCGAGGGTTAACAGGATACCGAACAAACGTCGGACATCCGGGATCTGCTCATCGAAACCACTGCTCGCCCGAGCGACAATAACCCACGGTCGGCCTTGTTGGTCGCGATAGAGGAAAGCTCGAATTTCTCCCTGTTCCGACAGGACGTAGTGTTCTGCGCTGTACTGTCCACCGATTGTGAGGGGGTCCTTCAGCCGGACGGCGATCAGCTGGCCCTGTTCATCCACGATCCACGTTGAGCCGGTAGATGGGTCGGTTGTGGATCGCCCGCTTGTCTCTGTGAAGGTCAACGCAGGTGCGTATTCGGAGTCGAGACGGAGAATCTCGAGGTAGACCGATTGTTCGGGCAAGTCTGCAAGGCTTCGCGAGTTGAAGAGACCTTGGACAGCGTCCGAGGTTGGCGGTGTCACGGAGATTCCAGGACTGGCGAGGATCCAGTAACAGTGACAGTTCGGTATACCGCGCTGTGGGTCCTCGACGGCTGTCACGAGGACCCAGTTCGGTGGGTACTGGAAGCGGATATAGCCTGGGTCGTGGTATTCGGGCCAATCAGGAATGACTGCTGGCCCTTGCGCTTCTACTGGTGTTGGTGTTGGTTGAGGGGTTGCGGTCGGTCGTGGTGTTGGTGTTGGTGTGGTTGGCCTGGCGGTCGGTGATGGGTTGGCCCTGCCTGAGAGCTGAGCATTGGGCGTTGGTGTCTCCAGAGCCGTCGCAGTGAGCGTGGGTGCGATCTCGCGCCAGACTTGCCATGCAAGGTAGCCACTCCCTGCGCCAAATACCGCGGCACAGCTGAGGAGGACGATAGCCCCCACGCAGCCCAGAAGATAAAGGCCGGTCCGATTACGCTGCGACGCGGACTGCACGACGGTCACCCTCCGTGTTGGATACTGGCGATGATCGCGGTCACGGTCGCGAGGTCATCTGGAGCCTGGTCAAACGGAGTTCCGAAGTAGGCGATGAGGCACCACTCACGCCCTCGCTCGTCCCGATAGAGGTAGGTGATTGCCTGGTTCCGTGGCCACTGGATGAACGGGGCGCCATAGTAGAGTTCGGCGCGGTAGCGGCCACCGACAAGATCTTCGCCGTCAGGAGATCGGCCGAAAGACGGCCGTCCCTCGGCGAAAGGTGGAGTCAGTCGGAAGAGATCGACCACGATCTCGCCGGGTGGGACCTCGTGCGGTCGGCCGGAGCCGGGGGGAACCCAGTCAATTCGACCGGATGGAAGCTCTCCGGGATCAAACGAGGTGAGCGTGACATTGCAGCAAGTTGCTTCTTCCCAGGCGTAATTCCAACCCTCTGGTACGGCCAGACTCACCTGACCAGAGGGGTCATCGAACCACCCCCAGTTGGCTGGGATTGCTGGACGTGCCGCAGGTGTTGCGGGACTGGGCTGTGGGGTGGCCTGACGGGCTGGTGTGGTCGCTGCACGCTCAGCCTGGAGTGGTGTTGGTGTTGCGGACCGGCTTTCCAGAAAGGCAAAGGTGCCAACGGCGGCGATCAGACAGACGCAGGTGAGGACCAGAGCGCCACCGCAGCCGAGGAGCACCCAGCGCCAAGCAGAGCCTTCACCGTTACGCGATCGTGTGTCGATTGCGGAAACGGGTGGTCGTTGCGCTTGCGGTGGCTGATCAGCTGTCGATGAAGGGAGCTCCTGCATGGGTGCCACCTCTTCCGTGAGCAGGAAAGAATTTCACCACTAGATCATGCAATCGAAAGAGATCGGAGACCCTCCTGGTATGACTCTGCCAATCGATCGTCGTAATCATTGTCAGGCGTTGCTGATCGGTTGTCAAGACGAGAAGCAGAGAAGTTATCCGCATGAGCGCAACAGGGGATGCGGCGTGCAAGTCATCTGTGTGAGGGGTGACGGAGAAGCCATAGGGGGATGGGGTCGCGGGAGGGGGCACCATGACAATGGTGAGATTGGACGGGAGAGCTGGCTGGCCAATCGATGGGTTTTCTGACAGTAGGCCATCAGGGTGCGCTTTAGCTCCCACTGTGCGCGGTACCGTGGCCGAATAAGACGCATGTGTCCTGCGTGGAACCGATGACGAGACCAGAAAGGCTGGTGCTGTCAGGTATCGGCCGCGCAGGAGGTGTGCCTCTTGGATGTCCTGGCGAGCATGTAGGGAAGGGGCTCTTGGCTGGAGCCTCTAGAGTTGGGTTGTCACCGAATCTTGACACGATGTCATCGATCTATTACTATCCAGGAGAAAGTAAAGGGGTAGTGATGGATCACGAACGACCAGAAGTCCTCGTCCGTGTGCGGGAGCGCCGCCGGGCGCTTGGGCTCACGCAGCAGCAGCTGGCGGAGCGGGCGGGAGTGAGCCGGCAAACGCTGGTTGCTATCGAGGCAGGCCGGCTGACGCCGAGTGTGGCGGTCGCGTTGCGGTTGGCACGAGCGCTTGACTGTGCTGTAGAGGAGCTGTTTGTCTTGCCCGCACAGCAACTCGTCGAGGCCCGGCTTGCTGACACGGCCGAGCCAATCCCGCCGCTACCGTTCCGAGTGCATCTGGTGCAAGTTGGTGCGGAGCTCGTTGCCTGGCCGCTTGCTGGAGAGGCGAGCGAGGCAGAAGGGGTCGCCCGGGAACGGTACGGTGGGCGGCTCGTGGTCGAGCCGCTCGTCGATCCAGCATCGCTGAGACGAGGGCTGGTGTTGGCCGGCTGTGACCCGGCACTGGGGTTCTTGGCCTCCCAGCTACGTCAGTGGCACCGTGAGCTGCGCGTGCTTTGGGTGCCGTTGGGGAGCCAGGCTGCACTGCGGGCGCTGGCACGGGGCCAGGTCCACATTGCGGGGACGCACCTTTGGGATCCTGAGAGTGGGGAATACAACCTGCCGGCGATCCGGCGTGAGCTGGCAGGACGCTCAGTCGCGGTGGTCGCCCTCTCGAGGTGGGTAGAAGGGCTCGCCATGGCGCCAGGGAACCCGCAGGGGATCCGCGAGTTAGGAGATCTGGCGCGACCCGACCTGACAATCGTGAACCGCGAGCCGGGGGCTGGCAGTCGGTTCGTGCTCGATACGCTCCTCGCGCGGGCAGGAGTACCGCGTGAGGCGGTGCGGGGGTACGAGCGCGCGGTGCGGACACATCGAGCAGTAGCAGAGGCGATTAGCAGCGGCTTGGCTGATGCTGGCCCCCTTGTGTCTCCGGTAGCGCGTGCCTATGGACTTGACTTCTTACCACTGCTGGAGGAGCGGTATGACCTCGTGATCCCCACAGAACTCCTGGACGAGCCGCCAGTACGCGATCTCCTCGAGTTCGTGATGAGTGGAGCGTTCCGTCGGCAATTAGAGGCTGCCGGTTACGACGTCCGTGAGAGTGGCCGGCTCGTCGCGCGGTTGTCGGACTGAGTCACTGCAGGGAGGGAAAGGATGACCGATGGGGCGCTGGTCGTGGTGGCAACGGGCTGCGTGGGTACTCGCGGCGGCGCTCCTGGCAAGCACCATAGCGAGCTGCCGAGAATGGTCTGACACCCGAACTGGTCGAGGGAGCACGCCGAACAGCAGCCCCGCGACACCAGCGGAGCATGGTGGACAACGCCTGGTCGTCTTTGCCGCCTCCTCGCTCTTCGAACCGTTCCAAGAACTGGGGAAGTCGTTTCAGTCTGCACATGGGGGGACAACGGTCGAGTTCAACTTTGCAGGATCGGCGCAGCTGGTGGCGCAACTCCAGCAGGGAGCATCAGCGGATGTCATCGCATTCGCTGATCTCCCCAACATGAAGAAGGCGCAGGACGCGGGATTAGTGGCCGGTGAGCCAGTGATCTTTGCGAAGAATCGTCTGACGGTTGTTGTGCCGAGGCAAAACACGGCGCGGATTCAACATCTGGCCGACTTAGCTCGGCCAGGTGTGAAGGTAGTGCTGGCCCACGAGAACGTCCCGGTCGGCAGGTACGCGCGTGAGATGCTGGAACGAGCGAGCCAACGGCCAGGATACGGCGCGGACTTTGCGCAGCGGGTACTTGCCAACGTGGTCTCGCAGGAAATCAACGTCAAGCAGGTGCTGGCGAAGGTGGCACTCGGCGAGGCCGATGCGGGAATTGTCTACGTCACAGACGTCAAGGCGGCCGGCGCAGACGTGCAAGAGATCGAGATTCCAGACGATGTGAATGTTGTCGCCTGTTATCCGATCGCGGTGACCAAGAGCTCACGGGTACCGGCTCTTGCGCAGGAGTTCGTCGCACTTGTGCAATCCGAGGAAGGCCAAGCCGTGCTGGAGCAGTATGGCTTCCAAACAGTTCAGCCCGAGCAAGCGGGGATGGAGGATTGCTCATGACGCGCGCCGTGGAGCATCCGGCGCTTCGGGTGCACCGGCGTGGTACGCCGTTGCATTCTCGTCGTCGGCTTAGTCGGATGCTCCTTATCGTGCCCGTGGGAGTATCGCTGGCACTCTTGGTACTGCCCCTGGTGGCACTGCTGGCCCGTGCGGTTGGGATCAGTCCGCAGACGTTCGCGCGGTACGCGCGCGATCCGTTTTTCCTGGATGCATTGCGACTGACGTTAGTCACGAGCCTGATTACAGTGGTACTGGCGGTCATCTTCGGGACGCCAGTAGCCTGGATCCTCGCACGCTGGAACTTCCCGGGTCGGCGGCTGGTGGAGCTCGCGGTAGGACTCCCGATCGTCCTGCCACCGATTGTCGCTGGTGTGGCGCTCTTGATGCTGTTCGGGCGAATGGGGCTGCTTGGGCGGTATCTCGATGCGTTTGGAATTCAGATCCCGTTCACCACTGCGGCGGTCGTGTTGGCGCAGCTCTTCACCGCAACACCGTTCTACATCCGCACAGCGCTCGAGGGATTTGCTAGTGTTTCGCCAGCACTCGAGGAAGCAGCTCAGGTCGATGGGTGCAGTCCGCATCAGGCATTTCGCTTGGTCACGCTGCCGCTGGCCCTGCCTGCGCTGGTCAGTGGTCTGACGTTGTGCTGGGCAAAGGCGGTCTCTGAGTTCGGCGCGACATTGCTCTTTGCAGGGAACTTCCAGGGGCGGACACAGACAATGTCGCTGGCCATCTGGACCGCGATGGAGATCGACCTCTGGGAAGCGGTGGCGATGGCGGCGATGCTTTTTGTCGTGAGTCTGCTCATCTTCCTCATGGCGGAATGGCTACAAGGGACACGCGAGGCGCAATGATGCGGATACTCGTTCTCGGGGTAAACGACGTAGCGTCGGCGGTCGCCTGGCTGCTGTGGAGCGAGGGGAAGAAGGTTGTCCTGGGCAGTGAGCCAATGCCGACGGTGACGCGGCGCGGGATGGCTTTCGCCGATGCCGTCTTCGACGGTACGGCGGTCTTGGAAGGAGTCCGTGCCCAACGGGTGGATACGGTCGAGGCAGCAGAGGCGCTGCTCGCGACACGGGCAGCTATTCCGGTCTTTGTTGGCTGGGTTGTCGAGGAGCTCGTCGGAGTCGTCCGACCGGATGTGCTAGTCGATGCACGGATGCGGAAGCGTGTGCGACCGGAATCGTTGCGAGGGCTCGCCCCACTAACCATTGGCCTGGGTCCCGGTTTCGTTGCGGGGGAACAGGTCGACGTGGCGGTCGAGACCAGCTGGGACGAGTTGGGGAAGGTGCGTTGGCAGGGCACGAATCTTCCGCTGGCTGGTGAGCCCCGGGAAATCGCCGGGTACCGCCGCGATCGGTACGTCTACGCGCCCTGTGCTGGTGTCTGGCAGACCGACCGGCAGATCGGAGAACTCGTTGCTGCAGGAGAACACGTGGCGTGGATCGTGTGCGAAAGCGGTGAGCGGGTAGGGATCTTTGCACCAATCAGTGGAGCGATCCGAGGGCTGACGCGTGATGGGGTGCCCGTCGCGAGCGGCACGAAGGTGCTAGAGATCGACCCCCGGGGCGTGGCTGGTCAGGTGCGAGGACTTGGGGAACGGCCGCGCCGCGTCGCGGCGGGGGTGCTCACCGCGATCACTGCGTGGCGCGAAGCTCCTCTCGCCTAGGAGGTGGGAACGGTATCGCAGCGGCAATGGCTCCCCCTCGTTTTGTCAGGAGAGACGGAAACTGGGGTCTTACGATCGGCGTGGTTGGTGGTCTACTCGGCTTGGACAGAACGAGGTTCCAGATCCCGGTTCTGGTGTTCCTCTTACGTATTGTGGTGCCGCGTAGCCTGAACGTCGTGCTCGTGATGCCGCTTTTCTCGTTGTTCGCAGAGGTGCTTCTAAATGCCGTCGGAGCCACCGCGGTGGCACTGAGTGGCCCGTGCATCCTCTTTTTGACCGTGCAGTGAGGCTGTGCAGGAGTTCGTCGAGTTCTTGTGTTCTGCAAGCGGATGGCTAGCGTTGGCCGCCGTTGGTTCTTTCCCGCACGGTCATTCTCCAGGCGCTCTTCATCGTCGTAGCGGGGCGAGAGCTCAGCAAGAACGGCTGAGCAGGCAGAGGGCGTTGGCAACAAACCGGGACGTGCTCGCCGCCAGTGCAGAGAGACGGTGGGCAAGAGCTGGTTTTGGGTTTGTCAGGAACTACTCAGGTTGGCTCGTCCTGCTGCCGTGGAGGCTTGCGTATCGCGGACGCTAACCGGCGAACGTGGTCGTCAATCGCTGAGGAGTTCGCGAACACAGGATTGTTCGTAGACAGGGATTAGGTCTTGGTGCGGTGGAGCAGGACGTCGTTGAAGCCAAGGAGAAGGGCGTCTTATACTTCAGCGCGAAACTCATGAGTTTCGACCGAAACCTCTGCTTGGTAGGCATTGGTAGGAGAGCGCGACGGGGAACAGAACCGCACCGCTCGGGAATGGTGTGAGGGAAACGAGATCCGGCGTCCGTGCGGGAGTCGAGCGGTCGCGTGCGGTGGTGACGCTGACACGCCCGGTATCGATGCAGTGGGCGGATTCCTGGGCGCGGTACCGCGGTATGGGTGTGTGCGTCAGCGAAAGGGGTCGGTTTGGCAACTCTGGGGCAGCCCAGAATCTGCTGTGTGAAGCGTGCTGTTCGGGTGACATTTGAGGAAAGGAGAGCAGTTGGGGTGGCTGTAGCATGATGCAGCACGGGTTCACGATAACAGCGCACGTGGTTTCGTGAGGAGACGTTTGGAAAGGGGACGACTGGCGATGGCTGAGGAACGGTGGCTTGAAGGGATGGTTGCGCTGGTCACCGGCGCTGGTCGTGGCGAGGATGGGGGTGGTGGTGCCGGGATTGCGCGCCATCTCGCCCGTCGTGGTGCCCGGATCGCCGTGAATGACATCTCCGAGGAGTTTGCTCAGGCGACCGTTGAACAGATCCGACAGCGGGGTGGTGACGCGATCGCTGTCGTTGGTGATGTCTCGAATCCGGTTGATGCCGATCGAATAGTGGATGAAACGGTGCGGCACTATGGGCGGATCGATATTCTGGTCAATAATGCCGCGATCAGCGGCTTGATTCCGGCCGTGGAACGCCTGCCAGATGAGATCTGGCATCACCAACTGGCGGTCGATTTGGATGGCCCCTTCTATATGAGCCGCGCTGCTTTGCGCTACATGATTCCTCAGCGTTTCGGTCGGATCGTCAACATCTCCTCATTCGCGGCAGTGCGTACTGGCTTCGTCGGTGGAGTGACATACACCACGGCCAAGACGGGGCTCCTTGGCCTGACGCGCCAGCTGGCCTACGAGGTCGCGCAATACGGCATCACTGTGAACGCGTTGATGCCGACTGGGCTCCTCAATCCACGGGTGCTTCGCCTGCGACCGGACTGGGTGCAGGGCGAGGGACCGTACCGCGCGATCCATCCCGAAGAGGAGCTCGGCTGGATTGTTGCTTATCTCTGCCACCCATCGATGACGGCGATCTCCGGGGCAGCTATTCCGGTTGATCGTGGTGTGTCGAACGGAATCGGGGATTTCGCTGAACTCAAGCGGCGTAGCGGCAAGGATACCGGTGAGTGAGGCTGGCATGCTTGCCAGTAGCGATTCGACGGCCGGAAATTGCGGAGAGGAACAGGGTCATGACCATGAGTAGCCGACCGTGTGATCTTGGTGGGCTTGTGGCACTGGTGACGGGGGCAGGTGGTGGATCGAACGGCGGACTCGGTGCGGTGATCGCTCGGGAGCTTGCACGGGCGGGAGCCCAGATCGCGGTGCACGATGTCGTGGCCGAGGCGGCAGAAGTGACAGCGAGCGAGCTCCGCCAGCTCGGTTTTGTTGCAGAGGCGTTTTCTGCCGATATCACTGACTCACGTGAGGCCGATCGGCTCGTCGGACAAGTAATCGAGCGATTCGGCAAGATCGACATCTTAGTGAACAATGCCGAGTATCGCTCAGCGGCGTATCGTCCTGATCAGATTCCGACCGAGGAGTGGCAGCGCAGCGTCGCGCTGAACGTGCATGCGCCGTTCTACCTCAGCCGGGCGGCGGTTCGGGACATGCGCACGCGCAAGTTCGGGCGCATCGTGAACGTCTCAAACATCGCCGCGATCCGTGCGAGTATCCTCCACGGCGTACCCTACGTGACGACAAAGGAGGCGCTCTACGGTTTCACCCGGCATCTGGCGACAGAGGTTGCCCAGCACGGAATCACGGTTAATGCCATCCTCCCCGGCTTTGTGGTCACGCCGGAGCTCCGAGCGCAGTGGCCGGAAGAACGGTTCGAGCGACTCGCACCGACCATCCCGGCCCGCCGTGCGGGGACCGCGGAAGAGATCGCAAGTCTGGTTGTGTATCTCGCCAGCCGAGAGGCCGGTTACCTCACTGGTGCGGCCATTCCGATCGATGGGGCTGTCTCGATCGTGCCAGGAGGCCGGACGGATCCCGAGAACGCGTTCGTGTGACGGGTTGCCGCCGACGGCTCACGACGCTGTGTCTGTTTGGATGGCTCCAGTAGCAAGCTGGGACGCGAGGGGACGGGCGAGTCTTGCGCCCGTCCCCATGACAGTGTTCAACTGACCTCGATGATCCGCATCATCCCCGTCTCCTGATGGTAAAGGTGGTGGCAGTGGAAGGCCCAATGGCCGGGATTGTCTGCCACCCAGTCGATCGTGACCTCCTGCATGGGGTCGATGAGTACAGTGTCGCGGAGTGCTCCCTGAGGGGACTGGCCGACGCGGAAGAAATGGCCGTGCAGGTGCATGGGATGAGGCATCGTCGTCATGTTCTGTAGGCGGAAGCGCACGCGCTGGCCGAGTTTGACGCGGATCGGCTCGGCGTTCGGATAGGCCTGGCCGTCGATCGTCCAGACGTACTGCCCCATACCACCACTAAGGACGACCGGGAGCTCGAGATCGGGCGTGAACGGCGCACTCTCAGCGTTCGCTGAGCGGACGCGTAGGCCATGCAGAAGTTCACCAGCCAACTCAGACGGGCGCGTGGTCACTGGTGAAAGCGATCCGCTACTCCCCTCGTAGCGCAAGACGGCAAGTGCAGTTGCGTCTGTTCCCTCGGCCCAGGCAACAAGCGGCCAGACACCAGGGTTGTCGAGCTGCACAAGGACGTCGTAGCGCTCGCCCATCCCGATCCGTAGTGCGTCACCCTCGAGTGGCTCGATCGGTTGGCCGTCGACTTGGACGAGGCGAAGCCGGTGCCCGACAAGCGCGACGCGGAAGATTGTCGCTGAGGCAGCGTTGATCAAACGCAGGCGGAGCAGTTCGCCGCGCTTTCCAGCAAACTCGAAGGGCGCATCGACCGATCGTCCGTTGATCAGGTAGAGGGGATAGACGAGATCGGGAGTGAGTTCCTGTGGAGACCCGCCTGCCATGCCGGGCATCGTTCCCATTCCGGGCATTGTACCCATCCCGGGCATTGTGCCCATCCCGGGTGTCATCGGCATCGTGTTCTGCCCCATCCCGTGGTCGCCGTGGCCGGCCCCGACCAATTGCCGAAGCGCGTCCTCTGGGGTACCGGCGATGCCGTCCAGCCAATCGTCGAGGACGAGCGTCACCTCACGGTCGTAACTCAGCGTCTCCTGCCGGGGTTCAACGATGAGTGCACCATAGAGCCCACGATCAAGCTGGAGTCCGACGTGGGTATGGTAGAAGTAGGTGCCAGCCACAGGAACCACAAACTCGTATGTGAACTGTGTGCCGGGGGCGATGGCTGGTTGGGTCACGTCCGGTACCCCGTCCATAGCATTTGGGACAGGGATGCCATGCCAGTGGATGGTCGTTGGTTCAGGGAGACGATTGTCAACGACGACACGGAGAGCTTCACCTTCACGAACTCGGAGCTCGGGACCGGGAAGCTGACCATTGTAAGTAAAGGTACGCACCCGATGTGAACCTAGTTCAAGTTCAGATACTACTGTCTCGACGCGATACGCCCTCACCGCAGTCGGACTCGCTGTCGGCGTGAGTGTTCCCCCGGAGGGCCCGGCCGTGGGCTGAGCGCTGGGTGTTGTGGGTGTGATGGTCTGTGCCGTGTTGGTGGCGGGTGACTGACGGCATGCAGCGAGTACAGTGGTCAGAACACCGACACCGAAGAGGCTGAGTGTGGCTCGACGGGTGAATCGGCGAGATGTGAAGAACAGTTGTGAGTTCCGCATCGATACCTCCCTATGGTCTCTAACTCTGAGCCAACGTCGTCACGTATGCAGTCGGCACGAGCACGCCAACTGCTCTCTCAAGAGGGGTTCGAGTGATGAGGAGAGGGGATCAATTCCGTAAGCAGCGGAATTGAACGCAAGTCACACGGCTGGATGTGCCGAGAGGGGCAGGAAGAAGTCGACGTGTGGATTGTGGCGCAGCGTAGGCGAGTGCCGTGCTGTGCTGACGAGAACGATGGACGATCCATCCCACCACGACAAGCAGGACAGCCACAAGCTGGCAGAGAGCCGATCCAAGCCCGCTCATGCAGTGTGTTACTGCTGTGCCAAGGGCTAAGGGGGTCGTGAAGCGTGAAGTGCCTGGGAAGGGGTGGAAGGCAGAGAGGTACATGATCACGTTCGGTTGCAAGGATGCAGGAGCGATGGACGAGTGCTGGGCGCAATGCACGCAAGACGTGTCATGTGGAAGGAGCGAATTCGCCGGTGCGGCCATAACTCCTCGGAAGCGGTCGGTCAGGCTCGCAGGGATGGGGTGGTGTGTCGCTATGAGGCAGGTCAGCACTGTGAGAGAGAGCGACACCGTGAGGATCAGTGGCCAGCGCCGCCAGCTTCCCTGTGTTGTCGTTGGTCGCATGGATGACCGTGACACGTCCCTATCCCGTCGTGGCACTGCAGGCAGTTCCTACACTACCAACCAGGTGAAGTGTAGCAACACCGATGCTGTTCGGGGTGTGGCATGCTGCACCCCAATGTGGGGTCGGAGACCTCTCAGGGAAACGATGCGGTTCCGCTTGAACCCTCCGTCCATCAAGCCTGATCCTCTCCCCGAATTCCTGATTCAACGCCGGACAGCGAACACAGTGATTGGTCAGTGTTGCCGGAATCGTATGGCGAGTGGAAGGTTCTGGTGATAGTGGTGTCTTGAGGGATCAAGCTGGTGCATGCACTTCCCCAGTGAGGGTGCTGACTTGCGCTCGCGGCATCGATGGCGTTCACTTACAGGAAGATCACCGAACTGGGATGTGGTGACGTTGACGTCTTCCCGTGGTGCTGGCTGGATCTGCCGAAACAGGAGCGTCAGACGATGAATGTGGCGGAAGAGCGCGTGGCGTTGCTCACGGCAGAGGAGCTTCTGGAGCTCCCGGAGAAGCCGGGAGTGCGCTACGAGCTGCACGAAGGGAAACTGGTGGAAATGCCAGGGGCTGGGGCTCGGCATGCCGCGATTGTCGTTCGCCTTGTGATGCTGCTGCATCAGTTTGTGACAGGACGTGGACTTGGTTTGGTTTTCGGAGATGGGCTCGGCTATATCTTGCGGCGGAATCCGGACACGGTGCGGATACCGGATGTATCGGTAGTGCGGCGGGAGCGGGTGCCGGAGGGAGGGATTCCGGAAGGGTTTTGGCCGGGGGCGCCCGATCTGGCGGTGGAGATTGTGTCGCCGCATGATCGGGCGGAGGAGGTACACGAGCGGGTGCGGGAGTACTTGGGGGCTGGGGTGCGGCAGGTGTGGGTGTTGTGGCCGCGGAGTCGGGCGGTGACGGTGTATGAGGCAGGTGGGGTGGTACGGGAGCTCGGGGCGGAGGAGGAGCTGGAGGGTGGCGAGGTGTTGCCGGGCTTCCGCGTGAAGGTGAGTGACCTCTTCGCGGTGGAAGCGTGAGACGCTGCGCGTCTTGGTTGAAGGTCCGGAGTAAGCCGCGTGACTACCCCTTGCACTCATGCGAGCGCGTAGCTCCACGTTGGAGAGTATCAACAAGCAGTGCTGCACGCTCCTTGCGTGTTCCGTACGGAGGGCTGGCGCCGCTGGGAGCACTGGCTCGTCCTTAGCTGATTGGGACCAGGAGCAGTGGGACGGCAATCCGCTCGAGTAGGCGGGCGGCGACACTACCGGCGAGCCAGCCTGGCAATCCTGCTCGACCGTGTGTTGTCATGACAACGAGGTCAGCTTCGGTGGTCAATCGGGCCAGTTCCTCGACGACATCCCCTTGTCGGACGGCAACGGTGACGGTCGTACCCGCTGGGGCGGTTGCAGCCACCTGCTGGAGTTCCTGCTCTGCCCGTTCCCGTTCGAGTTCCAGAAGCGCAGCGGTCGCGCTGGGTAGGAAGACGGCGGGAGCACTCTCGCTGAGACTCAGGCGCTCGAGTGTGGGGACAATCCGTGCCAGCAGCACACGAGCTGGAAGACAGGTTGCCAGATGCCAGGCAAGCGGTACTGCGCGCTCACTTTCCATAGATCCATCGAGCGGGACAAGGAGGCGCTGGATGTTGACTGGCTGTAGCGCCCGGTGACGGTTGCGAAGAGCCCGCACGACGAGCGTGGGGAGCTCCGCCTGCTGGAGGACTTGCTGCGCGATACGACCGAAGAGCAGCCCGCGCAGACCTCCATGACCGTGATTGGTGAGGGCAATGCCGTCGACCTCGAGTGCGCGTGCTTGACGTGCGATGCAGGCTGCCACCGCCTCGCGATCGGCGGAGACGATGACAATGCGTGTCGCGATGGTGTGGGTCGCAAGTTGTCGGGAGATGTCCTCCAGATAGCGAGCGGCTTCTTCGGCGGTGGCCAGGTGCGGCTCGCCGTGCACCCGCTCGGGTGGCGCGGGTTCGAGGACGTGGAGGAGAATGAGTTCCCCGCCACACTGCCGCACGATACCGGACACGATCGGCACGATCTGCTCAGCCAGGCGTGACCCATCGAGCGGGACAAGGATGCGGGAGAAGGAAGGAGCACTCATCAGGCACCACCAGCAAAGGTTGTCCAGAGCAGGAAGAGATTCAGAGCAATGATGAGGGCAGCCAGCACACTGGCCAGCACCGTGGTGAGGCGACGGTTCACCAGTTCCCCCATCAGGCGGCGATCGGCCGTGAAGAGGATCAGCGGAACCAGCGCGAACGGAATGCCGAAGCTCAAGACCACTTGGCTCATGACCAACGTGCGCGTCGGGTCTAGCCCAAGCGCAATCACCACCAATGCCGGAAGCATCGTGATCCCCCGACGAAACCAAATCGGGATGGTGCGGTGAAGGAATCCCTGCATCACCACTTGCCCGGCCATCGTGCCCACCGTCGAGGAGGAGAGACCGGAGGCCAGAAGCGAAAGGGCAAAAGCCGTGCTGGCCAACGGGCCCAGAAGCGGCTCGAGCGTGCGGTGCGCCTCTTCGATCGTCCCCACCTGTGCCAGCCCACGCGCATGGAAGGTGGAGGCCGCCATCACCAGCATGGCTGCATTCACCAGCCCAGCGATCCCCATCGCGATCACCACGTCCAGAATCTCAAACCGGAAGATGCGGCGTGCTTCCTCCGCTGACCGCGGCACGATCCGATGCTGTGTCAGCGCTGAATGGAGGTAGATCACATGGGGCATGACCGTCGCTCCCAAGATGCCGGTGGCGAGGAGAACACTGTCCGGCCCAGCAAAGCGCGGAATGACGGCGTGCGTCGCAATCGCTCCCCAATCCGGTTCCTCAAGGATCGTTTCAAGGACATAGCAGCCAGCGATGACCCCCACCAGACTGGTGATCACCGCCTCGATCGGCCGGTGCCCGTACCGCTCCAGGGCGAGGATCGCGAACGTCGTCAGACCGGTCAAGAGCCCACCGACGAACAGCGGGAAATGAAAGAGCAGGGCAAAGCCAAGCGCTGCGCCGAGGAACTCCGCCAGATCGGTTGCCATCGCCACGAGCTCGGCCACCACCCACATGCCCCAGGTAACGGGGCGGGGAAAGCGCTCGCGACAGAGCTCTGCCAGGTTGTGGCCAGTCGCGATACCCAACTTGGCGGAAAGCGACTGGATCAGCATCGCAGCGAGGTTTGCGGCAAAGATGACCCAGAGCAAGGTGTACCCGAACTGAGCCCCGCTTTCGATGTTCGTCGCATAGTTACCAGGATCGATGTACGCGACACTGGCGACGAACGCAGGGCCAAGATACGGAAGGACTTTGGCCAAGGGACGAGTGCGGAAGCCTCCTCGACGGGCTGCAACCGGGTTTGATGGCTTGGCCTCTTGTGACGGAGCGTCCATCACCTGCTCCACTGATTTAGACAAGGCTAATGATACTCTTCACGTGAACGAGCGCAAGAGGGATTTCGAGAATGCGGACGTTGCAGGTGCTGTACTCCTTTGTTCTCGGGACGATGGTGGAGAAGCCGGGTGGATAGGTACGATGACTCCCTGAGGTACGGAGCGGGCGGTGGGTACGGGGCCCGAAGGGAGCCTGTCTTCCGCATTGTGCGGGCTCGACACTGGGCATCGCTTCCCGATGCAGGCGGCGGTACGGTTGTTCGGCGATAAGGAGCGCTCCGCGGTGCTCGGCGGGAGCGACTTGGGCGCGTACCTGCTCGTTCCTGGGATCACGACCGTGGGGTATGTGGGTCATCGATGCGTGGCGGCCGGGGGGTCGGTAGCGACGTTACTCTCCTGGTGAATGGTTGAGCGCGCGCAGCTGCGCATGGAGCAGACGATCGGAGCAATTTTCGGCCTCAGCTGAGGCTGTGGTCTTTCGGCAGGAGGAGCCGGCATTTGCCAGAGATGAGTCCGCATCGTGCCGTCACTCTCTGTGGCGAGGTCGTGTCGGTGTGGGCAACGGAGGGAGGAAGGTGGCTCGGAACAGGTTGAAGCCTGTTCCGAGCCACCCAGCGGAAAGTGTCTACCGTACGGGGCTGCTTCCCTGATCGAGTATTGTGCCGTCCTCCCGGACAAATGCCCACTCGTAGCGATCGGGATAGAGCGAGAGCTTGAGGACGCCGTAGACGTTGTCGATGCGCACCTCATCGCAGGGTTCATCGGCGGCATGGACGTCCGCATCGTAGACGTTCTTACCGCCTGTGCCGACGACAAAGTGGCGGACAGTTCCCGTGTTGCAGACGGAGTCGGCATTCTGGAGGGCGAAGCGCTGGTAGTTGTGATCGTGCCCGGCCAAGGAGAGGTCAACGCCATACTGATCGAACAGGCGGTAGAGCGGCCCCAGGCTGGACTTGTACTGGCCGTAGTAGTTGCCGGTCGTCCAGTACGGGTGATGGAGGAAGACAAGCACGTTCTTCCCGCGGTTGGCCTCGAGGACGCTCTGGACAAACTGGTATTGTGGTGATCCAGCGCCGCAGCCGCCAGCTTTGGAGCAGTTGGAGTTGATAGCAATGCCGATCCAGTTGTTGCCCAGATCGAAGGCGTAGTAGCCCTTGGTGCGGTCACCCGCCAGCGTGCCGAAGTAGTCGAAGTATCCTGCGGCGCCCGAGGTCAGATACTCGTGGTTTCCAGGCACCGGCTTGGTAATCGCCTTCAACTGACCCCAGGTGGGATCGTAGCTCTGCTGGAACTTGGAGAGGCTCCCGTCCTCGTACTGGATATCACCGAGCACGAGCACGTAGGAGGGGGCGAGCCGCTTGGCGAGTTCGGCGGTGTACTTGTGGCGACAGGAGGTTGCGGTGCCATTGTTGTTGTTCCAGCCGGAAGCACTCGGGTCACAAGCGATGTCACCGACTGCGACGACCGTCACCGGACTGGTGCTGGAGGGTGGTGTGGTGGGTGTCGGGCTTGGTGCTGGTGTCGGGGTGGGTGCCGCAGTTGGCGTGGGTGCCGGAGTCGGTGTCGGCGAAGGAGCGGTGCCCTGCCCGTTGGTGTGCAGAATGTCGAGATAGACGCCGAAGCCGGACGAGCTCGCCCATTCTTGGGCCGATTCGACCGAGGTGCCCTCACCCCACTCGTTGAAGGTGGTGATCAACTGCCAGGGCTCGCCGCTCGCAACCATGTCACGGACGTTTTGTGCCCAGCGGTTGGGATCGCGAGCCAGGCGCGGCTGACTCTGGGTAGCGAGCCAGAACCCGGGCGAGATGGTGTAGGAGAAGCCGCGCTGCTGGTCGGCGGCGACAGCGGGGGCATATTGATGCCAGGAGTCGGGTTGGGTCGGGCACGTGCGGTAGCCAACGAAGACCTTCAGGACAAGGTAGGCCCCAAGCTGGCGCGCGATGGGCACCCAGCGGTCGGCGACTTCACAGGAAGAATCGTCAGCGTTGTAGACGAAGACGACAAACTTGCCGTTCACACGTAGGTAGTCCGGATCGCTCGCGTAGCGATCGCGGATGTACGTGAGGTCACTGCGGATCTCGTCTGCGGTGAGATCGCGCTGGCCCTCCTGTTCGTGGTAGATGGCCCACTTGAAGCCGGTCCCGTCGCTGGCCTGAAGGATCTTGGCGAAGTCGACATCGGTGTGATGCCCCTGGCCCCACCAGGAGGCGATTGCGGCTTGGATGCCGCCGTACTGCATAGCGGCGATATGCTGACGGATCACGGTGGCGTCACCGGTGTCGTAGTAACCGAGTGACGGGTGGTAATGAGTGAAGGGATAGAGGCCACTCTGGCGCCAGGCTTCTGGGAACCAGGGATAGTAGAAGGCGGCACGGATCGGGAAGGAGAGGCTATCGCCGGTCACCGGCGCGCCCGGAGTGGGGGTGGGGCTGGGCGAGGGTGCAGTGGTCGGTGTGGGTGAAGGCGCAGCCGGGGTTGGGGTGGATGACGAGCTTGCTGGGGTTGGGGTGGCGGAATTCGAGTTTGCGAACTCAAGAACGAGCTGGGGTGCGGTCGCGCCAGTCTCGCGGCTGGCCAGGTTCATCTGTGTTGCATCACTCGTCACGATGGCGAGGCTGAGCTTGGTTCCTGGCTGGACAACGGCGGTCACGTCAATGGTGGTCCACTGTCCACTGGAGAAACCGCCGGAGCGTCCAATGACCGCACTCCCTACTGCTGGAGCGTTCTGGTAGGTGATGGTGCGCTCGCTCCAGCTCGTGTCAGAGACGGGACGAAGTTCATAGCCGGTGCGATGCGAGCTTTGGGCGTAGATGCGGAGCGTTGCACGGGTGATCGTGTTCGAGACAGTGGTCAGGTCGAAGCGGAGGTAGCTCCGCATGATCGGTGAGCCATCGGCTCGGAGCGCGGTGGCAGTGCCATAGTTCTGGGTCGGCTTGCTTTCGTAGACATAGGCATCCGCTTCAGGAGTCAGGGTCAGCGTCTGGGGTGCACCGCTGCTGCGGCTGATCCAGGCGACGGAGAGCGTCGCGATGACGAGGATGACGGCGCTCGCGGCGCCGAGTCGGTCGCGCAGGGTCTTCCAGTGCTGCACGTCGTGACCTCCTTACGCAGTGATCTCGGAACCGGCCGGCTCGCCCCTCGACAGTCAGAACTACGGGTGTTCGGTTGTGCCAGAGGAGGCACAGTGCTCCCAAGAGAGGTGTCCGGGATGGACTAGGAGCAATCAGGACGAATGGAGGAGAGATCCGACCGGAAGACAGTCAGCCTACTAGTTTGGTGCTCGATGGCGGACCACGGATGGAGAATGGTCGATGCTCCGGAGTGCTCGCCTGCTGGTGGTCTCTCCTGGAGCAAGCTGATTTCCATGGCACTGGTCGCCGATCGTCCCCCGGTCGACCGGACCGGTGCGGCATCCGCTGCTCCCCTGTTCCCCTACCCGATCTTCCCAGCGAGGTGTACGGTCACCCCGCATGACGGCGTGGGAGGGTAGCAAGAGCTCCGGATTGTGACAACAGGGCAAAGGTTCAGTTCTGGGCGTGAGCACCATCTGGAAAGAAACCGAACAAACTCTGGCAGTCCTCTGTCATGAGAATGGTCATCTTTGACTAGCTATCAGATCGGCGCATGCATACGCAGATCTCGCTGTCTTTCGAAAAGTCGACGCACTGAAGATGAAATGAACGGTCTTGCGCCGGGCGATCGTCTGTGGTACTGTTGGGCTAGGAGAAATTTCCCAATCCAGCGCAACGTCTCTGGCGGGGCCGCTGGAGCGGCAGAGAGATTTCCCCTATGACTGCCTCAGGGGGAAGGGAGATTGGCAATGGCGGCATTCCTCGATCATTCGTCTCGCTTACTGCACGAGCGATTTGTGGATCGCGAAGCTGAACTGGCCCAGCTCGTGGCGTTCCTCGCCGGGCCGGCACCCGTTGGAACTGTTGCGGTCACCGGGCCACCAGGTATCGGGAAAAGTGCTCTGCTGCGAGAGTTCGTCCGATGCTGTGCGGAGTTGGGTGTTCCCTCAGCGTTGGTAGACCAAGCGGTGCAGCGAACACCGGAGGAGATCGCCGCCTACGCCGCACAGCAGTTCGCGTTGCCGGGGAGGACATTGGAAGAGCTTTTCGCCGCAAATGGTCGACGGGTGCTGCTGCTCGACCACTATGAGCCAGGACACGAACTCGACGCAGCCCTACGTGCTGCCCAACTGGCAGGCAGTGGTGAACTCCTCCTCGTGCTGGCGATGCGGCAGCTCCCACCAGCCAGCTGGCTCCAGGACGCGGACTGGAGTGCACTGTTGCACGTTGTGCGCCTGGAAGCGCTGTCGCGCCCCGCTGCCCTGAGCTATTGCACGCGCGCTGGTATCGCTGGCGACACGGCAGAACGGATCACTGAAGTCGCAGCAGGGCACCCTCTGACACTCACGCTCCTGGTGCAGCGGGCGGTTACTCGCGCGGATGGACTTTCCCATGCTGCGCTCCTTGAGGTCGCCGAAGCTGTGCTGCGTTCCGCGATGAATACGCCGGAGTCGGACCGAGGTGCCGCGCTGGAAATCGCTGCCCTCGCTGGTGTGGCGAGCGAAGGAACGCTTCGTGCCGTCCTGGAGGACGGAGATCCTGGTGCACTCTTCCGTTGGCTCTGTGTGCAGCCGATCACGGTAGTGACCCCACATGGACTCGCCGTTCGAGAGCCGTTTGGCTCCTTCCTCATCGACTCCTTGGTCTGGCGAGATCCGGAGCGTGTTGTGCAGTTGCGAGCACAGCTGCGAGCTGCGAGCATCGATGCCCTCCGGCGTGGGAGCAGTGTTGTTCGCTTACCGCATCTCCTGCGTCTCCTTGCGCTCGCCGACGAGCGTGGCGCATTTCGGCGCGCGCTTGTGGCTGGTCTTGCGCGTGGCTTGGAAGTGGGCGTGCTGCGCCGCGACGAGCAAGGGGCCGCGCTTGCGATGGTGCCGGTCGCACCAATGCGGGCGCTGCTCGACGGTTGGCTCACCCATGGTCTTGCGCTATGCCGAGGAATCCGCGATGGCGCTGGGCGGTTGCTCGCCTGGACAACCACACTCCCATTGGATGCTCCGGCGTGGGGAACGACGAGTGACAGCATGGCATTGCTCACTGCACTTCGCCAGGCGATGCATGTTCGCTCCGGTGAACGCGCCGTGGTTCATTTAACCTGGATCACTCCGTCGGAGAAGGACTCTCCTGAGAGCCTGGTCGCATTGGCGATGGCGCTGCATTGGGAGCGGGCGTTGCTCATGCCGCAGCTGGCAGTCTGCGGCTTCCTCAGCGACGAAGCTACTGTTAATCGAGCGACAGTTTGGGATGTCTTCCACATTCAGGCTGTTCGATCACAGTGGGCGGGAATGCCGTTTGTCCTTGGAGTCCGCGACTGGCGTCGGCGCAGCATCACAGAGTGGCTGGCTCAGCCAGATGTGTCGGAGGAGGATGCCGAAATCGTGCTGCAGGGCGATGCACTGGATCGGTCGCTGTTCGCGGTCGCGGTGGTGCAGGCCCTGCGAGACGTGAGTCGTCCGGAGCGCCTTCGGGGGAATCCGCTTCTCTCGTCGCGAGTCGTGGCACGCCTGGCTGGGGCAGGAGCGAGTGAGCCACAGCGTATCCATGCGCTGCGGCAACTGCTCGAGCGAGCGATCGCCGAGCTCGGTCTCCGTCCGCAGTATCGCCGTTGGCAGCTCGTTGCGGAGAGTGCCTATCTGCGGCCGATTGAGTCGCAGGAGCGGATGGCCGAGCGATTGGGGATTCCCTTCAGCACCTATCGGAGGTATCTCAAGTCAGCGACGGAGTGGATCGTCGAATATCTGTGGCAGTTGGAAGTCGGTGATCCGGATGGAGCGATCCGTGGTGGCGAACTCCTCGAACTTCCCCTGAAGTCGAGCGCCTGACTGCCATGGTAAAACAGGGCAGGGACGCCGTGGATGGTTTGGGGGTGCAACGTGACGACGTTGCCTGTCCTGCGGCAGAGGGATCCCCAGGCGAACACCTCTTCGCCTGGGGTGGAGAAACGGGTGCCGAGTGTCTGGCTTGGTCCGGTGGTCAGTGCGTTCCTGCTGGCGGTCTTATTTGTGATCGCAACGGTGCTGCGGCGTAGTGAATTGGCCGACAGTGCACGCCCAGTGATGGTTGGCGTCTCGAGTGCCGCGGCGGCGATCATTGCACTGCAGGGAGCTCGCACAGCGGCTGCGCGGCGCGGCTGGTCGGGGATCATTGCCGGCGGACTAATGGTGGCAATGGGGCTCTACACGCTGGTTCACGTACTTCGCTGAGACTTTGGGGGCTGTGCCGCGAAACCGCCACCCAGTGTCAGTGCAGCGTGCCCCAGGTTGCAACCCGCTCGATCCGAAGCGCGATAATAGGCCTCTCCTCGAGGCGCATCGTCTGGTACTGACGATATCGTCTCCGGAGCAATGACACAGCCTGCGTATGCTCCGGAGCGCCTGGGGGAAGGAGTTCCGCCGAGCCGCGGAGAAGTACCCAGCCGAGGCGTGTCCAGTCTTCGTCATAGCGGTCGACGACAAGCGCTGCGCGCCCGGTCTCTAAGACGTTCCGCACCCGCCGGAGCACAGCGCCGGGTCGTTTCGGCTTCTCATCAATCGGCGTGTAGATTGTGCCCTCGCTGACGGCATAGCAGACGGGGACAACGTACGGCTCACCCGCCCGGCTGACAGTCGCAAGGTGGCCAACTCGTTGACACTCGAGAAAGGCGCGGAGTTCCTCGTCGAGCTCGCGTGGCATGGGGGTGACTCCTTGGTCTTACTCTCTTCGGCGTCAGTTGCGCGCCGAGTGTGCCCACAGAATTGAGGATGCTCCATGCCAGTCAGCTCGGAAAGCGTGCAGAGCTGGAACCGTGCGGAGCACGGCAGTAGCCATGCAGTCATCTTTCCTGTCGAGGTACGCGCCCGCCTTCATGTGAAGGCGCAATTCGCCGGTGATTGATCGAGGAACCGGCTTCTCAGCTCAGGCCGCTACGTCTCGGTGTCCTTACGCGCGCAACTCGATAACACAGTCTGCCGCATCGCTCAGTGGCAAGAAGGTCTCCCTCATCGTGTACCGGGCGGGGAAGATCGCGCCAGATAGTGCCTGCTGCCCATCGCGAGTCAGTCCGGCTGTGTTCAACCAGCCGCGCATTGCCCGCCGGGCTGAGATACTGCGGCTGGTTGTGGCCAGCATCATGCTCATGCCCGTGCAGCGGCTGCAGTCATCGTCTGATGTGGTGGAGAGAAACAGAGCGGCAGTGCAGCGTGCGGCGTCCGGTGTCTCTGCTACCTAGAGTTTCCCCTTGCCGATAGCCTTCCATGGATGGGGGATGAGCTCGTTGCATTGTAAGGTCATGCTCTTGAGTTCGACCCGTGGCGGTCGGCATTGCCCGACCGCCAACGACTCTGCAGGGGTGGAGACGGCTGGTCGACGGGAGGTAGGGGAAACCTGTTCCTTCGCTGTTTGGAACGGGGGAGACACAGGGGCTGCGTTGCGAAACGTTGAGTACTTGACGGTTCCGCAACATCTCGCTAGACTATCCAGCGATCTGTCTCGCGGCCGAACGGCCGCACAGGAGCGGTGGCACGATGCAGAGCGGAACGATGGGACAAGCGACGAAGCGACGCAACGGGCAGCAGTGCTGCATCTGCCTCCGTGGCCGCTGCCGTGTCCTCGTTCCACCCTGCCCCACAATGATCGGGGTCTACTCCTACTGGCCCCGCATCTGCGACTGTCGCCCCTAAACGATCCTCACTGACCGTTTTCAACGTACTGCCCAGGTGACCCGCTGCCGCGCGGAAGCGTGGTGCTACTGGGCGTCTGGGATGAGCGTCATAGCGTTCGGTCTCGTGATCGAGCGAACGGTAGGTTGTGCCTGACGAAGAACGGGAGGGTGAGGGTATGCCGCTGTTTCTGGCTGAGTATCGGGTGCAGGCGACCGATCGTACCCAGCTGGAGCCGCTCTTTGCAGCGATCGATCGAGCGGTACGACAGGCTGGTGGTGAGGTGATCGAGTATCAGGTCGGGCAAGATTTGGCCATTCTTTACGCGGTCCTCGAACATAGTGATGGAGAGGCACTGCAAAAGAGTCTGGAAGATGCTGGCGTTGTACCCCAGGACTTCGCACAGGTCCGCCTGGTCGGCCAATCGTTGGAGGAAGTCAAGGCGCAGCGGGGTGAGGCCAACTATCTGGTAGAGTGGGACCTGCCTGCTGGTCTGACTATGGAGGCGTACCTCCAGCGCAAGGCGGAAAAGTCGCCACTCTACGCCCAGGTGCCGGAAGTGCGCTTCCTCCGCACGTACGTCCGAGAGGACATGGCCAAGTGTGTCTGCCTCTATGCGGCACCGGATGAAGCGGCGGTCCGTCGCGCACGCCAGGTGGTGAGTGCGCCGGTCGACCGGCTGACGCGGTTGTGCTCGTGAGGGGGGAGCAATGGCGGAGGCACTTGCCTCGACGCTCATCGATCCTGCGTTGCAGGAGCGACTCGCACCAGTGCTAGAGGAGCGGGCGCCCCATATTGATGCAGGTGAGCTCCCCGCGCAGTCGACGCTGACGCTGCTTGCCGCCGAGGGCTTGTTGCCGCGGGTCGAGTGGGATGCCCCCTCGGTGCCAGCGCCTTTCGATCTCGAGCGGGCCGGCGAGCTGCTCGCGACGGTTGCCTGGTCGGACTTCGCGAGTGCTTTCTCGCTCTGGTGCCATGTGATGACGATGTTGTACCTGGCCTACGCGGAGCGGGGTTCGCCGCTGCGGGTGGAGTTCCTGCCGCAGCTGGAGCGTACCGAGCGCTACGGGAGTACCGCACTGGCGACGGCTCTCGGCCATGCCCAGACGGGGCGTCCCTTGCCAGTGCAGGCGGGGTGGCAGTCGGGACACGAACTCGTCCTGCACGGTTTTGTCCCCTGGGCGTCGAACCTGACCGAACGATTCTTGGTCGTGACACCGGCCCAGGGGGACCATGGGACATTCATCGTCGCGGTGCCCAGTGAGACGGCTGGTGTGGTGGTTGACCCTTATCCACCGCTCCTTGCTCTGCAGGGCACGGCGAGTACGTCCTTGCGCTTTGTCGACGTCCGTGTTCCGCGGGAGTGGGTTCTGGCCCATGATGTTGTCGCCTTTCTGCAGCGAATTCAGCCGGCGTTCCTGGCGCTTCAGGCCAGCTTCTGCTGGGGGCTCGCTGCCCGTGCGCTTGCCGAGGCACGCGCGTCCCTGCGCGGGGTGAATGAGGTCTTCCGTTCGGAGCTCGAACGGAGCGAGAACGAACGGGATTGGCTGGCTCAGCAACTCCGTGAGCTGCTCTCCGAAGCGCTGCGACCGGCGGATCGTGAGCGACGCTGCCGGGCGCTCGAACTGCGGCTTGCGGCAATGCGCCTAGCCTGTTCTGCAGTCGCGCTCGAAGCGAAGACGAAAGGAGGGCAGGCGTATCGGGCTGACAGCCCGGCCGCACGCCGGCAACGCGAAGCAGCATTCTTGCCGATCCAGACACCGACAGAAGGGCAGTTGCTATGGGAGCTCCAGCAGTTACGCTCGTCGACGTAACAAAGGTGTATGGACACGGGCGACGCCAACGTGTCGTGCTTGGAGGGTTGTCGCTCACCGTACCGGTGGGTGCCGTGACGGTCCTACTCGGTCCGAGCGGGATCGGGAAGTCCACCGTCTTACGGATTATTGCCGGTCTGGAAGCCCCAACGAGTGGTGAAGTGCAGTACGGCGCTGGTCTAATTCCTCGTCGGGATATCCGGTTGGTGTTCCAGGAACCGAGTCTTCTGCCTTGGCTGACCGTCGCGGACAACGTTGCGCTTGGGCTCCGCTTCAAGGTGAACCGAGAGCGCGTCGATCCAAGCGTGGTCGAACAACTGTTGGAGCGGAGTGGACTGCGTGACCTTGCCAGTGCCTTGCCCAGCATGCTCTCCGGAGGGCAGGCGCAGCGCGTGAATCTCGTGCGGGCGCTGGCGACGGCACCAGGACTCCTACTCTTGGACGAGCCCTTTGCTGCACTCGACCCGCCGACGCGACGGAATTCTCAGCAATGGCTGCGTGAGCTGGTGCGCGATTTAGGGGTCACAGCAGTGCTCGTGACCCATGATCTCGACGAGGCGCTCACAGTCGGCGATCAGCTGCTGCTCTTAGGTGGGCAGCCAGCGAGAGTCATTGGACAGTGGTGGGTCAGCGAGCATGAGGCAGCGGAGCTGCGACGAAACGTCCTCGAGGGGTACGGCGTTGCCGAGACGGTCGATGCAGTGCCGCGCTTGGCCTTCGCAGGGAGGGATGCGTAATGTCTCTGGTCACGCGGAGAGCATTCGTCCGGCGGGCACTCCTCGGCCTTGTGGCCGCTCCTCTCCTGGCGGCGTGCAGCGGCAGGCCGACAGCATCACCGACTTCGTCGTCGGGAGCCAGTAGTCCGACAGTCATCGTGCCATCGGGCACTGGGGTGACGGCTGTAGCGAGCGGGCGGCTGCGCATCGGCTACCTCCCGATCACGGATGCGGCGCCTTTGCTCCTTGCGCATGCGAAGGGGTATTACCAGGATCTGGGACTTGCGGTCGAACAGCCGACAATGTTCCGCAGCTGGGCACAGATCGCTGAAGCCTTTCAGGCCCGGCAGGTTGATGTGGTGCATCTCTTGATGCCGCTGGCGATCTGGATGCGCTTCAACCAGCAGGTACCAGTGAAGCTTGTTGCCTGGGACCACGTCAACGGTTCGGCCCTTACCGTCGCGGAAGAGATCGAGCGGCTTGAGGACCTGGCGGGGAAGACGATCGCGGTGCCGTTCTGGTACTCGATCCACAACGTGCTCTTGCAGCTCATGCTTGAGCGGGCGGGCTTGCGGCCCCTCTTACGAGGTGAGCCGTCAGCGAGCGAGCGAACAGTCAAGCTTGTGGTGATGGCACCAGCCGACATGGCACCAGCGCTGGCGAACGGATCGATTGCTGGCTACATCGTGGCCGAGCCGTTCAACGCGCTTGCCGAGGTGCAAAGAGCCGGGAAGATCCTTCGCTTCAGCGGCGATGTTTGGCTGGATCACGCCTGCTGCGTTGTCGTGCTGCGCGAAGAGGATACCGCGACGCAGCCAGAGTGGGCGCAAGCGGTGGTCACAGCGATCGTGCGAGCTCAGCGCTTCGCACGGGAGAACCGGGCGGAGGCTGCCCGGCTGCTCGCGAAACAGGGTGATCGCGGGTATCTCCCTCAGCCGCTGGAAGCCATTGAGCGTGTCCTGCTCGATCCCGAGCACGATCGCTATGTGCAGGAGGGGATCATTCGGCATCCGGAGTGGAATCCAACGCGGATTGACTTTCGCCCGTATCCCTTCCCGACCTACACGGCAGCGCTTATCGAACATTTGCGCCGGACTCAGGTCGAGGGTGATGCCGCGTTCCTGCGTGCACTTGATCCCCAGCAGGCGCATCGTGAGCTTGTCGATGACCGGTTCGTCCTCCAGGCACTAGAGCGTGAGGGCGGGCCAGCGGCGTTTGGTCTTCCCGAATCGTTGAATCGCAGTGAACGGATCGAGCCGTGAAGGTGCGCAGCGTGTTCCGCGATGTCATGCTGCGAACGAGCGGTCTGGCAGCGCTCATCCTTATCTGGTGGCTCGCGACTGCTGTCCTCGCGAGTGCGGACTCGTTCGCGAGTCGGTTCGCCCCCGGACCGGCGCTGCGTGCACTCGTCGAGCTTGCACAGAGTGGGGAACTCTGGTCGCACCTGCGTGCGAGTGCTGAGCGCGTCGCGCTGGGCCTGGCGCTCAGCGCGACGCTCGGTATCCCGCTTGGGGTGGCCGTTGGGAGCGTGCGCTGGATCGCACAGGTGCTAGGGCCGAGTATGCAGGTGCTGCGGATGGTCTCCCCGCTTTCTTGGATGCCCGTTGCCCTGCTCGTCTTCGGTGCGGGAACGCGTTCGGTTGTCTTCCTGATTGTTATGGCGGCTACCTGGCCGATTCTCTTGAGCACAGCGGACGGGGTGGCGCATCTCGACCCACGGTGGCCACTTGTCGGGCGGAGTCTGGGAGCCTCACGCTGGGAGCTCCTACGGCACGTGGTGTGGCCCGGTGTGCGGCCACGCGTGCTGGCTGGACTGCGCCTTGCGGTGAGTGTCGCGTGGATTGTTCTTGTGCCAGCTGAGATGCTCGGGGTCGATTCGGGACTCGGCTATGCCATCCTCGATGCGCGCGATCGCCTCGACTATGGGGAACTGATGGCGATGTTACTGGTGATTGCTGCGAGCGGTATCGTGTTGGACGGCGTCGCACGCTGGCTCTTCAGAGAACGACAAGCGGCACCTGCTCGCGCGCTGGTCCGGCGCGTGCATGCTCCCATCGCGGAAGAGCTCGGCTGAGGTCAGGAGCCAGCACGCGGAGAGACAAATTCGGCAGCGACCGTCCAATCATCAGGGCAGCGAGGTGGTTTGCTGTCGAGGATTGGGAGGAGTTCCCACTGGCCGTACGGCGAGATACAGAGTGCAAACGGCTGCGCGGCTTCTCTCGCTGCCATGATTTCGGCGACGCAGCTTGTGTAGTCTCGCTCAGGACAGAGGAGTTCGGCGCTGCCGCGTGAGTCAAGGGCACTTGGCGTCGTTGGGGGATGGATCCCGGGGACGCGAGTGATGATGCGGCGCAGGAGCAACGCGGCCAAGGATTCTGTGCGGTCACGTGCCTGGCGGCAACTTTCTGGTTCGTGCGGGTTGCAGGGGGCCGTAACCGAAACAGCGGCCAGGACGTTCTCCTCGCGGAACCAGAGCGTGAGGCGAGCGAACCCCGGAAGGGCGGCAGGGGCGAGACGCAACTGACTTGCATCGCCACGCGGACGATGCGGAAGTAGTTGCCCTGGAGTGGTTTGGACGAGCGCCTGGTAGGCTGCCTCGGCGCCCTGTGCCGTCGCGTAGAAGTCGAGCCGACAGGCAGCAGCGGTAAACGGCGCATCGAGGCGCTCCGCGTGCGCTTGGGCCAGCGCCTGCTCCAACTCGTCCTGGCTAAGGAAGCCGTCCGCGTCTTCCGCTGGCATACTCGGGGGTTCGTAGGCATACTGCAGCCAAGCGCCGCTCAACCGCTGCCAAGCCTCAAACTCGGCGGGTCGAAGACTGGGGGTGTCGCGCTGTGCGGCAGCTGCGTTATCGATGATCTGCCGCGCCATCACCTCGAAGTCTCCTGGCAGGTGCTCAACACCAAAGCAGATATCGCGAGCCAGGAGACCCGCTTGCGTTGCGTACGGAGGCAGTGGAGGAGAGCTCGTCGCACACGCAGCAGCCAGGAGCACCAAGGAGAGCGTTCCTGCCAAGCGACGGAGCACGTCAGCCACGCGCACGGGAGACTCCCCAGGACCAGGGACGGATCGAGCGTTCGCTCGCATGATCACGCTGAACGAGCCGGATATCGTCGAGGAGGAGACGAGCACGTGGGCTTCCAGTCCGCTGACCGAAGGTCAGGGTGGCGAGCCTCGTGTCACGAGTGGGAGCCGAGAGGTGCGCTCGCATCGTATCAGTCGAGCGATCCTCAGGCTGGCATTGGACTTCCTGCTGAGCGAAGGGTTGCAGGAAGAGTTGGCACGCATACCAGACGCCGAATGCGACCAATTCTTGGCTCGCGGTGGTTCGATCGCGGTCACGCAAGATGAGGCGGCCATCTGAGGCAAGAGTAAGCTCGAGGAATGGCTGGCCAGTTTGTTCGACCAGGGTCAGCAACGAAAGAGGCTCTGGCCCCTGGTCGAGCAGCTGGAACCGAAACCGGATGATGAGCGAGCGGAGTGGCGTCTCGAGCCGTCGTTGCAGCGTCGCTGGCCCGTTGGCCAGTTCCAGAAGTGCTGCATGGTTCTGCGTGTCGCCGCTGCGTTCTCGGAGAGAAACGCTCCCTGTGGCTGACCAACTGGTGAGAGAACCGCTCTCAAAGTCGTCGGCAAAAAGGAGAGGTGGGGAAACTGCTACTGTCCGTGGTCGAGTCGGTGGGGAGGAGAGATCAGCGAGGTCGAATGCCCGAACGGTGTACGTGTAGTGTTGGCCGGGTTGGACAGAGCGGTCAGTGAAACGCAGTGAAGAGCCGACGAGCGCAAGCAGTTGACCGTTCCGCTCCACGCCGTAGCGAACAGGTCGATCCTTTGTTGAGGTCGGTTGCCAAGAGAGTTCAATACCAGTCGCGTCGATTGCCTGGACCGCGAAGTCGGGCGGGGCCGCGGGTGGAGGGCGGCTGATCGGGAGCGGGGGTGAGTCGAACCAGGCGACAAGATCCGTGATCGACGTTGGTTGGACGAACGAGAGTGTTGATCCGGATGTGGGAGCGGGGAGAGGAGTGCCGGCGAGATCGAGGGTAGCAGGCCGTTCGGTCTCGAGCCTGAGCACCAGGCGAGCACCGGGTGGCGCTTGGAGGGTAAGTAGGAGCGCGCGAACGGCCGAATCCCACGCGGCGTCAACGATACCAGCAGCCATGCTCCGCGTATAGCCAGGCCCGGTCAGTGGGTTGATCCCTATGACAGCGAGGCGATCGTGCTCGGGCATTCCAGGGACGTCGCGAAAAAGGAGCGGCTGTGTCAGGGCGAGAAGTGTCCCGTCGGGAGCTGAGACTTCTGCCCGGACGACGGTGAGGGGGCCCTCGAGCGAGAGCTGTAGCGTGACATCAGCTGCCGGACCGGAAAGGAGTTGTTCCTGCTCGAGCTGCCCATTGCGGATCCAACGGAGGTGGCTGCCAGCGGGGAGACCACCGGTGATGCGCAGAAATACCGTCGTCATGGCGGCACGGTCCGAGACGAAGATCGGATACCGTGCGGGATAGGGCGTGGCCGGATCAGGCCAAGGGCTGAAGAGCAGGGTACCTGTGAAGGTGTTGCGGGCCAGAAAGCTCCGTCCCTCATAGAGGGCGTGGACGATGCTGTCCAACGTGAGGCCAGAGGTAAAGACGACGGTCGCAGGATTTCTACGATCGAGGAGTTCGTGGCTATCGGCACCCCAGGAACCGAGGATGGAGACACCCTGCAGCAGGAGTTCGTCCCAGACAGCGGCCCACTCAGGCTTCCGAACTTCGAGAAAGTCGGCACCATAAGCTTGGTTTTCCAGGATCTCACGGAGTCGGATGGTCGAGCCAGGATGGTTGAGCTGAGTGGGGTATCCACCGCGCTGGACGGATGGGATGCCGTCCGTCCCGAATTGAAAACTGTGGAACTGCGAAGGATCGGTGATGGCGAAGTCGAAGCGGGTCGTATGGCGCTGTTGTCCCATCTCGTGGGCGCAGAAGACCTGGAAGGACGCGTCGCTATATGCCTGGCAGAGGGTGGTCCGGGCCACAAACTCCTCTGCCGGGGAGAGTGGTCGTTCAGCATGGAGCGTCACACCGTCCAGGAAGAGCTCGGCGGCACCGCCAGTTGTCGAGAGAGCAAACCGTGGATAGAGAAAGGCGGCGAAAGGATGGGGACGTTGGTCAGTTGGGAGCTGCGCGAGCGCTTCACTCACGTTGACGGTATAGACCACCCACTTCCCGTGTGCTGGCTCGGGGAGTGGGAAGACAACGACGTGGTGTGACGGTGTGGCCGCTGGTAAGAGCGGTTGCCCGATGGTCCACGCGAACGTCACGCTTTGACCGAGCCGGACGTCACCGCTTTCCGTCGTGTAGCCGACAGTTCTCCCGATGTCTGGTGCACCTCCGAGAGAGATCAGAGCTGCAAAGCCAGTTCCTGGATCGAGCTGTTGGACAAGGACAGCGAAGGTGAGCATCACTGGGCCCGCGGTGATGAGGGGCCCACGGCGAGCCCAAATCGACAACGTGCCAGATGAGGACGGCGGAAGGGCCAGGTGAAGGGCGCGAGTTCCCTGAAACGCAGTCGTGGTTTCAAGCCGCGCAGTACCTCCATCGAGTTCGCCACGCCGATGGAGTTCCCACTCCTCGTCACTTTCGTCGAGAGTCCGGTGATTCGCTGTCTCGCCGGCAATCTGGAAGGAACTCCCTTCATTGTGATCGGTAAGAAAGACGGCGTTGTAGCCGAGCGTGCGAGCAGTCGTTGCCAAGACGCCGACATCGGCTACAGCGTCCGAACTGAACACGGAGTGTACGTGCGTTTCGATGCGGAACCAGTGTCCAGCCACTGCTCCGTCGGTCGCGTCTGCGGGGAGGGGTGGTCCAAGGATGAGACCGAGGAGGAGGGCGAGGAGTAAACGCGGGACAGTCGCTCCGAGTCGCATGACTTGCCTCATGGTTCTCCAAGATGACTACGGTCAAAGGAAATGGTCGGGCTCGCGTCGGCTCTGTTGCCTGGGTGGGTGGTAACGCGGTGAATCCTGAGCACGAGGAAAACAATGGAGCCGAGGACGAGCGTGGCGGCTAGCCCCAGGAGCGGGAGACCATAAGAGGGGCCGGTGGGAGCGAGCGGCTCGGAGCCGAGTTCGGGGAGAGTGGGTGGCGAGGTGCCAAGGACGCTGGCGAGGACTCGCAATGCCTGATCCCCGTATTGGAGACTTGGCTCAATATGCGTGTTTTCACTGAACTCGTTCCAGCTGATCAAGCCGATCGCGTCGGGTGCTGATGCGAAGGCGGCAGCGAGCTGTCGTTGCAGTGTCTCGCCGTCCTTACGGTCGACGACGCGTGTCCCGCCGATGAGGCGAGCGTCGAAGCCAGGAGCAGCTGGGGCAATCCAGAGGCCGCCATGGGCATGGACGGCGTCGCTCAATGCCCGCAGCTTGCCAAGGTAATCAGGGTAGCTCTCCGGGTCGACCGACGACCAGTAATAGGCGTTGCCGTCGACGAGGGTGGCCAGGCGCTCATATCCTGTCACGTTTCGCTCAGAGGCGAGCAGAAGTGCGCAGTTACCAATGCGCTTACGAACCAACCGCACCTCATCGACGGTGAATTCCCACGTCCCTGACCAGATGATCAAAGGTTTACCGTACAGATCGTTGAAGACGTTGCGCCCGCTCCATCGTTCGCAGAACGCTGCAAGGTCGCTGGCAACCCGTTCGGCGGGAAGCGGCCGGCGCTCAAAGTCCAGCCCCTGGTAGATGATCGCGAGATGGAACCCTTCGCTCTCCGCGAGATCGGCGAGCTGCTCCAACCGGCGATTCAGTGTCGGGGTGCTCTTCCAGCTGACGATGAAGCCGGTGATACCGACCTGCTTCGCCCACTGGATGTGCTGCTGCATGACGGCACGGTCGTCGCTCGAGTAACGACCAAGAAGGGGGTAATCGCTCTTGGCTCGGTTCCAGGATGTCGGATCGTACCAAATGTAGTAGTAGGCGAACACAGGGATGGGCGACGCCGCCTGGACCTCGCGAGGTGGGAGCAGAGCGAACCACCACCCGATGCTACAAAGCGCTGCGAACGCGAGTGAGATGAACCACTGTCTCATGGCGTCCTCCGCATCACAGGGTCGCGGATGACTTCGTTGGCAGTGCCACGGAACTCGGGGTACGCCACGAGCTTCGCGCGTTCGAAATACTGTACGGTACGCCCGGCCTCGTCAACGAAGGCCTCGCTAATTGGATAGCCCAAGAGAGCAAGCGACTCGCGTGCCGAAATCCCTGGATCACCGAGTTCCAACCCGTTGCGTCGCCAGAAGGCGCGGAAGCTGCCGCAGAGCCAATGGCCGGTCTGGGTGAAGTAGGTGCAGTCAGCGCTCGGAGGCGTGTCGGCACTCCGACGGCGGAACGGCTCACTCTCCAGAAGACCGAGCAGTTCAGCCTCCTCGGTTCCTAGGCGAGCCAGCTGAATAGCGTAGGGCGTTCCGACAAGGTTGGGTCGGTATTCAAGACGGGCGAACGTGAAGTCCTGGAGGTACACGCGCATGCCGTCTTCGCCGACTGCCCACCGAGGGGCGTCGACCGCTACCCCAAAGACGGCCAAGGCTCCGTTCGCCTCCCAGAACGCGGCGAACTCTGGTGCGATGCGTATGTCGAGCGGTTCGGGAGTCGATTCAGGTTCCGGCGTCGATACGCGGGGGACAGTTGCTGGTGCTGCAGTGGGAGAGACGCGCTGGACGACGGTTGAAGCAGTCGAGGGACGGGGACGTTGGCTGCGGGCGAGCCCCTGCGTGAGGAAGATGGTGCCGGAAAGGGTGAGCGCCAATAGGGCGATCAGTGCGAGCCGCCGAGCACGTCCTTCGGTTTCAGCCTGAGGTGCGGGTAAGCGCCGGTTCTCAGCGATCCAGCGACGCAGATGGCGTAACTGTGGGCGGCCAGCCAGCACTAAAGCGGTCGCAGAGGCGGACACCAGGATCAGGATGAGGAGCAGGTCCAATCCGCTCAATACGGTGAGATCAACGTCTTGGTTTCGGGACAGCGCGAGCGGCGCTGTCGGACTCCAGCCGTAGATACCGGTTGCTTGCACCCGATACTCTCCACGTGGGAGCGAGCGGGCGACACCACGGCCATCTTGAAGTGGAACGAGTTCGCTTGAGCCATCTGGGTAGGTCAGCCGCACCGTTTGGCCGACGGGGAGACCGAAAAAGATATCACGAACGGAAAACGTTGCCGTGTAGAGGAGAAGCGTGATCGTCCAATCGCGCTCGTCGATCGGGTAGAAGCGCTGCTGTTTGCGGTTGACCACGTTGGTGCCGCGCACATAGACAGCTTCGATCGACCATTGCACAGAACTGGCTGTTAATCCGGCAACGGTCGGTATCGCTCGGCTTGCCTTGATAGGGCCAACAGTCATCTGCGCACTATCCGGGACGAGCTCGCGGACCTCCCCGATGCTGTTCTTGAGGACAACCCGCTCGATGCGACGTGGGTCAACAGGCTGGCCGTCAAGATCAATAAAGCGGTAGGAGATAGCGGTCTCGACGTCGTACCCAGCCTGGAGGTGCCGGTGCTTGGGGATAATGACAGTGCGCAGCGGAGAAAACCAGTCGTCGTTCCAGCGCGAGAAGCGTGCCGTTTGTTCAGGGGTTATGATGGTACGACTTACCTCAATCTGGTAACTGCCGGGCTGGTCGAAGGGGATCTGGACCGTGCCGTTTGTACCTGTGGTGAAGGTTCTGCCGAGTGCTCGCACCGCGATACCAGGGAGTGCCGGAACAGTCTCGATTTCAAGAACCGCTGGTGCGATGGTCACGATTGCTGAGGCTGCCGCTGGTGCGAGTGAGCTCGATCCTTGGTAAACAACGGTCAAGGTATGCGGGCCGACGGGGAGGGGTTGGGTGAGGACGAATTGGGCCGCGCCAGCGAAGTTCGTCCGTTCGCGCCGGAAGTGGATGCCGTCAATCAGGAGCTGGAGCACTTCATTCTCGACCGCCCCATAGATCTCGCCGCTCGGGCCGCTGAGGCGCGCGACCACAGCGAAGCGCTCACCGACAGGGACAGCAGCTGGCGCTTCGATGAGGAGCGCTGTCGGACGTGGCTCCGCTTGGGCCAACCCGGAAGCCGGAGTGGCCAGAAGGAGAGTGAGAGCAATGGCAAGCAAGAGAATCGATCGGCGCATTAGCGTTTCCCCTCCCCTCGATGGGTAGGGGTGGATGGGCGCGACCGGCGTGAGGAGAGCGAGCGTGGGAGAAAGTGCATGCGTCGCGCCGGAATGAGAAAGACAAGAAGTGCAAGGGCGACTGTGAAGCCATAGAGACCGAACACGGCACTGCGCCGTGGTTCAGGAGTGGGAGGCGGTGGTGGCCAGTCCCAGGGAATGAAAGCTGGCTGCCGGGGTGGCTGGGTGAAATCGAAGGCATTCCGGATGCTTGTGGCACGCGCGTCTCGCTCGGCGAGTGGTTCGAGGTCCCAATTTTCTTCGATGAACTTGAGGATCGACGTGAAGTCGTAAGTCGTTGAATCGATGAAACCGCGCTTCGCATAGGGGCTCACGAGGAACGCAGGGACACGGAAACCGTAGCCGTAGTCGTCGACCTGCGGTGGTGGGACGTGGTCGTACCAGCCGCCCCAGTCGTCATAGGTGACGAGGAAGGCAGAATTCCACCAATAGGGACTTCGCATCAGTGCCTGGATGAGCGAGCGGACAAAACGTTGGCCTGCCTGGATGCTGCCAGGAGGATGCTCGCTTGCCCCCGAGGGAACGATGTACGCGACATTGGGGAGTGTGCCGTTTTGGAGATCGGTGAAGTACTCATCCAGTGGAACGATGTGTCGGAAGAGTTCGGGATCGTCCAGATAGCGCGGAATGGCCAGGAGAGGACACCAGACGACTTGCGCGGCGCGCGGCCCAACAACTTCGGTTCGTGTCCGGTAGGTGATCGAGGGATCGTAGTTCTGGACATAGAACTTCCAGGTTAGTCCAGCCTCGTTGAGTCGATCAAAGATGGTGACGATGTCGTTCGAGAATCCTTCCGCTGGGATACTGTTCTTCTCGGTGCCAGGCACAGCAGCGATCCAATACATGTGATTCCAGACGCTTCCTCCATGTGCTGAACTGAAAAAGCGATCGAAAAGGACGTACTCGCTGGCCAGATTCCAGTAATAAGGCAGATCGCGGCCATCGTAGTAGCCCATTGCGATGCGGCCGTCATGGTTGCGGAGGCGCAGAGCCCAGATGAAGCCATTCATGCGGCCGCCGTTCAACTGGCGGCGAAAAGTCACAACGCTATGATCGAGGTCTTCGATCGGAAGATTCCCGATATGGAACGGCTCTACGCACTCGCTCGCGGGATCTGTGGGGTCAACTGGCATACAGGTATCCGGAGGGATGCCGTCCGCACCAGGATACGTGCCAAAGTAATTGTCGAAGGTGTGGTTCTCCTGCATGAGCACGATGAAATGCCGGATCGGTGTATTCGGCTCGGGGCGTGCAGCATGCACCGGCTGGAGGGGGAACCAGAAGGAAGCGAACAGGAAGAGTGTCAGCAGCGGACGAACGAGTTTCATGGGTGCACCTCATAAATGACGATGACTGGAAGATCAGTTGGCCGCCCTTGCGTATCGACGGTCTGGACGAGTTCGGTATGCACGACCCGCCCGTGATAGCGTCGTGCATAGGTGAGGAGCTTTTCCGCGAAGAAGGGAGAACGCGCAGCGGAATAGGCGTCCCATACCACATACTGGATTTCGCCATTGCGAAGCCAGAGATCCGGGTTCACCACCGGCTCATAGGTCGGATTGCGGTGGAGCGGATTGGGGCTCACCGAGAGGCCGTAGGCCTTGCGGTGCCCGTAGAACTGAACGATGTTGGCCATTGAGGGGCCAATGGTCAGCAATTTTGTACCCTCCGGCGTGTATGTTCGGACCCATTCGCCTGCTTCCCGGCCGCCAGGGACGCCTCCTGAGCCAGCGAGGAAGGTGCCGTTCGTTGCAGCGCGAAGCTGAGCGATCGAGGGGACGGCGAGCGATCCCGCAACGGCAATCACCGTGACAAGCGCGAGGCCGCGCCGCCAATTGGAACGAGTAGGCAGAACACTCCCGGAGCGAGCTGATCCCAGTGCAAAAAGGCGTCCAAGAGTGCGTGCAGCCAGAAGCGCGATGGCGGGCGTCGTCGCGACGAGATAGGGGAACCCTTTGGTCGGCCAGACCTGGAAGAAGGTGAAGGGGACAACAATCCAAGCGACGAGCAACGTCTCGCGCCAGCTCCACACCTTCCAGACGAGGATGAGGCCAAGGACAGCAAGTGCGACGACCGCCAGTCCGAGCGCTGGCGGGATTGTCCAGATGTAGAACCACCATTCGTGGTTCGGACGGCGGAAGAGCTGCCACACGAGATACTGCGAGGTTCGTTCTGTTCCGCTGCCACCGGCGAGGAAAGTCGCGAGTGGATGGACGGCAACTGTCGCTATGAACGCACCGAGGGCGACAAGAAGTGGGCGGGGGCGACCAGAGAGCTCAGGATGGAGTGCAAAGGTCGTGACGATGGCACCGAAGAAGATAACTGCCGTCTCTTTTGTGAGCACTCCAAGTCCGAGCGCGACGGCGCTTGCCACGAGCCAGCTGGTTCGCTGTGTTGCCGCAAAGCGAACCAGCGCGAGAAGGGTGAGCGTCACCCAGAAGGCCATCGGCCCGTCCAGCAACGCCTGGCGGGACACGGTGACGTGGTACGGCATGAGAGCAAGAAAAAGAGCGGCGGTCGCGCCGACCCAGCGCCCGAAGAGTAGGCGGCCGATCGCCATGGTCGCCGCAATTGTTGCCAGTCCGAAGCCAACGGCGAGAAGCCGACCAGCCAGGTCGAGTGCCTCGCGGCCAGTGAACGGCAGTGCAAGGGCAACGAAGAAGGGAAAGAGCAGCGGATGGGCGCGGAACAATGGAAAGAGGCGACTCAATATCGGCTCATGCGCCAGTGCGGCAGCTTGGCCAAGATAGACCGCTTCGTCGCTGTTGACGCCGAAACGATTAAGTTGCCAGAGACGGACAAGCGCGCCGGCGAGCAGGGCGATGGCAAACAGAACTGAAGGCCCGTAACGGTCAAAGACCGAGGCCGACGTGGGTGTGGGATGCCGGCGTGTCAACCGAGCTGAACCCAGGTGCCGACTCGCAGGGCTCTGCGGCTGGGAAGGCACGCTTGTACCTCTTAGGGGATGGAGATCGCTCATCGGCCGGTCCGACTTTCGACAGCGATTGGCAACGTGAACAGTGACTCCGACACGGCTCGGCTACTGTCCAGCCCGATTCGCTCGGCAATCAGTCGCCACCAGTCGAGCGCGGGTCGTCGCAAGAGCTGGCAGGTCACGCCCTGTAAGGCAGTGGCGACGATAGCCCGTTCCGCTGCGGTCAGGTCGTGGCCAAGCGGGCGTGTCAAGAGATGGCGGATTGCCGGATAGGGTGGAAAGCCATAAGCATCGTCACCGTTCTCGAGCAGGATGTGGAGGGCTTCGGTCTGCTCGAGCGGCCGTGCTGCCTCACTACCGCGCTCGATGACGACAATGTGTGCGAGGTGTGCACTGGCTTGGCGTCGAACTTGAGGAATGAGTTGCTCGATATGGTACTTCGGTGGCGGAACAAGCCACTGAGTGTAGAGATTGATGGTCGCGACAGGGAGTCGGGTCGAGGCGAGCAAGAGAGCGAAACGACGTCCCGACCGCGAGTGGATACGACTCTGCAGGAATAAGCCGAAACGCTGTCGGCGTGTGAGTTGTGCACTCGGCACTGCAGCGACGGTGTGTTGGCTGATGGTGAGCGGCTTGGGATAGGAGAGCACAAGCCCGTCAGAGCGGAGCAATGTGAGATCGTCAGACAGGAACGCGCCGCGGTCACTGGCGCGGCGCTGGTGCTGCAGAATGCGGAGGATCGTCGTTGTCTTCCCCGTGTCGGTGCGAGCGGTGACAAGGGTGGCGCGGTCCCCAGCGGCGATGCAGGCTGCGTGGACGAGCGCGTAACCACGGCGAACAAAGCTCCAGCGGAGGATAGGCTCAAGGACGTTCGTGTAGAGCACGTGCGGTGAATGCCGTAAGGCGGGCGAGGCAGTGATGCGGATCGGGAACTCTAAGTCTGCCTCGAACCAGAAGCCGAAGGGGCCGAGCCCGTCATCGTAGCGGATCCGACGTGGTTGCTCGCTTTCTGGTGCGACGTCGACCCACCCGAAACGAGCCAACGGGCCTGGCGACCGGAGACCCCCAATCTCGATCGTGATGTCGGGTCGCTCAACCTGGTCTACCCGGAAGCGCTCCAGCTCAGGAAGATTCACTGCGGACTCTACCGTCAGAATGCCGTGCAGGTCGTAGGAGAAGCGCCGTCGGTGCGTGGGCCAAATCCAGGCCGTGGAGATGCCGAAACGAAGCACGGCCAGCGCACCGAGGGAGAGGATGTTGGACAAGAGATAGTAAATTCCGACGATCGAGGTGAGGAGCACAAGCAGTGGGCCACGGACGAGAAGCCCAGCGATGTTGGCGGCAGTGAAGAGCGAGAGGCGCGTCGTCCATCGGCGCCCGTCGCGTCGATCGGGAAAGACGAGCTTGTCGGTGAAGGTGAAGTTCCAGAAGCTGGAAACGAGCGTTGCCCCCGCAGCGCCGAGGAGATAGTGCAGCTGACCAAGCTCCACGAAGGCGAGCAGCGCGAGCGTGTTGACGACGAGTCCGGTAGTCCCAACGGCGGCGAAACCGGCGAAGCGCGCTCGCTCCTCGCCCAGACGGAGCGTTGCCAGATGTCCGAGATACCGCAACCCTTCGCGCACACTTGCCTTGCTCCGCCCGGCATAACGCCGACCGAAGACGTAGCTCACCTCGGCAACGCGTAACTGTGGGTGACGGACAAGAATCTCCAGGAGCACCTTGAAGCCACGCGGGCGAAGACTCTCGAGTTGCAACTGCGCTCGCCGGACGAGAAAGAAGCCGCTCATCGGATCGGTGACGTTCCGCAAGCGCAGCGGAAAAGCAAGACGTGCCAACGTCGTCGACGCTCGCGAGATCGCCAGGCGAAGCAGATGCAGGCCGCTCGCTTGGCCGTTGTCACGATAACGCGATGCGATGACCAGCTCGACACGATGCAGTTGCGCTGCCGCCAGCAGTCGCGGCAGGAGCTCCGGCGGATGCTGAAGGTCGGCGTCCATAACGGCGACCCATTCGCAGCGTGCCGAACGAAAGCCGGCCAATACTGCTCCGCCGAGTCCGCCGTCGCGACTCCCGGGCGGCCGATGGATGAGTCGAATGCGTGAATCGCGGGCTGCGGCCTGGCGGATACGAGTGGGTGTCTCGTCATCGCTGTCATCGAGGAAGAGCACTTCCGAGTCAGGTGGCAGTTGTGGCAAGAGTCGGGTGAGCAGTGGCTCGATGTTTTCCGCCTCGTTCCGTGTGGGGATGATGACAGTGACAGCCGGGAGCGTGTGTCCTGTGGCATGGGCAGCAGTTGCGAGAGCGGTCTCCGTCGTTGTCGCAAGAGATTGATCACGAGTCGTGACGCGAGTGGTCATGGATGAGTTCCTCCCTCCAAGATCGATGGATGGGGGAGCCGTCGACCGGCACGCAGTGACAGCGATGTTGTGCAGAACACGCATACGCTTGAGCTGCGAGCAGGGCACGCGTGGTACCGAGAAGTGGTAGGAGCAGGCGTGCCGGGCCGGAGCCCTTCCCTTTCCAGTCGAGTCGTTCACACGATCGACATATCTGAGGATGAACGATTGGAGGGGGGTCTACCAGTTCACCGGTTCTCCGCGTGCTGTTCAGAGGCTGTCCAGGATCTGGTCAACTCTGGTAGAGCATCAGGTTGAGTCGGGCCGGAGTGCCAGCCAGCCGAGGAGAGCAAGTCCCACGCAGGCGAAGAGCAACAGGCCGACTATGAGTGCCACTGCGAGAAGGACCGCGCGATCGAAGTCATCACTACCCATCATCGATGAACCATCCTGTCCTGCTCCTTGTTCGCTTGAGCCTATCACACGCAACGGATGCGCGGTGGAGACGCCCATTTCGCCTTCCGAGAGCGGGCTGGCTGAACCGTGGTCGTACTCTGCAGGTGCGGCTCACCCGCACCGAGCAAAGTGTCCGCATGATGATCAGGATCGGTCTAGGGCTGTTTGCTGGTCTTCTTCCGTGGTATTGCGGTCCCTGAGCTGGCTTCAGGCCGGCACGAGAGCCAGTGGTCGTACCGGTGAGCCGGTTGCGCCGACAAGCTGCAATGGCGTGCAGACGAGAGTGAAACGTCGTGCGCCATGAGCGGCAAGTTCTTCCAGGGCCAGGTTCTCGATGATTGGGATGCCAGACTGGACGAGGAAGATCACGTGTCCGGGGAGATCGCAGCCTAGTTCCGGGTCAACAAGTCCGGGTAGGTCCCAGGTCATCGTATCGCAGCCCACAACGCTCGGCCGATACGCGGCGAGCCAGCGCGAGGCGTCGGGCGCAATTCCCGGCGCGTCAAGGTAACGCTCCGGATCGCGCCAGAATCGACCATTTCCGGTCCGGACGAGAATGGCCATTCCGGGCTCGAGTGTGAGCCCGTCGTGTACGCAGCAGGCCTCGAGATCGGCAGCGGTGACGAGTTCTCCCGGCGCGAGAACATCGACACCGCGGATGGCAGCAACATCGAGCAAAACTCCCGGTACAACGAGCGGTGGGAGTGTCTCAACACCATGCTGATGAAAGCCACGTGGTCCCGCGGCAGTGACCGCGTCGACGCCGCCATGAAGTTGTCCGTGGAGTGCCTGGTGGCAGAGGGCGTCGATGTGTGTCCCCGTGTGTTCCATCATGATCAGCAAGCCGGAAGCCGACGTACGGGAACCGGCTGTTGGACTCGGGGGCGGATCGGTATGCCGACGGTGGAGGGCAGGGACGTAGCCGGGACGATGTGCTGGGTAGATCGGCATCTCTGGCGTGCGCGGCTGCTCAAGATCGAAGACCAGCACTGGTTGGCCAGCGACCAGGCCGCGGTACGGCATTGGCGGCTTCCTTCCCAAGCTTTCACCCTCGCCGGTTCGTCCGTTCGAGGTATTCCATCGCCGTGCGATAGCGTTGGCTGTCAATCATGCCGCTCTCAAAGTAATAGGTCAGCATTGTTCGCAAGCGGAGGATGGCCAGGACATGATAGCCGTGGGCGTGCAAGCGCTCGGCGCCCCCCTGCTCGCGGTCGATGAGGACAATAAAGTCGCGGACCGTGAGACCAGCGTCTTCCAGGATCCGCGCTGTGCGGAGCAGGCTGGTGCCACCGGTCATGAGATCGTCGATGACCAGGACGGTCTGACCAGGGACGATACGGCCTTCCAGCGCGGGTTCTTGCGCATCGGGCCGAACGTAGATCAACGGGGTGTCACTTACTAAGGCATACGCAGTAGCAAGATGCAGTCCCCCCATTGGGACCCCCGCGACGGCAGCGAAGGAAGAGAGACGCGGCCGACGGCGAGCTTGATCGGCTTGAATCTCATGGTGGATGAGGAGCGCGATGCGACGAAGAAGCGCTGGCTCACTGATGAGGACACGCGGGTTGATGTACACCGGAGATCGGCCAGCGGTGGGGCCAAGATCGAACTCGCCGAACATGACCCCGCCGAGTTCAAAGAGGGCACGCGCAATGTCGAGATTCGTTTCAGTGCCGAACAGCACGGTTCTCCCACCTCCATGATGGTCAGGCTGTGAGTGCATTGGCGAGCAGCGTGGCGAGCGCACGCTTGCCGTTGGTCGCTACACTCGGCCTCGGTGCTCGTCTGGCTGGTCGCGGGAGGTCGAGCGAACACGCATCCACCCGACGCACCTGACACGTGGCTCGAAGTATAGCTGGAGAGGGAAGACAGGTGGACTATATCGAGGCGCTCCGTTTCCTGCGCGATCGCGCTGGGTATGACCGTGGCTTTGTCGCGAACCCGTTCGCCGACGAGGGGATTGGGCTGCAGCGGACAGCGTGGCTCTGTGCGGCGCTCGGGAATCCCCAGCAGCACTACCGCAGTGTGCACATTGCCGGGACGAAAGGGAAGGGCTCGACGGCAGCCATGCTCGCAGCGGTGCTGCGCACTGCGGGCTATCGGGTCGGGCTGTACACGTCACCGCATCTCCACACGCTGCGCGAACGTATTCAGATTGACAGCGAGCCGATCGCGCCAGGAACGTTTGGCCTGCTGATGGCAGAGCTTGCGGCGGTCGATGCAGCGCTGCAAGCAGAGCGGCCGGCCTGGGGCCCGGCGACGGCCTTCGAGCTGGTCACGGTCCTTGCCTTCCTGGCGTTCGCCCGCGCCGAGGTCGACGTGGCAGTCATTGAAGTAGGGCTTGGCGGACGGCTGGATGCGACAAACGTGATCCTGCCGGACGTGGCCGCGATCACTCGGATCGGATACGACCACATGGCAATCCTGGGTTCGACACTTGATGCGATCGCACGTGAGAAGGCGGGTATCGTCAAACCGGGACGACCAGTCGTATCGTCTCCCCAGGAGCCGGACGCTGCAGCGGTGATTGAGGCGGTCGCACGGGAGCGTGCTGCACCGCTGTGGCTCGGAGGGCGGGAGTGGCAGGTGGAGGGGAGCTGGCAGGACTTTCTCTTCCGCTGTCCTGGACTGGAGCTCGCGGGACTCGCCGTGGCGTTACGCGGTGCGCACCAGGTAGAGAACGCAGGCGTCGCACTCGCCACGTTGCCCTGGCTTGCGGAAGCCGGAATCGCGGTGTCAGAGGAGGCTGTGCGCATGGGGCTCGCGAGTGTCTCCTGGCCGGGGCGACTAGAGGTGCTGCGTGAGCGACCGCTGGTTGTGGTGGACGGAGCGCACAACCGCGAGTCGGCTCAACGACTTGCCCAGGCTGTGTGCGAGGCATTCCGCTGGAACCGCCTCTGGTTGGTACTTGGAGTACTTCGGGACAAGGAGATCGAGCGGATCGTCGGTGCGCTTGCGCCCCTGGCCAGCGCATTTTTCGCCGTCGAGGGGTTCGCACCGCGTGCGGCAACGGCTGAGCGACTGCTGGAGGCTTGGAAGAGCCATGTACCCGGAGGGGAGGCGAAGGCCTTCCGCTCTGTGTCAGAAGCGCTGGCAGAGGCGCTCGCGCGGGCCGCGTCGGACGATCTCGTGCTGGTCACTGGCTCGCTCGGGATGGTCGCGGCAGCGCGTGAGGCACTTGGGATCGCGACGAGCGATCCGCACGAGCAGGAGGTCCTCTTAGGCTGAAAGCCAGTTTGTCGCTCGCTGTGGGTGACGAGCGAGTATGCTCTTGAGCCATACGAAAGCAGGCGGGTGAGCCGGTGTTCTGGTAGACTCGGGGCGATCCGACCCGAGGTGGAGCCGTGGGGGATCGATCCGAGGCGGGAGAACATCCGCCGGAATCCGAGCTGCGTCCAAGAGTGCGTGCTCGCCGACCGGTGTGGCGTGTTGGCCTTGTCATGCTCTCGCTTTTGGCTCTGGTTCCTATCGTCTCGGCTGGTTGGTACCTCGTTCGGCTGGGGCTTGCGGCGAATGAGGCCTACCGCTCCATTTTCGTGACGCCCGCTCCCCGGACTGATCTGGCTACGCGGGCTTCAAGTCCGCCGCTCCCAACGGTTCGACCAACGACAATCCATCTGCCGACACCGACAGCAACGCCAACAGAGCTCCCAAGTTGGGAGGGGAGTGAGCCGATCACGCTTCTGCTCATTGGGATTGATACAACGCCTGAGCGTGCGGGCGAGGGGGCTCTGCCGCTCGCCGATGCAATCATCCTCGCGCAGGTTGATCCGGTTGCAAAGCGGGCGGTCATGCTCTCCATCCCGCGGGATCTTTTGGTTGAGATTCCCGGGGTCGGCTGGGACCGGATCAATGCAGCGTATGCCTACGGGGAGACGAACGGAACCGGTGGGCCGGTCACCTTGATGAGGACAGTAGAGCACAATTTCGGGGTTCGCATCGATGCTTTTGCCGAGGTTGACTTTCGAGGCTTCGTGCAGATCGTCGACCTGCTCGGTGGCGTGGTGGTGGATGTGCCGGCACCTATTAAGGACGACGAGTTTCCAGGAGCGAACTTCACTTATCAGCGGCTCTACTTCGCACCGGGGCTGCAGCGTTTTGATGGTGCACGGGCGCTTGCCTACGTGCGTACACGGCACGACGATAATGATTTGGCCCGCGGGCTGCGTCAGCAGCAGGTGCTCTACGCACTCCAGGCGCAGGCGCTGCGCATCGACGCGTTGCGGCGGGCACCGGAGCTCCTTGCGGCGCTTGGAAACACTGTGCGAACCGACCTGAGCCTCCGGCAGGTCCTGGCGTTGGCTCGGCTCGGCCTTGAGCTCTCACCTGAACAGATAGAGACAGCCTCGTTGGCAGGGATGGTCCAGGACGCGACACTTCCCAGCGGAGCTGCCGTCCTGGTGGGTGACTGGACAGCTATCCGGGCCGAAATTGCGCGGCGCTTTCGGTTGACCGCCGCGGGAGCACGCTGAGCGGCTCAGGTGCGGTAGGCTTGGGGAGCGCCGGACGAACTCCGGAGACAGCCGGAGGACTGCTCCCGGGAGAAGGGACTGTGAGCATGCAACGCCGCAAGTTTGTCATCTGGCTGGTTACTGGCTCCTTCCTCCTGGCTTGCCGACAGGAAGTGACACCAACACCGATAAGCGGGAGTGCGCCGACTCCGACGTCTGAGCCGACCGTGGTACCAACTCCGACGCGCGAGCCGACACTGCTGCTCACCCCGGCGAGGACCCCAGAGGCGACTGCGACGCCTGGACGTGCCACCTTGGTCGCACTCTACTTCCTGCGAGGGGAGAAGCTGGCGGTAGTCCGTCGGCCGATTCCGGAGACGCCACGTGTTGGCACGGCTGCGCTCCAGGAACTCTTGGCTGGGCCTACTCCTCGTGAGGCGGATTGGGGTTTTACAACAGAGATTCCGGCTGGTACGGAGCTGCGCGAGCTGACGATCGCGGACGGAGTGGCAACCGTGGATCTTTCGTCGGACTTTGCCAGCGGTGGTGGTTCCTTCTCGATGCGTGCTCGCGTTGCCCAGGTGGTCTTTACACTGACACAGTTTCCGACAGTCCAAGCAGTCCGCTTCCGGTTGGATGGTCAGCCGGTAACAGCGATTGGTAGCGAAGGAGTGATCGTCGAACCGCCGCCGGGGCGCGGTGAATTCGAAGACCTCTTGCCGCTCATCTTTCTGGAAGCGCCCGGGCCAGGTGAGACGGTGCGCAGTCCGCTCCGCGTGACTGGGACGGCGAACACGTTCGAGGCCATGTTCATGGTCCGCCTGAGTACAGCAGACGGATCGGTACTGTATGAGCAGCCGGCCATGGCGACATCTGGGAGCGGGACGCGCGGCTCGTTTGATGTGACAATTGACTTCTCGGTTCCACAGCCGACAGATGGGGTGCTGCGGCTGTGGGAGTATTCGGCGAAAGACGGTTCCGAGATCAATATCGTCGAGATTCCGCTCCGACTGGAGCAGTGAGACAAGGGGGACGCGAGGATGGAGATCCGCGAGCGCGTGGAGCCTCTCGGCGATCTGTGGCTTTGGGTCGCCGAAGCAGGGGAGACCGATGCGCCGCCGGTGCTGCTGCTCCATGGGCTTTACGACCGCTGGGAGACTTGGCTCCCAGTCGTACCGGGACTGGCCGCGAAGACGCGGGTGATCGCGTTCGATCTTCGAGGACACGGGAGGAGTTCTCAGCCGGCAGGTGGCTACACCTTACGCGACTACGCGGACGACGCAGCGCGTCTGCTTGCGGCGATGAGGCTGGGTGAGCCCGTGGTGGCCATCGGGTTCTCGCTGGGAGCTCTCGTGGCGCTTGTTCTGGCTGCCGAATGGCCGACGGTCGTGCGGGCGCTCGTACTCGAAGATCCTCCGCTGGCACCTCCCGATGAGGGGACGCGGCTGTGGCTCGAAGCGTTACTGGCGGCAAAGCGAGCCGGTGTCGAGGCGGCATACGAACTGGCGCGCGAACTCGATCCAGATGGGACGCCCGAGGACTGGCAGCGGAGTGCACTCTGGCTTTGCAGCACAGCAGATGGCCCCATTTTGGCGCTCCTCGATGAGGGGCGGCAACCGGAGCCGCTCGATCTGCTCCCGCGTATCGTCCAGCCAACCTTGATTCTGCAAGCCGATCCGCTTATGGGTGGTGTGTTGGACGACGAGACGGCCCAGCGAGCGTTGAGGTTACTCCCGAATGCACGCCTCGAGCGCTTCCCGGGAAGCGGGCATGCGATCCATCGTGAGCAGCCGGAAGGATTCGTAGAAGTTGTCCTCGCCTTTATCGACGAAGTGACCGGTCGTGCCGCGGTCGATGACGCGACGGCCGGATCTGGTGCGGGTGGGTGAGCGGGTGATGAGGCCGGTGGAGTGCCCTGGTGCTTTCCTACGTGAGAAGCGGCTCCTCACACTATTGGATGGATCGCGTCGCGACTGGGCTCAGCCGACGGGAGTGATGTGACCTCCCTGTAACGCGGAGAGGATGTGCACACATCCCGTCCACATTGGGAACAGAACGCGTGACACGGGGACGCTCCTGGCTTGTCGCGACGACCGGAGTGCACCGGGGCCGTTCCCACCCCAGGCGCGCAGATGTTCGTCTGGGGACTCCTGGCACTTTGGCGAGCCGTTGGAGCTCGTATCCCAGCCAAGGGACTCGCGGTTTTGTTCGGTGCGTCACCGACCGGTCATTTTGGTACACTGAAACGCGTCCGATCCGATCTGGTCATCGTGGGTGGCCATGGGGCTGTGAATCGTGAGCCGGTGGAAAGATGGCCAGCAATGGCTTATAGCTGCTCGGCTCACGATCCTCTTCGTCTTCCTCTGGACTGCGGTCGCGTGTGGAGGGCGTCCTGGGAGCGATCTTGTACTGTATGTCATCCGACCGGGGCGCCTTGTCGCGCTCAATCCAACGGATGGACAGGAACGCTGGGAGAGATCGATCCCCTTGACACTCGTCTGCGACGTTGTGCCTGCGCCGAGTGGGCAATGGGTGGCTGCGGTAGGGGAAGTCCTTGTGCTTGTGCCCCTTCGTGAGCATACCGAGCCACTCGTGATCGAGCCGCCGCAGGGTTGGTTCTATACGGGCTGTATCTCTCCGACTGCGTGGTTCTGGGCAGGCGGAAGACTCTTGGCATGGGCGGATGAGCGGACGCTGCTCGTGTTGCTCCGCAAGAACGTTGCCTACCCGGACGTGTGGGCTCTTGCGTCCTTTGAGCTCGACTCACAGTCGTGGCGTCCCTGGGTGCACGAGGTTCCACTTGGCTGTGACCTACTTGATCAGCCGGTAGCTGGTTTCCAAATCCGTTGCGTGAGACTTCCCGGCGGCCGTGGGCCAGATGAACTCGTCGGTCTGCTTGGTATCGATGCACTGAACGGAGTCGTCCAACGGCGCCTTCCACTCGATTTGCCACCCGAGCTCCGCCAGCAAGGCCTCGAGCTTGGAGCACTACCGGTGGCCGTTCGGCAAATGCGGGGAGTGCTCTACATCCTTCTGGAGTCAGGTGTCCTTCTCATCGTAGATAACAAGGCAAGACAAACGGCATCACTGGTCGTCTGGCAGGAGGCTGGTCTCAAGGAACCAGCGCGCGGGATTGCCCTTCGCCTCGCGCGGGATGGCTCGGCAGCGTGGGTCGTCCTTGCAGGAGAGAACGATCGTTTACAAATTTCACTCCTGGAGCTGCGGACGCAGAGTGTGGCGCGGACGGGTGAGTTTCCGGCCCGGGCTATCGGGCTTGACTTTGTTGACGATGGTGTCGTGGTGATGGTGCTCGAGCAGGCGTCTGGGCAGCGGCAGGTTGTGCGCCGCGAGCTCCGCACCGGCGCAGAGCGAATCCTCGCGACGTTGGGTGAGTACGAGGTGTGTTGCTGGGTGGGGCCGCTTGCCAGGGAAGCATTAGGCGGGCAGTAAATAGCTCCGCAGTTGAGCCCATGACGAACTACACTGCTCGCGTTGCTGGAGTGGCCTTCGACGTCAGGAACGGTGCCACGCAGGCGAGTGAACCTCTCCGTGGAACCGAATGAGTCGCTCATCTTTCGATTGCACGCGTGGCAAGCATGCTGTACCCCGACCGAGTGATGATCGTCAGCCGTCGCCGTTTGACTTGGTTGATTCCAAAGAGGGGCGCGTGCGAACGTGTCCCAAGCGGAGACGTACAGGGGGTATCCCAGTATCGATGCAGGTCGGCAGGAGCGAGATATCGCGTCCACCGGTGGGAGTGCAAGGATTCAACCTCTGGCGACCAGCGGAGTAGAGGCACTTGCCAGCAGTTCCTCTGATTACTCGCCCACGGGAGCACCGGCGGGGTGAACACAGTGACGATTTGGTTCTATACTCTCGCTGGGAGCGATTCTCCGGGTCATGAAACACTGAGATGTGCACATTGTCGATTTGGTGCCGCGCATGTACAAGGCCCTGGCCTCGTCTTGGCTGGTTTAGCCGCTGGCTGCTGTGCCTGATCGCCTTTCTTGTTGGATGTGCTCAGGCTCCGGGGCCGAAGACAGCTGTGTTCCTCGCGCGCCCTGGCCAGCTCATTGCACTGGACAGCCGGGACGGTCGCGAACAGTGGGAGGGAGACTTGCCGCCTGATCCGGTCTGTGACGTTGCGCCTTCGCCGGACGGTCGTTGGGTCGCTGTGCTACAGCGTGGTCTTGTCATCCTGTCGATCGAGAGTCCATTCGAGCGGATCATAGCTGATTCCCCACCGGGGTGGTTCTTCCCGAGCTGTATCCGTCCGTACGGTCGGGTTGACTCTCCTGGGGCGTTGCTGAGCTGGGCTGATACACACGAAATCCTTGTCATGGTGCGAAAGTCCTCCGATGGGCAAGAGTTACGCGGGATCACCGCGTTTGACCTTAAGTCGCGTGCCTGGAGGCCATGGGTGCAGCAGCTGGTGCCGGGCTGCTGGCTGCTCGCGCAACCGAGCCGAGAGGTGCAACTTTCGTGCGAGCGGCTCCGCTTTGGTCGCTGGCCCCTCGCGTTTTCGGGACTGTTGGGGATCGATCCGACGAACGGGGTCATCCGGCGGTGGGTCACGCTCAGCCCGCCCCAACGCCTGATTGCACTCGGGGTGCCGGAGGTCTCGCCGGTTGTCGGGGTGGCGCAGAGCGGCGAGTACCAGTACGTCCTCACCGAGTCGGGGGTGCTCTATATTCTGGATCGTTCGGGATACGTGCTCGAGAGCTTGCTTGTCTGGCACGAGGCAGGACTCGTCTCGCGTGCCAGTGGGAAGGCGTTGCGAGTGGACCGCAGCGGTACGGTAGCCTGGGTGGTGCTGTGGCGAGCTGACGCGCCTTCCGTGCTCGCGCTCGTCGAGCTCCGGTCACGGGCGGTGCCGCGGACGCTTGTCCTAGACGAACGACTTGTCGATCTCGACTTTCTTGATGATGGAGTGGTTGTCTTGTTGCTCGACGAAGGGGCAGGCTTTCGCGTCGTGCGCCGCGAGCTCCGCTCCGTCGCAGATCGGGAGCTGGGGATGTTGTCACGAGAGACGACCTGCTGTTGGGTGGGGCCACTTGCCTCCGGAGATTAACCTCGGTTCTCCGAGAAGTTGCTGTCACGCGCGCAGGAACGACTCGACGGCGACGAAGAAGTGCTCCGGCTGCTCAAGATGCACGGTGTGGCCGGCGTCCGGCACGATGACGATTGTTCCGTGAGGGAGTTGGGTCACCATCGCCCGGCCGAGGGCCACGTACCGCTCATCGAGTGCACCGACGATGACCAGCACTGGGCAGCGCAGATCCTGGAGGCGCTCCCAGACTGGCGGCATCGTCCCTGTGCCGAAGCCGCGGAGCGACGAGGCCAGTCCGTGTGGCCGTTGCGTGAGCCACTGAGCACGGAACCGTCTTCGCACGTTCTCCGGTAGGCGGTGACGACTGGCGAAGAGCGGGAGTGAATCCCAGTACTCGGCGAACCAGAGAAGGCCACGCTCCTCGATTGCCCGAGCGAGTTCCTCGTCAGCTTGCTGGCGAGCGGCGCGCTCAACAGGATCAGCGATACCGGGTGTCGCGCTTTCCACGACGAGGCGAGAGACGCGTTCCGGTGCGGTGAGTGCGAGGTGGAGTGCCAGTCGTCCGCCCATCGAATAGCCGAGGAGTGCCGTTCGCTCGATCGCAAGGGTATCGAGGAGTGCGAGGAGATCGGCGACTTGCTCGCTCGCCACATAGCGGCTCGCATCTGTCGGGGCATCACTCGCCCCATGTCCGAGGAGATCCGGGGCAAGGAGCTGAAAACCACGGGTGATGAACTTTGGGGCCACGTCGCTCCACGTGTCGCCCGATCCAGCAAAGCCGTGGAGCAACAGAAGCGGCGAACCGCGGCCCGTGGCGCGAAGGTGATAGTGGACACCGCGGAGCTCGAGTGTGCACTGCACCTGCCACGGATCGCTCACGGTGCGTCCTCCGCAAGGGCCGCGCGTACTGCTGCCCGTGCCTCTGCCCACAGCTCCTGATGCAGCTGCCAATTACGCTGTCGGTCGGTGCGGAGTTCGATGACTGTAACACCGTCGCTCTCGAGCGAAGCGCGGAGCGCGGCACGGAAGCTCGACCAGTTGGGGGGCTGTCGATACTCTAGGCCGAAGAGCGCTGCCGCATGACGGAAGTCGAGGCCGTGAGGAGTGCCGAAGAGGAATTCGAAGTGCTCGGGTACTTCATACGCCTGTGGCAGGAACGAGAAGATGCCACCGCCGTTATTGTTGAGGAGCACAATCGTTGCCCGCAAGCGATGGCGTCGCGCAGCGAGGAGTCCGGTCAGGTCATGGTAGAAGGAAAGATCTCCCGTGACCAGCACAGTGGGGCCAGGGTGCACAGCGGCGATACCAAGGGCGGTCGAGGTCACGCCGTCGATGCCGTTGGCGCCCCGGTTCGCGAAGATCTGCACCCGCTGCTCAATCGCGGGGAAGAAACTGTCGAGGTCGCGTACTGGCATACTGTTGCCGGCGACGAGTGCCGCGCCGTCTGGCAGCAGCGTTGCAAGTTCGGCGAAGACGCGTCCCTCAAACGGCTCTTCGAGTCGGGCCAGTCCCTGGGTAAGTGCTGACCGTGTGGCTCGGTCGAGGCGTACCCATCGTGCGCTCCAGACGACGTCAGAATGACGGACACGCTGCGTGAGCAGTCTGGCGAGTGTGCGAAGCGTCGGCCTCAGTAAGCCACGCACGACCCATCCGGCACGGTGCAGGGGATCCGGCCAGTTACCTGGAGTGATCAGGACATGGATTGCCTCTCCCCAGGCGTCAAGCGCAAGCTGCAACGGTTTTGAGGTCGGGAACGCACCGATCCGTAGCACGAGTTCGGGAGCTAGCGCGGCAACAGCGGCTGGCTCCCGCAGCATGGCGTCATACGCGTCCAGCACGAGTTCGCGCGGATGCGGCCCGGCACGGAGCTGGGATAGGGGATCGGCCAGGATCGGGTAGCCGAGAAGTGCGGCGAGTTCGATGACAGCATCGGCGAGTGCTGGATCGAATTGGGGGCCGGCAACGACGATGCCTCGTGGATGCGTCGCGAGGAGTTCGGCAAGCGGCTCCAGCACTTGTTCATCCGGCTGTGTGCTCAGCGTGAGCGTCTCACCGTCTCGTCGCTGGGGTGTGCTGGTGAAAAGCGGAATGAGTGGCTCGCGGAAGGGAAGGTTGATGTGTACTGGACCAGGCGGGAAAGCGCGGGCCAATGTGACGGCACGGCGAGCGATCGTCCCGGCAGCACGCCGTGTAAGCGGCGTCGCGTCGGGAAGTGGTGTCTCAGCGAACCACTTGACGTGCGACCCGTAAAGGCGCAGTTGGTCGATGGTTTGGGGTGCGCCGGTGTCGCGGAGTTCCGGCGGGCGGTCAGCGGTGAGGACGATCAGGGGAACGAGAGAGAGGTTGGCCTCCACGACGGCCGGCAGGAGGTTGGCTGCAGCCGTGCCGGAGGTTGTCACTACGGCGACCGGTTCGTCGAGTGCACGGGCGAGACCCAGCGCAAAGTAGCCCATTGAGCGCTCGTCCAGATGATCCCAGAGGCGAATACGTGGCTCGCGGACGAGTGCCAGGACGAGCGGGGTAGAGCGCGAGCCGGGTGCAAAACAGGCATGGCGGAGTCCCGCGTCCGCCAGGGACTGGACAAAGGTGGCCACGGTGGCACCAAGCGCCTCGCGGTCGTCCATGCGCGTCACGCACCCCCGAGGACCTCGAGCATGGGACGGAGCTTCGCTTCTGACTCGTCCCATTCTGCAACTGGGTCGGAGTCGGCGACGATTCCACAGCCAGCGTAGAGCCGCGCCACCGTGTCCCGGACAATACCGGAGCGGAGCCCAACGACGAACTCTCCGTCCCCACTGGCAGTTATCCAACCAAGGGCCCCGGCGTACCAGCCGCGCGGGATAGGCTCGTAGGCACGGATGAAGGCGAGCGCGGCCTCGCGGGGTGTCCCGCCAACCGCAGGGGTCGGGTGGAGTCTCGCGGCGACGTCGAGCGCGCCCTGACCGTCTGCCAGGACACCAGCAATCGGCGTCGCGAGGTGGTGAACGTTTGCTATCGAGACGAGCTGGGGCTCGTCCGGTACAGCGAGCCGTCGACACAGTGGAAGAAGTGCCGTGCGGATCGCCTCAACAACCAGCGCGTGCTCATGTCGGTCTTTCTGGCTGGTGAGGAGTTGGGCAGCCGCCGCTCTGTCGCGGATGGGATCGGCACTCCGCGGAGCTGAGCCGGCCAGGGCCACTGTGGTGACGGTACCGTTCTCGACCTGCACGAGGCGTTCCGGAGTCGCGCCAAGGAAGACGGTCTCGCCGATGCCGACCGCGAAGATGGTGCAGGTCGGGTAGCGCTCGGCAAGTGCCCGGAGAGTGATCTCGAACGAGAACGGTTGCTCGGCGGTGAGTTCAACCGCGCGGGCGAGGACGACCTTGCAAAGTTCGCCGCGGCGAATTGCATTGCGCGCAGCCTCGACCAGTTCGGCCCAGTGCGCACGCGAGACTCGATCGTGTCGTCTTACCACTGAAGGCCGCGTTCGCGGGGATGTTTGCGTTGAAGGCGGCCAATCTGGTGTGGTCAGTGGCACGAGGTCGTCTGGACGGACAGTATGCTGGACGAGTTGTGCCGACAGCTCACCGCGCTGTATGTAGGCCAGACGAGGAAGGAAGGCTTGGAGGTTGCCGAACGGCTCCCACCAGGTGTCGATCCGTGGGTCCTCCGGTTCGAAGGCACAACCGGCGAAGGCAAGGGGGGCGAGGGGCCCTTCCTGCACGGCTTCCGCAGCGTGCCATCGCCAGCTGTGGGCAAGTCGGGCAAGCGCCGAGCTCGGGGATGGGTTCACCTCCTGGACGGGTAAGCGTTGGCAGCGGAGCCCGACGATGGCTTCACCGGTCTGCGGAATCAGCCAGAGGATGCGTGGGGTACTACTCGTGTCAGCGGCGAAGAGCGCGATCGGGTCGAGCGGCTCAATGAGCTTCGACCAACTGAGGAGCACTGGTCGCCGCAGCGCGCGAGCACGACGCTCGGCGATCGCCCACAGGTCAGCAAAAGTCGAGGCGAGCACATCTCGTCGCATCATGTCTTCCCGTTCTCGGGGGATTCCGGTATGCCGAGCATGCGGCGGAGCAGTCGGCGCAGCTCCGGTGCGGCCTGCGTCAGTTCGGCTGGTTGCCCACTGAGGAGCCACTGCGTCACCACTTCGTAGACGGCGCCGAAACAGGCCGTGGCGGCGAGGTGCGCGTCGAGTGGTGGGATGGCGCCTTGCTCCTGAGCGCGCTCGAGCTCGGAGGCGATCAGCGTCGCGAAGCGGTACCGTACTTCGATGAGCGCATGGTGGACGGCTGGCCCAGCGGCGAGCGCCTCAACGAGGAAGAGACGGGCGAGTGCACGGTGCTCGCTGAAGAGGCGCAGGATGACGTCGAGGGCCGCGTCGAGCTTGCCAGCAGGGTCGGGGGCAGCAGCGAGCGCTTCGTTGGTCCGACGGAGCAAGAGTTCGGCGCTGCGGTCAAGGAGCGCGAGGAACAGCGCTTCCTTCCCCGGGAAGTGAAAATAGACCCCGCCTTTCGAGGTCCGCGCTGCGACGGCGACGTCGTCCATCGTCGCTTCGCGATAGCCGCGGCGCGTGAAAACCTGCAACGCGGCGTCGAGGATCCGCTCGCGGCGTTCGCGGGCGCGCAGCTGTAGTGCGCCCGTGGATGTGGTCGCTTCGGGAGCTGCGCTGTCGTGTCCGCGCACGGTCGCCTCCCTGAATCCGACCGACGCGTCAGTCGGATTTCAGTGTAGCACGGGACACCGGTCGGGAGTGATTTGACGAGCGCGGTCTGCGGCTGATGGGGTTCGATCGTGTCCGTCATGGAAGGATGGGCGCGGGAGCGTGGGAGGACGGCGGGCGAGCGGGCCGTCAAAGGTGCGCGGCGAGCCACTCATCAGAAGGGAGCGATCAGATGTCCGCCGAACAGGTGCACGCCTCCAGCACGTTTGGAAAGGACGGGATTGCTACGGTGCCGGGAAGTACGAAGTACAGGAGCAAGCTGCCCTCCGCGAGTCAGTGCCGGAAGCGCAACGGGAGCAAGCGAGAGCGTCCGTGCCCACGTGGGAGCGTATTGACGCGATTGCGCCCACTCATGGGCGTTGGACGAACGAGCCGAGGGCGCGCTCGATGGCGTGGCGGGTCGCTTCAGGATAGTCCGTGATAATCCCGTCGACCCCAAGTGCCGCGAGTTCCACCGCACGCGCTGGCGAATCGACTGTCCAGACGTTGACGGACAGCCCAGCAAGATGTGCGGCGCTAACCACAGCGGCACCGTGCTCGTCGAAGCCGATGTCCATCGGATGGAAAGCGTCGTAGTCTCGTTCGACCATGGAGCGGAGCTGCTCCGGAAGTGGAGCGATCGGCAATGTGCAGAGGCCAAGGGGGAGCTCCGGATCCAGGCGCCGCACCGTGTCGAGTACCGCAGCATCGAATGACGAGACGAGCAGGCGCTCGCGGAGGTCAGGGTGCCGCCGCACGAGCGTGACAAGCTTCTCGGCGATCACCTGGCCACGCCGGCGATCGGCCGGGTCCCAAGGGGCTGACTTGACCTCGGCATTCATGCCGATGTGCTGGGGAAGGGTTGCGATGACCTCCTCAAGAGTAGGGATCCGGAGGCCCAGTCCGCGGAAGGGGAAGGTTGCGCCTCCGTCAAGGGTGAAGGCGTAGCCGGCATCGAGCTGCTGGAGCTCGGCGAGGGTGTGCTCATGGACGAATCCACGGCCGTTCGTCGTCCGCTCTAGCGCAGCATCGTGGAGGATGACGATATGCCCGTCGCTGGTGAGGCGCAGGTCGAGTTCGATCAGGTCGGTGCCTTGCTCGACGGCAAGGACGAAAGCGGTCAACGTGTTCTCCGGCACGAGTCCCGAAGCGCCGCGATGGGCGATGATCCAGGGACGCTTCGGGAAGCGTCTGTTCAGTGACTGGAGACGAGGGTTCTTGAGCATCGCAGTCTCCTCTCGGCGCTTTGCCGTCTCTCCCTCTGATGTTCGGTCGTAAGCACGCGTTGTTGTTTGCCGTTTCGTGACTTCTCCGAGTTGCAGGCAAGTCAAGTCGTGGCGATCGCAACAGCAGCGCAACATCTGCCCCTCCACAGGCGGATAGGAATGGGGTCAGGACAGGATGAGGCCTGCGGAGGCTTGAGGATGGAGCGCTCAATCGACGTCGTGGAACGAGAGCGCATGGCGAAGATGGCAACGCCAACCACGAGTAATGCGCTCCTCGTTCACCTTCGGCGGCTCGGGGATTGGCCACTCTTCGTGCTCTTGGTTGCACCGAACTTGTTGCTTCTCGCCGTCTTCACGTACTGGCCTCTGGTTTACAACGCCTACCTGAGTCTGATGCAGTGGGACTTGATTAGCCCGAGCAAGCTTTTTGTGGGACTTGAGAACTATCGCTTCTTACTGGAGGACAGCGAGTTTCGCGAAGTGTTCCGCAATACGGTCGTCTTTACCGTAGGAACGGTCGGTGGAACGGTCGTACTGGGGCTGTTGTTCGCGCTGCTCCTCGACCAGCCGTTGCGGGGGATCGCGCTCGCACGTGGTGTGGTCTTTGCCCCCTATGTTCTGAGTGGTGCCGCGGTCGCGGTCTTCTGGGTCAACATGCTGAATCCGCGCTTTGGGGTGGTGGCCCAGGTCGCAAGCTGGTTGGGAACGATCTCACCGGACTGGCTCAACCACCCGCAACTCGCGATGGTGGCGGTGATTCTGGTCTACGTCTGGAAGAATGTCGGTTTCACAACGATCGTCTACCTTGCAGGGCTGCAACGGATTCCTCAGGAGCTCTATGAGGCGGCAACTGTGGACGGCGCTGGGATGCTGGAGCGTTTCCGGTATGTCACGTTGCCACAGCTGGGGCCGATCACGCTCTTCCTGCTTGTCGTCTCGACAATTAGCTCGTTCCAGGCTTTTGACCTGATCAAGGTGTTGACCGACGGTGGGCCAGTCAACGCGACGACGACCTGGCTGTTCTACATCTGGGAGCAGGGGTTTGTCGCGTTCAATGCCGGGCGGGCAGCCGCGGCGGCAGTGCTGCTGTTCGTGTTCTTGGCAGCGATCAGCTTCTTGCAAGTGCGGTTGGGCGAGCGGAGGGTCTCCTATGACTAGGCAGAGACACTGGCGGCGCTTGGCAGGGCGAGTGCTCCTCAGTGCCACAACGGCGGTGGTCGCGATCGTGATGGGCCTGCCGCTCTATTGGGTGGTCACCGGTGCACTGAAGACGAACCGTGAGATCTACACCTTCCCACCGGTCTGGATCCCCAGCGAACCGCAGTGGAGCAACTTCGTCGAGGCCTGGCAGGCCGTGCCGTTTGGTCGGTTCTTCGTCAATAGCGTGGTCACGACTGCCGGTGCTGTAACGCTGGAACTCGTGTTTGCGCTGCTGTCGGCTTATGCGCTGGTTTTCCTACGGGTGCGGGGGAAGGGGTTGGTGTTCGGCGTGGTTATCGCCGCGTTACTGGTACCGAGCACAGTCACCCTGCTGCCCAATTACCTGACGGTCGCTCGATTCGGCTGGATCAACACGTTCCAAGGGTTAATCGTCCCGGTCGCCGCGGTCGCCTTTGGTGTCTTTCTGTTCCGGCAGCACTTCCTCACACTGCCCCGTGATCTTCTGGATGCGGCGCGGCTAGATGGGTGTGGGCACTTCGGCCTTATTCGGCACGTGGTTGTTCCGCTCTCCCAGCCGGTGATCGTGACGTTCCTGGTCATCTATCTCGTCGCACACTGGAACGACTTTCTCTGGCCGCTGGTCGCGACGAACCGTTTGGAATGGCGCACGGTTCCGGTCGGAGTGGCCTACCTGTACCAGGTCGAGGGGGTGCAGGACTGGGGACCGATCCTGGCAGGAACAGTGATGGCGCTCCTCCCGATGCTGGTCGTCTACGTGGTTGCCCAACGCTGGATTGTGAAAGGAATCGGAGGTGGCGCACTGAAAGGCTGAGCGGTGACGGGGAAGTAGGTCAGGAAACGGAGGAGGGATCCGATGGCTCAACACCTGACACGGCGACGACTGCTGCTCGCTCTCGGTGGCCTGTCCGGAGCTGCCTTGCTCGCGGCGTGTGGTCAGGGACAAGCGACACCGACGCCGATGCCGGCCGGAGGAGGTGCTGTGCCGAGTCCGACATCAGCACGAGCGAGCGACTCAACAGCGAGTCCAACTGCGCCAGCCGTTGTGAAGACGCCGGGTTCCAAAGTGAAAGTGGTCTATTGGGGCTCTTTCAGTGGGAACTTAGGCGAGGCCGAGCAGGGTATGGTGAAGCGCTTCAACGAGTCCCAGGACGAGGTCGAGGTCGACTACCAGTACCAGGGAAGCTACGAGGAGACGGCGCAAAAGTTGACGCAGGCACTCGCGGCGGGAACGACACCGGACATCGTGTTGCTGTCGGACGTGTGGTGGTTCAAGTTTTACCTGAACGACGTCCTCCTGCCCCTGAACGACCTCTTTGCCGCCAACCAGATCGATACCAAGGACTATGTGGATCCCTTGATTGAGGAAGGTACCCGCAAGGGAGTGATCTACTGGGTACCGTTCGCCCGCTCGACTCCACTCTTCTACTACAACAAGCAGGCTTGGCAGGAAGCTGGACTTCCTGATCGAGGGCCGAAAACGTGGGAAGAGTTTGTGGAGTGGGTGCCAAAGCTTGTGAAGCAGGAAGGTGGTAAGACCGTTCGCTACGCCTTTGCACATCCGAGCGCAGCATCGTACATCGCCTGGCTCTTCCAGCCAGTGGTGTGGCAGTGGGGCGGCCGCTACTCGGATCCGGACTTCACGATCCGCATCCAAGAGGAGCCAGCAGTAGAGGCTGGACGCTTCTATCTCTCCTCGGTGAAGGACGGTTGGGCGTTCGGTTCAAAGGATGTCGTCGCTGATTTTGTGAACGGGGCGGCGGTAGCCATGATGGCGTCGACTGCGTCGCTTCGCGGGATCGTAAGTTCGGCGAGCTTCCCGGTCGGGACATCCTTCCTGCCGGAAGGACCCAAGGGATTTGGCTGCTGCACGGGTGGTTCGGGCCTCGCGATCTTGAAGAACAAGCCTAAGGAGATCCAGGAGGCGGCATTCAAGTACCTGGCGTTTGCGACTTCACCGGAACAGACGCGATGGTGGTCGCAGAACACCGGGTACATGCCGGTGCGGAAGTCGGCGATTGCTAGCCAGGAGATGCAGCAGTTCTACCAACAGAATCCGAACTTCAAGACGGCGGTGGATCAGCTGCCGAAGACGCAGCCGCAAGACGCAGCCCGCGTCTGGATCCCGAATGGCGACCAGATTATTGGCAAGGGATTAGAGCGAGTAACGGTCCAGTTGGAGGATCCGGCAACAGTCTTCGCTGACGTAGCAGCAACGCTCGAGCGCGAGGCGAAGCCGGTCGTGGAGCAGCTGAAGCGGCGCGAAGGCTAATCGTTCTCTTGGTTTGCCGGAGATCGCCCCATCCGGAACCCCGGTTCCCGCTGCCAGCGGGGATCGGGGCTTTCTCTTTGCTGAGGCGGTTGGGCGGCGAATGCAACCAGTGATGACCGAGGTAAGCAACGTGATGCCGATCACCCCGCTGGTCATGCGTGTTACGGGCGGACTAAAGAGGAAGCGCGATACTCGAGGACGGCCACGGCGCACACGAACCGCGGAACCAAGCTGAAGAGCATAAGGAGAGCGTGTGCCCGGGATGACAACGGGCGCAGGCTCAGGAACCCGCATGCACCGCTGCGCTCTACGAGGGGTCGCAGAGCACAGCGGTCAAGGAGTCCGACCCCGGATCAGCCGAGGTGACCCGTTGTGACGTTGTGACCGTGGGCTGGGTGCGATCTTGGGCAGCCCACGGTGTGTCTTCTCAGCGCCTGTTGACGCTATCCGGAATGCCCAGATGGAGTGGCACGTGCCTTCCGTTGACTGCGAGTGAGTCCTGGGCTCCATCCCTTAAGGAGAAATCGATGTACTCGTGCTCTCAGTGTCGTCTGTGGTGGTTGATGAGCCGAGTGGCTTCTTGGTGGGGAAATCTGGCTTGACGTAGTCAAATGTCGGTTCCGCAGTGGATGGCTTCTACCGTACGGCCCTTCTTAGCCCGCTCTTCTGCACCCGGCGTCTTTGTGTGAATGTGCGCCTCGTCGTGCCTGGCAGTGGCCAATGGTGGGATTCCACAGGTGGGGACCGCTGGTTTCAGCCCTGTGCAGGAGGTTGGGGGCAAGCCTTGTGCTGCCCTCCACGACTACCTGCGGGTCGCCGCGGAGCGAGAGGCGTGTCCGGGCTGGAGAAGGTATGAACCACCAAGGTGTCGTGGTGCGCGGCACTCATCCCCAGAGGACGTCCACGACGCGGCCGCGTGCGTCGCAGCGGGCGATGCCAAGTTTGACCGGCTCGATGCCTTGGGGGTCGCGGACCTGGTCGGTCACAAGGTATGGGAGGACAAGCCGAGCGTTATCGGCTAGGGGGAGTGTCTCGAGGGTTGAGGTGTTGACCCAGTGGAATACCCCCTCTGGCCCGGGTGGCAAGGGGATCGGCTCAGGGAGTTCACCAGTGAAGTAGAGGAGCACCGTCAGCTCAGCACTTGTAGGGCGGTGCTGCAGGAGCACGCGGCGCAAGACGATTGTGGGGAGGCTGTCGAGGGGGACTCCCGTTTCCTCCGCGAGCTCGCGACGGGCGGCTTCGGCGAGTCGGTTCAACTCATGGGGCTCGACGCGGCCGCCGATGCCCGTCCAGAAGCCGGGGAGCCGTGCCCGGTCGGAACTCCGTTCAAGCAGGAGACAGCGATCCCCGGCGAAGAGAAGGGTGACGGTGAAAACGGCAAGGACGTCGGGCGTGGGCATTGCCTCAGCAGCTCGGGCCGGGTGGTAGGGTGGTCTCTGGATCGGCAAAGGGATCCCACTGGAGGGCTTCGTCGACCGAATCGAACCAGGTGATCGCTGCGCCGTTGACGACGGCGATCACCGTGTCTTGCTGGAAGAAATAGCGGAGATAGCCGGGCTCGATCGCCCGGACGCCGGGTGCTGAGCGAAGCAGTTCGATCAACTCCGGTTCATCGGGAGTAGCGACGAGCGTCTGATCGTACGCTGTGTCGGCGTAGCGGTTCGTCGCCAGGTAGGCAAGGCCAGGAATCGGCGGGAGCGGTTCCTCATGCTCGACGATCCAATAGAGTGGTGGCTCGGTCAACCAGCCCAGATCCTCGCGTTCAGGAGTGCCGTCCAAGGTTTCGATCTCCCCAACCATTCCACCGTCCTGCCGCTCACGACACGCCTCGGCACGACACAACGGCAGCATACCACCCAGTTCACTGGCAGGAAAGTGGGAATTTCGTACTTCTGGCGTAGGAGCATAGTGCCGCTGGCCCATGACAGGGAAGACAACCTTCCTTGGTTTCCCAAGCAAGCCGAGCAACCGGTCTCTATGATTTGGGACTCCGGAACCGTCGTTTCTCCTAGCGTCTCGCTGCTCCAATCGGCTGTGGCCTCCTGCCATGCTCCGAGCCAGGTTCTGCAAACTGTGCGCTTGGTGTTCTGGAGAGCTCGGTCGCCGAGTGGAGCAGTTGGTGCGCGTCGTCCTTTCCGGCGATTTCATGCGGTGCGACGAAGGGAGGGCTGTTCAGCCGCAATCGACTGGTCGAGGTCTCTCCAGCGGGACACAGCGTGTTCCTCGTCTCCAGGGGGCATGCATCGTGCCTCAACGGATCGCACGCCCGACAATTGGAAGAGATCACGCCTGTCCAGCTTCGCATTTCACTCCGTGTGGTGGGCAGCGACGAGTGGGCGTTGCCGGGACGATGGAGTTCCCGGTCAAGGCCACGGTGAGCACTGCCGAAATACCGCGCATGGAAGCTGAGAATCCGCCGGGGCCTCTTTGCACGTGTCGGGGCGCCCAGACAAGTCAATACCGTGCCGAGCAAAGACGCGTGCAATCCGAGCTGGCTGGACAGGACTCACGACGATCGTAGCAAGAGCAGGACATACACAGCTATTCTTGCCATGACGCAGTGCTCTCCTGCAGCAGTGGATGGGGAGAGAAAATCCACGAGAGATCCTGATGCGGGAGAGATGTAGCGTTGGCCGTCCAGACTCGCGCCTCGGGCAGCCGTGCGCCTTGCGTTGGGAGACACGACTCGAGGCGCAGGTGCCTGGCTGAGAGACACCGCCTTCACAAACGCGGGAGCCGGACGGGTTGTCTACGATAGACTTGTGATCACACTTCGGGCTCGGGCGAGCTGCTCTCTTCCTCCCGTCGCAAGGCGTCGAGTGCCAGTTTGGCGAGTCCACCAGCGACATGGACGTTGTGCTCGCTTGGCTCCTCGCCGCGCAAGCGCTCCAGTACTGCCGCCTCTGGCGCTCGCAAGAGGTGGCGCAGGGCAGCGGTAGAGACGCCGAGGAAACGGGCGATCTCCTCGGCTGACCAGTGATGTTCCTCAGCCAGGACAACGGCGTAGGCCGCCTCCATCAGGCTTGGCAGCCAGGTGAGACGGCGGAGTTCCACGAGTTGGCGCGGTCCCCCGACCAGCTCGATCGCCTTGAGAAAGACACGGAGTGCGCGCTGGTCGATATCGGGTGGCTGCGGTGTGACCTCAATCGGTGTCATTCTTCGCCCTCCTCTTCACTTGCGTGACCGCTGCGTACCAACTCGGTCAGCCGCGGGCCGATGCGAACTAATCCCTCAGGGGTGATCTCGAGCAGATGCGTTGCAGTGTCGTGTCCGCTCAGGCGGCAACCGTCGATGCGGAAGAGCCGGACCGTCTCGCCGATTGGAGTGCGATAGAGACGAGCCTGTTGAGGGGAGAGGATCGTCTGCTTGGCGAGGACGAGCGAGCCGTCGAGGATATGACCGACGGCGAAGCCGCCAGCGGCTTCCGCGGTGAGGAGCTCGTGCCCGCTTCGTTTCTGGGAGACGGCCAGGGCGGTCTGATGCCATTTCTTTAAGAAAAGGTACAGTGGCCGGACGATCTCGCGCGCCTGCATTTCGCGCGCCTCGTAGAAACCGGTCAAAGAGTCAATGACGACGGCCTTGGCGCGATACGTGCGGATAGCGTAGGCAAGCGTGCTCAGGAGTGTGCCGAGATCGTGTGCCAGGCTGGTGTGTGTCGCGGCGTCGATCAAGACGACGAAGCGATCGATCGTCTCGACCGGGACACCCATAGCCCGGGCGCGGAGTTGCAAGCTGAGCGCTACAAAAGGCCCAGGTGCCTCAGTCGTAATGAAGAGGCAGCATTCCCCATGTCGGGCGCGCTCCACCGCGAACTGCTCGACCATGAGACTCTTGCCAGTGTCGGAGACACCAGTCACCTGGAGCACGGCGTAGCGCGGGATCCCGCCGAGCGTACGGCGAATCGGCTTGCCGTCCCGCCATTCGGTGACAAAGAAGAGTTCGTCGAGTCCGGGGACGCCGGTGGGAACACCTTCCAGCGTCGGTACCTTCTCGGCAAGTTCGGCGAGCGGGGTCACTGCCTCAACAAGTGGTTCATGCTCGCGCATCGGTTTGCTCCCTCGCTCCTCGATGATCCCGCGCAGTCGTCGAGTGCTGCAAGAACGATACCTGAGCGCTGACTGGTGTGCGGTAATGTCATGGAGCGACATCGAGGCGATGTCAGCGAGGGAGTGCGATGCTTTCCGCTGCTCCAATGGATTCTCCGGGAGACACAGGACGAAGAGACGCGCTGAAGATCGGAAGGCAAGAGGACTCGTCATTGGGAACGCGCTTCCGGCAAGTTGCCGCCCATCCTCCGCCAGGTCTGTCGGTACATGCTGCGGAAGCTGCGTTTCTTCCGGGGGTGCGGCCCCGGTGCAGTCGGGAGGGAGTTCCTGGCGGCCTGTGCGCAGTGCGACTCACCGCTGGCGTTCGTTGGGGCTTGCTCTGCCATGACGGGTCTTGCGGATATGGTGTGTCCCGGATGATTCGCCTACCAATGAGACAAAACAGTGCAGAGTGCCACGGCCATTCGATCATGACCGGTGAGCCCAGAGTTACGCGGTCTATCGCTATTGGAGTGGGGCTGTCCCAATAGGGTACTGGTCCGAGGAAAGCCAGAGGAGCACCTCGAGAATTGTTGGAAGGTACTGGAGAACCAGGGCTCCGGGGTTGGGTGGTGAGATACTTGATCGGCTGTGCGCTCTCCGTGGTCATCGAGTATGCCGCTGCTGCTCCTGAAGCACTCCTGTGTCGTGGCCGTCCTGTAGCCGGCTGCAGAGCTCGAGCCTAGCTTATGGAGAGGCTGCCGCGCGCCTGAACGAGATACCGGCGCGCCAGCAGTGCGAGCGGTGGACTCCGGTGACTGATGCCAGCCCAGAGCACGCCGCTGGTCACTCGTCCAGTGTACGTACACTGTGCTACACTGGGCGTCAGCTGGACGTACACTCGGAGCGGGTCGAGCGCGAGAGGGGGCGGCGATGGCGACGGTACCGATTCGGTCGCTGGATGTTGAGTTTCCGTTCCGCTCGCCGCCGCCAACGGTGCGGCTGGTGCGGAGCGAGTCGAGTACTCACCCCTTCGCGCTGACAGTGGCCGCTGCGTGGTCGTGTTATGGGGCGCGGCCGGCGAGTGTGGAGCGCGTGGCTGAACTTTTTGCCGGCAACGGTGACACAGCGCGTGCTGCACGGCGTGAGCGAGCCGCTGCCTTGTACCCGGACCTGTTTGCTGCGGGGCATCACACGACGTTTCAGCATGCCCACTTTGTCTTCGTGCTGGACGGTGTCTCGCGTTTGGCCATTTGGTCGTTCTTTCACCATCACCCGTTCTACAACTCGGAGCAGGTCTCACAGCGCTACCGTGAAGTGACCGGTGCGACGATGGTGACGCCGGAACTCCCTGCGCCCCTGGATGCGCTCTATCGGGCAGCTGTGGAGCGGGCGCTGGCCGGGTACCGTCGGTTGGTCGAGCTCCTGACGCCTGATATTGCTGCGCGCTACGCCGAAGTCTTCCCAGCACGTGCGCGGAGTCAACGTCTAGAAGTGCAAGAACGGGTGCGGACAGCGGTGCAGCGCCGGGCGCAGGAAGTGGCGCGCTATGTACTTCCGCTGGCGACACCAGCGCATCTCTACCACACAGTCAACGCGCTCACGCTGCTTCGCTACTTTGTACTGGCCAATCAATTGGATGCTCCTCGGGAAGTGCGGTACGTCGTCAATCGGATGGTTGAGGAGGTGCTCGCGGTCGATCCCAACTTCCTTGGTGCTCCGGGTCATCCGCTTGATCCCGCGGTGCTGGCTCTTGAGGAGACGTTGGAATATCGGGTGTTGCAGTCATTTACGGCGGCACTCGAGCGGAGTGCGAGTGAGGCGTTCTTCCGCGAGTTCGATGAGGCGCTTGGTCCATATCACTCACGCCTCGTGGCTCACACCCCAGATGCGGAGCGTGTGCTGGCTGATGCGGTGCGTGCAGTGCTGGGGCGGTCACGGGCTGAGCTTGATGACGATACCGCGATTGCCCTTGTGCTCGATCCAGCGAAGAACCATTACCTGGGGCATCCGCTGTTTTTGGCGATGCACTCTAAGCTGATGCAGACGCTGACACACGTGTCCTTCACGTTCCAAAAGCGGATCAGTGGAGCGGAAGACGCCCAGAACCAGCGCCATCGTGGGACGTTGAGCTCTGGCCCGGTCTTGTTGGCGCATCTCCGGGAAGAGCCGGATGTCATCGTTCCCGAGGACATCGCGCGCGTACCGGCAGCGCTTGAAGAGTATCAAGAGACAATTCGTGTGCTCTGGGAGACGAAGAACCGGCTGCTTGATGCCGGAGTACCGGCCGAGTACGCGCTCTATCTCTTACCGAACGCGCACCATGTACGGTTTTACGAGTCTGGGACGCTCCTTGCCTATCTTTGGAAGTGGATCAAGCGCTTGTGCTTTGACGCCCAATGGGAAATATGGGAAACAGCGCGACAGGAAACGGAGCAGGTGCGACAGGTTCTCCCGCGGATCGGGCGGTATGTGGCGCAGCCGCCGTGTGTCCTGCGCGACCGTGCAGGGCTTCACCCACCCTGCCCCGAAGGAGAGCGGTATTGTGGTGTCCCGGTCTGGCGAGGATACAACCCAGATGACCTGCGTGCGCGCCGCGTGTTGTAAACTCATCGAACCAGTCATGCGATCCAGGATTATCTGGTCGGTTACCGCATGATTCCTGATATGGGAGAGGGGAAACGTTTTCTCGCAAGGGAACCGGCGCGTGCCGTGTGCGCAAGAAGGAAGTAAGAAACTCGTCCCGTGCCGGACATTCGTTTTTGCTTAGGGAGCAGAAAAAGGCAGGGATCTCTCCTGCCGGTGCCGACTATTACCTGTCGTCTTCACCGGCAGGAGGTTCCGTCTGATTGGTTCGAGTACAGCTCTCCAAATGCTCCTTAGGCCTGTACTACCTCGCGTACTGCCTGCACAATGCGCTCGACACTCGGGATCACCGCGTCTTCGAGTGGTTTGGAGTACGGAACGCTCGTGTCGAGCGCGGTGACGAGGCGCGGTGGCGCAGCCAGCGCACCAAATGCGCGCTCGGTGATTTCCGCCGCAATCAGGGCGGCAGCGGAGGCATGGCGTGGTGCCTGATCGACCAGCACAACCCGCCGCGTCTTCTCGACTGAGGCAACCAGCGTGTCGACGTCGAGCGGTGCGAGGGAGCGAGGATCGACGACCTCGACGTCAATCCCTTCACGCGCCAGCAGGTCAGCGGCCTCCAACGAACGCTGCACCATCCAGCCAGTGGCAATGACGGTGACGTCGCGGCCTGGCCGCTTCACGTCAGCGACGCCAATCGGGACCACGACATCCCCGTCTGGTACGGGGCCCGGTACGAGAGTGAGCATGTAGTGGTGCAGATAGAGAACTGGGTTATCGTCGCGGATGGCGGCTTTCATCAGCCCCTTGGCATCGGCGGCTGTCGAGGGAACAACGACTTTCAGACCGGGAACCCCCATGAAGAGGTTATACCAACAATTCGCATGTTGCACGGACCACCCGGCGGCAAAACCGTAGCCAGCCTTGAGGACGATTGGGACTTTGACCCGGCCGGCGGTCTTGAAGTACACACGTGCCGCTTCATTGACCACCTGGTCGAGCGCGACCAGGATGAAGTCAGTCATCAGGAGCTCCACGACCGGACGGAGCCCGACCATCGCCGCCCCGACCGCCATGCCGATCTCGGCCGTTTCCGAGATTGGTGTTGGTCGGACCCGCTTGCGACCGAAAGCAACAACCATCGGGTCCTCATCGCTGACCGCTTGCTCCTGGCCATAAAAGATCACGTTGGGGTCGCGCTGCATCTCTTCGGTGATCGCCTCCATGATCGCTTGGATGTACGGGATCTCGCGGGCCATGCTCGCTGCTCCCTTCCGTCTTAGGCATAGACGTAGCGCTGGAGAATGTCCGGCTCAGGCCACGGGCTCTCCAGCGCGAACCGCACGGCATCGTCCATCTCCTCGCGGGCGGCTGATTCGATCGCAACAAGTTCGTCTTCTGATACGCCGATCCCACGGAGCCACGCACGGAAACGCGGGATTGGATCGCGCTGGCGCCACTGCTCGTACTCATCGGCGCACTTGTAAATCGTGAGGGCTTCATGCTCTTCGAAGTGCAGCGGCACCGGTGGTGGGACGATGATATTGCCATGCGCACTGAAGCGATAGAAGACTGATTCAATCAGCGTTGGCCCTTCACCGCGTCGTGCTCGCTCTACAGCGTTGGCAACAGTCGTCAGGACGGCGATCGGGTCAGTGCCGTCGATTGTCACACCGGGCATAGAGTAGGCCCGGGCCTTCGTGGAAAGCGGCTCGCCCGCTGCGGCGTTGGCATCTTCCATTTCGACGCGTGTGACAGCCTGATAGAGGTTATTCTCTAAAATGTAGACAACCGGCAGTTTCCAGAGTGAGGCGATGTTGAGCGACTCGTGGAATGCTCCTTGCTTCGAGGCGCCGTCTCCGAAGAAGCAGAGCACAACCTGATCGCCGCCGCGGACCTGGATCGCGAGTGCCACACCGGTCGCATGCGGGATGCCTTGCCCGACGATCCCCGAGGTGCCGAGGAACTGGTGCTCGGGGTCTGCCAGATGCATCGAACCGGCGAGCCCGTGCGAGAGTCCTGTCGCCTTACCGTAGATTTCGGCCATCATGGCGCGTGGAGAGCTCCCCAGCGCAATGAGATAGCCGTGGCAGCGGTAGGTGGCAAGGACGTAGTCGTCTGGGCGGATGGCCGCGATCGCCCCGACAATCGTTGCCTCGGCACCGTCACCAAGATGGGTGTGCCCGCGGATCATGCCGGGATGCTCAGTAAAGGTACGCTTCACGCGCTCTTCGAACTCGCGGATGCGCACCATCTGGCGGTAGATCCAGAGCGCACGCTCCCGATCGGGATAGGGTAAGGGCTGCATCGTTGCCTCCTCCGTTCGGCTGTCCGGTTGCGACTCGTCCGTATGAGCATCATCGCGGATGGCGCTTCAGCGCTCAAGTCGGTCGTTCAGCTCTGTGGAACCGCTCCTCTGCTAAGATGACTGCGACGATCGCACCATACAGCGTGATCATCGCTGCAACGTGTGCGGCGACGAGGAGCGCGACGAGCGCGCCGAGCAAGCCGTAGACCTCACTTGATCGCCCTAGGCCCCGAGCAAGGAATGCGAGAATTGCCTTGGCAAGTTCCCAGGAGCCCGCCGCGAGGAGGCTGCTCCACACGATCGCAGAGCAAGGTAAGCGTGGTCCTGGGAGCAGGAATGCGTAAAGGGCAGCGAAGACGAGCCAGGAGGCGGCAAGCCCGATCACCGACCGCCAAACGAACGGGAGTTGGACGAGGAGTCCACCAACAATCCCCAGGATGCCGAGCCAGGCGATAGCAGCAAAGAGCGCGATCAGCGTCGCTGAAAGACCGATCAGGCGTTCCTGCAGCGGAGCACGAGGCAGTGCTGGCGCAGCAACAGCACGCAGGGCATGACGCAGCGTGCTGCCCAGTAGGCTCGCCGCCCACAGGCTGAGCAGCACGCTGGCCAGAGCCAGGAGACCGCTGGCCGCCTCAGCTTGCCGTTCGAGCATCGGTGTGAGCAATGGTGCGAGAGCGGCCGTTTGTGGGAGTTGCGTCGTCACCCAGTCGATGATCGCCGCTGGGGCTACATAGTCGCGCAACAGGAGACCGCCCAGTGTTGCCAAGGCGAACAGAAACGGGCCGAGCGAGAGCACTGCAGCATAGGCAATGGCAGCAGCATAGAGTGCACCATCGCGTTGTGCAAAGTATTGGTATGCCCGCCACAAGGCGGAAGCCCTGGCGACACGCTCGATGGTTCGGACGTATCGCAGTACCTGCACCTCTCGTGTCCTCTCCAGGCTTCCACGCGATGCACTCGGAGACTTTTCTCTATTCTCTCTCGTGCGCGTGTTGCCACGCTCGCATGGTGTTGTGGAGACAGAGCAAGTCGTCCATCTCTGATCATCGATGACAGAGCCGGCTGTGGCGCCTTACTGTGGGGCGGGCCAACGCGTTACCAGCTGCGCCTACTCACCGAGGCAGAAGCTCGACGTGTACCTCGTGGAAGCGGACTGTGACCGGTACAGTGTCGAAGCTTTCAACCCAGAGTGCCACCTGGCCATATCCAAGGAGCGGGTCATCCAGCTCAGCGACGGTTTCCCCCGCCACGCGGAAGATAAGCCGCGTGTCCTGGGCTGCGAGCTCGAGTTCCAGTGGGTCGGTCGCGGGATCGATCGCTGCAAGCGGGGTAACGGGCAGGAGGACAGCCGACTGCCCGGCGACGGCCAGTGAGCAGGTGGCCACGAGCTGCCCTCCCGTACGGACGACGGCACACAAGTACAGATTGCGAGAACCGTTGGGCTCCTGGCTCGAGCGGACAATCAAGCCGGCACCGGCATTCTCCGGTAGGCTGACACGGGCGGTGATGCGCTGGTCGGTGCCAGCGCCGAGCGAGAGGGGAGGGAAGATCCCGAACGCGTTCGGCTGATTGAGCGTGATGACATAGCTCCCGTCACGTAACTCGCCAGTTCCTGCTTGACTGGAACCGGTCGGCCAATCGGCAGCCTCCTCGGGTCGGTCGAACGTCCACGTTGTCGTCACCGGCGTTGTCGCGGGACGCGGTCGTGGCTCACGACGGAGCTCGGTCAAGGGCGCTTGGGCGGATTCACCGATGCGAGGGCGTGCCTGGGTAACAATGAGCTCCTGGCCAGTGACCTGTCGGAGTTCGATTGTCAGTTCGTCCCCTTGCCGGTGCTGGCGCAGGACACCGCAGAGCTGAGCGAACGACTCGAGTTCGGTGCCGTCGACGTGAGTGAGCAACATCCCGGGTTCGATCCCGGCGCTGGCTGCCGGGCCGTTCGGAGTAACGCGGAGAACAACGAGTCCTCTGTCCGTCCCGAAGCGTTGCGGGTTGCGGTGTGGGCTGAGGCCGAGCCCCAGCCAGAGTAGGCCGCGTCCTTCGGCCAACACATCGGCCGCGGCACGGGCACGCTCGGCAGGCAAGAACAGGCCGGTCGGGAGCAAGAGACCGAGTACTGCGGCGTGCCGGTTGACGAGGAGCGAGCCGTAGGTGAAGCCACTCAAGTCGATCGTCACGCCAATCTCCTCGATCGCGCGGCGTGTGTCCGTGGTGACCCCCGCGATGACGGCCGGTGCGCTCACAGGTGCACCATCGGGATCGGATGCTGAGTGGCCGTAGACGAGGACGTCGATGCCGATGTCCGTTTCACTTGCGCCTGCCAAAGGGGCGAGTGCCAGATCCGTCGTCGGCTGCAGTGCCACGACGGCGACGCCGTCACAAGGACTGACACCGCGGAGCTCGGCGGGGCGTGGTTCGCTCGACCCAGGGAGCAGCACCTGAACACTCTGGGGTGCTCCGCCTTCAAGTGGTGGAGCAATGGTCAGGAGGAGCCCCGGTGCGTACGCGATACCCGTCGCCAGAAACGGACCGGCTTGCGGCAGTTCGAAGCGGATGAGCGCCGTGGCAGGCGCGAGGCGGGCTTCGACCTCGTTCCAGGCGAGTTCGGTCTCGCTTGGGCGCGGGACGGTGGGGGTGGGAGGTGTACCGCCGAGCGCGGGGAAGCCGCGGCAACCAGTCAGGAGGAGCGCCAAGGCAAGCAGCAGGCTGAACTTGCGATGTGCTTTGGATGCTGCGAGGAGCTGTGATCCAGCTGTCCGGCCGTTCATGCTGCGCCTTCCACGCAACGTCGCTCGCAGCGGAGTGTAGTGCAGGCCAGCGTGTTGCTCAAGGAATCCAGTAAGGGGCAGGGGCTCCCAACATGTCTGTGTTCGTCTCCTGGGTTGGTGACGCGAAGGGATACAGAGCGGGGGTCGATGGGCAGCCACTTGTCACTCAGCGGCCGATGGGGTGAGTAATGCTCGGTGTCTCGAAGCAGCGAGATTCCGGACGAGATGTGCGGCACGTTGGCGAGGCGCTCTTCTGGTGACTAAGGTCGCTGAAGTACGTGGCAATGCGAGAAGCTGATAGAGGGTGGGCGGCTGAGGAACCGAGCTGCCTGCAGAGTGGGTTGACTCCCTGTAGAGAGCACTAATCGATGCAAGGAGGATCCCGATGTCAGGGGAGGGGTTGGCGCGGCGATGCGAGAGCGTTCGGTGGTACTCTGTCTGGCTGCGTGAGTTCCTCATACAAGGCGAGGTGGAGACCTCGCGAGAATCGTGAGCAGTCGGGATATCTGTGATCACTGGCCAGGAGCAGCCGGCACCGCGCCATCATGTGCACCGTCACCGATTTGTCTTGGTCGGCCCTCGGAGAGGATGGTTTGCATGCAACCAGTGGTGAGTCGCCCCTCCATGCTGGACCAGCTCCGCCGGAGCGTCTTTGATGTCCTCATCATCGGTGGGGGGATTACGGGTGCGGGGGTGGCGCTCGATGCCGCTGCTCGTGGGCTGCGGGTGGCGCTGGTTGAGCGACGCGACTTCGCCAGCGGCACGAGTTGCTCGTCGACGAAGCTCGTGCATGGTGGGATCCGTTACTTGCCGCAGCTTGGTATCGGTCTGGTACGTGAGGCGCTTGTCGAGCGAGGACTTTTACTCCGCAACGCACCACGACTCGTCGAGCCCTTGCTGTTTGTCCTGCCAATCTACCGCTTCAACCGGCGGCCCCTGGGACTACGGTATGTCCCTCCGGCGGGGCCGTTACGCCTTGGATACCTGGAGCTCGGTCTACTTGCCTACGACCTTCTGGCGGGCCGCCGCAATATTGAGCGCCATCGTCGGCTGAATCTCGTGGTAGTCCAGGACATCGTGCCGGCACTGCGAACGGACGGTCTGCTCGGGACCTTTGGGTATTTCGACGCGCGGACGAATGACGCACGTTTGGTGATGAACGTCCTGGCATCGGCCCGTAGGCATGGGGCAACGATCTGCAACTACTGTGCGGTGATCGGCTTCGAACGAAGTGGTGGTCAGTTGCGTGCGGCTCAGGTGCGGGACGAGCTGACCGGCGAAGAGTTCACGATTCAGGCGCGCATTTTTGTCAATGCGACGGGGATCTGGGGAGAGGAAATTGAACGGCTCGCTTTGGGGGCATCGACAGTCCACATTGTGCCGAGCAAGGAAGTGCATCTGGTGCTGCCCCAGGAGCGCATCGGGGTGACGCAAGCTGCGGTGGTCATTCCGGAGACGAGTGACGGACGGCTCTTGTTTGTCATACCGTATGAGGGACGCGCGATCCTCGGGACGACTGACACCGGTGCCGGGCCGCTCGATGACCCGCGGGCGGACGATACCGACGTGGACTTCCTCCTTGACCATGCCAACCAGTATTTCGACGTGGGACTCTCGCGGGCTGATGTGATCAGCGCCTACGCGGGCTACCGGCCACTCATCCGGCGTGGCGTTGCCGAGGTGACGGCACAGCTTTCGCGCTCGCACGAGCTCATTGAGCATGAGAGCGGGCTGATCTCCATTCTCGGTGGCAAGCTCACCACCTATCGGCGGATGGCGGAGGAGACGGTCGCCCGGATCCAACGGCGGCTGGGGCAGCCGGTGCGCCATGTGACGGCGCGTTTGCCGCTGGTCGGGCGCGAGAGACTGGAGGAGGCGGTACCGGAGATTGTTTCGTTGGCACAGCAGCTCAGCGTCGAGGAAAGCGTCCCGTGGCTACTGCGTGCGTATGGCACCGACGCACGTTCCGTCCTGGAGCTTGCAGCAGAGGATGAGCGGCTGGCATCGCCGATCGTCCCTGGACTGCCATACCTCTTGGCTGAAGTGGTGTACGCATGCCGGAACGAACTCGCGCTGCGGATCGGAGACGTGTTGGAGCGGCGCACGTGGGTGCTGTTCGCGGATCGGCAGCACGGACTCGGGGCGCTCTCGGCGGTTGGAGAACTGATGGCGCGCGAGCTCGGCTGGAAGCCGGATGAGCTTGCGTGCCAGATGGACACCTATCGACAGCGTGTCCTGGCGCTCTGTGCGAGCGAGCAGGGTATTGGAGCATCGCTCGCGGCGACCTGAGAGCAGGAGCGTCGGAGTTCGGGAGAAAGGCGAAGAGTGCGCAGGGAAGGGTTTTCACCGTGATAGCGGCGTTGTGGTCGTGCCGGAGGTTGCCAGACACAAAAGAGCGCCGTGCGGTACCGGGGAGCGAACGGCGGCGGTGTCCGCCTGGCATGCGAGCGCGTCAAGCCAGCAAGCGAAGACAGCGGAAGGGGAGAGACGATGAGCCGCTTGGTGCTCGCTATCGATCAGGGGACGACGAGTACGCGGGCGATGATCTTCGACCGTGAAAGCAATGTGATCAGCATGGGTCAGCGCGAGCATCGACAGATCTATCCCCAACCAGGGTGGGTTGAGCATGACCCGCTGGAGATCTGGCAGCGGACGCAGGAAGTTGTACAGGAAGCACTCGCCCGAGCTGGGGTGCCGGGAAGAGCAATCGCTGCCATCGGAATCACCAACCAGCGTGAGACGACTGTGGTCTGGAATCGCCTGACGGGCCAGCCGTATACGAACGCGTTGGTGTGGCAGGACACGCGCACCGATCAGATTTGCGCTCAGCTCGAGCGGGAGGGGTATGGCCCGCTCTTTCGGGAGCGAACCGGATTGCCGATCAGCACCTATTTTTCAGGCCCAAAGCTGCGCTGGCTTCTCGACCACATTCCCGAACTGCGGGCTGATGCGGAGCGGGGAGAGGCGCTCTTCGGCACTCTAGATACGTGGCTGATCTGGTGGCTCACTGGAGGGCCGCGGGGTGGGGCGCACGTTACCGACGTGACGAATGCCAGCCGCACGATGCTCATGAACCTGCGTACGCTGGACTGGGATGAGGATCTGCTTCAGCTTCTGAGAATCCCTCGTCAGATGCTGCCAGCGATTCGACCGAGTTCTGACCCGAGAGTGTATGGCTTCACCGCGGCTGATGGGCCGCTTGGGGCAGCGGTACCAGTCTGTGGTGATCTCGGTGACCAACAGGCAGCGCTCCTTGGGCAGGCTGGCCTGCAGCCGGGGATGGCCAAGAACACCTATGGAACCGGTTGCTTCCTGCTCCTCAATACGGGCACAGAGCCGATCCCCTCGAAGGCCGGTCTGCTGACGACGGTGGCGTACCGACTTGGCGACGGTCCCTGTGTCTACGCCCTTGAAGGCTCAATCGCGATCGCTGGTGCTCTAGTGCAGTGGTTGCGTGACAACTTGGGGCTGATCCGGGACTCAGCCGAGGTGGAGGAACTGGCCCGTTCTGTCGAGGACAATGGCGGGATCTACTTCGTCCCGTTCTTTTCTGGAGCGTTCGCGCCGTACTGGCGTCTGGATGCTCGTGGTGTCATTGTCGGCTTGACGCGCTTTATCCACCGCGGACATCTAGCGCGAGCAGTACTGGAGGCAACCGCGTACCAGACGCGGGACGTCGTGGAAGCGATGGTGGCGGACTCCGGCATCCCGCTTGCCGAACTCCGCGTCGATGGTGGGATGGTGCGCAACGAGTTCCTCATGCAGTTCCAGGCAGATATTTTGGGCGTCCCGATCGTCTGTCCTCTGGTCAGCGAGACGACGTCACTTGGTGCAGCGTATGCGGCGGGACTGGCGGTGGGGTATTGGGAAAGCCAGGAGGAAATTGCTCGTTACTGGCGAGAAGCAAGACGCTGGATTCCCCACATGCCGGCCGCACAACGCGAGGCACTCTATGCGGGTTGGAAGAAAGCAGTGGAACGTAGTTTCGGCTGGGTCGAGGTGTGATGCGCAGCTCGGAGCGCTGCGCAGTGGTCTGCGGAAGCAGCGGTGGGGGAAGTAGGCAACGCGATCGCGGGAGCAGCACTACCACGCCCCGTGGGCCTTGCATCAGGTGACAATGAGCGCATCTCTCGGGCGTGCCAGTCTGCCCGCCTACCCGGCGGAAGACGCAGGGAGCGCCTCTAGAAAGAGTGTCGCCTGGCGATTCCAGTCGTTCTGCGGGTGTCGGTCGGCCAGGCGTACACACTGGGCACGGAGCTCAGGTGGAAGGAGTTCGACATTCGGGTAGTCGACTTCGATCAAATTTCCAGCTGGATCACGAAGATAGAGCTGGACGTTCCCGTTCGGCAACTCCACCAGAAAGTGACTGAAGGTGTCACTGTCCAAGCAACCACGTTCTTGTGCCTTTTCATAGACGGCTGTGAGGTCATCTACGGTCAGCGCAAAATGTGCGTATCGGCGAGCATCTTCCGGTCGCTCGAAGATATGGAGTTGGAGGTCACCGACACGCAGCCACTGGACGGGGTGGCCGAAGTTGGGAGTGGGGATGCGGATAAGACCGAAGACCTCCTCGTAGAAGCGGACAGACTCCTCAAGGTTTTTGGCGACGATGCTGGCGTGGTTCAGTGCTTGTGCCGGCATCATGAACTCCCTTCGCGTCGAGTGGACGGCTCTTGGTGACCGGTGTTGGGAGTGTACCAGCTCCACTGCAAGACGCGGGGAAAATTCTGGCAGTCTGGAAAGCGTCGCAGCGAGGGCGCTTCTGGTCAGTCGATGGCGGTGGAGATCAAGTCTGACGACGCTTGGTAACCCTAAGCGTGTCCCTCATCGTCGTGGCGCGTGCGGCCCGTTGCTGGCGCTCTTCTAAATCATGCGATCGCTCTGTTCGGCACATCCGGAAACTTTGCGAGCATCAGACAGCCTCTCGGAGGGAGCTGAGTGGTAGAAGCATCAGGCAGGTCCTTCCTCGCTTGCTGTGCACGACGAGGATAGGTGACAAGGAGCACGGCCGGCGCCCGAGGGGCCCGTGTTACTGCGGCAGTGTCAGGAGCGGCCATGAGGACGGTTCTCCGTCGGCGCTTGGTGCCTGAGTCAAGCGCTGCCAGTAGCCTGGCGAAGGGCAGGCCGAAGGCGCTTGGTACGAACCGCACAGCGTCTACTGGCACACCCGAGCGTCAGGGTGTGACGCGCAGTGACCCTCGGCGAGCGAGTGCCCGGTGAAGTCTCGTGTCGTACGACCCTCGATGGATCTGTGTCTCACGTCACCGCTCGCAACCCCTCGGCGAGGACAGCAAGCGCCCGCTCGAGTTGCTCCCAAGAGATGGTCAGTGGCGGTTGGATACGCACCACATTGCCTTCTTGTCCACCCACGCCGATCAGGACGCCATGTTCGCGGCAGTAGGCACGCAATGCCGCAGCCTGCTTCGCTGCCGGCTGCTTCGTGCGGCGGTCAGTGACGAGTTCTACGCCGATCATCAGCCCAAGCCCGCGGACATCGCCAATGAGCTCGTGTTCCGCCGCAAGCTCACGCAGCTGCGCAAGGACATACTCGCCCTTGCGGGCAGCTTGGCCGGGCAAGTCTTCCTCCAGCATTACCTCGATGTTGGCCAGGGCAGCGGCACAGGAGACCGGATTCCCGCCGAAGGTGGAGAGGTGTTCACCGGGCTGGAAGGAGTCGGCAATCTCCGCACGGGCAGTGCACGCTGACAGGGGGAAGCCATCGGCAATGCCTTTGGCCATGACCATAATATCGGGCTCAACACCGTAGTGTTCGATGGCAAAGAGCTTGCCGGTGCGTCCGAACCCGCTCTGTACTTCGTCGGCAATGAATAGGATGCCGTAACGGTCGAGGATCTCCTTGACATAGCGGAAGTAGTTCGCGGGCGGGACGATGATACCGCCTTCACCCATGACTGGTTCGGCGATGAAGGCGGCGACGTTGCCAGAGGTCTGATACTTGATCGCCCACTCGACCATCTCGGCGCAGCGCTGGGCGAGGATTTCGGGATCATCGGTGCCGAAGGGGTTGCGATAGAGGTAAGGGGCGGGTGCAAAGGCAACGCCCGGGAGGTAGGGGCCACCGCGTTTCTTGCGCTGCATGTTGCCAGTGACAGAGAGTGTGCCGACCGTGCGACCGTGGAAGGAGTGTGTCAGCGCAATGAACTCGTTGCGGCCCGTATACGCCTTAGCCATGCGGAGGGCTGTCTCAATCCCCTCGGCACCACTGTTCCCGAAGAACGTCTTCTTGAGCGCGCCAGGAGTAATCTGGGCCAAGCGTTCAGCAAGATCGGCCACGACTGGGACATGATAGACGTAACTAGCGGCGTGGACCAGTTTGTCTGCCTGGGCTTTAGCCGCCGCGATCACTTTCGGATGGCAGTGCCCAGCGTTGGTGACGGCGATCCCAGCAAAGCAGTCGATGTATTCGCGCCCGTCCACGTCGACGACGGTCGCGCCGCTGGCGCGCTCGACCGCGATCGGCTCAACTGCAGCGACGAAGCTGGTGCAGACGTATTCCCGATACTTTTCGATGGTGCCCATCGGCATACTCCTCACCCTTTTCTCGCAATGACCGGCCCCAATGCTTTCTGACCCCGGCTCATTCTAACGCTCGTGCGTGCCGCACGGTGTGATGGTTCCGGGTGCGCACAACACGGCTGAGGTGACGATGTGGCTGCGAGTGCGGAGAATGCGCTACGGGTAGCATGCGATGCTTGTCCATCGCGCTGTGGCCCTTGGGGGAAACCTGACGAAATGCATTGTCAGGCGCCCTCGACACTGAGGAAGGCCAGGCGTTCCTCTTGCCCAACGGCGTGGTAGGATCGGGCGCGTGTGGGGGGCGTGATGGTGGAGGAGTCCCTCGAACGACGGCCCGGTGGCCGTAGTGGAGCACTCTACTCGTTGCGAGTCTATCCGGCGTTCAGACTGCTATTCGGAACGACGCTAGCGACCAACGCGGCGTTCTGGATGTGGTCGCTACTCTCCGGATGGTTGGCGCTTGTCCTGACCGATTCCCCGTTCTTCGTCGGGCTGACAGGGTTCTTGAACGGGATCCCGATGCTGCTGGTAAGTCTCCCCGCAGGTGTGGTGATTGACCGGATCGATCGCCGTCTTGTGTTGCTCGCAGCGCAAGTGGTCGTAGCGGCCGTGACGGTGCTGCTGGTGACGCTGCTTTGGCTCGGTCGGTTACAGCCGTGGGAACTCCTGGTGGCCGCGTTTCTTTCGGGCGCGGGCATGGCGTTTGTCTTTGGGACGCGCAGCGCGCTGGTGGCGAATCTTGTTGGGCGCGAGGCATTGGCCAATGCCGTCGCGCTTACTTCGATGGCCCAGAATGCGCCGCGCATCGTGGGACCGGCCCTGGCTGGCCCGCTGGTCGGAGCCATTGGTCTCACCGGAGCCTTCGCGGTCTGCGCGCTGTTCCAACTCCTCTCAGTCGCCATTACGGCGCGGCTGCCGCGCATCCGTCCAGCGGCCGGTGGCGGGTCGTTCTGGCGGGCGTTCCTCGAGGGATTAGAGACGGTGTGGCGCCGTGAGCAGCTGCTGGCGCTTATGGCGCTGGCTGCGCTCCCGACACTTTTAATTTTCCCGTACATGAACTTCCTCCCGGTTTTTGCCCGCGACGAACTTGGGCTGGGGGCGACTGGTCTTGGTGTCTTGATGGCGTTGAATGGGCTCGGTGCGGTCCTCGGCTCGGTCGTTGTGGCGGCGCGTCGGCACTATGGGGAGTCGCCGCGTGTTCTTGTCGTGAGCGTCTCACTGTTCGCGGCAGCGGTCTTTGCGTTCGCCCATGCGCCGGTCGCCTGGTTGTCCGGGCTCTTCCTCTTGGTGGCTGGTGTGACTGGTGCCATGTACATGGCGGCCACGAATACATTGCTCCAGCTGGCAGTGGAGGACACCGTCCGCGGGCGTGTCTTCAGTGTCTACCTCTTAACCTGGGGACTTCTGCCGATTGGGACATTGCCGGCTGGGGCGGTCGCTGATGCCTGGGGTGCTCCACTGGCGGTGAGCGTGTTGACCGTACTTGCCATGTTGGCAATCGGCCTGGTCACCCTGCGTTTTCCCGTTCTCCGGCAAACCACACTGTGGCCGGAGCGTTCGCGGACAGCACCGCGCATCGGTTGAGCATCCCCAAGGAGTGCCATGCTATGCGACAGCTGATTCCTCGCCCGTGGGTGCTCCAGCAGCCGATGCTCCGCGCCGTCCTTGGTTTGACATTGCTGGCTGGACTGATCACCGGATTGGTGGTGCCATTCATCGCGCTCATCGCACGAGAGCGTGGAGCGTCCTACGGGACCGTGGGACTGATGGCCTCCGCCTTCATGCTCGCCCAACTGGTCTTTTTCTTCCCTGCAGGAGCTCTGACGGATCGAATCGGGAGAGTGCGGCCAGTTATCGCGGGACTCGTCATCGAGGGGTTGGCGACGGTCGCGTTTGTCTGGGCTGAGACACCCGCAACGTTCATTGCGCTGCGCGTCTTGCAGGGGATTGGGCTCTCTCTGGTCTATCCAGCGATGCGTGCACTGATTGCCGACATCACGCCGGTGCAGCGGCGTGGCGAGGCGTTCGCTGCTTTCTGGGGGATGTTCAACGTTGGATGGCTGCTCGGCCCAGCACTCGGTGGGCTACTGGCCAGTCTCGCCGGCAAGACACTGCTTTTGCTAGTCAGCGGATTTGGTGAAGTGCTGCTCGCCCTTCCCGTATTTCTGGCATTCCGGCGCTTCGGCGCCGTGGCCGTGGGTGCCCAAACACGTTCCGAGGGAGGATCGTTCCGGACCATTCTGGGCGGTGCCCTCCTTGCAGCGATGTTATTCGCCTTTGCCTTCGAAGTGCCGGTGGGGATCTTCAGTGGAATCTGGAGTATCTACTTGAAAGAGCTAGGTGCCAGCGACTTCGTGTTGGGGATCAGTTACACGACGTTCTCGGTCGCTAACATCCTGACATTGCCGATCGGGGCGCGGCTGGCGAACCACCGGCCGCGCTGGCGTCGGGTGGCGCTGTTGGCGATGCTTCTCGGAGGCGTGATCGTCGGGTACGGTTTCCCTTCGGTACCGGCGCTGCTGGTGCTTGGTGCGGTGGAAGGAGCGATCGCAGGCCTCTTGACCCCATCTGTCGATGCGTATCTCTCGACCATCGCTGGACCACGGTATCAAGGGCGCGTGCAGGGGGCATATACGACCGCTGGTATTTTCGGGGCAGCCTTGAGTGCCCTGGGGAGCTCCGTCCTGTACGCGCACGGGCCCTGGCTCCCGTTCGCTGTGGCGGGAGCGGCGCTAATCATGCTGACTGTACCGGCTGCATTGCTGATGCGGCGGAGCGAGCGGTTCCCCGCAGGTGAGGAGGTGCTCGAGCCGGCCATGCAGTGAGCTGGATCGGAGGACGTGAGGCAAGTTTAGAGAGGAGTGGCCGTGCGGCAGGTGGAAGTACCGTTCGTGGTCTACTGGGGCGATGCGGATCCAGCTGAGCTGATCTTCTATCCGAACGTTTTCCGCTACGTGATGCAGGCAGAGCACGCTTTGTTCCGGGGACTCGGGTATACGCTGCAGACGATGCGCGAACTTGGAGTAGTCAACCCGCGTGTCCACGTGGAGGCTGACTACCGGAAGCCACTCTGGGTGCACGACCGAGGCGTGTGTCGTCTCTGGGTGAGTAAGATCGGGCGGTCATCGCTCCGGCTGGACTTCGCTCTGGTGAAGGACGGAGAGGAGGAGCCAGCGGTCACGGGACATCTTGTGCAGGTTTTTGTCGATGCACGCACAATGCGGCCGGTGCCAGTACCAGAGGAGCTCCGCCGAGCGTTAGAGGCGGATGAGTACTGAGTTCGGAGGTGCACAGTTCAGGGCTTGTCCAAGCGATGCCAGCTGGGGAAGCCCCGACAACAGGCTGGCCGTAAGGTGCGTCCAGCGGTTTCTTGCGTCTGAGGGTGTTAGACACCGGAACAACTGAGACGGAGTCCTCGATCACCCGAGAGCCAGATAGACATGATGTGCAGTGCGCGGACAGCATGTGTGGGTGCGTATGGCATGGTGCGGAGGGACGGCGCGCGTGTGACCGGATGTCGGAGGCGCAGGACTGTGTGTCACCCCCGTGAGTGGCCAGGAGGGCGGTGCGCCTTACCGAGATTCTGTGTTCTTCTGTGACCTGAACTGGCGCGGCGGGAAGTGCATACCAGGTACGGTCTACCGAGGGATACTTCGTCAGGGTGAGGTGTGTACCCCGGCAACTGGCTAGAGCCCGGCCTTCACGCGAGCCATACGAGAGCTGTCTTGGGCCATGGTCACGGCCAAAGCAAAGCCGGTATCGCACGCTCGCCTGAGTGGGCCGCACGGATCCGAACGAGCAAGAGGCTAGAGGGGAAAAGCGGTCGGCGTAGCAGCGGACGAGGCCGGGGAAGCCAATTGTCTGGATCGAGAGATTCGCTTCCGATGAAGGGGACAACCAACACCGGAGTTTCTGACCCGTACTGCCATCGCGATCGCATTCCGGTCGTCATGGTATCCTCGTGGGTCGGAATATGGGAGGAGCGAGGATGGCGGGGAAGCCGCGTGCGTTCTCGGGAATCCAGCCGACTGGTGGCATTCACCTGGGAAACTATCTCGGGGCGATCCGGAACTGGGTGCTCCAACAGGACCAGTACGACAACATCTTCAGCATCGTTGATCTCCATGCGATGACGGTGCCGTATGATCCGAAGGAGCTCCGCCAGCGGACGCTCGAGGTGGCGAGTGTGTTGCTTGCCGCAGGAATTGATCCGGAACGTTCGATTCTGTTTGTTCAGTCTGATGTACGAGAGCACACGGAACTCTGCTGGATCTTGGGAACGCTCGCGACGTTCGGCGAACTCCGTCGTATGACGCAATTCAAGGAAAAGTCCAAAGGGCAGGAGCGCGTTGGTGCAGGGTTGTTCTTCTATCCGGTTCTGCAGGCGGCTGACATCCTACTCTACGATGCAGCGGTCGTGCCGGTCGGGGAAGACCAGAAGCAGCACATCGAACTGACGCGCGACCTGGCGATCCGCTTCAACCATACCTTCGGCGAGACGTTCGTGGTGCCGGAAGCGGATATCAAGCCTGCTGGGGCGCGGATTATGTCCCTGACCGACCCGCTGAAGAAGATGAGCAAGAGCGATCCCGATCCGGACAGTCGGATCGAACTGCGCGATCCGCCCGATGTGATTCGGCGGAAGATCCGGAAGGCGGTGACCGACTCAGAGACGGTGATCCGTTACGACGAAGAGCGTAAGCCAGCCATCTCGAATCTGCTGACTATCTACTCGCTTCTCGCCGGTATTCCGATTCCCGAACTCGAGGAGCGGTATGCGGGCAAAGGGTACGGCCAGTTCAAACAGGACCTGGCCGAGGTGATCATTGCAGCGCTCACGCCCATCCAGGAGCGGCTGGAAGAACTCGTCGCAAGCCCAGCGATTGTCATCCGAACGCTCCAGGAAGGTGCAGCCAAAGCGCGCGAGCTGGCGGCAGCAAAGATGGCAGTGGTGCGTGAGCGCTGCGGGCTCGGGCTCCCGCCGCTCGACTGACGAGGAAGCAGGTGGGCCGATGAGGGGGCTGCCGGCCGTCACAATCTATCGGTGGGAGGCTATCGAACCGGAGTACCCGCAGCCGGGTGTCATCCGCCAGACAGTGCATGGCGAACGGCAGACACTCGTGCGCTATCGCTATGCTCCGGGGGCGGTTTTCCCGACGCATGCGCATCCCGAAGAGCAGGTCACAGTTGTGCTGCGCGGGCGGCTTGCACTGCGGCTGGATGGCTCGGAGATCGTCTGCGAGCCAGGTGATGTGGTGGTGATCCGTTCCGATGTCCCACATGGAGCCTACGTCGTCGGTGACGAAGAAGTCGAGACGTTGAATATGTTTGTGCCGCGGCGCGAGATGGCGCCGTGAAGCGAGGAAACGGGAGGGAGAGACGATGTCGGTCGAATCGATGGTCAAGAAGCTTCGTCGACAGGCAGCGAAGCGAGTGAACCAGCGACTCAAGCAACCGAAACACAGTGTGCCCCACCGGTATCCGTTCAAATACCGTCAGTCGAAGGAAGGGCGTGTGCCGCTCACGCCCGAGGATGCTGTGGCAATGTTGCGCTGGCGAGCTGCCCGCAAGGCGCATAAGCAGCAGGCAGGCAATGAGGAACAGAAGGCGGCCAAGGGGAAGCGGTAACATATCCCAACGTCTAAGACAGAGTCTCCTCGACGCGGTCGATTCCTGGTGCGGAGGCGGTCGGGGCGTTGCTGCTGCGGAGCTCATGTGTCGCTGGGTGGTAACGCCCCGCGAGTTCGTCTTCGAGGACCCATGGGCGGATGCCCGAAAGGTAGGCGGCCCGTCCGAGCAGGTGTGCCGCAACTGGTGCTGTCAGTAAGAAAAAGAGGCTCGCCAGAAAGGCGTGCAGTAACGCCGAGATACTTCCGAGAGTGATCCCCGTGGCGGCCACGATAAGGAGGATGCCGAGCGTGCCGGCTTTGGCCGCCGCTTGCATACGTGTGTAGAAGTCCGGCATCCGCAGGAGCCCCACGGCAGCGATCAGCATCAGGAGTGCACCGCTGAAGGCGAGAAGTCCAGTTACCAGCACGATCATTCGCGAGTCCTCCGTTCGATCAGCGAGGCGAAGGCGACGGTGCTCAAGAAGGCGATCAGAGCAAGCACAATCGCGATGTCGACGATTGCGAGGAGCTCCAGAACTGCGCCGAGAAGCAACAGCAGCCCAACGACGAGCGATGCCATCAGGTCAAGTGCGATCACGCGGTCGGGAATCGTTGGTCCGCGGACAACGCGGACCAAGGCCAGCAGGAGCGCACTGACCAAGACGACTATAGCGGCAACGAGGAGCGGTGATTCGACTGGAAGACCAACCAGCCGCTCAGTCATCGGAGTGCCTCCAGGAGGCGGGCTTCCATCCCGCGTTTGACCTCCCGGATAAACTGGTCACGATGATCAACATACATGGCGTGGACGTAGAGCACGCGCTTGTCGACGGAGACGTCGAGCGAGAGGGTGCCTGGTGTCAACGTCAGGAAGTTGGCGAGAAGCGTGATCTCGGTATCCGTTTGTGCGTCGAGCGGCACAGCGATAATTCGCGGTTGGGCATGGAGTTGCGGGGTAAGAACGTCGTAGGCGATGCGCAGGCTACTCAGGATGAGCTCCTCGAGGAAGAACCCGATAAGACGAAGCGCACGGCCGATCCGCAGGGCGTAGCTCGGCTTTCCCCACAATGGTTCGACGATCGTCACGACAAGAAAGCCAAGGAGGAAGCCGAGCACCAGTTGCGGGAAAGTGAACTTCCCCACCGCCATTGTCCACACAAGGGCGAGAAGGACGTTCAACAGAAATCCGTGCATCGTCAGACTCCTCCGCTGATCGCCTGGACCGTGACGGTACCGAGAACCGCTGCCTGGTAGGCAGCTGGGTCGAGTAGCTGTGCTGCTGCTCGGGACGAGAGAGCCAGGAGTGGCTCGCCGGCAATACCCAAAAGGATGGTGACACTTGCGAGGACAACGATCGGAACGACGAGCCGCGCGGGGAATCGCCCTGTGTCGTGCAGGATCATCGAGTGGTCGGGTCGTGCTTTCCAGAAGGCTTCGTTCCAGATTTTCAGCATGGAGAGGAGCGTGAAGAGCCCAACGAGGACCGCGACCGCTGTCGCGAGGTACGCCTGTGCCGCCAGCCCAGCGCGGATGACGAGCAGCTTGGCAAGAAAACCGGATAGGGGTGGCACGCCCGCCAGCGAGAAAGCAGGAACGAGAAACAGGACTCCAAGCCAAGCGTGCGTTCGGAACAGTCCACCAAGTCGGTCAAGCGACCCGGTGCCGAAAGTGCGCTCCACCAATCCACTGAGTAAGAACAGGTTGGTCTTCACGACGATGTGGTGGATCAGATAGAAGACACTACTCGCCAGACCGAGTGGAGTGTATAAGGCGAGTCCAAAGATCATGTAACCGATCTGGCTTACGATGTGGAAGGACAAGATGCGGCGGACATCGTGCTGGGCAAGCGCGCCAAGCACGCCGGTCAGCATCGTCAGCGCCGCGCAAAAGAGCAGAAGCGTATGCGTCCAGCCCGGATCATGGACAAAGAGGAGGGTGAAGACCCGGATCAGGGCATAGACCCCCACTTTGGTGAGTAGGCCCGCAAAGAGCGCCGAGACTGGTACTGGCGGCGTATGGTAAGAGGCTGGTAGCCAGAAGAAGAGCGGGAAGACAGCTGCCTTGATCCCGAAGGCAATGCCAAGCAGCACTGCGACAATGTTGAGGATCTGCGGGTCAACATACGCCAACACACTACTCAGATGGGCAAAGTTGAGAGTACCTGCAATGCCATAGAGGATTCCGGTGGCACTAAGGAAGAACGTTGAGGCGAGGAGATTGAGCGAGACATACTTGATCCCACCCTCAACCTGGCCTTTCTCGGTGCCGAGCACGAGAAGAACGAACGAGGCCATCAACATGACCTCAAACCAGACATAGAGATTGAAGAGATCGCCGGTCAAAAAGGCACCGTTGACGCCAAGCAGCAAGGCAAAAACGAGCGGATAAAAGCCGGTTCGTTCACGTTCTGCGTCCATCCAACCGGTCGCATAGACGATTGTCGCCCAGGAGACGAGGGCACAGACGAGGAGCATGGCTGCACTAAAGAGATCAGCCACAAGGACGATCCCATATGGTGCAGGCCACTCTCCAATGGCCACGACCTGAATACCATCGTGCGTGACAACAAGAAGAGCGGCTGCGACGGTGAGCAGAATAGTTGCACCGGCGATGGCGATGATGCGGCTAGCCCTTCGATGCCGCCGCGCGGCGAAGAGCGCGAGACTAAGGGCCAGCGGGATAAGCAGGGGGAGTGTGACGAGGAGTTCCATCACTCACCGCCCGTCATCGGCAGACTGGGTGATTGTGGCTATCGGCACCAAGGGACGATGTGCCGCCTCTGTGACCTCACCCAAGCGATCCGTCGTTGTGAGGTCGTCCAGGTCATCGGTTGAGAGCGCGCGATAAGTGCGGTAGATCAACGCAACGGCAAAGACCAGGACACCAAAGCTAATGACGATGGCCGTCAAGATCAGTGCCTGAGGAAGAGGATCGGCATACGGAGCGGGAACGGTCGTTGCACCTTCTGGGACGAGCGGGGGACGGCCACGGATGAGCCCGCCAGCACTGAAGATGAGCAGGTTTGCACCGTTCCCGAGAAGGATGAGGCCGACTGCCAGCTTGACGATGCTGCGGCGCAGGAGCAAATATAGCGAGCAGCCGTAGAGTGTTCCCACCATGAGAGCGAAGAGCAGTTCCATTGTCACTCCTTTGCGAATTCGAAGAGCATCGTGAGCGTCGCTCCGATGACTGTGAGATAGACGCCAACATCGAAGAGCAGTGGAGTTCCGAGCTCGACCCTCGTCTCCCCGACCAGTGGAATGGCGATCCAGAGTCCGGTGAGGAACGTTTTGTGTGAGAGGAAAGCGAGAGATCCGCTGACGAGCGCCAGTGTAATACCCGCAACCACGAGTGTGGTCGGTGAAACACGGAGGATACGGCGCGCAGTTTCCAGACCATGGCCAAAAGTGAATAACGCGAAGGCCGTCGAGGCGATCAGACCACCGCTGAAGCCCCCACCAGGCTCGTGATGCCCACGCAGGAGCAAAAACAGACTGAAGAGAAGGAGAAGTGGGGAGATCCAGCGGACGGCGGTGCGCAGGATGATCGAAGGAAGCGTCGTCATCGCGAACGAGCCCCCTTCCCGATTGCCAGCAACGCGGTGACCCCGAGCGCGGCGAGCCCCAGCACCGTGATCTCGCCCAGTGTGTCGAGCGCGCGGAAGTCGACCAGGATCACATTCACGACGTTCCGACCGTGTGCAGCGAGATACGCTTGCTCAGCAAAGAAGACCGAAGTGCGTTCCGGATAGCGGAACAGATGGATCAGCAGTGCGAAACCGGCCATCATGAGGCCGAACGCCGTGGCGAGGAGCGCATCGCGGGCTCGTGCAGCAGTAGAGGAAAGGCGCGCGTACCGTGGTAACCGATAGAAGGCGAAGACGAGGAAGACGACCGTGAGCGTATCGACGAGGACTTGCGTGATGGCCAAGTCTGGGGCGCCATACCGTGCATAGAGGAGAGCAAGACTGAAGCCCAACGCGCCGAGCGCTGCTATCGCAGCGAGTCGCTCGGTGGCGCGCACAGCAACAAAGCTGCTCACGATGATAATGAGGGCAAGGATCGCGTCGACGACGTCGACTGAGGTCACACCGGGGAACGTGGCTGGTCGGGGAAAGGTTGCCCGGACAATGCTCGCGCTCACCAATAGGATGGCGGTGAGGATAATGATGGTGATGTAGACGCGGAGGTAGCCGTTCTGCAGGATGCGTGTCTGCATGATAGCGACCCGCGTGAGAGTGGCCATCAGTCCTCGATACCCGCGCTCGGGAGCGATGCGCCCAAGTCCCCGTGGCGGCTCACCAAGCGGCGTCGTCGCTGCGAGATGGTCCCCAAACTGGGCAAGTTGAGGCCATGTGAGCGCTAGCAGACCAGCGGTCACGAGTACAAGGACGCTCGTCCCGAGGACGAGCGTGAATCCGTGCCAAAGCGCGATTTCCACCACTGGCACCGCGCTCCCGCGCACGCTAGCGACGATTGCCGAGACTATCCGACCGAGGGGAGCGGAGAAGAATCCACCCGCGAGCGCCAGGAGTCCGAGTGCGGTGGGGCCAACAAGAAGTGACCAGTGAGGAGCATGTGGGTAGAGGATTTCTGGCGGACGAGCAAAGAGGGGCCGAAGCAGTAGCCAGGCCACGGTGGCTTGTCCAACGGCAGCGACGACGAGTAGGGCAAAGAGTAGGCTGGGCATCACGTTCAACCCAACCTCAAGGGTTGCCTCCTTCGCGATGAAGCCGAGTGTTGGTGGGAGTCCCACTGCTGCGGCGACCACAAGTAGCGTCGCCAGTGTGAGCGTAGGCAACCTGCACCAGAGGCCGCCAAGCGCGTCGAGTGTTCGCCGCTCGGTGCTGTGTTCGATTACCCCGGCGATCAAGAACGCCCCACCCTTATAGAGGGCATGCGCGAGAAGGAACATGGCGAACGCTTTGCTGCCTGCTTCACCAAGACCAAGCAGAATCACCAGCATCCCGAGTGCGCTAACCGTGCTGTAGGCAAGGAGGCGCTTCAGGTCACGCTGGAGCACAGCAAGTGCTGCACCGACGAGGGCGGTGACGATTCCAAGCGTAAGGAGTGACGGCTGCCACCACGGATGCCGGCCGAACTCTGGAGCGATCCGCGCGAGGAGGTATATTCCGGCCTTGACCATCGTCGCCGAGTGTAGGTAAGCGCTAACTGGCGTCGGCGCCTCCATGGCGTTGGGAAGCCAAAAGTGAAAAGGGAACTGGGCTGACTTGGTGGCTGCGCCAAGGAGAATGAGCAAGAACGCGGTGGTGGTGAGTGCGTCAGTGGGTTGCGCCGTGCCAGCAGAGAGAAGCGTACGGAGACTGAAGCTGCCGCGCTGCTCAGCGAGGAGCAACAAACCGACCAGGAGTAAAAGACCTCCAGCCGCAGTGACAATGAAGGCCTGCTGGGCGTTCGCGCGGGCCTGAGGGCGCTCATCGGCAAAGCCGATGAGGAAGAATGACGAGACACTGGTCAGTTCCCAGAAAATGAACAACGCAACAATATCGTCGGCCAAGACGAGTCCGAGCATCGCCGTCTGGAACAGAAGGAGCGAGACCCAGAAGCGTGCGAGCCGTGGGTGGTCTTCAAGGTATCCCACCGTGTAAATCGCGATGAGTGTCCCGATGCCAGTGATGAGGAGCGCGAAAACAAGTGCCAGCCCATCAAGACGCAAAGTGAACGCGCTACCGAGTGTCGGGAGGAAGGGAAGTTCCTCAATCCGTTCGTCGCCGCTGGTGATGCGAGGAATCAGGCTGAAGAACCAAAGGAAGCTCGCCAGAGAGACGAGTGCAGCGAGATAGCCGAAACGGCGTCCGAAATGTGAGATCAACCACGGTGCGGCGATGGTCAGAAGCCCCAGGATCGCGAGGCTGACGGTCATCATCCGCCCCTCTAAACTGAGCATTCCCAGTCGGCACTCTACGGGAGCACTTCTGCATCGCCAGGTTGGAGTGCCCCCGCGGGACGGCCGAGTTCGGCTCGGTCGCCTCGCGGAAACCTCCAGCGACGGCGGGCCGCTGGCGCGGCTTGGGCCAGTGTACCGACACGTGGTCGGGTTCGGCAAGAGCTGGCTCGCGTGTGGGGACCGCTGGGTGTCAGAGAAAGCCCCATGTGGACCAAACGGTAGGCATGGTGTGGTGAGCTTCGGAGAGGAGCGGGGCGTTCAGTATCTCGGGGCGGAGCTCGCTTCGGTGAGCCTGACCGTTTGCGGTTGCCAAGATCAGGGTGGAGATAAGGCATGCGCTTGAGGCGGGTCTGCGACGCTTGGGTTGCCGTGGAACAAGAGAACCAGGGGCGCAGCAGTCAGAGGACATCCCGGCTGCTGTTGGGAGAGCATTCCGCTCAGGAGTAGGGGAGCGTTTTTCTGGAGCTGGCAGCGGCACTGTCCTCCATTGCCTTGTCGTGCGCCCTTCCACAGGCACGCGGATGACAGCAGAGGCACATGAAGGGGAGAGACTTCGGCTCTGCAGAGCACCCCGCGGAGCTCCCGACAGGTACACTCTGGCGTGAATGCCAAGCGGCCGGCAGAGAGGAGGCAGGTTTGCTCCGACAGATCGATCATCTGGTCGTGCTGGTCGAGGATCTCGAGGCTGCAATTCAGGCATATCACGAGGCTGGGTTCACGGTCGTGCGGGGCGGTGAGCACCCAACAGGCACGCACAATGCCTTGATCGGGTTCGCGGATGGCTCGTACCTGGAGCTCATCGCCTTTCGCGAACCGAATCCGGAGCACCGCTGGTACCGCTACCTCGAGTTGGGTGGAGGGATCGTCGACCTCTGCCTGCTGAGTGACGACCTTGGAAGCGATGTAGAGCAAATTGGGGCACGTGGCGTAACGCTACGCATCAGCGAGGGGAGCCGGCGGCGGCCCGATGGGGTGACGATTGCCTGGAAAGGGGCGACACCACCGGATGAACTCACCGGTCTCGTTCCATTCCTCATTGAGGATGTGACACCACGCAGCGAACGCGTACCGCATGGGCAGCAGGCTGAGCATGCAAACGGAACGCGCGGTCTCGCAGAGGTTCTTATCGCGGTACCGGATCTGTCTCACGCGGTCGAGCTCTGGCGAGCGGTGACTGCGACGGATGGTGAACTGGTGCACGATGCCGAACTCGGTATAGCAGTGCACCGCTTCGTAGTGGGCCCGCATCGCATCGGGCTCGCTGCCGGCGGAAACCCGCTGCTCGTCGAGCGCTTGGAGCGGCTCGGGCCGGGGCCGGTGCTCTCGCGCTTGTGGGCCTGGACCGATGCGGAGGTCGTGTTGGGCACCGCGCACTTCCAGCTACGGCGACTGGAGGTCTAGCGCTCTTCGCGTCCCACCCAGCGTGGGATCGCAATCGGTGGCCGATACGTCAACAGTGCTTCGACCGCCTCTTCGGGGTCGTCGGTCACAATCAGGAGTCCAGCGTGCTCCGGTGCGATAAAACCCTCCTCGACCGCGTGACGGACGCTGGCGAGCAAGTGCCGGTAGTAGTCGGCAGAGTTGAGGAGCACCACCGGTTTACTATGGATACCCAGCTGTGCCCACGTCACGATCTCGAAGAGTTCGTCGAGCGTCCCGAAGCCACCGGGAAGTGCGACGAACCCATCGGCGAGATCTGACATGAGTGCCTTGCGCTCGTGCATCGTGCGGACGATATGGAGGTGGGTGAGGTTCGGATGTGCAAATTCGCGTGCCATGAGGACCTCGGGAATGACGCCGATCACCTCACCACCTGCTTCGAGCGCTGCATCAGCGACGACACCCATGAGCCCAATGCTCCCGCCACCGTAGACGATCCCAATCCCACGCTCCGCAAGGAGCCGGGCGAGTCGCTCGGCATGCAAACGATAGATCGGCCGGTTGCCGAGACGGGAACCGCAAAAGATACAGATCCGTTCAGGAGGAGTGACCGTATTGGACATCGATCGTGCCGCCTTTCATCCAGCGGGGCGGGAAAGCCCCGGTTCGCAGAGTGTACCGCGTGAACGCCGTGGTGCGGGAGGGTGTGGGATCGAGTGTGGTGCGGCGTCGCAATGGCAAGAGACGGCGTCCGCTTCCTGCATACCCAAGGAATTACTGGTGTGGCACATGCTTGAGCCCCTCACTCGATGTAGGTGACAACGCCACCGAGTACGGGAGGAACCTTAGTGGCCTCTCAGCCGCTTGGGTGTCCAGTGCTCACCCGAAGCACGCGGGATCTCATACTGCAACGAAGAGTGTTGCGAAACTCGGCGCCTACTCTGGGCATTGCCCGGTGCTGTGTCCACGATCGGTCGCTGCTCCCGACCGATCTGCTTCCATGCGAGGAGACGATCACCCCGTTCGAGGCCAATACAGCCTTGTCGCCGCCGGACTTCATTCACTGGTTCGCTCGCTGGCGCAATCCGACCAAACAGAGCATGACCAGAGAGACGGGACGCAGATGAGCACAACGCGGGGTAGTACGCCTCGTGACTGTGTGTCCATGCGTTCCTCCAACACGGGATATCTCGTTCCGCCGTTTCGGTGCTTTGGAAGCACTCGTGGGGTGGTTACCTTATGGATAGAGGGTGGTATAGAAATCGATCAGAGCGTTGTCTACCAGCGGAGCGGACGAGTGAATACAGTGACGGGCAAGTGCTTCGGCTCGTTCCAGTGGCAGAGGTGTACGATGCAGCTCCCGATCCGCATGCTGCTGGTGATCGACGGATTGTCGGTCCGCGATGCTGTCAAGCGAGCACTCGACCAACGATCTTTCTTGATGCGGTCAACATCAAACCTCGCAGAGGCGGTGATTCTCCTGCAAGAGTGGCAGCCTCATATTGTCGTCGTCGATATGTGTTTCGCCGAGGGGAAAGTCCTTGTTCGCCTAGGTTATTCGTCAATGGGCGTCAACGTTCCCCCGGCCATTGCAATCGCGCCGCGTGATGATCCCGCTCTCAAAGTGGCTGCGCTGGAGGACGGCGCGGATGACGTGGTTGTCTTCCCTTTTCACCCCGAGGAGTTCCTCGCTCGAGTAATGGTGATCGTACGACGCACCTATCGCGAAGCTGCTGTGCTCACCCCGATTCTACGAGTCGGTGACATCGAGATCGATACCTTTCGCCGTCAGGTCTGTGTAAATGGCGCCAAACTGCGGTTGACAGCGCTGGAACAGCGCTTGCTCTACTTGCTTGCCTCCCACGCGGGCCAAATCCTGACCCGCGACGAAATTCTCGACTCGATTTGGGGAGCCGACTATATTGCCGAAAGTAATGTTGTCGATCGACACATCCATAATCTTCGGGTCAAGCTCAAGATTGGCGGGTGTCGCTCTCATGCGATTGTGACGGTGCATGGTCGAGGGTACCGCCTCGCGGCGGCAGGTGTTACCGATATGCGCTCATCGTCATCCCGCACTCAGGCGCGGATCCGGCGGGACCAGGGCTTCATAGGCGAACCAGGGTTCGCTGTTCAGGAAAGCGGGTGACGAACTTCCTTCCGGTGCGAATCGTCCTCCAGTGGATCGTGTCCCCCAATAACCGATCTTCTCTGACCGCGATAGTGAATATCCTGCCCTAAAAGGCGTGCCTCCAGTGAGGTGGTGCGTCTCTGTGATAGGGCGGTGTGGATTCATGAAGCAGAGTTCATGACCTTCTTTCATGAACTCTGCTTCATGACATTAGTGTTGAGTGTGATCATACTGTGGTAAAGGGCCGGCATCAGTAGACCGATGCATTGCGCGAGGAAGGGAGTCATCCATGATACGGTCGATCATCTCCGCCAGCCTCGGCTACCGCCTCTTGGTTCTCGTCGTTGCGGCACTGCTCGTGTTCCTTGGCTTGCGGCAAGTGCAAGAATTCGCGCTCGATGTGCTGCCGGAGTTCAAGCCGCCGATAGTAGAAATCCGGACAGAGGCGCTTGGACTCTCAGCGACGGAGGTGGAAGAGCTCCTGACCACACCCATCGAGAAAGACTTACTGCCGGGGATGCCCTGGCTCGATACGTACTACTCCGAGTCGCTCCCTGGTCTCTCGCGTATTGTCCTCGTCTTCCAGCCAGGGACGGATCCGATGCATGCCCGGCAGCTGGTGCAGGAACGCCTGACTGCGGCGTTTGGCTTGCCGAACGCAGCCGACCGTCCGCCAGAGATGCTGCAGCCGCTGTCGTCGACGAATCGTGTCCAGATGGTTCGGCTCTCCTCCCAGGAGCTGAGCCCGATTGAGGTGTCGGTTCTCGCTCGCTGGACGATCCGGCCCCGCTTGCTCGCGGTACCAGGCGTGGCCAATGTCTCGATCTGGGGCCAGCGAGAGCGTCAGCTCCAAGTGCGGGTCGATCCGGAGGTCCTGCGCCAGCAAGGCATCACGCTTCAACAAGTTATCGAGACGACTGGAAACGCGCTTTGGGTGTCCCCACTGACGTTCGTTGAGGCCTCGACGCCTGGATCAGGCGGCTTCATCGATACACCTCAGCAACGATTGGGGATTTACCACCGATCGCCTATCAGAACGGCAGACGACCTGGCCCAAGTGATTCTCGAAGGGGAGCAAGGGCAGATCTCGACTGCTGATGGGCGACCGCTGCGCATCGGTGACGTAGCGGAGGTTGTGGAAGATCACCAATTGCTGATCGGCGACGCTATCGCCGAAGAAGGACCTGCAGGTCTCATTTTGATGATTGAGAAGTTGCCTGAGGCCAACACGTTAGAGGTAACGCGAGGGGTAGAGGAGGCGTTGGCGGAGTTGAAGCCGGGGCTGCCGGGGATCGAGATTGACTCGACGATTTTTCGGCCGGCTTCCTACATTGAGCTCTCGCTGGGCAATTTGAATCGCTCGTTGCTCTTGAGTTTGGTGTTGGTGGTGCTGGTGTTGTCATTCTTTTTGTTTGAGTGGCGGTCGGCGGTGATTTCGGTGGTGGCGATTCCGCTGTCGCTGCTGGGGGCGGCGCTGGTGCTGGCGCTGCGGGGCGCGACGGTGAACACGATGGTGCTGGCGGGGTTCATCATTGCCATCGGGGTGGTGGTGGACGATGCGATCATCGACATAGAGAACATCGTGCGGCGGCTACGGGAGGCGCGGCGTGCTGGATCGTCGAAGCCGACCCACCAGATTATCCTCGACGCCTCCCTGGAGATGCGCGGTCGGTTGCTTTTTGGGACGGCTGCGATCCTTGTCCTTCTCATTCTCCTCTTCTACTTCATCTTCCTTGGTGGGTTGACGGGGGCGTTTTTCCGGCCGTTGGCGTTGTCGTATGCGCTGGCGGTGCTGGCGTCGATGCTGGTAGCGATGACGGTGACGCCGGCGCTGGCGTTGTTGTTGCTGCGTGGGGCGCCGCTGGAGAAGCGGGATCCGCCGGTAGTGCGGTGGCTGCAACGGGGCTACGGTTGGATCCTCGAGCGGATCGTGCATCGTCCTCTTTGGATCGGTGTGGCCTGCGTAAGTGCTCTCCTCATCGGCATCCTCGCCCTGCCGTTACTCCGACAGGGTGATTCGTTGCTGCCGGAGTTCCAGGAACGCGATCTCTTGGTCTACTGGGAAGGCCCACCGGGCACATCACATACGGAAATGGTGCGGATCACCTCCCGGGTGAGCCGCGAGCTCCAAACGATTCCTGGTGTACGGAGCGTCGTCACCCATGTTGGTCGCGCAATCGGCGCGGATCAGGCTGTGGATGTCAATGCCGGCGAACTTTGGGTGAGCATCGATCCGAACGCGGACTACCACGCCACACGGGCCGCAATCGAGGGCGTTGTCAGCAGCTACCCTGGCATCTACCACGAAGTACTCACCTACCTGGGAGAAAAGACAAGAGAGGTACGGCCCCCAGCCGACGACATGCTCACCGTCCGGGTGTACGGAGGGGATTTTGATCTGCTCCGAACCAAGGCCATGGAGGTGGCACAGCGCCTTTCCCGCGTGGACGGTGTCTATCAGGCCCAGGTCGTCGATCCGGTGAGAGTTCCGCAGATTCAGGTGCAGGTCGACTTAGCAGCTGCCGAACGCCACGGTCTCAAGCCGGGCGATATCCGTCGTGCTGCCACAACACTGGTCTCCGGGCTTGTTGTTGGACATCTCTTTGAAGAGCAAAAGGTGTTTGAAGTAGTGGTCTGGGCTACTCCTGAGAAGCGCCAAAGCATCAGCGACGTCGAAAACCTCCTCATCGACACACCAACCGGCGAGCAAGTGCGTCTTGGGGATGTCGCGAGGGTGCGTCTCACTCCTACACCCGCCGTGATCAGGCACGACACAGCCTTGCGGTACATGGACGTGAATGTCTCGATCAGCGGGCGGAACATTGGGGCGGTCGCTCGCGATATCGAGAACCAGCTGGAGCAGGTGTCGTTTCCGCTGGAGTATCACGCGGTGGTGCTTGGGGAGTTTGCGGAGCGGCAGGCGGCGGAGCGGACGCTGCTCAGCTTTGCGCTAGCGGCGCTGGTGCTGATCTTCTTGCTGCTGCAGGCGTCGTTTGGGAGTTGGCGGTTAGCGGCGCTGATTTTTCTGACGTTACCGTCGGCGCTGGTGGGAGGGGTGCTGGCGGTGGTGGTGAGTGACCGGACGCTGTCGCTGGGGTCGCTGGTGGGGTTTTTGACGGTGCTGGGGATTGCGGGGCGGAACGGGATCATGCTGTTGAGTCACTATCAGCATCTGGAGCGGGAGGAGGGGGAGCGGTTTGGGCCGGGGCTTGTTCTGCGTGGAGCGAAGGAACGTCTCTCCCCTATCCTGATGACGGCTCTGGTAACGATTGCGATACTTATCCCCTTCTTGATCACCGGCAGCCGAGCAGGCCAGGAGATCATCACTCCGATGGCGGTGGTGATTTTGGGTGGGTTAGTGACCTCAACGCTCCTCAACCTCTTCGTGGTTCCCTCCCTGTACCTGCACTTCGCGCGGCGATGGAAGCGAACGGGGTCCGCGGATCCCGCGGTCGCCGGCAGTGCGGGTTGAGGCATTGATGCAAAGAAAGAGGAGAAGTGAACCCATGCGTGCTGGAAGGCGAATGAGGCGGTCTTTTCACCCTCTCTTCGGACTACTGCTGGTTGTGTTACTCACTGCGTGCACGTTGGCTGGATCTGCCGGTCCCAGACCAGCGGAGGCGACGCCAACCGAGGGTCCCGCTGTGATCGATGAGCCCCCTCGGCTAGAGAACTTTGATCGGGCACTCTTCGATGCGAACTCGATCAAGATCGACAACCAATGGTGGCCCTTGACGCCAGGAACGCAATTCATTTACGAAGGGCATTCGATTGAGAACGATGAGAAGGTAGCGCATCGAATCGTCTTCACGGTAACTGACCTGACGAAGGAGATCGCTGGCGTGCGCACGCTCGTGATCTTTGACCGGGATTACCAGAATGGGCAGCTAGTCGAAGCGGAGCTGACCTTCTTCGCTCAAGATCGAGTAGGCAATATCTGGCATTTTGGTCAGTACCGCGAGACCTACGATGCGACCGAATTTGTGGGTGGCCGAGTCTGGCTCCAGGATTACAGCGAGGGAGCGCGGGCTGGCATCATGGTACAGGCTGATCCTCGCCCAGGTACCGCTGACTACTCGCAGGGCTACGCGCCGGCTCCCTTCAACTGGACCGACCGGGCACGCGTTTCGGAGCTGGGTGCGAAGGTCTCTGTCCCCTACGGCGATTTCGATGGTGTACTGGTGATCGAGGAATTCAATGCAGAAGAGCCTGGAGCTTCCCAGTTGAAGTACTACGCGCCTGGTGTGGGGCTGGTGCAAGTTGGGTGGCGAGGCAACGATCCGGCCCAAGAAGAATTGCAACTCGTGGAGATCACGAAGCTGGAAGGCGATGCGCTGGCTGAGGTGCGAGCCCAGGCGCTTGAGCTAGAGGCGCGGGCCTACGTGTATGGCCGTACTCCACCGGCCGAAGTTCTTGCGAGCAGCGAGTGAGATCCCTCAGAGTTGACGGCCCAGCGAAGCCGCTCGGGGTTTCGTGCGCGGAAATCACATGCAGGCAGCGCAATGAGAGGTGTCACATGAACTCTGAGGATACTGCAGCCACTGGACGCACCTCTGATGCCGGTGTGCAAGCCCCCATCCTAGAAGCGGAGCATCTTAAGAAGGCCTACAACGGCAGACCAGCGCTCCGAGACTTGTCATTTAGTTTGGCTCCCGGACGCATCCTTGGCTTTCTCGGCCCCAACGGGGCCGGCAAAACGACCGCAATTCGGATCCTGACAACGATTCTGGAGCCCGATGCCGGCCGCTTTACCATCGCAGGGATTGATTCGCGCTGTCCCGAACAGATCCGTGCCAGGATTGGCGTCTTACCAGAAAGCCAAGGGTATCCGAAGGAGATGACGGGGGTTGGTTACCTCACCTATTTCGCTCGGCACTATGGGTGGTCAGCAAAGGATGCTCAGCGTCTCAGCTGGGCGCTGCTGGAAGTGGTTGGACTCCAACACCGGGCGAGGTCATTGATCGGAAGCTATAGCCGGGGGATGCGCCAACGGCTGGGTATCGCGCGTGCGCTTGTCAATGATCCTGCCGTCGTGTTCCTCGATGAACCAACGCTCGGCCTGGATCCGCGTGGCCAACAAGAATTACTAGCACTGATCCGGAGGCTCGCTCGGGAACACGGGGCTGCGGTGATCCTCTGTAGCCACCTCCTTTCCGAGATCGAGAGTGTATGCGACGACGTCGTGATTCTGAGCCAGGGCCAGGTAGTCGCCAAAGGTTCAGTGCTGGACGTGATTGGGCGTGCTCGTGGGAGCGGTGTGCGCGTTCAGGTACCGCTCTCCGCCATGGCTGATGCCGAACAGGTGCTGGAAGCGTTGCCCTTCGTCGTTCGCGTCGTTCCGAAAGGGCAGGGATCTGGCTGGTTGCTGGTCGAGGTTCTCGGCGGATCCGCCGAGAGCAACATTGCGCACAACGCTGTTCTGGAGGCGCTCATTCTGGCGAAGATTCCTATCTTGACCTTCGAGGCAGAGGGTAGCCGGCTGCAGGAGGTATTCCTCCAGCTCACTGAGGAGACGATCCGATGAGCGAGACAGCGTTCGTTCATCGCGAGGGCGTCACGCGCGGAGGTTCTTGGCGACTGGTATTGGAGCGTGAACTCGTCGATCTCTGGCTTGGGGGAAAGGCGCTCGTGCTTTTGACGCTCTTCAGCATCTTGTTGGGGATCACCGCGTATCTTATGGCAACCAATAACGAGCTCCGACTCCTTCCTATCAAGGAGATCGCCTATCTCATGCTGAAGCTTGTCGTTGCCTTCGGGCTCTTTATGAGCCTGATCATCGGGGCGGACAGCATCAGCGGTGAACGGGAACGAGGCACCTTGGAGGGGCTGCTCCTCACACCGACGAGCCGCAGGCAGATCATGCTCGGCAAGTTTTTCGCTGCCTTGTCCGCGTGGCCTCCGGCTTTCCTCGTGGCTAGTCCCCTAATTGCCGTACTCTGCCGGGACAGCCAAGTGGTGAGCTGGTCCCTCCTCTGGGGCGGTATCCTTGGCACGGTCCTCGTGCTCGGTGTCACCGGCTTGGCTATGCTTGTGAGCTTCTGGTCAGGTTCAAACCGGACCAGCATCGCAGTCAGCCTGATTATCTACCTTGTCTTCCTGCTCCCCACGCAATTCCCGGGTCAAGCTCAGACAGGAGCGTTTGGAGATCTGCTCCAGAAGTGGAATCCCCTGGAAGCGTCGAACGTATTTCTCGCCAAGGTCATTGTGAACAATCGGACTGTTGGTGAAATGTCCTCTTGGTTGGTGGCACCGATCCTCTTTGCCATTCTCATGCTTAGCGTACTGTTCCTGTATGCCAGCCCCGGGTTGGGCCTGGAACCGGGAAGGGCGCGAGGCAGAGCGAGTTGGGGCCGGATAGCCGGTCTGCTCGCTGTGGCCTGGGTAGTTGCCACAATGCTCGTCGGCGCCTATCCAACTGCAGCAGCGAGCTCCGATTCACCAGTCCAGGTCGTCGTCGATCGCGAGTGGGTGACGGCCCGGACTGGCGATCGGGTCGAGTTCACAACGCTTGTGAAGAATACGAGTTCCGCGGCGACGCCACCGCTTATCGTTGCGATGAACATCATCAACTTACAAGGCGAGGTAGTCGATCCTGAGGATTGGTCGCCCCAGCGGACCCAGTCCATGGACCCGCTTGTTCCAGGAGCCTCGGTCGAGCATACCTGGATCATCGATGCGATCCTGAAAGGTGATTATCTGGTATACATGGTCGTCATTCCCCAGCCAGCGGGCCAGGAGTCGACCAGTTCGCCAGTCGCCAGTTCCGGCATTCACCTTACGGTGACGCCGTTTACCCGCATCAATCCTCGTGGCGTGTTACCACTAGCGGTCGGGATCCCGCTCAGTCTGACGGCGACCACGTTTCTCTTGCGCTGGCGTCGACGGCGGGCGATCACTGTAGGGGAACGGGAAGGGTAAGGGAGGAGACCGAGGAAATTGTCTCTGGGGCGAAGACGCGATTAGCCGTTCCAATAGCAAGGAGCTCCTCTCTCGGCTCGTGCGCGGTAGGAAAGGGAAACGACAGTAGTGAAGTGTGCGCACGGTCAGGAGGAGTTCCCTCTGCGCACTGTGCGCTGACGGTTAGGCAAGGGGGAGCTGCAAGGGAGCAGCCTGGTCGGGTGACTGTGGATAGCTCTATCAAGCCATTCTCAGGGAGATCACTGTCAGCGCCAGTCGTATACTGTGCTCCGGCCGTCGATCTTCTCAGTCATGTGGTAAGGCTGAGAGAGGTGTCGCGGATAACCTTGTACCGAGTCCTGTTGCTCGGTATGGCCTCTGTGTTCTCGGAGAGGAAAGCGCATGGTACGAGTGATCGATCCGATTCAGGATCGCGCTGGACTCGAGCGCAAGCTCGCGACGACACCTTACCACGTCGACCGTGAACGCGCCCACATCTGGATCATCGACCCCGATCTCTGTCTCCAGTGCGAGCGCCAGCAATGCATCGTGTGCTGCCCGGCTGCTTGCTATACGCCGCTTCCAGATGGTCGGGTCAAGTTCTCCTATGAGGGATGCGTCGAATGCGGTACTTGCCGCATCGTCTGTTCTGAGTTCCGGAATATCGCCTGGACCTATCCGCGGGGCGGCTTTGGAGTTCATTACCGGTATGGCTGACCGCGCCGGCCATGGTGACGACAAACCGGTGGAGCGTGCTGATTGCTGATGAGGTTCGGCTGGCGCGATCAGCGAGGGGGTCAAGCTGGCTGGATCCCTTCCGTTCTTTTCGTGGGACGCTGAGGAGAAGGTCGGATTGGCGCGGTCGCGATCGGTTTACAGACCTGCCACGCTGATCGATACCTCGTGGTTGTGAACGAAGCAACGTGTAATCGCTGATGTCGGGCGGGGTTTCGTGTGGCCCTGAGGTGCGCTCGCGCACAGTCATGCAGCTCGCTGCCTGGCTCTCGGGCCGGAGTTGAGGAGTGGGAAGGCACGGCGTCTCTGTGCCGCTGTGGGGAGCCGGCCTGGTGTGCGTCGCCGCTTCATCGGCGGTGGAGCGTGGCGTGGAGTGGCAGAGTCGCGCTGGATCAAATGGAGCGGGGCCTTCAGTAGAGGGGAAAGACAGGGGGCTGAAGGAGATCAACCGGGCGCGGCAGATTTACACTTTCCGGAGGCGCAGAGGGTACTCCGTCTCGCTCAGGAGCACGGATCTTTGGAGTGTCGCAGCTTGAGAGGACACGTACATGTACTGGTGCCGAGCGCACGTGCTGGTCTGCACAGCCAACCACTGCACACAGAAGGGGGCGCAACAGGTTGCAGCACGGCTCCGGCTCGAACTGAAACGAGCGGGGCTGGATGCCGAGATCATGGTGAATACCTGCGATTCGATCGATCTCTGTGATCTGGGACCGAACATCGTCGTGTATCCGTACGGCTGGATTTACCGGAACGTTCAAGTCAGTGACCTGCCAGAGGTGATCGCCTCGTTACGATCGGGTGGTCATCCGGTTGAGCGCCTGCTCCTGCGACCGGACTCCGAGGATGAGGTGCGCCGGCGCGAGCTGTATCGAGAGGCAGTGGAAGCGGGGTCGCTCTCGGTTGAGGCGTTCGCGGCGTTGGCAGAGCGGTACGGTTTTGACGAAGTCTGGGTTGCCGAGCAGGCGCGTCGAGGGTTCATCGCGCGGAAGCCTGGCGAATCCGGAGACCGGATCACGGTGACGAGCAAGGCGCGGCACCGCTATGGGTTGCCGGCTGAGGAGTAGGTTTCCGTCCGGAGCGCTGTGAGCGAGGTCAAGCTGGGCGGCGACGCGAGCGAGGGTTCGTGTCCCTTGGGCACTGGTGTGGCCTTGAACAGCTTATGGTGTAGCCATCACGGTACTGACGGTGGGATCCCAGACCACAGAGGATGAGGATTAGGTTCGTGGCGTCCGTACGAGAATTGTGACGAAATGGCACTGCACTGTGAATGCTCTTTGTAGCCTGCGTTGTGCTATACTGATAGCAGGGAGGAGTAGGAGAAGTGGAAGTGGGAAAGTCGGCGGTGAGGAGGGCTGATGACAGCAGAGGTGCAGCGCCCGCTGGCGGTCCCGGAAGAGCGGGCGCAGCGGGTACGCTTTGCGCATCCGGCTGAAGCAGAGTTTGCAGCATTCCTCGATTTCTACCGTATCGCTTGGGAATACGAGCCGCGCTCGTTTCCCCTTCGCTGGCAGGATGGGCGTATTGTCGAGCAGTTCACCCCTGACTTCTATCTCCCCGAGCAAGATCTCTACGTCGAACTCACCACGATGAAGCAGAGCCTCGTGACGCGCAAGCACCGCAAGGTGCGTCGTCTCAAAGAGCTCTATCCACATGTGAATATTGTCCTTCTCTATCGTAAGGACTATCATGAGATCTTGTCGCGCTTCGGGTACGGTTCCGTCGACATCACTTCACTCCGGCCAGATCAGATCGAGCGGGTGCTCTTGAGCCCGGCCGAGATCCAGCGCCGGGTCGCCGAGCTCGGCCGCCAAATCTCCGAGGACTATGCAGGGGAATCGCTTGTGCTCGTTGGCGTGCTGAAGGGGATCACATTCTTCCTTGCCGACCTTGCACGTGCGATCACGCGGCCGCTCGCGATCGATTACCTGCAGCTCTCGCGCGATCTTCGGGAAGGGGTTGCGATTCGCAAGGATCTCGATCTCGATATCAGCGGCAAGCATGTGCTCTTGGTCGAGGACATTGTCAACACGGGGCTTACGCTCGACTTCATCCTCCGCACGCTGCGCGAACGGAATCCGGCGAGCATTGAGGTCTGTGCCCTGCTGGACAAGGCGGAGCGGCGACTCGTACCAGTCCCGGTGAAATACGTGGGATTCACCATTCCGAATGAGTTCGTTGTCGGCTACGGTCTGGACTATCGAGAGCTATACCGTAATCTCCCGTTCATCTGCGTGCTCAAGCGCGAGGTCTACGAGGCGAATGGGCACGGGCAGCCTGTCGGAGCTGCTCGGCACGAGAGTACTTGAAAGAGTGTCACGACGCTGCTCGTACGGAGAGTTCAGGACTTGGTTCCGCCGTCGGCTTACTCGCTGCCTGACAGCGCGGACAGAAGTAGGTTCCGCGTCCGGCGACGGTGCGTTTCAGGATGATGGTGCCACAGCGGACGCAGGGTTGCCCGGCGCGACCATGGACGTAGGGAAACTCGCCGACCGGGGGAACCGCTCGCCCGTTCAGGATCTTTGCTCCTCCGAGTGGAACCGCGATCTTCAGCACCTCATGGATCGCCCAGTAGAGCCGCGTGATTTCCTCGTCGGTCAGCGTCATGACTGGTCGCTCGGGGTGAAGCTGGGCGACCCACAAGCTTTCATCGACATAAATGTTGCCTAGCCCGGCGACCGTGCGCTGATCGAGAAGTGCTGCCTTCAGGCGTATCCCACGCCGGCGGGCGAGCGTGGCGCGGAAGGTGTCGAGAGTGAAGTCTGGACTGAGGGCGTCGGGGCCAAGGCGTAGTGCACGTAACGTCGCTGGGAGTTCGGTCGGTGGAAGAAGCTGGACACGGGCGAAGTGCCGCACGTCAGTGAGATACAGGTGTGCATCCGGCGCAAAGTCGATGCGGAGAGCGGTCGACTTGTGAGGGAGTGGTGCGTCATAGGGCGGAACTGGGTGCCCGGCTGCAAAGCCGGGGATACTACTTCCGCGCGCGACGAGCTGGCCGGTGAGCTTAAGGTGCACGAGGAGTGCACAGGGCGGGAAGACAAGCCAGAGGTACTTTCCCCAGCGACCAACGGCTTCTAGTGGGTGGCCAACGATCGCGTCGAGTGTCAGACCCGGTGGTGCGACAATGAGTCGTGGGCGAAAGAGTTCGTATCCGGTACACGTCCGACCGACAAGCTGCTCAGCGATGCCGCGCCGGGCTGCCTCGACCTCTGGGAGCTCAGGCATGGCGCTCGCTCCGCCCGACCGTCTCGACGGCTTCGGCGGCAGGTGTCAAGGTTGGGGGACGGACGCCTAATCGCTCCCAGTCGATTTCCCAAAACCGGGCATCGAAGGGGTCGACCTCCTGCCGCGTGTCGAGTCGGTTCCAAATGGTCGGGAACGCGTAGAACTCCTTGCCGTCAAGCACGATGCGGCGGGCGATCCCGCCCGGTCGGGTGACTGGGAAGATCTCGCGGGGTGGACGACTGATCACTTCTGCCTGGAACCAGCCATGCTCAGGACAGCGTCCAGCGTGGAGCTGCCAAGGTAGCCGGGCCGTGACCCGACCGAGCTGGCGAACGATGACGTCCTGGAGCTCCCGACGGCAGAGCGGACAGCGCAACGGTGTCGACCTATTCGGCCTCGTCGAAGCCATCGTCTGCCTACCTGTCGAACAGTGCCTCACTCAGGTGGCACTCAGAAGAGTGCCGGTTACTCGAAGCGATCTTAGCATGAGGGTGACCGTCCTGTCCGATGCGTCCCGCAACACAGTATTCCCTGGGCAGCAAATCTACCGCTGCCCAGGGACGAGGCCATTCGAGACGGATTCTCTGTCAGTCGAAGATCAACACGCCGCGGATGACGCGCCCCTGTTCGACGTCATGGTAGGCCTGGTTAATCTCGTCAAGTCGATAACGTCGCGTCACGAGCTCGTCGAGCTTGAGCTTGCCGTCACGGTACAGCGCGAGAAGGCGAGGAATGTCGATGCGTGGCACATTATGGCCGAAGATTGTCCCGAAGACTTCCTTCGCCATAAGCATGAACATAAGGTCGAGTGGGTGAGTTTCCGGTTCGTTCGGATCTCGGCCGATTGCCCCCACGATGACTGTCCGACCGGCCTTGCGTGTCGCACGCGTGGCAGTGGCTAAAAGCGCGGGCGTCACTAAGCTCGGAGTCAAGATTGTGGCGTCGGCGCCGACGCCGTGGGTAATGTCCATGATCCGCTGGACTGGATCCTCCCGCGTGGGGTT